>Ga0207710_10000004_pt1 | contig 846540 bp, 712 predicted proteins | sample KBSS24metaG_FD_184400 | JGI IMG/M metagenome (GOLD analysis project Ga0207710, IMG submission 184400) | Switchgrass rhizosphere microbial communities from Kellogg Biological Station, Michigan, USA - KBS S2-4 metaG (SPAdes) (version 2) | ecosystem: Host-associated > Plants > Roots >...
CTTGCGCCTGAACCGAAAATAGTAAAAGGCCTGCGCCAAAGCAAAGACAATGGTTAAGGCCAAAGCGACATTTATGAATCTTGAAGTGAGCAGATGCATGAGGTTTTCCTCAAAACCCTAATTGAGCTGTCCAACGGCGGAGTTGACCGGGCCACGGCGCTACCGAGCACCTTAGCCGGATCACGCTTGATGCGAAAGTCGCTTCCCGTGGCTCCGGTCCAACGATTTGTTATGCACGCTGTTGTCGAGCACGCGTGCGATGCTTCACTAATCGAAACGAGTTAAGGAAACGTTCAGCGTCAGCCGATGTCAAGTCCTTTTGGTTTTGACCAATAAAGGTTACGACGTAGATGCGGTCGCCGCGATCGAAGATTCTGCCGCGTGTGTACATCGGGGATTGGTTTCCCCCGCCGGCGTTCTTGTCGCGAATGTGAAAATACTCATTGCCTCGAAGGCCGTTGACCCTAATGCGCTTCTGAATCTTCGGGTTGGGGTCGTCGTCGTCGCCAATTAAGACCGCACTTAGATACCATAGAAGTTTCGCTCGTGGTTGTGAACGGATGTCCTTCAGATGCCCATTAACAATATCGACTCCCAACCGAGCGTCCTCTCGGCCAGGTTCAATTACAGCGTAACAAGTAGCCCACGCGTATTTTTGGTCAGGAGAGAGATTGGCGCCATGTTCGCCGTCAAAAGAGGCAACCGCTCGCAAGGGTGCAGGAGCTTCGACAGTAAAGTTCCGGTCGGGTGATCTAGACGTTCGCCACCTTTCCTGTGTCCGCACAACGTCGCACCAAATGCAGAATGACAATCCAACAAGCGTAATAAATGCGACAGCTTTCATTAGAAGGAGTGCATAACGGTTGAGTTCACGCGGCCGCGCGATAGCGGCCACCTTGAACTAATAAAGCATCATGACAAACACGCTCCCGCGGCTCGCGTGCAACGATTTGTTCGGCGTCGCACTGTTAGTTTTAGGTTTTATGATCTGGCCAGGACACGTTGTCTGTCCCCAATGAATCGTCACACGTATGGTACCGCCCCAGCACCACGACGCAGCGTCAAGCGTAGCGTGGTCGAAGGAAACGAAATACAAGCCTGTGCAGCCGAGATGGTGCAGTTTCATTTGCGGATCGCCGCCGTTAACAACTCCTTCGTTGATCTTTTTTCCTCGCTTGTCGGGAGGCAAAACTTCATTGATGACCTTGATAGCCTCTGCGGTAACCATGAAGTCACCTGCGAGCGCGTGTTCAGGGCGCCCAGTTTTTGGCGTCGAGTTTGGGACCGGTTCGAGAACCGCCTCGCAAGGTTCGCCCTCTCTGGTGTATCGGATTGTGAGTTGAATAGCGGGTCGTACAAGAAAACGTTCCACAGCGACGCGATCGTTTGCGAGTTCGATCGTTTGCGGTTTGCCGTATTTTGCGCGAAGTTCAGCAGATGTTTGACCCGACGCTAGTACCGTTATGGTCAATACGACAACCAGAGAAAAAGTGATGCGAATAACAGAATCCATGTCGAAGTTATGAGACGCCGAACGTCTGAGTTGACCGGGCCACGGCGTTACCGAGGACCTTAGCCGGATCACGCTTGATGCGAAAGTCGCTTCCCGTGGCTCCGGTCCAACGATTTGTTGGGCGTCACTTGGGATGCGCTCACGCAAGAACGCAGCGCAATGTCACGCCACCAAGTCAAAGCCAGAACCGGACGGTTCCTCGCAAGAAGTACCATTCGCGAACGCGAGCAACCGACTGCAAACAATGATGGCCGCCGGCGAGAAGTAGTAGTCGAGAAATCTTTTGTCACCTTCGGCACGAATCCGGTTCAGAATACGAAAAGCGCTCGATGTCCCGTCTGAAAGTGCAATGGCCTCCTGAATAAGCGGAGGGTGTAGAGTTGGTTGTTGCGGATCAAGCGTCACTTCGAAAGATACGAGTTGCCAGTTCATGGTGGTTCCTTGCGAGTTGTTCGGCATCGTTGTGATTAAGGTCGTTTCTTGCCCAAAGAAGGTAATCCGCCCTGAACAACAGGTTCAATCGGGCGACGGTCTGAGCTGACCCAACCACATTTACACCAGGTTATTTTGCGTCCGCGAAGTCTTTTGTCGCATCGAGGACACCATAAAACTTTCGGCACGCAATCATTTCGATGACGGCCTATGACGATCCTCTCGCACTTTTCACAGAATCGCGTGTGGTTCATGGGATAGTTCAAGTAAACGCCCAACGCCCGAATTAACCGGGCGGGAAGCATTGCCGAGAAGCATCCAAGTTGACGATGAAAGGCAAGCTGATTCCGCTCCGGTTGAATGAGTTGTTATGCCGCGTTCAGCCAGTCGGACGTTTGAACCAAAAGTCCGTAGCAGCGCGCATACCGACAACGCTGACAAGTTCCCAGCCCTCTTGGCTTAGGCGACCAATTAGCGTGTTTATGTCTTGCCACCATTGCCAATCAAAAGCATGCTCCCAAGCCAGAAGTTCTTGCCTCCAGCCATGTGCGCCGCCGAAGTAGTCAACACCCGCGCCCGAGATACTGCCCCCGGCATCGTCATTAAACCGGATCCACAAATGCGAATGCTCGTAACACACCATGTAAACTCCCTCCCCGATAAAGAACTGAATCGCCAGCGGCATAACGTCTGAGTTGACGCGGCGGCGCGGCCAGAATTTCGAAATCCGAACTTCGAAATTCGAATTTTCATTGCCCGCCGCTCGCGTCCAACGATTTGTTAGATGCCGGCGACGCCACGAGTCGTCTGCCTAAACGGCAATGTCACAAGAAAACCAACCGCCGATGTAACAGCCATCATTACCAACATGCCGACATTCAACAAGAGCCACGCGACCGCCGACTGTCGCAGGAACCAACCGAGTTCCAGTTGATGGTTGACCCAGATCTGAACGCTACTTGCGATATAGGGAACAACGGTTCCAAAGACGGAGATCAAGAACAAGACCACGATGATTTCGGTGCCGCGAAAGTTCGAAAGTCGTCCGAAGAACCAGAGCACTGACATATATGAAATGAGCGATACGCATTGATACAGAAGTAGAAAGAGATACTCTTGGCCGGTTGGTTCAGCGTCGCTTCTGAGTGTGGAGTTCCAACAGATGAAACCGGACGCCACCGCAGAGAGAACGCAAGCGACAATCACGAAGACCGGCGGACGCTGTCGTGTGGATGTTTGAGTCATTCGTGGTGCTGCACAATCCGGCATCTAACTACTAATTCGACAGCGTCCGAAGTCAACGAGCTGCCAGACGATAGATGCCGACGATCGGTGATCCAATCAGCATCAAGGTTCGCTTGTCACTATTAATAGCGTGCGTCTCAAGCGGCCCAACTACTAATTATTCATCATCATCGGTAATACCGCGATTTCTGGCGCTATGCGTCCGCCATATTACTCTCAAAAGCGATCCATCAACTTATGGAAGAGCCCTCACGTAAGCTTTATCGTCGCTCGCGCCAGCGACGAATCATTTGTGGAACTGCCAAAGTCGCTTGGAGCACTGAGCCCGAAGAGAAGCGGCGGGCAAGTGAGTGAAATAGTTTGGTTGCGCTGGGAGTGTAATTGAACCACCAAACGTCCGGCAAAAAAACGAAGCGATTCACGTGGACGTGCTGCTGGTTTACCAGCTCAAGCAGACCGGCGCGACCGTGGGTGCGGCCGAAGCCGCTGTGCTTGAAGCCGCCCCAAGGCGTTTGCGCGACACCGTGCGTGTAAAGGACTTCGTTCACCATTACTGTTCCGGCATCGATCTGTTCCGCGATCCGTTTGCCGCGTGCGAGATCATTCGTCCAGACGCTGGCAGCTAAACCGTAAACGCTGTCGTTCGCCAACCGCATTGCTTCCTCGTCAGTGCGAAACGTCATGATCGGAAGCACCGGACCGAATGTCTCTTCACGCATGACTTCCATTTCGTGATTGACGTTCGTTAGAACAGTGGGCGGAAAAAATGGCCCGCTGGCATCGGGAATTCGTTCACCGCCGGTCACTGCCACGGCGCCATGCGCGGTAGCTTCGTAGACATGACGCTCAACGATGCGCAGTTGTTGTTCGCTGCTCATCGGGCCGATGTCTGGGTACGCAGGCGTCCCGCCTGCTTCCTGCGCGCCAGAGGCGCGCGTACCCAACTTCAAACGTTTAGTTTCCGCCACCACCGCGTCAGTGAATTTCTCAGCGATGCTTTCATGGACGTAGCAGCGCTCGACACCCGCACACGATTGACCGCAATTCGCGAATGCTCCCCAGACTGCACCGCGTGCGGCATTCTCGATGTTCGCGTCGGCCAAAACGATCATGGGATCTTTGCCGCCGAGTTCCAGGACAACCGGAATCAGATAATTCGCCGCGGCTTCGGCCACGCGACGGCCGGTTGCGACGCTGCCGGTGAACATAATCTTGTCAACACCACCGCCAATCAGCGCGGCGCCAGTCGAGCCATCGCCGGTCACAACTTGCAGCAGTCCTTCAGGCAAGCCGGCACGATCCAGCACCTCTTTGATCTTCAGCGCGGTAAGCGGCGTCAGTTCGCTCGGCTTTAGCACGACCGCGTTGCCGGCCATTAGCGCCATGACAACTTCATCGAGCGGTGTCGCCCACGGAAAGTTCCACGGCGAGATGATGCCAACAACGCCGACGGGTTTATAGACGAGATAGGATGTGCGGCCCATCCACGCATACAAGCCCAGGTTGATTCGCTCCCGTTGGAGTAACGTCTCAGCGCGGCGGGCGAAGTACTGCATCAGGTCGAGCGAGGTCGTTAACTCCATCGTGATGGCTTCGGGGGCGGGCTTTCCCGTTTCCCGCGAAATCAGCAGCGCGATTTCATCCAACTCTTTGAGAACGATCTTGCGCGCTCGCAGAATTATCCGGCCGCGGGCGCGAAATGAAGTTGTGGCCCAGGCGGCTTGCGCGGCGCCCGCTCGATCGACGGCGCGGGCAACTTCTTCCGGCAGCGTCAAGGGCGCGCGTCCGATTTCTTCACCAGTTGCGGGGTCGTGCGAAATTATCTCGGGAGATTCCGACTTCGCGGGAATACTTTGAACCATCGGAACGGATTATCGCTTAGAAGCTATGGCAATGTCATCAGTTTCATTGAGATCTGGGTTCAACAAAAGTGCGAGAGAGATCTTGAATGGCGAGAGCCGGCTCTTATGCGTTGTCCTCATCAACCTGCCGTAGGCTATCCAGAATCAAATTGGTATTGCTGGCTGCTTCAATCGTTACCGGGAAGGCTTTGATCGATTTTTCGAAATCGAAAGTGCCGCCGGTGATTTCCACCAGTTGGCGAAAAGCTGCGTGGGACACCAGACTCCCGCATTCGGCGCCGACAATCTGCCCTTCGTTGAAAAGCACTTTTCCGGTTTGCGTGGAATTCTGAAGTTGCAGCGCGCCGGTCTGTCGCGAATTCTCGATTGCCTGGATCGCATCGAAGATGCCGATCACAGAAAGGTCACCGGAAAAGGTGAGACCAGATTTGCGCGCGACCGGTTTTGTTCCTGGCGCGGGCGGCTCCGCCTTCCGTTCGGGGTGGCGGGCGCGACGGATTGCCTCCAAACCTGAAGCGATCGAAATGCGGGTGTCGAGTTGCTTTGCTTCCAGCAGGCGATCGTGGGCGGCGTCGAAGTTGTCGCGTTCGATATAAAGACTGGCGAGGGCCAGACAATGGCGCGCAGCTTCTTCGGGATGTTTATGCGACGCCGCGATTTCACGCATCTTCTCGCGCAGGCTGATTGAGCGCGGGCTGCGTTCGAGCGCCGTGCGCAGACGCTTCATGGCGCGGTCTGGCGATCCGTACTTTAAAAAAAGATCGGCATCCAGCAGTGCTGTCTCAACTTCGCCAACTGGTTCTTTGTCCTGCAGAGACATCTCGTCGCGACATGGGGCGAGATATGATAGCCCACTGTGCGCGCCGAGCGCGATACTTTAGTTCGAAAGAATTTCTCGGGCGGCGCGCTGGCCACTTTGAATTGCGCCGTGGACGGTGCCGATGTGGCCGACGCTGGTGGCCTCGCCGGCAAAGAACAGTTTGTTTTCCAGCGGCTGCGCGAGGATGCGTTGATGCTCCAATCCGTTTACCGGTACATACGCGTAGGCGCCGCGGGTAAAAGGATCGTCGCGCCAGTTGTGACAATCCGCAGCTTCCAACTGCGCCTCGATTTGTTGGCGAGACAGATTGAAAATCGTAGCGAGTGAATCGATTGCCTGATCGACAATGTCGGAATTCTTTTGTTCTGCCTCCTGCTTTGCGCCGTCCGCCTCCTGTTTCGCGTCTCCCGCTTCCTTCAGCAGCCGGTCCGCATTCGGTCCGCCCGTCCAACCGACGAGTAGCGGCGCTCGAATCGGTAGCTGCGTCCACCACGTCGGCAGAGGCGCGCCGGGACAATGAAAGAAACCAGCGTCCCGGAAATTGACGAGGTGCGCTTGTTCATCCCAGACCTTTACCGATTCCCAAAACCTGTCGCGAAACAGCAGATTGACTTTCACGACATTGCCCATCGGCAACTCTTCGATTGCCCTGCGTTTTGAATCAGGCAGCTTCGGCACGAATCGCATCCCACCATTTTCCGAGCCGCGCTGAAGCACACCGAGCGGAAGCGTGATAATCGCCGCAGCGGCCGTAAATGTGCCGGTTGTTGCGGGCGAGGCGCCCGCGTTCCCAGTGCGCACTTCAACGCCAGCGGACTCCCAACGAATCTCCTTCACGACTGTGTTGAGGTGAAACTTCGCGCCATGGCTTTCTGCGTCGGCGCGCATTGCCTGCATCAACGAGTCGTAGCCGTCAATCAGCCGGAACGCTTTGTTACCGTCAATTTCGTCGGCTGCTTCGCCCGCTTTCACGAGGCCGTGAATGCCGATACGTTCGATGTTCGCTGCGTGAAATCCTTCGACGTAGCGCACGAGCATCGACTTGGCGCGGCGCGTGTCTTCATCGTCAGGCAGCGCGTCCAGGAACTCCTTCAGCGATTGATCGCGCGTTGATGATTTCATGTCGCTCATCAAGCTTTCGATCGTGCGCCAGAACTCGCCCGACTTGCTGACCTTCCCGTCCTGGAAATACCAATGCCGATCGCTTGTCTTACTAATCTGAAGATTAGCGGCGGTGGCGATCTGCCAAAGCTCTGATGGTTTACCGTGGATGAATTCCGCTCCAAGTTCAATCGGAACCGGCGACCGCTTGTCTTTGTGCGTGAAGACACGACCACCGATACGGTCGCGCGCTTCCAACACAACGACTTGACGCCCCGCGCGCGCGAGTTCACGCGCAGCAGCGAGGCCAGCCGCGCCCGCGCCAACGATGATGATTGATTCATTCACGAGGTCTTCAATCTTAAGGCGCGCGCTGGTAATCACAAATCGAAGTTACCGGTCGCGCATCAATCTTGACGGAAAAGTGAATGAAACGTGGTTCGTGTCACAACCGCAGCAATAGCGGTGCGAAGGAGGGCTCATTCTCGGAGAGAGTCACGAATCAAAAATCGAATTTCACACCAATGCGAACCTGCCTCGGCCGCATCGCGCGTGTGGTGACCATGAACGAGTCGATGAAGGCTTGTCTCTGAGTCGCTGTGGCAGTTGGTCCGAGTGCGTTGAAATCGATGAACTCGCTCCCGAAGCTGTAGACGGTAGCGTTTAGAACGTTGTCGAACTCAACGCTCCAGCGCAGACGCATTTTTTCATTCAGCTTGAACTCACGCGACACGTTCAAATCGAAAAGGAATTGGCCGGGACCAGAGCCCGCGTTGCGCGGGAGATCCCCGGATTGGCCGATCACCGGCAACGAAAATTGATTGAGGATCGAAGCGTCGATCGGATCGCCCGGCCGCCGCCAACGCAGCACACTTGCGTCGCCGACAAAGTCCGGCCGGTCGTTGCTGACGTCGTCAAGATTTCTGTCGACGCCACCGAGGCTTATGTTGAATGGTGCCCCAGACGCCAGCCGCAGAATTGGGGAGAACTGGAGACGCCTGAGTGAACGTGGCGTATCGAATGTGCCGGAGAAAGCAAAACGATGACGGCGATCGAGCAGGCTGCGCGAAAGCTCGCGGCCAAAGTCCCCGGGGATCAGCGCATCGGACGTGTTCACGATGCCGTCATCGCGCAAAAACGACAGCGTGTAAACGGCGCGGAAAGAAAAACCGGCGCCACTGGATTGCTGTCGCCAGCGGTTGCGCACTTCCAAAGTCAATCCGTGATAGAAGGCATTGCCAACGGAAATTAGTTGTTCAATTTCCGTGCGCGTTGGATCAGGTCGCAAGGAATTGAGCGCAGCGAGCGCAGCATTCACCGCCGTGGTCGAAGTAAAGGCGTTTAAGTTGACCAGCGAAACCGGTACGCCCAGCTCGAAGATCCGCACTACTGAATTCGGATTGGCCGGATCTGGCGGAGTCAAAACGAAGCGAACCAAATCACCGGCAGCCGAAGTGTTGATGATGGGACGACTGCCGCTCGGGCCGTTCAAGAAATTCGGAAAATCTCGCGTCGACAGATATTGAGTGAAGCTGGTGAATCCCGCCGGCAGTCGCGGCGCGTTGATGTTGAATTCGCGCCAGAGATGCAGGCTGCGGTTGTACGTGTAGTTGGCTTCAAAGATCCACGCGCGTGGTAGCTCACGTTCAAAGCCAATGTTCGCCTGGTAGCTTTCCGGAATGCGCAAGTTCGGATCGAGGCGACGTGAGAATCCCGCGTTCAAAGTGCCGAACTGTTTGACGATTGAAGAGTCTGACGTCAGTGATTGCGGGAAGTGAATCTGACTCAAAACAGCGGCGCGCTCAGCCACCGGAATATCATTCGTGTCGAGAAATAGTTGCTGCGCGCCCAAAGTAAAGTCATCGATGGTTCGCAGCAAAGCGCGGTTGTAAAAAATGCCTGCGCCCGCGCGGATTACGGTTTTGCCGGACTTGAAAGGATCGTAGGCAAGCGCGAAACGCGGGCCGAAGTTATTGTGATCCGGCCGGATGCTTTCGTTTTCCCAACGCAGGCCATAGCTGATCATCAAGTTCGGCAACAGACGCCAGTCGTCTTGCGCGAAAACTCCGATGTAGACATTGCCCTGAGTTGAAGTCGTCAGAAAATTCTGGCGAAAGCGACTGGGAGCGTTCGCGAGAAAATCTCCGAAGCTGTTGAAGTTGAAAGTGCCCGAGGCGTCCGACAAATCGATGAAGGTTGATTTGATGCGCTGTACGTCCGCCCCAAATTTCAGTGAATGCGCGCCCGAGACGTAGGCGAAAATCTCCTGAGCCTGCCAGCGCGTTTCGCGGCGATCGGTTGCGCCGGTTGTGGAAGTGCCCGCGATCAACGTACCCGTGACCAGACTTTGTGAGTCATTGATGTCGATCAGGACGACGGGACTCGCGCCGCCTTGTGCTTCAATCGCCGGCGTCAGGCGCGACCATTGAAAGCGAGTTTGCGCGACCGCCTTCGCTGAGAAGACGTAATTGTCGAGATAAGCAATCGCGTCAGTGTTACGCGTTTTTGCTTGCAGCGCTTCGGCCAGACGGCTGCCGCCACCGAACTGTCGCAGGTTCGTAAAGCGGCCAAGCTGATAATTGATTTGGCCGTTGTGCATGTCCGTGAATTTGTGATCGATGCGCGTCGTAAAGATTTGGTTACGCTGTGGCGTGCTTACGTTTTCGATGAAGGGGGCGATGCCGTTTGTCGCGATGAGCGCCGGCGCTGGTGGATTCTCAGTTCGACTGGCTGCTGAATTGGTGGGAGCGGGCAGAGCAAACAACGGGTTCTTGTCGACGGGCAGTAGCGTGTCGATCGTCGTTGAGTCAAGAATCGTGTCGAACTCGTAAGAGGCAAAGAAGTGCGTCCGATCGCGACCGTTGTAGAACGGCAGAATGATCGGCCCGCTGAAAGTGAAACCCGGATCGTGTGCTTCAAATGGCGCGCGCGGCAAGCCGAGCCGCTTGTTGTTGAATGTGTTCGCGTTGAAAACGTCGTTGCGGAAGAAATCATAGAACCGGCCGTGAAACTTGTTCGAACCGCCACGCGTTCGCAGATTTACTCGCCCGCCTGAAGCGCGCCCGTACTCAGCCGCAAACTGATTGCGAATCATCTGAACTTCTTCGATGGCCTCGGGCGACGGATTGAAGCGCTCGCGTGCCGCGCGGTCGTCATTGTTGTCTAATCCGTCGATCGTTATGTTGTTCGAATAGGCCGGACCGCCGGATAGAGAGAAGTTCCCGGCCTCTTCGGGAGTCGAACGCGAAGTCGTGCGATCCTCCGCGAGATCGCGTGTTGAAAGAGGCTCTTCCGCGACGCCCCCGAGTGTGAAGATCAAATCGATCGGCGATCTTGATGGAACAGGCAGCGATTCAACTTCGCGCGTCGCGATCGTGCCGCCGACAACGGTGCGAGTGGTATCGATCTCGGGCGCATTCGCGGCGCTGACTACGACTGTTTCGGCAGACACACCGGCAGGTTTCAGCGTGAAATCGAGCTGCACATTCTGCGCGGCGACGGTCGTGAGGTCGGTCTTCTCTTCCGTGGCAAAGTTAGTGAACGATGCTTTGACCGAATAAATGCCGGGTTCAAGCTGAATGATCTTGTAGCGGCCATCTTCGTCCGTGGTGACGGTGCGTCCTGCCTTCGTCTTGATCAGCACAGCAGTCACCGACGAACCCGGGATCACCGCCCCGTTCTGATCCATGACCAGGCCGCTGATCGTGACATTATCGAGATCCTGCGCGACGACGGCGTCAGCCAGGCAAAGAAGTGACAGCACTAACAGAAGTGGAAGTTTCAAACCTTGGCGCATTGGGAGTTGCTCCAATCAAATTAGAATAAAGTTGCGACGTTAAATGGAATGTCAGGCGGTGGACTTTACCATCAGCCCCGTGTTCACTCAAGAATAAATGTTGGTCGTCGTCAGCATTTTCACTTTACGGGGATTAGATATCACTTCACGCTCCGGACTGGCACACCGGCAGGCTTCTGGCTGGTCATCGCGCCGTGGTCAACTGCGATGCGGCCATTTACAATCACGTAATCGATTCCGCTTGGTTCGCCGAATGGCAAATCGTAGGTGGCAGTGTCCGCGATCGTATTGCTATCGAAGATCACAACATCTGCCCAATAGCCGGGCTGAATTAATCCGCGATTCGGAAGGTGAAAACGCTCTGCCGCCTCACCGCTGGCTTTGTGAATCGCCTCTTCAATGGTCAGCAACTTTTTTTCGCGCACGTACTGAGCAAAGACGCGGGGAAAGGTCCCACAACCGCGGGGATGCGGGTGATATTCCGCAGACGGATCTCGCACTGCGCTGTCGGACCCAAAGACGCAATACGTGTAGGTAATAACTTGCTCTACATCGTCTTCGTTCATGCTGTCATAGACAGCCTGAGCGCCGCCACGAAGCGAGATATCGATTAGGTTCTCTATCTGTTGGTTCACATCTTGACTGACGGTGGGTGCCTGAGCCAGTGTTTTTCCGATCCACTCAGGGTTTCCCGCCGCGAGACGCACGAAAGAAAGATCTTTCCATCCTTCGTCAATCAGGAGGGCGAGAATATCGGCGTGCAACTTTTGTCTTAGTTGCGGTTCGCTGATCATTTGCCGGAGACCCGCGCGGTTGTCCTTGATGGCCCAATCAGGCAAGAGTATATCCGTCGTTGTGCTGGAGCTGGTGTATGGGTAGACATCGAGACTTACTTGCTGACCTTCGGCTCGTGCTTCATCAACGAGGTCCAAACGGTTAATGATCGTATGCCACTGCCGGGGGCCCGACGCCTTGAAATGAGAGATTTCGGTGGCGATCTGCGCTTGCTTGCCGACTTCGAGAGCCTCGCGAATTGCTTCGACTCCTTTCGGCCCCTCGTCGCGGATGTGTGACGCGTAAATCCCGTCGTACTTTGCGGCGACCTTTGCCAGTGCCACGACTTCCGACATGTCGGCGAAACGGCCGGGGACATATTCGAGTCCGGTAGAGAATCCAAGCGCTCCCTCTTTCATTGCTCTATCGACGATGGCGCGCATTCCATTGAGTTCCGGTGGCGTTGGCGCACGCGAGGCATTCTCCATTATCTGCTGCCGCACACTGTTATGTCCGACGAGCGTGGCGACATTGATATAGCTCCCATTCTTTTCAAGCGTGCGGAACATTGCTGCCACATCCGTGCGCGAGCGACCGCAATTTCCAGTGATGATCGTGGTCACGCCCTGGCGCAGGAAGTTGTCAGCGCGGAAAGCGGCATTCACGGGAAGATTCGGCTCGACGTGCGTGTGAACGTCAACGAAACCGGGTGAGACGATGTGTCCGCCGGCGTCAATAATGCGATCAGCGGCAGAGAAATAGAACTTCCAGCTACTTAACTCGACGATCTTTCCGTCGCGAATGCCGATGTTGGTTGCGCGCCCGGGGACTCCAGTGCCGTCAACAACGCTGCCGTTGACAATCAGCAGATCAAGGTGCCGATAAGGCGCCAGCGCAAACCAGCCGAATGCGAGCGTGCCAAGCAGCACTACAACTGGCGCGAGAAAAACCAGAAACAGACGGCGCCGGCGCGAGTTCGATCGACTTAGTCGCCGCATATCATGCCCATCGAATTAAGTTTTGCGATTCTGGTACGGAGCGAATCGACGCTAACTGTCGGCGTCGGATTGTTTCTGGCGTTGTCGAGCGCGATTTGGTATTCCGAGACGGCTTCGCAGAATCGGTATTCTTTTTCGAAAATCTGCCCCAGCAGATTGTGCGGTGACGCTTTCTGATAGTTCAGTTGAATCGCCTGTCGCAGCGCCGTCTCTCCGGTTGAGTAATCCTGGGTCTCAAGGCAAACGGCTCCAAGATTTATCCAGGGCGCAATCCATCCGGGTTCAGCGGCCGTGGCCCGGCGGTAATATTCCTGCGTCGTGGCTTTGTCTTTTTTCCAGAGATAGTACACCCGACCGATGGCGTTCAAAGTCAGAGCCGACGTGCCGTCGCGTTCAAGGGACTTCTGAAATCCCTTCAGCGCGTTTTCGTAATCCTTTTTGACGAAAGCCAAACGGCCCTCTGAAAAATATTGCCGGGCCTCGTAGGTTCGGTTGGCGCGCAATTCGTTCAGCCATGCGTACAACCGAATTGCTTCGGCCCAATCCTCCTCAGATTCGATCTGCGGGTCCTTCTTAACATTTCCGAAAATCTCTTCGCCGCGTTTTTCCATCGGGGCAATTGCCTCACGCGCAATCTCGTCTTTGTCGGCGGAGGACAGGTCGCTGGTTTTGTATTTCAGGAACAAGTCGTACGCGCTGTTGCCCTGGGGCTTGACCAAATTGCCCCTTTTAATCTCTGCGAGAATTGTCTTCTTTGCGGAGAATGCAAAAAGGGCAAAGTAGACGCCGAGCAGGATCCCAATTAAGGCCACCACGCCGATTGCAGCAAAAATAGCAACGGGCTTTTTCCCGGCGGTGACTGGCTGCGGATGAGTCGAATACGCCGGAGTGACCGGCGACGTCGGACCTCCATAAGCGACACCGCTGCCCGAAACCGGCGTGCGCAAAACCATCGTAGGCGCTTGCACGATTGCGCCGGGGCCCGAGAAAGCCGGAGTGGGTGCGGCCATCGTCGGTTGTGGCGGAGTCGAGAACGATTGAGCGGCAGGTGTGACTGCCCCAGTGAACTCTTGTGCTAGTGCCGCGGCACTTTGCGGACGCTGCTCGCGGTTTTTTTCGAGCGCGTGCATGACGACGCTTTCAACCGCCGCCGAGATGCTGAGATTGATCGCGCGCAGCGGCGGCGGCGTCTGGTTTACATGCTGCACGACGACGGCGGTGGACCTCGGCGAGTTGAAAGGGACCACTCCGGCGAGCATTTCATACAACACCACTCCGAGGCTGTAGATATCTGAGCGGCTGTCCAACTCTTCGCCGAGACACTGCTCCGGCGACATGTAGTGCGGCGTGCCCATCACGCTGCCGGTTTGGGTGAGATTGCCGGCGGTCAAGTCACGCAATTTCGCGATGCCAAAGTCCAGGACCTTCACGCGCAGGCCGTTGAGCATGGGCTTGACGATGATGTTGTCGGGCTTCAAATCACGATGCACTATTTGTTGGCGATGAGCTTCATCCAGCGCGGCACACACCTGGCTGATTACTTCCGCGGCGGCAGATGGAGTAAGCGGACCCTGCTGTTTAATGATCTCTCGCAGGCTCTGGCCCTCGACCAGTTCCATGACCAGATAAACGACGCCATCGCTCGTCACCCCAAAATCGTAAATCGAAACCGCATTCTGATGTTTCAACCGCGCCGCCGCCTGCGCTTCGCGGCGAAAGCGTTCAGTGGCATCGGCCTGCGAAACATGCTCTGGATGCAGAATTTTGAGCGCGACGTCGTCGCCAATCAGCAAACGGTGCGCGCGATAGACCGCGCCCATTCCGCCCGCGCCAACCTTGGCATCGATGCGATACTTGCCTTCAATCGTGCGGCCCAGCAAGACATCAGCGGTGACTGTCTTTGCGTCTGCACGCGCGGACGCGTTGCTGACGAGAGTCGGTTCATCACTGGCTGCAAGCGCCGGGCGCACATGCGTGACTTCGTCTTTTTCCAACGCGGGCGCCGCTGCCGCGCTGCTCGCGCAAGGAGCACCGGCAGCGGGATTGGGCGCCGCATTGTTTGCGGAGAGGGCGCCTCCACAATCGGAACAAAAGCGCGCTCCATCGTTATTCGGTGCGTGGCATGAGGGGCAATTCATAAGAACCTCCTTGAGAGAATTCAACTGGGACTGAAAGTGCTATAAAGGCAACCGCCACGTGCTAATACCCTTCAATTATCTGTTGTTTTAGAAATAGTGGCATTCTCATTGCAGCTGGCCACTGTTCGTTTCCCTCGTCAGCAGAGTAATAAAGGCAACAACAAGCGCGCCGCTCACGACTGGGATTTTTTTGCGTAGTTTCCCAATTTCACTTCACCAACCTGACTTGACGTAAACGTCCGGGCGTACCGATCTCACTTCAGCTGCTATTTGGTTTGCGTGAGATTTTGAATATGGCCCCAACACCACAGTCCACAACCCGCCTTTTAGACCTGAATAATTGTCGGTGTCGATGATGGTTGCGCTGTAGCCAGTTCGCTGGAGAAGCTGCATGCGTTCGTTCGCTTTGGCATACTGACTTTTCGGAAATGAGCCCAGTACGACAAACCATGTTCCTTCTTGCTCCCGCGGCTGTTCGCTTGCGCGCGGTGACGGGAGCGGGGTTGTTTGCGCATGCGCCTGAGTATTTTCAACTTGGATAGATTGTCCCTGGCGGATAAATGCGATTTCAGAAATTGGTGTATCCTCAGTGTCGTTGGATCCTGCGTAGATTCGGTCGATTCTCAAACGAACCCAACGCGTGTTTATGTTGCCGAACTCGAACGCTTGTTCCTGCATCTGGTCAGCAAAGTTAAGGTTGCGGCTGGTTCCGTCTGAAAAATAGAGAGTCGCCACCGCCAAACGATTGTTATCACGCCAGAGTCGCGCATTCTTGAAATACCCAGGCGCGAGTCTGATACCAATGACCGCGGTCTCATTCTCGAAATCACACTGAATCCACTCACCGATACCCGGTCCAGATACGCCTTCATCCCAAGCGGTTGCGAAGTTTCCGTCCACAGTATTGGCAGCGTCATAGTCAACCCCACCTGAAGGCAACCGTGTCGAAGAGGCGGACGCCCTAACTTTCAAAGAAGTGGGGTCCGGCAGAGCAGAGGTCGTCCCTGCATCACGCCGAGGCCTCACAAGTAGCACGCCAATTCCAACTAAGACTACGATTCCCAAGGCTGCTGCGATGTAGGGCCAAATGTTTGGGCGGCGATGAAGCTTTGCAATCTCGCCCGTCGATGCGGTCGGCCGCGTTAGCACTACCGTATCAACTGTTGACTGAGATGAAGGTGACGAGTTCAATGGGTAAGCTTTGTTTTGTAAGGGTAAAGAAGCATTCGCTGACTGGAAGAACTCTCGCGCGAATTCAACGGCAGTTTGCGGCCTTGCCTGCCGTTGCTTCTCAAGTGCGCGTAGCACAGCGCTTTCAGTTGTCTCAGAAATGCTTGTGTTAAGTACCCGCAATGGGGCCGGTGCCTGCGTTACGTGCTGGACAACCACCGCAGAAGATGCCGGACTATTGAAGGGTACAAGTCCCGTGAGCATCTCGTACGCGACAATTCCGAGACTATAAATATCCGACCGCGCGTCGAGTTCTTCTCCCAGGCACTGTTCTGGGGACATGTAATGCGGTGTGCCGAGAATGCTTCCGGTTTGAGTAAGGTTCGCGGCAACGTCATCACGCAACTTTGCGATCCCAAAGTCGAGCACCTTAACGCGCAAGCCGTTTGCCGTGATGTTGACGATGATGTTATCCGGTTTGATATCGCGGTGGACGATGTGGTGACGGTGCGCTTCATCAAGCGCTGCGCAGACTTGAGTAATAATCTCGGCAGATGCTGATAGCGTAAGCGGCCCTTGGCGTTTGATGATTTGACGCAGGCTCTCTCCTTCAATCAAATCCATCACCAGATACTGCGATCCCTGTTCGGTGATGCCGAAATCGAGAATCGCGACGGCGTTCGGATGTTTAAGACGCGCTGCCGCTTGCGCTTCGCGCCGGAAACGTTCAGCCGCCTTCGGATCGGTTTGCTCCGAATGCAGGACTTTGACTGCCACTTCATCGCCAATCATTAATCGCGTCGCACGATACACCGAACCCATGCCACCCGCGCCGAGCTTTGCCTCGAGCCGGTACTTGCCCGCGATGGTTGTGCCGAGCAGCGGATCACGATCCTTATCGACAAGAGTTTTTTCTTCGTTGTTAGATCGCACCCGCGTGACTTCCTGGATAGCTGCCGATACACCGCTTTCCGGAAGCGTGGCGCCGCATTGCAAGCAGAAACGTGCAGTGTCAGGATTGCTTGTGTTGCAGTTTGGGCAGTTCATCGTGATTCGTCATTAGTTTGAAACTACTGCGCACTCTTCGCCCGCCCCGTCACCAGATCAATCAACCCACCACCGGCGACGACTGCGCTTCCGAGCAGCGCGCCGTGCGCGCCGAACGAATAGCTGAAAGTTTTTTGCACGATCATCCCGAGGACGTTCTGGTTCAGCTCCTGATTGAGATTGAAGTACTGATAGAGAATCACCAGAACGCTCAATCCGCCGGCGCCAATTACCAGGAACCCAGCGACCCGCTTCAGTGGGGAAATGCCGGTCTGGCCCGCGAAACAAATGCCGACGATGACCAGCACGCCGATCATGCTGAGCGGGATGAGCCATAAGCTCGGTACACCGCCAAAGCTGGCGCCGCCGGGACCGCTGCCTGAAGCGAGCTGAAATCCTGAGATATTGGCCGTGGCGAGCAGCAGATTGAATTCGACCCAGGGAAAGAAAAAGCAGACGAGCACCAGGAATGCTGCCGCGACAGCTATGATCTGACCGAGACTGATTTTCTTCATGGGGGGCCTCCTTTTGTGAGACAACGTGAGCGTTAATGTGCGCGCAAAAGCCTCTGGATCATTTCCAAATAAGGCTTATCGGTGGACGACAGTTCTTTGTCGAAACTGTAGAAGTTATAGTCGTGGCGCTTGCCATTGGCGGTTACCTTTGTGGCCAGGTAGGCCGCGACAGAGCTTTTCAACTGCACGCCGATGACTTGTGCCTGTTCGTACGGTACCTTGAAGTTTTCCGCCGCGTTGCGCAGACCCTGAAACTCAACTTCGCTTTTGCGAAGAACGAGACGGCCTTCGCACAGATCGTGGCCTTTGGATAGTTCGAACTTTTCTCCGATGTGACGTCGAATGCGCAGAGTGACCGGTTCGTTGGCAGCAAGCGCCTCCGAAAACTGCGTGCCGGCTTGCCCGTAATCACCGCGCGCCAGGTAAACAGATCCTTGCAGACGATGAGCTGGGCCATTTGCGCTGTCAGTTTCCAGGATGTAGCGGGACAGCTTCAGCACATCGTCAAAAGCACGCTTCGTCAGAAGCTTCTCGGCCTCGGTTTGCAGTTCCGCCACCGGCAACCGCTCGAGATGCAGTTCTCGATCGATGGTTTCGTCGGGCGCAGCCGTCAGTTGCATTGTGACTGGAGCATAGCCGAGCGCCGCAAACACCAACGTATGCGGACCAGGCGGCAGCGAAAGGCGTTCAGTCAAAGGTTCGGGCGCTTTACCGTCAAGCGTAAGTTGCACATTCGAAGTGTTGACCGCCACACGCAATGTTGCCGGATACGGCTCCAGCTCCAGGACAATCTCAGTGTTGGCGAGTTCTGGTTTGAGGATGATGCTTTTGGTCTTGCTCAGATATCTCGGCTTGCGGGCTTCAAGAAGCAAATTGGGCTTTGTCAAAAGATAAGAGAACAGTCCCGCGCCGTCGCTGCCTTTAGGTTGCTTTTGGTTATCGAGGTAGATGTCACACTCAGCGGGAATGGTGCGAATTCGCAACGTGACTGGCCGCGCGACAAGAACCGCATTCACCTCACGCTGGTCACCGCATTCCAGTCGCGTCTCTGTTTTCTCAAACGGATCGTAACCCGGCTTGGTGACACGTATGCGGTAGGTTTGGTTCGCTTGTACTTTAAAGGTAAACCCGCCAAGTTCATCGGTGACGTGCTTTTCCAGGTTATTCAGGTTGATTTCGCATCCGGACATGCCGCACACCACGACGAGATCCGCATCTTCACAGGGTAACGGTTCGGGCTTTGGTGTGGGCGGAGTGGTTCCGTTTCCCGGTGTTCGAACGGTTGAGCTGCCGCTGGGTCGTCGCGGCGGCGCCGGACGCGCGGGGCCTCGTCGAGTACCGGTTGATCCGGAAGGCGCCGAGTTCGGTGGAGTGCGCACAACGATCACGGGGCACGGCTTACCACCACACGGCCCTTGCGCCGCGATTGCATTCGCAGCCGCCACGAGAAACAGCGCGGCGGCTAACTTCATTTTGTGTGAGTACATTCGTTACCGAAAAATTCCGTCTGTCTTTAATTCCGGGTCGTAACTGACGAGAAATGATTTCGCCGCCTCGGCTTCGGTGCTGGACTTGTCGCGCGCGAGAAAAACGAATCGCAGATAATCCTCCACAGACTGTTGCCGGTTCGCGGTACTTTGCGCACGTCGGTAGTAACTAAAGGGCAGACTCTGTAATTGCGCCACTGCCGCGGAATGCGCTTCGCCCTTGATCTTGGCGACAATGCCGCCAAAAAAACCGCTCGTGTCGGGCGATGGGCAACTGGAATCGCGCGCGCTGTAATCCTGAGGGTTCACGCCAGACCTTTCAACGCACTGCCACTGATCTGACCCCTCCAGGTTTGCCGTGTCATGCACGCTGCGAGAGATACTGTCGTTTGGTCGCAAAGACATGCGTGCGCCGCCCGTCATGCGAATGACATTTTCGCGGTAGTAGTAATGTTCGGTGATCGTGCGCGGAAATTGATCGCGGTAGGCACGCAACTGATCGACACGCGCACCAAGAGCAGAGCAGTCGGCGCCAGCTTGTTTTCTACAGTTCTTATACTGTTCGTTTACTGCATCGTGCTGACGGTCGGCGTCCTTCCAGCGTGGATTGTCGTAGCTGTATTGCGACTGCACATTGTGATCGTTCGCGCCGACATCGACACCGGCGGCGAGTACTGTCCCGGTAAAGATCATCGTCGGCGCATCCAGCGGCCGCCCCGCTTGAATTGCGCGAAACGCCGCGACTGATTGATCGTCACTGAGAATAACTGATTGCGATAACCCTGCTTCGGTCGCGGCCGAACGGATCGCGTCGTTCACCTCGCTCATCAGGATTCCGGCGGCCTCGTTTCTGATTGAAGATTCAAAAGCGCTTCCCACCGCCACGCGCGTCCGTTGCTGAAAACGTTCCCGAGCTTCCGTCAACAACGACGAAACGGTCGCATCGTCCGGCATGTACACTTGCGCGCTCTGAAGATATACATAGGCCGTCCCGTCACTATTGCGCGCCAACGCGGCCCTGGCCTCAGTTACGCAAAAGTCAGACAACCTGCGATTAGTCGTTGCTAGCAGTGAACGAATGCCGTCATCAGGACACAATTCACTGGCGAGCATCAGCTTCTCGCGCGCCTCTCGGAAGTCTTTCTTGTTCAGCGCAGTAATCGCCTTCACATTGACGTTGCCACCAGCAGCCGCGGCCGCTGCCGTGCCGCGCCTGAATCGCTGGCCTGATGAGGGCGACGCAGCGCCGCCACCGAGTTGCTGCTTAGCCTGATTGAAAAGTTGCGCGGCATATTCACACCGTGCGCCTTTCAACTCGACGGCCAGCCGCGGGTCTGCTTTGCAATCCGAGTCGGCAATCTGGTTTTCAAGAATCTCGGCTGCTTCCTTCGGCTTACTGATTTGTCGGTTCTTTTTTTCGTCGCGTAGCGCAATTTCCGTGCGCGCACGGCAAACACACGCAAGCGCCTCAGTTGAATTCGGCAAGCGGCTGCGTGCGATCGAGCCATCCTTCAACGCGTTGTCCAATTGATTTGCGGTCAAGGCCTGGTTGCAGGCATTCAAATGAATGGCGTGGCTCTGCTCCAAAGCGTGGGTGTACATCTGGCTTAGTTCCGGCCACGAATCGAGATACTTCTTTATCGGCTCGGCTGCGTCGATCGCCTGATCCCATTTTTCAGCTTTAATGAGTTGTTCCGCCTGTGACCTTGAGTCTTCCACCTGTTTTTGCGCGGCGCGAATGTCGGCGAGGAGTTGCCGCGTGATTTCGTCTTCCCGCACCGACTGGGCGCGCGTCGCTTTGTCGCGCGCTTTATCGAGCGCGCGGTAATTGCCTTCGACAAAACGATTCAGGTCAGCGCGCGAGCAGACAACCAGCGCGTCGCGCATTTTTGAATTTGCCTCAGCGGCCCGATAATTATTCGTCTTTTGCAGGTAAGCTTCCCACAGGGCGACGCTGGCTTCGTCAGCCGCATGGTTGAACAGGGTGTCGTTGAATGAAGCACCCTCGGGTACAAAGTAAATCTTCCAAATCGAACGTAATGGAAGATCGACCTTTCTCTTTTGCTTGCCTTCGCGGGCTTCGCCGCTAACGTTGACCCCGTAGAAAGCCGAGAGCGGCTGGCTGCCGGCGTTCTTTTGCGGTTTCATGTTGTCCGGCACGGCCATCATCGGCGTCTGGCCCATGATGGAAGTGCCATAAAGGACATCGTCGCGTCCCCACTTCAGCGAAAAAAGATCACGCAATTTTGTTTTGGTGAACTTATCGTAAGAGTCGCGCGAAACAGCGCCGCCATTAAACAAACGCACCTCTTCCTTCGCGTTTAGCTTGACGTCGAAGAGAATGGTCGTCGAAATGTCAGTCGCGCCTTCGCAACCGGCGGCATTCGATTCGGCCGTGTTTGAGCGAAGAATGACGATCGCTTGTTTCCCTTGGGAATGAACCTGGGTCCATACGCCAAGCAAACACATAATCAAGACCGCAGGAAAGAGCATTTGAGGTTTATGAAGTTTCATTTTTGGGGCCTCCTGCAAGAAGAACTCGTAACGACCAGTCGATCACTTGGCATCTCGCGCGCACCGAAAACCTGTCTGATCGCCGGGACCGCTGAATCCCTGTCGAAAAGCGCTGGTAATACTGCGTGGGCTTTCCCATGAACCGCCGCGAATCACCTTCTCGTTACCACTTCCCGGGTTTGCAAGAAGACCGTTTGAGTACGCCGCCCACGAACTGCTGGTCCATTCCCACGCGTTTCCAATCATGTCTGAGACTCCATAAGGTGAACCGCATTTAAAACTGCCTACGTCTTTCAGTCCGCTCGATGCTCCGTTGGCGTTTGCGCAATCATCTTTCCAGGAGACGCCCCAGGGATAGAGAAGACTCTGCGGGCCGCGAGCCGCAAACTCCCACTCTTCTTCGGTGGGCAGACGTTTTCCGACCCACGCCGCATAAGCGTTCGCGTCTTCCCAACTAACACGGGTCACCGGCTGATGTGCGGTTCCGGATGGATACTGATTGTTGACCCAGTTAGCAGGCGCCTTGCATTTTCTTGCGTCCACACATTTCTTGTATTCCTCGCAACTAACCTCATAAGCATCGAGATAGAAAGGCTTCACGGACACGAAGTGTGCAGGCTTCGAATCTTCATCACCCTGGATTAGCTCGGTGCTGCCCATGAGGAATCGCCCACCGGCGATATACGACATAGGAACGCTGGTCTCACCATGGTCCGCAGTCGTGCCCGGCGACGCCGCGTCGGTTCGCTCAGCGCGTCGCAGCGGGTTCCAATAAATCAACCCGGCGAGTGCCAGCAGCAACGCAAATGCTCCGGCGACATACGCTATTTTGCGAAGTCCACTCTTCACTGACGGAACAGTAACTGTGCCTCTGCCCCCCGTGGCGCGCGCTGCGATGACTTTCCCGGTCGATCCGGAGAGGCTGGGCAGATGAACGGTCGCGGCCATTTGCTGGGGCGTCGGGAGTTCGAACGACGGCGTACCGGCAAAAACATTCGCGGATACCGCTGAAGCTGTCGCAGCCATTTGATTTGCCTCAGGCGTGTCCGTTGCTGACGCGATGGCAATCTGCTGCGCAAACATGCCGGCCGTTTGCGGTCGTGCCTCGCGAGTCTTTGCGAGCGCCCACAACACCGTCTGCGAAAGACGCTCGGGAACGCCCGGATTCACGGAACGCATTGGCGGAGGTGGCTGATTGACGTGTTGCACCACGACCGCGGTCGAAACGGGAGCGCTGAAAGGTACGCGGCCGCAGAGCATTTCATACAGAACGATGCCCACGCTGTAGATGTCGGCGCGGGCGTCGAGTTCTTCGCCCAGGCATTGCTCCGGCGACATGTAGTGCGGTGTGCCCATGACGCTGCCGGTCTGAGTAAGGTGGCTGGCCGCGTCGTCGCGTAGTTTAGCGATGCCGAAATCGAGGACCTTGACTCGTAATCCCGCGCTGGTCGAATTTAGAATGATGTTGTCTGGCTTGATGTCGCGGTGGACGATCTGTTGTCGATGTGCTTCGTCTAATGCAGCGCAGACCTGGCTAATGATTTCGGCGCAAAAGGTCGGCTCCAAGGTTCCACGCGTGTTCATCACTTCGCGCAGGCTTTGCCCCTCGATCAATTCCATCACCAGGTATTGCAAGCCTTCGCTGGAGACGCCGAAGTCGTAAATGCTGACTGCGTTTGGATGCTTCAGACGCGCGGCGGCCTGCGCCTCGCGCCGGAACCGTTGAGCTGTGTTGGGATCGGCGACACGTTCGCTGTGCAAAATCTTAATCGCTACTTCATCGCCAATCAGGATGCGCGTAGCACGATAGACCGAGCCCATGCCGCCGACACCAATCAGGCCCTCAATCCGATACCGGCCGTCAATTATTTGGCCACTCAATTGGTCCGGCATCGTGGCTTCCAACGTTCGCGAGTCTCCAGGCGAAGCAGTAACCGTTTCCGCATAGGCAGACGCAGGTACACCTAAAGGCGCGCCACAGTTGTTACAGAAGCGCGACGACGCGACATTCGAAGAGCCGCAGGTGGAGCAGGTGAATTGAGGTTCAATCGGCATCTTGATCGAAAGGTCAATGAGCCCAACTGCACACCGCGAAATGTCCGTTCATTATTGTTAGCGGCATTTGCTTACAAAACGTCCTTTCGCTTCAACGCCCACATCGTCAGTCCGAGAAATCCCAGACTAAAAAGGGCGAGAATTGCGCAATCGAGAGCTGCGCGCGTCCGGTATGCCGAGACGACGTCATCTTCCGATTTTCCGTCGAAGATGGATTGGTAAGCAGGAACGTTTATGTATCCGGCAATCGCGTCGCGGGCTTTGTGGTCTTCAATACTGACGACGTGGGCCAACGCTTCCAAGGTCCAACGGGCGACGATGGGGACCGCCGCATAACTCGCCGAGCCCATGCCCTCACGACCTTTCGAAACTGCTTCCGGTGGCGCCTGTCCAGTTCGCCGAGGATCTTGATTTGATGGTTGGTTTCTGAAGTCTTCAAAATGGCGAAACTGCGTTTCAGTCGCCGGCTTGCCGGACGCGGTCAGGTAAATGTCATCGAAGGACTTGATATAACCACTCAACAACAACTGCGGGATCAGAATCAGCGGTAGGATACTCATGGCCTTCTCAGTTGAGTTGACCAAAGCTGAGAAGAAAAGACCCATCGAGATCCCGGCGAGCGTAGTCAGAAAGAGAATCAAGGTCAGCGAAAAGAAATCTTTGGCGCTGAGTCGATCCATGCCGGCGAGGATCGCCACGAACAGCAGGCACTGAATCAAGCCGATGCCGCTCAAGACGGTGAATTTTGAGAGAACGTATGAAGGAATCTTGAGATTGACCAAACGCTCGCGAGTGTAAATAGAAGCTTCGGATACGATTTCGCGGATGGCATTGTTGGCGCCAAACCAGATGGCCACCACCGCCGTGATGAAGAGCGTTTGCGACCCATTCACGGTGCTGCCCACGATAACGGCCAACAAGATCGCCACAATCGGGGCTTGCGCCAGCAGCAACACCGTATTGCGTTTGTCTTTTAGTTTTACCTCGAGATAGCGGTGGGTCAGCGTCAGCCACTGACTGAGGCCTAGCCGTCGCTCGGGCGCTTCCTGGTTTATCGCAGGCGGAAGTTGCAGCGCGCCCGTGGTCCGCGTCAGTGCATCTGTCTGCGCGATTCGTCCGCGCACGTATTGTGCGAATTCCGTCGATTGTTGAAAGCGCGCGCTCAACTGATCGGGATCGGCGGCCCCGATGACGCGATAAATGTCGCCCGGCTCTTTGCACTGGAAATATTCCAGCGCTCCCGCTGGTGGACCAAAGTAAGCGAGCCGGCCGCCGCGCGTGAGCATTGCGATGTGATGCATCTCGTGGAACTTCTCGAATTTGTGAGTGACCATCACGACGATGCGTCCTTCGTCGGCGAGCCGGCGAAACAGCATCATCATGTTTTCAGTGGTTTCCGGATCCAGCGGAGAGGTGGGCTCGTCGAGAAAAATGAAACTTGGCTTGGTGATCAGCTCGAATCCGAGACTTAGCCGCTTTTGCTGCCCCCCGGAGAGTTGCCGAAACGGATTGTGGCGCTGTTCGCCAAGTCCAACCGTCTCGATTACTTCATTTACGATTCCGCGCATCGCCTCCGCCGGAGTCCCTTTCGGCAAACGCAATCGCGCTGCGTAGTACAGCGTCCGCTCGACCGTTAAAGCGTCGTGAAGAATGTCGCGTTGCGGCACATATCCAATCGACCGTCGTAGCGCGTTGAAGTTTGCATAGAGATCCAGATCGTTTACGCACACTTGTCCGGCGCTGGCCGGTCGCAAACCATTCAATGCATCCATCAAGGTAGACTTGCCGCAGCCTGACGGTCCCATCAGCCCGACAAATTCACGCGGTGAAATCGCGAGCGTGACGTCCTTGAGAATCGTCTTTCCGTTGATTTGTTTTGTGAGATTCCGCGCGGTGATCGAGCTTGCGCTCAAGTCATGTTGTTTTATTGTTCGTCCGTCGATATGGAGCAGGAATCCGCCAAGAAAAATAAGATCGTGTGACGTTATTGCTCTCGGCTCTGTGAGCGGCTCTCCATTGATGAATGTTCCATTGGTGCTGCCTAAATCCGTAATCACGGGTGGCTTGCCGTCTTCGTAACTCAGCGCCGCGTGATAACGGGATACGCTGGGCGCGTCCAAAACGAAATTGTTGTCAGGGGCCCTGCCAAGTCGGACCACCGGGATTTGCGCGGCACGAAGGATTAATGTGCCCCCGGTCGGTTTTGGCGAAGGCGTGGGCGGAGGTGGCGGTTGTGGTAGCGACCTTGGATTTCTGTTGGCGATATTGGTTTCAGGTGCTCCGGCAGTGTGAATCGTCATCCTGGAAACGGCGCGATTGGACGCATCCGCGATATCGCGGTGGTCGATGCCGGGCGAAGCGCCGCAGTACCTGAATGAGACGACGCCACCTAACCCAAAGCCTACGCGGTCGCCATCGCGCAGGAGCCTGCGGCTGACCGGCTCGTCGTTTACAAAGGTGGTGTTCTTGGCACTCAGATCAATTAGCGTGACTCTCGAGTGCTGGTCGACTTCAAACGCGGCTTGTGTTTTCGAAATGACTGATTGCGGCAGAACGATTTGGCATTGTGAGTCATCGCGGCCAACTACGATGCGCTGCCCTTTGATTTCGAAATGGGCGCCGGAAAGCTGGCCGACGAGACCAAGCAAGTAGGGATGGCGACCAGTGAGATGGGCTTCTTGCATGGCTTTCGCGGATGAGAAATTCCGCGAGCGCCAAAACCCGCCTGTCTATCGATTTGACCGGCGACGTTTTTGGGGCTGAAGGGTACTGCTAATCCCGCTTACTTTCGCGACTCAAAGTAGTTCGAAAGAAAAACCAGGTTCGCCGAAAACTCGGTGCGACCATGTATCAAGCTGGACTTCGCTCGGCAACGGATGTCGAGGTGCTACGAAGTGCGACGCAGTCTATGGAAGAGGCCTCGGATTGTCAAGATTCTTGCAAAGATATCTGAGTCCTGAGTTTCCCGTTACAAAGCTCAGGCTTTCAGCGAAATTTCCGATTATCGTTCAGACGTCAGGTGGTCGGCGTAAGGTCGACGCAAAGAGTTCAAGTCAATTTCGCAGACTTAACTTTTCCAACCGTTTCGCGGCTTCCGCAGCCTCAGCACTGTTGGGATACCTCCGCAGAATCTCGCGCCAGGCCGCTCCATCGTAATGAAACCGCTTCTTTTCGCGATCGAAGGTGAAGGTGACGCTCTGGCGGTTGTAACGATCGAGGCCGTTGAAGTTTAAGTAGTAAGAAAATTCAGGCGCGCCGTCCGTCGGAATCTCTCGGCGTTCAAAGCGGCGCGTCGCTTCGCGCGTCAGTTGTTCCGCGGCTTCCTCCGCGGCGTCACCGAGCGCCAGCAAGACCTTCGGCCGCAGTGGCGATCGCGCGAAAGTGTCGAGGAAGATCCGAGCGCGAGCGACTCTCTCGAATTCGTCGGTGCCGCCAATCAAATGAGCGAGGCGTTCATCGTCACCGTGGCGGCCTGACATGACCAAAGCTTCGCTCTGTATCCATCCCGATGTGCGACGCGTGACGACAACCTGGGAGAAATAGACTCCTTCATGATTGCGCTTATTTGCCCGCACGGAAACAAAACGCCCGCGACTCAGGCGACGGATCAGATGCGCAGAAAGGCTGGGCGCAACGCGCAAAGCCCCCAGACGCTCGTCCGCGACCACGGCGATGTTTCCCCCAGGCGGAATCCGTTTCTTTTGCGCGATTGCGGGAGACGCGATCGAGGCGAATAAGACGAACGCCCCGATCGCCAGGGTGCGGAAGGTGAAACGACGGCAAGGACGCAGAGTGAGCATCTGAAACTCCTGGAAATGCTTACGAGGCAGGGCCTCGGGAACAATGTGAATTCTTTGGCGATTAAGACATAGCCCGCCTTTAGAAATGGGAGCACAGCATGAAGACTGCTGCTCGGCTGGCTAATGGCCGGGGCTTATATCACGGCTTGACAGCGACGGCAATCTCTATTGCTAGAAAAAGTTTGCGCGATTCTTGCAGATAAACGCTTCTGGTTTATTTGCCAGTTCTAACGGCGCTGCGCCTGACGGGCATCGGCCTTTTCAGGCGGTTGATGGGGACGAGGGCGCCGGCTTCCGGTGGCGGTGATTCGGTGAAATGAGAAAACTCTTCAACGTGACTTTGCAGATATTCGAAGAAGCGCTCGAACTCGCGTTGCATCGCATCCATCTTCTCGCGCATGTTCAGAATGATTTCCACGCCCGCGAGATTAACGCCGAGGTCGCGCGTCAGCGAAAGAATTATTTCGAGCCGTTCAAGATCAGTGTCTGTGTAGAGCCGCGTGTTGCCTTCCGAACGCGAAGGCTTCAGCAGACCCTCACGTTCGTACAGCCGCAGCGTCTGTGGATGCAGCTCAAACTGCTCCGCGACGGCGCTAATCGTGTAGGTCCTGGCGCGCTGCTTCTTCATCCTATTCAAGACCCATCGCTACTCTGGGATTTTCGGAATTCAACTGAGAGTATCTGCGCAGCAACTCTTTAGTCTCTTCTGAGATGACCTTGGGCAAAATCACCTGGACTTCCACAAATTGATCGCCATGCGCGTTCGGATCGCGCAAGCTGGGTGCGCCGCGATCACGCAGACGAAACTTTTGTCCGGATTGCGTGCCGGGCGGAATTCGCAACTGCGCTTTGCCCTGAACAGTGGGGACTTCAATCTTGGCGCCGAGCGCAGCTTCAGGCACTGTGATGGGCACGGTCACATAGATGTTATCGCCTTTGCGCGTGAAGTATTTGTGCCGGCCGACGTTGGTAATGATGTAAAGATCGCCCGGCGGCGCACCGAGTCTTCCGCCTTCGCCCTTTGCCGGCACACGCACGCGCGAGCCAGTGTCGACGCCGGCGGGAATCCGGACCTTCACAGTTTCATTCTTGGCCAGAGTGCCCTTGCCTTTGCAGAGAGAGCACGGCGGCCGACGCTTGCCCGTGCCGCCGCAATCCGAACACTCCTGGGTAAATCTCAGTCGCCCGCCGGCGCGCTGCACCTGACCCGAGCCTTTGCACGTCGGACAAGTCCCAACCGCGCCACCCGTGTCACCTGCGCCGTGACAACGCGAGCACTGTTCGGATCGATTTACCGTCAGGTTGGTCGTGAGACCGGTAATCGCCTCTTCGAAACTGATCGAAAGAGGCATCTCAATATCCGCGCCGCGTTGCGGCTGCGGCCGGGGCGGTTCGCGTTCAGCTTTCGTCCCTCCGAAAAGATCCGAGAAGATATCGCGAAAGCTCGAACCCGCACCGCCGGCCGTCGTGGTCGAACCCCAATCGAAACCCGAGAAATCGAAAGGCGCGCCGCGCGGATAAGTTGCGCCCGGGCTTGCGCCGCGAGCAGCGGCATCAGCGAGATTGTCCGAATACTGCCCGAAGCGATCGTAAACTGCCTTCTTTTTTGGATCTGAGAGGACATCGAACGCTTCGCTCATTTGTTTGAAGCGATCTTCCGCGGACTTGTCTCCCGGATTTACGTCAGGATGATACTTACGCGCCAGCCGGCGATACGCCTTCTTGATCTCGTCCGGCTTGGCGTCGCGTTTGACGCCCAGGATTTTGTAGTAGTCCTCTTTGGCCATTCTGATTTCCAATTGCCAATTGCCAAATGCCGATTGATCGCTGTCTGTCGTTGCGCGTGCAACGTGTGACTTGGGCCAGCGACCAATCGGCAATCAAAAATCGGCAATAGGCAATGTGCAGTTACTTCTTATCTTCGTCAACGTCCACGTACTCTGCGTCGATGACGTTGTCTTCGCCGCCTGGTGAACCACCCGAAGCGCCCGCTGCGGATGATTGTTCAGACGTTTCAGCACCCGGTTGCGAACCGGTCTGTTGGTAAAGCGCCTCGGCCATCTTATGCGAGACAGTTTGCAGTGCATTGAACGCATTGTTCATGCGTTCGACACCGCCTTCTTCGATTGCTTTCTTGGCGTCAGCAATCCCCGCTTCAACTTCGCCGGCAACCGCGCTGACCTTCTCGCGGTTCTCGTTCAAAGTCTTTTCCATCTGATAAATCAGACCGTCGAGCCGATTGCGCGCTTCGATCTCTTCGCGCTTGGTCGCGTCTTCAGCCGAGTGCGATTCGGCCTCACGCATCATTTTGTCGATTTCGTCTTTGCTGAGACCGGACGAAGCCGTGATCGTGATCTTTTGCTCGCGACCGGTACCCATGTCCTTCGCCGAGACGTTCACGATGCCGTTCGCGTCGATGTCAAACGTGACTTCGATTTGCGGCATGCCGCGCGGCGCCGGTGGAATGCCGACAAGATGGAATTTGCCGAGCGTGCGATTGTCGGTGGCCATCGGACGCTCACCCTGCAGCACATGAACTTCGACAGACGTTTGGTTGTCAGATGCCGTCGAGAAGGTCTCGGACTTGCGCGTCGGAATCGTCGTGTTGCGCTCAATTAGTTTCGTGGCGACACCACCCAAAGTCTCGATGCCGAGGCTTAGCGGCGTCACGTCGAGCAGCAGGATGTCGGTCTTTTCACCTGACAACACGCCAGCCTGGACGGCCGCGCCCACTGCCACTACCTCGTCGGGATTAACGCTGCGGTTCGGCTCTTTGCCGAAGTAACTCTTGACCAGTTCTTGCACTTTCGGGATACGCGTTGAGCCGCCGACAAGAACGACTTCATCAATTTTCTTGGAGTCGACACCGGCATCTTTCAAAGCCTGCTCGACCGGCGGCATTAAACGCTTGAAGATCGGATCGGCAAGTTGTTCGAAACGCGCGCGTGTGAGTTTCATCACCAAGTGCTTCGGTCCCGATTGATCCGCAGTGATGAAAGGCAGATTGATTTCGGTCTCCATCGTGTGCGACAGCTCAATCTTCGCCTTCTCGGCAGCTTCCTTCAGTCGCTGCAAAGCCATCTTGTCCTTCGACAAATCGATGCCCTGGTCTTTCTTAAACTCTTCGATGATCCATTCGATCAGCCTCTCATCGATGTCGTCACCGCCCAAATGCGTATCGCCATTCGTTGACTTCACTTCTACGACGCCTTCGCCGACTTCCAAAATCGAAATGTCGAAGGTGCCGCCGCCAAAGTCGAACACCGCGATGGTTTCATCCTTCTTCTTGTCGAGTCCATATGCCAGCGCTGCAGCCGTCGGCTCGTTCACGATACGCATCACTTCGAGCCCGGCGATTCTGCCGGCGTCCTTCGTCGCTTGCCGTTGTGCGTCGTTGAAGTAAGCGGGAACAGTGATGACCGCCTTATCAATTTTCTGGCCGAGTTTTTCTTCGGCTGACTGCTTCATTTTTTGAAGAATCATTGCCGAAATTTCCGGCGGGCTCCATTCTTTGCCGCCGGCATAGATCCGGACATCGCCTCCGCTGCCCGTTCCCTGAACTTTGTAGGGCACCTGCTTGGTTTCCTCGGTCACTTCATTGAAGCGGCGTCCCATAAATCGTTTGATTGAATAGATAGTGTTTTCGGGGTTGGTGACGGCCTGTCGTTTAGCGACCTGACCGACCAAACGGTTGCCGTCTTTAGCGAAAGCGACCACGGACGGAGTCGTCCGGCCACCTTCGGAGTTTTCAATCACCATCGGCTCGCCGGCTTCCATGACGGCGACCACAGAGTTGGTGGTTCCTAAGTCGATTCCTATGATTTTGCTCATGTTAACTGCTCCATTGGTTCCGCTCCCGTGAGATGCGGGGTTGAATGCGACCTCAATATAATACCTGAGTGTATTACTGTCAACCTTGCTTAGAAGCCAGTTTTGGGCGGGAAGTTCGCCAAAAAGGTTTTGGATGAGGGGGTGCTATGGGCGCTCGTTGAGCAAACGCGAAACGAAAAACACGTAGTGAACTCCGGAAATCAGGGCCAGTGTGAAGACGGTTGTGTAAATCGTCGGAAGATAGTAACCGGTCCCAACACGGATTTGGGCAGCGAGAATAACGATTGCGATGGACACTATCTGCACCACGGTGTTGACTTTGCCCGGCAGCGACGGCTGGAATCCCCGGAAGCCTGTGACGACGTTGATAGCTGCGGCCCCGACGAGAATGAAGACGTCGCGGCTGATTACAGTGATTGTCACCCAGAACGGTATCGGCAAATGGTGAGGAACGGGCGCCGGAAAAACATTTTTCATCGACAGCACGACGAAAGAGGTCACCAGCATCAGCTTGTCTGCCACGGGATCGAGGATGCGGCCCAGCGGTGATTGTTGATGAAATCTGCGCGCAAAGAGACCGTCCAATCCATCGGTAACTCCGGCGAGCACAAACGCCGCTAAAGCCAACAGAAACTTCTGGTAAAACAGCAACGAGACGAATACCGGAATCAGCGCCATCCGAAAGACGGTCAGCAGATTCGGTAGTGTGATGATGCGCGCCGACATTTAGACGCAGCGCAAATCAAGAACTGATATTTCCGGTGGGCAGCCGTAGCGAATTGGAAGGACAACTGTGCCTAAGCCGCGGGTCACGTAAATCTGCGTGTTACCACGTCGCCCCAGGCCCCTCAGCATGCGGCGGCGCGGACGCCCGGAACGGCTTTTTTCGGATCGCCAAGTCACTTGGCCTCCGTGGGTATGACCGCTCAAAACCAAGTCCACGTTCGCGCGTGCAGCCCGCCGCAGAATCGTGGGGTTATGTGCCAGCAATAACTTGAATTCACTGTGCTGCGCGCCAGCCAGTGCAAGGGACAAATCCTCTAGACCGACCATTGTGTCGTCAACTCCTGCCAGCCAGAACGTCTCGCCGCAAAGATCCATGCGCGAGCCTTCATTAATCAACACGCGAATTCCTTCGGCTCGAAACAGGTCGGCTATTAAGGCAGCGTCAGTCCAGTGATCGTGATTGCCCAGCACAGCGAAAACGCCGTGTCGAGCCCGCAACTGGCCCACGACATCGGCACACGGTTGCGCATAGATACGATCCTGCGAAATGTAATCGCCAGTTAACGCAATCAGGTCCGGTCGCAGATCGTTTGCGGCTTGAACGGCGCGCTCGAGATGTCGCGGATTCACGAGCGGACCGTAGTGAAAATCGGAAAGATGCACTACGCGCAAGCTATCCAGCTTCGCGGGCAGCCGCCGCAAGTAGATTTCCTGCCGCTCGATCGACAGCATAAACGGCTCCGCCAGCGCAACGCGTGCGGCTTGGGCGAGCGCGGACTTGATCGAGTTCAGCGGACGGGTTTGCAGTTTAGCGATGCGACGCGTCGGGCGATCGTGCTTCCAGCGGATTGGAGTGGACATCTTTGGCTCGAGGGAAAGCGCGCGCATTATAGGCACGCGCGTTCACCTTAGCAATGCAAACGCGTTGCTTTGTTGCGACAGTTCTAAGCTACAGTGATTTCCTTGGAGAGGTACACGTCCTGAATTGCGTTCAGCAGTTCCACGCCCTCGTTCATCGGCCGCTGAAACGCCTTGCGACCTGAAATCAGGCCCATACCGCCGCCGCGTTTATTAATCAGCGCGGTGCGAACTGCTGCGGCGAGATCTCCGGCACCCTTCGACTCGCCTCCTGAGTTGATCAGACCCACGCGGCCCATGTAGCCATTCGCGACTTGATAACGAACCATATCAATCGGATTGTCGCTGGACAGTTTTTCATAGACGAGCTTGCTCGTCTTGCCGTAAGACTTGCCGAGTTCCTTTTCGACCGCAGTGTAGCCGCCGTTTCGTTCGGGCAGTTTTTGCTTGACGATGTCGGCCTGAATCGTCACGCCAAGATGATCCGCCTGGCCGGTTAAGTCCGCGGCCGCGTGCATGTCGCCTTCAGGGGTCTTGAATTTCGGGTTGCGCAGGTAACACCAAAGTATGCAAGCCATCCCAAGTTGATGCGCCTGCGCGAATGCTTCTGAAATCTCAGTGATTTGTCGCGTGGACTCGTCGGAACCGAAATAGATCGTCGCGCCTACCGCGACTGCTCCGAGGTTCCACGCCTCCTTAATATTTCCGAACAGCACTTGATCGAATTTGTTGGGCAGCGTCAAAAGCTCGTTGTGATTGATCTTCACGATGAAGGGAATTCTGTGCGCATACTTGCGAGCCACGGCGCCGAGCACGCCGAAAGTTGAAGCGACGCCGTTACAGCCGCCTTCCATGGCGAGCTTCACGATGTTCTCGGGATCAAAATACTGTGGATTTGGAGCGAACGAAGCACCGCCCGAGTGTTCGACGCCCTGGTCAACCGGCAGGATCGAAACGTAACCGGTGTCGGCCAGGCGACCGTGGCTGATGAGAGATTGCAGCGAGCGAAGCACCGCCGGCGAGCGATCTGTTTGCGACACAACTCGGTCCACGAAATCAGGGCCGGGAAGATAAATCTGCTCTTTGGGAATTGCTGTCGACTTGTGGTCGAGCAGTGCTTTCGCTTCGTCGCCCAGCAATTCTTCAATCCGATTAATCGAGCCTGACGCTCGCTTCATCTCTGTGGCCATAGGTTCCTCCAATTGAGCAGTTGTTTGCGTTTCGAAAATCCGTCTGGTGCTTCGGAATGTGGGCGAATTATATCACTTTGAACACGCGAAAATGAACATGGGCTGCGTTGATGCTAAACTGGACGTCGAAAACGAAAACCATATTAAAGATGAACACTGCTGCCGTTCTGGAACGATCTCACGAAAACCTCTCTGCTGATCTTCAGGTCAAGTATGAGCGCCTGAAACGCGTGATCGCCGGCTTTGATTCTGTCCTGGTGGCGTTTTCCGGAGGCGTCGACAGCACATTGATTGCGAAGGTCGCTGTGGATGTGCTTGGTCGTGACAAGGCCATCGCAGCCATTGCCATCTCGGCTAGTTTTGGTCAGGAAGAGGAGCGATCAGCTCTTGAAACAGTCAGCGAGATAGGCCTGCGTCACGTCACAATCGAGACAAGCGAAGTTGAAGATCCGCGCTACGCCGCCAATCCCATCAATCGTTGTTACTTCTGCAAGGAACATGTGTACGGCGCTTTGGTTGAGGCTGCGAGCGCGCAGGGCTTCCAAACGGTTGTCGATGGTTTCAATGCGGAAGACACGGCGGACTTTCGGCCGGGACGAAAAGCGGGGCGCGAGCTGGGCGTGCGCAGCCCGCTGCATGAGGTTGGCTTGAGCAAAGAAGATGTCCGCGCGCTCGCTCGGCATCTGGGACTCAGCAACTGGGACAAGCCGCAGATGGCTTGCCTTTCAAGTCGCGTTGAATACGGAATTCAAATCACGCCGATGATTCTGAAACAGGTTGATCGCGCAGAGGCGGCATTGCGGCGCATGGGCTTTGATGATTTGCGCGTGCGTCATCACGACAAGCTGGCGCGCGTTGAGATCGAGCCAAACCAACTCCCGCGCGCGTTGGCGCAACGCGATGAAATCATCGAAGCCGTCAAAGCTGCGGGCTATGCGTACGTGACAATTGATCCCGAAGGCTTGCGTCACGGCAGCATGAACGAAGGACTAAAGAACATTGGATAAAGAATTTCTGAGCGAGTTGTTGGCCCAGGTCGCCGCGGGCGAGCTTTCACCGGATCGAGCACTGGAAAAATTGCGCTGGCAGCCAGTCGAATCGATTAGTGACTTCGCGCGGCTGGATCATCATCGCGCGCTGCGGCAAAGCATGCCTGAGTTTGTCTACGGCGCAGGCAAATCACCCGAACAGATCGCTGCGATCATGTCGGCAATGGTTGAGCGAACCGGAAGAGCGCTGGCCACCCGCGTGAGCGACGCGCACTTCGAAGCCGTTCGTAAAGTCTTGCCTCAATCAGTTCATCACCCGGTCAGTCGAACAATTAGCGTCAATAGCTTTCCAATTGCTGAGATCGGAAACGCGCTGGTGATCGCCGCGGGAACCTCAGACCTTCCTATTGCAGAAGAAGCCGCAGACGTTTTGCGGTTTCTGGGAAATTCAACGCGTACTTTGTACGACGTAGGTATCGCCGGAATTCACCGTTTGCTCGAACATGCCGACTATTTGCAGGAAGCTGACGTGATCATCGTTGTTGCCGGAATGGAGGGCGCGCTGCCGAGCGTTGTCGGCGGGCTGATCGAAAGTCCGGTGATCGCAGTGCCGACCAGCGTCGGCTATGGAGCGAGTTTTCAGGGCCTGGCCGCGCTGCTCGGCATGCTCAATAGTTGTGCGACCGGATTGACGGTCGTGAACATCGACAACGGATTGGGCGCCGCAACTGCTGCGCACCGGCTGTTGACGCGGATTCGCGCGGCGGCGAAAACATCGGCTCATTCTTCGCCCGCCGGGGAGGCGAGAGTTCGCTGATGCGCGTCGGATATCTCGACTGTGCCGCCGGGATCAGCGGCGACATGCTCCTGGGCGCGCTGATCGACATCGGCTGGCCCGAACAAAAACTTCGCGAGCTGATCGCGAAGCTCAAACTCGGCGACGTACAACTCAAAGTCGAGCGCGTCAGTAAACGCGGAATCTCTGCGACTCAAGTCAACATTCTTTCTCCTCATCATCAACCTCATCGAGGATTGCACGATCTGTCATCGATCGTTATGCAAGCCGATTTGCCTCAGCCCATTCAAGAGCGCGCGATTTCGGCGCTGCGACTTCTCGCGGAAGCCGAAAGTCAGGTGCACGGTGTCCCGGTCGAGCGCATTCATTTTCATGAAGTCGGCGCTGTGGACACGATCGTAGACATCGTCGGCGCGCTGGTCGGTTTCGACGAGCTACAAATTGATGAGATTCACTGCAGCGCCTTGCCTTGGTCGCGCGGAACCGTGAAGACAGAGCACGGAGTTCTGCCGGTCCCGCCACCCGCCGTCGCGCTGCTTTTGCGCGACGTGCCTGTCGTCGGCGTTGACCTTGAAGGCGAAACGGTGACGCCCACCGGCGCCACTCTCGCGCGCGCGCTCGCGAAACAGTTCGGGACGATGCCGGCGATGAAAGTCGGGCGTGTCGGATATGGCTCCGGCACTCGTGACTGGCCTGATCGGCCGAACGTTTTGCGGCTGACGATTGGCGAAACCAGTGCCGGCGCCGGGCTGCACGTGGAGCAACTCACCGTTCTTTCATGCAACATCGACGACATGAATCCGCAGTGGTACGAGCCGTTGATGAAAAGACTCAGCGACGCCGGCGCGCTGGATGTTTGGCTGACGCCGGTGCAGATGAAAAAGAACCGGCCCGGAACGATGATCGAGGTGCTGTGTCAACCGTCTGATGCAGATAACGTGCGCCTTTTATTACTACGCCACACTTCCACACTCGGTGTCCGGGAAACCACGGTGAATCGTCACAGTCTGCCGCGAAAAATAGAGTCGGTGCAGACTCGTTACGGCGTCGTGCGCGTAAAAGTCGCGACCCTTCCGGACGGTTCGCAAAAGACTTCACCCGAGCACGACGACTGCGTCGCGCGCGCCACCGAATACAATGTCACGGTAAACGATGTTTGGTCGGCGACTGTGCGAGCGTTCGATGACACGCGCTCAGCGTGACTGCCGTCACAACTGCAACATTTTTTATTTACTCACCCCGCATTCTGCGCTTACAATTCGCCGGTTACTCAGGCTCAGACCAGACGGCTGAGCGCAAGCACCAGGTTTATCCGACCAGAACTTAATTCAGAGGTAATTCACAATGAGATTCTCCCGTTGCATTTTTCCCCTGCTCGCCGTCTTTGTGTGTCTTGGACTCGGCGCGTCTGCTCATCCCGGCGAACCCGAATGGCGCGCCGTCACGCCGGAAGAGTTGGCGATGAAAACGCCGAAGGTTGAACCGGACGCGGATGCCGAGGCCATCTTCTGGGAAGTGAGGATCGATGACAGCTCAGAAGATCTGTCAATGCAGCATTATGTGCGCGTTAAGGTGTTCAACGATCGCGGTCGCGAAAAATACAGCAAGCTCGACATCCCCTTCACCCGCAAGATGAAAATTAAGGACGTCGCGGCGCGAGTTATCAAGCCGGATGGCACTGCCGTGGAGATCACAAAGCAGGACATTGTGGAGAAAGAGATTATTAAGGCGGGTGGCGTCAAGATTAAGGTCAAATCGTTTGCGATTCCGAATCTCGAAACCGGCTCGATCATCGAATATCGATATCGCGAAGTGATCAGCGGAGCCGGCGCGGCGGGAATGCATCTGAAGTTTCAGCGCGATATCCCGGTCCAGACGCTGTCTTATTACTACAAACCGTATTCGAAGAAGGCGCCCAACTATCGCAGTTTTAATTTTGACGACACGCGATTCGTGCAGGACGAAAAAGGATTCTGGGTCGCAAATCGCAAGAATATTCCGGCGTTCAAGGAAGAGCCGCGGATGCCTCCGGAAGATCAGGTGATTCCATGGATGTTGTTGCAATCCTCACGTGTGGAAGTGGTGGGCGGCGAAGGTTTCTTCATTCAGTTCACTTTCAAGGATCCGAGCAATCCGCCGAGCTACTGGGCAGCCGTCGGCACGGAAAACAAAGCCTGGTATGAGTTCATGACGAAGGAGGACAAAGAGGTAAAGCGAGTCGCTACGGAAGTGACGGCCTCGGCGGAGACGCCCGATGCGAAACTCGACAAGTTGTACGAATACTGTCAGACGCAAATCCGGAATACCTCGTTCGATCCAACCCTCACCGACGACGATCGTAAAAAACTGGCGCCTAACAAATCCGTCGGCGATGTCCTCAAGCATAAGTATGGTTCGACCCAGTACATCGATCTTTTGTTTGGTGCCATGGCAAATGCACTCGGACTGGAAACGCGCGTGGCTTTTCTTGCCGACCGCAGCGAACTGTTTTTCACGCCACAGATGGCCAACGATGCCTTCATTCATCCCGGCGCCGTCGCCGTGAAAGTGGGAGCGGAGTGGAAATTTTACGATCCCGGTGTGAAATTCCTGCCGCCGGGAATGCTGGTATGGTACGAAGAGGACGTCTATGCGCTGCTGGTCGGGGACGGGAAATACGCCTGGCAAAAAAGTCCGCTGTCTGATTACCAACACTCCGTAACCAAACGCATTGGCCGCTTCAAACTGCTTGAAGACGGGACGATCGAAGGGACAGTGCGCATGGAATACGGCGGCCAACCGGGGCTGATTAATAAGCTCGACACCTATGACGATTCAGATACGAAACGGGAAGAGAGTCTGAAAGATGAAATTAAAGCGCGGATGAGCACGGCTGATTTGTCGAACATTCGGTTCGAGAATATCAATGAGCCGCGCAAGCCTTTGATCTGCACGTACAACATTCGGGTGCCTGGGTACGCGCAAAAGACGGGCAAGCGATTGTTCCTGCAACCGAGTTTCTTTGAGCATGGCGAGTCCGCTTTGTTTCCCCATGCCGAGCGAAAATACGACGTTTACTTTCACTTTCCGTGGTCGGAAGACGACGATATCGAATTCGAACTTCCATCCGGTTATGAGCTTGACAGCGCCGACCGTCCGAGTGCATTCGACGCCAGCGGCGTCTCCGCGTACAACGTCGACATGGGCCTCACGAAGGATCATCGAACGCTGGTTGTGAAGCGAAAGTTCTTCTTTGGCGCCAATGGATATATCCTCCTTCCGGTCGTGAGCTATTCGCAAGTGAAAGCAGTTTTTGATCGGCTGCAGAAAAACGACGAACACACGATCACGCTGAAACAGGCACCGGCAAACTAACTCCTCACGAGGTTTTTATGTTTCGCAAAATTTCAATTTCCATTTTATTCCTCCTGCTTATGTCGGCTGCTGCCTACGCGGCGGGCGACGAAGCGCCGGCCTGGTTACAGCAAGTGGCAAAGGCTCCGGTGCCAACCTACGACAAAGACGTGCCGGCGGTTGTCCTATTGAACGAACAGCGCTCCACCATCAACGAGGATGGGCGAGTGACGACGGTGACGACCTATGCTGTTCGCATTCTGCTGCGCGAAGGCCGCACGTTTGCTGACGCCGTCGAGTTCTATCAGAACGACGCCGGCCGAATAAAAGAATTGAAAGCTTGGGTGATCTCACCGAGCGGCACCGTCAAGAAATACGGTAACGACCAAATTATCGACGCAGTCGAAGATCCAAATGACATCTATAACGAGTCGCGCTTCAAACTGATCAACGCCGAAGACGACGTCGATGCCGGAGCAGTATTCGGTTACCAATCAACGACCGAAGAGCGCTCGATCTTTTCGCAGCGCGTTTGGCAGTTTCAAAACCGTCTGCCGGCGCTCTCATCCAGGTGCATTCTCGCTTTGCCGCAGGGCTGGACCGCAAAGAGTATTACCTTCAATCATGCAGACGTTGCCCCAGCGCTAAGTGGCTCGACTTACACCTGGGAGCTGCAGAATCTGCCGCCAATTTCGGCCGAGCCAAGTAGCCCGCGGCTGTCGAGTCTGGCGCCGCGCATTGCCGTCAGTTTTTATTCGAATCCGGAAAAGCCTTCGCCGAATTTCAAAAGCATTTCTAAATGGTCTGAGGTTTCATTCTGGCTTAGTGAATTGCATGATCCGCAATCCAATCCGAACGAGGTGATCACGCAAAAAGTTAAAGAGTTGACGGCGAACTCGCGCACCGAAATGGAAAAAATCCGCGCCATCGGCACGTTCGTGCAGAACATCCGGTACATCGCGATCGCGATCGGACTGAGCCGGGGCGGGGGAATGCGTCCGCGCAGCGCGGCGGAAGTGTTCGCGAAGTCATACGGCGACTGCAAGGACAAAGCCAACCTGATGCGGGCGATGCTCAAAGTTTTGAACATTACTTCGTATCCCGTGGGAATTTATTCGGGCGATCCGGATTTTGTGCATGAGGAGTGGCCGTCGCCCACACAGTTCAATCACTGCATCATCGCCATCAAAGTCAGCGATGAAACTCAGGCAGCTACCATCGTGATTCATCCCACGCTGGGCCGGCTGTTGATCTTCGATGCCACCGACGAGAACACCACGATCGGTGATTTGCCGGAGCATGAGCAGGGCAGTTGGGCTTTGCTGGTCGCGGGTGAGAGCGGTTCACTCATTCGGGTGCCCGTCACGCCGGTTGAAGGCAATTTCCTCGAGCGTCAAATTCAGGCACATCTGGCGGCTGACGGTTCGCTGGCCGCCACCATCCAGGAAAACGCGAACGGCCGGTGGGCTTCCGGTTACCGTGGCGAGTTTCGCAGTCTGTCCCGCACCGATTATCAGAAAGTGATCGAGCGTTGGATCAGCGCGGGCGTGACCGCCGCAAAGATTAATAAGGTCGAGCCGCGCGACGATCGCGATTCGGGCCGTTTTAATCTTGATGTCGATTTCACCGCGCCTTCTTATGGCCAGGTCATGCAGGAACGTTTGATGATCTTCAAGCCGGCCATTGTTTCACGTCGCGACGCGCTGGCACTCACCGATCTGAAGCGTAAACAGCCGGTGGTGTTGACCGCCAACGCCTATTCGGAAACGCTGCATTTGCAGTTACCGGCGGGCTTTGCCGTCGATGAGTTGCCCGACCCGATGAAGCTCGATACTTCTTTCGGTTCGTACGCGATCAATTACGAAGTAAAAGGAAATGAATTGCTGTTCACACGCAAGCTCGTGCAAAAGGCCGGCACGATTCCGGTTGAGCAATACAACGCTGTGCGCAGCTTTTTCGAAAGGATTCGCGCTGCCGAGCAGTCGCCGGTGGTGCTGGCAAAGAAGTAGCCAGCATCAGTAATCATCGGCGTTGGTGATCTCCTTCTCCATTTGGTCGGCGATCAAAATCACGCTCTTAATTGTCAATCGAAGTGATTCCGCGTCCGCGGTCGCGCCTATTTGGGCTGCGAACATCGCCAGATACTTTCCTGTATTTGGGCCGCTGTTGATGACTACCAGCCGCCACGATCCGAATTTCACCAAGTTGTTGTCGCGCAGGAGCCGATTTGCCAGATTCGCCGGCAATGGTCCGTCGGAAAGAAAGGCCGGCGCCAAGACCTCGCGAATCTCCAACGATCCATATTTTTCAGTGTTCGAGTTGACGTAGACGAGCTGACTGCGATATTTCGGTTTGCCGGCTGCGTCAGTGCCGTCTTCCTCAGTTCGAATGGGAACTAATTTGTAATCGTTGTGGCTATCCAGCTCGTATTTATAGCCAATTTCGTCGAGCGCCGCTTTCACCCGCGAGTCGGCCGGCGGCTTGGTGTTGTGAGATTGCGCGGCTGCAACTGTGTAAGCAAACAAAGCAAGCAGGACAGAGAGAAAGATTCTTTTCATGATGACTCCCGTTGGGTTTTTTGAGGATTCAAGTTTGGAAAGTTTATTCCGCACCGGCGGCCATGGCTTCCGCCTGAAGTTTTTGTTGCAGAGACGAGCGCCAGGCGTTCTCTAAAGCTGCTACCGCCACCTGAATCACATCTTCACCGTTAGCAGTAACTCGCAAGCGATCTGAGCCGACCGCGCCGAGAATTGTCATTGGACAGCCGGCGGTTTCAGCGATGCTTTCGATTTCGGCGCGCGCTGATTCGGCAAAACTTATGATGATGCGAGAAGGTGTCTCGCTGAAAAGCTCAATCGCTTCATCGTAGTTACTCGGCAGCTGAATTTCCGCGCCAATCGCTTGGTGATTCAGAGAAGAGAAGCAACATTCCGCCAGCGCCACCGCGAGTCCGCCATCGGAACAATCATGTGCTGATTTCAAAAGGCCGGCTTCAGCGGCGCGCAGACAGGCAGATTGGACGGCGAGTTCGCGATTGAGATCCAGGTCAGGCACATTTGTGCCCTCCCTCACGGTCGGGTTTCGGTGGCGCGCAGTCACCGAGTACTCGCTGAGTGAAAGATCGTTGTGAGTCTCGCCCAATAACGCGATGACATCGCCCGCGTTTTTGAATCCGGGTTGAATCACACGCTTCACATCTTCGATTAAGCCAACCATGCCGATCACCGGCGTCGGCACCACGCCACTACCTTCGGTTTCGTTGTAGAACGAGACGTTGCCGGAAACTACGGGCGTGTTGAAAGCGCGGCAAGCTTCAGCCATGCCGTCGATTACTTCTGAAAACGACCACATGACTTCTGGGCGCTCGGGCGAAGCGAAGTTGAGGCAATTGGTAATCGCGATTGGTTTGGCGCCGACGCAGACAACGTTGCGGGCGGCTTCAGCGACTATGAGCTTTGCGCCTGCGCGTGGATTCGCAGCGCAATATCGGCCATTGCCGTCCAGCGCGATTGCCAAAGCTTTGCGCGTCTCTTTGATCCGAACCACCGCCGCGTCTGCGCCCGGCAGCACGACGGTGTTCGTTCGCACCATGTGATCGTATTGGCGGTAAACCCATTCTTTGGAAGACAGGTTGGGAGAACTCAACAGTCGAAGAAGCTCCTCGTTTAGTTTCGAGTTTCGAGTTTCGAGTTTCGGGTTTGTTTCGCATGAGTTGTTCTGCTCTGGCGACCCTGTCGTCGTCGGTTCGTTTACCGAACTCGAAACTTCAGACTCGAAGCTCGAAACTGGAGCGCGCATAACGCGCTCATAGATCGGCGCCTCATCCGTCAGGCCCTTCACCGGCACATCGCAAGCAACCTCCCCGCCGTGAAGGACGCGCATGCGGCCGTCGTCGCGCACGTGGCCGATGACTACGGCGTCGAGGTCCCACTTGGCGAAGATTTCCACGATCTCCTTCGAACGTCCTTTGTGCGCCACGATCAGCATGCGCTCTTGCGATTCCGACAAAAGCATCTCGTACGCGGTCATGCCGGTTTCGCGTTGCGGCACGAGTGACAGATCGATCTCGATGCCCGTGTTCGCGCGCGCGGCCATCTCGCAGGTTGAGCAAGTCAGGCCCGCCGCGCCCATGTCCTGAATGCCGGCGATGGCGCCGCTGCGCATCGCCTCGAGACACGCTTCCAACAGAAGCTTTTCCAGAAAAGGATCACCGACCTGCACCGTGGGACGTTTTTCCAGAGCTTCTTCGTCGAACTCAGCCGAGGCCATCGTGGCGCCGTGAATTCCATCACGACCGGTTTTCGCGCCTACGTAAAGGACCGGATTTCCAACACCCGTAGCTTTGCCGAAAAAGATTTGATCTTTCCGCACCAGCCCGAGCGCGAACGCGTTGACCAGCGGATTCAACGCGTACGAATCATCGAACGAAACTTCGCCGCCCACAGTGGGCACCCCGAAGGCATTGCCGTAGTGCGCAATGCCCGCGACCACTCCCGCCAGCAGCGAACGATTGCGGCGCCCATTCTTTGGATCGTCCAGCGAGCCAAATCGCAGACTGTTCAGCGCGGCCACCGGGCGCGCGCCCATCGTGAAAATGTCGCGCAGGATTCCGCCGACGCCCGTCGCGGCGCCCTGAAAAGGTTCAATGAAACTTGGATGGTTATGCGATTCGATTTTGAATGCCGCGCACCAGCCGTCACCGACGTCGACGACGCCGGCGTTTTCGCCGGGCGGGACGATGACGCGCTCGCCCTGAGTCGGCAGCCGCTTCAGATGAATGCGCGATGACTTATAGGAACAATGCTCGGACCACATTACCGAGAAGACGCCCAGTTCAACCAGGTTTGGCTCGCGTCCGAGCAGCTCTGTTATCCGCGTGAATTCTTCAGAGGAGAGGTTGTGGGTCGCGATGATTTCCGGCGTTATCGAATCCATGATTTACAGATTAAGCCAGCTCTAACGAGCAAGCTTTATGCGTGAACGTATAGCGATTCTAAAGCAATACGGCGCGACATCCGACCGATGCCGCGCCGTGCTGAATCTTTGGAGCGCAATCGTGCAAACATGACGCCCCTACGGAGCTGAAAAAATCACTGCTTGACTTGTCTGTCGATGGCCGCGCGCAGTTCCGCCGCATTGATCCGGCCAAAATGTTTGAAGACAACCTTGCCGTCCCTGTCGTAAAGAAACGTGCCCGGTAACTGGCCATCCCAGGACGGATCGACGGTCTTGATCGCCGGTTCAGGATCGTTCACGTTCAAGAGCACGACCGGCATGGTGGCTTTCATCTCCTGAAGAAACTTTGGCACCTCAGTCTTTACATCCGAAACATCGTCGAGCGAGACGGCCACGAAATTCAGTTTCTTCGCCCCATAGTCGGCATCGAGTTTGACCAGGTCCGGAAATTCTTCGCGACACGGATCGCACCACGTCGCCCAGAAATTAACGAGCAGCGGACGCGTCTCGTTACCTTCGCGTTGCAAAAGCTTCTTCAGGCCGTCGAGATCGATAACGCGAATTTCAGACGAAGCCGTGCTGTTCACTGCCGGCCCGGACGATGGTGCTTTGGTGGTTTGTGACTGAACGACAACCACCGCCATCGCCACCGCTAAAATTATTGAAAGTGAAAAACGCATTTTCATTAGGCGCATCCCGGACGCCCGGGCATTGCGCGGTCGCAAGTTATCAACTTGCGTCAACTACGACGGTTAGGAAACTCGCTTGATCGTGCAGCCAAACGCCTTCCCGCCGCTCTTGGTGATCGGTTTGCCGGCGAGTAATTCGTCCAGCGCATCACGAAGGTCACTTGATGCAACGCCCGCAGGATCTTTCGAGTTGTCGATTCGGCCGTGGTAAACCAGCTTCATGTTTGCATCGAGCAGATAGGCCTCGGGCGTAGCGTTCGCCCCGAAGCGATCCGCGATCTTGTTTCCCTCGTCTTTCAGAATCGTAAACGTCAAGCCCTTTTCAGCCGCGTGCGACTTCACTTCCGCAGTCGGCTCGGTGCTGTTCGAATTGATTCCGATGATGTTGACGCCTTTGACCTGGTAGTCCTGCGCGAGTTTCTCCATGCGCTCGTTGTAGGCGTTCGACACCGGACACTTGGTCGCGATGAAAATGATCACCGCACCCTTGGGCCCGGCCAGCGACTTGAGCGAATGTTCTTTGCCATCCGTGTCCGGCAGTTTGAAGTCGTCGATCACCGTCCCGATAGTCGGCGGCGCTGGCACGTCGTTGTTAGCGGCGATGCTTGTGATCGCAGCCAGCACGATGACGAGAAGAGAAGCGAGGATCAGATAAACGATGAAATGCTTCTTCATTTGGAACTCCTTTCAGGCCGTGAATTGAACTCAGAGATTAGCAAGCGGGCTGGGACGTGGCAAGCTGAGCGATAGTTTGCGGGTGTTAGAGATTTGCCGTCTTCGATGTGCGGAAATCCGGAACGAATACAACCAGCGTCAAAGCTGTCGTTACAGCCGCGGACAGCAGGCAATATTGGCAGAAGTGATGAATCACAAAGGCCTGCAAATACAGGAGCCAAAGTGTGGCCAAAAACATAAGGGCCAGCAAAATCTTCAGCAGTAGTTTGACGAATGGGTAACGAAACGCCGACAGAATAGCGAGGCTGAACACGACGAAATAAGCAGCGGCGCCCACGGCGGCGAGCGGGAACGGGCCGACCTGCGCATAAGGGCTGCTCAAAACTTCCGAACAGCCCGAAATTATCGTGCAGCGAAGGCTCGCACCGGTGATGTGCTGGACTGTGAGATAAATTGCGTCGCCCAATCCAATCAGGGAGATGAGCGCCGCGACAAAGTAGGTCCAGGGCTGGGCTGAGGGGCGCAATGAGTTGGTCTGAGTCATCGATTTTCTCCCTCTCCCTCTGGGAGAGGGTTGGGGAGAGGGTCTAGCGTGAACTTCAAAAACCTAATCCTTATCCTTCCCCTTTTCAGAAAGGTGTTCTGCGATTTCACGCAAAACCGCAGCAACATCACTTAGCACTTGCTCGTTTGTGAACCGAAGTACGCGAACTCCCTGTGAAGTCATATATGCATCTCGTATCCGATCGTGATGCCATCGCTCGTTCTTCTGGTGAATCGATCCATCGCATTCGATTACCAATTGGGCTTCTGAGCAGTAGAAGTCCGAAACATAATCCCCGAACTGATGTTGTCTTCGGAACTTGAAGCCCAATAACTGACGCCGTCTCAGAAGCTGCCAAAGCAAAGATTCGGCTTCGGTTTGCTCTTTTCGCTGTTCTCTCGCAAGGCTCTTTAGTCCCGCCGAGTCATAGCCGCCGCGATAATGTCTTTGTCGTCGCACGTTGAGAGGGAAAGAAAAGAAAATGGTCGGTTTGTGCGTTAAGCCCTCTCCCCGCCCCTCTCCCAGAGGGAGAGGGAGTTTGAAGTCACTGCGCGCTCAACGCATCATTGATCATCTTACGCAAACCATCGGGCTTCCATGATTCGCCGGTCGCTTCTTTGCCATTGACGTAAAAGCTCGGCGTTGATTGGACTCCGAGCGCGTGCGCGCGCTTGCCGTCCTGGAAGATGCGCGCGGCCACGGCCTCACCATTCAAATCCCGCATGAATTGATCGGAGTTCAAGCCAATCTGTTTTGCGTAGTCGACGAAAGTCGCCACGGCCGCATCCTTGTCCTTCGATTCGGCCCAGGTCGTTTGCGTCTCAAAGAGCTTGTCATGCATCGCCCAGAATTTGTCTTCCCCCTGCAACGCGGCGGCTTCGCCAGCCTGCGCGGCGATTATCGAGTATTGGTGATTCGGAAAAAGTGGGTTCTCGCGATAGATGACGCGTAGCTTGTCACCGAAGTCCGCCTCCATCTTTTTCAGTTCCGAATAGTAGGCGCCGCAGGCGGGACACTGAAAGTCTGCGAACTCCTCAACAGTGACAGGCGCATTGGGATTGCCGCGGACGTGGGCTGGCGTTGCTCCCGGTGGTAGCGACCCGGGTGCCGGCGTCGGGGTTGGTGGCGGACCGCCTGACTGACGCGAATTCGAGGACATTCGCCACATCGCAACCAGCGCGATGACCAGGACGATTGCAATTATCAGAAAAGGAACTGAGCGTTTCATTTGTATTTTTCAGTCCGCGAAGTTGATTAGCCTACTCAGGCGGCGGCGGCGAGCGCGCCTACCAGTGAATGAAAGATAGCGCGACCATCGCTGGATCCGAGCGCATCTTCGCAAGCGCGTTCGGGATGCGGCATCAGGCCGAGCACGTTCCGGCCCTCGCTGCAAATGCCGGCAATGTTGTCACGCGATCCGTTGATGTTCGCTTCATCGGTAACGTTACCTTGCGGGTCGCAATAACGAAACACAATGCGGTGGTCGCGGTTCAGCTCTGCGAAGGTTACGTCGTCACAGACATAGTTTCCCTCGGCATGCGCGATCGGCATGCGCAATACTTGTCCGCGTCGAAGCTCGTGCGTGAATGGAGTATCGTTACTCTCCACGCGAACATTGACGTGTTCACAGACAAAGTGCAGCTCGCGATTGCGTATCAAAGCTCCCGGCAACAGTCCGGCCTCGCACAAAATCTGGAAACCGTTGCAGATGCCCAAGACCAGTTTGTCCTGCGCCGCAAATTTCTTCACTGAATTCATGACGGGTGAGAAGCTGGCGAGGGCGCCAGCCCGCAGATAATCGCCGTAAGAGAATCCGCCGGGAATGATGAGCGCGTCGTACGAAGAGAGTTCGGTTTCACGATGCCAGATGAAGTCCACCGGCTGGCCCACGTGCTTCGAGATCACGTGATAAGCGTCATGATCGCAATTTGAGCCGGGAAAAACTATGACTCCGAATTTCATATCGCTCTTGTTTTTCTTTGCGTCGCTTTGCGCCTTGGCGTCTTGGCGTGAGAACGGTTCGCGCAAAGGCGCTAAGTCGCAAAGGATCGCAAAGGTCGCCCCAGCAGGCCAACTACGCTACTTCTCAATCTCCACCCGAAAATCTTCGATGATCGGGTTCGATAAGACTTCGCGGGCCATCCGTTCAGCCTCCACGCGCGCATCTTCATCACTCAATCCGCCGTTCAGCGCGATCTCGAAATACTTACCCTGCCTGATATCGCTGACTCCACGATATCCAAGCAGTTCGACCGAATGCTTAATGGCTTTACCCTGTGGATCGAGCACGCTGGGCTTTAGGGTGACGTAAACTTTCGCTCTCATAAATTTGCGTCTCGAACTTGGCGTTTCGGGTTCGACCTGGACGCCCTCGGTGCAAGTTTGCTTCGCTCAAACGACAATCTAACTCGAAACTTGAAACTCGGAACTCAGAACTGCCAACCGGCGAACGCAAGATAATACGGCAAAACATTGCGCTAACGGTAGTCGATATCATAGTATTTGCGCCGTTGTTTTGAGGCATTCATAGTTTTCGAGGAAAGCAATCAAATGTCAGAGCCATACACACCACCACCATCACCGCCGCCGCAACCAGAGACCAACGCTCCGGGTGGTCAGGCAAGCATCGGCATGGATGCGAACCTGGCGTCCATGATCTGTTACCTGACAATGATCTGCTGCGGCCTCGGCATCGTCATCAGCCTGGTTTTCTTTCTGATTGAAAAGACCAGCCGGTTGCTGCGGTTTCATGCGATGCAAGCGTTGCTTTACGGCGGCGTCTGGGTTGTTCTCGGCATCGTTTTTCGCATCCTGTCGATGGTAGCAGACATTGCGATTGGCGACTCGCTCGGGATCTTCGTCTTCTTTGGTTGGCTCGCAGTCAGACTTTTAGTTGCAGTAGTGCTGCTGGTCTTCTTGATAATTGCCGCAATCAAGGCGTACCAGGGTCAGTATTACAAGTTACCGATCCTCGGTAACATCGCCTGGAACATTGTCAACAAATAGCATTCTTCAGTTCAACACGATCTACTACCTTCAAACTCGCAGGAGAAACTCGAGATGGATACTGGTAAGTCGGCCCTTGGCCTGGACGGAAATGTAGCCGCTGCGCTTGGCTATCCGATTGGCATCATTGCCATCATTTCGCTGATCATCGAGAAAGAGAATCGCTTCGTGAAGTTTCACGCGTTGCAGTCGATTTTGCTGTACGCCGCGTGTGTTGTCTTGTGGATTGCGGTGGTCGTGATCTCGATTATTTTGGGGATAGTCGGGTTAGCTGCTAGCAATGCAGGATCCGCTGGAAGCGCGCTCGGAGGCATAATCGGTATGCTGTGGTGGCTAGTCGTAATGGTGATTTTTCTGGGCGCTTTCATTGGGATGATTTTTGCTGCGGTGAAGGCTTACCAGGGAGCGATGTTCAAGCTTCCGATTATCGGCGGTATGGCTGATAAGTGGGTTAAGTAGAAAACAGGTCGGGCAGTAGCCCGGCCGTGAGGGGATGGGGCAATAACGCCCGTGCTTACGCGCGGGCTACCGCCCCGTTTTCCAAATCAAACACTCGCGCAAAGACTTGATCGACGTTCCGCAAGTAACGATCAAGCGAAAATACTTCATCGATTTGCTTTTCAGACAAGTGGGCGGCGATGTCTTTGTCGGCTGAGACTAGCTCGCGGAAATCGCCACCTTCGTCCCAACACTTCATCGCATTTCGTTGCACACATTCGTAAGCCGCTTCTCGCGCGAGACCTGCTTGGGTCAACGCTAAAAGCAACTCGCCGCTGAAAACCAATCCGCGCGTCGCATTGAGATTTTCGAGCATACGATCCGGGTGAACGATCAAGCCGTCGATAAGCGACGCAGCCTTTTCGAGCATGTAGTCCGTCGCGATACTAGAGTCGGGCAGCACGACACGTTCCGCTGACGAATGCGAGATGTCGCGTTCGTGCCAGAGCGCCACGTTCTCAAGTCCGACGATGCTATTCGCGCGCACGACGCGCGCCATGCCACAGAGTCGCTCGGACAAAATTGGATTGCGCTTATGCGGCATCGCGCTCGAACCCTTCTGTCCTTTCTTGAATTTCTCCTGTGCTTCGCGAACTTCGGTGCGCTGCCAGTGACGGACTTGCAACGCGAACTTGTCGATCGAAGAAGCAATCACTGCGAGCGTACAAAGATATTCAGCGTACGAGTCGCGTTGCACCACCTGCGTCGAGACCGGCGCAGCTTTCAATCCCAGACGGGTGCAGACTTTTTCTTCCACGTCGGGCGCCAGGTGCGCGAACGAGCCCACTGCGCCGCTTAATTTCCCGACTGCGACAGCTTCGCGCGCGCGCATCAAGCGCTCTCGATTGCGGCGCATCTCGTCGTACCAAAGCGCGAAGGTCATTCCGAACGATGTTGGCTCCGCGTGAATTCCGTGGGTGCGGCCAATTTGCGGCGTGCTCTTGAATTCAAAGGCGCGGCGTTTCAGCACCTCGAGCAGCGCGTCGATCTTGCGCAGCAGAATGTCACAGGCGTCGCGCAGCAGCAGGGCATTAGCGGTATCCACCACATCTGAAGAAGTCAGGCCGTAGTGAACGAAACGCGAAGCGTCGCCAATTGATTCGGCCAGGTTCGTGGTGAAGGCGATGACGTCGTGATCGGTTGTCTTCTCGATCTCATTGATGCGTTCGACTGAGAACTTCGCCCGAGACTTAATTTGTTCCAGCGCGTCGCGCGGAATAGTGCCCATCTCAGCATGCACTTCGCAGACAGCAATCTCCACGTCCAGCCACTTCTGGAACTTGTTCTGCTCAGACCAAAGCGCGCCCATTTCGGGCAAGGTGTATCTTGAGATCATGGTGAATCGTAAATCGTGAATCGTAAATAGAAAGTAGTTCGACTTCTATTCACGATTTACCATTGACGATTTACTACTTAAGCGCCGTCGATGTCACAAAATACTTCGCCAGATACCACTTGCCACCGTGTTCGATCAAGATGAATGTTTCCATTGCGTCAGCGCGCTCGAATTGCGTTTGGTAGATCGCCGTCAGTGTATGGCCGGGAACCGGCGCGTGCCCGGTTTGCTCTTCGCGGGCCGTGTCCAGGTTGTGCACCTGCGCGCGTCCCAGTTTTTCGTGCAAACGCTGAAACGTCGCCTTCGATTCGTCGAGCGTCGAGTCCTTGCGCCATTCGTCCGCTGCATTATTGTAAAGCTTTTCGTAACGGCCCGCGTCGATGTCCTGAATGGCGGTGTCGAGCACCATTTGCGCATCAGCCGGAATGTGATTGCGCCGCGTGCCCTGACGACAACCGCTGCACAGCATAGCGAAGGCGCTTACAAAGATGAGAGCAAGTCGTAAGGATTTCATCCTTCCGCCTTGATCCTTGCTTTTACACTTCGATCCACGCGGTTGGTTCTTTCGGAAAAGATAAGGTGATTTCGGTGTCGCTGCGAAATAGCGGCGACCGCTCATACAAAGCTGTCTCAGCCGTGATCTTCGCCAAATAGGGATTGTTCGCGCGCTGCGAAAGATGCGCCAGCACGATGTGTTTGGCGTGGCCATCAAATCCGTCCACGAGCCATTCAGCGACGTCTTCGTTCGACAAGTGACCGAGCCGCGAAAGAATCCGCTGCTTCAATTCCCACGGATAATTTTCCACCGTCTTGAGCATGTCGCGGCTGTGATTCGATTCGATCACAATGGCCGCGCATCCGCGCAGTTGCTGTGTAATCAACGTCGTGACATGACCAAAATCCATGAGCGTCGCGACTTTCACGCCGTCATGAGTTGCCGTAAACCCAAAATTGTCCACCGCATCGTGCGGCACGGTGAAGGGATGAAAATCGATTTTCCCGATGCGAAAATCCTGCCCTGAGTCGATCTCGACCATGCGATCACGCAAAGTGTCCGCGCGACGGCGGCGCTCGTCATTAACGACGCCAGACCCGCGTGATTCCAAAACGTAAGCGTTGTGCGTCTTCGCTGACATGTAAACCGGACAATCCAGATCCTTCATCAACACACGCAACCCGCCGGCGTGGTCACCATGTTCGTGCGTAATCAAAATGCCGTCGAGCGAGTTTGGATCTTCGCCCAGTTGATTCATGCGGCGAGCAATTTCGCGCGCGCTGAGTCCTGCATCGACCAACACGCTCGTGCCATTGGCAGACAGCAACACCGCATTGCCGGTTGAGCCGCTACCTAAAACCGAGAGTCGCATCGTTATTTGATTTTCTTTCCGTGATACGTTTCGCCGTCCTGCGTGATGGCGAGTTCAAACACGCGGCCCTGATCGTCGCGAGAGAAACGCAAACTGTTTGGCGAAGCCAGCGAGAAATAGTCAGTTTCGGATGACGGCAGCCATTCGCGTTTCACGCCGCCGTTCTGCTGCATGAAGAGCTTTCCGCCTTCGGTTGAAACACTTACCGTGATCGTCAAAGTCGGATTGATCTTGAATTCATAGTCACCGACATACGATTCGTAGATCTTTGGATCAACAGTGGCGACGACCTTTTCCGTAGGTTGAAAGTCCGGCCAGCCGTATTCGCGCGCAATCGATCTAATAATTTCCATCGCTAATTCGGTGCCGCGATCGCCGTTAGTCATTACCGCCGCGCCACGGCCGTCGCCGAATCCAACCCAGAATGCTTCGAATCCTTCATCCACGCCGCCGTGTGAGAACTCGACGGTTTGTCCTCTCATGGCCACGGCCGCACCCAAGCCCCAATTCTGAAACTGCTTTGAGAGCATTTGCTTCGTCATACTCTGCGACAGGATGTGATTGGATTTTCCGGCGAGTGACTTTTGTAGCTCGATCGCCAGCGTCGCCAGGTCAGTTGGGGTAGTCCAGAGGCCGGCTGCCGCCATTTCGGGATAAGTATGATAACGGCCTTTGATTGCTTGTCCGTGTGAATGCGCTGTGGCTGCTTGCTGCGCGCGTGCCGCCGGCGGAGGTTGTTCGTACGTGCTGTGCGTCATGCCCGCAGGTTCCAGCACGAGTGTCCGCATAATTTCAGGGAAGGGCTTTTTCAGAACGTCGATCATCAGTTGTTGCATGATCGTGTAGCCGCCGCCTGAGTATCGCCAAATGGTTCCCGGCACTGTGTCGACCCGAATCGGCGGAGTATTCGCAGGTTTCTCGCCATTCAAAACCTGAACCAGGGACGGGACCGGTTCATCGGCCGCATACCCGGGAAAGCCATGCACAGTCAGACCGGCATTGTGCGTGAGCAAGCGACGGAGCGTGACTTTTTGATCCTTCGTGAACTCATTCTCAGGAAGCTTCCACGAGACAAGTTTTGCGTTCACGTCTTCGTCCAGACTCAGCTTGCCTTGCTCGACGAGTTTCAATGCGGCGAGCGCGGCGACGGGCTTGCTGATGGATCCGGCCTGAAACAAAGTCTCGGTCGTTACCGCTTCCTGGCTGCTTGCGTCCTTTAATCCGTAGGCGCGTGCCCATTCAACGCGGCCATCATTGACGACAGCGATGCTGACGCCGGGAATCTTATAGTGCGCCAGTCGCTCGGTGAGCGTGGTGTCTGGCGGAAGCGGCGCTCCCTTGATGAGTGTGGCGGGGAGCAAGCCATTTTCGACGCGCTTGATGCGTTCTTCTATGGCGCTGCTTTTCGTCGTCGCGAGCGGCGTCTTGGTGCTTTGCGCCGAGACGAAAGCGTCGAAACGGACAAATGCCATCCCGAGCGCCAGGAGCGCGACAAAAGATAAGGACTTCTTCACTGCAAAAATCCTCCGTGCTGAATAGATGGAGATTATCAGGTTTGTTTGAGTGCCGGGCAACTAAATTTGCAGACGTGTTCGATCGACAGCAAAGCCGTTCAAATTTCCCAGCGCCCCCACCGCAAGCGATTCAGTTGTGAAGTGAGTCTGCGCCAGCTTCAACATGTCCTCGCGTGTGACGGCTTCGATTCGTTGAATAATTTCATCGGGTGGAATTCTGCGGCCGTGCACAATTTCCTGACGCGCTAACGCCCCAACACGCGCGCTGGATGACTCGAGGCTCAAAAGGATCGTCGAGATCGCCTGTTCCTTGGCGAGCTGAAGCTCGTCTTCGGTGGCGGGTTCGCGAATGGCACGTCGCAATTCCTGCAAACACAAATCCAGAACCTGATCGATATGTGCCGGGGAAGCACCGGCATAGATCGTGAAGATCCCGATGTCTGTGAACGTGTTACCGCCGGCGCCGATTGAATATGCCAAGCCGCGCTCTTCGCGAATTGATTGCCACAGCCGGCTGGAGGTGCTGCCGCCGATAATAGTTCCCAGCATGCTCGCGACATAGCGATCCTCGCTCTTCGCGGATGGCCAAGGCGCGGCAATTATCAGGTGCGCCTGTTCGAGTTCGCCCTTGCGCTCAATAAAGATTGGGGCAGCCGCGGTCGGTATCGCCGTCGTGAGTCTCTGAGGAATGTCACCGTTAGTGTTGCCGAAAAACTTAGTTGCGAGATCGAGAAGCTGTTCGTGACTGACGTTACCAGCAGCGGCGATGACGAGATTGGCGGGTGCGTAGTTGCCGCCATGAAAGGCTGCGGTTTTAGCGCGATCGAAGTTCGAAACTGTCGCTACCGTCCCCTCGATGGGCCGCCCCAGCGAATGATCCGGAAAGTAGGCTGCGTTGAATAATTCGCCCAAGAACTCCTCCGGAGTGTCCTCGACCATCTTCATCTCTTCGATGATGACATTCTGCTCACGCTTTAGGTCGTCTTCGTCAAAACGTGGGTTCGCCAGCATGTCGGCGACGAGATCGAAGGCAGCCGGCAACGCCGAGTCGACGACCTTCATTGAAAAGCCGGTCATCTCATGTGTCGTGTACGCATCCAGATGACCACCCAGCCGATCCGATTCCGTGGCGATGTCATGGGCGGACCGTCTTTGTGTTCCCTTAAATAGTGCGTGCTCAATGAAATGGCAGATGCCATTCAGTTGCGGGACCTCGTGGCGAGATCCGCGCCGCACCCAGATTCCCAGAGTCACCGAGCGCAGTCCCGGCATGTGTTCCGTGAGGATCGTCAGACCATTGGGAAGTCGGGTTGTTAGAACTTGGTCAATCATTGATTACAGAAAAGCGGGCGGCGAATAATCCGGGATAGACATCGTAACATGGCCAAAAGAAGCGGCAAAATTGACGGCTTGCGCAACTTCTTGCACTGTAAATTAGCAGTCCAAAGGGCAAAGTTTCCTTGACAGTTCCCTGCATGGTGGCTGAGAATTACCCCATTCAAGCGGGTGAAGGTCTCTCTCGCCCAAGAGCGGCTTAGTGAGCCGCTCAGGCATCTGACAAACGCAGCGGAGAATCGAATAACCGAAACTTGGGTTCAGTTCGGCGAATGCAAGCCAACACATTTCGTGAAATTGTTCGTGGTTCCGCTCAGGGCAGGGTCGGAGGTCAACCGCGATGAAAAAAATCTTCAGATTTAGCATGCCGCTGGTGGCGTTTGCGGTGATTCTGACGACTATTTGCTCGTCAGCATACGGCAAGGGCACTCGCGGCCTCGCAACCATCACCGGCACTGTTCGCGACAACCGCGGAATGCCGCTGGCCGGCGCTCTCATTCAAATCGTTCGCGAGGGCGCAAACACAATCGTTAAGGAAGCACGGACCGCCGCCGATGGCAGCTTCTCGGCAAAGATTCCCGCCGGAAAATATTCACTGAAAGCGATTGCGACCGGGTTTAGCGAGGTTCTTTTCTCGTCAGTTACTGTGGCGCCGTCTGCCGAAATCGCTTATCGCTTCAACCTGGAACCGCTGGGCGCCGGGAGAACGTACCCTGAGCAGCGCAGCGATCGCGACAATGTGAAGTGGCGCCTGCGCGCGGCGCAAACGCAGCGTTCGATCTTTCAGCAGAACGGCAATGCAGACGCGACTGTCGCCGCAGTTGAATCCGATACGTCCGCGAACGCCGACGACGTTACCATAACAAAAGGAGACGACAGCGGCAGGAGCAATTCGCGACCGCAAGGCGTCGTGGAAGCGTACTTCGAAGAATCTGCAACTCCATTCGTCTCGAGTTATCAGGGCGTGAACTTCGCTTTCGCCCTGCCCGCTTCTGAACGCATCGATCTTATCTTCTCAGGCCAGACCGGCGTCGGCTCGTCAGCTCCGCAACGGTTTGCAACGACTGCGCACGTCCGCGTGAACGATCGTCACCGGGTGGGCGTTACCGCGGGCGGCGCTCAGCTGCCTTCATTCAAGGCATTTTCGCCGCGGGGCTCGCACGACAAGTTAGGCCAGATGTCAGTGCGCGCCGTCGATGAATGGATTGTTCGTGATGGTTTTGTGGTGGTTCTCGGCGTTGATTACTCGCGATTTGTGGGCGCAGGCAATGGTGCGGCGGTGACGCCGCGAATCGGCGTGCAGTTCGATGCCAACGCCCGAACCAGAGTGAAAGCTGCTTATGCGACGGTCGACGGTGACTACGAATTCCAAAGCATGCCGAACTTCGAAGGTGGCGATGTAGTTTTCAAACGGCCCACGAACCAACCGGTTGCTTATGTCGGTGGTCGCGCTGTTATGGCGCGCAGCCGCCGCCTCGAGATTGGACTCGAACGTGAATTGAGCAATCGTTCGATTGTCGAAGCCACCGCGTTTCTCGATATGACTTCCGGTCGTGGTGTGGGTTTACTGGCGACTCCAGTTTCCGCGTTTTCAGGCGAAACGGGAACAGCGCTTCTAAGAGTTGCCAACCAGGAGGGATCAGCGCGCGGTGTTCGCGTGGTTTACTCGAACCGTCTTAACCATGTGTGGAACGCGTCGGCAGGGTATTCGTTCGGCCGCGGCCAGCGAGTGTCGCCTTTGGGTATTGATAATCCGGCGCAGCTCTTCGACGGAGGTTTTTTTCATTCAGTCGCGTTCCAGATTGCGGGTGACTGGTCAACCGGCACACATGTCCAGACAGTATTCAGGTTCTCTCCTGAAGCCACGGTTTTCGCCATCGATCCTTTTGCCGGTCAGTTGGCGGTTTACGACCCGTCCTTGAGCATTCAGGTAACACAGGACTTGCCAACGTTCGGGCTGCCTGTGCGCGCGCAGGCAATTGTCGATGCGCGCAACCTGCTGGACGTGCAAACCACAACGACTAACGGCGAGACGATTCTGCTGGTCGGTCCGAATGGCAGATCGCTTCGTGGAGGAATTTCGGTTCGGTTCTGAGACGCGTGAACTCGCGCGTCTTTGTTTTTTTCGCTCCCGATACTTCAGTCGCAAGGCTCGCGGGTTTTCTCCAAAATCTCGGACGCATACGAAAAATCGGACGCGCCTGTCACATCGCGCGCAGTTTGCGCAGATCAGCAGCGTACGAAGCGCCCAAAAGCTGCCTGAAACTGTTGCCAGCGTCCTGTGCTCAAGTCCTGTGGCCGCAAGTCCTTGCTGGAACATCGGTTGCTTCTGGATATAAGCGATTTAGTGTATTTGCGGTTCAGGTAATGAGTCGCACATCCGATCGATTGCTTCTGAAGGTTTAGAAAGCTTCATGAAACGTTCAGTACTCACAGGGCGAACATGGCTGTTGCTTGGTGCGACGGCCTTGTTGGTTGTCGCCGGCATTCTGAACTTTTCACAGCGTCTGCGTCACCAGGCACCCCCATGGGACGGCGTGTCCTGGGTCGACACCGCCCAGGGCGTGATCGCCAGAGCCGTCGAACCAGAGTCCGCTGCGGCCCGCGCGCGAATTATTCCGGGCGACCATTTGATAGCCGTGAGCCCGAACGGCGAACGATGCGAAGAAATTAGCAAAAGCCCGCGTTGCGAGCCGGTTGCCGATTCAGTCAGTGTGCAGATGTATCTCGATCGCGCGCGCGTCGGTGGTGAACTTCACTATCTGATTGAACGGCCTTCGTTCCCGGCCGAAACTCGTTTCTACTACGCTGACCTCGACAATTTGGGATCCGTTCCGACGTGGACAATGCGTGATCTTTACGTGAGTCTGATCGGAATCGTCTATCTCTTCATCGGTCTGTTCGTGGTTTTCAAACAGGGCGGCCGCGCGCCATATGTGCTGCACTTTGCGACGCTTTGTTTAGTCGCTTTCGTGTTTCACTTCTACCGCGCTACCGGAACATACCGCGATCTCGATTTAGCGATCGCTATTTTGGACAACGCCGCGTTCATAATGTTCGCGCCGCTGTTCCTGCACTTCAGCACCATCTATCCCGTTCGTCAACGCCTGTTTGATAATCGCAGATGGAGAAGCCTGTATCTGTATTTGCCCGCGGTGCTGTTGGTCGTGGTGCAAATAGTTATTTTTCTCGAGAACCAGGTGGCCCAGCTGATCCCACCCCTTGGGCGTGCCTTGGACTCGGCTGTATTCATTTCCCGTTTTTATCGGATTTCGGCAATTCATTTCGCCGCGGCATTGGTTATCAGCGCGGTGGTTCTGGTGCGCCGGTTTATCGTTAGTAAGAACACAGTCGCGCGGCAACAGTTGAAGTGGGTAGTTTGGGGCTCCGGAGTCGCGACGCCGTTCGCGCTGTTTTATTTCATTAATTATCTGCTCGGCACTGATTCACCGTCAGGCTTCCCGGATCTTCTGATACTTCCATTAGTACTGATTCCATTGTCGTTCGGGTACTCGGTCGTCCGGTATCGTTTGATGGACGTTGAGTTGGTGGTGCGTCGCGCCGCAGTCTACGCCGCAACTACACTGGCGATCGCATTAGCAATCGGCGCGGTCGTGTATGTCGCCGGATTGTATGTGTTGAGCGGCAATGTCGCTTCACCTGGCGAAATCACTTTGCCTCTGATTCTTTCCGTGGCGGCGATGACCGCGATCGTGATGATCGCTGCGCCGGTAAAGAATTTTCTTCAGGAGCAGGTCGATCGTCTGTTCTATGGACGTCGATATGATCTGCGCAACAGTTTGCTCGATTTTGGCCGCACGATTTCTGCGAGTACCGCACTCGATCCGCTCCTGAATTCGCTGATCTCGCGTCTCCGCGAAGTGATGAACGTCGAGCGCGTCGCGATCTTTATCGAGGATGAGTTCGCGCCGTCCGGCTATCGAGTGGCGTGCACCGCTGGACTTTCAGATCTCACCACGCCTCCGGATTTCCGCGAAATGATTCGCACTCGTTCAGCCGAGACCGGCGTGGTCCGCGCGGATGATTTGGAAATGCCGTCCGAGAGTGGCAGCTTCGTGCGTCGCACCCTGCACTATTACGTGCCCTGCGTCGTGCGCGGCCGCATGGTCGCAGTGATCGGCCTGGGACGATCGGCTGATGGCGCTTTGCTGTCGTCCGAAGACGTGGAAATCCTGCGCACTGTGTCAGGCTACATCGCGGTGGCGATCGAAAACGCTCTGCTTTATCAGGAGCAACAACATCGCGCGGCTGAACTGGAACTTTTGAAAGAGTTCAACGAGTCGATTGTTGAATCGATCAATGTTGGTTTGCTCGCAGTCGATCTCAACGGCAACATCACGCGGCTGAATTCGGCGATGGAAGACATCTTCGCTATCACTCGTGACGAAGCGATTGGAAAGAACCTCGAGGATCTGTTCGCCGATGAGTTTGCCGACACGTTGCGTCAGGTGCTGGGACCGGATGGTTGGCGTTTGAATCAAACCCGCCAGATTTACAAATTGCACACGCTGACCCGCGCTGGCCGCGCCGTGGTACTGAACGTCGCGCTGGCGCCGCTCTACGCTGATTCGGAAGAGCAGATCGGCGCGCTGGTCGTCTTTGAAGACGTCACGCAGCGACTGCAACTCGAAGAACAGCTGCAGCAGCGAGAAAAGCTTTCGTCGATTGGCTTGCTCGCAGCCGGCGTCGCACATGAAGTGAACACGCCTCTGACCGGCGTCTCTTCTTACACGCAGATGCTGCTCGGCATGTTGCCTGAGACCGATCCCAAGCACGCGCTGTTGGAAAAAGTTCGCCGTCAGGCGGATCGCGCTACTGACATCGTCAATAATCTGCTGAACTTTTCTCGCACCGGCAGCGCGACGGAGTTTTCGCCGATCAGTGTGAACCGGGTGCTCGATGACACGCTGCAACTGCTTGAGCCGCAACTTCGCCACAGCCAAATTCAAGTCCAGCGTGACTACAGCGAACAGCTGCCTGACATTCATGGCAACTCAGTGAAATTGCAACAGGTGTTTACCAATCTGATTCTGAATGCGCGCGACTCGATTTCGAATGGCGACGGCCGAATCACTTTGAAGACCGGCAACGGCGAAGACGGTCTGGTCGTGGTCGAAGTCGCTGATAATGGCGTCGGCATCGCGCCGGAACACGTCGCCAAGATTTACGATCCATTCTTCACTACCAAAGGCGTGGGTGGGGGCACGGGGCTTGGTCTCGCTGTCACTTATGGAATTGTGCAGGAGCATTCGGGTCACATCAGCGTCTCCAGCACGCCCGGGCAGGGCTCGACGTTCCGGATCACGCTTCCTACCAATGATCCACGTGCGCGCATGAAAGCCGTGGTGCTTTAGTCGCACTCGCGCATCCTGAATTCCCTTTTCTTAGAAGTTTCGTAATAATCGACCGCTTCTGACACGCAGAAGACGTTTCAGCTATGGCGAAAAAAGGCTCCATTCTCATCGTTGACGATGAAGAGATCATGCGTGACGTGCTTGAGACGCTGCTCTCGGCTGAGGGTTATCGCGTCGATCTCGCGAAGACGGGCGAAGAGGGTCTGGACACGTACACAAAGCGCGCTTACGACGTCGTCCTGCTGGACGTCTCGATGCCGGGCATCGGTGGTCTGCGTGCGCTGGAAGAATTTCTTAAGATCGATTCCGATGCGGTCGTGCTGATGATTACGGCTTACGCAACTTTCGACACGGCGATCGCCGCCTGGGAGAAAGGCGCGTTCGGTTGTATTCGCAAGCCTTTTCAAAACGAACATATCAAGGCGCAAGTCGCGGCCGGCATCAAGCGCCGTCGCAAAGAAGAAGAGCGCCGCACGCTGCGTCAGGCGATGAGCCGCGAGGTCGATCGCGGCGCGATCGTGGGCCGGTCGGATCTGATGCAGGAAGTATTTCGCCTGGTAGAACAGGTTGCCCCCGCGCGTTCGACAGTGCTGATTACGGGTGAGAGTGGTACGGGCAAGGAGCTCATCGCGAAAGCGATTCACGAAGCCAGTCCGCGTGCCAGCCGATCGTTTGTGACCGTCAACAGTTCCAACATCCCTTCCGAGTTACTCGAGTCGGAACTCTTTGGACATACGCGTGGCGCGTTCACCGGGGCGGTGGCCGCGAAAAAAGGTTTGTTCGAAGTAGCCGATGGCGGCTCAATTTTTCTTGATGAGATTGGCGACATTCCGCCGGAGACGCAGGTGCGTTTGCTGCGCGTAATTCAGGAGAGGGAATTCACGCCGCTGGGCGACACGACGCCGCGCCGCGTAGATGTACGCATTATTGCCGCCACGAACATCGATTTGAAAGAAGCCGTGCGGCAAGGGGTGTTTCGCGAAGATCTTTATTATCGGCTTGCGGTTGTGCCGATCGAGTTGCCGCCTTTGCGCGATCGTCGTCAGGACATTCTGCCTTTGGCGCAGCACTTCACTCGCAAGTACAACGAAGAAAATGCGCGGCAGGTATCTGAGCACATCGATCCTGAAGTGTTGTCACTCCTTGAGAATTATTCCTGGCCCGGCAATGTGCGCGAGCTGGAGAACACGATCGAGCGCGCCGTAGTGATCGCCCCCGAGGATGAGATCACGAAGGAATGCCTGCGACGAGAGATTGCTGATCCGCAGGCCGCTGCGGCGGTCGCGCGCGAAGCCGCCGGCACCTCGTCGGCGATCGACGTCACGCGCGGCGTGAACTTCTACGATGAAGTAAGACGATTCGAAATCGATCTGATTAGGCGCGCACTCGATCAAACCGGCGGCCATCAATCTCGGGCCGCGCGCCTGCTGGGCATGAACCCCACCACGCTCAACTCAAAAATAAAGACCTACAACATCAACCTGCGATCATAGAGAGAAGCGAAGTTCTATTTCTTAACATGAACCTGGAAGAGAGTTCTTGCTAAGAAAGACGCATTAGATAGCTGCTCGAAGTAGGTGACTGGCGTTCAATCGCGCGCGCAATTAGATAGCGAAAAATCTTTACACTTCCACTTCTTTGGCATAGGCTAGCGCCGATTTCACCAATCGCCACACAGGGAGAACTCACCATGGCTACCAAGAAAAAGGCCGCGAAGAAGAAAGCGAACAAGGGCGCCACAAAGGGCAAGAAAAAGGGCAAGAGCAAACTAAGAATGAAGAAGAAACTGGGCTCGCAGCCGAATCCTCCAGTTTAAACATCTAGTTAGTAAGATATCGCCGCAGTTCCTGTACATCCGGCCGCGCGAGATACTGTTTGTAGTTTTCGCTTCCCCAGCTTGATTCAAGCGCGGCCAAAATCGCCGCGCCCCGGGACGCAGTTTGCTTCGCTTTCTCTTTGTCACCCAACTTATCGTAGGCGCGACTGAGAATTACATAGGCTCGCCATTCAGAGTCGTGTTGGTTCGCAGCCGTGAAGCGCTGCTGCGCATCACTTGCGTTGTTGACGGCTTCATTTGCGTCTCCGGTCAACAGCGCCGCCTCAGCCAGTGCTAACAATGCCGCGGAAAGCGGCAGAGGATTGCGAAGGCCGCGCGCCAATTCAACAGCTTCCTCACATTGCTTGCGGCCGGCGGCGGCCTGTCCTGCATAAGCCAGCGACAACCCGAGAGTAGCTTTAGCACGCACAATTATTTGTTTGTAATCGGGCGTCGCGAGTGAGGTCGCTTTCCTGGCTTTCGTGACGGCGTCCTCGAATTTTCGCTCGTGAAGATCCGATACTGCGGAACCCCACGTCGCCTCAGCGAGCAAATCTTTGAATGGATCTTGTCCGGCTGGTTGGGCAATCGCGAAAGCTTCCGCGAAATCGCTGTGCGCTTCGTCGAACTTGCCTAGCCGCGCGGCGGCCAAGCCACGATACTGAGCGGCATAACCAATCGTCAGATCCGCGTTAATCGCCTTGCCGGCTTTATATTCCTCGGCAAATTCCGACCAGGCTTGCGGCCAGAGCTCTTTATCCAAAAACACATGGCCCAGTCCTTCATGCGCGAATGCGATGTAGCGCTGGTCACCGACCTGCTGCGCGGCTTGCAGCAACTGTTCGAAAGTCTGCTGCGCGACGTCAGAGTTGCCCAATTCGGCATGCGCAAAGCCGAGGTTCACATAGGCGACGAACATTTGCCGGCGATAGGTCCCTTGCTGAAAAAAAGTAAGCGCCTGTTGCGAGTAATTACGCGTGGATTCCGGATCGTCCTTTTGTTTGCTCAGGCTGCCGAGCGCCAACAGCGCCCGCGCTTCGTTGAATCGCGCTTTGTATTGCCTCGCCAGTCGCAATGCTTCCGTATAGTTCTGCTCGGCTCCAGCGAGGTCGCCTTTGAGCAAATAAGAGTTGCCAATCTCGATCAGACCAGCGGTCGTCAGATTTTCCAGCCCGCTGGCGCGCGCCAACTCAGTTGCCTGCTGTGAATACTCCCTCGCTTTAGCTGCGTTGCCGGCCTGAATAAATGTGTTGCTCAACTGCTGAAGCGTACGGACCCGCTGCTCGTTGTTCTCCAAAGCAGTCGATCGTTCAAGTGCTTTCTGGAATTGCGCCTCCGCTTCGCTGAACTTGCCCTGCTGCGCTAACACGCTGCCACGTTGAAAAAGTACTTCAGTCAAACCTTCAATCTCGTTCGAGATGTTGAAAAGCTTTTCCGCGCGATCCAAAGCTGCGCGTGCCTCATCGTATTTTTGGGTGCGCCCAAGCGCCACCCCGAGTCGCAAATGCGCGGCGGCATAGTTCGCGTTCATTTGCGTTGCTTGTTGATAAGTTTCAATAGCCTTGTCGACCTGTTCGTTTTTTTCGTAGGCGCGACCGAGATCTGCGAGCGCAAATGCCTTCTCCGTGTCCGGAACTGTGGCGACGAGTCGTCGATAGTTTTCGACTGCTCCTGCGAAATTGCGCTGTACGGTGTTAGTGATTGCCTGCAGCCGAATCTCGTCCGTGTCCGCCATCGCGGTATTCTTCGCAAGGTCGTTGGCGCGAATTAACTGATCTTTCGCTTCGTCAGAGTTATCCAACTCCATATCTGCTTCCGCCAGGCGCGCGTGCGCCAACGCAAATCGATCGTCATCCAGGACCGTCTGCTGCAAAATCTTGCTCGATTTGAAAAAGGCGCCTTGCCGCAGTGCATCAACTGCCTGGTCGTACAGTCGCTTGGCTTCAGGTTTGGGCTCGTAAGGCTTCGGGCGCAGCGCCCACCACGCGCCAACTGCAATCAGGAGAACGACGGCAATACCCGCGAGCACATAACCAAGAGAGATGCGCGGACGCCGGAAGATGTCTGAGAGAGTCGCGAGCGCGCCGGTTGGCCGATGCCCAGCCGCCGCTGACGTGAGACGCGGCACTGCCCGCGAAGCGATGCCGGACGCTGCCAGCGCCGTATCCAAATCTTCGACCAGATCGATGGCTGTCTGATACCGCGCCGCCGGTTGTTTCGCGAGCGCTTTCATCGTGATCCGATCGACAACTTCGGGCACGTCGGGGTTTAGCCTGGATGGCAGGACCGGGTCGTCGCGAATCACCTTCGTGCAGATCTCCATGCGCGTTTCGCCGTCGAAGGCGGGCCGGCCGGCCACGCACTCGTAAAGCAACGAGCCGACCGCGAAGATGTCACTGCGCGCGTCAATCTCAGTGCCCAGCGCCTGCTCGGGCGAAAGATACAAAGGCGTGCCGACGATCACACCCTCCTGCGTTTGAGAGGTCAGCAAAGTTTGCCGTTCAGGATCAGTCGCGTTCACTGGCTCGACATTCAGTTGTTTGGCGAGCCCAAAGTCCAGCACTTTCACTTCGCCGCGAAGATCGATGGCTACATTCGATGGTTTGATATCGCGATGCACAACGCCATTGCGATGCGCTTCGGCCAGAGCCTCGGCAACCTGACGAATGATTTGCAACGCCCGCGGGATCGTCATTGAGTTATCGGCCATCAAATCGCCCAGAGTTTGTCCCTTGACCAACTCCATGACGATGTAAGGCTGCCCGCCTTTGGTCTCACCATAATCGTGAATCGTGGCAATGTGGGGATGCGACAACGCCGACACGGCGCGCGCTTCGCGCAAGAATCGCGTGCGAAAGTGGTGCTCGTCCTGGCCGGGCTTGATCGTCAGCATCTTGATCGCGACGCGCCGGCCCAGCAGTGTGTCTTCTGCGATATAGACCACGCCCATGCCGCCCTCGCCGAGCTTTTCGACGATGCGATAATGCGAGATGGTTTTGCCGATCATGAATCGAAGTTCGGCCGGATGAGGCAGGCAGCTACCGACAGAGCGTTAACAGCTAAGGCATTGTGGTGCAAAGTCCTATTGAATTCAAGAATTTGATTTCGGCGGGATTCGCCGCAGGCAAACCTGACAATTGTGATAAGCTCTGCGCCGAAAGCGAGTAATCAGGCGAGTGCGACGACGCAAAATCGATGGCTGCCCAATCGCCGGCGCGCTGCAATTGATCGGCGACAAGTGGACCCTCTTGGTTGTCCGCGAGCTATTTGCGCGACCCAAACGCACGACCGAACTCCTCGAAGAACTTCATCCCATCAGCAGCCGCACCTTGATGGGCCGCCTCAAAGAAATGGAAAAAGATGAGCTGATTGTGCGCGTAGATTACGGTGGCCTGCCGCGCCGAGTCGAATATGAACTCACCCAACGCGGCCGCCGGCTCGTGCCTTTGCTTGAGGTGTTAATGCAAACCGGTCAGGTGCTCGATTGTAATGATTGCGAAGATCGCAAGCAGCAGTTGGGTTACTACTGTGACTTCTGTCCAAACGTGCGGGATGCTTCGCTGGATCGCCCAATGTATGCGGAAGACATTCCGCCCGCCAGATCTCCTGAACCCGCGCCGGTTGGACGTCCGAAGGATGATTCGATTGTGTTGCTTTAGCTATGACGGAAAGAGCAGCGCGGTTCGATTCCAACAAACCCAAACGTCAACAATCTTCCATAGTCGGTGGCGATGGTTCGTTCGAAACAACTTCGCCAGTTGGCATGATGATCACTGAGTGATCGGCGGGCAGGTGTTCGCCTTCGATCGTGACCTCTTCTCCCGTCGGCATGACGATCGGCAGATGATCGAGAAAGCGTTCAGCATCGATCGCCGCCATGCATCCAGTGCCCGCGGCAGTGATCGCCTGACGATAGACCGAGTCCTGCACGTCCCCGCACGCGAACACGCCCGGAACATTCGTCGCCATTGAGTGGCCGAGAGTCTTGATGTAACCGACGGCATCCATTTCGAGCTGACCCTTGAAAAGATCCGTGTTCGGTTTGTGACCGATGGCGATAAAGACGCCTTCGCATTCAAAGTCACGCGTCTTACCGGTGTGAACATCGCGCAGGCGAACGCCGGTGACGCCCTGCTCCTGGGTTCCGAGAATCTCTTCCAGGCCTGTATTCCAAATGAACTCGAGTTTCTCGTTGCGAAACGCCTTGTCCTGCATAATCTTCGACGCGCGCAATTTGTCCCGACGATGAACAACGAACACTCGCGACGCATATCGAGTCAAAAATGTCGCTTCTTCCATCGCGGTGTCACCGCCGCCAACCACGACCAGACGTTTGTTGCGAAAGGCGGGCAGAGGTCCATCGCACGTCGCGCAGGCGGACACCCCGTTGCCGCCGAAACCGTGCGGTGTCTTGGCTTCACCGGGAATTCCCAGCCACTTCGCAGACGCACCCGACGCAATGATTAATGTTTCAGCTTTGACGACTGTGTTGTCGGTGTAGAGTTTGAAAGGTCGCTCATTGAAATCGACTTTCGTGATCCACTCTTCGAGAAATTCAGTTCCAAATCGCTCAGCCTGCGCGCGAAACTGGATCATCAGATCGGGACCCTGGATGCCTTCGGCGAAGCCGGGATAGTTCTCGACTTCAGTCGTGATCATTAATTGACCGCCCGGCGTGGTTTGCTTTTCGGCGTCCGGGGGTGCGTCGATCAAAAGCGGTTTCAAGTTGGCGCGGGCAGTATAGATTGCGGCGGTCAGGCCCGCCGGTCCCGATCCGATGATGACAACCTGGCGGCGAATCTCTTCTGTCAATTCAGGGTCTCCTTACTGTTAACAACGCGGAACCTTGCGCGCTGATCCATCGCTATCGCTGCGGGTTCTGACACGGAAGTTCGCAGGAAAACTGTTGGCGTTTTGCTTTGCGCGTGTAGTATAACTAGTGGTGTACGAGTTAGTCGAACCAGCCAGGCCTCAGCCACATCGTGGCCTGATTTGGCATCCACCTTTGGTTCGAACGCTTCGCGAGATACTTTGAGCAGAAACTCGGATCAAGACAACAACACGGCTGCGGCTCGCCCAATCGAGCGCATCAGTGTGCTCGGCGCAGGCACCATGGGCCACGGCATCGCTCAAGTTGCGGCGGCGGCTGGCTACAACGTCGTCATCCGCGACATCGACACCGCCGCGGTGCAGCGCGGGCTGCAAGCGATCGAGCGAAATCTTGTCAAGGGTGTGCAAATCGGCAAAGTAACTGAAGCGGAAAAAGAGCAGACGCTTCAGCGCATTCGCGTGACGACCGACATCGGTGACGTTCGCGACAGCGATCTCATCATCGAAGCGGCGCCTGAGAAGCTCGAGTTAAAACAGAGTCTGTTGCGCGAGATCGAAGCACTCGTCGATAGCGATTGCATCTTTGCGACGAATACTTCGTCGCTTTCGATCACGGAAATCGCGAAAGCGGCAGCCAGACCTGCGAACCTGGTAGGGATGCATTTCTTCAATCCGGTTCACATCATGCGTCTGATCGAAATTGTAGTAGGCGCCAAAACATCAGATGAAACTGCGGCTACAGTGCGTGCGGTTGCTGAGCGAATGAAAAAAGAACCGATCATTGTTCGGGATGTTCCGGGATTCGCGTCCAGCCGGCTGGGTGTGACGCTCGGGCTCGAAGCTATGCGCATGGTGGAGCAAGGTGTCGCCAGCGCCGGCGACATCGACAAGGCGATGGAGCTTGGATACAACCATCCCGTCGGTCCCCTGAAACTGACTGACATGGTCGGGCTGGATGTGCGGTTGAGTATTGCCGAATACCTGCATCAAGCGCTTCAATCTGAGACGTTTCGCCCGCCGGAAATTCTGCGCCGGCTGGTCAGTGAAGGAAAACTTGGCAAGAAAACTGGCGAGGGCTTTTACAAGTGGAACGACCCAGCCCAGCCGCAGACAGCGTATACTGGTTGATGATCAGAAGTTCACGGACCGCGCCCCGACACGCGAATGGCAACCGCAATGAGTACTCCTTATCAAAACGAAGAAAGACGTTTTGCGCTCCGCATGGCGTTGCGGCTACCCATCGTCGTTTCCGGTCGTGCCGACGACGGCGCCGCCTGGAGCGAGCCCACTGAGACTGATGATATCTCGACCTCGGGCGCGTTATTTCACCTGAATCAAAAGGTGAGCATCGGCGAGCATCTCTACATTCGCGCGCACAAGCCCGACAATTCACCCACTGAAGCGACCGCAACGGTGGTGCGGATTTCGCCGGCCATCTATGGCACCGCGCGCATCGGTGTGCAGATCGCCGAGCCTTCGGAAAACTGGATGCGCCTGTTTGTCGCGTGGGTCGCGGACGAACAAGCCACCGCCACGAGCGACGAATCCGCGAGTTCTACCTAAAAACCATTTTCCATTTGTCATTTGACATTTTTCCATTTGTCATTGGGAAAACGTCGGCGTGCGCCTTGAGAACCACAGTGTGTGCCGCCGTCATCCCCGGCCGCATAATCGCAAATGACAAATGAAAAATGAGAAATGGAAAATAGTCTTTTGCCCGCCTTTATGTTTTACTTTCTCTAACCAAATAACCTAACAGGAGCTGCTTCAGGAGTGAGTCAAAACTACGAGACTATTCTGGTCGAACGCCGCGAACGCGTCGCGATCATCACCATCAATCGCCCCGAAAAACGAAATGCGCTGAACATCCAGACGCGCGCGGAGGGCGCAGCGATACTCGACGAGTTGCGTGATGACGATTCCGTTCGGGTGGTCATTTTCACCGGCGCGGGCGACAAAGCGTTCATCGCCGGCGCGGACATCGCGGAGTTCGCCGGGCGCACCGCTTTGCAACAGCGCGCGATCATGATGGAGCGCGGATTGTTCAATGCGATCGACAGCTTTCCAAAACCGGTGATTGCGATGGTCAATGGCTATTGCCTTGGCGGCGGCTGCGAGTTGGCGCTGGCCTGCGACATTCGCATCGCGAGCGAGACGGCGTCCTTCGGGCAACCGGAAATAAATCTCGGCATCATACCCGGTGGGGGCGGCACGCAACGGCTGACGCGTTTGGTGGGCGAAGGTAAGGCGATGGAAATGATCTTAACCGGCGAGATCATTAACGCTCAGGAAGCCTTTCGCTATGGACTCGTTAACCAGGTGGTGCCGGCGGATCATCTCGAATCGAGGACGATGGAGATTGCCAATCGTATCGCGGAAAAGAGCCCGATCGCATTGAGGCTGGCGAAAGAAGCCGTGAAGCTGGCATCGCGGTCGAATCTTGATGAAGGTTTGCGCCGCGAAGTTGATCTTTTTGCCATGTGTTTCTCGAGCGAAGACAAAGACGAAGGCGTGAATGCGTTTCTGGGAAAGAGGAAGCCGGATTTCAAAGGAAAGTGATGGGCACGCACGCGTCGCCGCGTGCAGGCACCATCAAAGCAGCCGGGACGGCTGCGTACCCAGATGTTGAGTCATCTTCAAAATCAGAATTGGGCGGTCCTCAGCGAGCGTGGTTGCGAAGCGACGCACTTGACGCATGAGGAAGCGCGGCGTTTGGTGCACAAGCTCGCGAGCGAAGGGTGTCACGGGTTGTGCATCGTGACGAACGAGGCAGCGAGTTTGGCTAGCCCAGCCGCGGAGACCCGTGAGTTGGTGGGCGGGCGCGCTTAGTCGATCGTCAAGACAACCTTCCCAAAACTTTCATTCGATTCAATTCTCTTGTGGGCCTCACGCACTTGATCGATCTTGAAAACCGAATCAATTACCGGTTGTACTGATCCGTTCGTGAGCAAAGGCACGACGTGGTCGGCGAACAGGCGCGTGGCGGTTGCCTTTTCTTCGATTGATCGCGTTCGCAGTGAAGTTCCCATTATGCGCAGACGTTTGCGCATAACGATTGAATAATCGATTTCGGCTTTCGCACCGCTGGTGGTGCCGACAAAGATCAGCCGTCCGAGTGTAGCCAGCGATTCGAGATTCGGTTTCAGGTAAGCAGCTCCTACGAGATCCAGAATCACATTCACGCCCGCGCCATTTGTCCACTCCTTAACTTGATCAACAAACAACGATGGGTCATTACCGACGGCAACTGACTGCGACAAGCCGAATTCCTTCGCGCGCTCAAGTTTCTCGGATGTTCGCGAAGTGCCGAGTGCGACTGCGCCTGCGGATTTCACCAATTGACTCGCGGCTGTGCCCACGCCCGAACCCGCGGCGTGAATTAATACGCTCTCGCCCATCTGCAGTTTGCATTGCGTGAACAGCGCATCGTGAGCCGTCATGAAGACTTCTGGAATCGAGGCAGCTTCTTCCCAATTTAGATTGTCAGGGACGCGCGCCAGCGTCGATTCCGGAACGGTGACGAATTCAGCCTGCGCGCCGCCGCCGGTGATACCGAATACGCGATCGCCCACTTTCCACGCGCGTACATCCTCGCCGACGGTTTCAACTTCGCCCGCGAACTCGAGCCCCGGAATGTCTTCCGGATATCCGGCCGGCGGAGGGTAACGGCCAAGTCGCTGCAAAATGTCCGCGCGATTCAATCCCGTTGCATGAACGCGCACCCGCACCCGATCGACGGTTGGCTGTGGCGCATCCGGGACTTCCGAAATCTCGAGGCCTTCGACGCCGCCAAAGGAAATGATTCTGACTGCTTTCATGGTCGCGCATTCTAGCATTGCAGCGCTTTGCCCTTCGCTCTTTGCCTCGTACACTACGGCGCATGTCTCTCCTCCACGGCGTCTTGATGTTCGCCGCGGCGTTCGCCGCAGGATTGGTGAATTCGATTGCCGGTGGCGGAACCTTACTGACTTTTCCTTTGCTGATTTGGTTGGGACTCGACGCTAAAGTCGCCAATGCGACGAGCACGGTAGCGTTGTGGCCGGGACTGTTTGGGGGACTCTTTGGTTATCGAAGAGAGATGACCGACAGCTCGCTGATTCTCATGAGGCTGGGCGCGGTCAGTGTCGTCGGCGGCGGACTTGGCGCATGGCTTTTGATTGTCACTCCGGCGCCGACCTTCGCGCGGCTGGTGCCGTTCCTGATTCTGTTCGCGACGATTTTGTTCATGCTGCAAGGGCCAGTGAATCGCTGGCTGCACGTACCCTCGCCGACCTCGGGGTCGCAAAAGAGTTGGTGGACGATTGCCATCGTCGTCCAATTTTTCTCAGCGATGTACGGCGGATATTTTGGTGCGGGGAACGGCATCTGGATGCTGGCCGCGATGGGATTGCTCGGCCTGCATGATATTCATCGCGCGAACGGCATTAAGAACTTTCTCGGAATCTGCATCAACAGCGTCGCCGTCCTGGCGTTCTCGATCTCACATCTAGTGTCTTGGCCGAAAGCTTTGCTGATGGCAGTTGCGGCTTTGCTCGGCGGTTATTTCGGATCGCGCACGGCGCAACGCGTGGGCCGAGTATTTATTCGCCGCGCGATTGTCGTCATCGGCTTTGTGATTACGGCGGTGATGTTGTGGCGCATGAGCTGAAAAGCTCAGTCCGCAGATTACGCAGACAGGAAGCCACAAAAAGGCACAAGAGGAACAAAAATCAAGCCAGCAGATAAAAAGCGAAAAAAAAACGAGTTCCTTAATTGGGATTTTCGTTTTCTGTGCTCCTTGTGCCTTTTCGTGGCTGATTTCTAATTCTGATCTGTGTAATCTGCGTAATCTGTGGATAAACTTCCTCGCGACTTTTACACTCGCCCCGACGTCCTCGAAGTTGCGCGCGATCTGCTCGGCAAGAGACTTGTTGTTCCAAACCGCAACGGCCAACGCGTGGCCGGAATCATTGTCGAAACCGAAGCCTACCGCGGTCCCGAAGATCGCGCGTCGCATGCATACGGCGGCCGCCGCACCAATCGAACTGAGACGATGTATGGCATTGGCGGCACGGCTTACGTCTACTTCGTTTATGGGATGTACAACCAGTTCAATGTGGTGACGAACGTTCAGAACATGCCGCACGCGGTGCTCGTTCGCGCGCTTGAGCCGGTTGAAGGTCTCGACATCATCAAGCGGCGCCGCGCCGGAAGATCTGAATACGAATGGACGAGCGGACCGGGGCGTCTTTGTATCGCCTTCCGAATCGATCGAAGGTTAGACAAAGCTGATTTACTGGGCGATCGCGTCTGGCTGGAAGACGGTGTTTCCATTTCTCCGCGGCAAATTGCGCGTGGGCCGAGAATTGGAATTGATTATGCCGAGCGGTGGGTGACGAAGCCTTGGCGGTTTTGGATCAAAGACAATCCGTTTGTGAGTCGACGAGGAAAATGAAAATGGCTAAGTGCAAAGCGCAAAGCGCAAAGAGCTACGCGGAGTTATCGTCGAATCATTTGCCCACCCGGCCACCGCTTGGCACTTCGCCCTTTCCTCTTTGGCGCTTTCCTATGTGTTCTCTGTGGTGAAATTCATTGCGCGGCGAGCTTTTTCCACACACTCGCCTCGCCGCTGTTTCGGATCATTTCTTTCACTTTCAAGTAAGCATCGGCGTACGCCGCATGCATGTCGGCTTGTGAAGTTGGATGTGTGAGACGCTTCTCCAATTCTTCGTCAGTAAGCACTCCGCGACTGCCGTGTGAATACATCGCGCCTTCGCCGGCCAAATAGATCGCGAAACCCTCTTCCAGCCAACGGGGCGCACGATCACGCGCCAGAAGATCAATGACGACGTGAGCGAGTTCGTGCTTGAGCGTCGTATTCAAAACGCCGCGGCGTTTCAGGATTGCCAGGGGTTGCAATTCAACTCGGTTTCCTTTTGTCGCTGCGGCCGCCCACCACGGCTGTCCCGTGCGTCCAGTGAAATCGCCGGTTGATTCATTGATGCGAATTTCGAGCGCCGGCAGATTTTCAATATTGCTCGAGGCGTTTGTCGCGCGGCGGAGATAATCCGCGCGCGCATTTTCCATAATCGTCAGTACCTGATTCGCATCGTGCCGGTCAACATCGGCAGGATAGGTGACGCGGAAGTGCTCGGAAGAGATCGTTAGAAACCGCGAACCGGAGACGTGGAGACGGGGGGACGCGGGGAAAGGAGACGGGGAGACACGGGGACGGGGAGACGCGGGGACGGGGGGACGCGGAGACGCGGGGAAAAAACTGGACTTCGTAGGCGGAAGAAGGTCCGATACCCACTGTGCCGAATCCGTTCTCACCGCGTCCGCGCGTCCCCGTGTCCTCGTGACTTTCTCGCTCCGCGTCCCCGCGTCCCCCCGTCTCCCTGTCTCCCCCTCCCCGCGTCTCCCCGTCGGCGTGTCTCCCGTTCTCCGCATCTCCCCGTCGCGTCCCACCTTCGTTCCCGGGAAATATTTCTCGAGGATTCTTTGATAGTTCGCGCCGCGGGCCGCCATCACGTGCGCGCCTTCCTGACAAAGTCCCAGGCCGTGACCAAAGCCGCTGCCACGAAAGACAAAATTCGATCCAGTGCGCGAAACGCTGAAACGCGAACTCTTCAAGACATTCCAGCCGAGTGTGCGTCCGACAATGATTTTGAAATCCCATCCGCGTACGACTTTGCGTTGCTCGCCTTCGATGGTGATGAACTCTGCGCGACCTGTATCGTCGCGCTTGCTGACGACCACTTGATCCAACCGATGCCCGACATCTGTTCGTGAATCGGCCTGTAAAGCACGCAGGAGATCGGTCTTGGAAATCTGATCAATCCAGTGCGCATGCGGACCAGACTCGCAGAATTCGTCGCGCGCGCCGGAAAGGTAAGACTCAGGCGAAGTCCCCCACAGCGTCGCAATGTCGGCAGTCTCGCCACCGCACGACGCGCCAAAATAGGAGTCGATTAAGACGTCATGATCGTCGAGCAACATCTGGCCTTCGGTCGCGCGCACGGCATCGACCAGGGCATCGGTGCGCGCAGGATGCGCGCGATCCGCCTGCACGGATGCGGGCGCTCCGACGAACCGCTGACAGTGGGTCGTCGAACAGAAATCGTAGCCATCCTTCGCATGGCGGCCTGCATTCTTCAAAGCGAAAGTTCGGATCGAAATAGCGAGGGCCTTTAGCGCTTCCGGTTCAGTTTCCATCGTGCCTTCAGCGCGCATCACACCGAGGACGTAATCCTCAAGCGCCAGTTCGCGGGTCACGTTTTCGGTGACGAGGTGAACGCGAATAGGAGATGGGGAGACGGGGAGATGGGGAGAAGCGGAGTTTCCGATCTGGTCCGCCGCGCCCTCATTTGAACTTCTCTGTGTCCCTGTGTCTCTGTGGCCAATCTCATTCGCGTACACTTCAAAAATCGGCCGCGAAAGCTGCGCGGCTTGCGCGCCGTGAGCGTGAGGGAGAAAAACAATCACGGCCAACTGCACTTCGGCGGTTTGAAGTTCCCGGGTGGCGTTCGCCGGGCCGGCGAAACCGACAAACCAACCATTGGTGCGAAAACCCTTCGGGGGGATTGCAGTTCCTGTCTTTCCAAGGATCGTCAACGGCAAAGAATCAAGTTTTGCGCTGCGCGCCGTGCCGTAACGGATCGCGCCTGACATTCCCTCGAGAACTATGTGACGCTCTTCGGGAGAGACGGTGACCTGGCTGCGTTCGACGAAACGAAAATCATCTGGCGCCCGCGATTGCGGTTGGAACAAGTGACCACCGTTGAGCAGTGCCGCGTACGCAGTCAACAACTGGATCGGCGTCACCTGAATGCGCTCACTCTCGCCGATCGCTTCACGCGCGGCGCAGTCAGCCTGCTGTGACGCTTGATCGATCGAGGTTGAACGGACACGCGTCGTATCTCCTGATTCGCACGGTTTGACGGTGCCAATAGCTTCGTCTGTGGCGAACCCAGTCCGCTGCCCGAAACCGAATTGTCGCAATGTCTCGCTCAACTGCTCGCGGCCCAACCGTTGTCCGATGGTCGCGAAATAGTAATTGCACGAATAAGCAATCGCCTGTGAAGGAGTGAACGGCGGCAAGTGATCGGCATGCACGCACGGGAGCGAAAAACTTAATCCAGTAAAACGGCCGGGGCAGGTCGTGTGTGAATTCTCGTCGACTAATCCCGCGCGTAATGCTGCCAGTGTCGTGAAAGGCTTAATCGAGGATCCCGGCATCATCGCCTGCGCGTAGGCTGCCTCGATGTTTACGCCGGCACGCACGCGACCCGTCTGTGCATCCATGACGACAATCGAACCGTCACGGTCGCCGAGAGCGTCTTCCGCTGCTTGCTGTAAAGCGGAATCGATTTCGGCTTCATTCGCGCTCGCTGAAGTCGACCAGGTGAAACCCGGCAACATTCCATTCCGCGATGGCGCATTAAACAAGACGATTACGGCGCATGTGCAAGTCAATAACCATGCATGTGCGCGCGTCAGTCGGCCCAGCAGAAAGAATGCGCGATCCATTACTTGCTAACTGAGCCCGCGTAGCGGGCGGCAGAGTGTAGCCCCGGGCGTAAGCCCGGGGTTAGTCGGTTTTAATTTTGATTGAGCCCCGGAGGGGCGACAGATTACAAACAAATGCTCTTCCTTGCCTGTGTCGCCCGCTAAAGCGGGCTTGGGGATTCAGAAATTGTCGCTGTCCCCGGGCTTACGCCCGGGGCTACATTCTGCCGCGCCTCCGGCGCTGAGTTCGCATTTATCACAAGGGTCGTTACGGTTACCACCCACGCCACAAACGTGAAAATGAAAGCCAACAGCAAGCCCAGGATAAAAACCGCGAAATCGGTCTTGGTGCCTTTGGGGTGAATCGGCACGAAGAGAATCAGGTATGGCCCAAGCACGAAGAGAATCAGGCCCAGGCCATAAACGAAAACCGCTTCGGAACTGAAGGCTCGCGCCAGCGCGCGACCGATGGTGCCGAAGATCGTCCTGGGTCCGCCGGCAAATGACGCGCGTACGTCGCAGGTAGACGCCTCGATCCAAAGATGAATTGCTGCCAATGGGAATGCGACGCCGAAAAGCACGAAACGCAGAGTGACGATCAGCATGGTCGGCCAGTGAACCGGCGGTGCCTTTGCAGGCTGTGATCCAAAGACAACGGGAGTAACCGGCGCACCATAGCGCGTCTGAAGTTTGCTCATCAGCCACCAAACAAACATGGCGATGAGCACGACGGGAATCGTGACCAGAAACAGTTTGAGGGCGCTGGCCAACAGGTCTTTGACGGCAAACCTACGGTTGCGCGCGAAGTCGAGGATGGCGGCTTGAAACACGAAGAACTCCGCCGGCACCAGGAACAGCAGCGCGTACGTCCCAAACACCTGGCCGAGCGTCGCCTCGCGTGTGGAGATGAAAAAGTAAAAGCTGACGAGCAGCAGCGCGTAAAGAATTACCAGGACGACTGTCCGCAAACTCGTCAGCGTTTGTTTCAAGCTCTCGAACCAAATCTTCAGTGTTGTGATCATGGTTTTACTTCCTCAAGAATTGCCGGCGTCGTTTCGTAACCAAGAATTCTTCTGCGAATCCCATTCTTCAATACTGCGACGTTAAAGTTGATAAGCAGACCTAGCCGCCATCCACCAATGCGGAGATACGTGAGTAACTGGGCTTCGTGGATTGGAGCGAGAGCTTCGATTGCTTTCACTTCGACAACAACAGAGCCTGCTACCAACAAATCCAACCGATAGCCGCACCCGAGATGAATGCCTTTGTATTCAAGCGGTAAAGGCTTCTCACGTTCGAATGGGATTTCCCGAAGCAATAATTCTCGACAAAGACATTCGCGATATGAGGATTCAAGTAGCCCGGGTCCGAGTTGCCGATGCACTTCAATGGCCGCTCCAATAACTTCGCCTGTGATCCGATTTAGGTCGGCGGTGGTGCGTTTCATTAGGTGGGAGTGTCCTTTCAAGGAATTCCACCACAGAGGCACAGAGGTTTCACCGAGACACAGAGTCTCTGTGCCTCGGTGTGATCTCAGTGTCTCTGTGGTGGACATGGTTTGAGTAGCGCTTTCCCAAAGGCAACAACACTACTTCTTATCCAAAATCCGCAAGCGATCGTTTCCGGTATTCGCCTGCACGGTTGGCTGATACATCAGCTCGGCGCGGGCGGGCGCGATCTTGAATTCGCCCGGCACCTCCACCCGCATCGCGTATTGCAGCGTCGCGTCGCCGTCGAAGTAGTCCATGAAGATGGCCGTGCGATTGTCGCGGAACTCGCGATTGCTGTACCAGTCGCTCCAGTTGCCCAGCGAGTAGTTCAGGTAAATGCCGCTCACCGTAGCGACCTGCTCAGCGCCCGCCGGTATCGGATCTTCGATCATCACGTACTGCGCGCGTGGCCCTTTCAGGTGCAGCCGCACCACGATCATATCGCCGGAACGAAGCTCGCCCGACAAAGGCTCGATGCGCCAACTTGCTTTGCCGTTTTCATCTTCCGAGACGCGCAGCCGCAGATACTCGCGCGTGACCGTGAGTCCAGCCGACGATTTCGGCGCAACGTTCTCCTCCGCGGTGAAGTATTCGAGCGAACTCGAAACGTAGAGCGCGCCTTTGCCGTGCTTCACGACGCGGATTTGGTTGGCCCCGGTAAGTTCGTCCGCCTTCTTCGTGATCACGACGGACTCAGCATTCGCCGCTTCGTTCGCGCCGATGTGACTGCCCGCCACTTTCACACCGTTCAGATACACCTCGTACGAATAGTCGGGGGACAGTTCCTTACTGACCTTCAAATAGTCAGTCAGCCCGTAGACAGCGAACGCGGTCTCCTTCGTCGACAGCCAGTAGTAACCGTTGCTGCGGTTCTTCACGAGCCAACGAGCGGCCTTCGGCAGCAGGTACGAACCCGGATCGATTTGCGAAAGAGCCTTCAAGGACAGCGACGTCGCTTCAGCATCGAGATAAACATCGCGGCCATAGTCGTTGACCCGATTTGTTTGCCAGTGTGCTTCGAACTCACTCTGTTGCGCAGAGCCTTCGATCAACTTCGCCACTTCACCGGCGCGACCGTCTTTGCGTTCCTGCAAAGCCAACGCCAACAAAGCGCGACCATAAGCGCCCAGGTTGTTTCGCTTCCCGTAAAGCTCTTCGAGATAGCGCGTGTCGCCTTCACCACTTTCGCTGTAGGTGTAAATCATGTACGCGCGCGTTTCGTCGTCGATCGGATTGCCGTTGTCGTTCTTGCCGGCGGCCAGCAGCGCCCCAAGCTTTTGATGACCTTGATCGCGTTGCCATGTGCCGATCTGGTAACCGGCGCGACTCGCCATCGTGAGGCCGTCGACGACGTAAGCCGTCATGAACGGATCGGTCTTGTCGTCTTTCCACCAACCCCAACCGCCGTCACCATGTTGATAGGCGTACAGCCGATCGAGTCCGCGCTGAACTTTCTTATCGAGATCGTTCGTCGCGCGAATCTTCGCCGTCGGCACGTCTTTCAAAGCCTGCGCAACCACAATGTTCGGCAGGAAGCTGGACATCGTTTGTTCAGTGCAGCCGTACGGGTAGCTCGTCAGATAATCGAGCGCGCCGAACAGTGCGCTGGCGATCGAAGGTGACGCTTCGATGCGCAGCGTCCGCGCCTGCGAATCAGTCGTGCCCGGCAAATTGAGATTGAAGTTTTGATCGGCATCGTCCTGCATGAGCGTGGTCGTGTTGCCGAGCGTCTGCTTCAATCCGTGCGGCACGATGTCCATCGTCATTTCGACCGCGTCGGATTCTTTGTCTGTCAGAGCCTTCGCCAGCAAAGTCAGCTTGCCGACTTGACTCGCCTGCACGCGCCAATCGACGCGATGCTCGCCGTTCTGGCCAATCGTGACCGTCTGCGAAGGCGAATCGAGTAACTGTGCACCGTTGATGTCGAGCGAGATCTTTGTTTGTTTCTCGCTCTTGAGGAAATTGTGGACCACGCCGGAGATCGCTACGGTGTCGCCTTCGGTCAGGAACCGCGGCATCTCCAGCCGCATAATTACGTCTTTGCGCGCAATCGTTTTCTGCACCGCCGATCCAACTTTAGTGTCGGCGGTGACGGCCCGCGCAGTCGCGCGCCACGTGGTTAGATTGTCCGGCAGTTTGAACTCGACAGTCGCCTTGCCATCGCCGCCAGTGGTCACGTCGGGTTGCCAGAACGCCGTGTCCTTGAATTCCTTGCGCACGGTCGGTTCGGCATAGTCTGTACTCTCATTCTTGAAATCCGCGAGTTGATAACCCGACTTTTTCTTCGCCAAATCCGCAGGATTGTTGCCGGCGTAGCCCGCGAATGTGTAATGAATCGCCAGGCTTGTCTGCACTTCGTTGTAGCGCTTGCCATAGAAATCGCGTTTGATGTTCCCGGCAGTCTCAGGCGAAATGCTGTAGATGGCTTCATCCACAATGCCGAGACTCACTTCCGCGTTCGCAGCGGGCGAGCCATCCTGGTTGCGCGCCATGATGGTGTACGACGCAACGTCGCGCGGCTTGAATTCTTTCTTGTTCGGAATGATGTCGAGCGACAGCATCTTATCGCGCGCGGGCACGGCGATGATCTGGCTTTGCTCGAACATGTCGTTGTCCTGAACAAACGCGACATCGAGATAGACATTCGGTTCGAAGCGCTGCTCGATGGGCACGTCAATCACAATCGAACGTCCCGGCGCATCGATCTCACGTACAGTCAGAACTTCTGAAAGTTCAGTCGTGACGAGCAGATGAGCTTTATCTTTCGGCAACATGGCGAGCACGTGCGCTGTCTCGCCGGGCTTGTAAGACTTCTTGTCGGGGATCAGTTTGATGGCGTCTGCATCGTAGTCGCGATATTCGAAATCGGACCACTCGCCTTTCTTGTCTGGCGCCCAGAACGAACCGCCGCGATTCACAATCTCTTTGCCGTTTTCATAAATGATCGCTTTGACGTAAATGCTGCCGGGCGAGGGAACTGTGAAGTCGTACGCCGCAACACCCTGGCTGTCCGTGTTGACGTCGGTCGAACCAAGTTCGCGCTCGTGCAGAATGTAGTCGACGTCCGTGTACTTGTAACCGTTCTCCTCTTTCTGAGTTTCTTTCTTCTCCCATTTCTGTTCGATGAATTTCAGCGTGACTTTTTCCGAAACAGGTTGTCCTGAATACGTCGCCGTCTTGACGCGAATCTTTGCCTTGTCACCCTGGTAATAGAGATAACGTTCGGGATACGCGTCCGCGACGCTTTGACCGCGCGTGCCGATGAATGAAGCCGCGGAATCCATTTCGCGGCGCGACGCGTCGGTGACCTGCGCTTCCAGCCGGTATGAATAGTCCCATTCCTCTTTGTCGCCGGGCGCGGGGACTTCGAAATCGACGACCATCTCGCCGCGCGAATTCATTTCGCCTTCGCCTTCGGTCACGAGATCGCTGCCGTAGTAACCGTAGTCTTCGTCATCGCCGCCTTCATTCTCAGGCCCGGCGGCGTCATCAAATTCGTCGCTGTCTTCGTTGTCCCACCACCAGTGGTAATAGCGTTGTTTGTAGATGTAGTACTGCACTTCGGCGTTCGTAACGGGCGCGCCAAAGAAGTAATTCGCGTTGACGGTGAAGCGAACTTTCTCTCCGACGGCCGCGAACTGTTTGGGACCTTTGACCGTGACTTTGAATTCAGGTTTCTTGTACTCCTGGACTTCGAAGTAACCGCTTGAAGTGGCGTCACCGATCTTCGCCGTGATGTTGTAGCCGCCGAGTGGCGCTTCGTCCGAAAGATCCACGTCGCCACTGAAGGTGCCATGCGTGGAAAGCGGCAAATCCTTTTCGAAGATCTTACCGCTGTTGGGATCTTCGATGGTGAGGTGGACGCTCTTTTCGTCGAGCAACTTGTAGCCTTCGCGGCCCCACTGGCGCAGGATGCCTTTGAAAAAGACTTTCTGCGCCGGGCGATAAATCGGACGGTCCGTGTAGATATAACTCGTCAGGTCTTCGCTCGAAAGCAAATCATCCTCGCCGCCCTGGCCGCTGAAATAAAAAGAGTCGATATCGGAAATTGCGAAGTTGTCGCGGTCACGCGCCATCACGAGGTACGCGTTTTTCGGCGCATTTTCCGGATCGACATCTTCCGGTTTGACCTCGTCATTCTTTGTGTCAGGTTTGATTTCAGTTTTGAAAACGCCGCTCTTGTCGGTCTTGCCGGTGGCTAACGTGTTCTTTGCGCCCGTAACTTCGACCTCGGCGCCTTCGCGCGGCGCGCCCGTCTTGCGATCGACGACGTAGACCATAATCTGACCGTCACCGGTTGATTTTTGCACCATCGTCAAACTGGTAACGATGGCAATTGAGTATGCGCGCAGGTCACCATTGACGCCTTCGATCAAATAGACACCCGGATCCATCTTGCCGATCGGAATCGTGCGGCTGTCGTATTCGTTTTCCAGCGCTGGGAGTGGCTCGCGCCAGTCCTTCACTTTCTGATCCGGATTCAAAAGCGGAACGCGCGCGTAATCAGCAACGTTGAGTGGCGTGCGCGTCTGCTCTTTTTCTTTGCGAAACTTTTCGTTGAAAGTGGCGCGATGTCCCGGCAGCAAGCGATCGCGGACATAATTCTTCACCGCCGAGAAGATCGAAAGCTTGAAACGGTGCGTGCGCTCGAGCAGCGACGTGCGCGCGCCATAACCCTTTGAAAGCGCGGCCTTCTCTTCCTCGCCCATCTGGTGTGGATCGTCGAGCTGCTTGAAAAACTTGTTTGGATCCTTCACGTGGTAGACGCGGAAATCCAGATAATCGACATTCTGATAGCTCGCCCATAGGCGCGCCGACTCGTTCGGTGAATACGTGCGATTCGTCGTGAGCGAAAAATACGGCTTGGTGCTCGAGACGGTTGGCGTTTCCGGTTGGGTCGCCGCTGGCTGCGCTGGCTTCGCAGTCTTCGCGCGAATAACGTTGAACCCGAAGACTGAAGCAACGAGTGCTAAGTAGATGATTCCGGTCGCGACGTAGCGACGGATTTTAGGGTTAGACACGTTCGTAATCCTCCTGAGAGGAAAAAAGTAATTCACCACCAAGACACCAAGGCACAAAGCAAACTAACTTCGCCGCAGATACCGGTTCAGTTTGACTAAGTGTCAGGGGCGTCCCGCCCGTGAAACCACGCGCAAGATGCGCGTGCCACTTCAAACTGGACCAGCGCCTCGTCGCATGTGATGCGTTGCTTCGTGGCTTTGTGTCTTGATGGTTACCGTTCATTGCTTTCATTGCAAAATCTTCAATCGATAAAACCCCAAAAAATTCTTGTTGCTCTCAATTGGTCGCCAGCGCGGGTCGGGATGCTGATCGAGCACTGACAGCTCGACCTTTTTCACCGCGCCATCATCGGTCGGCGTCGAGCCCGTGTGATAAACGACCCAATCTCGCTGGCCGTTTGTGTTCACTCGCGGCGCGCCCAGAAAAACCATTACGTGATACGGGAATTTCTGGACCCAGGGCTGGTAGTAGAAAAGCAGATCGCCGGGTTCGGCTTCGCGGCGATTACGACTGATGAATTCGACGTTGAAATTTTTCAGCGTGCGGCCATCGGCGAATTCTGAAAACTTGGTGCTGCGCTGATCGCCGTCGTGATAAGCGCCGGTTTCAGTCCGAAATATCTTCTCGCCCAATTGGTTGTTGTCGAGGTCGAAACCGCCAACATCTCGCGCCACCGGTTCATAGGCCGGACCCATTCGTTGGAACCAGGCGCGGTCGTGCTTGCGCAGGGCTTCGCGCATTGCGAACCGGACCAAGCCCGCGCAATCGCGCTGTTCATGTTTCCATTGTTCGCTCAGTTGGTAGAACTGGGTTTCCGCAATCGAAGTGAACCAACGGCGGAAGTTTTCGCGATCTTCAAATGTGCGCAGCTCAGCGAAATCCGGGATGCCGTCGTTGTCTGAATCGGCGCTTGCCGAGGTTGTCGTGGAATCTGAAACTGATGCGGTTGCGAGACTGGTGCTCCCTGCCGGCCGGGCTTCTGTTACCTGCCTCGGTCGACTGAAGATCCAAATGAAACTCGCGAGCACGACGACGATAACGCTCGCCGTCAGCATCGAACGTGTCGGAAGGGTTCGCAATTTACAGGGGACCAACATTGCCGCTGACTATGACGCGGGTGTTGAGTGCGTTTGCACGCGGATGCTATCACGGATTGCACAGGTCAACCACTGCGCATTTCGGGTTTGGTACGCCGCGGGAAAATGTGGATAGCCTCAGTTTGTGAGCGCATGATAAGCTGCGCGAGTTGTATCGCAGGCTGTCAGCCTGCGAATGACATGCTGGCCGCGTGTCGTACCTGTCATGCCGAAAGTCGATACCACCCCGGATGCCATTCTTGAGGCCGTAAAGAAGATCGACATTGTCTCGGAACTCCTCGACGAGAAAAACAAAAACAACTTGAAGATGATCGTCGAGGGAAAAGTCTCCGGCGGCAAACAAATTGGCCCATACGCGCGGCTGCTCGCCTACGAACCGGGCGAGACCATCATGCGCGAAGGCGAATGGGGTGGAAACACGTTCTATCTCTCCGTCACGGGAGACTTGGACATCTACGTCAAGGACGATTCGGGCGAAGAGAAAAAAGTCGCCCGTGTGGGGCCGGGCGCGTGTCTCGGCGAGCGTTCGATTCTGGCCGGGATTCCCCGCAATGCGACGGTCAAGGCTCCTGAAGGCGCGTCAGTACTGGAATTGGTTCGGCCTGCTTTACGTCTGCTGCGATCGCTGAAAAAGTTCGCCGAGAAAGTTGACGATAGCTATCGCAATCATGGGCTCGCGAATGCCATCGCCACATTGCAGGAGCAAAGTGGCGGCGCGCTCGAGGCGCTCGATCTGGTTGCCTTGGGAAACATCAGCCAATTCATGGCGTATGGAAAACACCATGTGCTGCTGCAGGAGGGGACGCCGATCGATCGCGTGTTCTTGATTCGCAGCGGCTGGGTTCGCCGCGTGCGCGGCGTGCCAATCTACGAAGACGTCACCGAAAGCCAGGGCCCTGGAGCTTTAGTTCCCGAAGATTTTCTGGGTGCCGGAAACTGTCTCGGTTTGGAAGCGCTGCGCGGCCAGGACAAGTGGGCCTATTCAGCGGCTTTGATGGCGCGGACTGAGTTACTCGAAATCCCGCTCGCGAGTTTGCAGGCCGAGCCTGAACTCTGCCGGCGGCTCACGAAGGCATTTGCGGGATTCTCAACTGCGGATGACGACATCGATCTTACGAAAGAGTCTGACCGGGCGGAATTGGGGGCGGCGGAAAAGGAGATTGCCACCGGAGTTGTAGACGGCGTCAATCTGCTCGTGATGGACATGGACTTGTGCGTGCGTTGCGGAAACTGCTCGCTGGCTTGTCACAAAGTTCATGGGCAATCGCGTCTGTTGCGGCGCGGCATTCACATCGAACGTCCGGTAACGCTCGAATCGTCTTCGATTCAGCACGTGCTGGTGCCGTCGGTGTGCATGCACTGCAAAGATCCGGAATGCCTGACCGGTTGTCCGACGGGCGCAATTTTTCGTGACCCAAAAGGCGATGTCGATATCGATTCGACAACTTGCATCGGTTGTTTCGATTGCGCGACGCAGTGTCCCTACAACGCGATCTCGATGGTGCCGCGCAATGGCGAGCCAATCGTCGCCGATGGCTTGTTGATTCGCCTGCGGAAGTTGTTTGGGTCGAGCGCGCCACCGGTGGTAGCTGTCGAAGCGCCGGGGGTTGAAGTAAAAACTGACGGCGAAGTTAAGCCGGAAGCCAAAGCCGCGGCGAAACCTGAAGACGACATGGTTGCAATCAAATGCAACCTCTGCGAGCACACGCCGCTGAATCCGAAAGGCGCCAAGCGGGCTGCCTATTCATGCGAAGAGAACTGCCCGACCGGCGCATTGGTGCGCGTGAATCCGCAGGAATACTTCGACGAAGCGGGAAAAGCTGTCGGCTTGGTCTTTCGCGATCAGACGCATGCGATTGGCAGAAACATTCACAAGAGCGATCCAATCGCAAGGGTTTGGCACGTGGTGGGCGCGCTATCAGTGATGGCCATTTCGGTTTGGATTTATTGGGCGGCGCGACGTTATGGCTTCAACGAATCATTGCGCGGCACGTGGCTGACCATGCGGTGGGTGACAGGACTCGTCGGCTTGGGCGGCATTGCGGTCGTCATGACGTATCCAGTTCGCAAGTCGGTCTATCGGCGCCGCGCCGGCGCGCTGCGCTATTGGCTTCTGGCCCATCTTTATTTTGGAGTACTCGCAGGTGTCGTGCTTTTGATGCACGGCTGGAGTCACGGCGGCAGTCTGCTGACTGCCACGCTGATGTATTCATTCGACGCCGTGATTCTGACGGGACTGTTTGGTTTAGCGGCGTACTTAATTGCGCCGCGAATTCTTACCAGCATCGAAGGCGACCCATTGTTGATCGAAGACCTTGAAGGCCGAAGACAAGAGTTACGCACCGAGTTAAAAGCGCTGGGTGAAAAAGCTGACGGCAGTGCGCGCCAACTAATCGATAACAGAATGCGGCGGTACGTCTTTTCGCTGAGTTACCTTTTCCGGCAATACACCCGTCGCGAGCCATTGACGACTGCGCTGGCCAAGGCGCGGCTGCATTTCAGAAACGAAATCGCCGCGATCGAAGAAAAGGAGAAGCGCGCGCTGGCACTCCGAGCGCTGGAACGAATGGCCACGCTGCGCCGCGTAGACGCGCTGATTTATTTGCATCGCGTGTTGAAGATTTGGATCGCGCCACACGTGATCACGACAACCGTAATGCTGGTGCTGATGATTGCGCATATTGTGCAAGTCGTTTTCTTCAGTGTTCGATAACGTCGGTTTGTCAGTTGTTCGTAGTCATTTGTCAGTTGAAGCAACGTACAAGCGATGTCAATCGAATCGACTGACAACTGACAACTGACAACTGACCAACATTCATGGACGCAACTTTCGTCATCATCCGCGAAGACCTCCAGGTCGATCCCGTCACGATCGTCGCCGACGGAATCCTCATCGGCCGGCTGCCGGCGTCTGAGTTGTTGCTCAATCATCCGTCCGTGTCGCGCTTGCAGGCCGGCATTACGAACGTCGACGGCGACTATTACATTCGAAATTTCCGCTCGACGAACCCGGTCACTCTCAACGGTGAAAAATTAGAGCAGTACCAGGGCCTGACCGACGGCGATGTGCTCGGCGTGGGACCGTTCGTGCTCAACATTGACCTGATCGAAAACGTTCTGGTCGTCAAAGTTTCGATTCAAATCGGCGCGACGCCGGGCGAAGCGGTGTTGCGCAAAGAGGCTTCGGGAATTTGGGACATTCCCGCAACGGTGCGCCTGCCGAGTGCGCCACTCGATTTGCAGAAAGCTGCGGCCCACAAGAAGCCCGCGCCGCGCAAGCCACCGCCTGCCCCCGCCGGCTCGAAAGCCCTCGACGTTTTTTGGGACAAGCGCATTACCGCCGCGACCAAGACGATCAAACCTTCGCCTCTATTTCCCGTTACGGGACGGCCGAGCGGCAAAGCGCAATCTGTTTGGGCGCCGACAACCGATCTCCGAAGGCGTTGGTCAATTCCCGTTGTTGCTTGGATTGCAATTGTGTTTGCGGCTCTGGCGGTCGCAGGCGCGTTCTACTACGCCAAAGCTTTTGCGCCGGCGCCCATCTCCGACGCGCACACGCGGACGACTATGCAGATAAATCCGGCGATCGCGAATCACGCGAATGCCGGATCGTGTACTGCGTGTCATGCTTTGCGCGCGAACATGGAAGGGAAGTGCGTAGCCTGTCACACGACGGATGCGTTTGTTCCCACAGTAATAACTCCGCACATGAATGCCGGCATTGGCTGCACCGATTGTCACGCCGAACATCGCGGCGCGCAGTTCGACGCGATCGACGGCGCCCTCTTGTCATGCTTCGATTGTCACAACGATGCGAACAAGAAGACGTACAACGGCAAGAGGGTCTCGACGGCGCACGGCGGCACGTTCGGTTATCCAGTCGTTGATGGTCATTGGAAGTGGACGGGTTTGGATTCCGAAGAGATGGCCCAGCGGAAAGACACTTTAAAACTGGAACGTCTGCCGACTGATGACGAAGATCAGTGGCGCAGTAAACAGTTTCACGCCGTGCACATCTATCGAGTGCGTGCAGTCGGAGGTTTAGCGGGAAACAAAGAAGGCGAGCTGAGCTGCTCGAGTTGTCACGCGACGCGTGATCCAATTGATCTGGTGACGCCGCGGACGACTTGCGGCAAATGTCACAACGGCCAAGTCGATCCGCGCGCCGGCCGGCAGGTCATTGCCTCGGACAAACCTAACTGTACGTCCTGCCACGTGCAGCACATGAAAGACAAACGACACTGGAGTCCGCAGCTGATGGTGAATTAAGAGATGGCTATCCGCAGATTACACAGAAGGAATAACCACAAGAAAGCACAAAAGGCTCAAAAACAAACCAAAATTCTCCACCAGTGGATAGTTTGGTTTGTGCGTTTTCGGGGCCGCTTTTTCTTGCTCTGCGTTATCGGCGAAATCTGCGGACAAATCCTACTTCGCGACGTGGCACTTCCCACAGCCCTTCGGATCGGAACCTGAAATCTTCTGCGCCAATTCGGGCTTGGCTTTGATCGCGGCGTCGTGACACTCAAAGCAGTTGATGTGGTAGGCGTTCTCGTTGTCCATCTTCACCTGTTTGCCGTCTTTGGTGACGATGGGGAGAGGTTTGCTTTCATCGCCGGATTGCAGATGGCACGAGCGGCAAGTTTTTACGGGCTTCGCAGCGGCGTCTTTCAAGACGTCCGCAGTCAGAACCACGTCGCGCTCGGAGGTCGTCAACGGCGCTTTCAGGTTCGCTTTTGGTTGATCGGTGTGGTGGCAGAAGACGCACGATGTGACTGAGGCGCCGTCCGGATTGTAATTCTTAATTGAGTGGGTCTCGTGATCGAAAGCGACTTCGCCCCACTTGTCGTCGAGGCTGTCCTGATCGAGCTTAACTTTCTTCGGCTGCTCTTTGCCTTCTTTAGGAATCTCCTGCGTGAATAGATGTGACGTGCGCGCGGTACTGGTGAAAGCGACCAAAGTCGCCGCACTCAAAGTGACGATTGCACCGAAAAGTAGTCGCTTCATAATTTCCCTCCCATTCTCGTGAAAGCGGTTTGCATGTTAGGAAGACGCGCGGCGTCGTGTCAATTGCGAAGTAAGATTAACCACAGAGGACACAGAGGAAATCCGATGCTAAGGGCAAAGGCAAAGGGCAAAGCGTGAAGTGCCAAGAGCTAAGCGCAAAGAGCTAAGTGGATCCATTCCCAATCGAATGGCCTTCCTGTTTGACGGCTTTTTCTCCTTTGGGTTCGGATTTCCTCTGTGTCCTCATGTGGTTAATTCCCAATTCGGAAAGTGGTCCCCGTGTGACACCTTCGGCACGCCTTGAAATCCGTGTCGCCGCCGAAAGCCCGTCGTCCGCTGTGACAAGTCGCGCACGAGTTGTTTCCCGACGGGAAGTGTTCTTGCGCACGCGTCGAACTCACTTGCCGTTTCTGCGGTAGCCCTCGCGTTGCCGCGTGACAGTCGTTGCAGTCCAAACGCTGCCGCGCAGTGTGATCAGCGTGGCGAAACGCGTAACTGTATGCTACGGAAGTTGTCGACGTGCGCGAATAAGGCTTTGCGTCATGACAAACACCGCACGATGCCAGGTCACGGCCATTCGCCTGCGCGTTCGGCGTGTGGCACGTATAGCATCCGTTATGCGCGGAGATCCCCGCCGGAATCGACAAAGCGGCGCCGCGCCGCAGAGTGCCGCTATGACAACTCCCGCAGCCGTTTTTGGGCCGAGCGTTTCCAGTCATGTGCTGCGCATGGTCGAACTTCATATTGAAGCTTTCCTTAAATTGATCCGGAAAGACTTTGCGCGGCGGATCGTTCCCGTTCACGTTCTGATGACAGATCGAGCACATCGGAATATTCGGCGTCGTGAATTGCGTCAGATGACAGCCGGTGCAGGCTTTGTGACCGGGAAAACTCGGACGCGTCGAGTTATCCGCTCGGTGATGGCAATCGCTGCAACCGATTGATGCGTGCTTCGAACTGGTGTGCAGGAATTTTGAATAATCCTGGGCCGAAGCGAACGAAAAAGTAAAAAGAAACGTCAAGTAAAAAGTAAAAAGGCAAAAGGAAAAAGGAAACGAAATACTTTCGATCAACCTCCGTCGTTTATTTCGCGCCACCGCCATTCCGCTTTACCTCTTTACTTTTGCCTTTTTACTTTTTCCTTAACTACTGCACCGCCGCGTCATGACTCGGCGGTGGCTTCTTCTTCCCGACGTCTTCAGTGTGGCAATACGTGCAATTTCCGGTCGTCTTGAACTGCTCCAACTCAGTTTCGATCGTCACCGCCTTTGGATAAGTAGTCTTCTTGCTGTCGCGATGGCAGGAAGCGCAGGCGTTAACCGGCACATCCGGCGTCAAGCCGCGCGTGGTGCTCGCGCGCGTGATATTGATGTGACAGGTTGTGCATTCGGCAACGTGCTCCCCTTTACCGCCTTCGTGCGCGAACTTCGCCGAGATGCGTTTCCGCCCAAGCTCTGCGACAAAAGTTGCCGCAGCTTTATGACATCCTGCGCAATCGGTGGCGATTGGCTTCTGATTTTTCCAGTGACAGTTGAAGCATGAATCATGTGTGCGCGGCATCGACTTGAATGGATGCAGCATCGCCGGATCCGCATTCGGCGCAGCCAATGCGACGATCGCGAGCGACATGTCGGTCTGGTGACAAATTGAGCAGTTGTTGTAGTCGGGTTTCTTGTCGTCCAGGGGCACACTAAACGAAGCACTTACGAAGCGGGTGCGCTCGTTCGACTGGAGCGCAAGCGTCCTCGCTTGCCTCAGGCCCCGCAACCGAGACGGTTGCGCTCCAGTCGGTACGTGAAGCCACGCGATCACATTCTGATGCTTATCATGCGGAAACTCGATCGTGAATTGCCGTTCGTCTTTTGCTTTCGCTTGCTGGGCTGAGTTGTTCGGTTTTCCAAATGCGAAGCGAGCGTCCTCGCGCGGCGCGGCGCGCACATGACACACGGTGCAGATGGTTGGGCCGGTGCCGATCATTGCCTGGCGAGTGAAGAACTGCTGGCGGTGACAGCGGACGCACGCATCGTGATCGGGAAAGTCTGCTGCGTCAGGAAAGATTCGCTTCGCTGTCCACGTAGTTGGAATCTTGTGACACTCGTTGCAACCGAGACTCTTGTGTTTGTCGGATGAGTGCAGGAACGCTGAGTACCTTGTCGCCGATCCGCGCGGCGCCTGTGTTTGGGATGCGGGTTGCGGGCGCGGACGACGACGTGTTTGCGCTATCAAAGAGTTGCATATCAAAATGCCGCAAGTTAGCGCCACCGTAACCGCCGCGAAGGTGATCGGCGCGCGCGCCGTAGGCGCGAAATGTTTACAGCTCGCGAGCATCTTATTGATTTCTCGTAGCCCTCTTACGGGCGGCATAACGTTTCGCTCCTGACGGAGCTTAACGGCTTCTGGTCTATGTGGCTGTCTATAAACATTTCGCCGCTACGCGACTACTCATTCTTAATTGCACACGGGCAATGGTTTTTCAATCACTTCGCATTTCACTTTTGGGTCGGTTTCGTTCGATAGAATCATTGGGCGTTTCATCGCGGTGCCGAGATCGGTCGCTTTAACTTCGCGCTCACAAATCCAAAGGATGCTTGTCTTTTCCGTCTCGCTCGCCGCCAGATTCGAAATTGTGTAGATGCCCGGCTCGATGTTCGTTAGATACGCCGTGCCTTTTCGATCCGTCATGATCGATATGGGGCTGGTCTTGGTTGTCGTTTCGGCTTCGGAAACGAGTGCTTGAATTGTTTTCTGCTTCTGATCGTAAAAACCCGAACGAAGCTCTGGCGCCAAATAGTTCGGCAGCCAGCGTCTGGCTACTTCGCGATCCTTCAGTTCAGTTAGCGCCTGCTCGAAAGCTTTCTGAAATTCCGGCACGGCTTCAGCTCCGGAAAGATACTTGTCTTCGACTTCCTGGCAATAGACAGACTCGCAATCGCTGTCTTTCAACCATTTGATTAAAGCCGGGCTCGCGCCGTGGCTGCGGTAGAAGCATTCAAGTGAAGGTTCATTGAGTGCCTTCAGTTTCTCGAGCAGAGATTTGTTTTGATCCAGCGAACCAGCGATTAGGAAGAAACGCTTCCGCGGCAAATCTTTCATGCCGGCGGCGGATTTGTAACGGACCTTCAGACGTACTACGCCGCGGGCGGATTGGGGGACTTGCGCGAAAAGTAAAAAGGAAAAAGTAAAAAGTAAAAAGGAAAAAACAAAACCGGTTCGCAGCGGTTTGTCGAAAGCAAATCGGGACGTCTTGGCTGACGACCCTTTCCCTTTTTCCTTTGGACTTTTTCCTTTCATAGGTTTGGGCTGCGCGGAAACTTAAGAAACGGCAACCGCACGCCACGCACAAACACCTGATCCGAACGGATCGCAACGGGTGGCGCATACCCCGCACCTCCCGCGGCCGCAATCAAATCGTCCTGGTCAACCCCATCGCCGCTAACGCCAATGGCACCGACAAGCACGCCATTTTTGTACAACGGCATGCTGCCCGGAAAGATCTGAATTCCATTCGGCAGATTTGGAATCGACGTGCAGGGCGCCACGCCGCCGCTCAAAACTGTTTGCAGGTTTGTTTTGATCAAATCCAATTGCAAACCGACGTTGAAAACACTCCATTGGTTGAGTTCGCGGCTGAACGGACCTGCCGAGCTGTCATTGATGCCGTCGGGAAAGAATGGCCGATGCAGAAATCCTCCGGCACGATCAGTAAATGCAACTGAGCCATTCAGCTGGAGGCCATCGGCGGCTGCGCGATCGACATATGATCCGAATCCGGCCGCGCGTAGCAGCGCGCCGGCATTCGCGCTCGAATAAAACGCGGCCGTACGCGCCTTCTGCACTGCCACATCAAACCCGAAGACCGGCGCGTCCTGCTGGCGAAATACGCCGAGGACAACGCCGTTCGTGTCTACAACCGCCATCGTCACGCGCGCATTGCTGCCGAGCGGTTGGCGAATGGCCGCGCGGGTGATGTTCGCCTGCTGCGCGGCGTGCGAGATGATCGTGTTCACGTCAGCGGCCGTTAACGAATTTGCGGTGACGGTCGGGCTGGATATGAATGGAAAGAATCGCGTGTCGACTTCGCCGGCAATACCGCCAACTACCGCTGCGGTGAATTGCGATGGCTGGGCCGGACGAATCGGGAATAGCGGATCAACGGCGCCCGGCAAACTGCCGAATGGAATCGTCGGCGGAGACGGCGCGCTGGTCACGTTCAGGTACGCGAGTCGAATTCCGTCCACCAGAATGTTATCGCCGCGTACGAGCGACGGTGCTTCGAATCCACGAGTGGCAGAAACTGCGATTACTTCTTCGAACGGCTGATCGAAATCTGTCGGGTCGCGATCGACTGTGTAAACGCCGTCGCCTTCGATGCCGACGCCGCCCACCGCTTCACCGTTTTTGTAAATCGGCGCGCTGCCGGGGTCGCCGCTTAAGCCGATTGGCAGACCTGGAATCTTAATGTCTGAACACGGCAGCGAAGAGAACTGTACCCCGTACAACGGCCCACCGGCGCGATTGTCCACGCCAGGCGGAAAATGTTCCTGAATGATGAAGCCCGCGGTCCGCGAAGTGAAGGCGTTGCCGCGGGTGCTGAACAAAGCCACAGTTCCCGCTTTCGAAATCGCCGCGAGCTTGGCCGGCACGACCGTTCCATCTAATCCAGTTGAAACGAATCCAGTACTCGGATCAGGCGCCAAAGTGGGCCCCGGCCCTCCACCGCGAAACTGTGTCGTGGCGGGCGCGCCGGTCATCGTGAAGACTCCGAGGACGTTTCCTTCTTTGTCTGTTACTGCGACTGTCACAGCGCGATTCAGCGATGACGCGGCCGAAACAGCTTGCGCGATGATCAACTGGACATCGCCCGTCGTCAGAGTACCGGCCGTCAGTGACGGCGGTGTTGGAGGCAAGCCGCTGCCCGGTGTGGGCACGGCGCCTTCATCGTCGGGCGGCCCACCGCCGATGTGACCGATGGCGACGCGCACACGGTTGCTCGCGAGGCCTTGATAACTGATGCCAACCAGGACATCGCCAACGTCACCTATCGTGTCGTTGAGACGCATGATAATCGACGTGACCCATGGCTGGTCCGGCACTGAGCCAACGTATTCGACCGGCAGCGCATAAAGATTGTGCGCCCCATCTTCGGCTGATGCTGTGAGGTCGGAAGCATTTGCGTTGCTCTCGATCCCCATCGCGAACAACATGACGCGCGTGTGATTGTCGGGCCCCCAACTCACTTCGCTGGTTGCAGAAAAAGGTTCGTGTTTGCGGGTAACGGAATCAACGGCGACTGCGCGAGTGGAGCTCTCTTCGCTGAGCAGCACTGGGCGATTCGACTGCGCGCGCGAATGAAAAGATGTTGCGGGCGAGTATCCGAGTAACGCCACGACGCAAAGCGTCAGCACAGCAAGACACCAACCTCTACGGATTACTTTCGCTTCGGTCCGAGCTGCCATAGCTGCGTTACGTCGAATGAGGGGAAAGCTTTGCGAATTTATCACCAATCGCATGTGCCGCGAAGCATTTTTTACGGATGCGTATCTTTGCGATCTTTTTGCGGCTGGGCGTCTTGGCGTGAAATATCGAAAGGCTTTGTTCGCGCTGAGTCGCAAAGACGCAAAGGTTCGCGAAGTCGAAGACTACTCGGAAATGATTTTCATTGAAGCGGCGACCACCGTGTGCTACAAGCTGTAACAATCCTCAAGCTGAATATCATGCGCGGTGATCTTCAGAGCGACAGGCGATTCGGCTTGGCCGCCGCTTGCATCTTCGTCATGTGCACGACCGCGTCCGCACAAAGCCGCGGCACCATCACGGGAAAGATTACGCCTGCGTCGTCCGACGTCACGGTCATCGCTGTAAATCAAGTCACCAGTCGAATCACCCGAGTACGCATCAACGCGGATGGCAGTTATTCGTTGCGTGTTCGTCCCGGCGCGTATCGGGTCAGTGTCGCGCGTCCGTATATTGCGCGATTCGATCTGGCCAAGAATTATGGCGAGCACGCGCTGATTCGCGATGATTCACTCGAAAACGTTATCGTCGGCGAAGGGAAGACAACGACGATTGACTTTGCCGTCGAAAAACTGAAAGACGAGCCGCTGGTAAGTGTCCCGCCGCGCAAGCCGCTTGGCGCTGCTGGCGAACCAACTGTGGAATCGCAAACGCAGACGGAGTCCGAGCGGCGCGAAGTGCGCGACCGCTGGCGCATAGGATTTCCCGAGTACGATCGCTACGGCGACAAAGGCGCGCGCGGCCGCGACATACCGTTCAAGCAAGGCCGTTGGTACGACCCTTACAATCAAAGTTGGTTAAAAGGCGATTATCCGATCATCGGGAACAAGGTCTTCATGATTTTGTCTGCGGTAAGTTCGACCACCGTGGAACTAAGTCGCACGCCGAAACCATCCGATGTCAGCAGCGCGCGGCCCGGCAGTGCGGAATTCTTCGGCAAGCCTGAGCAGCTCGCCGTCAATCAAGTTTTCCAGTTCACGTTCGAGATGTTTCACGGCGACTCTACCTTTCGCCCGCGCGATTGGGCGATCAAGATCTCACCAACGTTTAGTCTGCCGAATTATCTGAACGCGCGCGAAACAGGTGTGGTGAATATCGATGTGCGGCGCGGCACGACCCGCACGGATATGCAATTTTCCCTCGAAGAGGCATTCGCGGAAGTGAAGCTGACCGACGTTAACGAGAATTTTGATTTCGTCTCAGCCCGCGTCGGAATTCAGCCGTTCGTCTCGGATTTTCGCGGCTTCATTTTTTCCGACAACAACCTGGGTGCGCGTGTCTTCGGCTCGTTCGACAATAACCACTACCAGTTCAACGCGGCGTACTTTGCGCAGCTTGAGAAGGACACAAACAGTGGCTTGAACCGGTTCGATCGCCGGCATCAAAACGTTTACGTCGCAAACATTTTTCGTCAGGACTTTATTCGCAAGGGCTACACGATCCAAGCCAGCGCTCTTTACAACGACGATCGCCGAGACATTCAGTACGACCGCAACGGATTCCTCGTGCGGCCGGCGCTCATTGGTGACGTGCGACCGCATGCGATCAAGGTCGGCTACGTCGGCATCAATGGCGATGGGCACTTGGGGCGATTGAATCTGACGAACAGTTACTACTACGCCTTTGGTCGCGATGATCGAAATCCGATCGCCGGACAGCCGGTGCACATCAGTTCGCAGATGGCGGCGGTCGAAGCTTCCCTAGATCACGATTACTTACGGTTCCGGGGTTCGTTCTTTTTCGCGCAAGGCGACAAGAATCCGACTGACAGTCAGGCCAATGGTTTCGATGCGATCTTTGACGATCCAAATTTTGTGGGCGGGCAGTTTTCATTTTGGAACCGCAATGGCATTCGTTTGACGCAGACTGGCGTTGGCCTGGTTCAAGCGAACAGCATTCTGCCATCTCTTCGCAGCAGCAAAATCGAGGGTCAGGCGAATTTCGTCAACCCGGGAATTTTCATTTACAACGCCGGCGTTGATGTGGAATTAACGCAGAGGATTAAAGCGGTTTTGAATCTCAATTACTTGCGGTTTCATCGCACTGAGCCGCTTGAGTACGTGCTGTTCCAACCGAACATTCGACATGAGATCGGTTGGGACTTGAGTTTGGGCGTCGCTTACCGACCGCTGCTGATTAATAACGTGACGATGACGTTTGGCGCGGCGACGTTGAAGCCGGGACGCGGATTCCGCGACATTTACACCGACGCGAATCGGGACTGTCCGCCGAATCTGATCGACTTTTGCACGCCCGACAATGTGAACATCAACCCGAGCAAGCCGCTGTTCAATTTGTTCGGCCAGGTGAAGTTCGTTTTTTGACGGTGATGTCACCACAAAGACACGAAGACACAAAGAAGACAAATCAAATGAGGCGGGCCCTTGTTTTGTTTGTTGTGCTGTCTTTGTGTCTTTGTGCCTTATTGGTTAAAGCCGTACGTCGCACGGAAGGGCGCGTGACGCCGTATGCACGCGCCGAACAAACGCAGGCGGGCGCAGAACCTCTCGAAGGCTGTCTGAAATGTCACGCGAACATCGAGCCGATGCATCGCTACGGCGGGCCGGCGCCGCTCGACAAGCTCGACAATGGCAAAGACGCTAAAGGCCTGACTTGCACGTTCTGTCACGGTGGCAATCCAATCGCCACCACCAAAGAAGACGCGCACGTGCAGCCACGCTATCAAAAAGAATGGTTCAAGAATGGCAAGTTCCGCGTGCCGGAACAATCAGGCCCTTTGCTCGCGCGCGAAAGTTTGGAGTTCGTGCGCTTCCTGAATCCCGGTGACTTACGTGTCGCCGCAACAACTTGCGGCAGCTCTGAGTGTCATAGCGCCGAAACGAAGGGCACATCGAGCAGCATGATGACGCACGGCGCGATGCTGTGGGGCGCGGCGCTCTATAACAACGGCGGTTTTCCGCTTAAGGACGCGAATTTCGGGGAGAGTTACAGCGCGAACGGCGCGCCACAATCGATCATTCAAATTCCGCAACCAACGGCCGAACAACGAAGGCTTAAAGGCATCCTGCCCTTTCTTGATCCTTTGCCGCGCTGGGAAATTTCGCAGCCGGGAAACATTCTGCGCGTGTTTGAGCGTGGCGGCCGCAGACGTTTGGAGACGGGACTCCCGGATCGCGATGAAGACGCGGGCAAACCTGATAAAGGTTTGAGCGCGCGCGGTCTGGGAACCGCGCAGCGAACTGATCCGGTTTATCTCGGATTGCAAAAGACGCGTCTGCTTGATCCGACTCTGAATTTTCTCGGCACGAACGACCATCCCGGCGACTATCGTTCGTCCGGCTGCACAGCTTGCCACGTCATCTATGCGAACGATCGCGATTCGAAGCATTCGGCGTTCTACAGTGCGGCGGGTAACCGAGGCATGTCGCAATCGGCCGACGCGAGCATTCCAAAAAACGAGTCAGGTCATCCGATCAAGCATCAACTGACCAGCCGCATCCCGACTTCGCAGTGCATGATTTGTCACATGCACCCAGGCGAGAACATGGTCGCGTCTTATCTCGGATTGACGTGGTGGGACAACGAAAGCGACGGTGACAAGATGTATCCCGCTGAGCAACATGATCCCTGGCAGGCGGAAGAAGCGCAGAAGCTGAACAGTAATCCCGAAGCGGCCAGCCTGCGCGGTCTTTGGTCTGACGCGGATTTTCTGAACAAGACCGGCACTCCCGAATTCAATTCGCAATTGAAGAATACGCAGTTCGCGGACTTTCACGGTCATGGCTGGATGTTCCGGCAAGTCTTCAAGCGTGATCGAGAAGGGAATTTGCTCGACGCGAAGAACGACATCGTCTCTTCGGATGATCCCGATCGATTCAAGAAAGCTGTTCACCTTGACGACATCCATCTGGAAAAAGGGATGCACTGCGTCGATTGTCATTTTCGGCAGGACGCGCACGGCAACGGAATTCTCTACAACGAACCGCGCGCGGCCATTGAGATCGGTTGTATTGACTGTCACGGCACAATTCGCGAGCGGGCGAAGCTGGTGACTTCCGGGTTTGCTGCGGGTACGTCAATCAAAGATGGAAAGATTGTCGATGGCAACGGGCGAAATCTTGCGACTCTGCGTTTTCGCACTCCCGACGGTGGGCGCGTGCTGCTGTTTCAAAAAATCAACAGCGATACAAAGAAGAAAGACGAGAAGGGCAACGACGTTCAATTGAAGGCCGGTGACATCATTCAGAATTCGATGGTGGTGCCCGGCCGATGGTGGCGCGTGAAACAGACCATTGACACGATTAATCCGAATGCCGCCCATCGAGAGGACTACAGCGTCAAGTCGCGTTACGCGAAAACGATGCGCACTGATGCGACGACCTGGGGAGACGTGCCAGCGGACAATAATCTGCTCGCTCATCGCGATGAAAACATGACGTGCTTTGCCTGTCACTCGTCGTGGATGACGAGTTGTTTCGGTTGCCACCTTTCGATGACCGCAAATCGGAAGATGCCAAATCGCCATTTCGAAGGCGACAACTCACGAAACTTCACGACTTACAACTACCAGGTGCTGCGCGACGATGTGTTCATGCTGGGGCGTGACGGCACAGTGACGGGCAATCGCATTGCGCCAGTCCGTTCGTCGAGCGCGGTACTCGTCAGTTCGCAGAACCAAAATCGCGAATGGATCTATTCGCAGCAGCAGACAATTTCGGCTGAAGGGTACTCAGGACAAACATTCAACACGCACGTTCCGCACACGGTGCGCGCGACTGAGACAAAAACGTGCAGCGACTGTCACGTTTCGAAGAAGAACGACAACAACGCGTGGCTGGCGCAGGTGCTTTTGCAAGGCACAAACTTCGTCAACTTTATGGGGCGATATGTTTATGTCGCGGCGAATGATTCGTTGGAAGCAGTGGTGGCGACCGAACGTGATGAACCGCAGGCAGTGATTGGAAGCACGCTTCACAAAATCGCGTTCCCGCGCAACTACCAAAAGTTCGTCGCGGGCGGCCGGGAATTGAATGAAGCGTACGAGCACAAAGGGAACCCGCGCGTGCTCCAGGTGCAACTTCGCGGCGAATACGCGTACGTCGCCGCCGGCGAAGGCGGGTTGCGTGTGTACGACGTAGCCCAGATCGATCAGAAAGGATTTTCGGAACGAATCACTACCGCGCCCGTTTCAAGATTTGGACAGAAATTCTGGGTGAAGACGAAGTACGCGACTGCGGTCGCAGCGCCGTCGACGCTCGCGGTTGATCCCGCGCGTTGGCGTATGACAATCGACGGCCGAATGGTTTCGCCGGACGAGGCGCAACGTTTACCGAAAGAGCAACTGCTGAACGAAGAACAGCCGATTCATCCGTTGTATGCGTACCTGTATGTCGTAGATAAGTACGAAGGATTGATCGTAGTGAATGCGGCGACGCTTTTGGACGGCGATCCCCTGAATAACTATTTAAAGCGCCAGCTCGATGCTTCGAAATATCCGAACGGCGCATTTAATCCTGACGGCGCGCTGACAGGCGCAAACAACATCACGATTGCCGGAACATACGCGTACATCACGACTGAACAGGGACTGGCAATAGTGGATCTCAGCGATCCGCTCAATCCGAAGCTCGTCAACCGCATCGGCGCGCCGCAAATCAATCATCCAAACGCGATCGCTATCCAATTCCGTTACGGCTTTCTGGTTGATGCCGACGGCTTCAAGGTGATCGATGTTAGTGATCCTGCGCACACGCGCGTTGTGGAGGGTGCTTTTGCGCCCGTCCCAGGCGCTGCGGATGTGTATGTTGCGCGCACGTACGCTTACCTGGCGTGGGATCACAACGGCATGGTGATTGTGGACATTCGACAACCTGAAAAGCCGATCGTCGTCCAGTCATTCACCGCCGACGGCAAGCTGGATGATGTGAAGCAGGTAAAGGTCGCAATGACCAACGCCAGCCTGTTTGCGTACGTGGCGGGCGGCATCAGAGGATTGCAAATCGTGCAGTTGACTTCACCGGAAACGATGCCGACTTACGCGGGTTTTAGTCCGCGCCCACAGCCGCAACTGATCGCGACCTTCAAGACGAAAGGCGAAGCTCTGGCTGTCTCAAAACCACTGGATCGCGATCGCGCGGTCGATGAAAGCGGAAATCAGATCGCTGTCTTTGGCAGGCGCGGCGCACGCCCGTTCACTGCTGCCGAGGTCCAACGTATGTTGCGAACGAACGGCGGTACCGGCGAATACTTCTCAGTGAGCGACGAGCCGTCGACTGGCCCGCGGGCTGCGAACGCTGACGATCGCGCGCCCGGAAACATAGTCGCCAGCGTGATGGCCGGCCTATTGGTTGTGGTCTTTGGTTACAGCGGTATGCGAAAGCGGTACAGGCGGACGCTCCAAAAGTGAATAGCTCCGTAGGAGCTAAATGTTTATAGAAACCGGACACTCAATCGTTGCAGGGGAGCGAGAGAGATTTTCCTCTCGCTCCCTGCGCGATCAATAAAAGGAACCCGGTGCTATGAATATCTCGCGCCTAACGGCACTAATGGGCGCTCGACATTATGCGCAAAGTTTTGTTTTTCGCTTGAAATAGTGACTGACGATGCCCCTCGTAAAATTTCGTGTTGCAAAAAGTTTTGGCCTGCGGTTAGATTGGCCGGTTTCATCAAAATCAACACGTAGAGTGCTTGCGCTGACAACGTCGGGTTTTGGAGGTAGATAAGGTGCCTACTGGAACGTGCCCAGAATGCGAAGCCGATGTGCATGTCGATACCGACACGGACAAAGGCGAGATAGTGGACTGCGAAGAGTGCGGAATCCAATTGGAAGTCGTCGGCCTGGATCCCGTCGAGCTGGACGTCGTGGAAGAGGACGACCTCGATGATGATGAAGACGACGACGAGTATTGAAAAGTAGAGGGCAGTAGGCACGAACAAAATGCTGCGGCCTACTGCTTTTTGCCTTCTGCCTTCTGGCTCGTGTATCCCGGGCGGCTTTGCCGCAAGGTTACGCCCGCCGGTCCCTCCACCCTGATCGAGTGAAACTTGCCGTCCTTCCGATTCTGCGGCGGTGGATAAAACCCTAAAACATAAGCTGACGATACTTCTTCCGCGATCGCGCGAAACAGCGGGCCGAGATCGTGCTCAGTCGCGTAGATGCTGCGCCCTCCAGTTTTTTCCACGACGCCCGTGACGTCCAGAGGCGTCGGCAGCGGCATCATTTTGGCTGAGGCCAGCAGTTGTGAATACGAAGGCATCGTCACGACGTAAATGCTCGTGTCAGCGGCGTTCGCGCGATCGATGACCGTGTCGGGCGAAACCACATCACCTACCGCAAATCCGTCGGTGATCACCACGACGGCGCGTTTGACCATCTGGTGCTCGCGCGTCAATGGCGCATGCCGCGCAAGCATGCGCACCCCGTCATCGATTGCGTCCAAGGCGTGCGTGGACATTCCGTTCGGCTCTTGCGCCAAGCGATCATAAGCACGTTCAAGTTTATCGCGATCGGAAGTCAGCGATTGCAGCGTCTTCACCCGCGTCCCAAACGACATGACACCGAATACTGCCGGATGTCCGACGAGGCGCGCGGAAAATTCTCGCATCGCATTCGTCAGCCTTTGCAGTTCTTCAGGCGTCATGCTGCCCGAAATATCAAGGGCAAAAACAATCGCAAGTGGACGCGGCTCGCCTGAAACTGCCTCGACGTTGAACGAAGCGATGGGTCGCTCGATATCGTCTTCAAAAAGTTTGAAGTCGGACTTCGCCAGATTCCGAACCAGCCGACCTTTTGCATCGGTGGCAATGACATCTACCGGGACGAGATCCGTGTCGATTTTTAGAATGTCTTGGGGTTCGTCTCCGGCAGGCATTGCGCGGCGCGGACGTTCTTGTTTCGAGGCATCCTGGCCCCATGCCGAGGACGGCGCCCACAACAAACCCAGCGCAAGAAGTATCAGGATAAGCCGCAAAGAATGGAAAGCACCGCGGAAAAGCATCGACGTTTGGTGATTATACGCGCGGACTTGGTTGCCGACTACGTTTGGTCGGGCAACTATTGTTTACGCACGCGGCTTCCTAAAGTTCGCTGTGTGCCTAAATTGTGATAAGTTCGAGCCAACGTCAAAGCCCATGAGATTTCTGAAGTTTTTCTGGTTGTTTGCTGTGCTCGCCGTATTTTCCACGGTCGTGGTGGCGCAGGAAAAGAACACCGGCACAATCAAAGGAAAAGTGAAGGTTGAGAAAGGTTCGGCCGCGAATGTCGCGGTCATTCTCCGGCAGAACGATCGGGAAGTGCGACGCGGCGAGACTGATCGAAAAGGCGAGTTCACAATGGCTCGCGTCCCGGCGGGGACTTATGGATTGACGTTCCGTAAACCGGGATTGGCAGTAGGGTCTATCGAAAACGTTGAAGTGAGGGCCGGTAAGACGAGATCGTTGGGCGATCACCTGTTCCTTTCAATCGATGAAGGCTCGATCGCTTTTATTCGCGGCAGTGTCTTCAACGAAGCTGGCCGCAGTGTTCCGGGTGTACGCGTCGAGTTGTCGAAGATCACTTCAGACACGTCCGTGGACAAACTCGATTCACGCATCACCGGAGAAACAGGCGAATTCGTTTTTCGCGTGCCGCCTGATGCAGCAAAGTATCGCGTCACTTTGAAAGCTGACGGCGCCGAGCCCGCGTCGAAAGACGTCGACGTTGATACTGCGTTGGTTTACCGCGTCGCGCTGACGTACAAGCCGAAACCATAATTTGGAGTGCGGCGGCTTGACGCCGCTTTCTGAATCCACTAGTTGGAGCTGCGCAAGGAATCCAAAGCGCCGTCAAGCCGGCGCACTCCAAAATGTCCGATCGCGAAGAATTCCTGACTGCGAAGCAACTCGCCGAAATTCTTCAGGTGAGCGAAACTACTGTGCGCCGCATGGCCCAGAAGCGGCGCATCCCTTCGGTGCGGCTCACTCCGCGCATTATTCGTTTCCATCTCGACGCCGTGCGTGAGGCTCTCGATGTCCCGCGCGTGTCGCGGCCGCATGACGTCAAAACTGACGACGCCCAATTGTCTTTTGAAGATTTGCTGACGAACTAACTGGGAGCGCGGGCATCTTGCCCGCCTCGCTAACGCCGGCCCGCCGGAATCGCAACCCACTTACCGTTTTGGTTAACGAAAGCCTGCGGTCGCTTGATAGGAAATTTTCGAGCGAAGGTTGGGTTGGCTTGGAGGAATCGATTGACGGTGGCGTTGTCGCCGGTGGCGACTCGCCATTGGCCGTCTTCGCGAATCAAATACTGCTGCACGACCAGCTTGCCATCGGCATCAAAAGGTTTGTTGATGTGCGCAAACATCGTAGTGTCCGCGACCGCGAGATTGCCCGACACACGCACCGCGCCAATTTGAATACGCTGAAGTTGGTACAAGTTACTTGTGCGCTGAAGACCGCTGACGAAGCGATCCTTCGCAATGCGGTTCCGTGAAGATGACGGCAGGCTGTCGTAGAGCGCGCCGTACTCGCCAGATTTCAGTCGATCGAACACGTGTTGAAGTGTGCCGCGGACGTCGCTTTCGTCCGAAGGCGTTGCATTTGCGGTGACCACGACGCCCAGCGGGATCGCGATTGCGAACAGCACGGCAAGAAACTCTTTTCTAATCCTCATCAATGTCGTCATCCCTTTCGATCGGCGATTCGGCCGCGGCAATTTTAGCGCGTAGTTGTGCGCGATAACTCAAAAACCACGCGACCACTCCCAAAGTGGCAATAACGAAGGCCACCGAGAGATTGTTTCGCCACAAAAGAATTAGCGCGACGATCAGGAGCAATCCACTAAAGATCGTGAAGATGCGCTCGAGAGTCATGGCTACTTCACTTCAACCGGGATTTTCGCATTGATAGTTGCGGGCGGAAAACACTTCTCGGTGTCGCAAGCTTGAATACGGACGGTGATGGGAAGGGTTCGTTCGCCTGCCGAAGTCGCGCTGATTTTCAATGGCAGCTTGATCTCGATGTTCCCTTCATAAACAGCGAGCGGCTCGTTGGCGAACTCGAACTTCTGTTTTGTGGCGGTGGGATAAGCCGGCGCGCCGGTGGTGATGCCTTCACTGTTGCCCGGCTTGACCTCAGTCGCAATCAAGTACGGATACGTCGCTGGATTCGCATTCACATGATAGCCGGGCGTGATCGCGAGTTTGACGATTGCCTCGGAGGAACCGCCCGGTGCTGACTGAACACGTTGGGTAGAGATGTTTACGACTTGCGCCGATGACGAGACTTCTGCCGGCGTTGAAGACGTTGTTGGAAAGCTGCCGGTGCCTGAAGTGATTCCACCATCCGAACGTCGCGTGCAGCTAGCGCCGGCGCAAACGAGGACTAAGAGGATCGGAAGCCCAAATCGAGATACCTTGTGGGAAGTGCGACGCAACGAGTCCGCAGAGCGGACGGCAGAATGTAGCCCAGGGCAAGCGAAGCGGAACGGGGTGAAGCGAAGCGCCGCCCTGGGTTGGCTGTCGCATTTGTTTCTCGAGCCCGCGTTAGCGGGCGACAGATTCTTTCGCCCGCTAACGCGGGCTAGGATCTTGTGAAAACAGGATCCCAGGGTTTCGCTCGCCGCGCTCGCTTCACCCTGGGCCAAATTCTGCCGCCGCTCCGCGGCTCGTTGGATGTTCACGTTGCTTCCACTTCTTGTTCGCGCCGTCGCAGGCGGCGGGCACGCCTTACGACAAGCCTGGCAATCAGTGCCGCAGGCAAAACGAACAGCACCAAAATTGGTAATAGGGCAATTACGACCCTGATCACGAAGAGAATAATCGCAGCGGCCGCGTCAACGCCATCTGAAAAGGCGGTTCTGACGCTGTACCAAAACCCGGTCGCGTTGACGATCTGAGTCGCCGTTTGCAGCGTCACATTTATCGTCGACAGCGTGGCCTGGTTTTCCAGAAATCGTTTACGGCCCTCGATCTTTTCGATTTCGGTACGAACTTCCGCCAACTGCCGTTGTACGTCGAGCGCCTCTTCAACTTTGCCGGCGCGCTTCATGATCTCAAGAAACTGTGCCTCCAGGGCGCGCTGGTTCTTGATTCTCGCTTCCAGGTCAATGAATTCCTCAGTGACATCCTGGCCAGTTCGTTTTTCCTGCACCACGCGCGTCGCGATGCCGCGAATCTCGTTCATCGCTTGATCGAATTGCAGCGCGGGCACCCGGACAATCAAGTTAACGGACTGCGCAGGTTTGGATTTGTCGTCCGAGTTCTGTTGAAACATCTCGGACGTCACGACGAACCCGCTCTTTGATTCCGCGATTGAGAAGATACGCTGTTGGCTTTCCGCGGGAGACGAAACCTCCAGCGTAACGTTGCCGTTGCGAATTATCTTACGGGCGATTGCTTGCGACGCGGCGTTGGCAGCGTCGGCTTGGTTTAGCGAGATATCTTCTGAACTCGCTGTTGTGGTTTTCGCCAATTGGTTTACGGCACGAGCCTCCAGCCTGTCGTTCTGGACAGAGCTTGTCTGTACACTTTCGGCGTTTTTCATTCCGGAACCGCATCCGGCAAATACACATAGACCCAAGGTCAGGAAGAGGAGAGTGTTTAGTCGCATGATGACCTCCAGTGTTGGACGTTTAGGTCATGAACGATCCAAAGAGATTTGGCTTGCGTTTTGTTTAGACGCGCTCAGCCTTCGTCTGGTTCCTCGTCTTTTCCGTCCGGCTTTCTAATTCCAAACTTCTCCAGACGATACTGCAATGTCCGGAAAGTCAGGCCGAGTAGTTTCGCCGACTTCGTGATGTTGTAATCGGTTTGATCCATCGCCTGCAGAATCAAATTCTTTTCCACATCTTCGAAGTTGATGCCTTCCGGGGGCAATTTGAATCCGCCGGTTGACGCGACCTCGGATTCCTGTCGAAGTTCGGTTGGCAAGTCATCGGGAGTGATCATGTCGCCTTCGCACAGAAGAATGGCGCGCTCAATCGCTGACTCCAACTGACGCACGTTGCCGGGCCAGGCGTAGTCGTGGAGCATTTTGTTAGCTTCGGTGGTCAGGCCCCGCACCAAACGCGAGGTATTCTTCGTATGCTTTTTCAAGAAGAAGTCGATCAGCACGGAAATGTCTTCACGACGCTCGCGCAACGGCGGCACCTCGATCGACAAAACGTTGATGCGATAGTAAAGATCGTCGCGAAATCTTCCGTCAGAGACCATTGCGCGCAGGTCGCGGTTTGTCGCGGCGACCACGCGCACGTCCACCGGAATCTCATATGTTGCGCCGACCCGGCGAACGCGACGCTCCTGCAGAGTGCGCAGCAACTTGGCCTGCATACTGATGTCGAGTTCAGCGATCTCATCCAGGAAAAGCGTGCCGCGATCGGCGACTTCGAACAGGCCTTTTTTGTCAGCGTGCGCGCCGGTGAATGAGCCTTTCTCGTGGCCAAACAATTCGGATTCGAGCAGATTCTCGTTGATCGCGGCGCAGTTCACTGCCTGGAACATCTCGGAAGCGCGCGGCGACTGGTTATGAATCGCGCGGGCGATCAGTTCTTTCCCCGTGCCTGACTCGCCGCGAATCAAAACCGTAGAGCTTGAACGCGCTACTTTCAGAATCATTTTCTTGACCGCTTCCATCTTGGGCGAAGCGGAAAGAATCTCCACATCGATTTGATCGAGCGTTCCGAGCGCGCGTTTGATCGTGCCGAGCAAAACGTCGCGGTCAAAAGGCTTTTGCAAATAATCAAACGCGCCGCGACGCAACGCTTCCTTCGCCGAATCGATCGTGCCGTGCGCCGTCAGTAGAATGACGACGATGGATTTGTCCATGGTCAGCAGATGCTGAAGCAACTCGATGCCGTCCATGCCGGTCATCTTCAAATCCGTCAGCGCCAGATCGAAGTTGCGGTCTTTGGCGAACTTCAGTGCAGCTTCGCCGGACGCGGCAGAGGTAACGTCGTAACCCGCGTCCGTCAGAATTTCCTGCAGGATGTCGCGTTGTGGTTTGTCGTCGTCAACTACGAGAATTGATTTGCGTGCCATAGTCGTGTCGAGTCCCTTGTGCCGAGAGGTTGCTAAATCCTGAGTCTGCAATCCGCTCGCGGTCGCTGTTCCTAATTTGGCGGTGCCGGAAGAACGTACCCATCCTGTAAAACCAGCCCGCCGGAGGGCAATGTAATCGTGAACGTCGTACCTTCGCCTTCTTTTGATTTCACTGAAATCGTACCGTGATGATCCTCGATGGCCTTGCGTACGATTGCCAGGCCCAGACCTGTCCCCGTGTCTTTCGTCGAATAATAGGGCTCGAAGATCTTGGAAATATCATCCGCTTTAATACCCCGCCCGGTGTCGGTCACGTCGATGCGAACGCGCCGGCCATTTTCTTCGCTGGAAACAACGATTTCAATTTTTCCGCCTTCGCCATCCATCGCCTGGAGGCTGTTGATGACGAGATTCGTCAACGCTGACCTGATCGATTCAGCGTCAGCAGTGACTGCCTGCGCGCCGCCAACTTCATTAACGGTGGTTTCGATGTTGTTCTCGGAAGCTTGCACCTGGACAGTGCGCAGCGCATCGCGGGCAACATCGCCGACATTCAGCAAACGCGGTTCGAGCTTCGGCGGCCGCGAATAATTCAGAAATTCAGTGATGCGCTGATTGATGCGCGCAACTTCGGTTTTCAATTGGCTGGTCAGGCTCTCAAACTTCTCTTGTTTGTTTGCATCGGCGGGCGCAAAGCCGGCGCGTAGATGGTCCAGCGTTAGATTGATGTAATTCAGCGGATTGCGAATCTCATGCGCGATGGCGGAAGCGAGACGACTGACCACGATCGCTTTCTCGGCGTTGTAAAGCTGAGCTTCCAGTTCACGCGTGCGTGCCAGCTTCGTTGTCATGTCATTGAAAAGTTCAGTCAGCTCGCCCATTTCATCGCTGCGTCCGCTCGTCGGCACGCGGTAAGAAAGATCGCCTCCAGCAATGCGACGTGCGCCGGTCGAGAGGAACTTGACGGGACGCGTAAATCGCCAGACAACGATCGCGGTCAAACATGTGGTCGCTAACAATACCGCTAACGTCCATAGTAAAGATCTTCGCGATTGCTGTTGCAGGGCTGTCGCCAAATTGTTGGCCGAACCGAGCACGACGATCACATATCGTCGTCCCTTGTCTGTATCAACTGGAAAGTAGTAGGCGCCGCGATCCATCGTTGCGCCTGCACCGGTCACGTTCATACCTTCGGGAAGTTGCGCGCTCATCTCGGGTAATTCGACTGCGCTCTTCAATGGAGGTAAGGAGATATCCTTCAGTTTGACGTACCGAATTGATTTGTCAGCGTTTTCGCGCGGCGTCTGATTTTTGTCCAGGCTATCCTTTATATTGCCCGATTCATCCACGATGAGAACGTTCTGCACCCGGTCGGCGCGATCGCCAAGTCCCGGCAACTTCGCCTCGTCGCGCATTTGATCGAGATATTCGCCGCTCGAAAGACTGTTAACTCCGAGTGCGACGCCGGCCATAATTGCTTGTTGCTGCTCGACTATGAACTGAGTATTGCTGCGAACTGCGCGTAAATTGACGTAGTACTGCACGCTTACGGTTAGTACCAGCACGAGGGCCAGCAGAAAAAGCAGCCGAACGCGGAAACTATTTAGTAATCTCGACAGGGCCATCACTCTTTAGCAACATGCAGGCCAAGAGAGTTGCAAAAGTTGCAGAGAACTAATCCTTTTTTGGTTGCCGTCTGTTATTTGCGAATGTTATAGTTGGCAAGACCTCAAGGCAAACTCCCCAGTGCGGAGGGGTTGCAAAGCGACAGAGCGGACCACCTCTGATGTTTTGCTGACAACCGAAATTGGTGACGGAACTTTTATCGCCCTAACAGTTCCAGTTCACCCGACGAAGCGCACGTCGCCCCTCGATGTGCAAATCAAGCAACGGAAGTTTTACCTGGTTCGCCTCGGCGCACTGGATTTGCGATTTTTCACGAGGAGTTGCTGATGAATCAATTGGGTTTCCCCCGGGTTGCTCGGGTCACATTCATGTTTTTTGTCTTTTTTGCTTTCCTAACATCTTTTTCACCCGAAAGTTTAGCCAAAGGAAAACGCGCGAAAGCGAAAGCTGGTAAAGCCAGTTCGCGTTCAGCGCGAAACAGTCGCGATCGTCGGGGCTCGCGTTCGGCGAGCAATCGGCGCTTGTCGAAACGCGAGCGCAAGGAGTTGGCACGCGCGGATCGTCGCGGCCGAGGTCGCCGTCTTTCCAAACAAGAATTGCGCGCTGAACGTCGCCGTCAGGCAAACGACGAGGCCGCCTATCTCGCGAAATTGCGCCGACGCGGAATGAGCAAGCGGCAAATCGCCGCGGAGATGCGCCGCTATCGGGGCGGCAGTAGGCGCGCCCGCGAAGAAGCGCGCCGTCGTGCGGAAGCCGCGCGGCAAGCCGCGATTGCGCGTCAACGTGCAATCGATGAAGGCATCCGCAACGAAGTGCAGTCGGACATCGCGAAGGACAGTACTGTCGGTGAAGATCCCGAAGTGCGCCGCGCCGCGATCGACGCGCTGGGTCATCATGCCGGCACCGTTGTAGTGATGGATCCTAAGACTGGTCGCGTCTACACAGTCGTTAATCAGGATTGGGGATTGCGCCGAGGGTTCAAGCCGTGTTCTACGATCAAACTTGTGACCGGCGTCGCCGGCATCAGTGAGAAGGTGATCGCGCCGATTGAAACTGTGAGCGACGGTGGTAGTTACCGAATCGATCTCACGGACGCGCTGGCTTATTCCAATAACACGTATTTTCAACACGTGGCCGGCGAAGTCGGTTTTGACAAGATGATCTCATACGCCAAAGAGCTGGGCCTTGGCGAAAAAACCGGCATCAATTATGTGAATGAATACCAGGGCCACCTGCCGCCCCCCAAGTCGGGCTTTGCGCTCAATCGCATGGGTTCGCACGGCGACGATTTTGAAGTGACGGCAATCCAGTTGGCGACGCTGGTTTCGGCGATGTCGAACGGCGGCAAGCTTTTGACGCCGCATCTGCCGCAGACCGTCCAGGAAAACTCTCAGTTCAAAACTGAAGTCCGTCGCAAGGTCAACGTCGAAAGCGACACCTGGAAACGGATGCTGCCGGGAATGATCGGCGCGGTGAATTATGGTTCGGGCCGTAAAGCCTATCGGCCGGAACAAACTGTCGCTGGCAAGACGGGTACGTGCATCGGACAGGACTCGTCGCGCGCCTGGGTTGGGCTTTTCACTTCATATGCGCCCGTAGTTAATCCGCGCCTGGCAGTTGTCGTTATTACTCGCGGAACAGATGCGCACAATCACGTGCCTGCGGCGATTGCCGGCAACATCTATCGCGCATTGAGCCCGCGTTTCGGAACGCAGATCGATTTTCAGGTAGCTGAAGGCCCGGATGACGAACCTAACGCTCCGGGCAAGAAGGCCGCGGCGCTGGACGAAGAAGCTGCTGAAACAAAGGCTGCTACCGAGGCGGAAGAGAACGCTGATGCTAACGCCGCGGACGCCAATGCCAAGGCCAGCGCCAACGGCGACGCGAAGACGAATGTGGCGCCTGTGATCACGCCCGCTACCGGCGCTGATCTAAAGGTCAAGCCGACGACGATGCCGGTTGAGAACAAACCCAAAGCGGGTGCGCCGACGAAGACGAACACGAAAGAAGCAAATGACGGTCGCGTTCGCCGGACTCAACCGCAGCCTCAGCCGCAACCGTAAGGCCGAACAAAGGTTCGGAGGACCAACGCCGGACTCCCGTGGTTTTTAACGAGAGTCCGGCATTTTTGTGCATTATTCGTAAACTGCAGTTGGCTGCGAATTCTGGCTTGACAGCCGCTCACCTATTGCAGGATTATTGCCGCTCGTTTTACCGGATTTCTTCCCTGATTCTTCGCACTGCGTGGCACCGTAGTTGCTCATCAGTTACAACGAGCAGGTCGGAAGTTGCATCTTACGAGCCGACGCTTGCTCGGCTAGTTTCGAGACGTTAAATAGAAATTTGAAAGAGATCGATCGGAGGCTTTAGTTAAGAACAATGAAATGGATCAATCGAGCAATTATAGCCGCAGCGGTGCTGACCGTTTCGTCGATTGCCGCGTGGGCGCAAACGCCGGAGTGCACTGATGAGCTCAAGACGGCGAAGTACCAAGAGTGGTACGACAATCGAAAAGACAAACAGGAAGTTGCCTACAAAGCCGCTACTGACTTTTTGACAGCCTGTCCGAATGAAGCCGAAGACGGCGCATGGGGGCCGCAGGTTAAGGCACTTAAGAAATTCAAAGCTGATTACGATGAGCTAAACTCTAAGAAGGAGCTCGCAAAAAAATTCGAGGAGGCCGGTACCTCAAAGAACTACGCTGAGCAGATTCGCCTCGGCAAACAGCTGGCTGCCATGCCGAGCAACGCTGACAACGCCGGTATTTACCTTCTGATGGGTCAAGCGGGACTCGGCGACGCGAATCAATTAACCGAATCAGCGCACGCTGCCAAGAAGGCGATCGAACTGGTTGAAGGCGGTAAGCCATTCGCGCCGTTCGCGTCGAAAGATCAGGCGCTGGCGGCGATGAACTATGTGATCGCGAAGTCGATGATGAAGACTCCGACGGATGCGATTCCGTACTTCGTTAAAGCGCTCAGATACGAAAGCGATCTGAAGAAGAGTCCCGTTGTCTACAACGAACTCGCCACGGCCTATGGCGAAGGCCCGGTTGATAAGTTCGCAGGGGACTATAAGAATGCGGCGACAGCTGGGAAGTCGGTTGATAGTCCCGAAGTCAAGTTAATCGTTGCAAATCTAAATCAAGCCTTCGATGGCCAAATTGACGCTTTCGCGCGGGCCGCGGCTGTCGCAAGCCCAGCGGACAAGAAAGCGATCATGGATGTGCTGGCTGCTGTGTACAAGGATCGCAATCACGCGGACGCCACCCCAGAGCAGCTGAACACAATGGTTGCCAGCGCCCTTTCGAAACCGGTTCCTGACGCGCCCAAGCCAATAACTGAGTTGCCGGCCAGCAGCTCGACGCCGGGCAGCCCCAGTTCGACGGGCAACGGTTCTACAACGGGCGCGGCGACGGGTAACGGTGGCAGCGGTTCCAGCACGTCGAACACTGGCAAACCGGCAAGCACCACGACCACGACTGTCGGCAAGCCGGCCACGGCTGGAACGGCCCCAGCCAGGCCGACAGCAACGCCGACACCCAAACCGCGACAGCGCTTGAATCATCGCGGCTAAGAGTTAGCTTGAACACTCCGATTGATCACGCCGAGCGCACCGTCAACTTCGACGCTGCGTTCGGCGTTTTGTTAGAATCACCTGCTTGAAAAACCTCGACCAACTCGAAGAAATCATCGGTTATCAATTTCGCAATCGCGATCTGCTTACCCAGGCGATGACGCATCGTTCCTGGGCACACGAACAAGTCTCACCCCGAGCGGGAACGAGCGCGCGCCGGCTGCACAATGAAGCGCTCGAGTTCCTGGGCGATTCAGTACTGGGCTTATTGGTTGCAGATTATTTGTTTCGCGCGTATCCGCGAGCGAGCGAAGGCGAGTTGTCGCGGATGAAGCACCGTTTGGTAAGTGCGCCGACGCTCGCGAAAGCATCGACGGAACTTGCGCTTGGAGACTTCGTGCGGTTCGGCCGTGGCGAAGAGAAAAGCGGCGGACGTCGCAAAGCGGCTTTACTGGCTGACGTTTTTGAAGCCGTGATCGGCGCGATCTTCATCGATGGCGGTTTGCCCGCGGCGAATGACTTCGTTGAGAACACGCTTGGTGAAGAGCTGCGCCGAGCCGATCCCGTCGCGGCCGCGGCGGCAGATCCGAAAACCATGTTGCAGGAGAGATTACAGGCGAACCACGAACCGGCGCCTCAATACAACGTGATCGAGACGTTGGGACCGCCGCATCATCGGACTTTTCATGTGGAATTGAAATGGAATGGCGGGACTGCACGCGGCGAAGGTCGCACGATCAAAGCTGCTGAAGCTGCGGCGGCACAGTGCGCGCTGCAACAAATGGAAGCGCCGTGAACGGAATTTGTGAAGAAACGTTGAGTAAGCTTAGCGGTCCCAAGCTTGCGCTACTTCCCCTCAACATCTACGATATTTTTCAATGAGCGTGGTTACCGAAAAGAAGACGAGTGACAAGCTGGAGACATTCCCGGCTCGCGAGGCCAGTCCCAATGGGCGCGAGCGTGCGCTGGCCAAAGAAAAGGAAGAGCAACTGGGTCCTCGCAAGACAATCATCCGCGAATATTTCGAGTCGGCAGTCGTTACGGTGATCATGGCGCTATTCGGCATGACGTTCATCGTGCAAGCCGTCAAAGTGCCGACCGGTTCTATGCAGAACACGATCACAGTCGGAGATCACCTGCTCGTCAACAAATTTGTTTTCGCTCCGGGACCGCGGTTTCCGCTACTGCCGCAGCGCGACATCCGTCGCGGTGACATCATCGTTTTCAAATATCCCGGGAATCCGTTTAATCGCGAACGCGACCAGCAGGAAGACAACATTCCGTTCAAAGTGAATTACGTAAAGCGCGTAATCGGTCTTCCCGGCGACAGTGTGGAGGTCAAGGGCCTGCAAGTTCTGGTCAACGGCCAGCCGTTGCCGGAACACGTGATTGTGGCGCGCAACATCAGCGAAAAAGCGCCGCTGGAAATCGTGGAAGAGACGCCGCGTACCGGAAACGAAAAATACGACGTCTATTATTTTGAAGACACGGTCGATGCAGCGCGGAATGGCGAAAGGGCCAGCATCAGCCCGGATTTTCATTTTGCTGTTAACGGCAAGCCTGCAACCGTTCCTGCAAATTCGTATTTCGTCATGGGCGACGATCGCGACAACAGCCTTGACAGTCGCGCCTGGGGATTCGTCCCGCGCGATTTAATCATTGGCCGCGCTATGTTTGTGTATTGGTCTTATAAAGAGACTGAACCTTTCAATAGTCCGCTTGATTTCTTTACCAATAGTCGCTGGTCTCGCACCGGCACGATGGTAAGGTGACGAAAGTCAGGAATCAGACATCAGAAGTCAGACATCAGAAGTCAACATCAGAAGTCTCTGAGATCACAGAGCGAAAATCCTCTGACCTCTGACTTCTGATCTCTGACCTCCGACTTCTCGCCTCTGATGTAGATCGATGCATGCCATCGTTCTCTTTTGGTTCAAAAATCCGTACCTAACTGCCGTAAACACAACTGCTGCTGTTGGCATGCCCTTTGCCGCTCCCCCACCGGACGGAATTTCAGCGTTCAAGGAAAGGATGGATTAAAACTCATGCTTTGGACGATTTTATTGGTTTTGTTGGTGCTGTGGCTGCTGGGTTTCATCGGCGGCGTGGGCGGCAACTTGATTCACTTGCTGTTGCTGGTTGCTCTGGTGGTTTTAGTTCTTCAGTTGATTACCGGAAGACGGGCCGTCGTCTGACGCAGGATTGACGGAGCGCGTCATCAACTTTCTGAGGAGTTGACGATATGCGTTACGAGGGCGAACTGAAGGGCAAAGCCAGGCAAGTCAAAGGCACAGTGAAAGAGGGTCTTGGTAAGGCCACCGGCGATCGCGCGATGCACGACGAAGGCGAGCGCGAGCGTCGCGAAGGAAAATTGCAAGAGGGAGTAAGTAAAGCTCGCCGGGTCTTTGGCGAGACGGTCGAAGACATCGGCAACAAGATCGCCAGCGGTTAACGCCGCTGGCGATTTTCTTTTCCGACTAATACTTTGGCAATCATGAAAGGTGGTAACAAATGAAAGTGAGATCTTTGGCGGTTTGTGTGGCGCTCTTGGTTGCAGCGCTGAGCTTCAGTGCCTGCGAGAATATGAACGCTAATTCCAACGCCAACACAAACGCGAATGCGAATGCAAGAGCAAACGCGGCCACCCCTGAGGCCACCGCGACTGCTTCTCCGGAACAGACGCGCGGCAACTACAGTGAAAAGGAAGCACAGGAAGAACGCGAGAAGGCGAAAGCAAACAGAGAGACGATCGGCGACACGCTCGATGACGCCTGGATTCACACGAAGATCGTTGCGAAGCTGATCGCAAACTCGACTACGCCTGAGCGCAAGATTAATGTCGATGTGGTTAAGAACGTCGTCACGCTGCGGGGCACCGTTGACACGGCCGAAGAGAAGGCTGCTGCGGAAAAGACCGCGAAGGATACTGACGGTGTGAAAAGTGTCGTGAATCAGCTGAAGGTGGCCCCGGCTGCCAAAGCGTCGCCGAAGCAAACGGGAAAGACGAAGCCTAATTACTAATTCAACGTCGTAAGTCGGCAAGCACGCGAGCGGCTTCTGGCCGCTCGTTCCTTGTATTACAGAACCGCGAGCGGTAGCGAGCGGGATCATAATGCAATTCCGATTGGCGAGTGGTCCTGCTTTCTATGTTTGGCCGGCGCCGAGTCTTTTAAATCCCGCTCGCGACTGCTCGGGTTTTGTAACGCATCGAACTCGACTAATCGTCATGGCCAGCAAGCGCAACTCAGACCTTCACGGCAGCGCTCCCGACAACGCGCCGGTTGCCCTGCTCCTGGTCGATGTCATCAACGATTTTGAGTTTCCCGGCGGCTCACAATTGTTGCGGTACGCTTTGCCGGCCGCTAAACGAATCGCGGCGCTCAAGAAGCGATGCCGCATCGGAGGTGTGCCCGCCGTTTACGTCAACGATAACTTTGGCAAGTGGCGTTCGGATTTCAAGAAGTTGGTCTCGCACTGCTTGAAAGACGATGTGCGAGGACACAAGGTAGTCGAGCTGCTCAAGCCGGATCGCGAAGACTATTTTGTCCTCAAGCCAAAGCACTCCGGATTCTATTCAACAACGCTCGATCTGTTGCTGGAATATTTTGGCGCACACACGTTGATTATCACGGGCTTCACCAGTGACATTTGCATCTTGTTTACTGCCAGTGACGCTTTTCTGCGCGACTATCGCTTGATAATTCCGAGCGACTGCGTAGTTTCGCAAAATCAGCGAGACAACCGGCAAGCCCTGAAATACATGCAACGAGTGTTGGACGCTGACATAAGACTATCCACAAGCATTGAGTCAACTTGGATCTAATAATCACTAAAAAACTAAGAGGGTCCGACGACGTGATAAAATTCGACCGCGAACGAATTTGTCTTGCCGGCTGGGTTGCCATACGTGTTATGAAAACCGCTACTCACATGGTTCTGGCGCGCTTGCTTCTCGTCTTTGCGCTTAGTCTTTGCGCATATCCGACTTCTTCCCAATCTTCAGGGGCTGCAACAAGGCCGATAACGATCGGCGCGGACATAACTGGCGATGGCCTCGTCTCTCTACCGGTTCGAGTCAATGGCTCCGAGCCGATGTGGTTCGCTCTGGACAGTGGCGCGAGTTTTGGTTTTGTTCTGGATAGCCGACGCGCTAAAGACCTGCGGCTCAAACTCCAGGGGAATCTCACCGGTACAGGAGGGGCTGGACCGAACCCCTATGAGATTTCGCTAGCGAGCGGTGTTTCCATCGATCTGGGCGGCCTCAAGTTCAATGATCAGATGGTCCACGTAATTTCTCTCGAGGCATTGGAAGCTATTGGTGGTAGCCGTCTGGATGGCTTGGTGGGAATCGAGCTGTTTACTCGGTACGTTGTCGAACTTGATTATGCTGCGCATCAAGTCACTTTGCGCGACCCTCGCACTTATAAATACTCGGGTTCCGGAGAAAGCGTCCCTCTCACCCTGCGCGATAATCACTTCTTTGTGCCGGGTAAGCTCGAAATGCCCGATCGGAAGGGAATTGATGGCAACTTCATTGTGGATACTGGAGGCGCACCCATTACGTTGGTATTAACTTCTCCCTTTGCAAAGTCCCACACCCTGCCTGCGCTGAACCAGAAGGCAATCTTTGACGGTTCGCTCTCTGGGCTGGGCGGCCAAACTAAACTGCTGGTTACGCGCGGCACTTCGTTCTGGCTCGGGCGGTTGGCGCTCCGTGAGCCAGTCATTTACTTATCGCAAGACCAGGGCGGGGCACTTGCCAATGCGGACTTCGACGGCCTTATCGGCGGCGAGATTCTGAATAGATTCAAAGTCATATTTGATTACGCTCGTGGTCGTCTAATTTTGGAGCCATCTGTCAGCTTCAATACGCCCATTGAGTACGACGCGAGCGGCATAAGGCTGCGCGCTGAGGGCGCCGATTTCAGAACCTTCACTGTTTCGCAAGTTCTTCCGGGTTCGCCCGCGGGAGACTCCGGGATCCGCGAGGGTGATGTGCTGATCCTGATCGACGGCGTCAAAGCATCGACTTTTTCGTTGGATCAAATCTATCAAATGCTGAAACAGCCCGGACGTGAGTTCACCCTGACCCTCAAGCGGGGAAGCCAAACGTCCGCAATAAAGATAAAAACCAGAAAGCTGATCTAAGCCACCACCGCCGAAAGACTACCCGCGCAGCAAAGTTTTTCCATCTCAGGCCCCTCGCAATCGACATAGCAAGCCCGCTAAACGTCCCAGTTACTATTGACTTGAGGCGTCAGCAGGCATATGGTGGCGGCACTTTAACGCCAGCAGACAACTAAAATTCCCCCCGCCTCGCCCTCGGCTTAAAGTTTACGCGTGAATTGCTTGCGCGACCCATTAGTTCGGGATCAAAAGAACTCTCAACCTCAACCACAGAAAGGAAAGAACCATGTCTAACGGAGATCATAAAGTGTTTCCGCCGTGTTGCCCTGACCTCAAGCCAAGCGACAACTGCGACGTCCTCGACTATCACTACCGTCAGCTTTATCCGGTGACTGTGCGGGATCGGCCGCTGACCGTGGAAGTCACACTTCACGTGCGGCTGACTCGTTGCTCTGGTCCGCTGACATTGGGTGATCTGGTCTACAGCACCACCCTGTTTCCCGGAGAGAAGGTGCGCCTGTTTACTTCGGATCGCCGGACCCGGTTTACATTTGACAGTGCCACCAGCGTCAGCTACCGCAACGAGCAAACGCAAGAAGAACATTTTTACATGTCCAGCTGGAGCGACTCTATGTCAGACCTAACAGTGCGCGACAGCGGGCGTTCCACCAACACCAATAAGACCCACGTCGATGGTCATGGCGAGACCAGCAGCTTGCTGGGTTCGATCTTTGGCAGCCCCTCCGTCGACGTTAGTGGTAATTACAACTCCACATCCACCAACGAATTTTTGCACGAGTTGCACACACACGCCCAAGCCTCTGATCACCGGGCAGAAATGGGGAGTCGCGGTGCCAGCACGGTGTCGATTGGCGAGGTGCAAACGCGCACGCATAGCGAGGGCGAATCCCAGGATCATTTCGAATCAAGCTCTCGCGAATTCTCGAACCCCAACAACTGCCATGCGATCACATTTTTCTTCTATCGCATCAACAAAACACAGGTGATTAAATTCACTCTGGAGGCAATTACGCGTCGGCTGATCGATCCGGCCGCGAACACCAAGGTGACTAACAATCCACCTTTGTCGCGCGGCGATGTTTCGATCATCCCGAACGGCGTATTGGCTACTGATGCGAAACGATCGGAAGTAGAAGCGGTTGCGCGCACAGCCGGCAACCTGGAGCAGCAAGTTCTGCGTCGCGTGGCGGGCGCCAATGTCGCGGCGTTCGATCCGGGGGTCTTCACCGCTACCGACGTCAAACCGATTGCGGCTGACATTCGCGCTGAGGCCCTGAAAGCGGTCGATCAGGATCTGGTGAAAGCCGGCTTGCTCGATAAGGTCGGTGGGAATGTCACCAAAGACAAAGTGACTGAAATTTCGTTTGAAAGGACTTTCCACTTGCCGACGGCAGGCGTCCTGGTGCGGGGATGTTTGGACGAATGCGACATCTGCGAAGACGCGCGCAAGAAGGAAATTGAACTCGACCTCGAGCACAAGCGCCTGGTCAATGAAAAGCTGAAGCGCGAGATCGAATTGATGGATACTGATCAGCAGCATCGCTGCTGTCCGGTGGGCGAAGCTGAAGTATAGTTGCCGAGCACATCATGCTGCGGTGGTTTCTCCACCCAACAGCGTCAATACTTCGCCAGTCACGTAACTCGAGTCAACGTCCGAAGCGAAGTAAACATACGCCGGCGCGATCTCTTCCGGTTGCGCCGGCCTTTTCATTGGCGTGTCGGCGCCGAACTTGGCAACATCCTTCGCCGGGTTTCCTTTATCAGGACACGCTGGACAGTGGCGAGACCAGTCGTTTCTCGAAATTAATCGCTCGCGATTCTGCTGATGCAAAAAGCGGCTTAGATCGAGCTACCGCCTACGGCCCGGATGGTTGCCGGCCCTGTTTTATCTACAAAACAAATTCCCAAAGGTGGAGGGTTTCGTGCTAGGCTTGCGCCTGTAAATGGCCGGCAAGAGTCCTAAGGTCCTCTCGTTCCCTCAACCCGCTCCGCCCAAGGCGGATTACCAACGCGTCAAATCCAGTTACTCGATTCGCGAAATCAGGCAGATGTTTGGTTTGAGCGAGCGCACCATTCGTCGCTGGACTGACAATGGGATTATTCAGGCGACGCCTTCGTCGCAAACTGACGAAGTCACTTACGATTTTCAGGCGCTAACTTTGTTTCGGCGTGTGCGCGACATGCGCTCGCAAGGGCTAACGATCAAGCAGATTGAGGCCGAGCTTCAAGGCCAACTCAGTTTGTTCCGCAGCGAGCCCGGCCAAGTGCAGGTCTCCCGACTGCTGACACCGTTTGAAGAAGCTTTGCTGCTGGACGAACAAGACGATCCGCAGGCGGTCGAGTTTTATCGAGAAGCAATCGCGGCTGGCGATAACATCGCTGAGGCCTATTGCAATCTGGGAATCATCGAACTCGATCGGGGCAACATGGTCGGCACTCTGGATAGTTTCACTCAGGCGCTGAAGCACGACCCGCGTCACGTCGAGGCGCATTACAATCTCGCCAACGTTTACTATGACGCCGGCGATTTTCTGCTGGCGCGACTGCATTACGAAACGGCGAGAGAAATCGAACCGAATTTCTCAGCCGTTTACTACAACCTCGCGCTGGTCTATCACCGTCTGGCCAATGTCGTGGGCGCGCGCCAGGCGCTACACAAATACAAAGAACTCGAACCGGGCGATGAAGAGATAGAGTTGGTCGATCAACTTCTGAAGGCGATGGAGTTGGGAAGACCAAACGTTTAGCGGCAACGGGCGACGAGCTAAGAGCTAAGAGCTAAGAGCTAAGAGCTAAGAGCTAGGGCTAGGGCTAAAGGTAAAGAGCGGACGAACGCCAAGCTCTTCTCTGCTGCTTAGCTCTTTGCGCTTCGCCCTTACCCCTTTGCGCTTCGCCCTTCGCCGACCTGACTTGAAACTCGAAAGTTGAAACTCTAAACTCGAAACTTCACGGCGGGGTAGCTCAGATGGTTAGAGCGTGGGATTCATAACCCCAAGGTCGGCAGTTCGATCCTGCCCCCCGCTACCAACCCTAATCTCTCCCAGGCGTTCCAGTTGGTATCGATAGGCGACGCTGGCGTAGTTCCCTTCCTAATCGGATTCCTTCCTCGATTGCCGGTGCCCATTCCGGATTGCGCCGCGCACGAAGATAAGCATACTCGGCCGAGTAACCATGCTTCGTCAGGTTCGCCGCATGATCGCGCGCGACAGCCAGACGGTTTGCGCCGCTTGATCGACCGGCGTGCTGGCGAATGAAAACCAGATATTCAGGCACATGCGCGAAGGTGGTTAGCTTTAGCAGTTGAAAGAACAGATCATAATCGTGATCGTGTTCCGTCTGCTCGTCGTGCAGTTCGGTTTGCATTACGAGGGCACGTCGCGCCAGCCAAGTGTCGCCGCGCAGATTGCACGTGCGTAACCACGCATCGATGCTCCACGGGTGAACCGCAGGCTGCTTCCACAGCTCGCGCCCCGACGCATCAACCATAATGTCGTCGGTATAGACCAAACCCACATCAGGATTGTTTTCGAGTGCCTCAACGCAGGCCGCGACGAAACGCGGAGCAAGAAAGTCGTCGCTGTCCAGAATGCCGACGTATTTCGCAGAAGCAGAAGTCATATTCAGCGCGCGGTTCTTGGAATAAGCCATGCCGCGATTGTGATCGTTGAAGGCAACGCGAATTGCCGAGCCGTAACTCTCCAGCACGCGACGCGTCTCGTCCGTCGAACCGTCGTCGATTACCACAAGTTCGACGTCTCGATAAGTTTGCCCAAGAACGGAGTCGATGCTCTGGCGCACGAGTTCGGCGCGATTGAACGTGGTAATGCAGATACTGACGAGAGGATTTGAGGCTTGATCCGCTGTAACTAAAACGCGCGCGGCTGAAACCGCCGGCTCTACAGAGTCGTGCTTAGGCATCGGTTTTTCCGCAACCATCATCAACAGATATTCGTTGGCGGGCGCCGAGCGGATCACTTTGAAATGTTCCGCGACGCGACTGCGCATGCCCTCCGCCGAAAAATGGTTCATATGGATCGGATTCGGATCGTCATAGCATTCCTGCAAATACAGACGACCTCCAGGCTTCAGCACGCGCGCAGCTTCAGCGAGGGCGCGATCGACATCAAAGACATGAATTAAGACTGCGTAGAAAACTACTGAATCAAAAAAGTCGTCCGGAAAAGGAAGGCCTTCAGCTCGCGCCGCAACAAAAGGAAAGCCGGGCGGGAGTTCTCCGTTGATGGCCGGATCGCAGCCGTAATACTCGATTGTCCCCGGCAAGTAGTTTTTCAGTTCTCCGAGCCAGCAGCCGATGTCCAGAAGACGACCAGCCTGAAGGTTGAAATACTCGATCGCTCGCAGGCGGCAATCGTGATAGTAACTTTGACGGTCAGGTGTGTATGAAGCGCGCTGCTCTTCCAGCGCTGCCAGCTTTTGGTTCCAATCTGCTTGACGTCCGGCCGTAAAGATCCTTTCGAGCCGCGCCGCATTTACCTTAAGGTCGCACAGCGTAATGACGCCTTCGCGTGCTGCACGACCCAAACGGATGCGAAGATCGCGATCGCTCAGCAATCGTTCAAGCGCGGCCGCCAGCGCTTCGGAATCTTTGGGGGGCACCAGCAGTCCATTCCGCTCGTTTGCCACGTAATCAGGAATGGAAAGGATATTTGTGGAAACAACCGGCAGCTCAAACGCCATTGCCTCGAGAATGGTCGTCGGGATTCCGTCAGCATCGCCTGAATCCGTGCGCACACAAGGCAGGCAAAAAATGGTTGCTTCGCGATAAAGTCTCCGCGTTTCGTTTTCAGCGACGGCTCCCAGAAACTTGATCCGGTCATGTCCCGCCGCCAGTGCGCGCAACTCAGCCTCTTCGGGTCCATATCCGGCCAGCCACAATTCCGTACTCGCGTCGCGCGCGGCGAGTTGCTGAAAAGCCTCAATCAGAAAGCGCAAACCTTTCTTTGACACGAACCGCGCGATCGATAGGATGACTGACGTCGGTTTTATTGGACGCGGCTCAGTCAGCCGATAGAGATCGAGGTCGAGAGAATTTGGAACGACATTCACTTTCGATTCGGGCACCCCGAATTCATTCACCATCCACTCGACCATGAATTGATCTTCGACCACGAGACTGACGCAGAGATCGTCGGCCGCCGCGTCACGGTAGAGTTGTGGTTCTTGTCGCGTGAAAACGTCGAGACCGCTGTAGACGCGGAGTGTGAAAAGGTTCCGCAACTCGCGCGCGGTGAGCACGGTGGCGCGATGCGCGGCCGCCATCAGGCTGCCCTGCAGGTGATCGATGCCGTCATTAAACGCGGCGCGGGTTAACGCATTTGGCTCGTTTAAGAAATGGACTTCGCGGATCGTGAGGTTGGGATGCGCGGGGACTTCGGCCTGCGGCTCATAATACAGACAATTGGCATAGACGAAGACGCGATGACCGAGACCGCACAACGCCAATGCCTCGCGGCGAATAAAACTTTCAGAAAGTGGCGAGAAATGGGTGACAACAATTCCAATTCTCATAGCGATCTTCCCTTGCCGAGTGATTCATAAAACGCGACATCGATGGGTTCGATTACTTCGTCGAGCCGCCGTTGCACGTTTAAATGCCTGAAGTGGTCGTCGACGATGGCCCCACTGCTCAGAGAGGTCCAGGTGTTGCGACCGTGCCGCACCAGCATATAAAGCTCAGGCGCGCAGACTCGAACGAGCGTTGGCGAATGATCTTCGATGAAAAAAGTGTCAACCCGATCAGGCACGTCGCGAAACCGCTGACGCTCCCAAAGCGACCGATAAAAGCAAAGCGTGCCGCCTGTGGTCCAACCATGGCCGGAAGGGCGAAGCATCCGCTCGCCCGCGATCAGCACGTTGAAGCAATCCCAGGTGACAACGGCTTTTTCGTTCTGGGCATTCTTGAGCGCCGCCACCGACCGGGCCAGAAATTCCGGCGCATAGAAATCATCGTCGTCGAGTTTCTGAATGATTGACCCCTTCGCCTGTTCGATGCCGATGTTTAGCTTGCGGCCGAGCGTGGTCGGCTCGTTCAATCGGATATGCCGTACGCGGAACAGACCCGCGCACAACTCAGCTACTGATTCGTCGCCGTCGTCCACCACGATCAGTTCAGAATCGTCCATCGTTTGCCGCAGGAAACATCGAATAGCCTGACGCGTGAATCCGGTGCGATTCCCGGTGGCGAGGATGCACGAAACTTTTGGCGAGCAGTGCGTGGCCGGCAATATATCTGTTTGCACAGCGGCAAACGTGGTGGCCTGCGGCGACAGGGGTGCGACAGCGATTGTATTTTTCGCGGGCGTGAACAACTCTCGATAGAACTCAAAATCGCCGGTGAGCAGCTCGCGAACATTTGCATCGGAAGTGGACCAGTAGCTGCCGTCACAATTCTTTGGGCTGGTATTTTGCGCATGAATAATCGCGACATAGAAGCGCGCATCCGAAAGCGTCACGGCACGATGCAGATCCTGTGTCCAGATGAACGTTGTGTCGGAAGCAACTTGAACGTTGGGAAAGGGAGCGCGCTTCCAAAAATCGCGCGTATAAACGAGCGACCCGCCGGCTAACCAACCTCGCTCGCTTTCGGGATACGAGTAAAGCCAAAGCTTGTTTTGCGCCGGATCGTAAAAGAACATGCGCCGCAGCCCGCAAACTTCCGCGCTGCTCTGCAGCAAACATTCGGTCTGATAGGTGATGCGATTCGGTGCGAACCAATCGTCATCATCCCAATGCATGATCAAGTCGCCACGTGCCTGTTCGACGCAGGCATTGCGTTTGGCACCGAGCGTTCGTTGACCAGATAGATGGACGTGCCGAATCTGTGGGTCACTGGACGGCAACAGATCGGCGATCGTATCCGGCCCGTCGGTAACGATTAATAACTCTCGGTTTGCGTAGTCCTGCCGCCGAAAATACCTGATCGATTGACGAATGAAGTCGCGACGGCCGGAAGTCGTCGGCATGACGCAAGACACCAATGGCTGTGACTGAGACACGCGAGGTCTGCTCCAAATTGAAAAAATACCTCAAGGGATGTTCGGGAACTTCTTAAGTCTTTCATTGATCCCGGTTAAAGATTTTCGAAATTCGCCCTGGAGGTCGGTTATCTGTTTGTCGCGCGCCACGAGTTCCTCTTTGTTCGCTTGCTGCTGTTTGAGCAACTCTGCTCTTAGCGAATTAACCTGGTCTTGAAAAGCGCCGGCGCCAGTGGCGGCTGTCTTTGCCTCGGCGGCGGCGGTCGCGGCCGCTTCGACACGCGTCTTCAGTTCGGCGAGCTGCGGCGTCGACTTTTCGATGGCCACGCGGTTGGCATCAATGGCGGCGGTCAGGTTCTCAAGTCGCGGCAACGTTTGATCGATCGCTGCTTTGTTTGCCGCTGCGAGAGCGGCTCCGGCATCGATCTTGTTTTGCATGTCCTGCAACTGCGGCGAGATTTTTTCGAAGACCGCCTTGTGCGCGGAGGAATCCGCCTCGAGTCGCGTGCGCAATTCATCGAGTTGCGGCGAAAGTTTCTGCAGCGTCGTTTGATTTTCGCTGACAGCCGCTTTGTTGTTGGCCAGTTCGGTCCGCAAATTATCGAGGGCGGGCAGCGCCTCATCGAGCGCTTTTCGATGTTGCTCGACCGTCGTGCGGGTCGCATCGATTTCCTCGCGTAGCTCGGCCGGAGTCGAAGGCTCATCGGCCAGGGTATAGAACAAGACCTTGTCGTTATCAGTTACCAGATTGACGCGCATGCCGGATCGCAACTGTGGCGGTGCGCCGGCAAACTTGATCAAATTGTGACCGGCTTTATTAGGATCGTATGGCTCGACCTTGTCGACCGTGACGTTCGCTGCTTCCAATTTCTTCGAGGCATCACCCGCAGACGTGTTCACGATTTCTGAATGTTGCACGGCGCCAGGATCGCGCACGAGCGCGTGCTGCGTGGTGTTTTTAGCCGCATCCGTGAAGAGCTTGGCCGCGGGTGCCGCCGCCGTAAGAGTACGGCTGAAGCCGCCGCGAAAATCAGCCTGCTGCGCATAGGTGATGCCCTTCGTAACATGCTCGCTCTTCAGCGTGTTCTGGGCGGGCGCGCTCGCCGTCTCGGCTTTCGGCGCCGGCGCCTGGAATTTGCCGAAGAATCCCGGCAATGCCGCACAGCAGAAGGTCTCGACCGCTTTCTTGATGACCGGAATTATTGGAATCACAGACAGCCAGTATTCTACCGTCGGGAAGCTGTGAACATACTTGCGCAGAGAGAAGTTGCAGACCTTGAAAACTTTGCCATTTTTGATTGTGATGCAAGCGAGATAGAGCTTGTCGTCGGGATCGCATTCCGGACAGTTGACCAGGAAGTGATCGCAGAAGCAGTCCTTTAGATATTGAATCAATCCGCCCAGCAGATCGGCGAAGGCATTCAACACGCCGGCGCGATAATCGACCAGCGGCTGCAGCGGCAGCTGTTTTTTCGGATCGAGAAATTCAGCTGGAATTGAATTCAGCGTGTTGCTCGCGTAGTTGAGCACGTAGACGCGCTTGTTGTCGGGAGCAACCGCGATCGACATCGGAGAGATTTGCACCGGATGCCGGAAAGATGTGACGAACTGATCTTTTTGATCCAGCAGTCCCACGCGATAGCTGTCTTCGTATGTGACCATCGTGAAATTCGTGGCCGAGTTGTACGCGAGCCGGATGCCCGTCTTTTCGCCGAGGTCTGTGATTGTCTTTGGCGCTTGCGGCGCGGCGAGATCGAATACGGCCACATGCTTAGTTGTTTTTCCGGCAGGTGGATTGAGCACCACGTACAATCTGGTTTTATCGCCACCCAGCGCGATGTCGTCCTGCCCGTTCAAGGCGGCCGCGCCCGAGGTCAAGTTGTAGCTGACCTGCGGCGCGCCGGCGTTCGTTAGGTTGAAAGCGAGCACCTGGTTGTACACGTCGGTGGCGCTGCCTCCGTTGTTTGCGCTCAGAAATCCCGTGGACGTTTCGTTGGAGATGACCAGATGGCCCACCGCATTGAACGCATGAATCGGTTTTGGAGTGGCTTCGACTTTATCGGGATCGATTACATATAAGCCCTTGTTTTTTCCCGCGGCGAAAACTGATTTCGATGAAACTAAGGTGCCGATGGTCATCAACAGCACATCGCAAATCACTGTTGGCTTTCCCCACTTGTGCTCGAACCCGTTGACATCGGCGACGGCGAACATGCTGTCTTTATTTTCCAGAGTGGCCACTGCATAAAGCTGCTTTCCGTTTTTCGAAAACGCGACGTCCTGCACGATGGCGCTGGTGCCGCCGGGAAATTCGAGTTCGACAACCATCTCACCTTTTTCCAGATCGTAAACGTTGATGGTTTTGCCGGCGCCGACTGAATATCCAGCCTTCCCTCCGGGCGCAATGCGCACACGTTTCTGATACCCCTTGCCGAAGATCGTGGTGATCTGCGTGCCGGTGTAAGGATAGTCAGGGAACGGCCGAGCGTTCTCGAACATCGCACAGAAGGTATGACTCTGAAGCTTCTCGCGAAGTTTGTGGTAGAAGTTCCGCAGGATCGTATCTTCGAAATTCGGATCCGACTTGCCTTTGTCGCCAGACAGAAAAACGAAACTGCCGTTCTGTTTATTGATGAGCTGGATCAGCAAATTACCAAACGTGGTAATTCGTTTTTGTGTCGGCCCCACCGGGGTCTTTTCTTCACCCGGCTGCACCGTAAACTCCTGCTTTACAAAATCGATCAGGCTCTGAATGCAGTCCTGGAACACGTCAGCCAACAAGGTGCCCGCCAGAATCGATTGCCAGTTCTTCTTGGGCGGTTTATACGGCTCGATGCGAAACGGAACGTCCTTGTTGTCACTCGGATCCAAGACCAGGCACCATTCGCCGTCGGTGGAGGGCGATGTCTGTGGGCCAATCAGCGAGAAAACGTCCAGCTTGTTCTCGCCCTTAACGACGATATCGTTGCCCTCGCAATCAATCGCGTAACCTCCGTTGATGGTGACGAATCGCCCGGGGCGGCCGGCGTCATCCTTGCAGGACTCGCCGTCTTCATCGGTGCAGCAATAAACTTGTAAGCCGCAGACAATGCCCCACCCGTGCAAATGCTTGTTGTGAAAGCGGAGATCGTTCGCTGAGCACAGACGGTCGAGCGCGTCCTGTACAGTCTCCGCGCCCGCGAAGTCGCATTTGTCGTTTTCGAAGCAGATATCTTCGGCGCAGATCGTCGTGAGTGAAGGGAACTTCTTTCGGCAATCTTCGATCTTTGTGATCGTTGTGCCATCCGAGGTAATCAGCGCCAGGCGGCAGAAACGACGAGCGATTCCACGCGGCGCTTGAGCGATTGGATTAAGGTTGGGAATCTCGTAAGGCGGCCATTCGATTTCACCCGTAACGGTCCGCGCCGGAATTAACCAGTAATCACCGGCGCGAAAATTTGTCTCGCCCAGAGTGTCGCAGGAGAATTGCACCTGCACGCCACCTTCGAGATCGATCCAGATACTCGATGGCCCACCAGGAGGGGAAGAGGGCGGCGCGAGTGTAATGCTGAGTCCGGTATCGGCTGCGCCGGTCGTCTGATCCCAGCGCCGCAGTTTTAATCCCTTCCCGTTCTTGAACTGATCGACGTCGGTTTTGAGGGTGATCTCATTCGGCCCCGGGCCAATCTTGTCAATTTGCGCCAACGAGTGCGGCGTGCTCTTCAACGTCGCTTCATCATCGACGATTTCGATCCATTCTCCGGCGGCGAAGCCCAACGCTTCATCTTTGCCGGTATCTGACACGGTCAATACGCTGCCGGCAATCTTCTTGATCTTCGTCTCTACTGAACCATTGTCGCGGGACCATTTGAACGTGGCCTGATCCAATGGACCGCCCTTGTGAATCTCGACCCGATAAAGCTGATTCTCGAGGCGGTTGTAGCCCGCGGTCGGCGGCAGCAGGCATGGGTTGTCTTCCGGCGCGACGGGCTGTGTGCGTGCATTGAGTTTTCCGTTCGCTGCCGCAGTCAGTTTGTCGAAGTCGGCGAACGGCGTTTTGCAGCTTGCAGGTGGACTGCTCGGCGGACTCGTCTCTCCAACTTTCAAAAGCCTAACTTGCCAGACAGTCTGCAAGCGCGTCGTTGTATCGGGACCTCCCAGAGCGACTTCACGAATTAGTTTGTCGTCGAGCGCCGTTATCTCACGCTGCCAAGCGTCGAGATAAGCAACATAGTTTCCGGCTGGCAGGTTCAGTTGGCGCGAACCCGGCGGGCTCGAAGGCGGACTGGCCAATCCCGTGAAATCCGGATTCGTCAGATAAGGTTGATTAGCGTAAGTCGCATTGCTGTCTTCTAATTCACACAACAGGCCTTCAACATAGATACGGCCCGCACCGATCGCCAGGTCATTGCCGCCCGCGCTCTTCTTAATTTCAAAGCCATTGTTTTCCTTGGGGACGCCCGATTGGCCGATGACGTCTGTGCTTTCAGTGTGCGTGCGATAAAGTTGAATCTCGAGTTGCTCGTTCCAATCCGCATCGGTTTGCACGCGTCCCTGTTGTTCGAGCACGCCGCTGTAATGTTGTTTCTGCCTGAACGTCTGACGGCTGTAGTCACCTGGCATGACGATCCTCCTGAGGATTAACTCGCGTAAAAAATTCCGGCTTCTAATCCAAATCGTAAATATTCATCCAGCGCCGCGCGCAGGTTAGCAGCGCGTCGCGGTTCGTAAAGGCTGTGAAAGGCGCCCATCTCTGAGCCATCGTCGGCGCCCCGCGCAATTTCCGGCGGACAGGCCGGACTTAATTGGCAATAACCCGCATCTCCGTAACGCAGCGAAGTGAAGCGTGGGCGCACGCGCGCGGCGTCGGCGGACGTTGCCGGTTGACAACGATGTCGGCGCGGGACCTGCGCCCCGGCCGGGACGAACGAGAAGCGCACACAACCTTGCTGCAAACGTTCGGCGCGCACAGGCGCGGGCCATGAATCTCCGGCGCTTAGTTCGGAAAGAAAGATTGTGTTGGAGGCGTATTCAATCGTTTGGGCGAACAGCTTGCCGATGACAGTTGAATTCTCGATGTGCACTGCTGCGCCTGCATCCTCCGTTGTGCCTTTGAAAGCGATCTCATCTGGAGCGGACGCGTCGACGATGCTGTCTGTGATGTGCACTTCAGCGCCGCGCACCGCGCGAATGGGACCGACGATGCACCGGTCGATCTCAACCAGCACGTCCGGGATTTCGATCACGAGCCGTGGTGCGGCTGTTTGCGCCGCAATGTTGACGTCGGGAATTTCGAAAGCAGCGATTGGCCCCGGCGCCAGCGTGCAGTGCACCAGACGCAAACGTCGCAGCCGGTTTTTGTTTCCATCCGCGTCAACCGCCGGGACGCGTATACGGCCGCCGCCGATCAACCAACCGTTCAAAGTCACTTCGCTATTGGGACCACCGGAAATGATGAGATCGCCACTCGCATCGCCGGGCAGAATGATCGTGGGCCGTTGGTGATCGGCCGCGCGCAATTCGATCGTCGCTCCGTGCGTTGTGCCGGCGCTGATGTTTGGCGTTTCAAAGAATCGATCATTCGTTTCGACTTCAACCACCCCACCCGATGTTTTGATTTGATCCAGCGCGTCCTGGAGCGTTAACGGGGGCGAGCCGGGAACTTTCACGGGCGCGTCGTCGCTCGCAAAGGTTGACGTCCGTTCATATTGTCCGCCGCCCATGTCCACCGCGAATCCGTATCGATAGCTGACGCGCAAGTCGGTAACGACTTGTGGCGGACTCTTGATTGGCAAAGCGATGCGGCCGAGCTCAGGGTCGATGGCGATTTTGTTTTTGGGAGCGTGCGCCCAGACGGCTTTTCCGCTGAGATCGGTAACCACGTCGCCGTTTTGATCTTTGAGATCGCTGAGATCGCAAATCGTGATCAGATCTCGCAACTTCGGTGGGTTTGGATTGCCGGAAGAAGCGTCCGGCGGCACAACTTGCCGGCCGTCGATTTCCAATAAAACACTCTTGTCTCCCGACCGGTCTTCGGCGCCGTAATACGTTTCCAACGCGCGGTCCATCGCGCGCCGCTTGATTGGCATCGGCACATTGATGGGCTCGGCGAGGTGGCTGATCTCATCTTCCTTTTGGTGCCGGTTAAATAGTTGGATGTCCTTGCCGAGTACGTCGAATAAATAGCGATGGTCATCGAAGCGGTATGCCGGCGCACTCGTGATTGGATAGTCGCCCAGCCGATAAAGAAAGATTCCGATGTTCGGAATGTTGTACTTGCCGCGCTGCGAGGCGATGCGACGAACGTCAAGGTTGCGAGGCACCGAGTCGAAAGGCGTATTGATAGATTCCAACGCAGCCAGGTCGCGAATGTTTGCGACTGAAAGATTTGTCGGCCGCAGATGATTTAAATACTGGGTCGTTGCCAGCAGTTGAAAGTATTCGACGACTGATGCCGGCCAGTCGGTCACGTCCTGCGCCAGTTGTTCGAGAGCGGCCGCGGTCCCCTTGCGGCGCCGGTACGCAAGCGTGTTCGCCACTATGGCTCGTTGCGTGAAGCTGGCGCCGGGAAATGCGGTGATGCCGCGCGCGCCAACCAGATCTCCGATGTAGGGCACGACCCACTCAGCACACGTTTCAATAAAGAGATCGTCGTAGAGCTGATCGAGGTTTTGCTCGAGAACCGCAGTCTGCTCGGCTATAACTGAAAGCAAAGATCGCAGCGGCCCGTTATGTTGCTTCGCCTCCAGGGCTTCCAGTTCTTGCTGCTCTTTCGCTGTGCGCGCGGCCAGGCCTCGGAGGCTTTGCATGCGTGTCAGCTCAGCCGCCGTGAGCAACTGCGTGCGTTCCGCGATTTCGATATCGCGGATGCGATAGATCGCCGGCAGCAGCGAATAAAGTTTCTCGACGTCGAAGCTCATACAAAAGTGCTCAAATCAACCGGCCGCGGATCGAGCGTCAAAAGCTCCGCGGGAAATACGCCAGTGCCGCCGACCAGCGGCAACGCGGCGGCAATGTGGTCATAGGGATGGGGATCTTCATCTGACCGATACAACTCCGTCACGTTCACCGCCAGTACGCCGCTGATATTTTGGAGAATGGAAATTACCTCGCTGAGGTGAACGGGCTGACCAAACGCGCGCGCGTCAAAGGAAAAGGCGGCGCGCAAAGATTTTTCGGCGGCGGCCAGGACATTCGCGGCGAGGTAATCGGGATCCACTTTCAGTTGCGCGGTGACGCGGAAGAAGCGAGCTGAAAAAGACTTAACCAACACGGGCGTCAGCGAATCGCCGGATGCTCGAATCGCGTTTACCAGATTCGTGTGCAGCACGCCCGGATCCTCAACATCGGCGCCGTTCGCGCCGGCCACGGTCACAAACACACCGCGTGCCTCGCCAAACCAGGTGGAAGTCGCCAGCGCTTTTCCAATGCCGCTGAAGGCGCGCGCAAAATCTTCATAGTCGCGCAGCGAAACAACGCGACCGAGTGTCAGGATCGTGAGCGGCGCGTTCTGCTTTGCCTCATCGAGAATTTCCGGGTCGGCAGCGCCGCTCGGCGCAATTGGGTTTGTGACACTCTTCACGCCGAGTGGTCGCGTCATGAGCTGAGTCAATTGATCAGCCTTGACTAAACCGCCGAGCCCTATGCCTTTGCGATATTTTGCTTTGACGTTTTCCTGTCCGGTCGGCAGGCGCGCGCCGGTTTTGCCATCGCCGAAAATAACAGTCGTGTTTCCAGCATCGTCGCGACGTGTCACATAAATTCGTTCTTGCGGGCCATGCCCGTAGAAGTCCGCGACTTCGTGCCAAAGAATGTCGTTCACACGAACTTCAAGCGTGGTGGACGCGCCGCTCGGATCGGCCGAGCTGACATAAGTCAGTGGCGGTTGGCGCAAGACAAATTTTTGAAAGACCTGCGTGCCGTCGCCGCTGCCAAGCGTCTCCTGCACGGTTTCGCCGTGCGTTGCCGGTGCGACATTGGCGCTGATGGTTACAGTTCTGCGAATGTAAGTGAACGCGAGCGATTCATTAAAGGTGACGACGGTAAATCCATTCTCAATGATGATTTCTTTCAGCGTCAGGGCCTCGTTGCCATAAACGCCTGAGAGGTCCGTGCGCTCGCCGGTTATGATCACGCGCTGACCAGCCTTCAGCCCGAGATAGATTCCATTGAGGGTAATTCCCTCGACGGCGGCGGCTGCGTCGATTAAGTCTTCGATTGGGATTTCCGCCAGGGGCAACTGTTCGCTTTGGATATCGATGGCGATATTGCGGAGATCTGCGAGAGTCTCTTTACTCTTGTCGCGCCAGTCCGTGGGCAAAGTCACGAGCGTGGTCTTCGAGCTAATACCGTATGCCGTGCGCGGGAATATGTTGACGTTTTTGATTTCAAACGTCTTGCTTTGCTGACCCGGCTGCTCGATCGTTATGTAGCTGCCGGGCAGAACCTCTTCGTACGCGGCATCCAGAAAAATCGAATTGTCTTCTTCGGAAGCGTCGATTGGCCACTCACTCCATTGAGATGGCGGCTTCGGCTTGGTGCCGTCGTATTCAGGTTGCTTCGGGGCGTTATAACCAAAGGCGGCGGCGCGTTTTCGGAAGACGAAGACGCCATTGTTAGTCAGCGCAGGGGTCCGCAGCAGCTTTGAAATATTTCGTACCAGCGCGCTAACGCTCCAACGCTGAATGCGGGTAATCGCCGAGACGTCTGCTTCGCGCCATTGCGAATGGGCAATTTGCTGAGTAGCAGAATTATTAAGTTCAACTCTTCGCAGAAAGTCGCGGAACAATCCCAATTTGAAAATCAGCGGCCGGTGATAGGCCGGCAGTGCGGAAGGCGCGGCAACCAAATCCACCTGAGTAGTATTGGTTTTGTCGTCAACCGTAACTCTGGTCACTGTCTTTGAGCTGTTTCCCGATTCGTTGACAATCAGGATGCGATCGCCTTTTTTGAGCCCGCTGGTTGCACCAACCAAAAAGATCGTTTCCATATCCAGCGAGATCGGCTGCTCCTGTGTCAGTCGTGGCTTGATCGCGTTCCATTCGGGACGCGCCTCAATCGGTTGAATGGTCTCGAAGGTCTGCGCCTGCTCGCCCGGACCGGGTACGCTTTGCACTTTCGTTCCGGTTTCAAGCGCGATGGGAGGCAGCTGTTCCGGCGCCGCCTGTGCCGTCGTGCCCACGGCGAGTACCTGGCCCAACGCGCCGGCGGCGTCCTCCAGAGTGAAGGCGAGATACGCATTCGCGGCGACGCCCGGGCGCAGTTCATATCCAATCAGCCGCGCGAGTTCGAGCACCGAGAGCCGCTCAGTCGCCGTGCGCAGGTACGCTTCGTTGGCAATGCGCTCCTGATAAAAAGTCAGCACGTCTGAGACGACAGCCCAGGCATCGAGCAGCGCAATCGAAAAATCGTTCGTGTCACGCGTGGTGAGCGCGCGCAACGCGGGCTGATCGGAACCAGACAAATGCGCGTGGAGCGTCGCGCGAAATTCTGCGTACGTGCCGACGCGATAAGCAATTTCGGACAAGCCCGGACGATTGAAGAGCGGTTCGGGCGTTTCCTTGGCGACGCCTTCGCAGCAGCCACAATCATTCAATAATTGTTTCGTTTCTTCGCTCATCAACTATGCATGTCTCACCGTGAACGAGCCGTGTTCTGGGAAATTGGGATCGTTGTCCAGTCGCGCAATCTCAAGCCGGGCAAGTTCGAGCTTGCCGGATTTCAGCGCCACGTCGCTGTCGATGCGCTGCCGCTGAAACTTGCGCAGCGTCACTGAATCGACGCCGGCGACGGACTGGGCCGCGGCAACCAGGGCGCTCGAATAGACCGGCTGGCCAAAGGTGAAGTTGTCTGGGTGAAAGACGCCCAAAGTTCCATTGGGCCGGACTCGATTGCTGAAAATTTCCAGCAACGCGCTCTGAACATCTTCGAAGAAGTAATCGCGTTTGATGCAGACGGCCAGTTCGATTTCGAGCGGCACATAGATCGGGCCCTCAACTTCCAGATCCTGTCCGGCCATCCGGTATCGCTCGAGACAGCGCCGCAGACTCGTCTCGAAATCTTCGTCGACTGCAGCCCCACCGAATCGATCAGCGCTGACAAAGACCGTATGCCAGCTTCCTGTCCAGCGCAGGGTGGCCGCAGCGCGCTGCACGTCGAGATTGCAACGCTCGACGACGTCGCGGCGCGTCGTGATCTCTTCGTAATCGGCAGGCGTGACCGCGCGCTGCTGAATGCGAAAAGAGCCGGGTGCGTTCCGTCGCACTTCTTCGATCGTTTCGGGATCGAGCCCACCACGCGCGGGAATCGGATTGCCGATACGCACAATCTCTTTGTCAGAGATTCCTGCGTCAGAGGTCACCAGATGCGTGATCGCGTCCGCGCCCACATTGCCCTCGATCCCGTTTCCGACTCGGTAAGTCGCTAAAAACTTTGTTCCTTCTTCCGGGCGTTCGCCTGACACACCATCACCAAAGCGCAGGTAGGAAGCGCCGTCGCCTTCAACTTCCACCACAAAGTTCGTGTCGGATTCGTTGTTGCCGAGAAGATCGTGAATCGCTTCCCATCTGTCTTTCTGACGCGGATCGATGAGAGTTACGACCGGCACCGGCGTTTCGTTGAGATTCCCAATCGAAGGACTGCGAACCGGGATAGCGGACTTCGCTGGTAAGTCAGCCGAATAAGGGGCGGCCTGAGTGATGGGTCCGCGCGCCAATCGTGGACGGTAACGCGAAATGATTTGTTGAACTTCCGGATCATCACAGCGGCTCACAGTCGAAGGTGTAGTTCGCTGTAGCGACGGATGTAGAGGCGGCACAGTATCTGGCGCGAGGGAAGTGGCCAGAGAATCAATATTGGCAGGCAGCGTGTCCGGCATATCGGTGAATGTCATGCCGTGATCGACCAGGGCGACATTGCCGTGGGCCACGCCGACGTCGTTTAACGAATCGGTGCCCACCCGCGCGGAAATACAAAGCGCGAACGGCAAAGCATCTGCCCGGTCCCATGCGATTTCTGTGACAGGGTTTCCGGCCTCAGGTGGAGATTCCAAATCAGCTCGAATCGGATCGCTTGAAGAGGTGACGTTTGTCAGCCGCACTGCATGTCGATGCGCCGGATCGGCATCCGCTTCGATGCCTGTGCGTGGGCCGCGTTTTTCAATCAGCAGCAGCACATCGCCAACATTCAAGTTCGGAAACGCGCCGTCGAGCGTCGCGTTGGTACTGCCCTTCGGGAGACAGCAATCCTTGGCTCCCCAGCTATAAAAAGTTATTTCGTTGTGAGCTTTGTGCAGAGTCAGCTCATGCGGGTCGTGAAGTTCGCGCAGCAGCTCAAACACCTGCGGTCGCTTTGACATGAGATTCTCAAAGTCGATCGATGACTGCGAGATCACTCGGCGATCGGGAAACAAGCCTGTGTTCGTTAGCAGCTTCGTTGTCTTGCGGCCCTCTCCTCGAACAATGGTCAGACCGTCACCCTCGTCGCTGACTATGAAATGGACCCAGGCGCGCGCGTTACGGCCGTCATGCATGGGGTAATCGATTAAACGAGCGTGCCGCCGCACCGAACTGCGCAGGCGAGCGGTACCGAGGTAACTTTCAGTTGCGACCGCGTCCTGCTGATAACTCAAGTAGTCCCCCACATACGCGAGCAATTCGACGAGCGTGATTCCCAGGTCAGCAGCGCTGCGCTCTTTCCACTGCGGTTGCAGCAGCGCCATGCGATCAAGAATCAGTTGGCGGAAGCTCGCGTAATCCTTCGCGAGATAATCGATTTCGGGCTGAGTGCCTGTTTCGGGGGGGCAGAGGCTTTCCTGCCGGCAGTCAAAATCGCTGGGGCAGGCAACCTTGAACGAAAAGTCGATCGCCGACAGCAGCGGATCGAAACGCGCCGGTGGTCCGTCCTTGGCGTCGTTGACGAGCCGCAACGTGTATCTTGAAAAATCACCGCGCGCCGACACCTCGACGGTCAGAAGATTTGGCGGCGCGAGCGGACTAGACGGAGGTGAGGCGGCTGCGGGTCTCGTAACCTTCACCACTTCGATGTTTCGCGTGCGCTCGCCACCTTCGATGATGAGGTTCTTTTCCGTCAGCGTATCGAGTGCAACCGTGTTGAGGAAATGAACGAAGAGAGTCCGCTGGCGACGGTCAAGTGAATCGGCCGGATCGTCTGAGACTTCGAGAAAATCAATTCCATTGAATTGATTGCTCGCTCGCACCGCATCGCGACGCGGCTCTTCATCGCAGCAGAAATAGATCATCTAAAGCGTTCCTCCGCGAGTGAACTCTGCCGTCTGCGTCTGTTGCGTCCGCCTGACCGTGTACTGCACCAGCACCGTCAGGCTGGCGTCTTCCGAATCCACCCGCACCTCGTTGACTTCGATCAGATCGCCAAGCCATTGCTGCAAAGCGCCCTGCACCAGAAACTGTGTTGCCGACGCCAGTTCCTGACCGTTTGGCGCGAACACCAATCGTTGTACGCCACTGCCGAATTCCGGACGGTTCACACGTTCACCGGGCGAGGTGAACAGCACCTGCTCGATCAGATCGCGAATGTGATCGTCATCATCGGTGTCGGCCGTGCGGCCTTTGCCGTCGAAGCGAAATGGATAGTCGAGATTCATCGTCTTCACATTCCCGTAGCCCGTAATTGGGTCATAACAATCATCAGCGGCGTGCCCGTTGGCGCACAGATCGCCTGGCTGTCGAGCAACAACAACGGTTGACCATTCGAAAGCACCCGCGTCGCGAACGTAACGAACTGGGCCGTGACGCAGGGGCCGTTTGCGGCGGGCGGCGGAGGCAACGCGCATCCGGCGACGACCCATGGCCCAGGTAAAGTCACCGTTGGCTGGCCGCTCACCATTACTCGCGGGTTGACCACGGTCGGCTGGGCCTGACCCGCGTGCGCACACAGAACCGTCGCGCCGAAATGAAGTAAAAATCCCGGCATATCAGGTCACCACCAATGCGACTTTATTAATCATCACGCTCGGCCCAACCATATCTATCGACGCTCCCTTTCCGTTATTGATGTAAATGCCGGTATCGTTAACCACGATCATTGCGCCGGTCGGGCTTCTCAGGACGATGCCCCCAGTTCCCGGCGGCGCCGGGGCCGGTATCGGGGCGAGCATAGGTATTGGTACGGCGTCACTAATCACCAATAAGTGCTGCAGTGTTGTTTGCACCACGATGTTCTGCCCGGGTGGTGGAGCGGGTGGGATTAGGGCCGCAGCCGGAACTTCAGCCGGCAGACCCCAGAAGCCGCCCACCCAGATCGGATAATCGGGATCGCCTTGCTCGAATTCGACCCACACGCCCGCGCCTATTTGGGGCACGAAGAAAGTACCCTCGAGTTTTCCGGCGATGGGGACGCACGGCATTGCCCAACTGGTGGGAATGGGTCCGAGTACGTCCGGCACTGAAACCATGATTCGCCCGATCTGCATGGGGTCGATGTTTTGGACCACGATGCCGCGATACTTACCGAAAAATTTTTTTCCGTTGCTCATCTCATTAGTGCGGACGTTTACACCGGCACGGCCGGCGTTGTTGGAATCAGCGCGTTCCGCGACAAGGAAAAACTCTGCTTGTATTCGCCATGCTTGATGTTGTGCGTAACACTCTTCACGTAATAGAGACCGTCGTAAGCGATGCCGGCGCCGCGCACGCCGACCAGGCTTCGTGCCTTGAGCAGCCGGCCATAGCGCAGCACGTCGAGCGAACCGTTTCCGGAAATCACGTCCGAGGTTTTCGAAGCTTTCGCCAGTCCGATGAGCGCCGCTTGAATCGGACTCAGCTTTGCCTGTCCGGACTCGTCAGTGTCGTTGTTCAGGAACTTGACGTGCAGCGGCAGCGGCGGCTTCGCGCCCAGCGGCGGATTGAGCGGAGTAATGTCAGGAATCGGAATAGGGATCGGGGCTTTGCTGATCGAATCCTGGATGAACAGAATGTAGAGCGTCTTGGCTAGCCCGTCGTAAGTGAAATTCAACGATTCGACATTCGTGTACGCATCCATGTTGACGTTCAGCGCGGGTTGCGGCACGCCGACTTTGACCTCAGGTCCCCAGTAGCCGATGTTCATCCCAGGCGCGGGACCGGGCTCAACATAGAAGACATAACCGACTTTGTCCGCGAGTAGATTGATATAGGCGAGATCGGTGCCCTGATGTTTGGGAATCTCCTTTACGGGAATCGGCACGTCGATAAGAATGCTGGGGATCACCAAGGGCACAATTCCGAACATCGCGTACTTGGCGATGCACAAGGCGACGCGGGCTTCGGCCGGCATTGCCGGATAGGGGATGCCGCTGAAATCGATCAGGTCCATTGCCTGGCTGACATCTTCGCCGGTGATGGTGAGCGTTGATTTGCCGGGTTCGTTGCTGGCGGCAACCTGCTGCTGGGAGATCAGGCCGTCCATGATCACGTTCGGTATGCCGTTGAGCGTCGCTATCAGAATCACGCGGATCATCGGATCGAAAAAGCCGGCCGGAATTAACGTTGTCGTCAGCAAGGATTTCTTTGCCAGCGAAAATGTGAGCTGGAACCCGCTGCGCTGTCCGGCCGCAGTAGTCACCTGCGCGGAAAGCAGCGCATCGCTAACTTCCTGCGGCACTGGGCGCGCCACGATAGGACCCATCAACAATGTGAGATAGACGCCCTTAAGCATTCTGATTTCCCGGTATTCCTTCGGGCAGTGTGATCCGTACTTTGCGGCCAACGGTTTCGGTCAGCTCATCCGGCCGCATCGCATTGTTTGCATCGCAGACGCGCCAAAACTGTTCGGCGTCGCCCAGATGTTGCGCGGTGATATTGTCCAGACGCTCGTCTTGCGTAACTGTGTGCTCAGTCAGCAACGCGAACCGATCCGCGGGCGGAACAAATCGGCGGCGAACGTAAACGATTTTTCGCCCATCAGCGGTTTCGTATTTCACTTGCTCGAGCGTGTAATAGCGACTGGTTACTGAAAACATCCCGGCTCCTTCATGGAATTCGCGTGATGCCCAGGACGGTCAGCGTGGCGCCGGGCGTTTTCTTCGCGAGATTTTCTTTCTGCTGCTGGTAGGCCAGATACAGGCTGCTGCCTTTGTGATCGAACGGCAGGTCGTTCACGCTCAGAACCCGCATGCCTAAACTGATCTTGGCGCGAATCGGATTCAATGCCGGATCAAAAGCTTCCTCCGTGACGGTAAATTCCGTGAGGCGCACCGGCAGCACGCGGTTCTTGCTCCAGATGAATAACGTCAATGGTTCTTCAGCGGGCGCGATTTCCAGCGTGCCCGCTTGCGCCAAAGAATTGTTCGATTGCAGCCGCGCACTGTCGGGATAAACGATCGTCTCCAGTGCCGCGAGCTGTGCATGCAGACCCAACTCAACGGTCGTTCGATTTTGATCCGGAAATTCCAGTTGATCCGTGGCATCGATTTCCGCTTCGAGCTTGATCGTCTCGGCCGGCGGGCCGGTCAGCCGCAGCGCATCCAGCCGATCGCCGCCTTCACTGGTGCCTTTAATTTGCAGCGTGCGAGTCAGCGTGTCGGGGTTGTACTGCAAAGCAATGATCCGCAGCACAGTGCCGGTGTTCGGGTCGATCAGAACGATCCCGCCTTTCAACACTTTGGGTGATCCTGGAAATGTGCTCATGCGTTCGCGGTCCTGTGCCCTTTATTAGAAACGGAAGATGTAATGAATCAGACTCTCGCCCGAGAGACCCTCAACCACACCTGGTTTGCCCGAAGTCATGCCGTATCCTTTTTCAATCGCGTCGAGAAAAAGCGTTTCCATGCTCGTCGCCGACTTACTCAGCGTCGTTTTTACTTGTGCGGCCGTCAGGTGGTACGAACCCGTCGCCGTATCAAAAATGACGTCCAGAATTGGTTCGTAAAGGGTTGTGTTCTTTTGCCCTTCGATCATTAAGGCGACAAGAACGAGTTCATTAACCGGCGCGGCAAGGATGCTCTTGGCCAAGGCCGTCTGATCGGTCGCACTTTTACCAACCATCTGGTCCATGATGTATTTCGCTTGGGCGCGATAGGCGCGCCCCTCCATTTCACGCTCAGGTGGAAAATGCGCGCCGGGCAAAGCCAGCTTGTCGGTCGTCGAAGCAGCCTTATCTTCCTCAGCGTGTCTTAGTTCGTGAATCACCGTAGAGCGATCATTCAGGTCGGCGATGTCAAGGTTGGTTTGCAGGTAGATCGTGTCGCCCTTGATGCCCGTCGGCATCGCTTTAGTGACATAGAAGGCCTTCGTCGGCACGGGCGTAGGCAGCGTCGCAAACGCAGTCGGGCTTAGCGCGTCGACCTTAATACGACCGGCCGCCAGATCATCTTTCAGTGGATTACCGACTTGACTCGCAATGGCGAAGACGGTTCCAGCCATAACTTTGTCGGCCGCGGAATTATCGGAAGCAGCCGCCAGCATCGTTTGCAAAACGGAAGTGAGCGGCAACTTGATGGCCTGCGCATATGAAATCAGCGCGGCTGCTTCCTTGGTAAAGGAACCGGCGTTGGCGGTGATCTGTTTCAAAGACTCGCCTTCCGCCTGAGCGGTATAACTCAGAGCATCGGCGAGGTTCTTGCTGGCAATCGCACTGAATGCTTTACCCACCAACTTTGTCACACTGGCCGGCAGCCCTTGCCGGTTCAGGTCGATGACGTGCTGAACGTTTGCGGGACTGATTGTCTTGAAGTCGAAGACAATGGACGTCCCCGCCTTCAGTTTCGTGCTCTTGACGGTCTTGGCGTTGGTGACGTCCATCAAGCCGGCCATGAACATTCGTTCGTTGTCGTTTACGGTTTCGCGCTTATCGAGGGCATCTTTCGCCAACTTGCCAAGATCAGCGTCGTCAATCTTCTTGTCGGCGGCGAGTTTCTGCGCGAGTTCCGCAAACTCCAGCGTCAGCTCAGTGCCGATAACAAACTCGAAAGAGGTGTAATCCCCAGCTGCATTCTTGATTGGAGCGCGTTGGACCGCGGCGGCTGGATGATGTTGTCCCTGCGCTACGTGGGTTAATTCGTGGGCAAGTAACCGTTGCCCACTAGAAGTGTTAGGTGCGTATTGACCGGCGCCGAATACGATATTGTTACCGACGGTGTACGCCAAAGCGTTGACCGCGCGCGCCGATTCCGCGGCGCGCTCTCCCGTATGCACGCGCACGCGAGTAAAGTCATAGGGTAGAGCGTGACTGCCAGGGATGGGCCGTGTCCCCGATAACTCAGTCGCCACGTGGTCAGCTTCGTGTTCCGCGGCATCGTGCTCCGCGCCGATTTTCAGCACGTGATTGCGAGTTTCCCCTGACGACAATTTTTGACCCTTTAATCCTCCGAATGCTTCAGAGCGAGCCGTCATAAAATCAATTGTGCTGCGTTCGAGGGGCCTTCCTGGCGAGCGCAACACTTCGTAAACACTTTCAGGCGCAACGGGAGATCCGTACGGTCCGATGGCGCTGCGTCGCACCGGACAGACCCACTCCTTTGGATCGACTTTAGGCAAACTGTCCAACTTCGCTTTTGTCTTGTCGTAATCCTGATGACTGTCACCCGTTTTAGCCGCACGGTTTATCGAAGCAGCGCCAGGAGCCGGCTTTACCACGGTTTTGCCGTCCGGAGTGTGGTCAATGATCTGCTCGCCCGCCGCGCCGCCTTTGCCTGAATATCGATCGGCCACGTATTTCTCGATCGCCGCTACGTCGACTGTTTCCCCTTTCGTGCCGGGCTTCGTTGTGCGGAACTTGGGCCTGGCCGGCAGCCCCCGCTTGATGGTCCACTCTTCTTCAAAGGTGTAGGCGTCTTTCTCTTTCTCCTCGGTGGTCCATGAGTCCGGCTGGCCCTGATGATGCACTTCGTGAATGACGTTGGAGGCCGCGGTTGCGCAGTCCGCGCTCTTCTTCATGCCGATCGTTTTTAAGGCTGAGTTTGAGAAGGCGCCGCGTTCTCTGGTTTTCATCTTCCAGGCCGAGCCGTCGTACTCCCAATACACCTCAGTAACCTTGTCGGCCTTTTGCACCTTCAGAGACGGGAGCTTGGCCACGACGTCCTTGTCTTCAGAACACAAGAGGCCCAACACACACGGCACGTTCCACTCAGGGCTGGCGCCCGGCAGATCTTCGGTCATCCAACTGCCGGGAATCGGCATGGCGGCGCCCAACGGAACGGGCAAACCCGTGGGCTTGGAGAACGTGCCTTTGACCATCGCGTCACCGTCTTCGAATCGTCTGCCGTAAAAATCTTTTAGCCGATCCCATTCCGCGCCGTGGAAGTCTGAGTTCAACTCGCTAACGGATACGCCGCCGGCGCCAAAGATGTGGCTCAATTCAAAGTTGTAGGAACGTTCAAGAATCTCGAGGATGGCCAGCTCGTCGTCGTCGCCCGTAAAGCCCTCTTGCATCTCGCGAATCAGAAGCGCCTTACGATGTTCGGTCAGAACATAAGGACTGCCGCCCAACTTCCAGGCTTTGATTACCGCGCGCGCTTTGAAATCACTGTCGTAGTCGTCTTCGATATCGTCCTCATCGTCGAGACCTTTCAGGTAAACCTGCAAAGTTTCTTCGGCGAAGCCCTCGCCACCGCCGAAGATGCTCGCGATGCTGCGACCGATGTTGCTGAAGAAGCCGGTGAAGCTTCCGCCCTTGCGTTGCAGGCTGCCGCAGCGAGAGCTTTGCTGTTGGACAACATGCGTCAGCTCGTGAGCCAGTAACTTGCTGCCCTCGTGCGTTTCGGGAGCGAAGCGTCCTTCGCCGAAAACAATGTCTCGGCCGAGCGTGTAAGCCAGCGCGTTTGTTTCGCGTGCCGACTCGGCAGCTTGCGTGTCCGTATGAACGCGAACATCACTAAAATCATGTCCGAGGGCTGATTCAAAGAAAGTGCGGGTTCGGGTTTGCAGTGGTTTGCCGGACGAAAGATGATCAACTCCGGCTTCCGTATTTGTTCGCGCGCCGCCCGCCAGTTCGATTGAGGGTGGCGCCGTTTCGTGAAATAGCGCAGGCGAATACAGCCCTATTCGCTCCGCAGTTTCATCGGCTTCCAATTCCAGCGGGTCGTTTGCCTCACCTATCTCAACATCGTGAAAGTGTCGCCTCTTCCGTTCAGAGATGTCCGCCTTTTTTTGTTTCGCTTTTTTCTTCGCGGGCTTTCGGCTATCCCGGAGCAGCTTCACGGCGGCATCTGAGCCCCCGCTGCTCTCCATTGCCGCGAGCATCTGAGCGAATGTTGGTTGGCCGACTACGTTCGCGATGCTCTCGACGTCTCCCTGGAAATGCGCTTTTGCCAATGCGGCATCGCCGACCACGCGTTGTAGCTCCAGCATGAGGTCGTATGGTCCACCATATGATTGCGAGATGGCCGGCCGCTTCTCGCCGTCTTTCAGCTTGTGTCTCTCGACGACTTGCCGCGTGATGTACTCGGTAAGACCTTCGTTCGCATATCTCGTTAACTTGGTGCCGGTAGTGTCATGAGCGTAGGCGTGGACGACCTCGTGCAAGCGGGTAATCGGAGTTTCGCGATCGGTGCGAACGGTCATTTCCTTTGCCGCTTTGTCATAGAATCCCCCCGTGTGAGTTTCTTCACGCTGGCACTCCTGTTTCCATTCCTCCATCCTCGCTTTGTCACGGCGCATAGCATCAGTTGCCAGGTTGAAGCAGTAATAGAAGAAGCTTTCAAATCGGTCGGAGTCGCCGGGTTGGGGAGCTTCAGTTGTTAGTTTGATGTTGGTTTCCGCAAAGCCCTTTTTCTCCGCAGGCTTTCTCTTCTTGTCGGCAGGCAGGAACTGCCCATAGACCTCATTGATCCAGGCATCGGCTTCGGAGACGCTAACAACGTCAGTTCTGCGCTTCGTTTCTTTTTTGAACCCGCTGTAAATTGAGCTCGCGCTCTCAGGTAGTTTGTCGCCGCGCTCTACATTACGTCCGCCGGCCTCCGCACTTTTGAGTTTCTCTAGGTCGGGTTTCTTCGGCGGCGCCCCTTCTCCGAGCATCTCCTCAGTCGTCTGCGCGGGATAAGCGCTGGCATAGCGTCGTTGATAGAACCGGTAAAGTTGCTTGTCGTAGGTGGTAAGCTCAGCCAGAATCTTTTCGTGGGTGACCTGGCCCGCGCCAAAAATGTATTGGAGTTCCGGATTGTCAGCGCGCTCCAACAATCCAAGGATCGCGCTTTCTTCATCATCGCTGACGTATCCCGACAGCATTTCGCGTATCAAGAGCGCTTTAAGGCGCGCGGTTAGTACAAACTTCTGTTCGCCTTTGTTCCACGACGTGGCGATGGCCTCGGCCTTGTTATCGCTGGTGTAGTCGTCTTCGATCGCGTCCGCTTCGCTTATCTTTCTTAGGTATTCCTGCAATTCGTTTTCGGTAAAGTGAAAGAGAAACCCGAGGACCGGCACTTGGATAAAAATGTTTCTGAGAAAGCTGCCGAAGCTGCGCTGCAAAGTAGCGCGCTGCAAATTTCCGCTCTGTTGCACAACGTGAGTCAGCTCATGGGCCAGGAGGGCTTGCCCTCGCTCTGTGTCCGGCGCGAACTGTCCTGAGCCGAAGACGATGTCGCGGCCCACGGTATAGGCAGCAGCACCGACTTCGCGCGCCGATTGCGCGGCGCGTGCATCGGTGTGAATGCGTACCTGACTAAAGTCATAACCATTGCGCAGGCCTGATCGTTTCGGCTGATGGTCTTGTAATCCGATGACCCGTCCCGCCAGGTCATCGGCTTCCTGCTCGAAAAGATCGCCTGCGGCGCCAATCGTCAAATCTCCGGAAAACTTCTGGGGGCCAACTGGATGGATCTGCACCTGGCCGAAATGATGACTGAAACGAGATTCCATGAACGTTCGGCTGTGCGCGTCGAGCGGTGTTCCCGGTGACCGCAGGACCTCATGCACGATGGGCGGGACTGCTGGAGGAGCTACGCCCACGGAGTGGCGTTGCACCAGCTTTTCGCGATCGCATTCGTCGCATTCGCCGGACAGTCCGGCCCCGCCGCCGCAAGCGCATTTGCGCTGTAGCAGTTGCGATTGACCGGGGCCGCCTACGCCGACCGGCGAATTCTGGACAGTGCTTTTAACCGCCGCATTCATGATCAATCACGGGAACGGGCAATCAGTTAACTTCTTAGCTGCGTTATTGCAGGTGGCTTCGCGCTGCATTCGTGCTGAGCGGATGTAATGCACCAACGGCACACAACACTTGTCGTTGGAAGGAGCGTCCGGGCATTTTAATCGTTTGTGCTTTGCCTCTCCGCAGCTCACACTGACGTCATAGGCGCGACATTCAAGAAAGTTCACATTGGTCTTCACCCAGTCCTGCACCTTCTGCTGAATCGCTTCTTTTTCTTCTGCTTTCTCCGCGGCCTTATACGCTGCGCCTGCTTTCGTGCAGCACGGACCAATATCGGCGGCGTGCTTTTCCTCATGCCGCGCCGAACAATCCTTCGTACATGGATTGGTGTTCGTAACGTTGCTGGACGGTGTGCCGGCAGCGGCATCGCAGTTTGTGCCGCCGGTCTGTTCGCCCGCGAGCGTGGCGGCCCCTGAATCGCTGCTCTGGAAGGCGCCATGGAACGGAGGTTCAACCTCGGAACCTTCGTCCTGCCAGTCGAGCTTTTCTTCTCGCAGACCGAAGTCGAGCAGAATTTCACGAAGACCGGGAGCGTCTCGCTCCACAGTTTCAATGGTCTTCTGGTCGAAACTGGTACGCGGCTTATGAGCAGGCGGCTGTGTTCTGGGTTTGATTAGAGGTCCACCGAGACAGTCGATGAAAAGTGTCCACGCTTCGGCGTTGGTCGTGTCGTCGCACTGTTCCTCACACCCTTTCCCATCGCAGTAACGCTCTTTCACGTTGGGATCGATATCTATTCCGGCCAGGTGAACTGCCTCGTGAATGATCGTGCGGGCCAACTTTGGCAAATAGTCGGGCAGGAAAGACCGTACACAGATGGCCACCGGTTCAGTTGGTCCTGACTCGTAGGCAACCGCATGCTGGCGATCCTCTGCGGATTCGCAGAGGGGATCGGCACAGGTGGCCCCGCGGAACTGCAACGACGTTCCACCTAGAATCTTCACCAACTTCGTCAGGGTCTGCTGGATCGTAGCTTTATCCGGCGGCTCGCCTTTGAATATGCGACGAGCTACGCGCTCTGCGTATTCCGGACCACCGAACCAGTGCATCCGACTCTCGGCTTTCCCAACTCGCTTGAGCGCCGGCTCTTTAGCCTTGTTAAGCAACTCAAAATGCTTCGCGGTCAGGTTGCACCGGGGGTTCTTTTCGAACGAAGCCTGAGCGACGCACATCATGTTCATCCCAGCCTCGTGCGCGTCTGGGAAGTCGGAAGGCAACGGGCAGTTCTCGACTGGCGGTGTTTTCCCTTTAACCGGGGAAGTTTTTCCGGTTGGCTTCGGCGGCACTTTGCCGGCCGGCTGCCTTTGCAAATGACCGCTTGATCGCGAGCCGATCGCTGGCCTTGCACCTTCTGCTACGAGCATTGCTGACCGGTCGGCCTCAGCCTCGCTCTCGTCATGAGCGGAACCCAGTGCGATCTCCGAATTGGAGGCGGCTCCTCTCTTTTGTTGGATAACATGGGTTAGCTCATGGGCAATCAGTTGCTGCCCCTGAGCCGTGCGCGGTTGGTATTGGCCCGTTGCGAAGGCCACATCGTTGCCGACTGTATAGGCATGAGCGCCGACGGCATGAGCAGATGCTGAAGCGAGAGAGTCTGTGTGGATGCGCACGTCGCGAAAGTTGTGGCTGAAACGAGTCTCCATGAAAGCCCGTGTTTCAGCATCAAGCGCTTGTCCCGGTGAAGCGAGCACCCGGTTAACGATCGGCGGTACGGAAGAGGGTCCCTGACGATCCGTCGCACTTTTCTTCTGCAGGAGTTTCTCTTTTTCGCAATCCTTACATTCACCGGTTAAATCGGCTGAGCTGCCGCAGGCACACTTTCTTTGCAGGAGCCAACCGCTGTTCCTGTTGGTGGATTCTGATCCGATCCGCTGATGTGACTCTCTCTGGTACATCGCTCTGTGCAAGCGTTGCGACCGCTTCAGTTTTCCTTAAGGCTTGGCGCCGCCCGTAGGCGCGGCGGGAGCAGCTTTTGCTTTGGCGGCTTTCGCCAGCTCGACTCGAGAAACGTCGTAAGTTTTGGCCACCGTGTCTTGTCGCAATGTATAAGTAATCACAAAGTCGGGGCCGATTTGTTTGCCGTCGCAGAAGTACGATTGCTCGCATTCGATTTCACAACTCTTTTTTCCGAGTTCGTGGGTGATGCTCGCCTCATCTGTCGCGAACACATGTACGTCATAAAATCGGTTCTTCGCAGCGGGCAGTTTGGCCTGACCCAAAAAGTTTGAATCCGCGCCTACCTTGAAGACGTTTCCACCGCTTTCGTCCTTGCAAGCATGTTTTCGCGCGCGCGCGCCGCAGTCGTTCTTCGACAGTTTCACTTTCTCGTGAATCTCGATGCCGTTCCATGACTGGCCGCTCGGATCGGACACCTCCATGACGGCAAACCCTCCGAGGGCAGTCAGATAATGCTTCCCAATGTCCTTGTCCTGCACAGTTTCGACATGCGCGATTTGAATGTCGGTTGGGCATTTCGGAGCCGCGGGCGTTTTTGGCTTTGGCGCCGGCGTCTGCTTGGTCTCACCTTTGTCGGGACCATCAATCGAAAGCACTGCGCCGGGCGACTTAACACTTATGCCCGCGAAGGAATGTCTGCTTTTCGGCATCGCAGAGGTCTCGTGCGATTGTTGGTCCGAGCTTTCGTTGCGAATCGGATTGCCGCGGACTAATGATGAGCGATGACCCGAAGTCGATGAATGGCTGGCCTTGCGTCTGCGAATCTTCATTTCATCAGTCCCCCCTGAATTGCATTTGCGATTTGGGCGCCGATCGAGCTGGAGTCTGCATTTGGCGTTACCCGGAAACTTCCCAGATTCAGGCTTGAAATACTGCCGGTCCTGATTGTGGCAAGGTCAGTCGGCGAATGTTCGCCGAGCAGTGCGCTCAGTTCTTGTTCGACAGCGTCAGCAATCCGGTAGCGTTCGGCCGGCGCAAAGCCGTGAAGCACCAATTCCTCAATCTTCAGATTGATGTTCATGACCATCCTCCGATTTCCGCATCAGTCAACGGTCGCTCCAGCTTCGCGTATTCATTGCGGGCGGCGCGCAGCAAGTGGGCCATCGACACAGACTCGTTCCCATCAGCCGCGATGAAAGCCGCCTGGAGCGCGATGTTGTGAATGTTGCCGCCGGGGATACTCAGGCGGGCCAGACGATCGATATCGATGTTGGCCACCGGGGTCTCCGGCGGAAATATCCGTTGCCAGATTTGCGCGCGCTGTCCGCTGTCAGGGAAGGGAAACTGAATGATGAAACGAAGTCTTCGCAAAAACGCACTGTCAACCGAGTTCTTGAGATTGGTCGTGAGAATAGCCAAACCTCGGTAGGCTTCCATCTGTTGCAACAAGTAACTGACTTCAATATTGGCATAGCGATCGTGGCTGTCTTTGACTTCGCTGCGTTTGCCAAATAGCGCATCAGCTTCATCGAAAAGAAGAACCGCGCCGCCCTCTTCGGCTGCCTCAAAAACCCGGCGCAGATTCTTTTCTGTTTCGCCGATGTACTTACTGACAACTTGGCTCAAATCGATGCGGTAAAGATCGAGTTGCAGCTCGTTGGCCAGGACTTCCGCAGCCATCGTTTTCCCGGTACCGCTGGCTCCGGCGAACAGTGCACTGATGCCGAGGCCGCGCTCGCCTTTTGTAGCAAAACCCCACGTCTCGTAAACCTTTGCGCGCTGTCTCACAAAGGCGGCGAGGTCGTGCAGCGCGCGCAACTGAAGCTCGGGCAGAACCAGATCCTGCCAGGTGGCCATCGGCTGAATTCGCTGGGCCAGATTATCCAAACGCGGTCGCGCCAATTGGCGGCAAGTGTTCCATAGCCACCCATCGGTGAGTTGCTCTTGTGCCTCTCTGGCGCGGGCGCTCCGGGCTTGCTCTCCGACGCCGTGAATGTCTTCGGTGCCGAGACTGAATTGTGAGATTACTCTGGCAAGTTCGCCGTTCAACTGATCGCCTAACGGACCAAGAGCATCCCGCCAGAGTGTTTGTTGCTCTCCGGGAGTGGGCTTGGTGACATCGATGCGAAAGAAGGACCGATTGGCGAGACGCAAAGACTCGGGGACTGAGATAAAGAGCATGCCCCGCAATTCATCAATCAATGAGAGGGTCGATTGGCTGACGTCGCGTTCGTTCTGCTCTATGAGGAGCGCCGTGCCGAGCAGCAATGCTTCACGTTCCCAAAGCCTTGCCAACGCTTCTCGCTCGCTGACGGAAGTGGGGAGGTCCGCGGCACTCATGACGTGCAGATTTAAGCCCATCATTCCCACGGCGGTGGCGGCGATACCGCGCTTCGCCGCTTGATCGCTGCCGCACAACAAGACCGCGGGCCAATCGCTCGAGTCTCGGTGCGCTGCCCAGAACTCAGCGATGCTCATCGCCAGTTGTTGGTGTGACGGCGGTAACTGATGGCGAAGACTGATCGGTTCGATGAGGCCTTTCAGCCGGTCATCCAAATAGGAAATCCCTGCGATATAGTGCAGCACCCTTTCATCTATGCTGAGTTGGCTGTTCAAAAGACCTTCACTGCGCTGGGCGATGTCTACCAACCGCCACCGGCGCAAGGCTGACGCTGGTGTCAACGCATTCCAGTGCGCGCCGGGAAGCGTCGCCAATGCCAGACTGAAGGTCGCGTAAGTCCGCCGCGCATTACCCTGGGCCATAGCGCACAGAGCTGCAAAGTTACCGTCCAGCTCAACGCCGGCGCATAACAACAGCAGGTCACGTTCGAACGCAGAAAGCGAACAGACATGGCAAAGATGATCCAGAGCCGCAGGCGACGAAAGCGTGCCGGCAGCTTCGTTAATGGCGCCGGTGGCTGCGTTGAACTTCGATTGCCATAGTTCGACTGTCTCTGGGCCGTTCACATCATCCGGCTTCCGATCACCTCGCTCGACATGGCGTTCCAGCAGCAGACGCAGAGACTGCAGCCGGGCCATCAGATACGCCTGGTTCGCTTCGAGCCAATTGTTGGTTTCTTCGTTCATGCGATTGCGATCTTTGGTCCAGTAAATTGACCGCTGGCGTCTGTTTGCAAGACGCTCTCGGCACCGTCAACCTGAAGTCGCACCAAATAAGATCCAGCCTTCACTCCTTCGACGGGAATGGTGATTGTCGATTTCGCGCCGGGCGGACCAGACGGTGGACTCAAGGTCATGCGAGCTGGAGCCAAAAAGCCGTATGACTCGGCCTTGATTTCGGTCGGAGGACTGGTGAGCGGCGGCGGTGGTATTGGAACCAGCTCATTTAATAAAAGGACCACCCGTTGTAAGTCGCCAATCGGCGGGTCCGCCGTCACGTTTATCGAGCCGGAGACAGCCGGTCCGGAGCCAGCCGTGAAACTCACATTGGTTACCGTTGGCCGCAATACAAAGGCCATCAGGTTTGATTCGACACCTCGGTGCAGCGCCGGCGGCGAGCCCAAGAAACGGAAATGGATAACTTGTACTCCCTGCACACCCGCCTTAATTTCGGCGGGCACAGGCAGAATAATTTGGGTGTCCGTCACATCGCCGTCTGCGGGCCGCTTGTCGATGCCTCCGATGTTCACAAATACGGAATTTGATTTCAGGCCGCGGCCACTTATGACCAGGTTCTGACCTGCGAGAATCGGCGCGCCCGAAATGATTTCAGCCCCAGGCGCTGCCTGGGATTTGAACTCTTCGATTACAGGTCGATTGAATGGATCGACGAAAAGTTTGCGAGTACGAACCGGCATCGCCGATTTCGTTACCTGCTTACTTTCGATCAAAACAACGGAAGCCTGATAGGCTGCCGTCGGCCGGTAGTGCGCCTGAAAGGCTGTCCACATGCGCGAGATCTCTTCGGAGTTCAGCGTCTCAGGGACAATCTTGATTTGTTCAACTTGTTCCGCGAGTTCAGATGTGAAAAGCGCCTGCATCTCCGCGGGTAAACCGCCACCTCCCGAAACTGGTGATGGCGGCGCCAGCGCCGTGCGGATGGCATCACGAGTTAGCACCGGCGTCTCGTGAAATAACTGCATCCCATATCCGAGCAATATCTCTGAGTGAAACTCCAGAGCTCCATACGCTGTCAACAAGTAGTGCAGATTCAACGCGAGCGGAGGATTCGCTGTTCGTTCACCTTGAGAGTTTCGAGAAGGCAGATCAGCGTTACGCCAGGCGATATTGTGTGTCACCTGATAAAGAAAAAGATTCAACTGACTTTGCTGGTTCGCCAAGGTCGCATCGATTCGATCCGGCGAGAGTGCGCTGACCGTTACATTTCCCAGCGTAGCTGAGACATCATGATCGATCAGCCCATTGTTGAGCAGATCCTTCAGCACGGCTGTGACTGAAGCGATGGCGAGGGCATTACTCATCGGCTCACCCCGCTGCGCTTTTTCAAATACTCGTCGAGCGACGCTGTGCGCGAAGGCACGTCTTTCGCCACGCGTGCTGGTTGAGAGACGGGCGCAAAAACCGCACGCACATCGACGCGACCGATCGTCACATTGATCGACGTTTGCGCTTCACTGACGCGCGCCGGTTCGCGCACGAGTATCTCTGCCGGTCTAACCTGCGGCGGTTGAGGTGGCGCCGCGATCGGGAGCGAACTTGGCACTGGTTCGGCCGGCTTACTCGCAAACTGTTCATTCGCCTTCGGTGTTATTGCGACTTCGGATAGCTGATCGGAAATCAGTTGGCGAATCTTCGGTTGGATTAGCGGCCATTCAGACTCATGTTCTCGTTGAATCACCGTCTGTTCAGATCTCGTTTCACGTTCGTGTTGGACGACCTGCGGTGACGAAGCTTTGTCGCTTGCTTCTGTTATCGCCGGAGTGAATGACGTGGTTTCAGTGGGGCGCGTTTCTGAGCGTGCCGATTCGCCGACTCGTTCGCTTCGATGTGGCAGTGCTGAATCCGAGTCAAGACGCTGCCGACCAGCTTCAAGATTGATGGCAGCTCGCGGCTCGCCGACTAAGTTCGTGGCAGGCCTGCGCCGATCACTCGTCGTGACTGGGTTTGTGTTCGGCGAAACGGTTTGATTGGGTTGATCGATTACAGATGTCTCGCGTTGCGCGTCGACTTCAATGACGGGCCGCTGGCTTTGGCCGCCCGTTTCAAATAACGACGGCAGCCGCGGCTGAATGACCGGCGCCGCGCCGACTGCTTTTGCCGCCAATCTGGTGAGAAAGTCACTCATCCGTTTATCAAATCGAGATAGATCTCCCGTCGCTGCGGCGGCAGATTAAGAATGTCGGCTTCGCGCCAACCATACGCACTAGCCAAAATGTGAACGTCGCCGAGCAGTCTCTTCGCCCAGGCGCTGAGTTCGTTCCAAAAAAAAGATTCAATGTCGAAAGACGCGCGCCAGCGATGTTCGCAGGCAGGGCACGCGAGTTCGATTTCCAGATCGGCCTGCGGATCGGCTTCGGACATTCGCCTAATCACAGCCTCAACGACTGAGTCGGGCAGCTCGTCCGGCGCCGTCTCGGCGCTGTCTGCGCGCGCTTCGAGCAAACAGTTGCGCAACAGAAACCGTCTCGCTGATTCGACGCTTTGGCATTCCGAGGCGCCCATGACATCGCTGACGTTGGGCAAACGAAAGATGACGTGATAGTCGTCTTGCGCGTACGTAAACTGTCGGGGCGAGTCGCGGTCCACGTTCACAGAGAGGTTGGACGCCAACGTGCTCCACTCCAGCCTTTCATTACAGGACGGACAGCTGGCGACGCTCAACAGTTCCGATCCGAACGTCCACTCACGAAGTTTCAACAACCGTGAATCGCGGTCGCCCACGCTCAAGGTCGCAATCGCCTCGGACGGGATGTCTTCGCAGGCGGAAGTAAGCAGGGCGAGCGATCTTCTGGCGGCAGGTTCACGTAAACCTTGCTCCCAAACCTGCAACAACTCCGCGGTGGAAAGCGGACGCATAACTGACTATATAGGCGGCTCAGTGAAAGAAGGTTCAGTCGGTTCCGTCACGTCATAGTCGCGCTCCCAACCCTCGTTCTCGAGCTTGATATGTTGAATCGCGACGGCATTGGCGTTCGCGTCCATGTCCGGCAGCGCCTGAAATTCCGAAACCCAGCAGCGGAAGATTTTGTATGCAATGGCGAGCTGGCCCGCTTCGTTGTAAACCTCGAGGATGATGTCTTTCCGAAAATCCTGGAGCGAGACTTCCGCGCCCAAACCGGAACCAAAATTCCAGACTTTATTGGCCCACTTTTCGAATTCAGTGTCGTGAGTGACGCCGCGGTCGAGTGTGACCGGCTCAAATTCCGTGCGGCCCGGTGTTTTGCGACTGCTGGAGGGATCGCCACCTTCGCGATGCTTCACGACTTCGGTTGTGCGCTTGAGCATGCTGACTTTGCTCACGCCGGCGACGTAACGTCCGTCCCACTTGACGCGGAATTTGAAATTTTTGTAAGGGTCGAAGCGTAGTGCGTTGACACTGAACTGGGCCATTTCAATCCTCCTTCAGTTTCCGGTTGTATTGATCTCGACAACTTGCTAGGTCGCTATTTGTCCCGCCAGTTGCTGAATCTTGATAATCACGAACTCCGCAGGCTTCAACGGCGCAAAGCCCACCACGATGTTCACGACTCCAAGATTGATATCGTTCTGGGTCGTTGTCTCTTTGTCGCACTTAACCAGGTACGCCTCGCGCGGGGTGCTTCCCTGAAAGGCTCCTTGCCGGAACAGGTTCTGCATAAAGGCGCCCACGTTCAGCCGAATCTGCGCCCACAGTGGCTCATCGTTCGGCTCAAAGACGACCCACTTGGTGCCGCGATAAAGGCTCTCTTCGATGAACAGCGCCATGCGTCGCACCGGGATGTACTTCCACTCCGAAGCCAATCGGTCGGCGCCGTCCAGCGTGCGAGCGCCCCACACGACGCGGCCAACTATGGGAAACGACCTGAGACAATTGACGCCCAGCGGATTTAGTTCTCCGTTCTCGTTGTCGGTGAGCGGCACGCTCAATTCGGGAACACCGACCAGTCCGGCCTCTTGTCCGGCGGGCGCTTTCCAAACGCCACGCGATGCATCGGTGCGCGCAAATACGCCGGCAACAGCGCCGCATGAAGCGAACTCTTCGATCTGGTCGTCGCGCAACGGGTTCGCTTGCCTAACCCGCGGGAAGAACAGCGCGCCATAAGTTCGGTCCGGACCGGTGATGCCGGGATAAGTCCCGTCGGAAAATTCTTTGACGGCGGTGTCTTTCCTGGTCCAACTGCTCTTTGAATCGACAATCATCATGGCGCGCCGTTCGTGACAGTAGGCCACCGCCTGCGCGAGCAAATCGGTGTCGACATCGTTCGAGGTTGTGTAAGGCGGAATGCATAACAAGTTAAAGAGGTCCGCCTTCTCCAACCCAAAGATGCCTTGCTTGTTCGTGCGCATCCCCGCGCCGATGAAATTCGCCTTGGTCAGCGGGTTACCATCACCACCGGGCGTGGCGGAAATTGGGGTGTCAACTTTCTGCGGTGGACTGCCGCTGAGTGCGACAGTGGAATCTGGTCGCTGCGTCGAAACATTGAAATTCCCGCCGGTCTTCTGCACCGCCACCAGCGAGGAGCTGAGCGGGAGAACGTTTCCTACAAACCGGGGATCGGCGGCATCGACCGAAACATTGATGAACTTTTCCGAATTGCGGACCGCGTTCGTTGTCGGATCGATCTCCTGAATCGTCAGATTAAAGAGCTTCGTATTGGTGGAATCTTTGGTGTCGAAATCAACTGAAGCCCTGAGATTATCGCCCCAGCCACCGGGACTCGCCGCTTCGAGAACGAGAGATGGACTGGCAGGGCTTTGTGTGCTCGGCAGAGTGATCGTGCTCGGCGTGCCGCCGTTATCTACGCGCACGATGATCGCCTGGCTGCCTCCGTTCAAGTAAAAATCGCGCACGGCAAAGCTCATCGTGCTGAGCAGCGACAATCCTCCAAACCGGCGTTCATAGTCGGCGAAACTATTGATGCTCGTTGGCTCGTTTACCGGTCCCCGTTCGGCACGGCCTACGAAGGCAGTGATTGACGTGGCGACGCCGGTAATCGTATGCACGCCGCTGGGAATTTCCTCGATGTAAACGCCGGGATAAGTTGCGGTGACAGGCATGAAATTCCTCCATTTCAATTCGACGAAACAAATAAGCGGCGCTCGTACGCCGGCTCAATGGTTAAGTATCCGATCGATTTGCAACCACTTCTGATCGTTAATCCGGTAATGCGTCTGCGAGTCTTTGCCTTTTACTTCGACGATCAACCCATCCGCCAAAAGCATTTCAAGGGCGTGCTTCACGACGCGTGTCTTCGTTTGCTGTCTCGGCAGCCACCATTCAACGATTCCTGGAAGTGTGTCTTGGGCATCCGGATTGTCGTGCAGGTATTCCAGAATCACTCGCGCGACATGCGATGTGCTCGCTTCATCCATTGATCGAACGACTGGCAAAGCGCCGGTGCTGCAATCAAGAGACCGTCGAAAAAATCGCCATGTTTTCGCGAAAGACTGCGCCCGATTAGGCTAGTTTTGTCTCACCCAAGGCGCGACGAGTGATGAATCAGATGGAAATTGTTGATTGCGGTGGTAGGACAAATTTGTCGCATGAGGATTAAGAGGTATGCGGCCGAAAGCTTTCGACATCGATCTGATGTTTCTGAATGAGTTGCCAAAAGGCGCGGCGATTTTTCTGCGCCACGCGCGCTGCCTTCGAAATGTTTCCGCGACAAGCGCGCAGCAGGCTCTGAATGTAAGTCTTTTCAAACCGGGCGATTTGCTTCGCCTTGGCTTGCCGCAACGATTGGCGTGCGCCGAGTGCCGGTAGACCCGAAATCAAGTCTTCTATTCGAATCATGTTTTCCTGACACAAGACGGTGGCCCGTTCGATGGCGTGCTCGAGTTCTCGGACATTTCCAGGCCAAGTGTGATTGAGCAACGTCTCGATGGCCTTAGGTTCGAGTTCAGGAAGTTCCTTGTCCATCTCGCGCGCGTACTTCTCGAGAAAATGGCGCGCCAACAGGAGAATGTCTTCGGGCCGCTCCCGCAACGGCAAGAGCGTTAATGAAATGATGTTGAGCCGGTAGAACAAATCGCGGCGCACCTTACCATTGCCGACAGCTTCCTCAAGATTCGCATTGCTGGCGGCGATCACCCGCACATCGGCGTGACGTGGACGGGGCGATCCGAGAGGGCGATATTCCTTTTCCTGAAGAAACCGAAGCAGCTTCACTTGGGCGAAGGTTGGCAGACAGTCGATCTCGTCCAGGAAAAGCGTGCCGCCATTCGCCTCTTCGATTAAGCCAGTTTGCAAAGTGATGGCGCTGGTAAAGGCGCCGCGTTCATGACCGAATAGTTCGTTTTCCACCAAGTCCGGAGGGATCGCGCCACAGTTTACCGGCATAAAAGGCCGTCCCGCGCGCGGGCTCGAGTAATGAATTGCGCGAGCATAAAGCTCTTTACCGGTGCCCGTCTCGCCGCTGATTAAGACATTCGCTTCGCAGGCTGCAATGCGTGGGATCTTTTGTACTTGCTCGACGAATAGTTCGCTCTCACCGATGAGGTGCCGCAGTGCTGGACTGTTCCTGGCCGGTCTTGGCCGCGTTGACAGTTGGCTGAATCGCCAGGCGCGTGGCAGAACATCGTTCGCTTGCAGGGGCGTGCTTATGAAATCGTCGGCGCCTGAATTCAACAACTCGATCACATCTTCGGCGGGCGCGCCATTATTAATGACTACGACCGGCAGATGAGTAATCGCGCGGATGAGCTTCAGCAAATTGGCGCTGGAAACGAAATTAGCGGATGCTAATTGAAAAATTACTGCCGGACGATCACGCGCCACCGTATCGTCGAGCCGATTGCGAAGATCCGTTTTGCCAATTTCGGAATTCCCAAGAGTTTTGAGTTCGAACGCCGTCGCCGAAAGAATCTTTTTTAGCGCAGCCTCGACCTCGTGACTCTCGGAATCGGCAAGAAACAGTATCAGCGTTCGCTGTTTCATCTTCGGACCTCAAACACTCCAGCGTGCCTGCGAGACGAGTTCCGTCAAACGGAATTTGCGGAATCAAATGGCAAGCTAAGCAGCGACAGAATCGCAATTCATCCAGCGTAGGGGCTACCATTCGGCTGAACTGCAACGGAATGCGGCGTCAACGAAGGTACGCGGGTGCGAGGGGGTTGTTATTGCGAGGCGCAATCTACTCTACGTATTCGTTGGTGTCAATAGAATTCCCGCGTTCTGCCAGAATTATGCGAGAGGTCTGCGAGGGTGGAAAGCTATTGCGCATTTTGTCGACCTAACTAACTACGGAACTTCAAAGACTACTTGCCGCTTTCCCACCAAAGGTGTATTACTGCTCGACCGCCAGCATTAGCCAACATCGCCCCGAGGTCCCGGCTGAGTACGGCAGGCAAACGAATCCAATCTACTCGGGAGCGTAATCATGAAAAGACAAGTCGTAGCCCCTCTGCTGACCGCGATCCTTGCGATCGGCGTATTTGCCAATATCAATCGCACAGCGAGTTCGAAAGCGGCTCTTAGTATCAAACGTGCGGGCGCCACCCTTAATACTGCGATGTTGCCGGCATTCGCTACGACGCTGGATGTGGATCGCACTGACGATACGGCAGCGGCCACTGCATGCACTGCCAGCCCGAACGATTGCAGTTTGCGCGGCGCCGTCATCAACGCGAACGCCGACCTCGGTGCCACCGCAATAGTTATCAATCTCGATGCGGGGACTACTTACAATCTGACGTTGAGCAATGCGACGCAAGAGAATGCGGCGGCGACGGGCGACCTCGACATCACGACAACGCTGCATTCAGTGACGATCGCCGGTGGGGGATCGTCGACGGTGGTTGATGCGAGTGGACTGACATCCGGTAACAATCACGACCGCGCATTTCAGATCACCGGATCAGGTGTGACGGCGATTTTTCAGGACTTGACGATTCAGAATGGCCAGGCGGCGGATGACGGCAGCAGCGGCGCCAGCACGAACCCGACCGCCCAAAATGCGACCCGGGCAGGCGGCGGCATTCTCAACAACGGTGGCAGCGTCACGCTGACGAACGTCGCGATTCAATCGTGCCAGGTTCTCGGCAAGGGCGATACGGTAGTTAACGATCACACGGCGCTCGATGCGCATGGTGGCGGTCTTGCCAGTCTGGGCACAGGCACCGTCATGATTACCGGCAGCACCTTCGCCGGTAACTCGGCGTTAGGCGGAAACGGCGGCAACTTCAACAACGGCCAGGGTTCGAATGCGCTGGGCGGATCGATCTACGTGGAGGCGGGCACGCTCAACATAGGCGGATCTACCATTGAAACCAGCGCCGCGACTGGTGGGCAGGGCGGCAGTGTTTCGCAAAATGGGATGGAGAACGGTGGCTTCGGCGGCATGGCCCAGGGCGGCGGTGTGTGGGTTGGCGGAGCCACAACCACAATCAACAACACGACGTTTGAGAACACTTCCGTCAACGCGGGTGCTTCAGGAACAGGTGGCAACGGCAGCGAACCGGGCGCTGAAGCTAATGGTGGAGGACTCTATTGTCTTGGCAATGTGACAGTGAGCAATTCAACTTTTCACCTCGCGTCGGCACACGGCGGTAATACCGGAAATACTTTCGGGCCGAGCTGCGTTGGCGGTCATACGTCCGGAGACGCGGGCGCCGCTCGCGGTGGCGCGATCTTCGTTGAGACTAACTTCAGCGTCGCCAGCAGCAGTCTGATTATCGATACTTCGACATTTGCTAATAACTCCGCTATCGGCGGCAATGGCGGCGATGGTGGTCAAACTGATGGAGGCCTCAACTGCGGCGCCAACGGCGCTGGCGGTCTGGCATATGGCGGAGCGATCACCAATGGCGGCGCCGCCACTCTCAACATCAAACACTCGACGATTAGTGGTAACAACGCCCAAGGCGGAAACAGCGGCGTGGCTCAGAGTGGCTCAACGAAGCCGTTGAGACCAGTGGCCCAGGGCACAGGCGGCGGTGTCCGCGTGGGATCTGCCGGGACGACCTTTGAAGATACGATCATCGCTGACAACAGCGCGGCCAACGGCACGGGCGATAACTCCAGTCCGCCAGTCGCGGCGCCAAATGTGGACGGCACAGCAACCAGTAACGGTCATAACCTCTTGGGGGTCACCACCGGCGCAACGGGATTCACCGGCACTGGTGATCTGACTGGTGCTAATCCAATGCTTGATTCGCTGGCTGACAATGGCGGGCCAACTAAGACGATGAAGCTTTTAACCGGCAGTGACGCGATCGATGCGGGTGTAGCTTCCGGCGCGACTTTCGATCAGCGTGGCAAGCCGCGCACATACGATGATCCGAGCGTTCCCAACGAAGCCACCAGCGATGGCACAGACATTGGAGCGTTTGAACTGCAGCCTGACTGCATTCTCACTTGTCCAAGCGACGTCAATGCGTCAAATGATCCGGGCGAGTGCGGAGCAGTGGTCACTTATGACGATCCTACGGGCGCAGGCTGCGGAACAGTCACCTGCGATCATCCCTCCGGAACATTCTTCGATGTTGGAACGACGACCGTGACGTGCACGAGCTCCGCCGGTCCGACGTGCAGTTTCACAGTTACCGTGAATGACGATGAAGCGCCGGTAATCACTACGATCGGCAGCGCCACTCTGTGGCCGCCGAATCACAAGTATGTGACGTTCAATGTTTCCAACTTAGTGACCAGTGTCAGCGACAACTGCGATTCGAGTATCGGTGTCGGCGACGTGACGATCACGAATGTGACCAGCGACGAGCCTGAGAACACTGCAGGCGACGGCAACACCCTGAACGACATTGTGATCGCTGGAAACTGCCAATCGGTCCAGTTGCGATCTGAAAGAATTGGAAACGGCAACGGACGCGTTTATACAATCACACTGCAGGTCACCGACTCGAACGGCAATACGAGCTCGGCGACGATCAAAGTCAAGGTGCCTCAGTCCCAAAACGGATCGGCCGCAATTGACGACGGACCGCATTACACGGTCGTGGGCACTTGTCCGTAGATCTGATGACGAATAGCGCTGCAGGTACTTCGGGAGTTATTCCACTCACAGAGGTCCCGGCTGTCCGGCCGACGTTTGCAGACGTGCAAGCGGCGCGGAAGTTTATTGCGCCGTATCTGCCGAGGACGCCGCTGGTGCGTAGCGAGAAGCTTTCAGCGCTCCTTGGCTGTGATTACTACATCAAGTGCGAGAACACCCAGCCCATCGGCGCTTTCAAAGTGCGCGGCGGCGTGAACCTCGTCGGCACAGATGAATCGGTCAGGACCGCGCCCGGCATCGTCACTGCCAGCACCGGTAATCACGGACAGTCGATCGCTTACGGAGGCCGTCTGTTCGGCGTGCCTGTGATCATTTATGCGCCTGCCGAAAACGTGAACCACGCGAAAGTTCAGGCAATGCGCGATTTGGGCGCGGAAGTGCGGCTGCATGGTCGCGACTTTGATGAAGCGCGGCTGGAGACTGAGCGCGTAGCCAAACAGGAAGGCTATCGTTACGTTCACTCCGCGAACGAAGCGAAATTGATTGCCGGCGTCGGCACGATCGGTCTCGAGATTTTGGAAGAGTTACCGGATATCGACGTGATTGTGGCGCCGGCCGGAGGCGGCAGTTGCGCGTCAGGCAACTGCATCGTGGCCAAACATTTGAATCCGAACGTGCAAGTTATCGCCGTTCAGTCCGAAGCTGCTCCCGCGATGTGGCATGCGTGGAAGAACCGTTCGCTCGATGAATATCCGACAATGAAGACCGAGCATGAGGGCCTGGCCACCCGCGTGCCTTTCGAGATGCCGCTCAAGATTCTTTGGGAATTGCTCGACGAATTTCTGCTCGTGAGTGACGCAGAGATTAACGACGCGATCCGTTTGCTGGCGACAAATGCAAAACAACTCTCGGAAGGCGCCGGCGCGGCCTCACTTGCCGGAGCGATCAAGCTGCGCGAGCAGTTAGCAGGCAAGCAGGTCGTCGGAATTTTAACCGGTGGAAACCTGCCGCTTGAAAGATTCGCCAAGCTGATTTCCTCTTAGCAGGCTTCATCCGTTCGTCTCTGTGTCTCGGAAAGACTTCGAGGCACAGATTTCCGCTGGCATAAAGCAAAAAATCGCGACCGTCCCGTCTAATCGTTTCACTGGGGTTCTTTAAAAGTCGGTGTGATGTTTAAGTACTCTCTCCTGGGCGCAAACCATTCATAAACCGAAGGCCTTAAAACGCAATCTCGGGTGAGATGAACTGATCCGCGTTCTGGTTACGAGAGTAACGGACCCCGGTGCGAATCGAAAAACTGTCCGCGACCGCTTGAGAAATACTTGCGGAACGTGGAAGAGGAGAAGAAACAATGAAAGTGTTGAATGAGTTTATGGCCGGTTTGCGGACCGGCGAACTGGTTGAGTTTAATCGGCTGAAGATCATTCCAGTCTTCGTCGATGAAGACCGAAAACTGCCGTTTCTTGATTTGGACGAGGCAGTCAAGCGAGGTTTCATCGAGATTACCGAGATCTCGGAGGGCGGCAGCGTCCCCGATTTGGAAGTCTCGAACAAATCTCAGTCTGACGTCATCATTCTCGACGGCGAAGAATTAATCGGCGCGAAGCAGAATCGCATCGTCAACACCACCATCGTGGTGGGAGCGACGACCAAGATCAAGATTCCGGTCTCCTGCGTAGAGCAACGGCGCTGGCGTTATACCTCGCCAAGCTTCTCGTCAAGCAAATCTCTCGCGTATCCAACTCTGCGTCGCATGAAGCACGAACACGTTACCGCGAGCCTGCGACGCGAGTCGAGCTACGACACCGAGCAGTCCGCCATCTGGCGAGAGGTGGATGCCAAGATGGAGCGCATGCACGTTGCGAGTCCCAGTTCGGCGATGAACGACATGTACGAGAGTAGCGTGGATTCAACCGATGAAGAATTGCAGGTACGTATTCCTCATCGTGAGAAGCAAGTCGGATTTCTCGCTTTTGTCGGAGGCAACTTCGCGGGTGGCGAGCTATTTGGCTCAGCCGAGCTTTGCGAGAAGAAGCTGCCGAAGCTGCTGCGTAGTTATTACCTGGATTCGCTCGATGCGGGTGTTGAGTTTCCGCCGGTTACCGTCGAGCAGATCTTTGCTCAGGTGCAAAGCGCTCATCATGAGCAGTTCGCCGCGATCGGAAAGGGCACCGAGGTTCGATTTGAGACCTCAGACGTCCAGGGCTCATGGAAACTTGTTGACGATCTTATTCCGCACTTGATCGTTTTTCCGAAGGGATCGCGGAACTAAGATTGTTGCCTGAAGTATGAACTGAACCGGGAACAGCTCGCCTGTTCCCGGCTTTTTTTTGGGAACACAGCATTTCAGTTCGTACTGTGAATCGCAATCGCCAAATTGTCATTCGTATTCACAAGATCAAACAACAGCTTCAACTCCCTATAGCTTTCAGGTGTGATGTACAAGCGATTCTGCCCGCCGAAGAAAAATCTTCGATGATAGACAATGGAATGATCCTCACCGTTGACTTCGATTTGACTCTCATAGCGAGCGACTGGGCCCGCGGTAACCGGTTTGATCTTGTCAATATTCTCGACTTGAAACCCGTTCGGTAGCGAAATCGTTACGGTATCTTCCTCCGACCATGGAAAGTGAAAATAGACCCCGTATTTTCGGTTCGCCACGGGGAATAGCGGCGGTGCACCCTTCTCGAAAAAAGCTGGTTGCAAGAGCATTCTCTTGCCGGCGCGTGAAGCGTAATCAGGAACGCGGATGTGGTATTTGCAAATAAACGCTTTAATCGGATGCGTCGCATTGTCGATAACGATTCTTGTTAGTTCAGCCGTTGGGAACCGTTGCTGGATAATTGCCTTTTAGTTCTTCCTCGCGTTTACTCGAAGAGTAGTCCTCGTTCAACTCTTTACGTTCTCTCGCTAAATGGCCCGAATACTCGACTGTCACATTACCCTCTAGAGTTCCGTCTTCGCTAATTTGCAATTTCGCCACGCGGAGTTCCTTCGAACGGTCAGGCGGCAAAAGCGGAGTTCGGGCCCATCTTGGTGGGTCGTCGACGATCAATGCATCCACATCTTCTTCCTGCCACCGCAGCATGCCGGGCCACAAATAGCGAACACCCGGATCGAAAAATTTCCAATTTCCATTCAGCACGATTGCGATTGCCGCAAGTCTCAGGGATCCCGGAACCATGCGGTTGCGCCAAAAGAAAGTGACGCTCCGATCGGGAAGCAAAGCTACGCGCGCATCGAACCCGGCAGCATTTGCCAGAGCCCCGAACAGCAGATCAATGTCCAACCCATTCCCCACCCCACGCTTGAGCGTATCCGCGGGCTTCTTGTTTTCTTTGGTAATATCCTCGGTGGTAAACGCCCATATCGGGTCATTTGTATTCTTGATGTTCGTGCGACAAAACTCGAAAAGCCTTTCCAGCCTTTCTGCATCAGTTTCAGCGCCCGTGATGATCTCTGCCGATTTGGTTTTGATGTCGCCATCAATTTTCAGCAGCTCTTGAAAAACGGGATAAAGGCTTCTGGCAATTAAAACGTAGCCAAATTCCGACGAATCGAGCCCGTAGTTGATCACAGCCCACGATCGGACCGTTTCGTCCGGCGGCATCAAGCGGTCGGGGCGAAACGCAGCCATGTTCCTGACAGTCGTGGAGTAGAAACCATCCGGCTCCCGTTCGAATCGCGGTGTGGGCATGTTAAATGCGAGGATCGGAAACGTTCCTTTAAATGAGTGTTTCGGTTTGATGTGATAAGTAACTGACTGAATCGGAATGTCGCGTTGAAATTGAAGGCGGGTGCGCCTGGCCGAACCTTTCGAGATTACTTCCTTCCATTTGTATTCGATGATCGCTCCCGGCTCGAGTCGCGGAAATGCAAACGACAACACGCTTAGTTTCTCGCCGTTAGAATCGAAGAGAACCCGATTGAAAATATCTGCGGAGTTTACCTGGACTACGGAGTTGTCTGGCGCAACGGTCCGAGCAGCAACCTCACTAATCGCGGTGTCGCGATAATAAGGCAACTCGACCTTTGCCAATTGCTCGCAACCCAAAGCGGTAAATATTTTGATCCGCAGATAATGAACAAACAGAGCGTCATCGTGCGTATCGTCAACCCGGACATCCCAGAAAATTGCTTCAGCGTCCGTGTTCGGTTCAACGACCGAAGATCGCAACGCTAACTCGGCTGAGGTTATTGGCCGCCACTCTTCAGCGCTTGCAGATGCGTTTGAATTTATCGCGCCCAGGAAAAAAACGGCGCTCAACAAAATCGTGGAGCGAGCGACGTCGGGGATGTAGATCATCAATAAGTGCTTGAGTGTATCGAATGTGGTTGGTAATACTTTTACCCGGTCAAGGCAAACTTAACCACCTTGTTCCTCGCAGCGACCAGTAATTCGTTCTTGTCGTTGAAAACCATTCCAAAGGCCGGACCATTCACCTTGATCACGGTAATGAATCGCCCGTCCGCGTCGAAAACTTGTATGCCCTGAATGTCGCCCACGAACACGCGGCCTTTCCCGTCGACTGCAATTGAATGCGCCGCGCTGAACTGCCCGGGTTGATGGCCTGAGCCGCCAAAGCGATTCACGAATTTTCCCTCAGGATTGAATTTGAAAACTGCTTCAGCAAAAGTTCCCAGCGCATAGATGTTTCCTAAGCCATCGATCGCCACGCGCGTGTCCAGTTCAGAACGATCGGCGGCCGTGCTGACCGCTTTTTGAATAGTTCGAACTTCTTTGCCTTGCGAATCGAATCTCACGATGTTGTCGTCGCCGCGATACCAGGCGCACACCAAACCACCGTCGGCTGTTGTTCGCACATCATCAAAACCATCGCCGCCGCTGTAGGTGATTTCTCCGAGTTTTTCTCCGTTGTCGCCGCGATAACGGATGATCTTTCCGCTCTGCACGATGTAAACAGTACCATTGCGATCGGCGGCGAGTCCGCGCAAAGGCATTTTGCGATCGACCATCCATTGCGTGATGAATTTGCCCTGCGCATCGAAGACTTGAACGCGCCCGCCCTGATATTCGCCCACGTAGATGTGACCCTGGCCGTCGATGCCGATGCTGCGCGCGTCGGTCATCATGCCGGCGCCGATGCCTTCGCTGCCGAACGTCTGAACAACGGTCGCGAAACCGTTGGATCCTCCACCGATTCCGCTGCCGCCACTCGTGCCACCGCCGATCGAGCTGACTGACCTCATCAACGGCGCGAGGGCGCCGAAGACACCCGCGATCACGATGATGACAATGAAAACAGGCACGAGTACCAGAAACCAAATTATCTTGCGCGCGCCGGCGGTGACTTGCGGCCCCACGTTAATGTCGATTTGCGAGATGATGCGCGCGGGCTGGCCGTGATGCGGCAAAGAGAGTTGGCTTTGGCAGTAAGCGCACTTCACCGCGCCAATGCCGAACGCGTCCGGCTGATATGAAACCGGCGCACCGCACTTGGGACATTCAAAAGTTTCCATGGATTCGAGTCGCGGAAGAGTACAACAACAAGGCTCGTCTCGAAAATCGAAACGAGCCCGAAGTACGACCAGCTGTTAGCTTGTCTAAGTAAGGACAGGCTGGCAGCCTGTCATACACGCGATCGCCGCGCGCGATCTTCACGGCTTGTGGCGAGTAATTGATCCTGCGCAGTTCCTGCATCTTGCCGGTCTTCATCGTACCTTCGACCAACTCGTATCCCAGCATCGCGATGATGCGGCCACGGATAAACAGTGGGCGCGAGTTTCCGTACCAGTCCACACAAGAAGCGTGGCACGCGTCGTCAACTGCTCTTTCCGACTGAGCCGTTAGTTCGCCGACTTCTTCAAAATGCAATCCGTCGTTACGCAGAAACAGAATCGCCGCAGAGTCTTGGAACAAATGCTTGTAGCCGGAGCGGCCGGGCACGCTGATTGGCAAACCCAGCACTCCCGAGTTCGGGCCATCAGGCTTATAGAAGAACCCGTGACTGCGCAACTCGCCCTGCGATGCCCCTTTGCGAACGAATTCGTCAGCGACTGCGGGCGCATCGGATAATCGAATCGAAGAGAAGTGCAGATTGCTGCCGTCGGTGCCGACCACGATCGCGTCGGAGCCGAGCGCTTCGATGCGATCGACGCCGTGATTAACTTTCAGTTGGCTGACTTCGCCGTCGCTCCAATTCACAACGAACAGATTTGATTCGCTCTTGTTCTCCGGCGCGCCCCAGCCGCTGCCTGTTCCGTACAGGAGATATTCGCCGACGAACCGATTCTGAAAAGTGTAGCCGCGCGGCTTCGGCAATCCATGGTAATCCCATGACGAAGCGTCGTTCGTACCATCGTTGAACTCCGAAAGCGGCACACGCAGCAGAGCGACGTCGCCGTTTGTTCGCTCAGCGCTCCACATGTCGTCGCCTGATCCATTCGATCGCACGAGCACGTTCAAGTGCTTGTCGTCGCTTTCGAGAAACGAAAATTGATCGACGGGACTGCCGGAGACGCCCAACGCACTCGGACTTTGACCATCGAGCGGCATGCGATAAACCATCGATCGTTCGGTGCTGCGCTGGCCGTAGTACGACCACTCAGTCGTCCATACGTAAACGGATTCCGGCGAAACGTAGAAGACGCGTCCCGGAGGTCCGAGCACGGCAGTCGCATCGCATTTGAAGTCGCCATTCGACAGATCGCAGGTCGTCACGGTATGCAAGGCGAGTCCTGAGTTTGGATTGATGTCGCGCGCCGGGCGATACACATGCGTGGCCGAGACGATGCGCTGAAACTCTTCCGGCTTCGCGCCTTTATGCCACTTGCGCACGGCGGGAAATTCCGTCAATGGATCGTCCGCGTATGGATTCATGTACAGCGGCGTGTAAAAGATTAACTTGTTACCGATCAAGCGACTCGCATAGTTGCGCGACGAGTAGTAGTCGTTTGAACGCAGGTGATACGTGGAGCGATACGACAGATTACCCACCCGGTCGATGTTGAAGAGTCCGACTTCCGTGCCGCCACGTTCATAGCTGTAGCCAATCACCACCACCGTGTCATCAGACACGAGCATCTCGTCGTACCAGGTGTAACGCGGATCGATTTCCGGTCCGTAAGCGTTGACCGCTGAAATTGATTTCAGCGCTCCGTCGCCAACCGCCACCGTGAACAAGCGTCCGCGTCTTAACACGACCAGGTGATCGCCGTGCAGCTTGACGATGCCGCCCTCGTCGACGCCCGCGTGCTGCGTGTTGGTTATTGACTCAGCTTCATTCTTAGCGGCGTCAGCCTTTGCGGCGGGTGCCGCGGCCTGATCGGTTGCCACTGATTCCGCCGGACTGGCGAGTCCTCCTGCCCGTCGTACTTGTCGTTTTCGCTCTTCGGCTAGTTTGCGAAAGTACGCTTTCATTTCGTCTTCCGAGGCGAAGGCGCGCATGTTTTTGTCTGCGGGTTTCTTTTCCCAACGGGCCAACGCAGTGGTCGACTGGCCGGCGGCCGCTGCCAGCGCGAACAAAACAACGAACGTTACGGCGGCTGAAATCCCGAAAGATATCGCGGACAGCGCGAAACTCTGGACAGGTCGAAAGACGTCTTTCATCACAAATGCTCCTTTTCGGACTTGAAACAGATCGAACAACCGATAGAAGGAACGTGCGGGTGGGACAAACTTGCGGGACTTTGTCGCCGGAAAGTGGCTTTACAGAACCGCGAGTAGTAGCGAGCAGGTTAATGAGCGTTGTTCGGGGCAGGCGATTACAGAACCGCGAACGGTAGTGAGCGGGATAAAGGCGCAACGTTCGGGCAGCGCACTAGAATATTCCCTAAACGTTGAATCTTTATCCCGCTCGCTACCGCTCGCGGTTCTGTAACGGATTAACCTTCGTAGGTCTGCGCTAACTGTCCATCAATGAAGATGCGATACCGCTGTGGACGCAAGCCGGCGAGAAACAGTTTGCGCTTCTTCTCAATCGCTACGTTGTGCTTTTCGTTGATGCCGACAACGAAGTCGTAGCGCTTGGTGAGCTTCAGTGAGGCAAACCGAAAATCTTTAACAACCGTTGTTTCGTCGACTTTTATTTCCAGGTTTCCGATGACCCGGTCGAACGAGAAATCGACGCGATGTTGTTCATTAACACCAACAGTGAAACTGAATTGCATGAAGTGATTTGTAGCGGCCTTGGATGACTATTGAATCTTGATGATCGGGATTTGTCCTTCAAAATGTTCCTGAAGCTTCCTGGCGAGTTCGGTCGTTTCGAGATTCACCGGCCAACAGTAGACCTTCATCTTGTCTTCCGGATGCAGCAATGCGATGTCTTCGATCGTCTCTTGAAAACTCCTGAAAGCCAGACCGCGCCGCCGATGCTCCGGCGAAATACTCGCGTCCGCAAGGTACAGACAGTCCCAGGTTATGGGTTGTTTTTTCGCTTCCTCGAATACTTTTTGCTCCAGGGTTCGAATCTGTCTCGGCAATTCGCCACTCGAGATTGGGTTTTCCTGCAGCGACTCAAGCAGTTCGTGCGGAACGGGAAATAGAAATGTACTGCCGACTACAGTCGTTCCCAACTTAACGACCCTCAAGCAAGCGGGTATGTGTTCTAAAATCCAGTCAATGGATTCACCTTTGATCAGAGTTTCCGCCGGCAAACATTCTTGAGCAATATGACTGGCGCCATAAATATCTTCCAGCCGCGCGCCTGCTCGCCTTGTCTGAAAAGTGTATTGCAGCAGTTCTTGTCTCACCGGCCACTTGAGTGCCGAAGCGCCCCAGCAGTACATCGCAGTCAGGAACAACCAGTCGACCCAATTACCGTTGTAATACGCCCAGCGATGCGTCGGCGGAAGCTTAACCGTGATGCTAAAAGCGAGAACTGCCACTGTGTCGATGAGGGTGGCGGCGCAAAGATAACGAATGCATTGGTGGAGCGGGAAGGGAATTTCGGAATTGTCCCCAGTGACTAATCCGATTGCCAGTATCAGACTTGAGCATGTCAACAGAACGTAGATGAAATCAACTGCCAGGCCCCAAGGGTCGAGCGAGTCCCCGCCAACTCGTTTCGCGATCCAAGTTGGCACGCCAGCCAGGACTAAGCTGATGCCGATTGGAATCAACACTTTCGTGAAAGGACTGACCGCAGGCAGTCGCGGCCGATCAAGTGAGGAATAGATCATATAAATCGCGATGAGCCAAAACAAATCTGAAGCCAGATAGAAGATGTCGCTCCACCAGGGATAAGGGACGGCGGCAATCTTGAACGACGCCCAGATCCAGAGGGCTTGTCCAACCGTCCAGACGACCAAGCCCATTGAGATCCAAACGGATGAAATAGCGGGACTGGCTTGTGCCTTATCTGCGCGCTTCGAAATTAACCACAGACCCAACACGCCTCCAACCAGAGCCTGGACGCCGTATATGTTGCTCGCCTTGTGCAGGAAACTATCGTGGACAGGATCAAGCCACGACAAAACGATTAGGAGCGACAGTCCAATGTAGAGCCCAAATAAAAACGCTTTGCCACCGTCGGCCGTAAGTCGCGTCTCAACTCTGGAGAAGAACGGCATGATTAAGATCCATTCAACGGGTTTGGCGAACGCGGTCCCCAACCAGGGCGACGGAGACAGCAACAATTAGGACGAGTGTGGTGCTGACAGTTTCGTTTTCAATGTGCAGTCGCGATTAGAAACAGCCGAAGAAGTTGTATAAACGAACGGTGGAATTAGCGGAAGAAACCGCGAGAGTGCGTCCATTCAAAACTTAACGCGATAAACGTACGCGAAACCTCTAACCCCGATGGATTGGCCAACGCTGACTAACAAGGATCAGTTAGGGTCGAGAACACATTAAGAACAAACAAAACATTGGTTGATGCGAAGCCTGAACTGCGCCCGTCTGTTATAAGTCTGAAAGGTCGACGGCCGCGGATTCTAGCATGATTCGCATCAGCCGAGGGAAAAATATGAGCTGTGAAGGCTTTATCGCCAGTTGAATTGCCCCATTACTTCGCTCGCGGGTCCGGTTTGACCACGAGCGGCTGAGTTTGACTCTTGCCGTTCACAGTCAGCCGCACCGTGTAGTTTCCCGGGAGCGCGAGTTGGCCGCCTCCGCGACCGCCGCTCCCTCCGCCTCGTCCGGCTGGTGCGGTTGGAGTCGGACGGAAGTCCCAAATCCAGCGATGAAAACCTGCGGTCGCCGGCAGAGGTTCTTGCGTGCGCGCCCAGAACGGCGGGTAGTTCAGTTTGTCGGGATCGATTGGCGGGAACTTGTCTTCGCTCGAGTATTTGCGAATGACTTCGCCTGAAGGATCGATTATTTCAAGTGTCACCGGCCCGCTCGCACTTGATTTCAAGTAGTAATCGATCATCGCTCCGGCCGGCGAATTCTCTGCGATAGGTTCGTCGCGCGGAATTGGCGTGCCGACAAAGTCCGCGCCGGGAATAAGCTGGATGACATCCGCGGGCTCAAAAAGATGCGCCGCACTGTTACCGATATTGCCGCTTAGTTGTCGCAGCGCCGAAATGTTATCCAGGACCCAAAAGCCGCGGCCGTGAGTCGCGACGATGAGATCGTTGCCATGGAAAGCGAGATCGCGCATCGAGGCGGGTGGCAGATTCAATTGCAGAGACTGCCAGTGATCGCCGTCGTCAAACGAAACGAACACTGCGCGCTCAGTTCCCGCGTAGAGCATGCCCGCACGCTGCGGATCTTCCTTCACGGTTTGCACGTAAATCCCCTTCGGCAAACCGCGCGTGATTTCTGTCCAAGTCTTTCCCGAATCGCGCGTGCGAAAGATGTGCGGATCGTAATCGCTAAGTTGATGACGCTCGACGGAGGCGAAAGCTTTATTCACATCGAAGTGCGACGCATCGATCATCGTCACCTTGCTCCACGAGGTCAGTTCAGACGGCGTGACATTTGTCCATGTCTTGCCGTCATCGTTCGTCACTTGAATCAAACCGTCGTCAGTCCCAATCCAAACGAGCGAACTACGCAAGGGTGACGGCGCAATCGTGTAAATCACGCCGCGACGTTTGTCTGCCGGTGCGTCGGCCGCAGCTTCGGGATTGAGATTCGCGGGCACGCCGGGATCTTCGCGGGTCATGTCTTGACTGATCTGCGTCCAGCTCTCGCCGCCGTTGGTCGTTTTGTAGAGAAATTGATTCGCGTAATAGAGCGCGTGCGGATCAGCTTGCGAGAAAACCACCGGTTGCGTCCAGGCATGACGATAGGGGGACGGTTGCCCAAAACCGCCGCCGCCACCGCGTTCAGGCGAAACATTCTTCGTTTCACCCGTAATCACATTGCAGCGCGATACCGTCCCGCCAAAGAGAAGTTCCGGATGCAGAGGATCGGGCGCGGTGTAGCCCGACTCGCCGCCGGCGCACAAACCCTCCCAGTCACGTTGTGAGATTTCGCCGTGGCGACTGCGCGAAGGCGACCCGACTGCGCCGCTGTCCTGTTGCGCACCGGTCACCCAATATGGAAAGCGATAGTCCGGCGCGACGTGATAAACCTGCGCGGTAGCCTGGTTGTACCAGGAACTCCAGGTTTCGGCGCCGTCGACGCTGACGATCGTGCCCTGATCGCTGGCCATCGCCATACGTTTAGGATCGTCCGGATTGATCCAAAGCTGATGAAAGTCGTCGCCGGTGGGATCTCCTTTGATCGCCTTCCAAGTTTTGCCGCCATCAGTCGAGCGATACATCGAAGTGTTCATTACATATACGACGTCCGCGTTCTTTGGATCGGCGGTGATCTTTTCGAAATACCAACCCCGACCCCACAGGCGTTGGTCGCTCGAAAGTCTGGTCCAGGTTACGCCCGCATCGTCTGAGCGAAATACACCGCCGAAATTTTTCGTCTTGGTTGGGTCTTCGGGATGATCCTTGTCGTTGACGAACGCGTCGACTACCGCGTAGATGCGATTGTGATTCGCTGGCGAAACTGAAATGCCGATGCGGCCGCGACCTTCGGAAGGAATGCCTTCGTCAATCTCTTTCCACGTCGCGCCACCATCAGTTGACTTGAAGATTCCGCCGCCCGGCCCGTTCGCCGGCGTGTAGATGAACCAGGGCGGCCGACGCACGTTCCACAGCGCCGCATAAACAACCTGCGAATTTGCCGGATCGAAATTGAGATCGATACCGCCGACATCGTCACTTTTGAAGAGAACTTTTTGCCAGGTTGTGCCGCCATCCTTCGAGCGATAGATGCCGCGATCAGGGCTTGATGCGTACACATTGCCAAGCACCGCGACAAAAACGATGTTTGGATTTTTCGGATCGACAATGATGCGGCCAATCTGCTTCGTGTTCTCAAGACCGATGTGCTTCCACGTCTTGCCCGCATCGGTTGATTTCCACATGCCGTCGCCGTATTGAATCGAATCGCGCATGTCGGCTTCGCCGGTGCCGACGTACACAACGTCAGGGTTCGAAGCCGCTACGGCGATCGCGCCGATTGATGCTGACGACGCTGCATCAAAGATTGGATTCCACGTGCGACCGGAGTTGGTCGTCTTCCACACGCCGCCGCCGACCGATCCGAAATAGAAAGTGTCGGGCTGTCCGACGACACCCGTGACCGCATTGGTTCGTCCGGCGCGAAATGGTCCAATCATGCGCCAGCGCAGACCTGAATAAAGCGAGGGGTCGTATTGTGCGTTTGCGATTGGCGAGATCGCTAGAGCAGTAGTGGCTACGATTAATGACATCAATGCCCGAATGATCGATTGATGGATCGAAGGCATGCGCTCTCCTGGGTTAAGAAATGTGATGTAAAAGCTCCGGAGGAGCCTAATGTTTATAGCTAGAGGCAGATACTCTAACAAAGAGCTCCGTAGGAGCGAAATGCATCCCTTCATCTTTCGCTCCTACGGAGCTTCATACTACTTCTCAGCGGTATCTATAAACATTTCGTCCCTACGGGACGAAAATGTTGTCGTTCAGCAGAATCGTGTAGCGGGCCTCCGTGTTCTGTAGCGCCTTTTTGCAATCGAGTTGAAGAAACAGGCGTTTGCTTGCCTAACGAGGTTCGTCACTTGGTGGCGTTTCAATTTGTTTTCTTCTCGTCCTTCTTGGGAACGTCCGGCGCAGTGAAGTCGGGCAGCGGATCGCCCCAGATGTAATGATTGAACCAGGCGAGATTGTGCTGCATCACCGCGCGTTGCGACTTTGGTTTAGTGATGCCGTGGCCGAACCCTTTGTACACGACCATCTCGACTTTGACGCCTCGATCTTCTAACCCTTGCCGCAATTCATAAGCGTTGGCAATCGGCACCCGGCGATCCAATTCACCGTGCTGAATCAGCGTCGGCGTTTTTGCGCCTTTGATGTAAGACATGGGCGACGTCTTCTGGTAGATTTCCGGGTCCATCGCCGGATCGTTGCCGAGATAGTTGATCGTGAACGGCGTGATGTCGGTGTTGTAGTAATACGTCGCCCAATTCGAGATGCCCGCGCCCACGGAGATCGCTACAAACCGATCGGTTGAAGTCGTCAAGAACGCCGAGATGTAACCGCCCTGGCTCCAACCCATGCACGCAACTTTGTTCTTATCGACCCAACCTTTGGCGATCAGATAGTCAACGCCAGACAGCACATCCCACGCATCGCCGACGCCGAGATTGCGCATGTTGAGCTTGCGAAACTTCTCGCCGTAGCCGGCACTGCCGCGATAGTTCACTTTCAAAATCAGCGCGCCACGCGCGGCCCAAATGTCCGAAGGATAGTAGCGCGCATCGGGTGTGAGTAGCACCGGCCGATCGATGCCAGTCGGGCCGCCGTGAATAATGCAAAGCAATGGATACTTCTTTGTGGGATCGAAATCGGGCGGCTTGATCAGGACGCCTTCGATCGTCGCGCCGTCCTGGCTTTTCCATGAAACCAACTCGCGCGTGCCTAAAGTTAAATCCTTTGCCTGGGCGGTAAAGTCAGTCAGTTTCCGTGGCGCGAATTCTTTCATGGTCGACACAAACACTTCGCCCATCATCGTCGGCGATGCGGCAGTGAAGGCCAGGCGATCTCCCGAACGCGTAAATGAAAACGATCCGGCCATGAGATCGTCCGGGCGGGAAATCCTCGTCACCTTCGTGGACGATGGATCGACGCGAAACAGGTGCGAAGGTGTTTTCTCTAATCCGGTAAAGTAAATGCCGTCGCGTTTCCAATCCAGTAGTCCCGGGTTTTCATCGAAAGAATCCGTGATCGAGCGGGGCGGGCCGCCATCGATGCTGACGACTGCCAGTTTTGAATTGCTGGCGAAATAAAGTTTGTCTCCCATCTCCGAGTTGAAGACGATTTGTTTTCCGTCCGGCGAGAAACGAGGATTGCCGTCCGGACCGGGCTGATCGACGATTTTCTTTATCGAGTCATCACTCAAATTCAACAGGTAAATGTCGTCGGTTACGCCCTGAATCAAGTCGGGATTGATTGTCGCGCTGAAGGCTATCGAGGATCCGTCTGGCGACCACGCAAACGAATCGATGCTGAAATCTTTTTTCTTCGTTCTTTGTTTGCCGACCACGGGCGCCTGCATCGCATCCGCCACGTTCAAGGTCCACAGATGAACGTAGCTATAACCTTCGCGCACCACGTCGTAATCCCCGAAATACTCCTTGCGGTCTTTCTGCGGTTGGGCGGTTGGTTCAGTCGCTGTGTAAGCAAGCATCTTTCCGTCTTCCGACCACGAAAAGCCGTTGATCGCCGTTTCAGATTTGGTCAGCTGCTGCGCTTCGCCGCCCTCGGGACTGATCAGAAAGACCTGGTTCTTGTCTTCAATTCGATTGCTGAGAAACGCCAGCCACTGCCCATCGGGAGACCAGCGCGGACTTGTGGAAGATTTATCGCCGCGGGTCAGTTGAAAGCGCTTGCCCGTTTCGCTGTTGACGAGACAAATTTGGGTAATAAAGGCGTCTTGTTTGAAATCACCGTAGCCAATCGTGTAAGCGATCCACTTTCCGTCAGGCGAAATCTGCGTCCCGCCGACCGATTGAATGGTGAGCAGCTCGTCAACCGTTGGCACGTGGCGCTGACCATAAGCCGACTGGCAGATCGTCGCCAGCAAAACCAGCAAAGGCAGCAGTGAAGGGGATTGTTTAGTCATGGGGTTGTCCTTCCGGATTTGGCGGCTTGTTTTCTATTGCTCGACCGAATTAGCACAGAAACGTGCCATAGCCACGTAATGTTTATAGAAAGTGCATGGCCTTCTCAGTTTGGCCGCAGAGAGCGCAATGCTTAGCATTCCGCTCTTTGCGAGACGAGAAGAGGCAATCGCGTGGCTATAAACATTTCGCCACTCTGCGGCGATGATTCAGTTCACATCCTCCAGAGAACTAATCGAAGGACTGTTGAGGCAAGCCCCCGCTTGCTATGAAAATTTCGTCCCTACGGGACTGCTACGCGTCTTCCGCGATCCGGATCCGAAAGGGCGAGCTTACTCAACAATCTCAAAATCGATCCATTGAGTTGATGTCTGTGTCTCAGGCGGCGCCAGTTCGTCAGTCAAGATCACCTGCAAAAAATAATCTCCCGGCGGCAGAGAATCAGGCAGGGTGAAGGTCCCGCCGACGATAATTGCTTCCTGGTCTGGTTCCTTGGCGCTCACCACGTGTTCATCAGCGGCGGTTAATACCTTTTCCGAACCGCGGAACAGATAAATTTGACTCGTTAGCTTACTTGAATTGTGCGCATCCTGGCGCGCGCCATAGACCAGGTACGAATACTCCAACGCATCGCCTGGCGCGAAACGCCGCATCGCCGGGCCGCCCGTGATTTTCGCGGCTGTAGTCTGCATGATGAGTCCCGCAACCGAAAGGCGAGTCGCGCGTGGTTCGGGAATTTCAACCGACTCGGAATCTGAGCCTAAGCGTCCAGAGCCAGCGTCGCGAATAGCGACCCGCACCTGGTATGGCCCAGCCTTTTGCATGGGCATGCTGAGTGTGTAAACCAGCCCCTCGCTTAGTATCCGTTCGTAATCGCCCGACGGGACGGACAAAGGTTGAGGACGCACAACTTCTTGCGAGACTTTCCCATTGTTATCGAATGCCACGACAGCCAAATCGAAAGAACCCTGGTAGTTACCCTGTGCGGATTGTGTAAGTGTGATATCCCGCGCGTCTACATGAATGAGAACCTTCAGTTGTAATCGGCCGGTAGAGAGCGCCGTCATTTTGAGACGCATGTCCTCGTTAACAAATGGAGAGGCGAGCGCATCTCTGAGCACGTCATCCCTGGTTGGCTTTGGCGCGTCAAGCGAATTGGATCCAAACCGGTGAAATTCAGCGCGACTTCTAAGCACCAGCTCGGGACGTTTCAGCCTGAGAGTGACTTTGTACAGTCTTTCCGGACGTTCTTTTTCGGCGTCATCCGGACGGTACGCCATTAGATAATAGCCCTGCTCGCTGTCGATAATGCGCCGCAGGCCATTATTCAAGTCGTTGTTGCTTTGCACGAAAATTCCGCCGGTTTTTTCGGCGAGATAACTCAGGGTGTCCTGGGCCGTGTTAAATCTCAAACCCCGCTCGCGCATTATTTTATCAACTTGATTAGCAGCCAGATTGTATTGACTGTCATCCGCCGTCATGCCCGGCTTCGGCAACCCGCGGGCATCAATCGACGAAATTACTATGGAGTGTTGGTTAGCAAACTTAATCAGTCTGTCGAGTGCATCGGTCACGCCGGAAACCAGCGCTGCCCGATTTGTCAGCGGAAGATTTTCAGAAACGACCACGATGGATTTGCGTCCCGGGAAACTGGCCATCCGGTCGATGACGAAAGCGAGCGCTCCCAGCGAGCCTCCGAAAAACTCTTTGTGCGATAAGTCTGGCGGCGTGCCGCTGCTGTAACCCTGCAAGTCGACGCCATTTTCATTGTGGTTAAATGGGTCGATAGATTCGAGCGCCGAAATCCCGCCGCGCCCCGTCGGATACCATCTGATCCCCTTAATCGTCGTCAGCAGTTGTGATCGATTTGCGGTGAACTGCTGCATTGCTCCGGGACCGCTACTGGAGCGCACCACGGCGATGAAGTCCGTCGGCTCAGTCTGTTCGGACACGAATTTTTCAAGCGCATTGCGCGTTCTGGCTATGCTTTCAAAAGACAATCCAAAGTCGTCAACCAGAATAGCAATCGCCCTTCGCACGCTTTCAGGGCGCAGCGCGTGCAGCCGGGGCGGCGTTGCTTCGGCAGGCCGGGTCGCAGTTCCTCGCGTCGCGCCGCCGGCATTGGACGTCAAAGGGATATAGGAAAATCCTACGATGTCTCGAACGCGGCCGTTTTCCGTTAGCTCAAAATCATCGGGCCGCAGATTAGTAATTTGCTTTCCATTCTTGTCGGTGACCACCGCATCAACCTGGACAAGATTGGTGGTTACCACTACCCGATCGTCAACGGTAGCTGGTGGTTTGTCTGGTGGGTTTTGCCCGCGGGAGGAACCGGCGCAAATCAGCAGACACGCCAATAGGACGGCGGCGCGCTTCCAAAGCAGATGATTTGACATGAATTCCGATTCCTTGACTTGGCTAGCTGCAAATCCGGGGAGACGCGCTTGATGATCCTGTGAACTTGGCCAAGCATAACACGCGGCGCTTGGCAGTCGAATTGATTCGGCGAGTTTAGTTTCCGATCGGCCGGCGCTTCTTTGGATAGATCGCTTTCACTGTCGAAACAACGCCGTCTGGGGGCGGTGGCTGCGAGCCGAGCTTCCGCGCCTCGGCCATCGCCTTCTTTCGCGCGCGGCGAATGTACGCGCGCAGTTCGGGCCGTTCAAGGTCTTCAGGCTTTCTAATCTTGATGTGCCGGATATGCTTGCCGGAACCTTCGAGAATGCCTTTCGGATCGGCCAACGTCGCGCCATCGTTGAAGCCGAGATTCGCTCCCTTGGTGTAAACCGCAATGTGAAAGATTCCGTCGCCAAGTTTCTCGCTTGTGCCATAGCCGATGGCGACGGCGCTGTATGCGTCATAAATATTTTCGTAGCAGGGAGCTATTTCATCGAGCAGCAGCGCCCGAAGTTGGAGGGCGAGATCGCGAGTCGTTTTGTCGTACGGCTTCAGGAATTTCAGAAGCTCGCGGGGCGGCGGATATTTCACGGCGCTGGATTCTAACTATGAAAGTAGTCGTTCGACAATCTTTTCGACGTGAATCTTTGTGGTGTCGAGGAATGTTACACCTTCGCTTTCGCTATCGCGGAGAATCAACGGCAGCTCCGTGCCGCCCAGGATTACGCCATCAACTGCATCGCGCTCGCGAAGTTGATCGATGATTGCGAGTAAACCCGCGCGGGTTTCGTCGGTAAAGACGTTCTTGAGCAGTTCGCCGATATACTTTTCGTGAATGTAAGCCTGCTCTTCACCATTCGGCACGACGAGGTCGATTCCAGAGCGCGCAAAGACGTCCTGGTAGAAACCGCCCGACATCGTAAATCGAGTTCCGAGCAACGCCACGCGTTTAAGTCCGAGATCGCGCGCTTTGTCACAGGTTGCTTCGACGATACTTACCAGAGGAATACTGGATCGATTTTGCAGTTCATCAAAAACTATGTGAGGTGTATTCGCGGCGAGCGCCCCGAAATCAGCGCCCGCGTTCGCGAGTCGAGCGATTTCGATTACAAGTTCGTCAGCAAACGCGTCGAATCGATTAGCGGTCGCGAGCGCGACGTATTTGTTGACGTCAACGCTGTTGATGATGATTGAAGGATAGGTGTCGTCCTGCTTTCGCTCGCGGTAGGCCTCAATGATGAAACGGTAATATTCAATCGTAGATTCCGGGCCAACGCCGCCGATGATGCCGACAGTTTTCATGTTTCGTTCACAGGCTCGGAACTTTGCCTCAAAAGTACTTTGTGTCAGTACCCGGAGCGGTAGCGACGGGATCATAAGGAATCTTAGATTAATTAAGGATCATCTAGATCCCGTCGCTACCGCTCCGGGTACTGACATGCGGACGCTTCAGCGCAACTGGCCGAACAGGAACGCGTAAATGTCGGCATTCTGTTCGTTTCGTTGGCGCTTGGTCGAGCCGAATCCATGACCGGCGTCATAGTCGACGCGCAACAGAACTGGTTTGCCGCTGTTTGTTGCCGTCTGCAAACGCGCGGCCATTTTTGCGGACATCCACGGCTCAACGCGCGGATCATTGATGCCAGTGACAAGCAACACCGCCGGATATTTCACGCCGTCTTTGATCTTCAGATAGGCATCCATCTCCAGCAGTGCCTTGAATCCTTCTTCAGTTTTGGTGGAGCCAAACTCGGGAATGTTGGGAACCCCGTTTGAGGTGGTTTCAGCGCGCACAGCATCGTTGACCCCCACAGCATCGACTGCCGCGCCGAATAGATCCGGCCGTTCAGCGATTGAGTTGCCGATCAAAATGCCGCCGGCACTGCCGCCTTCGCCGGCGAGATGCGCAGCGCTCGTATACTTTTCGTTGATGAGATATTCCGCGCACGCGATAAAGTCTTTCCACGTGTTCGGCTTCGTCTTCAGTTTGCCGGCCAAGTGCCACTCCTCGCCGTATTCGCCGCCGCCGCGCACGCCCGCGAGTGCAAGAATGCCGCCGTGTTCCAACCACGGCAGATAACCCGAGGCAAAGAATGGCTCAGTGTTGACAATGCCATAAGCGCCATAGCCGATCATCAGAGTCGGATTTGTTCCATCTCGCTTCAAACCCTTTTTCGAGAGAATCACCAGCGGCACCATTGTTCCGTCATAGCTCTTGGCTTTCACCGATACAGCATCGATCGAAGACATGTCGATCGGAATTGGCGGAACCAGCGTTGTGTCAGTCGCCTTTTGCGTTGCCGGATTGTAGGCGAAATATGCTGCCGACTTGGTCCATGACGTCAGTCCGAACAACAGCCCTTCAGTCAGTTGATCCGTCCACCCGATATTCGCAGTTCCGTCGTAAGGCAGCTTGATCAATTGCGGAGCGCCACCTTTGTAATCGACGCGCCAGAGCTTGCCGACGCCACCATCGAGTGTCTGTACATAAAGAGCATCTTTGGCCGCCCCAGTCGCCGTGACTACAGCGGAGCTGGCCGGGAAGATTGTTTCGGCCTTCGCCAGGTCAGGTTGCGCAAGATTGATGTGAACAACTTTGTAGCGCGGCGTGTTCTTGAACGTCAGCAAATAAACGTCGTCGCCGTGCAAGTCGACGTTCGCGACCTCATCGTCAAGCGAAACCAACTTCCGCCAAGGAATCGGCGTCTGAGTCAGTTTGTCGATCGTGGTGAAGTAGTACTCTGAATTTGGCGACACGCCGGAGTTGACGAGTGCGATGACGTACTTTGATCCGATCGGCACATACGAGAACACCAGCGGCGTCGTCTCCATCTTGATCGCCGGATTTACTTCGTATCCAAAGACCGCCACGTCGCTGTCGGGATTTGTGCCGAGCGTATGCAGATAGACCCGGCTCTTTTGATAAAGCTCAGTTGCCGGCGCGCCTTCAGCCAACTTCTGCAGACGGTTGTAGAGAAAAGAGTGGTTGTCCGGCAGCCACGCCCCGGCGCCGAACCGCGCACGGTCGATGCGCTCGCCCATATCTTTACCGGTCGCCGTCTCGATTACGCGCATCTCGCCATTTTCAGAGCCGCCCACGGAAATTGTGTAGCTCACATATTTCCCATCGAACGAAGGGTTGTAGGAATCGATTGAATAGCGTTTGCCCGGTTCTGAAAGCTTATCGGGATCGAGCAGCAGGCGCTCGGCCCCTTTGAACCCTTCGCGAACATACAATCGGCGATCGTTCTCGCCGGGAGCGAGGCGATAATAGAAATAATAATTGCCGGCGCGCTGCACACCCGACACACGCACGCCAGTGTCGCTCAATTCTTCGAGCCGCTTCAGCAGTTCGCCGCGCATCGGCAGTTGATCGAGATGGCTACGCGTGTAGTCCGCTTGCGCCTTCATCCAGGCGGCAAAGTCCGCATTCTTGCTGTCTTCCATCCAGCGGTAGGGATCGACAATCTTCTGGCCAAAGTAGGTGTCGGTCACTTCATGGACCGGCGCTTTTGGCGGTCCTTGCTGTGCGTACGCTGCTGAAGCGAATAGGGCAATCAGTGCGACGGCGATCGAAATGTGTTTCTTCACTTGCATGGCGGAACCTCCATTTGGGGACCAGCGGACTGATTTTTGGACACCACGAACCTGGAATGCTGCTTAATAACCTATTGCTCGATGACTGGCAAGGTTACCTGCGAAGGATATCCGAGAAACGGGTGACCATGTTCCGTTCGTAGGCGGGAGATGCTTCGATGATGAGCCGGTCGTATTAAATCGCCGATTCAGGGCCGACGCCGCCTATGCCTCCGACAGTCTTCATGCTGGATTCCTTGTTCGCGTATTCCCGCCGCGCATTTTGCCCCGTACTCATCGGCATGGTGTAGGTTGCGGGCTGGCTTTAGCGACCGGCACTCCGAAACAGAAACTGTCCTGAATCGCGGGCGGCGGGGAATACGTTGATCCATCGCTATTCTTGACCTTGCTCAGATCAAAACATGTAGGGCACATGAGACCCCAATAGTTGCCCCGAGAATTATCCGAGAGTTCGGTGAGGAGGCGATAAAAGATGGGAGGGGTGTTCCCTTTCATCAAAAGTACCGCCGTGCTGTACCCAGTAAAGTCGTTCACAGTGATGTGAGCCTTGAACTCAGTTGCTAATGCTGTTGGTTGAGGAGGACCCACGGTTACTTCATGGCTCAGAGTAAGAGCGATAGCTACGTCTCTAACAATATTCCCGCTTACAATCGTCGTATCTCCTAGTCCGAACTTTCCAACCAGGACGATGCCCCCAACCGGTGGCCCAGTTAAGGGAAAGACTGGAACAGACCTGAGAGGCCCAATTATGTTATTGCCTGTTATTTTCGTGTCTCGTCCGAGCGTACCAATGCCGGCGTCAAATGGCCCATGGATCACATTATCCTGAATACTATTTCCGCCCGACACCCAGGTAACAGGCGTTGGCGGAGGTAGATTCGTGCAGGCGTCAAAAACCGGCGGGTCAATTGGGGGAATACTACAATCTCTATTTTCGAGACAGAGTCGGCCCGCTTTTAGTTGGCACTTGCCCGGGAACCTTTTAGTGAGATCAGTTTGAATGCCTATTCGAATCGAATTCCTGGCCCCGACGATCTTATTGTTGCTGATGACTGTGCCTTGGGCAATCGCAACAACGACACCATCAACCGGCTGAGATCCGAAGAGCCTGATGGTGTTTCCACTAAATGTATTCCCTTCACTAAAACGTTCGTCCGGCGTCGGACTGTTTTCCACAGTGAGTTGGAGGAGTCTGCCATCGATGAGGGCATTGAGAAGCATTGGCTCCGCGCCTTCGGTTTGGGCGATGAGTACAGCCGAACCCGCGCTCACAGGCGGATTTGCCCCCAACGTGCCACTCGCAGGTCCGGGTGCGCGAACCGCTTCAAAGCTGTTGTTGATATGAGCAGAGATATGGTTATCGAGGATTTTGTTTCGGTCTGAGTCGCGTCCGACATACAGTGCCCTGCCTCCTTTTGTCCTCCATTCCAGCAGGTTGCCCTTGATTTCAGCGTCGTCCACTGACATCAAACTAATTGCTACAAAACGGGCTCTGATCTTGTTTTGAAGTATTTGAATTGGTGCGCTGCCCGGAGGATGTTTGCTGTTTATGGCGAAGACGCCAAAATCGAAGCCGAGCATGACGCAGTTCTTAATCTGAACATTCTCAGCGGCATTAAGAAAGATCGCGACTTGCGGATTAGATCGGACGTTTAGATCCTTACCCTGGTGGAGGGGAACAAGCGTGTGCGATTGACAATTAAGAATTGTGTTGTCAGCCAAGATTAACGTGTGGGTTAGCGTTGCATTCGCGGTAAGGACACACTGCGCGCCCGCTGCTACCGTAGGAGGTGGACAAGCCGGAATGGGAAATCCTGACTCGCCTGAGTGATCTTTAGACGGATTGAGGGGTAAGTTGCCGCCATTATTCGAAAGGACTTGGGTTGCTTTGTACGTAGGTCTTTCGGTCGCCGCGAAAGCGACTTGGGTAGAAGTCCCGACAATCCTTTCGGTTTGAAAAAAGCCGAAAAGGAAAAAACCAACGAGAATGAGGATCGTTAAGTAAGCGACACCGAATTTCACAGGTGAAGACTTTGCTCTCATTTGCACCTCCGGAGTTGCGGGGAATAGTGGGCGGTTAAGTGCGTGGACTGAGGTTGAAAGAAGAGCGGGGAATTTGGGCCCCTTGCCATCAGCCCGTAACGTTAAGGACGCGAGTACGAGAGGCTTATACAGGAGGCCACAAAAGCGGTCTGTTAGTTACCACACATAGCGGGTACTTCGGAGCGAGGCATTTTGGATTAGGAAACTACCTGGCTAGGAATATCAGCGCTGGCAGGATCGATAGGTACTTGCTCTGTTAGCGCATCACCGGCAAAGTCAGGTGCGAAGGATATCGCGTCGACTCATATATTCGCTGCGTTGCCGGCTGATAATCCTCAGGACGCGCCATGAAAATATTCTCCACGAACTTCTGCGGGTTGCGATCATAAAGCGGAAACCACGTTGACTGCACTTGCACCATCAGGCGGTGTCCTTTCTTGAAAGTGTGATTGTTGGCGCGGAGATCAATGACATACTCGTTTACCTGATTGGGTGTGATTGGCTGCGGCTTATTGAAGCCGTGCAGATAACGGCCGCGAAAGATCTCATCGACGATCATGAGTTGATAACTATTCATCTTCGGGTTATCCGGATTATCGTCCGGATAAACGTCTATGAGCTTCACAACCCAATCGCTGTCGCTGCCAGTTGTTGACGCAAACAGGTGTGCGATGACTTCGCCGTCGATCGTCAAATCGCGATCGAGGACATTAGTCTGCCAGGTCAAGACATCGTTACGGCCTTCGAGGAACTTCTGACTTTGAACCAACCAGGTGTACCAGCTCGAGCCGCGTCCATACGTTGGTTGAATCGGGCGCCTGCGATAGGGAACCGGGCGTGCCGGATCGGAAACATACGATTCGGACTCAGCATTACCTTCCGCAGGCTTGTCGAACGAAAGCTGTTTACTGCTGTGCAGATAAAGATCGCGCGCGACCGCTTCTTTGGGCGGCCATCGATCTGATCGCGTCCATTGATTGCTGCCGCTTTGAAATGTCAGCGCTTCAGGTTGATTGAGTTTGCCTTTGTCTTTCAGGTAATAGGCGAACCATGGCGCCTGTACCTGCGAACGAAAATATGAGCCGGTGGCGCTGCCAAAGTTCACGTCGGCCAGGTTGCGTCCGAACCCATTCCAACCGCCATGGTTCCACGGGCCGAGCACTACGGAATTGTGATTTGTCTTGTCGTATTTCTCGAGGGCGGCGTATGTCGCCAGCGCGCCGTAGAAATCTTCCTGGTCCCACCAGCCGCCAACCACCAACGTCGCGACGGTCGTGCCCTTGAGTTTGTTTCCATATCCGCGCGCCTCCCAATAAGCGTCGTAATTGGGATGCGACACAAAGGCGTTCCACGTGGGAAACTTGCCCTCATTCATTTCCGTAATCTTGCCGAGTGAGCCTTTTTGCAGGTACCAATCATAGGCGTCCTGGTCGAAAGACACTTCAGAGTTTTCCTTCGACGTCTCCATCATCCGCACGTATTCGTAACCGTAGCTTTGCCGGAAGGCGCCGTTGTGAAAGAAATCATCGCCGAGCCAGGCGTCAGTCATCGGCGCTTGCGGCGAGGAAGCTTTCAGCGCCGGGTGCGCATTAATTGTCGCGACCGCAGACAGCCAACCGTCGTACGAAACTCCGAGAATCCCCGCGCGGCCGTTGTTCTGCTTAATGTTCTTCACCAACCAATCGATCGTGTCATAAGTGTCGGTGCTTTCGTCGGTGCCTTTCGCGTCTTTCGGATCATGCATTGGCCGAGTCATGACGAACTCGCCTTCCGACCCGTACCTTCCGCGAATGTCCTGCGCCACAAAGATGTAGCCGTCGGCGACGAGGTCGCGGTATCGTCGATTAATCGCGTCTGAATCTGTGTCCGATATTCCGTAGGGCGTGCGCTCGATGATGATGGGTAGCGATTCCTTCTGATCTTTTGGCGTGAAAATCAGCGTGTGCAGATGAATTCCATCGCGCATGCGGATCAACTCTTCGCGACGATCGAACAGGACGTTTGTGATGACCTCCGGTTGGTTGCTGGTCTTTTGGGCGGTTACTGACCGATCGTTCTGACGCCAGATGACGCCGGTGACTTTTCCTTGCGCGTCGCGCACAAACGTCGCATCGCCATCGATAATCTTGGCAAAGAACTTCGAGGCGCTGGCCGGGTAGATTTGTATTCGACCTTGCCCGGATGCCTGGAGATAGTAGGCGTCGCCGTCACGCAGGAACGACAGGACAAGGTCGGGATTCTCGGGAAAAGCGTATTGGCCCACGTAATCATCAAAGGTCTTCGGATCGATTTTGATTTCGGCGGGCTTTTGTTGTGCGTTGACGAGACTAGTGAAGACCTCGTTTTGCGCCAGTCCTAACAAAGCCCCCAGCGCTAGAATTAGAAATATGGAAGAGACAGCAATTCGTTTCATTTAGTTCCCTTGCAGCTGTGTTCTTCGACTCTCGGTGTCTGGGTGTTCTCCGTGCCCCGGTGGTGGAGTCAGTCACCCAAAATCCACCACAGAGACACAGGGAATTCACCGACACACAAAAAATAACCCGATTTCCTGATGATCAGTTTGCGCAATTCGGTTGCTTGGCGACGGCAACGACCGGCACTGCGGGCAGTTTGTTCTTCAGCAATTCCTGATTCAGTTTCGGGATGTTGGTTTCATTAGTCTGACGCCATCGCTGAAGATCATCGGCGAGCGCCTTACATAATGGCAACGCGCTTTCCACAATCGAACTCGCCGGCCTCATGTCGCCGCTTTGCGCCATCGTCACGTAGCGATTTACGTCACGATTGATCGCGCCAAAGCCTGGCTCAGCGCTCGTGCCGTTCTGAAATTTTTCCACGTCGGCGTCCAACACAGTCGTGGCTTCGCTCACGCTCTTGGTCGGTGAAGTCTTCAGCTCGTTCAAGCGCGCGCGCAACCTGGCAATGTCGTTGTACGACTGAAACGTGATGTTCATCCACTCATCCATTTGTCGTGCCAGATCCGTCTGCGCTTCAAGGTCGTCTTGCGACACATGGACGCGCGGATCGAGCGTGACCGTCAGCGGCTGCCGATACGTTTTTCCATCGATGGTCAGGACAACTTCGTATTGACCGGGCACCACGAATGGCCCTGGCGGTTGATTGATTGGTGTATTCCCGAAGACCGCATGATCGGGCAGCGTGTATTCGATGTAGTTCAGCGGCGCGCCGCGAAAACTAAACGCCAGCGCGTCAGGATGCGGCCATTGCAAATTCCAAACGAAACGATTCAATCCGCGCTGCGTTGGCAGTCCGTCGGCTGGTTCAAACCACCATTCGGGAGCATTCTTCGGACGCGGGTCGCGCGCCGATGCCTTGTCGGTAAATCGGCGAACGAGATTGCCTTTCGCATCACGAATCTCAAGCGAAATTTCTCTCGGCGCCGAATCGAGATAGTAGTAAATGATCGCGCCGTCGGGCGGATTGTCTCCGTGCGGCGTGGCCGGTGGCAGCGGCGTGTCCGGATGATTGTCCCAACGCGTGCGCGTCGCCGTGGCCGGCTTGAGCAGCATCGCGCTCGCCGCAGAATCGATCTGCCGGAGTGGCGAGACGTCATCCAAAATCCAAAGCGCGCGGCCGTAGGTGGCAGCGATCAAATCGTCGCCATGGACCTGCAGGTCTCGAACCGAAACAGTCGGCAGATTAAGTTGCAATGATTCCCACGTGTCGCCGCCGTTGAAGGAAACGTACGCCCCGTGTTCTGTACCACCGTAGAGCAAACCCTTTCGCGTTTTGTCTTCGCGAACGACGCGCGCGATTGCGTTGTCAGGCAATCCATTGACGATCTTTTGCCAGCTCTTGCCGCCGTCGCGCGTCCGAAAGATGTAGGGCTTGTTGTCGTTTCGAGCCGAGGAAATTACATACGCGACGTCGGCATTCGTGGCCGATGCTTCGATCGAAATAATCTCGCTGTTCGCGGGCATTTCGCTCGGCGTGACATCGGTCCAACTCTTGCCGTCATTGCGCGTTAATTGCACGAGGCCGGTGCTAGCGCCGACCCAGATTTCACCGGAGTCAACCGCCGAGGGCGCAAAGGTAGTAATGACTCCCGATGCGTCTTTGGTGGGAGTTTTCTCAGTCAGATCAGGGCTGATTTCTTTCCACGTCTTCGCGCCGTCCGTTGTCTTCAGCATCGATTGCATCCCGACGTAAAGCGTCCTGGCGTCGCGCGGCGAAAACGCGAGTGGCGTTTCCCACGTGTAACGATGCTGTGCGGACGGAGTAAACACAGTCGCGAGTTGTCCGCTCGTCCGATCGAGCCGCAGCACCGTACCGTACCAACCAATTGAATAGACGACGTTCGGATTCGATGGATCAGGCGCGATGTGACCGCTTTCGAACGCGCCGGCCGAAAACCAATCGCGATACGTGATCATCCCGAAGTCGCTGCGCGAAAGCACCGCGACTGAGCCGCTGTCCTGTTGCGCCGCGTACAGGCGATAAGGAAACTGATTGTCAGTCGTGACGTGATACATCTCGCCCGTGGGCTGATTGAACCATTCGGTCCAGGTGTCGCCGCCATTCAGAGTGATCACGGCGCCTTGATCGGTGCCCATGAAGATTCGCTGCGAATCAGTCGGGTCGATCCAGATCACGTGATCATCTTCCCCGCTGGGTTCGCCTTTCCAAGCCGCAAAGGTTTTTCCTCCATCAGACGAGCGATAGGTGGCAGTCTGCATCACATAAACTAGATCGGGATTGCGAGGATCGACATACGTTCGACTGAAGTATCCGCTTCCTAACACGCGCGGGTCTTTGGTGATTTGTTGCCAGGTCGCGCCGCCATCATCCGAACGATAAAAGCCCTGGGTCATGATGGCGTACACGCGTCGGCCGCGCGTTCCGGGGGCGGCGGCGATGCCGATGCGCCCACGCGGATTGTCCGGCAGACCCGCTTCAGCGACTTGTTGCCACGTGTTGCCTTCGTCCAGTGATTTCCAGATGTGTGCTTCGCTGCGCGTCGTCCGGCGCGTGGCTGGATCGAACTGAGGTGAATAGCTGGCCGCGTAAACAATGCGTGCATCGTCCGGTGGCGCCGACATATCAGCGATTCCGGTTGACGGATCCTTGAAAAGCACCCGTTTCCATGTGCGGCCTCCGTCCGTCGTCTTGAACACGCCGCGCTGTTCTCCGGCAGAAACGAAGTCATAAGTTCCCACCAGCACAATATTCGGATCGCGCGGATCGACGACGAGGGAAGAGATGTGATGAACATCTCTGAGGCCGACGTTCTTCCAGGTGGCGCCCCCGTCTGTACTCTTGAAGACGCCATCGCCTTCCAACTGTTCACCCGTGCCGACGTAAATGATTTTTGAGTTCGAGGGCGCGATGGCGATCGCTCCGATCGACGCTACATGAACGTCGTCGAAGATCGGCTTCCAGGTGCGCCCACCATCATCCGTCTTCCACAATCCGCCGCCAGGCGTTCCGAAGTAGAAGACGGCGGCATTTCCGGGAATCCCTGCCACCGCAGTAACGCGTCCGGCCCGATGCGGGCCAACCAGACGCCATTTCATCGCGGCGAATGATTGCGGTTCGTACTGTTGCGCGAGACAGGTCGTCGAAACGATCAAGACAAACAAGAGGCACTTAATTGCGAAAAACGAATTAACTTTCATGATTGATTCAGGATGAGAGTTTTCAGTTCCGGCCGCACCATGTCCAAAACAATCCATTGGCCCAGGTCACACGATTCGCGCGAAAATCAAAGTCTCCCTTGAGCCTTTCATCCTCGTCTTCGAGGAATATATAAGGCCCGTCCAGGTGCCCGCCGCCGGGCTCGTTATATTCATCGATAGTGGTGAATTCACCGCGAGCGTTATGTGTGACGGTGCGGATGCGAGATCGGCTGCCGCCAAAACACCACTTGCCTTCGACACGCTGCAGCGTCCATGAACCATTCCGCACTTGAGCGTTGTGCCACGGCCCGCCGAGAAAAAGGTTCCAACTTTGTTCCAGCCAGCCGGAGCCACTGCGTCCGCTCGAGTCGGAAAAAGTAAATTGCAGACGCTTGCCGGCGACAGTTCCGCTGACGGTTCCTGTTCCCCCATCAGAATAATGAATCTCGCCGGTAACACGGTTGCCATCTTGCGTGAAGATTACTTCGGACGCGCCAAAGTCGTTCCCGCTGGTCCACCACTTGCCGCTGATCGATGCCGGCGAGGAGTTGGTTTGGTTCGTCGGACGCGAACTCGGGGTCGTGCGTGTCGAGGGCGCGCGTGCGGGAGGCTTCGAAGATGAACTGGGTTTTGGGGCCGGCTTGCTTGGCTTCGCGCTGTTCGTACTTCCGCCGGCAGGTTGAGCGAACGCGATCACGGCAAAGCAGAGGACACACGCGAAGATCGCAGCTAGACGGCTAATTGCTGTAAACATGCTGTCGTCTCCTTCAGTACAGCAACCTGCTGCGCGTTGCAGAACCGCGAACGATAGTGAGTGGGACAAACACTGAACTCTTTATTCGAAGTCGCCGCCTGATCCCGCTCGCTACCGCTCACGGTTCCGTAACAACTTGCGCCAAGTTACTCGTTTATGTTCTCAAAACTAACAAACCGCCAACCAGCGCGCGTCAGCTTAAACGTGTATACGAATGGTTCGTCACCGCCGCCATTTTGCGCGAATGGACAAGTCACAAAGAATTCTTTCGTTTTCCCCTTGTCGGTCTGCGGCTTTGCGGGTTCAAAGCACTTCGTCGCATTCACTTCACCGGCGAAGATGTAGTTGTATTTCTTCATGAATTGCGCGCGAGTCCGAATTCGTGACTGGGCATATCCCATTTCGATTGGAAGCTGTGACATCGAGAACACCGCCTCCTTGTCGCTCTTGGTTACCGCCGTTTTGAATTTCGCCCAGAATGCGTCCAACGTAGCATTCTTCGACGGTTGTGCCGAGCCAAGGACCGACACGGCGAAAGCGAGTATTAGGAAAGCTATGACGAGCTTTTTCATGGTGTTTGTTCGTTGGGTAGCGATAAAGCTCGCGCGCTTCCGGAATCTGCGAGCCTACAACCGCAGCGCTCCGTAGGAGCGAAATATTTATAGAACCTCCGTCGAAAAACAATGACCGCGCTCCTTTAGGAGCGCGATGTGATCCTTTCACATTTCGCTCCTAAGGAGCGAGAACTACGCGAGGGGTTTGTTGGTTCTATAAACATCTCGCGCCTACGGCGCGAAGCAAGCCTCAATTTAACAGGGCTCATTTTCCGTTGCCTTCAATGCTCTCAGCAACTTGGCAAATTCTGATTCAAAGGAATCGTGATCCTTCCAAGTTAGAAAAATCGGAATATCGTCAGAACAATGTCTTAGTAATTTTTTCGACGCCATTTACAAGTTCTTCCACTTCATCGGTTGTGGGTTCCCGTTCCTTGCTGTGTCCACAAAGATTTCGAATGTCTCCCAAACGCTGAATCTGGCGCCATGTCGGCACATCTATTACCGAAGCATTCTTGAGGAGATCATTGTATTCACTGATCGTCGGATGTTTTTTTCGCGTTACTATGCTGTGGTTCCCTGAGACCTGAGCAAGATGTTTTTCAAGTACGACCCCCGCTATCACGCCTGCACCGCGAGTAAACCCACTTTTAATAAGTTCGCGAGCAGTTTCGAGTTCTGAATCCAAGAGGTCCGCTTTCACCAGTTGGCGAATATCGAACAGCGTGCTCGCGAAGCGGCCTTCTACTGACTCGAGTATTTTGAGTTGAGTCTCGAATTTCCTAGAAACAACAGCCCGGTCGTCAAAGTCTTTTTCGCCAGTAAACCGATCAGAGCCGGCGCGTACGCCATTAAGCCAGTCTTGAATCGTGTAGGTTAATATGTCAATCGCCTTGCGCTTTCCATCGCCCTTGTAAAGGTACTCGAACTCGTCGCTGCGATTGGGAATTAGCTGACGAATGACGGCACAGGCTTCTGTGTACCAGCGCTGATACTCGTGCTCAAAACTGCCGCGAGCTTTTTCGAAGTACTCATCAAGAAACTTATTCGTTTCTGACGAATGCTTCTTGGCTTTTTTCGTGGGCTGTTGGGTACCACTGGAGGGTAACAGAAGGCCTAGGCTCATAGTCTCGCCTAATTCAATTAATGATTTAAGATCCGAACGATACTTATCGATATTAGTCGTCATTTGTCTAGCTTATGACTACCTTCACGGCCCCGCTACTTCATATTCCGGTTTCGGCACGCCCATCAGCCAATGGTCGAACCAGCCGACGATGTGCTGCAAACGCTCGATGCGATGCCAAGGTTGGCCTGAACGCGAAAGTTCATGCGTCTCGTTCGGGAAGCGCACCATCACGGTGGGGATCTTTCGATACTTGAGCGCGCGGAACATCTCTTCGCCGCCGGCATAAGTAGGCGTGCGCCAATCCGCTTCGCCGAGAATGAACATCATTGGCGTCGTTACGTTTTTGATGTAGGTGATGGGCGAGCGCGCTTTGAAGTCCTCTTCTTCCTCGAAGGGCGCGCCGCGGAACCATGACGGCTGGAACAAAGTGAAGTCCGCTGTGTACCACCAGTCAGCCCAACTGGCGATGTCGCGTTGCGCGACTCCCGCAGCAAATCGAGTTGTCTGGCCCACGGTCCAGTTCGTCAAAAGTCCACCGCCACTGCCGCCGGTTACACCCATCTTCTTGTCGTCAATGTAGCCGCGCTTGATCACCTCGTCGACGGCGGCCATCAAATCTTTGTAGTCGTCGCCGGGGTAGTGATATTGAATGATGTTCCCAAAGTCCTGGCCGTACGTCGTGCTACCGCGTGGATTCGGATACACCACCACGTAACCCTTAGCGGCCATCCATTGAAACTCGTGATCGAAAACGTAGCCGTATGCCGTGTGCGGCCCGCCGTGAATGTTAAGGATGAGGGGGTATTTCTTATTAGCATCGAAGTTGGGTGGCTTTTGAACCCACGTCTGGACCTTCTTACCATCAAAGCTCGTGTACCAGATTGATTCCGGCTCAGTGAGATTCAGTTTCGAAAACAGGTCGTCGTTGATGTGAGTGAGCTGCTTCGGCTTCGTCCCCGGCTTCTCGAGCCAGAACAGATCACCGATGCGCGTCGGCGTGGAAATCAACAGCGCGAACCTTGAAGCATCCGGCGTAGCGCGATACGCGACGACTGCCTGGTCGCCCGTCGTGACGTCGGTTTCTTTTCCGGTGGTCGAGTCGAACATACCGATGTTGGCGCGACCTTCGCGACCGTAAACAGCGAAAATATTCTTTCCGTCTTTGCTCCAAATCGGCGGAGTGCCGCCACCTCCGCGCGGCGCCGTGTTGTCACCGCCCACGCCGGAACCAACATCCCAGTCAAAGTTGGCCGTCAGATTACGCGGCTCAGAATTGATGTTGGTCAGGTCAAGCACCCAAAGATCAGGTTCCGTGTATGACTGCACGGGCCGGCTGACCGAAGCGTAGAACGCCACGCGCTTTCCGTCAGGACTTAATGAAAAAGTCGCGGCGCCCATCCCGAACATGGTGATGCGCGATGGTTGGCCCCCTTCGACTGGAACCTTGTAGACGTCGGTTTTAGGCAACGAATAGTAGGGCTCATCATCGTGGCTCGAAACGAAGTAGATCGATTTGCTGTCGAGCGCCCAGGTTACGTTGCCATCGCTCCACTTTGTCTTTGTTAGTTGCGTGGGGGTGACTTTGTCTTCGCCGGTGTGCGGCGCTTTCGCGACCCAAATGTGCGACGGATGACTGAAATCCAAATATCCCGAGTCGTTCGACCGATAGACCGCGCGCGTAATCACGCGCACGTCGCTTTCGCGTGCCGGCGACGAGCTGGGCGATGGCGCCGGTGTGGGCGACGCTGCGGGTTGCGACGGTGAAGCCGGCGCAGGCACAGGCATCGTCTCTCGCTGTTGTCGCGCCAGTTCCGCCGCTGTCGCACCGTTCGCAAATGAAATCATTGTGCCGTCGGGCGACCATTGCGGATTGCCGGCGCCGCGCGCCAGCGTCGTGAACTGCCAAGCCTCGCCGCCATCCATCGAAAGCATGAAAAGCTGCGGCGGCTCGGGACGTCCATCTCTTTCAGGCGAGCGCACAAAGCAAATGTATTTTCCGTCCGGCGACCAGCGCGGCGTCGAGTCGCGGATGCCGCTGGTCAACTGCTTGGTTTCCCCGGTGGCCGTGGAAACAATCCAGATCGCAGTGTTGTATCCGTCTTTGCGATCGTTGACCGTGACTTTGACGAACGCGATGCGCGAACCATCAGGCGCGACTTGTGGATCAGCGATCCAGTTAAAGCTGAACAAATCTCGTTCAGTGATGTTTCGTTTTTGCGCGAGCAGAGGTTGAGAAAACAGTAAGACGACGACGGAGAGAAGAATGACGCGAGCGCGCATTGGCGGCTTTCCTTTCGGAAATTAGGGCTAGAACGGCGCGCGTATTCTACTTGAAGATGACAATTGCCGAAATGTCCGCGCAGCGACGGTAGCGACGTAATTAGTTCCCCCCTGCGTTCCTTTGCGGGGACCTCAGTTTTGTCCTCTGAGGTTTCATCGCAAACTTTCGGATAACCGCAGAGAACGCCGAGGATTTCGCAGAGCACCGCAGAGCGAATCCTATTCAATTCAACCGCGGTGCGGTTAGTTCAAAGTCCTTATTTAGCGTCGGCCCACGCCTTGCCCTCTTTGTAGTGCAGCGCCAGCTCTGAAATCTCGACGAGGTTCAGGTCATGCCACTCGATGCTGTTGCCTTTGCCGTCCGTGACTTTCAGGTCCCAATGAGAATGCTTGTCGCGGTCGTCGAAAGTGATCTTCACGCTCTCGCCCTCGGGCAGCGTGTCTTTGCCAAGCACGTTTTCTTCCCAGTCGTCGCTGGTGACCGGGGAAACATACACTTCATGGATTTCTACGCCGGTTTCATTGTGCAGCACGAAATCCTGTTTACCGGCACGCGCAAACGCGGTGACGGTCACGAACATTGCGATAACACCGAGCGCGATAATTGCTTTTGTCTTTGAAACTAAGTTCTTCATTCAAAACTCCCTTGTCCGTCTGCCTCAGAAGGCCGTCACAACCGGCATGATGAAAATTCAACGCAACCGCAGCTTTCGAAACTAATCAACATTTTCTTGAGCGTCTTGCGCGTCTTGTGCCGCTTCTGCAACATCTTTGTATTTGCTAAGCTGCGCACTCGGGCGATCCTTGTGGTCCACCTTCTTCCGCAGTTTGGCGAACTCCTGCTGCAACCGTTCCAACTCTTTGTCGGAGAGTTCCTCGAGATTGACAAAACCGGTGCGCGCGCCTTTCACGCCTTTGATTAGCTCATCCAATTTCAAGTGAATCGCCTTCGCGTCGCGGTTCTGCGTATTTTGGATCAGAAATACCATCATGAAGGTAATGATCGTTGTGCCGGTATTGATTACCAGTTGCCACGTGTCGGAGTAGTGAAACATGGGGCCAGTGACGCCCCACACCACAATGATCAGCACTGCGAGAATGAAGGCCCATGAGGTGCCTACGATCTGCGACGTCTTATGGGCAAACTTGCGAAATAGTTCGTTCATCGGTTTTGGGGTCGTTTCCTTTTATCGAGTTATCGAGCGTTGCTCTTCGGGAACATTACCCGATCCGGAGCGGCGTTAAGTTCCGCCAAAAGTTTCTTAATCAAACGCGTCTTAACTCTGCCGGCCTCTTTCGGCGGCACCAGGTAGCGCACGATCGCGTCGAGCCACGTGTTCGCATTCACGCGAAACAGCACCGAAGGATATTCGCGCACCTCGAGCTGATCGACCGGCGTCTGCGCCAGGATTTCGCGGAACACGCGCACCTGCTTCATCATGCGCTCGCCGACCTCTTCGGCGGCGATTCTTTGCATCGTTTCAGAAATGAATTCCAGATCGCTTTCGTAAGCCACGCTGAATTTGATTTCGTTCCACACGTACGGGAAGACCGGCCAACTGTAGTTGTAGACAGTCGAGCTCAGCACCTTTGAGTTGGGAAACTTGATGATTCGTCCGGTCGGATGATCGGTCGAGAGCAAATCACCGCCACCAAATTCCCACAACGTGGTGTCGAGATAGCTGACGTCGATAACGTCACCCGTGGCGTCGCCAATCTTTACGCGATCGCCGACGCGATAAGGCGCGCGCACCAGGATGTAAATCCATCCAAGGAAACTGGTCATCGGCGTTTGTATCGCCAAGCCGACGACGATTGAAAGCACCCCCACCGAAACCAAAGCTGTATACCAGCTAGTGCTAAAAAGAATCGAGATGACAATGAGTATCGTCAGCAAAACCATCAACAGCTTAGCGACTCGTCGCAGCGTGTACCGTGCCGACGCGCTACTGACACTGCCGATCAAGTACACGTCAATCACTTTCGCGATTGCGAGAATGAGCACGACAACGGCGGCGGCTTTATCAAACTTCTGCACGTAAGGGACGTACCGGGCAGCGAAACCGAAGACGCGGAATTGCAGCAGGTAGTAAACAACTCCCAGCGCAATCAGAATGATCGCGTGTGTGCCGAGCCACAGTTTGTCTTTGGTTTGGGCTTTCGGTTGGTCCTGTGGCGCTGTGGCGGTCGTCTGCTTGAGCGCTTGTTTCACATCTTCGCGCTCTTTGACCTGTTCGACTTCAGTGCGCAGTTCGTCCGCCATTCTTACAGAATCCTCGCAAGGGTCTGGATTTGTTGTCGCGAAAGTGAAGCCAGTCCTTGCGTTTGGATTTAGGCACTAGCTATGCCACGTGACGAGTATTTCAGAACCGCGAGCTGTAGCGAGCGGGTGATATATTCAACGCGGACGTGAGTGGCAACGTGAAGAAACCACTGAGAGACAAGTTTGCGATCGCAGCAGCGCTACAGGAGATTGGCGCGTTACTCGAATTAAAGGGCGGCCAGTACTTCAAGGCGCGCGCTTACAAAGCAGGCGCGCGGGCAGTGTCTGAACTCACGGAAGACGTCGGCAAGTTGATCAAGCAAAACCGCCTGACATTCGTGAAGGGAATTGGGTACGCGCTCGCAAAACAGATCGAGCAGTTGTATGAGACGGGCGAGTCGTCGATGCTCAACGAACTGCGCGCGCAATTGCCGGCCGGGATTATCGAGCTGTCGCGCATTCCGGGTCTGTCAATTCAGAAAGTCGAGAAGCTTCAGGAAGAGCTGGGCATCAAGAGCGTCGAGGATCTGCGTTCAGCCTGCGAGGCCGGCAGGCTGCGTGAGATCAAAGGCTTTACGAAGAAGACCGAGCAGAAGATTCTCGACGCCATCACGAGACACGAGACTCGCGAACAGTTCATTCATATCCATCACGCGTGGCGCATTAGCGAAAGAATTATTGAGTACCTTGAGACCGCACGCGGGCTGGCGAAAGCCGAAGCTGCGGGAGAAACGCGTCGCTGGAAAGAGACGGTCTCGAAGATTGTGATTGTTGCCGCGGCAAAAAATCCGCAAGCAATCATCGAACACTTTCTGCAATTTCCGCTCGTAATTCGTACCGAGTCAAAGACAAAACGGGAATGCTTAGTAGTGCTCAGCGAAGGCTACAAAGCGACCCTCATCGTGGTGAAGCCGGAAGAGTTCGCGATTGCCTTGTGGCGGGCCACCGGCTCGGAAGCTCATCTGAAAAAGCTTCAGCCGATTGCGACGAAGAAGAAGCTGAACATCGTTGCGCGCAATGGAAACTTCGTGCGTAGTTCCTCGACGCGCGTGAAATCTGAAGGCGAAATCTACAAACGTCTCGGGTTGCAATACGTGCCGGCCGAACTGCGTGAAGACGCCGGCGAAATTGAAGCGGCGCTGAAGCGTAAATTGCCGGATGACTTGATTACCGAGGATGACATTCAGGGAATGGTGCATTGCCACACGATGTACTCAGACGGCAAGCACAGCGTCGAGCAGATGGTGGCCGCGGCGGAGGCGATGGGCATGAAATACATCACCATCACCGACCATTCGCCGACCGCGTTCTATGCCGACGGGGTGAAAATCGATCGGTTGCAGCAGCAATGGGAAGAGATCGATCGCGTGCAGGAGCAAACGAAGGTCAAGATTCTGAAGGGAACTGAATCAGACATTCTGCAAAATGGACTGCTTGATTATCCGGATTGGATTCTTGAACAGTTCGACGTGATCGTGGCGAGCATTCACTCGCGGTACAAGATGAATTCCGATCAAATGACGCAGCGGATTGTAACAGCGATGCGGCAGCCAGTCTTTAAGATTTGGGGACACGCGCTCGGCCGCCTGATTCAGCGCCGGCCTCCGTTCGAATGTCGCGTTGAAGAAATTCTGGACGTCATTGCAGAGTCTCGCGCCGCGATTGAAATCAACGGCGATCCTTATCGACTGGACATGGAGCCGAAGTGGATTCGCGAAGCGCGCAAGCGAAAGATCAAGTTCGTGATTTCAGTCGACGCGCATTCAATGAACGCTTTGCACAATGTGCAGTACGGCGTCGGCATCGCTCGGCGCGGTTGGGTAACAAAGAAAGAAGTGTTGAATTCGTCAGGATTGAAGGCTTTTCAGAAAGCGGTCAGGCCGGTGTGATGGAGTCCGCAGATTACGCAGATTTCACAGAACGATATTCACTACGAAGGCACAAAGACACAAGGCAAAAAACTCGCAACTCTTTTGTTTTCCTTTGTGACTTGGTGTCTTTATGGATCTCCGTAGGTTGGACCAGAAACCTTTTCGGTAGCCCAGCCGTTTACGGCTGGGTTTACAGGCGACAGAAGGTATCGGCCGCCTTCAGGCGGCTTCATCAGGGCTTCAGCCAACGATCGTCGGGGGTAACCGACAGAGCAGATGTGCGTGATCCGGCATCGCATTGTGTCGGATGGGCATGCCTCCGCGCGTCTTAACCTCTTCATTAATTATTTCGAGGAGTTGTGGGCGCCAAGCGCGATCAATTAGAGGTTCGCGAGAGTGAGTTGCCCATGTGAAATGGTAATAGAGTTGGTGAAACACGTGGGACATATGTTTCCCCTCCGGTGATGAAAGCCCCTGAAGGGGCTAATGATTTTATTGGTCGATCCGTCCCCAGGCGTAAACGCCTGGGCTACAGAAAAGCAAACTCATTCCCAGGCGTAGACGCCTGGGCTAGGAAAACAGAAATTCGTCTCCAGGCCTGAGGGTCTGGGAGGAAGAAAGGAAAAGGCCCTCACCCAACCTTCCGCTTCTTCGCGGTCGCTGGTTTTGCTTTAACCAATGTAAGAGCAGCCTTCTTCTTCGCCGCAGGTTCGGCCTTTACCATCGGTTTGCGAGAGGATGCCTGCAAGCTCTTCTTCAGCGCGGTCATGATGTCCATGCGCGGAGGCTCTTCGTATTTCTCGAACTCAGTAACTTTCTTGCCCTTGATCTTCGAGTCGATCAATTTACGTAACGCTTCGTGATAATGATCGACAGTGTCGATGTCTCCAAACGTCGTCACCATCTGCTCGACAAGACTCGTCGCCAGCGCCAACTCTTTCTTGTCGAGTTTAGGAGCCGCATCGATTTCGGGAACGTCCGCCATGTTGCGCACTTCAGCGGGGTAACGGAGTTTCTGCAGCACGATTCCATCTTCGTGCGGGAACACTGCGACCAGGTCTTCGCGATCGCGCAGCACAACTTTAGCCAAGCCGATCTTTCCAGTGTCTCTCAACACCTGGCGCAGCAGCGCGAACGGTTTTTCCGCGACCGGACCATCCGGGCCAATGTAATAAGGAGCGTCATAGAACATCGGCGCCACTTCGTCCTGCTCGACAAAGCCAAGGATGTCGACGGCGCGCGTCGTCTTAATTTTGATTTTGGCGATCTCTTCCGGCTCGACGATCGCGTACCGATCGGGTTCGTATTGATAGCCTTTGGTGATTTGATCATTCGTAACGATTTGACCGCATTTCTTGCAGCGCTTGTCATAGCCGACCGGGCCAAAGTCGTCTCGGTGCAGTTGATTAAATTGAATTCGCTCAGACGCTTCCAGCGCGTTGTAGACGCGAATCGGAATCGCTACCAGCAAGAATCTAATGTGGCCCTTCCAAATCGAACGCATCGGGATCCTCCGTTGGAGCGCCGACATCTTGCCGGCGGGGCGCGGGCATCTTGCCTGCGCGTTGCACTCGCTCGCTACTGCTCGCGGTTCTGTAAAGACACAAACGCGGGCATGGCGCCCGCATTCTTCTGGGCCTCTCAGCAGCCCAGCCCTCCTTGAATCTTCGCGAGGGGCCGAAATTATGAAGCCACTTGGCCCAGCAAGTAAAGACAATTATTTTGCCCCACTTTGCAGGGGAGTGCGACGTGCGAGGCCGCAATATGTTGTTGCCAGACTGGAGCGCAAGCGTCCCGCTTGCCATTTTCCCGTCGCAGCCTGCAAGCGAGGACGCTTGCGCTCCAGTCGAACTCCGAATTGCCACTTTTCGGCTGAGGACTTATTCTCTCGGTTCGAGAACTGACGGACCGAAGTCACCCTGCAATGCACGAATGTCCCCGCTGCGAACGTTGTTACGAAGACGAAGTTCTCGTCTGTCCCGACGATCAATCCAAAACGAAAAGCACCCTGCCGGGCACGACCTTGCTGAATGGTCGTTATCGGCTCGACAAGCGTCTGGGCCGCGGCGCGATGGGCCAGGTTTATGTGGCTCGCGACGAGAATCTGGTGACGCGACGTGTGGCAGTCAAGACAATTCGGCCGGATGTTTTGACCGACGAAGATTTGCAGGAAGGTGAAGCCATCGCGCGTTTCGAGCGTGAAGCGCGCACGGCAGCTTCGGTGCAGCACCCGAATGTTATTGGCGTGACCGACTTTGGCAAGAGCGAAGAGGGCGTCTTCTTTCTCGTAATGGAATACGTCGAAGGCGAGTCGCTTTATCAATTGCTGCGGCGCGAGGGAACGATTCCAGTGCAGCGCGCGCTCGCGCTCCTTCGGCAGACGTGTGCCGGCGTCGAAGCGGCACATGACGAAGGCATCCTGCATCGCGATTTGAAACCAGCGAATATTTTTATTGTCCAACGCAAGAAGAAAGACGGCACCACGCTCGGGGGCGATGACATCGTCAAGGTCGGCGATTTTGGACTCGCGAAAATCATCAATCAGAGTCTGGCCGGACTTACGTCAGGTTCCGGGCCGGCTTCGCGCGGCATCCTCGGCACTCCGGAATACATGGCGCCGGAACAGATGCATGCCGGCGCCACGTTGGATGCGCGCGCAGATGTTTACGCGCTCGGCGCGATTGCTTATCACATGCTTGGCGGCCGTCCGCCGTTCACCGGCGAGATTATGCAAATCTTCGCGCAGAAGCTGACGCAGGAAACTCCCGCCTTGAACACTCTGCGTTCCGACATACCATCGCCTGTCGAAAAAGCTGTGATGCACGCGCTGTCAAAGGAAGCCGATGCGCGACCGACAACCGTCGCCGAATGGTTTCAGGAACTTAATGAGGCTGTCGGCGGCGCTGACATCCATGAAGAGGATGAAGGGGAAACGCGGGTTGTCGTCATGGCGCCGAGCGGAGCAGAGGTTTACGTTGACGATGAGCGGCATGGGAGCATCGGGCGCTCAGGACGATTGATTCTGACTTCGATTCCGCCCGGCCAACATGTGTTACGAATTGCGAACCCCGGCGACAACGACGATGAGCGCGTAATCGAGATTCGTTCTGATGCCGAAGAACAGATCATTCAGGCGCAATTCAAATCATCCGCAACCAGCGGCTTGAGCCCTTCGAAAGGCGGCAGTCTTGGAAGTGTTTCAGGCGTTGACATCAAAACTCCGGCAATCGTTTCCTGCACAAAATGTGGTTCGCGTTTCGCCGCCGGCGCGAAGTTTTGCGGCCGCTGCGGCAACACGGCGTTCGCATCCGTCACCGGCGGGGGCGAGATCCACACAACTCCGACGCCTTCTCGGCGAATTACTCCGAGCCCTAGTCTGAACAAATCTCCTGCGCCGCAAAGCGCAGATCTTCGTTGCACGCGATGCGGCGTGGATCAACCAGCCGGGACAAAGTTCTGCGGCCGCTGTGGTGCGTCCCTCGGCGGTTCACAGATCGCCTGGTCAGCGCCCAGACCTGTCGAAGTGCTCTGTTCACGATGCGGAGTCACGTACCCATCGGGCACGAGATTCTGCGGACGCTGTGGCCGCACCTTGTGAACTCGTCGCACTTGAGCGTTTTTCATCTTCTCGTATAGACTTGCGCGCGATTCACTGTCCTATGCCGGCGTTGAGCCGGCACGACCAATCACGAATCGAGGCTAGAGAATGAAGCGTTGCCCGCAATGTAATCGCACGTACACCGACGATGCTCTGAGTTTTTGTTTGGATGATGGATCGCCGCTGGTGAGCGCCAGCGCGCCGTCTTCGTTCGATCCGAGCGCCACGATTCAATACCCGCAGTCGCGCGAGACCACGCCGCAGCCGACAATTGCCTACGGTCCGGGACAGATGCCCCCATCATCGGCTCCGCCGCCGCAGTGGTCTCCGATGCCTCCGATGGCGCCGCAAAAGCGCAGCGTGTGGCCGTGGATCTTAGGCATCGGCGCCGTGCTGGTGTTTCTCGGTATCGGCGGGGTAATTCTGTTGATAGCGCTGGCCATCAATAACGCCAACAACAATAACAACGCTAACACCAACAGCAACTCGAATAGTCGTACGGCGAATCGCAACGTCAACGGGAACTTGAACACAAACTCGAACTCGAACACGCGGTCGCTGTCATCAACCACCGATGATTTTTCGACGGAATACTGGTACACGGGCAGTAGCGATTTCGGCCGCGCCTGGTACGAAGACGACGAATATCACGTCCATGCGAAAGGCACTGGTTACATCGTGCTTTATGGTCCCGATCGGAAAGACTATTACGACGACGGAAACTCAACCGTGCGAGTGACTCTGCGCAGCGTTGACGGACAAGCACCTGACTCCGGTTATGGATTATTGATTCACGGACAACGAACGGACACTTTTCGAGACATTGGCTTTCTCATCAAGAACGGCACTAGCGGCCAATACGAAATTGTTCTACACAAGGACAGTAAAGAAAGTAAGATCGTGGACTGGACGTCAAACAGCACCATTCGGACGGGAACCACTCCGAACCAGCTCGAAGTGCGGATTCGTGACCGTAAAATCGACTTCTACGTGAATGGCCAATTCGTCACCTCGATAACCGATTCCGAGTCGTATGAGAGCGGCCGCGTAGGTTTCTACACGAGCGACACCAACGAAGTGGCTTTTGACGATTTGGAAATCAGTAGATGATCTAGTTCATATGCGCGTCACGCTGCGAGTCCTGGCCGGCCCTTATCACGGGCAGGAGTTCGTTTTCGATCAGCACGACACCTTTCTCATCGGTCGCAGCGAAAACGCCCACCTCTATCTTCCCGAGGATCGCTTCTTTTCCCGCCATCACTGTCTGCTTGAGATTGCGCCGCCGCGCGTGTTTCTGCGCGACCTCGGTTCGACGAACGGCACTTACGTAAACAACCAGCGAGTGCAAGAGATTTTCTTGAAAAGCGGCGACCGCATCCAGGGCGGCCAGACCGTTCTCGAAGTCGACGTGCAGGCTGAACAGCGGCCGAGCGAAGCTGAAGCGCCAACACTCACCAAGCCACTCGAGATCACGATCGAGTGCGCAAACTGTGGCCGTCGCGAATGCGTTCAGGGTTCAGCGACGAACGAGCCGATGACTTTCATCTGCGAGGAATGTCGCGAAGAACTTAAGCGACAACCGCAACCGGTTCCCGGCTACGAGATGATCAAGCTGCTCGGTCGCGGCGGGATGGGCTGTGTGATGCTCGCGCGCTGTGAAAAGACGGGACGCGCAGTCGCCATTAAGACGTTGCTGCCGGAAGTCGCGGTCACGGATCAAGCGGTACGCCGCTTCGTGCGCGAAATTGAAGTGGCAGCGGCGCTCGAACATCCGAACATCGTTCGCTACCTCGAAAGTGGAACTCATAATGGCGCGGTCTACCTGGTCACCGAATTTGTTGAAGGTTCAGACGCTGCGCGTTTGGCAGATTCACAGGGCGGGCGATTGCCTTACAAACATGCGATTGATGTGATTACGCAATCGCTCGACGCGCTGGCCTACGCGCACGGAAAAGGCTACATCCATCGTGACATCAAAGAGTCGAACATTCTTTTGTCCGGCTCTGCGCCGAATTATGTCGCCAAGCTAACCGATTTCGGTCTGGCGAAGAGTTTCACGCAATCAGGCATGAGCGGCATCACTATGGCCGGCGACATGGCGGGCACTTTCGCTTACATGCCCCCGGAGCAAATCAAGGATTTCCGGAACGTGAAGCCAACGTCAGATATCTACGCAATTGGGATGACCGCGTACAGTCTGTTGGCCGGCGATACGGCGCTGGACACCGGCCCTGCGGGTGACATGGCCGCAACCGTCCGGGCGATTTTTGAAGGGCAAATCGTTCCTTTGCGCCAGAGAGTTCCCGAAGTTCCGGAACGTGTCGCGGAAGTTATTGAGCGCGCTTTGGCTAAAGATCCCGCAAACCGTTGGCAATCGGCGGCGGCAATGCGGACGGCCTTAATACATTCGGCGTAATACCGAGCGCGTTTCCAGCGACTGTCGGCTCTGATATATTTGGCAAATGAATGCTGAAGACTTCAACGGAATTATCCATTCGGACCCCGAAATCATGGGTGGAACGCCTGTGTTTGTCGGAACTCGCGTGCCGTTGCAGAATTTGATCGATTACCTTGAAGGCGGGGAGTCGGTCGATGATTTCCTGGATGCTTTTCCCACGGTGAAGAAAGAGCAGGCCATCGCTGTCATTGAGGCGGGCAAGCTGAAATTGCTCGAAACCGTCTAACCTCCCACAATGCGGATTCTCATAGATGAGTGCCTGGACTGGCGGCTGTGCCGGTCGTTGCCTGGTCATGTCTGTACTTCCGTCCAGAAAATGGGATGGTCCGGCGTCCAAAACGGCGAATTATTGGGAAAAGCCAACGCGGAATTCGATGTTTTCATCACCGGCGATCGGAATTTGGCATTTCAACAAATTACTTCGACATACAACCTGACAATCGTGGTGCTTCACGCAGATAACATTCAATTGCCTGCTACTCGCGCTTTAATGTCGCAGGTCGGTGAGGTACTTAAAACCTCGAAGCCGGGAGCAATCGTCGACATATATCCCTAGAATTTCTTCCGGCGCAACCTTGCTCACCTCTCTCGCATCCGTTAAAATTGCCGACGAGCATGTCGCCTGTTCGCGGAAGGGCTCCCCGGCTTTAATCTCGCTTCGTTAACAAATATCAGTGAGGTTCTCAGTGAAGAACAAGTTTTCTCTGGCGCTGATCGCGCTTATCTTTTTCGCGCTAACTCTTCCCGGTTTCGTCCTGGCACAACAGCCAAGACGCGACTCCAACACTTCGGGCAAAACAGTCAGTAAGACCGAGCCGCCGTCAGCGTCGCGTCGTCCGCGAGTGCATTCGACAGCGGTGAATCCGGCCGCCATCACTCAGGATTTTCAGGAAGCACTGTCAGTCATTCAGCAGAACTACATCGACGGCAACAAGATCGATTACAACGATGTCTACAAGTCGTCGATCACCGGCATGTTGCGATCGCTCGATCCGCACTCGAACTACTTCGATCCCGAAGAGTTTCAGGACATGATGAACGATCAGCGCAGCGAGTACTTTGGTATCGGCGCTTCGATCCTGAATTATCCGATGGGAAACTCGCTCGACACCTACGTTACTGCCACATTCCAAAATTCGCCCGCGTGGAAAGCGGGGCTGCGTTATGGAGATCGCATTGATGCAGTAGACGGCGTGTCCATGCACGGCAAGCTGTCCGCTGAAGTTCGCGACAAGATCCGCGGCCCGCAGAACTCGCACGTAACACTGACCCTGACGCGCGCCGCTACCGGCAAGGCTGAGAATGTAGAAATCATCCGCGACCGAGTTCCGCAGCCTTCAGTCCCCGATGCCTATTTTCTCCGGCCGGGCGTCGGTTACATCGACATGAGGCGCGGCTTCAACGCCGACACAGCAGAAGGACTCGAATCGGCTCTCGAATATCTCCACGGACGCGGCATGACGTCCCTCGTGTTGGATCTGCGAGACAATCCGGGAGGGTTACTCGATCAGGCGATCATGGTTGCGCGCACTTTCCTGCCGGCAGGGCAGGTGATCATGAGCCAGAAAGGGCGCAACGCCATCAGCGATCGGATTTATACTTCGACGCGAACCGATCCGGATCGCGTGCCGCTGGTCATTCTGGTCAATGAGTTTACGGCGTCTGCTTCGGAAATCGTCGCGGGAGCTGTCCAGGATCACGATCGGGGACTGATTGTTGGCCAGACCAGCTTTGGAAAGGGCCTGGTGCAAAGCATCATCCGGCTTCCCGATAATTGTTTCCGTGGTTGCGCGGGACTAACCTTGACGTCAGCTTATTACTACACGCCTTCGGGACGCTTGATTCAGCGCGATTACTCTGACGGCAGCTTCTATAACTACATTTATCGCGGCGGCACCTTGCGAGAGAACAACGCCACGCCGAAGCCGAATGGGCCGGCGAGCCGCACCGATACCGGTCGCACCGTTTACGGCGGCGGTGGCATTACGCCCGATGAAAGCATTGCCGCAGAAACAATCACGACTGCGCAGAACCGTCTGCGAAGTCCTATCTTCTTTTTCGCTCGTGAACTCGCCAACGGACGGGTGGCCGGGCTTGATAGCTATCGTGCGGACAAACCGATCAACTATGACAGAGTGATCGACGAGAAGGACTTTCCGGCTACGGAACAGTTGTTCCAGAGCTTCCGCGATTTTGTCGCGAAGGACGATAACTGGAAGCCCCTTCTGTCGCAGGTCGACAAGAATCGTTCGTTTATCGAAACGCAGTTGCGCTACAACCTGGCCATGGCCGCGTACGGCATCACCACGTCAGCACAGGTGCTGATTCGGCAGGACAATCAGGTTGCCAAGGCAGTGGATGTTTTGCCACGCGCGCGAGAGTTGGCGATGGCCGCACAACGTGCACGACTAACGCAACCCTAGACTGGAGTGGCACGGGCGTCCCGCCCGTGATCACGCGCAAGATGCGCGTGCCACTTTAAACTTCGACAGGCAATCCTGTTTGTAACGACTCGCGTATCCGGAAGGTTGCGCGAGTCGTTCTACTTAGGTCCTCGATCGTGATCGGCGCCGGCCGGCCATCCAGCACGACGGACATCACCGCGCGAATCTCATCGCGCTGGCCTTTGTCCTGTTCGCGGAGCTTGGTAGTTTTCTCGCGGCCATTTTCATAAGCCGCCGCGTTGCGAAAATCGTCGATGACAAAAGATTTGCCGCCGCCGAAGATTTCCACGCGCTCTTTGGGCAAAGCCTTATCGCCCTCGGCCAAATACGCGATTGAAGCGTTTGAGCCATCTGCCAAACGCAAAGTTACAAACACTGAGTCCTCGTCGGTGGTTTCGGAATTGCGGTTCGCCACACTTTCAGCGAAGACGCGCGCGGTCAACGAGCCGGTGAGGAAATGAATCAGGTCGACAAAGTGACAGACCTCACCGATGATGCGGCCGCCTTCGCTGCTATCGTGCACCCAATGGTTGCGCGGAACGCGTCCGGCGTTGATGCGGTAGTTGATCGAAAGCGGAAAGTCGCGACCCTTGAAGAAATCCAGAGCTTCTCGCGCCAACGGTGAAAAGCGTCGATTGAATCCAACGATTATTTCGCCGCCCACTCCAGCAGCCGCCAGCACTTCATCAAGTTGCTCGTCGTTCACCGCCAGAGGCTTCTCGACAAAGACATGTTTCCCAGCGGCAAGTGCCTGCCGCGCCAAATCAGCGTGCGACCCATGTCGAGTAGCGATGACAACTAAATTGACGTCCGTGTCGCTGATTACCCCGGCAGCTCCTGAAGCGCAGGAACGAAAACCATGTTGCTCGCCGACACTGCGGGCGGTCACACCGGAGGCCGTGGCGATCGCTTGAAAATCCGCACCGGCCGCTTTGAAATTTGGCAGCAGCATCGACTTCGCATAATCGCCGGCGCCGATCAGCCCCAGTCGCACGCTCTTGGCGGAGGCGGCAGGGCGCGCTTTCTGCGGCAGCTCAATCCGTGTTTCAAGTTCACGCGTCGCATCGTACTGCAGGACCACGCCCAGATACGGTTCGTTGCCGGTGATCAATTGATAGGCGCGCTCGGCGTCTTCGATTTTGAAGCGGTGGGTGATGAGCGGATCGATATTGATGCGGCCACTCGAAATCATGTCGAGGAACGCTTCGATGTTTCTGCCTTCAGTCCATCGCACATAGCCAAACGGATAGTCGTGACCCCGTTCTTCATAATTGCGATCGTAACGGCCGGGACCGTATGACATCGAGACTCGGAATGTCAGCTCGCGATCATAGTAAGGTTTCCGGGGGAGATTCAGTCCCACCGCGCCGACCACTATCACGCGACCTTTGGGGCGCGAGATCTCTCCCGCAAGCTCGACCGGCTCATTCGATGAAGTCGCCGCCGTAATTAAAACCGCGTCTGCGCCACGACCGCGCGACCATTCGAGGACCCGCGTTTTTGGATCGTCATCCGATTTGCAGCCATCGTCAGCGCCGAGCTGCCTGGCCAAATCGATCTTTTGCTGCTCCAGATCGATCCCAAACACGCGGCAACCGTTTGCCGACAACAACTGAACCACCAGTTGCCCAATCAATCCCAAACCAATCACGACGATCGATTCACCGAGCGTTGGTTCCGCGAGCCGGACACCCTGCAGCGCGATTGCTCCGACGGTACCGAACGCCGCGTGGTCGAAACTAACGTTATCCGGTATGCGCACACAGAGATTTTTCGGGACTGACAAGACTTCCGCATGCGATGCATAGCCGACGCCGGCGCAAGCGACGCCATCGCCGACGCGCAAATCCGTCACTCCTTCGCCGATTGCTGAGACTGTGCCCGCGGCGCTGTAGCCAAGCGCAGTTAACGATCCGAGCTTTGATCGGACCGCGTCAAAAGTCGCCACGACGCCATCGTTTCTCGCCTTGTCCAGAACTTTCTTGACCAGCGCTGGTTGTTCAATCGCCCGGCTCACCAGATTTTTCTGAGCGGCCTCAACTGTCAGCCGTTCTGTGCCCGCGCTAATCAACGACGCGGCAGTTCGCACCAGAACGAATCCTGGTTGCGCGACCGGCGCCGGCACGTCGGTGACTGCAACTGCACCGGTTTTAGCGTTTTGTAGAATTTGCTTCATCGAGCTCGTCGTCGGGAGACTATCACTGATCTTCAATTGCCCAGTCAATTACCCATGTGAAATGGAGTTATTTGGCCAATTAAGATTGACAATGGTGCGCCTCTTTTGTTAGTTATGCTGCGCGTTTCACGCTGTAATTCAATAGAAAGTGTTGCCCGAAGCGCAAGGGTTTGTCAGCTCTCATCAGTTTTCCAAATTCGAATTCAGAAACTTAAATCACAGGAGAGACTAAAACATGTCACAAAATTGGACTCCGCCGCCGCCGGCCGCTGCTGGTGGTACGGCAACGGTTCCAAACTATCTAGTATGGTCGATTATCGCGCTTTGCGGTTGCGGGTGGCCGCTGGCAATACCCGCGATCATTTTTGCTACTCAAGTTAACGGCAAAGTTGCGGCGGGCGACATCGCAGGCGCCCAGGATGCTTCCAGGAAAGCGAAGATGTTCGCGTTTATAGCGATCGGAATCGATGCCCTGGGTTGGGTCATCGGTATAATTTACTGGATCGTTGTGGCGTTTTTCGTCGCTGCCAGTAACACTAGTAGTTTCTGACAAAGCATGCCGCCGGCTTCTTTGTAAAGAAGACGGCAAGGCAATGCGCAAAGGCAACACTAAAATTGGAGGCTGCGTTGTTGCAGCCTCCAAAGTTGTTCCATGAACAGGTGACGGCAATTCAAGCCGGGAGACGTTATGGCTTTATTTTGTACAAAGTGCGGCGCGCAGAATGAAGATTCCGAGCAAAACTGTTCGCAATGCGGCGCGGCCTTACCACATATCGGCGGGTATCAGCCAATCCAACCGCCCCCCGCGTACGGCGCCGTGCAGGATTGGAAGGCAATGGGCGCCGATAAGAAATTGACCGCGGGAATTTGCGGCATACTCATTGGCTCGCTGGGAATTCACAAGTTCATTCTCGGCTATACCACAGAAGGAATAATTCAAATTGTGATTAGCGTGGTAACTTGCGGGGTCGGCGGCGTCATAGGGCTGATCGAAGGAATCATTTACCTGACAAAATCTGACGAAGAATTTGTCCGCACTTACATTCAGAACAAGAAGGGTTGGTTCTAAGCTCGACTATCTTCACTTTCAGGAGTTCCCCGTGAGCTATCCATATCCCCCGCCGCCTTACCAGCCGCCGGTTCAGCACGTCGTTCATCATTATCAAACTCCGCCAAAGTCTGCCGGTGCCGCAGTAGCCTTAGAACTCGTTCCCGGGTTTATGATTCAAACTTTCGGAATTGGACATCTCTACGTGGGGAACATCGGTCTGGGACTGCTGTTCATGTTTGGCTACTGGTTTTTGTTATTTATCAATTTCCTTTTGTGCTTCGTGTTTGTTGGCTTTGTTACCCTGCCGCTCTGCTGGATAGCCATGATGATTCTGTCGCCTTTGCTCGCCGCAAGTTCTGCTTCCAATCAGCGTCACTATTTCTGACTTTCGGCAACATTTTCGCAGGAGTAAACTGAATTACATGCGGCGAACGTGAAAGTCGCTGACGGTTTTTAAGATCATGAAAGGTTTCTATTTCGTTCCGGTCGCGTACGAGCGCGCGCGCCAGCTGATGATTACGGGCGGTGTATGGTTGGGTCTCGCCGCCATGGGCGGTTTTCTTTTCTTCTTCAATCCGTCCAATCCCGCCAACCAGTTCTTCCCCAAGTGTCCCTTTCGTCTGTTGACGGGCTTGCAGTGTCCGGGCTGCGGCTCGACACGCGCGTGCTATCAACTGCTGCATCTGCATCCGGTGGCGGCGTTCAAGCTCAATCCGCTGTTCATGTTGACCTTGCCGTTTATTGTTTACGGGTTTCTCGGTTACACGAAGAGCGCGATCACCGGCCGGCCGCAACGACGGGTATTCATTCCTTCGTTTTATCTTTGGACGTGGTTGGTGGTGATGATCTCTTTCTGGATTTTCCGCAACACACCGTGGTATCCGTTCGTTTCGTGAGAGATCATGTCAGAACCGAGAGCGGTAGCGACCGGATCAGGATTCATTTGTGATTATCTGTGCGAATTGATAGGAACGCTGACGCGCCGGCATTCTTTTCTTTTGCGCGTTTCCACAATAGCGACGCCGCAATTCCAATCAAAATCGCGAGAATCAAGCCACTAAAGAGCAGCTTTCCCAAGTCGTTAAACCCGCATTCATCGCAATCAGATATGAGTGTTGCGATATAGACCGTGTCTCTCAATGCGCCGAAAATCATTCCGCCGACCGACGCCAGAATCAGGTCCAATAACTGAAACATGAGTAGCGACCTTCTTTCGTCCGATTTGAAAGGTTAGACACTTCTGCCGCGCCTTTGTTCCGACGACAACGTGTCAGAATCCCGACGCGTCGGGATAGCGACCGGATCAAAAAATCGACTTGAAACCTGATCCCATCGCCACCGCTCCGGGTTCTGACACAACCCGTCTTCCATTTACGATTTACGATTCACGATTTACTATCGCCACATGAATTCCGATCCCGCAATTCGCGTCGCGATGTTGCCGCGCGACACCAATTCACAAGGCACGATTTTCGGCGGCGTAATTCTCAGTTACATCGACATGGCCGGCGCCATCGAAGCGCATCGCCGGACGGGAATGGACCGCTTCGTGACTGTGGCCATGCGCGAAGTGATTTTTCATCAGCCGGTTTTCGTCGGCGATCTGGTTAGCTTTTATTCCGAGACAGTGAAGGTCGGAACAACTTCGATCACGACGCGCGTAGTCGTCGAAGCTGAACGATACGGCGAGCCGGGTCAAAAAGCGCGCGTGACTGAAGCAGAAGTTATTTATGTTGCGGTCGGCAAAGACGGGAAGAAGACGAAGATCGCGTCAAACTGAAACCTCAATCCCTTGTTGTGACAGCGCGGTTCGCAACTGCGCGGGGCTGTTGTAAAGAATTGTTTGCAGCCCCATCTCTCGCGGACACTCCAGGTTTACCTCGCGATCATCAATGAACAGGCACTCTTCAGCTTTTCTTTGCGTTACCTGCAAAGCCAGCCGGTAGATCGCTTCGTCAGGTTTTCGAATTCCCAAAAAGCACGAGCTAAAGAAAGCGGCAAAGATCTTTCCTAAATCGAACTCCTGTAGTCGATACGTATTCAATTCGAAAATCTCGTTGTTGATTGTGGCCATGAAATACTTTTGCGAAGCGGCCAGACGCCGGGCGATTTCAATTGTTTCAGGGTGGGGCTGGGATTGCGCAAAGATGTATTTGCGAAACTCCTCGCGACTGAATGAACGTGTTCGATAAAAGATCGTGCGTCGGAGATACTCGTCCAGCGACAGACGATTGGTTTCGATGGCGTGCGCGACTTTCTCATGGCGTTCGGCATATTCTTCCCAATCGAGTCCGAATTTCTCGGCGGCTGCGCGTCGCGACGCATGGCCCCAACCATCAGTCAACAGCACGCCGCCGATGTCGAAGAAAATCGTGGTGATCGCGGACATTCAATCAGCTTACCCACATTCCTCTGTTGACCTGCGCATCCAGAAATAGATCGATCACGTCTCCGTTGCTGTCAAACACCACGAGTTTGTTCCGCGTAAACCCGATGCCGCAGAGGCCACCGCAAATCGACGACCATGTCAGATTTAAGTCGGCGACATATACGTCTTGAAACTTCGAGCCCGCGTGTTGATAAGTTTCGAAGTGCTTGATCGAAGCAGAGTATTTCAGGCCGGTCGTGCGCATCTGAAACACCTCATGAAATTGTCGCTTCTCGCGCATGGCAATCGAAAGATCGTAGTAATAACGAACAGCGCTGGCGGTGATGACGTCAGCGACTTGAACATTGTCGTTGCCACGCGAACCCCAAAGAGGAACGATGTCTGCCGGCAAGTCGTTTGCCCAACCGGCGGGATCCTGACTGATCATGCTAATGAAATTGTCCTGTTTGCCGTAAACAGCTTCGGCTTTCTTTAACAGACTGGCTTCCAGCGGGCTGCCGAATGAGTACGTGATTTCAATTTTGAAGGGCTCTTCGTTCTGCACGACTTCGGGTATTTCGATGGAGATGTCCGGCTCATAAATAAACCAATCGTGTCCGGCGCTTGCTGAAAACGAGCTGAGGCGCTTCGCGTATTCGAGCGCGTGATCGTATGCAGCAATCCACTTGGTAACTGATTGCACACGTTCGCTGTCGTCGTCAGGGTACTTTTGCAGATATTCTTTGCAGAGCTGATAGCTCGACCTGCGATCGTAACTCATCGCATGAATGCAACGTTCATACGCACCGGGTTTGGCTCGCGCATTGTCTTGTGCCAGCGCTGATGCGCACGATAAGAGTCCTACCAGACAGAACCAGGCGATCGAAATCATTTTCATAGACGCCTCCTGCGCGATCGGCTCTTTGATGCTTACCAACGATGATAGGCTGGATGGCCCGGCTTCACAGCGACAAATGTCCCACGACACGTGGCCGTGACTTTGTCGTGCGCGATCAACTCACCCTCAACAATTGCGCGATCTTCTTTTGACTCCACAATTCGAGCGCGTAATTCAATCGGCTTGTCCGTGGGCGTTGGGCGCAGCAATCTAATCGCATAGTCAGCCGTGACGGTACACGGTGGATGATCGGTGCCGGCTTGCTTCATCAAGTGATACGCCGCCGCCCAATTGCAATGACAATCAAGTAGGGTCCCGATGATCCCGCCGCTCAACATTCCGGGAAACGCTTCCTGGTAAGTTTCCGGATTGAACGTGGCGACAACTTCGTCACCTTCGGGAAAGCTGCGAATGTGCAGACCCTTTTCATTAGCTGGGCCACAGCCGAAACAGGCGTTGTTCGGGGCATACCTTTCTTGCAGGCTTTTTTCAGTTGACGTCATAGGAGCTTGAGATGTTGGGAGCGAGCATCAGGACGTAACGGCCAGAACTTTATCCCAGTACTCTTCTGGAATCACCTTTAGAGCTTCTTCAATAATCCCTAACCGCTCACGGGCCCTTTCAGACATTCGAAGATCAGCGCTGATGTCCTTGATTTGTTTTTCGATAGCTTCCTCTCGGCGAAAAAATGTGCGTCCGAGAAAGATGGGGACCAGGTTCGCCAAAAAAGCCGCCGCCGCTTGCGGCAGGGCAGCCAAAATGACAAGCGTGACGCTCGTGAAGAACACCGCCCCGGCAATCACCACAAAGCTCAGGGCCACCCAATGTTCGCGCGAAGCTATAGGTATCAATCGATTTCGCTCTTCTTCCATTATGCTTAATTGGTTGGCTATGACCTTTCTGATAACCCGCGACTCCTCTAACTTAGACACTGCCAGGACGGGAATCTCCTTGCTGACAATATCAGCGGGCATGAGAGCCGGCGGCGCGAGGATGACTGCGTCGTGACTAGGGCCGCCAAGTGCGGCTGGTGAAAGACTTGGAGCGAGTGCGGGTGCAGACAGTGCGGCCGGGCCCAGATTTATTGGGGGAAGATTAGGTAAGGATGCAGCACTTAGGCCGACATTCAACGCCGGGACAGCCACATTCGAACGCGAACTTGCCGCTAAAGCAAACAACACTGGCGGGGTTGATGCAACCATTTTCAAGCCTCCGGTGGGTGGTTAAGGAAACGTCGCCGATACCATATTCGGGCCTCAATCTAAAGTCAATAAACTCATTCGGCGGCGCACTGGGCTCGCAATTGTTCCCGCAACTTGAATCTTTGTACTTTGCCGGTTGCAGTGTAAGGCAACTCATCAACAAAGATGTAGCGACGCGGCTGTTTGAATCGTGGCAGCACTGTTTCGCACTGAACGCGTAGAGCTTGTTCGACGGTGTCTTCACTCTCACGTGGCTTCACGCGCACGACGAAGGCGCAGACACATGACAGGCCGTCTTTGTCGAAGCCTTCGACGACTGCGGCCGCGCGAATTTTTTCGCACTTTAACAACACACCTTCAACTTCGACCGGCGAAACCCATTGACCGGTCGGCTTGAAGCAGTCATCGCTGCGGCCCATGTGCCACCAGAAACCATCTGCATCCTGTCGATATAAATCGCCGGTGCGCACCCACCCATTGACGAATGTTTCGCCTGAGATTTCCGGTCGTTGCCAGTAGCGGCTTGCAGAGCTCGCGCCGCGAATCCACAAATTTCCTTCGCTGCCTGAAGCGACGGGCGCACCTTCGTGATCAACTAACTTCGCTTCATAACCTCGCAAAAGTCTGCCGCTGCTGCCGTAGCGCACTTCGCCTTCATGATTCGACATGAACATGTGCAGCATTTCCGTCGAGCCGATGCCATCCAGGACCTCAACCCCGAACGTCTTCTGCCATTCCTCGCCCAGTTGTGCGGGCAAAGCTTCTCCGGCCGAGATGCACAAGCGCAGGCTGGAGGTGTCGAGTGCCGCAACATTCCGATGATGCTCGAGCAGCATGCGGTAAACGACGGGCACACCGAAAAAGATGGTGGGCTGATGCTCGCGCCACACGCGGCCAACAACTTCCGGCGTCGGTTTTTCGCGGCAGAGCACCGTCGTTAGTCCGTTCAGCAGCGGAAAGGTGAACGCGTTGCCGAGCCCGTACGCGAACGGCAGGCGCGATGATGAAAATAAACGATCGCCTTCGCGCAGCTTCAGCACTTCACGGCAATAGGTTTCATTCGTGTAGAAAATGTCTGACTGCGAATGGACGGCGCCTTTCGGCTCGCCGGTACTGCCGGAGGTGTAAAGAATGAATGCGTCCGGCTCTTTGTTTCCGTCGGACGGAAAATCAGCCACGCTTTGTGGGTGCGCGTCTTCGTATATCATTACGTTAATAAATCTCACGCCCGGTGGCTCGCCGTCGGTGCGAGAGACGACCAACAAGTCTTGCAGGCTGGCGAGTTGAGTTGCGCTGCTTTTTTCTTCGAACAAGCTTGGTGCGGCGTGAGCCTCGACAATCGCGACACACGCGCTGCAATCCTTCAGAATGAGAAGCTGCTCTTCTGTTCGCAGCGCCATATTAATTGGAACCGCAATCGCCCCCAGCGAAATGATCCCGACGAACGAAGCAATGAACTCAGGCGAATCGTTGAGCAGAATCGCTACGCGGTCACCGGCGCGAACGTTCAATGCGTTCAGCTTTTCCGCGGTGCCGATCGTCAATGACCGCAGCTCTTGGTAAGTGATTTGGCGCTGTTCGAACAGAACTGCGACGCTATTGTCGCGTTCCTTCTGAAAGAGCTGGTCGAACAAACTTGAGTAGGCCATCGCGGCGGTAACTTTAGTCCGTCGTTTTGCACCGCGCAACGCTTGCGGCTTGAGCGTCGCGCCCTGGGTATGATTTGATGGGCGCAATGCCAATTCAAAAGAAGCGCGATCATCAAACTGAAAGTCGTCTGCTGCTCGAATCGGACGGCGCGCTGGAATTGCCGCCGGCGGAAGTTGCCGACAATGCGGTGTTAGTGCAGTTCGAAAAGTTCAAGCCTTTCATTCCCGAGCTGCTGGCGGCCTTGCGAGCCGGCACGACGGCTGAACCGGTTGCGGTAATGAACGATGGCTCAAGTTTCGCGATTCATGGCGAGACCCGCACGTTCTGGGTAAAGGTTTGGCACGCGGCGGGAACCGATCGCACGAAGATCGAACGCGTGCAGATCATTAGTTGCATTCCATCCACGCAAGGCCTGCAAGTCATGGTCGCTGACGAGGAATAATCTGTCGCCAGCCGCTGTGTTATAGTTTTTTCGTCCCCTGATAATTCGAAGTTCAACTGCTGTTGCTATGAACGCACAGGCAAGCACAGCGACGAATTCGTCTGCGGCGGCAACGACAACCGGCGCAGCGTCTTCGTCCATCTGGCGGTCACTGCGCCACCGCAACTTTCAACTGTTCTTTAGCGGCCAGCTAATTTCCTTGACCGGCACGTGGATGCAATCGGTTGCGCAGTCGTGGCTGGTCTATCGGCTCACCGGATCTGCGGCTCTGCTGGGACTCGTCAGCTTTTCCGGACAGATTCCGGTGTTTCTGCTCGCGCCTGTCGGTGGCGCTGTCGCTGACCGCCGCAATCGTCACCGCATCCTCGTAGCGACGCAAACGGCGGCGATGATTCTGGCGTTCGGTCTGGCGGCGTTGACACTGGCGCACCGCGTTCAGGTTTATCACGTCTTTCTCATGGCCGCATTGCTTGGGTTGGTTAACGCATTCGATATTCCGGCGCGCCAGGCATTCGTTGTGGAGATGGTCGGGAAAGAAGATCTGACGAATGCCATCGCTTTGAATTCATCGATGGTGAACGGCGCGCGGATTGTCGGACCGGCGATCGCCGGAATCCTGGTGGCCACGATCGGTGAAGGCTGGTGCTTCCTTCTCAACGGAATCAGTTACATCGCTGTCATTGCCGGCTTGCTGATGATGCAGATCACAATCGCGCCAAGGGTTGCGCGCACGTCTTCGGCCGTTGCTGATATCGGCGAGGGCTTTCGCTTCGTAGCCGGGTCACCGCCGGTGCGCGCGCTGATGCTCTTGCTGGGACTGGTGAGCCTCACCGGCATGCCGTACGCGGTGCTGATGCCGGTCTTCGCAGATCAGATTCTGCATCGCGGTTCGAGCGGGCTCGGCATTTTGATGGGCGCATCAGGCTTTGGCGCGTTTCTCGGAGCGTTTAGTTTGGCAGTGCGGCGTGGCTGGCGCGGACTGGGGACATGGGTCGCGTACTCTTCAGCGGGATTTGGAATTGCGCTGATCGCGTTCGCTCTTTCGCGCTGGTTCTTTGTCTCAATGTTCCTGCTCGTTCCAGTTGGATTTACGATGATGGTTGAGATGGCGTCGTCAAACACTTTGCTGCAGGTGATGGTGCCGGACGAGTTACGCGGGCGCGTGATGGCGGTCTACTCAATGATGTTTATGGGCATGGCGCCGATTGGCGCTCTGCTCGCCGGCAGTTTCGCAGGTCGTTGGGGAGCGCCGCGGACTGTCGCGTTGGGCGGAGTAGTTTGTGTCCTGGGCGCCTTGATCTTTCGTTGGCGCTTGCCGCGCTTACGCAGTCAGGCGCGACAGTTGATCCTGGCACTCGAGTCCGCCGCCGGCCATCCACCCGAAGAAGTCACCGGCGACCGAGTCACCAGCGTCGCTCCTGTCGATGGATCGCTGGCGCGTTCGCGCTAGGCTCCGCGGTGCGACTTTCCTTTCTTGACTTTGCTGCCGGGAGTCGTGACATTGACTTCAATGGCGGCAATCCCAAAACAAGTGATTGAGCTGGCTGAGGCCGTGCGCGAAACAGGCGGGCGCGCGCTGCTGGTCGGTGGATGTGTGCGCGACGAGTTGATGGGAGTGCAGCCGAAGGACTGGGATCTCGAAGTCTATGGAATTCAGCCGCAGCGTCTGCGCGAAATTCTCGATCGGTTTGGGGACGTCAACGTCGTCGGCGAGGCGTTCACGGTCTACAAGCTCGGCGCGCATCTGGATGTGTCCATCCCGCGGCGCGAACGAAAGACGGGTCGCGGCCACCGCGGATTTTTTATCGAAGGCGATCCCACCATGTCGACGGCAGAAGCAGCGTCGCGTCGTGACTTCACAATCAATGCCATCCTGCAGAATCCGCTGACAAACGAAATCATTGATCCGGTTCATGGGCGCGACGATCTGCAACGCAAGATATTGCGCGCGGTTTCGCCGAACAGCTTCGCAGAAGACAGTCTGCGTGTCTTGCGCGCGGCGCAATTTGCCGCCCGATTCGAATTCGACATTGAGGCCGAAACGATCGAGATATGTCGATCGATCGACCTTTCCGATTTGCCCTCTGAACGAATCCGCGGCGAGATGGAAAAACTGCTGCTGCGCGCACGGCGTCCCTCGATCGGTTTGCATTGGCTGCGCGAACTTTGGGCAATCGATCAATTGTTTCCGGAGTTGAAGGCGCTAATCGACGTGCCGCAAGAGCCTGAATGGCATCCCGAAGGTGATGTCTGGATTCACACGCTGCTGACAACCGACCGCGCCCGCGAGCAGATTGATGACCTGTCCCCGGCGAAAGAGTTAACAGTGATGCTGGCGGCGCTCGCGCATGATTTTGGCAAACCTGCTACGACTGAATTTATCGACGGCCGCATACGATCTCGTGAACATGAAGAGGCAGGTGCAGCTCCCACGGAATCGTTTCTCGATCGGCTGAACATCCACACTCTCGACGGATACGACGTACGCGCGCAAGTCATTGCGATCGTCCGCGATCACCTGAAGCCGGGAGAGTTTTTCAAGAAGCGCCTGGAGGTAAGTACCGGCGCGTTTCGGCGTCTGGCGCGCAAAGTCGATCTCAATTTGTTGTACCGGGTCGCCAAGGCTGACTCCCTCGGGCGCAACGCCGCACACGTTCCGCGAGAAAACTGGTACACGGCTGAGGCCCAGGACTGGTTCATCGACCGCGTCCGTGAACTTGATTTGCAGGACGGCGCGCCTCGGCCGATCCTGCTTGGGCGGCATCTGTTGGAGATGGGAATGCAGCCCGGGCCGCGCATCGGCGAAATCACGAAAGCAGTTTACGAGATGCAGTTGGATGGACGAGTGACGTCGCTGGATCAGGCGCGAGAAGAAGCCAAAAAGATGTTATCCGCAGCGTTACCGCACCGCGAGCGGTAGCCAGCGGGATCAGAACTCAACTTGCACTTTGATCCCGCTCACTACCGTTCGCGGTTCTGTAACGCCAATGCTAGAGTAACCGCCATGATTGAACTGCAACTTACCGACGACCACGAGGCCCTGGTCCAAACTGTGCGCGAGTTCGCGCAGAAAGAAGTAGCGCCGTACATCAAAGAGTGGGACGAAAAGCAGGAAGCTCATCCCGAAATTTTCAAGAAAATGGCAGACGTGAATCTGCTGGGCGTCTGCATTCCTGAACAGTACGGCGGCGCGGGATTCGATTACATCTCGCTTGGTCTTGTTTGTGAAGAACTTGAAGCGGTGGACACCTCTTTGCGGGTGGCGATGTCGGTGCACACAGGTTTGAATTCGCTGACGCTCTACACGTGGGGCACCGAAGAGCAGAAGCAGAAATACCTGGTGCCGCAAGCGAAGGGCGAGAAGCTCGCGACCTATGGTTTGACTGAGCCCGGCGCCGGCTCGGACGTCGTGGCAGCACGGTCGACGGCGCGGCGCGACGGCGACGAATACATTCTGAACGGCGAAAAGATGTGGATCAGTCTGGCGGATTTTGCCGACAACTTTCTTTTCTTCTGTTGGACCGACGAAGAGAAAAGAAAGAAACGCGATCATTCAGGGATGTCCTGTTTCATCGTCGAGCGGACGATGAAGGGATTCACGTCGGGAACGATTCACGGCAAGCTCGGCATTCGAGCCGGTAACACCGGATACTTTTCTCTCCAAGACGTGCGGGTTCCGAAAGAAAACCTGCTCGGCGAAGAAGGCGAAGGTTTCAAGATCGCGATGTTCGCGCTTGAGCAGGGACGATACACAGTCGCGGCGGGCGCCACAGGTGTCATTCGCGCGTCCCGTGATGCTTCAGTTGCCTACGCGTTGGAACGCGAGACGTTCGGGACGAAGATCGCCAATCATCAATTGGTCAAACAAAAGATCGCTGAAATGGAAGCTGATTACTGGATGTCGCACTTGCTGTGGGCGCGCGCCGGTTGGTTGAAGAATGAAGGACGCCCGAGTGGCCGCGCGACCTCACTCGCCAAGTGGCAGGCCACCGTGCGCAGCGAGAAGGCCGCTTCGATGGCTATTGAGGTGCACGGCGCCAACGGTTATTCGAACGACTATCCGGTTGAACGGTATCTGCGAAACTGCAAGGCCGCGGTTATTTACGAAGGCACGCGGGACATTCACACGTTGATGCAAGCGGACTGGGCGTTGGGCTTGAAGAAAGAAAAACCGGCGCGAAGAACGTTACCGGCCTGGAAGCCTCAGGAAGCACGCACCGCCGCGCCTTAGTAACAGGTATCCTGTTTCAATTACACCGCGCCCAATGCAACCCAGGTCCGCACTTTAATCGCATCATTGCAAACCACGAAAAGCTGAACCTGCCAGTCTCACCTTTCCTTTTCCGAAATAAAAACGGAACCTCGCGTTACAGTTTCTATGTAATGATGTCACCGCCGTCACATTCGACGAAGGAATCTGTTTGGAAAATTGTTCGTCTCCTCTGTTACTATGTCTCGCTTTCTAACTCTTCATCAGTTTCAGCTTTTCGTCGGATTAGCCTGCCACAGGAGCAAACATAATGGCGCCAGAAGTCAGAACTGACCGCGAACTGTCTTTAGATTTTCTACGGGTAACCGAAGCTGCCGCCATCGCGGCGGCGCGCACGATGGGCCAGGGGGATCGCAAGTACTCAGATCAGGTCGCCGTCGAAGCCATGCGCGAAGTCATGGACACCGTGCCGATGCGCGGGCGCGTGGTCATCGGCGAAGGCGAACGCGATGAAGCGCCGATGCTTTATATCGGCGAGGAAGTCGGCGGCGGCTTTGGCGTCGGTGAAGAAATGGCCGCGTCGTGTCCCGAAGTTGATATCGCTGTCGATCCTTTGGAAGGAACGAACCTGTGTGCGCTGGGCGCGAATAACGCGATTGCGGTGTTGGCAGCGGCGGAACGCGGCGGACTACTACACGCGCCAGACATTTACATGGACAAGATCGTGGTTGGTCCGTCGTCCCGAGGCGTGGTCGATATCGACGCGCCGGTTAAAGAAAATCTCAAGAACATCGCGCGCCGCCTGGGCCGCGATATCGAAGATTTGACCATCATTGTTCTCGATCGACCGCGTCACAAGAAAATAATTAATGATGTGCGCGAAGCAGGCGCGCGGATTCGCCTGATTTCTGACGGCGATCTTTCCGCCGGTATTTCCGCCGCAGTGGCCGGCACAAACATACATGCCTGCATCGGCATTGGTGGCGCGCCTGAAGGCGTGCTGACCGCCGCGGCGATTAAGTGTCTCAATGGCGAAATCCAGACGCGGCTGGTTTGGGATCCGGAACGGCTCGGAGTCGACAAAGATAAAGTGCCACCCGAAAAAGAGGTCATCGAGCGTTTGAAGTCGATGGGCATCAATGATCCGCACAAGGTTTACGACACCGACGACATGGCGCCGGGCAAGAAAATCATTTTTGCGGCAACCGGCGTCACCGATGGAGCATTGATGCGCGGCGTGCGCTTCTTTGGCTCCGGCAAACGCACTCACTCGCTGGTCATGACCAGCGAATCGAAACACATTCGTTTCGTTGATAGTATCCATATCGAGGGCGGACCTGACACCGTTATCAGATTCTAGTTTTGGCTTTAGAAGTTCCGAATTGCGCCGCGAACGAAGTTGCTCCCGCTGAGAGCAACACCTTCGCGGCGTATTTTGTTTGGGCGACCATGGCTTCGTTTGCGCTGTTGGTGGTAGTTGCGGTCGTCAGCGCGCCACTGGCGCAAGCGGGCAATCATCTTGCCTTCAGTTCTGCTATCTATAAGACCTTCAGTTTCCTCTGTCACCAGATCCCTGAACGTTCTTTTCATCTCGCCGGCCATCAATTCGCAGTCTGTTCACGGTGCACCGGCTTGTACGCAGGTTTAGCGTTGGCGACGGTGAGTTATCCGTTGTTTCGATCACTACGCAGTACAGACACGCCGTCGATCTTTTGGCTGTTTGCTTCGGCAGCGCCCCTGGCAATCGATTTCAGTCTCACCTACTTCGGCATTTGGCAGAACAATCACTTTACTCGTTTTACGACGGGCGCACTGTTCGGCGCGGTGGCGGCGATATTTATTTTGCCCGGAGTGATTGAGTTGACCGCACGGATTGCCGGCACCTTCCGACCTGAAGGACAACCACCCGCTACCGCAGGTGGTTCTGACTCGTGATATCCTAGCCGAAAATTCCTCCGAGTAATCCCCTGAAGCTCCCCCCGTTGCCCTGACTATGCTCTGGCCGTTTTCACTATTGAACCGGATTTTTCGGCGCGCGTCTGACGACGGCGGCGAGTTGCCGATTCGTGAAGAACTCTTCAGCATTGACCGCCTCGAGCATTACGCCGCGGAGATTGCCGCCGCGGACAAGATCGCTGAAAAGCCACGCCGCGCACCGCTGCTGCTGCCGCGCCTCGAAGAGAACGGTCGCAAACTTGTCGAAGCCTACGACTCGCTGGCCGAATCGATCCGCAAAGAGCATGTGATCTCTCCCGCTGCCGAGTGGCTGGTCGATAACTTTCACATCGTCGAAGAGCAGGTACGAGAGATTCGCGAAGATCTCCCGCGCGGTTATTACTACGAACTGCCGAAACTCGCCGATGGACCATTCAAAGGTTACCCGCGAATTTACGCTTTCTCGGTGGCGCTGATCGCGCACACAGACAGCTATCTGGATTCCGAAACGCTGCGCCGCTTCATTAATTCCTATCAGAAGGTGAAGCCCCTTTCGATCGGCGAGCTGTGGGCAGTGCCCATCTCGCTACGCTTAGCGCTGGTTGAAAATCTGCGCCGTCTCGCCACGCGCATCGTTTCGTCACGCGGTGAGCGTGAGGAAGCAGACAAACTGGCCGACAAACTGCTCGATCTGGCGAAGCTTAGCCCGCAGGATATCGTGCCTCATATTTCCGGCCGGCTCGCGCGCCGGAAGATTTTGGGCCGTGCCTTCGTGGTGCAGTTGATGCAGCGCATGCGCGAACAGGATCCGGCAATCCTGCCCGCAGTAGAGTGGCTGGAAAAGCAACTGCACAAAACCGGCCTTTCCATTCACGACATCGTCAATGAAGAACACACGCGTCAGGCTGCGGCGCAGGTGACGGTCGGCAACATCATCACCAGCATGCGGCTGCTGTCGACGTTGGATTGGCGCGACTTCTTCGAGACCGTCAGCCTGGTCGATCCGGAATTGGCGAAAGATCCGGCGGGTGTTTTTTCGCAGATGGATTTCGTGACCCGCGACCGTTATCGAAAAGTAATCGAGCGGATTAGCAAGCGCGCGAAGTTAAGCGAGCTTGAGGTAACACGCGCGGCGCTGCGCTTAGCGGAAACCGCGCGGCAGAGCGATGCGCAGGCGCCGGCAACACACATCGGCTATTACCTGATCGGGAAAGGCCGCCAGGAGCTCGAATCGGCCGCCGGCTATCATCTGCTTTTAAGTGAACGACTGGAACGCGCAACTGAGCGCTACGGGACCAACTTTTATCTCGGCAGCATTGTTCTGTTAACGCTCGCGACAGCCATGCTGATGTTTGCGTTGGCCTACGGCGCGGCTGCGAGTTGGCTGCGAGCGACAATCGCGGCACTGCTCTCTCTCATTCCCGCCAGCGATTTTGCGATCAGCGTGATCAACTGGAGCATCACGCATACGTTTCGTCCCCGACTGCTACCCAAGCTAAACCTGATGAAAGGCATTCCAGCCGAGGCGAGCACCATGGTAGTCGTCCCGTTAATCGTTGCGGATGAAACGACGGTGCGCGAGATGCTGGAGAAGCTTGAGGTCGCGTATCTCGCGAATCAGGACGAACACATTTATTGGGCGTTACTTGCTGACTTTGCGGACGCGACCGAAGAGCACCTGCCGGGTGACGATCAGATCATCGAAGCCGCATTGCGCGGCACCGATGAATTGAATCAACGTTACAAATCGAATGAAGCGAAGCGCTTCCATTACTTTCATCGCCGGCGGCAATGGTGCGAAACGGAAGGCAAATGGATCGGTTGGGAAAGAAAACGCGGCAAGCTTCGAGAGTTCAATCGCTGGCTGCGCGGCGCAACCGATACAAGTTTTGCCGTCGCCACGACTGAGTTAAAGCGACTACCGCAGATTCGTTATGTCATTACGCTCGACGCTGACACCCAGATGCCGCGAGAGACCGCGTGCCGATTAATCGGCACGGCACTGCATCCGCTCAATCAGCCTCAGTTTGATGCTGAGAACGAGCGGGTGGTCGATGGCTATGGGATCTTGCAGCCACGCGTCAGCATTTCTTTAGAGAGCGCATCGTGCTCGACCTTTGCGCGAGTCTTCTCGGGCAACACCGGCGTCGATCCCTACACAACCGCGGCGTCGGATGTCTATCAGGATTTGTTCGGCTCAGGAATTTACACTGGCAAAGGCTTGTACGACGTCGACGCGTTCGAGCAGGCACTTGAGGATCGTGTTCCTGAGCAGACTTTGTTGAGCCACGATCTGTTTGAGTCGATCTTCGCGCGCGCGGCTTTGGTAACCGACATCGAGTTTCTCGACGACTATCCTACGTATTACGACTCGTTCGCGCGCCGGCAACATCGTTGGACGCGAGGCGATTGGCAAATCGCCGGCTGGCTGCGCCGCACTGTCCGCGATGCGCGCGGAGAAAAGCGTCGCAATCGAATTCCGGTTATTGCGCGCTGGCAGATTTTCGATAACTTGCGACGCAGCCTGCTGGCCGCCTCGATCGTCCTGTTGTTGCTGGCAGGTTGGACGATTCTCCCCGGTTCCGCCTGGTGGTGGGCGTTGTTTGTTCTCATCACGCTGGCATTTCCCGTTTACGCGCACGTCACGACCGGCCTCTTGATTCATCCGCGCGGCGTTCCGTGGACCAGTCACTTCTGGAGCGTTTGGGGCGACGTCCGCACAAACACGGCGCAGATTACGCTTGAGATTGTCTTTCTGGCGCATCAAGCGGTGTTGATGATCGACGCGATCGCGCGCACAATCTTTCGCAAGACAATCTCGCACAAACATCTGCTTGAATGGGTTACTGCCGCCGCCTCTGAGCGAACCAGTAAGCACAATTTGTCCGCCTTCGTCCGTTTCATGTCGCCTGTCGAAATTGTCGTCGTCGTCGGCGCAGGCTTGATCATCCTGAGCGATGCCGTTGCCTTGCCGGTGGCCGCGATCTTTTTGTTGGCGTGGGCTACTTCCCCATTCATCGCGTATCTCGTCAGTAAGCGCCGTAAGGAAGCCGAGGCGGATTTGTCTGCCAAAGATATTCGAGCATCCCGAATTGTTGCGCGGCGCACCTGGCGATTTTTTGAAACGTTCGTCGGCGATGAAGATCACTGGTTGCCGCCGGACAACTTCCAGGAAGATCCAAAACCCGTCGTCGCGCATCGCACCTCGCCTACGAACATCGGTTTGCTGCTGCTGTCGATCGTGGCTGCCTATGACTTCGGCTACATCGGTTTGATTGAAATGGTCGAGCGGCTGGAAGCGACGATCGCCAGCTTGCAGAAACTGCAAACATTTCGCGGCCACTTGTTCAATTGGCACGACACGAAAACGCTTGAGCCGCTATGGCCTCAATACGTTTCGGTGGTCGATAGCGGCAATCTCGCCGGATCCTTCATCACGCTGAAACAAGCCTGTCTCGAAATTCCGGACAACCGGCTGCTCGACGAACGAATTCTCAACGGCTTGAGCGACACGCTCGGCGCCCTGCGACAAGAATTGTCGCAGTTGTCTGCGGCGCGCCAGCGAACGGATGCCATCGGAGTTAAAAACCTGATGGCCGAAATCCAATCGTGCAGCGAGCTTTTGCAGGCTGAGCCGCCCGCGACGCTGACGGATTGGCTAACCCTGCTCGAAACACTTAACACACACGCAGCCGCGCTTGATGACATCGCGGCCGCCTTGACGCAGGCGCATGGCCCGACGGACGTGGCGGAACTGCGCTGGTGGAGCAGCGCTTTTCTGCGACAGACGCACAACTGCGTGCGGGACGCGAAGATACTCGCGCCGGTAAAGGAGATAGAAAGAAGTCCGCAGCACGAACGGGTTGCAGAGGTTCCGTCGCTATCGCAGCTGACCGATTTAGAAAGTCAGACTGCGAGAACTGCGAACGATGTTTCCGGGCGACTCGGCCAAATTGCCGCGACCTGTCAGCGCCTGTTCGACGAAATGGATTTCAAGTTCTTGCTCGACGAAGAGCGGAAGGTCTTCTCGATTGGCTATAACGTCTCGGAAGGTCGTCGCGACAACTCTTTTTATGACCTGCTGGCGACCGAAGCTCGGGTGGCCAGCTTCGTGGCCATCGCCAAAGGTGACGTGCCCCAGGAACACTGGTTTCGCATGGGCCGGCAGCTCACCTCAGTTGACGGTGGCCGCGCGCTGATTTCCTGGACCGGCACAATGTTCGAATACCTGATGCCGCTGCTCGTAATGCGCGATTATAGCGACACGCTGCTTGGTGAAACCTACGACGCCGTCGTGTCGCGGCAGATTGAGTACGGCGGCGAACGCGGCGTCCCTTGGGGAATTTCTGAATCGGCGTACGGCGCGCGCGATTTGCAAATGAATTATCAATACGGTCCGTTTGGCGTTCCGGGTCTCGGCCTCAAGCGCGGATTGATAGAAGACCTGGTCGTTTCTCCTTACTCAACCATACTGGCGTCGAGCGTCAGACATACTGAAGCAGTCGAGAATCTGCGGGCGCTGGAACGCGAGGGCGCACTCTCCAGATATGGATTTTATGAGGCGCTGGACTTCACGCCCGAACGCGTGAAGAAAGGCGAGCGTTGCACGATCGTGCACGCATACATGGCGCATCATCAGGGAATGAGCCTCATCGCGCTGGACAATCTGCTCAACCGCAACGTGATGCAGGATCGTTTTCACAGCGATCCGATAGTGCAGGCAACTGAGTTGCTTTTGCAGGAGCGTGTCCCGCGTGGGGTTCCGGCCGCACATCCACGCGCCGAAGAAGTTTTGACGGGTCGCGTGGTGCGAATTCTCACGGGCCTGGTGACGCGCGCGTACGACACCGCGGATTTGCCGACGCCGCGGACGCAACTGCTGTCGAATGGAAACTACGTAGTGATGATTACGACTGCGGGTGGCGGTTATTCGCGCTGCGGAAACATCGCCGTCACGCGCTGGCGTGAAGATCCGACGTGCGACCATTGGGGCAGCTTCATTTATGTGCGCGATGTGCGCAGCGGCAATATCTGGTCAACCGGACATCACCCGATTCCGGCGAAGGCGCAGAATTACGAAGTCGCTTTCTCGGAAGACAAAGCGGATTTTTGGCGTCGCGATTCTGGGATCGTGACGCACATGGAAACAATTGTTTCGGCCGAGGACAACGCCGAGTTGCGCCGAGTAACCGTCGCAAACTTTGCCAGCCGTCCACGTGAAATTGAACTGACGAGCTACGCCGAAGTTGTGCTAGCGCCGCAAGCGAGCGATGTTGCGCACCCGGCGTTCAGCAATCTTTTTGTCGAAACTGAATTTCAGGGTCGTTACAACGCGGTCTTCGCGCGCCGACGGCCGCGTTCGTCAGAAGATGAGCCGACCTGGGGAATTCACGTGCTGGCTTGCTCCAGCGATACGGTGGGCGGAATTCAGTTTGAAACTGATCGGTCGCGGTTTCTGGGCCGGGGACACTCGCCGGCTGATGCGATTTCGATTGTGGCGGATCAGCCGCTTTCAAACACGGTGGGCGCCGTGCTCGATCCAATCTTCAGTTTGCGCTGTCGCGTTCGTTTGCAGCCGAATGAAACAGCGCAGATTGTCTTCACGACGGGCGTGGCCGATTCGCACGAACATGCACTCGCGCTCAGCGAAAAATATCACGACGCCGCTATTTTCGAACGTGAGTCGCGTTTGGCTTGGACGCGCGCGCAGGTCGAGATGACTCACCTGCACATCGATCCTGAAGAAGCACACCTGTTTCAAAGACTCGCGGGGCGCATTCTTTATTCCGATCCATCGTTGCGCCCGACGCCGCATGTTCTGGCTTTGAACAGGCTCACGCAATCGCGTCTGTGGGCGCACGGCATCAGCGGCGATTTGCCGCTGGTAATTTTACGGCTCGAACGTGAAGAAGATGTGCCGATGGCGAAGCAGCTGCTGCGCGCGCACCAGTATTTGCGATCGAAGGGACTGCAATTCGATCTGCTGATCCTCAACGATCATCCGACCGGCTATGCCCAGTCGTTACAGGATTCGTTGCAGACGGCGGCGCGCACTTCGGGCGCGCAGGCGCTGATCGACAAGAACGGCGGCGTCTTTATTCGTCGTTCAGATCAGGTGCCGGAAGATGAGCGCATTTTGCTGCACGCGGTGGCGCGTCTGGTGATCGTCAGCGAGCGTGGCTCTTTGGAAGATCAACTGGTACGACGCCCGGCGGAAGAACCTTTACCGCCGGATTTTCAGCCGCGAGCACCTTCACAGAATTATGCAGAGATCCCGCTGTCAATTCCCAAGCTATCGTTCTTCAACGGTGTCGGCGGCTTTGCGCACAGCGGCCGCGAATACGTCGCGACGTTGGGAGAGGGACAGTGGACGCCGGCGCCCTGGTGCAACGTAATCGCAAATCATCCTGACTTCGGTTTTCTCGTGACGGAAACGGGCGGTGGCTTCACGTGGGTAGAGAACAGTCACGAAAACCGTCTCACACCATGGTCGAACGATGTCGTCAGCGATCCGCCGGGCGAGATTATCTATCTGCGCGACGAAGATTCGGGCACGACCTGGACGCCGACCCCTCTGCCGATTCGTGAATCGACGCCATACTCAGTCCGACACGGCCAGGGCTACACGGTTTTTGAACACGCAAGTCACGGCATCTCGCAGGAACTGCTGCTGTTCACGCCGCTTGATGCGCCAGTCAAAATCTCGTTGCTGCGTTTGCGCAACCGCACTGAGCGCCGGCGGCGTCTGTCGATTACGAATTATGTCGAGTTGGTGCTCGGCGTTGACCGTCATACCGCTTCCCGGCACGTCGTCACCGATCTGGAGGAACAACAAGGCGCCATCTTCGTGCGCAATTCTTACAACAACGAATTTTCGGATCGCATAGCCTTTGTCGGCACCAGCGAACGTCGCTTCACGATGACTTGTGATCGCAAAGAGTTCATCGGCAGAAATGGATCGCTAACCCAGCCGGCGGGGTTGCGGCGCAGCCGGCTCGCGGGACGCGATGGCGCCGGTTTGGATCCGTGTGGCGCTATCCAAACAAACATCGAGTTGGCGCCGGGCGAAGCGCGCGAGATTATCTTCCTGTTAGGCGAAGGCGACTCGATCGAACACGCGCGCGAAATCAATTCACGATTTCGCAATCCGCAGGTCGTGAATGAAGCATTTGAGCGCGTTCTGGATTTCTGGGACCAAACTCTCAGCACGATCGAAATCAAAACTCCGGACACATCACTCGACACCCTGGTCAATCGCTGGTTGCCGTATCAGGTCCTCGCGTGTCGCGTGCGCGGCCGCTCGGCTTTCTATCAATCCAGCGGCGCATACGGCTTTCGCGATCAATTGCAGGACGTGATGGCGCTCGTTTACTCGCGTCCTGAAATTGTGCGCGAACAAATCCTGCGTGCGGCTTCGCGACAATTCAAAGAAGGGGACGTGCTGCACTGGTGGCACGAGCCGACGGGTCGCGGCGTGCGGACGCGATTCTCGGATGACTTGCTGTGGTTGCCTTACGTGGTCACGCATTACGTGAACGTCACTGGTGATCGAAGCGTGCTCGATGAATCTGTTCAATTCCTCGAAGCCGATCTGCTGAAAGACGATCAAGTCGAAAATTATATTCAACCGAATGAATCGCCGGAGTCAGGCACGATTCTAGAACACTGCGTGCGTGCGATCGATCGCAGTCTCGGGTTGGGCGAGCATGGTTTACCGTTGATGGGAAGCGGCGATTGGAACGATGGCATGAATCGCGTCGGCGCCGGCGGCAAAGGGGAGAGCGTGTGGCTTGGTTGGTTCCTCTGCACTGTGCTCCAGGGTTTCGCGCCGTTATTGCCGGAACCGAAAGCCAAAACTCAACGAAATAATCGACGCTCAACCTATGCCGCTCACCTCGAAAAACTGCGCAAGGGTCTTGAGCAGGCGTGGGACGGCGATTGGTATCGCCGCGCGTATTTCGATGACGGCACGCCGCTGGGATCGGCACAGAATGACGAATGCCGCATTGACTCGATCGCGCAGACTTGGGCGGTCATATCCGAAATCGCTGAACCGTACCGCGCGCAACGCGCCATGGCGGCGGTCGAGCAGTACTTAGTACGGCGCGGCGACGGGCTGATTATTCTGTTCACGCCGCCGTTCGACAAAAGCAAACTCGATCCGGGATACATCAAAGGCTATGTGCCGGGCGTCCGTGAAAATGGCGGGCAGTACACGCACGCGGCGCTATGGACAGTCATTGCTTTTGCATTACTCGGTGATGGCGATCGCGCCGGCGAGTTGTTCGGTTTGCTGAATCCGATCAATCACTCGTCGACACGGGCCGGCTTGCACAAGTACAAAGTTGAGCCATACTGTGCGCCAGGCGATGTCTATGCGGTGCCGCCGCATACGGGCCGTGGCGGCTGGACGTGGTACACAGGGTCAGCGGGTTGGATGTATCGTGCGGCGCTTGAATACATCCTGGGATTCAAACTTGAAGGCGCCCACCTGCAGATCAATCCTTGTATTCCGCGATTCTGGCGCGAGTTCGAGATCAGCTATCGACGCGGACAGACAACCTATCGGATTAAAGTCGAGAACCCGCACGCCTGCTCGCGCGGGATCGCTTCGATCGAAGTTGATGGACATCGGCGGTCGGACGACAAAATCTCACTGACAGACGACGGCCGGCTGCACGAGATTCGGATAATCATGGGAGAGCCCATTGATAACGAACCCGCCGAAAGCGAGCCGGCCGAACAAAAAACAACCGAGCTGTATCAAAGCTAATCTGGACAACCACCGCCGGCCTTTCCCCTTGTGGTTTCATTCCTGGCCATTCCAGATCTGGGATAAGCGTTGTCTAAGCCACTAGGAACGTTTCTGCAAGCCCGCAGATTCCTATTGACAGCAACAGTTTAACTAGGTATCGTCGCGGCCTCTCGCATGCTCCTTAGCTTGCTAACTTCTAAACCAACTTTCGCGTGAGGCGAACGCGCGGTTTACCCGTCCGTTCAGTCACACATGGAGACTAGCCATGCAAAAACTTACTGCCACGCTTGGCATGTTGCTAATGGCACTAGCCGTTGGCTGTTCGCGGAACCCACAAGGCCCACAGGCCACTGCGTCACCGACGCCGATGGTGAATTGTGCTGCTGCCGAAGCGCCCGGCGACGTATCGCCGACGCCCAACACCATTGATAGCACTTGCGCAAAGATTCCTACCGACATTCTCGGCAGTGGTGATCAGCAGGGCGACGCAGATGAGTACTCGTGGTTAGCGTTCGTCGCGATGAACTGGCCTGTCGACCCGACAACTTGCACCGCCAACGCCAGCGCCAGCATTCTGAATTCGCCACCCGATCCTGTCTGGCTGAGCTATCTCGCGAATGACGAAATCTTTGTGCCTTCCGGCGTCCCGACCGGTTGGTGTCATACGCCGACCACGCCTGGCGCTCGCTTTGCGAGTGCGGAAGAAGCGCGTGCTGCCCAGCGCACCAGCCGGCTCGCCACGCTTCCGCCAAAAGTCCGCGCACTGGCTGAGCAGCATCCCGAGGTGCGACTGTTCCTGCATCATAATTCGAAGTCTCACGACGCATTAATGTCGACGACGACGCTCACTAACGCTTCATCCCAATTGAAAGGAATTCTGGACGCGACGAATCAGGTGGTAACCGATCAGAACGGACGCTTTCTTCGCTACACAGTGAATATTGGTCCGATCGAATATCAGAACATCATCCAGAACAAGTTATGGACCAAGGCAGGACAGCAGGCGACGGGGGCGCTGAACTTCACGAGCGGGGCGATGGAACTAAAAGCCGCGTGGAAGGTCCTGGGCGCCAACGACGATCCCACGCACTTCTTCACGCAGCAGGCAATTGTTTACAACGACGAAGATGGCAGTCCCAGTCCGGGGGCAAATCCTGTCACAGTCGGACTGGCCGGCTTGCACGTTATCCAAAAGACGCCGCGGCAGCCACATTGGCTCTGGTCAACTTTCGTTCAGGCGGATCTAAACAAAGGATTCAATAATCCGAACTGCCCGTCATCGCAGTGTCCGCCCAACGTGCAGACTGCGCCCACTCCATTCGTTGAACTTAATTCCGACGGCAGTCCGCGCAATAAACCCGTCCAGGTCGTCCAGCAAAGTCCGACTACTGCCGGGACTTTGAACACTACATTTCAGGGACTGCTCAAGGGAACGCCATGGGCCTATTACCAATTGGTCAGCACCCAATGGCAGGGCGGGTTCGGCGGCACCAAACCACCGCAACTCGGCAACCCGTTACTGGAAACCTTCGTCTCGATTACCAGCCCGTATAGTTGTCTCGACTGCCACAACTCTGCGCAGGACTCGCCGGGAGGATCGAAGTCAGATTTCAGTTTTGCGATCAATGCCAAGCAGTAAGAATTGGTCGCCAGATTGCCCTGCACAAAAAAACAAGAGGCGGGAGACTTAACTCCCGCCTCTTTTCTTTTCGGTGATTCGCGGTTTTAGTCGGCGAGCGCAGCGTGCGCCTTAGCAACGAGTTCCGCCGGCACGTCAGTATCGTCCTCTTTGCGCGGACGGTTACCGTTGTCGGCCACCTTGGTTTGAGGTTTGTCGGCTGCACGCTCTTCCTGCTCGCGCACGTACGTGAGCCACGGGCCAGGAGCGGGTCGCTCGCCTTTGGTGATCTCGAAAAACATCTTTTGGATCTTCGCCGTGATGTCGCCGCGCTGTCCGTTTCCGATCGTAATCCGATCGACCGAACGAATCGGGGTAATTTCAGCCGCGGTGCCGCTGAAGAACAGTTCGTCCGATACATACAACGCCGCGCGTTGAATGCTGCGTTCTTTGATCGTGATACCGAGTTCGCCGCAAATCTGAATCACGCTATCGCGCGTGATCCCCGGCAGAACTGAAGAAGAAAGCGGCGGGGTATTCACGACGCCATTCGCCACCACAAAGATATTCTCGCCCGATCCTTCCGAGACGTATCCGCGATCGTCTAGTGCTATACCTTCAGCAAAGCCATTCACGAGCGCTTCCATCTTGATCAATTGCGAGTTCATGTAATTCGCGCCGCTCTTGGCCATCGGCGGCAGCGAATTTGGACTGAGTCTATTCCAGCTCGAAACGCAGACATCGACACCTTTTTCGATCGCTTCGTCGCCGAGGTATTTGCCCCAATCCCATGCGCCGATGTAGCAAGCCAAGGGGTTGGGAAAAGGATTAACGCCGAACGCGGGATGTTCTTCGTCCAGGCTCCGGAAGAGAATTGGGCGGATGTAGCACTGGTCGAGTCCGCTGCGTCGCACCAACTCAACGGCGGCGTCGCAAAAATCGTCGACGCTCCACTCGTGATCCATGCGAAAGACCTTCGCCGAGTTGAGAAAACGTTGCATGTGTTCGCGGAGCCGGAACACCGCCGGGCCGCGTTTGGTTGCGTAGCAACGAATTCCTTCGAAGACGCTTGAGCCGTAGTGCAGGACGTGCGACATCACGTGGACGCGCGCGTCGTTCCATTTGATGAACTCGCCGTCGTGCCACACCACGTCACAAATGCGCGGAGTGTTCACGTCCTTTTTCTTATCGCCCATTGAGTACATGAATTGTGGTTCTCCTTTGGAGATTTAAAGCAGTTCGAACCCGCGAGACGTGCTTGTTAGGGTGTTTTGACAAAGCACGATACTCTAAATTTGAGGCCGTTGGCAAGATGGATTGCGCCCGCAAAACAGTTGCGCTAGCAGCATATTGTCGCGTCACGATTTCGGCTGTGATTCGTGTCACGGAAAGTTGGACGAAACTGTCAAAATCCTTTGGACCTGCTTGATAATCGCGATCACGCTCCGTACCATCTGGCCTGAACTTGCAATCACATAAGAATGCCAACACGCATCGATTTCCGGCGCTGCGGCGCAACGGGAGTCTCGCCGCGATGCTGATCGCGGGCGGCCTGACATTCATTGCACTCAACTGCGGAGGTCATTTGAGCAACAACCAACAGCAAACCAGTTCCGGAAGCGCTTCCCAAACAAAATACCGGTCTGATCCTGTAGCAATTCATCGCCACGCGACTATTGTCGACATGCACGCGGACACCGTGCAGCGGATCATCGATGAGCACGTCGACATCAATCAGGAGTTGAGCGATGGGCATCTCGACGCGGTGCGCGCGAAGCGAGGCGGACTCGACGCGCAGTTTTTCTCGATTTGGGTTGAGCCGCAGTTGTTTGGCGGCGGCGGCGCGTCAGCCATGAAACGCGCGGACATTCAGATTGAAGCGATTCGCGACCTCGCGGCGAAACATCCGGAAACGTGGGAACTTGCGACCACGGCCGATGATATTCGCCGGGCGGAGAACGCTGGAAAAATTGCTGCGCTGATGGGACTGGAAGGCGGCTACGCGATCGATGAGAAGATCGAAAATGTGCAGCGCTACTACGATATGGGCGTGCGATACATGTCACCCGCATGGAGTGTCAGCACGAGCTGGGCTGGTTCATCAGGGGATGTCGTCGGCGAAACGCGTGGCCTGAACGAGTTCGGCAAGCAAGTCGTGCGCGAGATGAATCGCCTCGGAATGATAGTCGACGTATCACATGTGTCCGACAAGACGTTCTGGGACATAGTGAACACTTCGACTAAGCCGGTGGTGGCGACGCATTCAGCTTGTCGCGCGATTGCGAATGTCCCACGAAATCTGACGGACGACATGATCGCGGCACTGGCGAAGACGGGCGGAGTGGTGAACGTGATCTTCTATCCCGAACATATCGAACCGGGCTGGAGCGAAAAGAAAAAGAAAGTTGATGCGGAGATCGCTTCGATCGTCGATCGGGCGTCGGCTGCCGAACCGGGAAACGCGGCGCAGAAAAAACTAGCACGCGATCGCGTTCGTGCCGAAGAGTATCTGAAGCGCCTGCCGCCGGTGTCTGTCTCGCGTATCGCCGATCACGTCGATCACATCGTCAAGCTCGTCGGCATCGATCATGTCGGCATCGGCTCCGATTTTGACGGTGTGCAAGCTGTGCCAACAGACATGAAATCTGTTGCCGATCTTCCCAATCTGACCCAGGAACTTTTGAAGCGTGGTTATCCTGAAGACGCGATCGACAAGATTCTCGGTGGAAACATGTTGAGAGTGATGGAAGACGTGGCGCGACATTAAGATTTCACCACCAAGGCACAAAGACACAAAGGACAGTTAATTGATCTTTGTGTCTTTGTGTCTTAGTGGTTTGCTTTTCTCATGAGTCAGAAGAGACGTCGTATTGGCGCGCATCTGCCGATCAAACACGGATTGCATGAAGCGCTTTTGCTGGGCGCGGAACTTGGCTGCGATGCGGTCCAGCTTTTTTCTCGCAATCCGCGCGGATGGAAAGCGAAGCCGCTGACCGATGAAGCAATCGCTCTGTTTCGCAAGGCCCGCAAGCAAACGAACATCTCGCCGGTTCTGATTCATGCAAATTATCTGATCAATTTAGCAGCGGCCGACGAAATCATTCTGCTGAAGTCGATCGATTCCTTTCGCGAAGAGGTTGAGCGTGCGACTGCGCTCGGCGTGGATTATCTCGTTGTGCATCCGGGAAGCGCACGCGGTTGTCCTGAGCAGGACGCGCTGGAGATTTGCGCACTAAGTTTGCAAGTCGCTTGCAAAGGTTTGCGCTTCGGGAAGCTCCGGATTCTGCTCGAGAACACCGCCGGCCAGGGAGAGTGCATTGGCCATCGCTTCGAACACCTGCGCGCGATCATGAATCGATGTCCAAAGCTGCCGCTCGGCGTTTGCGTTGATACCGCGCATTCGTTCACGGCCGGCTATGACATTCGCGAAGAAGACGGACTCAAAGCCACCATTGCGATTATCAGGAAGACTGTCGGTCTGAAGAGCGTGCGCGCGGTTCATTTCAACGATTCGAAAGCGCCCTTCAATTCACGAGTCGATCGTCACTGGCACATCGGTGAAGGCCACATCGGTTCCGATGCGCTCAGACGATTCGCGCAGCATCCGAAGCTCGCGCACGCCGCCTTTATTCTCGAGACGCCTTACGACGATCCGCGCGCGGACGTGAAGAACCTGCAGACGTTGCGATCTTTTGTGACGGACGCATCCCAAATATGATCTCAGTGCCTCAGTGCAATCGCTGGGACTCTGTGGTGGAAGCCGCGCACAATCCATTCACCACAGAGACACCGAGAGCTCACCGAGACACAGAGACTTTGAGACACGATCGTCATAATGTTGGACGTCTCAACGCTATTTAGCTACAATGCATCCATCATGCAACGGTCCGCATTTTCATCACCGACCAAGCTCCTCCTTACGCTGCCGCTATTGCGCTGCGCTTGATCGCGCTCGCGGTTAGCGGCGAACTCCAAACACAATCCGAAACGAACTGCACAAGTCGCTTTGTGCATTCACCTAATTGCTTGTAACTTAAGAGGAGTTAAGCGTATGGACGAGAAATATTTCCCTGAAAAAATCGAAGAGAAATGGCAGCAGCGCTGGGCCGACGAGCGCGCGTTCGAAGCCCGCGAGGATGACCCGCGACCGAAGTTTTACGCGCTCGAAATGCTGCCTTACCCGTCGGGCTTTCTGCACATGGGCCACGTTCGGAATTACTCAATCGGCGACGCACTGGCCTGGTACAAGCGTCTGCGCGGCTTCAACGTGCTGCATCCCATTGGCTGGGACAGCTTCGGTCAGCCGGCCGAGCAGGCGGCCATCAAGCGCGGCATTCAACCGCGCGACTGGACGGAAGAAAATATCGCGCACATGGAAGGGCAAATGCGGCGACTCGGGATCAGTTACGACTGGTCGCGGGTGATCGCCGCTCACCGGCCCGACTACTACAAATGGGACCAGTGGTTCTTTTTGAAAATGCTGGAGATGGGACTGGCGTACAAACGAACGTCCGCCGTCAACTGGTGTCCGAAAGAAGAGACAGTTTTGTCGAACGAGCAGTCATCGGGTGGCATCTGCTGGCGCTGCGGAACTGCAACCACGAAGAAAGAGATTGAGCAGTGGTTCCTGCGTACGACGAAGTATGCCGAGCAACTGGTTGTCGACATCGAAGAGATCGAGAGCGGCTGGCCGGCAAAGGTCATCAAACGTCAGCGTGATTGGGTGGGCCGAAGCGAAGGCGCCTACATCGATTTCAAAATCAAAGACTCCGACGAAAAGATTCGTGTGTTCACCACGCGCATCGACACCATCTATGGCGCGACGGCGGTGGTTATTGCGGCGGAGCATCCCATTCTGTCGCAACTGTTGGAAGAGTCTGCGCTGAAAGACCAGGTGCTTCGGTTTGCTGAACAGATCAAGACGGCGCGCGCGATCAAAACCCAAGATCAGACGGAAGAGGAAGAGAAGCTCGGGATGAACACGGGCCGCCTGGCCATCAATCCTTTCAATGGCGAGCTGATTCCGATTTGGGTGGCGAACTATGTGCTGATGGATTACGGCGCGGGGGCAGTGATGAGTGTGCCCGCACATGACGAGCGTGACTTTGAGTTCGCGCAGAAGTACACGTTGCCCATTCGCCAAGTCATTGCGTCTGTCGTACATGGCCAACAGAGTGAACCGGCAGATCAGGCGCCGGGCGGCGATCAATCAATGGAAATGAAGAACGCCTTCACTGAGTACGGCGTGCTGGTGAACAGCGGTCAGTGGAGCGGCAAACTGTCGCAGGATGCGATTCGCGAAATGGCCGAACACGCGCAGCAGAAGGGTTTCGGCGGCGGCGCCGTAACTTATCGGATTCGCGATTGGGGTATTTCCCGCCAGCGTTTCTGGGGCGCGCCGATTCCAGTTGTCTATTGCCCGAAGTGCGGAATGGTTCCGGTGCCCGAGAAAGATCTGCCGGTGATGTTGCCGGACAAAGCGGAATTCACCGGCACTGGCGAATCGCCTTTGAAGACGGTCGCTGAGTTCGTCAACACGAAGTGTCCGAAGTGCGGTGGCGCGGCGACGCGCGAGACGGACACGATGGACACGTTTGTCGATTCGTCCTGGTACTTCTTCCGCTACTGCGATCCGCGCAACGAAGCGATGCCTTTCGATCCCGAAATCGTCGCGCACTGGACGCCGGTCGATCAGTACATCGGTGGCGATTCACACGCGGTGATGCACCTGATCTACACGCGCTTCTGGACTAAGGTGATGCGCGATTTGGGTCTGGTGAAGTTCAACGAGCCGGTCAAGCGTCTGTTGACGCAGGGCATGGTGACAAATCGCGTTGGAGACACTAATGAATACAAGGCCATGTCCAAGTCGCTGGGGAACGGTGTCGATCCGGACGATATGATCGAAGCGTTCGGCGCCGATGCGACGCGCTTGTTCGTTCTGTTCGCGGCGCCCGTTGAAAATGAATTGCGCTGGTCCGAAAGCGGTATCGAAGGCGCGGTGCGTTTCCTGCGACGTGTGTGGACAATGGTTTATCGGTACGCACGCGTCACGCGTGCAGCAGCAGCGGAAGAGCAGGCCGGAGGCCTGCGTACCCAGGGGCGTGATGAAGAGCAGGCCGGAGGCCTGCGTACCCAGGAGTTCAGCGACGACGCTCGGGCATTACGCCGCAAGACACATCAGACAATTGCGCGCGTTACTGCGGACTTCGAAAAGCTCGACTTGAATACCAATGTCGCGGCGTTGATGGAGTTGTCGAACGCTTTGGGCGAGTTCAACGTCGAACCTGCTACCGGTTCAAAAGCCGATCTGTTCGCCGCGCGCGAGGCACTGGAAGCGCTGGTCATCATGCTCGCTCCTTTCGCGCCGCACGTCGCGGAAGAGATGTGGGAAGGACTGGGCCACACCGAGGGCTTATTGAAATCTGGTCAATGGCCGGTCGCTGATGCTGAGCTGGCAAAGAAGGACGAGCTGGAAATTCCGGTCCAGGTCAACGGCAAGCTGCGTTCGCGTGTCGTCGTCTCGCCGGACATCTCGGAAGCGGAGCTCCGCGAACTGGCGCTGGCTGATTCCAAGGTGCAAAGTTTCATCGACGGTAGCAAGGTGGTGAAGGTCATTGTGGTGCCCCAGCGGCTGGTGAACGTGGTCGTCAAGTAACTTCTTGCCTGTACCCGTCTTAACCCGTTAAAATCTTCGGCGAACCCAGACTCGCACGGAGTCGTAATGCGTTACCGAATCACTGAATGAAAGAGTGCCCAACCTGTCGCGTCTGTTTTCCCGACGAAATTGGGTTTTGTCCTGATGACGGCGTGGCCACCACTGCGTCCATTGCCGGCGAGCCGATCCTCGACGGCCGCTATAACCTCGAGCGGCGGCTGGGCCAGGGCGGCATGGGCATCGTGTACAAGGCGCGCCACATCTTTCTCAAGACCCAGCATGCAATCAAGATCATCCTTCCCGATCTGGTCGGCAACGATCCGAACCTGGTCACACGCTTTCGTCAGGAAGCTCTGGCTGCCGCCGCGATTCGTCATCAGAACATCATCGCGGTGACGGACTTTGGCGTGGTGCGCGGCACGATGCCATTTCTGGTGATGGAATTTGTGCAGGGAAAATCTCTCCAAGAGATTTTGGCCGAGGAAGGCGCGATTGGGCCGGTGCGTGCGTTTGAGTTGATGCAACCAATTTGCGCCGGAATTGCCGCGGCGCATCGTCAGGGAATCGTGCACCGTGACCTTAAGCCCCTCAACGTGATGATTCAGTCAGGCATCCCCATTGCCGAAGGCACGAAGATTTTGGATTTTGGTCTGGCGAAAATTAAGTCAGGTGAGCTGTTGGGATCGTTCATCGCGGCACAAACGACCGGGTTGATGGGCTCGCCGTTCTACATGGCGCCGGAACAGTGGTCGGATGAACCGCCCGATGCGCGTGCCGACATTTACAGTATCGGCGTCATTCTGTTTCAGATGCTCGCGGGTGACGTTCCTTTTAAGGCGAACGCAATTCCCGCAATCATGAAAAAGCACCTGACCGAAGAAGTGCCAACTTTTTCCTCGCGAGGTTGCGACGTGCCGCCGCAGATCGAAGCTGTCGTACGTCACGCGCTGGAAAAAGAGCCGGAGAATCGCACGGCTTCGGCGGAAGAATTCTTGAAAGAACTGGGCGCGGCAATGGAAGCAGCCAGCGCAGTGCTGAAGACAACCGGCGAGTCGCGTTTCGATCCATTCAAGACCGTTTCAACACCGCCGCCTCCGCAGGAAACACAGCGTCCGAGTTACGTGCGCCACACCGCGGAACTGGTGGCGGCGGCCATCAGCAGTTCGTCATTGCATGACGAAGTAGAGAAGCTGCGGATGGCGCGCGAAGAGCTGCAGCGCGAAGAGGAAGGCAAGCGTCTGGCAGCAGAGGAAGCCGCGCGCAAACAGAAACAAGAGGAGCAACAACGAGAGATCGAGCGGCAGCAACAACTGAAAGCGCAGCAAGAGAAAGAGCGCCAGGAAGCGGAGCGGCGCGCTGCAGCGGAGCGTGAACGCGAGGCCCAACGTGCGCGAGAAGCGGAAGCGCAAAAGGCCCGGGAAGCTGAGGCCCAACGGGCGCGCGAAGCAGAGGCGGAACGCACTCGTGAAGCAGAAGCCCAACGCGCGCGCGATGAAGAAGCCCGCCGCGCGGAAGAGAAACGATTAGCCGAACAGAAGCTCGCTGAAGAAAAACTGGCGGAAGCAAAACGTCTTGAAGAGGAACGCCGCGAAGCGGAACGCCGGCAGGAAGAAGAGCGCCGCCGCGAAGAAGAGCGTCGCGAGGAAGAACGCAAGCGAGTCGAAGAATTAGTGGCGCAACAGACGAAAGTGATCGAGCAGAAGTACGCGCACCTGGCTGCTAGTCTTCCGCCGAAAACGACCGAGACAGTTGATCCTGAAGCAACTCATACTCGTCCGTTGGGCGCGACTACCTTAACTGAAAACAGTTATCCCACGATGATCGCCCAGCCGGCGACCGTGGGCGCAAAAAAGAATGTGTTGCCGTATGTGATTGCGGCTGTGATTGTGATTGTACTAATCGGCGGCGGCGTCGGAGCGTGGGTCTTGTGGCCGAGTAAACCCAGTCCGGCGAAACCGAATCCAGAGAAACCTGTACCGGAAAAACCCAGCGAGCCCGCACCTAAACCGGTGACCTTTAATGCGGAGTTCATCAACATTCCGGGCGGCACATTTCAGATGGGACGAAATGGGGCCACAGTCGCTGAACTTCCGGTGCACAGCGTCAGCATCAAACCGTTCGTCATCGATAAAACGGAAGTTACTAATTACGAATACGCTGAGTTCGTGAAACAAACAGGACATGAAGCACCTTCGAACTGGGTCGGAGGCAAGCCGATCGCAGGTCAGGAGCTGCTGCCGGTTACATTCGTTTCGATTGAGGACGCAAATGCCTTTGCGGAATGGCGTTCGAAACGAGATGGAGTCAAGTATCGGCTGCCGACCGAAGAGGAATGGGAATACGCCGCGCGCGGCGGTGATCAGGAGAACGTCTACTCGTGGGGAAACCAGTGGATTGCCGACAACGCGTTAGTCGGAAGTTCCGGCGCGAAAAATCCGAAAGCGGTTGGAACCACGCCGACCGACAAGACGCGTTGGGGTGTGATGGACATGATCGGGAATGTGTACGAATGGACATCCACCAAGGCGAACTACTACTCAGGCAGCAACCAAGCGGTCGCAGCCGATCAGCAAAAATGGTATGTAATTCGCGGCGCGTCCTACGAAACCGACCAAAGCCCTAAGCCCATTTCGGCGACTCGGCGCGACTGGGTCTCAGGCAACACGAGAGTTTCAGTGCTGGGATTCCGTCTGGTCCGGACGCAGTGACGGTGTGAAATTCAGGCCGCGTGCGCCTATCGGGTTACACTGCCGGAGCGTGGTCAACACTTGAGACTCTCTACCTCACCGGGTATTATCACGCCGCAAAAATCCAGAGACGCTGAGTCTTAGAAATCATGAACAAACCCTCTGATAAATACGCAATCATCACTTTCGTCTGGCGGAAATGTCTCGTGGCCGCCGGCATAGCAATGCTGGCGACCGTCGCGTTCGCTCAGGAAACCGGTGGCGAACTAGGCGGCGGCGCAGGCATCTTTCGTCCGAAGAACCCGGAAGCCAAGCGCAGCAGTGGACCACCGAAACCGGCGCGTCCGCGGATGAGTCCGGCAGAAACCGAAGCGCACTTTCAGGACGCGCTGGCGGACGGAAACGACGCGCGCGACGATCGCAAATTCGCGGCGGCTGAAGCGGCTTATCGACGGGCGTTGACAGTGAAGCCGCACGACGCGCGCGCCGAGTATGCGATCGGAAACATTTTCGTGGATCAGCAGCGTTGGGACGATGCCGAAAATTCGTATCGCGCAGCTTATGCGGCCGCACCAAACGATCCGGATATTCTGGTGGCGTTGAGCTATGCGCTGGTGCAACCGCGTACGGGCGCCGCGAATGCGAAGCGCTTCGCCGATGCTGAGTATTTCGCCAAGCGCGCGACCGAACTTGCGCCAACGAACGCGAATGCCTGGGATCGGCTCGGCGTGGCCTTGACGGCGCGCGGCATTTACAACAGCGATGCTGAAGCTGCCTTTCGACATGCCACCGAACTCGATCCCAACTTCATAGTTGCCAGGATTCATCTGGCGAATGTCTTGTGGCGCATGAACCGATCTGATGAAGCGGCGACGCTTTATCGTTCGGCAGCAGCCGATGCGAAGGATGCTCCGACGCTCGTTTTGATAGCGGATGCAATCCAGGCAGCGCAAAAGTGGAACGAATCCGAACCGCTTTTGCGACGCGCGCTGGAAATGGATCCGCGAAATCCCGGCGCGCTGTTTTTGATGGGCCGATATTATTCAGTCAATCAAAAATATTCCGAAGCAGCCAGCGTCCTAAAGACAGCTGCGGAGGTGAATCCGAAGAGCTTTATTGTTCGCACGGTGCTAGCCCGCGCTTATCTCGGCGCTGCCGCGTACGACGATGCCTTCCGCGCTTACGAACAGGCCGCGACGCTCGCTTCGCCGGCCGACCGCAAAGGGCTTGCAGGACAATTTGGATTCATGGGAGTCGGCGACGGTTACATGACGACCGGTCGCGCGCGCGATGCATTGCGCGCTTATCAGCGCGGCTTGGAACTTGATCCGGCGAATGCCGATCTACCCGCGAAGATTGCTGCGGCACGCGCTAAGGCCTGAACATCTTTCGCTTTTCAAACTCGAATTCATTAGAGACAAATCAAATGAAACGTTGCCCCAAATGTAATCGGACTTATTCAACCGACACGCAGAAATTCTGCACGCACGATGGCGGATTGCTGTTCCTGCTTAGCGACGATCTGGACAAGACTGTTCAATTTGATTCGTCGAAGGTTCGTGACGCCGTGCAGAAACCAACGACGCGAGATTTAGGGACACAAACGCCTGCGTTTGATCCTGAAGCCACAGTTGTTTCCAAGCCGTCGGCTGCAACGATTGTCGAATCGGAATATCCGAGGGCGCGCGACACTGGTAGTCTGAACCAACCACAACCGACTCAGCACGCGATCGTGCCACCGCCGGCTGCCCAAGTGCCGCCGCCGAGTGAGCCGCCTGCGCCGCCAGTCGCGACCCCGACTCCGCCACCAGTTGAGCCCCCGCCGCCGCCGGTTGCCGCACCGCCACCACCACAGACTTCAGCTCCTTTGCCGCCGACACAAGTTGTATCTGCGCCGCTCGCGCCTGAACCTACGCAAGCGCCGCCATCAGGCCCGATAACTCCGCCGCCGGCCGCAGTCGCCGCGGCTGCTCAGCCGAGTCAGCCTTTGCCGCCGGGCGCGGTCGCTCCGAAAAAGAAATCGAAGCTGCCATTGATCTTGGGGATAGTTGCTGTCGTGCTGCTGCTCTTTGTTGGAGTTGCCGTCGTCGCAGGATATTTGATTTGGAAACGTCAAGCGAGAACCACGACGCCGATTGTCGTGACGCAGCCAACTGAGACGGCGCCGTCGTTGCCCAGCAACAACCCAACACCGGGCGAAGCTGCGAAGCCTTCAAATGAACCGCCGCCATACAATCCGCCGGCTGATGCGGAACAATTCGTCAACTCGAAGGATGAACTGAGCGGCAGGCTGGCTGAAAACTTTGTCGCTTTCAATTTCTATTATCCGAATCGTTGGGTGAAGGTTCCCAGCAACGAGAACTTCGTCACCGTTGAGAGACGCCTGCCACCAGACTTCACGCAGGAAAGATTTGGCGTCGCGCCCTGGTACGCGCCATCAGACACGACGACTTTCGATGATGCTTTTTTCGAGACACTCGTCGCCAAAGACGATGCTGCCTTTGCGAAGAATTATCCCGAATATCGCAAAGTCTCCGAGGGGCCAACTAAAGTCGGCACCTACGACGCGTATGAACTGCGATTCGAATCAACTTCCAGAGGTACCGACAAAGGTGATTTAACGATCTGGGGCCGCGAAATCTTTTTCGCGCCGCGCGAAGGCGAAAAGAACGGAATCAAGTTCTTGATCCTGACCACATCGTTAGCGCCTGAGTTGAAGAGCATGGATGATGTCGGCGTCAAGGGCGAGTTGCCGATGTTGCTCGAATCATTCCGATTCGGAAAATAAGTTTCAGAAGCCCGACCGAGAGGGAGGGCAACTGATTATTTCAGTCAACCTTCGGTTACCAGGCCCTCCCTTGCGGTCGGGCTTCTGACTCTTCCTCCATGAAAATTATCCTCGGAGAAGATCGCGGCGGAAAACTGCTGAACGAGCGCGCTTTCACCAGCGACTCGGTGCTCATCGGTCGCGATCCTGCCACATGTCATTTCTTTTTCGAACAAAACAAGTGGCCCATGGTTTCGCGGAAGCACACGGAGTTCCGCGTGGCCGATGGGAAGTGGATCGTTGCCGATGCAAACTCCCGCTTCGGCACGTTTGTGAACGGAGAAAAGATCAGCGGCCCGACCGAGGTGCGGGTCGGCTCTCATGTGCAACTCGGTCCCGACGGGCCGATTCTCCGCGTGGTTAGCATCGAACAGTCGCCGTCAGAAAAACCTGCGTCGAGGGCAGCTGAAGTCGATCGAATGCCGACAGTGCGTGATGCTCCATCGCCACCGGTGGCTCCGGCACAGCCCGCCAAAATCCAGACTCCGCCGCTGCCGCCAAAATCTGATGCTTCAGCGCCGCACCGGCCGGCGCCGTCACCCGCGTATCTCGAGTTAGTCGATCCGCAATCAGCGAAGACGCGCCGGTTCGAATTGAACAAAGACGTAATTCGGCTGGGCCGCGATCCGGAAGGCGACGTGGTTATTGACGCGGCAGCTGCTGTCGTATCTCGCCGTCATGCTGAGATCCGAAGGGTTGACGGTCAATTCGCGGTTGTCGATCTCAAAAGCTTTAACGGCACGCTGGTAAATGGCGTGCGCATTCCCGGCACGACGAATCTGTTCGACAAAGACCAGATTCAACTTGGCACCGGCGGGCCACTGCTGCGCATGTTCGATCCGGCGCATGCTGCGCCTGCTCGCGGCGCGCAAGCCGGTGCCCGAGTTGCGCCGCAACCAATCCCATCAGAGTTCGGGCAGATCGCCGCGATGGCCAAGCGGCAGACAATTGTCTCGAGTTCCGGCTCGCTGCCGCCGCAATCAATGGCGGGCGCGGGCCAGTCGCAACTGTTGACGCGAGTTTCTTTCGACAACCGCGCACAGCTTTCCATCGGGCGCGCTGCCGACAATGACATTCGACTGGATGGCCTGCAGATTTCGAATCATCACGCGCGGTTCGCGCGCAACAACGGCAACGTCGAAGTCGAAGACGCGGGCTCGACCAATGGCGTTTACGTCAATGGCCAGCGCATCAGCAGCCGTCAAGCCGTCAAACATTCCGATGTAATTCAAATTGGTCCATTCGTTTTGCAGGCCGAGGCGCAACAGGGCGTCGCTGTTTACGACACGCGTTCAAAGACGCGCATCGATTGCATCAACATCGTCAAGATGGTTGCGAATCGATCTGGCGGCGGATCGATCAAGCTGCTCGATGACGTGTGCCTGACAATTCAGCCGAATGAGTTCGTCGGCTTGCTTGGGCCGTCGGGAGCCGGTAAATCGACTTTGATGGATTCGCTGAATGGTATGCGGCCGGCGACGAGCGGCAACGTGCTGGTCAACAATCTCGACCTCTATCGTCACCTTGATTCGCTGAAGCAGTCGATTGGCTACGTGCCGCAGGACGACATCATCCATCGCGAGCTGACGGTCTATCGCACGCTCTACTACGTTGCGCGGCTGCGTCTGTCGAGCGACGTCTCCACGAAAGAGATCGATCAGATCATCAACGAAGTGATGGACGTTACCGGCTTGGCGGAGCGGCGCGATGTGCCTGTAAGCCAGCTTTCCGGCGGTCAGCGCAAGCGCGTTTCGATCGCAGTTGAGTTAATCACCAAGCCGTCCGTGATCTTTCTCGATGAGCCGACCTCAGGTCTCGATCCGTCAACTGAAGAAAAAATCATGAAGCTCTTTCGGCAAATTGCCGAGAGCGGCCGCACGGTCATTCTCACCACGCACGCGATGGAGAATGTGAAGCTCTTCGACAAGATTGTGGTGCTGATGCGCGGGAAGCTTGTGTTCTATGGTGCGCCGCAAGAAGCGCTGGCGCACGTGCAGGCGGAAAGCTTCAAAGACCTCTACGACAAACTGGAAGATCCGGTCGATGAACGCATCGCGGCGTTGCCGGCGCCGTCGCCGAATGCTTCGAAGTCAGAGAAGCAGCAGTTTAAGCGGCAGCGAGAACAGATCGCGGAGCAGGTTGCGGACGAATGGAAACAGAAGTTCCAATCGACCGATCAATATCGCCGCAACGTGATCGAACCTTTGAGTGTTTTGCCGCGCGATGGTCGCGCCGCCGCGCCGCCGAAGCGTCATACAACTATCGTCGATGCTGTCAGACAGTGGGGAACGTTGACGCGTCGCTACTTCGAAGTCCTCAGCCGCGACAAATTCAACTTGCTGATCTTGTTTGGGCAGGCGCCGATCATTGCGTTTCTCACTTATTTGGTTGTCTCGGCAAAGCTGCCGCGCGACTTTCCTTACTTCGTGCTCGGCCTGGTCTCGATCTGGTTTGGTACTTCGATCGCTTCGCGCGAAATCATTCGCGAGCGCGCTATCTACACGCGCGAGCGCATGGTCAACTTGCGACTGTTTCCCTACGTTGGGTCGAAATTGTTTGTGCTTTCGGTAATTGTGTCGCTGCAATGCGCGCTGCTGTTCGCAGCTTTTAAGTTCTTCCACTACACCGGATTGATGAGCATGCCCGGCTGGGCCGTGCCTCAATTCTTCGTGATGATTATCGCGTCGCTCGTCGGCATTGGGCTGGGTTTGTTTATCTCTGCGATTGTCAAAACATCCGAGATGGCGACAAGCCTGATTCCGCTGATCCTGATTCCTCAAATAATTTTTTCCGGACTCGTCGGCGTGCCACAGGGCGCGGCCAAAGCTGTGGGCGCGATCATGCCGGCCACGTGGGCCTTTGATGGGCTGAAGCAATTCTCGACGCTCGACACGCTCGACGAAGAAGGTTCCGATCCTGAAGGTGAAAACAAGGGCCGCGGCGTATTCAAGCACTACGAAGACAAAAACGATCAGAACATCGAAAAGGCGCGCAACGATGTCTCGCAGTACAAGAAGGACGCCGAAAAGGATCTGAAAGACTACGAGAAGAAGATGAAGGATTATGTCGAGGACTTAAAGGCGGGCCGCCAGTCTGATCAGCCTCCCATTCCAAAGCTGAAAGACACCCCACAAGTAAAAGGCGCGGAAAAAGTTCCCGAAGATCTGAGCAACTACATCAGCTTCCTGCACCCGTGGGGTTTCTGGTTCCTCGATCCGTTCGTGCTGCTCTTGATGTTCTTCGGTCTCGTGCTTGCGACCATCATCACGCTGAAGGCGCAGGACATTTTGTGAGGCTCCTCTCTGTAATTGTTCTGGTTTATTCGGTCAGAGTTCGGTAACATCGCGCGCATCAGATCGGATTTTCTCGTGATTCCGACCAGCACGGGAATTCAGTTTCAGTTCGAAAGTGATCGCCCCAGATACAATTCTCCAGAACCGTTATCGCATCGTGCGGGAGCTAGGACACGGTGGGATGGGCACTGTCTACGAAGCAGTCGATCAGCGCGTGAACTGTATTGTTGCGCTGAAAGAAACGACCGCCGGCAATGACGGGGAAGCGAAACGCGCGTTTGAGCGGGAAGCGTCGCTACTGGCAAATCTGCGTCATTCGACGCTGCCGAAAGTGATGGATTATTTCACCGACGGCGACGGCGATTTCCTGGTGATGGAGTTCATTCCCGGATATGACCTGGCTGAACTGCTCGAGTCGCGCGAGAGTCCTTTCCCGCAATCACAGGTGCTGCGTTGGGCGTTTGAGTTGCTGCGCGTGCTCGAATACCTGCACAAGCAGGACCCGCCGATTCTGCACCGCGACATCAAGCCTTCGAATCTCAAGCTCACCAAGAACGGCGAAGTCTTCCTGCTCGACTTTGGTTTGGCGAAAGGCGCCGTAGGTCAGATGCCGACGCTCGCCGCCAGCCGCAGCGTGCGCGGCTACACGCCGATTTACGCTTCGCTCGAACAGATTCATGGTCAGGGAACCGATCCGCGCAGCGATCTCTATTCGCTCGGCGCGACGCTGTATCACCTCTTGAGCGGCGAGCCTCCCGTCGATGCGCCCACGCGCTTTCACATTATCGAAGATGGTGAGTCTGATCCATTGACGCCGATTCAGAAAGCGAATTCGCAAGCGTCGCAGAGTGTCGCGGCAGTCATTCATCAAGCGATGGCTTTGCGGCGCAAGGATCGTCCCATCAACGCTGCGGAGATGAGCCGGGCGCTGCGCAACGCAGCCGAAGAAGACGAGCGCAACGCGGCTGAAGAAGAGTATCTACGCGCGGAAGAACGGCGTCGTATCCGTGCTGAACAAGCCGGAGGACCAGCACCGGCGACGAAGGGATCAGAGAAGAAGCCGGGGCGCCATACAGACGAATCGGACTCTGCGGAAGAGCGCGCGAAGACTGGTTCGACGGCGCCGCTGCCGCGCGTTCCAGAGCTTCCGCCGACGGTAGTTCCGCCGACAGAGTTGCCGGCGCAGCGGCCAGTCAAACCCGCGCCCGCAACGCCTGCGGTGCCGACAATGGCCGCGCCTCCGCCGGAGCGAGTCCGTTCAGTGCCAGACACGAATCGCGCTTTTGAATCCTACATACCTTCAGAGCCGAAGAAGAGTTACGTCGGAATCATCATCGCCGCGGTTGTCGTCATTGGCGCTATTGTTGGATTGATTGTTTGGTTGACGAGCCGCAGTTCAACCACTGAGACTGCGAATGCGAATGCTTCTCAACCGACGCAAGCATCGTCATCGAACTCACGACCTGCCAACGCGCCGCCTGCGCCTGATGGGATGGTTTATGTGCCCGGCGGAACTTTCACCATGGGACGTGACAACGGCGCGGACGAAGCAGAACAGCCGGCGCACGAGGTGACGGTGAAGCCATTCTTCATCGACGTGCACGAGGTGACAGTTCGCGATTGGAATGGCGGCAACCCGAATGTCCCCGATCCCAACGCCCCCATGAGGCATCTGAATTTTGAACGTGCGAAGTATACCTGCAATCAGAGCGGAAAAAGGCTGCCTAGTGAAGAAGAGTGGGAATTTGCCGCACGCGGGACAGACGGTCGGATCTATCCATGGGGCAATAATTGGCAAGCTGATGCAGCGAATGCCGCTGGCGAGAGTTCGGGAGTGAAAGATGTCGGCTCATATAAAAAAGGCGCTTCTCCATTTGGCGCATACGACATGGTTGGAAATGTCTGGGAGTGGACTGCGAGCGACTTTCGCGCTTATCCCGGTGGCAAACTGCCGGCGGGCACAGCCGGCGGTGATTTGAAAGTTATTCGCGGCGGCAGCTATGAATCATCGAAGGCTTACGCCACGACCACGTATCGTACCGGCTGGCCTGCCCGCGGCGCGAAAACTTACGACCAGACTGGATTTAGATGTGTGAAAGATGTGCAGTAGAAATAGCGCTCGAATTAAGAGAACCGAGGTACCCGACACTATGATCAGACGCGAGTTCTTGTTTCTAACTTTACTCGTCCTTCTTTTCCATACCAGCGCCGTTTCAACCGTGGCCCAGGGTGGCACTGGCAAGGAAACGCCAAAGCCGCCAAAGACTTCCGGCGGTGCCACCAAGACGAGTGCAAATCGTCAGCCTCCTGTCGTCAACCTCGCAGGAACGACATGGGGGATAGAGGGCCGTGAGGGAGCCAAGATCCTCGGCAAAGGGGTTTTTGAGTTCCTGGCGAGCGGCCAGCTGCGCACTAACGGAGAGTTGCAACAAAATACCGTTTGGAAACAGACAGGTCGAAAAGTGGTGATCACTTTCGCTGACGGCCGTTCCAAGTCAGTGATGAATGGAATCATCAGCGCCAATCAAATCAATGGCACGATCGTGGGCACCGACGCTGACGGCGCCAGCCATCAAGGTCAGTTCAGCGCGAAGCGCGCCGACAAGGGATTACTCGCCGAGCTTGCTTATTGGAACGGGATCAAGGGGAGCAGCAATGCGGAGGACTTCAAAACGTATTTACAAAAGTATCCGTACGGCGCGTTCGTAGAAGACGCCGTGTTTAGAATGCGAGCGCTCGAGACAGAAAAGAGTGCGAGCCCAAGTCCAACACCGCTGATTCGCTAGCATGGTCGCGCCCAAAGGTTCTCAGGCAGCGCGACAAAATTTTCCAGTTGGGTATTGGCCACTTGCCGTTGGTAGAGCCCATCATGAAGGCCGGGAGAGATCGATATAAATCGGTTTTCGGGTTGTTGCTGTTCCACGGAGCCCGTAGGGTTTGCAGCTCTTAGTTCTTCGGCGGCTGTTTCTTATAAATGAAAACGTAGAGCTGATTTGCGAGTCCCAAACTCAGAGGCTTCAGTATCTTGTATTCCTCCTCAGCCGCTTTCTTGTTTCCCGAATTCAAATACGCAAAGCCGAGATTGAAATGAGCGCCGGCGTAATCGGGCTTGAGGCGGATTGCTTCCTGGTGCGCGGCGATCGCCTCTTTCCATTTTCCGACCTGACCATACGCAAAGCCGAGGTTGTTGTGGGCCGCCGGCCAATCAGGCTTCAGTTGAACAGCTCGCTGGAATTCGGCGAGCGCGTCGTTCTTTTGCTTCTGCGCCGCGGCTGTATCCGTCTGCTTCCACTTGCTGTAGGTCAGACCGAGGTTGAAGTGCGCTTCCGGTAGCTGTGGATTGAGGTCGATAGCCTTCTTCAACGGCGGCACCGCATCCGCGAATCTTCCAAGGTTGTTGTAGACCCAACCAAGATTGCTGTAGGCCTCGGCGTAATCAGGCTTCAGGTCAATCGCGCGTTTCAGCGGCGCCTCAGCTTCGCTCCAGCGCTTCAGCTTGCCGAGTGCGTAACCCATGTTATTGTTCGCTTCCGCATCATCCTGCTTGAGGCGAATTACCTGGCGGTATGCTTCCACAGCTTCCGGCAGTTTGCCGAGATTGTTGTAGACCCACGCGAGGTTGCTGTAGGCCTCGGCATAGTCCCGCTTGAACTGCACCGCCTGTTTGTAGGCCTCGGCCGCTTCCGCGAATTTTTCCTGACGACGAAAAGCGTCGCCGAGATTGTTGTACGCTTCGGCGTAATCGTACTTAACGGCAATTGCTTGCTTATACGAGTTGATGGCTTCGTCGTATTTGTTTGCGTTGTAGGCCTCGACGCCTTGATCAAAGTAGACGAGACTCAGCGCATTCTTCGCTTCAGTATTCTGTGGTTCGAGCGCGAGAGCTTTCTTCAGCGGTTCGATCGCGTCGGCTGAGCGATCCAGCTTCAGGTAAGCGTTGCCCAGCGCAACGTAGGCATCGGCCCAGTCAGCTTTTTGTTCCGTCGCAGTTTTTGCCGCCGCGGCAGCTTCACTAAACTTGCCGAGATTGAAATAGGCTTCGCTGAGATTTACGTACGCTTCAGGGTAAGTCGGCTTTTGTTTGATCGCTTTTTGATAGAGTTCGATGGCCTTGTCATATTGCCGCGCGTCGAAGGCTTCGTCGCCTTGCTTGTTGAGTTCTTCGGGTCCGGCAAAGCGTCGAGGCGCGCCGCCGAGCGGCCCGGTCGATCCGATATCAGTTCCACCACCGCTACTGCCACCGCTGGATCCACCGGATCCTCCGCTAGTACTGCCACCGCCCCCACCGGTTGTTCCGCGGCCACCGCCGCTTTGATGTTGAGTCCGCGCGACGGTCACGCGCTCAACGGTCTTCTTCTCCAGTTTCCGCGCGTGATGCGCGACCGTTTTCGGCGTAGTGAAAACGCCGCGACCTGACCGAGATTCAACGTCGGCCGCGCTCGCGAGCTCTGAGTTTGATCCGCCGCTGATGTCCTGTGCGAGTGAGCTGATTGCGGGCGCCAAACCCGACAACACAAACGCGAGCACTAACGCCGCTAATTTTGAAGGTATTGATGAAGCCATTATCAGTTTTGTCCCAGTCGGCCTTTTGCAGAGTCTACTGTGCAGGCGACAGCGCGACAAGTATTAGATCGAGTAGCACCGGCGTCTCGCGCGTGAACACCGTGCCACCGCGACAAGCATTAGAGTGACGGCGCGGTTGCTTGCGTTTGCCGTTGCCGCGACATTTAATTGGTTTCATGAATCGTCGAATGTCCGCCAAAGGTCTCTTCGCAGTTCTTCTGTTTAGCTTTTCGTCCAGTTTGGGGAACGTGCAAGGTCAGGAATTCTTGCCGTCGCCGCCCGCGGATAAGACCCTGATTTACGTCCTGAATGCACAGAACGAGTTGGTTCCGCTGCCGTTTGAGGCCGGGCGGACGCCGCTAAAGATCACGGAAACGGCGAAGAGCTCCAAGACGAGTTATCTGGAAATCGCCGGAGACAAGGCCGCGACGACTCTGCCTGCCATTCCGCGTATTTTTCTCTTTACCAGCGAGCGGCAGGGCACACATCCGCCTTTCATCGTTTGGCTGACACCGCGACATGGAGCTCGCCGCGCCACGGCTGTGACACAGGTGGGCATGGCTGGTTTAGCCATTGATTCCCTGGAAATTGTGAAGCCCACGGTGCGCGTCCTCGCAAAAGCGGGTGACGAAGTCTTCATGGAACTGCGGCCGCGTAATTCGCTTGTGCCGGGTGAATATGCGATTATTGGCGACGACATGACACGCATTGCGACGTTTCGCGTCGCGACAGAGTCGCTGCCTTAATCAGAAGTTTTACGACAATGGCCAACGAATCAGATTCACCGAAATCCGGGTTTTTCACTCCCATGAGAATTGTGACCGTATGCGCAATCGCGGCCATCGCGATCGCTATTTGGTTGACGCGTGGCGGCAGTGAGCAGCAGGCAAATCAAAATGGCGCGGCAGGAGTAGCTTCTTCGAATCAACCAGTGCGTCCCAATTCTATCGCGTCTCCGAATGCAGTCGCGCCTAACGCTGCGCCACCCGCAGTCGCGTCCGTTCTGCTGTCGCAAAGCATACGGGACACAAAAGTGAAAACGACCGACGGTGGTTCTTTGAAGCTGGCTGACTTCAAGAACAAAGTCGTCGTCGTCAACTTGTGGGCGACATGGTGCGGCCCTTGCCGTATGGAGATGCCTGATCTGGTGAGATTGAATAACGAATACAAGGGACGCGGGTTGGTGGTCCTCGGAGTGGCCACGACCTACAACGAGCACGACGATCTTGATCATGTCAAAGAATTCCTCAAGTCGCAGAAAGTCGATTACAAAGTTCTTTGGGACGACGGAGCGTTGGCCCAGCCGCTGGTCGAAAGCGTGAATGGCCGCGGCGTAATACCGCAGAGTTTCGTAATCTCGCGCGACGGAAAAATTTTAAAGCACTTCCAGGGCTTCAACGCGATGTCGACGCCGGCGCTAATGCGGCAGGCAGTCGAAGACGCGCTGGCCGAAAAAGGTAAAGCGTAAACTATTCGCAGGGACTAACAACCACCTGCACCGAGCGGGTGGTTTTCCTTTTTGCTGACAACGAAGGACAAGACTTGAGTACCGACGTAAAACAAAAACTTCAGGGCGAACTGGACGAGCTGGAAACGGAGCTGCGCGTTCATCTACCGAAAGAAATCAAGCGCGCGCGAGAGTTCGGAGATTTGCGCGAAAACTCGGAATATCAAACAGCTCTGCAACGGCAGACGATGGTCAAAGCGAGGATTCGGGAGTTGCGCCAGAGACTGAGTGAAGTTGCCTCAATCGATCTTTCGAAAGTGCCGCGCGGCAAGGTTGGCTACGGCTCGGTGGTCGTGCTTTTTGACGGACAGCGTAAAGAAGAGGTCACTTATCGCCTGGTGACGCCTGAGGAATCCGATCCCCCGGGAGGATTGATCTCGACCGTCTCGCCGGTCGGCCGCAGTTTGATGGGCAAAGAAGAGGGAGACGAGGTAACGGTGACTACTCCGGCAGGCTCGCGCACGTTCGAAATCAAAAGTCTGAAGACCTTGCATGATGTAAAAGAGGGCTAAATTTGTATTCTGGTCTCGGTGAATTCTCACTATCGCTGTGGTGAATTGGCGCTGAGAGATGGGCACCGCAGAGTCACGGAGATCGCACAGAGACACTGAGACCTGCCTTAGATTCCGACGGCCCAATTATCCGTTTCATTCACACTACTGATTGGCGTATCATTCCAATCAGTTCCTTCTTCGATATTGGGTTGGCTGTAAGCATGTTTGGATCAAGCATAGGACGGGGCGGACAGCGAATCATCGATGAGATGGTACGTTGGCTGGCGCGCGGGCACATTAATCCGAACTTCCTGACGTTCATCGGCGTAGCTATCAACGTCGCGTCGGGGCTGCTATTTGGCTTTGGAAAGTTTTTTTGGGCCGGCGTCGTTCTGATCGTCGCGAACCTGTTTGACATGCTCGATGGCCAGGTGGCGAGGCTGTCGGGTCGCGTAACGCGCTTCGGAGGTTTCCTCGATTCGTCGCTGGATCGGCTTTCGGACATGGTCGTGTTCGTAGGACTGATGGTCTTTTACGCGCGCGACACTGAATTCCATTCGACGCTGAATGTGTTTCTGGCGGGCGCGGGATTGATGGGATCGATCATGGTGAGTTACGCCAGCGCGCGTGCCGAAAGCATGATTCCGAAATGCGACGTAGGATTTTTGCGGCGGCCGGAACGCGTGGTGCTTTTCATCATCGGCGCGCTGACCACGCATCCTGGCTCGCACAACTTTTTCCTGAATCGCATGCCCGCGGTGTTGTGGGTGTTAGCGGTTGGATCATATTGGACGTTTGCGCATCGTATGTATCACACGTGGGTCGAGCTGAATCGATCGAAACTCGAAGCCGCGCAGACAGAGCCGACGGTTACGTCAGGGGCCCCGCCGCATGCGTCCGAACGCCATCCGGAGCCAACTTTGGCGGCAAAAACCGGTTAGAGTTCACGTCTTTGTGTTTTCTGCGATCTAAGTCTTGACGATTTAAGGGTCTCAGTCTAATTTAATCGCGCGCTTTTTCTGAGGTAACAAGAACTTGATTATCTGCCCCGCTTGCGGCTCTTCTGTCCAGGGACAACTCAGCAAAGGTTGTTCAAATTGCGGCGCCCGCGCTGTCGGGCCGCCATTGGCGAAACCGGAATATCAACTTGTCTCTTACGCTGCGGCCGGCGTAACCGCCGCGATTGGCGGCGTCATGGTGTTCGGTTTGCTAGCATCGACCCTCGTTGCCTGGATCACGAAGATGGCCGCCGTCCCACGATTCTGGGCGATCATGAGTGCGGGCGAGACAGCCGCGTGGCAGTTGAAGTGGATTGCTCTTCCAATCGCGATCGCCGGCCTAATGATCGGAAGCAAGTCGCTCAACGCAATCAAGAACGCGCCGGGACAAGTCGGCGGTTTGCACGTTGCACGCGCAGGTTACTCCGCCGCTATCGTGTCGACGTTGCTCGTCGCTGTTTTAATCGGCATCACCGTTCCTCAGCGATTGCGTCGCCATCAGTGGGCACTGGAAGCGGCAGACAACGTTCCCGCATATACTTTGTCGCGCGCGATCCTCGAATACCGAGAACTGCACGGCACCGTCCCGCCGCAGGATGAATTGATGTCACAACTGCGAACGTTACCGGACCCCGACGGTTCAATTGCCGAAGCTTTGCGTTATGTTGACGCCAACGCTTACCAGCCGACCAGCGTGCTGGCCGCCGCGGCGCCAAAGAGCAAGCCGCTGGCGCGGGGTGGTGCAATTCGCAACGCTTCTTTGACTACGAATCCGGATCCGCCGGCCGTCTCGTTCACGAACTATGAGCTGCGGCTGCCGGGCGCGGATAAGAAGTTGAATACTGAAGATGATTTGATCGTCAGCGATGGCCTGGTGATGACGTCGTCTCAGTTTGCCGCCTATCGTGCTTCCCGCAACAGCGCGCCATAGCGTTATGTCTTTCCTGGCTCGCTTCCGCAGAAAAAAAGAAGATCCCGAAGTTGCGCGTCGCAGAATTTTGTTAGAGGCGGGACGCTTGGGTGAAGCCACAGTGCTCGAGACGAACCTCGACGCAGACGGCAACCTGATGCTGTCGTACAGCTACAGCATCGGCGGCGTGGACTATCAGACTTCCCAGAGACTCGACGACCAACAAGCGCAACGCAAGTACGACTATCTGCCGGGCGCGCGCGTCGCGCTAAGATACGATCCGCACCGACCTGCAAATTCATTCGTAGTCTAACAACTACTTTGTACTTTGTACTGAGTACTTGGTACTTTGTTCTGCGTGCGCTTGCAGTCGATGGATTGATTTTCGAGCGACGCAAAGAGCACAAAGTTCCGCTCTTCATGTTCCGCAAAATCCTAATCGCGAACCGTGGTGAGATTGCTGTGCGCATTATTCGCGCCTGCCGTGATCTCGGCATCTCTCCTGTCGCTGTTTTTTCTGAGCCCGATGCCGCAGCTTTGCATGTGCGGATGGCCGACGAAGCGTACTGCATCGGACCGGCAGCATCCACGGAAAGCTATCTCAAAATGCCGGCGATAATCGCGGCGGCAAAACAGTCACAAGCCGAAGCGATCCATCCTGGCTACGGGTTCTTGGCTGAGAATGGCGAGTTCGCGCGCGCCGTCACTGACGCTGGGCTGACATTCATCGGCCCGTCGCCTGAATCCATGGAAATCATGGGTTCGAAAGTCAGCGCGCGGCGCGCGGCACTCGCGGTGGGCGCGCCCGTCGTCCCGGGCACGACTCAAGCTTTGCAAAGTTACGAAGAAGCGCGCGAGCTGGCCCAGAAGTTCGGCTACCCAATCATGCTCAAAGCTGCGGCCGGCGGTGGCGGCAAAGGAATGCGCCAGGTGGCTGACGAAACAGAATTGCGTTCAGCGCTTGAAGGGGCGCAGTCCGAAGCCGCGTCGGCATTCGGCGACTCTTCGGTGTACCTCGAGAAGATTGTTGAAAGGCCGCGGCACATCGAAATTCAGATCTTCGCAGATACGAACGGCAACTACGTTCACCTCGGCGAGCGCGAGTGTTCGATCCAACGCCGTCATCAGAAAGTGATCGAAGAGTGCCCGTCGCCTTTGAATGATTCGGATTTGCGCGCCCGCATGGGTGAAACAGCCATTAAGATTGCGCAAGCGGTGAACTACGTCGGCGCCGGCACCGTCGAGTTTCTTTTTTCCGACGTCACTCGTGACTTTTATTTTCTCGAGATGAACACGCGCTTGCAGGTTGAACACCCGGTGACGGAGCTGGTCACCGGATTCGATCTGGTGCGCGAACAGATCAATGTTGCTGCGGGCCGGCCATTGTTTTTTACGCAGGAAGACGTTGAATGGAAGGGTCACGCTATCGAATGTCGCGTTTACGCGGAAGACCCAGACAATAATTTCTTCCCATCGCCCGGAAAAATCTCGTATCTGCGCGTGCCGGCGGGTCCGGGCATTCGCGATGACAGTGGCGTCAGCGAAGGCGACGAAGTCTCGATTCATTACGATCCGATGATTTCAAAGCTTGCTGCGTGGGGACAGACTCGGGAAGAAGCCATCGATCGGATGCGGCGTGCGCTCGACGAATACGCGGTGGGCGGCATCAGCACGACGCTGCCGTTTTTCCGCGAAATTATCCGCGACGATGAGTTCATTGAGGCGAAACTTGATACCGGTTTCATTCCACGCTTCAACGAAAGACGCTACAGAACCGCGAGCGATAGCGAGTGGGATCAAGAAACGACAGTGAAACAAGACATCGCCGTGATCGCTGCTGCGTTGGCCTATGCCGATGCGCAAGATGCGCGTTCGACAAATCATCGCGAGCCGCAAAGCAAATGGAAGATGTCGGGCCGGTCAGCAGCTTTGGCGAGCTCACGCGTGAGGACTGTGAAGTGAAATTGCAGGCGACCATTGCAGAGCACGAACTTAGCGTCGAAATTCGGCGTCAAGGCGAACGCGTCTCTGCAAATGTCGATGGCCGCGAGTACGAACTCGAGGCACATTGGACCTCATCGGGGGTGACGCTGCGGACGGCCGAAGGAAGGGTTTTCGATTGTCGCGTGGAGGGCAAAGCAACTTCCGGCGACACAGTCGATGTATTTGTTGGCGCTCGTCGGCATGCGGTGATGCTCACCGATCCAAAACGGCTGCGCAGCGCCGCGAGTGTGGGTGGTCAAGCAGATGGCGCAGCCCGAATCACCGCAGCGATGCCTGGCAAAGTTGTTCGCGTGCTCGTGAAACAAGGTGCGCAGGTCGAAGCCGGCGCGGGAATTGTCGTCGTCGAAGCGATGAAGATGCAAAACGAAATGAAAGCGCCGAAGGCCGGCATTGTGAGTGCGCTCAACGTCGCGGTTGGAACAACGGTCAACGGCGGCGATGTGCTGGCCATCGTCGAATAGGATATTGCACAGGACGTTCTGACGGATTTTCCATTTATCATTTTTCATCTCTCATTTCTCAATGAGCACTTCGCTCAAGTTTTGACGCAAAATCTGAATGACAAATGAAAAATGACAAATGAGAAATGGAAAATGAGTTCTGATTCTGACCAAGCTACAAAAGACCTTCGAATTCTTCTTTGGGATCTCGACGGCACGCTGGTGCGCGGCAAGCGCTTTGGCACTTTCAAAGACTACACGGCGCCGATGCTCGAATCGGTTTTCGGCACTTCTGGATCGCTCCGCGAAATGATCGTTTCGGGCATGACCGACTTGCAGATTGTCGAAGAGGCGCTCCGCTGCGCCGGCATCACGCGCGAACACATCAGCGCGCGCAAAGACGAACTAAAACGTTGTTACATCGAGCAGATGAAACTCGCTGTCAGCAACGGCGCGCACGTCATCGAAGCAATTCCCGGCGCGCATGAAGCGCTGAAAGCCGTTCACGAACATCCGCGTTACATGTCGGCGCTGCTCACCGGAAATATTGAGCCGGCGGCGTACTTAAAAGTCGAAGCTACTGGTCTCGCAAAGTACTTCACGCTGCCTGGGGCCTTTGGCGACGAATCTTTCGATCGACGCGACCTGCCGGCATTTGCGGCTGAAAGAATCAATCGACATCTGGGTGTCGAACTTGCGCGGGAGCAATTCATCGTTATCGGCGATACTCCCAACGATGTCGCTTGTGCACGCCACTTCGGTGCGCGCGTGGTTGGAGTTGGCACAGGACGCGTGCACGCGATCGAGGAATTGCGCGCATGCAAGCCCGACGCTCTGCTGCCCAACCTGCTGGACGTCGATCTATTTATCCGCACACTTGATGAGCTATGACCTCATTCTTGTGTTCGTCTCGTTGATATGATCGCGGTTCGGCGCGATAATTATGGCTGTTCCCCTGAAACTCCAACTCAGCTATTAGAGGAGGGAACCATGCTCGTTAACTGGATCAAAGACGCCGACGCAGCGCTTGCACAAGCGAAGACTGAAAACAAACCGCTCTTAATCGATTTTTCGGCAGCGCCGGCTTGAGGCGCATGTGCTCGGCTGGAAGCCGAGTCCTACGCGGATCAGGAAGTTGCGGACTTCATCAATCAAAACTTCGTCCCACTCGCAGCTCACATCAAAGAACATCCCGCTTACTTCAAACGATTCGAAGCGAATTGGACGCCTTCCGTGCTGATCATGGATGCAGACGGCCGCGAGCGTTATCGCATCGAAGGTTATCTGCCCAAGGATTGGTTCCGCGCCCGTTTGCAGATGGGCCGTGCCCGCGTCTTGTTCATGAAGAAGAAGTTCGCCGACGCGCAAGAGATTTATGCGGACATCGCAAATAGATACGGCACATTAGCGATAGCCGCCGAAGCAATCTATTTTCGCGACGTCTGCAAGTACAAAGCGACAAATGATCACACATCACTCACCGTTGCGGCGAACGAGCTGGCTGAGAAGTTTCCAAACGATGAGTGGCGATTGAAGAGTCTGCCGTGGGCGCATTAGCAGAACGTGACTGGAGCGCAACCGTTCCAGTTGCCGTTTGACAGCAAGCGAGACGCTTGCGCTCGAGTCAGCCATTGAAATTAGATTCGATGGAAGCCCTTCAAGATATCCTGCGTTGCCAGACGCAGAATCACCGGCCGTCCATGCGGGCACGTTGTGGGTGAAGAAGTAACCAGCAGTCGGTCGATCAGCCAACGCATCTTTTCCGGCGCCAGCGGCATGTTCACTTTGATCGCCGAGTGACACGCGAGTGACGCGGCGATCTCATCACGCAAGACTTCACGCGACTTGCCGCGCTTCTCGGCATCAACAGAGTCGAGCACTTCCGACAAAACATTGCGCGCTTCGCTGGCGGGCAGGTCCGCCGGCGTCGCTTTGATCGCGACCGTGCGGCCGGACAGTCTCATCAACTCGAAGCCATAACTTTCGAGTTCCGCGGCGATGCCGTCAAAGGCCGAAGCTTGCGCGGGCGTCAAATCGAACGTCTCCGGAATCAACATGCGCTGCGATTCCGATTGCCGCGACGTTTCGAGCGCGCGGTACTTGTCGAACAGAACGCGCTCGTGCGCGACGTGCTGATCGATTAACAGCAAGCCGTCTTCATCAGTCGCGACAATGAAACTTTCATCGAGCTGTCCCAGCGGGCGAATGTTCGCAGAAAGTGATTCAGCCGGCATTTCCCGCACGAACTTCGTTGCCGAATCCAGTGGCGGCAATGACGTCGTGGGTGAACCGGCGAGGGGCGATTGCGGCTGTTCCATTGAACTAGCCGCTGTTTCGGAAATCGCAGCCGCTGTAGAAACGTGAGGTTGGGCGGACGCAATGTGCAAAGATGCCGCGATCTCTTCGTGCGACAGTTGCGGTTGCGCTGCGGTTGCGAAGCCGAACCCCATGCGTTCCTGCTGAGGTTGCGGCGGCGGCGCAAGAGCACGCGCCACGGACTCGATGCGCGATGAAGCGGGTTCCGCTACATCGCTTGCAGTGATCTTGTTTTCATCGTCGGGCCCGACGTCCTCGGCGCGAGACTCCGCAGATGTGCGCATGTCTGTGGGAGCGAAACCAGCACTGGCCAATGCCGTCCGTACCGCTTCGCGAACAGAATCGGCTACGGCCGCGGCGCGACGAAAACGGACTTCGGTTTTCGCCGGGTGAACGTTGACGTCGACTTCTTCCAGCGGCACGTCGATGAACAAAAGCGCCACGGGATAGACACCGTGCGGCAGAATTGACCGGTAACCCTCCGACAATGCGCGGCCAATCAGCCGGTCGCGCACGAAGCGGCCATTCACGAATAAGAATTGAGCATCACGCGACGTGCGGCGCTCGCGCGGGGCAGAAACAAAGCCGGTAACTTTGGCGATTTGCAGGAAGTTCGCGTTTACACCAAAGGTCTCGATCGATCCCGTCGCTACCGCTCCGGGTTCTGACACGTTGTTCACCTCCAAAAGACTTTCGAGAAATTGCGATCCAAAAATCTGATAAGCACGTTCGCGCAAGTCCTTCGCTGCGGCCACGCGAATCGTTTCGCGCCCATTGTTCGTCAGCGTGAAGGAAATCTCGGGATGCGCCAGCGCGTAATGCGTTACCAGGTTTGTCAGATGGTAGCTTTCCGTCGCTTCCGAACGCAGAAACTTTCGCCGCGCCGGCGTGTTGAAGAAAAGATCGCGCACGGCGATGGTCGTGCCGGTGGGATGCGCGGCGTCCTTCACATCACGCATGCGGCCGCCTTCGATTACCACGCGTGTTCCTGCCGCTACATCTGCGGTTCGCGTTACCAACTCTACGCGGGCCACCGACGCAATTGACGCGAGCGCTTCGCCGCGAAAGCCAAGCGTGCCGATCGCATTCAAGTCTTCCGCTTTGCTGATCTTCGATGTCGCATGGCGTTCAAATGCCAATACTGCGTCGTCCCGGGTCATGCCCTCGCCGTCGTCCGTGATTTTCAGCAGCCGCCTCCCGCCACCTTCAATATCCACAGTGATGCGCGTCGTGCCGGCGTCAATCGCATTCTCGATCAGCTCTTTGGCGACAGACGCGGGGCGTTCTACAACTTCGCCGGCGGCAATTAGATTTGAAATGTGGTCTGGGAGAACTCTGATTTTAGACATTGATGATTACAATCATTCTGATTCGGCCTGCGAAACTGTGCGCTGAAGTTCGAGAAACTTATCCTGGACTGATCGGTCAAGTCGCTTCGCGAAATCAGCGTCCAACTCGCGAACTTTGATTAATTCCTGAACATCCGCGAGATCGCGTAAGCGATGAGGTGCGGTCATGCCTGAAGCCAATTTCAATTCCACCAGCTTTTCGAGCGTGATGGTCCGAATGCCGTCGATTTCCGTCGTTGCCTCACTCGGGGTTGGGAAGCTGACCGGCTTTGGCTTGCCGTCGCCGGGAAACTCTCCTGAAGTAACGATTTCAATGCGGACGTTTTCTGCTGATGAGCGAAACTGTCTCTGCGCACCCTCGAACGCGGGCCGATAACCAAGACCGATCAACTCCTCACGAAACCGCTCAAGACCTTCTGGTGTCAGCAACAGGTCGATGTCTTCAGTAAAGCGTCGATACCCGTACTGATTCAAAGCCACGGCGCCGATGACTGCATAGTCGATGCCGAGTTCTGTTAACCGTTTGACGATCTCAGTTAGCGCGTTATTGACCATTCCTTTGCCTGCGAAGAATCTCAGACCTTCATCAAAGGCGCCAGCTGTTGTGGAAATGATTTTCTGAAAATCGACGGGCATGGTAGCACTCGTCTTCGCTACAAATAAACAATTTCGTGCTCGTTCGCGCCGAGATCGATCGCATTGAAGATCCAATCAATCACGTAATGTCCGTGACGCGCGAGCAGCGACGTAATGTTGATGTGTCGTTCCTGCAAATTCTTTTCCGGATAAAGTAGATCGAAAGCGTGCTCAAGCTGCCGCTGCAGAGCTTCGTCGCGGGAAATCTGCGCGCGTTGAAAACGCGTACGCAGGCCATCGATTTGATAGTTGATTTTGCGGCGGCCCTTGTCGAGCGCGTCAGCCAAGGTTGGATCAACCTGACGCAATTTCGCTTGTAAAGCGTCCAGTTCGCGGCCGACCGTTTCCGTTGTCTGATCGAAGGCGGCCGATGTTTCTTTGCCCAGATGCTTGTTCACAATCGTCGCCACAATTTGGTCGTGGCCTGCAAAGAAATCTTTGAGCGTTAGTCCATACCTCTCCAACGTGCGCCACGTATGCCGCTCAACGAAGGTCATGCCGGCACGATGGAGAATAGATGTCACGGGTCGATCGAGCAGGCGATAGACCTCGGAAGTTTGCGCGAAGTAGGCGATCTCGGCTGCGCCTCCGTAATAAACAATCGTGGGCAGCAAATAATCCTGCACCACCGCGCGCAACGTGACGTTTGGACTGAAGCGCTCAGGTTCGCGCAGAGCCCATTCCGCCAATTCATCCGCTGAGTATTCGTGATTTTGGCGGCCCTTGGGGTGATACCTACCGGCGGCGTTGCGGGTCAGTGCATGCCGACCGCCGGTTTCGTCGTGCAGAAAAAGCGGAAAAGAGTTTTCGGTCGCGCTCACTTGTGCGTGATATCCGGCTTGTTCTAATTCGTGACTGCGGTCTGTCAGCGCCGCTGCGATTTCCGGCGCGCGCCGAGCTGCGCTCGCATACAGAGGCGCAACTAACTGCTTCAAAGTCGCATCCAGCGGGTCGAGCACGATCAATCCATGTTTTGCGGTTAGCGCCATCAGCATTCGAGCAAATGCGTCACCATAACCACGGCCGGGCTCATAGCAATCGTCTAAGAGCTTTTTAACGTCACCACTGAATTCGGTGGCAGGCAGGGCGTTCGATAGTGAATCGATCACAGTTTCGATAGAGCCATCCAGCTTGACGCGTCCCACGGGCAAACCGTCAGTGTGCAAAGCTAACGGCACGCTGACTTTGTCGAGCGCGCAATCACCGTTGATGAATTCAGCCGAGGCAACTTCCGCGAAGTCATGATCTTCAGTCGCGATCCAAAACACCGGCACGGCTCTAACGCCGCGTTGCGACAAACATTCGGCCAGCTTAACCGCCGACAGCGCCTTGTAAATTGTGTAGAGGGGTCCGGTGAAAAGACCCGCCTGTTGTCCGGTGACAACGGCGACGGCATCGCTTTCTGACAGCAAGCTAATGTTTCGCAGCGTCGTTTCGCTCGCGCCCCAGGCGCGATTCATTCGCTCGAGCGCATCACATAGTTGTTGACGATTGGTTTGATAAGCATTGAGAACCCGATCTTTTCGCGCGGACAGATCGACGTGCGAGCGCACAGCTTCCGGGTAGAATTGTCGCAGGGCGGTCGAATCGCGCAGATAGTCGAGAAACAGCTTCGATTGCCCGGGAATTTGTTCGAACGAGAGCGTCTCAACCCGCAGACCGGCAGCTTGCGGCGAAGGGTGACAGGCGGGTTCAGCGGTGCTCAAAATTTGGGGATGCTCCTCGCGCGAGCATTTTACGCGGTGAGTGTGGGGAGTGCTAGGTGTGGGAAGCCGCTTGTCGGAAGCCCGACCGTTAAGGGAGGGCAGGTTACATCGCCCAGTGTCTCTGCCGGAACTCCCCTCCCTTACGGTCGGGCTTCCGACACTTTAACTCGGGGCTCGCTCACCCTGGCAGTTGCATCGCGAAGCAGCATTTCAATCTCGGCAATTCCTTCTGTGCCCGGACGTCGCAACGGCGCGCGCACCGCGCCGCCAACGTACCCCGCGATTTCCATCGAAGCTTTCAGGCCGCCGATGCCATAGGTCTTGGTCACAGCCCGAGCGAGCGGCGTGAGTTTCTCTTGCAGCGCGTTGGCCCGATCGATTTGGCCGTCCTCAACGGCGCGATAAATCTCCAGACAGAGTTCAGGCGCGACACATCCGACTGCGAGAATTCCTCCGCGCGCTCCAACCTGCAAAGCCTCGGCGAAGACGGTACCGTTGCCAATAGTTACGGAGAAATCTTGGGCAACTGTTTTGACGGTTTCCAGAAGTTTCGCCACGTCGTTTGAACTGTCCTTCATGCCCACGATGTTCTCGTGTTGGCTCAAACGCGCGGCGGTCTCCGGCTCGATTTTAACGCCGGTCAGGTCCGGCATGCTGTAGAGGATGATCGGAATTGGCGATGCATCAGCGACAGCCGAATAATGATCGACCAGAGCTTGCTGGGTGATTGCGGATCGATAGTAATGTGGGGTGATGACGAGGACAGCTTTCGCGCCCGCTCCTGCTGCACGTTCGATCTCAGCAGTAGTCCCGCGCGTGCTTTGCTGTCCGGCGCCGACGATGAAAGTCATCGATTCGGGCACGGCTTTGCGCGCACTTTCGATTACCTGCAGAAACTCGCGCTCGTCGAGGTTCACGCGCTCGCCGGTTGAACCGAGCACGACATAGCCTGTTATTCCCGATAAATTCCAGCGTTCCAGATTCGCGGTAAGCGCAGCGGCGTCAATTTCTTCGTTGGCAGCAAAAGGCGTCGTGATCGGCAGTAGTAATCCGGAAAGGTTAATCGCCATGGTGAAGGATTATAACTCAGCCGCACATAGTGAACAGGTTGCGAGGCCCTCCAGCGTCACCTATAATTCACGGAGTTTCAGCCAATCTCGAGAGGCCAATCGATGCCATATCTAAAACCCGAACGTCCGGAAAAAGTCAGTGCGCCTTCGCTAAGAGCGAGCAAAGAACGCGGTGAAAAGTTAGTGTGCCTGACGGCTTACGATTATCCGACCGCGCGCATCGTCGACGAAGCAGGCATCGACATCATTCTGGTCGGCGACAGCCTCGGCAATGTTGTGCTTGGTTACGGCAACACCGTGCCTGTGACCCTCGACGAGATTCTGATTCACGTGAAGGCTGTACGCCGTGGAGTCGAGCGCGCGCTCCTCGTAGCCGACATGCCCTACGGATCGTTTCATACCGGAGCGGATGACACGGTGCGCGCGGCTTTGCGTTTGGTGAAAGAAGGCGAAGCGGAAGCTGTCAAACTCGAAGGCGGGCTGAAACGAGTCAAGCTCGTTAAGCGCCTGGTCAACGAAGAGATTTCGGTAATGGGTCACATCGGGCTCACGCCGCAGTCGATCAATCAGCTCGGTGCATATCGGGTGCAGGGAAAGACGGCTGATGCGGCGAAACGTTTGCTTGATGATGCTTACGGTTTGGAAGACGCGGGCGTGTTTTCGATCGTACTGGAACTTGTGCCGCGTGAGATCGCGGAGATGATCACCGAAAGTGTCAAAGTGCCGACGGTCGGAATCGGTGCCGGCAGCCATTGTGACATTCAGGTGCTGGTGTTTCACGATCTGCTCGGGATGGCGTTCGGAAAGCTACCGCGTTTCGTGCGCGAGTATGCGAACCTGCGCGAGACGATTACCGACGCCGTCACACGTTGGGCTGAAGATGTACGCAATGGAACTTATCCGGCTGAGGCTGAGTCGTATGCGTTGCCGGCCGCAGCGGCGGAAGAATTGAAGCTGGAAACTCGGAAGCTGAAGCAATAGCCACGAAAAAGCACAAAAGGCACAAGAGAATTGGCAGTCTCAAAATGAGTTTTCTTTTGCGCTCTTTGTGTTTTTTTGTGGCTTCGTAACACCGATGGAGATCATCACCAGTCGCGAACAGATGTTTTGGATTGCGCGTGAACTTCAGCGCGCTGGCCGCTCAATCGGTTTTGTGCCCACGATGGGCGCACTGCATGAAGGTCATTTGAGTCTGATGCGTGAAGCGCGCGCGCAATGCGATGTGCTGGTGGTTTCGATCTTTGTTAATCCTACACAGTTCGGGCCGGCTGAAGACTTCGAGAAGTATCCGCGCGATTTGGACAGCGACGCGGCACTACTGGCTGAAGAAGGCGTAGATTATCTTTTCGCGCCGCAAGTCAGTGACATCTATCCGGCGGGCTTCTCGACTTACGTCACAGTCGAGGGCCTTTCGGAACCGCTTGAAGGCGCATCGCGCCAGGGTCATTTTCGCGGTGTCGCGACAGTGGTGGCGATCCTCCTGAACATTGTGCGGCCCGACGTGGCGTTCTTTGGGCAAAAGGACGCACAGCAGGCAGCGGTGCTAAAACGCATGGTTCGCGATCTGGCTTTCGATACCAAAGTTGTGGTGCTGCCAATCGTGCGCGAAGCATCCGGCTTGGCGATGTCTTCGCGTAATGCGTACTTGAACGACCAACAGAGGCAGGCGGCGACAGTTTTGCACCGAGGGTTATCGCGTGCGACGCGAGCCTACGCCGATGGTGAACGCAGCGGCAAGCGTTTGATCGAAATTGTGCGCGCAACGATTGCTGAAGAGCCGCTGGCGAGGATTGACTACGTTAGTCTGAACGATGCGGAGACGCTTGAAGCGCTCGATCAGATCCAGGAGCAGCCGGCGTTGCTTTCGCTGGCAGTTTATCTCGGTAAGACCCGGCTGATTGATAACACGATGCTGGGCGCGACTCAGAAGCAGGACGCGGCGGCGGTATGACGAACGGGACCAAACAGAAAGCGCACATCTCTCTCACCCTAAACGGCGAGCCATGTGAGGTGGCGTTTGCCCCGCACAAGACTCTGCTCGAAGTCTTACGTGAGGACCTTGGGCTGACAGGAACGAAGCACGGTTGCGAGTTAGGCGAGTGTGGCACTTGCACAGTGCTCGTCGATGGTAAATCGATTTTGTCTTGTCTGATGCTGGGATTAGACGCTGAGGATCGTTGCGTCGAAACAATCGAGGGAATGGCGGACGGCGCGACTTTGCATCCGTTGCAGGAGACATTTGCGGATACGGGCGCGGCGCAGTGCGGTTACTGTTCGCCGGGCTTTATGCTCGCAGCGAAAGAGTTGATTGAAAAATCGCCGAAGCCTTCCCGCGATGAAATCAAAGAGGCATTATCAGGGAATCTGTGCCGCTGCACCGGCTATATCAAGATTTACGAAGCAGTGGAGTTGGCGGCGGCGAAAATGCGTGGTGAAAAAATGGAATTGCCAAAGGAATCAATTTACGGATTGTGATTCATGGTTGGTTATCTCTGGGTCAGGAAGAGGGGCTTGCCCCCGCCTCAGTTGTGCCAAATAAAGAGCGGGGGTAAACCCGCCTTCCCGACCTGGAGATTATGCAGTTGCGCTCTTGAGTTGAAGTGAATGCCTAACGACACAAACAACGGAAAGCCACTCAACGTAGTCGGCAAACCTTTTCGCAAGGTCGATGCGCGGGCTAAGTGCACCGGCCAGACGAAATTTGCTGACGACATATTTCTGCCGCGTATGCTCGCCTGTAAGATTCTGCGCAGCCACGAGCCGCACGCGCGCATCAAGAACATCGATTTGTCGAAAGCTCTGGCGCTGCCCGGCGTTTTCGCGATCGTTACGGGTAAAGACTTTCCGATTCCGTACGGGATTCTGCCGGTCAGTCAGGACGAGCACGCGCTTTGTATCGACAAAGTGCGCTTCGTTGGCGACCCTGTGGCCGCGGTCGCCGCAATTGATGAGGACGTCGCCTTCGACGCGATGAACCTTATCGAAGTCGAGTACGAACGGCTGCAAACAATCACTTCAATCGAAGAAGGATTGTTCGTCGAAGAGCCTCGCATCCATGAATACGGCGACGGCGGGAACGTGCACAAGAAAGTCTCACTTGAGTTCGGCGATATTGACGAAGGTTTCGCCGAAGCCGATCTAGTTCGTGAAGACACCTTTTTTTACGAAGGCAACACGCACTTGCCGATGGAGCAGCATGCGGCCGTCGCTCACTTCGATGCGGATCAAAAACTAACTCTCTGGAGTTCGACGCAGACGCCGCACTATGTGCATCGAGCGCTGGTGAAAGTTCTCGAAATTCCGGCGAGCCACATTCGCGTAATTGCGACGCCGAACGGCGGCGGCTTCGGCGGCAAGAGCGATCCGTTCAATCACGAAGTCGTCGTCAGCAAGCTGGCGATGATGACCGGCCGCCCGGTGAAATGTACTTTGACGCGCGAAGAAGTTTTCTACTGCCATCGCGGGCGTCATCCGGTGCTGATGCATGTAAAGACCGGCGTGAAGAAAGACGGCGCGATCACCGCGATGCACTTCAAATCGTTTCTCGACGGCGGCGCTTATGGAAGTTACGGCGTGGCGAGCACCTTCTACACAGGCGCGCTGCAAACTGTCACGTACGACGTGCCGCGCTACAAGTTCGAGGGCGCGCGCGTTTTCACGAACAAACCGCCGTGCGGCCCGAAGCGAGGACACGGCACGCCGCAGCCGCGCTACGCGCTGGAGGTTCATCTCGACAAGATCGCAGAGCAGTTGCATCTCGATCCGGCCGCGATGCGTCGACAGCATCTCGTGCCTCCGAACACGGTGACTGCGAACTATCTGCGGATCGGCAGCATGGGCTTGGGAGAATGCATTGATAAAGTGGTCGAAGGCTCGGATTGGAGGAGCAAGTTCGCATGGTCGGAGTCAGTACCCGGAGCGATAGCGACGGGGTCGCCATCCCCAAGAAGGACTGACCCGGTCGCTACCGCTCCCGGTACTGACCTCATTCGCAGGTTGGCCTACGGCAAGGGCATTGGCATCGCCTGCTCTTCCTACATTTGCGGTGCAGGTTTGCCGATTTACTGGAACAACATGCCGCAATCGGGCGTGCAGCTGCGACTCGATCGACAGGGCGGCGTCTGCGTGATGTGCGGCTCGACTGATATCGGGCAAGGCTCCGATTCGATTCTCGCCTACATCGTCGCCGAGGTTTTGGGAATTGATCCGTTCGATATTCGTGTCGTTACTGCGGACACGGATTTGACGCCGGTTGATCTCGGCAGCTATTCCAGTCGCGTGACGTTGATGACGGGCAATGCGGCGATTCAGGCCGCCGAACGCGCGCGCGAACTTCTGACACTCGCAGTTGCGGAAAAGCTCGGCGTGCCGATCGAGAATATTTCATTCGCTGAGCGGCGTGCTTTCGATGTTGAGAACCCGGAAGTTGGCGTCTCGTTTGCTGAAGCCGTCGTGCTTGCGGAATCAAAGTTCGGCACGATTGGCACCGTTGGTTCGTATTCGCCGCCGCGTTCACCGGGAAAGTACAAAGGTGCGGGCGTTGGGCCCTCGCCGGCTTACAGCTATTCGGCAGCAGTTGCTGAAGTAGATGTCGATCCGTCAACAGGAATCGTGACAGTCGAAAGAATCTGGATTGCCCACGACATTGGCAAGTCGATCAACCCGGCGCTGGTGATGGGACAAGTCGAAGGCAGCGTCTACATGGGCTTAGGCGAGATTCTGATGGAGGAGATGTCGTATCGCGCGAATCGCAATGTCGTGCACAAATTTCCGTCGCTGCTCGAATACAAGAGTCCGACGACGCTCGAGATGTGCGACGTGAAAACATATCTCATCGAGGACCCTGATCCCAACGGGCCATTCGGCGCAAAAGAAGTCGGCCAAGGCCCGTTGCTCCCCGTCATGCCGGCCGTAGCGAACGCAGTGTACAACGCCGTCGGTGTGCGTATCGATGAAGTGCCAATCACTCCTGAAAAAGTTTTGAAGGCATTGCGCGAGAAAGAGAGAGGACGCGACCCGCGTTTCGGACCTACTTCAATACCAAACGTTGACTGGCCTGAGCCGCTGCGCGTCTTGACGCCAGCAGAAGGTGGCGATGGTCGCGAAATGCCGCGTGTCGCCGTTCATTCGTAATCATCATGAAGAAAAGTCTACCGTTCATCATTATCGCTGTTGTCCTGGTTGCTGCGATCGCAGCATTCATCGTTTTCGGACGTAAGAAAGGCAGCGACTCAAACAGCGCCTTCGTGGCAACGCCTCCGCAAGGTGCGATCGCCACAACAACGTCTGTCCCTCAAGCTTCGCCGACCAGCACGATCCCGATTCAGAAACCAAACGTCAAAGTTTCTTCACCGGTTGTGCTTGAGGAGTACGGCGACTATCAGTGTCCGCCCTGCGGGCTGTTGTATCCGGTTTTGAAAGACATCGAACACGAATATGGCAAACAATTGCAGATTGTCTTTCACCATTTCCCGCTGACGAAGATTCATAAGAACGCTATGGCAGCAGCGCATGCCGCCGAAGCCGCGCGAAACCAAAACAAGTTTTGGGAAATGCACGACCGGCTGTATCGCAATCAGAATTCCTGGAAGGACCTCGATGATCCCCGCCCGATGTTTGTTCAATACGCTCGGGAGCTTGGCCTGAATACCGATCGCTTCACGCGCGATTTGGATAGTCCCGAAGTCGAGCAACGGATCGCCGCCGACATGCAAAAAGGCGCCGGTGTCGGCGTCACCGGCACGCCGACGGTGTTCATCGAGGGCAACATGCTTCGCTACGAGGCCACGACTCCCGATGGCATCAGGCAGGGAATCAACTTCATGCTGCAACGAAAGGCTGTTTCGTGAGATTCTATTTCCGAACGGGCGCCGTCTCGCTCGCATGTCGCTTCGAAAACTAAACCTGTTTTGTATCTGTGACTTAAACCAAATCTGCTCAAGTTATTGTTGACATGTGGGCGGCATCTCTCTATAGTGCAAACCCGAAAGTCGCCCTTTGATGCCCGTCACCCCCCGCATCAAACGACGGACACCGATGTTCAAGCTTCAGCGCCTCGAAATCACAGGATTCAAGTCCTTCGCGGACCATACTGACCTTCGCTTTACTGGTGAGGGTATCACGGCCATTGTCGGGCCAAACGGCTGCGGCAAGAGCAATGTTGCCGATGCGATCGCGTGGGTTTTAGGCGAGCAGCGCGTCAAGCACTTGCGCGGCGGTGAGATGAAGGACGTGATCTTTCAGGGCTCGCGTAATCGTCCGCCAAGTGGCATGTCCGAAGTCGTGCTGCACATGGTGCGCGATGAAACAACCGAGGAAGAGCCCGACATCGAAGACATCGATTCGCAGCTCGAGCAGATCGATTCGCGCGAAGAGATCTTCGAAGCGCCCGAATTGCAGAACGGCGCTTCCGCAAGTGAGACGATGTCAGTACCGGGAGCGGTAGCGACCGGGTCAGAAACTCAAGTTGAGGCTGCCGGCGAGAACCTCGAAGTGGCGGAGTCAGTACCGGGAGCGATAGCGAACGGGCCAGACGAATTGCCTGCAGACCCCGTCGCTACTGCTCCGGGTACTGACTCCATCACGCAGACCAAACCTAAGCACCATCATCATCGCCATTGGCGGCAGCGTCGCAATCTTGCCTTGGAGTTTGCGCCGGGCGAATCAGTATCGGTGACGCGCCGCCTCTATCGATCGGGTGAGAGTGAGTATCTGCTGAATGATCGTCCGTGCCGCCTGCGAGACATTCAGGATCTGTTTTCGGGAACGGGTTTGGCGGGCGGCCACTACGCCATCATCGAACAAGGCCGCATCGGCCAGATTCTTTCCGCCAAGCCGATGGATCGCCGGACGATTATCGAGGAAGCTGCCGGCATCACGAAGTTCCGCGTACGTCAGCGCGCGGCGGAAGCGCGACTGGAATCTGCCCGCGCGAATCTCAGCCGGGTCGCAGACATCATTTCTGAAATCGAGCGGCAAGTGAACAGCTTGCGCCGCCAGGCGGCGAAGGCTCGCCGTTATCGCATTCAGCGCGAAGAACTGCGCGAACTTTTGCGGCGTGTTTACGTTGGCGAAGAGCAAAGCCTGGGCGCGTTGCTCGAGCAATCACAGGCCGATCTCGATCGGGCCAATCAGGAAGAGCAACAATTGGCGGTCTCGCTAACCGAGCGTGAGGAAGCCAGTCGCGAAGCGACGCAAACTGCGCGTGCGCTGGAGGATGAACTCGCGCAGGTGCGGGCCGCCGTTGCCGAAGGCGCCTTGCAACGCGACCGTCGGATTCGCGAGCGCGTTTATCAGGAAGAACAGATTGACGCGCTGGCGAAGCGTCGAACTGATATCGAGAGAGAGGTTGCGGCGTTAACCGAGCGTCTGTCCGTGGTGGCATCGGAGTTGGAGAGATTGCAGACACTCGACTCAACCCTCACGGCGGAAAACGAACAGACGACAACTCGCCTGCGTACCGCGGAAGAAACTCACGCCGCCAAACTTGCGGAGGTGACGCAGGCTGAGCAGCAAATTGAAACTGCGCGCGCGGAACTTCTGCAGCACACGGTAGCAGCGGAACGGCTGCACGAGCTGGCGCGACAAATCGAAGGCTCGCTCGAAAAACTGACCCAGCAAGCCGAAGGCTTGGCGCGGGAAGGTGAGCGCGCGGCGGCCGCCCACGCCACTTCATCTCACGAAGCTGAAAAGATAAATCAAGAAATCACTGATGCCCGCGCGAAACTGGCGCGGCTGGTGGCGGAACGTGAAGGCGCGGTGAAAGCCGTGGTCGAAGGACACGAGTACGTGTCGGACACCGACGCCGAACTGACGCGGGTGCGCGATGAGTACGGGCGGACGCAGGCACGACTCGAAAGCTTCAGGGATCTCGACGAGCGGCGCGCGCATTTTTCACTGGCGGTGCAGGAGGCTTTCTCCGCGAACGAAGCCAACGAGTTTCACCTGATCGGGACGTTGGCTGATTCAATTAAAGTTGATGCTCAGTGGGAACGAGCAGTCGAAGGCGCGCTCGGATCGTCGCTACAGTCGATTTTGGTGCCGACGCCCGACGATGCAATTCGCGCGGCAGCGTGGCTGAAGACAAACCACATCGGCCGCGCGCAGTTTTTGGTTACCGGCCTGCACGGCGGCAGTGATGAAATCGCCGTCGCAACGTTCACCAGTCCCGTCGAGACATCAACTTCTTCGCCTGCACGTCATGAGCATGTGCCCATGGGAATCGATGGGCCGCGCGTTGGCGATGTCCTCAACGCGCCGCGGCACCTGGTGAATTTGTTAGAGCGCACGATGCCTGAGCGCATGAATGCGCGCGTTGTTCCGACGCTGGACGATGCAACGGCACTGTCGCTGGCGACCGGCGACATGTTCGTCACCGTCGATGGTGACTGGGTAACCGGCGGCCAGTTTGTGAATGCGGGCAATGGTCGCGCGCTGGAAGAAGGCGCGGGGCTGCTCACGTTCAAACGCGAGTTACGCGAAATGCAATTGCGCGTCGTCGAACTTGAAGCTGAGTTGGCATTGGCGGAAATCTCTTTGAAGGACGCGCGCTCCCGCATGGGCGGACTCGAGGAATCTGTGGTGCAGCTCAATGCGTCAATTGGCAGAGTCGAACGCGACGCGATGGCCCTCGAGATGACGGCGGGCAATTTGCAGCAGGATGTTGAGCGCGCCGAGCGTCATTTGCGGGTCGTTGGCGACGACCAATCGCGATTGCAGCACGAGCGCCATGAACTCGAGGCACATCGCGCGAAAACTTTGACAGATGCAGAAGCTGCTGAAGCGGCGCGCGTTTCAGTAAATCAGCGAATCGTGGAAATTACCGGCCGGCTGGCTGAGACTCGGCGGGACGTTGAAAGCGAGAGCGAGACACTCAATCAGCAGCGCGCCGATGCGGCGGCCGCCGTTGAACGCAGACGTTCGACCTCGGCTGACTTGCGCCGCCTGGAAACCGAGCGCGTGGAAGTCACCGACCGAATCGTTCGCCACAATCTGGAACTGGCGGAAGCCTCTGCGCGGAACGAACAGTTGCGCAACTCGATCGCGGAAATCGATCGGCTCGCGCTGACGGTTGAAGAAGAAAAGGCGCGCGAAGAGCAGCAGATCGCGGCAGCATCTGCACGACTGACTGCCGCGCGCGAGCAAGCTGATGCCACGGCGGCAGAGCTGGCCGAATTGAATCGCAACGCGGCCGCTTCGCGCGATGCGCGCGCAGCGATCGAAGTGCAGCGCGCCGAAGCCATGGCCCGCGTGAACTTCGTCCGCGAATCTTGTGCGAATGAATTGAACCAGAGCCTCGAAGAGATTGCCCGAGAGCTGACGCCCGATCCTGAATTCGATTTGGAAACTTCGAAAGCTCGGGTTGAAGAACTCCGCGAGAAGCTGGAAAACTTTGGCGCCGTGAACATGATGGCGCTCGAAGAGTTGGCTGAAAACGAAGAGCGTTTAACGTTCCTGACGACGCAGCGCGACGACATCACTCACGGCATCGCTTCGACCGAAGAAGCGTTGCGCGAAATTAAGCGGCGTTCGCGTGAGCGTTTCCGCGATGCGTTTGAAAAGATCAATCAGAATTTCAGCGAGCTGTTCAAGGAACTCTTCGGCGGTGGCCGCGGCGAAATGAGTTTGATCGACGACAGCGATGAGCTCGAATCGGGCATTGACATCATTGCGCAACCGCCGGGCAAGCGGCTGCAAAACGTGTTGCTGCTTTCGGGCGGCGAGAAGGCAATGGCCGCGCTCGCGCTGGTTTTGGGAATCTTTCACTATCGGCCGTCGCCCTTCTGCCTGCTCGACGAAGTTGATGCGCCGCTCGACGAAGCGAACATTGGCCGCTTTACCGGCAAAGTCGTTTCCATGTCCGCCAACACGCAGTTCATCGTCATTACCCACAACAAACGTACGATGGAGACGGCCCGTGCGCTGTATGGCGTCACCATGGAGGAAGCCGGAGTTTCGAAGTTGGTTTCCGTGCAGTTTGAATAAGCGCCAGCCGACAACTTGCGCTCACCCTCCTGCATCAATTAGAAATCGATTTACAGGCTATGCAACATTCAGTTTTCAGGTGGTCATCTGTGGTTCTGCTGAGTTTGCTGGCCGGCGTCTGCAACGCGCAGAGTTCAAACAAGCGTAACGATCGGCCGAAACTCGATGGCGGCCCTACCCAAGTCGTCACAAAGCCCGACAACGGCCGGACCCGTTACACCTGGGAATTCGCGCAACCGCAATTCGTAGTCAACCACATAGTCATCGAGCACGACGCGGTCGGCCATGGCAAGGTTTCGTTTGAGCGAAAAGCTGAGCAAGAGACGATAACCGAACCGCTCGAGTTGTCGTCGCCGGTGATGCAGAAACTCGAGAATCTTTGGATGGCTTTAAGGTTTCTCGATTCCAAAGAGAATTACCAGGCAGCAAAGAACTTCGCCCACCTTGGAACTTACAAGTTAGGAATGAATGACGGCTCGCGTGAACGCGCGACGGAATTCAATTGGAGCGACAATTCCGACGCGTGGAATCTGGCGCAGGAGTATCGCCGCATTGCGGATCAGGCGATACTTCTTTTTGACATCAACGTGGCGCGCGAAAATCAACCGCTAAATACGCCGGGTTTGTTGACGCAGATGGAGTCACTTTACAACCGCAACGCTCTCGCCGATCCAAAACAGCTTGTGCCATTGCTCAAAGAACTGCGCACGGATGAACACATTCCGCTCATCGCTCGTAATCACGCCGATAGGTTGTTGAAGAAGATCGAGAAGTGACATCCGCTTGCAAAACTCTCCGGCACACACCCGTGGACAAGTACGAGTAACTTCGTTGTGTGACTGAGACGCCGGTGAACCCAACGCCTGAGGGCTATTGGCGGTCAGCTCTTGCGGCGGAACCCCGCGGCCAGATCGCGACTCCATTGATAACTCCTAACAAGATCGAAATCGCGCCCAGGCCGATGAGAACCCCGCTTCCACAGGCAATACACCATCCTTTGCCGTTGATAAAAATGATGTAACCGCCGACGATGATTGACCAAACCGCCAGTACTAAATGGATACCTTTGTACATCCTGGGATACTCCTTTTAGTGATTGTTAGAGCTTGGCTCGTCCCGGAACTGCGCGCGGGACGTTTCGTTTTGCTTGCGAGGTAGTTTTGAAACGCGGCGGAGTATATCGCTTCCTCGCGATAAATCAAGCGATTATTGCAAGTTTGCCGAAAGGTCGAAAAACAAAGGGCTTAACCGAATATGAGTCCCGAGATCGGTTAATAATTCGCGACGAGTTCACAAAATTCTACCAGTCGATTCTCAGCCCAAAATCGATCTTCGTCCTGGGAATTCGCCGAAATGAACGCGACGTGGCCACCCTGAGTCGGCGTAATCAATAGAATGTGCGGATGGGGTTCGCGCAACTCGTCTTTTAGCGGGCTAATCGGAATAAAAGGATCATCGTGTGCGTGAATGATCAGTGTGGGAACACGTATCCGAGTGAGGAAGCGACGCGCGCTGGCCTTTGCGTAGTAGTCGCGCGCGTCCGCGAATCCGAACGCCGGCGCAATGTAGCGGTCATCAAACTGTTCAATCGAACGAATCAGGCGCAGACCCGTGGTGTCATAAAGATCGGGAAAGAGGCTCTTCTTCACTCTAAGTCGCCGCTTCAGGTAGTAAAGAAAATTGCGATGGTAAACGACGTTGCGGGTTTGATTGAGCACGTCAGTGCATGCTTGCAGATCGACGGAAGGTGAAATCGCGGCGACGGCTTTCAATTCTTTGGGGGCGTCGTTCCCGTATTCGCCGGCGAGCTTTAAAGTCATGTTACCGCCCAAAGAGAAGCCCGCAATGATAATGCTTGGCAGCCGGTCTTGATTTATCAATTCGTCAATCACGACGCGCAAATCATGTGTCAGCCCGCCGTGATAAAGCGTGGGTGTTAAGTGCTCAGTGCCACCGCAGTTCCGGACGTTCATGCGTAGGACGTTGAAGCCGCTGGCGAACGCCTTTGCGGCAGTCGCCAACATGTATGCCGAAGTAGCTGACCCTTCCAGACCATGCCACATCACGAGCGTCGGATGAGCTGCACGATTGTCCTGCCACCGACAACGCGCCAGGACGCGACTGCCGGGCTCAACTTCAAAGAAACGTTCTTCATCGCCCGTCGTGTCCGGCGCACGAAGACGCAATGGCCACAGAAAAGCTCCGAAGGTTTGCAGATCACCCTGTGTCAGAAACCGAGCAGGCGTAAACGGTTTGTCTTTGAAATGGCCGGCGACTTTGGCGAGTAATGAAGCGACGCGCTGTTCACCCGCGCGTTCGTCGGCGAGTTCAACAATCATCGGAATGTTATCAAGACATCAACAGTTTGTTTCTGTGTGTCAGGTGTGGTGCTAATTTCAAACTTTGTACGTGTGCCAGTGCGTTGTGTAAGCGTCGTGACAAATGGCCGGATCACGGTGGCGCCGAACTGTTCGGGATAGGTACCGTCGAAAAACGAACCAGCTGCGAGCGTCCATTTGCTCTTCAGATCGCGGGTGTCGGCGGGTGTCAATCCAGTTATGGTCAATGCGCCCATTCGATATTGTCGTCCTTCGCTGACCGTAAATTGATAGTTTACCCGGCGGGCCGCAGCGTCGGCGGTGTTCGATTCGGTGATCTTTGTACTGATGTAACCTTGGCGAGCGTAGGCCTTGCGCACAGCCTCAAGTGCCTGATCGATTTTTGTTCGCGTGATAGCGTCTCCCGCTCGCAATCCAAACGCGTCTGTCAGTTCCTGATTCGTCAGCGCGCGATTGTCACTCCAGCTAATAGTGCCGAGCGTGTCTGAGGTAGTTGGCCTCGACGCTGCAGTTTTCTCAGCGACCTCGAAAATGACCGTGGTGTCGGTGTCGGCCGTCTGCACACGATAGTTCACGCTGCTGAACCAACCGGAACGCATCAGCTTGTCGGCTGCCGCATCGATTGCCGGCGCGTCGATCAACTCGCCGACACGTAATCCGGCAGTGGCTATAACCTGGTCAGACGAGAGGCGTCGCAGCCCGACAATCTCGACCTTGCGCAGAGTTGTCTTTTCCTGGGCAAAGGTAACGGGCGTAACCGCGGCGATGACGGCGATGCAGCCGGCAGTAAGAAGAAGTCGGCCAATGACGCAGCGAAGATTCTGTTGGGGGATAAGGCGCACGTTATTGACTGTCGTGACGTAACTAACGCAAGCTTCCGAACGGTGCGATTCTAGCTTCTCTCGTGTCGGTAATGGAAGCCAACAGTTCAGCGCGCGAGCGCAAGGTCATCATCGAATCCTGGGATGATGCGGAAAGGCCACCCGTCGACGCACGTCTTCTGGATGGAATTGGGGCGCGATTGGAGCGTGAGCTTGGCCGCGATTACCGCATGAGTCCCGCCGCGATCGCCAGAGTCCTTGCCGACGAAGGCGCCGAACTGAAACATCCGGAGATTATCGAAGCTGACACAGAGTGGCGCGAGGCGACGGTTAAAGCCAGCTGTTACCAGTCTAAACTTGAACTGCTACGGCCGATTGATGTCATGACGCTGTCAACCGCAGAGGCGTTTATCGTGCGGCTCGAGGATTGTCGTCATCAGTCTGAGGGCGATAACGAGACAGCCGGCCGCTTACGCAGCATCGCTTCTGAAGCGCGCCGTCTGGCTGAGGCGATCGCGAGAAACCGAGCCGCCGAGCAAGCCATTCGCGACGAACAAGCCGAGATCGCTGAATGGCTGAAACTGTGGCTGCAAACTCCCGCGCTCTTCAAAAATTGGCTGGAACTGAGAAAAGCAACCGATGAGTTTCGCGCCAGCTTTCCCAGGGCTTAACCACGAAGACACAAAGTGATTAAGAGCAAACATCCGTAATCCTTCGTGTCTTCGTGTCTTGGTTGTGAGTCGCTTACGCGTGAATCTTCGGCTGCGCCTTCAGTGGATGCGCTTGTTGATAGGCGTGAGCCATCCGGAACAACAGACCCTCGCTCCAGTATGGCCCGAGCAATTGCAAACCGATCGGCAAGCCTTCGGCCGACAGACCGCACGGCACGCTAATGCCTGGAATGCCGGCGAGATTTGCCGTCACCGTGTAAATATCGTTGAGGTACATCGCCAGAGGGTCGTCGACTTTTTCGCCGAAGCGAAAGGCCGGACTGGGCGCCGTGGGTGTCAACACCGCATCACACTTTGCGAAGGCCGTGGCGAAATCGTTTTTAATTAGCGTGCGAACTTTCTGAGCTTTCAGGTAGTACGCGTCGTAGTAGCCCGCCGACAGCACGTAGGTTCCGAGCATAATGCGGCGCTTTACTTCCGCGCCGAAACCTTCGTCGCGCGTCTTGCGATACATCTCGCGCAACGTCGGCGCTTCTTCAGCACGAAAGCCGTAACGAACGCCGTCGAAACGCGCGAGGTTCGAGGAGGCCTCGGCGGTCGCGATGATGTAGTAAACGGCGATCGCGTATTTCGCGTGTGGCAACTCGACGTCTACGATTTCGGCGCCGAGTGCGCGGTACGCGTCGATCGCGTCCTCAATGGTCGCGCGTACTTCGCTGTCGAGACCTTCGCCCAGCAAACTCCGTGAGACTCCGAGTCTTAATCCAGCTACATTCTTTTCTGTTTCGCCAATGTAACTCGGCACAGGCACGTCGGCCGTAGTCGCGTCATGCAGATCGCGCCCGGCGATGACTTGCAGCACGGCTGCGGCATCGATTGCCGTTTGCGCGAACACACCAATTTGATCCAATGAAGAGCCAAACGCGACGAGACCATATCGGGAAACGCGACCATAAGTTGGCTTCACGCCAACGACGCCACATAGGGATGCGGGCTGTCGCACAGATCCGCCGGTGTCTGACCCCAAGGCCACCGGCACAATGCCCGCAGCCACTGCGGCTGCCGAGCCCCCGGACGAACCGCCGGGCACGCGTGACGTGTCCCAGGGGTTCCTGACTGGTCCAAAGGCCGAGTTTTCATTCGACGAGCCCATGGCGAACTCGTCACAGTTCGTTTTGCCGATAACGACTGCGCCGGCGTCGAGCAGACGATCGATCGCGGTAGCGTTGTATGGCGGCCGGTACGGTCCGAGAATGCGCGAACCGCACGAAGTCTGCATCCCGCGCACACAGATGTTGTCTTTAATTGCGATGGGTATTCCGCTGAGCGCGCCCGCCGAAGCCTTTTCATCAATCGCATCCGCTCGCTTCAGCGCGCCTGCGCGATCGATTTCGAGGAATGCATTGAGCTCGTCGTTAAGTTTCTCCGCCGCATTCAGCGCGCCTTCGACTGTAATGCGGGCGGTTAACTTTCCGGCGGCTATGTCTTCGCGTAGTTCAGCCATAATAAAGACTACTCAAGTCCGAGCAAGCTCAGGAATGTCATGCGCCAATTCGATAATCCAATCTCTCTGTTGCGCAGTTTCAGGTACCTCAAATCCTCGGGCCGAGCTGACTTTTCGAAGTGCAACGAGCGGATCGATTCCGGCCATTATCAATAAACTTGCGGCTATGAGTCCGGAGCGTCCAATACCTTGACGACAGTGAATTGCGATGTGTTTACCGTTCTGCAACTTATCGAGCATGCTGCGCAACAATGCACGAGTCGCCGGCGCCTCATCGGGAACACCGAGATCCGGAATTGGAAAATTGACGAACTGCATTCCGCTCTTCGCCGTCGCGTCAGGTTCATCACTGATACCCAGATCTTTCGCTTCCTCGGGTGTCAGGAGAGACAGTACGGTGTCGAAGCCACCATTTTTCAACCCACGCAATTCATCTTCTAGCCAGTCACCGCCCCGCGGGCGCGGGACGATCGCGAGTTGGCCGGTCCAGGGACCTTCAATCACATACGTCACTGCTGACATCATTGCTTTACGATTATTTCGCGTGGCAACAAATCCACGTCCACGCCGCGTTCGCGCAAAACTGCAATCCGATGATGACCATCGATCATTGTGCCATCAGGCCTTGCCTTCAGACAGCCAGGTTGATCGAGCTTGAGAGAATTAATCAATTCGTCAGTAGTAAGTTTGCGAAAAATCTTCAGCTTCAATTCAACTAACGAACTCTCACTATGCAATGCTTTCAGTGTGGGCGGGTTTTTCATCATTCACAGAACCTTAGGCACACGAAAATGACCCGAGGCCGGATCCGGTGCCTGATCAAGAGCTGTTTTCTGTCCTAATGATGCTCCGATTTCGTCCGCGCGTGATGATTCGGTCCTTTCACCTTCGGGAGTCAGTCCGCCAAGCGCGGGTTCGGCGGCAGCCGTTTCGATCTCGTTGAGTTGCTCAACGTAAGTCACGATCTCGGCGATTTGCGGCGCGAACGTGCGACGCTCCTCGTCAGTGATTTCGAGGTGCGCCAGTTGCGCAATTTTTTCGATGTCTGATTCTGAGATTCGCATAACCAGATTTCAGGCGCGGTCAATTCGTCATTTGCGATTTGCTTCGCGCCGAGCGATACAGTTTGTCGCCGCGCGCATGAAACGGTCGCGCAACTCGGGATCTTCGATGGCGGCTGCCGAAGATAAAACGTTCTGGGGCAGTGGATTTGCTGATTGCTGCGAGCGCATACCGCGCGGATTTCGTTTGAAAAGTGCGGTGTTCACCCGAAACTCGATCGCCTTTACGACGTCGCGCTTTAGCAACTTATTCATGCGTCCCGTTAACTCGCGCGACATGCGCTCGAGCTGTTTCTTCCAGACATCGTCGGCTACCTCGACGAGTAATGTTTCATCGCGCAAGCTGCGCGGCGTGGCATGATCGGCCAGGCCTTCGCCAGCGACTCTTTTCCACGCGATGATCGCTGCTGCCCCGGCCATTTCGCGATTAGCCCCGGCGCGCTCAAGAATTTTCGGTAATAGCAGCGCTGCGTCGATCATGTCACTGTTTGAACTTCGAAGAAAAAACTCTCAGAATGTCCCGCCATCAACTAAGTGTCGGAGTGTAATGGAAGAGACGCACAACAACCAAGTCAGCATGCCTCAATCGCGCGATTTACCTGCGCGTGAACGGACGGCCGCCGGATTCACCGAGGAATTACCGAAACTTCTGCTTGCTTCTTCGAGTCCCCGCCGCTCGCAGATTCTGCAAATGGTCGGGTGGCCTTTTGAGTTGGGAGCCGTCGAAGTCGATGAGTCCCTGCACGAAGGTGAATCCGCGCGCGCTTATGTCGCGCGTCTGGCCGCGGCAAAGGCGCTGGCGTCCGCCGAAGTCCATGAACATCGCCCCGTGCTGGCCGCCGATACGACTGTCGTTGTTGACGAACACATTCTGGCGAAACCTGAGGACGTTGAGGACGGCAAGCGCATGTTGCGATTGCTGCAAGGTCGTTGGCATCAGGTGCTGACTGGCGTCGCGCTAATCTACGCCGCCGGCACGGAAGTCGACGTTGAGTTGACTGAAGTGCGATTTGCGCCGATGAGCGATGCTGAAATTGACTGGTATGTTTCGACTCGTGAGCCGATGGACAAAGCCGGGGCTTATGCTATCCAGGGAATCGGCGCGCGCTTCATCGAGAGCATCAAGGGCGATTACTTCAATGTGATGGGACTGCCGGTGCGGCTGGTCTACGAGTTACTGCGACGATGACGGCGCGAAACTAATTCTTCGGCGCCGGCGGTTCGTCCGATGCCGCAATCGGACCAGTCGGGGCGGGCTCGCGGGCAGGCGCCGGTGGAACTTGCGCGGGTGGCGCAGCAGGTTGGTCGGGTTCGCCGGGCGGTTGCGGCTCAGCCGGTGCAACGGCGACAGACCCGGGAGTGATTTCGAGCAACACTCGATTATCTGTGTCAAGAAAAGTCTTCACCGCGTCGCGAATCTGATCCGGCGTTACGTCCAGATAATTCTGCAAATCAGTATTGAACAGATGCGGATCGCCGTCGTAAAGCGTGAATTCGGCAATCTGCTGTGCGCGAAAGAGTGAAGATTGACGGCTGCGCACGGCGCCATTGAAAAGGTTGTTGCGCAGTTTCTCCATTTCATCTGCGCTGGGACCCTTGGTGGCGAGATCGCTAATCTCCTTGAAAATGGAGTCGCGGATCTGCGTGCCCTCGCTGTCAGGTTTGGGGATAACGACAATGAACAAACCTGAAGGGCCGCGCCGCTCGTCGATTCCTCCCTGGATTTGCACTACTGATTCTTCGCCCTTCACCAGCTTTTGATACAGCCGCGCGCTTTCTCCTTCAAACAGCAAGTGGCTCGCAAGCGAGAGCGCATAAAATACAGTTGACCGGCGCTCAGGAATTTTCCAGCCGAGCGCAAAGGCCGGAACGGGCGCGAGTTTGTCTATGAATTCGCCGACGGGTTCAGCAACTGCGGGCGGCTCGCTCACGTCCACCGGTGGTGGATCTGGTTGGCGCGGAATTGTCGCGAAATATTTTTCGATTAACTCAGCCGCTTCGGCCCGATCAAAATCCCCGGCAATCGAGAGAACTGCATTGTTCGGCGCGTAATAAATCCGGAAGAACTCGCGCACGTCATCGACGGTTGCCGCATCGAGATCTTCCATCGATCCAATCGTCGAGTGTGCATTTGCAGGATTCTTGAAACTCATTTCGAACAGCCGCAGAAAACCATTAACGTACGGCTGATTGTCGTAACGCAGACGCTTTTCTTCTTTGACGGCTTCGCGCTGGTTGTCGAGGTTCTCCTGCGTCACACTCAGCGAACGCATACGATCGCTTTCCAGCCAGAGCGCCAGCGGAAGTTCGCTCGCCGGCAGAGTCTCAAAATAGTTAGTGCGCTCACTCGAAGTGGTGCCGTTCATCGTGCCGCCGGCGTTCGAAATGTACTGAAAGTGCGCGGCCTTCGGCACGTTCTCGGAACCCTGAAACATCATGTGCTCGAAGAGGTGGGCGAAACCTGTGCGGCCTTCCGGCTCGTTGCGCGAACCAACGTCGTAATAGACGCTGACTGAAACTACCGGCACCGATTCGTCCTGGTTAAGTATCACACGCAGGCCATTATCGAGTGTGAATTGTTCGATCGGGGTGTGTGGAACCTGAAAAGTTTTTTGCACGTTTGCGAGCGGCCCGAGTTAGAAATGGACTAAATATCGAGGGAAGTTTACCGCGTTCGGAGGGGGAAAAACAAAGATGGTTAACCGCGGCTGCGCGCGGATGACGCCGATCAGAAAGAACTCAATGGTTTTTCTTATCTGCGTCTATCCGCGTTAATCCATGGCCTGGTTAACTCGCAGGTTCTTCAGTTTTTCTTTCGCCGACCATGCCGCGCAGTTCAGCGCGCAGTCGCTCAATCTCCGCCAGCTTCTGCTCGACGCGCGCGAACAATTCGGTTTGCGTCTTGATACCTTCGTCGATTAGATACGAAGCAGCTTCCGCGCGAGTGCCGAATACGCCGGCCTGCACGAGCTGTCCCAGTTTGTGTGAGGCGTCGGCGGAGACTTTCACCGCCAGCATGTAATCGTCTTTCGCGGAAATCGCTTTCTCAATTGTGCGGCTGATGTCGCGGCCAATCGCGGAAAGCTGTTCCGGAATGCGCGCAGCCATCTCGCGGACAGACGTCCCGGCGCTGGACTTGTCTTCCATGGGCTCTACTTCTGGTTCTCGCATAATCAATTCGTTCCTTTGTTCTGATCCGTTCTCAGGTGATTCGTAGGGCGTGCTCATAACACTTTGCTCCTTCAACTTAGTAAAAGACATGTACGCGGTTTTCGAGGGGAAAGTTCATTGTAAAAACCGCGCGAAAACGGGTCAAGAACGGTGGCCAGACTCTAGGCTGCCGCTAAATCCACACAGCAGGCTGCGCAACGCGTTGCAGCCAGCGGAATCGCAGTCATGCATTGCGGACAGTCTTTCATCGATGGATCCTTGCGCCGAACCTTGTTCACGAATCTGATCAAAAGAAAGATCACGAACGCAATGATCACGAAGTTGATGAGATCATTGAAAAACTGACCATACGCGATGACCGGAATTCCCTTGGTCTTGGCGTCAGCGAGGGAAATTGGATCGCCCTTCGAATGATTGAGCACGACGAAAAGGCTGGCGAAATCCACCTTGCCGAGCACCAAGCCAATTGGTGGCATGATGATGCCATCAACCAGGGAAGTGACGATCTTGCCGAATGCTACGCCGATGATGACGCCGACGGCGAGGTCGATCACATTTCCGCGCGCGACGAAATCTTTGAATTCTTTGAACATCAGGGGTGCCTCCTAAGAAAGTTCGACAACTCTTAGTTTGTCGCATTTCGAGAAGAACTTGTCCGCCCAGGAGAACGACAAAGTGAAGTTTGTCGGACATGCTACTGGCAGTCCTTAGCCGGTTTGTAGCCGGCTTTTTCGGCTTCGTCTTTGTCCTTAAAAACGATGCGACTTTGTGCTGGTATTTTGTCGGCAGCTTCGCAGTCCGCAGAGTAATACAGTTTCGAAGATTTGTTGCCGGTGACCCGAGCTTCGGCGGCGGCCGCAGCTTCTTCCCGGCGCGTGGCGATCGTTTCATCGGCCGCGTCATCGCTGAGACGAACGCTTGGGCTTTGCGCAATCAGCGAGACAGCGATCGTAAAGCCATCGCAACGCAGTTGCTGGCCGCCGCGTTTCGCCGTCCACACTGCCGGCAGATTAAGCGATTTGCTGATGCCGGCAACGAAATCATTAACTGTTTGCCACTTGAAGGAGCTTTCGTAGCCAATCCACAGCGTGGTCAGCTTTCCATCAAGAAAATCGAGCGAAATGGTGCGTACGTCAGCGAAGGCCACTTTGTCGAAGCGCGGATCGTACAGCGGATTGATCGAAGTTTTGATAACTCCAATCTCATCCGGCCGGCCAAACTGAATCAATGGCTCATGAACTTTGGCTTGTTCCGGAGTCATGCCCAGCCGAAAGCCATGCAGTTCAGGTGCGTCCGGCAGTTGATCGCTCTTCACCGTACATTGCGCGGTTGCGGCTGGTGCGCAACTGATGATGAAAACTACGATCGATATGCCGAGAAGTCGAAAGCGTAAATGAGGATTCATGCAGCGAGCAGTCTCTCGATCAAATTACTCAGCGCGTCGGGGTCAAACGGCGTCGCAACGTATTCGTCGCAACCTGCGTCGAGTGCCTTTTCTCGATATTCGTTTGCGCCATACGCCGACACTGCGACGATGGGCGTCTCTTGAAGTGACTGATACTCGCGGATTTGCCGGGTGGCGTCAAGACCGTCGACGCCTGGCATCATCATATCCATCAGGATCAGATCAGGGCGTTCGCGCTGGGCCAGATCTATTGCCTCTTCGCCGTTTTCGGCTTCGACGACGCGATAGCCTTTCTTGGTCAGCCAGAGTCTGGTCATTAGTCGAGTGTCGTCAAAATCCTCGACCAGCAGAATAGTCTTCGGCTGAAGTGCGCGATCGATCATAGCTTGGGCTTGCATAGTTATTACTTTCTGTTAAGGCGGGGCAAGCTTCTGGTACCCGCGGCAGGGGTCGAACCTGCGACCTTTCGCTCCGGAGGCGAACGCTCTAATCCACTGAGCTACGCGGGCACTGGATTGAGATAAAACGATAACACAGCGAATGGAATCCGAGCCAGACGCGGCGCCGGAAAACAGCATTGAGATGTTGTTGCGGTTTACTTCGTTGTCGGATTGAGTTTCAGAGATTGAATGCCGCTGCTTGCAAATTCAGCCCACGGTCGTATATCAACATCCTGCATGTCTGACGCTCATTCTCAAGTGGCCGAACTGTTGCGCGCTGAGGCCGACGCGATAGCCAAAGCCGCTGACCGCCTGCAAGCAGCCGACATCGATCCAGCCATCGAATTGTTAAAGAACTGTACGGGCCAGGTAATCGTCCTCGGTGTGGGAAAATCGGGAATTATCGGTCAGAAGATCGCGTCCACGATGACCAGCAGCGGCACGGCAGCGTTGTTTCTGCATCCGTCTGATGCTCTGCATGGCGGTTTAGGCATCGTCACGCCGGATGATGTAGTTATCCTTTTGAGCAACAGCGGCGAAACAGACGAGCTATTGCAATTACTGCCGGCTCTGAAGCGTCGCAACGTTCCGTTGATAGCGATTGTCGGTAATGCGAAGTCTTCGATTGCCCAGCGCGCTGATGCGGTACTCGATGCTTCCGTCGATCAGGAAGTATGTCCGTTGAATCTCGCGCCGACGGCGAGCACCACTGTCGCACTGGCGATCGGTGATGCGATTGCGATGACCCTGATGCGGGTGAAGGGAATTACCGAAACGGACTTTGCGTCGAACCATCCCGGCGGACAATTGGGCAAGCGTCTGACTTTGCGCGTCGGCGATCTAATGCACGCCGGTACCGAGAATCCGACTATAGGTGTCGATGCGGCATGGATGGAGATTGTTTCAGCTATCACGCACTTCGGTTTGGGCGCAGTGAATGTGGTTGGCGCAGACGGACGGCTGGCGGGCGTAATAACCGATGGCGACTTGCGCCGCTCGCTGCAAAGAATCGCTGCTAAGGATTTAGCGTTTGCGAACATCACCTGCGACGACTTGATGACGCGCAATCCAATCGTGACGACGGCTGAGACGCTCGCGTTTGACGCATTGCGGTTGATGGAGGACCGCCCATCGCAAATCAACGTGCTCCCCGTGGTCGATGGTGATCACAAGTGCGTCGGCTTGATTCGTCTGCACGACGTAGTGCGCAGCGGATTGTGAATATTTTTGGCTCGGCCCGAAAGGGCCGATAGTTACTAGCCACGGCCGTAAGGCCGTGGAAAAGTAAACGTCGTGCCGCTAGGCCCGTAAGGGCCGCTACCATTCCCGGAGCTACTCTCCCTTTTTGTTATGGAGACCGTTGAATGAACATGCACCACCGCAGAATTATTCGTTTGGCGTCAAATGTTTCTTGTGTCGCGCTAGTTGCAGCGGCTCTTTTTGCATGCGGGAGTGCGCATGCGCAGGAGCGCGGACGCGTTACCGCGTCTCAGCCGGAAGCCACGCTTTCCGTCAACGAGCAGTTCCTTAATTCGGTTCTCACCGCGATGTTCGACAATTTGCAGGAACCCTCAATGCCGCTGACCATCGGCGGCGCGACGTCTTCGGCAGAATGCGCCAGCGAGATTCGTCTGAAACGCGAAGTTGAAGGCGTACGCACCGCAGTACATTTCGAGCAGGGAAGGATTGCGGGCCCGCTGGCGTTCGCAGGCGCCTACAACTCGACATTGCTCGGTTGCGTAACCTTTACGGGCTGGGCCGAGATGCAGTTGCAAATGGAGTTCAGCCGCGAACGGCGCGCGGTGCTGGCTCGGATTCAATTGCGCGACATTCACTTGAACAACACGCCGGGAATGCTGAACGGGCCGCTGTTGAAGATGGTCCAGAACGCCATTGACACCCGTTACAATCCAATCGAGCTGTTCACGCTGGAACAGCTTTCGACGCGCGCAAACATTAAACCGGCCGGCGGCGCACTGCGGCTGGAAGCGACCGACGTGCGCCCGGAGATCACACCGAACGAATTGACGCTGCACATCACCTATCGATTTGTACGCGGGTGAAGACACCCCTAACGGTTGCGAGAAGTTCCTGACCGACATGCGCTGGTGTAGTATTAGCGGGCCCGACCCGTTTCCTATCTAAACGCACAAATGAAACTACGAGCTCTTGGTTCTCACTTATTTCGATTTGCCGTTGTGTCCTTACTGTTAGTTTGGTTTGCCGGCGCTGTTTCTGCTCAGACTTTGCCGTCCTCGCCCGAAAAAGAGGAACAGGACGATGTGGTTCGAGTCTCGACCAACCTCGTCACGATTCCCGTAACGGTGAAAACACGGGAAGGCGGGTACGTTCCCAACCTGAAGCGCGACGGCTTTCACATTTACGAAGACGGAGTTGAGCAACAGATCTCGCACTTCGAGACGGTGGAACAGCCGTTTACGGTGGTGCTGATGCTTGATACCAGCGATTCGACTCAGGCGAAGCTATCCGAGATTCAAAACGCGGCTATAGCTTTTTTGGATCAGCTTCGTCCTGCGGATCGTGCCGTGATTTTTGCTTTTGACAAAGCGCACGCTGCTTTGACGACGGCGACTAACGATCGCACCGTTCTTGCAAGTGCGATTAGACGAACAGCGAGCGGCGGGGGCACCGCGCTGTACGATTCGCTGGATTCGGTCGTAAAAGACATCCTGAAACGCATCCCAGGGCGCAAGGCAATAGTACTTCTGAGCGACGGAATCGATACCTCAAGCGTCAAAGCAACGTTTGCAAGCGTTGTCGATCTGGCTGAGGAGGACTACTCGCTGATCTATCCCATTCAGTGGGACACGTCGGGCGACACGGCGCATAACCAAGCGAGCGGCACGGCAGTCACATACACCACGCCCAGCGGCGAGTCTCTGCGCAGCGCTTATGATCGAGGGACCCGCTTCCTGGAACGGTTGGCGGCCACTTCCGGAGGCCGTTTTCAGTTTGCCGATAGTCTTAAGGCCTTGGAGCGATCATTCGCGCGCATTGCCGAGGAACTGCGAGAACAATACAGCCTTGGCTATTACCCAAAATCAACCGCGGCAAAGAGCAAGAAAAGAGAAATCAAAGTAACCGTTGACGTTCCTGATGCCATAGTCCATGCGCGTAAAAACTATTCTTATGATCCTGGACCGTGACGGCCTCACGGTGCAGTCAAAGGGTCAATGCCAATCCCACCACCCAGCTACCACGGTGGTTCTGGCTCTGATAGAATCCGCGCTCTAAAGACGCCATCCCGATCTTCTGGAGGTTCTCATGCGAAAAATTCATTTTGTATTAGCAGCGACGCTGCTCGTCGCGGTCGCGTCGATTCATGTCGCGCAAACATCTGACGCGCCGAAATATCAGCTACCGCCAAAAGAAGTTGTTGAGGCATTCGACGCGGCACCGCTGCCGGCCGCGATCCTGAGTCCTTCGAAGCAGGTAATCGCCCTGACGTATCGTCGCGCATACCCAACAATCGCCGAGCTGTCGCAACCGATTCTGCGTCTGGCCGGCGCGCGCGTGAACCCGAACACGAACGGACCGCAGCGCACGGCAAACATCTATGCGATTACGCTCAAGAAGATTTCGGATGGCAGCGAAATCAAAGTGACAGTGCCGCCGCAACCGAATCTGTCGAATATTCACTTTTCGCCGGACGGAAACCACGTTTCATTTCTCAACACCAAGCCAAATGGAATCGAGTTGTGGATCGCCGAGGTGGCGACGGGCAAGTCAAAGTTGGTTACCGGAACAGACCGTTTGAATGCGACCGCAGGCGATCCGTGTGATTGGCTTCACGACAACAAGACACTGATTTGCACGATGGTGGTTGCCGCGCGCGGGCCCGCGCCAACTGCGCCGTCTGTGCCGACGGGTCCCAACATTCAGGAGAACATTGGCAAAGCTGCGCCGGCAGCAACTTATGAAGACATGTTGAAGACTGCTTACGACGATACGTTGTTCGAGTATTACTTCACCAGCCAAATCGCCGCAGTCGATGCTACGACCGGTAAGAAGACAATGATCGGCAAGCCCGCGATCTTCGACAGCGTTTCTCCATCACCCAGCGGCGATTATCTTCTGGTGACAATGATCAAGCGGCCGTTTTCGCATTTGATTCCGATGAATGGCTTCCCGAATGACGTCGAAGTGTGGACCCGCGCCGGTCAGCTCGCGAAGAAAGTCGCGGAGGTGCCGACGCGCGAAGGCGTGCCGCTCATTGGTGTGCAGACCTCGCCGCGCGCGATTCACTGGCGACAGGATCAGCCCGCCACCGTCGTTTGGGCCGAAGCGCTCGACGGCGGCGATCCCAGGAACAAAGTTCCCTTCCACGACAAAGTAATGTCGTTGTCCGCGCCGTTCAGCAGCGAGCCGGCCGAGTTCGCCAAAACCGCGTGGCGCTATGCGAACATTTCATTCACTGAGAGAGGCGTCGCCCTGTTGACGGAAACTGATCGTCCCTCGCGTCACGTTCGCACGTGGGTGATTGCTTCAGAGCCGCGCCAGCTTTGGGATCGTAAACAGGATGCGGCTTATGACAACCCCGGCTCGCCCGTGATTCGCCGCGACAGTGGCGCTGGTGGATTCGGCGGTGGCGGAGGTTTCGGCGGTGGAGGCGGCGCCGGTGCAATCATGCAAAGCGGCGACTACATTTTCCTCACGGGCGTAGGTTCATCGCCCGAAGGCGATCGTCCCTTCATCGATCGGTTGAACCTGAAAACGTTCGAGACGACACGGCTGTTCCGCAGCGACGCAAATTCTTACGAGACGGTGATCGCACCACTTGACGACGAAGGCAAGACGATTCTGACGCGCTCTGAAACGCCGGCTGACGCGCCGAATTATTACGTGCGCGATCTGGCGAGCAACGCGCGCCGCGCGGTAACTGATTTTAAAGATCCCCAGCCGCAGCTGCGCGGAGTCACGCATCAGTTCATTACCTATCAGCGCAAAGATGGCGTGAAGCTTTCGGCGACGCTCTATCTGCCGCCGGGTTATCAGAAGGGAACTCGTCTGCCGGTCATCATGTGGGCGTATCCGCGCGAGTTCGGTGACGCAGATTCCGCCAGCCAAATCACCGGCTCGCCCAATCGCTTTACGACAGTCAGTGGCTACTCGCACTTGTTCCTGCTCTTGTCTGGCTACGCAGTTCTCGACAACCCGACGATGCCGATCATCGGCGCGGGCGAAACTGCGAACGACACTTATGTAGATCAGCTCGTGTCGAGCGCGGAAGCTGCCATCGACAAAGTTGTGGACATGGGCGTGGGCGATCGCGACCGCATCGGCGTCGGCGGCCACAGCTACGGCGCCTTCATGACGGCGAACCTGCTGGCGCACTCGCGCTTGTTCCGCGCCGGCTTCGCTGAAAGCGGCGCTTACAATCGTTCGCTCACGCCGTTTGGATTTCAGAATGAGCGCCGCACTTTCTGGGAAGTGCCGGATCTTTACGCGAAGATGTCGCCGTTCTGGTATGCGAAGGATGTAAAGGATCCGATTCTCTTGATGCACGGCGAAGCCGACGACAACTCAGGCACTTTCCCGATTCAATCAGAACGTTTCTACATGGCTTTGAAAGGCCAGGGCGCTACCGTGCGTTACATCACGCTGCCGTTCGAGGCTCACGGCTATGCTGCGCGCGAAACGTTGCTGCACGTTCTGGCGGAACGCCTGAATTGGTTTGATAAGTATGTGAAGAATGCGACGCCGCGAAAGGAGCAGGTCGCCAACTGAAGCCTGATTCCGAACAGTTCATTTTTATCTGAACAAAGACTGTCTTGGATGTATGTCGATGACTGGAAGTTCTGAAATTACTTCTCGATTGCTCTTCGCGACAATCCTGTTCGTCTCAATCGCGGCATCCGCATCGGGCCAGGAACTCAAAGACCGTGAACTAAGACCGGCCTTCGATTTCACAAGGGTTCAAATGCCTGTAGAAATTGTTTCAATCAAACTAACCGGGAAGAATGTCGCGCCCGGAGAAAAAATCAAGGGAGACGACGATTGGATCAAAGGCGTGTCTTTCACGCTCAAAAACATCTCTGACAAACTCATTGCGTACGTCGCGATCGCTTTTTATTTCGAACCGCCAAATGGACCGATCCGGACTGTCGGGTTCATACTTAGCCATGGCGTTGATTACTCTCGAGGTGAGCCACGCAATGGCTCCTCGCCGCTTCCCATCCAACCTGGCCAAACCATTGACTTGGTTCTAACTGATGAACGGTATCCAAAGTTTTTGCACATACTCAGCTTGGGAGGAATGCCGCGCAGCGTTGACGTAGTTCCTTATTATGTCGATCGGACATCATTTGAAGACGACCCGAACATGATCTGGGAAGGTGGCTATCTGAAACGGAGAAATCCAGCAGCCCTCAGTAGATTCGACATTGTCGAACGTTACAAACTGCCAACAAAACGTTGAGTGTCTTAAGTCAAATCCAACAACTCGCAGGATCGTAATTTTGGACTAATTCAGGCGTCGGTAGCACCACCATCAAATTCTTGACGGGTCAGGCCTGCAGGAGTATATAACGCTGGTCAGTTACCTCGCTACCAACGCAGGGTGACGAAGAACTAACTTCATTCGTCACGTCAAAGGAGTCCGTCATGCGCTGTCTACGTTTCCCTTCGCTAGTTCTAAGTTTGGTATTGGCGTTTGCAAGTGTTGGACTAGTGCTATACGCGGCGAACGGTGGCGACCGAGCCGCAGCACAAAGCGCCGAGAAGTCATTACTAATAGAAAGGCATGGTAACGAGCCGCTAGAATTGATTGATCTGAAGATCAAGGATCAATCGGTTCGGAGCAAGATAAAACAAAAATTCAGATCAGGCGACGACGGGTACGACGCAGTTGACATTGGCAATACCGCTGATTGGTCAAAGCAGATAAAAGTGCGCCTGCGAAATGTCTCGGGAAAAACGATCAATGGCTTTCAAGCATATATTTACTTTAAGCCTTCTGACGCTGAGGTAATGTTTGCTGCCCGCCTCACCGCCTCTGAACAGCTTGAAGATACGACGTTAGCGCCCGGCGACGAAATCGAAGCGCAGGTCGACGCTGATTCCTGGCAACGCGCCATCAACCGTATATGGCAGTATGGTGCAGACATCAATTCCTTCCAGGTTACCTTGTCGATCGGAATTGTTGCTTTCAGCGACGGTCTTCAATGGCACAAGGGACATCTGCTTAAAGTCGACCCTAAGAATCCGAAAAGGCATATACCGGTAGAGTCGAAGCCACCGGGAATCGGTCGTTTCGATCCCGCAATTGGATCTCGGTTTGAGCTAGTGGCATTCACCAGACCGTTTAACCGGCCGTGGAATGAGATTGGCGTTTCGCCTCTCATTCCAGGGCCGGTTCAAACAACGCAGCGATGTGTCATCGCGAGCGATAGTTATACGGCATGGCAATGCAACGACGATCCGAATGCTTTTTGCCAGACTATACAGTTTGAGAGCGAAAATAATAATGGAACGTCATCGCGATATCCTGTTTATGACGACTGCAGGAAAATACCCGGTCCGGTTGAGCGCGGAGGTATTACATGTACAGCGACGACTGTGCATTATGAATTCTTTCCTGATCCGGCATGTACTGCTTCGCCTACGCCCACGCCAGTGTGCCTTGATCCAGGTGACTTTTATTATGGCGATATTCCTTGTTGTTACGGTGGTAATCCTCCATACGGCAATCCTTGTCCCGTGCCGGGGCCGAGTCCGTCGCCGTCTTCCGATTTGTGCGCTTTCATAGCTCCTCCAACGTGCCCAGCCGGCCAAATCTGGATTCACGCCGCATATCCTTTCTGTTATCAGTGTATCAATAACCCGTTTCCATCATTCTCACCTTCGCCAAGTCCGACGTGCGTGCCAAACGGTTCTGCAGCGTTGTTCGCAAGCGACTGTTGTTCCGGATACGCTGTCAACAACATCTGCCAATTTAATCCATCGCCAACGCCCTGTGTTCCCAACGGCACCGTCTGCTTTAGTGCGACCTCGAACAATTGCTGTTCACATTATTGTGATACAACTCAATATCGCTGCGCAGCGCCGAGTCCCACACCGACTCCGGAAGAATGCGCAACTTGCGGGGATGATTGGGCAGACGGTCCGCTAAACCCGAACACATGTTCATGCGATCCGGGATACGATCAAGTTGGTAACTGCTGTTATCTCTCTTATCCGGGCGGTGATGGAGGTGGCGACGGCGGATGTGGCGACTGGTGTGACTATTGGCACCCCTGCGGCTGCGCTACCTGCGATTCATGGGGCTGGGGCGGCTTTGGGATGTGCGCGTTCATTGAACCTATTCTGATTGATATATCAGGGAATAACTTCGAACTAACTAGTGCCACGAATGGCGTAAATTTCGATTTCTTTGCTCACGGTCAGCAAATCCGGATTTCATGGACTGCGCAAGGGTCGGATGATGCCTGGCTTGTGCTTGATCGCAATGCAAATGGAGGCATCGATAGCGGCAAGGAGTTGTTTGGTAACGTCACACCACAGTCTCGCCCTCATAGTGGTTCCGACCGTCTTGGCTTTTTGGCGCTGGCAATGTATGACCGAGCGGCCCTCGGAGGAAACGCTGATTCAGTAATCGACAGCCGCGATCAAGTATTCACCCAACTGCGTCTTTGGCAGGACATGAATCACAACGGAATCTCTGAGCCAGCAGAGTTGCATCCACTTTCAGATTTCGACATCGAATCGATCTCTCTTGATTATCGGCTGTCGCAGCGGACTGATCGATATGGAAATATCTTCCGCTACCGGGCCAAGATTTATGGCTCAAACCATCGAGACCTCGGAAGATGGGCTTACGATGTAATTCTCCAGGGCGATCAACCGCCCGCAAGCGCTCCACCGCAGAGAGCGATTGCGCGGGATAATGCCATCAGATGGCTGCTTGCCGTTCCAATAATCAATGATTTCACTGAGACGTCGGCATTGGGTGATTCCGAGCGGACTCGCTAAACGGGTGTCCGAGTCTGCGGCGTGACGGTCAAACGCGTTCTCATTCGTTGGCGCCACAGACTCTTTGTCGGTTCGAGTTCTTCAAGCTGGGCCATCACGTCTGTCAGAGTCTCGCCGCCGAACTGGCGCATCTTCAAATAGAGCAGCGCCGGCACAATTGCCAGCAGGGGTAGCACGAAGATATTTATGAGTTCAGAGAGCTGACCGCCGATTCTGACTCGCCAACTGTGCGGATGTGAGGCGGAAGTATTGAGGCCGAGTAGGCCTCCGATAACTCCTCCCACAATCGCCGGAACCAGAAACTGAATCAATAATGCCAGAATCATCGTGCGCCATGAACGCGAAGCCAGCGCGCGGGCGCGCTTCAAAGCTGCTTTACCTTCCAGTCCTTCCATCAACACCACCGGTCCCCAGAGCAGATAACGCACCTGCACGACAATCATGGGTACGATCAAGAGGCAAAAACCAATCGCCATGCGAAGAATCACGTTCAGACTCGTCTTGAGGAACGGTTTCCAACGACGACGCAGGATGTCGAAAGCCGCATGTAGTTCGACAGGCTTCATCGGAGCCACGGCCAATTGCGAAACGATGACCGCCGTGACGCCCGAAATGATCGAGCCGGACAGGAAACCTGCGACGATTTGGGCCAGCGCCAGCGGTATGCCGAGCCCCAGCCTCATCCCCGTGCCTAGTCTCGGTTCGGCGATCCGAAACGCAACGGCCAAGCCGATGACGACGATTACCGGAATGTGCGCAAGCAGCGACAGCTTCAGAAACTTCGGGAAGTATTCGCTGTACAGCGCAAACGCGCGGCGGTAAAGCGTGCCCAGGCCATCGGCGTTGGCGCGCATCGCATGCGAAAACGCAATCGCGGTTTGGGGACGCTTGTCCGCATTTTTCTCCAGCGCCGACATCAAGACACGCGCCACGCGCTTCGGCACTTTCTTGTTTAGCAGTCGCACGGGCTCGGGCGGAACTTCGTTGTGCGAGCGAATGACAGTCGCCGTGTCGCCGCTGAACGGTGGCGCGCCCGCCAACATTTGATAAGCGATGACTCCGATGCTGTAGACGTCGGATCGCACGTCGGCGCGTTCGCCGCGGCATTGCTCAGGCGACATGTAGAGCGGCGTGCCGAGAATCGATCCCACCCGCGTCAGTCCGGCTGCGGCAGTGTCGGGCACAGCCGTCCCGCGCATGCCGCCGGCGGTGTGCCTCGGCGAATCAAACATCCGAGTTTGATCCTGGGCGTTCGGCAACATCATGGTCGCGCTTTCATCCAACTCGGCGGGCGCGGCCGGATTGATCATTGTCGCCGCTTCCAGCGCAGCTACGGTCGGCGGGACTGATTGCGCGATCTCGGCAAGCTCATCCGCCGATGCGTTGCCGGGCGCCGCTGCTTCCGCCATCTTCGCAATACCAAAATCGAGGACCTTGACGCGATAACCGCCAAGGCCATTTGGTTCGAGCCAGATGTTGTCAGGTTTCAAGTCGCGATGGACGATGCCTTGCTGATGCGCTTCGTGAACGGCGCCGCAAACCTGTTCGAGAATATCCACGACCCAGTAGAGCGGCAGCCGATCTTCTTCGGCCAGGACGTCACTTAAAGTGCAGCCGTCCAGATATTCCATCACCAGATAAGCGACGCGATTCTGGCCGTCACCAGAGAATCCGAAATCAGTGACATCGACGACATTCGGATGCCGCAAGCGGCCGGCGGCGCGCGCTTCGCGCTTGAAGCGTTCGACGAATTCCTGATTGCGCATGAACTGCGGAGCGATCAGTTTCAACGCGACATACCGATCGGTTCCCAAGTGCGTGGCCAGATACACCGCGCCCATGCCGCCTCGGCCGAGCAGACGCTCGAGGCGATACTTTTCGTCAAGAACCTGACCGACGTAACGTTCCAGATCAGTCATTTTTCTCTGCCCAGGCGTTCCTGGCTGGGTTAACCAGCTTCTTACAAATCGATGTGACGGAAAGCCCATGAATGGGCTCACGACAAGATGCGACCACTGTTCCCAGGCGTAAACGCCTGGGCTACAAAAATCGCTGACCACCTAGTCCCAATAATTTTCGTACCGCTTGCGCTTCTTCAACTGGGCGTCCGACCAAAAGTTTTTCAACAGTTCTATACGCGGTTCTGGGCCTTCAGGTTTTGCTACGACAGTCACAACGTCGTAACGATACGACGCTTCCGTCAAGCCGAGCATGCGACGATAAGCCAACGCGGCGCGTGAAATCTGCCGCCGCTTTCGTAAGTCAACGTTTCTTTGCGGCGGCGCAAAATCGTCTGAGGCCCGGGTCTTAACTTCTACAAAGCAGAGCGTGGGCCCGTCGTAAGCTACAAGATCAATTTCCGCGTTGACTATTACGCCGCGAAGGTTTCGTCCAATGGGAAGCGAAAAATTAGCAGCAACGATCCGGTAACCGGACTGGCGTAAATGATCGACGGCCAATGCTTCGCCGCGATGGCCGAGATCGAAATGTGCCGGTGATACCGCAGCCGGCGCTGTTGCTGGTTGGGTCGATTTACGAAAGCCAAATCGCATAGTGGGAGGATCGCTGACTATTCTTTCGGCTGTTTCTTCACGACTTTCGGTTCTTTCTTTTCTTTGGCTGGCGCAGCTGGTTCGGCTTCCAATCCTTCCGCAGCCGACGCGTGTTTGTGCAAAATCGGTTTTTGACGACGCTTGCCGAAAGTTCCGCGATGAATCTTCCCACGCCTTGAACGTTGATCGCCTTTGCCCATTTCGGTGCTCCTGCAGAACACGCTGCTGTTCATTGGAAGACAGGCTGGCAGCCTGTCCTACGCTACTTCTTCATCAAGTCCAACACTACTGCCGTCATTCCTTTGATTCCGGTTTTGAGGGTCGGTCCGGGCAGTGGCGCGAACAAACTTGAATGCAGAGAGGGGAGCGGCCTGCCTGTACTCTTGCTCTCCGCAACCTTCGCCGGCTCCACCGCGCCCAGCCACAGCATCACGCTGGGGATCGTGTTGTCCAAACTGTAGCGTCCAAAATCTTCGCTGGCCATAATCGGCGGCGACTTCACAACATTGTCCGCGCCGACGGCTTGCCGCAACGCGCCGGCTACGCGCTCGCTCAATTGCGGATCGTTGTAAAGCGCCGGCGTATATTCCGTGTCGCTGGCTTTGACGATCGGAGCACGATCTTCAGGAATCCCTGCGGCGGCCGCAATATTTTTCGTGATGCGCGCGATCGAGGCGAGGATGTGTTGCCGCACTTCCTCTTTGTACGAACGCACGGTCAGGAGCAGCTTCACTTCATCAGGAATGACGTTCCCCTTCGCCCCGCCATGAATCGAGCCCACAGTCACCACCGCCGGATCCAGCGGCGACATCTCCCGACTAACGATGGTCTGCAACGCAACAATGACTTCTGCGGCGACCACCACAGGATCTTTCGTGGCTTCCGGCTTCGAACCGTGACCACCGAGACCGCGAATCGTGATCTCCACCGTAGTGGAGTTTGCCATTGAGAAGCCCGGCGTGTAGCTGATCTTGCCGGCTTCCAGGTCCGCGCTGTCGTGCATGGCGACGATGTAATCCGGTTTGGGAATCTTCGTATACAAACCATCGGCCAGCATCGCTTTCGCGCCGTCGATCGTTTCTTCCGCGGGTTGGCCGATCAAAACCAGTGTTCCATGCCACTGGTCTTTCAAACGGGCGAGCATCGTCGCTGTCCCGATCAGATTTGTGATGTGCACATCGTGACCGCACGCGTGCATCACACTTACTTCCTGTCCCGCCTCGTTTTTGGTTTTCACGGTGCTCGCGTATGGCAATCCCGTTTTCTCTTCGACCGGCAACGCGTCCATGTCGCTGCGCACCAGCACAGTTGGTCCGGCGCCGTTCTTCATCACGGCGATGACGCCATGGCCTTTCCATTCGGGGCGTTCGTACTTGCCGACGTTCTCCGTGACTTCGTAACCCAGGGCGCGCAGTTGCTGCGCCAGAAAGGCAGAGGTCTTGATTTCGTAATGCGACAGTTCCGGCGCGGCATGCAGCATTTTGTAAGTGCTGAGGAGTTGCGGCAGCTCGCGATCGATGAGTGCGTCCAAAGATTCTTGAGCGGCCAATGGTTGAACGAACAGCAGCCCAACTACGAAAGTTACGATACTGAGTTTTTTCATGAGTAATCGATTTTGAGGCAGCAAGATACTCTCGTTACGCTGATTTCGACAAGTAATGCCTGACTTTGCCGCTCCCAGGTTTTTTTGGCCCGTTGCAACCCAGGACGGAAACCTTGACAACTTCTACCGTGAGGTATATTTAGGCGGCGCATTCCATCCTGTCCGGCCAGCGAGGTGAATCATGGACGAACTCTTTCCAGAATTGTACGACGGCGAACAAACTTCATCCGAATTGAGTCGACGCGTTTTCGTAAAAGGACTTGGCTTAGTGTCGGTCGGACTGATTCTTGGCGCTGTCGGAGGCTGCAATCTCGACAAGCTGCTTGAAGCGATTGCCAACCGGCCGACGCGTCGTTGGTTGCGCACTGGTTCAGCCGAAGTAGACGCCGACATCGCTACTTACCAGCAAGGCGTCACGTTGATGCAGGGTTTGGGAGGTGATCCAAGAAGTTGGAACAGTCAAGCCGGCATTCACGGGACGGTGGCCGGCGGTTTTAACTTCTGCCAGCATTACAGCGATCACTTTTTCGACTGGCACCGTGTCTATCTTTTGAACTTCGAAAGAATTATTCAAAAGTTGACGGGTAACGCGAAGTGGGGCCTGCCGTACTGGAACTGGAACCAAACGCCGGACATTCATACAGCTTTCACGAGCGGTGTGCTCTCTCACACGCGAACGCACAACACGATGACGGGCGAACCGAGCGGAGCCGTGACCACGGGGACACTGGATCCTATTATCGGTGACACGAATTTTTTCAGTTTTTCATCGCAGCTCGAGGACTGGCCGCACGGCACAGTGCACAATTGGCTTGGTCACGACATGGCCAGTGGCGGTTCGCCTTTGGATCCGATCTTCTGGCCGCATCACGGCATGATTGATTATTGTTGGGCGAAGTGGAACCTTGAGCTGGGCAACAACAACAGCAACGATCCAGCTTGGACAAATACAAACAATGAGCATTTCGTCGATGCCGACGGGAACCCGATGAGCATGCAGGCGGGGCTCACGACCATATTGCCGCTGATCAGTTATCAATATGAAAGCAGCGCCATCGGCAGTTCACCCGCCACCGCGGCCGTCAAAACGAAAAGCGCATACGAGAAGCTCAAACAGCGGATCGAGCGTGGCGCAAACATCAAGTTTGATATCAAACACCGGATATCCATCGCCGAACGCGCGGCCGTGACTGTGGCCAAACCGTTTTCAAAAGAAACGAAAACTGCCCCCGCCGACATGGCTGCGATTATTAATAGCAACACGGCCCAGGAAAAGATTTTCGCGAGCATTGAGTTCGCCCAACTTCCACCCACTAGTGATTTCGTCGTGCGTGTCTTCGTTAATCTCCCGAACGCCAACAGCAGCACTCCACAGAGTGATCCTCACTTCGCCGGGGCTTTTGTTTTCTTTGGCACCGAAGCGGCGAGCGCCACCCACTCAATGGATCGGCCGGGACACCAGCCGAAGTTCCTCGTCAACCTTACGAACGCGCTGCAAAATCTTCGCAGGAATCAAGAACTCAAAGAGAATCAACCGATTTCTGTGCAGTTAGTGCCCATTCCTTTTGAAGGCAAATTCGAGCGCGAGGATACGCAATTGGTCTTGAACAAAATCGAGATTATCATTACGCCAGTGATAGTTAAGGACCAGCAGTAGGAAAGAACACATGCTGGAAAAGCCGCGAGCCGGGGCAAGCCTGGGATTTTGTTTGATCGTTATTGCGTGCGCCTGCGGTAACGGCAGAGTGCTGGAATTGTCAAACGCGTCCGAAAAAACTTCCGCCAAAGATCACCAGATTAAATATCTCGACGTAAAGAACCCGAGCGTGACGCGCCGGATTGATTCTGACGCTCGTGCCGAGACTGCCAAATTAGTTCAGGTCGAAATAGTCGAGGTACAGAACCCGAAGAGGCTGGCGACGACCTTTCGGGTGGAGTATCAGCCGCCGGCCGGCGAAAAGATTTTTCTCGGAGCCTTTAGTCTCTATCCGTCAGACACGCCCGGTAAATTCGTAGTGGCAACGCACGGCAAAGTTAAGAGCGAAGGCTCGATCGTTGTATCGTTGATTATTCCGCAGGAATACCAGGAAGGTGATGTCTTGAAGATCGGCGTCGGAAACCTCAAGTTTGTCGCCGAGAGAGAGCGTTAAGCGTCATACCGCCGGATAATCGGGCGCTAAGGCAGACATTCCCAGGCGCGGCGCTGCCAGCAATAGACCGATAATCGTCTTCGCGTCTTCGATCTCTCGCTCCGTGATCATCTGCAAGGCACGCTCGATCGAAACGCGCACAATCTCAATCGCCTCATCCTCTTCCAGACGCTGCTCGGTTTCGCGCAAATCCGTCGCGAAGTAAAGCCACATCTTCTCACTGAGAAAACCCGGCGACACAAAAAACTCGGCAAGTTTTTCGAGGTTTCCCGCGACCACGCCCAACTCTTCTTCGAGCTCGCGGGCAGCGCCGCTCTGAGGCTGTTCACTTTCATTCAAAGTGCCGGCGGGAAGTTCGAGCAGGTATTTCACGGCAGGGTGCCGGTACTGTCTGACGAGCGCAATCGTGTTGTCATCGAACACAGGCAGGATAACTACGCTGCCCGGATGGCGCACGATCTCACGAACAAAAGTCTGATCACCTTCGCGCACCGTATCGACCGTCACGTCAAAAATGCGGCCTTCAAAAATTTTCTTTGAGTCGATGAATTCGGGTGTGTCTGACATCGCTGCCAGTTTAGTTTGCCGCTTAGCGAACGGCAACGTGAGATTTTTGCACCGCGCCGATCAAATATAGTGACCCTGTCACCAGGATCATGCTGCTGTGACCGGCTAATTCAAGAGCTGTGCTGATCGCCTGTTCGACTGATTCCGCGTGGTAGAGCTTGCTTCGATCGAACTCTGGCGGCGCGGCTGCTTTCAACTGGTCAATCGTAGCTGCGCGCGGATTATCGAGTGGCGTCAAAACAATTCTGTCGGCAGCCGGGAAGAGATTCGCGGCGATTTCGTCGAGCGCCTTATCTCGCATCGCGCCAAAAATCATCGTGATCGGTTGATCGACAAATTCATCCAGGTACGCTCGCAACGCTCGCGCGGCCGCGGGATTGTGCGCGCCATCGAAAAGAATCGGTGGTTCGCCCTCCCACAATTCAAGACGACCGGCGTGCTGTGCGCTTTCGAGCCCCTTCACGATCGCTGGGGACGAAATATTGAATCCGTGATCGCGCAGCGCTTCGGCCAAGGCAATAGCAGTCGCCGCGTTGGTAATCTGATGCTGGCCGCGCAGACCGAGACGGACGTTTTGGTACGGCGGGTTCAACGTTGCGAGGTCACTCAATATGGGCCTCACACCAACTTCATCACACCGCCGCTGAATCACAGCCATCGCTTCTTGCTGCTGCGGTGCGACAATCGCTGTTACACCGGGACGAATGATCGCAGCTTTCTCGGCGGCAATCTCGCGAAGCGTGTTACCCAGATATTCTTCGTGGTCCATGCTGACAGGCGTAATCGCGACCACGCGTGCACGTGCAGCCGTCGTTGAATCGAGCCGCCCGCCCAAACCTGTTTCCAGAATCGCCAGCTCGACGTTCGCATGGTCAAACGCGAGCAGTGCAATCGCTGTCACGTGTTCGAAAAATGTAGGCAACGTTTGCAGGTCACCGTGCTCCACAAGTTCTTCCGCGGTTTGCTTGATATTTTCGGTGAGTCGCGCGAATTCAGTTTCGGAGATCTCTACGCCGTCGATGCGAATGCGCTCAGTGATTGAAATCAGGTGCGGAGAAGTGAACAGCCCAACACGAATTCCAGCCGCGCGACAGATTGACTCCAGCATGACGGCGGTCGAACCTTTGCCGTTCGTGCCGGCAATTTGAACTGAGGGAAGACTCTTGTGTGGATTGCCGAGCGCGTTGAGCAGTGTCTCGGTATTCGCCAGGCCGAGTTTTATCGTCAGCGTCTCGTGACCGAGGGAGAGGAGATAAGATAGTGCGTCAGCGAAGGACATTTATCCGCAGATTACGCAGATTACGCAGAAACGAAAAGGCATGAAGCACGATGAAAGCAGTGCACCATCTCGACTCTTTTGTTTTTGAATCTGTGGAATCTGCGTAATCTGCGGATTACGTCTGTGACGTGGCGACTTGGAATTTGAAAGTTGGAGCCTGGGACTTGTCGTTCAGATCCGGATTCATCATGAAATCCAGTGACTTGATGAGGAAGTTGCGCATCTCGCGCCGATCGACGATCCCATCGATCATGCCGTGATCAAGCAGGAACTCAGATCGCTGAAAATCCTTCGGCAGCTTTTGCCGGATCGTCTGCTCGATCACACGCGGTCCTGCGAATCCAATCAGTGCTTTTGGTTCGGCGAGAATTAAATCGCCGAGCATTGCGAAACTCGCAGTCACACCGCCGGTGGTTGGATCGGTCAGCACGGAAATATACGGCAGGTGTCGCTCTTCGAGCGCGGCCAGCGCTGCGGAGATTTTCGCCATCTGCATCAGCGAGAGTGCGCCTTCCTGCATGCGCGCCCCACCCGAAGCAGCAAAGATAATCACTGCGCCGCGTTCGTTAATGGCGCGCTCGATCACTCGCGTAATCTTCTCGCCGACTGCCGAGCCCATCGATCCGCCGATGAAATTCATATCCATCGCCGAAGCCAGCACGCGATGACCGCCAATCTTCCCGCGCGCGTTAATGACCGCTTCCGGCAGTCCAGTCGCATGGCGCGCCTGCGCCAGACGTTTTGTGTAGGGCTTGCTGTCGGTGAATTCCAGCGGGTCGGTCGAAATCACTTCCGCGTCGAGCTCTTCGCAGTAATTGTCGTCGAAAACTTGTTCCAGCCGCTCGTACGCACCGATACGAAAGTGATAGTTGCAGTGGTGACAAACCTGAAGATTCTCTTCCAGCTCTTTCTTGTACAGGTGTTCGCCGCACTCTTCGCAGCGCACAAAGACATTCTCAGTGCGGACGACGCGGTCTTTTTCGCTAACCGGCTCGATCTTTCCTTTTTTCTTTCGAAACCAGGGCATACGTTTGCGTTACTGCTCAAGCTCCTCTAGTTGCCGAGTTGGATGATTGCCAAAGGGTAGCACAAACGGGCGTGGCCGCTGAAGGTACTCTTACTTGGGTCTCGCGGCGTGCAAAATCATTGACATCCCATACCGTGAAGATTATCGTTCCGCAGCCCAACCACTGAAAAAGGGTTCCTCGGCCTGCATTGGCCTGACCTTGACCGTTTGGGTATCCAAAATGAGCGAACCAGTCCAGCCCCCCAAGGACACGTCTGCGGACACCCGTACGCACAAGAAAGGCAGAGTCCTCGAATTTCTAAGTTCGTTGCCTGGATTATTGACGGCCATCGCCGCGACCTTAACGGCGTTGGGCGGATTGTACGTGGCGTTTAAACCGAATGCTAAATCAGAGCCGGTCGACAAGCATGCAATGGTAGTTTTTGTGCCGACGCCGACGCCTTCCCCGATCGCGATAGAAATCCGGCTCAATCGGCGGGAACGAGCTTGGTTAAATCAGCATGTTGAGATTGAACTCGTAAGCATTCAAACCTTAAAAGGCAAAGAGGACCCTTTAAGTCATCACTTTAATAATAGCTTGGATGATAACGAGCACATCTTATTGAAGATCTTGAATGAGGCCGATGTAAATAATCAGACGGCGACTACGATTCGGGCAATGACCCAGAAGGAATGGGAGAGCTTCTTCGACTCCTTACAAGCGAATCAAAGAGAAACAATCGAGAAAACGCCGTTCGCCAAGTTCAACGTCTACATCGACGGAAAGAAGAACGACGTATTTAGGCGAAACCAGTTTTTTGAGGGAGAAGCTCTCCATTTGGCCGATCAAAAACTTGAGGTAGTAGTGCTCAGCATTTCGAATACAAAGAGGCTTGAAAGAGGGAGCGTAGATGTGAGGTTGATTAAGTAGAGGTTTTGTCAGCCGGCTCGACCTTGTCTTCTTCCTGCGAAACCAGGGCATAAAGACAGAAGTCAGAAATCAGACGTCAGACTCAGAACTCAGAACTCAGAACTCAGAAGCTTTTTTTGAGGCGAGAGGGGTAGCATAAACGGGAAGGTTACAGAACCGCGAGCGGTAGCGAGCGGATCCCATACTCAACTTGAGTCTTTTACCCGCTCCCTACCGGTCGCGGTTCTGTATCGCTGGCCTAAAACTCAATTCCCCTCTGCGCCCGAATGCCGGCTTGAAACGGATGTTTGATCTCGGTCATTTCGGTGACCAGGTCAGCGGCTTCGATTAATTCCTTCGGTGCATCGCGGCCGGTGAGAACGATGTGCAGCGCGGGCTGAGTTTCGCGTGCGGCTTGAATTTCGGAAATCACCTCATCGACCGGCAACATGTCGTAGCTCAGAACGTAGACCAGTTCATCGAACACCAGCAGATCGTAATCGCCGCTCTTCAGTTTTTCGACGCACAGGTTCCAGGTCTCACGGGCGGTCTGACGATCCTGTTCAGGATTCTTCGTGTCCCAGGTGAAGCCGTCACCCATCGTGTGGATTTCGATGCCCAGCTTTTCCGCTGAGACGTGTTCCCCGTAGCGATCGTTGCGTGACTTCATGAACTGAATCATGCAGCACTGCAATCCCTGTCCGGCGGCGCGCATCATCAAACCGAGGGCGCACGTTGTCTTGCCTTTGCCATGGCCGGTATTGACGATGAGCAGGCCGCGCGTCTGTTCCTGGTAGTCCGCACGACGCCATTTGTACTGTTTTTCTTTGGTGGGCATTAACCGACCCGCCCGCTCCACCGCAGGCGGTTCTGACTTCTATCGTGCGCCATTAGCGCGCTTCACCGCATCCTGCAGCAGTGGCACAACCTGGTTTTCGATTTCGTCCCAAGTGCCTGTCAGCGTGCAGCCGGCGGCGTTGCGATGGCCGCCGCCGCCAAAGTGCTCGGCGACTTTGGCGACGTTGACGTCGCCTTTTGAGCGCAGACTCGTACGATAGATCCCCGGCGAGCACTCCTTGAACAGGGCGACGGCGTAAACATCGCCGACAGTCAACGGCAGATTTACAAAGCCGTCCGTGTCTTCCTCACAGGCTGCCGTCTGCTGCTGCATTTCGAGCGTCTGCCGCATCCAGGCAACCCGGCCGGATTCGTCGCGTTTCGCGGTCCCGACTACTTGCCCAAGCAATTCGATCTTTGGCCATTGGTAATTGCCGTAGATCGCTTCGGCAGTTTTCGCCGGACGCACGCCGGTGCGCACCAGCTCGGAAGCGATCTTGAACGTCCGCTCAGTCGTGTTCGAGTAGTGGAACGATCCGGTGTCGGTGAGCAGCGCGGTGTAGACGCATTCCGCGATCTCGACCGTCACCCGCACTCCGGTCGCTTTGCAGAGGTTGTAGATCATCTCGCCGACAGCTGATGCCGTCGAATCGATCCAGTTAATCGTGCCGAAGAGAACGGTGCTGGTGTGATGATCGATGTTGACGACGAACTGCTTTTCCAAATCGATCAGCCCGGGACGATCGATGTCGGAGCACTCGATGACAAAGACGCCGTCGTATTCGCGATCGACTGCCGGCGTGACGCGAACCAAATCAGCGCCGGGCAGTTGCTGATACGCGTGCGGCGCCGGATCGCGCATGATGACTTCAACATCTTTGTCGAGTGCGCGCAGCAGCCAATAAAGTCCGAGGGAAGATCCGAGACTGTCGCCATCCGGTCGAACGTGGGACGTAATCGCGAACCGCTGCTTATGTTCGATTAACTCAACTACCTGACTAAGCATAACAAGGATGAGGGATGAAGGATGAAGGATGAAAAAAGAAAGCGGACCGTGCTTTCATCCTTCATCCTTCCACCTTCATCCTAGTGGTTCATCCTTCATCCTTTCAAGAAGCGCGTTGACGCGTTCTGCTTTTTCTTCGACTGTGTCGCGGACGAAATGAAGCACGGGAGTATGCCGCAAGTTCATTGAAAAACCTAGTTGCCTGCGGACATATGGCGCGGCATGTTCTAACGCCTTCAACGCCTTCAGGTGCTCATCTTCGTCGCCGTGGACGGTGACGTAAACGCTGGCGTCGCGCAGGTCGTCGGCGACGCGAACTTCAGTTACCGTCACCATCGTCAGACGCGGATCTTCAAGTTCGTATCCCACAATCTGCGCAATTTCCTCACGCAGAGTCTCGGCGATGCGTTCTGTCCGATGCATGGCTTCGCAGTTTCGAGTTCCGAGTTCCGAGTTCCGAGTTTGCGTTAACTCGAAACCCGAAACTCGAAACCCGAAACTTTTTTACAACTCAGTTGCCGCCACTCGCTCGATAATGTAAGCCTCGATCTGGTCGCCGACTTTGATGTCGTTGAAATTCTCCAGACCGATGCCGCACTCAAAGCCTTCTCGAACTTCAGCCGCATCATCTTTGAAGCGTCGCAATGATCCGATATTGCCTTCCCACGCCACCACGCCGTCACGAATCAGGCGCGCGCGCGCCTTGCGGCTGATAATTCCATCGATGACCATGCAGCCCGCAACCGAGCCAGCCTTCGGAACTTTGAAGACTTCGCGCACGTCGGCTTTGCCGAGAATCTTTTCCTTTTCGATCTTATCGAGCATGCCGATCATCGCGGCCTTAATCTCTTCTTCGACCTTGTAAATGATCGAGTGCAGGCGAATGTCTACGCTCTCCTGCTTTGACAAATCGCTGGCGCGCGATTCCGGCCGCACGTTGAAGCCGATGATCACGACGGCGCTGGAAGCCGAGCCAGCCTGCGTTGCCGAAGCGAGCAACACGTCCGATTCGGTGATGGCGCCGACGCCGGAGCGGATCACTTTCACCTTCACGCGTTCGGTGGACATCTTCTCCAGCGTTGATTTCAAAACTTCGACTGAGCCCTGCACGTCGGCCTTGATGATTACGAGCAGTTCTTTGACTTCGCTTTCACCCAGCGCTTCGATACCGCGCTTGGTCGATTTGATCAGCGTGCGCTGGCGTTCGACGTACTGGCGGTGATGCGAAATCTGCTGCGCGCGCGAAACGTCTGCGACCACCTGGAAAGACTCGCCGGCGTCAGGCACGCCTTGCAGTCCGAGCACTTCGACGGGCGTCGCGGGACCGGCTTCGTTCACCGGTTCGCCGCGATCATTGAACATCGCGCGCACCTTGCCGAAGATTTGACCGATGATGAAGGGGTCGCCGAGCCGCAGAGTGCCTTGCTGCACGAGTACCGTCGCGACCGAGCCGCGGCCGCGATCCAATTTGGCTTCGAGTACCACTCCTGATGCCAAACGCGTCGTGCTGGCGCGCAGGTTCAGAATGTCTGCCGTCAGCAGGATCGTTTCGAGCAGCGTTTCGAGGTTCTTGCGTTGCTTGGCGGAAACTTCGACCATTTCCGTGTCGCCGCCCCACGCGACCGCGTTCAGACCCTGCTGCGAAAGTTCCTGACGCACGCGATCGGGATTGGCGTCGGGTTTATCCGTTTTGTTGATTGCTACCACGATGGGCACACCCGCTGCGCGCGAGTGCTCGATCGCTTCGATCGTCTGCGGCATGACGCCATCATCAGCGGCGACGACGAGCACGACCACGTCCGTCGCCTTCGCGCCGCGCGCACGCATCAGCGTGAACGCTTCGTGACCCGGCGTGTCGAGGAACACAACCCGTCGCGTCTCGTTGCCATTGTCGGGGCTGTTTACTTCGACGCTGTACGCGCCGATATGCTGGGTGATGCCGCCGGCTTCACCGGCCACGACGTTCGCCTCGCGAATCGCGTCCAGCAATGAAGTCTTGCCGTGATCGACGTGACCCATCACGGTCACAACGGGCGCGCGAGGTTCTTCAACATCGTCGGCATCGGTCGCGATCAGTTCCTCGAATTCTTCTTCCGCGACCATTTCTTCGAATGGAACGAACGTGACGTCATAACCAAAGCGCTTGCCGAGATCGGCGGCCACATCGTCATTCAAAGCCTGATTGATTGTCGCAAAGACTCCACGTTGCAGCAGCAGTGTCACAACGTCTTTCGGTTTGATACCCAACTTCTCCGCGAACTCTTTGACGGTCGATCCTTCGACCAGACGCACAGGCTTCAACTCGCCCGCACCGCCGGGTCCTTGCAGGCGTCCGGCGATCCGCTCTTCGAGCGTGCGGACTTCGGGCGGCGCAATGTAATCGCGATCCAGTCTGCCTTTGCCGTCCGTCCGCTTGCCGCCACGCGCGGGACTGCGACGTGAACGACGCCGACCGGCGTCGGGCGGCGGAATATAGGTTGTTTGCGGTGTAGCGGTCTCGCCCGGTGTTCCGGCGTACTCAACGCGACGCACGTTACGCTCGCGCGATGGGGTTGTCACGGGCGTGGGCGCAGGCGCGCGTTCGCCTGGGCGAATGCCCTGGCTAAGCGCGGCCGCAGTTGGCCGCAACACGCGGACCTGACGACCCGGAGGCGGTGCCGGCTGCGGCGCGGGCGCAGGTTCAGAAACGGGCGCGGGAGCTTCAGTTTCAGCTGTCGCAGCCAAAGGAGGTTCCGCCGCGACCGGTTCAGGTTGCGGGGCCCTGACTGCCGGCGCGAGCTTCTTGATCACGCGCGTGACTTGCGGCTTGGCCGGCTCTTCCGGTTCTGCCACCGGAACCGGCTCAGGCGCCGGTGGCGCTTCGACTTCGGCCGGAGCCTCAGCGGCGATTGGTTCTTCGACGGCCGGCGGTTCTTCGATTACCCGAGCCGCTTTTTTGACGATTTTGATCGCGCGCTTCGCAGTGGTCGCCTGTTTCGGAAAATACTTCTCGCGAATCTTTTCGGCGAGCTCTTTCGAAACAGAGTTCGAGGGCACACTGACATCGACACCTTCGCGTCGCACCTCTTCGATGAGGCGCTTGGTATCGATCTTCAGTTCTTTGGCAAGATCGTAAAGACGGACTTTGGAGGTTGCTACTGACATGCGCTCCTTCTTTGAAAGTGGCTGGTTGCCACTTTCCGCAGCGCACGGCAGGAGAGCCCGCTAGTGCAAGCGTTTAGTGGCAAGCAGCCTTGCGCCTTTGCGCAAACTGCGATTAGCTGGCCGCATAATTCGACATCGCTTTCAGATTAAACATCTGACCGCCTCAGATTTGAGATTTGAAATCTCAGATTTGAGATCATTGCTTCGTCTCACTCTCGCTAGCGGCTCCTTCGTCAGATGACGAAGCGAGAGGGGATTCTGTTTCACTCGGTGGCGACAACTCTGCCGTCACTGTCTCTTCTGCTTCTTCGCGCGCCAATTCGACTTCTTCGTCGCGAATATTTGCTTGCAGGTCTGCGACGGCTGTCGACGTGATGTCGGGAGATGGCGTGATCACATCGGGTCGCAAGTCTCGTCCGGCATCCTGCAAAATCAATTCGCCGGTGCTCATCGGGTCGGCTTCGGACAAGGCCACGGGATCGGCTGAGTCCTCGGCCAGAATGTTTTCTTCGGCCTGATAGGGCACGCCTTCCTGGACAGCTTCGTCATAGCCCTGCGCAATCATTTCTTCATTCGGCTCGACTTCCGTTGCGGGCGCGTCTTCGTCCAATTCAGCGGAAACCGCATGCGGCTCGCCGCCCTCTTCGCCGGTTTCGGCCAGTCGTTGCTCGCGCACGGCAATTACCGCCTGGGCAGCTTCCAGCATTTGCTGCGCTTCGTCGAGACTGACATCGAGGAACTCAACCAGGTCGTCAACCGAGGTTCCCGCCAAGCCATCGATATCTGTGATGCCGTGTTCCCCCAAAGCGTCTGCCTGCTGCGCCGTAACGCCTTCGATCAACGACAGCGGCACGGGCTCGCCGGAAGCAATCATGGCGCCCATCGCCTCGGTAACTTCCTTCTTCAGCTCTTCTTCGCTGCGGATGTCGATGTTCCAGCCGACCAGCTTCGTCGCCAGCCGCACGTTCTGTCCGCGCTTGCCGATGGCCAGGCTGAGTTGATCTTCGTTCACGATCACTTCCATCTGACGATTCTCGATGTCGGTGATGCGAACCTGATTAACTTTCGCGGGCGACAATGCGTTGGCGGCAAAGACGGAAGGCTCTTCCGACCATTCAATGATGTCGATCTTCTCGCCGCGCAGTTCGCGAATGATTGCCTGCACGCGCGAGCCCTTCATGCCGACGCAAGCGCCGACCGGATCGACGTCGCGTTCATTCGAGACGACGGCGATCTTAGCGCGCTCGCCTGGTTCCCGAACGCAGGACTTGATGACTACGGTGCCGTCGTAGATTTCCGGCACTTCCATTTCGAACAAGCGCTCGAGTAATTCCGGCGAGGTGCGCGAAACTTCGATCTGCGGGCCTTTTGATTCTTTGGAAACGTTGGTGATGACGACGCGAATGCGTTCGCCCTGGTTCCACTGCTCGCCGCGCGACTGCTGTCCGCGGGGCAGGATTGCTTCGAGGTTTCCGAGGTCGACAATCATGTTGCCGCGCTCGAAACGCTTCACGAAGCCGTTCACGAGTTCGCCGACGCGATCGATGTACTGATCATAAACATTTGTGCGCACCGCATCGCGCACTTTCTGGAAGAGAATCTGTTTGGCAGTTTGCGCGGCGATGCGGCCGAGGTCTTCCATCGGCATCGGCAGCAACAGCGCGTCGCCCACTTCCACATCATCACCACCGAGTTCGCGTGCTTCTTCAATCGAAAGTTCAGCCGCAGGATTGGTGACCTCTTCGACCACGACTTTCGAGGCTGACAATTCCAGTCCCGTCTCCGGCGTCCAATCGACTTGAATCTCTTCACCGGCGCGGAACTGCTTCTTGGCTGCCGCGCGCACGGCTTCCTTGACCGCTTCGATTACCAAATCGCGGTCAATGCCTTGCTCCTGGCAAAGGGCTTCGATGTTTTGCGCAATACTCGTGCTCATGTTTTTGAATCGTGGCACGGGCGTCTCGCCCGTGAAAATCACGCGCAAGATGCGCGTGCCACTTTCTACTGCTGTCCGATCAAATGCCGGTCGGTCGCTTCACGTTCGCGCGCCAGCCGGAATTCCTCTTCCACGTCTATTTCCAAATTCGCTTTCGCGATGTCAGCCACCGGAATTCTCAGGCGGCCGCTAGTCTTATCTTCAAAAATCACTTCGTTGTCCGCGGTTCCGACAATTCTGCCACGAAAATTTCGCTGGTTTTGGATCGGCGAACGCGTCTTGATTTTTGCCAAGTGCCCGGCAAACCGCTCGTAATCCGCCGCTTTGTAAAGCCCGCGCTCGATTCCGGGGCTGGACACTTCCAAGGTGTAGGCCGAGTGGATGAAATCTTCCACATCCAAAACCGTGCCCAAGTGATGACTCACATCTGAGCAATCGTCGTGGGTAACGCCTCCCGGCTTGTCAATGAACACTCGAACTATCGGGTGGCCTTCGGGACCGGCGACTTCGACATGAACCAATTCGACGCCGTGGTCGATGGCCGTTTGCTCCGCAAGTTGATTAATGCGCTCGGCAATCGACCCCTGATCCATAATGCTTTGTCAGAACCACCTACGGTAGCGGGCGGTTTATCTTCGGATTGGGACGCGTCACCCTTTCACTGTAACGGCCCGCTACCGCAGGCCGTTCTGACCCCCCAAAAGAAAAAGTGGGCGAAAACCCACCGGACAACGACGCCGCAGACCCGACAAGAAGGGGGATTATACGGAAAGGATGGGGTAGAGGCAAACCGGGAATAGGTTTGAACTTTCCAATTCTTCGATCTTCCCCTGGATACGCACGGTCGGACAGACTCCTGAAAAAGAATCTATAAGTCTTACGGTTGGAGGCCCGTGTGTTTGCGATTCGCGCAAGCATTTTTGGCCCGATTTCGTCTTTGTCGTGAAATGCGAAGACTACATCCGGCCACGTTTGACGGCCCAGCCAATTCGAAGCAGCGCCGCAAGAACACGTCTGGCCTTCCGTGAGGACCACTGGCTCATGCTGCGGCGAAGGAGATATCGACAAACTCGCGAGCGCCTTCGCCATGTTCAAGACGATCCGCAACCGCCCGCAAAGCGAGCGCCTGAGTCCGAGCAATTGCCTCGTCAGACGTCTGTTCGTAAGCAAGGGCGCCCGGTAATTCAAGAACCTCCGCCAACCAGCGGCCGTCGTCTTCACGTTCATACTCTACGGTAAATGTCGTACTCATTTGTGACTCATCTTATTACGACAGAAGCTTCGACTTCACCGTTTCGCTAACCATCTTACCGTCAGCGTTCTTGCCCGCCAGTTTCGGCATCACGGCTTTCATCACCGCGCCCATGTCTTTCATCGACGACGCGCCGGTTTCGGTAATGGCGGCGGCGACGGCCTGGTCGATCTCGTCCTGGGAAGCGGCCTGCGGCAGATACGTGTCGATGATGGCGATCTCGGCTTTTTCTTTGTCCGCGAGTTCCTGCCGGCCGCCTTTTTCAAACTGCTCGACCGAATCGCGCCGCTGCTTCACTTGCGAGCGCAGAAGTTTTTGCACGTCTTCATCGGTCAGCTCGCCACCGCCGTCCTTTTCGCGGTTAGTGATTGCAGCTTTTAGCATTCGGAGAGTCGAAGTTCGCGCGGCGTCCTGCGCTTTCATCGCGGCCGTCATGTCGGAAATGATTTGTTGCTTCAGGCTCATGCAGATAACTCTAGCGCATCTTGCGCGGACTTAGCTAAGATGTGAAGTCGGAGCCCGCTTGCCGGTCAATGAAGTTTCGAATTAGAAATGTTCAAACGTGGTTTAGCCCGCTAGCCGTGGTTTTAGTTCTGTGTCTTTCGCTCGCAGCTTTCGCGCGACACACGACCACACATATACCAAGTCATGCCAAACACAATCAGGACTCCGACATTGTTGGGTCAGGAGAGGTGCGCCCTATTCGTTACGTAAGGCTAACTAGTGACGTTCGTGGTGTTCTTAAAGAGCTCTATGTCAAGGAGGGTGATCTAGTTGAAGACGGTCAACCGCTGGTTCTGATAGAGAAGCAAGCGCGCGCCCCAAAAAGTGTGACGCAGTACTCGCCGCTGCGCGGAGTTGTGGCAGACATTCCAACACGCGTCGGCGAAATCATATCTCTACGCATGAAGCCATTAATGACAATCGCAGATATGGCGCAGATAAATATCGAGATTGCCTTGGACAAGTCTAAAATCGGTTTGGTGCGCCCCGGTCAGTCAGCGAGAATCATCGTCGATGCATTCCACGAGACTGAAGTGAGCGGCGTTGTGCAGAGAATAAGACCTCTTCCTGTCCGGCCTCCCGCGCCGAAAGAATTCATTGTGGTGATTGAGATGAAGGAAATCTCGTCAAACATTCGTGATCGATTGCGTCCTGGCATGAGCGCCACTGCCTGGATAAAAGTGAGGAGTTGAGGTTCTGTGTCACGACGTCTTTCTAATCCCGGCGTTGGACCGTGCCAGGTGCTCGCGCAAATAACGGCCGGTGTGTGAGCTTTTCACCTTCATGATTTCTTCCGGCGTGCCAGTCGCAACGACTTGCCCACCGGCCTCGCCGCCTTCCCGTCCTAAGTCAATAATGTAATCGGCGGTCTTGATCACGTCGAGATTGTGTTCAATCACCAGCAACGATCCGCCCGCCTCGATCAATGCGCGGAAGGCTGTGAGAAGTTTGTTTATGTCATCGAAATGAAGACCCGTTGTCGGCTCATCGAAGATGTAGAGCGACCGGGCTCCCGCGCGTTTCGACAAGTGCGCTGCGAGTTTGACGCGTTGGGCTTCACCGCCTGACAGCGTCGTCGCTGATTGTCCCAGCCGCAGATAACCAAGTCCGACATCATCGAGCACTCGCAGGCGATTCGTAATCTTCGTAACGTCCCGGAAAAAGGTAATCGCTTCGCGAACGGTCAGATTCAGCACCTCGTGAATGTTCTTGCCGCGATAACGCACGTCGAGAATTTGCTGCTTGAAGCGAGTGCCTTTGCACTCTTCGCAGACCAATTCAACGTCGGCGAGAAACTGCATCTCGACAGTGACCGTGCCGTCGCCCTGACAAACTTCACAGCGGCCGCCCGGCACATTGAATGAAAAGTGTGAAGGCTCAAGCCCGCGCGCCTGTGCTTCACGTGTCGAAGCAAACGTTTCGCGAATCGCATCGTAGACTTTGATGTACGTCACCGGATTCGAACGCGGCGTGCGGCCGATAGGAGATTGGTCGACGAGAATGACTTCCTCGATGTGCTGGCCGCCTTCGAGTTTGTGAAACGCTCCTACGTGCCCCTGCCAGTCCGCCCGTTGCTTCTTCAGCCCGGCGTAAATGCAGTCATGAACCAGGGTGGACTTACCCGAACCACTCACGCCGGTGATGCACACCATCACGTCCAGCGGAATCTCGACGTCGATGTTCTTCAGGTTGTGCTCGCTGGCGCCGCGAACATTCAGTCGCTTGATTTGCAGCGCGCGACGATGCTTCGGCTCCCGGATTTCCGCGTCACCACGCAGGTAACGCGCGGTTAGCGACTGCGAACTTCCCAGCAGTCCCGGAAAATCGCCTTCGTAAATCAGTTGGCCGCCGAGTTCGCCCGCGGCTGGTCCAATGTCGAGCAGATGATCCGCCGAACGCATCATCTCTTCATCGTGCTCGACCACCAGTACCGTGTTGCCTATATCGCGCAGGTTGTGCAGCAGGTGAATCAGCCGGTCGTTGTCACGAGGATGAAGACCGATCGAGGGCTCGTCGAGCACGTACAGCGCACCCACCAACGACGAACCGAGATTTGTCGCCAATTGAATTCTCTGCGCCTCGCCGCCGGACAAAGTTGAAGCAAGCCGCTCAAGCGTCAGGTAATCCAGACCGACATCAACCAGGAATTTCAGGCGGCGGCGAATCTCAAACAAGACCCGGTCGGAAATTGCAGATTCTTCTTCTTTCAGTTCCAAAGCATCGAAGAACGCCGAAGCATCTTTGATCGACAGCGCGCAAACTTGCGGCAAAGTCCGACCGCCCACGCGGACATCGCGCGCCTCCTGCCGCAAACGGCCGCCCTCACAATCAGGACAAATCGTGTAACCGCGATACTTCGACAGAAAAACGCGGACGTGCAGCTTGTACTTCTTTGTTTCCAGCCAGTCGAAGAAGCCGCGGACGCCGTCAAACTCGCCTTTGCCATTAATTACGAGCCGTTGCTGTTGCCGCGTGAGTTGATTGAACGGAATGTTCGTCGCGATTCGTTCCGCCCGGCAGAAGCGTCGCAATTCTTTCTGCATCCATTCGTACTGGGGCTTGGTCCAGGGCTCGATTGCGCCTTCTGCCAGCGTGAGACCGGGATTCGGAATCACTAAATCGAGATCGAGACCAATCGTATTGCCGAACCCCTGACAAGTCGGGCACGCGCCGAAGGGATTGTTGAAGCTGAACAGTCGCGGCTCAGGAGTCGCGTAGACTATCCCGTCGTATTTGCATTCGAAGCGTTCGGAGAAACGCAGGCGCTGGGTACGCACGCCTCCGGCGGGCCGATCCTGAAGCACGCTGGAGGCCTGCGTATCGACAGCATCAATCACTGCTTGCCCGTGGCCTTCGCGAAAACAAGTCTCGAGCGAGTCGACCAAACGTTGTCGTACGTCTTCGCGTGCTGTCAGGCGGTCGACGAGCACATAAACATCGTCAAAGTTTTCTCGCGAGTAGTCGTCAGGCGATGTCAGGTCAATCTGTTCGCCGTTGTGAAACAATCGCGTGAAGCCTCGTTGCATCAGGCTCATCAGGTGCGCGGTTCGCTGACTGGGTGACAGGGCGACTGGGACACGTGGAGATTTGGTTTTTCTCCGTATCTCCCCATCCCCGTTTCTCCCGGTCCCTGGCAGGCCGTTGCCATTAAGCACTCGGCCTTCTGAAACGAGTCCCGCGTCGGCCGGAAACAGCACGTAAAATCGGGCGCCCTCCGGCATCTGCCCAAGCGCTTCGTCCGCCGCCGATTCAGGCGAATCACGGTGGACTTCACGACTACAAACGCGACATACGGTCACGCCGACGCGCGCAAACAACAGCCGCAAGTAATCGTAAATCTCAGTTTGGGTGCCAACGGTCGAGCGGGGATTACGCGTCGAATTCTTTTGGCGAATGGCAATTGCGGGCGCGATACCGCGGACTTCGTCAACGTCCGGTTTGTCCATGCGCTCGAGAAACTGGCGCGCATACGCGGAGAGCGACTCGACGTAACGCCGTTGGCCTTCGGCATAGACCGTGTCGAACGCCAGCGACGATTTGCCGGAGCCGCTGACTCCGGTGACGACAGTCAGCTGGTTAATCGGAATCGAAAAAGAGATATTCTTGAGGTTGTTGACGCGGGCGCCGCGAACTTCAATGGCTTCAACGGTCATGTCTTAAAACGTTGCGAGACGCCACAGTCATGAATTCCGAAGTCTTCGCAAACCAGCTATCTTAGCGTGAAAATCGTCGAAGTGCGAGTCGCGGAAAAGACCATTTTGATGAGCAGTGCGGGCAACAGAGCACCTTGCGTAAGACATCTGATGCAGTTGAAGCCGAAGCCTGTCTCGGGCGATAATTCGTGCCGCAAGGCCGTGATGACAGACCTCAATATGAATCGCAAAAGCTTAAGAGTGGCGCGCGTTTTCGAGCGTCTGATGCCCTTTTTTTCAGCGGTCCTTCTTCTTGTGGCGGCAAGTTGTGTGGTAGTCGCTCAGGAAACTGCGTCTGCGGCTAAGTCTGATTCCAACATCGCATCCGTCGCGCTGACCCAGGCGCAGATCGACGACATCATTCACAAGGTGACGACGAAGGAAACACAGTTTCGGCATGCGCTGAACAGCTACGCATTCAAACGAGACGCGTTGGTGCAAGAGATCGGCATGGGCGGCCAGGTAATCGGCGAGTATCACCGTGTTTCGGAATTCACGTTTGACGATGCGGGCAATCGCTATGAAAAGATCGCGTTCTTTCCGATGCCGACTTTCGCCGGCATGACACCGGAAGATCTCGAGGACCTTGGTGGTGTGAATCCATACGCGCTGGAGGCTGCGAAGCTTGGTCAATACAACTTCAAGTACGTTGGCAAGGAACGAATTGACGAACTCGACCTCTATGTTTTTGACGTGGCGCCGAAAATCACACCAGACGCAAAGAAAACGAAAGAACGATTCTTTATCGGGCGCATTTGGGTCGACGATCACGATTTTCAGATCGTGAAGACAAAAGGGAAAGGAATCCCCGAAACGAAGATCAACAAATTTCCTGTTGTCGAAACGTATCGCGAACAAATCGACGGCAAATTTTGGTTTCCGACTTACTCATACGCCGACGACGATTTGGTTTTCGACAACGGCACCGACCTGCGCATTCGCATGCAGGTGAAGTACACCGACTACATTGTCGGGCACGGCAAGTTGACCGTCACCGAACTCGAAGAGGTTAAACCGGAGACGCAGACGGAAAGTAAGACAGACAATCGCGTGCGGCCACGCGGTCCGGTCGAGTCTGGAGATCTAAACGACAAGGCCACCGACTTTCCCACACCGGTTTATCCGGGTGAGGCGCGCAAGTTACATATCACCGGTCAGGTGAAAGTCCGAGTTATCGTGGATGAGACCGGCCGCGTCATGTCGGCTGACATTGTCTCAGGGCCTAAGCAGTTGTGGATGGCGGCGATCGAAGCCGCGCGCAAAGCGCGATTCAAACCGACTATGATCGGGGACACCGCGGTAAAGATCACGGGCATTCTGACTTACGATTTCAAAGAAGAATGATGTTGAGATCTGCTAAGGTTGCCAGTCAGTTCGTTTCTGCACTGTTAGTGCTTGTGGTGAGCGCGGAGGCGTTTCTGCTAATGGCGCAGAAACTTCCGCGGGCAAATTTTTCCGGTACGTGGGTGATGGAAGATGTAGGGCGATCACAGGACCTTTCCGGAAGAGATCTGATAATTGAAAGAGCCCCATCGAATCTGTCGCAGATGACATTAAAGATCTCGGACGACGGTAACGACCTCAAGGTGCTGAGGACGTTTACTATCGGCGATGAAACCCGCGAACAGAACCTCGAATATCACGCCAATGGACGGGGAGAGGCGAATCCGAGTCTCGGCAGTCCTACGAGAACTCTTTCGACGCGGACACGATGGACGCGGGATCATCTGGTAATTAGATTCGATCCCTTCACGGCGTCCGTTTCGGGACGGCCTGTTACTGGCTACCGGGAAATCGAGTGGCGCTTGACGGATGACGGCACGAAACTCGTTGAGACCGACACCATTCGTTACCAGGAAAGCACTACGATCGATTCCAGTGTGTCAGCTTCCGACCTTCGTCAGCCATCGATTGTGCCGCCTGCTGTGACGGTGCGACGCGTTTTTAAGAAACAATCCTGATCCTCAGGTCTCTTCTTTCGCCTGACAACTAATTAACTGCTGCTTGGTTTCATGCGCGGAGACAATGCATCAATCCCAAGCTCTTTCATGATCATTTCCTGAACCTGTTGGACGAGCTTGTTTAGATCGTCATCGTCGCGTACCCACGCCGTTTCAACCGGAGGCAAAAAGACCATCTCAATCGTTCCCGGCCTCGCCTCGCCTGTTCCTTTTCCCATTAACTTGTCGGTGTTCTTGAGCGCAATAGGCGCGATTGGCACACCGGACTGCGCTGCCATGTGAAAGGCGCCCTTCTTAAACGAGAGCATCTCACCGGGTTTCGCCCGGGTGCCTTCCGGACAAACGCCGAAGGAAACGCCAGATCGCAAACGTTCAGTCGCGACGTCCAAACTCTTTACCGCGCGCTCTTTGTTTGACCGATCGATCGCGATGACGTTCACGAAACCCATGCTGTAACCGAGAATCGGCGCATTCAGCAATTCCTTTTTCGCAATCATTCCCATGCGACGGCCAGTGAACGCGAACAGCGGTGCAGCGTCGAGATATGACCAGTGATTAGCGACGAAGACGTACGTTTGATCTGGGTCGAGCTGTTCGCGGCCAACGACGCGGACTTTCACGCCACTGAGACGCAGCCAATTCCGCGCGCCCCAATTCGCCCACCAGTAAATCCAGTTTTGTTTCTTGAACAAACTGCCGAGCAACACGACGGGCGGCGCAAAGAAAAGCAGCAGCAGCGCTGCCACCAACCACGACCAGGCAAACCATAATCTTCCGAAGATGTGAGGTCGGCGTGTTGTGTTAGACTGCGCGGCGCTCACGTTCATGTCGGAACCGCTTGCGGTCGCGGGCGGGCCAAACGATTGATTTTGACGAGATGAGGCATGCTCAGAATGCATCGACGTAGATACAGTTTCTCGCAATTACTTCTGGCGCTTTTTCTGCTTGCGGTTCCGGTCGCACCTGCTCACGCGCAAAGAAAATCGACGGCCTCGGTTCCTTCGCCCCGGTCGGTACTCGGTTTCAATCCCGGCGACGATCGCACGATTGCCGACTGGAAACAGATAAGCGACTACTTCACGCGACTCGATGCGGCCAGCGATCGAGTGCAACTGCAGACGATCGGAAAGTCCACGCTGGGTCGCACGATGTTCGTCGCCTTCATCAGCGCGCCTGAGAATATCCGCAATCTCGAAAAGTACAAAGCAATTCAGTCCAGGCTCGCGGACCCGCGCAAAGTGGCCGGCGATGCAGAACGGGATCAATTGATCCGCGACGGAAAAGCGGTCGTCGTCATTTCGTGTTCGATCCATTCGACGGAAATCGTCGCGTCACAAATGTCGATGCAACTCGCTTACAACCTCGCGAGCGGAAATGACGAAGACACGCTGTCGATCCTTCGCAACACGATTTTGATTTTGGTTCCTTCGCCGAATCCCGATGGCGTCGACATTGTCGCGAACTGGTACCGCAGGACACTTGGCACGCCGCAGGAGGGCACATCACCGCCGGAGCTTTATCACTATTATGCCGGGCACGACGACAATCGCGATTGGTTCATGCTGGATTTGAAAGAGACGAAGACGATTACGCGTCTGCTGTGGAAAGAATGGTTTCCACAAATCGTCTATGACGTGCATCAGCAAGGATCGAACGGGTCGCGTTTCTTTGTCCCGCCGTTTTACGATCCACCTAATCCGCATATCGATCCGCTGCTGCTTCGGCAGGTTGGGTTGATCGGCCACAAGATGGCCGCCGACGTGACCGCGGCCGGATTCAAAGGAATTCTGACGAACGCGCTGTACGACACTTGGTGGCACGGCGGTTTTCGCACCGCGCCCTACTTTCATAACTCAATCGGCATCCTGACTGAGGCCGCGAGCGCGCGTCTCATGTCGCCGAGCAACGTCACGCCCGATCAGCTCACGCGTTCGAGCACCCGCGGCATGCGTAGCGCGACGGAAGTGACCACGAACTTTCCCAATCCGTGGCCGGGTGGCGCGTGGCACCCGCGCGACATCATGCAGATGGAATTGATCTCATCGCATGCGGCGCTGTCGCTCGCCTCAAACTATCGAGCCGACTATCTGAGAAATTTCTACGAGCTGGGAAAACAAAATCTCGCGCCGATTAATCGCGGCGAGCCGCTCGGCTATGTCATTTGGGCTGGCCAGGGTCGCGACGAAAATGTCGCGAAGCTCGTCGGAACGTTGGTTGAGCAAGGCGTTGAAGTCTATCGGCTTGATCGTGAGCTGCATGGACGTCACGGCGAGTACTCGATTCGGCGGCCGGCGCTCGCCGTCGGCCGGACGCCCGTAACGCCGCAGACGCTGGCGCTGACTGTGAACCAAACGCTTCATGAAATTCCTGCCGGCAGCTACATCGTCTTTCTAAATCAACCTTACCGCGCAAACGTCGAGGCGTTGTTCGAGCCGCAAGTCTATCCCGATCGCACGACCGCCAACGGTGAAGCTGAGCGTCCGTACGATGTTGCCGGATGGACTCTGCCGATGATGATGGGCTTAGAGGCGAGTCCGATCGTGGAAATTACTGAACCCGTTGGCGAGAGACAGTTGACGCTGATTAAAAACGAAAATGATGTTCGAAAAGATTTCGCGCTGCCGCTCTGGACGACCGACAAATCGCCCATTGCGAATCCGATCAAAGCTGGAACTCGTGTCGGCATCTATCAGAATTCACGCGCGGGCAACATGGATGAAGGGTGGACGCGTTATGTGTTCGACACGTTCAATGTGCCATACCAATCGTTGAGCGAAACCGCTATCAACACTGAAAACTCGCGGGCTAAGTTCGACGCGATTGTTCTGCCTTCTGAGCAGACGCGAGCTGCGGCAGATTCAGACGCTGACGACTCAGCAGCGCGCGGCATTGGCGACGCTGGATTTAGAAACCTCGCGCGATTCGTCGAAGACGGCGGGACGCTGATTTGCTTCGACGGCTCGTGCGGTCAGCTCATTAGCCGATGGAAGCTGCCATTGAAGAACGTGCTGGAGGGTGTGCGGTCGTCAGACTTCTATTGTCCTGGGTCAATCCTGCGTATCGATGTCGATATCGCGAACCCGATCGCGCGCACAATGTTGAAAGACACGGACGCGTACTTCATCAGCAGCTCCGCATTCGAAGCGACCAACACACCACGACCCGTCTTTGACGCACCTCAAACGCCGCTGTCAGTTCACGTCGTAGCCCGCTACGCGAAAGAAAACTTGCTCCGTTCCGGATGGCTCCGTGGCGAAGACAAAATCAAAGAAAAGATCGCCCTCGCAGAAATCCCCATGGGCAAGGGTCGCATCGTACTGTTCGCGTTTCGCCCACAACATCGCGGTCAAACCTGGGGCACTCTCCCGTTTATTTGGAACGCCATAAATCTCGCGGCCCAATAGCCGAATGCTTGTAGTCGGAAGGTCGCGGGTGCTATCGTGTTCGCGTCAGTTTTGAATCTCTCCCGATTTAACTCTTCCCAAACAATTTAGGTGTGATTTCGCGCCTGGCGAACCAACTGGCGGCCTGACGAATCGCATCAAATTTCGTGGACGTTCTTGGTAGTTCTCGCTCCGACCTGCCGCAAGAACACAGCCGGCTTCTCGTCTCCCCGACAGGAGTTTTAAATCATGATTAAATCGCGCTCTCTTGTACTTTCATTCCTTGCGTTGGCGGTTTTGGTGCCGCCAGTATTTGGCCAGGGCCGCCCGCGGCGAGTAGGACCGCCGCCGACTGATCAATCGACCCCATCCACGACTACGCCGACCAGGAACACACCACAGCGTCCAGCGGCGGGAACTCAGACCAATCGGAAAGTTGATTTGAATCGGCCGCCGGCGCCGCCAATTCTGAAAGGCTCGAACGAAGATCCGAACCGGCAACAACCGGCCGCGACGGCCCAGGACAAAGGTCCGGAAGAATACGGCGAAGGCGACACGTTGCGCGTGGACACTACTTTGGTCAGTCTGCCGGTGAGCGTGATGGACCGCGACGGCAAATTCATTCCCAATCTGCGCAAGGAAGATTTCCACGTTTGGGAGAACGGTGTCGAGCAACAAGTGGCTTATTTCGCATCGACTGATAAGCCCTTCACGGTCGCACTCGTGATCGACACGAGCGGCTCGACCAAGAACAAGTTGGAAGAAATTCAAGACGCGGCGATTACTTTTATCGAACAACTTCGCCCCGACGATCGGGTGATGATTGTCGCGTTCAATGACAAGATTCGAGTTCTTGCAGAGCCCACCAACGACCGCTATATCCTGCGCGAAGCAATTCGTGACACCGAAGCCGGCTCAGGCACTCGCTTGTACGATGCCGTCGATTTGATCATCAACCAGTACTTCAATCGGATTGAGGGTCGGAAAGCCCTTGTGTTGTTCACCGACGGTGTGGATACCACCAGCAACCGCGCAGATTACGACACCACTTTGCGGGATGCGGAAGAACTTGACGCGCTGATCTATCCAGTCGAATTCGACACCTACAGCGACATGGCGGACCTGGGCGGCGGATGGCCCGGCGGCGGTCGTCGTGGTGGCCGGCGCGGTAACAATGGCGGTAATGGTGGCAGTGGCAGTGTTATCGATGACATCTTCAGCATCATTCTCGGCGGCGGCGTGACTGTCGGCAACGGTGGTGGCGGCGGTGGCCGGCGCGGTGGCGGTCACAGCGGAACCAGTCGCGAAGAATACGAACGCGGTGACCAATATCTGCATGACCTGGCGCGAGTCACTGGAGCGCGGCTTTACAACGCTGAGCAGCAGAATCTCGATTCCGCATTTCGCTCAGTCGCAGAGGAACTGAGACGGCAGTACAGTCTCGGTTACTATCCGAAGCAAAAGCCAGTTGCTGGTGAGCGCCGCGGAATTCGGGTGCGGGTGAATCGTCCTGAGTTGGTAGTGAGGACGCGTGACAGCTACATCTTCCAACCGGGTGCGAATGCAGCACAGACGCAACCGACCCAGAAACCACCAGTTCTAAGGAAGTAGTCGAAGTGAATAAGAGATTTGTTGCTCGAAAGGGCTTTACCTCAAAAATCTCCTGACAAAAATGTCCTGAAAATCTTGAGCGCATCGTCGCCGCAGAGCGGCGAGTGTTTATAGCTGCCGATTACCTAATCACATTCCGCATCGAGCGAAATGCGGAGGCATTTTGCTCGATGCGGTGAGGAAGAGAAAGTGCGGTGGTTTTCTATAAACATTAAGTGCCTACGGCACTCTTCTGGCCGTTTACGCACTCGCTTAGCAATGACTTTTGAGGCAAGGCGACCCAGAGAAGGCCGAGCCTTCCGCACATCAACCGGCAAAGCCGTTCGCCTCACACCACCGTGCCGTCCGCTATTAGACTGTTCTTCGGAACGATGATGATTCGGTCGCGGATGTAGTAGCTGCCGTCCGGCGCGTCAAACGTCTCAACGCCGGCTTCATTCAGTAATTTCACATTGGCGCCGATGCGCGCGTTCTTGTCGATGATGGCGCGGCGCACCACAGTTCCTTCACCCACTCCGATGCGCGGTCGTTTCGCCTCCCGATCGCTGAGCATGTCTTCGAGCGTCTGGTAGTAATCAGCTCCCATCATATATGTCGCGTCGAGATGCGCGCCTTCGCCGATACGACTGCGGAGGCCGACGACGCAGCGATTAATCTTGGCGCCGTTGATGATGCAGCCATCGCTGATGATTGAATCGCGAATCTCGCAGTTGTCGACTTTCGATGGTGGCAGATAACGCGCGCGGGTGAACATGGGTGCTTCGGCATCGAACAGGTTGAACGGCGGAATCGCCGATGTCATGTCAAGATTCGCTTTGTAAAAAGCCGCGATGGTTCCGATGTCTTCCCAGTAACCGTTGAAGAGATAAGCCTGAACGTTGTAGTTCTGAATGCTCGCCGGAATGATCTCTTTGCCGAAATCCAGACGCGCACTATCTTCCGCCAGCACGCGCTCAATCACATCGTATTTGAAAACATAAATTCCCATCGAGGCGAGATACGGACGTGCGCTTGCTTCGTCGGCGCTGAGGCCGAACGAAGTTGTGTCCACGCGCATGGCCTCCAAGGCATCGCCCTTCGGTTTTTCACGGAATTCGACGATGCGACCGGCTTGGTCTGTTTTCAGTAAACCAAATTCGCTGGCCGAATCCGGCACAATCGGAATCGCGGAGATCGTGATGTCGGCATTTGTTTCGTCATGACGCGCGAGAAACTTCTTGTAATCCATCCGGTAAAGATGATCGCCGGAAAGAATCAGGAGCGTGTCCATGCGCCAATCGCGAATGTGCGGCAGTACCTGGCGCACCGCGTCAGCTGTTCCCTGAAACCAATCTGGACGTTCGGGAGTCTGCTCGGCCGCGAGAATCTCAACGAAGCCGTCAGCGAACGGTGAGAAGCGATACGTAGTCGCGATGTGACGATTGAGCGAAGCTGAGTTGTACTGCGTCAGCACGAACATGCGAATCACATCTGAGTTGATGCAATTGGAAATGGGCACATCAACCAGACGGTACTTGCCGCCGAGCGGCACGGCCGGCTTGGAACGATCGCGAGTCAGCGGAAACAGGCGACTACCTGCACCACCACCGAGGATGACTGCCAGAAGATTCTTTCTGGACGGCATAGAGTGACGCGAGGATATAGGGAAAGGGGAGGGGGATTCAAGCTTTCGTCATCGCCAACGTGTGATAAGATCGAGGCGTGAAACAGAAATTCACTGCGAGTGTTTGGCAAGAAGACGGATGGTTCGGGGCTCAGTGCATCGAGGTTGATGTGGCGAGTCAGGGAAAGACTGAGGACGAAGCGCTCGACAGTCTGCGCGACGCGCTTGAGCTTCATTTCACTCCGCCAGTCGCGACTCCTATTTCTGAAATTCAATCGCTGAAGCTTCGGTTCCCGTCCGCGTAGCGGACGAATTCAGTAGCCGTGGGCAACGCCCACGGATCGAGCGCCCAACGTCCCCCGACCCTGAAAGGGTCGAATAAACCCGAAAGAAACCTCCCATGGCGCAAACCCTCGTCAGCCTCTTAACTCACGTCATCTTCTCAACCAAGAATCGTGAGCCCTTCATCACGCCGGAAATTGAACATTGAATGTCACCGCTGCGCGGTGGAAATCACCGGCGGCTTGCCGATCCGTGGGCGTCGCCCACGGCTATTGAATGTCACCGCTTCGCGGTGGCAGGATTGGGCTGTTTCCCATCAGCCCGCCCGTTTCGCGAAGTATCCCGGGCGGTAACGCAACTTCAGTCCCTGTTTTGTCAGCTCAGCGTTGGTGACCTCGATCTTCATATTGCGGAAGCTGCCGTCACGCGCCTTGTTGGTTGATGAGTACGCCACGAGATACTGCGAACGCAGTTCAGCTTCGATTTCTGCGAAGGCTGCTTTCAAATCGTCCTGCTTCTTTGGGAAGAATGCCTGGCCGCCGGTGAGTTCAGCGACGCTTCGCAACACGGACTTGTCCACGCCGCCGTATTTTTTGTCGCCGATACCGATCGCGAAGATCACCGATTCTGTCGCAATGGCTTCGTTGATGGCTTCAGTTCTGCTCAAGCGGCTACTCGAGTTGTATCCATCAGTGAGCAGGATGATCGCGCGGCGGCGCTGACCTGGGGCCGCCGCCAATACTGACCGGCAGGTCACGGCAATTGCGTCCCAAATTGCCGTTGAACCCTCCGCGGGCGGCGCAATCGTGCCGGGCCCGGAACTGATCCCAGTGATGGCCGGGGCCGAACCCATGTAGGACGGCGAAGCTACCTCGACGCGTTCAAGCGCTCGATAAATCGACAAGACATCGCGCGTCAGCGGCTGTTCGAGGTGCGCGTAGCCTTCGAAGGGAACAATCGCTGCTTGATCCTTACTCGACTGGATCACATTTTCAATAAACGCGCGCGCGGCACCCTTCTCGTCCGGCAATGTCTTCTCTTCAGAAACACTCACGTCGATGAGAAACGCAATCGATAATGGCCGATCAGTCTCGCGCTGAAACGTGAAGACTTTCTGCGGTATACCATCTTCAAGCACGCGCAAGTCGGATTCCTGAAGCGTCGTGATGTAACGATTATTTTTGTCGGTGGCGGTGAAGAGTAAATTTGTTAAGTCAGAATCAACGCGCAGGACTTCATCCTGCGGCAGCTCCTGGCCAGCGATGGGCAACCGGAGGGAAAGACAACCAAGAAGTATGATTGAGGCCGCTAAACGAATACTCAAAGAAGACCTCGTTTCGGAATTGCTGGGGTGCATCAATTTTACGCAGACACTTGCGTAGGTCAATCCGCGATATCAGCGAATCAGCGATCAAACGGACAAATTAACCGTCAAAGAAAAAACTCTTGCTAAGTTTCTGAGCCGAATTCTATACTCGACAGTGGCTGAGCTTTTCAGCCTGTGCCTACCTGCTCCACCTCAAACTCACATCCACTGGAGGTGAATTATGAATAGCATAAAGTGCCCAGATTGTGGCCTGGTGAATTTTGCTACCGCGCCCGAATGCAAACGGTGTCACCTGTCTTTCCAATCTGAAACGGCGGCGCCGTCCGATGCTCAACATGACAGTACCTGGAACGGGAATTCTTCGTATGAGAACAGTCACCATGAGAATGCCCAGTATCAAGGTCACCAAAATCGTTATTGGGCGGAAGATCCTCCCGAGAAGAAGCCGGTGTTCTCTGGCGCCGTTATCTTCTTGAGCAGCGTTCTCGCAATCGCGTTTTTCGTTTTCGCGGTGCAGCACATTTTCCACCCGTTCGACCCAAGCACGGCGAAAGGTGTCGGCGGCCTTTTGGGAATAGCCGGCGCCTTGCTCATGGTGGTGACGCACATTTGGCTGCTGATTCGAATTTTTGAGCAGAGCGTTGGCTGGGGCTTAGCATCCCTGTTTATTCCAGTCGCGAGCTACATTGCGATCGGCAAATTCTGGGAGAAGACGAAACGGTCGTTCGTAGGCCAGATGGTTTGTGTAGGAATTGTGTTCGTAGGTGTTGGAATCGGTTTGTGAGCTCGACCGGCATCGTCAGTACCTGACGTTCGCACTGCCGTTCGTTTTTACTCCGGCGGCTTCCTGCGCGATCTTCACACCGACACTCGCCCCGATGCGGGTGGCCCCAGCTTCAACCATGGCGCGGGCGTCGGCCATGCTCTTCACGCCACCGGAAGCTTTCACGCCAAGTTCTGATCCAACCGCTCGCCGCATCAATGCGATGTCTGCGACGGTCGCGCCGCCTTTAGAAAATCCGGTCGAGGTCTTGACGAAGTCAGCGCCCGCGTTTTTCGCGGCCTGACACGCGCGCACTTTTTCATCGTCAGTCAGCAAGGCAGTTTCAATGATCACTTTACAGGTGGCGTCGTATTCGTGTGCCACCTGCACGACCGATCGGATGTCGTGTTCGACCAGGCAATCGTCGCCGCTCTTCAACGCGCCCACGTTAATGACCATGTCGACTTCGCGGGCGCCGTCCATGATCGCGCGCCGCGCCTCGTAGGCTTTCACGTCCGGCAAAGTCGCGCCGAGAGGGAATCCAATAACCGTGCAGACGGGCACGCCCGTTCCTTCCAGATGACAGGCGGACACGCGCACCCAAGTGGGATTCACGCACACCGAAGCGAAACGGTATTGCGCGGCTTCTTCGCAGAGTTTGCGGATTTCGCCTTCAGTTGCTTCGGGTTTCAGCAGAGTGTGATCGATAAGGCTGGCCCAGTCGCGCGCTGAAGCGGTCTGGCCCAGCACCAGCCCGATGCGTGCAGCGCCCGCATCGACGACGCGATGCATACGCTCGGGACAGCGATGAAAGCACTCAGACGTGCAGCCGCACATCTTCGCCTGATCCGCATGATCGCCATTCAAACGAGCATAAATGACGTCGGTGATCTGCTCGACTAATTGTTCGAATTCGCCGTTGTGTGAAAAGGGCATGACATGCGCGTTCGCGCGCGAAGAGATTTTAGCACGTCACGCGGTCAACGCTGATACTGCCGCTCGATAGCTTCGATCTTGCTGACGCGTTTGCGGTGACGTTCTTCAGTGAGATCGGTTGTGAGCCAGGCGCGAACAATTTCGCGCATCTGTTCGCTCGTGATTGTCTTACTGCCGAGCGTCAGCACATTCGCGCCGTTGTGCTCGCGCGAATTGCGAGCCACTTCTACCGAGTAACACGCGGCGGCGCGGACGCCGGGGACTTTATTCGCCGTCATCGCTGAGCCCACACCTGCGCCGTCGATGACGATTCCGACTTCCGCCGAACCGTTAGAAACCGCGCGTGCGACCGCGTGGGCGAAATCAGGATAATCGACTGCGCTCTCTGAATTCGTGCCGAAGTCGTGAACGCGATGGCCCAACTCAGCGAGGAATTTCTTCAATTCTTCTTTCATCGGGAAGCCGCCGTGATCTGATCCAACCGCAACAGTTTTTGTGTTTTTTAGGCCGCTGCGCGGAACGCGACGGACCACTTCAATTCCGCGATCATTGACGATGTCAGCGGCGAGCGGTGTCAGTCTGGCATTTTCGGAAATGCGTAGAACGGCGCCGCGCTCAAGCCCACGCACATCGTCTTCGGTGATTACGATTTTTGCTGATTCGTCGCGGGTAACTGTTGTGCCGCTGGTCGCGGTGGTGTTTGGTGACGGGCCGCTAGCTTGCGATGTTGACGGCGGAGCATCTTCGGGGATCGCCTTGCTCAACACGTCGCGCACCAGCGCGCGTACTCGATCTCTGGTTGCATCATCAGCCATTTCAGTGTCCGACAAACTTCAGTCTGTCGATGGTTCCGCGGCGATACCTTCCAAAGCTGCTAGACATATCAGAACGACAAACTCAAGTTTGTCGGACTACGCCAACGATTCATGTCGCAAATCCAACAACTTCCCGGCAGACGCCACGACTTTTCCATCTTTCAGTTTGAAATCGACGCGCCCGACGAAGATTCCACTCTTGCCGACCTGGAAAATTATCGTGTCCTGGCCATCGGGATTCTTTTGCAGCACCGGCTTGTCCATGAATGTGTGCGTATGGCCGCTGGCAATAAAATCGATGCCACTCACCTGCGCCGCGAGTTGCGTATCACCAATTTCGTTGCCTTTCGCGTTTGGGTAATAACCCAAGTGCGACATGCCCACAACCAACTGGCATTTCTCCTGCTCGCGCAACAGACGCACCGCGCCGCGCGCCATCCGCACGGGGTCGAGATACTTCACGCCCTTGAAATTCTCTGGCGTGATCAGATTGTCCGGACTGATTCCCAAACCGAACAGTCCGACACGTACGTCGCCGAAAGTTCGTACTGCATATGGCTTGACCCGAGATTCCAGCGCCGTCCCTTTCACGTCGTAATTCGTCGAGACAAATTCAAAGTTTGCGAACTTCATCGCCGTGGCGAGCGCGTCGACGCCGTTGTCGAAATCATGGTTGCCGAGCGTCACCACGTCGTAACCAATCAGGGACATCGATTTGTATTCGACTTCGCCTTTGTAGAAATTGAAATAAGGCGTGCCTTGAAATACATCGCCGGCATCGATCATCAAAGTGTTCGGATTGTCCTTGCGCACTTGTTTGACGAGCGTCGCTCGTCGGGCCACGCCCCCTTTGCCGCCGTTCCGTTGGTCGGTTTCGGCAATCGGATCGATCTGCGAGTGGGTGTCGTTGGTATGAAGTATCGTAATGAGCGTTTCGCCCGCCGCCAATTCGAGCAACGGTTCGCTAATGGCAGCGCGCGCAGTCGCGCCCAGCAAACGCGCAGCAGCATTCGGTAGTGCCAGCGCAGCGGCTCCGCCGACGATCGAACTTTTCAGAAAGCGTCTGCGATCGATCATGGCCGCGCTCCGTCTGTATCTTCTTGTTTGAAGCGGCCGTCGAGATTCGTCTTGATACTACGACCGGCGGCGGTTTCATCTTTCACGTATTGAATTATCGCGTCGCGCAAAGTAAGACCCAACGGCTCGATCTTCTTTGCATTGCCGAGAACGGAATAACCGTCTTCATCAGCAGGGGTCGTGGACTGACGTTTCCATAGGTAATCGATGGTAACGACAGTGTAGGTCGCTTTTGGATCTATCTCCTGCGGCTGTCCGTTGACGACCAGATGCACGCTCGCGATCTCCAGTTTGTTTTCGGCATTTGTACGATAAACAATGCGCGCTCCCGATTGCGCATCGCGATGCACCAACACCTGAGTTAAGAGATTGAGCAGTTGCTCGCCGCTAAGATCAAACTGCACGAGCGCGTTTTCGAACGGCATCAACTCCCAGATGTCACTGAGGTGGATTTCACCTTCGCTGATTGCGCTCTTGCGCAGGCCGCCGCCGTTCGTGACTGCGAGCACCACTGAATTCCCCAGCTTCTTTCGTGCTTCCGCGAGCATTCCGTCGGTAACAAAGTTGCCGAGCGAACCCGAGCCCACACCGCCTTTACGCAATTCGCCTTTCAAGGCTCCGATCACGGTGCTTAGTTCATGCACCTTCGGGCTATACGCGTCGAGCATCTTGTCGACTGCCGCATCGTCCTTAATCGTGCCGTCGATTTGAGTTTCGGTGACGCGCGCGCCCAGATCCTTCGCGGGAGCCCGCGCCGCCGTTTGCGCGAAGGCGATTGAAAAAGAGCAAGCGCAGAATCCAGCGAGCACGGCCGCTTTTAGCCACACGCGCCAGGAAATCCTGAAATTTAGTTGGGGCATCGATCCTGTCCGTTGCGAAAAATAACAGCCGAGCGTTGGTCGAAAATTGACCAGCCTTGGGGAGGGGCAATAGTATCACGCACGTTTTCGTGGTGAGCAACCGAAACTGGCGGGGTGCGCCGATTGAATCGCTGAAGCGCATCCGCTACGCTTAACATCTCTGGAGGATGGAATCTTGGCCACTTCACAAGCACGATTAATGTCTGAGTTTACGAATCCTAATCTGGATGTCCTGATAACGAGGGACCAGCTTCAAAATCGCATTGCCGAAATGGGCGCGGACATCGCCCGCGATTACGCCGGAAAAAATCCTTTGCTGATTGGCGTGTTGAAAGGCGCATGCACGTTCTTGAGCGACCTGATGCGCGCTGCCGACATTCAGCTGGGAATTGAATTCATGGCCATCTCGAGTTATGGCGCCGCGATGCGGACTTCCGGCGAAGTGCGCATTCTGAAAGATCTCGACGTGGCCATCGAAGGTCGTCACATCCTGGTGGTCGAAGACATCGTGGACACCGGCCTGACGTTGAATTATCTGCTGGCAAACTTGAAATCGCGCGGCGCGGCGAGCGTGAAGTTGGCGGCGTTGCTGGATAAGTTCGAGCGGCGCGAAAAAGAAGTGCCAATCGACTATCTTGGATTTCCCATTCCGGACAAGTTCGTGGTCGGCTACGGCTTGGATTTCGCGGAGCGCTATCGCAACCTGCCGTATATTGCGGTGGTGAAGGATCCGAACGCCTAACCGGAAACGCCGGCATTCCTCTTTGTGTTGTGCCGACAGCCTGTCGGCGCTTAATCGGAACAGGAGCTGACAAACTTGAAACACGCAATTCTTGCGGCCGTTGCCGTAATCTTTTTTGCCGGCGCAGAGGCACATGCTCAACAACAAGACTTTTCGAAAGTTGAAATCAAGGCGACGAAAATCTCGGGCAACGTCTACATGCTCGAAGGGTCCGGTGGCAACATCGGCGTTTCGGTAGGCGCCGACGGGATTCTGATTGTTGACGATCAGTTCGCGCCGCTCGCGGACAAAATCAAAGCGGCGCTGAAGACACTCGGCGACGGCAAACTCAAATTTATTCTCAACACTCATTGGCACGGTGATCACACGGGAGGCAACGCAGTCTTCGGACCTGAAGCGCCGATTATCGCGCAAACAAATGTGCGTAAGCGTTTGCAGGAAGGAAGTACAGTTCGCAAGATCGAGCCGGCACCGAAAGAAGCGTTGCCGGTGATTACTTTCGATCAAAGCGTGTCGGTGCATTTCAACGGCGAAGAAATTCGCATCTTGCACTTTCCGCACGGCCACACGGACGGTGATGCGATCATTTTCTTTACCACCTCAAACGTCGTGCACATGGGCGACGACTTCTTCAACGGCATGTTTCCGTTCGTGGATATCGACAGCGGCGGCGACGTCGATGGTTATGTAAGAAATGTCGGCGAAGTGCTGGGAAAACTGCCGGCCGGAGCGAAGATCATTCCGGGTCACGGACCGCTCGCCACCGCGGACGATCTGAAGAAGTTTCACTCGATGCTGATTACGACAACCGGGATTGTGCGCGACAAGATAAAAGCTGGAAAGAATCTGGATCAGATCAAGTCGGAAGGTTTGCCGGCCGAGTGGAAGCCGTGGGGAACTGGCTTTGTCAACACTGATCGATGGATCGAAACAATCTATCGAAGCTTTAGCAAGAAGTAACCACTTCATCTAAAACTGCTGCCCATAATAAATAAACAAGCCGTTGTTCTGATGACCTCGATTTGCGATCGAGTAACCGCCTGAAAGCGACGCATTGCGCGGGAGAGTCACGTTCAAAGCCGGGCTGAGGTATCCGAGACGGTTATAGCCACTCTGCCAATCGACAATAAAGGTGAGTCTCTCTGCCAGCGGTTGCTCCCACGCGGCGATCACACCTGCTTTCGTGCCCGCGTCTTTGCTCGCACCGACCAGTCTGTATGCTCCGCCCGTAAACTTTGGACCGTAGTTCGATCGGAATTTCTTGCTTGCGACTGAGTAGCACTGACCAAAAGTATCTGTGCCGGCGCGATGTGTGAGCGGCACAAACCAAAGACAGCCGACCGCCGCGGTCACGCCGTTTCCTTCGTTGTTATAGAACTGCCATTTCGCGTTCGGCTGAACTTCAACGGGCGCGCCGCCTCCGGGAACGCGCGTGTACGAAACATTCGCGCCGACTTCAAGATGGTGCCCCATGCCAACGACCGCGCGCGGAAGATAATTCGCAAATCGCGCATCGTCACGCTGCCAGGCATAGTTGGTGATGAAGTCCATCTCGACATAGACGCGCTTTGGCGCGACGACATCGCTGGAAGGCGCGTTCATGATCGACGATTGAGCGAAAGCGGAACTACCAAGACAGCACAGTAGAGCAATGCAGGGGATAATGAGTTTTGTTTTCATGCGTCCAGGTTTTGCTCGATGTGATGTGTGACTCTAGCTAATTTCCGCCAGAAAACTGTTTCCCGTGTTGAGTCTTAGTCCGAAATTCTCGGCAATCGTCTTGCCGATGTCCGACAGCGACTCGCGCGTGCCGAGGTCTACGCCGGCTTTCGCTTTTTTTCCATAAACGACTAATGGCGCGTATTCCCGAGTATGATCCGTGCCGCGATAAGTCGGATCATTGCCGTGATCGGCACTGAGGATAATGAGATCGTCCTCACGCATCGCCGCTTCAAGTTCCGGCCAGCGCGCATCGAATTCTTCCAGCGCCCGCGCATAACCCTCGGTGTCGCGCCGATGTCCGTACAGCATGTCGAAGTCAACGAAGTTCGAGAAGATCAAACCGCGCGTGTTGTCTCGCAGCGCGGCGATCGTCTGATCCATCGACTGCTTGTTGTTCTTCGCAATTAATTCTTGCGTGACGCCGGCTGAATCGTAGATGGATGCAATTTTGCCGATGCTCACCACGTCGAAGCCGTTTTCGCTCAACAGCGGCAGAAGATTCTCGCGCGGCGGTGGTACTGCGTAGTCGTGACGATTCTCGGTGCGAAAGAATGAACCCGGCTGGCCCAGAAATGGACGCGCGATGACGCGGCCGACTTCATGTTCGCCACGCAGCATGCCGCGGGCGATCTCGGAAATCTCGTACAAGCGATCGAGCGGAATCACTTCTTCATGCGCGGCAATTTGGAAAACCGAATCGGCTGACGTGTAAACAATCGGCTTGCCAGTCTTGACGTGTTCTTCGCCGAGGTCCTTGATGATCTCTGTGCCGCTGGCCGGAAAATTTCCGAGCACACCCGGCACGTCGGCCTTGCTGACGAATTCATCGATTACATTTTGCGGAAAGCCATTTGGGTACGTGGGAAACGCATGCTCCAGAATGATGCCAGCCATTTCCCAATGACCGGTGGTGGTGTCTTTGCCGTTCGACTTCAGCGCGCACTTGCCGTAATCGCCGCGAGGATTCGCGACCGCGGGCACACCATTGAGCGGACGAATGTTTCCTAGTCCGAGGCTCTGAAGATTCGGCAACTTCAACTGTCGGGATTCGCAGATGTGGCCGAAAGTATCTGATCCAGCGTCGCCCCATTCCGGCGCATCAGGCATCGCGCCAATGCCGGCGCCGTCGAGGACGATAAGAGTGATGCGATTGAAATGTGCCATCGAGATTAGGGACGATAAGTTATATAATCCGACCAATGGAAGCAAACGGAACCTACACTTTCACGATGCTCTTCGAGCCTGCGGAAGAAGGCGGCTTCGTGGTTACATGCCCGGCGTTGCCAGGTTTGGTTACTGAAGGCGATACGATGGAAGAAGCGCGAAGAATGGCGGAAGATGCCTTGCGAGGTTATTTGGAATCCCTGCGTAAGGATCGGTTGGCAATTCACAAATTCAGACGTAGTGACTAGTTACAGAACCGCGAGCAGTGGCGAGCGGATCATAAATTCAATTTTCGTGAAGTTCCTGTCGCCCGCTAAAGCGGGCTTTTGAAATTTTAGGGGCTTGGTTCCTGGGGTTACGGTCGCTTCGCTCGCTCACCCCAGGCTAAATTCTCTCGCCGCTTCGCGGCTGGTTGAGCTGGAATTCCAACGTTAGTTTTACGATCAAACTTCTTGCCGTTCCTGCTTACGGCCTCCTGCTTACTGCCTACTTTTCTTTCGGCGCGTAATAACCTTCGCGCGCGCGCACCTGACCATCTTTCACGCCACGAAGCTGCACCGTGATCTTGCGGAACTGGCCGTCGCGAGTCTTGTTCGAAGGATAGTAGCCAAGGCTGTACTGCGTGCCGATCTCATTTGCCACCGCGGCGAAGGCCGCGCGCGCATCCTGCAAAGTGGTCGCGGAGAAATTCTTGCCGCCGGAGTCACGCGCCATTTCATTCATTTCCTGTCGCGCCAGATTGTAGAGTCGTCGGCTGATGTCCATACGCTCGAATTGTCCGAGCCGGCAAAAATCCTGGTAGTCCTCTTTCTGCAGCATCGGCACAAACAGTTTGCGAAAACGTTCGAGTTGCTTTTCCGAAAGCGTCAGCCGCCCATCGTCTTCACAGTCTTTCAGCAGACGGTCTTCGACATAGTCTTCGGTGCTCATTTGAATGAAGTATGAGGCGACACCTGCGCGCGCGAGACTTGCTCGCGCATCATCGAACGTCGAGTCACTGCTGGAATCAACACCGTCAGTCAATGCCACGATTGCCCGCCGACCGCGCACCTCTTCACGCGGCGGTTCGCGAAAGATTCTTTTGCCGACCTGGCCGACCGCGTCATAGAACGGCGTGCCGTTGCTGGTGGTGAGCGCGTTGATTCCTTCTTCGAGAACTTCGCGGTTGTCAGTCAACGGAGACAAAAAGTCGACGGCTGCCTTTAGTTGGCCTTTGTCAGTCTTGTTTTTGAAGGCGAGCAACGCAATGCGATCTCCCGGACGCAAGGCACGCACGAAGGCTTTTGCCGCATCGCGGATTAACCCCAGATCGTCGCGGGTCGAGCCGGAGGTGTCCAGCAGCAAGGCGATTTCGAAGGGCGTCTCGGTGGTTGCGAAGTTCGTCAGACGTTGCGGTTGCCCGTCTTCCGTCAATGTAAAGTTGTCCTGACGCAAGCCGGCAATCGGATGTCCATTGCGATCAGTAACGACGGCAGGCACAGAAACCAATTGAGTGTCGACGCGGACCACATCGCCTTCATCAACTTCTTCGCTCGAATTTCTGTTTTGAGAATTGTTGCCGTTGCTCTGACCGACGGTGCGGGGCCGCTGATTAGTGTTTTGCGGCGGTTCGTGGTTAGCCGCCGTGACCGCAAAGGCGAGAAACACGGACAAAGCGACAATCAATGTGTGCAGCGCGATCCGCATTTTCTGATTGGTTAACCGATGCTGGGGTGACACAAATATAGCCGCAAACCGTACCGCAGAAAAGCGAAAAGAGTGAGTCCTGTGGCGAACGCCTTCCTTGACACTCTTTGCCGCTTTTCCTTACGATGACACTTCGTCGTGACGCAGTAAGTTCCATCGATTTTTGAAAACGGGCACGTATGTCAATGGTAGACGGCTTCCCTTACAAGGAAGAGGTTGGGGGTTCGAGTCCCTCCGCGCCCACCACTCATTGTCGACTGCCCATTTCCAATTGCCGATTTGAAGCATCACTCTGAAGTTTCATTCGCCAATCGGAAATCGAAAATCGGCAATTCCCATGCGGAGTCGTAGTTCAGTTGGTTAGAACGCCGGCCTGTCACGTCGGAGGTCGCGGGTTCGAGTCCCGTCGGCTCCGCCATTTTTTGAAGCGGCTGCTTTTCATTTGGAGAGCAGCCGCTTTTCGTTTTTCATCGCTTGGCTTTGGCCGGCGTATTTCGGTTCTTTGCTTTTTTCTTTGACCCGCCTGGCGGTGATGGTATGTATGTGATCATGCCTACTCCTATGAATTCCGTCTCACGTAACTTACTCGATTGCGTACAAGCAATCTCAATCGATTCAATAGCGTCGTTTCCATGTTGCTTTAAGAAGGTGTTCATACTGTCTTCCAGTTGCTGCATTTGCGGTGGACTTGTGCGAACGACTTGAGCGAAAAGTCTGACTTGCACCATAGTTGTTTCCTTCCGGCTGGTCTTTGTGGAGCACTGTGCTTATAACATGTACCAATAGATTCTGATCAGTGTTTTCGTATGCCAAATGCCGTAATGATTTCTGTTGTGGATGCCATCGAGACAGTGGCACGCGTAGTTCGAGCTCTTGGTACTCAACGTGTTGAGCTCAGCGATTGCGCAGGTCGAATTCTTGCCGAAGATATAGTCGCCGACACCGATCTTCCCCCGTTCGATCGGGCGCAGATGGATGGATACGCAGTGCGCGCGGCTGATGTTGCCAATACTCCAGCTCAACTGAGAATTGTCGGCGAGTCCGCGGCAGGTGCCGGTTGGCATCACGAAATGAACGCCGGTGAAGCGGTGCGCATAATGACGGGCGCGCCGGTGCCTGCCGGCGCTGACGCCGTACAGCAAGTCGAGTTGACTCGCGAGCCAAACGGCGCCGGCGTTGTCGAGATTCTCGAGCCGGTGGAGACTGGCCGCTCGATTGTGAAGCGCGCGAATGAGATCAAATCAGGCGAGACAGTCCTGCGCGCCGGCGAAGAAATAAACGCCCAGACGATCGCGACGCTGGCATCTTTCGGTTACGCCCAAGTCAAAGTCGGTAAGCGCCCGCGAGTCGCGGTGATGGCGACGGGCAGCGAACTCGTCGACGTCAACCAAAAACCTGGACGCGATCAAATCCGCGATTCGAACAACTACACCATCGAAGCTTACGCGAAGTCCGCAGGCGCGATCGTCGAGCGTTTGCCTTTGGCTGGAGATGACACCGAACAATTGAAACAACAAATGTCCGCCGCGGTTGAGAGATGCGACGTGCTGGTGACTTCCGGCGGCGTTTCAATGGGCGTCTACGACTTCACAAAGACGGCGTTCAGAGAGCTTGGCGCAGAGATATTCTTTGAACGCGTGGCTTTGCGTCCAGGCAAGCCGACTGTGTTTGGTCGCATTGGCGAGCCCTTGATCTTCGGATTGCCGGGCAATCCGGTTTCGGTGGCGGTGACATTCAATTTGTTCGTGCGCGCCGCATTGCGAGTCATGCAGGGCGCAACTGAAACTTCATTGCCCGAGGGGACAGCGGTCCTGGCGCGGGACGTGAAGGGATCCAAAGATCGCGAAAGTTATTTGCCGGCCGTGTTGCGAACTGACGAGAAGGGAACTCTGTTGGCTGAGCCTTTGAAGTGGGGCGGCTCTTCGGATTTTGTTTCCTTCGCGCGCGCGACAGCACTGATTAATGTGCCGGCTGATGTGAAAGTGGTTGTCGCTGGCACAGCTGTGGGTATTGTCAGGCTGCCAAGCTAGTGAACATGAACAGGGCAGGCATTTTTTTGGTCTGCTGTCTTGACACAACCGCTCGACCATTGGACATCACCCGGCAACGTAACGAGGACAACGTAAAACCACGCTTTGCTGATCTTGTTCATCTCGGTTTCGGATGCGACGGCTTTCTTCACCCACTCGTACAACTTCTCACCTGATAGCTTGGCTTCAACTTCTTCACCGGCTCTGATGCATGGTTGCGTTTTGTCGTGCCGACATCCCGCCACGTATGGAACTTGCGGAGGCGTTTTCATTTCAGGCAAGCGTAAGGTTATCTGAATTCCTACTATGTCGCGGTCAGACACGTTCTTGACGTGAAAGACAAGATCGCGCAGCCAATCCTCATCCGCGCTGAACGGCTGACCCAGGGTAATCGACTGCCCGTGCAATGTAATCTTCTCAATCTCAATTAGCTCGAGTTGCCGAACGATTTGATTCGGAGGTGTGGAGATCTCGTTGTGGCTACCAACCGGGTGGTCCGACCACTGCAAGACCTTCTGTTGATTTTGGGCGGGAGATCGGCTTGCTGTGATGAAAATGCAAACGTAACAGCAAATAAGAAAGCTCTTCAATCTAAACGGCGTGTTGCGTGGCATTGGCTGCGAGATTATTCTCTCGTCGCGGACAAATCAAAGGGATTGATGAGCAAACTCACACACATCGACGAACAAGGTCGCGCGCAGATGGTGGATACTTCGGCGAAGGAGCCAACCTTGCGACGCGCGGTTGCGTCGGCGCGCGTCTGGATGTCGGCAGAGACGATCGCTGCTATTCGGAACAATACGACCCCGAAAGGTGACCCACTCGAAACTGCGCGCCTCGCCGGCGTGATGGCAGCCAAAAGAACTGCGGAATTGATTCCGCTTTGTCATCCGCTGCCTTTGACTCACGTCGATGTGCGCGCGGAAGTTCGTGACGACGGCGTCCATCTCGAATCAGAAGTCAGCACGCGCGCGCAAACAGGCGTGGAAATGGAAGCGCTCACCGCTGTCTCAGTAGCCGCGCTCACCATCTACGACATGTGCAAAGCGCTGGACAAATCGATGACCATCACGGACATCCGCCTGGAACTAAAAACCGGCGGCAAATCGGGCGATTTCGTTCGCGGCAACGACGACGGAACAAGCTAACCGCGATTGACGTTCATTCAGGTGATGAAATACAGACTGGCACACGGCGCGCGACCGCAGGCAAAGACATTGCTCTTTGCTGCCGCAATCTCAGTCGCGCTTTGGTTCATTCCTTTCGCTGAAATTCTGGCTTATCCGTTCCGCATCTTTGTGACGTTCATACATGAAGGCGGGCACGCGATCGCCGCTTTGCTCACCGGCAACTCGGTTCTGAGTCTTAGCGTTTCGATGAATGGTGCCGGCGAGACTTACACTTCCCAGGGCGGAACGTTCTCCCAGATGTTTGTTTCCAGTGCCGGCTATTTGGGCGCGATGGCCTTCGGCGCGGTATTACTCGTGTTGATTCGCCGGGCGGCAGCGGCGCGAGTGATTCTCTTCGTTAGCGCTTTTCTCATCCTGTTTTTGACATTTGTCTTTGGTTTCCTCAAGCCAATCTTTTCGGGTCCGCCCGCATCGTGGTGGAGCGTCCCGTTCACCTTCATTGCCGGCGTCGTGATTTCTCTCGGGCTTTATGCGATCGGCCGCTGGACGTCGGAACGCGTTGCGCTCTTTATCGTCAGCATGATCGCGGTGCAGTGCATTCTGAACGCTGTGCTCGATTTGAAAACTGTATTTTTCCTTTCATCGCCTTTCGCGCCTGCCGTTCCGAACGACGCGGTGAACATGGCAAACGCGACCGGTGTGCCCGCAATGTTTTGGGCCATTCTTTGGATCGCTGTCGCGTTTGGAATGCTGCTACTCGCGCTGCGCGTTTATGTGGCGAAACGGGACCGCGCCTTTGACGCGCAGCAGGACCTGCCCTTTCAAGGCAAAGCGGAAGCATAGCGTCCAAGGCAATCGCCCGCTTTGATAATCTCGGATTGTGTCCTTTGTATTTCGCCGTGATGCAGTTCTCTCGTATGCTTCGCTGCGTCGATGCGACAATTGATCAAGAACCTCGACGCTGAATTCGCCGCTATTCACCGTACTTCCTGTGAGTTGATTTCGACGGTTTCGGCAGAATTGCTGTACGCGCGCGCTTCAGGCGCTTCGGCGGATTCGGGCGGCGAACAAATCTTACGTTGTGCGGCGGTGGTTGAGCAGAGTTTTGGCGGCCTGACGGCCAATCTTTGGGACGATCCGTTTGAATGGACGCTGCCTGAGACGCTTAACACGCCGGCGAAAATGCTGGAGTATTTAGGCGAGGTTGAGGATCTGCGCCATCGTGCATTTCTTGCCTTTGGCGATGATGCGGACCTTTCGAAAGAGATCATGACGCCCGCTGGCCGGACCGAGATTTTGCCTTTTCTGCTGGACACGCTGAACAGAGCAAGGCATCATCAGCAGCGCGCCCGCGTGGTCTTCGAGCTTCTCAAAACTGAACACTGAAAACTCGTTATGTTCTGTCCCAGATGCGGCCAACAACAAGCAACCGATTCGATGCGGTTTTGTTCGCGTTGCGGGTTCTCAATGGAAGGCGTCATGCATCTGCTGGCGAACGGCGGCATCTGGCCGCAGGTTCAATCCGGCGAGCAAAAAATATCTCGTAAACGCAAAGGCGTCATGCAAGGCGTCATTGTTTTTTTGGCTGGGGCTTTACTAGTGCCGGCATTCGGGGTGATGAGCGGTTTTTCAGACGGCCGCATCTCCGATGTCTTCGCGTTCTTTGCCGCTCTCACCGCCGTAATCTGCTTTATCGGCGGCATCCTGCGAGTTTTGTTCGCGGCGATTTTCGAAGAGGGAGCAAAGCCACAACCCTACATGACCGCGCCTTCGTACATGCCGCCGGCAGTGCCGCCGGCGCCGGCGCGCGTTTCGGCTTTACCCCCCGCGGCCGTGAACACGAATCCATGGCGGCAACGACCCGAGACGGCGGAAATTGTTCCGCCCACGAGCGTGCCGGATCACACAACCAAGCTGCTCGAAAAATCTGAAGAAAACAGTTGAGCCTCGAAGCCCGCCTGCGAGAGCGCATTCAGCGCGAAGGACCGATCAGCTTCTACCAATGGATGAAGGCCGCTCTTTACGATGAGCGCGACGGATACTACTGCGCGGACCGCATGAGGCAAGGAAGGCGAGGCGACTATCGAACGGCGCCCGAAACGAGTCCGCTGTTTGCCGCGACCTTCGGATCGTATTTCGCGAAGCTGTTTGCAGCACTTGGCTCGCCCAGGGAATTCGCGATCGTTGAAGTCGGGTCAGGCGGTGGCGATTTTGCGCATGGCGTTCTCACCAATTTGCGAGCTGATCATCGGCGCGTTTTCGACGCAACGACTTATCTGATCGAAGAAATTAGCGAGACTGCGGGCGCGCGGTGTATGACACGGCTCGCAGAGTTTTCGGATCGAGTCACTGTCAGAAGCCCGACCGGAAAGGAGGGCAACTTGCCTAAGCCTGCCCTCCCTGGCGGTCGGGCTTCTGACACCCTCACAGGAATTATTTTTTCAAATGAACTGATCGATGCGTTTCCCGTTCATCGCGTCGTGAGGCGCGCAGGTCGTCTGCGTCAGCTTTACGTCGGGTTGCTCGATCAGAGATTCGTCTGGGTCGAAGGCGATTTGGAACAGCCCGCCGCTGACTACTGCGAACGAATCGGTCTAGATCTACGCGAAGAACAGATCGCCGAAATCAATCTCGACGCTGAAACTTTCGTTGCGCGCGCGGCTTCGTTACTCGAACGCGGATATATGATCACCGTGGATTACGGCGCGGAGCGGAGTGAGTTGCTCAACTCGCTGGAACGCGCGCAAGGCACGGTGCGAGCATTTCGTTCGCACCAGTTCGCCGGTGATGTGCTGGCAACTCCCGGCGAACAGGACCTGACAACGACGATCGACTGGACCCAGATCATCGAAGCAGGTGAACGTTCCGGCCTGCGCACGCAGCGTTTTGAGCGACTCGATCAGTTTCTGATTGCCGAAGGGTTGCTCGAACGGATCGCTGAAATCGCCGGATCGATGACAGATATGGCTGAGGCGCTGCAACTCACAACCGGCGCGCGCGAGCTAATTCTGCCAAACGCCATGGCCGCATCTTTTCAAGTTCTGGTGCAGCGAAAGAGTCTCTGACACAGCTGACTCGAATTGACCGGGCGCTCCCGATTCTGCCGGCGGCTGGAGTTGTGCTCGAATTCTGATTGGGTACGCCCGCCTCCGCAAGCACGCCAGAGGCGTGCGCCCCCCCTCCTAACAAATTAGTTGACAAATGTGCTCCGCCGGGCGTATAAGCTCCTAAACACTTAGGAGACGAAAGAAATTGCCACGCACCAAAGCTGAACAGCTAACGCCGCTTGAGTTGGAAATTATGCATGTGCTGTGGGAAGAGGGTCCCGCCAACGTGCAGACAGTGCAGCAGAAATTGAAGCGGCCGTTGGCGTATACGACGGTGCAGACCATGCTCAACATCCTGCATCGCAAGGGCAAGGTGAAACGCAACTTGAAAGATCGAGCCTACTTTTATAAGCCAGTCGTTAGTCGCAGCCATGTCAACCGGCAGCACATTGGCGACATCATCGATCGTTTGTTTGGCGGCTCGGCCGAAAGCCTGGTGATGAGCCTCGTCGAAACAAAGCATCTCACGCCGGCGAAGTTGGCACGGTTGCAGCGGCTGCTGGAAAACAACGAAGAGAAGAAATGAGATCGCTGGCCCAAGTGGTACTGACTTACCTGCTGAACGCGACGTGGCAGGTCGCAGTCGTGGTCGCGTTTGCCATGTTGGCGCATTGGCTGTTACGTGCGGTCCCGGCTCGATTTCGGTACGTGTTGTGGGTGTTGACGCTGGTAGCCTGCGTAACTCTTCCCATGTTCGGTATTGTGAAATCGCGTCAGCTCTCCGAAGCTCGCGTGCCATCCGATACGCGTCGCGCGCCAGGACCAGTTGTCCTAACTAGAATCCTCACGCCGGGCGTCGAGATCGCTGACGAAAAAAACGTTGAGCAGATCTTAGCCGCCAAGGTGGCAAACCGACCGCTGATTTCCGGCTCGTCAATAAACCTTCCGGCGCGTCTGGCGTCGGCGCTGTTGTTCCTTTACGCAGCTTTCTTAGTTTTCAAGCTTCTGCTTTTGTTCCGTGCCTGGCGTCGGACGCAATCGATTGTGCGGGGCGCATTGGACACGCCGTTGCGCAAGGATCTGAAGCTAACAGTTGATCGCTGCGCAAGGCTCGTCGATGTCCCGCGCGTGCGCATCCTGCACTCGGCGGAAGTGCCGGTGCCGATCACTCTCGGTGTGGTCAATCCAATCATTGTCTTGCCGGAAAGGCTGCTGAAGGAAACGGATAGAGATTTGTTGTCGACCGCGATTGGCCACGAGTTCGTGCACATCGCGCGACGCGACTACCTGTGGAATTTGATTTTCGAAGCGCTTTATCTGCCGTTGTCTTTTCATCCTGCGGCGGCGGTTGTGCGGCGGCGGATTCGACAGATGCGTGAGCTTTGCTGTGATGAGACGGTGACGAAGAAGCTTTTGAACGCAGAGACCTACGCACATTCGCTGATGCGGCTCATTGGTTCTGCGCCGCTGTCACCGCAACTGATGTCGGATACAACTATCGGACTGAATCAATCAGATATTCTGGAGGTGCGAATAATGTCATTACTCAGTTCAAAGAACCGAAATCATCGCTCCCCGCGAATTTTATTAATTGCCGCGGCGCTCATCCTGTTTGCTCCGTGCCTCATGGGCGCGACACTGGCGCTCAGGCTGGATGTTTATGCTCAAGAGCGGACGCCAAGCGCGCAAGAGAACGAGGCGAAACAACAACTAGAAAAACTTGTGGAGTTGAAGCAGCAGGCGCGTGAATTGAACGAGAAGATGAAAGTCGCCGATGCGACGAACCGCCAGGAAATCGAAGCGCGGCTTCGCGAAGTGCAGAAAACCCTAGAAGAACATGAACGCGCTATGGCAGAGGGCCGCGACAAGCAAGAGACTTCTCAGCGGCTGCGCGCTTTACTCGGTGAATACGAAAGAACCAAGAGTCCGCCGGACGCTGAAACGCTGAAGGCGATGGAAAAAGAGCTGGCTAGCCTCGAATCTATTTATCCGCGCGATGAGGCGCTCGTGCGCGAAACGAAGGAGAAACTGACCCTGCTGGAAAGTGCCGGTCAGGACCGCAAAGCCAAACTGATCTATCGCGTCGAACCGGACTACACGTCCGACGCCCGCGAAAAACAGATCAAGGGCACAGTCTTACTTGGACTCACAGTCGGTCACGATGGCCTGCCGCAAAGCATTCAAACCAAGAAGTCGTTGTTTCCGTCGCTGGACGAGTCAGCGGTCAACGCCGTTCGCAAATGGCGTTTCGAGCCGGCGATGAAAGATGGCCAACCCGTCTCGATGTACATGCTGGTGGAATTCTATTTTGCGCCGGACGCGCAGCAGACTGACCTTCGCGGAATAGAAGAACGCGAAAAGACTGAAGCGAACCGGGACTATGCTGAAGAAAGTGGTGACGTGATCACCGCGCGACGCAGCAAGGAGCGCCAGGAAGAGGAACAAACTGAGCGCGAACGGCGACAGTCGGAACTGACGCGCGATGCCGTGGTTCCGATGGATCGCGCGATTCAAATCGCCACGAGCCAGGTGCCGGGCAAAGTGTTAGCGTGCAGCCTTGGGCGTGACGGCGTCAGTATCTTCTATCACGTGGTAATCGTCGCTGGTGAGGGCAATCAAACGTCGGCGACTGAAGTCTGGGTCAGCGCGACGGACGGTCACATCATCAAGACGGAAAAGGAAAAGGAAAAGAGACGGGCCATCTCAGGCGGCGCGCTGAACGGCAAAGCGTTGAGTCTGCCGGACCCTGAGTATCCCGCAATCGCACGCGCCGCTCACGCCTCGGGAACTGTCATAGTTGAAGTCGTGGTGGATGAGCAGGGAAGCATTGCCGGCGCGCGAGCTGTCTCGGGTCACCCGTTGCTGCAAGCCGCGGCGGTGAATGCTGCGCGTCAGGCGAAGTTTACGCCGACTTTATTGCAGGGAGAGCCCGTCAGAATTAGCGGCTACCTTACTTACAACTTCGCCGCGCAATAGCCAAGGCTGATCATCTGAAAGCTCACTTGAAGGAACGATTCAACAGTTACCTTCCTTCATGAAAAAAGGCGGCCAGCCCGGCCGCCTCTTTTTTTGTCTGTGGTCAGAAGTCCGATCGTCAAGAGCAACAAGCGACCCGAGTTGCGTTGGAATCTAAAATTGCCCGGCGCTGGACCGGCGCGTTCGTGCCGTAGGCACGGCAGCTGGCTCGGTTTGAAGTGGCACGCGCATCTTGCGCGTGGTTTCACGGGCGGGACGCCCGTGCCACTTAGTCAAACTGAACCAGTGCCGTAGGCACGAAATGTTTATAGAACGTGAAGCCCCTGTCTTGTGCGAATTGGAGCGAGATGCCCGGCATCCCGCTCCAATTCGCTAATCAAAGAGATTGGCGTTCGACTATAAATATTTCGCCGCTACGCGGCTGGTGTGCTGTGGCAAAGGTGGAGCTAGAAGCCACAATGACGTCATTCGCGAATATTGTCGCGTTGCCCTCCCTCACGGTCGGGCTTCTGACACTCCCTCAGTCACGCGATATTTTTCCTTCTCTTTCTCGCGCTGCAGATAGGGAATGCCTTTCTCCATCCACTCGGGCGCGGGTGCGCCTTTCAAAAAGTGGTCGAAGAACTCCTGCATGCGCCGGGTGTAATCCTTCTGATTGATCCGCTTGCGCAGGCCGTGCTTCTCGCCGTTGTAACTGAACATGTAGGCCTCTTTGTTCAATCGTCGCAGAGCGAGATAAAACTCAATGCCCTGATACCACGGCACCGCATCGTCTTCGTCGTTATTGATCAGCAGCAGCGGCGTTTGAATCTTGTCCGCATGGAAGACCGGTGAGTTCTCGAGATATCGCATCGGGTATTCCCAAAGCGAACCGCCAATGCGCGACTGCGAGTGCTCATATTGAAACTGTCTCGGCAGTCCTGTGCCCCAGCGGATGCCACTGTAAGCGCTGGTCATATTGGCCACGGCCGCGCCGGCTTCGGCGGCTTTGAAACGGTTCGTCTGCGTGACCATGTAAGCGATTTGATAACCGCCCCAACTGTGACCCTGGATGCCGATATTGTTTTCGTCGACAAAGCCACGATCGACAACGGTCTGCACGGCAGGCAAGACGCATTGCAGAGCATCGCGGCCGGGATAACCCGTCTTGTAGACGATGTCCGGCATGAAAATCAGATAGCCGTTGCTAACGTAGTAAGTCGGATTGATCGAAGTACCCGGTGCCGGCGAACGAAACTGGTGCAGGCCTTCCGTCAGCCGCTCATAAATGTAAACAATCATCGGGTACTTCTTTTTCGCATCGAAGTTGTCAGGTTTCAACAGCAAGCCTTTCAAAGGTACGCCATCAGTGTTGCGGTAATTCACCAGTTCCGCTGTGCCCCAATTGAAAGGCGCCCTTTGCGCGTCGCCATCGGTTACCTTTTTCGGATTCTTGAAATCGAGACTGCTCACCCAGATGTCGGGAAACTGATCGAACCGCATCGATGTAAAGATCACTGCATCGGCGTCTTTAGCTTTTGTGGGTACGTTGAATGCCTTGTGATCCATGATCAACTTTTCAGGCAAGCCCCCACCGATACGATCGCGATAAAAGCCTTCGTCGTATGTGTCCTGATTTTGAGCGCGCAGCAGCAGAGGTTTCGCCGGATCAATTGAGCGCTCTTTGGGATCCAGCCGCACGTAACGAAACTCAATCTTGTCGCGGCGGCCTACCCCGTCCGTCAAATTCTTTGCGCCGCTTCCATCGGGCGACACCTGCCACACGTCGAAGCGGTCGTAGATCAGCACTGACACGTCGTCTTTTGTCCAGCCGGCCAGGCCGTAAGCGTTCGGCAGTTCGGGCGTGTCGTTGTCTTCGTTGAAGAAATTCACGCCGAGACTCTTCGTCAGATTAACTTTCGCGCCCGTCGCGATTGAATACGAATTCCAATCCTTCCCGTCGAAGTAAACCGCGTACTTGGCTCCGGGTGAAAGCGAAACATTGAAGCGCTGCTTCTGCGCGACCAGTTTTCGCGAACCATCTTCGCTATTGACGAGGTAAACATCGGTCATCCCAGGATCGTAATCACTCGTGACGCGATAGGCGCGATTGTCTGAGCCGATCGCCAGCCGGCCATCGTTGGAAGCGGTGAGCGACTCCATCTTTTCGTCGGCGAGCTGCACAAACTTCTTGTCCTTGACGACATAGACTGCGCGGTACGATCGCTGCCGCTCCTGTTCCGCGCGCACTTTTTGAATGGGCTGGATGTAATCGTCTTTCCAATGCCACAGGTCGACCATCACCTTTTCGTCGGCAGGAAGATCGTCGTCGGCGGATTTCTCGGGTTCAGGCGGCGGCGAAGCCCCCAGGAACAGTCGAGATCCGTCGAGCGAAAAACTCAAGTTTGCTTTGTCGCTCACGACGAAGTCTTTGCGGAAGCCGGGTGAGGCGTTGGAAACGACTTCGGTGGCGATTGGCGCCAGGGTATCCGTGGCGTGATTGTTTGCACCCTCCCTGACGGTTGGGTTTCCGCTGCCACTATTTGCGATGGGCGCCCCGCTTGCGCGCTCCCACAGATATACCTTGAACTTTGGTTGTTTCGATGTCTGGTCGTCGCGATCGCTGATGAACGCCAGTTCAGTCTGCTCTTCATCCCAGGTGAGTTTCTGATACTTACCTTTGCCCGAGAGAACCGCAACCGGCGCTGCATCGCTTGCCGTTGAAACTATGTAGACGCCGTTCGTCTCTTCATTCTTTGATGAAACCGTAAAGGCGAGCGTCTTCGCGTCCTTGCTTAAGCTGTAGTCGAGCACGTCATTGAAAGTGCGGTCGGTGCCCGTCGTTGTGTTTCGCAGAACGAGATCGCTGCCATAATCCTTCTTGCTGCCGCGGCCGGAGCGTCCTGTTTGCGGAGCTTGCGCTGAATCGTCAGTGTCTTCAAAACTTTCGGGTGGATTCGCTGGACTCTCTTTCGCGGCGCCGTCTCGCGCCGGAGGCGGCGCGGATTTAGCTTCCATCAAGTAAGCAATGAATCCGTTGCCATCTTCGGGCACCTGAAAGTTCTTCACGCGTTCGACCTTGGCGACCTGCCCATTCGAAAGATCCATCATGCCCAAAGCGTTTTTCGGCATTTCTTCGGGCCGCTTCTTCTCCTTCTTTGCCTTGTTCAATTCGGCTTTATTTGGCTCGATGCCGAATACGACGAACCGAGAATCCGTTGTGAAGACTGGCCGAACGAGCCGCGCTTGCTCGGCGATAATCTCTCCGGAATTCGGCAGGGAAATGTCCGGCGGTGGCGCCGGTGGCCGATAGCCGCGCGGCGCGCGCCATTCCTCACCGGTCGAAACATTGCGGGCGACAATCTCGCTGTCGGCGTCCTGCGCCATGTAGGCGTAGGCGACGAACTTGCCGTCGCGCGAAATCTGCGGCGACACAATGGATCGCCACGAGTCGTAGTCAGCATGAGTCAACGCGCGCTTGGGGGTTGTGACCTGCTGTGAGCGAATCGGCACGACGGCCAACGCAACCAGCGCGACTAAACAGACGACAGATACACCCTGTCTGAACACCTTTGAACAGTGGTTCATGATTCACCTCACAAATTGGAAGCGTTTGCGTGCGAGCGCACGCCGCGATTAAAACAACTGGAACTTGATCGTCAGATACTTCTTCGGGTTTTGGCGAAAGTCATACATTAGCTTCACGCCTTCTGATGAAAGGTTGTTGACGTTGTTGTAAAGCGCTTCGTCGGTAATAAGTTTGCCGAGCGTGCCTTCGCCGCGCTGCGCGCCCGCAACCACATTGTCGACGCGTTCGGCGGTCGTGTTGAAGCGGGCAATCGCGGCGCGCGCGTCATTGTAGATCGCTTCGTCTTTCACTAAACGGCCGAGCGTGCCATGTCCCGCGTTCACATCAGCGACAATCGAATCGATCTGATCCATCGAGTGATTCACCCGATCCGCAAGCCGATTGACCTTGTTGTAGAACTCGTCGCTGGCAATAAATTTTCCGGCTGAACCGCGTCCGGCGTTGATATCGTCAGAAAGCTTTTTCAGATTTGCAGCGATGTCGTTGGCATTGTTGTAGAGTGCATCGTCGTAGATGAACTTGCCGGCCGAGCCTTTGCCGCTCTTAATTTGTTGAGCCAGATCTTCAGCGTCGCGAATCGTAGCGTTCAGGTTGTTGTAGAGTGATTCGTCATTAAACAGACGGCCCACCGTGCCTCTGCCGGCGCGCACGTCTTTGACGACCGCGTTCAATTCATCAGACAGTTTGCTGAGACGTTCGGCCAAATCTGTTCCCCGCGTGGCCAAGTCTGCCATGGTGTTGCCGGGCGTGGAATTCAGGATGTCGTTCTCGCGAACTGGCTGGCCAAGTGCGCTGCCGGGCGTGATATTCACAATCATCTCGCTGCCCAAAAGGTTTGGCGACGTCTGTTGCGCCATTGAGTCGTTGCGAATGCGATCGGTTGCCGGCACGCCGTCGATCGTGCTGTTGATGGTCAAAAAGACTTCGATTTTCGGCGGATTCGGTCCGGGGCCGACTTCGGACGCGGTCATCAAGCGAATGCGATCCACTTGGCCGATGCGCACGCCTGCCAGCCGCACTTCTGATCCCTCGCGCAATCCGTTGGCATCGGTAAAGCGCGCGCGCAGGTGCAAGTGACGCGCAAACGGATTGAGGTTGCCCGATGCGTTCAGGATCAAAACGATGAGAACGGCAATGGCAATCAAAACGAGCAAGCCAACACGCAGCTCGCCCAAACCGATTTTGCTGGATCGTGCCATATCAAAAGCAAGGCAAAAGTAAAAAAGCAAAAGGCAAAATGATTATCGCGACGAGCCGGCCAGGGTCCCGACCTTTTACTTTTTCCTTTGTCCTTTTTCCTTTCGTTAATGTCCGCGCAGAAACTTTTGAATGTATGCCTCTTCGGACCGCCGCAAGCTTTCGTCAGTGCCGCTGAAGATAATCTCTCCATCGCGCAACATGATGACTTTGCTATTAATCAGACAGAGCTTTTCGCCTTCTTTTTCAAATACGACCTCGCCCGCTTCGTTGACGACCGCGTATTCCGAACAGAGGTAATCAAGATTATTCATTTCGTGCGTCACGAAAATTGAAGAAACATCCTCGAGGTCGCGCAGCTTCATCGCCAATTCGCAGATCGTGCGCGCGGTGGGGGGATCGAGTCCGGCTGTCGGCTCGTCGAACATTACAATCTTCGGATCACCAACCAGCGCACGGGCAATGCCAACGCGCCGGCGCATGCCGCCCGACAACTCTGACGGCATTTTGTCGATGGCGTGTTCCAGGTTGACGAAGCGCAGCATGCGGCGGACTTCACCTTCCACCTCTTCTTCAGGCACTGCCTGCTCGTGCAGCTTGAAAGCCACGTTGTCGTAAACCGAAAGCGAGTCGAACAGCGCTCCTTCCTGAAAGATCATGCCGATCTTCTTGCGCACCGGCACCATTTGGACTTCCGAATAGTTGGTGATGTCTTCCCCATCGACCAGCACCTGGCCGCTGTCGGGCTTGAGCAATCCGAGCACCAACTTGATCGTCGTTGACTTACCGCAACCGGATCCGCCGAGGATGATTTTTGTCTCACCCTTCATGACTTTGAAACTCAGATCGTTCAGCACTTTGCGATCGTCGAATTCGATTGTGACGTTGCGGAACTCGATGGCGGGCACCGCGCGGTCGGCGTCATCGACTTCGCGAAACGTCGACTCTGCGGCCAACGAACTGACCTGATTGTCTACCTGATCGATTGAATCTTGCGTCATCATGGCGCGGTACCCAGAATAAGTTGCAGCGCTTTCGCGAGAAAGAAGTCAGCGACGATTACTATAATCGAAGCTGTGACGACGGCGGAAGTGGTTGAACGGCCGACGCCGACCGTGCCGCCTTCGGTTTTCAATCCTTTGTGACAGGCAATCGTACCCATCAATAACGCGAACACCAGCGGTTTTACCACGCCGCCGATAATGTCGTCCGTTTGAATCCCATTGCGGACTGAGCCAGTGAACATCGCTGACGGCAGGCCGTAAAGGAACGTCGAAACCGCCCAACCGCCCATGATCCCAATGGCATCCGCGATTATCGTCAGCAGCGGCAGGGTAATGACCAGCGCCACGATCCGAGGCGCGACGAGCTTCCGAATCGGGTCGGTGCCGAGCGCGCGCATGGCGTCGATTTGCTCAGACACGACCATCGATCCGAGTTCGGCGGAAATCGCCGAGACCACTCGGCCAGTCACCATCAACGCCGTCAACGTTGGGCCGAGTTCGCGAATCAACGAAACGCTGACCAGGTATCCCAATTGATCGACTGCGCCGTACGACGCCAGCGTCTGATAGGTTTGCAGCGTGAGCACGCCACCGGTGAAGAACCCGGTCAGCATGATGATCGTCATCGAGCCGACGCCGATACTGTCCATCTGCGCCAGCGTTTCCGGAATGTACCGCGGCTTGCGGAAGAGTCCGGTGGCGGCACGCGCAATCAGCAACGCCATCTCTTGCAGTTCGAGCAACAGGCGCGTGAAGATGTTCATGCTTAAGTCAGCGGACCGCTTTTAACGTTAGTTGCGTGGTTCTATGAAGTCACAAGGCAGGACTTCTGAGTGTCGCTCTACCTGCGTCGCTGCCCGACACCCAATACCCAACACCCGACAGCCAATTAAGACGAGCGGCCTATAATGCGCAAACCGACGGAGTTGCGTCAAGGTTGGTTTCGCCGGAAGTAAAAGAAAAAGCCGACCCATTATCAATGAGTCGGCCCGGGAAAGTCAGCAAATGGCAGCTAAGGCCGTCGTTGCTGTTGTTGTCGCAAGAGCCTGCGCTGCTGCTGTGGAGTTAGCGCATTGGGGTTTTGGCTGCGCTGCCCGGCATTTGGTCGCCGCTGCAGTGCGCCCGGCCCCGGCTGCTGGTTACGGCGAATCATCGCCTGTTGGCGCAGCTCGCGAAGCTTTACTCGTTGCTCTGGCGTCAGAACTTGCAAGATGCGAGATTCCGTCAAAGAGCGAAGACGGATTGTGTTTGCTTGCGCATCCGCAACTTCTTTCGAACGCTGCGAAATCAGAGTTTCGTCGGGAGTGGGGGATTGGATCGCTTCTCTGAGCGCTCGCTGAGCGGTGCGCAATCTGAAATTCGCGGCCTGCCTTTCATCTTTCAGCTCAGCATTGATTGAACGAATCTTCTGAACTTGATCTGAACTGAGATTCAGCGGCCCGAGCATCTGATCGGCTTGGTTCGTTTGCGTCTGAACCGTGTCGCCGGTTTGTTGTTGTTCACCCGTTTGAGCTTGGATCGAACCGCTCACTGTGAGTAGCAACGCGCCAACGCTTATGAACTTTAAGAGTGTGTTTGGGGCTAGCTTCATGATTGCACCATCCTTCATGACCGTTACTGATTAGGCTGATCCGGTTGTTCAGGCAACACGAACGGGGTCTCTTCCTCGCGCGCTTGAATCAGACCAAGATCGGCGGCGAGCTGCACGCGTTCTTCGCGCGTCAATCTATTGCGTGGCCTTGTCCGGCCGGAATTTGCCGCAACTTGAGATGGCGGTTCTGGCTGACCGGATGATTCTTTCGGAGTTTGAGTACCAGAATCCTGATTTTTTTGCGCCTGATTAATTTGCGCTACACGCTCGGCCACCTTTCTCTCAACCGTCTGCTGGAATTGCTGTTCAGTGTATTTCGCTTCATCGCTGACCTTCGTAGTTGGCTGTCGCCACATTCGTGACACTGCGAACAGGAGCAGCGCGCAAAGCAGTAGACCTGTAAACGCAATCGCACCGCGCAACCACAAAGGCGAAACGGTGAAGAATTCACGTAACGCCGCCAGCGCCGGCAACTTTCGCTGATGCTGCACAACGCCCGGAGTTGCGAATGAAATGTCTCGCGATGGCTGCGGTGCGGCAATCGATCCAATCGCTTCATTGCGCCAGGCAACGATCGATTCATGCACGCCGTTGAAGACGTTGAACTCAGCACGACATGCATCACACTGTCGCATGTGACTCGCGAAGTCGCGCGCTTCCTCAGCCGTCGCTTCGCCGTACAAGTAAGTCACCAGGTCTTCCGCTCGATGACAAATTGGTCGCTCGTTGTTTTCCATGACAACCTCTTACAAACGGTCGCCGGACAAGTCCGGCTGTTAAACTTTCGCCTCGCCGAATTTCTGTAAACGCATCTGCAACTGTCGCAGCGCTGTGTACAGCCGGCTCTTGACCGTGCTCAACGGCACATCCAGCACGTCTGAAATCTCCTGAAACGTCAACTCCTCGAATTCTTTCATCACCACAACCTGCCGCAAGTCTGCCGGCAGCGAGCAGACGGCCTTGCGCACTGCCGAACTGACTTCTCGATATTCCGCCGTGCGTGCCGGCGAAACGTCCGCAGGCAAGGCGAAAACGGCCGCGTTCTTTTCCGCCTCGTCTTCAAGCGCCGTCTCGCTTCTGACTTTCGCGCGCCGCTGTCGCGTGATGCATTGGTTGACGGCGATCCGATGCAGCCACGACGAAACTTTTGCTTCACCGCGAAACCCGCGCAGATTGCGAAACGCCGCGAGAAACGTTTCCTGCGTCGCGTCGCGGGCGTCATCTTCGCGGCCGAGCATGCCGAACGCCAAAGCGAAAATCCGGCGTTCCCACCGACGCACAATCTCGCCGAACGCCTCCGGGTCGCCCGACAAGGCACGTTCAACCATCTGTTCGTCAGTCGTGACCGTTTCCATTCGTCGTGCCCGCCCCGGCCGCGGGCCTTCCAAATGCGCGCACTGAACAACTTGTGCGCTCAAATCTTTAGACGCCGGGGACTTCCGGCCAGTTGAGAAAGTATCGCACGGCAGGCTAGCCCGACAGCGGATTTCAGTGACCGAGGCCGATGAAGGGGTGATATTCGACCAATTTGGCGCCTAATTCAAACTATTTCAGCAGTTAAATATTGGCAAAACTGTTGACACTTTGCGCAACCAACGTCTAATCTCGACGAAGAGGTCTGCATTAGGCCTCGTCCGCGCCCTCGGACTGTCCAATCCTCTCGTCTTTCGACCTGAACTCAGTTCCGTCTTTTCGTGTTCGAACGTCTCCGCCGAATTCGCCTCCTGTATGTCGTGCTGGCAGTGTTGCTGCTGGTGGGGCTTCTTCCGCTTGCCGTTGCCGGCACAATGGTGTCGCGTCGTAGCGCGGCTGAGTTGCGCGCGATCGAAGGCCGCTACCAGGCGCAACTCGTGCAAGGCAAGGCGCGCCAAATCGAATTGTATGGTCAGCGCTATCGTGATGTCGTCACCGGATTAGCACGCGCATTTGAAATCGCCGGCGGCATTCATTCCCTCACGGACTCAGGTTCTGATCAGCGTCTGCAGCGAACGCTTCAGGATGATCCGAATTTGATTGCGCTGGCAATCTGTCCCGTCAGAGGCGAGATTCATCGCGCCTTTCAACCCGACCTAATTCGCAAGGAAGAGGTCGATCAGCGCATCACTGATGTGCTGGCGCGTATGAGCGGTCGCGGCGTGATTGTGGGTCGCCCACAAATTATTCGTTCGGGCCAGGAGATGGGTCTCACGATTGCGGCGCCGGTGATGGATGGCGATCAGATCGTTGCGGCTGTGGTCGCCGTCGTTTCATTTCAAGAAGCTTTCAAGACCGTTCAGTCTTCGTCAAGCAAAAGCGCGCGCGAAATGTTGGATGCAGGTCTGCCTGTCGTCTTCGTGGTCGATCAAAACGGCAAAGCGGTGGCGCATCCGGATGCCGCAGTTGCATTTGCCGAACGTCCAATGACGGATATGAAAGTGGTCCAGGATTGGCTCGAGTCTGGCTCGCAGGTGCAATCGGCGCTGTCGCCGTTTTCGCTCGATCGCGACGGCAAATCGATTTCCATGCTGGGTTCGTATGCGACGGCTGAGTTGGACCATAATGCTTTGCTCGGCGTCATCGCGATTCAGGACGAGTCAGCGGCGCTCGCCTCAGTCCGCGACATGCGCAATCAGGTTTTCTTTGTCAGCCTGCTGGCAGCGATGCTGGCGCTCGTCTGCGGGTTTTATTTTGCCGATAAACTGACGCGCCCGGTGCGCGAGTTGGCCGCGGGCGCGACGCGCATTGCCGGTGGAGACTTTTCGCAGCGCGTGAAAGTTCTCGGCCGCACGGAACTGGGCGAACTCGGTACGTCATTTAATCGGATGACCGATCAGGTTGAGCGCTTCATTCAGGATTTGCAGCGCTCGGCTGAAGAGAACCGCGAATTATTTCTTGGTACCGTGAAAGCTTTAGCGGCGGCCATCGACGGCAAAGACCCTTATACCCGCGGCCACTCGGAACGAGTCTCGCGGTTTTCGGTGGCGACGGCAGAGGGGCTCGGCCTCGGTGAAGACGAAATCGAGAAGATTCGCGTCAGTGCTCTGCTGCATGACATCGGCAAAATCGCGATCGACGATCGGATCTTGAAGAAGCCCGCTGCGCTCGACGATCGCGAATTCGAAATCATGAAGACGCACCCTCAACGTGGATACAAGATCATGTCGCAGATACCGGCCATGCGCGAATTCCTGCCCGGCATGTACATGCACCACGAAATGATTAACGGCATGGGATATCCGCAAGGTCTGAAGGGCGACGAATTGCCGATGCAGGCGCGCATCGTTTCCGTGGCCGACACTTTCGACGCGATGACTACTGAACGTCCGTATCAAGCGGCAATGGAACTGGAAGCAGCGTTAACGCGCCTGAAGAGTTTCGTCGGCACGCGTTACGACGCGCGCGTGGTTGCCGCATTCATCGCGGCCTGCGAAGCCGGCAAGATTCGTCCGGGTGTTATGCGTATAAATCGGAAGCAAAGCGACTACGTCGGAGCTGCGGTTCCCACAATACCGATCGCGCCAACGTCAGATTCGATTCTCGCGGTTAGCTAGAGATTCTCTCAGCCCATTTTCAAGAGGCCGTGCCGTCAATTCCCTGGCGTCGGCTGACGTGTGCGCGTCACACACGTATAATCGAAGAAAAAGGATTGCAAGGAAGTTCTGAATGGCATTTTGGCGCAGAAAAAAAGATCAGTTTATCTCGCTCGGGTTGAATGCTCCGACAGTCGAGGAGCCCGCGGCAGAAAAATCGGCGATCGACGAAGTCCAGCCGGAGAAATTAGCGCTCGTCGCGCCGCCGACTGAAGATCCGGCGCCGGTGGTGACACCTTGGCAGACATCGGTGCTCGGTCTCGATCTGTCGATCGAACAGCTTCAGGCGCGCGAAGCGGCGCTCGAGCAGGAATTCTCGGCGCGCTTTCGGCGCGCAGTCTCGGCAACGCGCGAATCGCTGTCGCAAAGAATCGACAATGTGTTTGCCGGCGCGAAACGAATTGACGCGGAGCTGCTCGACGAGTTGGAGGAGGCGCTCATCGCCGCGGACATTGGTGTGCCGACCACGTTGCACGTACTGGAAACCGTACGGCGCGGCATTAGCCGCAAAGAGATCGACGACATCGAAAAACTGAAAGATGCTATCAAGTCCGAATTGCTCTCGATACTTCAGGGCGCGGAAGAGCACGGTGTCGCATCGGAAACCAGCGTGCCGGAGAGCATCTCGCCTTACGTGATGATGATTGTGGGCGTGAACGGTGTCGGCAAGACGACAACGATCGGGAAGCTGGCCCAGCGAATCAAGTCGGAAGGCAACGATGTTTTGATTTGTGCCGCTGACACGTTTCGCGCAGCGGCGAGCGATCAATTGGCGATTTGGGCCGAACGTACGGGCGTGCCTTTGATTCAACAGAAGCAGGGAACGGATCCTGCGGCGGTGCTGTTCGATTCGATGAAGGCCGCAAAGGCGCGTGGCTCAGATGTTTTGATCGTCGATACCGCGGGACGGCTGCACAACAAGTCGAACCTGATGGCGGAACTCGAAAAAATGAAGCGCGTGGCGGGCCGCGAAGTTGAAGGCGCACCGCACGAAACGCTTCTGGTCGTCGATGCGGTCACGGGACAGAACGGATTGGAACAAGCACGGCAATTCTTGAAAGTTGCTGGCGTGACCGGGATCGTTTTGACGAAACTCGACGGTACCGCGAAAGGCGGAATCGCCGTGGCGATTGCAAAAGAGCTTGGCTTGCCGATTCGTTACGCGGGCATCGGCGAGAAAGTTGATGACCTTGTGGTCTTCGATTCGGAGCAGTACGTGAATAGCTTGTTCAATTGATTCTCTGTGCCTCGGCGGTGATAGTAGCTGGCGGGTTGATTCACCACAGAGACACTGAGCCCTCACAGAGACACGGAGGAGAAGCGCCAGACATGAACGGACTCTTCACTCTTCCTCCCACCGAAAAACGAAAACAATATGAATTGCGCGCGCTCGCGCTACGTGATTTCGCCGGCGTCGCTGAGGAAGAAGCGCTCGATCCGTTCGCGCTCGCCGAATTCGCGCGTTTGCTGGTCGTTGATTTTGATCAAATCAAAGGCCTGTCCGATGAAGCGCGCGAACATTTGCTCGGCGCGGGCACAAACGAGTGGTCAGGCGGCGCATCTTCACAGCCTTTACCGAACGGGTGGCGGCTGGTGATTTTGAATCCGGTGCAGGGAATTCATCGCAACCGCGCGACGCTGATGGAAGAAATCTCGCATGTGTTTCTGGGACATAAGCCGAATCGTTTGGCGGTCGCAGTCGATGATGTTGAGACATCTGGAAAAAAGAGAAAAGAGAAAACTCGCCCTGAATCCATTGCAAGTTCTCACCCCGGCCCTCTCCCACGGGGAGATGCGAAGCAAGTCCTCGCGCGCGACTACAACAAGTCAAACGAAGAGGCTGCATACGCGATCGGCGCGGCAGCGCTCGTTCCCTACGCGGCCTTGCGCAAATTAGTTTTCGATGGCCGCACGGCGGATCAAATCGCGCGTCGCTTCGGCGTCAGCCGCCAACTCGTCGAATACCGCATCAAAGTCACTCATCTTTGGTCAGCGTACAAAGCTCTTTCAGGCGCACCCGCGCACCACGTATAATAAAAAAGCTTGAGACCGCGAAACTCGCGCTCAAGCATTCTTTATGGCTCAAGCGATCCCCAAAGGCACTGTCGGTTTGTCGGTTGTCGATAAGCTGCGCATGCTGCTCGACATCACCAAGACCATCAGCCGTTCGCTCGATCTGCAGGAAGTTCTGGATCTGGTGATGGAGACGCTCGACTCGCTGATTCCCTACGACGCGGCCGGCATTTATTTGGTGAAACACATTCGCCAACCCGATTGGCAGGCCGGCGACGAGGAAACGACTGTCTTTCACACCGAAGCCGTGCGCGGTTACGACATTGCCGACATGCAGGAGTTGCACCTAAAAATGGGCGAGGGTCTGATCGGCCACGTCGCAGTTAGCGGCAAGCCGTTCATTTCGCCAGACGTGCGCAAAGAGCCGCGATATGTAAATGCGCGGGCGCGCACGCGCTCAGAGATGGTGGCGCCGATCATCTCGAATGAAGAAGTTATCGGTGTGTTCGATCTGGAAAGCGACGAACTGAATGCTTACGCGAACGACGATCTTGAAGTGTTGATGCTGCTGGCCTCGCAAGTTGCGATCATCATCGAAAAGGTGATGCTGCACGATCAATTGATCGAAAAGCAGCGGCTCGAAACTCAACTGGAAGTCGCGCGACAGGTCCAGCTTGAACTGTTGCCGGCGCGCGATCCGCAGCTCGCAGGGTTCGATATCAGCGCCTACAACTTTCCCACCGAGGAAGTCTCCGGCGACTACTACGATTGGGTGAAGATCCACGACGACCAAATCGGCATCGTCATTGCGGACGTTTCCGGCAAAGGCGTTCCGGCCGCCTTGTTGATGGCTTTTCTGCGCGCCAGTTTGCGGGCTGCTTCGCATATCGGCTATGCGCCGCAGATTTCGATGTCCAAAGTGAATTATCTTTTGTGGGAGTCAATCGAGCGCAACCAGTTCGTCACCGCGTTTTACGGAATTCTAGATGCGACGAACCGCACGCTGGCGTATTCAAATGCGGGACACAACCCGCCGATGTTGATCGATCTGGACGGGCAGGCGCACTTCGAAGATCGTGGCGGCGTGCCGCTGGGAATGTTTCGCGATTCGCGTTACTACGAGTACTACGCGACCATTCAGCCGGGACAGATTTTGGTGCTCTACACCGACGGTGTGACCGAAGCGATGAATCCAGGTGGCGAAGAATATGGCCGTGATCGTTTGGCCGATGCTGTGCGTCGGACACGCGATTTACCGGCTCGGGAAATGATCGACGCCCTCCATCGGGATCTGATGACATGGACTGACGGCCAGGGCGCTGCCGACGACGTCACGTTTTTCATTTTGAAGGCCCTCTAAACAAATGACTGAAACCCCGCAGCCAACCGAAACTACACAAACATCTCTGAATCTCGCGACGGTTCTGCAGCGGATGCTCGCGGTGTCTGACAAAGTGAGCGACCTGATCTTTTCGCCCGGCCGACCGCCGCAGATTGAACTAGTCGGCAAGCTGCAACCGGTCGAGGTTCCGGGCATAGACAAGCTGACACCCGCGCAAACAGCCGGCATCGCAAAACTGATCATCGGTCCGCACGAAGAAGCGGCAAACAGCCTGGAGAAACTAGGCTCTGCGGATCTCTCGTTCAGCGTTCCCAGTCTCTGTCGCTTTCGCGTCAACATTTTCAAACAACGCGGCACGCTGGCGATTGTGATGCGCGTGATTCCGCAGCGACCGCCACGCTTTGAGGATTTCAATCTTCCTCCGCAGTTGCGCGACATTGTCGAACTTAAGAACGGAATCGTGTTGGTGACGGGTCCGACCGGCAGCGGCAAGAGCTCAACGCTGGCGGCGATCATCGATCTGATCAATGAAACGAAGTACTACCATATCGTCACGATCGAAGATCCAATCGAGTTTCTGCATCAACATAATAACTCGACTATTCATCAGCGCGAGCTGCACTCCGACACGCCGAACTTTGCGCTCGCCTTACGCGCGGCCTTGCGGCAAGCCCCGAAAGTGATTCTGGTGGGCGAGATGCGCGATCGCGAAACCATGGAAGTGGCGATGGAAGCCGCTGAAACGGGTCACCTGGTGCTGTCGACATTGCATACGATCGACGCCGCCAAAACCGTCGAGCGCATCATCGGCGTCTTTCCGAAGAACGAAGAACAAATCATTCGCACCCGTCTGGCCCAGTCGTTTCGTTTCATCGTTTCCCAACGACTGTTGCCGCGCGCCGACGGCACTGGGCGCCTCGCGGCGATTGAGATTTTGAAAGCAACGTCGCGCACGCGCGAATACATCGAACGCGGCGAGACCGAGGGCAAGTCGCTGATGGACGCGATGGAGCAGGGCGAGTTAGATGGCATGCAGACGTTCGACGGCGAAATTGAAAGAATGATTCGCGCGGGAATGGTCAGCCAGGAAGATGGATTGACCTACGCCTCGAACTACGGCAATTTGTTGTTGCGTCTCGGTGATTTGGGATCCGGCGGCAGCGCCGCGAAGCCAAAAGCCGAACCCGAAGTTGGCTCAATGCTCGATATGATCGAGCCGTAGATTCTGTGGGTGTAGATGTCGGGTCTGGTTCAATTTGAGTAAGTGGCACGGGCGTCCCGCCCGTGAAACCACGCGCAAGATGCGCGTGCCACTTCAAAACTCAACCAGCACCAAGTGTCGCGGATTCTCGCTGCCCCTGAGAATCGTGAAGTAGGATGTTTTCAAAAATAAGACGGCGGACCTCTCCCGTGCTCGTTCGCAAGATCGCAGTTTTGATCGCGGTCGCGTTCCTCTTTAGCCTCGCTCTCTTCGCCCGTTTCGTCTCGAATACAAAAGCGCAAACAGCCGACGGGGTTCGTCTGGAATTGCCGGCGAACGGCAATCTGCGTGTCGAAAATCTGCGTGGCGCGGTGATCGTGGAAACCGGAAACGACGCCTTCGTGTCTGTCGCAGCGGTCGCCGAAAACGGTGAACGCGTTAAGTCGCCGGCCGTGATTCAGTCGACGCAGGGACTCTTGTCCATTCGGATTACGCGAGCGGACAAGGCTCCGCCTGTGCATTTGACGTTGCGGATTCCGGCGAGAACTCACGCCGCGATTTTTACCAACACTGGCTCTGTTGAAGTGCGCGGAATGCCGCGTGCACTGCTGATTCAAACCGTCTCGGGAGATATCCGGCTCGACGTTCCGCGCGACCCTAACGCGACGGTCGTTGCGGAATCGAAAACCGGCTCAGTCTCTTCTTCAGTGGCGTCGCTGGCTGTCAACGAAGCGGAGCGGCCGCAATTAAGCGCGCGCCTGGGAACCGGCGCCGCCAACGTCCGCTTATATTCGCAAGCCGGAAGCGTGACGGTGGCGCCTCGTGCCGAAGTGCTGGCGTCTGACGCAGATTCCAGCGCTACACCGGTGCGAAAACCCTCGGAACCTTCGCTCGCCGCACGGCCGAATAAAGAGGGGCCGCCGGTGCTGACGGGAAGCGATCCAAACAAAACCGGTGCTGGCACGCCAGCGCGGCCTTCGAACACACCCGAAGAGGTTTCGGAAGACGACGTGGTGCGCGTCGACACAGAATTGGTCAGCGTCAACGTCAGTGTCGTCGATCGAGGCACGAGTCGTGGTGTGAACGACCTCAGTCAAGGAGACTTTCGTTTGTACGAGAACAATGGCGCGCAACAGATCCTTCACTTCGAATCGTCGTCCGCGCCGTTCAATCTCGTGTTGCTGGTCGACTTGTCAGGGTCGACGGCGAAAGTGGTCGATCTGATTAAATCAGCCGCACTGCATTTTGTTGATGCGGCCCGCCCTTTCGATCGTATCGGAGTGATTACGTTTGCCGGCGGCCAGGTCGTCGTCTCACCGCTGACGACGGATCATGCGGCGCTGCATGAACGGATTAATGCGATCCAGAAACCCGACGGCAGTACGAAGCTTTACGATTCGCTCGCCTTCGCGATGGATGAAGTCTTCCGCGAGACGAAAGATTCGCGGCGCAACGCAATTGTGGTAATCAGCGACGGTCTCGATAGTGTCATGCCGAATGTAACAGGCGAAGGATCGACCTTGAGTTATCAGGAACTCATTCGGCAAGCGCGTGAATTCGACGGGGTGATTTATTCGATCTGGACGGACACGCAGGCGTACGAGCCTTTGAGCCCGGGTGACATTCAACAGGAGACCTTTGATCTCGCGCACGATCAGATGAAAGAGATCTCTGACGTTGGCGGCGGCGCATTCTATGAGTGCTTTCAGTTGCAAGATTTGGCCGGGGCTTACGATCGCGTCGTTGCAGATCTCGGAACTCTTTACACACTTTCTTATCGTCCTTCGAACAAAGTGCGCGATGGTTCCTGGCGCGCAATCCGGGTGACCGTGAATCGTCCGAACGCGGTTGCTCGTGGCAAGCGCGGATACTACGCGAACTGAAAATCTAGCTCGCTCGAGGAGAGGCTGTGACAGTGCCTCTTGCGGTGCTATACTCCTGCCACCAAATTTCGTTTGGCTTCGCTGTCTCCCCAGGCTCCAGGAGGTCCCTTATGAGAACGCCACTTCGTACCATCGCTCTTCTGTTCTTGGTTTTGTTCGTTCTTTCGTCTGTTGCAATCGCTCAGCAGGCCCGTAACCGTATGGTGATTTCGGCGAAAGCTGGCGCAGTCAACACGGTCGTCGGGCACGTGATGATTGCGCGCGAGGGTCAGGAGCCGCAGTTGTTGTCGAGTACCGATGACATAGCGTCGAAGAATGTCGTGACGACCGGGGCGAACAGCAATGCGGAAATTCTTTTGAATCCCGGTTCGTACCTGCGCTTGGCGGAGAATAGCGAATTTCAATTCGAAGACATCTCGCTCGATCACTTGCGGCTGCGGCTGACAAGAGGCAGCGCCATCGTTGAGGCCACGGGCGTTGCTGACATGGACTTGGGCATCAACGTCGCAACCCCGCAGGCAAACTTTACGATTATTCGCAGCGGCATTTATCGAATCAATGTAGAGGAAAATGCCTCCGAACTGGCGGTTTACAAAGGGCGAGCGAGCTTTGGCGAGAACAAGACTGACATCCTGAAGGGTGGGCAGAGCGTAAGGCTGACAAAGGGCGTGGCGGAGTTCGCAAAACTTTCGAAAGACAAAGACGCGTTTGAACTTTGGAGCAAGCAACGCGCACAACTACTCGCCAAAGCCAACGAGAGACTCTCCCGGCAATCGCTTAACGGATACCTGAATGATCGAGGCTGGGATTCCTGGCTCTGGGGACCGCGCAGATTCGGACTCTGGACATTTAATGCGAGCTTTGGCTGCTATACCTTCCTGCCGTTTTACTACGGCTGGGCTTCGCCGTACGGCCACTATTACGGCAGCTATTACTGGCGCGGCGGCTATTCCGGAAATAATCCGAATCCAATCATCGTGGGTAATCAGGTGCCGCCGGGCAGCACCGGCTCCGGCACCGTGCCGCCAGGAAGCACGGGCGGAAACGGTGGCGGTACTATCACGCCGGGAGGCGTAGGCGGAGGCGGAACGACGTCAGGAACAAGTACGAACGCGGCGCCGCGGGACCCGGATTCGGGAGGCCGAGCGATTACGCGCCTGCCGCGAGATCCGCAGTAGCAAACCTAACGACGGCTGGCGAAGAACTGCTGTAGCTCTTCATTCACAATCGCGACAATTTCTGACCGCGGAAGACCCGCGAGGGCGAGATGAGTCAGGCTCGCCCTCAATGGTTTTCGGAGCTCTGCCTCGGTCTGTTGGGGCATCTGACGGGAAGCCACGAACGCCCCCGCGCCATGCTTCACACGCACGAGCCCTTCTTTTTGCAGTTCTCGGTACGCGGCTGCAATCGTGTTCAGATTTACGCCCAAGTCTTCCGCAATTTGCCGGACAGGCGGCAGAGGTGCTCCCTCCTGAAGTTCTCCGCGAGCAATCAACACCTTAATTTCCTCAGCAATTTGGCGGTAAACCGGACGTCGGTCAGCCTCATCGATGGTAATGTACATAGTCGCTATACAGTATACAGTTGAGCCGCGTGCTCGCAAAAATGCCGCGCGGCTTATGTGATAATACAGTCGACTACGCGTTCCGCTGCTTCCGCCACGCCTGCGAAACCGATGCCGGACGCGGCCGTGTCCCCGATCAGAAAAAGATTTTTGAAGGGCGTGACGGCACTAGCCACAGAGGTCGGTGATCCTATCATGCCCATCTTGCGGCGGACGGACTCGTAGTATGTCTGCGGGGTCGCAGTTTCAAACACCTCAGCGCTACCCGCGATCTCAGGAACCGCCTCGTGCAGGCGCATCCAGACCTTTTCGAGTGTCGCTTGATCCTGTTCTTCGTGCCACGATGAGTCTTCATGAAACGAAAACCAGTCGTCGACGTGAGTAAACGTCGTGAGCGTGGCCGTTCGCTTGGTTAACTCCGAACTATCGTGCGACGAAATGTTCAGCATCATGTGGGGGACGGGCGCGGAGGTATCCTGCACGAGGGAAGCGCACACGATTCGGAGCGCCGGCAATCTTGCAACAGCGGCTTCGTCGATCAGGATAAAGACCTGATAAACGCCCCATCCGCTCATTCGCTTTAGTGCGGTTGAGATGGGTGATGGTGTACGGCTCAGTCCGACGAGCTTCCCATAGGTGTCCCACGCGGTCAGGTTGCTGACAATCGCGCGTGTTGCAGTCACGCGCTCGCCGCTAAGAAGATCCACGCCGGAAGGCTTGCCCTCATCGTCGTACGCGAGACGGAGTACGGGCGAATTCAAACGCAGACGTCCGCCGCTTTGCGTGAGGCCCGTCGCTAGGGAATCCGCCAGGGATTGGGCGCCCCCGTTTATTTGCCACATCTTTGCCACGGCGCCTCGCAGCGCCGCAACTGTGCGTGACTCGGAAAGGGAATCGACTGTGCCCTGAGCAAGAAACGCGAGTTGCGCGTCTATAAACGAGCGAAAGTTGTCACTTGAGTTTTTCAGCAGTTGCAGCGTTTCCCGATCACGCCCGTCAATCATTGCTCGAATAAACTTCACTGCTTCATTCGCACAAGCCGGGAAAGCTACCGCTATGTTCAGCTCCAGCGCTTGAATATCGGTTGAGACAGTAACGTCTTTTCCGTCGGGCAAGCGCACCACAAAGTTCGGCTCAAGCTCGGTCACTTGTGGAGGCCCGACCGGAAGCTTAGCGAAGACGCGTTGCCAGACACCGCCTGTTTCCCAACCCGAGTACAGTCCGAATGTCGGATCAAACGATTGGCCGAGATGTTCAAAATTCGCGACGCAACCGCCGGCATGCGATTGTCTTTCGAACAGGCAGACGTCTATTCCGCGTGCAGCGAGCATGGCCGCCACGGTCAAGCCGCCGATGCCACCGCCGACGACAATGACTTCGCACTGCATCAAAAGAGGCTCAGGAGCGAATGTATGATCGCGGGAGCAGTTTTGGGCTCGGGAGGATGGCCCAGCCCGCGCAAGTAAGGCTCGGCGACAATCAGCAGCGCCTGGGTGCCATTAAAGACAAGATGAATGATGTAGCACGGTAGCAACCGGCCGGTACGGGCGCGCACGATTGTGAGAGCGGCGCTCAAGATTGCGATTGAGAAGATTACTGCCATGTTCGGCCAATACTGCGGAACATGAGGCAGCGCAAACATCAACGTCACGATCACAACTGCCGTGACTGAGCCTGTCAAACGTTGCCAGGCCGGGAACAGCACGCCGCGGTAAATAATCTCTTCCACCAGCGGCGCCGTCGCCACCGCCATGAATGCAATGAGTAAGGCCGCCGTTCGTGAGCTGTTGATGACTCTTTCCAACTCTGTTTCTTTTCCGCCGAGTACAAACACAATCGCCCACGAGGCGGCGAACAAAAGGACGCCCAGGAAGATGTTTTTCGCCAGCCCGATCCGATTTTCCGCGCCCCAACGCAGTGCGTTTCCGAGCGGAATTTTTCCAAACCTCGTGACGATCGCCCAGGCGACGGCCAGCGTAATCAAGTGCGCCGGCAGGATTCCGGCGACCAGGATTACAATCACTGTTTTGTCGGCGAGCAAAGCTTCCAATGTGGGACGCTGATCGCGATAGTGCAGAGCGATGTAGGGCAGAGCGAAGAGTTGGGGAAGAAAGAGCAGCAGCACGCTTGCCGCCCAGGTCGCAAAGGCAAGCAATAATCCCAACACAGGATGCAGGCCCGCGAACGGCCCTTCGTACGGAGGCTGAATCGTGAGTGGAGCTGCGGCGGTTTCGTTGAGGTCGAAGTTTTCGGGTGTATTCACGCGCGGAGAAGTTTAACTTACGAAGCAGATCATCGCCATCGCTGAAAAGGATCAATCGCCGTCAGCTTCTGACTCAACCCTCTTCCCGTTGTATTGATCGAGTTTGCGATAGATCGTTTTGCGGCCAATGTTCAGCAGTCGGGCGGCGCGCGTTTTGTCTCCGGACGTGTAGTCGAGCGTGGCTTCGATTGCCTTCCGTTCGATGTCGTCCATCGACGAGGGGACTTCAATTTCCAGCGAAGCGCTGCGTCCTTCGCGGGCAGCATGCGCGCGCTCGGCACGCAAGATCGCTTCGCGTTGCGACACGGCATTAGTGATAGCGGTGGGCAAATCGTCGAGCTCAATTTGTCGGCCGGCAGCGATGATCACCGCTCGTTCGATCGCGTTTTCCAGTTCCCGCACATTGCCGGGCCAGTCGTAGCTGGTGAGCGCGCGCAACGCTTCACGCGAAATTCCCTGAACGAAGCGACCAGTCCGCTGTTTGTAGTGTTCCAGAAAGTGGATTACCAACAGATGAATGTCTTCAGGTCGATCGCGCAATGCCGGCAGCTGAATCGGGAAGACTGAAAGTCGATAGAATAAGTCGCGACGAAACTTTCCTTCCTCGACGGCCTGCTCCAGATTGACGTTTGAGGCAGCGATGATGCGAACGTCGGCTTTCACCACATCATTGCCGCCCACCCGCGTGAACTCTCCGTCCTGCAACACGCGCAAGAGACGAACTTGTGCGCCGAGACTCATTTCACCAACTTCGTCCAGAAACAACGTGCCGCCATCTGCTTCTTCGAAACGGCCGCGGCGACGGGCGCGCGCATCGGTGAACGCGCCTTTTTCGTGCCCGAACAGCTCGCTCTCAAGCAAAGTCTCGGGTATCGCGCCACAGTTCAGTTTAATGTAAGGCCGGTCTTCCCGGCCGGAGTTAAAGTGAATCAGGTTTGCCACCAGTTCTTTACCGGTGCCTGATTCGCCGTGGATCAGCACGGAGGTTTGCGTGTCGGCAACGTTTAGCGCCAGTTCGATCGCGCGGCGAATCCCTTTGGCCTGGCCGATGATTCGATCCTCGCCGTAACGTTCGTGCAAGGCGTGCTTCAAACGCATCACTTCGGCGGACAACTGATCGCGCTGAAGCGCCGTACCGATTTGATCGGCAATGCCTTCGACGAGCGCTATCTCCTGGTCCTTGAATGCTTCGCGCGGTTGGCTCCAGACGAGTCCCAGCAGACCGAAGGTGTGGCTGCCGACGCGCACCGGCGATACCAGCGCAGCGCGGCCGCCCAGCGTCGCGTTGAACATCATGCGCAGCGGCAGCGGCAGATCTGTTTCGAGCAACTTTAAAGTCTTGCCTTGCGCGAGCACGTCAACCATCGCCGGATAAGCGGTGATGTCCAGCGACTGTCCATAGGCTTCGATCAGACCGCGCACGCTGTCGGTCACGGCGTGCGGTGCTGCTTTGAATGCAGCCAGACGAATACGCTTTTCGTCTGAATCGAGCACTCCCAGCGCACAATAATGTGCTCCGACCAGCGACAACGTCCGCTCCATCACGCCTGACGTGACTTCGCCAAAATCGGAAACGCCGTTGAGCACGTTGGCGATTTCCAACAAGGCCTTCGTCGTCTCGGCTTCGCGCTTCTGATTTGTGTAGATCCGCGTGTACTGATAGCCAATCGCCAGCTGCGTCGCAATCGACACGAGGAACGAAACTTCTTCGTCGGTCCAAATGCGGGGTGCGCGCGTTTGATGCAAACCAATCAGGCCAAGCACTTCGCCGCCGAGTATCACCGGCACGATCAGCAGCGAACGGGTGCCGAGGCTCTTCGCAAATAGACGCACCTTGTGATCAAGCGTCGGCGCAGAGGTATCGTTCAGACGAATCGGCCGTTTGATGTCGATGTATTCCGAAAGCGTCGCGATATCGACCGGAATGCGCGCGTCGAGACTTGAAGGGATGGCATCGGAGGCGCGCCATTCCTGACTGACCTGGAGCTCGCCTTCAGAAGTCAGCTTGATAATGTCGCAGCGATCAACTTCCATCATCCGGCCTAGTTCAGCGACGACTACGCGCAGAAATGTATCGAGGTTGATCGACGTCGGCAGGTCCGCCGCGAGGCGACCGATGATCGATTCACGAGCTTCGTGGAGTTGCAGCTTGCGTTCGAGGGAAAGACTGTGTCCTGAATCTTTTGCCGGTTGCATTCGGTCAAATCATGATGGCGACAGCTTGATGCTTGCCGCAGATCATAACCAACCGCGTCTGAAGTTGCAAAAATCTGATTGCCGGCGGGACCCGGTCACTTGCCGTCCTTAAACGGTCTCGTATAATCGACTCGAACAAAAAAACGTATGCCAATTTACGAATATCGATGCAAGAAATGCGGAGCGCATCTGGAAGTGCTTTTGCGGTCTTCCGACAAGCCGCCCAAGCGTTGCCGAGAGTGCGGCGGCGCGCTGGAGAAACAATTTTCGTCGCCGGCAATCCAGTTCAAAGGCGAAGGCTGGTACGTCACGGATTATGCGCGAAAAGGCAGCGTGGCCGAAAAAGCCGAGAAGGAATCCTCTTCCGATGGCGGCTCAGACAAACCGGCGGGTGGCGACAAGGATAAAGAAAAAAAGACGCCGGCGAAGAAAACCGGGAAGGACTGAGGAAACCGCAGCACCTGCATTGTTCATCTACGAAGAAATGCCTCGATACCGCAGCCGCAAAACGAATCGACGAAAACCGGGGCGACGCGTGACTCTGGTGCGCGTTGCCGTATTGGTTTTGACGAGCGGCTGCTTGCTCGGCAGTTTGCTCGGCCAGGCGGGCCGCCGGTCCCATCCTGCCGGCGAAGGCGCATCAACCGTCAATGTGGTTGCTTTTCGCGAAAATGAATCGGCGGATCCGATCACTTCCGGCAACATTTCAATGTTCGACAACGGCGCCGAGCAACAGATCAAGAGTTTCGTGCCCGATCGCTCGGCCGCCCGCATTGTGCTGCTGGTCGATAATTCGCTGACGATCCGCGCCGACGTTGAGAAGTTGGAAGCGGCCGCGCTCGAATTTGCCTATGAAATCTACGATGGCGACAAACTGTTAATCGTCGGTTACGACGACGAAGCGGACATCGTTTCGGATTGGACCGACGACGCCAAGAAGATCGAGGCGCAGTTAAAGGCTTTTCACAAGAAAGGTGACCCGCACTTGTTCGACGCGATCTCGGCCGTCGTGGAAGACGCGCTGCGGCCGCTCACGTCGCAGAAACGCGCGATCATCGTCGTCAGCGATGGCCTGGACAAAGGCAGCAAAACGAAATTCGACCAGGCGCTAGCGACTCTGCAGCAGTTGGACATCGCGGTTTATTGTGTTCAAGCGCAGGACCGCACGCGCGGCGCGATTCGCCGGGACGTCCCGAAACCGCGTCAGGTAATCGATGACTTGGCCGAAGGGACCGGTGGCCGCATCTTTCCCATAGATGATCCCGGCTCAGCGGCAAAGTCGATTTGCGACGAACTCCGCAAACATCGGTTCGTGCTTTCGTATGAGCCGAAGAGCGCCGTTTCCAGCGAGCCGCGCCGTCTGCTAGTGGTGGGCGACAGAGGGATTGTAGCGAGATCGAAGACGATGCAACCGCCGCAGTGATTTCCGCCGTCTGGAAATCTACTGCCGGTCTGATTTCTTTCTTGAATACAACCAAAACAAGGTGGCGATAATCGCCAGCAGAATAATCTCCCAAAAAACGAAGACCGTTCCATCGAAACGTCCAAACTCATCGCGCGAGTCCTGATAGACGATAAACGTGCCGAACGAAATACCGGCCAGTAACCAGATAATCTGACGCTTCGTGTCCCACATAACTCTAAAGATGTGCTTTGCGCTTTGAACTTAGTTGTTAAATCAGGCGATTGAATAGCATCAAAGTCCGAAGTCCAAAGTCCAAAGTCCGAAGTCCGAAGTCCGAAGTCCGAAGTCCAAAGTCCAAAGTCCCAAAGTTCAAAGTCCAAAGTCCAAAGTCCAAAGTCCAAAGGCCGAAGGCCGAAGGCCGAAGGCCGAAGTCCAAAGGCCGAAGGCCGAAGTCCAAAGTCCCAAAGTTCAAAGCACTACGAACAATTACAGTTTCATTCTCATGCGCGGCAGAGTGCGATGTTCATGACCGTTCATGCCCGCGGCAATCTCGCCCACGCGTTTCGCTCCCATTCTTTCATAAAAACCCTCAGCGTTGGGATCGGCGGAAAGCCCCAGCGAGCTAGCGCCTCTTTCGCGCGCGCGGCCGGTTGCGTGTTCGAATAATGCTCGCCCAATTCCGCTGCCCATCTTCTCCGGCCTGATCCACATATGCTCTATTTCGGCGAGCGTCCCCGTCAGGACGATCGCACAGCAACCCCCAATCTGTCCGTCGACGATCGCGACGAAGACTTCATTTTCGGAAATGAATTCGGGAGTGATCGTTAGATCGAACTTCCACTGCTCGATCCAGTCTTCCGGATAATTCCAATGACCCTTCGCCGCATACGCGATTGTGGTGAGAATTTGGGCCTCTTCGGGTTTTGCACGACGAATGTCGATGCTCATCGGGAGCGAAGTCTAGCACGGTTCTCTCTGTCCCAGCGGGAGAGGGAATGCTCGTTTGTAGTATCCTGCGTCGCACCTATGGAACGTATCGTCTTCATCGAGCGCAACACGATTAAAGCTAACTTCCGCCGGCCGAACGTCACGCATGAATGGGTGGAATATCCGGAATCGTTCGCCGATCAAGTCGCGGAGCGGGTTCGCGATGCGACCGTCATTATCAGCAACAAACTTTCGCTGGGCGAGCCGCAACTGGCCGAAGCGCGCAACGTAAAATTGATCGCGATCGCAGCAACTGGATCAGACTGTGTCGATCTCGAGTACTGTCGCCGCCGGGGGATCACCGTCAGCAACGTGCGCGGATACGCCGCGAGCGCAGTGCCTGAACACGTGTTGATGTTGGTGCTTGCTTTGCGCCGCAATCTCTTCGCGTATCGCGCCGATGTTGAAGCAGGGAAGTGGCAGCAGTCGAAACAGTTCTGTTTGTTAACTCATCCATTGCACGACATTCGCGGCAGCACTATCGGAATTGTCGGCCACGGAGCGATCGGTAAATCGATGGCACGCCTGGCCGATGCTGTCGGCATGAAAGTGCTGCTGTCCGAACGCAAGCATGCGCAGGAGACTCGTCCCGACCGTACGCCCTTCGCCGAGGTTTTGCAGCAGAGCGACGTGGTGACTTTGCATTGTCCGTTGACGGACGAAACGCGTGACATGTTTGGCGCTGAAGAATTTGCGTTGATGAAGCCCAACGCACTCTTAATCAACACCGCGCGCGGCGCGCTGATTCAAGACTCGGCGCTCGTCAATGCTCTGCAAACTCAACGGATCGCAGGTGCTGCCGTAGACTGTCTGCGCGAAGAACCGCCGCGCGATGGCAGCCCGCTACTGGATTTGCATCTGCCAAATCTCATAGTGACGCCGCACGTCGCCTGGGCCAGCGACGAAGCCGTTCAGGCGCTCGCCGATCAGGTCATCGACAATATCGAAGCGTTTGTTGCCGGAAGTCCGCGGAATGTTTTGACTTAGTTAAGACGCCGCGGATTCGCTTGCCGGGTGATCGACTTCTTCGGTGGTGTAAAGATTGAGGATTTCCCGGCCCTGGCGCGAGCGCGGGTCAATGGTGCGCACATGCTTGCGACCCTTCATTTCCCAAATCGCGGTGACCACGCCGTCTTTCTCGACAGCTTGATAAGTGATTTCCTCTTCGGAAGGTGTTTGCGGGGCGCTCTCGGTTAGCGCCGACTCGTTTTCTGCCATGAAAGTCTGAGTTACTCCTCGTTTTGTGCGGATTGCTTAACGGCGATTCTGTCATAGCGACAGCGCAACTTCAACCGCGCGGCGCGCGTTTACCACGCCCCAGCCCTGTCGATCGACCTCAATGCCGGGCACGCGTTCAGCAGTCGCAATGAGTATTCGTTTGATTTGCTGCGGCGTTAGCTTTGGATTTGCTTCGAGCATGCAAGCGATAATTGATGAAACGATTGGCGCTGCGAACGAAGTGCCATCGACGTACTTGTAGTGTTCGTTGATGACGTTGCCTTCGCGCAATTTGATCGTGATCAGCTGCCGCAGCAGCGGCAAACGAAGCCCGGCCGCTTGATCGATGTCCTTGTCAACGCCTTTGTTCTTTTCGATCAGTTTCGACATCTCTTCATCCGAAGCCGCATCCAGTTGCGCGTACAGCTCTGCCTGCTCGGCCGTCGGCGTGTGCGGCAGGATTGGCGCCGCCACCCAAATCCCTGGCGCAATCACTTCGGGCTTTTGCAGGCCATCGACAGTCGGACCATAAGACGAGCGGTACATTCCTCGGCGCGCGCGATCGAGCGAATTCTGATCGTCCAACCCGCCCACAGCAATCGACGAGGGCGCACTTGCCGGCGGCAGCACCGGATGTCCGGGTATATGACCCGCATTCCCGACAGCGCATACAATCGTCAAACCTTCGCCAGTGCAGCGCTCGACGGTACGCGACAATTCATTCGTCAGATAGCTTTCTTCAAAGTCGCCTCCAGCCGAAATATTCACGACGCGGATATTGTGTTCGTCTCGATGCTCCAAGACCCATTCAAGACCCCGGCGAATCTGGTCTTCAGATATGCGGCCGGTCAAGCCGATCTTCACCAAAACGAGGTCGCTCTCGGAAGCGATGCCGCGGTAGAAACCGTCTGACAGCGCGCCACTGCCGGCAGCAACTACCGAAGTCATCATGCCGTGCCAGCTCGCAACATCACTGGTGTGCAGGGAAGTGTCGTCACCGGCTGCGGCAAAGATGCTGTGATAAGCGACGATGCGATTCTTCGGCGTCGTGAGGTCAGGATGAGCATAAAAACCCGAGTCGAGAAACGCCATGGTCACGCCTTGTCCGGTGAATCGCTCGTCAGCATCCATCCGCCACGCAGTCGGCAAGACAAACGCGTTCTGCTCAAAAACGGTTGCGTGTGAATCGATCTGGCGTTGCGCTCGTTGAAACAACTCGGCGCAACGCGTGCAAATTTCGTCGACGTTTCGATTATTCGATTCGAGAATCGCGCGCACATTCTCCGGCAGCGTGGCGACTGAGACGCTTTCGCCATGCGCAATGCGGTCGCAGACCCCGCAGACCTGTGCCAGGTCGGATTGTCGTTCCAGTACTGATTGCGTTTCACTCATTGTTCGTCTTTACCGAACCGCGAACGATAGTCAGCGGATCCGACACTCAACATAGAAGTTGTGATCTCTCAACTATCGGCCGCTTCTGCGACTTCGTCAGCAAACACTCTCGGCATCCAGGCGAGTTTTTGCAAGTTCAAAATGTGCGCTACGAAAATCGGCCGCGCGTAAAACGCTCGCGAGGTGCTGCCATGACCCGGCCCCTTCGTTCGTGCCTGTACTAGTTTTCCCAAATCTCCCGTCACTGAGTCAATTCCGCGCTCCCGAATCTGGTTGCGAATTGTTTCGTAATCTGCGGCGACTTGATCCTGAATCTTCGGATTATCCAGATCGAATTCCGCCGCCGCATGCAGCACGGAGTGGAGTTCCTCTTTACTTTCGTATATGCGACTGACCACCACCATGCTGCGCAGCTTGTCGTAGAGATGGCTGTCAGAGAACTTGTTGGCGACAACTTCCGCCGGTTCGATCATCGTGATCGCCATCGATTCCTTCACCAGCAGATTGCCCACTGAGTCTTTGCGCAGCGGCACCACCTTCAATTCCCAGTCGCCAAAGTCCGGCGCTTGCCGCGAGTTTTGCGGCAGGCCAAGGAAGCGCTCAATCACCAATCCGGCCCAGCCTTTGTTCTCGCGGCCGTTCTTCCAGACTGGAATCTGGTATTCCTCGGCCATCGCGCGCAGATCTTTGCCCGCGAGTTGATTGATGCGATGAATCGCTTCTTTGCGATCGAGCGTTTGGAAAGAGACGAAGAAGGTCATCTCTACGCGAGCGCCGCTTTAAAGCTCGGATCTTGCAAGCGGAATGACTCGACGAAACTCTTTGTGTCGTAGAGTTTCTTGATCGCTTTCGGATCGACGGCGGTCAGTTTCGTGGCGGCGATTTTGTTACCTTGCCCTTCGCGCCACGCGCTGCCCCAAATATTGGCCAAACATAGACAGCCATTGGCGATCGATACTTCGGTGCGCGCGCCCAGCACATCGAACATGTGTTTCGTACGCTGAGCGCCGCCGTCTACATCGTTGAATGCCTTGATGATTGTAGCCGGCGGAAGTTTTTGGATCGTCTCGCGCATTAGGTCTATGACCGCGATCGCCGCGCCCTTGCCGCCCTTGATAGTCGCCTTCGCGGTTTTTGACTTGAGATTCTCATTTACTCCATTGATGATCTCGACCGCAAACCGATCGAGCATTCTGGTCTCATAGACGGAATGCACATCAGATTCAGCTTCACTGCTTCCGTGATGCAATCGCGACACATGCAGAGGCTGGCAGGCGTCTCCGACATAGTGCGCCAGGACTCCAGCCGCGCAGATAAATTCCTCAATCTCGCCGTGGCTCACTGATTCGACCATTTGCTTGTAAATCTGCCAGGTGCGAAAAGGCAACGCACCGCGTTTGAAGTCTGTGCCGATACTGTCATAGAAACGGTTCCAGACATCGATGTCGACATTTTTTGGATCTTCACAAAGTTGCAGGAGGGTCTTGCCCTTGAAATCGGCCTTGCCTTTTTCGTCCATGTCCGCAAAGTGGTTTGCCTCGTCTTTTTTGCGCGTGGCGCGCCAAACCAGATCCGGCACGTCCGCGAGCGGAATGAATTTGTCGTCGATCTTTTCCAGCGAGCCTTGCTCGATCGCCGTATCGCCGAAGGCAATGATTTCGACATTGGCCATCAACAATTTTCGCAGCTTTTGATTCGCGGGTAGTTCGCAGGCTTTCGCACCGATTTTGTAGTGACCGACCTTTCCCCAATATTCGCTGTGGCCGGTTTGCCAATCCGGAATTACATCGACGTCAAGTTGACGACAAATGGTGCTGAGACAGGTAGCGAGCGCAAACTGCATTTTGGTGTCGTTCGCATCCGAAAGGATTTGGCCGCCCCACTGAAGAGCTACCGGCCTTCGACGCCGCGCACGCACTCCGGCCTTTCCTTTTTCTCGCGCTTCGTCGGGTGACAGTTCGTCATCGAAAAACCAGAGTGTTCCGGAATCTCCCGGGTGGGTGTTTAGTGGCGTTCGAACGGGTGGTTTGTTACGTTTGGCGGATGGTTTAGGCGGCCGTTCCCCGATCAAGAGATCGCTCACATAATCAAACCCGCCGATCGACTTGTAGCGATAAAATAAAGCTTTAATCTCGCCAACCAACTTGCCCGAGGCGCCTCCGAAAGCCAGTAGCGGACAACCGATGAGATCCAAAGAAATCGTGTCGACATTCAGGTCTACGGGATCGTCTAATTCGCCAATTCCGAAGACCTGGGCGGTCCAATAATTGAGATCATCGATTCGGATTAAACCGGCATCGATCGTTGAATAGCTACGCTCGCCGGGCCAACCCGGGTAAATGTCGCCGAACAGTTTCTTGCCGACTTGATTTACATCGGTCTCGCCGATGCGCTGTTTTTCGCCGCGCAGGATCGTAAAGATGTCTCGCCCGGTTTGCTCTTCGACGCGGCGCACGCCAGTGACGTGCCGATTGGTGAGCGCGTAGGTCGCATCGCCGTCTGTCACCAGACAACCAAGCGATCCGATGTGCTGTTGATTCTGAACCTCGGTAACGACGGGATAACCTCCGCCGATGAGTTCGGCGGGGAAGTTCAAATTCTGTAGCGGTGGGGGAGCATCCTTTTGTTGTTCAGCGCAAATCACACACGTCGGGATCATTCGGCCATCGGGCATATAAAGAAACCGAGGCACAATCTGATCCGGATCCTGTTTGAAAAAATCCTCCTGCGTTAACCACTCGCGTACAATGACCAAAACACAGGGCCAGGACCACTTCCTCACCACCGTGTTGGAGAAGGTGCGGGCCGGCGCACGCTTTCGCGATCGCCAATCGTCAGGACTATCAGTATCCGGGTCGTTGAGGCGAATCCGATAACGGCCGATGGCAGTACCGATGACGTTTTGCAGATGCGTGAGATGCACGTGATAGGCTTCGCGCGCTTCGAGCAAGTCTTTAACCGAGAGGGAACTGAAGTTTCTGCGCGGTGGAAAGAATCGGCTCATGGTCTTCTCCTTAATGAGCGCGCCGGTTCTAAACGCGGCGCGAAAGTGTTTAGAAATGGGAGGAAGGGTGTGCTTTTGCGAGCGGGCCTACTAGGGTAAGTCCAAACACCGCTCCTCTTGAGTGGGATCGAGATAGCTTCAGACAGCCAAACTCTTGTTCAATGCGGCGACAAGGTATGCCGCTTTGTGGACAAAGTCAACGAAATGATTGACGCGAGCGAGATTTTCCTGGGATTGCTAGTATTGTGAATGGAGAGCTTAACGATTTCTGACAAAGAATATATCTAGAGTGAGGCACGAGCGTGGGCAATTGCTTCATCAACCAGGTGTGGCGCGGTGCCGCCCGCTTGAGACTTTGACGCCAGCGTCTTCTTCAAAGTCAGCGCAGCGAAAACATCGCCTTCAATCACAGGCGCGAAATTCTTGAGATCACTTAGCTGCAAATCCGCCAATTCAACGCCACGTTCAATTGCGTGCATCACGATTCGGCCCACGGTCTCGTGGGCTGCCCGGAACGGCGTCCCTTTGCGCGTCAGATAGTCGGCGAGCTCAGTCGCGTTCAAGTAACCATGCGTCGCGGCGTGTTGCGCGCGCGATTCATTCACCCGAATGTTTCGCATAACCGTTGCGGTTACCGACAAACACGCGCCGACCGTGTCCAACGTATCGAACAAAGCCTCTTTGTCCTCTTGCATGTCTTTATTGTAGGCGAGCGGCAATGCCTTCATCGTGGTGAGCAGCGATTGCAGATGACCAAACACGCGGCCGGCTTTGCCGCGCACGAGTTCCATCGAATCGGGATTCTTTTTCTGCGGCATCAGACTCGAGCCGGTGGCGACCGCGTCACTCAATTCGAAGAATCCGAATTCGCTGGTGCAATAGAGAATTACGTCTTCCGCCAACCGCGACAAATGCATCATGATCATTGACGACGCGCTCACGAACTCGATGACAAAGTCGCGATCGCTGACAGCGTCAAGGCTGTTGCGCGCCACAGATTCGAATCCGAGGGCTTTAGCCACGGCCTCACGATCGATCGAGAAAGATGTCCCCGCCAGGGCCGCGGCGCCCAGAGGCATTACATTTATCCGCTGGCGTACGCCGCTTAGGCGTTCCCGATCGCGCGACAGCATTTCGAAGTAGGCAAGACACCAATGTGCCAGCAGAATTGGTTGCGCGCGCTGCAAATGAGTGTAACCGGGAATGACGACTTGCCGATTGGTTTCGGCAAAATCGAGCAGCGCCTTTTGTGTTTGGCGCAGTGAATTCCCGACCGCGTTGATCTCGTCGCGCAGCCAAAGTCGTAAGTCGGTGGCGACCTGGTCGTTGCGGCTGCGTCCCGTGTGCAGCTTGCGGCCGAGATCGCCGATTAAATCTACCAGGCGAGCTTCGACAAAAGAGTGCACATCCTCAGATGAGAGCTCGTCGAAATATTCTGGGTTTGAAATTCCCTTGCTGAGAATCTGCTCGAGAGCGGCTTTGATTTGCGCAGCTTCGTCGTTAGTCAACACGCCGGCGCCAGCCAGTCCATCACAGTGTGCGATGCTTCCCTGCACATCAGCGGCGAACAGCCGTCGGTCGAAAGAGAACGATTGATTGAACCGCGCGAAGCCGGAATCTGCTTCTCCGGTGAATCGCCCGCCCCATAATTTGTTGGCGTTTATTTCAGTCATCGATAGCGCGCTTACTCTAACATCGCCGACGTCTTGCCGGCCGCCTGCTTGACGAATCCGGCATAATCATCGTATTTTATGCAGCTATGCACAGAAAATGCAACTATTGTGCATTACCGTGCGTCTGAGAAATGCGCCAACAGTGGCTGCGAACCAAGTGCGATGGTGAAGCGAGAACGACAAAAGCGAATTTTGAATTTGATTCGGGCGAAGCGAGTCGGCACGCAGGAAGAGTTGCGCTCACACTTGGAAAGATCCGGCGTGCCGGCGACCCAATCAAGTGTTTCGCGCGATTTGGAAGAGCTTGGCGTCGTCAAGCACCACGGCTTTTATGCGGTGCCGCACGCGAATGGCGATGCCACGCGTGGCCTGCTCAGTCTGGACAGCGCTGGTGAAGTACTCGTGATCGCCAAGTGTCTGCCGGGACGCGCGTCGGCCGTTGCCGTTGAAATTGATGACGCGGCGATTCCGGAAATCGTGGGCACCCTCGCAGGCGAGGACACGATCTTTGTCGCGGTCCACGATCAAAAAGCACAGCGCGCCGCAATGAAAAAAATTTGGGAGCTGTTTTCATGAAGGATTTAACCACTAAGACACCAAGCACACGAAGCTACTGAAATTATTCTTTGTGTCCTTTGTGCCTTAGTGGTTCCAAATTTTAGATAATGACTGACACGAAAATTAACAAGATTGTTCTTGCTTATTCCGGCGGACTCGACACGTCCGTGATGCTGCGCTGGCTGAAAGATAAATACCAGTGCGAGATCGTCTGCTACTGCGCGGACGTTGGCCAGGGCGCGGAGATGGACGGCCTTGACGAGAAGGCAAAAGCGACTGGGGCCTCGAAACTTTATATCGAAGATCTGCGTGACGAATTTGTGCGGGAGTACGTCTGGACTTCCGTCAAAGCGAATGCGGTTTACGAAGGAGTTTACTTGATGGGTACATCGCTGGCGCGCCCCGTCATCGCCAAACGGCAGATCGAAATTGCGCAGCAGGAGAATGCAGATGCAGTTGCGCACGGCGCTACTGGCAAGGGCAACGATCAAGTTCGGTTCGAGCTGACGTATTACGCTTTGCAACCGGCCATCAAAGTGATCGCGCCCTGGCGTGAGTGGGAATTCGGTGGCCGCACGGACCTGATTGCTTACGCTGAGGCCCACGGCATTCCGGTGACGGCGACGGTCGATAAGCCCTATTCCACCGATCGCAACTTGATGCACGTGTCTTACGAGGGCGGGATTCTCGAGGACCCGTGGGCCGAGCCGCCTGAAAACATTTTTCAGATGACTGTCTCGCCTGAGCGAGCGAAAGATGAAGCCGAATACGTCGAAATCGAGTTTGCGAAAGGCGAGCCGGTTGCGATCAATGGCGAACGCTTGTCGCCGGTCGCGCTGCTGGAAAAGCTGAATGAGTTGGGCGGCGCGCACGGAATCGGCCGCGTTGATTTGGTCGAGAATCGTTTCGTCGGCATGAAGTCGCGCGGCGTTTACGAAACTCCGGGTGTGACGATCTTGCAGGCCGCTCATCGCGCGCTCGAATCGATCACGATGGATCGCGAAGTCATGCATCTGCGCGATTCGCTGGGTGTGAAGTTCGCCGAGAATGTCTATTACGGATTTTGGTTCGCCCCCGAGTTCGAGCTGATGCGGAAGATGATTGACGAGACTCAGACGACAGTCAACGGTGAAGTGCGGCTGAAACTGTTTCGCGGGAACGTCATTGTCGTGGGCCGCCGCTCGCCGAATTCGCTCTACGACGAACGCATCGCGACCTTCGAAGCTGACAGCGTTTACAACCAGCGGGACGCCGAAGGATTCATCAAGCTGAATGCACTACGTTTGAGATTGGGAGGTAATTCTCGGTGACTCTGTGGATCTCTGTGCCTCTGTGGTGAAGGGCCAGCATAACCACAGAGGCACGGAGGTCACACTGAGACACAGAGACAAAGAACCACGATGCAAATCGAAATCGACAAAATCGGCTCGGCAACATCGCCGTTGCATCTCTCGCGCGCCCTCGAGATCGTCCCATCCAACGGCACGCCCCGCGCCGGTGACGTGGTGGTCGTGCGGGTGCTGACTGACAATGCGACTTACAACATGCTGGAACTCCCGACGGGACGACTTGCGAAAGTGAATCCGGGCGACGTCGTTGCCGGCGTGTTTGGTCGTCGGCGCGCGTTGAAGGGTTTTGTCGGTGATGTTCCGGAAACCGTGAAAGCCGGCGATGAACTTCACCTGCTGAATCTCGGTGGCGTGATTGGCCAATGCAGCGGCCATCACTCAAGTCTTAATGACGCGATCAAGGTCGAAGTGTTGGGCTTGGCGACGAACGGCGGCGGAGAGATTAAGAACATCGGCGATGCTGCGCTGCCCGCGCGCGAGACGCTGGGTTCCACCGCTCCGCTTGTGGTTATTGCCGGCGCCTGCATGAACAGCGGAAAGACTTACGCCGCGACGGAAATCATTCAACAAGCCACTCGCAGCGGATTGCGCGTGGCTGCCGCAAAACTTTCAGGCATCGCTTGTTTGCGTGACACGCTCAACATGCAGGATCACGGCGCGATTGCGACTGCAAGTTTTCTTGATTGTGGGTTGCCGTCGACGGTGGGTGCTGCGGATTTGGCGCCCGTTGCGAAAGCGATCATCTCGCGCTTGAACGAGAGCGCGCCTGATTTGATCGTCATTGAATTGGGAGACGGAATTCTCGGCGGCTATTCGGTGGAATCGATTTTCGAAGATCAGGAATTGCGCGCGGCGATGAGCGCGTTAGTGTTCTGCGCTTCGGATTACGTCGGCGCCTGGGGCGGAATCGAGTTGTTCCGCAGGCGTGGGATTAAGGTCGATCTGGTGGCCGGATCCGTCACTGACTCGAAGATGGGTGAGGACTATATCGAGCGCGAATTTGAAGTACCGGCTGCGAATGTCCGACGCAATGGGACGAAAATGTTTGAGGTGGTCAAACACAACGTTTCGAGTTTCGAGTTTCTAGTTTCGAGTTCGCAAACAGCATCGGGTTCTGTTTCCGAAGACTCGACGCTTGGCGATCCAAGCGGAGGTTTGGTCGGATGAACTCGAAACCCGAAACTCGAAACTCGAAACTCCGGATCGCAATCTTCGGCGGCTCAGGTTACGGCGGATCGGAATTGCTCCGCATTCTGCTGCAGCACCCGCATGCCGACATTCAGTTTGTCACGGCGAACGAACATGCCGGCAAAGCGGTTACTGATGTTCACAAGAATCTGTTGGGTCTGACCAATCTGAGATTCGAAAAAGCGCCAGACGACGTTTCGAATCTGCCGGATATCGATTGCGCATTCTTCGCTTTGCCGCACGGACAGGCGATGGAGATCGCGCCGAAGCTGCCCGCGAACGTGAAGGTAATCGACTTGTCGGGCGATTTTCGATTGAGCAACGCAGAGGTCTTCGCGCAGCACTACGGGCGTGAGCAGACAGCGATGGAGGCGCAATCGCAGTTTGTTTATGGGCTTACCGAGACGAACCGCGACGCCGTCAAGTCCGCATGGAAGATTGCCAATCCGGGCTGTTTCGCCACGGCGACGTTGCTCGGATTGGCGCCGCTGGTCGCGAACAATCTCTTGAATTGTCGCGTGATTGTCGATGCGAAGACCGGTTCGTCTGGCTCAGGCGCAAAGGCGGCGGCGAATACACATCACCCGCAAAGATCGACATCGTTCTACGCGTACAAGCCATTCACGCATCAACATGTGCCGGAGATTGAGCAGGAGTTGAACTCGATCGGCGAATGGAAGAACGAACTCATTTTCATGACGCATTCGCTGCCTGTCGCGCGTGGCATCTTCGCCTCGATCTACTGCGAACTGAAAAGAGAAATGAATGCGACGGAAGCGCGCAAGATGTTCGCGGAGTTCTATCGCGACTCGTTCTTCGTCAGATTCGTCGAGGGTTCCCCGGACATCAATTGGGTGAAGACAACTAACTTTTGCGACATCGGCTTTGCCGTGCGCGGCCGGCAACTGGTGGTGTTCAGCGCGATTGATAATCTCGTGAAAGGCGCGGCCGGCCAGGCTGTACAGAACATGAACCTGATGTTTGGATTGGATGAGAAAACGGGCTTGATGTTGATCGGCACCAATCCATAAGTAAATTAACCACAGAGGACACAGAGGAAGAATCAGCCACAAAAATGCACAAAAGGCTCAAAACGAATTATGCGGTTGGCGGCGCTGGGTTGTTTTCATTTTTGTGCTCTTTGTGCCTTTTTATGACTTAGTTGTTTTCCTCTGTGTCCTCTGTGGTAAAGACTGATGCTTACGAAACTTCAAGACACGATCCAACTCGAAGAGCAATATCAGCTCGCGACTTATAAGAAGATGCCGATCGTCGCGGCACGCGGCGAAGGCGTTTGGATCTTCACCAGTGACGGTGAGCGTTATCTCGATCTTTATGGAGGTCACGCGGTCGCCGGAACAGGCCATTGCCATCCGCATGTCATCAGTGCAATCAAACGGCAGGCTGACGAGCTGCTTTTCTATTCCAATCTGGTTTATTCGGAAACGCGCGCACAGGCCGCACAGAAGTTGGTGTCCATCGCGCCTAATTCTTTGACCAAGGCTTTTTTCTGCAACTCGGGAACCGAAGCGAATGAGAACGCGATGCGCATGGCGCGGATGGCGACGGGTCGAGAAAACGTCATTACTTTCAGCGGCGGCTTTCACGGGCGCACCGCGGACGCGATCAGCGCCACGTTTCTCGGCAAGTATCGTGAGATCGGCAAGCCGAACGTGCCGGGACATCTGCAGGCCGAATTCGGCGATATTGAATCAGTGCAGGCGATTGCTGATGATTCAATCGCCGCCATCATGCTCGAGCCCATTCAATCGATGGCCGGAGTTCGGATGGCGGGTTCGGAGTTTTATCGCGCGTTGCGCGATCTGTGCGATGAACGCGGCATCGTTTTGATTTACGACGAAGTGCAAACCGGCGTGGGGCGCACCGGCGAATGGTTCTTTGCCGGCAGCGAGGCCGGCGACGGCGTTGTGCCTGACATCGTATCGCTCGCAAAAGCCTTGGGCAGCGGCATTCCGGTCGGTGCTTGTCTGGTCACTGAAAAAATCGCTTCACACATCAAAGAAAACGATCTCGGAACAACATTCGGCGGCGGGATGATGGCGATGGCCGCAGTGACGGCAACGCTGGAAGCGATCGAAGCGGACACAATGCTCGCGAATGTGCGCTCAGTTGAAACCCATCTGCGCGAGCGTCTGCGAGAAATCGAGCAGATAGTTAAAGTCCGCGGCCGCGGCTTTCTGCTCGGACTTGAATTCACCGACAAAGCAAAACCGATTCACGAAGCGTTGCTTGAGAAACGAATCATCACCGGGACTTCAAGCGATGCGAATGTACTGCGACTGCTGCCGCCATTGTGTTTGAGCAAGGCGGAAGCGGACATGTTTGTTGACGCGCTGGCCGAAGTGACGCGGACCTGAAATGCAATACGCCTGGTACGACTTTGCCGGAAACATCGGCGTGGCGCTGATGGTGCTCGGGTATTTGTTGCTGCAAGCGGAAAAGATTCGCAGCAGCGACCTGAGCTACTCTCTGATGAATGGCATCGGCGCTCTGCTAGTAGTCATATCTTTGTTTTATCGCTTCAATCTTTCGGCGTTTCTCGTCGAAGGGTTCTGGTTTTTGATCAGCGTCTACGGACTAATTAAGTTTGCGGTTCGACCGCGTGCGAAGGAGAGTCGCTAACCTGAAATGCCGCGCGATTTTCTCAAGACGAGCGATTGGTCGGCCCAGGAACTTCACGACCTGGCTACCTCAGCTGTTGAATTCAAAGCGGGCGATATCAGGGTGCGCCCGCTGGCGGAACGCTCTGTGGCTTTGGTCTTTTTCAATCCAAGTTTGCGCACGCGCGCGTCGATGCAAGTTGGGATTTACGAGCTCGGCGGAAACGCTGTGGTGCTGGAACCCGGTGGCACAAGTTGGACCCTGGAGCATCGCGACGGAGTAGTGATGGATTCCGACAAGACTGAGCACGTCGCCGAATTTGTGCGCGTGCTCGGTCGTTATTGCGCCGCCATCGGCGTGCGAACCTTCGCGGCACTGAAGGATTGGGAAGCGGAACGTCTGGACCCGGTGCTGAACGCGTTCGCCAAATACTCTGAGGTCCCGATCATCAATCTCGAATCGGCGATGCATCATCCATGTCAGGCGATGGCCGACATGATGACAATTCGCGAGCAGCTGGGCGCGGGACGGAAGAAAGTTCTGCTGACCTGGGCGTGGCATCCCAAGCCTCTGCCGATGGCGGTGCCGAACAGTTTCGCGCTGGCCGCAGCTCAGATGGGACATGAGATCGTTATCGCGCATCCGAAAGGATACGAATTAGACGATGAGCTGATGGATGAAGTGAGGCGGCAGGCAGCAGCAGCGGGAGGCCGCGTCGCGATCGAGCACGACGTTGAAGTCGCCTTCGATGGCGCTGAAGTCGTCTACGCGAAAAGCTGGGGCAGCAAACAGTTCTACGGCGCGCCCGAGAAAGACATTGCCGAGCGCGCTCAGTACCGCGACAAATGGATTGTGGACGAGCAAAAGATGGCGCGGACGAATTCGGCGATCTTTATGCATTGCCTGCCGGTGAGAAGGAACGTGATCGTGACGGATGGAGTGATTGATTCGCCACGATCGGTAGTTATCGATGAGGCAGAGAATCGATTGCATGTGCAGAAGGCGATACTTTCGCGGTTGATTCGAACGAAATAGAGCCACAGATGAACACAGATTTCACGGATAATAAGTCATTAAAATTCTGATCTGTGTTATCTGTGTGAATCTGTGGCTGCCCAAACTTGAAACAATGACTGACACCAGCGAAATCGGAAACCAACTCCGCCTGGACTTGCTGCGCGAAGCCCTGCCGTACATTCAGCGGTTCAAGGGCAAGACGTTTGTCGTGAAGTTCTCGGGAAAGGTGACCGAAGATCACGAGCGATTGATTTCGTTGTGCGAAGAACTGGCCTTGCTTCATCAAGTCGGCATTCGCGTCTGCGTGATTCACGGCGGCGGCAAACAACTGAGCGAGCTGGCGCGCAAGATGGGCGTTGAGCAGACAATCATTGAAGGCCGGCGGGTGACTGATGACGACACTCTCGAGATGGCCAAGATGATCTTCGCCGGCAAAATCAATACAGACATTCTCGCGGCGCTGCGCCACCGCGGAGTTCACGCGGTGGGCTTGTCGGGCGTCGATGGCAATATCGTCCATGCTGAACGCCGCCCGCCCAGAGAAGTCGTCAATCGCAAGACGGGCAAGAGTACTGAAGTTGATTTCGGCCACGTGGGCGACATCATCGAAATTGATTCAAGCTTGCTGACTGTGTTGCTCGATCATGGCTATCTGCCGGTGATCTCTTCGCTCGGCGCTGATGATGAAGGCAAAGTTTTCAACATCAACGCAGACACGATTGCTGGTGAGATTGCTGTGCAGTTACAAGCGGAAAAGCTGGTGCTGCTCTCGGACGTTGATGGGATATATTTGCGGTCCGGAGAGCCGGAGACGAAGTTGTCGCAACTGACGGCAGCGGAAGCTAATGAATTGATCGAACGCGGTACGGCCAGCGGCGGGATGATCCCGAAACTTCAGAGCATCATCGACATCCTCACGCGCGGCGTGAAAAGCGCGCACATCATTAACGGCAATGCACGGAATTCACTGCTGGCGGAAGTCTTTACCGACCAGGGCACGGGCACGATGATCGCGGCTTAGTATTTCTCAACAGTTGTTGAAAGCACATGTCACTGCCATTCGGTGCTGTCCTAATTTCACCTTTGCGGAACTTTGCGACTTGGCGTCTTAGCGTGAAAACCGCACTGAAATTCTGTTCGCGCAAAGTTGCAAAGTTCCGCAAAGTAAGAGACTACGCTGCTTTCAATCAACTCTCTCCAACACCACAATCTTGTTCTTGAAGTCGAACGTCATCAGAAAGTCCTGAAAGAATCCATTGCCGATATTGACTTGATAAGGTTTGTTGTCCTGACCGGTTTTGGGAGGAAAGAAAGCTGCTTGCACTCCTTCTGTCGCATAACGTCCCATCCGCACAGATTTCAGAATGCCCGTCTTCCGTTCGTACTGACCGTTGTAACCGACTGACGTTTCAGTCTTCCCGCCGCCGCCGCTGTCATTCGCGTCGTCGTCCAGGCCCAGCAGCGCGACTGCTTCCGGCGTTAATGAGAAGCCCCCACTCGACCCAGTGTCGAGCGTGGCGCGCATCTTTTCGTTATTGACGAAAACTGAGTCAATGATGACGTCGCCGTCTTCACGTTTGAAAGTCATGGCAATCGTGTTGACGGTGTTTGGTGCCAACTGAATTCGCGGATAGGGCGATTCGGCAAAAAAGCGCAGCTTCGAATTCGCGTAGTCGATTTGGAGGATGCGGTCTTTCAGAAAGCTGAATCCCAGCACGCCCTGGATCTTCCTCTCGATTCGATCGGAGATCTTCGACATGTCGATGGTGGCCGCCGCAACCTGCCGGGCCGTAATCGGGCCAAGTTCAACCGTCGGCAACGTCGTAGGGTAGGTCGTATTTGCTTCAGTGCCTCCGCCGCTCGCCGGCGCACCAGTTGACGCGATCGACAAACCCAGTTCACGGGCGGTAGCTGCATCAATGGCCGACGGATCGGTATCGGTGTCAACCAGCATATTGAACGGCCCTTTGCCGGCAATCTTCACCTGCACCACGATTTGGTTGTGTACGAATTCAAACGGGACTTCGACCGGCGCTTTCTGGGGTTGGGCTTTCTGGGATTGGGCGCTGGCGGTTGAGCTCAGCAAAAGGAGCATGAAACCGGCGGCAAACACGAAACCAGTGGCCGACTGGCGCATAAATCCTGCTGCGATCTTTGTGTTTTGGAACTTCATGCGCGCTTCACTCCATTTCCGGCTTCCGGGCGACGATATCGTACATGGCACTGCAAGTCGCGGTCGCATCCTACTATTCGACACAGGACAAATGCGAGCGACTGCGGCGAAATTTGAGCCTCATAAACATTTCGCTGACGAGGTCGACGACGTGGCACGGTCGTTGCCATTTCCCGCGCCGGAGGTTCGGTGAATGAAAAGATTAGTCGCCCTTGTCATTAGTGTCGCCATTCTGGCAGCCGTTGCCGCGCCGGCATTCGCGCAGCAAAGAAGTTGTCGCCGCGATTCGCGCACGTACAGTTCGCGCAACTACGATTCGCAAGGTTATTCGCAAGGCTATTACGGCAATTCAGGCTATTACGACAATCGAAGTTATTACGATTATGGCTATGACAACCGCAGCTTTTGGCAGAAACATCGTGACAAGCTGACGGTGGCAATTGGGACGGGCGCGGGCGCAGCGATTGGCGCCATGCTCGGAGGCAAGCGCGGCGCTGCTATGGGAGCGTTGGCAGGTGCGGGCGGTTCCGCTCTGTACGCTTACCGGATTCGCAATCGTCGCTACGGTTACTAAACATTTGTTCAAGTTCGGTTGCTGCGAGGCGACCGTGGGTTGAGGCCGGGATGTGAAGGGGAGAGCGCGTTCCGGCCTCACTTTAACAAACAAAAGATTAGGCTGGCTTGATAACAGAATTGAATTCGGTTGCTGCGAGGCGACCGTGGGTTGAGGCCGGGATGTGAAGGGGAGAGCGCGTTCCGGCCTCGATTTCTATTTTGGGTACGGAGGCGCTGACCTAACAGGACGCTGGAGGCGTATCCGAAGAGCGGGTCTAATAAGTAGCACCCGACGCATCGTGAACCTCCGACGTTACGAGCTTTCCATTTCTGTCGAACCAGAAGTCCAAATACATACTCGGCTCGTTACCCCAGAAGTTAGTGACGGTTCCACCCATTCGTCGCAGTTCACCCTACTTCGGATCCAGCCTCGCAGTTTCGTCAGCAATAGGATGATCGGGGTGGTGAATGCCTCTCTCATCAAGAAACTGGGCAACCTGCTGCTCACTGGATCCCGCTGGCAATTTCGTTTCAATAGTTCGACGCATTTTCTGAACGGCAGCTTCCTGGCTACAGGACTTGGCGAAAACGACGAGCAGCACGATAGCGACAAGCCAAGCCGAGAAAATCAAAACTATGCGAGTTCTCACGGATAGATCAGGTTGTAAAGTTTCTCGGCCCAGTCCTCATCCAGATTTTGCAGAACTACGTACTGCTCGATCGCCGCATCACGTTGGCCCTGCGCCAGCAGAGTCTTGCCTAAATTGAAATAGGCTTTGCCGAAGTCGGGCTTCAGACGAATTGCCTGACGAAAACTCTCGACGGCTTCATCGTTCCGCGTCGCCGCCGCATAAACCTCGCCCAGGCTGTTCTGCGCGTTGGCGTCACCTGGCTTCAGCATCGCCAGCTGCTTGAAGGCTTCAATTGCTTCGGCGTACCGCTTCATCTGCAAATAACGCTGACCCAGACGATCGTACGCGGCGGCGTAGTCCGACCGCAGCCGAATCGCGTTCTTGTACGCGGCGACCTCATCGTCGAACTGTCCCGAGTCGCGATACGTCAGGCCAAGCGCGTAGTATGCGTCCGCGGCGTTGTAAGGATCGAGTTTGATTGATTGCCGGTAGGCAGCTTCGGCTTCGCGATATTGCTTCAGGTAATAGTTCGCGAGACCGATGTTGAAATAAGACTCAGCCGACGGGCGAATGTTGACGGCCTTCTTCGACGCTTCGATAGCATCGTTGTGGCGGCCGAGCTTTTCGTGACAGAACCCCATCTGGGCCCACGCTTCGGCATAGTTATTATCGGCGTCCGTGGCCTTTTGAAAATAGGGCAGCGCTCCCTGGCAATCGTCTTTCGAAAGAAACGTCAGACCGTTGCGAAAGAACTCAACGGCGCGCGCTCGCTTATTCCGGCTGGTCGCGTTGACGAGTTCGCCGAGCGACATCCCTTGTCCGGGCTGCGTCTGAGCTGAGCGATCCAACTGAGCGATGCGTTCCGAAGGAATCGCGAAGTTCACGCTCTGACCGCCGGCGACTTGCAAAGTCGCGACACCAATCACTTGGCCCTGCATATTGACGACAGGACTACCGCTCGAGCCCGGTGAAATGGGCGCCGTGATCTGAATGATGCGTCCGAAGCCGGGAATGTCGCGGACGGCTGAGACAATGCCATTCGTGACACTGCCTTCGAGACCGAAAGGATTACCGATGACCACGATACTTTCGCCTTCCTGCGGCGACGTGCGATCAAGTGATAACGGCCGGGCGACGTTCGGTGGCACCTCGACTTTCAAGAGCGCGACATCGCCTTCGGCATCAACGGCCAGGACACTTTTGACGGGATAGCTATTTCCGGAAATTGAATGAACTTCAGCACGGTAAGCGCCATCAATCACGTGACGATTCGTGACGACGCGGTCCACGTCGACAAAGAAGCCGCTACCGCGCGAAAGCTTCTCCCCACGCGCATCGAAAGTTTCGATGGCCACCGCTGAAGGCTTGATGCGACGGACAAGTTCGGGAAGTTGATCCTGAGCAGATGCAGGCGCCGCGATGAACAAAAGCGAGAGGCTCGCGCAGATCGCAAACAAAGCCACCCTGATCGACGGAGGAACTACGTTCATTCGCTCCAAGTATAACGCGCTGTCAGAGGTTTTGCGCGGCGGGAGCGCCGTAGTAACGGTTGGCTTCGTCGAAGATTGCTTTGGTTCCACCGTGCGAACCAAAAATGGTAACGCCTGTCTCTGAACTGAAATAATGTTTTTCGCTGGCCGTGTCGAATCGCAGCCACGACACCATGCCATTCGGCCAGGGACACTTGCCCAGCCAATTGATGCGAGAGTTGCCCGGCGCGAATTGCAGCGTTACGGGAGTTCCGGACATTGTTTCGCCGAGGAAAAGGACACTGCCCGGCGCGATCACGACAATTCCTGCGCCTTCCCAGGGAAAGAATTTCCAGAAGGAATCAAAGCGTTGCTGTGAAGCATATCGCACAGGAAACCAGCGGTTGTTTGAGATGAGATTGGCGCGACTATTAAGAATTCGCTGACGAATCTTTTTGCGCTTGCTGTTTTGATAAAAGCCGAGCCCCCAGATCGCAATGACCGGAGTCAAGGCAAGTCCGATCAGGAGAAAGATGAGAACAATTGCGATGATTCCCTGGAGAGTGTCGTTGGTCATAGTCTGGGAAAGCAGAGTTGCGGAACCGCGAGCAGCAACGAGCGAATAAACATTCAACCCGCGTGCCAGCTAACGAAGTTACATTCCTGTCCCCGCTCGCTACCACTCGCGGTTCCGTAACGGATTCGTTGATATGTTCAGGCTACTCCCGCGAAAGCGCCAAACTCTGCACGCGCGAAACAACATCATCTAACTTCACGTCTTCACTCTGTTTTGCGCGCCGATCGAACAACTCGACCAGACCGTCGCCGATCTTTTTGCCGATTGTGATTCGATACGGAATGCCGATTAAATCCGCGTCCTTGAATTTCACGCCGGCACGTTCATCGCGATCGTCGAGCAGTACGTCCAGGCCGCCTGCGTGCAGGTCTTTGTAGAGTTGCTCGCCGGCATCGCGCAACTTCTCGTCCTTGATGTTGGTAATCGTGACGACGGCATCGAACGGCGTAATTGATTTCGGCCAGATGATGCCGTCGGCATCGTGGTTCTGTTCGATCGCTGCCGTGATGATGCGCTCGACGCCGATGCCGTAACTACCCATGACGATCGGCACTTCTTTGCCGTCAGCCGTTAGCACTGTAGCGCCCATCGACTCGGAATACTTCGTGCCGAGTTTGAAGATGTGGCCAATCTCCATGCCGGTGAAAACTTCGAGCGTGCCCGTTTCACAGCGGGGACAAGCCTCGCCGGAACTGACTATGCGCAGGTCGGCCCATTGATCTACTTCAATGTCGCGCTCGATATCGACGCCGCGAATGTGATGGTCATCTTTGTTGGCGCCGGTCGTCATGTTGCGGCGGCCTTTGAGACCGCTGTCGGCGATGATAAGTAAATTCTGATTCGATTTTCGCGCGCTGGCTTTGGCTTTAACTCCGCCGAGACTTCCAGCGGCAGCGCCAAGCAAGTCCTTAATCTCTTCAGGATGTGCCGGACGCAAGGCTGTGGATCCGAGCGCATCACCGAATTTCACTTCGTGAACCTGATGATCGCCGCGCAGCAACGCGAGCACGGGGCGAGACTCACCATCGATCGTGGCGAAATAAACCAGCGTCTTGATTTGACGATTCGCCGCGACCAGATACGGAGTTCGGGTGAGATCGTCAATCGTCCGCACCCCGGGCGTGGGAAACTCTTCCGGTGCCGCCGGGCCAGCTTCATCTTCGACCTTCGGCAATCGCGAAGTCGCCTTCTCGAGGTTTGCTGCGTAATCGCAATTCGAACAACTCGCGATCAAGTCTTCGCCGGCATCAGTTTTCGCCATGAATTCATTCGATTCCGAACCGCCCATCGATCCTGAAGACGCTTCGACGATCGAAAACTGGATACCGCAACGGGTGAAAATCTTAATGTACGCATCCCGCTGATCGAGGAAAGCTTTGTCCAATCCCGCGCGATCGACGTCGAACGTGTACGCATCTTTCATGATGAAAGTGCGCAGTCGCATCAGACCGGATTTCGGCCGAGCCTCGTCGCGAAATTTGATTTGAATCTGATACCAAACCTGTGGCAGTTGTTTGTAAGAACGAATCTCGTTGCGCGCGATCGTGGTAAACACTTCTTCGTGCGTCATACCAAGACACATGTCTGTGTTCTTCCGATCCTTTAAGCGAAACATCTCATCGCCGATCGCCTGCCATCGTCCTGACTCTTGCCAAATCTCTGCCGGGTGCAACGCCGGCAGAAAGAACTCCTGACCGCCGATGGCGTTCATCTCTTCGCGCAGAATCTGCATTACCTTGAGCGCGATGCGTTGTCCCAGCGGCAAAAACGAATAGATTCCCGCGGAAAGTTGGCGCACGACCCCCGCACGCAGGAGCAGCTTGTGCGAAATGACCTCGGCGTCCGCCGGGTCCTCGCGCAGAGTAGGAATGAAATATTTGGACCAGCGCATAGACCGAGCATTGTGGCTTAGGCTTTGTGCGAGTGCAACCGCAGGATTTGGAGTGCGGCGGCTTGACGCCGCTTTGGATCTGTTGGCTTTTACTTGCCCAATCCAAAGCGCCGTCAAGCCGGCGCACTCCAAAACTTTGCCGCGCTGCAATCACTGATGTACCATCGCTACACATCAACAAAGGGCAAATCAAATGAAGATCGCAATCGCTTCTGACCACGCGGGTTTTGAAGAGAAAGAGCGTCTGAAGCCGCTGCTCGACGAGCTCGGAATTCAGTACGAGGATCTCGGCACGGTTTCGACTGAGTCAGTCGATTATCCCGATTACGCGCGCAAAGTTGGCGAAGAAGTTGCCGCGGGTCACGTCGAACAGGGACTGCTCGTTTGCGGTTCCGGAACCGGCATGGCCATCGCGGCGAATAAAGTTCCGGGTGTGCGCGCCGCAGTCGCGTGGAACGAAGAGATTGCGAAGCTTGCACGCGAGCACAACGACGCGAACGTTTTGTCGTTGGGGGCGCGAGTGACCGCACCTGAAGAACTTAACAAGATCGTGCGCGCATGGTTTGGCGCGCATTTCGATGCCGGGCGTCACTTGCGACGCGTGGATAAGATTCGCGAGATCGAGAACGACGAACTCGCACATCATCAAGCAGCGAAATAGTTTTGGAGTGCGCCGGCAGAGCGGAGCGGCGACGGCGCTTTGGTATTGTTAACTATCAAACGATCCCAAAGCGGCGTCCAGCCGCCGCACTCCAAATGTGGAGCCTCTGAATGAACAATCTTTTTAATCTGCCGATAGCAGAAACTGATCCTGTAATCGCGAACGCGATCGATAACGAAGTCGCCCGCCAGGCGAATGGCCTCGAACTAATCGCGTCGGAAAACTTTGTCAGTGAAGCTGTGCTTGAAGCGATGGGCTCTGTCTTCACGAACAAGTATGCGGAAGGCTATCCCGGCAAGCGTTATTACGGCGGTTGCGAATACACCGACGTGGTCGAGCAGGCGGCCATCGATCGCGCGAAAGAGTTGTTCGGCGCCGATCATGCGAACGTGCAACCGCACAGTGGCGCGCAAGCCAACATGTCTGTTTATCTCGCCGCGATTCAGTATGGCGATCAGATTCTGGGGATGAATCTTTCGCACGGCGGACACCTGACGCATGGCCATCCTTTGAACTTTTCCGGATTGAGTTACAAGGTCGCCGATTACGGCGTCTCGCGCGAGACTGAGACGATTGATTACGATGAGTTGCAGCGGCTCGCCGAAGAGCACAAGCCGAAGCTGCTCGTCTGCGGCGCGTCAGCCTATCCGCGCATCATCGATTTCAAACGGATCGGCGAAATTGCGCAGAGCGTCGGCGCGCGTATGTTTGCTGACATTGCGCACGTCGCTGGTCCGGTCGTTGCCGGTCTTCATCCTTCGCCCGTGCCGCACGCGGATTACGTGACGACGACGACGCATAAGACTCTGCGCGGACCACGTGGCGGATTAATTCTGTGCAAAGCTGAGCACGCGAAAGAAATCGATCGACGTCTGTTCCCGGGCGTGCAAGGCGGTCCACTGGTGCACATCATTGCCGCCAAAGCCGTCGCGTTCGGCGAAGCGTTGCGTGATGACTTCAAAGAATATCAGCGACAAATTCTCGCGAATGCGAAAGCTTTGTGTGCGGAGCTTCAGGAGCAAGGGCTGCGCATTGTTTCCGGCGGCACGGACAATCACTTAATGCTGGTTGATGTGTGGATGGATGGAAAGGGAGTCACGGGCAAAGATGCCGAGAAAGCTCTCGAAGCCGCGCGCATCACGGTTAACAAAAACACGATTCCTTTCGATCAAAACAAACCGTTCGTTGCGTCAGGTTTGCGCATTGGCACTCCCGCAGTCACCACGCGCGGCATGAAAGAACCCGAGATGCAGGAAATCGGCCGCATGATTGCGGCGATCGTTCGCGAACCTCAATCCGAACAGGTGCGCGAACAAGTGAAGCGTGGCGTCAGTGAACTGACCGCGAAATTTCCGTTGTATGCGAAGCGGATGAAGCCGAGTGCGTCAGGAGCGTCCGCGCTCTAGCCCACGCTTGATATTCGGTATATTCTGCCTCGCAAGGGAGGTTCCTCATGAAGAAGTTCTCCTTGGCTCTGTTGGCTGGCGCGCTTTTGTGGGTACAACCACAAGCAGCTGCCCAAACCCTATCGTCCGTTCAAGTAGCGCCCTGTCCAAGTGAAGCGACGCCGCCCGGTGGTCCGGTGCTGAAACGCCACGTGCCGGAATCTGACAATCAAGTAACACCAGAGCCGCAATCGAGTAGTTCCAACCAGCAACCTTGCGACACTATCGCGAATGCGAACGGCGCGAACCAAACGGCTGTAGAGATTCGACTGGAAGGGCTGATTAATGTCCCGGAGTCTGACGTGCGTAAACGCTTGCGCGAAGATCGATTGATTCCCACGACGGATTCACTCGCGAACGCCGGCGCAGTTGCCAAGGCCGAGGAAGGCTTAAGACAAATTCTTTTCGAAGATGGTTATCGTCGCGCTCAAGTGTCGTCGCGGATCGACCGGCGTAATCAAGAACCTCCCGTGCTGGTCTTTTTGATCAGCGAAGGTTCGCCAGTCGCTATCTCGGAAATCAGGTTCAAAGGGAACCGCGTCTTTTCATCTCAGATCCTGACAGAAGAAATCAATGCTTGTCTCGCTGGTTTTCAAAAGGACAAGGCGCGCGTATTCAATGAGGATATCTTCGCATATTGCGAACACGCCCTGGCAAATTTCGAGCGTTCGCAGGGCTATTTACAGGCGAGTTTGTCGTCAACTGTGGATGAAGTTGCCGGGGGACTAATCATCAGCATCGATGCCTCAGAGGGTCTGTTATATCGCGTCGGTCGATTTGAAATTGAAGGCGCCAATCATCTTTCTGAACAGCAAGTGCGCGACGTGATTGATATGCGTGCTGGTGATCTTGCCGATGGCGAGAAGCTTTCGAAGGCGCTCTATGAAAACTTGAAAGCCATATACGGCGAGAAGGGCTTCATTCAATACACCGCTGAGATTCAGCCGGAGTTTCATTCGTCACAAAGAGCGCCTGAGGGCATCGCTGACTTCAAGATCACGATTGATGAAGGACATAAATTTCGCGTTCACAAAATATCTTTTAGGGGCGACGACTTTTCTCAAAGTGAGTTGCGGCCTTTGCTGCTGCTGCGCGAAGGCGACGTTTATAATCAGAAACTGTTCGAAGAAACTGTTCGCAGAATAAACGAGACTGGTTTGTTCAATTTTGTCGATAAAGATCGCGATGTGGATTATCGAACGAACGAAGAAGAAGATTTAATCGATGTCGCCATCAAGATAACGAAACGACAGCCACAAGACGTTTCGCGGAGCAACCAATAAGGTTAACTCGTGCCTTCAAGGTCGAGGGGCGGCTGGGTCGCGCGAAAACTAGTCACTTGCCAACTCCAGTCGCGAACCGACCCATCAGTTTAGCCTGGTCTTTCACGGCCGGGACCACGAGTCAAACGGAAAACGTCGTCGCGTAGCGACCTGTGACTTTAGCCCGGCCTTTCAAGGGCGCTGACGCACTTGAGTAATCCACGCCTCTGGGATCACCAAAACGCCGAAGGCGTTTACTACCTTCAGCCCAGGGTTGCGCGCGCCAGCGCGCTACCCTGGGTAATCAAGAGAAAACAGATCCCAACCCTGAAAGGGTTGCGAATAGGTTCGCTGCGAACGATCAATATTTGTGAACCGCAATTCAACACCGGTTGGCGGCTGCCTTCAGCAACCCTTTCAGGGTTGCGATTTCATGTTCGGTCATTACCCAGGGTAGCCGCGCTAACGCGCGTCAACCCTGGGCTGGAGGTGGTAAACGCCTTCGGCGTTCATTTCGGGACGAACAGCTTGCGATTACTCAAGGCCGGCCTAAATTCATGGCGACGCTACGCGTCGAACACGGCAGAGTCAAAGAACGTTCAGATTGTTCGAATGAATGAATATCTTAGTCCAAGCTGGCCTTCACGAATCGAGACTTTAGTAGCGGACAGCGAGAGGACGGCCGAACTCTGATGGCGTGGGACTTCTTTTTCGGGTTTTCACTTCAACGCTGATCTTTCGCTCTGAAACGTAACTCAACGTTCCTTGTCTTGCGAATCGTCGGTCGCCGACACCTTGTCATCCTCTTCCGGATTCTGATACGCAAACACCACTTCTTCACCTGTCGACGGAACTAACGAACCAAATTTCGACAGCAGGGATTCCAGTCGCCCTGGTTCGTTCTCAACGTCATCCGCGGATTCAGCATCGACTTGATTTTCAAGTTGAACCATTTGCGCTGAGGCGCGTCGGCATGATCCGCAAGCGGCGAGGTGCGTGAGTACCGGCTGACACTCTTCGTCGCCCAAACGCCCTTCGACGAAAGCGGCAATCGTGTCTTCGTCGACGTGCGGTTGAGCGGGGGCCTGGGACAATTCGGTCGACGCGACAGCGTTTAGCCGCTGAGCGATCAGATCCCGAATCGTATCCGTACTTTTATTCACCACCATCAGCTACGATGTTCCCTCAGCCGTTTTTACTTTGGTAAAACTCGTTTCGCCGCTGGTCATTGATTTCAGGTTCACGCCGTGACCGAGATCCTCAGTCGCGATCGACATGCATATTTCAATCTCTTCGGCGCTTAGTCCATGTTTCTTCCCGAGTTCAGAGCGGAATCGATCGGCGACTTTTTCATAAGCCTTCTCCAGCCAGCGCATCACTGTCGATTCGTGCACGCGACCGGAGCGACCACGACGTTGGAACCAGCGGCGAATTGGCGACATCGGTTCCTGCACCAAACGCGCGATCTCGCGCAGCTTCAAACCGTCGACGTGATAGTAGAGCAGCAGCAGCTTCTCATGATCGTCGAGTGTGCCCAGCGCATCATCGAGCGCCGTCACGGTCACTGTGCGATATTTTTCGCGCACGACGTTTGCCACCATTGATTCTTCGGCGCGATGCGCATGCGCCGGTCGCGAATGCCGCACGCTTGGTTCTTCGCCGATTTCTTCCAGCCTGTCCAATGAAACTTCATCCTGTCGTCGTCTAAAAAAATCTATTACCGCGTTCGAAACAACAGCGCGCAACCAGCCCTGCAAAGTACCTCGGCCGGTGTAGGTTCGAAACTTCGATATCCGCACGCCGTCGACGACCTTCGTTCCGAATAATTCCGCATAGATATGATCGATGACTTCATCGGCGTCGGCGCGCTGCGTCAACAGATGTCGCGCCAATCGTTCGATGAACGATCGATAGCGCCGATCGAATTCCCACCAGGCCGCTTCGTTGCCGCGCGCGCATGCCAGCGCGAGATAAACATCCTCGTTTTGCAGCTCGCTGAGGAACTTGCGTAATTGGCGGACCGATTGACGTTTTCCGACTCCGGCGCAGTCAGCGAACTTCTCAACCGCGGCGTTCAGAGCGATTGCGAGCTCTTCTTCGCCGACGCCAAAATTAGGATGAGCAGTCGCGCATTGCGCGTAGATCGCTTTAACGTCTTTAGCGCATTTCGCGATCGCGTCAGGAAATTTTGTTGCAGATGACTCTGTCACGAGGGTACCCGGCGGCCGTCAGATCGCGCGTATTATATTGACAAAGACCGTGTGCAAGGCAAGCTTCTGCGCTTACAAACCTTGCGTGCCTACACTTTGTGGACGCACCTTGCAAACGGTTTTGCCGAAAATAATCGGGGATTGACGTGGCACGCGCATCTTGCGCGTGAGTTCACGGGCGGGACGCCCGCACCATTCGATGATTATGGCGCGAGACGTTCGATGTGCCAGCTTCCGTCACTCTCTCGCACGTACACAAGACGATCGTGCAGACGATTCTCGCGGCCCTGCCAAAACTCAATCACGTCCGGCTTCACGCGATAGCCACCCCAGTGCGGCGGACGCGGCACATCGTCGGAGAATTTCGCGGCGAATTCTTCAAATCGTTTTTCCAAATCGCTGCGATTCGCGATCGGCCGGCTTTGATCTGATGCCCACGCGCCGATCTTGCTGCCGAGCGGACGTGAATGAAAGTATTCATCTGACTCCGCCGCCGAAACTTTTTCGACAACGCCTTCGATGCGCACCTGTCGCCACAACGGCGCCCAGTAAAAAAGTAAGCACGCGCGCGCGTTGTCTGTCAGCTCGCCGCCTTTGCGGCTGTTGTAGTTGGTGAAGAAGACAAACCCGCTTTCGTCGAAACTCTTGAGCAACACAATGCGCGCGCATGGACGTCCATCACGATCGGCGGTGGCGAGCGTCATCGAAACCTGGTCCTGTTCAGACATACCCGCCGCGCCCGCTTCTTTGAACCAAAGTTCAAATTGGCGAAATGGGTTGGGTTCGATTGTGGCTTTGGTAAATGCTGAAGATGTTTCGGTCATGGGGCGTTCGAGCGATTCTGCGTCGGCAGAGTATTATCACGTCTGAACTTGCGATGACCAAATCACGAAATCGAGAATTGCCGCTGGTGGCGATCGTCGGCCGGCCCAATGTCGGCAAGTCGACGCTCTTCAATCGCCTGATTGGTGAGCGGCGCGCGATTGTGGGCGACGAGCCCGGCATCACTCGCGATCGCATCTACGGCGAAGCTGAATGGAACGGTCAGCGCTTTGCCATGGTTGACACTGGCGGCATTGTGCCCGATGACGAAGCCGTCATTCCCGCAAACATTTTCCGGCAAGCCGCCGTTGCGATCGATGAAGCGGTTAGCTTGATTTGGGTGGTGGACGCGCGCAAAGGCGTGACGCCGCTCGATGAAGAGCTGGTGCATCTGCTGCGTGAGACGGGCAAGCGAGTGTTCGTTGCCGCTAACAAAGTTGACTCCGCGCGTTTGGAAGATGAAGCGAGTGATTTTCATCGCTTTGGATTTGCCGAAGTGTTTCCGATTTCCGCAGAACACGGAAATGGAATTGGAGACATGTTGGATGCGTTGGCTGAAACAATCGAGACGCGGACACGCGGAGTCACGGAGACGCGGGGCGTGTCAGAAACACCTGCGTTAGCGGGTGGGCCAGTTCCCACCGGCAAGGATGCCGGTGAACCGGCAGGGATGCCTGCGCTCCAGCCTCGCGAGATCAATCTCGCCATCGTCGGCCGGCCGAATGTTGGAAAGTCTTCGCTGCTGAATCGTCTGCTGGGCGAGGAGCGCGCGATCGTTTCGCCGGTGGCCGGAACGACGCGCGACAGTGTCGACACTTTGCTCAAAACTGACGCGCAGACTTTTCGAATCATCGACACGGCCGGCATCCGTCGCAAGGGGAAGACGACGGCAATGGCAGAAAAACTTTCTGTCATCATGGCGCGAAAATCTCTCGAGCGCGCCGATGTGGCAATTGTGCTGCTTGATGCTGAGGAAGGTGTGACGGCGTTGGATGCGACGATTGCCGGGTATGCTGTCGAGGCAGGTTGTTCAATCATCCTCGCGCTGAACAAGTGGGATTTGCTTGCCGACAAAGATTCGAGTGCGGGCGCGCACTTCGAGCGCAAACTTCGCGATTCGATGAAGTTTCTTAGTTGGGCTCCGGTCGTCACAACTTCCGCGCTTACGGGCCAACGAGTGCAGAAGCTGCTGCCGGTGGCGGTGCGCGCAAAGGCGGCTAGAAATTTGCGCATTCCCACGTCGCGTCTCAACGAATTCTTCGAGCGCGAAGTAAAATCCGGCGTGACCCCGGCCAAGACATTTCGCGGCTCGCGTCTGCACGTGCAATACATCACGCAAACCGCCGTGCGGCCGCCGACGTTTGTGGTGTTCACCGCGGGCGGCAAGGCGGGGCTGCATTTTTCATTTGTGCGGCATTTGGAAAACCGTCTGCGTGAAGAATTTGATTTCTTTGGGACGCCGATTCGCATCATTGAAAGACACAAAAGTCGGAAGCGCCGGCGCTAACGGGGTTGAAGTTAGCAAGATGAAGAACGTCGCGATTGAAGATCAACGGCCTGTTGCCCCAGGCCGTTCTGACTCTATGGGTATCGAATTTGAAGTTCATGCACGTGAGGGCGAAGCGCGTTGCGGTCGAATCACAACTCGCCGTGGGCCGATCGAAACTCCTGTCTTCATGCCCGTGGGCACGGCCGGGACGGTGAAGGGAATTCGATTCGAATCGCTTGAGGCTCCCGATCTCGACGCGAAGATCATCCTCGGCAACACCTACCATCTTTGGCTGCGGCCGGGCATTGAAGTGATCAAAGCGTGCGGTGGTCTGCACAAGTTCATCAGTTGGGATCGCGCGATGCTGACTGATTCCGGCGGATTTCAAGTTTGGAGTCTCGCGAAGATTCGCAAAGTCACGGAAGAAGGAACCGAGTTTCGTTCGCATATCGACGGCGCGCTCTGCTTCCTGTCGCCAGAGATTTCGATGGAGGTGCAGTCCGTGCTCGGGGCTGAGATCGCTATGGCGTTTGATGAGTGCCCACCGGGACAGATCGAACATGAAGCGGCGCGGCAAAGCATGGAGCTGACCGTGCGTTGGGCGAAGAGATCGAAAGAGGCACATGCTGGGTACGCAGTCGTCCCGACTGCTTTGTCTGAGGTGCGACCTGATGGATCTGACGAGCAGTCTGGAAGACTGCGTACCCAGCGGCAAGCGCTCTTCGGCATCATTCAAGGTGGCGCCCATCTGGATCTGCGGCGTGAGAGTCTGGAACGCACCGTGCAAATCGGTTTCGATGGTTACGCGATCGGTGGACTCAGTGTGGGCGAAGAGAAGCCGGTGATGCTCGACATCATCGAAGACATTGCTCCACGTATGCCTTGCGACCGGCCGCGCTATTTGATGGGTGTTGGGACTCCTGAAGACCTGATTGAATCGGTGGCGCGGGGCGTGGACATGTTCGATTGTGTGTTGCCGACGCGCAACGGACGGAGTGGCCAAGCCTTTACGTCACGCGGCAAGCTGAACATCAAAAACGCTCGATTTGCGACCGACACGCGGCCGCTGGACGAGCAATGTGAGTGCGCAGTTTGTCGCAGGCACTCACGTGCTTTTATTCGCCACCTATATCTCGCCGGCGAGATGCTCGCGAGCATCCTTTTGACGCATCATAATCTGGCGTTCTTCCTTGACACCATGAGAGGCGTCAGGCAAGCTATCCGGTCTGGCCAATTCGCGAAATTTCGGCGAGAGTTCACTGAGCAACTCGGGTCTGGTTTTGAATAGCGGTTACAGAACCGCGCGCGATAGCGAGCGGGTGAAGGAATCATCTTAAATTGAATCATACATTGCTTCTATTCTTGTTTCAGGCGGGCGGCGGTTTCGGATTTCTGATTCCGATGGTGCTGGTCTTTGGCGTCTTTTATCTGTTGCTCATTAGGCCGCAGCAAAAGAAGCAGCGGCAACTGCAATCACAGATTGGTGACCTCAAAGCCGGCGACAAAATCATCACCACCGGCGGCATTATCGCCACCATCACCGCCGTCAAAGACACCAGCTTTCTGGTGCGCAGCGCCGACAAGTCGATTCTCGAAATTTCCCGAACCGCGGTAGCGGGAATCGATGCGGAAGAAACGAAATAGTTTATTGCGTTTATGAAGAAGAAGAACCTGCTGCAGCGATCGATCATTATCGGAATCGTCACCGTCGTCGGGATTTACATTGTCGTCGGCCCACACGGCCGGCGGCCTCACCTAAAAGACCTCACCTGGTCCGGCGTTAAAGCCAACCTCGCCGACAACATTCATCTCGGGCTTGATCTCAAAGGCGGCTCGCACCTGGTGATGCGTGTGAAGGTTGAGGACTATCTCAAGCGCCTGAGCGAAGACAATGCGACTGCGGCCGCGAACGTTGCAAAAGACGCCGGGTTCGAAGTCAAAGAAGCCCACGCGGAAACGGCTACCGGAAACTATCAAGTGATTGTTCAGCCGGCGGATCTTTCAAAGGCGAAAGATATTCAGGCCGCGGTCGAGAAAAAAGTCGATCTCAGCAGTAATGCGGGATGGTCTTTCTCGCAGTCAGGCAACAATTTGGTTTGGTCGCTGACCGGAACAATGCAGAATCAGCTGGCTGAGAACGCGACCGAACAAGCGCTCAAAATTATTGAGACTCGCATCAACACGCTCGGCGTGACTGAGCCGACTTTGCAGCGTCACGGCGCGCAGAGTTCTCACGAGATTCTGTTGCAAATGCCCGGCATCACTGATCCCGAACACGTCAAACAGCTACTGAAAGCGCAGTCGCGTCTGGAACTGGTGCACGTAATCAGCCCGCAGAGTCCTTCGCCTGCCCAAACGTACACGACTCGCGAGGAAGCAGCTGCTTCCCTGAACAGCGGTGGGAACATTTCTTCAAACCGGCGCGTGTTGCCATATGCGGAGCGCGCTGAGTTGAATACCGATCAGAACAATGCCGCGGCGCCGAAGCCGACAAAATGGGTGGTGGTCGAATCTCCGGCGATCATCGACGGCAGCGAATTGCGAAATGCTAACGCCGTTCAGTCGGCCGGTGGTGGCGCTGACGATTTCCAGATTCAGTTTGCTTTGAAGAAGACGGGCGCCGACAAATTTGGCGCCTGGACGGGATCGAACATCAACGAGTATATGGGCGTCGTGCTTAACGACGAGGTCAAATCGATTGCTTTCATCAAATCGCAGATTTATGACAGCGGCGAAATCACCGGACGATTTTCGAAGCAATCGGCGGAAGACCTGGCGTTGACTCTGCGCTCAGGGGCGCTGCCGGCGCCGATCGAATATCAGGAAGAGCGTTCAGTTGGCCCCAGCCTGGGCCAGGATTCAATTCGTTCGGGCGTGCGCGCTTCGCTTTTGGGTTTGGCCCTGGTCGTGATGTTCATGCTGATTTACTACCGCGGCTCAGGCATCAATGCAGTGATTGCGTTGCTGCTGAACATGGTTCTGATGATGGCCGGCCTGATTATGTTCGGAGCGACGCTGACGCTTCCGGGCATTGCCGGAATGATTCTGACAATTGGTATGGCGGTGGACTCAAACGTGCTTATTTTCGAGCGTATTCGCGAAGAATTGCGTTCAGGTAAGACGATTCCCTCCGCGGTCGAGCAGGGTTTCGGGCACGCGTTTGTTACGATCATCGACACACACGTGACGACGATTGTTTCGTCGCTCTTCCTCTACGTGTTCGGTGCTGGTCCGATTCGTGGCTTTGCGGTAACGCTCGTACTGGGATTACTTGTGAACCTCTTCTCAGCAGTTTACGTGTCGCGCACAATTTTCATTTGGTTGTTGTCGAGAAAGGGCCGTCGCGCAGAGTCGCTTAGCATTTAGTAATGATTCAAATATTTCACAACATCAATATCGACTGGCTGGGTAAGCGCAGATTTTTCATCGGGTTGTCGATCGCGCTGATGCTTGCGGGCATGGGCACCGCGCTTTATCGTCACAAGTTTCATCCTCACGGGACCGAAGCCTTCAACCTCGGCGTCGATTTTAAGGGCGGCACCGTCGTCACCGTGCGTTTCAAGCAGCCGCCGACAGTCGACGCGTTACGTTCCGCCGTCAACGCAGCCGGCATCAGCGATGCGGTGATTCAGCCGGTGCTCGACAAGCCGGGCGAATTTCTGATCAAAGTGCCGCAGCAGGGTTCGGATGAGAACGCGACCGAAACCCAGGCCGGCGTCGATGCGGCCCGCACAAAGGTACGGCAGGCACTGAACACTTTTGGAACTGAGGCAGCTGCGACAAAGAACCTCAACGATGATCCGAACGCGGGTTACAAAATCGAGGGCACCGACGCCGTCGGACGCGTCGCCAGTAAGCAGCTTCGGACCCAGGCGATTGCCGTAACGGTGGCCGCGCTTATCGGAATGCTTATCTTCATCGCGTTCCGTTTCGAATGGACGTACGGCGCGGCGGCTGTGATCGCTGTGTTTCACACGGTGCTCGTCACCCTCGGTTTGTTTTCCATTTTCCAGATTGAAATCAACCTGACGGTAATCGCGGCGCTGCTGACATTGGTCGGTTTCGACGTCAACGACTCGATCGTGATCTTCGATCGAATTCGCGAGAACCGAAAATTGTATCGGCGCATGAGCTTGTATGACGTCACGAACTTGTCGATCAATCAAACCTTGTCGCGAACCGTCATAACATCGGGTCTCGTATTTCTTTCCGTAGTCGCGCTGGTTTTGTTGGGCGGCGAAACGCTTCGTCCGTTTTCGCTGGCGTTGCTGATGGGTATCTTATTCGGAACTTACGATACGATCGCGGTCGCCGGTCCTATCATGGTGTGGTGGGAGCGCAAACTGGAAGCAGCGAATAAGTTGCCCGCAGTCAGTGCGCGCGAAAGTGGCCTCCAGTCAAAACAAGTCAGAGGATCGAGCAAGAGCGTCGGCAAACCATCGCGCGTTGCCTGATCACTCTGGTCGGGAACCAGACGTTCATCCGCGGTTTCTAATAAAAGTGTTGTTGCAAGTAACGCGTTGTCAGAGTACATTGTGCCGCGCTTTTCCGGGACGAGTTGCCTTGACTTTGCGTATCTGGGCGGCATAGACTGCACGCGTTGCTGGCCAATTAAATACGTTTAGTAATCGTGCCATTCGATCAAGTGGGAAGCACGATGGTTTAGTACGTTAAGGGGCCAGTTTATTTGTGTCTTCGCGGATCCTGGCTTGCGACGTGCGGCCTCCTTTCTTTTCCGCAGGTCAAACAGCATCGATTACGCTGGCGTTTTGAAATTGCAATTATTGTATTGTCGCAACTGCTCTTGATCAGACCCTTTTGGCGCCGACTAGGGAGGATTGAAGATGTTCGAACACTTGGTTGAGTCTGGATCGCACTCGGCAGATATCAAACGAAAAGGCTCGTTTTTGGTTGGCTTCGCGGGCATCTACCTTGTCGTGCTGGCTGTCGCATTTATAGCCGGGATTTGGTATGCCACGGCGAATATTGATGCGCAGACGCTCGAGCTGACGGCCCTGATTGCGCCGGTGCCGGTGCAACAACAACAGCAGAAGCAAGAAGCGAAGCCCGAGAAGGTTGAAATTACCAAGAACGTCGACGTGCGCAAGGAGCTGATCGCCGCCGTTGACGAGAGTCGGTTACCACCTAAAGAAATTTCCGCCAAGGCGAGCGACATTCCACCGGTACGCAAAGGTGTCGTGACGATGGTTGGGCAGGGAAACTCGAATGCGATCAACCCGGTCGCGCCGGGCGCGGGCACGGGTAACATTATTTCTGGCCCAGCGAAGGTTGAGGTCGCCGACGCGCCGCCGCCGCCGCCGCCGAAACCGACCCCACCGAAGGCCCCGATTTCGGGAGGTGTGCTCAACGGAAAGGCCGTGCGTCTGGTGCAGCCGCCATATCCGGCGATCGCGCGCAGCGCGCACGCGTCAGGTCAGGTGAAAGTGCAAATCACCATCGACGAGAACGGTAACGTCGTATCAGCTTCACCGGTCTCGGGTCATCCGTTGTTGCAAGGTGCTGCTGTGGCGGCCGCGCGCGCGTCGAAGTTTACACCGACGAAACTTTCCGGCATGCCTGTGAAAGTAACGGGCGTAATCATCTACAACTTTGTGGCGCAGTAATAGAAACGGCCGCGTCTTTCTGAAAAGGCGCGGCTCTAACTTGCTGTAAGAGATTTCAATCGTACATTACCTTTTTGGAGGATCTACCGTGACTATTCTAACCAGCATCCTCGGAACGAAAGCGCTGAGTCTGTTGTTCGTTCTGTGGCAAGCCAGCCCGTCGCCGTCCGCGGCCGCCGGCGGCAATGAATTCACCATGACGGAAATGGTGAAGAACATGGGCCCCGTGGCGATCGTCGTTGTGATCATACTTTTGATCATGTCGGTGTATTCGATCGCCATCATGGTCGAGCGTTACTTGACCTACACCGCGGCCAAAAAGCAATCGCGCGAATTCGCACCACGTGTGGCGCAGGCGCTGAAGAACAACCGCATTGAAGAAGCGATCAATATCAGCGACAAGCATCGCAAGTCGCACTTGGCAATGGTCGTCAACAGCGGCTTGCAGGAGTTCCGCGCGCACGAGCAGTCTTCAGAGATTTCGGGTGATGAAATCGAAGCCTCGAAGCGTGCGCTGCAACGCGCGATCGCGATTAAGACCGCCGAGTTTCGGCGTGGCTTGTCGGGCCTGGCAACTATCGGTTCAACGGCGCCGTTCGTGGGATTGTTCGGTACGGTGTTCGGCATCATCAACGCATTTCGCGGGATGAAGAACGCCGAATCAGCCGGTATCGCCGCAGTCGCGGGTGGTATCTCGGAAGCGTTGTTTACGACCGCGCTCGGCCTGGTAGTTGCGGTGCCTGCGGTGTGGTTGTTCAACTACTTCACCGGCAAGGTCGACGGTTTCGTGGTGGAAATGGATAACTCAGCATCTGAGCTGGTTGACTATTTCATCAAGAACCGCACGAAGCAGCTCAATCCATAGTTCTTCGTTTGGTCGGAAGGAAGATCAGCGCGGCTGGCCCGCGCTGGTCGCCGCGTCGCGGTTTTATGCGACGGAAGGAGAGTTCTTATGGGAATGTCTAGTGGCGGCGGGGGCGGGCTCCAGTCGGAAATCAACGTCACGCCCATGGTCGACATCATGCTGGTACTGCTGATCATCTTCATGGTGGTTACGCCGTTCCTGCAACAGGGCATCACCGTCCCAATTCCGCGTGACTTGAGAAACCCGGATGAGGATCAGGCCATCAACAAGGAAACGTCGGTCATCGTGTCGGTTGTTTGCCGGCCGCCAGACGCACCACAGTGCACGCCGGAGATGACTGAGTACTACTTGGGTAAGAAGAAGGTCAATCTCGACGATCTCAAAGCCCAGGTAGAAAAGGCGCTCGCTAATAAGAAAGAGGAAGACAAAATTGTCTACGTCAAGAGCGGCGTCAATGTTAACTACGGCGAGGTCGTAAAGGTCATCAACGCGGTCCGCGAAAAAGGCGTTGATAAGATCGGCTTAGTCGCCGACAAGAAGAAAGGCGGCGCTCCTGCCAAGACCTAGTGGCGCGCTTCGCTAAGAGTCTCGTGTTTCTAACTGAGGTTAAATAGTCATGGCAATGGGTCCAAAAGGTGGGGATCGCGCGGTTCCCTATATTAACGTTACGCCGCTCATCGACGTGCTGCTGGTGCTTTTGATCATCTTCATGGTGGTCACGCCGTTGAAACCCAGCCGCTTCAAGGCTGACATCCCGACCCAGCGCGATCCAAATGAAGATCTCAGCAAGCTTAAGCCAAATCCGCTGACGTTGGTGGTAACAATTGGCCAGGATTTGCAGCTCAAGCTGAATCAGGATTCGATGGGCTCAGTCAACGACCCCAGCGCGCTGGCGGCCAAGCTGCAGCAGACATTTCAACTGCGCAAGGAACAACACGCCTACAAAGTCGGGATGGATCTACTGAACATTCCGGAAGATCAAAAGATTGAAAAGACCGTATTCGTGAAAGCGCCGCGCGCGCTGGCGTACGGCAACGTCGTGAAGGTCATCGATGCCATCAAGGGTGCGGGTGCAAGCCCGGTCGGTTTGCAAGTTGACGATTTACCATAATCCGAAACGTGACGACACCGCCGGTAGTTCTTCCGCCAGCGTCTTAATTTCGCGCGAGCGTCGCGCCGTCACTTTCATTAAAAGACGGAGTTAACCGAAATGAGATTGTCTCGATCCAGGATCTGCGCTACCGCGATCCTGGCTTTGTTTGTCGGTGCTGGCGCCGGTTGCTCGCTGATTGGCAAAGTCCGGGCGAAAAACGAATTGAATGAAGCGGCCAAAGCCTACAAGGAAGGTCACTTCGAAATCGCGGAACAGCATGCTCGGAAGGCCATCGCCTTTGACCCCAGCAACAAGACCGCGACTATTTTCATCGCTCGCATTGTCCATCAACAATACAAACCTGGTGTCGACGCACCGGACAACATTCAAAAGGCGCGCGACGCGGTTGAAGCTTACAAGCGCGTTCTGCAAATAGATCCGAAGAGTGAAGAAGCGTTTCAGGCAATCGCATATCTCTACGCCGCAATCAACGATGACCAGAATTTGCGCCAGTGGATCTCCACCCGCGCTAACGATGCAAACGAAACCAACGAAAAACGCGCCGACGCTTACGCGATTCTGGCCGGCAAAGATTGGGATTGCTCTTATAAAATCACCGAACTGCCGGAGGTCAAGCAAATCGCTGGTGAAGGTAAAGTGAATTATCAAAAGCCGAAGGATGCGAAGGATTTTGATAATATCCAAAAGTGCGTGACCCGCGGACTTGAAGAGGCCGAGACCGCCATTAAGTATGATCCGAATAACGAGAAAGCCTGGTCATACAAAACCAACCTGTTAGTAGAAGCCGGCAAGATTGCCTTGATGAACGGCGACACCGCCAAAGCAGGCGAGTACGAAAAACAGGCGGAAGTTGCCCGCAAGCGTGACGCGGAACTGGTCGAAGCGGAACGGAAGCGACAGGAAGCGGCTGAGGCTGCCGCCGCATCGCCGACTCCTTAACTCTTCGCCGAAAGTCTTGAGTAACATTTGAGGTGACGTCAGACTCGTTCGAGTCGAGCGTCACCTCTTGCTATAATCAGAGTGCGTCAGTTGTCCGCTTGTCAGTCGTCAGTTGCGATTCTTATCAACTGACCACTGACAACTGACGACTGGCGTTTTTGTATGATTAGAATTGAAGAAATCGTCGAGAAGGTGAGGCGCAATCACCCGCAGGCAGATCTTAATCTGATGCGCCGCGCCTATCTGTTTTCGGCGCGTGAACATAAAGGTCAAAAGCGCGCTTCCGGCGAGTCGTACCTCGTTCATCCTCTTGAAGTCGCCAACATCCTCGCCGACATGCGCATGGACGCGGTTTCGGTCTCGACCGGATTGTTGCATGACGTTGTTGAGGACACGCTCGCTGATACCAAGACAATTCGTGAATATTTCGGCGATGAAGTAGCTCACCTGGTCGAAGGCCTGACGAAAATTGCGCACATCAGCAACGTCTCCCGCGAAGAGCAGCAGGCGGAAAACGTTCGCAAGATGTTGCTGGCGATGATTGATGATGTGCGAGTTGTGCTGGTGAAACTTGCCGATCGCCTGCACAACATGCGGACGCTTGAATATCTGAGCGCTGATAAGCGCCGGCGCATCGCGCAAGAGACGATGGACATCTACGCGCCGATTGCGCATCGCCTCGGCATGGGTAAGTTGCGCGGCGAGCTCGAGGATCTGGCGTTCCGGAATCTGCACCCGGATGACTATCGCGACATCAGCGCGCAACTTGAGAAGCGCCGCGCTGCGAACGAAGCTTTTCTAAACGACGTCACCGCCACCATCGAACAAAGAATGCGTGAGGCGGAGCTGCCGTTCGTGCGCATTGAGGGTCGCGTGAAGCGCATCTATTCGATTTGGAAAAAGTTGCGCGCGCAAAGCATCGATCTCGATCAAGTTTACGACCTCGTGGCGGCCCGCGTAATCACGCCGAACGAGATTCGCCATTGCTATGCCGCCTTGGGCGTGATTCACAACGCGTGGAAACCTGTGCCCGGCCGGTTCAAAGACTGGATTGCTACTCCGCGAGACAATCTATATCAATCGCTGCACACGTCCGTTATCGGCTCAAAAGGTCAACCGTTCGAAGTTCAGATTCGCACCGAGCAAATGCACGTCATCGCTGAAGAAGGCGTGGCGGCACACTGGAAATACAAGGAAGGAAAGCGCGGACCGCGCGACGACGACGAAGCGTTGAAGGTGCTGCGCTCACTGATCGAATGGACGCAGGAAGTGAAAGATTCGCGCGAATTCATCGACGCGCTGAAACTCGACCTTTATCCCAAGGACGTTTACGCGTTCACACCGATGGGCAAAGTAATTCAATTGCCACGCGGTGCAACCACAGTCGACTTCGCTTTCATGATTCACTCGGAAGTCGGAAATACCTGCACCGGCGCGCGCATCAATGGGCGCATGGTGCCGCTGCGGACGCAGATTCAAAACGGCGACGTGGTCGAGATTCTGACCACCTCCAATGCTCACCCCTCGCGCGACTGGCTAAACTTTGTCGTGACTTCGCGCGCACGGAATCGGGTGCGACACTGGGTCGCTGAACAGCAGCGCGCGGAATCGATCGAGATTGGCCGCAAACTTTTCGAAAAAGAGGCCGGCCGCTTTCAGATTTCCGTTAAGAAGGTTCTCGCCGATAGCAACGGCGATTTGAAACGCATCGCCGGTGAGTATGGTTACGGCCGCACCGATGACCTGCTGGCGGCCATGGGTTACGGCAAAATCGGTCCGCGCAACGTCATTGCGAAGTATCTCGGTCCCGAAAAATTCGCGGCGCTGGATCAACAGAAGGAATCGAAGCTGCGTACCGGAGTGCGCGCGGTGCGTCGGCTATTGGGCGGCGACGATGCGATTGTCGTGCGTGGCGTCGAGGACTTGATGGTTAATCGTGCGCATTGTTGCAATCCGCTGCATGGCGAAGAGATTATTGGCTACATCACGCGCGGCAAGGGTGTGGCCGTGCACACAAACCGGTGCAAGAACGTGAAGCAGTTGATGATCAATCCTGAAAGAATTGTGAAGGTTGAGTGGGCGTCGCGACCCGAAAAGACGGCTTACGCAGTGAAACTGCTGGCGACGACCGAGAACCGCACCGGCATGATTGCCGGCATCACCGGCGCAATTTCAGATATGAAGACGGGAATTCGCGACGCGCGCGCCTCGATCGGGCCCGATCAAAAAGGCCGCATCGAAGTCACCGTTGAAGTCTTTGATGTGAAGCACTTGGACAAAGTGACCAGCTCGATCAAGAACGTACCCGGAGTCCTGGATGTAGAAAGACTGCAAGGGGCGGCGTAGACGGCAGAAAGCAGAAAGCAGAAAGCAGAAAGCAGAAAGCGGAGAGTACCTGCCTGCTGCCTTCTGCTTTCTGCCTTTTGTTACTGCTTCCGGTTTCCTTCCGTATCGTATCGCTCAACAGTGTCCGCGTAATCCTTTATCTGATCTGCGATCTCCCCGGCATCGCCGACAATTACGATCGCGGCGCGATCGGGAGTGACATGTTGCTGGGCGACGCGCTGTACGTCTTCGGCTGTCACTGCACTTACCCGCTCGCGATATGTGTCGAGATAATCGCTCGGCAGATCGAACATCTTTACGCTGGTCAGTTGATCGATCAGTCCGTCCTGCGTCTCGATCCGAATCGGAAAAACTCCGGTGAGATAGGACTTAGCATTCCTCAACTCGTCATCCGGAACCCGATCATTGCGAATCCGCTCAAGTTCGAAGAAAAACTCGTGCAGCGACGCGCCGGTTACCGGCGTCCGTACTTCAGCCGTCGCGCGGAATGTGCCGGTTAGACGGCGCGCGTCGAGGCTTGAATATGCGCCGTAGGTGTAACCCTTTTCTTCCCGCAGATTCATGAACAATCGCGATGAGGCGTTAGCGCCAAGGATCGTATGCATCAACAGCATCGGAAAATAATCCGGACTTGTGCGCGTTATGCCGGCATTAGCGATAACAATATTTGACTGTGCCGACCCGGGGCGGTCGATAACGTAAGCAACTCTCTTAGCAAGCTCCGGCGGAACCGGAAAAACAGGCTCGTCATGCGCGGCGCTTTTCCAGGAGCCGAAAAGACTCTCGAGCCTCGTCCTGGTTTCGTCCGGATCAATGTCACCAACGGCTAAGAGCACGGCGTGATCCGGCCGAAGCGTCTTACCGTGGAAGTCCATAAACGTTTCGCGTGTCATCGCATCCAGCGATTCTCTCGTCGGCGAAATGCGGGCATAGGGATGTTCCCCAAACATCACCTTGGCCATGCGTTCAGAAGCCAGGAAATTCGGCTGCGCCCGCTGCTGAATCAGCATCTGCTTTGTGTTCTCGCGCGCCAGATCAATTTCATTCTGCGGAAACGAAGGCTGCAAGGTGACGTCGGCCATCAATTCCAGAATTTCATCGACGTAAACTGCCAGCGATGAAGCGGCGATCGTCGTAAAGTCTGACGTGGAACTAACGCTCAGTGTGGCGCCGATCCGTTCGACTTGTTCCGCGATTTGCAGGCTGGTGCGAGTCGCAGTGCCTTCGGTCAGCAGGTGCGCCATCATGTCGCTGAGGCCCGGAAGCTTAATTGGATCATTCGAATCGCCGCCGCGGAAAGCCAGGCGAAAACTCACCATCGGCAATCTTGCGTCACGCACGATTGCAAGTCGCAACCCATTGGCGAGTTTGGTTTCGACCGGTGCGGGAATTTTCAGCGCGCGCGGTTTGAGTGGCGCCGGATGCTGCCGGCGAAAGTCTTCTGATGGCTGAGGGCGAACGTTGGTTTCGGAAGTAGTTGTCACAGACACTTCAACTTGTCAGTTCAGTTTGAATTTCGATTGCTAGAGAATCTTATCCAACCGCGCCGAGAGTTGACTTGTCAAGTTGGCATTCGGATCCATACCACCGATTGAATCGGCGATGTTGCCTTGCTTGTCGAGAATTACGATTGAAGGGACTTGATCGACGCCCATTTTCCGCGACAGCGTGCCGTCTGGATCGCGCAGAACTGAGACCTTGTACTTGCGTCCCAGTTCGCGAAGCTGATCGTCCGAGACAAAATTCTTTGACTTGGTATTGTCTGAGTCGACGCTGACCCAATAAACGGTGACACCGCGTCCCGCGTACTGATCGGCGAGCTTCTTCACGCCCTCCATTTGGTTTCGCGAAAGCGGCAGCCAGGATGCGCCAAAAGCCAGGACGACGACTTCTCCGCGCACGCTTTGGGAAGAGACCGCCTCGCCATCGATTGCCCGCAGCGAGAATTCCAAGGGTCTATTTTGACTGGCGACGACCGACGAGACTGTAAGGGCAAAAATAAGCACCGCAAACGCGGCGACCTTTCGGGTGATAGTTAACATTTGCGTTCCTTTGCCGCCCAAACCGGCGGCTGACAGTCACTTAGATGAAGTTGTGGCCGTTGCCGTTGGTTAACCAATCGAATCATTAAATTCCGCAAAATCCCGTGGTTTATGGCCGAAAACCGCCTGGTGCAGCGCGAGGTAATCATCCCACGTGTCCATGTCCTGCGCAACGAATGGCGAGTTAACCGGCAACCGCAAGACGTCTGAACGGTGGCGCGCGAAGAACTCACGCAAACTTTTTTGCTCGAGTGGCCTTATAAGTTCGCTACGATAATCCAAATCGATCAGCACCGGATGGCCGCCTCGGCCTTCGAATTCTGGTTGGATAAGCCGCGCTCCGCCGCGCCACGCTTCAATGATTGTGCGAATCAGATCGGCGGGAACCGCTGGATGATCGACGGGTGTTATCAACGTCGTATTAACGTTTGACTTGAGCGCCGCGACGCCCAATGCGATCGAAACGCTCATCGCGCTGTCTGGATCCGGATTCCTGGCAAAAGTGACTGAACGCCTTTGCAGGTGTCGCGAAACATCTTCAGCTTTGTGACCGACTACGACAACAATATCTTCCACGCCGGCAGCTCGCAGGTTGTCGATGCATGACTCGATTACGGTTTTATTACCGAAGGGCAGCAGAGGTTTGAACGCGCCCATGCGCGAAGAGCGGCCGGCGGCGAGAATGATGGCAGCGACGTCATCCACCTCGATGAAGTTAACCACAAAGACACCGGGGCACAAAGAAACCGCATTCAGGCTTTGTGTCTTCGTGTCTTGTTGATTAAGAGTCGCGCAAAGCTTCGAGCGCGCGAATGGTGTATTGCCGCGCCATTTGCTTTCGCCACTGATAAACGAAGTCGGTGTTATCGAGCGGGCGGGCCTTGATGTACGCGGCTTCAGCAGCCGCCTGGATTTGATCATCGTCAAGCGGCTTCCCGATCAAACTCTCCGCGGCTTCTTTGACCTGCACTGGGGACGGAGCAATTCCCCCAAGAACGATCTTCGCGTCGGCAATTATCTTCGTCGGCGAGTTCTGGTTCCGCTCACTACCGTTCGCGGTTCCGTATTTCACATAGGCCGCAACTCCCAACACCGGAAAATCAAATGCTCCCCGACGCCGCAGCTTCTGATATGAGGCGCGCCATCCGTTCGTAGGCGGTAGGTGAATATCGACGAGCAGTTCATCCGCGCCCTTGTTCATGTAGTCGATGCCGTCGTCTTTGTAGAAATCGCGCGCTTCGACCATTCGTTCGCCGGCGAGAGAGACGAATCGGAATTTCGCGCCAATCGCGACCATCACTGGGACGAGGTCGCTCGACTGTACGGCCCAGCATTTCGAGCTGCCGGGCGCGACCCAGCAGACGTCGCCGTCCTTCTTCAGGCAAAAGTTGATCGCCTTTCGCCACTCATAATTCTGATCGTAATAATTACAACGCGTGTCCAGGAGCATGTTGCCGCCAATCGTTCCCATGTTGCGAAGAATCGGAGTTGAGATTGTGCGTGCGGCCGAGGCGATGACGGGATAGTCGCGCTTGATGACTTCGTGCTCGCAGATCTCCGTCAGCGTTACGCTCGCGCCAATCACCGTTCCCTGAGCGCCCGCTCCCGACACCTGATTCAATTCCGGTAGCCGCATCACCGAGATCACTGTCTTCGGCATCTGCTGTCGCCGTTTCATGTTGGGATAGAGATCGGTGCCGCCCGCGACAAACTGCGCCTCCGGCCCAACGTCCGCGACAATCTTCACCGCCTCCGCGATGGTGCGCGGCGTGCGATATTCAAATTTGGGCAGGCGCATCATGTGAAAATCAGTTTACTTTGCACCAGAAGGTTTCGCCATGTCCCTTCGCACATACAGCAACAAATCGACTCCGGGGCGCAGCGAGAAACTCCCGCCGGGATTTCTGTCGGGAAAGATCCGCGGATCGTTCAGCGTGCTCGAGTCGATCTGACGATATTCTTCCCCGAAGGCCTGGCGGATTTCATCTTCCTGGCCCGTTTGACCAATGAGCACAGGTTCACTAGTCGGCACGACTTTGCCGTAATAACCGACGCGTTTGTAGTCGCGGAAATACCATGGCAGGGGCCAGTACTCGGGTGAGACGATGGCGACCCCGGTGTCGTATCCGGTTTTCATCTGGTTCGCCGCGCGATCGATTTGTTCGAGCATCACCAGCGTCTCGCGACGTGTGTGCGCGTACACATAGACGTACTGGTCGTCATCGTAATGCACGAAATTGAGCTGATACATTTGATAGCTCATCACGAGCAGAACTGCTGCCGCTGCCACGGCGAAATACAAGGGTCGGCGCTGTTCGTTGTCGCGCGCGTAGAGAACGTAACCAACAAACGCGGCGACGCAGAGAATTGCTATGACGGCCACCAGGTTGTGCGCCAAATCAAAATTCCAACTGGGCACTCGGTCCTCGAACTTCACAAAGCGCTCGAACGCGATCAATAGAATCGCGCCCAGGGCAATAGCAATTGTGGGCCAGGCTTCGTTACGTCGCTGCCAGAGGTGATTCAAGGCGTATCCGCTGATAAGTGCGAGTGGAACGATGAAGTTCAAACCGATCCAGGGAGTCTTGTATTTCACAATCGAGTATGCCACCAACAATCCAAAAGCCCATTGAGCAATAAAGACCGCCAGTCGATTCTTCGCCAGCCAAACCGAAATCGCCGCGCCCACTGCTCCTAGCAGCAGCAATGGCGACTCTTCCTGTCGCAACCACTCGAAGTATTGCAAGAAAGGATGCGCGTGTTCGTTGGTCCGCTTGCGCCACAAACTCAGCGTCAACAACGCGTCATTCACGCCCTTCGGATAATTCTTGAAGAAAGACGAATAGAAGAGAACATTCACGACGATGAAGACCGTGAACGCCATCAACGCGACGGTTGCAACCGACACCGGTCCGCCGAAGCGTTCCAGAAAACCTGTCGAGTCATCAGTATGTGACGAATCTCGATCGCGATATCTATCGCGCAGCCAGAAGTAAGCAGTCGTTGTGATGAGCGCGATTAAGAGAACCGGAACGTTAATGATCCAAGTTTCTTTCGTTGCCGTCATTAGGGCTGCTGAGATTGCTCCAAGAATCAGGTAGACGCTGGCGCCGGTGTCGTAGTATTTCAGCGCTGCCACGATGATCCCCAGGGTGAAGAACGCAAACAGGGACTCGTGAATGAAATATCGCGACAGGTAAACCGCGCCGGGCGAAATGGCGATGAGCGCCGCTGCTGACAACGCGCCCACGCTTCCCAGTCGGTTTCGCAACATGAGCGCGAGGACAATTGTGCCGATGCCGAACGCGACCGTGACCAAACGAATGTTGAATGTGGTCAGGCCGTGCGCATCGCGCGCTGAAACACCACCCAAAAACCGGGCGACCCAAGGGATGATCGCAGCAAAATAGTAGAGCGTCGGCCCGTGATAATTTTGTGGATCGTAGGTGTACGTGCCGTTGCGCACGAGCGACACCAGGAAGTTACCGTTGACGCCTTCGTCGTGATGCAGAGGAACTAACGTCAGAGAAAAAAGACGTAGCACAGCCCCGACGGCGATAATTGCGGCCGCTGAGATTTGCCACGCGCGTTCGGATAACTCGCCGGCAGCGGTCTCCGACTGACGCTCGTCACGCGCTCTCGGGGGAGCCGCTTTTCGAGGTGCCGATTTCTTATTTCGCGATTTTGTAGAGGTGGTAGTCACCAACGTTTGCGACTTCCGAGTACGCCGCAAAGAACGCGGTGTTCGGACTGACAATTGAAAACTCTTGTGGACCGATCACAACATAATCGACTCCGTATTTCGCGAGCAAGGCCGCAGCGCTTGTCGAGCCGCCATACATTTGCTTAATGTCCTGCTCGCGTGGGCCAAACTCGAGGCCATGCGTCCAGATGTGACCGGGATAACCCATGATTGATCTACGGCCCGTCAAAAAAACCGGCGTGTTGTGAATTGGCGCATGCAGGATGGTGGCAGTCGGCGGGGTGACTTGCTTGATCGCTTCAGCAAACGCGACTCCATCGCGATCGAATTCGCCGTAATGGCCCTGTTGCAAAACCAGCGGAACAATATCAAGGGTGCCGGCGAGCGTCATCATCACTAGCAGACTAGCGGCCAGGACTTTTTGGCCCACGTGCTCTTCCCATAGCCTTGCCAGCAACAGAGCGACAATCGGTGCTGAGACGATCCACCAATAAAACAGCATCTTGATGTTGTCCCAGACCCAGGGTGCGAGCTTCACGAGATTTGGCACGATGAACGCCAACGTGAATGGAAGATAAAACAACAGAAGCTTTCGCGAGACGAGATAATTATCCGGCTTCCAGACGAGCGCGAATACCAGAAGAGGAATAAAGACACCGGTGTTTTTTAGCCAGAACCACGCAACGTATGGCGCGCGTTGGAACCACTTACTGAATGGCGGCAGCGTTTCGATCGGTTGCGAGCCGACCGGCTTTGAGCCAAACATCTCCTGCTGATCGCTATCCCATCCGAATTGCCAGGCGATGAAGCTCTGGGTCTTCACCGCACTTTTGTGCGTCGACCAAAGGATTTGGGGCCCGCCGATAACCATAGCCGCCACAAAAAAACAGAGCCACATTCGTAAATGCGCCCACGGCAGAAAGAAATAGAGGTTGGCGATTACGCCGAGCAGTAAAGCGACGAAGGCGACTTTGATTAAAGGAGAGCCGGCAGCTTCATAAGTTGCCGCTAAGAAAAAGAGAAGCAGGCCGATCAGGATTGCGACTCCATAAGCAATCCACGCGCGGCGATAAATCCAGGGAACAAGAAACGCCGCCACCATCAACAGGGTGATGAAGCTGTGCGCGTGAATGAGCGGGAGCAGGCCCGCGATGATACCGGCGGCGAGCATCGGCCTTGCGGAAGGCAAAAGGAAAAAGGAAAAAGTAAAAAGTTTTGACCGGTTCGCATCGCTCGAATCCTCGTTAACTAATCGCGATGGAGAAGCTCCGCGATCCTCCCTTTTTCCTTTTTCCTTTTTACTTTTGCCTTCTTCGCTGCTTTGTAGCGAAGTCCACCAAAGCCGCACAACAATCACCGCCAACGGGATGCCGAGCAAGAATCCACGCTGCGTCAGCAACAAACTCGTGATGGAGTTTCCCCAACGCCAGGCTTTCTCGATTTCCGGCAGAATCGTGTACGAATGATGGAGTTGCTTGAGTACGTCGACGATACCGCCGTTAACCTTCCCGACATCGTCCCACAGCATGGACCAACCGAAGCCGCCGTTCAGCAGAATCAATAGTGGAGTCACGATCGCGGCGGTGCGATTGCGCACAAGTTTTTGCCCAAAGCGATGCACCACTCCAACAAGCGCGACGGCGACGACGTAGTTTTCTATGAATAACGAGTCGCGCAGACTGGCGCCGGCGCGCACGAACATTGCGGAAATAAAGTCTGTAATGAATGGGTAGGTGAAGCGGACGCCGGCAAATGTCGGATCTTCGGGTGGAAAATTCTGACCGTAAGCAAACCGTGTAATGACGCTCAAATGAAACGGCAAGTCGCCGAAGTTGTTGAGGACGCCGGTAGCAATTCCGTCGGCCTCTTCCAATAAGGCCCGCCGGAAAATCAGCCACATCGCAATCGCGAAGGCTGCGTAAAAAATAAAGTAGATGAAATCCCAGCGATTGGGACGAGTGGTAGCGCGACTGACCCCGCGGATCGCTTGATTGATGTCGGCGTTGATTTGCGAACGATAGTTCGCACGGGCCAACAGCAGCAGCGGGCCCGCGGTAATAATCGCAGTCAGTGCCAGCGTGATTGCGTAGAGGCCGAAAGCCATCGCTAACACGAAACCAATCATTCCCAGCAGCGCGAATCCGATGCAGGCGCCGGTACATAGACGCGAAGCGAGCGGCTCGTCCTCTTCAAAGGTGTAAGTGAGAACAAAGCCGCTCGCGATGGCGATTAGCGTTAGGGCGACGCTGACAATCACGGCGTCATCTTAACAGATGATGGCGGTCCGGGGATTTTTCTGTAGCCAAGGCGTCTACGCTCGGGTTCACGAGTTGTTTTGACGCCAAGTCAGCCGATTCATTGGGCCTTTAAAACGTGAAAGCCTCCGAAAGGAGGCTCACGGATTCATCGTTGCTCTTCGAAACCCCAGGCGTGAACGCCTGGAGAAAGAATCAGCAACTAAACGCTCATGATTTCTTTTTCTTTTGATTTGGCCAGTTCGTCTATTTTGCCGATGTAGTTATCGGTGAGTTTTTGGATCTGTTCCAGACCATCGCGTTCGATGTCTTCCGAAATGCTCTTGTCCTTCAGCATCTTCTTGAGCTTGTCGTTTTCATCGCGCCGAATGTTGCGAATTGCCGTGCGATGTTCTTCCGCGATTTCATGAATTTGTTTCGCCAGTTGTTTGCGGCGCTCTTCGGTCAGCGGAGGAATCGGAATGCGCACCAGTTTGCCGTCATTCGATGGATTCAAACCGAGGTCCGCGCCGCGAATCGCTTTTTCCACACTGCCGAGTTGCGTCGGATCCCACGGCTGCACAGTCAGCATTTGCGGCTCGGGCGCATGCACTGACGCCATCTGATTGAGCGGCGTCGGCGTTCCGTAGTAATCGACTGAGACAGTGTCCAAAAGACTAACGGACGCGCGTCCGGTTCTGACCGTCCCCAGCTTTCGTTTGAAGTCGTCAATCGCGCTTTCCATGCGCGGCTTGGTCTCTTTGATAACGTCTTTGTCGTTCATGGCGGCGTGAATAGTAAATGGTAAATGGTGAATAGACAACCGCAGTTATCGGCCGTCTACTCACCATTTGCGATCTACATTTACGGCTTTTCGAGGCAGACGAGTGTGCCCATGCCCGGCTCGTTTCGCACGACGCGGGCGATGTTGCCGGGCGTGCGCATGTTAAAGACGATGATCGGCACGTTGTTGTCGCGGCAGAGCGAAATGGCCGAAGCGTCCATCACTCGCAGGCGCTTTTCGAGCACTTCCTGGAAAGTGATGCAATCGAACCGTGTGGCAGTTGAGTCCTTCATCGGATCTGCTGAATAGACGCCGTCGACTTTAGTTCCTTTGAGAATAGCGTCGGCCTTAATTTCCAGCGCGCGCAACGCTGCGGCTGTATCGGTCGAGAAGAAAGGATTGCCGGTGCCGGCTGCGAGAATGACAACGCGGCGTTTTTCGAGGTGCCTGATCGCGCGACGACGAATGAATGGCTCCGCGAGTTGCGGAATGTTAATCGCCGACAGCACGCGCGTATGAATGCCGATCTTTTCCAGCGCATCCTGGAGGACCACCGCATTCATCACCGTGGCCAGCATCCCGATGTAATCGGCGGAGGCACGGTCCATGTTGCCGGCGCTGACCGACACGCCGCGGAAGATATTTCCGCCGCCGACTACCACTGCGATTTGAGTGCCCAGCTCGTGAGCTTGCTTAATCTCGTCAGCGACTGAGCGGGCGACCTTGACGTCAATGCCGAATGACTGATCGCCGAGCAATGCTTCGCCCGAAAGCTTTAGTAGAACACGGCGGAAAGGAAGGGAATTGTCGTCTGACATCAGTTTCAAGTTTCTAGTTTCGAGTTTCTAGTTCGATATGAGTGCGAGCATTTAACTCGAAACTCAAAACTTGAAACTCGAAACTGTATTTACGCTCCAGCGAGCTTCGCGACCTCGTCGCCGAAATCGTCGTCACGCTTCGCGATACCTTCGCCCATCTTGTAACGAGTAAAGCGGCGAACAGTAATCGTTTCGCGGATTGCCGCGACTTTCTCAGTCACCAATTCGCCCACGGTTTTTTCGGGGGCCTTGATGAACGGCTGGTCCAGCAGAACAAATTCTTCGTAGAACTTGTTCAAACGGCCTTCAACAATCCTGTCGATGACCTGGTCGGGCTTGTTCGCATTCTTCGGATCGTTCTTCGCCTGCGCCCGCGCGATCTCTCGCTCCTTGTCGAGCGTCTCGCCGGTGACTTCGTTGCGCGACACATAGCGGGGCTCTGCGGCGGCCACGTGCATCGCGATATCTTTGACTAGTTGTTGGAACTCTTCGCTGCGAGCGGCGAAATCAGTTTCGCAGTTCACTTCCACCAAAACGCCAACCTTTCCGCCCATGTGGATATACGAGGCGACCACGCCTTCAGCGGCAACGCGTCCTTCTTTCTTTTTCGCGGAAGCTAGTCCGCGCTCGCGCAAAATCTCAATTGCACGCTCTTCACTACCCTCAGCTTCATTGAGCGCCTTCTTGCATTCCATCATTCCGGCGCCGGTTTTCTCGCGCAGCGATTTGACCGCTGCTGCGGTTACTTCTGCCATGATTGCTTATCTGCTCCTCTTCATTTCATTAAAACGCGCAGCCCGGCGGATGTCCGCTTTCGGAAGGCTGCGCTCGCCGATTGATTCAAATCTTGTTCAGATTAACTTGCGGCGACGACCTCCGCGTTTTCGGTTTCCGACGCTTCTTCAGAAGCAGCTTCGCCGGGTTCCGTCGATTCCGCGGCTACTGCTTCAACATTTCCTTCGGAGTCCCCGGCTACGGTCTCGGGCGCTTCGGCTGTTTCTGCATCGCCCGCCGCCCCAGCTTCGGTCTGCTCGCCTTCTTCACCTTCGGTGGTCGTGGCGCCGCCTTCAGTCAGCATCTGCTGTCCTTCGAGCACCGCATCGGCGATGCGCGATGCGAACAAGCGCACGGCACGCAGTGCGTCATCATTGCCTGGGATGACGTAGTCGATGCCTTCCGGCGAGCAATTGGTGTCAACTACCGCGAACACTGGAATGCCTAGCTTGTTGGCTTCAGCAACAGCGATCTCTTCCTTGCGCACGTCGATAACAAAGATCGCGTCGGGCAGGCGATTCATGGCCTTGATTCCCGAAAGCGTCTTGTCGAGACCCAGGCGCTCACGATCCAGTTTGATGCGCTCTTTCTTGGTGAGCTTCTCGTACCGGCCGTCGGTTTGCATCGCTTCCAGATCTTTCAACCGTTTGATCGACTTCTGCACGGTTTGAAAGTTCGTGAGCAGACCCCCGAGCCATCTTTGATTAACAAAGTATTGACCGGAGCGTTCGGCTTCTTCGCGAATGGCGTCCTGCGCCTGTCGCTTGGTACCGACGAACAGCAGCGTCTTGCCGCGATCTTCAGCGACCATATTGCTGACGGCTTGCAGTGCTTCGCGGAACATCTTCTGCGTTTTTTGCAGATCGATAATGTAGATACCGTTGCGCTCGCCGAAAATGTATTCCTTCATTTTCGGATTCCAACGGCGGACCTGGTGGCCGAAGTGAACACCGGCCTCCAGCAGTTCTTTCATTGTAACGGTTGCCAAAACTAACTTCTCCTTGTGATTGGTTTATGTACTTGCCGCGACTGCGTCCCGTCGCTCGGGACAACCAATACAAATCGCGACAATGGACTAAGTTCGAATTTCGAAATTCGAACTTCGAAATGTTAATTATCTCTTCGAGAACTGGAAGCGCTTCCGCGCGCCCTTCTGTCCGTACTTCTTGCGCTCTTTGATGCGCGGATCGCGCGTGACCAATCCGGCCTGCTTCAATGCCGGCCGCAGTTCATTGTTGTACTCGATCAAAGCGCGAGTGATGCCGTGGCGAATTGCCCCGGCCTGTCCCGCTGGTCCGCCACCTGCGACATTAACGACGATGTCGAACTTGTTGCCAGTCTCGGTCAGGTTCAACGGCTGGCGAATGATCATCCGCAGGGTTTCATTCGGGAAATAGGTTTCGAAGGCTTTTCTATTAACCAGCACATCGCCGCCGCCCGGCCGCAAATAAACTCGAGCAGTCGAAGTTTTCCGACGCCCGGTTCCGTAGTATTGAATGTCTGCCACGTCTTAAATCCTTTGTGTTATTTTTGAGATTTGCGAGAAGGAAGTGCGAGGTTAACCGGTTGCTGCGCCGCGTGGGGATGTTCGGCGTCAGCATAGACTTTTAACTTCTTGGCCATTGCGCGCCCAAGCTTCGTCTTGGGCAACATTCCCTTCACCGCGAGTTCGATGATGCGCTCCGGGTGTTGCGCAAACATTTCGGTTACCGATTTTTCGCGCAGCCCGCCGGGATACAGCGTGTGCCAGCGATAGACTTTGCCGGTTGCTTTCGACCCCGTGAACACGGCCTGTCGCGCGTTTACGACAATTACGTGATCGCCCATGTCGAGAAATGGCGTCCATTGCGGATTGCGTTTACCGGAAATAATCTGCGCGACTTCGGATGCTAACTGCCCGACCGTCTTGCCAGCGGCATCGACAACGAACCACTTCCGATTTTGAGCCAGACCAGCGCCGCTGGGAAAGTAAGTTGACATAGATAAGTCCTTCTGTTTTTAGTGCCTAAAAGGCGAACGGCTAGAATACGAACGGGTCTAGCCAATGTCAAGCGGACTTGGCTTCGATTTTGCATGTGATTTGCTTCGGCGGCGCTTCACTTTTGAAAGTCTCTGCTGCTAGTATCGCATCCTGTTGGCGGACACGGAATTCATCGTTCATCCTCCGCCTTCATCCTTGCATTTCGGGCCGGCGTAGCTCAGTTGGTAGAGCATCTGATTTGTAATCAGAGGGTCGGGGGTTCAAGTCCCTTCGCCGGCTCCATGTCGTCTTAGCCCGCGACCTATTTCGCCTCGTTGCGCGCTTGCAAATCACACTCGTGTCAGTTAGAGTTACGAGTTTGCGGCTGGGGCCGGAGTGCGCGCTGTGAAGGGCTCTGAAGAGATTCTCACCGGGTCCATCCGCGTTTAATCAATCGGACAGGCAGGGGTGGTCGAGTGGTTAATGGCACCGGGCTGTAAACCCGGCGGGCTTCACTGCCCTACGTAGGTTCGAATCCTACCCCCTGCACCATTCGGCATCGCCGGTTTTTGATTGCCAGTTGCCGATTGGAAGGTCGCGTTTCAAAGACCGGATGAATCGGCAATCGCAAATCGGCAATGTGTTGGGCGGGTGTAGCTCAGTTGGTAGAGCATCAGCCTTCCAAGCTGAGGGTCGCGAGTTCGAGTCTCGTCGCCCGCTCCAATCCGCGATTGATGTTTGACTCGCCCGCGTAGCTCAGGGGTAGAGCGCCTCCTTGGTAAGGAGGAGGTCATGAGTTCAAATCTCATCGCGGGCTCCAGAAAATTTTGATCCTTAAACTGAGGAGTTTAGAGGAAAGCACAGATGAGCAAAGAGAAATTTGATCGCAGTAAGCCGCACGTGAACATTGGAACGATTGGGCACGTGGACCACGGCAAGACGACTTTGACGGCGGCCATTACGAAAGTCCTGGCAAAGAACAATCCGAAAGTGCAGTTTGTGGCTTTCGATCAGATTGATAAAGCGCCGGAAGAAAAAGCAAGAGGTATCACCATCGCGACGGCCCACGTCGAGTACGAGACGCCGAACCGTCACTACGCGCACGTGGACTGTCCGGGTCACGCCGACTATGTGAAGAACATGATCACCGGCGCGGCGCAGATGGACGGCGCGATTCTGGTGGTGGCCGCGACCGACGGTCCGATGCCGCAGACGCGTGAGCACATCCTTTTGGCTCGTCAGGTCGGCGTGCCGGCGATGGTCGTGGCTTTGAACAAAGTCGATGCGGTTGACGATCCGGAGTTGCTCGAGCTGGTCGAACTCGAAGTTCGTGAGCTGCTCAGCGCTTATGAGTTTCCGGGCGATGACATTCCGGTGGTGAAAGTCTCGGCGTTGAAAGCGCTGGAAGGCGATGAGAACTGGGAGAAGTCAATCATTGAGTTGATGGATGCGGTTGACTCTTATATTCCGACACCGGCGCGCGACATTGAGAAGCCGTTTTTGATGCCGGTCGAAGACATCTTCACGATTCAGGGCCGCGGTACGGTGGCCACGGGAAGAGTCGAACGCGGCAAAGTTAAGGTCAACGAGGCGGTGGAGATCGTCGGCATCCGGCCCACCACCAAGACGGTGGTGACCGGCGTCGAGATGTTCAAGAAGCTTCTGGACGAGGGCGTGGCCGGCGATAACGTCGGGTTGCTGTTAAGAGGCGTGGAAAGAAAAGACATTGAACGCGGGCAGGTGGTGTCAAAGCCTGGCTCGATCACGCCGCACACGAAGTTCAAGGCGGAAGCGTATGTATTGACGAAGGAAGAAGGCGGCCGGCACACGCCGTTCTTCACCGGCTATCGGCCACAGTTTTACTTCCGGACAACGGACGTGACCGGAGTGGCGCATTTGCCGGAGGGCGTTGAGATGGTGATGCCTGGCGATAACATTCAGATGAACATCGAGTTGATTGCGCCGATCGCGATGGAGAAGGGCTTGCGCTTCGCTATTCGTGAAGGCGGCCGCACCGTGGGCGCCGGAACGGTTGCCGAAGTTGTGGAGTAGTTGGGTACGCGCGCCGCTGGCGCGCAGTTAAGAGCGGCACGCCGGAGGCGTGCGTACCGATTATGCTGAACGAAAAAATCAGAATCAGGCTCAAGGCCTACGATCACCGAGTGCTGGATCAATCGACGACGGAAATCGTCGAGACTGCAAAGCGCACGGGCGCGCGCGTGGCCGGTCCGATTCCTTTGCCGACGGTGAAGAACAAATGGACAGTGCTTCGTTCGCCCCACGTCGACAAGAAATCGCGCGAGCAGTTTGAGATCAGAACGCACAAGCGATTGATGGACATTCTGAATCCGACGCCGCAGACGGTCGACGCTCTGATGAAGCTCGACCTCCCCGCGGGAGTGGACGTTGAGATTAAGGCGTTTGGAAAGCAATAGGGACCGGTTGGCGATTGCCAATTGCCGATTGAAAAATCGGCGGGTCATCGCAAACGAATCAATCGGCAATCGACAATCGGAAATTGGCAATGATTAACGGAATCATCGGCAAAAAAGTCGGCATGACGCAAATCTTTGCGGCGGATGGCGCGGTCACTCCAGTGACGGTCATCAAAGCCGGGCCGTGCGTGGTGGTGCAGAAGAAAACAGCCGGCGGCAAAGACGGCTATGACGCTGTGCAGATCGGACTCGTTGAAGATCGTCCAGTGAAATTGAAAAACGTGACGAAGCCGATGCGCGGACACTTCGAGAAAACCGCCGGCGGAATTCCGCCGACGCGAATTCTCAAGGAATTCCGGCTCGAAGCTTCTGACGATAGCACGAATGTTGGCGACAAGATTCTGGTTGATCAGTTCGTCGACGGCGATCTTGTCGATGTGGTTGGCAAGTCGAAGGGCCGTGGTTTTGCCGGCACCATCAAGCGTCACAACTTCAACCGCGGGCCCGAATCGCACGGTTCGATGAATGTGCGCGCGCCGGGTTCGATTGGCGCCTCGGCTTTTCCTTCGCGCGTTATCAAAGGCAATCGCTCATCGGGACACATGGGCGACGCGCGGGTGTCGATTAAAGGACTGACGGTGGCTCGCGTCGATGCGGAAAATAATTTGTTGATGATTCGTGGCGCCGTGCCAGGTGCGAACGGCAGCGTCGTCATAGTGAAGAAAGCGATCAAGAAGAAGCGGTAAGCAGTTGTCGGCTTCCCGACCTAAGCCGAAGGAGGGTTTCGCATTATGCCAACAGTAAAGATTCTGGACTTGACGAGCAGCGAAGTTGGCGAGATCGAGTTGAATGACATGGTCTTTGGCGTTCCTCTCAACGAGCCGTTGATTCATGAAGCAGTCCGCAGCTATCAGGCGAATCGCCGGGCCGGCACGTCGGCGACAAAGACGCGCGGCGATGTCTCTGGCGCCGGTCGCAAGTTATGGAAACAAAAAGGCACTGGCCGCGCGCGGATCGCAAGTTTGCGTTCGCCGCTTTGGAAAGGCGGCGGCAATGTGCACGGGCCGCAACCGCGCGACTGGTCGTACAACTTGCCGAAGAAGATGCGTAAGCGCGCGATGTGCTCAGCGATTTCCGAGCGGCTCCGCGAAGGCAATCTGGTTATTGTGAACGAGCTGAAATTCGATTCGCCGAAAACGCGTGATTTTATCAACACGCTCGGCAGTCTGAAATTGAATGGCAAGACGTTGATTGTTGATTCGCTTAAGAACACGAACTTGATGCTCGCCTCGCGCAATGTGCAGACGACGAAGGTCGTGAACAGCTATGGCGTAAACATCTACGATCTGGTGAGTCATCAGAAAGTCGTCCTGACCCCGAAAACGGTCGAAGAGCTCACGGGAATTTTGCAGCCGCGGGCCAAGGACGACGAAGAACGCGAGTTTCGTCCGCGACGTGACGGCGACAGCCGGCCGCCGCGCAGAATGCCGAGTAATAGAGGAGCGGCGTCGTAAGCAATGCGAACTGTTTGGGACATCATCAAATCGCCGGTGATCACGGAAAAGGCGCTGGTGGCGAAAGAAGAGACGCAGGATCATCGGCAGCTTCTGACTTTTCGCGTCGATCGCCGGGCGACCAAACCGGAAATAAAGTCGGCAGTCGAAACGATCTTCCAGGTGCGGGTTGATGCAGTGCGCACCGCGAACTTCATGGGCAAGACGGCCCGCCGCGGGCGCTTCGAAGGCCGCAAGCCTTCGTGGAAGAAAGCGTACGTAACGCTGAAAAAGGGCGAGAAGCCGGTCGATTACGGCGAAGCCATATAAGTTTCGAGTTTGGAGTTTCGGGTTTCGAGTTAAGACAAACCCGAACTCGAAACTCTAAACCCGAAACTCGAAACTGACGAAGTCATGGGAATTAAAAAGTTAACACCGACATCGCCGGCGCGCAGGTATCAGACTTATCTGACGCGCGACGAGTTGACGCCGAACGCGGTGCCTGAAAAGTCTCTGCTTGAGCCTAAGCAGCGCATCTCTGGCCGCAACAACGACGGCCGCATCACGGTGCGCCGGCGCGGCGGCGGTCACAAACGCTTCTATCGCATCATCGATTTCAAGCGGGACAAGGATGGCGTGCCGGGACGCGTGACACAGATTGAGTACGACCCAAATCGCTCGTCGAACATTGCACTGGTGACTTACCTCGACGGCGAGAAGCGCTACATCATCGCGCCCGTAGGTTTGGAAGTCGGCAAGACGATCGCCAGCGGCGAAGACGCGGACATTCTTCCTGGTAATACTTTGCCGATTCGGAATATTCCTTTGGGTACGCAGATTCACAATATCGAGCTGCGGCCGGGTAAGGGCGGACAGATGGCGCGCGCGGCTGGATCGTTCGCGCAGTTGCTCTCGAAAGAAGGCCAGCATGCGCAGTTGCGTATGCCCTCAGGCGAAATTCGGCGCGTGCCGGTTGAGTGTCGCGCGACGGTTGGCCAGGTGGGCAACGTCGAACACGAAAACGTTTCGTTGGGCAAGGCCGGTCGTTCGCGTTGGAAGGGTATCCGCCCGCACGTGCGCGGCGTCGCGATGAATCCGGTCGATCACCCGCACGGCGGCGGCGAAGGAAAAACTTCTGGTGGCCGTAATCCGGTGACGCCCTGGGGCCAGCCGACGCGCGGTTACAAGACGCGTCACAACAAGCGGACTAAGAAGATGATCGTGAGAGATCGGAGAGTGAAGTAATCGATGCCGCGTTCAGTTAAAAAAGGTCCCTGGATCGACAAGGGAATTCGCAAGATGGTCGAGCGCGTTCGCGCTGGTGGCCAGCGGCCGCAGGTTATCAAGACGTGGTCGCGCCGTTCGACGATTACACCTGACATGGTTGGGCTGACCTTCGGCGTGCACAACGGCAAACGGCACATTCCGATCTACGTCACTGAGAACATGGTCGGGCACAAGTTGGGCGAATTCGCGCCGACCCGGACATTCAAAGGACACTCGGGAACGAAGGCAGAGAAAGCAGAAAAGACCGCGAAGGTTGCGCCAGCCGCTGGCAGTGCGGCCGCTGCGCCGAGTGCGTAGTCAGAACCGCCTGCGTTGAGCGGGCGGGTGAAACAAAATGGAAGCAAGAGCAAGCGCAAAATATTTACGTGGATCGCCGCAGAAAGCGCGGCTGGTCATCGACATGATCCGCGGCAAGAACGTCAATCAGGCGTTGGCAATCCTGCGCTATTCGAATAAGCGCGCGGCGCTCGGCATCGAGAAGTGCGTAAAGTCGGCGATCGCGAACGCGAACGAAGCAGCGGAAAAAGCGAACGTCTCAGTCGATCCGGACGATCTTTGGTTGAAGGCAGCTTACGTTGACGATGGTCCGACAAAGAATCGCCGCCGTGTGCGACCAGCGCCGCAAGGAAGAGCTTTTCGTCAACAGCGTCACTTTTGTCATGTGACAATTCTGCTTTCGAGCGACGAGCCTGGCGAAAACGGCAAGAAGGACGCGGCCGCGCCGACGGTGAGCAAGAAGGCCAGACGTGGTGGCGCCGCAGCTGCGCCGCGACCAAAGGGTGTAAAGAAAACTGAAGCCGCAACGCCGGAAGTAAGCGAAGCGCCGGCTAAGAAAGCGGCTCCGAAAAAGAGTGGCGCGAAGAAGGCCGCGTCGAAGGCGGCGTCGAAGTTGGGCAGCGCGTTGAAGCGGAAAAAGAAGACGGAGAAGGACGAAGAATAGCGACTTCTGGATTTCAGATTCCAGATTTCAAATTCCAGATTCCAGACAGGTTTGAGACGCACGATTCAGATCAGACTCACGATTCAGATAGGAGTAGCGATTGGGCCAAAAAGTTCATCCATACGGTTTTCGCCTTGGTTATAACAAGGACTGGCATTCGCACTGGTTTGCGAAGAAGCAGTACGGCGATTTCCTGATCGAAGACTTGCGTCTGAAGCGCGAACTGAAGAAGCGCTTTACCGGCGCAGGCGTCTCGCACGTGGACATTGAGCGCGCGGCGAACCGTCTGAAGATCATCATCTACACGTCGCGGCCCGGCATCATCATCGGCCGCAAAGGCGCGGAGATCGACAAGCTGAAAGGCGACATCTCTTCCCGCACCGGCCGTGAAGTGTTGGTCTCGATTCAGGAAATTCACAAGCCTGAGCTGAACGCGCAGTTGCAGGCTGAGAAGATCTCCGCGCAGCTCGAGAAGCGAATTGCTTTTCGCCGCGCGATGCGGAAAGCCGTGGAAGAGTCTCTGCGGTTTGGCGCGCAGGGAATCAAGGTGAAAGTCAGCGGCCGTTTGAATGGCGCTGAAATCGCGCGCAGCGAGTGGCACCTGCAGGGGCAGTTGCCCTTGCATACTTTGCGCTCGGATGTTGACTACGGATTTGCCGAAGCGAACACGACGTTCGGCATCATCGGCGTGAAAGTTTGGATTTACCGCGGGCAGATTCTTGATGCGAAGGCCGCGATGGCGCGTGGCACCGGCACGGATCCGATTAACGAAACGCCCCGCCCCCGCGAAGGTCGCGCCCGGCCGCGTCCGCGCAGAGAAAGGACCGAGGAGTAAGCGTCATGTTGATGCCGAAAAAAGTTAAGCATCGTAAGCAGATGCGCGGCCGCATGACCGGCGTCGCCAACCGCGGCAGCATGATCAGCTTCGGCGAGTATGGGCTGAAGACTTTGGAAGCCGCGTGGATCACTGACCGTCAAATTGAAGCGGCGCGTATTGCGATGACGCGGCACATCAAACGCGGCGGCAAAATTTGGATTCGCATGTTTCCCGACAAGCCGGTGACCAAGAAGCCGGCGGAAACGCGCATGGGCAAAGGCAAAGGCGCGCCGGAATATTGGGTGGCAGTGGTCAAGCCCGGCCGCATCCTCTACGAGATCGAAGGTGTTGATGAAAAGACGGCGCGCGATGCAATGAAGCTGGCGTCACAGAAGCTGCCGGTGAAGACTAAGTTTGTGACCCGAGCCGAGCAGGAGGGAGGCGCTATTTAAGTCCGACAAACTTCAGTTTGTCGCCCGCTTGAAAATGTAAAGCTGCGACAAACTGAAGTTTGTCGGACAAGAGGAAGTTATGAAACGACGGGAAGAAGTCGATAAGTATCGCGACATGGCTGACGAAGATTTGCAGGCGGAAGCTGCGCGCCTGAAAGAGTCTCTGTTCCGCTTGAACTTCAAGCTGGCGCTCGGCGAAATCGACGCGGTCAAGAAGATGCGGCTGGAGAAAAAGTCTCTGGCGCGGCTGCGCACGATTACGCGCGAGCGAGACATGCAGGCGAGCAAGTAACTAAGTGCGCACTCTTTCGGAGTGCTGCCGATGAAGCACGCCGGACGCGTGCGTACCGAGAAACTGAATGTTTAGACGAAAGAAAAAAGACGAACCGACTGACGCGCCACAAGCGCCGGAAATTACTTCCGAAACAGCGGCTGACGACACAGCGACACCCGCGGCTTCGGCTGCGGCAGAAACGGACGCGGCGGCGCCGGAGGGTTCGGCGACAGCGTCCGAGTCGGCTGCTGGGGCCGAGTCAACCAATGGCGCGCCAGGAAATGGCGCGACCAAGAAGAGCGGACGCGGCAATCGGGTGCAGAAAGTCGGCACGGTGGCGTCCGACAAGATGCAGAAGACGGTCATTGTCCGTGTCGATCGACAGGTGTTGCATCCAAAATATCGCCGTTACGTGCGCCGCACCTCGAAGTTCATGGCGCATGACGATCTCGGCGCAACGGTTGGCGATCGCGTGCGTATCGTGGAAACGCGGCCATTGTCGGCAAAGAAGCGCTGGCGCGTAATTGAAATCGTTCAGAAGGCAGCGAAGTAACAATGATACAGATGCAGACCTCTCTGGAGGTCGCTGACAATTCAGGAGCGCGGCGCGTCGAGATGATTATGGGCATCGGCGGCTCGACGGGCGCGATTGCCAGTCTCGGCGATCGCATCAAAGTCACCGTCAAAGAAGCCACGCCCGATGGGGCCGTCAAAAAAGGAACGGTCCAGGACGCGGTGATTGTCCGCACGCGCAAAGAAGTGCGCCGCCGCGATGGAACTTATATTCGTTTCGATCAGAATGCCGCGGTGCTGATCAAAGAAGACGGCACGCCGATCGGCACGCGCGTGTTCGGGCCCGTGGCGCGCGAGCTGCGCGACAAGAATTACATGAAGATCGTGTCGCTGGCGCCGGAAGTGATCTAAGTGAGGTTGCAACGTTGAAGGGAACAAAGCGAGCCAAAATCAGGAAGAACGATCAGGTGGTCGTCATCGCCGGTCGCGACAAAGGCAAGCGCGGTCGCGTGCTGGCCGTGGCACCGGACAAGGGCAAGATCAAGGTCGAAGGCGCGGCGATGATCAAACGTCACCAGAAGGCTGCGGGGAATCGCGGCGGCGGCATTATCGATCGCGAATCCTGGCTCAGCATTTCGAACGTGATGATCGTCGATCCGCAATCGGGCAAGCCTTCGCGGGTGCGCTATCAAGTCGAAGGCGACACGAAGACGCGTACGGCAGCGGCGAGCGGACATACGATCGAGGGTAAATAGTAAATCGTGAATGGTGAATAGACGAGACGCCGTAGCTATCTATTTACGATTTACGATTAACGATTCACGAAAATGGCAAGACTGAAACAGCGTTACCAAAAAGACATCGCGCCGGCGATTGCCAAAGAGTTCGGCATCAAGAACCCGATGGCCATTCCGCGCCTCGAGAAGATTGTGCTCAACATGGGCATGGGCGAGGCGATTGCGAACTCGAAAGTTCTCGACACTGCGGTCACAGAGTTAACGTCGATCACGGGCCAGAAGCCGGTGATCACGAAGGCCAAGAAGTCGATTGCGAGTTTTAAGCTGCGCCAGGGAATGCCGATTGGCGTGATGGTCACGCTGCGCGGCGATCGCATGTACGAATTCTTCGATCGGCTGGTTTCCGTCGCGCTGCCGCGCGTCAGGGACTTTCGCGGCGTTTCGGCCAAGGCTTTCGATGGCCGTGGCAATTACACAATCGGAATTCGCGAGCAGCTGATCTTTCCCGAAATCGACTTCAACAAAGTCGACAAGCTGCGCGGCATGAATATTTCGATCGTGACGACGGCGCGCAACGACGAGCAGGCGCGCGCGCTATTGAAGAGTTTGGGAATGCCCTTTAGGCAATAAAACCGTGAATGGTAAATGGTGAATGGTGAATCGAAGTCGCCGGCCATTTACGATTCACCATTTACGATTAACGAAACAATGGCAAAGAAATCATTAATCGCGAAAGCTAATCGCAAGCCGAAGTTTTCTTCGCGCGGGTACACCCGCTGCCGCCGTTGTGGCCGGCCCCGTGGTTACCTGCGCAAGTTCCACTTGTGCCGCATTTGTTTCCGCGAACTGGCGCTGCAGGGACAAATTCCCGGCGTCGTGAAAAGTAGTTGGTAAGGCCATTGCCGATTTTCGATTGCCGATTTCCAATTGGTTCAATCGGCGATTGGCAATTGGCAATCGAAAATGGAGTTTCTAAGGAATGACTGATCCTATTGCCGACATGTTGGCGCGAATTCGGAACGCCGTTTCCGCCAAGCACTCGCGCGTCGATGTCCCGGCTTCGAAGCTGAAGATGGAAATCGCGCGCATCCTTAAAGAGGAAGGCTACATCAACAACTTCGTCCTCAAGGGCGAAGGCGCGAAGCGCCTGATTCGTATTTTTCTGCGCTATGACGCGCGCGGCACCTCTTCGATTACGCACTTGCAGCGGGTGTCGCGGCCCGGCCGCAGGGTGTACGTCGGCTCGGGTCAGATTCCGCGCGTGCTGGGCGGTTATGGTATCAATATCGTCTCCACTTCGCGCGGCTTGATGAGCGGCAAAACGGCGCGCAAGGAAAATATCGGCGGCGAAGTGCTGGCCGAAGTCTACTAGAATTGCCGATTTCCAATTGCCGATTGTCGATTGGAAATCCCACTGAGTTTGGTTGAGAAGCCAATTGGCAATCGACAATTGGCAATCGGAAATAACACATGTCTCGCATTGGCAAAAAACCGATTTCGATTCCGAAGGGCGTGACGGTCACGATCAAAGACCGTGAACTGGAATTTAAAGGCACCAAAGGTGTGCTGAAAACTCCGATTCCCGAAGGGATCACGTTCAAGCAGGAAGATGAATCGCTGGTTGCAGAGCGCGCTTCGAAAGAGCAGGCTGCGCTGCATGGCCTGGCGCGCGCGCTCGCGAACAATGCCGTCAAAGGTGTGACCGAAGGCTTCTCGACGCAAATGGACATCGTCGGCGTCGGCTACAAGGCGGACGTGCAGGGTAAGAAAATTGTTTTCTCGCTCGGCTATTCACATCCGATCGAGTTTCCCTTGCCCGAAGGCGTCGAGGCGAAAGCTGAACGTCTGACGACGAAGGGAAACATCCAGCAGTATCAGACGACGCTGACGGTTTCCGGAATCGACAAACAGAAACTTGGCCAGGTCTGCGCAGAGATGCACAAGTTGCGCAAGCCTGATGCTTACAAAGGCAAGGGCGTGCGTTACGCTGACGTGCCGCTGAAATTGAAACCGGGTAAGACCGGTAAATAGAATTGCCGATTTTTGATTGCCGATTTCCGATTGGCGGGTCACGGAGATAAATTGGCAATTGGCATAAGTGAAATGGCTAACAGAAACAGAGCAGAAGTTCGAAACGCAGTGCATGGTCGCATTCGCCGCAAGGTGCGCGGCACGACTGAGCGGCCACGTCTGGCCGTCTATCGCAGCTTAAATCACATCTACGCGCAGCTTATCGACGACGAAAAGGCGCAGACGATCGCGGCCGCTTCGACGACCGAGAAAGCCCTGGGAGTGAGCAAGGGCGGGAACGTCGAAGCCGCCAAGAAGGTGGGTCAGGCGATTGCCGAGCGCGCGTTGGCCGCTGGTATTGAGCGCGTGGTTTTCGATCGCGGCGGATATCTCTGCCATGGCCGGGTGCGCGCGTTGACCGACGCAGCTCGCGCGGCGGGCTTGAACAAGGACGAAGTGGTTGAGGCAGAGGCTGCTGGCGCCGAAGAAGCCGCGGCGGAAGCGGCCGCCTCCGCAGCGGAAGCGAAGCCCAAGAAGCGTAAAGCGAAAGAAGCTAAAGAAGCGTAATGAGACAACCGAAGCAGAGAATCACTCCACAGGGTTTGGATCTGAAAGATCAGGTCATCTCGATCAACCGCGTGACCAAGGTCGTCAAGGGCGGCAAGAATCTTTCGTTCGCGGCTCTGGTCGTCGTCGGCGACGAGTCGGGTCATGTTGGGTTCGGCACGGGCAAAGCGCGCGAAGTTCCTTTGGCGATCAAAAAGGGCGTCGAGGCGGCCAAGAAGAATTTGATTCGCGTGCCGTTAATTGAGAATACTCTCCCCCATGAATTGATTGGCCGGTTTGGCGCGGGCCGGGTGCTGATGAAGCCGGCTTCGCAGGGAACGGGCGTGATTGCCGGCGGCGCCGTGCGCGCGGTCATGCAAGCGGCCGGGGTGCGCGACGTGCGGACAAAAGTTCTGGGATCGACGAATCCGCACAACGTTGTGCGCGCGACCTTTGACGGGCTGCTCAGAATGAAAGATCCTTTCGAAGTTGCGCGCCTGCGCGGAAAGCAAGTCGAAGACCTCTAATTGTTTAGAAGCTGCACTTGTGCGGCTAAGGCGCGTGGCGGACATATCCGCCGTCTAAACGAGAAGAACTATTAGTGATATGGCAGCGAAGAAGAAAACAGCAGAAGCCGCGAACGCGAAGATCAAGATTCAGTACTATCGCAGTGTGATCGCTTTTCCGAAGACGCAAAAAGAGATCGTTCACAGCCTCGGGCTGCGTAAGCTGAATCAGGTAGTCGAGCGCCCGGACACGCCATCGATGCGCGGTACGGTCGCAAAGGTGCCGCATCTTCTCAGAATTGTTGAATAAAGCGATGACATTAAGTCTTAACAACTTACATCCGGCAAAAGGCTCGACGCACAAAAAGAAGCGTCTGGGTCGCGGCCCAGGCACGGGCTTGGGCAAGACCGCGGGCCGTGGCAACAAGGGCCAAAAGTCTCGTTCAGGATATTCGTCGAAGACCGGTTTCGAAGGCGGCCAGATGCCTCTGCATCGTCGCTTGCCGAAGCGAGGTTTCACAAATATTTTTAAGAAGCATTGGATTGAAGTTAGCCTGGAAGCGCTGGAAGGCAGCTTTGCGGCCGACGACGAGATTACGCCGGAACTTCTGCACAAGCGCGGCATCATCAAGAAGGCAAAGCATGACATCGTCGTGCTCGGCAATGGTGAGGTGACGAAAGCGTTGAAGGTCTCCGCGCATCGTTTCACGAAGAGCGCGCGCGAAAAGATCGAGAAGGCTGGCGGCACCGCCACGGTAATTGGAGTTTAGAAGCGGTCTATTGCCCGCTTCGGTCGGCATTAGACCGACTCTAAACGATTGACGTTCCTTCTATGGACAAATTTCTAGCGGCCGTTCGTAACATGTTCAATGTCCCGGATCTGCGGAAGCGGATCTTTTTCACATTGGGCATACTGGCGATCTATCGGCTGGGCGCGCACATTTCGGCGCCTGGAATTAACAAGACTCGGCTGGATGCTGTTTGGCACGACGTCAGCGGCACGTTGCTGGGCGTACTCGATCTCTTCTCTGGCGGTAACTTCCGTTTGATTTCGGTTTTCGCGCTGGGCGTGACGCCGTACATTACCTCGTCAATCATTCTTCAGTTAATGACCGTCGTTTCTCCGCAACTGAAAAAGTTGCAGGAGGAAGGCGAGATGGGCCGTCAGAAGATCAACCAGTGGACGCGTTACTTGACGGTTGGGCTCGCGGCGCTGCAAACAACTTTCGTCGCGCACTGGCTGCAAATCAACGGCGTGGGCGCGAACACCTGGGGATTTCTGTTAAGCACGATTCTGACGCTGACGACTGGAACCATCTTCGTGATGTGGTTGGGCGAGCAGATTACCGAGCGAGGAATCGGCAACGGTATCTCGCTGCTGATTTTTGCGGGTATTGTGATCGGCTTGCCGCGCGGAGTGCAGCAAGTAATGGGTCGCGTGGGCGGCGGTGACACGATGGAAATCGTCGGCGTCATGGCGATGGTCGTGGCCCTGGTTCTAATCATTGCGTTCATCGTCTTCGTGGAATCGGCGCGGCGCAAGATCGCTGTCAGCTATGCGAAGCGTCACGTCGGCCGGCAAATGGTCGGCGGACAGCAAACCACGATGCCTTTGAAGCTGAACATGGGTGGCGTTATTCCCGTGATCTTCGCTTCCTCGGTGCTGTCCATGCCGCAAAGTCTGTTCTCTGCTTTTCCGCCCAAGAACCCAAACAATTGGTACGGTACTATCTTCAAATTTTTCCAGTTGTTCCATGCCGGCGATCCCTACTATGAGCTGATCTTTTTGTCGCTGATTATTTTCTTCACGTTCTTCTACGTCTCGATCGTTTTCAATGTCGAAGAGGTCGCTGATAACCTGCGTAAGCACGGCGGGTTCATGCCGGGGATACGGCCGGGTCGCCAAACGGCGGAGTACCTGAACACGATTCTCACGCGCTTGACGTTCGTTGGCGCAATCTATCTGGCGTTGGTGGCTTTTCTGCCGCAATTCATGCTGAGCGGATTCAAAGTCGGACGCCTGCCCTTTATTGGCGCGTGGCTGGAAACATTCGTCACGACGACGCCGGGCCTGGGCTGGATTCCGAATGGCATGGGTTATCAGTTTTACTTTGGCGGCACCAGTTTGCTGATTCTGGTCGGCGTAGCCATGGACACGGTCGCGCAGGTCGAAGCGCAGCTCGTGATGCGCAATTACGAAGGTTTCCTCGGCAGCGGAGGAAAATTGCGGGGGCGGCGAGCCTAAAGCATTTAGATTTGCGATTACAGATTTTCGATTGGATTTAGCAGTCACCTGACGAGCAGTTCAAATCGCAAATCAAAAATCTACAATCGAAAATGCCAATCATCATCGTCTTAATGGGCGCGCCCGGTGCCGGCAAAGGTACGCAGGCGCGCTTGCTGCAAGAACGGATGAATCTTCCGCAGATTTCGACGGGAGATATTTTTCGATCCCTGGCCGAGGCGAACACGCAGCTGGCAAATGAAGTTCGCGCGATTCAACAAGCGGGACGATACATCCCCGACGATGTAGTCATTCGAGTCGTTGCAGAGCGAACGGCGCAGGATGATTGTCGAAACGGCTACATTCTCGACGGCTTTCCCCGCACGGCTGCGCAGGCTGAGACGCTTGAGCATCTCGCCGACCGACAGCGAAACCTGATCAAGGCGATTTTGATTGACGTGCCGACTGAGTTGCTGATGAAACGACTCACTGGCCGTCGAACTTGTCCCGTTTGCGGCGAGATTTACAATATCTATTTCAAGCCGCCGAAGTTTGACAATCTCTGCGACGCGCATCCCGAGAAACAGTTGTTTCAGCGCGTGGACGACGACCCGGACAAGATTCGCGTACGATTGGAAACGTACGCAAACGAGACCACGCCGCTGATTGATTACTACGAGCGGACGGATAGGCTGCATAGAATTAATGGGACACGCGAGGTCGAAGAGATTTACCGCGACATTGAACTACTCTTGGCGTAACCCATGATTATCGGGAAGTCGAAAAAAGAGATCGAGAAGATGCGGGCTGCCGGCCAGCTTGTCGGTCGCGTGTTGCAGGAACTGCGCAGAATGGCACAGCCCGGGGTGACGACTCTGGAAATCAATGATGCGGCTGACAAAATGATTCGTGACGGCGGCGCCTACCCCACGTTTAAGAATTACAACGGCTTTCCCTATTCGATCTGCGCCTCGGTCAACGAACAGGTTGTGCACGGCTTCCCTTCACAATACAAATTGAAAGATGGCGACATCTTTTCCATCGACGTCGGCGCCACGCTCGACGGATTCGTGGGCGACACCGCGACAACGGTCCCGGTCGGAGAAGTAGCCCATGACTTATTGAAATTGATTCGGGTCGCTGAAGAAAGCCTGGACCTGGCAATCGAAAAATGTCGAGCGGGTAATCACCTGGGTGACATCGGCTTTGCGGTCCAACAGCATGCGGAGTCGCATGGGTATTCGATTGTGCGCGAATATGTCGGCCATGGGATTGGCCGGCATATGCACGAAGATCCGCAGATTCCGAATTACGGTAGACCCGGCAAAGGGCCGAAGATTCGAACCGGGTATGTATTCGCAGTCGAGCCGATGATTAATATCGGTTCGCATCACACGAAAACCCTGAAGGACGGTTGGACTGTGGTGACTGTGGATGGTAAGCCGAGTGCGCATGTCGAACACACGATCGCGATTACCGAGGAAGGCCCGGAAGTCCTTACGCTGGTTAAAGAAGCAGTGAGCGCTGATTCAAAAATTGCCGCCGCATGATGCGAGACGTCGCGGCTTGGCATTTGCTTGGCGCGCGTGTTAGTATCCAAAGTTTGCCAGTAAAGGCGGAATTGCGCCTATGGCTGTATGGCGAAGGAAGAGGCGATAGAGGTCATGGCGAAGGTCCTCGAGACTCTGCCTAATGCGATGTTTCGGGTGGAACTCGAAGACAATCAGCACCAGGTGCTGGCGCACATTTCAGGCAAGATGCGCAAGCACTTCATTAGAATTCTTCCGGGTGATCGAGTTTTGGTTGAGTTGTCTCCTTACGATCTCAACCGTGGGCGCATTACGTATCGTTACAAGTGATCGGTATTGAACATGAAAGTCAGGGCTTCCGTCAGAAAAATTTGCGATAAGTGCAAGGTGATCCACCGCAAGGGCGTGGTGCGGGTAATCTGCACAAATCCGAAGCACAAGCAGCGACAGAAATAGGAGTGAAGAGTTTGGGTCTGGATTCGACTGCCGGTCGCAATTCCAGATTCGAAATTCCAGATTCAAAAGATGGCTCGTGTAGCAGGTGTAGATCTTCCGCCGAATAAGCGTGCTGAGATCGGTCTTACATATATTTACGGAATTGGCAGATCGCGATCGGCCTCGATTCTTAATGAAGCGCAGGTGAGTGTAGACACTCGGGTGCGGGATTTGAGTGAAGAAGAACTGAGCCGCATCCGCTCGATTCTGGAAGCGCAGGGTGAAATCGAAGGCGATCTCCGGAAGCGCATTCAGATGGACATCAAACGCTTGATGGACATTGGCGCGTATCGCGGATTGCGGCATCGGCGCGGACTTCCGGTTCGCGGCCAGCGCACTCACACAAACGCGCGCACGCGCAAAGGCCCGCGCCGTGCGACCGTCGCGAAGAAGAAGGCGCCTGGTAAGAAATAATGGCAAAAGCAGCAGCAGCGGGCGGCAAGAAAAAAGTCTTCCGCAAAAAAGAGAAGAAGAATATTCCGTCTGGCATCGCGTACATCGCGGCATCGTTCAACAACACGATGATCTCGATTACGGACCTCGAAGGAAACCTGATTGCGCAGTCGTCATCGGGTGCGCGCGGTTTCCGGGGCTCGCGCAAGGGCACTCCATTCGCAGCGCAGCAGGCAGCTTATGAAGCCGCGCGCAAAGCGATGGAAGCAGGCATGCAGCAATGCGAGGTGCGCGTGAAGGGGCCGGGCGGTGGTCGCGAATCGGCGATCCGCGCGATCAACAATGCAGGAATTCGCGTGACCGCAATTCGCGACACGACGCCGATTCCGCATAACGGATGCAGACCGCCAAAGCGGCGGAGAGTGTAGAACATTGCCTATTGCCGATTTTCGATTTCAAGATGCGGCAAAGAGAAATTGGCAATCGGCGATTGAAAATTGGCAATGCTAATGACCTAAAGGATGAAGGGTCTCAAGCAATTTCGAAATTCGAATTTCACAATTCGAAATCAAATTGCGACCTGTAAACTTTTCCGTCTAGGAAGTATTTAGACTGGAGGCAGAAACGAATTGGCTAGGTATCGAGATGCGGTGTGCCGCTTGTGCCGCCGCGAAGGCGCAAAACTTTTCCTCAAGGGCGACCGTTGCTACAAACCATCTTGTCCGATTGAGAAGCGCGGGACACAACCGCCCGGACAGCACGGCAATTCCATGCGACGCGGCAAAGCGCTGGCGGGCTATGGCCAGCAGCTCCGCGAAAAGCAGAAGGTCAAACGAATCTATTTCATTCTCGAAGGGCAGTTCCGAAATTACTTCGAACGCGCCGCGCGCATGAAGGGCATCACCGGCGAGAACCTCCTGTTCTTGCTCGAGCGTCGCCTGGATAACGCGATTTATCGCGCGGGCTTTTCTACTTCGCGGCGCCAGGCACGCCAGCTGGTCAATCACGGTCACGTGCTGGTGAACGACCGCAAAGTCGACATTCCTTCGTATCAGGTTAAAGCCGGCGACGTACTCGCAGTGAAGGACGCAAGTCGCAAAAACGTGCACGTCGAAGGCGCTTGGCAGACGGCGGCGGGCCGGGGACGCCCATCGTGGATTTCTGCGGGCGGCGCCGAGATGAGCGCATCAATTACCGGTCTGCCGACCCGCGACGATATTGATCGCTCGATTAACGAGCAACTGATTGTGGAGCTTTATAGCAAGTAATTAAATACGCGCGCGCCACGTAACTGCGGAGTGCGTGGCCCGTGCTTCTCCTCAAACATCTGACGGTAAGTTATGGATCAAAATAATCTTTGGACAGGATTTCAGATGCCGCGGCGCTTGGCGGCCGACAGCGACACGCTCACCGAACGTTATGGCCGTTTTTCGGCGCAGCCGTTCGAGCGTGGTTTCGGTACAACTATCGGCAACTCGCTGCGACGCGCCTTGCTTTCTTCGATTGAGGGAGCTGCGATCACTGCGGTGAAAATCGAGGGCGTGGAGCACGAGTTCTCTTCGATCAAGGGAACTGTCGAGGATGCCACTGACGTCATTCTCAATTTGAAGCAAGTGCCGTTCAAGCTGCACGGCAACGAGCCGAAGACGTTGACAGTTTCGAAGTCGGGAGCGGGCGAGGTCACTGCCGGCGACATCCAGGCAGACGGCGACGTTGAGATTCTCGATCCGACCGTGCACATCGCCACTCTTAGCAGCGGCGGATCGCTGAATATCGAGATGCGTCTGAAGCGCGGGCGGGGCTACGTGTCGGCGGATCGCAACTTCGACGAGGATCTTTCGCTCGGCTACATTCCGATCGATTCCGTGCACACGCCGGTCAAGAAAGTGAACTACGCGGTTGACGCGGCTCGGCTCGGCCAGAACACGGAATACGACAAGCTGACAATCGAAGTCTGGACCGATGGCTCAATTAAGCCGGACGACGCAATCGGTTTGGCGGCGAAGTTGATCAAGGATCACATGGCGATCTTTATTAACTTCGAAGAGGACACCGAAGACTACAGCTATCAGCAGGCGGAGCGCGCGCCTTTGCCGCGCAACGACCAACTCGATCGCTCGGTTGACGAGCTGGAGCTGTCGGTTCGTTCTTACAATTGTTTGAAGAACGCCGGCATTAAGTCGATCCGCGATCTGGTGCAGCGTTCAGAGCGCGAGATGCTGGCGACAAAGAATTTCGGCAAAAAATCGTTGGGTGAAATCCGCGACATTCTGCGTGGCATGGGGCTGGACTTCGGAATGCAGTTCGACGAACAGGGCAATCCTATTCCCGGTACCGGCGACAGCGAAATGGGATTTGAAGCCGGCGATGAAGATGAGGGCGACGCCGGCGAAGGCGAATTTGAAACGGCAGTGCAGTAGAAGAATCGTGGCACGCGCATCCTGCGCGTGATCTCGGACGTCACGCCCGGGCCACATGGAAGTAGAACAGTCATGCGTCATCGAAAGGCACATCGAAAACTAGGACGAAACACGGAACATCGGATCTCGATGTTGCGGAATCTGGCGACGTCCCTAATCAATTCGCGCGACGACCGAATCGTAACCACGCTGCCCAAAGCGAAAGAGTTACGGCCATTTGTTGAGCGGGCAATCACTCTTTCGCGCCACGCGGCCAGCTTGGAAGGTAATGGTTCAGAAGCGCGCGGTGTTCATCTCCGCCGTCAGGCGGCAGGGTTTTTTCACGCAGGTAATTTTGGTCGTGGATCAGAAACCGGTCGCCGTGGACAGGTTGTGCCGGCCCGCACCGCCGGCGTGGCAGCATTGAAGCGCCTGTTCGACGAGTTCGGTGAACGATTCAAGGAACGTCCCGGCGGCTACACCAGAATCATCAAACTGGGCCGGCGCGCAGGTGATGGAGCGGAACTGGCGATTATCGAATTGCTGGGAAATCCGCGCGAAGCAGCCGCGGAAGAAGCTGCTAAGAAGCGCACCAAAGGTGGCTCAAAAAAGAAGACGACTGAATCGAAATCCGAGACCAAGGACGAGTCGGAAAGCGAAGAGTAAGACGCTTCAGCACGACAAAGCTCCGCCAGGCCTTTCGCCGATTGCGGGGCTTTTGCTTTAATAGGACGTGTTAGGGCAGTGACACCCCGCTGGTACCGTAGCGGAAACCAACATACCCCGGGAGGTTTCTATGTCGGCCGGAGTCAAACGAGCGATGAGCAATCAAGAATCTCAACCACCTGCTGCCGAACAATCGAACGAGGCGCGCGCCGAGCGTCATCGTGATCGAGACCGCGGTCGTCGCCGGCATCGGTCGTTGCCTAAACATCTCGAGGCCTCCATCAACATGGAAGAGCTGCGAGAACTCATCGGGCTCATCACCGACAACGCTTTAACGGATTTCGAACTCGAGCGTGAAGGCTTTCATGTGAAGGTGGGACGGAATCCCTATGGGAATCAACCGCCGATCGCGCCGGCCATGCCTCCGGTCGCTGAGCATCCGGCGATTCCGGCAGCCACGCAGAGCGCGGTGCAAAGTGTGCCGCACGCAACTCCGCCTCATCCCGGCGCGCAAGCTGAAGAAGCCGCTTCGGAGGACCAGGGGCTGCATCTCATCACCTCACCGATCGTCGGAACGTTCTATCGTTCGCCCTCACCAAACGCGGAAAGTTTTGTGCGCATCGGCAGCCACGTCGAAACTGACACCGTCGTCTGCATCATCGAAGCGATGAAACTGATGAACGAGATTCAGGCCGAGGCGAGCGGCGAAGTCGTCAAGATCTACGTCGAGAACGGCCAGGCGGTCGAATACGGCCAGCCACTTTTCGGAATCAAGCAGGGATAGTCGCAAGTCCAACGTCCAAGGTCCAACGTCCGATTGGCTTTGTTGACTTTGGACGTGGGACTTTGGACTTTGGACTTTATGAGCAACCCACTCCGTCGCTTTCGGAAAATTCTCGTCGCGAATCGCGGTGAGATTGCCTGTCGGATCATCTGGACTTGCAAAGAGATGGGCATCGGGACGGTCGCGGTGCACAGCGATGTCGATCGCGATTCGTTGCATGTTCGCTTTGCAGATGAGTCTGTTTGCATCGGTCCCGCGCCTTCCGCGCAAAGCTATCTCAACATTCCGGCGATTATCAGCGCTGCTGAACTATTCAATGTAGACGCGATTCATCCTGGCTACGGCTTTCTGGCAGAGTCGGCTTACTTCGCAGAGATTTGCGAAGCTTGCAATATCAAGTTTATTGGCCCGCGACCGCAGATCATTCAACTGATGGGCGAGAAAGTTGCCGCGCGGAACGCCATGAAGGCGGCGGGTATGCCGATTCTTCCCGGAAGTGAAGGTGCGATTCAGTCGCCGGAAGAAGGCAGCGCGTTGGCCGCGGAGATTGGCTATCCGGTAATCGTGAAAGCTTCAGGCGGTGGCGGTGGCCGGGGCATGCGTATCGTTCACTCTGAAGGCGAGCTTGCGCACGCGCTCGAAACTGCGTCAACCGAAGCAGCGGCAGCATTCAAAAACGGCGATGTGTACATCGAGCGTTACGTCGAGCGCCCTCGTCACATCGAAATTCAGGTGCTGGCGGATGAGCACGGGAACTGCGCATATCTCGGCGAGCGCGAATGCTCAATCCAGCGTCGTCACCAAAAGCTCCTGGAGGAGGCGCCCGCGCCGACGATGACTCCGGAGTTGCGGCAGCAGATGGGAGAAGCCGCGGTCGCCGCTTGTAAATCGATTGGCTATTCGAGCGCGGGAACTTTCGAATTCCTGCTCGATGAAGACGGCCGCTTCTATTTCATGGAAATGAACACGCGCATCCAGGTTGAGCATCCCGTGACCGAGATGATTACGCTCACTGACATTGTGCGTAATCAGATCCGCATCGCTGAAGGCGAGCCGCTCGGTTTCACTCAGGACGAAGTGCTCATGGTCGGACATGCAATCGAATGTCGCATCAACGCCGAAAACCCTGAGACGTTTACTCCTTCGCCAGGCAAGATCACTGCGTTCAATTTGCCGGGAGGACCTGGAGTGCGGGTCGATACTTACGTCTATCCTGAGTACCGCGTGCCGCCGTTTTATGACTCGCTGATCGCCAAAGTAATAGTCCACGCGCGCACCCGCGAATTAGCGATTGCGCGCATGCGGAGAGCCCTTGAAGCGATGGTGATTGAGGGCATTAAGACCACTATTCCGTTGCACCTGAGAATCATGAATGACCCGAATTTTCAGTCCGGAAACATCTCAACCAGGTTTTTAGATGACTTTCTGTTAACGAACAGTAATGGCCGGAGTTCAAAGGCGGCTGTGGCTTTGACTGAGGCTGCGGCCTGACTTTATAATAATCGACTTTTCAGTGGCGCAAATCGCTGTCTGACAGAGTGAGGAAAGAAAATGTCGTTCGCAATTATCAGAACTGGCGGCAAGCAATTTGTCGTAGAGCCCGGCTCGACGGTGCGGGTGCCGTCCTTAAAAGATGAAGTCGGCGCGTCGGTCGAACTCGAGGTGATGGCTTCGGGCGAGGGCGCCGATACGAAAGTTGGCTCGTCCCTGGCTGAAGGCGCAAAGGTGACCGCGAAGGTCGTCGACCATGGTCGCGGGCCGAAGATTGTGGTGTTCAAAAAGAAGCGGCGCAAACAGTACAAGCGGACCAAGGGTCACCGGCAGGGGTATACGACATTAAAGATCGATAGCATTGGTTAGGAGGATTGTCGATTGACCAATCCCGATGACGTCGGGATCGAAAATCGCGAACGTTTTATGGCTCATAAGAAAGGCGTAGGCTCATCCCGCAACGGGCGTGATTCGAACTCCCAGCGGCTCGGACTGAAGAAGTTCGGCGGCGAACGTGTGCTCGGCGGAAATATTCTCGCGCGACAGCGCGGCACGAAGTGGAAGCCAGGCCAAAACGTCGGCCGCGGCAAAGACGACACTTTGTTTGCGTTGATTGATGGCATCGTGAAGTTTGAAGACAAGGGGCGCTCTGGAAAATTTATCAGCGTCTATCCAGCGCAGTAGCGGGATTTAAGAGAAGAATTGTTCAATCGAACCAATTGAATGCGCCGCTCGCCGACCTTCAGGTACGCCGGGCGCGCATTTTGTTTTTGAATCTTGAATTTGGAATCTTGAATTTGGAATCTGAGATCTGAGATTTGAAGATCTGAAAAACCCGCCCGCTGACGCAGGCGGTTCTGACAAAACGATTGCCCGCGACGGCGGGCGGTCCGCACGCAGGCGGTTCTGACAAGTGTTTATCGATCGCGCAAAGATTCGGGTGCAAGGCGGGAACGGCGGCAACGGCGTCACTGCGTTTCGGCGCGAGAAGTTCGTGCCCCGTGGTGGTCCATCCGGTGGCGACGGCGGCCGCGGCGGCGACGTCTGGATTCAAGCTGACGATTCACTCAATACGTTGCTCCATTTGAGATATAACCCACTGCATATCGCCGGCCGCGGCAGGCACGGTGAAGGCAGCAACTGCTCGGGCAAAGAAGGTGACGACGCAATCGTGCGCGTGCCGGTAGGAACGCAGGTGTTCGATCCCCAGTCTAATGAGTTATTGTCCGACCTCGAGCAGAATGGCGCGCGCTGGCTAGCCGCGCGCGGCGGGCGTGGCGGATTCGGCAATGCGCACTTTGCAACCTCGACAAATCGCGCGCCGCGTTACCACCAGGAAGGAACTCCCGGCGAGGAATTTGAATTTCAACTTGAGTTGAAATTACTGGCCGACGTTGGTCTCGTAGGTTTTCCGAATGCCGGGAAGTCGACGTTCATCTCGACTGTCTCAGCGGCGCATCCGAAGATTGCTGATTATCCGTTCACCACACTGGAGCCGCATTTAGGTGTGGTCGATTTGGGAGATTTTCGTACCTTCGTGATTGCGGACATCCCGGGTTTGATCGAAGGTGCGCACGAAGGTCACGGCCTGGGCGACCGTTTTCTGCGACACGTCGAACGAACGAAATTATTGCTGCACCTTGTTGACGTTTCGTCCGCTTCCGGTCGCGATGCGGTGAGCGATTATGAAGTCATCAATCACGAGTTGGCCGCCTACGATTCGCGTCTGGCCGAACGGACCCAGTTCGTCGTCGCCACGAAGATCGATGCGCTCGATGAGCCGGAACGACTTGAGCGGTTACAAGAACGGGCCGAAAGTGATGGCCGCCGGTTTTTCGCAATCTCCGCGGTGGCGAATAAAGGCGTTCGTGAATTGATACAAAGTATCGCGCGCGAGCTTAATGCGTTGCGTACAGACGCAAACACTAATGGCTCAGAGTCTGAAGGTGAATCGCTGCTGGTCGGCAGCGGCGCGACTCGATATTGAGGCGGTTCTAATTTCGTACGGGGTGCGCAAGCTTTTGCTTCAGTGATGCGACCAAGACGCGCAGCTATTTACGGCGGCACGTTTGATCCGGTGCACAACGGCCACTTGAAAGTGGCGCGCGGCGTGCAGAAGTTATTTGAACTCGACGAAGTGATCTTTGTGCCGGCTTGCGTGCCGCCGCACAAACGTGGCGCAGGAATCAGTTCGGCGTTTCATCGCTTTGCGATGCTGGCGCTGGCGACAGCGAGCGATGAACGGTTGACCATTTCGACTATCGAGTTGGACCAACCGGATCGTCCTTATGCGGTTGAGACCGTCGCGCGCATGCAAGAGAGACTTGGCGGCGACTGCCGTTTGTTCTTTGTCATGGGAGCCGATTCGTGGACCGAAATTACTACGTGGCGTGATTGGCAGCGACTGCTGACAATGTGCGATCACATCGTCGTCACGCGGCCCGGTTACGAATTGCAGAACGATCAAGTTATTGGGAACGTCATCGATGTCCGGGGAAAAGACCAATCGGCTATTCACGCAATCGTCGATGGTTCTGTCGGTTCGCAGGTGTTCATTACGGACGTTGTCTTTGAAGATGTTTCCGCGACGGCGATTCGCGTTGCCGCCAGGAATTGTGAACAAGGTGGGTTAGCAGAGATGCTGCCGCTGGAGGTGGCGAATTACATTGAGAAGAACGAGCTTTACAGGAATTAAATGAGTCAAAATTTGAAGGAAAAAGTTCTGAGTTCAGACGTGCAGGCCGCCGGCGTTGGCCGGCGCAGCGCCGCATCTCCGCCTGCGAACGCGGCCGACTTTGATGATCGGATTCGCGGAGCGTTACACGCGGCCGCGGAAAAGAAAGCAATCGCCTTGACCGTGCTCGATCTGCGGGGAGTCGTGACGTTCACTGACTTCTTTGTCATTGCGACCGGTGCGAACAAGCGACAGATGCAGGCGATTAGTGACGAAGTTGTCGATCAACTAAAACGGCGCGGTTCTCCGGCTGCGCGCGTCGAGGGTTATCAGGCCGCCGAGTGGATTTTGGTGGACTATGGCGATTTCATCGTGCACGTTTTCGATGAGAAAGCGCGTCGCTTTTACGACCTGGAATATCTCTGGCGTGAGGCGAAGCGTCTGGATATTTCGGAAGACGTTTTGGAATCTCAGCTTTCAAGTCCGCAGTCTGAGATTACAAGTTCTTTGAAAGAGGATTAGTGCTCGAGCTGGTGGCGTTGTCAGAGGCGATGCGCGAAGCGGCGGCGATGGCCGAGCGCGTTGCCGCCACTGACGCGAACGTCTTAATTACCGGCGAGTCGGGCGCCGGCAAAGACGCGCTGGCCTCGTTCATTCATTTACGTTCGCGGCGCGCGAACCACCCGTTGGTGAAGATCGACTGTGCAACGTTGCCAGGTGATCTGCTTGAGGCTGAATTGTTCGGCTACGAGCGGGGCGCATTTACCGGCGCGAGCGAGGCGAAGCCCGGACGTTTGGAAGCAGCGCATCGAGGAACGATGGTGCTCGATGAGATCGCGCATCTGCCGCTCGATGCACAGGCAAAGCTCCTGCGGGTGATCGAAGAACGTGAGTTCGAACGTCTTGGCGGGCGCAAAACTATTTCAGTGGACGCGCGGCTGATCGCCTTGACGAACGCCGATCTTAAAAATGCCGTCGGCCGTCGCGCCTTTCGTGACGACTTGTTCTATCGGTTGAACGTCGTGCACATCCATGTGCCGCCGTTGCGCGAACGCCAGAAGGATGTGGAAACTTTGGCGCAGCAATTCGCCGGCGCTTACGCAACCAAACATGGTGCGACAGCGAAACGAATTTCCGCCGAAGCTTTGCGATATTTGAAAAGTTACGATTTCCCCGGCAACGTTCGTGAGCTGGCGAACATCATTGAGCGCGCAGTAATCGTCGCGGACGGTTCGACCGTTGATCTCACCGATCTGCCAGACGGCTTGCGCGCAGCAGCTGAACGGCGATCCCGCGACAGTCATCAGCCGACTCTAGCCGACGTCGAAGCTGGTTACATTCGCGAAGTGTTGGCCGCCACGAATGGGAACAAGACTGAAGCTGCACGAATTCTCGGCATCAGTCGAAAGAATTTGTATGAACGGTTGGCGCGGGAAGAACAGACGTCGGACATCAGAAATCAGAAGTCAGGAAAAGGTGAGGTCTGATGTCTGACATCTGATGTCTGTTATGAAGCTTCGCTTCATCTGGCCCGGCAAAACGAAGGATGAGCGGCTGCGGTCGCTGATTGAAGAGTATTTGAAAAGACTTTCGCGGTTCACACGTTGTGAAGTAGTGGAAGTAAAAGAGAGCCGGACGCGTGATGCGGCGGCCGTCGGCAAAGAATCGCTGCGAGTTTTGGAAGCGATTGGAGATTCCGCCCTTGCGGTTTTGCTGGATCTGAACGGTCATGACTGGAGTTCGCAGCAGTTGGCTCAACAGGTTCAGAAGTGGGAAAACGATGCAGTAAAGGAAATTGCGATAGTGATTGGCGGTCCCGAAGGCGTTTCATTGGAAGTACACTCGCGCGCGGTTGTTCGCTGGCGATTGTCGCGTCTGACCCTGACGCATGAAATGGCGCGCGTGCTGGCGGTTGAGCAATTGTACCGGGCTTATGCGATCAATCGAGGATTGCCGTATCAGAAATGAAATTTGTTAATAGGAGTCGAAGGCACTAATGGATAAACGAAAAGCGAAGACGTATCAGGACAAACTAATGCAACGGCGTGAATCCCTGCTGGGGCAGGTGCAGGCGGCGGAAGCGTACAGCCGCGAGCGCGATGCGGAAGCAACGCAGGATCCAGCGGACATGGCGGCGAACGCGTACACCAAAGAACTTTTAATGTCGATGTCCACGAACGATCGCCAACTGCTACAGTCGATCGACACGGCGTTGGATCGCATCGATGATGGCGATTACGGCAAGTGTGCGAACTGCGGTCAACCAATTCAAGAGAAGCGTTTGGAAGCAGTGCCGTGGGCGCGTCATTGTATCCGCTGTCAGGATATGATCGAGCGCGGCCAATTGGCGGAGGAAGAGGAATAGCTTTTCCACTGCGACACGTAACTTGTGACATAATCAGCGGCCATTCGAACAGAGTGGCCGCTTTTAATTAACGATGCTGAGTTCAACTGCAGACTCAATCGGTCGCGTTTATGACTCGCTCCTCGCGCTGGCGTATCCGCAAGGATGTGAGGTTTGCGGCGCATCCGTCGAATCACGACATGACGGAGTTGCGTGCGCCCGCTGCTGGAATAACTCAAAGCGGTTCACGGAAGACGACACACTTTGCTGGAAATGCGGGGCGTTGGTTGAGGCGAGAGTTCCAGAGCACCAGCGCATGTCAATTCGTTGTGGCCGGTGTAATGAGTACGAGTTCACTGCGGCGCGAGCATGCGGTCTTTACGACGGAGTCCTGCGCGCGTCTGTTCTCGCATTAAAGCGTGAGCCCCACGTGTCGCGCCGTCTATTGGAAGCCATCGTGAACGTGCAACAGCGCGAGCCCCTGGCGATTGCTGATCTAATTCTCCCTGTGCCGCTGCACCCGAGACGCGAACGGCAGCGCGGTCACAATCAAGCAGCGGTGTTAGCAAGCGCACTGGCGACGGCCACGAAACTGGAACTTGATGAACATGTCCTCGTTCGTCGCCTGCACACCGAAAGACACCGGGCGGGAATGGATGCGCGCGCACGCCGCGAAAGCGTGACCGGCGCATTCGACGTCCGCGCGCCGAAACAAATCGCGGGACGCCGCGTACTTCTAATCGACGACGTGTTCACCACCGGAGCGACTGTGTCCGAGTGCGCAGCGGTGTTGAAAGCCGAAGGCGCGGCAGACGTGTTGGTGTTGACGATCGCGCGAGCGTGAATGATGTGAACTACTACTAGTAAGAACAGCGTGAACCTTCCTGGCTAAGACAACTATGAGCCCTTCTGCGTTCGTTCGCGCGTTCTGATTATCAAGACGCAATCGGTGAGATGGCAGGTCCTGGCGGCGCGAGTCGTAGGAGTGAGTTGCACTAGGAAGTAAGCCGTTGACCTGGGCGGGGCCTTGTAATATTGTGCGCTTACTTCCCAAGTGGCTGAGTATTTTAAACCCGCGAGATTCGTGAGCCTTTCATTCAACTTTCATGAGGGGATGGGAAGGAGGCTATTCCCAAACCAATGTTAGCGTCTCAGTTACACTGCGAATGGGTCTAAAACCACTAACAATCTTTATTTCTTCAACGTTTCCGGATCTTGAGAAATATCGAGAAGCAGTGCACGCGGCTGTTAGGAAGCTTCAGAATCACGCCGAAGATATGCTCTATTGGACCGCTGATGAACGAAGTGCAACGGAAGCGTCTATTAGTAAGGTTATCCAATCAGACTTGTTGATACTCCTTGTTGCGCATCGATACGGCTCTATACCAAATGGCGCATCGAAAAGCATAGTAGAACTTGAATATGAAGCCGCAAGGGAGAAAGGCGTTCCAGTCCTGGCGTTCTTCGTTGAGCCGACTCATCCATGGCCCCCCAACTTCATAGAACGTAGTGCCAAAGCTCAGGAGGACCTAGAACTCTTCAGGAGGAGGGTCGAATCGGAATGTGTTCGACAGTTTTTCACGACGATCGAGTCGTTGACGATCGCGACAACACAGGCAATTGCGAATTTTGATCGAAGGCGAAGCAGTCCTGGTGAAAACGATGATGTTGGCCTTCGCCCAAATCAGGAAGTGATTCGACAAAGGAATGCCGTGTCTAACTATTCGGACATCGATGTCGTAATAGGAGAAGCCGAAGACGGCCTGCCACTGGTGCTAAAGATTCTGCGTTCCCAAGAGATTCAAAAACCGCTAAATGAAATCGCCGGCTTGTTGAATACTACGATTGATAGTGAGCTGTTGTTGGCCATTGGAAAGACACTATCTGCAGAAGGCAAACTCGTGTGGCAGGAAGCGGGCATCCACAATGTTCGCATGCCGACAGGTCATCAGGAGCGTTGCTATGTCTCGTACAATAATCTGACATCCTTTTTCACTCCTTCTCTGATCTCTCGATTGCTAGCAGCTGCTAATCACGGCAACGTAATCATACCGAAGCAAACTCAAAGACATGCGAGAGAGCTCAGTCAGATTACTATGAGCGCTCCAATTAGCGCTCGTGAAGGGCACGACAGCCGGCTGCAGTCCAGCGGTGGAGAGAATCGGTTCCTGGCGCTTTCGCTTGATTCCGAAGATTTGTATGTGGTTGGCTGGGACTACCTTAAGCGGTCGTTCTTTGCCGCTCAGTTTTGGCGCTCTTTCGTGAACGAATCCATTATGGGGTTTTCGAACTGGTCTTTTGAACTTATGGAATCTCACTCGTACGAGACACGAACCGTAGCAAAGGGCGAAGCCCCGACATATTTTCACAAATTGAAACGCATTCTCGAAAGGCCAAGATATTTTGAAAATATCACGTACACGTCTCGGGTTCGAATGAGGCGAAGTGTCCTCGCTGAAATAATCCTGATGGCCGCAAAGGAGCTTAAGAAGCTCCACGATTCTCAATGCATACACGGAGATTTGAAACCCCAGAACGTATTGTTGTCCAAGGACGGTGTAGCGCTCATAGACTCTTTGCATCTCAAAGAGGGGGAGATTTCCCCTGGACTTAGTCCGGATTGGGCTTCGCCCGAACAATTGCTAATGCATCCTGTGAGCAAATCTACGGATATCTTTCCGCTCGGGCTGATGTTGTGCATGATAGTTGGAGGAGAATTGAGCGGCGAGTACATACAGCATTTAATACCCTCCGAAGGGCACGATCCGCTTTTTATCCCTGTACTTCGAGACCCGGTGCTGTACCTGAGCATCGAATCTAAGGCGTTACCGCTGCAAGGCCGGCCAGCTTGGTTTCAGTTTATTGAAACTTGTCTCAAGTACGATTCCTCCAAGCGTCCCCGTGATGCAGATGACTTTGTGGAAGGGCTTGGCACCTTGTGTCGTGACTATCCTCTTGAGGGCAGTATCAGATTTGAGATTGGCGGTACACTTTCTCCGGAATTAGCCGTTTTCCCGGACGGAACGCAGAAGCCCTGTAGAATGATAGTGGACAGATGGACCTCCTTACGGAGAACACGACCGTCTCGTTGGTAATCTTTATCAATTCTGTATGCTCCTTCATTCGGCCTGCGCCGCGGCGCTCAAAGGCGCCGACGCGAAAGAGGTTTACGTGAAAACCAATTCGGCGAGCTTAAGCTCTACAAAGGAAGGAGAATACTTCCGACTATGACTGAAGCGAGAAGTCTTTACTCCCCAATCGAACCATTCGATTCGGGATATCTGAAAGTTTCCGACGTCCACGAGATTCATTACGAGCAATGCGGCAATCCGGAGGGCAAGCCCGCGGTCTTCTTGCACGGCGGCCCCGGAGGCGGCATCGTGCCTGAATACCGCCAATTTCACGATCCAAAATCATATCGTGTCGTCCTTTTCGATCAGCGTGGCTCAGGTCAGAGCACCCCGCATGCATCCCTGGAAGCGAACACAACCTGGGACCTGATCGAGGATATCGAGAAGCTGCGGGAGCATTTCGGGATCGAGAAGTGGCAGGTCTTCGGCGGTTCGTGGGGCAGTACGCTCGCGCTCGCTTACGCTGAGACGCATCCTGATCGCGTCACCGAGTTGGTGTTGCGTGGGATCTTTCTCTGTCGGCCAAAAGAGATTAAGTGGTTCTATCAGGAAGGTACGAGCTGGCTCTTCCCGGACGTGTGGGAAGAGTACGTAAAGGTGATTCCCGAAAACGAACGCGACGACATGGTTACCGCCTACTATCGACGATTGACCAGTGATGATCGCAACGTGCGGCTTGAGGCGGCGCGCGCCTGGAGCATTTGGGAGGGCACTACATCGAAACTATTCTTCGATCCGGAATCGATTGAGAAATTCGCTGATCCTACTTTCGCCGAAGCCTTCGCTCGGATCGAATGCCACTACTTCATGAACAACTGCTTCTTCCCCACGGACAATTATCTGCTCGACAACATCGCCAAGATTCGCCACATTCCTGGCGTTATCGTGCAGGGACGTTACGACGTGGTTTGCCCAATGACGAGCGCGTGGGACCTGCACCGCGCGTGGCCCGAGGCTGATCTGCACATCACGCCTGATGCGGGACACTCGGTGCTGGAGCCCGGTAATGCGAGTGCCCTGGTTGCGGCGACTGATCGATTTCGCGGATCAAATTAACCGCGGATGAACGCGGATTTCACAGATAAGAAAGTGCGGAATTGCTGATTCGCGTTTGTCCGCGTATATCCGCGGCGGAGATCTGTTCGGACGCGTCAAGGGGAAATGTGCGACGGGATAACGATGGGCTCCGGACACTGTTTTTTGACACTTTCTGCGACGCTCGCGTAATATCGGCCTTACCATGAACGCGCGTGTCCTGGTTCTGAATGCTTCGTTCGAGCCGATTAACGTGTGCACTGAGCGGCGCGCGGTAGTCATGATCTTTAAAGGCGTCGCGCGCATGGAAGAGCACAACGGCCACATGTTGCATTCGCAGCGAATCGAGATGCACGCGCCCTCAGTTATTCGCCTGACCGAGTATCGCCACATTCCGTTCGAACGGCGGTCGCTTTCGCGCAAGAATATTCTGTTGCGCGATCATTCGTGCTGCCAGTACTGCGGCAAACAGTTTTCGCCGGCCGAGCTGACTTTGGATCACATCACGCCGCGGTCACGTGGTGGCGAATCGTCCTGGGACAATCTGGTGGCGTGCTGCAAGCGCTGTAATCATCGCAAAGGCAATCGCACCCCCGAAGAATCAGGAATGCATCTGCTGCGCCGGCCGCGCGCTTTTTCGCTACACGTGAATCGACAAATCATGCGTTACATCGGCCGCGCCGATGAAGTATGGCGCAAGTATCTGTTCTATGAATCAGACGGCCACAGCGACCTGTGCGTGCGCGGGTAAGCCCCGAAGTTCCGGTAAGGAGACAAGCTAATGAGATTGTTGTTGTTCGTGATTGGTACTGAATGGATCGTGGTACTGGTAGTCGCCGCGATCCTCCTCCTGTTTGGCGGCAGCAAGTTGCCGCAACTGGCGAAGGCCCTGGGTCAGAGCAAGAAGGCATTCCGCGAAGGCCTCGACGAAGGCGAACGCGAACCGTCCAGCTCGCGCAACAAACTGGATGCAGTAGACGACGAAGCTCTATTCGAAGAAGCCCGCCGTCGTGCAGCCCAACAGAAGAAACTCGAAACTTAAGTTTTGTCCATTTTCGCAATGGAAGACGCGCTGAACTGAGATAGGTTCAGCGCGTTTTGTTTAGCCTATTGCACGCGCGGCTTTCGGCCGGTGACCAGCGTTGCTTTCATCGTCAACGAAAATTCGCCGCTGTGACGTTCTTCGTCGATGATGCGAGCGAGTTCTTCCTGCACGCGTGGCCGCGCCGCCTCCGGAACTGAGTTGAGCCAACCCGGCAAGAGAAAATCGTTGATTAGCGGTGAATTAAGGAAGGCCTCGCCAGACTCGTAGTCGAACTCCTCAATCGCGGTCCAGGATTGCACGTCGTCGAGATCTTCGTCTCTGGCGAGTGCTTCAGCGTCGAAGACCGTCGGCATTTCAGTAATCATGTGTTCGACATCGACGCCGTGATCTTCGAGGTTGGCGTTGAGTAACGCTTCCCAAAAAATTGAGAAGAACTCGCCGAAGCTCGAAGCGGTCGGTAGCCACCAGGCCACGGTCCCGCCGGGAGAAGTTACGCGCACCAGCTCTGAAACCATTTGTCGGAGATCGCTCACCCGAATCATCGATGCATTCCCCACAACGAGATCGAAGCTGTCATCGGCAAACGACAATGAGACGGGATCTTCACGCTGGAGCTTTGTAGGTTCCTTGAGGGCAGCGGCTTTCGCGCGTGCGAGCTCAAGATAATCTTCACTCTCGTCGACACAAACGAAATCCACCTTCTCTCCGGCGCGTTCGTCCAGTGCCAGCGCATGGCCGCCGGTACCCGCACAGACGTAAAGCGCGCGTCCCTTTTTTGGTAGCTCAATGTGCGCGTCGACCAACTCCGCGAAGCGCTCGCCCCAGTCAGGTGCGACGTACAAATCGTGAAGAAAGGCGAGTTCCTTGGGTGATTTTGCGATCATCAGCGTCGTGCAGAAGCAAATGAAAATTGAAAAATGAAAATTGCAAATGTCTCGCTACGGGCGAAAGCTGCGACTCGGCAGCCGGCGCTGACATAGCGTCTGCATCAATTTGCACTTTGCAGTTTTCAATTTTCAATTTTCATTTGTGGCCCCCTTCTCTGTGTCCTCTGTGGTTATGTTTCCTGTCGGTTCATGTTTCTTAAAATAAGAATGACCGCGCAGCTTCTCAGGCAAACACTCCATCTCTTCTTTTGCCGCCGCGTCGCTGTGCACGTAACGATACTCCTTGCCGTAACCGAGGTGTTTCATCAGCGGCGTCGGCGCATTGCGCAGGTGCAGCGGCACGGGCTCGCGCGAAGTTTCGACGGCGTCGGCATGAGCAGCCGAGTACGCGCTGAGCACTGCATTCGATTTCGGCGCGCGGGCCAGATAAATCGTCGCCTGCGCCAGCGGGAACAGTCCCTCCGGCATTCCGATTAGTTGCACGATATCCGCAGCCGCAGCCGCCTGGACCATCGCGTTGGGATCGGCCAGCCCCACGTCTTCCGACGCGAGAATGCAGAGACGCCGCGCGATAAAGACCGGATCAGCGCCTCCCTCGATCAAGCGAGCCAGCCAATATAGCGAGGCATCAACATCCGAATTTCGCAGCGACTTGATGAGCGCGGAAGCGAGGTTGTAATGCTCTTCGCCGCCTTTGTCGTAAGCGAATTGAGTGCGACCGAGTGCTTCAATCAGCGTTTCGTTCGTGACACTTCGGTTACCTGCCGCGTCAGGTTGCGTGGAATTGACCGCAGCTTCCAATGCCGCCAACGCAACGCGCGCGTCACCGCCGGATAAATGCGCGAGGCGCCCGAGGATCTCGTCATCGATTGTCGGTTTGAGATCCGCGAGTCCACGCTCTTCATCTTTAATCGCGCGTCGCAGAAGGGTTTCGACTTCATCCTCGGTCAGCGGATTCAAAACCATCACGCGCGAACGAGACAGCAACGCGCTGATAACTTCGAATGAGGGATTCTCCGTGGTTGCACCGATGAGCGTCACGGTTCCATCTTCAACAGCAGGCAACAAAGCATCCTGCTGGGCTTTGTTGAAGCGATGAATTTCGTCGACGAAGAGAATTGTGCGACGGCCCCGTAGACGATCCAGCCGTGCCTGGGCAATCGCGCCGCGCAACTCTTTGACGCCAGAAAACACTGCGGACAGCGCCACGAAATTCGCACTTGTTCGGTCAGCCAATAGGCGCGCGAGTGTTGTTTTGCCTGTGCCCGGCGGTCCCCAAAAGATCATCGACGGCAGTGTGCCGCCGCCTTCGATCAAACGTCGCAGGACTCTGCCTTCGCCAACTAAATGTTCTTGACCAACGAACTCTGACAATTCTCGTGGCCGCATCCGATCGGCCAACGGACCAGCAGTTACAGACCCGGCGAGAGTGCTGTCAGGCTCAGACATTTCGGGAAAGAGTCTGGAAGAACGCGGCTTGGGCATTTTTGAAATCAGCGTAGCACAGAGCGCACGGCGAAAGCATCTGCGGTTGCCGCCGCATCAGGAGGTTGGTTTTCTCTAATCAATCCATGATAATGCGCGCGACAAACCCCGGAGGTAGCACAGTGGCACAGCCATCTTCATTCATGAACCGCCGTCGATTTGCGCAGTTGTTTGGTGTGGGCGCGGCCTCGGTCGCAATCCAACCGCAATGGTCGCTGGCCGGCTCGCCGCCCGCCTTAGCGCCGATGTCGGCGAAGTCAACGAAGCGAATTGTTCGGCTGAGTTCGAACGAGAACCCGTATGGCCCGTCGCCAATGGCGATGGAAGCGATGACAGAAGCTTTCGGGTTGGCTTGGCGTTACCCGGATGAACACGCCGACACGCTGATCGAGATGCTGGCGCGACTGAATAGCGTTAAGCCCGATCAGATCTTGTTGGCCGACGGCTCAGGCGAAATCTTGAAGGTGAGCGCAGCCGCATTTACGGGCTCGATGTCCAACGACCGCAATCGTGAGATCAAACTGGCGAGACCAACGCGGGGAAAATCGGCGCCGGTATTCAAATTTGGCCGCGGCAACCTGGTGGTCGCGGATCCAACCTTCGAAGCAATCTTGAATCATGCGACAGTGAGCGGCGCCGAAGTGGTGAAGGTGCCGCTTGACGAGAAGTTCGCTCATGATCTGCCGAAGATGCTTGCGGCTGCGAATGAAGGATTGATCTACATCTGCAACCCGAACAATCCGACGGCGAGCATTACTCCGAAAAATGACTTGCGTGCGTTCATCGGGAGGTGTCCGCGTGAGACGATGATTCTGGTCGATGAAGCCTACCATCACTACGCCGACGGTTTCGATTACGAAAGTGTCATTCCGCTCGTGCAGCAACATCCTAATCTGATCGTCGCGCGGACGTTCTCAAAGATCTATGGTATGGCCGGACTGCGATGCGGATACTGCATTGCGCAGCCGGATGTGATTGAACGCATGCGTCCACATCAAACGTGGGACAGCGTAAACATCATGGCGCTCGTGGCAGCCATTGCCAGTCTTAAGGATCAGAGGCAGGTCGTGAATGGCCGCCGCTTGAACTTAGCGACAAAACGTTTTGTCACTAATCATTTGGCGAAGCTCGGCTACACACACATCCCTTCGGAAGCGAACTTCATGATGATCGATATGAAGCGACCCGTGCAGCCACTGATTAGCGCGCTGCGCGAGCGAGAAGTCCAAGTCGGACGGTTGTTTCCTCCCTTACCGAATCATCTGCGCGTGACGATCGGCAAGCGCGACGAGATGGAGATATTTCTTTCAAGTCTATCGGCAGTCCTGTCCTAACCCGAGGATGTTTTGGAGATCAAACTAGGCAAATGATTTCGGCGCAAACAGCCCGGCGAGCGGTGTGGCGTCCACTGTGGGAGCTCCCGCAGCGCGTTAATCTAATTTGGTCGCTGACGAAGCGGGAACTGGCCGCCCGTTACAAGGGATCGGCGTTAGGAATTCTCTGGGCGATTCTTACGCCAGTCGTAATGATTGCCATCTTTACGATCATTTTTGCCGGTATCTTCAAAGCAAAGTTTGGTTCCAGTGACTCGCAATGGGACTTCGCGTTGTATCTTTTTTGCGGACTCCTTCCATGGAATGCATTCCAGGAAGCGCTGACGTCTTCTTCGAACGTCGTAGTCACGCGCGCGAACCTGGTGAAGCGGGTGGTCTTTCCGCTGGAGGCCTTGCCTGTCGCCCAAACGTTAGCTGCGATTTTGAATCAGTTGTTCGGAACAATTGCTTTGTTGCTCGGGATGATTCTGATTCGTCACGAACTTCATGCCACGCTTATTTATTTGCCGTTGCTTCTAATTCCGCAATTCATAGCAACGCTTGGCGGTGCGTGGCTCCTGGCATCGCTCGGCGTTTTCATCCGCGACATCGTGCAAGGGACGACTTTGGTCTTAATGGCATGGATGTACCTGACGCCCATCATCTATCCCGAATCAATTGTTCCGCAGGCTTACCGGCGGATTATCAACCTCAATCCATTCTCGGCCCTGATTCGCAGCTACCGCCGCATCTTTTTGGAAGGCTTGCCGCCCGACTGGACGGGTCTAGTTTATTTTTTGGCTTTCGCCGTCGTGGCTTTTCTTCTGGGGTATTGGTGGTTTGCTCGAAGCCGCAAGAACTTCGCCGATGTGGTGTGAAATTCGATTTTTTTGCCTTATTTTATTACGTTTTCAGCGAACAACATCGTTGACACTCGTTGTGTCAGCGTGTTAGTTTAGACCATGCCGTCATGCCCTGGACGGTGATTTGAGAGGGTGCCTCGACCCGATCGCTCCTCATAAGGTTCTCGATTCAAATTTTACAGTCCTTTCGGTCTCAAATGGCTTTTGACAAAGCAAAGACTCTCCGCGCAGCCGAGAAGTTTCTCGAAATGGGAAAGATTGCGGCTGCGATCAAAGAATACTGTCAGATCGTTGCTGTTGATGCGGATGATTTCACGGCGCTCAACATGTTGGGCGATTTGTACACGCGCGTCGGCAACACCTCGGAAGCAGTGACCTGTTTCCGTCGCATCGCTGAGCACTATCGCGAGCAGGGCTTCGGCCTCAAAGCGATCGCGATGTACAAGAAGATCGATCGCTTGCAGCCGCAGGATATTGAGGTCGCGACGCACCTCGCAGATCTCTACGCGCAGCAGGATCTGATCGTCGAAGCTCGCACGCACTATCTGGCTGTTGTGGAAGCTCACCACCGCGCCGGCGCCGCCCAGAGCGCGCTCGAGATACTTCGCAAAGTTGCTGATCTCGATCCACAGAACACGCAAATTCGCACCAGGCTCGCGGACGGATATCTCAATCTCGGTCTCAAGAAGGAAGGTGCCGCCTGTTTCGCGGAAGCCGGACAGGTTCTCGTCGCGCGCGGCGCGTTCGACGAGGCGTTGGTCGCGTTCGACAAGGCATTGACGGTCAACCCAGCGGACTATGTGACCTTGAAAGGAATGTTGGCGGCGCATACCGCGCGGCGCACGGCGGATGAAGCCGCCGAGTTGATTGAAGATGCGTTGAAGACGTTCCCCGAAGACTGCGAGCTGCTGGCGTTGTTGGCTACGGCCTACCTCGAAGCGGATGATCCCGAGCAGGCTGAACGGGTAACTGGTTTGCTGGTCGCGAAAGAGCCGTCAGCTTACCTTCGCTTCATGGAAATCGCGCGCTTGTACTTGCGCAATGACAAAATCGCTGAGGCGGTCGCGGTGGTCGCAAAAATCAGCGAGCAGATGTTGGCAGAGCGCGAGCACGAGCCGTTGATGCGGTTGCTAAACGAGCTGCTGGCTCGCGATGCCGACAACGTTCAGGCATTGCGTCTCATGGTGCGCGCGCACTGGTGGCTGCGCGACATGGACAATTTGAAAGCGGCGCTTGAACGTTTGGCGGACGCTGCGCAAGCCGCCGGCCTGGACGCCGATGAGCGTTACGCCCTCACGCAGCTAACCCGTATCGAGCCGTCGCACGAAGCATATCTTCTGCGACTGAATGAATTAGGTGGCGCGGAAGAGGAAGCGGCGGGTGAAGCGTTACCGCTGTGTGACTTCGCTGAAGCGCCGGCTGCCGTGGCAGACATCTCGACCGGCGAATTTACCTACAACTCGGATGAAGTTGCCGAGCCGGTCGAGGAAGCGAACTTCGAATTCAACGCCGCACCGGAACCCTCGGCAGAATGGAACGCACGAACCGAATCGCCGGCGGAAACCGGATTCACTTTTGAATCGATCGTAGCGGAAGAATTGCCATCGAGTGGCATCGAAAAGCCTCTCGACGTTAACGAGGAAGAGCGCATCGCGGCCACCCTGCGGCCGGAACTTGAGAGCGTAGACTTCTACATCGCGCAGGGCTACATCGACATCGCCATCGATACTTTGGATTTGCTGCAGCACCAGTGCGGCGAGCATCCGGAAATCAGTGCGCGCCGCGAGCGCATCACCAGATTGCAATCGGGCATCGAGGAAGAGCCGACTCCTCCTGTAGCCGTTGAACACGGTGAGATTACTTTCGACGCGAACTTTGCACTGCCGGTCGTTAGCGAGGAGCCGGCCGCGGAAGTTGTAATGACTGTTCCGGTCGACATTCAGCCGAACGGCGGGTCGCCCGCGACACTTGGAATCGATGCCGGACTCGCGGAAATTTTTGAAGAGTATCGTGCCTCGAGCGAAGGCGACGGCCCGGCCGCGGACAATGGCGATTACGAAACGCACTACAACCTTGGCCTTGCTTACAAGGAAATGGATTTGTTCGAAGACGCGCTCGAGGAATTCCAAGTCGCCGCAAGTCTCACTTCTCCGAAGGATGGCACCCGGCGGTACTTGCAATGCTGCAATCTGCTGGCACATTGTTTCATGCAGACTGGCGTGCCCGAAGTCGCGGTCAAGTGGTTAACGAAAGGTCTCAACGTACCGCAGATCTCTGAAGAAGAGCGGATGGCGCTGACATATGAGCTGGGCGCCGCTCACGAGCAGGCGGGAGATCTGGATCACGCGCTGGAGAGCTTCACTGAAGTTTACGGAGTCAACGTTTCCTATCGGAATGTGAGCGAGCGGCTCAAGATGTTGAAAGCGCGGGTGGGCGAAAGAGATCGTAGCGCGCGCAAAGCCGAACAAAGTGAAATGGTGAATTAGGCTCCGCGTCACTTGAATAAGTGGCACGGGCGTCCCGCGCGCGCAACCACGCGCAAGATGCGCCTCCCACTCCGAACCGAACCAGCGCTTAGACTCCTCCTCGACTATCCACTTAACCCGCCTTTCGCTACAATCGATTCTTTAATTGTTGGTAGCGCCGTCTGACGAGCTATGTCTTCAAGACTTTCGGTGGTTTTTTACATAATTCTCTGTCTGGAGATCGGCATTGTGCTGACCGTCTTGCCATGGGTGCCGCACGGATGGTTTGGCCTGAGCGATTGGGGCAACAACTACTTTCTGTTGCTCGCGGCGCACAAGACGGGCTATGGCTTACAGCGGTTCGTGGCCTCAGGTTGGGTGCGCGGCGCCGTTTCTGGTTTGGGTATTCTGAACATCGCGATGGGCGCATGGGAAATAATTAATTTCCGCCGCACCGTGCGGGCGCTGGACGCCGAGACATCGCCTGTGGAAAGCTCAAGAGTATCGCGAGTTCCGCCGCCGCCGGCCAACAATGAAGTTCGACCTGTCAAAACCGATCCTTTATCTGATTACCCGCGGCGCAACCACTGAAGCGACCACCGCCGCCAGCCCTGAATTCAAAGCGATTGTCGAACAAGTATCCGCAGCCGCTGCTGCCGGAATCGATCTAATTCAACTAAGAGAGAAGCGTTTGTCTGCGCGTGTGCTGTTTGAGTTGACGTGCCAGGCCGTCGCCTTGACGCGGGACAGTGTGACGCGTGTTTTGGTCAATGATCGCGCTGATGTTGCCGCTGGCGCAGGTGCCCACGGTGTGCACCTGACAACGAAATCGATCGACGCCGCCACAGTTCGCCAGACCTTCGGCGACGAATTTCTGATCGGCGTTTCGACGCATTCGCTGCCAGCAGCGCAAGCCGCGAAACGAGGGGGCGCGGACTTCGTCGTCCTCGGTCCAATATTCGAAACTCCATCAAAACGAGAATTCGGTCCACCTGCGGGGCTGGATCAATTGTCGAATGTGACGAGTAGGCTGGACGGTTTTCCGGTGCTCGCGCTCGGTGGTGTGACCAGCGCCAATGCAATTGACTGCTTGCGCGCTGGCGCTGCCGGCATCGCCGGAATTGGTCTTTTCGATAAGACGGCAGAGTTAACAAAGTTGGTGGCGCAAATTCGACGATGAGTCCGAACCTCGCAAATAAGCCCGTAGTGCTTGCCATTGCCGGATTCGATCCGTCTGGTGGCGCTGGAATTATCGCGGACCTTCGCACAATTGAGTCGTCACGCTGCACGGCGGTTGCGGCGATCACATCAATCACATTTCAGAATGCGCAAACGTACTCTGGTGCGCGGCATCAATCGGCGGCGGCGGTGCGCGCACAAGTCAACGCCATCGTTTCTCAACATCAAATCGCCGCAGTGAAGATCGGGATGTTGCCGACAAAGGAAATCGTTCGCGAAGTTGCGCAAATAATTCGTGAGCTGCAATTGCCGTCCGTCGTCGATCCCGTGATGAAATCGACGACCGGTGGAAAATTGATGGCGGATGAAGCCTACGAGACTTTTGTGACAGAGTTGCTGCCGTTAGCGCGAGTGGTAATGCCGAACATTCCGGAAGCTGAAAAACTTGCGGGTGAAAATATCGTAAGTGAAAACCAGATGCGGCAGGCTGCCGCGCGGATTCGGGAACTGGGCGTTCGTGCGGTGCTGATCAAAGGTGGACATCTGGGTACGCAGTCCCGTGTGCTTCAGTCAGTGAGCGAAGCGGCAGGCGGAACGCCTGCGTACCCAGCAGAAGCTATAGATGTACTCGATGATGGCGGCGAGGTTCAGGTCTTTCGCAATAAGTGGATCGACGCTCCTAATGTGAGAGGCACCGGATGCATTCTGTCGTCCGCGGTTGCGTGTGGCTTGGCGAAAGGTGACGAATTGCCTCAAGCCATTGCGGCCGCAAAGGAGTTCGTCTCCCAAGTCATTCAAAATTCAACATTCAAGATTCAAGATTCAAGATTGAAAACTAGAAACTGAAAATTGAAAGCTAAAAGCTCAAACCTGAAGGCTACTCGACCGTGACTTTCTCCATCTTCACTTCATCACGCGGACGGTCACTCTGATCGGTCTTCGAAGTCGCAATCGCATTCACGACATCCTGTCCCTCGGTTACGCGCCCAAAGATCGTATAGCTCGGCGGCAGCGGATAGTCGACGTGCATGATGAAAAACTGCGAGCCGTTTGTGTTCGGGCCGCTGTTCGCCATCGCTACCGTGCCCGCTTTGTAGCCACGCTTGTAAACTTCGGATGAAGGATTAATCTCGTCAGCAAATCGCCCACCCCACGCTGAAGCCCCGCCTCGTCCAGTCCCTGTCGGATCGCCGCCCTGAATCATGAAGCCATTGATGCAGCGATGAAAAATTACTCCGTTGTAATAACCCTTCTCGGCGAGCAAGCGGAAGTTCTCAGTCGTTTTCGGCGCGTCTTCCTCGAGTAGCTCAAATTTGATCGTGCCTTTGTTCGTTTGGATGGTCGCAGTGCGATTTGGCATTAGGTTCCTCGCTCAGTTTTGCTGGAAATGACAAATGAAAAATAGCAAATGACAAATGGAAAATGAAATCGAAACCCGACTGTTGGCTGACTTGAGTCTGTGACCTGCTCGCTACCGCTCGCGGTTCTGTTGCCGCCGGATTCCCGCTCCAACTGACGGAATCACCCGCGAGCGGCTATCATGATCCGCTCGTAACCCTGAAAGGAACCTCAAAAACATGAACGTTACTCATCTCGAATGCGGAGCCTGCGGTCTGCGCCACGAGGCACGACGGTTGCACAACCTGTGTACGCAATGCGGGAAACCTCTGCTGGTTCGATACGACTTACAACAAGCGGCTCAGTCGCTGACGAAAGAGAGTCTGCGCGGTCGGGCGCCGGATCTGTGGCGATACCGAGAAGTCCTGCCGGTCGAACGCGACGAGAACGTAGTCACCTTGGGCGAAGGCTTCACGCCGCTCGCGCACGCGTCGCGGCTCGGCGCGCAGCTCGGGATGGACGAGCTTTACATCAAGGACGAAGGCCAGAACCCGACGCAGAGTTTCAAGGCGCGTGGCATGACCGCTGCCGTCTCAATGGCCAAAGAATTGGGAGTGCAGAAACTGGCGGTGCCCTCAGCGGGTAACGCGGCGGGCGCGCTGGCAGCGTATGCGGCGCGCGCGGGAATGGAAGCGCACATCTTCATGCCGAAAGACACGCCGCGGGCGAACGTGATCGAATGCGAACAAACAGGGGCGCACGTGACCTTGATGGATGGATTGATTACCGATTGCGGCGCGGAAGTCGGCCGGCGGAAGGAAGCTGAAGGCTGGTTCGATGTTTCGACTCTGAAAGAGCCTTATCGAATTGAGGGCAAGAAGACGATGGGTTACGAACTCGCTGAACAGTTCGATTGGGAATTGCCCGACGTCATCTTCTACCCGACCGGCGGCGGGACTGGCTTGATTGGTATGTGGAAAGCGTTCGATGAAATGGAGCAGATGGGTTGGATTGGTTCAAAGCGACCTCGCATGGTGACTGTGCAAGCATCCGGATGCGCGCCGATCGTGACCGCGTTTGAAAAAGGCGAACGCTTCGCCGCAGAGTTTCCGAACGCGCACACGACTGCATCCGGGTTGCGCGTGCCGAAAGCGATCGGCGACTTCTTGATTCTCGATGCGCTGCGTGCCTCAGGAGGTACGGCCCTGGCGGTGACAGACGAAGAGCTGATCGATGCGACAAAAGGGATTGGCGCTGCTGAAGGAATCTTTTGCGCGCCGGAGGGTGCGGCATGCTTGCCGGCTCTCCGGAAATTGTTGGCGGATGGTTCGGTAAAAGCGAACGAGCGGGTCGTGCTTTTCAACACGGGCAGCGGCGTGAAATATCTCGAGAGTTTTTCCTGATTTGTTTCCGCCCGGGAGCAGATAAAGAAATATGATCAAGAAAATACTTTCCGGCTTGTTAATGTTCTTGGTGGCGACCGTGTTAACTAATCCTGGCTTGGCGCAACAACAAACGCAGACGCCCGCGGATAAGCATGCTCAAAAAATGCGGAAGTATGTAAAGTCTCTGAAGCGTTGGGATGTGGGCGATCCGGTGACCGTTAAACTTTACGACGGCAGCAAAATCAAAGGTCATGTCACGGAGACAACCGACGACTACTTTGTGGTTACCGATCGAAAGACGAACCAATCCACGTCGATCGAATACTCGCAAGTAAAGGACGTCAGCGAGGGCCTCGGCACCAGAACTAAGGTGGGGCTAATTTTTGCCGGAGTGGTGCTCGCCGCCGTAGGCATTTGTGCGGCAACGCATGGATGCCGGGAGTAACAGGCTAGACAGCGCTTGGGAGCAATGGAGAAGAAAGTGATAGTAGTTTTTGTTCTCTTATTTTGCGTGCTTTATACGGCGGCGATTGCAGCCCAGGATCGAAAATCATCATTCACTGATTCGAACTCCGCGAAGGTCAAAGTCAATCAGCTCGGTTTCGGCAAACGCGTGAACGTTACGTTGCAGGACGGCGGGCGGACTGCCGGCCGCATTACAGGCCTCGGCGAAGATCATTTTGTGGTTACGGACAGTAAGGGTGTCATTTTTAAGATTGAGTATACCGACCTCTCGCGAATAAAAACACAAAACGAAAAGCTGCGGGTGTTCGAAAAGCCGTTTGCGGCATTTGCAATCACGGCAGCGCTGGTGGGCACGTTTGTGGTGATGACGATGGCCTTCTTCAAATGAAATGGAATAGATTCGATGAAACTAGTTAAGTCTCTTTTATTGATCGGCGCCATTGCGTGTGCAGTCCAATCGCAACCGGCCAATTCATCATGGCTGACTCCGGCCGAGCATCAGAAATTCGATCAGCTGCGCATCTCGGGCTCGGAAGCGCTCTACAATTTGGACTACGAAGGTGCGCGACGGATTTTCAAAGAGATGGCCGTTGCGTTTCCGAATTATCCGGCCGGTCCGCAATACCTCGCGGACACGCTTTTGATCGAAGCGTTGTATCAAACTCGCCGTTTGCAGGCTTCGCTTTACAACAGTGATTCGTTTTACTCAGAAAACGAGGACAAGGCCGATCCGAAGCTGGTAGATCAGTTTCGCACGTACACGCGCACCGCACGGCAATTGGTTGAGGCTCGGCTGAAGCAGAATCCGAACGACACGGAGGCTCTCTATTTCTTTGGAGCCATCGAAGGTCTGAAGGCCTCGTTTGAAGAAACAGTTGAGCGTCGTCACTTCGCCGCGCTGAAGGACGGCAACGATGCCGTTGATAAGCATCGAGATGTGATCAAGCTCGATCCGAATTACCGCGACGCGGAAATGACGATCGGTTTGTACGACTACACGATTGGCGCGTTGCCCTTGCCGAAAAAGATTGCCGCAGGGTTTCTGGGTCATCGCGGTTCGAAGAAGCGTGGGATTGCGACGATTGAGCGAGTCAGTCGTGAGGGAAACTGGGTCAAGGAAGACTCCAAAACGCTTTTGATTCTGCTGTACACGCGCGAGAAGCGTTTCGCCGAAGCCGCTACAATCGCGCGCGACCTCGGAGCAAAGTATCCGCGAAACTATTTGTACAAGTTGGAAATGGCCGACGCCTTGGTAGCGCAGGCTGAGTTGGAGCGTGAGTCGAATCACGCCGTTGCACCCAGCGCGGCAGAGACTGAAGCGTTCGCGACGTTTGAAAGTTTGCTGCACGATAAGAATCTTCCGGAGACGACGCGCAAGGCGCTGGATTTAATTCACTTCAAATACGGTGAAGCATTGATGACGGCGGGACTTTACGATCGCGCGGCAAAGGAATTCGTGGCGTCAGCTCAAGTTGTAGGGGCGCAGGAAGGCTTGGCAACCATGGCGCATCTTTATGCGGCGCAAGCGTTGGATTTGGGTGGTAAACGGAACGATGCGCTCACGCAATACCGCGCCGTGCTATCTCGTCCGAATGTTTACGATGCGCATGAGCAAGCCGAAGCGGGGCTGAAGGAAGTGTACAAGAGGAAGACTACTTAGAAAGCAATGCAAATTGAAAATTGAAAAGTGCAAATTGAAAAGTAAAGAAAGTAGAAATTGAAAATTCAGGTCACTAAATTGCAGTTGGGAAGAGGGACCTGCTCCGGCCTCACCGGGTGAGCGGCGGCAAGCCGCTCTTCCTGACTGCAATTATTTAGAGTTGAGTGACTCCATTTACTTACAGTTGAACCTCGGCCTGTTTGATTACAATTCTTAGTTTAAAATTTCAATTTTTCAATTTTCTTTACTCTCCGCGGACCTTGGCCGTCTCTTTCTCAAACACAAACGCCAGCGTCTTATAGATCAACTTCGCGCAAAGAAATGCCGAAGCGCTTTGGCCTTCCACGTATGAGTATTCAGTCAAATCCATTCCGATGACGTGGCGCTTCCTGGCGACTGTGCGTATCAATCCGATGGTTTCGTACCAGCCGAGTCCGCCTGGTTCCGGTGTGCCGGTGGCCGAAACTAACGAAGGATCGAGACCGTCGATGTCGATTGTCAGGTAAACGTTCTCAGTAAGACCATCAACGGCATCGTCCCACCAATCGTCACGGCCGACGATGTCTTTCGCCCAGAAAATTCGCGTCGGTAGTTCATCGATAACGCGTGCTTCGTCGGCGGAAATTGAGCGGATGCCGACTTGCACCGCTGGAATCTTCAGGTCTTTGACGCAGCGCGCCATGATCGAAGCATGAGAGTAAGGCGTACCGTCGTAAGTGTCGCGCAGGTCCGCGTGCGCGTCGATTTGTAAGATCGAAATGTTTGGATACTTCTCCGCATGGGCACGAATGACAGGCGCGCTCACTGAATGCTCGCCGCCAATCATCGTCACGAACTTATTGCTGCCGATGAGTTCTTTTGCGCGATCGTAAAGCGAATTCATCATGCGCTCGGGCGGATCGATCGATGGTGATTCCGGAACGGTGTGAATTCCGAGCTTGTAAACTTCGGCATCAGTTTCGTCGTCGTATAACTCCATATTGCGCGACGCGTTGATGACGGCCATCGCCCCCTGGCCCGTGCCGCCGCCGTACGAAACCGTGCCTTCGTAGGCAATCGGCCAAACGAGGATGCGCGAGTTTTCGAAACTGGAGAATTCTTCTTCGGCGATGCCGCCGAAGTTCATGGGCAGGGACTGCGATTCAGTCATACTATCCGCAGATTACACAGATTTCGCAGATTTCAAAAACGTAGGGTAAACAGAAAATAGCAGATTAACGCGGATAGGCGGAGATATAAAAAACCCCAATCACTGAATTCCCGTAATGCGCGTTCACCCGCGGCTGAAGGTATTACGGCACTTCGATAATCAGATCTTTGCCCGCGAACGTGAAGTTTGGCCGGCGACGTCCCTTCATATACTTGGCCGCAGTCTGTGACAGCGCGGTAATGATAATCGGCAGCGCAATCGTCGCGTCGCAATTGACGTATGCCGTCAGCGGGTTGCGTCCGAGCTTGCCGTAGATTTCACTGTCTTCGAAGGAGACGGCACTCGACCTTCCGCCGGGATGCGGCGCGTCGGCAGCGATTTGAATCGCATACTTGTGACCAAGCACCTGCTGCTTGTAGATGTTCGCCGCCATCTCAGTCTGACGCAGAAAACTTTTGGAGATGCCGCCGCCAAGACTGATCAGTCCCGAGACACGCGCGCGCAAAGCGATTTGGGTTAAGTCGAGCACATCCTGCACCAGGTCAAACGTGAAGTTATTTTTCTTTTCGAATCGCGAGCCGGCAATGCCCACGGCGATGCCGCTGTCCGCGATGCCGGGACAGAAGACCGGCACGCGCGATTTATAAGCAGCGGTGAGCACGCCATCCTCGGCGGCGATCTCGGCGAGTTCGCGACCGAGCAAATGCAGGAACTCGCGCGTCGAATACGGCCGCGTCTGATCGAGCTGGCTGGCAAATCCGCCCACCCACTCTTCAGCTTCGTGATACTCCTCGTCGCTCGCGAGCAAATCCCACATCCGATTGATCTGCGCGGATTCCAACTCAGCATCCGTCATGTTTGGGTGCGCTTGAAAATGATGGCGCCCGAGCGTCTCGTGCAGATCGTGAAAAATAACGCTGCCGGAAAGCACCAGCACATCGACGAAGCGATTCTTGATGACGTAGGCGAGCAGTCGTCGCATGCCGGCGGGAATTAACGCGCCTGAAGCTGTGACAGTGATCGTCGTCGCATCGCCGAGCATGTCGAGCCAGATGCGGTGCGCTTCCGCCAATTGGCGCCCGCCAAAGCCGGCGCCTTCCATTTTCTCCAAAAGACCGGCGACGGAACGATCGCGATCGACCTGGACGGGCCGGGTCGGAATCGTCAGGTACTTGCTCGGTTTTGGTTTGCGTTGTGTGACCATAAATTTTTCCTTGGTGTCCGACAAACGTCAGTTTGTCGAGTAACTTCGCTCAGCACGTTACGACAAACAAAAGTTTGCCGGACAGCTCTCAATAATCATTACGACGGCGACCACGCGTTCGGTTACCGTTAACTGAAATGTATGTGTACGCGTCAAAGCGCGACTCGTAAAAATTAGTCAGGTCGGCTCCTTCGGCCTCGCTCAACTCGCCGTCTTTAATTCGCTGCGTTACCTGCCGGCGGAATCCGTCATGAAGCAGACTGCGTTCGTAGCGCGCGCGTCCGGCCGCCTCGCCCACGGTGGTGCCGCGAATCACTTTCTTGATGAGATAACCCTCTTCGTCGATATGAATCTGTGCTTCGTTCGGCGCGCCGAACAAATTGTGATTGTTACCCATCACTTCCTGATATGCGCCCACCAGCATGAATGCTATGTAGTAAGGCTCGCTCGCGTCGAGCTTGTGCAGCTCGAGTGTCTGTTTGACGTCGTGCAGATCGACGAACTTATCGACGACGCCATCCGAATCACACGTGATATCGCACAGCGTTGTGAATTCAGTCGGCGGCTTGTTCAGCATTTGAATGGGGACGATGGGAAACAATTGACCGAGCGCCCAATGATCGGGAACAGACTTGAAGACGGAAAAGTTGGCGAGATACTTCGCGCATAGGAGTCGCCGCAAGTCGTCAAATTCCTCAGGCACATACTTTGATTGCTGCGCGTAACGATCGGCGCGTTCGCAGACGTCCCAGAAGAGGACCTCGCCTTTCGCGCGATCTTCGAGCGATATCAGACCCAAATTGAACAGCGTAAACAATTCTTCCCGGTGTTCGAGCGCGTCGTGATAGTACTCGCGATAATTCTTGATGGTGATCGCCTCACGAAGTTCACCCAGCTCGATTACCACTTGCGGATCGTCCTCGTCGATTTCGATCGGCGTAATGTCTTCGACGACGGTCTCAATCTCTTCGATAATGTTGGTCACCAGGATCGCGTGATATGCGGAAAGGTAGCGTCCCGACTCCTGAATGATGGTCGGGTGCGGAACATTCTCGTCATCACAGACCTGCTTGATGGTGTAAATGACGTCGTTGGCAAACTCCTGGGCGTTGTAGTTGGCCGACGAATCGAAAGCCGTCTTTGAGCCGTCGTAATCCACGGCCATGCCACCGCCGACATCCAGAAGGTCGATCGGAACTTTCATTTGAAAAATCTTGGCATACACACGCGCGGCTTCCTTCATCGCGTTTTTGATGCGCTTGATGTCGGTCAGTTGCGAACCAATGTGAAAGTGGAGCAGCCGCAGCATGTCGACGCGATCAGCTTCTTTCAATTGATTAATCACTTCGAGCAGTTCAGTCGTCGTCAGTCCGAACTTGGCGGCCTCACCACCGGATTTTTCCCAGCGGCCGGATCCTTTTGAATACAGTTTCACGCGCATGCCAATCATCGGCATGTTGCCTTCGTGTGTTTCGGCGATGCGCAGGATATGATCGAGCTCGCTCAGTTTCTCGACGACGATGACGACGCGCTTACCTGATTTCGCTCCGGCGAATGCCAATTGAATGAACTCTTCGTCTTTGAAACCGTTGAGGACGAGCAAGCTGTCAGGCGATTGCTCCAGGGCCAACGCGGCATACAACTCTGCTTTTGACCCGGCTTCGAGACCAAAGTCGTATCGCGATCCTTCGCGCAGATACTCTTCGACGACTGAGCGCTGCTGGTTGACTTTCATCGGATAAACGCACATGTGCGCGCCCTGATATTCGAATTCGCGAATCGATTTACTGAACGCGCGTTGCAGCTTGCGCACCTGTGCGGTAACGAGTTGCGGAAATCGCAGCAATATCGGTGCGGTGATTCCACGTCGCGCCAGATCGTCTATGATTTCGCGGACGTCAGCCGCGCGCGGGTCACCCTCACCCGGCCGAACGATCAAATTTCCTTTTCGATTTACGTCGAAGTAGCCTGCGCCCCAATTCTCAATTCCGTAGGTTTCGACTGTCTGTTCGATTGCCGTGGTCAACTAGAGGTTTCTCCCTGACGAGCCCTTATTATCGCGTTAGTCCGCGCGGCAACCGGCTGTGGATGCATTCCGGGCGGATTTTTTGGGGTTGGAACCTTGACCGGAAAATTTAACAGAAAAGAAGGGGTGGGTCTATCACTTTTTTGTTGATTTGCGGGCCGTTGTTCGCGCGGACGGCTGCCGAGTAAGGTTCCGGCGCTCGAATACCGCGCACCTGACCCGTTTTCATCATGGGAGAGGAGCGCGTCACGAGAAATGCTTCTTAGGACGACGAATATCTTGACTTGCCAGAGATGCTGCGATATAAGCTGCTCTCCAGGAGGTTTCTCGCCAATGGCCCATCCTAAATCCAAAAAAACAAGATTTATCCTGTTGCCGATTGCTGTTATTGCGTTGATAGCGGCCGGCGTCTTTCTGACAAAGTCACTCAGGAAGAAGGCAGACTCTGTTCAAGCAGAATCGGCGTATGTCCCACAGAATGTATCAAAGGCAGAGTTCATTAGTTTAGGCGACTTCGCGATCCGTGCTGAACAGGACGACGATGCGCCGTTGAAGATTCTTGAAGCGAAGGTGCATGTGATTTCAGGACAGGAATACACGCGTCTTACCGGCCAACCGGGCCGCGTTGGTGAAGTGATTTCGGCGCCTCACGTTGTTCTTCAAAACGTCTCGAACAAGACGGTCACAGCTTTGACTCTGATGGTCCACGACAAAGGATCAGGCGTTAAATTCGGTATATACATAAGGGAACAATCGATTAAACCGGGACAACAATTTACGGTGCGGTCCGAGAATTTCGTGCGTGTGGGTGGGAATCCGGCAGCCAATCCGAAGTTCTGGTTGGACGCGGCGGATAAGACCCAAGTCGCCGTTACGGTCGTCGCCTATTTCGATGATGGCAGCAAGTGGGCGAATAAGGATCGGCGCTAGTCGCCTTGGAGGCTCCCATGAAGAAGAACATATTCATGTCGATATTATTGGCCGTTTGTATAGTTACGTTTCTACGTCCCGCCTCCGGTTGCGCTCTGTCATGCGCGGCGATTTGCCGGTATACGTGCCAAGGCACGCCGCAAGAAGAGACAGGATGCACAGATCAAGACTACTCAGACTCGTTACAACGGTGCTGTGAACAGGCATTTCGCGAGACACCCGGAATTCAGGGTGTTGAGTGCCCTCCTGGCTAAGCAATCCAGAATCTACTTGGCAACATTACGTATTGTTTGAGTCTCATTCTGCGGCGCAAAAGAGGGTGGCGTCCTGTATTGTCATCTTTTCAATCAACCAACGCTTGACAGAAACTTTTCCGCGGCTATAATGCACGTTTTTTACTTGCGCGGTTAATGACGTTTCGCGCGCCGCACACGGCTCATTCCACCAAAGTCTTCGCACCAAATCGATGCTTCGGGGCGAAGGTCAGCAACATCACTCACTTTTTTTTCGATAGGAGAATAAATGAACGCTAAATCTGTGTTGAAGTACGCCTCGGAACAGGGTGCCAAGTTTGTTTCGACCCGCTTTACGGATCTTCCCGGATCCTGGCAACACCTCACTTTTCCCATCGACCAACTGGATGAAGGATCATTCGAAGATGGATTTGGCTTCGACGCGTCCTCGATTCGGGGGTGGGCTGCAATTCACGAATCAGACATGTTGCTGATCCCGGATCCTTACAAAGTGTGGATGGATCCATTTACACAAGAACCCACGCTTTGCGTGGTCTGTAATGCGGTCGATCCAATCTCGCGACAAGGTTACGCTTTCGACCCGCGCAGCGTGGCGGTGCGCGCCGAAAGTTATCTGAAGAGCACCGGCATCGCCGACACCGCTAACTTTGGTCCGGAAGCCGAATTCTTTGTCTTCGACAGTGTGCAATTCGAGAACGAACCACAGCGCGCCGGCTACGCAATTAATTCTGATGAAGGTCACTGGAACAGTGGCCGCGACGCCAATGACAGCGGACCGAACCTTGGTCACCGCATCCGGCCGAAGGAAGGTTATGTGCCTTGTGCCCCGATCGATACTTTGATCGATCTGCGTTCAGAGATTTCGTTGATACTCGCCGACTGCGGAATCAACGTTGAATGCTTGCACCACGAAGTCGCCACCGCCGGTCAATGCGAGATCGACTTTCGATTTTCGAACTTGTTAGGCACGGCTGACAATCTCCAAATCTTCAAGCACGTCGTGAAAAACACCGCTCGTAAGAACGGCCAGACCGCGACCTTCATGCCTAAGCCTCTGTTCGGAGATAACGGATCCGGCATGCACTGTCACCAATCGCTCTGGAAAGGCGACAAGCCTTTGTTTGCCGGCGACGGCTACGCGGGATTGTCCGAAACTGCTTTGCACTACATCGGCGGGCTGCTGAAACATGCGGCAGCGATTGTCGCGTTTGCGGCGCCAACCACGAACAGTTACAAGCGTTTGGTTCCCGGCTTCGAGGCGCCGGTGAATCTCGCTTACTCGGCCCGTAATCGCTCGGCAGCGATTCGTATTCCGATGTTTTCGACGAATCCAAAGCTGAAGCGGTTGGAGTTTCGCCCGCCCGATCCTTCGTGCAATCCCTATATCGCGTTTGCGGCGATGTTAATGGCAGGTATCGATGGCATTCAGAATCGGATTGATCCGGGCGCGCCGCTCGACAAAGACATCTATGATCTATCACCGGAAGAACTGAAAGATGTGCCGAGCTTGCCCGGGTCACTGGATGCTTCATTGACGGCGCTGGAGAACGATCACGATTTTCTCTTGAAGGGCGACGTCTTCACGCCGCAAATCGTTGATCGGTGGATTTCCTACAAGCGCGAGCGCGAAATTCAGCCGCTGCGCCTGCGGCCGCATCCGCTCGAGTTTTCGATGTACTACGACGTTTAGAATTGAACTGTCCTTCGCGCCCTCTCCCTCTGGGAGAGGGCGGGGTGAGGGAGCGAAGCTTTACGGCGGTGTTGTTCTAGTTCTTCGCGTGGCTTCGCCGCGCGAAATGAAAATAAAGGTGAAGCCGCGTAGGCCCTCACCCTAACCCTCTCCCAGAGGGAGAGGGCACTCTTCTATTTCCGCCGTCGATTCCGCTCACTACCGTTCGCGGTTCTGTAACTCCGCCAAGTAATATAGGCGCATGCCACCTGAGGCGCTCGAGCGTCTGCTCCAGAGACTTCCCGAATCGCATACGCCGCGCGTTCTCTACGATCGCCTCGTTCAAAATAATCCCTCGGTTGAGAAATTATTCGCAGGCGAGACCGGATTGCTGGTTGATGTGATGACCCTGGCAGCGTGGAGCCCTTTGCTGGCCACGACGCTCGAGCAAAACCCGGATTATCTTCATTGGCTACAGCGGGAACGAAACGAGGTGAGGGTGCGCAGTCGCGAGGACCTGGGCGAGTCCCTCGCTCGGTTTGCGCTCACGCACTCGACTCTTGATCCGCACGACATGTTTGCGCGTTTTCGCCGGCGCGAGCTGCTGCGCATTTACCTTTACGACATACGACGCGTGCACACGGTCGCGGAGACAACCGATGAGCTTTCGAATTTGGCTGACGCGATTTTGGAATACGCGCTGCGGCTGTCACGACAGCTCCTTGACAATCGTTATGGCTCGCCGCAACGCATCGATGTGGAAGGGCGCGTGGCGGCCACGGAATTTTGCGTGGTCGCGCTGGGCAAACTCGGCTCACGCGAATTGAATTACGCCTCAGACATCGACTTGATATTTCTGTTTTCGCACGATGGCACAACGGCCGCTGGCGGCGCGCGTGGGCAGGTTACCAATCGCGAATACTACGTTAAGGTCGCCGAAAATATTTTGCGGCTGGTGAGTGAGCCGACCGGTGAAGGCGCTGCCTACCGTGTCGATGTCCGTCTGCGTCCGCATGGCCGCGAAGGCGCTCTGGTGAGTTCGTTTGACGAGGCGACCAAGTATTACCAGACCAGCGCGCAGGATTGGGAGTTGCAAACGTTGATTCGGGCGCGTGCTTCAGCGGGTTCGGATCAATTGTTCAATCGTTTTGCCGCCGCCGTTTTAGATCGCGTCTATCGAAGCGAAGTCAGCGTTGCCGCTGCTCTTGCGAGTGTTCATCTTTCCAAACAGAAGATCGATATCCAACTTGAACGGCCTGACAAGGGGTTCAATGTAAAGCTCGGTCGCGGTGGCATTCGTGAAATCGAGTTCATCGTGCAAGCGCTGCAGCTTGCCTTTGGTGGTCGCGATGAGTGGGTTCGCGCGCCGCATACCCTCATCAGCATGGCGCGGCTCGCCGATCGTGGATTGATTACCGAAGCCGAGCATTCCCAGTTGTCGGACGCTTATCAATTTTGGCGCTGCCTCGAACATCGGCTGCAGATGGAGCACGGCCTGCAAACTCATACAGTGCCGCTTGATCAGGCGCGGCGGGAATTGATCGCGCGGCGGATGAATCTTTCGGGTGAGCGACCGCTCGAACAATTCGAAACTGCGATGGCGCGCCACGCAACTCACGTCCGGGCGGTGTTCGAGCGCGTGTTTGGTGATACGAACTCGGTCGTTGCGGCCGAGGCGCGCAGTAAACGACGGCCGGAAATTGACGCATCGTTTGATCCTGATTCGGCTGCCGCGTTGAAGGCCGCATCGATTTTCATCGATCTTCTTGACCCGAATAGAGACGAAAGCGTCGGCGATAAAGATGAAAACATCGTCGCGTTGGCGAAGTCACTTCGCACGACGGCTGACGCATCACTGAATTCGCGCAGAGGTCTTTCGTACGCACTTCGAGTCGCGCGTGTGCTGGAGAAAGAAACTCACCCGGATGCGGTTAATCCCGCCGAACTTGAATCACTGATCCGCGTTTGTAGTGTTTCGGAACCAATTGGCGAACTGATCGCGGCGCGGCCGGTTCTGGTCCATTCTCTTACTGGGTCAGCCGATGCGGTCCGAAGTCGAAACTACCGCAGCGAGTTTTCGGCGGCCGTTGGCGCGCAACCGACTTTTCAAACGCAGTTGGATGAACTAAGACGACGTTGGTCGGTGGCCGTCGTCGAGATCGCTGCAGTCGATGCTTCAGGCGAGATGACTCTGGCGCAGGTGAACCGCCGGCTCACCGACCTCGCGATGGCCAGCATTGACACGGCCCTGATGATTGCGCACCACGAGTTGGGACGACGACATGGAACAGTCGCCGGCGAACCTTGTCTGGCGATTCTCGGCCTCGGCCGATTGGCGAGCGGCGGGATGGACTATGGCTCAGACATCGACATGGTCGCAATTTACGATTCCGATCGCCCATCGCCAATTGCCACGCTCACGCACAAAGAAGCGCACGCCCGCTTGATTGAATTGATGATTGCGGCGTTGTCGAATCTGACGCGGGAAGGTTCTCTCTACCGAGTTGATCTGCGCCTGCGGCCCGACGGACAAAAGGGACCGATTGTCTCGAGTGCCGAAGGTTTTCTTTCTTACGTGAAAGAGCGCGCGGGCATTTGGGAGTGGTTGGCGTACGTTAAGCTGTGCGCAGTGGCGGGCGATCAGAATTTCGGAAAGCAAACGGAAGCCGCGGCCCGCTCAGCCATTCACGAACTAGCTCGAGAAAGTGACACCGCGCAGTTGTCGGGTGAGACCAGTCGCGTGCGCGCGCGGCTGGAAAAAGAACGAGTTGTGCGACGCGGTTCCGGGATTAACATCAAGCACGGGGGCGGAGGCATGCTGGATGTTTATTTTGCGGTGCGCTACTTGCAGCTTCGAGATAACGTGCCTGATGATGACGAAGATCGAACGACGCTGGCAATGCTGAAACGACTGCGCGACAGATCTTCGATCGAGGAAACAGATTTTCAAGCGCTCTATGAAGGATACCGCTTGCTGCGTTCCGTCGATCATGAGATGCGTTTGATTGTCGGACGATCCGCGACGCTTCCGGCTCCCGGACACCGGGCCATGGCGGACATGGCGCGCCGGCTTGGCTACGCAGCGCCGGATGTTCTGATTGCAGAATTGCAATCGAAGATGAGTGACATCCGCACCGCTTACCAGCGGATTGTGAGGTAAAGTTTGGCTGAACAATGACTAGTCGAAATGAATGCCCACGTTGCCGCGTCGGCCGCATGCGATCGTGGCAAGAACTCGGCGACGAAGAACGGGAAATCGTAAAGCGACTGCCGGCGTCTGCGCATTATTCGGCTGATGAACGCATTGCGCGCCATCGCTGGTGCACGCAATGCTGGCATGAAGACACGGGCAATGAGCCGCTGCAGATCTGAAATCAGACGTCAGATATCAGAGATCAGACATTGGGTCGGACTCCTGACGTCTGATCTCTGACATCTATCTTTTCATGTTTCGCGTTAAGTCATCATTCAAAAAAGAGCTCGAGGTTAACGCACCGCTCGCGGAAGTGCGGGACTTCTTCGGCGATTTGAATAAGCTATCCGACATGCTTTGGGGCATCGAAGGGATTCATCGCGAGCCAGGCTTGGCGCGCTGGATAATCGCTACTGACACCCCGGTGGGCCGCATCCGTTTTACCTTTCCTGTGCGCGAAACGTCGCCGCACCCAAACATGATCGAGTGGTCGCCAGCGCTTAATGAGACAAAAAACCTGCTGCGTTACTCGCTGAAGTTTTCGAGCCGCAACGGTTACACCAAGGTGGACATTTCTCAGCAAGTTGAGCTGCGACGCAAACGCGCGTGGGAACTGCATCCCGGTGTGGCTTTGATGAGTGAGGCGCGTTTGAACTCAGCACTTGAGCGCCGAATCAACGCCGCGATCGAAGACTTTCTGGAGCGGGTCAAAGAGAAGTTGGAAAATAACTAGCCGCGGATGGGCGCGGGTAAAAAGCGATCAGGTCGAAAGTACTGCTACAAAAAAGGACAAAAGAGGAAATGCATTCAGCGGTGCTCAAGCCTGAGTGACGCCCCTGTTTAGCTGACGGTCTGAAGCCACGCGCTCATGTCCGCAGTCCGAACACTTCCAAATGTTGTGAAAGACGCGCTGGATAAGAGTCCAGGTAGTTTCCCGCTTGCAAGCGTCGCAATAGGCCGTAGACGTGTCGCCCTCTCTAACCATTGGAGAGCGAAACTCTATTGTATTATTCAGATGTCTGTCTGTACGCTAGCAACAATTCGCGCACAACCGAAGCGCGGGGACTTGGGCGAATATAGGACACTACCCACCCAGCCGCTATCAGTCACCTTTTCCTTGTGTGCCTTTTTGTGGCTGTTGCTTGTTCCGCGCTCATTCGCGGCTAATTCCTTCCGTAGCTAATCATGTTCGCCAGCATCCGATACGCGCCGGGAATGCCACCGCGCAATTCGCGATACCAAACCATGCTCGTGTAGATGTAGTGGCCCTTGCCGTAATCGGCTACGAGCAAACCGCCCTTCAAAGGTTGCTCACCTGGATCGTTTGATTGCAGCAACGCGTGAAACTGCGGGTCCCACTCCTTTGGATAGTAAAGGCCGCGCTCCTGAATCCAATCCTTAAAATCGTCCTGGCCCAGTTTGTTTGGCGTGTTCAGCAGCGGATGATCGGGCTCAAGAAACGTTATCGGCGCATTTTCATCAGTTACCCGTTCGCCACCGAGAATCAATTTGTAAGGCGCGAGTTGCGGGCGATTGCGACGCTCGTCCGGATTCCACTCGTCTGATTTGTGATAGAAGACGATTAGGTTCCCGCCCGCCTGAGCGTAGTTGAGTAGCTTCTGATTAACCGCTATCAGTTCCGGCTTTGATTCATAGACGCGATTGTCAACGATGACTGAAGTGTACTTCGACAAGTCTGCTGTCTTCACGTCATCGACGCTCAACTCTTTTGATTCGACGCCGAGCGCGTTGAGCGCGTTCGGCAAGCTGAAATCAAATCCGCGGATGTAGCCGACGCGGAGGTTGGTTGCGATTGCTGCTTTGGTCGAAAAGACGCGAACGGTTTCGCGCGGCGAGCGCAACTTCAAGCCATCGACCCAGAATGAAAGGAAATCAGACCCAGCGAGATCTGCTCCCGATGGTGGCGCATATGTGTACGAAATCGTTTTCTTCTCGCCTGCGGCAAGCCTCACGACGCTTCCGTTGGGCCAGTTGTCGGTAATCCCTGCTGCCGCAATCAACCGACCATCAAACGGCACCGTTTGGTGATTGATTACGGTGACAGAGAAGGTTGCCGGCCCTCTTGCTGCTTTGGCAGGCGACAGAGCGAGTGGAGATGGCGAGATGCTTGCGATTTCAATCGGCGGTGCGACGTCGACACGCGTAGGAATATCTATTCCCAGCCGGTTGCCCGCTATTTCGTATGAACAGCGGATGTGAAGATCTAATCCCAAACCTGATGGCTCGTATAGATGTTCGGCAAGCGGAACATTAATCCTGACGGTGCCTGGAATCTGAATCTTGTCGAAGATGGTGGCAGTAGTTCCCGGACCCACGCGAGTTCGTTCGGCGGATGTTGGATGGTTCACGCGCTTGTCGACGGCACTTGTCGGCTGCGGTTCAGTTGTAACCGAGCCGGCGCCACAACTAAACAGGTCCAACTGTGACGTACCATTGTTAACGACTTGAATCGCCACGTTGAGCGTCGAATTCGGTACAGCCGGTGTCACTCGTGTTTCAAAATGAAAACCAGCTGCGTTAGCGAAGGCAAACTCAATCTCGCGGCGCATCCTCTCACGACGCTGCGAGTCCGATTCGCTTCCGGTCGAATCATAATGTCCGGAATGGTACGCCTTCAAATATGCGTCGAGCGCTTGCGCTTGGCCATTGTGAATATCGATCGGTTGTCCATTGATCGTTGGTGGTGCTAAGTCTTTCGCGATCTTGGTAGGTAACTGCAAGCCGTCAAGAAAATTGTGCGACTCCTGCGCCGGCAGTGGCGCCGCGCCGGTCGCTGATTTCACCAGCGAGTAACGTATCATCGGCAGTTGACCCGTCGCCGCGTTCTGTCCGCTGAAGGCGCGAAATCGCGCCGTGTATTCGGCAAATGATTTTGGCCACGGGCCTTGCGTTGCGTGCTTTTGCAAAGCGTTCAGCGCTTGCTCGCCGAACACAGTGCCGCGAACTGGATCTTGTTCGTTGGGATCAACGGTAACGATTGATGCTGACGCGTTGGCGGCAGAATTGCCGCGTTGCCGCACGAACAACCGCTGCACTTGCCATGTCGTCACGCCGTCCTTCAACTGTTCGGGGAACTTAGTCGGATCGGCAGCGGCATCGAAAGCTTCGACCACCATGAGCGCAGTCGCCTGATGCTGGCCGTGATCGTTATTAGTCGTCGAATGGTTGGTGATGATCACGTCCGGCCGCAGTTTGCGAATCTGCAAAACCATACGGCGCAGAGCTTCTTCGTGGCCCCAGAATTTGAATGCTTCTTCGCGAGTTTTCGAAAATCCAAAATCCTTCAGGCCGAGAAAATATGGTTCGGATCCTTGAATCTCAGCCGCCGCCATCGTTTCGCGCGCGCGAATTGCGCCGAGTTCTTCGTACAGCTCCGGTCCGATTGCGTTCTGGCCACCTTCACCAAAAGTTGAGAACAGACTGACTGTGTGTGCGCCATACTTGTGCCGCATCACGATGAGCGACGTGCCGTCCTCATCGTCCGGGTGCGCGGCGACACACATCACTGTCCATGGGTTCTGCAGGTCGAGCAGCGCCTGGTAAAGGGCGACGCGGTCTTCGGACGGTTGCGTCGTAGCCGTCGTTTGTTGCACCCGCGGGAATGCGGACAGCAGCGCAACGAAAACAATTGCGGATAATGTTCGTGCGATTTTGCGATTCATAGTTTTTGGGTTGGGATAAGTTTAACCGGAGAGGACGCGGAGGTCACGCGGCGACATGTCTTCGTTGACGCAACTCGTCTCGCCAACCTATCATCATGCCATGGCGGCGCAAACCGTAACCATTGACGAAGCAAGAGCCCAGCTGTCCGACCTAATCGCTACCGCGCAAGAAGGCGGCGAGGTCATCATCGTCGATGATGGCAAAGCCTTGGCCCGGCTGGTTTCGGCTGCCGATTCAGCAGTTTACAAAACACACCCGCAAAAAACGGGAGAATTCGCAACTGACGAAGAGCCGCTCGCTTGGGATGCTGAAGGCTGGGAGAGCGTCGCTTGAAACGCGGCGAAATTCGCTGGTACACATTTCGACTCCCGGACAAACGCCGCCCGGTCTTAATTCTCACTCGCGACGACGTCATCGATCGTCTCAACGAAATCATCGTTGTTCCCGCGACTCGCACGATTCGCGGACTGACAACTGAACTGGTCCTTACACCCCTGGACGGCATGCCTGTCGAATGCGCACTTAACTTCGACCACATCTCACTTGCTCAGCGTGACCGCATAGGTTCGGTTATATGCACTCTGCATGAGTCGCGATGGCCGGAAGCACGAACTGCGCTGATGATGGCCTGCGGTTTTGGGTCGCCGGAGGCCTGACGAATGCCCACACTACCGCCAGAGCCTGCATCAACCGACGGCGATGAGCATCAGCTAATCCGTGGTGTCGGCCTTTGGGGGGCGACGACGCTAAACATGATCGACATGATCGGCGTCGGGCCGTTCATCACCATTCCGCTGATTATCGCTGCGATGGGCGGGCCGCAGGCAATGCTTGGTTGGATTCTCGGTGCGCTGCTGGTTGTTTGCGACGGGCTGGTGTGGGCCGAGCTCGGTGCAGCGTTGCCGGGCTCGGGCGGATCGTATCGTTATCTTCGCGAGATCTATAACCCAAACAAGCTCGGCCGGCTGATGTCGTTTCTCTTCATCTGGCAACTGACGTTCAGCGCGCCGTTGTCGATTGCGTCAGGCAGCATCGGACTCGCGCAATATGCGACCTATATTTTTCCGCGATTAGGCAACGCTACAAAGGTCGCGCTCCCGATTTTGGGCGACGTTGAAATTAATGCCGTACCCGTCGCACTGGCGGCGATTGCGTCGCTGGCGGTCGCTGTCTTCCTGCTTTATCGGCGCATTACGCTGATCGAACGGCTTTCAAAGTTTCTCTGGGTGGGAGTGATGCTCACGATCCTCTGGGTAATCTTTGCGGGGGTCACACATTTCAATCGCAACCTGGCTTTCGACTTTCCGCCGAACGCGTTCACGTTGCGTCCCGAATTCTTCACGGGGTTGGGGGCGGCGTTGCTGGTGGCGGTTTACGATTACTGGGGCTACTACAACGTCTGCTTTTTTGGCGGAGAAGTGAAAGAGCCTGAGCGCAACATTCCGCGCGCGGTGCTGCTGTCGATCCTGTTCGTGGCGATCATTTACATCGTGATGAATATATCGATCCTTGGTGTGATTCCGTGGCGCGAATTTGCCGGCACGGCCAACACGCCGGCGCAGCGCTATGTCATTGCTTCGTTTATGGAGCGTTTGTACGGGACGAAAGCAGGAGTGATCGCGACAGTGCTAATTATGTGGACGGCGTTCGCGTCCGTCTTCTCGCTGTTGCTGGGTTACTCGCGTGTACCCTTTGCCGCTGCGCGTGACGGGAACTATTTTCGAATTTTCGCGAGGGTCCATCCGCGCCATCATTTTCCTTACGTTTCTTTGTTAGTGATGGGCGCCATCGCGGCATTGTTCTGTTTCTTCCGGCTGGCCGATGTGATCGCGGCGCTCGTAGTCATTCGCATTCTGGTGCAATTCCTCGCTCAGATCGCGGGTGTGATTGTCCTGCGAGTTCGGCGTCCGGACTTGCCGCGGCCGTTTCGCATGTGGCTATTTCCGCTGCCCGCGTTGGTTGCGCTCGCCGGCTTTGTTTACGTGCTGATTTCCCGCAAGAATTTCTTGAAAGAGATTCGCTATGCGGCGGTGCTGGTGGTGGTGGGACTAATAATTTATTTCATTCGCGCGAGGATGCGCCGCGAATGGCCGTTTGGGAGAATGTCAGAATCCCGACCCGTCGGGAAAGCAGGCGGTTGATGGAGGGAGTATCGCCGGGTGAGATCAACCATCCGCTACCGCAGATGGTTCTGACTGCCAATTTCCAACTCCGCCAACACCGGCACATGATCCGACGCGAGTGTTTCCACAATCCACGCGCGCTTGGCTTTTATTTGATCCGACTGGCGGGTGAGGATGTAATCGATCCGTTTGATGGGTTTGTCGGCCGGATAGCTAAAACCTTCCTTCGTTTCCTTCGTTGCGATCCAAGTATCATCAAAATGCTGACGCATCAATTGATAGACCCCGCCACTCGGCACATCGTTGAAGTCCCCCACGACAATTAGCGGCCCGCTCACGCCGTTCAAACCCGTCAGCAACTGTTCAGTTTCAAACACGCGGCCATCTTCGTACTGATAATCGAGATGCGTGGTCACGAAGTTTACGACCTGTCCGCCGATTTTTACTTCGGCGCGAATGAATCCGCGGCGCTCCGCTTCGCGCAGGTTCTTGTACAGCCGATGATCAGTCGCCAGAATCCGCTGTCGCGAAAGAATTGCTACTCCGTATTGCCCGCCCTGGTACTTCAAATTAAAGGCGAACGCGTAGTCCATCTTCGTCAGCTTCGCGAGTTCCGCAATTTCGTCGATGCGCTGCGTGCGCTCGACGCCGCGATCGACTTCCTGCAAGCCGACCAGATCCGGATGCTGCTTGTTGATGACTGCCGCGATGCGAGTCAGGTCGAGCTTCTTGTCCATGCCGACGCCGACGTGGATGTTGTAGGTCATCACGCGGATCGTGCGGCCTCGCGCCGCAGGCGAAGATGTGCCACAGAGGCACTGAGACACAGAGCAAAACAGAATAAAAATGACGAGGGTCGACATGCAGAAACCAGTCCCAGTTCTCATGACGTCCTCTGTGCCTCTGTGTCTCAGTGGCATTCGGTGTGTTTTAAGAGGTGGACGGTTCAGCACTTTCCGGATTGATCGTCTCGGCTGCCTGGAAGCCAATCCTGCTGTGCGTGCCGTCGCAGAAAGGTTTGTTTGAAGAAGCTCCGCAGCGACACAGTGCAATCTTCGGCCGGCCTTCGGTCGAGATGCGATTGCCCGCGGTGTCGTAGATTTCCACGTCTCCTTCGACGAGGTAAGGCCCATTTGGTTTCGGACGAATAGCTGTCATGTTTTTCCCCCTGTAAGTACGTTGATGAAAGCGTGTTGAAATTCTAGCACGGGCGTATGCGCATCGTGTCGGAAGCCCGACTGCGGGCAGCGTCCCGATTTCACCTTTGCGTAACTTTGCAACTTGGCGCCTTAGCGTGAAAACCGCACTGAAATTCTGTTCGCGCAAAGTCGCAAAGACGCAAAGTTCCGCAAAGCTAAGACACTATCCGACCGCGACGGAGGGCAGCTTGCTGCACTAGCCCTCCCTTGCGATCGGGCTTCTGACACTACAGCAACGCTTTCGCGTGCTTCACTACGTTCTCGACATTGAAGCCGAGATTCTTTAGCGCGACGTCGCCGGGCGCTGAGGCGCCAAAGCGTTCGAGACAAATCTTGTCCCCTTTGGGCCCGACGTATCGATCCCAACCCTGACCGACGCCGGCTTCGATCGACAGCCGCGCCGTTACTGAAGGCGGAAGAACTTCGTCGCGATAATCCTTCGCTTGCTCTTCAAACAGCTCGACGCAGGGCATTGAGACCACGCGTGTCGCAATTCCGTCGCTTTGAAGTTTCTCGCGCGCCTCGAGCGCCAGTGAAACTTCGGAGCCCGTCGCAATCAAGATAAGTTCTGGGTTCCCGCTTGAATTCTCGATCCGGTCGCTATCGCTCTCGGTGGTGACACTTTCAGTTTCGGCCAGGATGTAAGCCCCGCGGCGCACGCCCTCAGCCGAGGCAAACTTCTTTCGATCAATCAACGGCACTTTTTGTCGCGTCAGCGCCAGTGCAGTTGGAGCTTCACGGCGAAGAATTGCCAGCCGCCAGGCTTCGCGCACTTCATGAACGTCGGCGGGTCGAATAACAAACAGGTGCGGGATGGCGCGCAAAGCAGCGAGATGTTCGATCGGCTGATGCGTCGGGCCGTCTTCGCCGAGACCGACCGAGTCATGTGTGAAAACATAGATAACTTGAATCTCGGAAAGACATGCCAACCGAATTGCCGGCCGCATGTAGTCCGAAAATGTCATGAACGTGCCGCCGAAGGGAATCAAACCGCCGTTGAGCGACATGCCAGTCAACGTCGATCCCATTGCGTGTTCGCGCACTCCAAAGTGGATGATCCGACCGTCGTAGCCGCCGGGTTCGAAACTGCCGCCGTCTTTGATGTCGGTGTTGTTTGAGACGCCAAGATCGGCCGACCCGCCAATCAGCATCGGCATCTGCGGCGCGAGCGCATTGATAACTTTGCCGCTGGCAACACGTGTGGCCATTGGTTCAGCGTCGTCGAATGACGGCAGATGTTTCTCCCAGTCGGACGGTAACTCGCGGCTCATCGTTTGCTGCCAAAGTTCGCCGAGCTCCTCGTGCTTCTTCGCATACTCTGCGACCAGCTGATTCCATTCGTTCTCGTATTTCGCTCCGCGATCCACTGCCTTGCGAAAATGCGCGAGCGCTTCTTCCGGAATATAGAACTGTTTGTCTTCGGGCCAGCCCAGATGCCGCTTTGTTTCCTTCACCGCGTCTTCGCCCGGCGCGTCGCTATGAGCTTTGCGCGTGCCGGCGGTTGGCATGCCGTAGCCGATCGTTGTTTTGACTGAAATTAGCGAGGGACGATCGGCAACGGACTGCGCGTCCCGAATGGCAGCCTCAATGCCGGCAAGATCGTTTCCATCTTCGACCGTCGAAGTGTGCCAGCCGTACGATTCGAATCGCTTGGGCACGTCTTCGGAAAATGCGAGATCGGTAAATCCTTCGATGGTGACGTGATTATCGTCGTAGAGATAAATCAGCTTTCCGAGTTTCAAGTGTCCGGCGAGCGATGCTGCTTCAGACGCGACACCTTCCATCAAGTCCCCATCAGAAACGATGGCGTAAACGTAATGGTCGATCGGCGAAAAATCCTTTTGATTGAATTTCGCCGCCAGGTGCGCGCCACCCATCGCCATGCCGACGCCGTTCGCGAATCCCTGGCCCAGCGGGCCGGTGGTGATTTCGACACCGGGAGCAAGTCCGTACTCCGGATGACCCGGCGTCTTCGATCCCCATTGCCGAAAATTCTTGATTTCGTCGAGTGACAAATCGTAACCCGTCAGATGCAGCAATGCGTAGAGCAACATGCAGCCGTGCCCGGCCGACAGCAGAAAGCGATCGCGGTTCTGCCACTTCGGATTTTTCGGGTTGTAACGCATGAAGCGCGTCCATAGCACGTAAGCCATGGGCGCTGCGCCGAGCGGAAGACCCGGGTGGCCTGAGTTGGCTTTCTGGACCGCGTCAATCGCGAGAGCGCGAATCGTGTTGATGCAAAGTTGATCGAGTTCGGGCGTCGTTTCGAGTTGCACTTTAGCGCTCATAAAGACCGTTGAAGTTCAAAATTTTCAAGTTCAGGTTAATAGACCATGGACAACTCTGCTCGCGCAATCGAGCGTCGTGACACTCAATACCGGGGACGCCGTAACGAAATATGACCTTGGATGTTTCCGAGAAGGTCTATTGTGCAATCGTTTGGCGCGTAAGCAAAGTCGCGGCGCGCAAGATTAAGCCTTCAGTATAGCCGTGCGTGAGAAGAGTTCCGAGTTCTCAGGAGGGGACAATGCGCGGTGGTCACCTCCTTTCGTTTAGTGGGTGATGTCGGATACTTACTTCCGCCTAATCTTTTCCTCGACCCAATTACGCGCGTCGTCGAGTATTGAGATGTGATGAGGCTTCCCTTTCAAAACGCGGATTGTTGAAACAATCAAGAAAACAAATGCGGCGAATCGAAATAGGCCCGAGCCAATGCCGCTATCAGTTATTAACCTGAGAATTCCTAAAGCGGAGCTGATCAGGAGGATAGCGATGTGCAAAGCAAATCCCTGGGCGGCGTGAAAGCGTGTGCGTCCCTCGCTGCGCGGAACCAAAAGCAATTCCGCGATCGAGGCGACCAGCCCAATATAAAACGGAAAATAGGGTAACGCGTTCGCCCATTTTTCAGAAATATTTAACCCGGCAACCTTGCGTGAGCCCAGCGCCTGAGCAACCAAGGGTGGCCGTTGATAGACGTTCGGCGGCGGAACTGGCGGCGGCTGATAAATGCTTGCGGGCGGCGCTGGACGGGGCGGCTCGTACGTTTGCTGACGCGGATTTCTCGACACGAAAACCGAAGGATAGGAATCATCAATCCGGCGGGTCGCGGCTTCGGCGTCAGGCTCGTTCCTGACAGCTTCCTTTGAAGTACGGCCGATGTCTCGCGTCGCCGCGCTGCTCATATCCTGCGTCTGCGGATCGGCGGGTGAACCCGTGCTGCGCCCCCACGATTCTTCGGCGCGATCCGCCACGTTTTCGTCGAGCGGATTCGTATCGTATTTGCTGTGCTTCGGCTGCATTTGAAGGTCTTCTACGACCGGCTGAGTGGCTGAGTTTCAGCGCTCGTACCTTCGATGACTTCGTAATCGACGGATTGCCAATTGTTTGTGCGCTCGTTGATGCGAAAAGCGCGCAAACAAGGCTCGTCATTTCTCAATCCAACAATAAGGTAAACCGCTGATGGATAGTAGGCAAGGCGCACGTCGGTCGGTGATGGTTCCGGGTGTTTCGCCCGCGGATGCGAGTGATAAATCGCAATTAATTGTTCGCCGCATTCACGCATTGCACGTTGCGCGGCAAAGAGATCTTCAGGCGCGGCCTCGTATGAGACAAGTGGATCGGCAGCTACGTTTTGGGTTGGATAGATCGTTTGCGCGCGGCCTTCGCTCGAACCGCCGATGAGACCACAACATTCGTGGGGAGCCGCTTCGCGTGCCTGGGCGATAATCGCCTTCACATGATCCGTCGTGAGCCGAAGATTCATGGGCAATCGGAGCGGCCAGCGTCTTTCGCTTCGTCAGGAGCGAGATATTTATAGAACCGGATCTGATTGAATGAAGAGCTCCGTTAGGAGCGACACAATAGTTTCAATGAGATGCCGCTCCCAACGGAGCTCCTAATTAACTTATCAAATCGGTTCTACAAATATCTCCTCCCTGACGGGACGAAACCACTGAAGCCGCCGAGGTAATCATTCGTCGTCTACTATCTTCAGATGCAACTCCGCCAATTGCTTCTGATCGACTTCACCCGGCGCATCGATCATTAGATCCTGCGCGGACGCCGTCTTGGGGAATGCCATCACGTCGCGAATATTTTCGGTCGGCACCAGCACCATCAACGTGCGTTCGATTCCCGAGGCGATGCCGCCATGCGGCGGCGTGCCATAAGCCAACGCATCGAGGAAGAAACCAAAGCGCGCGCGCGCCTGTTCGTCCGACATTCCCAACGCCTTGAAAACCAGGGACTGCACGTCGCGCCGATGAATTCTGATCGAGCCGCCGGCAACTTCGACTCCGTTGATGACCGCGTCGTAAGCCTTGGCTCGCAACTGGCCGAACAAGTCGGACTGGCCGTTGACTGCGCGTTCGAGCACAGGAATGTCTTCGTCAAGCGGCGATGTGAATGGGTGATGCATTGAATAATAACGGCCGTCATCCTCGTGATACTCAAACATCGGAAACTCAGTCACCCAAAGCGGCGCGTAGACGGCTTCCGGGATCAACTTCTCGCGTTTTGCGACTTCGTTACGCAGCGCGCCGAGACTCGCCGTAACGATGTCGGGTTTGCCGGCGACGATTAATACCGCATCACCTTTCTGCGCGCCTGCGATTCCGGCGAGATCGACAACCTTGTCATTTCCCAGAGCCTTCAGCAGCGACGATGTCAGCTCATCGCCGAGCTTGATCCACGCCAACGCGCCCGCGCCGTAACGCTTCACGAACTCCTGCAGTTCGTCGAGCGTCTTGCGTGACATTGACGCGCCGCCGCCGGCCACGATTCCTTTGATTTCTCCGCCGGCAGACAAGACTGACGCGTAGGGAGCGAAAGTTGTTTCTGCGAGTGCCGGCGAAAGGTCCTGAATTTCCATCGCGGGAATGCGCAAGTCAGGCTTGTCGGAACCAAAACGACGCATTACTTCGGCGAAAGTAAATCGCGGAAATGGAGTTTGTAGATCGACGCCGATGATGCGAAAGAGGCGCGCGAACAAACCTTCGACCAGCATGTAAACTTGATCGGGCGTGGCGAAACTCATCTCGACGTCGAGCTGTGAGAATTCCGGTTGTCGATCGGCGCGCAAATCTTCATCGCGAAAGCAGCGGGCGATTTGGTAGTACTTGTCGAGGCCCGCAATCATGCAAATCTGTTTGAAGATTTGCGGACTTTGCGGCAGCGCGAAGAATTTGCCCGGCTGCACGCGCGAAGGAACGATGTAGTCACGCGCGCCTTCGGGCGTCGACTTGATTAAGTTCGGGGTCTCGATCTGGGTGAAGCCCTGCTCGTCCATGTACTGATTGATCTCGAGGACGACGCGGTGACGGAGACGCAAATTCGCCTGCAATTGCGTCCGCCGGAGATCGAGATAACGATATTTCAAACGCAGGTCTTCGGCGGCGAGTGCCGTGTCCGATGCGTCCAGTTGAAAGGGGAGCGTGCGCGCGTCGTTCAGAATTCGGATTTCCGTGGCTTGAACTTCAATATCGCCCGTCGCAATTTTCGAATTACGTGCGCCTTCATCGCGCAGGACGACCTCGCCGATTACAGCCAACACGTACTCGCCCCGCACGTCTTTCGCTTTGGCATGAGCCTCGACTGCTTTTTCCTGATTCACGACGATTTGGGTAATGCCATCGCGGTCGCGCAAGTCTATGAAAGTGAGCGGCCCAAAGTCCCTTCGCCGCGCGCACCAGCCCATCAACGTGACATTGGCGCCGACGTTCTCTTTGCGCAAAGCTCCGCAGGAATGCGTGCGCTCGAGGTTATTGAGGTTCTCGATCATAGAAATCAGTTTGAAATATGGACCGACATTCGATATCTCAAGGTCAGGAAGGGTGGCTTGCCCCCGCTCGCAATACAATCAACCGGAAGTTTCACTTCTCCAAAGCAGGCGGGGGCAAGCCACCCTTCCTGACCTTGAGGTTTCCTTAAAGTCTTCTTATTCAGAATAGCACGGTGCCGCCATCGACATTGATCGCCTGCCCATTGATGCCGCGGCCTTCGTCTGATGCCAGCAACACCGCGAGTGCGGCAACCTCTTCCGCAGTAATCAAACGGTTCTGCGGGCTCATGCGTTTCAGTGTCTCCAGAGCTTTCTTTGCTGACTTGCCGGTTTTGCCGACGATGTTTTCAATGCCGCGTGAAGTCATGTCGGTATCGACATAGCCCGGACAAATGGCGTTTACGGTGACTCCCTGCGTCGCGACTTCCAGGGCGACTGAACGCGTCAAACCCAGGACGCCATGTTTGGACGCCGCATAAGCTGAGACGTAAGGCGCGCCGGTCTTGCCCGCAATCGAAGCGATGTTGATGACTCGTCCCCAGCCGCGTTCGATCATCTCAGGTAGGGCGGCGTGCGTGCAGCGAAACGTTCCGCCGAGATTTGTGTTCAGGTGAAGTTCCCAAAAAGCCTCATCAGTTTTGATGAACAATTCGGAGTGAGCCACGCCGGCATTATTCACGATGATGTCGGGTCCGCGGCTGAAGTGCGCGCGAAACTCTTCGAATGCGTCACGCACCCGATCGCCGTCTCGGACGTCAAGTTTCAGCGGCAAAGCGTCGACATCAAACTCGCTGCGAATTTCTTTCGCGACACTCTTGACTTGTTTGAGCGTCCGCGCTGCGACGGCAACCGCAGCCCCTTCACGCGCAAACGCAATCGCGATCGCACGGCCAATGCCGCGACCGCCACCGGTGATGAATGCGAGTCGGTTTGCTAAACGCATAATTGTAGGGGCAGGGTTTATCCCTGCCCGTCTCATCTTCGCACGTCGGGCGGGGACGAGCCCCGCCCCTACATTATCTTCCGGTGAACTGCGGCGGGCGTTTCTCCAAAAACGCGCGCACGCCTTCGCGGCCGTCTTCCGATGCGAAGCAGCGCATCTGCGCGTCAACTTCGTATTGCAGCATGCGATCGAGCGTGTCCTGCTCGCTCGCGTAGACAGCTTGCTTCGCGGCGGCAATCGAAACAGCCGCGCTGTCGCGCAGTCGTTCGGCCAACGCCCGCGTTTCGCTTTCAAGTTGATCGGCGGGCACGACGCGATTCACCAGATGCAGATCAAGCGCTTGTTGCGCGCTGATCGGCTCGCCCAGAAAGAAGAGTTCGCATGCGATGTTCGACGGCACCATGCGCGGCAGAAAGTAGGTGCCGCCCCAATCCGGATGAAAGCCGATCTTCACAAATGATTGGCTGAACGTCGCGTCTGCCGAAGCAATCCGAAGATCGCAGGCGAGCGCGAGATTGAATCCTGCGCCCGACGCCGGGCCGTTGATCGACGCAATCACCGGTTTGGGCACGTGGCGGATCGCGAGGATCACGCGGCGCGCCGCGCCCAGCAGCCGCGCAAACTCCTCCGCGTCATTTCGTTCGACCAACTCAGCCATGAAATTCACGTCGCCGCCCGCACAGAACGCGCGGCCTGCGCCGGTAAGCACTATCACTCGCACATCCGGATCGCTGCCGGCTTCTTCGAGCGCTTCACCCAAGTCACGTCTCATGTGGCCGATAAACGAATTGAGTTTCTCAGGCCGATTCAGTCTGATCGTGACAATGCCATTCTCTTCGGCGACTAAGATTTGATCGTTGTGCATATCAGTGCGGCCACTGCGACGGGGTCAATACCGGGAGCGGTAGCGACCGGGTCGCATCGTTCAGTTTACTCTCATTGATTTGAGAACCCGGTCGCTACCGCTCCCGGTACTGACGCCAAGGACTCTGCTTACTTTCCTTTGAATTCCGCCTTGCGCTTGTTCACGTACGCGTCCAGGCCTTCTTTCGCGTCTTCCGATTGAAATAGCTGTTGCTGAAGTTCGCGTTCCAGCGCCAGTCCCGATTCCAACGGAACCTCGGCGCCCGTCTGCACCGCGCGCTTGATGCGGCCGACCGCGCGCGAAGCTTTGTTGGGAGTTGTGAATTGCCGCGCATATTCCGTGACTTTCGTCATGAAATCCGCGCCATCATTGGCGTCGATAATTCGATTGATTAAACCCAGCGTTTCACCTTTTTCGAAGTCGAACAATTCACCCGCCGCCATTAATTCAATCGCCTTCGACTTTCCCACCAGCCGCGCCAAACGTTGCGTCCCGCCTGTGCCCGGCAGAACACCTAAGCTAACTTCCGGCAATCCCATCTTGCCGGCGCCGCGTCGCGCCACCCGAATATCCGCCGCCATCGCCACTTCCAATCCTCCGCCGACGCAGTGGCCATTGATCGCGGCAATCACCAGCTTCGGCGTCTGTTCCAGGCGACACATCGTTTCGTTGGCGTGCAGGCAGAAATAATATTTGAACTCGGGCGTGACCTCGCTCAGCATGGCAATGTTCGCGCCGGCGCAAAAGAATTTCTCGCCCGCGCCCGTGATCACGATTACCTGCACGCTCTCGTCCATGCGTGCTTCGAGAACGCGCGCATCGATCTGCCGCATCATCGCGTACGAGTAAGTGTTTGCCGGCGGATCGTTCAGCGTGAGCAGCGCGACGCCGTCTTGCACGGCGTAACTGACCCGCTGTTTTTCGTCGGAACCAGTGAAGTCTTTTTCTGCTTGGGCCATCTGAATTTAGATTAATCTGCGCAGTTTCAACTTAACATGAATCGTTTCAGCATCGCGCTTGAGTGTTAAATCGTACTCGCGTCCATCATACATAAACATGCGGCGAATCTCGTCCAGCGAAAACTCTGGGGCTGGCCGGCCGTCGATCGCCAACAAAGTTTCGCCACCTTTCATGCCGGCTGCGACCGCGGGCGAATCCGGCTCGATGTCGTCAATTGTGTAAGTAGAAAAGTTCGGATCGTCACCCACCAGTTCAAGGCCGCTCATGTCCGCTTCAAAAGCCTCATTGAGCGCGCCGTTAGGTTCAAAGGTGATCTTGCTATGTCCTAAATCCACAATCAGCTTAAATCGGCGAAAGATTTTGCCGCCCAGCAGCCCATCATAGCGGCGGCTGGCGTAATCGCCTTGCTTGGCCTGGGACAGACTGGCAATGGGATTCAGGAAACGATATTGGCCAAGCGAAAAACTTTGCAGGCGAGCGACGATGGATTCCGCCGTGCCGCCCACGCCTCCCAGATTTTCTTTTCTTGATTTTGTCAGCAACGACAGCAGCCGATTACGGCGCACAAAAGGTTCGTTGATTTGAATCGCCCCGGTGGATCCTGTGTCGATCTCGAAGATTCCCGAAAAGTCGTGCCCAGCAAGTTCGAATCGTCCTTGCACCATCGGCAGGCGATCTTGAAACGTGACCGGGAAAACCTCGCCCGTGCCGGTGGGCCGATAACTCGAAGTTTCGTAGAAATTCAGTTTCTGTTGAGCGTAGTCGATCTCGACTGTGATTCTACCGATGATATCGTTGCCGATGACTCCCGCCACCGGAAGGCCAAAGACCGGAGAAAATGCCTCGACCGGCAGCGAATACACAGTCAGCCGAGACACTTCAAAGCCGGCAAACTGGATCGAAACGTTTGGAAAACGCCCGGCCTCAAGATTCGCCGCTGATCCGGTCCCGGAAGTTTTTCCGCGAGCTTTTAAGCGCAGCGCTTCGGCCTGTTTCGTGTCAACGACGGTGTTCGTCGCGCCCGTATCGAAAATGAACCACAGCGGCTCCGAGTTGTTGACGCGCGCTTGCACCAGCACCAGATTATTAATTAGCTCGAACTTGATGCCCTCCGCAGATGAGCTAGTGGCGAACTTGTGAACTGGCGCCGACGGACTTCGTTGCTTGCGTGAGGATCGCTGAGCCTCGATGTTTGCGGCGACACCACAAATCAACAGCGCGAGCAGAACCAGAAAATATTGCCGGATCGGAGATGGTCTTCGCATTGTGAACGAAACTAATTAATGCTTTTGGAAGTCCAGACGCTGACCGGTGGCTGACGATTGTTCCTCCCGGTCGAAATCAAGTTCCGCGATGTGTCGGCGACGAATCCGCTGACAAAAAGATGCGTGATTTGATCAACCAGTTGAGAAACTTTCAACTTGCCGCGCGGATCGTACCAGTTATAAATCCAGTTCATCATACCGAAGAGAGCGTAAGTGGCCACAGTCAAGTCTACGCGGTCGCTTAAAGCAGCGCTGCCGTTTCTGACCCTTCCTGACGGTCGGGCTGCTGACGGGTTTTGTTCCTGAATCTCGCGGAGAATCTTCCGGGCGAGCTTCGCGTACTTTTCCTTTTTTGTCGAAACGTGCGTGTGCATGTCCCCGGCGAGTGATTCAGCTTCGTGCGAGAGGACCTTCATCTCAGACATGTTCGCGGCGAAAAACGAAAGGTGATTGTCGATAAAGATGTGCAGCTTCTCAAAGGGATCCGTGACTTCTTTGATTCGTTCCTCAAGCCGTTCGCGGACCCGGCCAAAACAATGATCTTGAATCAGAAACAGCAGTTCTTCTTTCGACTTACAGTAATGATAAAGCCCGGCGAGGCTGACACCTGTCGCGCGCGAAATGTCGCGCATCGACGTCGAGTGATAACTCTTTTCGGCAAAAATGCGCGCAGAAGTGCGCAGGATGTGCTCGAGCTTTTTGTCGTAGCGTGACAAATCGTTTTTGGAATTAGAGATCATCCCTTTGCTGGGAGCGCGGACGCCTCGTCCGCAAACTTCTTTACTGGGATCGCGGACGCCTCGTCCGCAAATTTATCTGGTTGCGCGGTTCTTCTGTTTCCAACGCTGGCCATAAAAGAGCGGGCGAGGACGCCCGCGATCCCAGTTACAATCTCACGTACTCAAACTCGAACGGCTTGCCTTTGATGCCGCTCGTAGGCGGCGCGATCCAATTCGCGATCTTGCCGACCTCCGTTACCGGCTTCATCAAGCTGCGCACGTATTCGCGATCTTCCAGCGTGGGCAGCCAATCAGATTTGTTCGCCTCGAATTCTTCTTGCGAAATCAGTTTGCCTTCGATGTCGAAGAAGTGCCCCGCGTATTCACCGACGTGCCGATGAAAACGAATGCTCGGAAGGTAAAGCCGCTCACTCAGGCCTTCATCCGTCAGAGCTTTATTCCAGCGCGCCAACCCTTTTTCGCAGTCTTTTACATATTCGCCGCGCAGCACTTCATTCAGAGCATTGCGGAGAGGAACTTCACGCGGAACGAGTTTGCCATCTTCGACGATCATCATCGTGAATGCCCCCTCCGCCGCGATGTGATCTGTGTACTGCTCCTGCTCTTTGAATCGTCCCTTCAACCCCGCGGCGAAAAAGTCTGCCGAGTTCGAACTGATCTCGCCGCCAAACAAATCGAGCGAATAGCTGAACCAGAAGTTGATGTACTTCTGAATGATGTCGAGCGGAATGCCGCCCATTTTCCGCACGTCTTCGTTCTGCTTCATCAATTGTGCAGTGCGTTTGACGACGCGGCTGAGGCCGGTGTCGCCGACGAACATATGATGCGCTTCTTCAGTCAGCATGAAGCGGCAGGTGCGCGCCAGCGGCTCGAATCCTGATTCGGCCAAAGCCGACAACTGATACTTTCCATCGCGATCGGTGAACATCGTAAACGCGTAGAAGTTCAACCAGTCGTCACAAGGTTGATTGAACGCTTCGAGAATGCGCGGCTTGTCCGGATTGCCGCTGCGACGTTCGAGCAGAGCATCCGCTTCATCGCGTCCGTCGCGTCCGAAATATCCATGCAGCAGGTAGACCATCGCCCAAAGGTGACGGCCTTCTTCGACGTTTACCTGAAATAGATTCCGCAGGTCGTAAAGCGATGGACACGTCGCGCCCAGCCTGCGTTGCTGTTCGACGGAAGCGGGTTCGGTGTCGCCCTGCGTGACGATGATGCGGCGCAGCGCGTTGCGAAACTCGCCGGGCACTTCCTGGTATGCGGGCGCGCCGAAGTTGTCGCCGAAACCGACTTTCGCGTCTGGTTGCGCGGGCTCAAGAAAGATGCCCCAGCGATAGTCCGGCATCTTCACGTAATCGAAATGCGCCCAGCCTTCGCTGCCGACGTCGATGGCCGTGCGCAGCCAGACGTCCTTCTGCTGGAATCCTTCCGGTCCCATGTCGTTCCACCACGACAAAAAATTCGGCAGCCATTTCTCCAGTGCGCGCTGAAGGCGTTTGTCTTCCGAAAGGTTTACGTTGTTAGGAATACGCTCGTTTAAATTCATGATTCGATTAAGGCTTGAAAACTTGTCTTATCTTTTCTTTTGCGGCTTCCTGGCGGTCCTTTACGACCTGTTCAGACGTTACGTCTTTCACGGTAATCCCGTTGCCGTTATTCATAAATACGGCCATTGTAAAGCCCTTACATTTCAGAAATCTCACGCTATATTGAAGTCCCCAGTGGTCCACAGCCGGCAAGTGAAATGCGTCGGCCAGCCGCCCGGTGAATTGATCCACACTTTTCCACGGCGTTCCGCGATCATAGAAAACGGTAAACGACGAGACGTGTTCGTCGAGTAGTTCAAGCCAGATTGCCTCCAAGCCTGAGAATTTCGGATTAACGTCTGGACGTCGAAACAGAGTGGCATTTGCAGATCCGTATGCCTCCGGCTTCTTCGCGTTGGTGATGGCTGTCTGGATCGCATTCTTACTCGAGTCTTCGGGAAAAGCAGCCACCAGATCGGTAACACTCATTCCCAGTCGCAGGCCCCGAATCTCAGGCAATTGATCTGCGGTCATCGTGCAAGCAGATGGAACATTTGAACGGTGCCTGGGCTGACCGTGAACCAGTGTCGTCATGCAAACCATCATTGTTAGTGTTGCGAGATATTTCATCGCTTTCACCTCCGAAAACCTGCTCACGTGCGTTTGTAATCAAATTTTGCTTGAGTTGGTTTTCCGTAATTCGTCAGCGCGCCATTCGGCCCGACAGCATTCGGCCTTTGAAAGATCCAGTTTTGCCAGGCCGTCAGTCGGCCATAGATTTTGGTATCCATCGTTTCCGGACCGGCGAACCGAAGCGAGGCTTCCATTCCCGTCAACGCGTCAGGCGAAAGCGACGTGCGCTCTTCAATCGCCATCCGAATTTCATCATCCCAATCGAGATCGTCTGGCGCGAAAGTAACGAGTCCCGCGGCTTCAGCTTCTTCTGTGTCGAAGGGGCGTTCGCGGGCAAATGCTTCATAAGCTTTCTTTGGCTCGGCCAAAAAACGCGACTGCAAACGCGTCAGCCCATTGCTCATCGGAAATGCGCCGGCATTCAGTTCGCCGGGCATTATCTCCACCATCTCGTCCGGATTGTTCAGCATGTAACTGCGGTCCGAAGCGAGCAGAAGTTCGAATAAATTTCCCGCGAAACAACTCCCGGGTTCGATGATCGAGAAGAAACTCTTGGCGGTAAGATCGAGGCGTCGCAGCACCCGCGCCATCTGCAGGATAATCTCGCGGACCAACCAGTGATCGCGATTAGCGGCTAGCTCGGCATCACGGTCCAGCACGTTTTGGATCTCGCCCTGCGTGCGAATGCAGACCAGCCCAATCTCTGGCTCGTTGACTCGTAAATGAAGCAATGCATCGTCAAGTTCGCGATATGCCCGCAACGGCCAGTAGTTCTCGCCCATGTGTTGAATTTGTTCAGCATTCTTCTGAGGCCCGCATTCCGGTCCGCGCATTGTCAGATCGACGTAGCGCCTGTCTCGATGAAACTTTAGTGAGACGTATTTGTAATCGCGAGCGTCGTCTGTAGCGGCGGGGCTTGTCCCCGCCCGTTCTGGCGAATCACTGCGGGCAGGGACAAGCCCTGCCCCTACAGTAAGCGGGTTCAACTTAATTCCAATTGGGGCTGGTTGCTTCGTCTCAAATGAACTAACAATTTGCGCTACGCGTTTATCGATCGCTTCCTGGAACTTGGTCGTCGTAAACGTGTCGTCAATCAATCCCCACTCTTTCGCGCGCTTGCCTTTCAATCCTTCGGCAAGCGTGGAAAATACATCCGCGCGATCGCGACGGACTTTTCGCTTATCGACCAGACGCGTCAGCCCGCCAGTTCCCGGCAAAACTCCGAGCAGGGGAACCTCGGGAAGGGAAACAGCCGAGTTCCCATCATCAACCAGATAAATCTCATCGCAGGCAATCGCGAGTTCATAGCCGCCACCTGACGCTGTTCCATTCAGCGCCGCGATGTAGCGGCGCCCCGATGCGCGCGAATCGTCTTCGATCGCGCAGCGCGTCTCGTTCGTGAACTTACAGAAATTCACCTTGAACGCGTGGGATGACGTGCCGAGCATGTAGATGTTGGCGCCGGCGCAGAAGATCCGCGGCTTCAAACTCGTGACGACTACGGCGCGAACTTCCGGATGTTCGAAGCGAATCCGTTGAATTGCATCGGCAAGTTCGATATCGACGCCGAGATCGTAAGAATTCAGCTTCAGCTTGTAGCCGTCGGCGAGCGTTTCGTCTTCCTGCACGTCCATCGACAGGTGCGCCACCGCACCGTCAAATGAAAGCCTCCAGTGTTTGTACTGGTCGGGCGAAATTTGAAAGTTGATCATGCGTGATTTGTTACCATTCGAACGTTCGTTCGAAAAGAGCATGATAGGAGAGCGGCTGCGCGAACGTCAAGACGAGAAAAAGGCGGTAGCGTCTTAGTCTGGCTTTGCGAATCTTTGCGCCTTCGCGTCTTTGCGTGAACCAGCCTGTTCCGCGCAGGATATCTCACGCAAAGACGCAAAGCCACAAAAGAAAACTGCTGTGAGACACTACTAAAAAGGCGGAATGACTATTCAGGCGCACGGCGCAGGATTTGTCGCGAACGGCGTCTTGCCACGTTAAACGAGCATTACTTGCTTTTGAATACTACGGGTAGCTTTGAGACTTCAGTCGGCTGGCTCCTTCTCGACTCGACGTCAGCTCTCCATTTCTCAGTTGCGGGCGGCAGCGTGCCGATAAATGTTTGATCATTCGTAAAGTAGAGGAACCGCTTGCCGTCATCCAGAATTGCCGCGTAAATATTTCCACAAGGCTCGATTATAAGTGCGGCCTCCATGATCGTGTACAGACCTTTAACTCCGCCTTCAAGGGTGAGCACACCTTACTTGTCGACAAACGAGAGCGAATCAGGATAGTTAACTTCCTGCAAGCTGTCTCTCAGTAATCCGTAGTCTTTCTTCAAAACAGCTTTTAGTGCAGGAGCGACTTCACGATCCGTAAACACACTCGACCACCGATTGCCCTTGTATCTGCTCAGGGTGTGAAACTTCGTTTCGCACTTTGCATCACTCGCTTTGCTGACTGGAGCGTGTGACCTGTTTGTTTGGGCAGATAATGTCGCATTCAATGCGATGCAGCACATTGATATCATCAACGTCATCAGTAGCGTTTTCACTGTTCCTCCTGTCAACTCTGTAAAAGGTAAGGCGGCCGGAATGCCAGCATGATCGAAGGGAAAAGTCTTAGTCGCCGACCACGCCGGCAAAATACCACTTCTTATCTTTGCGGAATTCAAAGAAGTAAGCATTGTCTCTGGTGACTCTGGTGGGTGTCCCTTTGCTGGGCCAGTTCTTGTTCACGATGGTCCCTCGAGCAAAGGATTTTTGGATATCCCGCCACGATCCATTGCGTTTGTTTTCATCGATGAATTTCAGCCACTCGCTCGCGGTTAAGCCACCGCCGCCATCGTCGAAATTGTCCGGCATCATTTTCAGCAGGGCTACCCGGTCCTTGTTGTTGATGGCCGCAGTAATCTGACGCCAAAAACTTGGCCACCTGCGATTAGCTTCGGCGTTAGCCGCGTGGGAAGTCTGGCCGAAAGTCGCCGAAGCAGCCACTAGCAGAAAAGCCATTGCCAACATGCGTTGAGTTTTCATTTTTCTAATCTCAGTTTGCAGATTTGATACCGGATTTCGCGGTCAGGTAGTTTCATAATTAGTTGCCGCACTTTTCCAGCGGCGCAAGGTCCAAGTGCGTTGATCCGCCGCCGGAAAGGGTGGGTCCAACTAGTCCTCTTCCTGTGCTGAATCCTTCCATTTCGATCCCAGTCTTCACGGCATCGGTGCCTGTAATCGTGTATGAACCCGATCCGCCTCCGGTGACCCCATTTTGGGTTTTAAACGACCACGCGCCATGCGTCGACGAGTCTTTATCAGGAACAAATTCGAATGGCGACAAAAATTGATTAGTAGTTTTGAGGGTGAAGTGCTTTGCTAAATCGCAAATATCTCCGGAGAAAACCGTACCTGGACCAGCATTTCCACTCGCCTTGTATCCGCCGCCGACAATCGTGATCTCGCAGGTGCGCACATCTCTCAAATCTTTTTCGGTGGAGCCTACCAACTTATAGATGAAGCGAACTGTGGCCACACCCTTCGGCGGTCTGACGGCGGGCGCCTGGTAAACAGCGAAGCCGGGCCCGGCGGGGGTTATCGTCCCAAAGTCGACGGACCAGCGCGTGTCGGTTGATTTGGTTAAGGCGTCACACCTTTGAACGCCAAAGCGAGTTCGAAGCCGCGTGAGCCAGGAATAGTTTTCGAAGCACGCAATCAGCTGGATCTCCTGGGTCTCTCGCACATGAAGCGTTACCTTTTCCGGCGAGAGCTTCACGGCCCAAACGGAGAAGTCGGTAAAATGCGTGGTTGAGACGGTGAGTGTCTTGCGCTCGCGGTCGACATCCACGGTATTAAAAGCCTGCCAGACGCCTGAAGGGTCCTGAAAAGCAACTGCCAGAGCATCCGGGATTATTTCCTTGAGGTCAGGAGCGTCGAAATTAAATGAGACTCTGATCGGCGTCGCGAATTTCAGGCCGTCAGGTTGCAACCGATAAGCGCTGCCCCGGCCCCCTTGAGCGAGATTGGTAATGGGTTGAATGCTGAAATTGAGCGGACTGGATACTGCGTTGGGTGGAACGTCAACCGTTATTCGACCGTCAGCACTTGCTATCGAGCCACCTTTCGGGCCGATGCTCTTTGTTGTGGGAGCGCCGTTGGGCACGCCAACCTTTGTGGCGCTGGCCATCGCTACTGTATCGCCGGAAGAGCGCAGGAACAGAATGCCTGCGACGACTGCGACAGCAATCACGATCACGATCGTTGTCACGACCAAGATTAGGGCTGTGATTAACCGTTTCCGATTGAACATACGAAAATTCTCCTCAAATAATCGTTACCCTTTGCGGAATCACTACGGAACAATGCAATCTTCCAACACCACGAATCCTTTTCCGCCCAAACCACCACCGATTCCTTTTACAGTTCCGTCAACGACGGCTTCCTGGCCACCGCTCAGTTGAGCTAACCGAGAACTTTGTGATGGGTTGAAGTAGCATTGTGTCTGCGCATAGCCGCCCGCCGGAGAATGAAAGGTCAGGACTATCAGACCATTCTTTTGAACATCGATGGAATTGACTGTGCCGTTGACCCGAATTCTCTTTCCGCCGTACATCTGCATGGCGCGCACTTCATTGCCTTCAAACTCCATAACCAATTTGCCGGCGTTGATAGTTTGGAACTCAGTGTCCTGATTGCCGACTGCGTTCGGTGACGGCTGAGTAATCCCAACTGGCTCGGCCGGCTTATCGCTGAGTCGCGCCCATTCTTCGCCGCCGACACAGCGAATGAAGCCGTCGCCGTGACCACACTCCTGGACGAGCCCTGCCGCGTCGTATCCCTGAAATGAGTCGTGAACTTCGACCAGCGAAAGAATCGCCGCGCCGGTGGGCTGGATGTTGAAAGCGATCAACTGATACTTCTTCGTCAACCGCCCCTCGAACCTGAACGTCAGGTAACCACCCGAGAGAATAATCGTGCCGCGGTCCGTCTCGCGGACCGTATTGTTATTGGCTCGGCCAACGAACTTATAGTCGAAGCTTCCATTGCCCCTAACGACAAATTGCTCGCCATAAAAGGACGTGGCCGTCCCCGCATAATTACCCGTGCTTGAGTCAACATATGTCTGGACGCTGCCTGCGCCATGGTCCCATCTCCCGACCAAGTCACTCATCGTGATTGAATTTTTTAGCGTGCCCGACAGAGGTTTCTGCGGCGCGTATCCCGGCCGATCCGGAAAAGGATCTCTTTGAACTGCTGATACTGGAGCAGACGAAGAATTCGAGACACTGCCTGAATCATTGGCGGCCACAGAACCGTTGTCGATGCTCAGTCCCTTATCTGTAAAAGCGATCTTTTCGGGTGAGATGCCGGTGAGCGCCAGCAGATTCTGCCCGGCGAGTTGCCGGCTAACCTTCACTGATTCAGCATTGCTGCCCTGCTTTCCTTCCTGATAAGTCGCGAGCGCGAATCCGGTGAAGATCACCAGAGTCTCGTACATCTCCTGCTTCTGCCGATCAGTGACTCCGTTTAATGCTTTGCCTTCAACCAGCGTCTCGGCGATAACACCTCGCAGTTCCATCATCGACGGATCAGACGGCTCACCGGCGTCGTGATAGATGCTGGCGTTGGTAGCGAAGAAAAAACTCAGCGCCAGAGCGAGATCGCTAGCATGGCCAGCGGCGCGTGCGCCCTTTTCGTATTCCGTCAGGATGGTGCTCATGATGGTAAAGACCTGCTCGTTGCCGGCATCGATCGTGTTGGCGATTTCGCGAGCCTTCAGTTGGGTGCCAGTCGAACGAAAAAGAACCGGTGCGTCGCTACCCGGCGCACTTGTTTGCTTCTTCTCGCGCCGACGTGCCGCTCGCTCCACAATCGCTTTGGTAATTGCTGCACCGGTGGGATCGCTAAAGCTGCCACCGAGGCCGCTCGCATGTTGCGCGACTGCCGGTACCAACGACGCCAGCATCAGGAAAATCAAATAACCGGGGCGGCTGGCACGTACGTACTTATTCATCGTCGATCCTTTCAGGGACACGGACAGTAACGATCTCAATAGACCGCTTTACGGTGTTCTTTTCTAGTTGCTTACGCGGGTAAGTAACTGCCAGCTCAAATCACGAAGGTAGGAAGTAAAGGGACTTTGAGCGGACACACTATATAGGAGTCTCACCCGTGGGCCTACTCAGGGATCATGCTTGACAGCGCGGCTGCGCGACGAATAGTGTTTTGCGCAATCAGCCTCAGCAGAAGATTTGCTTTGGAAAAACGGAGGCGCATCTGTTCTGGTGAATGGCGCGGTCTTCAAAACCGTTAGTGAGCCTGCGAGAGCAGGCTTAGGTAGGTTCGATTCCTACACGCCTCCGCCACCATCGCTTGCGGATTTTGATTGCGGATTGCGAAATTCAGAATTAATATTTCGCCGCCAAGTTTAACTCCCACTAAGGAGCTATTTCCGGGTTTCATACTCCTACATTATGAAAGACTGGATTGCCCTCAACATGACTCCCGGTGTCGGTCCGCGTGTGACTGCCCGTCTGCTGGAACATTTTGGATCTGCCGAAGCGGTGTTTGATGCGCCTCGGCGCGAACTGGCCTTACTGCGTCTGACGCCGGAAACAATCGAGAGCATCGCCAATCGCGGACTGCACGAGCGTGCTGAAGAAGAGATTGAGCGCGTGCGGAAACTTAGTGCCGACATTCTGGTGTTGGATGACGGCGTTTACCCGACGCTGCTGCGCGAGACCTACGATCCGCCGGTCACGCTTTACGTGAAGGGTGCGTGGTCGGAATGTCTCGAACGGCCTTGCGTCGCGATTGTCGGTTCCCGTCGCTGTTCGACGTATGGGCAGAACGCAGCGCTGATGTTGGCGCGGGAGTTGGCGCAACGCGGCGTCACCATTATTTCGGGGCTGGCGCGCGGGATTGATGCGGCCGCGCATCGCGGCGCGTTGGAAGCCGGCGGCAAGACTGTGGCCGTGATGGGAACGGGCCTGGACCAATTCTATCCACGCGATCACAGTAAACTCGCACTCGAGATTCTGAACAAAGGCGGCGCGTTGGTCACTCAGTTTCCACTCGGCACGCCGCCAGTCTCAGAGAATTTTCCTTATCGCAATCGCGTCATCAGCGGATTAAGTCTGGGCGTTGTCGTTGTGGAAGCTGCAGAGAATTCCGGCTCGCTGATCACCGCGCGGCTCGCAATAGAACAAAATAGGGAAGTCTTCGCCGTCCCTGGAAACATCACTTCACGCAATTCATTCGGCACGAACTATCTGATCAAAGGCGCCGGCGCGAAGCTGGTGCAACAGTGGCAGGACGTTGCCAGCGAGCTTCCTCCGGAGATCGCCGCGCAACTTCTACCGCCGCCAAGCAAGAAAAAGAAGAAAGGCGAGCTGGTCGATCAACTCCAGTTCGCCCCGTCTGATTTAAATGAGAACGAACGCGTGATTCTCAAGCTGCTCACGACCGACACGCCGCTGCAGATTGATTCACTTGCGGAAACGACAAAGTTGTCGATCACACAACTCACCGCTGCGTTGCTCACACTCGAGATGCGCGAACTGATTCGCGCGCTGCCGGGCAAATGCTTCGTGCGGAAAATGTGAACTCGAGTCGCGTCGTCCGCGAAAGCTCCATTTTAAGCTGGGTTTCCTCACCGGATTTGACCTTGCGTCGGTGATGGTGCATTTTCAAGGCCGCCCAAAAGCACTAGCATTTGGCTTAAAAGCAACCTTCAGTCATCGCATTTTCATCTGTGGCTGACCGGAAACGGAATCGAAATGGCAAAAAGTCTCGTAGTTGTTGAATCGCCCGCCAAGGCGAAGACGATCAATAAATATCTCGGCAAGGACTTCGTGGTGAAGGCCTCGATCGGGCATATCAAAGATCTGCCTTCGAAAGGCCTGGGTGTCGACATTCAAAACAACTTCGAGCCCGAGTACGAGATCATTCCTGATTCGAAAAAGCGAAACAATAAAAAGATCGTTGCCGATCTGAAAAAGACCGCAAAGACCGTCGATGCGATCTACCTGGCGGCTGACCCGGATCGCGAAGGGGAAGCTATTTGCCAACATCTGGCGGAAGAGATTGTTCCGAAGAAGCCGGCCACGCCTGCGTTCCGCGTAATGTTCAATGAGATCACCAAGCGCGCCGTGCAGGCAGCTTTCGAGCATCCCAAGCAAATCGACGAGAACCTGGTCGATGCGCAGCAGGCGCGCCGCATTCTGGATCGTCTGGTTGGCTACAAAGTTTCGCCGCTGCTCTGTCGCACCATCGGCGGCCGTCTGAGCGCCGGGCGCGTGCAATCAGTTGCCCTGCGCATGGTGGTTGAGCGGGAACGCGAAATCGAAGCGTTCTCGAAGACTGAGTATTGGACAATCGGCGCGAACCTGTCGGGCAATACTCCGCCGGCTTTCGACTCCCGCTTGTTGAAGGTTGACGACAAGACGGTAAAGACCAGCGGGTTCGATCAGGACGTGAAGAAGTCAGAGATTCTGATCGGCAACGACGCGCAAGCCAATGACATTGTTGCCGAGGCGAAGCAGCAAACGTTCGTTGTTAACGAAGTCACTACCAAAGAACGCAAGCGCAATCCGGTTCCGCCTTTCATCACTTCAAAGCTGCAGCAGGAAGCTTCGCGCAAACTCAGTTTTCCGGTGAAGCGCACGATGATGATCGCGCAGCACCTGTATGAAGGTGTCGAGATCGGCGCAGAAGGTTCTGTCGGCTTGATCACCTATATGCGTACCGACTCGACGCGCGTTAGTGAGACGGCGCTGGGCGAAGTTCGTGGATTCATCACGCAGCAGTACGGCGAAAACTACGTGCCGGAAAAGGCTGTGCACTATCGCTCAAAGAAAGACGCACAGGACGCTCACGAAGCGATTCGTCCGACTGATGTTTCGCGCACACCCGATTCGCTGGCGAAGTATTTGAAGCCCGAAGAGCTGAAACTCTACCGGCTGATTTGGCAGCGGTTTGTCGCGTCGCAGATGATGCCGGCCCTCTTCGATCAAACGACGATCGACATCAATGCGGGACGGTTCGTCTTTCGCGCAACTGGATCGGTTTTGAAGTTCGACGGATTCTTGAAGGTTTATCAGGAAGGCCGCGACGAAAAGACTGAAGACGAAGAAGATGAACGCAGTCTGCCTTTGGTACAGAAAGGCGAGACACTGACGCTCAATAAGATCGATCCTGAGCAGCATTTTACTGAGCCGCCGCCGCGCTACACCGAGGCGACGCTCGTAAAAGCGCTGGAAGAAAAAGGCATCGGCCGGCCATCGACGTACGCCGCGATCATGACGGTGATTCAGGATCGCGAGTACGTCGAGAAGAAAGAAGGACGCTTTCATCCGACCGCGCTCGGTAAAACCGTGAACGATGTTTTGATTGAAGGCGGCTTCAACGATCTCTTCAACGAAACTTACACGGCGCGGATGGAAGCAGAACTGGACGAGATCGAGGAAGGGAAGCTGAAGTGGACCGACGCGATTAGCGAGTTCTACGACAAGTTCAAAGACGATCTGGCGAAGTTCACGAAATACGCCAAGGACATCAAAGAGAAGGAGACGCCCACCGACGAAGTTTGTCTGAAGTGCAACACGCCCGGCATGGTGCAGAAGCTTGGTCGCTTTGGGAAATACCTGAAGTGCAACAACTGCGGCGCCACGCGCGATGCTGAGCCAGTCGCGACGACGGAAGCCACGAACGCAGGCGCAGACGGCGAAGAAGAAATTGAGGCGTGCGAACTTTGCGGCAAGCAGATGCAGTTGAAGCGTGGCCGCTTTGGTCCCTTCTATGGCTGCTCGGGCTATCCGGAATGTCGCAACATTCGCAAGATTTCGAAGAGCGGCAAAGTCAACGCGCCGCCGGTGCCGATCGATGAGAACTGTCCAGTCGATGGCGCACAACTCGTGCGGCGACAGGGACGCTTCGGCGAATTCATTTCCTGTTCGAATTATCCGAAGTGCAAATATATCAAGCAGGAAACCACCGGGGTGAAGTGTCCGCGGCCGGGATGCGGCGGGGAATTGGTCGTCAAGAAGTCGCGCCGCGGAAAAATTTTCTATGGATGTTCGAACTATCCAAAGTGCGACGCGGTTTTCTGGGATAAGCCAATCGAAGAGAAATGTCCGCAGTGTGGCAAGCCGTTCCTGCTTGAGAAGACCACCAAGAAAGGCACAACGAAATATTGCTCTGACGCTGAAGGTTGCGGCTACAAGAGCGAGTTGATGCCGATTAGTCCGCCTGAATCGCCGCCGCAAGAAAAGCGCGCGTAGCTGGGAGCGCGGACGCCCTCGTCCGCGATTCTATAACTCCCCATAAACTTATTTAATCAATAACCGTTCGCGCTTCGCGCTCATAACGGGCGAGGGCGCCCGCGCTCCCAGTATTAACGATCACGCAAGTACACCGCCGAATACTCGACATAGTTTTTCCAAAATGAATCCAAGTTTGCGACTTCTTCATCAGTCAACGGCCGCTTAACGCGCGCCGGCATTCCCATCACCAAACTGCGCGGCGGAATGATCGTCCCGGGTGAGATCAAAGAACCGGCAGCGACCAGAGACTGCGAACCAACGCGCACATCATCCAAAACGATCGATCCAATTCCGATCAAAGATTTTCTTTCCACGTAGCAGCCGTGGAGCGTCACGCTATGGCCAACGGTAACTTCTTCTTCCAGAATCGTCGGCTTCTCGCCTGTGCGCGTGTGAATCACGCAATTGTCCTGCACGTTCGTGCGGTCGCCGATGCGAATGTAGAACATGTCGCCGCGCACGATGGAACCAAACCAAACTGATGCTTGCTCGCCGATGTGCACGTCGCCGATGATCTGCGCGCTGTCGGCGACGAAGGCGGTCTCGTGAATTTGCGGATGGACTCCGCGAAAAGGTCGAATCATCGGTGATAGGTTTCGAAAGTGTTGAAGCTCATGGTCATCGGCGTCCACAGCGATACGAACTTTCGGTTCTTGATTGCCGGCACGAAAATCAATTTGCGCGCTGTTTCGATCGCCACCTGGTCATAGCTGGGATCGAGCCCTTGCGCGACTTTGACTTCGCCGACTGTGCCGTCCGGCAACAACTCAACCGCCAGCGCGATCGAACCGTTTATCTTCTTGAATTTCGGTTGGGGGGTGGGTTCAGGATGGCCCCTCCACAAAGTGGTCGCATAGCGGTCGGGAATGGGAATCTGATACGACTTGTCGATTCCTTCTTTGATTAGCCGGTGAAGTTTTTTAATGTCGGGCGGGTCAGGCTGAGCCGGATTGACAACCTTCGCGGCAGCACGCAAATCATTCCACCACTTCGCCTCGTCCGCAGTGCACGGAAGCGACGCTTCGGGAAGATCGCGCGCGTGAACCGCCTTGATTGCCTGTTGTGCGGCCCGGTCCGCGTCTGTTTGAGATTGCGCGAAGCTGACGGCGCTTGGCAGCAGCGTCAGCGCGAATAACATGCAACTAGTCTTGATGATTTGTCTCATCGCTGCCTCCTCCTGATTAGGATGCGTCACAACCCCTGCAAAGGTTGACCGGCGGTGAACTCTACCAAATGTCCATCCGGATCGCGCACCATGGTGAAGTAACCCACGACGCCGCCAATATCCTGCGGCGGCTCAACCAGGATGTCCTGTTCGCGAGCAAGCTTCGCGATGCGATCGACGTCTTCACGTGACTCGCATTGAAATCCGAAATGATCAAGTCGGGCTTTCACTTCGTCCTGAATTAGCACGAGAACAAAGATGGGATCCTGGCCGGGTTCGATCTTCGGGCCGAGCCAAACATTGTGACGTCCTTCCGGCCGGCGATCCCGAACGATCGAAAGACCGCAGAGTGAAGTGTAAAACTGAATCGAGTGCTCGAGATTACTGACGTTGATCGTGATGTGAGTCCAACGTGGAGGCATATGGAAAGACTATCCGCAGATTACGCAGATTACGCAGAACAATCCGCCACAAACGACATAAAGGAATCAATAAAACGGGGGCCAGTCTTTTATCGTTTTCTAATCAGTGTAATCTGCGTAATCTGCGTAATCTGCGGATGATCCCTCAGGCTCCCGTCGCCGCTGTCTTCATCGCCAGCTCGCCGTTCAGCTTCATGATCTCAAGCGTCATCTCGGCCGACGCGTACATGTCTTTCACGTCGAGCCATTCTTTGACCGTGTGGATGGCGCGCATGCCGGTGCCGAGATTGGCACACTCGATGCCCTTACGGTTGAAAACGTTCGCGTCGCAGCCGCCGCCCGAGGCCATCGTCTTCACGTCCAGACCCATGCGCGCGGCCGCTTTGATGACCAGTTGCACGACGTGCGAACTGTCGGGCACGTCCATCGAAGAGTAGTCGCGCTCAACATGCGATTCGACCGAAGCCTTTGTCGTCTTGCCGGCGACGGTCACTTCGTATTTCGCGGCGGCGTCTTCCAGGCACTTCTTCATGTGCTCGGTTTGCGCTTCGAGTTTTTCTTCGCTGTGCGAGCGAGCTTCGCCTTTCAGCACCACCAGATTTGGAATGATGTTGGTAGCCATGCCGCCTTCGATCTGCCCGATGTTCGCCGTTGTTTCCGCATCGATGCGACCGAGTTTCATGTTCGTGAGACCTTCCGCCGCGATCTTGATTGCCGAGATGCCTTCTTCGGGCGCGACGCCGGCGTGTGATTCCAGGCCGTGAATGCGGAACTCCATGTGATTGGAACTAGGGCCTTTGGTGAAGAGGAATCCCGGATCATCTGAATCGAAAACTATGCCGTACTTTGATTTCAGCTTCGAAACATCGACATTCTTGGCGCCGAGCAAACCTACTTCTTCGCAAATTGAGAAGATAGCTTCAATCGGCGCGTGCGGAATCTTCTGCTCCTGCAGACAGCGAATCACTTCGATGATCACCGCGCAGCCACTCTTGTCATCGCCGCCGAGCACTGTTGTGCCGTCGGTGCGAATGATGTCGCCTTCGACAATTGGTTTCACGCCTTCACCGGGAACCACAGTGTCCATGTGTGCAGACATCATGATTGGCTGCGCGGATGTGATCGTGCCGAAAAATCGCGCGATGACATTGCCGCTGTTGCCGCCGACTGCTTCGCCGGCCGCATCGATCTCGACCTGCGCGCCCATTTCTTCACAGTACTTCTTGATGCACTGCGCGACCTCGCGTTCTTTGCGCGAGTGACTGTCGATCTGCACGAGTTCGAGCAGAAGATTCTTGATGCGTTCCTGGTTAATCATTCGGCCTCCAGATTACCGCGAATCGTAAGTTGAAATCGGAAATTAAACCGGCTTGTATAGTCTATTTACCATTCACTATTTGCGATTTACAAGTTGACGCGCCACTGCGCACCTCTTTGCGTCAGGTCATCGAGAGATCTTTGCAGCTCCTGACGTTTCATTTCCAGTTCTTCATCCGCGGCGGTTGCCGCCACGTAAATCGGCTCGGCGACAAAAATTTTCGCGCGCGTGAACGGTTTGGGAATCTGAAAAGCATCCCAGGTCCGCAGCTTCCAGTACTTCGCTGGCTCCATCGTCACGGCCAGAATTGGATTGCCGGTACGCTTCGCCAGGACGACAGGACCCATCTTCGCCACGCGTGGCGGCCCCTTTGGACCATCAAGCGTGAATCCGGCCGGACAACCAGCGCGCATCAGCCGCGCCAGTTCGATAAATGCTCCGACGCCCCCCCGCGTAGAGGACCCGCGGACCGTCCCAAAGCCAAATCGCTTGATCACACGTCCCGTATATTCGGCGTCAAAACTTTTTGAGCTCACCACCACGCCGCGGCTAAAGCGCCACCAGTAGGTCGTCAGAAACATGCGCTCGTGCCAGAAGCAGTAGATGGGAAGCTTGCCGGCGGCATCGATAGCTTCCTTGTTTTCCCAGCCCTCAACTTCAAACTTCGCCGTGCTTCCGATCAGTTTGATAATCAGATAGAAGACTACATCGGCAAGGCGAATCAAAAGGCGATCTTTGAAGGAATAGTCGGACAGATCGGAAAACGCGTAGGCGCGTTGCACGTCGCCGGTTCGTGCTTTCGACTTACCGTCTCTGGGCTGAGTGTTTTCCAAGGCCTGCATCGGTCTCGCGAAATTAGGAACTAATAAATAGCGGGCTCGCCCGGCGGCCGCGTCTTCCAGCGGCGATGCACCCACAACCACTGATCAGGGTAGCGACGGATCCGATCCTCAATCACGTTCGTCAGCAGTTGCGTCACGCGGCGAGTGTCTTCTGCTTCGTCGCCGGTGATATCAAACTGTAGCGGCGCCCCGACTTCAACTACAAATTTTTGTGAGGCTTCGTCCCATGGTGAAAAGATCGGGACGATGGCGGCGCCGGTACGCACGGCCAACTTGGCCACGACGAAAGTGGTTGCTGCTTTCACGCCAAAGAAGTCGACAAAGATCGCTTCGCGGTCGAGCGCGTTCAGGTCGACTAAAATTCCCATCATCTCGCCGTTTCGCAGGATTCGGACCATCTCTCGCGCGGCCAACCGCTTGTCGATCGTGCTGTTGCCAAGCGCGACACGATATTTCTCAACCAGAGCTTCAATCTTTGGATTATCGATCCGCCGGACGAGGAAGCTGAACGGCTGGCCATAAAGCGATGGCGCAAAGCTCGAGAGTTCCCAACCACCGACATGGCCGGTGAACGCGATAATTCCGCGCTTCTCGCGCAGCGCGGCCTCAATGTGTTCCATGCCGCGCAATTCAATCTTCTCGCGCAGCGTGTCGGTTGAGTCGCGAAAATGACTGAACACCCCGAGCAGTCGTCCCAGATTTTTGAAGGAACCGCGCAGTAGCTTTTCGCGTTCATCTGCGGACAACTCCGGAAAGGCCAATTCCAAATTCCGGCGTCCCGTGCGTCGCAGCTTTCCCATCCACCCGCCCAGTTGGCCGATTTTCGAGCCGAGGCGGATCGCCAATGACAACGGCAGCGCTGCCAGGAAACCAATCACAATTCGCGCTAGCCAATACTCGAGATTTGTTTGGAGTTTGCCGTGTTCGGCCATTGAATGCGGTAGTGTAGCGCATGAAACTTTCCAGCGGCGAGTCAGCGTTCGCGATTGGTCGTGGCGGAATTTGCGGTTTTCTTTGCGACTTAGCGTCTGGGCGTGACTTGTAGCCACTCAATGTCGATGCAAAGTCGATTAAGGACTAGCTGCTACGATTCGTTTCGTGTTCTGAAATCCGTGTATTAGACTTTTTCGCACGCCGCACTTTCGTCGACACGAACACTGTGCCGAAAAATTCTCTCCGCTCGTATGCCTACTGGCTGCCGCCCGCGCTAGCAGGTTTGGTGTTGACGCTGGTCTATTTGAATCCGTTCATCGGTGATTGGGATGGATTGGATTACACGGTCGCATCCATTCGCGGCGAGCCTTCGTCGATGGCGCTGGGACGCGCGCTCTTCACGCTCGCGAATCACGTCTTATATTTGATTGCGCACACATTTTTCGGCGTCGGTCCCGAACATGCCTATCTGATTTTTAAGTTTGCAGTCGTCGCGCAAGTACCGCTCGCGATCATTGCTTGTTGGGTTCTGGCGCGCAATCTAACCGGATCGCGCGAATCGGCAACCGTCGCGGCGTTATTGGTGGCGCTGTCGCCGATGATGGTGATTTACGGCGGACAAGTAATGACCGATGCGCCGTCGGTTTTTCTGTGCGCAACTGCATTAGCGATTCATCTGCGCGGCCTGCAGACGAAACGAACGGCGTTGGTTTTTGCGGGTGCGATTGTGCTTGGTCTCGCGGTGAACATGCGCGAGACCGCGGGTTTCTATTTTCCGTGGCTGCTGGTCGCGCCTTTCTTCGCTGGATGGAAGTTTAATCGCCGCACTGTCGGAATTATCGCGGCTTCGCTCGTCTTCTTTATTTCCTTCGCCGTCGGAATTTTCGCTTTGTGGTACACCACACATCCTGAATATCGTGCTACCTGGCATGTCTGGGCCGAGTCGTCTCAGAACGAAGCGGCGCGACATCCTTTACAGATCGCGAACCTCAAACCATTTTTCGTCTATCTGTTTCTCGCCGCGCCGCTGGTCTTCGTGGCGCTGCCATTGGCAATTTGGCGCGAGTGGCGGGCGCATCGGTGGTCGCTGCTGTTTTTGTTGACGGCCTGCGGTCTGTTTGCGGACGCGATGCTGTTCTTCAACTACAGCACGATTATTAACTGGCGATATTTTCTGACGGGACTCCCGGCGATGGCGCCGATTGCCGGCGATTACTTCTTCCGCTCACAAAGCGAAAAGTTGCGTGGCGCTCGACGTGGATTCGTGACGGCGATAGTGGGCGTGGTGGTGATCGCTGTCGCGATGGGCTTTCTGTTTCAGCCGCGCAGCAACGAATACCTGAACCGGCTGGCGCTCGCGAAGAACTACAAAGCGACTTTGGATTTGCTGCCACGCGATGCGGTGGTGATGGCGGGCGCGCAAACGGTGGCCGTGACTTACTGGCGCGGAATTGGGGTCGGTCAGTGGGAACACATTGGCACCGGCGCAGGATTTCCTGCGGGAAATCTTCAGCAGAAGATTAAAGAAGAATTGCACGCAGGGCGCCGAGTTTTTCTCGACCTCGATCCGCGCTGGTGGCAACCCTGTTCGTGGCAAGCCGCCGAGATTCGCGAACTCGCTGCCATCGAGCCGCACTTTCACTTCAAGCAAATCGCGCCGACGATTTACGAAATTCGACCCGTAGAAGATGATTCAGCGACAGACCAACCGCAGCTGGCAAGACTGTTGCCGGAAAACCGAGGGGAAGAAGTTAAGAAGTGTTTTAACGCGGGATAGTTGTGCACCGGCGGTCAACTCTCAAGCAATCCCCGCTGCTTACGTCCATAATTCATAGCATTTCACCAGTTGCACGAAATCGCAGTTGACAAGGCTGCGCGCCAGAGTATAGTCGCGGCAGCAACGGCTCCCTGCCGCCCACATCAACGGATGTCTCCGACAGCTAGTCTCCGTCTTCAGCCACAAGGGAGGTCTTATGACAAGACGAAAATGGTTTATGGTTCTCTCGTCTCCTATTGTACTCGCGGCAGTAGTTGCAGGCGGAGTACGGATCGCAAAACCCCAACGACCGGAAAAACAGGGTGAAAAAGAGCCGCGCGTGACTTCGATGCCGGCAGTGTTTTCAAAGGTTAAGAAGCTGGAAGTCATCCGCGCCTGGATTGTAAGACAAGACACCGACGTACCGGCCGTGAGCATCGAGATCAAGAACAATTCTGATAAGGATGCGCTCGCGGTTGATCTTGTTTGTGGCGACGGCGGGATAACACGGAACGGTCTTCATGACGACGAGCATCCGATCGTAGTCCTTAAAGCACACGGTACGATGATCATGGAAATCAATTTCAGCGAAATGACGTTCGGAGCCCCGCTCGTGGTCAGCGCGGTTACTTGGGCTGACGGAACGGAAGAAGGAGATAAGCATTCGCTGAAAATGATGCACGGCATTCGCGAGCGCGACAGAGCGATGAAGAGGCAGAATAGCGCCGTGACTCCGAAAGAGGTGCCAACACCATGAAGTTGCAGCTTGGGCTCCCTTTGATTGCAGTCATAGTTTCTCTGGCCTTCGTAGAAGCCCGTGGAAGCTGTGGTGATACGTACTCTCCGCGCATACCGCCGGAAATCGACAGCAAGAGTTGTTCTTCGTCAGATTACACCAGCATTACTAAGACAACGCGTTGGATCGTGTATTGGCTCGATGGATACCAGCGATCCGTGGACGTCACCGACCACGGAGAAACGACACCGAATATAGCGAGTTTTGGGAGTTGTACGGAATGTTGGCCTGCTTTTGCTACGCCGTACTGGTGGGACGATGGAACGACCGCCTACTGGTACCAGCCAACTTCACGCAGGTCGTTGGGCTTGGGATGTGTACCTGCTCGTGCAGTAGCCGCCATTGCTAACGCCGGCAAGCAGAAACCCGCAGACTTTAAAGAGCAGCTGCGGGTTTTGCTTAAGCAAGGTGAGCCTCGCCTCATGCCGCAAAACTAAGCAGAGCGCAATTGCACGACTGGAGCAGTCACCGAAATGACTTTGTTGTCATTCTTTGGAAACAGCGCGGCTTGCCAATCGGGCGTGCGGGAGATCCAGCCATCAATCGTAGTTGCATCGACCGGTCGCGAGAATAAGTAGCCCTGGCCGTACTGGCAATTCAGCGAGCGCAGCGAACCGAATTGCGCCAGCGTCTCCACGCCTTCAGCGACCACATCCATTCCCATATTGTCGGCGAGCGAAACGATGGTGCGGACGATTTCGATGTTCTCGGAAGCTTCGCCGATGCGGCCCACGAACGAGCGATCAATCTTCAGAGTATCCACCGGGAAGCGATGCAGATAACCGAGTGACGAATAGCCGGTGCCGAAGTCATCGATGCTCAGTTGCACACCCAAGGCTTTCAAACGTCGCAGGAGTTGCACCGCCGTTTCAGCATTCTCCATGACCCCACTTTCGGTGATTTCCAGTTTCAAGCAGCGGGGATCGACGTGAGTCTCCTGCAGAATGTCGCGAATATCATTAACGAGTTCGGTCTGCCCAAGTTGCTTGCTCGAGAGGTTCACGCTCATGAACAGGTTGCGATTGGCATGCGATTGCCATTGCCACTTCGCCAGCTGTTGGCACGCGCGTCTTAAAACCCACATGCCGATCGGCGCGATCAATCCAGTATCTTCAGCCAGCGAGATGAAGTCGCCGGGACTAACGAACCCGCGCTCAGGATGCTCCCAGCGAATCAGTGCCTCAAAGCCGGCCAGTTGGCCATTGTCCAACGCTACGATCGGCTGATAGTGGACGCGGAACTCTTCGCGATCCAGCGCGCGCCGCAAATCGGTTTCCATTTGCAGCAGATAAACCGCGCGCGCGTGCATGCCCTTGTCGAACACCTCGTAACAAGCCTTGCCCTGCGCCTTGGCGCGATACATCGCGGTGTCGGCGTCGCGCAGAATGGCCTCGGGATGATCGTAGCCGGCGGAACTCATCGCGATGCCGATGCTGGTCGTGGTAAATACTTCGTGGCCGCTCAGGTTGAACGGCGATTCGAGCTTGTCTTCAATTCGCTTTGCCAGATTCGTCGCGTCGCTCGCATTTGAAATGCCGTCCAGCAGAATTGCGAATTCGTCGCCGCCCAGGCGCGCGACCATGTCCACTTCGCGGATGCAGTGCTCCAGACGCCGCGCCATGGCGATCAGCAATTGATCTCCGATTGAGTGGCCCAGGCTGTCGTTTACGTTCTTGAATCGATCGAGATCCAGAAACAGGACGGCGAACTGATAATCCTCAAGCTGCTTTGCGCGCTCGATCACGAATTTCAGATTCTCAGCCAGCAGTGCGCGGTTCGGCAGGTTCGTCAAGGTGTCGTGAAAGGCTGCGTGCCGAAAGTGATCTTTACTTTCCTGAAGCTGCGCGCTAATCCGTTCCTGTTCGGCGATGTGACGATTGAGTTCCTCGACGTGAAGCTCGGCCTGTTCAGCGCGCGCGCGTTCGGACTCGGCGCGGGCACTCTCAGCTTCAGCGCGTTCACGTTCAGCCTGTTCAGCCTGTTCCGCGCTCGCTTTAATTTCGTCGAGATATTTGTGATACGTGAAGTAAACGATCGAGATGACCGGCGTGCCGACGATCAGAATGGCGAACCCGGCCCGTTCAAACGAATTTGCCGTGATCGCGGCGACGACGCTGCCCGAAATGTAGGTAATCGAGGTCCAAAGATAGTGAGTGTGCCAGGTGCGAAAGATGCCATCCCGCGTTTTCAGTGCCAAGCCGGTCGCGCTGATTCCAGTGTTTATGAAGTACTGCGCCAGCGCCATTGCGCCGACGGCGGCGACAAAATGCTGCCAACCTTTGAATCTCAACTCTGAAATTGGGCCAAAGAAAAACCTCACCACCTGAACAGTCAAGAACGTCGAACACGCCATCATTCCCGAGTTGAAGGCGACGACCAGCGGCTTCTTGCTGATGCGAACTCCGGAGATAAGGCCCTCGGCGGCAGCAACGAAAATTCCGGCGAATCCGCCGTAAACCAACAAGGCCAAAAAAATGAACGTGTCGGAAACAGTGACGTTCGTGTTCGCGCGCGGAATCTTGACGGCGAAGCGCGAACTGACGACGACCGTGATCGTCGCCAGCAACACAAAGCGTAAATCGAACTTAGGAAGTGGCAGCGCACTGCCCGAATAGACAATTGCGGCCCCGCCGCACAGGACTACAAAGCAGCGGTAAACGTTAGACAGAATGGGATTGTTATTTGCGGGGGATGTTTGAACCACTTGCAACTCGTAGAGAGCTTTTATCTGAGATAGATCGTTTCGTATTCGCTATTAAAATCGAAGCCCGCCTTTACGTAGAATGCGACCGTGTCGGCTTTCCGTTGATTGACGGTGAGGCAGATCGACTTGGTGCGCCGGAGCAGTGTTGAGGAGAGTTGCGCGAGGCATCTTTTGCCGTGACCTTTCATGCGTTCTTCCGGACTGACGTAAATTCCTTCCAGGTAAATCGCTTCAGGTGTGTCGCCGACGATGTCGGCTTTAAAAACCGGCGTGTCATTTTTCACGCCGAGCCAAACTCGTCCTTGTTTAATGCGTCGGGCGGTGCGATTGCGGAATCCTTCCGGATCGCGATGCAACGGACTGACGCCGCCTTCTTCGAACGCGAGTTCCGCGTTAACGGCCATGACGTACTCGATATCGTCCAGCGTGGCGGGGCGAAGGTGCGCCAGCTGCTCTGGAAGCGGCGTGATGTCTTTCTTTTCAAAGAGAAGCTCACGGCAGATGCGCCGCGAGGTTTGATCGGAAGCCGCAAAGTGCTTCCAAAAATCGTCGACTGTCTTACGTTCTCCGCGAATGAGGCTGACGTGGCAGCTGTGAGCAGCCAGTTGGGCAAAGGCGGCAACCGAGGCATCGGTGCGCGCCTCGATAATAGTAGCATGCCCAATAAGCGCCACGCCTAGTAAATTTTTTGCGCGATCGCGACAACCGTAAAATACGCCGCGATTATTTGGGTTAACCAGACCGTTATCGCGGATTAGGCTGGCCATGTAGACAGTGTGAATTGCCCTTTGGGCGAGGAATTCCAGTACTTCAGCCTCGTCGCCAGGAAACAACTGCTCGCAGAATTCGTCCGCGAAGTACTGCGGTGGCGCGGTGAATTCGGCCTTCATAATGGTGACTGCCATTCGTGTCTCCCTGTCGGATACGTGGAAAAGTTAGGCGCCTGCTCGTGAGCAGGCGCCACAGTTGTTAGCGCATTGACGGACCGCTATCGCCGAAGACCATTGCCCGAAGAGACATGGCCTGTATGGTGTTGTCACCCAGTACCACGCCGTCTCCAAGCACGACGCCGTCGCCCAGCAGGATGCCGTCACCAAGTACCACACCATCGCCGAGAACTACGCCGTCTCCCAACACGACCCCATTGCAAAACAGGGTGCCATCACCGAGGACAACGCCGTTGCTTGTGAAGATGCTGTCGCCAAGGACAACTCCATCACCGAGCACCACGCCATCGCCCAGCACCACACCGTCGCCGAGGACAACCCCGTCGCCAAGTACGACGCCGTCACCTAACACAACGCCCTGTGCATAGTAGGTTTGATAATTGGTGATGAGGGGCGTTCCCTTCGCGTACCAGTGCTTCAGAACAATTCCCTGCGCCCAAGTGAAGGTGTAACCGGCAATTGTTGTTTGCGGGCTTGGCGTTGAAGTATTGAGCATCGAGGTGTCTTGAGCAGTGTTCGACGTCAGATCAGTTCGAATTGCTTTCGCCAAACGGCAAGCGCCTTCGACGTTCAGTTCGCCTGTTCCCTGCTCGAGCATGTTCGCGCCAGCCAAAGGATCAGACGTATACATCAAGGCCATCTTCACCATGTTCGGCGTGAGCTTCGGGTTGATTTGCAGCATCAGAGCCGCCGCACCCGCGACAACAGGCGTGGCCATTGAGGTGCCGCTTAGGTACATCATCCTTTTGTTGTCGGAACCGCTGATGCCGGCGTCCAGCGAGGGATTCTGCTTTACGAGGTTATTCGGATTAGAGCCGCCGTCGTCAGCTTCAGCGTTGATGAGTTTGTTGCCCGGCGCAACCAAATCCGGCTTCAGTAAATTGTCGTAGTGCTTAACGCCACTTCCGTCTGTCCAATAGCTGCGAGTTGGCCCACGAGAACTGTAGGTCGCTACGACATCGTCTGCATGCGAATCAGTCCCGAAGGTATTGGCAGCGCCGACGGTGATCACCGAAGGTTCGTTGCCGGGCGAGTGAATCTGGCCATAGAGCTTGTTGCCGTTGGCGTCTTTGCCGTTATTGCCGGCAGCCGCGACGACGACCAGACCGGAATCAACCAGAGCCCGCGCCGCGCGACAAATCGGATCGTTCTGATAAGAACTCACCGCTGGGGCGCCGAGGCTCAGGTTGACGACCCGGACGCTGTACTTGTCCTTGTTCAATGGATTTGAGCCGCTTAGTGGCTTTGTCGGATCCGCCGGCGTCAGGAACCAGTTCAATGCCGCGAGCAGCGTTGAGGTCGAGCCGACGCCGTTCGCATCCAGCACTCGCAGATTGACGAAATATGCGTTGTAAGCGACGCCTTGATAGCTCGTGCCCGTGCCGTTCGTGTAATTTCCCGCGGCCAGCGCCGCCACGTGACTTCCGTGACCGTAAAAATCTTTGTCCGGTTTGTTTTCCGGGGTGAAATCTTTTTTGAACTTCACACGGCCACTCGGCTGAAAGGCAATGTGACTAAGGTCCATACCTGAGTCGATGATGGCGATGGTCACGCCGGTACCGTCGATTGCAGTTGCACCCAGCAGACTGCCGATGAGGCCCGGAGCGTTACGAATTTGGTCGGCGCCAGTAGTGGCGTTGACGTGACCGAATGATTGAATCTGAACATCCGGTGAGATGAAGTTCATCGAGCTACTCTGCATCAGTTCTTCAACGGCCTTGGCGGGCAGGTCGACTTTCATCGCGCCGAGTTTCGGCATGCTGTCGCCCACGACTACTGCGTGTCGCGCCAGCAGATTGCGGACTTCGCGGCTGTTCACGTCGCTGACCTGGAGAATTGCGGAGACGCGGCCGTTCGCGCCGGCATTGCGGACTAGTTCGCGCATTGCGGGCGCGATCTTGTCTCCGGCAAACTCTTCGTTGATTGGACTCTTTCGTTTGTCGCCACCATCCGAAGCCAAAGTAGTTGCCGTCGTCGTGTCCAGCGAAATGGACTCAAACAATTTAGCGACTGACTCATCGGTGGCGATGTAAGAGTTAAAGGCTTCGGGGCTCGAGCCGCCGATTACCGAAATGCCGTTCGTGGCAATGGCTGATTTGATCGCGTCGCTGGCCGTAGCCGTGGCGCGCGAACCGGCATACTGATGAAGTTGATCGACAAAAAGAATGACTTCGCCGTGCGCGTCTGAGACGGCACTAAACACCGCTTGGACACGCCGTCCGAATTCCTGAGTCGTCTTCGCGTCTTTCGCAAGAGCATCGAGATTCAGACTCAACACTCGCTTTCCGCGCAGCGCTTCGGGCGCGTCGCCCGAAACGATGCGGAGCGCGATCATGCGCGCGATGGCGGCGCGATTTCCGTCCGACTCGCTGATAACGACCGGAGCTTTGTTAGATCCGCGCGCGAGAGCTGTGATGACTCGATTGATCTCAGCATCGAAGCCGGCGAGCGATTCGATTCTGCCTTGAGCGGCGAGCTGCGTCAGGTCGATTGCGTACTTAGAAAGAATCGAGCGACTGTTTTCGGTAACGCTTGATTCCGATACTTGAGCATTGACCGTGGGACTGAATCTGATAGAAGCAACTGTGGTAATAAGCAGCGCTGCGAGAGTCAGCCAGGTGAGTGTGGTGGTTGCGGGGGTTCTTTTCATTTTCCTCATCCTTGTAGTGTTTGGTCGGGTCGGGTCGACCAGCTCCGGGAGAAACTCCACGGGCGCGGCTTCTTTTGCGATGCGCGTGCCAGCGCATAGGAATTGGCGTAACTCGTTGTAAAAACAGGAACTAACGAGGAGTAGGGCCAAGCTTGCTTACACCCCGTTCGGTCAACGTGAACGAATGTCGGAGTCATATTAGGAAATGGTGTGAGCGATCGGTCAGCCGGTTCGCGGGTGATCCCGCGAGATTGCCGGTTGCTATTGCGGTCGATTCGGAAGGAGCGCCAAACTTCTGTCCAAACGAATTCAATCCGGAGTGATTGTGTGGTTGAGTTGACGGCGCAGGAAATAACTTACTTCTAGCGGGTTGTTGCTTAGGTTATAATGCCCGCGCGTAGTGAGTTTGATTTAGACACGCGCCGGCAATCATAAAAAACTAAAAAGATGTTCGAACGCTACACAGAAAAAGCGCGCAGGGTAATTTTTTTCGCTCGATACGAGGCTTCGCAGTTCGGCGCGCCTGCAATTGAGCCTGAGCATCTCCTGCTCGGCTTGATGCGTGAGGACAAAACACTCACTGGCCGGTTTTTCCCGCGCGCCCAAATCACGATTGAAGCTATTCGGCGTGAGATCGAAGGGCGCACGCTCCTGCGGGAACGAATTCCTACCTCAGTTGAATTGCCGCTGGCCCCGGAAACTAAGCGCGTGCTGCATTACTCGCACGAAGAGTCGGATCGATTGCAGCATCGTCACATCGGGACTGAGCATCTGTTGCTCGGTTTGCTGCGCGAAGAGCGGTCGATGGCGGCGCAGATTTTATTTGAACGCGGCTTGCGCCTGAACGCCGTGCGTGACGAGATCGCGCGACAGAGCGGCGCCGATGCGCGGCATCGCAAAGACATCCCGCACTTGTTGGAGTTTTCGCGTGACTTAACTGAAGACGCGTCCAATGATCGGCTCGATCCTTTAATTGGCCGCGAAGCAGAGATTGAACGCATCGTGCAAATTCTCTGTCGCCGCACCAAAAACAATCCGGTACTGATTGGCGAACCCGGCGTGGGCAAGACAGCGCTCGTTGAAGGCCTGGCGCAAAGGATCGTAAGTGGTGAAGTTCCGTCGTTCCTCGAGAACAAGCGCATCCTTTCACTGGACATCAGCTTGATCGTCGCAGGCACGAAGTATCGCGGACAGTTCGAAGAGCGCCTGAAACAGATCATGCGCGAGCTGATCGACAATCCGCAGTACATCGTCTTCATTGACGAGTTGCACACCTTGGTCGGCGCCGGATCAGCGGAAGGATCTTTGGACGCCGCGAACATTCTTAAACCGGCACTCTCACGCGGCGAGATTCAATGCATCGGAGCCACGACCCCCGCCGAGTTTCGCAAGTCAATCGAGCGTGATCGTTCCTTGGAGCGACGTTTCCAGGCGGTCAAAGTTGCGCCGCCTTCGGAAGATGACGCCGTAGCCATTCTTGGCGGCGTGCGCGAGCGCTACGAAAGCTTTCATCAGGTCCATTACGCGGAAGATGCCCTCGAAGCGGCCGTCAGACAATCGAGCCGCTACATTCCCGATCGCTTTTTGCCCGACAAGGCCATCGATGTGATCGATGAAGCTGGGGCGCGCGTGAAGCTCCGGGTGCGCGCGGAGCATGGAAATCTCGATGAACTGAATGTTTCGCTGACCGAATGGGAGCGGGCGACATACGGCCGGGCGCAGGCGCCGATCGATGACGAAGATCCGATCGTGGTTGGCGAGGTCACACGCGGCGATATCGAAGAAGTCATAGCGCGTTGGACTGGTATTCCGATTACTTCGCTCAAGGAAGAAGAATCGAAGAAGCTTCTGCGCATCGAAGCTGAGCTGCACAAGCGCGTGATTTCGCAGCGACCGGCGATCTCGGCACTGGCACGCGCGATTCGCCGTTCGCGGGCCGGCTTAAAAAATCCGCATCGTCCCGTTGGCTCGTTCCTCTTCCTCGGTCCCACCGGTGTCGGCAAAACGGAAGTAGCCCGATCGCTGGCGCAGTTCCTGTTCGGCAGTGAACGCGCGATGATTCGCTTCGACATGTCTGAGTTCATGGAGAAGCATTCGGTATCAAAGTTAATTGGCTCACCGCCGGGTTACGTGGGACATGAAGAGGGCGGCCAATTGACTGAGCGCGTTAAGCGCTCGCCGTACGCGGTGCTGCTGTTCGATGAAATTGAAAAAGCGCACAGCGACATCTTCAACATCCTGCTCCAGGTTTTCGAAGACGGGATTTTGACGGACGCTCTCGGCAACACCGTCGATTTCAAGAACACGATCATCATCATGACGTCCAACATCGGCGCGCGCTTTATTCAAAAGAAAGCGTCGCTCGGTTTTCAGGGGACGCACGACATTTCACGCGCGAAGATGGAAGAGATGGTGATGAGTTCGGTGCGGCAGACCTTCAATCCGGAGTTCATCAATCGCCTGGACGAGATCATCGTCTTCGATGAACTTGGCGACGAAGAGTTGCTGGATGTGCTGCAACTTCAGATCGATCAAATCAACAACACGATGACTAATCACGGCTTCATTGTGCGGCTGGCCGACGATGCGAAGCGCTGGATTCTGGACAAGACCTGTGCCGATCGTTCTTACGGAGCGCGGCCTTTGCGACGCGCCTTGCAAAAATACGTCGAAGATCCGCTTTCCGAAGCGCTTATCCAGGGACAGTTGGGTGAAGCGTCGCTGGTCGAAATGTACGTTGAGGGCGGTGAACTGAACTTCCGGTCGATCATGATCGATGAAGAAGGCCGAGAGCAGGCGAGCGATTTGCTCTTAACTCAATAAAACAACAATTACACCAGCAGAATGCCAGTCCAAAGTGGATTCCACTTTGGACTTTCGCTTTCTTTTCCCGGTATAATGCGCCGCTTTATGCGATTGGAAACTGGCAACGAGCGAAGGCGGCAGTGAATCCAAGTGCTCCCCAGGCTGCGTGATGCCGCGGTTTGTGTTACGGTTTTCCCGAAGTAAACGCTGAAATTATTTAGTCCCTGTCAGATTGTGATAAATCGACGCGCAGACGGATGCGCGGGCTTCTGACACGAAGGCTCGCTATTTACGCGAGGTTCTGACAACCGGCACTTATGCATTCATATCGCGTCGTTTGGCTTGCCCTTCTGAGCGCCGTCATTGCGATCTCCACTCTGGCTTCCGCGAATTCCGCGTACGCCCAGCAACAACCTGCGCAACGTCTCGTCGAAAACGTCGACATCATCGGCAATCGTCGCCTGCGCAAGGACGACATCCTTTATTGGGTGCAGACGCGCACCGGAGACACCTTCAACCCGGCGCAAGTCGAGCGCGACTTGCAGGCGATTCTTTCGCTCGGTTTCTTCGACAAGGTCGAAACGCGCGTCACCATTGAAGACGGGCCGCGCGGCGGGGTCATCGTCACCTTCTACGTCAAAGAACTTCCGATCATTCGCGACATTCAGTTCGAGGGACTCCACAGTGTGCCCGAATCGGACGTGCTGAAGACATTTCGTGAGCGGCGTGTCGGTATTTCAAAGGAAGCAATTCTTGACCCCGTCAAACTCAAGGCTGCTGAACGCGTCGTTAAAGAATTGCTGTCCGCGAAAGGACATCCAAACGCCGTTGTAAACGCCACCGTCGAATCTGTTTCCGCGACCTCCAGCGCCATCACTTTCAATATTAATGAAGGCGACCGGGTGCGCGTTGGCGAAATTCATTTCGAAAGCAAGGTCTTCAAGAGCGGCACCCTGCGCAGCCAAATGAAGCTGGTCAGGGAATCGGGTTTATTTTCGCGCTTTAAGGAGCAGGACATTCTGCACCGCGAAAAACTCGACTACGACCTGCACCTGGTCGACAACTACATGCGGTCGAAGGGTTATTTGCAGGCGCGTCACGGCGAGCCACGCATCGAAGGTCTTGGACGTCATCGCACCGGCTTCCCAATTCTGCCGGTTCCGTTTCTTTCGTCAGTAGACGAGACGCTGCGTATCACTGTTCCGATCAATGAAGGCAGGCTCTATCGCGTTGGTGACCTGAAGATCGAGGGCAACTCGATCTTTTCCGAGCAGCTCATCAAAGGGTTCATCGGCCTGAACAAAGGCGATGTCGCCAATGGCGAAGCAATCAGTAAGGCGCTTTACGAGAACCTGAAGAAGGCCTACGGCGCGCAGGGTTTCATTCAGTACACGGCCGAGATTCAGCCGACCTTCAAAGACAATCCACAAAACCCCGATGAAGGTGTTGCCGATTTTCTGATCACAATCGACGAGGGCAAACAGTTCACGCTCCGGCGACTGGAGTTTACCGGCAACACATTCACGCGCGACAACGTGCTGCGGCGCGAGGTGCTGATCAACGAAGGCGACATCTATAACCAGAGTCTGTTTGAGTATTCGGTGGTCCGCCTGAATCAGCTCGGCTATTTCAACCCGATAGATAAAGACAAAGACGCTGACTATCGCACGAACGAAGAAGAAGCCCTGGTTGATGTGACCGTCAAGGTTTCGGAAAAAGGCCGCCAGGAGATTTCCTTCAACGGAGGCGTTTCGGGAATCGGCGGATCGTTTTTCGGACTGCACTACTCGACGAACAACTTGTTCGGTCGCGGCGAGGTGCTGTCGGTTGATTTGGCCGCCGGCAACCGGCAACGAAGCTTTAGCTTCTCGTTTACCGAGCCTTACGTAAAGAATCGCCCCATCACCGCGGGCTTCTCGATTTTTGCGTATTCGCAGAAGTTTTTTGGTGAAGGCACGGCGCTATCGCAAAACCTGAACGCCCAGCAGGGCCTGTTCGGATCGTCAATTGATTTCTTCAACACCAGCTCTGAGAACCTGTTTACGCGCAAGTCATTTGGCGCCTCGTTATTTGCCAGCGCGCCTCTCTCCGAGTTCTATCGCAAGCGGCCATTCACGCAATTCTCGCGCATCGGACTGTCGTATCTGTTTAGCGAGTCCAGCACCGAAGACCCGCCGGTCAACACGGCAGGCAACACCGATCAGTTCATCCCGGTCGTTTATGCTCAGCCAAACATCATCACCAGCCGCGTCACCGGAACTTTTGTCTATGACGCTCGCGATTACAAAGGCGGTATCGATCCGACATCAGGTCGTTCCTTATCGATAGGACTCTCGCTCGCCGGTTTGCTGGGTGACGTGCGCACTTATCAGCCGTCGATCGAGTTCACGCAGTTCTATCCGATGCGCAACAAGAGGACGGATCATCCACACGTTTTCGGCTTCCGCATTCAGGCCGGCACGGTCGGGTCCTTGTTTGGCGTATCGGATAAAGTCAAAAACGCAAACTCGCTTGCGTTTGTTGATGGAGTCCCGATCTATGAGAGGTATTTCCTGGGCGATGAGTTCTCGATTCGCGGGTATCCGCCGCGCGGTATCAGCCCGTTTGCGCCACTCGATTTTTACCTGACATCGCGCGGTGTCTTTCTATCGACGCAGGGAACGGGCACTGCCACCGCCAACACTGGTTTGCCTGCTTCGCTGGCCAACGTGGGATTGTTCACTGGACCGACGGGCAGCAATGTCGTCAAGTTGAGCCGCGTCTGGACGCGTATCGGCGGTGACACCCAACTGCTGGGAAATTTTGAATATCGAATTCCCGTATTCGGAAGAATCGTGCAGGCGGCAGCTTTCGTCGATATTGGTTCCTCTTTCAATCTGAGGACAAAGGGCGATCAAAGTTATTCGAGCGAGTTCCTCGCGGATCAGCCGTTCCTGCAAACTGTCGGGTTCGTCTCGTGTCCTCGTGTGGCGACCGGTGTCGCACCGGTTTCGCTCAGTTCCGCAGTCTTCTGCGCGCATCCGCAGTTTGCGGTGTCGCCATTCCTGAGCCTTGTAGCTCGCGATAATCACCTGGTCTCGCAGGCTGAGTTGGATGCGGCGCAGACAGGTATCCTCGATCCGATTACGCAAATGCCATTTGGCTTCCAGCCCGTGTTCGTTCGTGGCGAGGTGCAAACCAATACGGTGGCCCGCCTTGGTGAGAGCAAGTTCGCAGGAATCGGCGATTTCCACAGCAGTATCGGCGCGGAAATGCGTTTCCAGGTGCCTATTCTCAACGTGCCTTTTCGCCTGATTTATGCTTATAATCCACGGGCGCGAAAAGACCAGTTCATTGACGGGTTTCCGTTTATTTTCAACGAACAAAAAACCACCTTTAGGTTTAGCGTCGGACGCACCTTCTAGTTAATTTCCAATCTGCGCGGTAATGAGCCGCGTGGGCAAACCAAACCGGCGAGCAGGACAACTAACAGTCAGTCTCAAGTCGCCTTTGAATTTTTTTGAGGAGTAATACGACAAGTTTATGAAGATATTTCGTGCGACAGCCGCGGTCGCTTTTTTCGTGGCAGTAACGACCGTTTCGGCATTCGCTCAGCCGCGTACCGGTACCGCGCCGGCTCGGCCAACGGCGACTCCCGCGGGGACCGCCCCATCAACTTCCGCAAACGTGCCGGACAGCAAGGTGGCGGTGATCGACAGCGGTATGTTTCAGGATGAGAAACAAGGAATTACCAAGGTAGTCAGCGCCCTGAAACGCCTGAACACTGAATTCCAGCCGCGGGTGAGCGAATTGCAGACTCTGGATCAGCAGATTCAAAAGGCGGAGGCTGATCTGCAAAAGGCCGCGCCGGTGCAGGATGCAAAAGTGACACAGCAGCAGCAGGATAAGATCGATCAGATGAAAAAGGATCTGCAAAGGAAGAACGAGGACTATCAGGCGGCAGCAAAGAAGCGGCTGGATGACGTTCGCGGTCCACTCTATGACGACATCGGTAAAGCCCTGACCACATTCGCAAAATCCAAGGGCATCACTCTGATTTTGGATGTCAGTCAGGTGCAAGGTCTTTTCGTAATGTCTGATGCGGTCGATATTACTGCGGCTTTCATCGCTGACTACAACAGCAAGAACCCCGCAACGGCGTCATTAAATACGCCGCAAGAGTAACGTCGATCTCATCGTCCGTTTATAATGCGGAGACGGGCAAGCGCCTTCTCCGCATTTTCCACGTTGATTGAAACAATGCAGCAAATAAGAAGAATTCTATTGCCGTTGGTTGTGCTCACGCTGAGCGCGTTTTCATGTGTCCAGGCGCAGGCGACTGGAAGTGCGAAGATCGCCGTCTTCTTTTCGGGAGCATTTCAGGATCCAAAGACGGGTATCAACCGGTACAGCTCAATAATCACTAAGGTCAACGCTGAGTTTGCGCCGGTGCAGACGGAGTTGAATCAAACTGCAACGCGCTTGAAGGCGCTTTCGGACGAAATAGCCAAGATGCAGCAGGGAACGACGCCGGCGACGCCTGCGCAAATTCAGGCGAAGCTCGATCAGCTCGATACTGATAAGAAAACGTATCAGCGCAAGGGCGAAGACGCGCAAACCAATTATCAAAAGCGACGCGCCGAAGCCTTGCAACCGTTGCAAGAAGACATAGCGAAAGCCCTGGACGCGTTCTCAAAGGCGCACGGAATCACGATCCTGATAGACGGCAGCCAGATTCCAATTGCCTACGCGGATGACGCCATCGACATCACTGACGCTTTCATCGCCGATTACAACAGCAAGAACCCTGCGAACACGGCACGACCGTAACTGAGTCAATTCAGACTGGGTCGTCTCAAAGTCTGAACAATCCAATACGTATGGAAACTGTTCTGGATTCTGAAGCGATTAAGAAACTTCTTCCGCATCGCTATCCCTTTCTCCTCGTAGATCGAATTACCGAGTTGGTGCGGCGCGAACGGGTCGTAGGCATCAAGCAAGTCAGCATCAACGAGCCCTACTTTCAAGGTCACTTTCCGGGCGCGCCCGTCATGCCGGGCGTCCTCGTAATCGAAGCCATGGCGCAATGTGGAGCAGTGCTCGTTCTGCGCGAAGTCGAAGACCGCGCCGACAAATTGGTGCTGTTTACGGGAATAAAAGAGGCGCGCTTCCGTCGACCTGTAGTTCCCGGCGACACGCTGGTGCTCGAGGTGACGGCTCTGCGCACCGGCTCACGCATACAACGCATGCGCGGTGAGGCGAAAGTCAACGGTCAGCTCTGCGCCGACGCCGAGTTGACCAGCGTGATCGCCAATCGGGAATAGCCTTCCCCATGAGTTCTCCATCTACGCAATTGCAATCCGGTGTGATTCATCCGTCCGCCATCGTCAGTTCTCGCGCCCGTCTGGGACGCGAATGTTTCGTTGGTCCATACGTGATCATCGGCGACGACGTCGAGCTGGGTGATCGCGTCCGCGTCGATTCGCATTGTGTGATTGATGGCCGGACGAGTATCGGTGATGAGACGCACATCTATCCGTTCGTGTCGATTGGATTGCCGCCGCAGGATCTGAAGTTTGCCGGGGAAGACACTGAAACGGTCATTGGCCATCGCAATGTCATTCGGGAATTTGTCACTATTCACCGCGGCACCAAGGGCGGCGGCGGCGTCACCCGAATCGGCGACGATTGTTTCCTGATGGCGCAGGCGCATGTGGCCCACGACTGCCTGATTGGCAACCACGTCATCATGGCAAATGCCGCCACACTCGCCGGTCACGTGATCGTGCACGATCGCGCGAACATTGGCGCCTATTCAGGTGTGCATCAGTTCTGTCGCATTGGGCGCGAAGCTTACGTGGGCGGCTATTCCGTGGTGGTGAAAGACGCGTTGCCATTTGCGCTGACGGTTGGCAATCACGCCAAGTGTTACGGCCTGAACAAAGTCGGCGCCCGCCGGCGCGGCTATTCGCGTGAAACCATCGATGCGCTTCATCATGCTTTCCATCTGCTGCTTGCGGCGAAACTCAACACTTCCCAGGCCGTCGAAAAAATTAGAGCTGAGATCAAGGATATCCCTGAAGTCGACGAACTGATCTCATTCATTGAGTCGTCAAACCGCGGCGTCGTAAAGTAAGGGTCTAGGGTGTGGGGTGAAGGGTGTAGGCGCGTCTAAACTTTGTCAGCAAAGCAACGTGAATTAACAATAACGTTCTGAATTCGGTTGCAGGCATTATCCATCTCAAACACTTTGTAAGGAGACTCACACATGCTTCAAAGTTACAGAGAGTTGTTAGTTTGGCAGAAGGCGATGGATCTCGTGGTATTGGTCTACCATTTGACTGAAGTTTTTCCCAAGCGAGAAATCTATGGCTTGGCTGCCCAGCTTAGGCGCGCCGGCGTTTCGGTTCCGTCGAATATCGCTGAGGGCTATGGTAGAGGGAGTCGAAAGGAATACGTGCAATTCCTGTCGATTGCACAAGGCTCGCTGAAAGAGTTAGAAACGCAAATTATTCTTTCCGAGAGACTGGCTTACGCGACCATCGCGCAGGCTACGAGACTGCTCTCTGAAGCCGAAATGGTAGGTAAGATGCTCGGGAGCCTAATTCGGTCCCTAAAGGCGAAAGGTGTTTGATTAGCCTCGGATGCCGGCCGCGCAACACCCAATCCCCAACACCCTACACCCGTTCAAGCTGGGTCTCATCGCGGGAAACGGACAATTTCCGTTTCTGGTGCTCGAAGGCGCGCGCAAGGCCGGAGTCCAGGTTGCCGTCGCCGCCATTCGCGAAGAGACGGATCCACAAATCGAAAAGATCGCTGACAACATCAGTTGGGTTGGCGTAGGTCAACTCGGGAAGATGCTGCGCTTTTTCAAAAAGGAAGGCGTGGAAAAGGCGATCATGGCCGGACAGGTAAAGCATGTGCAGATCTTCAGCAGCTCAATTCCCGATCTGCGCATGGTGAAGATGTTGCTGCGTCTGCCGCGTAAGAACACAGACGCCTTGATTGGAGCCGTGGCAAATGAACTGGCGAGTGAAGGTATTGAACTAATCGATTCCACACACTTCTTGCAGGACTACTTGCCTGAGGTTGGCACCCTGACGAAGCGCGCGCCTGCTGAGCACGAACGCGGAGACATCGAGTACGGTCTGGAAATAGCTCATGAAATTGCGCGGCTCGACCTCGGTCAGACGATCGTCGTACGTGATCGCGCATGTGTTGCGATCGAAGCAATGGAAGGCACTGACGCGGTGATCCGTCGCGCTGGAGAATTGGCTCGCGGCCGTTTGACGGTGGTGAAGATCGCGAAGCCTGATCAGGACATGCGGTTCGATGTGCCGGTTGTCGGACTTTCTACCATGCAGACGATGATTGATGCCGGAGCCACTTGTCTGTGTCTCACCGCCGGCAAGACGTTGATGTTTGAGCGCGAGGAAATGTGCGCGCTCGCAAACAAGAACAAAATCGTGATTACCGCGGTCGAGGGCGGATAGTCGCAGCTTGACTTGCCCCTCGTTTGGGACTAAAAAGCTCGCCATCGTTTCTCCGTCATAATCAGAGTCACCTCGGGATTTTGGGTCTAAGTTTCTTCAGGGAGGATTATTACCATGGCATTGCGTTTAGGAGATACCGCGCCAAACTTTTCGGCGCAGACGACCGAAGGTCAGATCGACTTTCATCAGTGGCTGGGCGACAGTTGGGGAGTGTTGTTTTCGCATCCGAAGGATTTCACGCCGGTTTGCACCACCGAACTGGGCTACATGGCCAGCATTAAGCCGGACTTCGAAAAGCGAAACGTCAAAGTCATTGGCCTCAGCGTCGACCCGGTCGAAAATCACGCGCGCTGGTCAGAGGACATCAAAGATGCAACCGGTCACGCGCCAAACTATCCCGTGATTGGCGATACTGATCTGGCCGTCGCGAAGCTCTACGATATGTTGCCGGCGGCAACTGCCGGCACGTCTGAAGGCCGCACCGCGGCCGACAATCTGACGGTGCGGAACGTGTTCGTGATCGGACCCGACAAAAAGATCAAGTTAATGATCGTCTATCCGATGGCGACGGGCCGCAACTTTGACGAGATCCTGCGCGTCATCGATTCGATTCAATTGACCGCGAATTTTAGCGTCGCCACCCCCGCGAATTGGAAAGACGGTGACGACGTGATCATTGTGCCGGCGCTGAACGATGAAGCGGCGAAGGAAAAATTCCCTGACGGCTGGAAGACGATCAAGCCATACCTGCGTGTCGTGCCGCAGCCAAACAAACAGGCGAAGGCTGCCGAAGGCTGAGTTTCTAACAAAGTCTCGCAATCCGATTTTGGAAATTAGTAAGGGGCAGCGCTCGTCGCTGCCCTTCTGCTTACTTCACAAGTACCCGAAGCCATGTCCGACAATGAAAATCCCTCGAACGCAAACAGCGCGGAAACCCGCAAAGGACTGAGCAAAGAAGCGTGGGTCGCCATTAGCACGATTGCCGCCGCGTTGATCACCGGCATCGTTACTCTCGTAATTCATCTGGCTCCGCAGAAGCCTGCCGCTACTTCGGCCGTGATGGCTAGTCCGACGGTTAGCGCCGCAAATTCGCCGGCCCAAGTGCCGGCGAGCGTGACCGCCGACCCGATTGCCGGCAAATGGTTAGGCACAGCCACGGATGAGAACGGTGTAACTTTTGAAGTCCGACTTGAGGTTCGCAAAGGCTGCGGCGTCAATCAACGATGCGGATCAATGAGCGTCTCACACACGCCGTGCTACGGCGAGATCTTTCTTGAGCGCATCCATGATCCTACTTTTGAATTCCGCGTCGATAATTTTTATGGAGAAAGCGATCGCGAGAAGTGCCAGGCCGGTCCGGGCGAAGAATTCCAACTGCGACCAGACGGGAAGCTGGATTACCGCGCGACGTACGAGCCGACGGCCACAGCTGTGATGGAGCAAACGAAAGATTAGGTTGATTACATGCGAGCGATTGTGACCACCGCGAATGGCGACGTTCGGGTAATGAAAGTCCAGGAGCAGCCGGATCCGACGCCGGCAAAGGGCGAGGTGTTGGTTCGAGTTAAGGCCGCCGGTTTGAATTTCGCTGACATTCTCGCGCGGCAGGGTCTCTATCCCGATGGGCCGCCCAAACCTTGCGTGATGGGCTACGAAGTTTCCGGCGTTATTGAGTCCGTGGGTGAGGGAGTTGACCAGAGCCTGATTGGCGAAGCCGTGGTGGGAATGACGCGCTTCAATGGCCAGGCAGAGCTTGTCGCTGTATCGGAAATGCAGGTCTTTGAGAAACCGGCGAATTTGACGTTTGAAGAAAGCGCGGCGATTCCGGTGAACTATCTGACCGCCTGGGCACTGCTGGTGACGATGGGCGGATTGCAGCAGGGTGAAGCCGTCCTGATTCACAATGCCGGCGGTGGCGTCGGACTCGCAGCCCTTGATATCGCCAAACACGTTGGCGCGAAAACGTTTGGGACGGCGAGCCCTTCGAAACATTCATTTCTCACCAAGCGCGGACTGGATCATGCGATTGACTATCGAAATCAGGATTGGCTGCCCGTATTGATGGAGCTGACCAAGGGGCGCGGGGTTGAATTGATAATTGATCCACTCGGCGGCGACAGTTGGAAGAAGAGTTACAAAGCGCTGCGATCGACCGGGCGCCTGGGCGTGTTCGGGATGTCGGTGGCTTCCGCATCCGGAATTCGCGGTAAACTCCGCGCGCTAAAAGCCGTGGCCCAAATGCCACGATTCAATCCGCTTGGCTTGATGAATCGGAACAAGGGCGTGTTTGGCCTGAACCTCGGTCACATGTGGGGTGAAGGCGAGAAAGTCGCCGGTTGGACCCAACAAATCATGCGCGGCGTGGCCGAAGGATGGATTCGTCCTCACGTCGATCAGGCATTTCCATTCGACCAGATCGCCGACGCCCACCGTTACATCGAAGGGCGCAAGAATATCGGCAAAGTAGTCCTGACACCCTAATCCTCTAATCTTCGGTTTTCTGCTTTACATCACAAAGCACTTGACAATGCCAGGTTGTTTGCGTTAGTGTGCGGCGAAGATGGCTTCGGTTTCAAAATCTGCTGAGCCCGCGGCGTTACACGATCGGGCGATCGACAACATTCGCTTCATTCGCGAAACCATGGAACGCGCCTCGGCCTTTACCGCCGTGCCGGGCTGGGGCCAGGTGGCCGTCGGAGTCACGGCTTTCGTGGCGTCTTACCTCGCAGTTCATGAAACAACTCAGCGCCGGTGGCTGTTCACCTGGTTCGTCGAAGCGATCATTGCGCTGCTAATTGCGGGCTGGACGTTGGATCGCAAGGCGCGTGCGACCGCCACACCTTTGGTTTCAGGCCCAGCGCGAAAAGTCGCATTCAGTTTGTCGCCGCCGCTCATCGTGGGCGCGTTATTGACGGCAGTGCTCTTCAAGTTGCGCGTTACGTCACTAATTCCTGGCGTATGGCTGCTGCTTTACGGCACCGGCGTAGTCACCGGCGGCATGTTTTCGGTCAGCATCGTGCCATTGATGGGGATTTGCTTCATGGTGCTGGGGGCGGTGGCGCTTTTTGTTTCGCCGCCCTGGGCCAACTGGTTATTGGCTGCGGGCTTTGGCGGATTGCACATAATTTTCGGAATCATCATTGCGAGGAAATACGGTGGGTAAGAAAGCACTAAGACGAGAGGCGAAGACAACATCGGCCGAAAAACGGAAGCTGCGGCCGGTTGTTCCGCACACGCCGAGCCCGATGCAGGAATTGGATCGGCTGATTCACGAGCGACTGCGGCTGGGAATCATCAGCGCATTGGCAGTGAACGATTCGCTGACGTTCAATGAACTAAAGCACATGATCAAGACCAGCGACGGCAACCTGAGCGTACACGCGCGCAAACTTGAAGACGCCGGTTACGTGAACTGCTCAAAGACGTTTGAGGGGCGGACGCCCAAGACTGAATACAGCCTCACGAACGCGGGCCGGCGTGCGCTGGAGCGCTACCTCGATCACATGGAGGCGGTAATCGGTCAGATGCGCAAACAGGTCGGATAAAAATTTTTTTTGCGGCAGCGCTTTGTCCAGCAAAGCGCTTTGCTCACGTAAAGGGGCGGAAGTAGTTTATGTATACGAACGTCAACCTGGAGGCCGCGGTGGCCGCTTTGGCTTTGCTGGGCACAGCCCTCGTGATTTTTGTAGCTGCCATCGTGCTGATTCAGTCGTTAGTTGTTCGAAAACTGCGCCGGGCAAAAGTCGTCATGCTCGCGATGGTCGCAATTGTCGCATTGTACGGATCCGCGGTGGTCGGGTTCTCGTTTGCGAGTCACTACAACCTGCTCGCGCGCGGGCAGGAAAAGCATTTCTGCGAGTTGGATTGTCACCTCGCATATTCAATTGTGAGCGTCACGCCGGCAGCGACTACTGCAGATGGGCATCAGTCAGTGACAGTCACTCTCAAGACGCGCTTTGACGAAGCAACAATTTCACCTTCGCGTGGCAATGGACTTCTTTATCCGAACCCTCGCGTACTGACTGTGTACGACGACCGGGGAAATCTATACGCGCCACAAGTACAGAACGGCACTCCTTTGACGACGCCGCTTCGTCCCGGCGAATCATATACAACCGATGTCGTGTTCAACCTGCCCTCAGGTGCAAGGCCGGCAAGGCTTCTGCTCAATGAAGCTGACTGGATTACTCGCGTCGTCATCGGGCATGAGAACAGTCCGTTCCACAAGAAAACAGAATTTCAACTGTGAAGGTGCCAGATGGACTCGCGGCCCATTAGACGAGTGAAGTTAATCCTGCCGGCGCTAACTGAGGCGACCAGCCCTTACTGGCGTCCGATTAAGTACTCGCTGTTCCCACCGCTGGGTCTGGCTACGCTCGCGGCGTACCTCGATCCGGATTTGGAAATCTCGCTTCAGGACGAGCACGTCGAACAACTAAATCTGGATGACGAACCGGACCTCGTTATCATTCAGGTTTACATTACGAATGCGTACCGGGCCTACCGGATTGCCGATCACTACCGCGAGCGTGGTGCTTACGTCGCGTTGGGCGGATTGCACGTGACATCGCTGCCTGATGAAGCGGCGCCGCATGCCGATTCAATTTTTCTGGGGCCGGGTGAAGACATTTTTCCGCAGTTCCTGCGCGATCTGAAAGCCGGTGCCCCGCGAGCTCGCTATCAATCTTCGGTGCGCACGCTGCAAGGCATTCCGCCGATTCGACGGGATCTGATTAAACGGCATTGCTACCTCGTACCGAATTCGATTGTGGTGTCGCGCGGCTGTCCGCACCACTGCACGTTCTGCTACAAGGACGCGTTCTTCGAAGGGGGCCGCGGCTTTTATACGCAGGCCGTTGACGATGCGCTGGCTGAGATTGCGCGGCTGCCGGGAAAGCACCTCTATTTTCTCGACGACCACATGTTTGGCAAGCCACGCTTCGCGCGCGAATTGTTCCGCGGCATGAGTGGAATGAATCGGGTTTTTCAGGGAGCTGCGACCGTCGATTCGATTTTGCGCGATGACTTAATCGAAGAAGCTGCCGCTGCAGGATTACGCAGTCTGTTCGTCGGTTTCGAAACTCTTTCGAACGCGGGGCTGGCCGGCGCGTGTAAGCGTCAGAACCTGGGACGCGATTACAAAGAAGTCGTGCGACGGCTCGACGGGCTCGGGATCATGATCAATGGCAGTTTTGTCTTTGGTCTTGATGGGGATAACGGCGACGTGTTTCGCCGCACGGTTGATTGGGCGGTTGAATCAGGGATCACCACGGCGACGTTTCACATTTTGACGCCCTATCCAGGCACCGCGCTTTACTCTGACATGCTCAAACAGAATCGAATGACATCCAGCAATTGGGATTTATTCGACACGCGCCATGTCGTCTATCAGCCACACGGTTTGACGGCGGACGAATTGAAGCACGGTTACGATTGGTCGTACCGCGCCTTCTACGAGTGGAACTCGATCTTCAAAGCGGCGTCGGCGCACTCGACCGTCAAGCACTCGCTGAAACATTTCTTCTACAGCACCGGTTGGAAAAAGTTCGAGCGTGCCTGGGACTTCGTAATTCGGGTCAAGCAATTGTCGCAGATGCGTCCCATGCTTGAAGCCGTGCTCTCGCCGGTTGATTCAGCCAATTCAAATTCAGTGGCCAACAGAGAGCGTTCACGGCAGAGCAAAAAGCCGTGGGAATTGTCGTGGCCGCCGCTCAAGATTAGCTCCAGAGTTTCTTCAACTTAAAAAATGCCATGTTCAATCCAATAAACTACTATCCGTCTGTGGCGCCGGCCGTGCAAAAGGTCGGCTTCTGGAAGCGTCAGTTTCAACCTTCACGCACCGATCCTCAACTTGTGTTCGACCTCAGCTTCGGGATCGTGGGGCCAGTTCTGTGCTTCTATTTCGATCCCATTGTCTTTCAAGGCGGCTTCGTCGGCGGTGAGCCGCTCTTTCCAACGTATCAGGTGTTTGTTTATCTCTTCAGCGGGATTGAAATTGTGCTGTTGTGTTTTTGGTTGATGCAGCGATCGCACTCGAAGTTTTCGAACGCAGTCGTTGGTGGCGCGCTAATTAGCGGCGGTATTTTCTGTGCGGTAATCGGCTGCATGCTCGCGCCGTTTAGCCTTTTAGGTCTCCTGCTCGGAATCGGCATTCTTGGGTTTTTGCCGTTCGTGACCGCGATAGTTTACCTGCGCAATGGATGGCGGGCGCTCAAGGCAGACTCGAATTCAAAGTCGACTCTTACCTTAATCACCGGCTTCGTTTGCGGTGCTCTCTTGGTGTCGAGCCTTTCAGGACTGCTCGCGGTGCGAATTCATGCGACCGTGACGAAATGTGTCGATGACGTGGTGCGGACGGATCCGGTCCGGGCTCCGCAGGCAGCTCACAAATTGTCACTACTTAAGTTCGTTGCCAGCGCTGACTTGGATCGAATTGTGCGGGCATATATTTCCGAAACTGATCCGAAGCGGAGAGAAATTCTAAAATCATCTTACCGACAGATTACCGGTGAGGACATCGACGTGAAGGCAGGAATTCTTCAGGATTGACGCCGCTGCTTATCGAGCGCCCACAATATCGAATTCGAAGCTGACTTTGTCAGCCACGCGGACCATGCCATGAAAAGCTGAAGTGGCTTTGACCTTGAAGTCGTCGCGACTAATCGAAAACTCGCCCTGCGCGCGCAGCTGATTGCCGCTCACAGTCACCTTCGTAGGAATTGTGATTGGCCGGGTCACGCCCAGCAGAGTCAGGTTACCGTTGATTTTGAGATCGTACTGACCCGGCCCGTTTGATGTGCCGGTGACCTGCGTGCTTTTGAAGGTAATCTCGGGATATTGATTGGGAAGCAGCACGATGTCGCGCAACTCTTTGTTGATGATTTGCTTTTGCGGCGCAGTAAAGACGTCGCTGGTCTCTTCCATAGATGCCGATTTCGCGATAATTGTCAGCGATGAATTGCCAAGCGAATCCGGATCGAGCACCGCTTCACCATCGAACTCTCGAATCGCGATGTGATGTCCATGTCCTTTGAACCAGAACAGGCCGCTCCGGCTGGCGTGCGCCATGAACTTGCTGGCGCTCGCATCGAGTCGGTAGCGCGAAGCGGCAGGATTGAGGGGAGCAGCTTTGGCTTCAATTGGTGAAAACGTGATGGCCGCTTCGCTGCGATTTGATGGGCGATGTGCGAAGGTGTAGAGCGATGCAAAAGCGATTGCGTACACGCCGACGATCGCCAACAAACACTTGAATGACTTCATTGCCTTATCTTTCTTAGCTGGTGAATCCGGCCGTTTGCTTTCGGCCCATCAGCCCGTCGAGTGAGAGCCGATTGAGATCGGCAAACCATAGCAGCACGAAATTGACGAGCACGTAGATCAGATTATGGGCCACCTTGTCTGCCTGGCCCAACATTACCAGACCGAACGTCAGTCCGATTAGCAGCAGTCCGGATAGCGTCAATCCCACTCGCGTGTACAAGCCGAGCACGACTAACACGCCTGAGATCAGTTCACCGAATGGCAGGACGTACGCAAACGGCATTACCATGAACGCCGGCAGCTTGCCCGAGAATTGTTGATTCATCCCGCCGACGAAATTCGATAAGCCCGCCATGAACTTGCCGATGCCGTAGAAAAGAAAGATCACTCCGTAGGTGATTCTCGTCAGCACATATGCCGTATGTCGGCTGGTCATCACAAACCTCGCTGGACTCGCGCGCCCGGACTCACCCGGTCATTCGTCAGTGAACTCGGCGCATTCAGATTCGCACCGTCGTCAACGCCCACACTCAGTCGATCGACCAATTCACCACCGAGCCAGCCAGTGACGGCCGACAATGCGAAGCCGGCAAACGAAAGCACCATCGCGGTTGTCGTCGGCATGTGCGGTTCAAAATAAGGTGATGTGTACCGCAAATACCAGCTGCCGGCAAACAGCAGCAACATGATCACGTTGCCGATGCCGTGCAGCGCACCGACAGTCTTTGCGCGCGTGTTTGATGGGATTGCGAGCCAGTCGATTAAGCCGAACGGCGCAGCGCTCAGCGCGCCGACGATACCTGCCGCGATCATCCAATACGAAACTGTGACCATCGTCGGGTTATGCCAAATTAAATAGATGATGTCGAAGATGACTGCCGTTCCCAATAGTCCGAGTGGAAACGGAATCAGCATCTGATGGATCGGATGGCCCATCGCCTTAACTTTGCTCTCCATAAAAACACCTCCTGAATAACATCCGATAACACCTTGTGTTTCTCAACGTCCGTGCCATCCAGGTCGGCGCGAAATCACCTGATTACAGCCATTTCTCCCCGAAAAAGCTCAACAAGTGTATCGTTCTTTCGTATCGTAAAGCGCGCTTGTTGCGATTCAAGACACCTGCGGCTCATTTAAACTTTGTTTGGAAATTGCTTGGCAATCCCCTCAGACAGCGTTTCAAGGTTGGTATGACGGCGAAATGGTCTATTCGCAGGGTGCCGGCGTGGCTGCCAGTGGCAAGGGGACTGAGCCGCCCACTGAGGGCAAACAGCGACTGGATAAAGTTACCAAGTCGGGGGAGTGAATGCGTGAGTACTGGTTCGCGGGCCGCGCTCTTTGCATCAAAAAACTGTTGAGGGTCACCCTGAGTTAGGGTATAAAACGGTTCCCGACACACTCCGACGCTAAAGGTTTGATCAATGCGCACCCTTGTTCCGGGCGAATGGTACATCCTGTTCACTTGTTCCGATTGCAAGACGCGCCAGATCTTGTTTCCCGATCTTTCAGAAGGTCGCGCCACATTGCGGGCTACCTACAAAGTGGAATGCGCGAAATGTAACTTCATCGGCAAGTACGAGAGTGAAAACCTTGAGCGTTACCAGCATCCTTCCAATGCCGATCCGAAACCCATTTACGGCATCGCGTTTTTTGCGCTGCTAGCGCTGCTGCGCAAAGGCGGATTGCTGCGACTGGACCGAATTCAGAAAGACTCGCCAGGCAGAATTTCCCGGTAACTTTTAGCGCCATCGCAGCAGATTCGTTGGCAAAATGCGGGGCGTTGACAGCCTTAGTCGTCTGCCATAAAGTCTCAGACCTCTTCCAAGCAAAACAGGGTGATTCTCGGCGTCGCTTAATCGCAGGAATCAGAATATCAAGGAGGCCCGCATGAAAAAGAGATTAACGATGATCATGACTCTTGCCGTCGTAGCCACAGTCGCGCTGTTACCGGCAACCGGACTCAGGCAGAGCCAGGCAGTATCGGCAACGCTGGCGCCAAACGCTCGCGATCGATGTGCCACACGACAAATCGATGAAACCACCGCGACGCAATATCAGAGCGCGTTGAATACTTTCAATTCGAAACGCGCGCCGGGACAAATTCGGAGATCTGGTTCGGTCACTGTCCAGGTTTATTTTCACGTGGTGAATAAAGGCCCGGGCATCGAGAACGGTGATGTGCCGGCGAAGTGGCTGCGCAACCAAATCGACGTCCTGAACGCTGCCTATGCCGGGGCCGATCCTTCAGCGGGTTCAACCTCAGTGAACACTCCATTCCGGTTTGCGTTGGCCGGCGTCGATCGCGTCACGAACGAAGCCTGGTTCAATTCAGCGATCGATTCAGAAGAAGAGCGCGAGATGAAAACGGCGCTGCATGTTGGAGGAGCAGACGCTTTGAATTTTTATGTCAACAATGCCGGCGGCGTGTATCTGGGCTGGGCGACATTCCCGTTTTGGTACGCCGGCGATCCGACGCAGGATGGTGTAGTCGTGCTCTACTCCAGTTTGCCGGGCGGCGATTGTTGCGCGCCCCGCGTCTACAACCAGGGCGATACCGGCACGCATGAAATTGGTCACTGGCTCGGACTCTTCCACACGTTCCAGGGCGGATGTGCTGCCAACTATAACGACTTCGTTGAAGACACACCGTCAGAGCGCTCGCCTGCATTCGGCTGTCCGTTCGGCCGCGACACGTGTCCAAAGCCGGGATTGGATCCGATCGAGAATTTCATGGACTACTCGGAAGACTCGTGCATGTATCAGTTCACGAGTGGCCAATCGGCGCGCATGGAAGGCCTTTCGCTGCTGTATCGCGGACTGTAATTCATTAATTGATCACGATCTGAAATCGCCCGCCGAGGTCGCTCTCGGAGGGCGATTTCCTTTTGAACTCGTGCCAGCCGTCGGCGTACCAATTTGGCCTAACTGCTGAGGTTTTGTTGCAATTCAAGACAGATCCGGCCTTCCCAACACCTGTATTTGCACTCACTTCAAAACGCTTGACTGGCATGCTCCTCGCTTTTTCGTAGAGGCATGCCAACACTTCTCGACGATGCGACCGAACCTACTTCGGGCACTACTACATCTGTTTGGATGGCAACTGCGCATACGCCGTCCGAAAAGCCTTTAAGCAAAGACACGAGCACCGATGTCGTCGTTGTCGGCGCCGGCATAGCCGGATTAACGACCGCATATTTACTAACGCAGGAAGGTAAATCGGTCGTGGTCCTCGACGACGGACCAATTGGCGGCGGCATGACCGCGCGCACGACTGCGCATCTGACGAATGCGCTCGACGATCGATTCTACGAACTCGAGCGTTTGTTTGGTGAAGAGGGTTCGCGCCTCGCGGCCCAGAGTCACACCAGGGCGATCGATCGCGTTGAAGAAATTATCGAGAAGGAACGAATCGACTGCGAGTGGCAACGTGTCGACGGCTATCTCTTTCTGCCGACGAATGGAAAACTAGAAGTGCTCGAAGATGAATTGCCGGCGGCGCACCGCGCCGGGCTTGGCGTCGAGTGGGTGGACCGCGCGCCACTCGAGTTTTGGGACACCGGTCCGTGTCTTCAGTTTCCGCATCAGGGCCAGTTTCATCCTTTGAAATATTTGACCGGATTGGCGCGCGCGTTCCAGCGCGACGGCGGCACAATTTACACCGGCACTCATGCAGACGAAATCGAGGGCGGCGAAAACGCGCGCGTCACAACGAACAGCGGCTACCAGATTTCATGTGATGCAATCGTGGTTGCGACAAATTCGCCGGTGAACGACCGCATGGTGATTCATACCAAGCAGGCGCCATACACGACGTATGTTATCGGCGTGCGCATTCCTAGAAGATCGGTCCCTAACATTCTCATGTGGGACGCACCCGAAGATCTCTGGCAGGCATACCACTATATTCGAGTCACCAGCGAAGACGATTACGATGTGCTGATCGTGGGCGGTGAAGATCACAAAACCGGGCAGCAGCACGATGGCGCGCAACGCTGGGGCAAGCTCGAGCAGTGGACGCGCAACCGTTACCCCATGGCTGAGGAAGTCGAATTTCGCTGGTCCGGTCAGGTAATGGAGCCGGTGGACTCGCTCGCTTTCATCGGTCGAAATCCCGCCGACAAAGATAATGTCTTCATCGCCACCGGCGATTCGGGGATGGGCATGACGCACGGCACGATCGCCGGAATGTTGCTCACCGATTTGATCATGGATCGTCCAAATCCCTGGGCGGAGCTTTACGATCCGTCGCGCAAGACTTTGAAAGCGGCCAAGGATTTTGCCGAAGAGAACGCCAATGTCATGGCCCAGTACACCGATCTAATTACGCCGGGTGACATCGATTCGGAAGACGAGATTGGCAAGGGCGAGGGCGCAGTCCTGCGCGACGGCGTCAAAAAGGTTGCTGTCTATCGCGACGATGATGGCGTTGTTCATCGCATGTCGGCGATTTGTGTGCACCTGGGCTGTGTAGTCGCCTGGAACGGAAGTGAAAAGACGTGGGACTGTCCGTGTCACGGCTCGCGTTACGATCGTTTCGGCGCGGTGATCAATGGCCCGGCGAATAAAGACCTGCCGCCGGCGCCGGAAGAATGAGACAGACGAACCAATCGAACAAACGACCATACGATGTTAGGATTCCGTCATGCCGCGGCAGGCTGTGACTGAAAAGAAAACCAAGAGCGGAGTGAAGCTGACTCGTCAGAAAGAGGGGCCGGCGATCTCTGTCGAAGAGTTTCTGGCGCTCAGGAAGCCGAAGGGCGACCTCCTCCTCAACGTGGAGGGTGAGCGCGTATCGTTGACGAGTCTTGATCGAGTTTACTGGCCGGATGAGAAGCTGACGAAGTTCGATCTGCTTTGTTACTACCTGCGCATTGGCCCTCACATCATGCCGTTTCTTAAAGATCGGCCGGCAATCTTGCAACGCTATCCGCGCGGGATCAAGGCGCCGATGTTTTTCCAACAGGACCTGGAAAGCGCCCCAGCTTTCATCAAAACGGTTCACCTGACGAATCAGGAAGGGCGCGAGTTGGACTATGCTGTGTTTACGACACAGCCCTCAGTGCTGCACTTCGTGAATCAGGGGAACATCGAACAACATCCGTGGCATTCAACCGTCAAACATCTCGACAAACCTGATTACTTTATGCTCGATCTTGATCCAAAGCAGGCGCCGTGGGAAAACGTTCTGCAAGTGGCACTCGTCTGCAAAGAAGTTCTTGACGAGTTGGAACTGCCCGGTTTCCCAAAGACTTCAGGTTCGTCAGGAATTCACATCTACATACCTTTGAAACCGAAACTCGCGTTTGGAAAAGTTGCGGCCGTTGCGGAAGCCCTTGCCACCGAAGTCGCCCAACGTGCGCCGAAGATCGCGACTGTGCAGCGCTCGCTCGCGAAGCGCCAAAAGCAGCAGGTGTATGTTGACGCTATGCAGAACGCGCGTGGCAAAACGATCGCGTCGCCATACAGCGCGCGCGCGAAGCCGGGGGCCACCGTTTCGATGCCGTTGACGTGGAAACAGATTGAAAAGGGCGTCAAGATTTCTGACTTCACAATTCAGAATGTACCTAAGCTGATGGAGAAAAACGATGACGCGTGGGCGTCGTTTTTTGAGAATCAGCAAGCACTTCGCTTGAGAGGTTAATTAATGCGAGCGCCCAGGCAATTAATTTCCTTGCTCGTTGGAGTATTGTTTCCCCTGTTTTCAGGCGGCGTTGTGGCGAAGGAGTGGCGAGGAATTGTGCCGCTGAAATCTACGCGCGAGGATGTCTTGCGACTGCTCGGTCCTCCTAAGCAACAGACCGAAGCTGCTTATTACTACGCACTCGCGGATGAGTTGGTGTTAATTTGGGTTCAGCATCAGCCTTGCGACCAATGCGGCCTGGGTTGGAAAGTTCCGGTCGGAACTGTGACGAGCATTGGGGTCATTCCACGATCCGTGAAGGGCAAATCAAAGCCTGCGGACCTGGATGGATTTACGGTCCGTGTTGAGCACGCCGGATTCGTTTATTACTTTAACGAATCAAAAGGCCTCACAGTCGAGACGCTCAACGGGCAGGTCACGAACCTTCAGTACCGGCCGGAAGGTGAACAGGCCAACCTTGAGTGTGTTCGGAAGGACTGTATCGTCGATACCTTTCCAAATTTTGACGCGTACGGCGATCTCACGTGGAGTGATGAAAAAGCTCGGCTGGATAATTACGGTATTCGCCTCAACTACGAAATACTTCGCGGTGCAATCGTAGTCTATGGCAAGGACCGCGCGGTCAGGAGCAGGCTAATCAAAAGAGCGACTCGCGCCAGGAGCTACCTGAGCCGCCAAGGGATAGAACCTGAGAGAATTCTGATTGTGGACGGTGGTTACCAAACCGATTCGTATTTGGCGCTCCAGATTTACTCTATAGCCAGCTTCGGAAGCTACATTTCCGTCTTGTCTCAGAGCGAACCTGCGAGATCCCTTCAAAATCGTCGAAAGCGGAAGCAGCGCATTAGTTTCACAATCCTTCCCACAACTCCGAATTAGCGGATATGTACAAAAGTTCGGATGTACTCAACCTGCTCCCGATCCCGCTTTCGATAAAATTTAACCGCAAAGATGCAACCAGCCTGTCTGGTATTGTCATTGCCTCAACTTAAATTCGCCCGCAGCAGATAAGTCCTTTGGACTTGCGGTTTTCCTCGTGTGTGCGGCAGCTCGCAATGCCGCGTTTTGGTTTAGCCTTCCTCACACGAAAGGAGTGCAGCATGCGATTTATAAGACTCGCGCCATTTGGCTTGGGGGTGATTCTCCTTTGTTCACTTACCGCTTTTGGTCAATCAACCGCGACCTTGCAAGGCGGCGTTACGGATCCGAAGGGAGCCGTCGTTCCTAACGCCACGGTTACCGTTCGCAACGAGGCGACATCAGTTGAGCGAACTGCTCAGACGGATGCGGACGGCACTTTCTCAATCGCTTCGCTGCCCGTGGGAACCTATACGATTGAAGTACAAGCGCAGGGATTCAAGCGGGATCTGGTGCAGCACTTTGCGATCGAAGTGGGGCGCACAATCCAACGAAACTTTGAGCTTGAAGTCGGCGATGTTTCAGAAAACATTACCGTGACCGCGGACGCGCCGGTAATAGAGAGCGCTACGACTTCCGTAGGCACGGTGATCAATCAACGGACAGTTCAAGAGATTCCGCTGAATGGCCGTCACTTTGTTGATTTGGGCTTGCTAATTCCCGGTTCGGTGACACCGCCACAAAACGGCTTTTTGACCGCGCCGCTGCGTGGGCAAGGATCGTTTGGTCTCAACACGGCGGGCGGTCGCGAAGACACCGTGAACTTCATGATCAACGGCGTGAACCTGAATGACATGGTGCAGAACCAGATCACGTTTCAGCCGTCGATAAACACAGTCCAGGAATTTAAAGCTGATAACTCGACGTTCAGTGCTGAATACGGCCGTAACTCGGGAGCCATTGTGAACATCGCGACGCGCTCTGGTTCGAACGATTTTCACGGTGAGTTTTTCGAGTTTCTGCGAAACGATGCCCTGGACGCGCGCAACTTCTTTAATTTCTGCCCGGCCGGCCAGAGTGTTTGCAGCCATCAGGGAAAGCCGCCATTCAAACGCAATCAGTTTGGGTTCAACATTGGCGGACCGATTTACTTGCCGCATTTTGGCGAGGGCGGATCTCCGATTGGTTACAACGGCAAGAACAAAACGTTCTTCTTCTTCTCGTACGAAGGATTGCGTCAACGACAAGGTCTGACGCTACCTACAACCCAGGTTCCGACGGATGCCCAACGCGCGGCGGTCACGGATCCTGCTGTGCAGAAACTGCTAACGCTAATTCCGCGCTCACCGACCGGCTTCACCAGCGGATCGGCAACTGCGCCTGTGAATATCGATCAATGGACGGTCGATGTTAGTCATCAATTCAGCTCGAATGATCGGCTGCACGGCTACTATGCGTTCCAGCGCGACGAACGTGGCGAGCCCAGTTTGCAGGGAAACAACATCCCTGGATTTGGCGATACGCGGCAATCTCATCGGCAGATTTTCACGCTGAATGAAACGCACACGTTTGGCTCTAACCTCGTGAACGAAGTCCGTTTTGGGTTCAATCGCATTCACATCATTTTCAGCCCGAATGCCCAGCTGAACCCACTAGACTTTGGCATTAACAATGGGGTCACTGAACCGATTGGGTTGCCGCAGATTTCCGTCGGAAATGTGCAAGCCGGTGGACTTAATTTCGGAGGGCCATCCGGCTTTCCGCAGGGACGGTCCGACACGACCTATGTTCTATCCGACACTTTGAATTACCTGCGCGGTAAACACTCGTTCAAGTTTGGCGCTGAGGCGCGCAAATTCTTCAACAACAATACAAACAAGGACACCGGCACTTTCACGTTTGCGAATATGAACGCGTTCCTGGGCGTTGGCATGCCCGGCGGGTTAGCACAGGCAAACGGATTCACAGTAACGCTGGCAGGTAGCCCGGGAAATTTCGCAACTGACGTTTCCACGGCGATTGCACAAGGCGCCCTGGGATTGTTTGTCCAGGACAACTATAAGGTTCGCAGTAACCTGACGTTGGAACTCGGGGTTCGTTGGGACTGGTTAATGTCTCCGACCGAACGGTACGACCGGTTCGTCGATTACGTTCCCGAATCTAATTCCCTGATTCAGGTAAACCACGGGATTGCGCCGGTCTATCACACCAATTGGAAAAACTTCCATCCGCGCGTAGGGTTTTCCTGGGATCCGTTTAAGGACGGCAAGACTTCCGTTCGCGCAGCCTACGGAATCCTTGCTGACCAGCCGGTGACGAACCTGGTTACGGGCAATGGAACGAACCCGCCGTTTGCTACGAACGTGGCGCTGCCCGGTGGATCTACAACTACGTTGGGCACGGCGGTTTGCCCGGTTGGTTGCAGCGCCGTACCCGGTAGCACGGTATCTCCAAGTTCCTCCGACCCATTCTTCGATAACGCGTACGTTCAATCCTATAACTTCAATATCCAGCGAGAAGTAAAATCTGGATTGGCTGTTACGGTCGGATACTTTGGATCAAAAGGCACGCACTTGCGGCTGACGCGGAACCTCAATCAGACTTTTCTGAACTCCGCTTTCAATGCAGTGCGGCCGTTTCCGACGCTCTCGACGAGCAGTCCCATCAGGCCGGGCGCGACGTTGCTCAACATTACTTTTCGCGAAGGCACGGGTAACTCAAATTACAATGCCCTGTGGGTGACCGCGGACAAGCGAATGAGTCACGGTCTGCAGTTCAATGCTTCGTACACCTTTTCCAAGTCGATTGACTACAACTCGCAGAGTTCGCAGGGCGTGACGGTGCAGGACAGTTACAACTTGCGCGGCGATCGCGGGTTGTCGGACTTCGACGCGCGTCATCGTTTTGTGGTCAGCGGCCTGTACGAGGTGCCGTGGAAGAAGAACAGCGCCGTGGGCGGTTGGCAGATGTCGCTTATTGTTCAATCGCAGAGCGGCAATCCGGTCACTTTGTTGGCCGGCAACGCCGCCGCAATTACGGGTGGTGCTGGATCGTCGAGCTCAAATTCGTTGACTGGATTGGCGACGCTCCGGCCTGATGTCGGTGCGCCGGTTACGATTTCCCCTACGGCCGTGGTGGGGAGTAACGGAGTGCAATGGTTCCCGAACCTTGTGTGCGATCCGCGTCCGGGCGGCAGCTGTCCGTCAGGCTCGGTGGCGATTCTGCCGGTAAACGTGGTGACCGGCAACAAGACGATTTATCACTTCGGCAACATGGGTCGTAACACAGTCACCGGCCCAGGCTTCAACAACGTCGACTTTTCGTTAATCAAGCGAACAAAAATCGGCGAGAACAAGCTGATCGAATTCCGTTGGGAAGTATTCGATCTGTTCAATCACGCGAACTTTGGACAACCGGGCCGCGTTGCCCAAGTCGGCAGCACGACGTTTGGCGTCATCACCAACACGCGTTTTCCGACGGGCGATTCCGGTTCTTCGAGGCAAATGCAGTTTGCCCTGAAGTTCAAGTACTAAACAGACTCAAAAAACAAAAGAAGCGCACTCGCCACAAAAGCGGGTGCGCTTCTTTTTTTGCGTCAGTCTTGAGGATCTTTACGGTTGGGACAGTTTCCGCTTGCCTTCGATCGCATCTTTGTAAGCGCCGTCCGCGATATTGCCGAGTTTGATAGCGGCGTCGAATTCCTTGATTGCTTCGTCTTTGCGATCGAGGAACGCGAGGATGCGCCCCATCGCTTCGTGGGCGCGGGACAACAGAACTTTCTCGGATTCCGGCGAAGCACTCTGCACTGCAAATCGATAGTTCGCCAGCGCCTGATTCAAGCGCTGCTCCTGCACGTCGTCATCCGTCGTGTCGCGTGCCCATAGACTAGCGGTTTGTCCCAGGGCAAAGAACAACCGGGCGTCGCCGGGATTCTCCTGTAACAGGGCTTTGAGTTGGCTCTCGGCTGCGGCGTAGTTCTTGGTTTGCAGCAGGGTCTCAACTTCCTTCAGTGATTTCGTTAATGCGACGTTTCGTGGCGGTTCCGAACCCTCGCGCGACTCACTTGCGGGATCTACCAGCCAGGACGAATATCGCGGATGAGCTTTGCGCGCGGCGAGTGCGCGGTCATGCGCATCCTTAACTTCGCTGCGCTTAGTGAGCGCGCGGGCTGGGTCGAAGCCGTTGATCATGTCACCGAGAAAATTCGCCAGATCAAAGCCGGACGCGGAGACGTCCTTGAGCTGGTCGGCAAAATAGAAATCAAGCACGGCGCCGTTGTCGTAATCCTCAACCAGGCGCGCAATCGTCTCGTCGGCGATTGCAGCGCGCGACGCTTGAGCCTGGCGTACGATCGCGGCGCGTGCGGCGTCATCCTTTGCCTGCGCCACGCGCGTGCGCTGAAGATCATCGACTTGGCGCAAACGATCCGCTTCTTCGATGCGGGCATCGGCCGCGGCCACCAGCGATTTTGTCACTACTACGAAGACGTCCGGCGAGATCGTTCCGCCTTCCTTCGTGCGCGCATCGATTAGCTGTTTGATTTGTTCGCGGCGTGCAGCGATTTCTTTGTTGTTGTGCAACACGAGTGCGTCGACTACGAATTGAATAAAAGCACGGCGCAGTTCGGAAGACGCCGGATCGGTACCCTCCGGCACGACCGCGTAGTAATCATCGCTGATGATTCTAAAGTTAATTACTCCGGGTACGGCCAACAAATCCGGCACGATGAAGAACTTTCGGTCGTGCTCGACGGTCGTCACCCCGACCTTCGCATTCTTCTTTTTGTCCGGGCTCTGAACGCGCACGCGTTCCTGCGTCACAGTGATCGGGCGCGTGTGAAGATAAAACAAAACCTCGCGCACCATCTCTGCCGCGGGTTTGCGCAAGCGGTCGCCCTCAGTTTGATAAGCGCGGACATACGACAGCAGCCGTTCATCGATCCCCGATTTCTTGTAGTAGTCGCGCACCAGCGGCGCGAAGTCCAAAACGTCGAGAAGCCCGCCGGGCAGATCGTCAGATCTCTCCGGCTGATCCAGACTTGGGACGGGACCTAGAGCATAAGCCAGCGAAACATAGCGCGAGGCCTGATCGGCAGCAGTCGCCGGCGCCGGCAATTTGTTTCGATCGAAAAAGTTCTTCAGGCGCTCGCGCAGATTTGGATCAAGCGTGGCGTTGTCTTTGTGGACGATGGCCCGAAACGCTGAGGGCTGCTTGCCGGTGGGAGTCGCGTCGAAACCTGCCGCATCGAGCGCGGCCATCATGACGATCAAACGCTGATCGGGTTCGATGCGAACCCCAAATTCAGTCAGGTCAAGCGTCGACGGCGTTTGTCCGGTGTCGTTGCGGGGCTGGCCGGAAACAAGCGCTGCCGGACAAGCCACAAGAATCAAGATGACGAAAAATCGAATGAGCATCAGTTGGTTGAAAGTTGATCTTAGCGGACGCCGTTGGCAGTTCCAAATCGTCAGACAATGGTCAGATGTCAATTAAACTTCCGCGGATGCCATAACTAGTCGACATCGGGAATCCAAAACTGCTGGTTGGTGACGTCCACACATTTTAGGCCCCGAGAGGTCAGCTCGTCCTCGCCCAATCCGAGGTACGTAAAGTGCGGCAGATCGCTCAAAACCGTCTGAAACCAGCCGTATTCGGCAAGGATTTCGCGGACACGCCCGACGCAAAATTCATTGATATCAAAAGCCAACATGGCGATGTGTTGTGACGCTCCGGGCGCCGCGATCGAATACAAAATAGATTTCGAGAGGTCTTTGCTGAACCAGATCCCCTGCTTCTCCAGCTCGAGAACTTCGCCGACTTGTTCCCAAACAGAGAGCCGGCGTAATCGATCCGTATCGCTCTGACTAAGTTTGCCGGCCGCCTGCCAATGATCGAGCGCCGGTAAAAAGCGCGAATTCCACAGTCGCACAGTATCGGCGTAATTGCGGCGCGCGCCTTCTGCGCCGTCGCGCGGCGAGATGTCCAGCCCCTCAGCTCGCGCGGCTTTGCGCGCCTTTAGCAGGCCAGTCATCGCGGCTGGCTGTAACTCGACAACTTCGTCGCCGATCTTTGCTCCCGCCCATCCAGCGGCCTTTTGAAAGTTCGTTACCTCGGCTTCGGACGTAAACACACAAACCGGCGGCGGCAGGATGTCCTTGCTGCCGATAAACATGGCACCGTAATCGTGGAGCATGCGGCAGGCAGCCGCGTCGTCAGGCGGGCAAATCGCTTCGATGGTTTGGCCGCGTTCGGCCAGCGCTTCTTTCAGAGCGTCATAGAATGGCGAATTCGGGTTCGGCACAGGGGTCGGGAAGTAATGATAAACGGCTGGAGCCCATCCGCCAACCTGCGGGTATACTCATTTCCGTGGACGCCAAAAATCTGATTACCGAGATTGTGGCCACTTACCAGCGGCATGGATGGACGCTCAGGCAAGCGCTGTTGACGTCTGAAACAAAGGCGGCCGTGGGATCGACAACTGAGCTCGCGGCCGCGCAGGTTCGCGATTCGGATTTTGACGCGCTTTGGTTTTCGCGCTCATCACATCAAACGCGTGAAGCCTGGGAATTGCGCCACGTTTCGGGACAGGCCTACGCGCTGTTCGAAGCTTTTGAAGCTGACGAAACGGAAGAAGATCGGGAAGACGCACGACGCGAAATGGAGAATCGGATGCGCGGACACGTGAAAGCGTGAGGTTGAGTTAGGCGCGACCTATGGTAACCGGAATCTTCATTTGTTGGCCGTCACGAACGAGAGTGATGATCACGCTGCTTTTCGGAATCGCGCGGCGAACTCTCGCTGCTAATTCCTCGCCCGTGCGAATTGGGACGTCATCCCAGGCCGTAATAATATCTCCCACTTTGAGGCCGAATAAGTCAGCCGGCCGATTAGCTTGTACCCAATCGAGTCGCACGCCGTAAGTTTTCGTTTGCGAATCTGCAACGCGCGTAGTTTGCCGAGATTCAAAACCAAAATAGCCGGTGCCTTCCGGCCGGTTACGCGCTGCGCTCTCCAGATCGTCGGCTTCAGCTTTAGATATTGTAGTGAGTTGCGTCTTCTTCAATTCACCATCACGCAGATAAGTGATCTCGACAGTCTTGCCGATAGGCGTCTGGCGCCACAGGTTGCTGATTTCATCTTCGTCGGTGACTCTTTTGCCGTCGAAAGTTTGGATGATGTCCCCGCCGACGAGCCCGGCTTTGTCCGCCGGCCCGTCTGGCGGTTCGACGTTGTCAAAAGTCACACCGCCGGCCACAGCGTCGAAATCATGTACGCCAAAGTACGAGCGTTTCAGATTCATCGTGAACGGGGGGGTTCTGGGTCCGCGTTTGCGTAGCGCACTCAATGCGCCGCCCATTACAAACAGAGCGGCAATGATGATGATGATCCAGGTCATGCCGCTTAATTTACGTTTTCGCTTCGCGGGATAAGGCGTGGCCGGCTGATAGGTCATTGGGCCGCCCTGCGGAGGTACATACGGACTGGTGGCACGAGGTGTTTGCGCTGTCACATTCGGAAAGCGCGTCGTCTCAATGTATTCGGGCGGGCCTTCTCCGAGCCGATGACCGCACGCGCGGCAGAAACGCATCTCGCGGGGCATCGGCGCCCCGCACTGGGTACAGGCAATCGTGCCGCTGTCGCCTGACTGGTGATTAACGTGATCCGGAGGTTGCATGGTGAGTACTTTATGTTCTGTGAACCGCGAAATTATACGACTTCCGAGCGCCAATGGTTGCGACGAAATTGCGCTTTTGCGCCCACCAGGACCTCTGACCTGAAAACGCTCAGCGCTGGAGGAATTTGCGGAATCGCCTCGCAGCGGTTTACGAATCGTAATTAGGACGTTACTATTCGAGAACTGGTTCAACCCATGGAAGTTACAAAAGCTCTCGCTGCCCTCCAGCCGCTTTACGGAAAGGGCAATGTTGAAATCATCACGCGCGACGGCATTCGCGTGCGGGGCATTGTGCGTAGCATGAAGACGACCCAGGCCCTGACGACGCCCAGCGTAAAGGTCGAACGCGCCGACGGGCAGATCGTCAAAGTCCCCTTTTCTTCAATTTCGGAAATCATCGATCATAATCCGGTAGCGAGTAGATAGCAGCTGGTAGCAATAATCAACGGCTGAAGTTCTGCTACTCTTACTGGCTATTCTCTATTCGCTATGTCTCTGGAATTTGCAGTTCAGCATCCCTGCACGTTGCGCGCCCGCTACGCAGAGAAACATCTGCGTGACTGGGGGCGGCTAAGCAGTATGCACGCCGCGATTACCACCGGTGACCGCTCTGCTCCGACTGAAGACAAAATAAGTTGGGTCAATCGCGCGGCGCCGGAAATCGACCGCCTGCAAACCGAGAGTGCGATCTGTGGGGATTGCCCCGCGTGTCTGCCCGCAGAGATCGCCGGCCAGGGAGAAGCATTGGGTTGTTTGGGAAGAATCAATTACCCGATTGATGCGGAGTTTGAAAAGTTTTTCGCGAATCGCGTCCAACTTGCGCTCGACACGATGGATACGGAAGATTGGCCGCGACTTCTTCACATCGTAGTCGATCCGGAATCGCCTTTTGACGGTGAGGCGACGAAAGAGCTGCGCCGGGTGACCACGAAAGATGGTTTGCGATTCTTTGAATTGCGCGTACCCATCAGGCTCGCGCGCGCCGGAGCAAATCTGACCAGCGACAATCTCTTCGACCTGATCGCCGGTTTCCGATCGGAGAATGCCGCGGCTACCAGTTACACGCGCGAATTTCCGGCAACCGCAACCGCTGACTACTACGACTTTCTTGATTTAGTCTTGCGCAACGACCTGAGTCAGTTGGAACGCGATCGGTTGTACGCGCGCAGCCGGACCTACTCGCAATTTCTGCGCTTCCTGGCAGCGCTGGAACGAGCCGAAGCGCTTGAAACGCGATTGCTGGTGGATTGATGTCCCGCCCTTGAAAGAGTCACCAGCATTGAAGCCCCCCGCTAACGCGACTGCCTCTGAGTCGGCTACAATGCCGCTTCAATTTTTACACGACGAGGAGAGCCAATGATTAAACCGCAACTGAAGGAATTCATGCGTCGGATTGATAAGGATTCCGTCGCTATTATTCCGGCCGCGCGCGAAGCAGTGCGTTCGCACGATACCAACTATCGATATCGGCAGAACTCCGACTTTTTCTACCTGACGGGATTTGAAGAGCCGGAAGCGATCGCGGTGATCGCGCCGTCGCGCGACAAGAAGTTTACTTTGTTTGTGCGCCCGCGTGATTTGGATCAGGAGATTTGGTATGGCTATCGCGCCGGCGTTGAAGGCGCCCAGCGCGATTACAGCGCCGACGAAGCCTTCACGATCGATCAGTTCGAGCAGAAGTTGACGGAAATCCTCGACGGTCCGCGGGTGCTCTATTACGCGTTTGGCCACACGGATGCAGCCATCGACCAGAAGATCATTCAGCACCTCGCCATGATGCGGGAAAGTAATCGCAAACCGTTTGAGCCGCCCACGACTATCGTCGACCCGAGCACGATTCTCCACGAGATGCGCGTGCTGAAGTCTCCTGAAGAGATCGAGATCATGCAACGCGCCGCGGACATCGCCGCGGAAGCGCACGTGGAAGTGATGAAGTCTGCGCGCCCAGGCATGATGGAATACGAAGTCGAGGCGATGGTCGAAGCCTACTTTCGCAAAGCGGGCGCTTCCGGATCATCGTACACGTCGATTGTGGGTGCAGGTGGAAATGCGACGATTCTTCACTACATCGACAACAAGGACGAGTTGAAGGATGGCGACCTACTGCTGCTCGATGCGGGCGCAGAATACAAGGGTTATGCTTCCGATATCACCCGCACGTTTCCGATCAATGGAAAGTTCAGCGATGCCCAGCGCGAGATTTACGACCTGGTGCTGAAGTGCCAAAAGTCGTGCGTCGACATGGTGCGTCCGGGCGTAAGACTCGAGGACTTGAAGACGCATTCGATCGAGATTCTCACTGAAGGCATGGTCGAACTCGGCTTGTTGAAGGGCGAGCCGAAGCAGCTTATCGCCGAGAAGAAGTACATGCAGTTTTATATGCATAACCTCGGACACTATTTGGGCATAGACGTTCACGACGCCGGCAAGTATTACTTCAAGGGCGAGTCACGGCCTGCCGAAGCGGGGATGGTGATGACGATCGAACCCGGTCTTTACATTTCTCCCGACACCAGCCGTATTCCTGAAGGCTTTAACAAAGACATTCCGGCCAAGTACCTCGGGATCGGAGTGCGTATCGAAGACGACGTGCTGGTTACCGAAAACGGCGCGCGCGTGCTGACGCACAAAGTGCCGAAGGAGCGGGAAGAGATTGAAGCGTTGATGGCGAAGTAGGCGGTTGCAGATGGAGCGAGTCCTTCAGGTTCTCAACCGAATGCAGGCTGACGGTGTCGTTGACAAATACGCTATCGGCGGGGGAATCGCTGCGATCTATTACATAGAGCCCTACGATACCAAAGACCTCGACATCTTTATACCGGTTTCCGCTGTTGCATTCGGTAAAGCGGGATTGCTTTCGCTTGAACCGATCTATTCGTATCTGGCAAAACTCGGCTACTCGGCGGTTAAAGAGGGTGTTTTGATTGAAGACTGGCTGGTACAATTCATTCCGGCATCAGAGAGTACGCAGGAGGAAGCGCTGTTAAATGCGCGAGGCGCCAAGTACGGCAACACGGAAACGAAAATTTTTTCACCTGAATGCCTGGCAGCTGAGCTTTTGCGGTCCGGACGACTTAAAGATCACGTGAGAGTGGCCGCGTTGATCGACTCCGGAAAATTGGATATGAACACTTTTCGCGGAATCGTTAAGAAACACGGACTTGACGACAAGTGGAATCGTTTCCTCAAGAAGTTTGAGCTGGAGTAAATATGACGACGCACGATTTTGATCTGTCAAAGATGACAGTAGAAGACTTGTTTAGGGCGAAAGAAGCGCGACGGAAGCGGCTCGCTGATCTGCCTTTCGAAGAAAAGATAGAAATCGTCAAGGAGCTGCAGAACGTTTCGAGAGCGCTCAAGCCAATGCGCGAGGCAAATAAGGTTGAGCGCGCCGCAGGCAAAGCAGATATTCGCGTCAAGACGAAATGAATTCAATCGGCTGAGTGTCGGCAACCAAGTCATGTTTCCCAGCTAAACTGAAGAATTGATTCAATCCTTTCCGCATTTCCTCATCGACGTGAAAGACAATATTCTCAGTCAAGTACTGCGTGATGTCAGCGCGTGAAAATTCGATTGGATGCTGATAATCGGCAATCACTCGATCCAGATTCGCCAGTCCTTCATCACGCGCCGCGGCAAAGTCGATTGATCCAACCCTCTTGACGCTGTCCTTGCGCACCATCCACATCGCAAACACGAAACCGAGGCCGGTAAATTCGTGCCAGAGAGCCGCCAGGTCGAAAACCCGAAATTGATCGCGTGGAATAGTCATTGCCGGATCGCCGATGATGAGCGCGGCGTCAGCGTGTGACAGCATCGCCTTCACATCCGGGCTCGCCGTTTCCCACTGCGGTTCGAAGCCGAGAAACTCGCGAAAAATAATTTTCACCAGCGCCGCTGACGTGCGCGAAGACTCATCCAGAGCTACTCGCTCGACCTTCTTCAAATTGTTCTTGCGCGTTACGAGCACGACGCTTCGGACCGCCGTCTTTGAGCCCACACAGACATCCGGAACGATAGCGATGTCTGGGATTCGTTGATACTCGATAATCGGGACCAGCGCCGCATCCACTTCGCCGTGCGCCAGCATCGCGGCACAACGCGCCGGAGCCGTGTCGGTGAACAACTCGACAGATTCGCGCTGCGATCCGTCCATAAAACTCCAGACGAGCGGCGCAGTATTCAGGTAACTTGAGGCCGCAAGTCGCGGTCGATTGTCGGTGCTTTCCGGTTTCACAGTTTGCGTTTATATTGAAGCGCTCAAACAAAAAGTCAAATGGCAATCTACGATATTACGGTTCCGATTCGCGCTGGGATGCCCATCTACGAAGGCGATCCAGCCTTGAATATCGAACCTTGGTCTGAACTGGCGAAGGGCGACTCGGCCAACGTTTCGTTTCTTCATTTCGGAGCCCACACGGGTACACATGTTGACGCGCCGGCACATTTTATCGAAGGCGCGAACAAGATCGACTCCTTGCGGCTTGACGTTTTGATCGGACCGGCGCGGGTGATTCGCGTGCCCGACGATGTACCTGAAATCAGTCCCGAATTTCTGCAGAGCTGCGATCTGAACAACGTGTCACGGGTGCTTTTTCATACGCGCAATTCCGGATTTTGGAACGAGGGCTTTCGCAAAGATTTCACACACGTGCTGCCCGAAGCGGCCGAGTTGCTGGTCGAACGTGGCGTCAAACTAGTCGGCAACGATTATCTTTCGGTCGAGAAGTTTCATTCCGGACATCATCGCACGCACCTGACTTTCCTTCGCCACGACGTGGTCATTGTCGAAGGTCTGAACCTAAGCGGCGTCCCCGCAGGTGATTACGAATTAATTTGCCTGCCGTTAAAGATCGCCGGCGGAGCAGGCGATGGCGCACCTGCGCGTGTAGTTCTGCGAACGACCTAGAGCTTGCCGTTTTCCTATGCCGGCAAAAGCACGAACACCCGATCGCCAATATCGCGAACGCGTATATCGAATCGTGCGGCGCATTCCGCGCGGTAGGGTGATGACTTATGGACAAATCGCTTACCTACTGGGCGAAGGATATACGCCGCGCACTGTTGGATTCGTGATGCATGGCTCGGACGATCGGACGCCATGGCATCGCGTGATTAATTCGCAAGGACGGTGTTCTACGATGCGCGTCGCGTTACCTCACGACAAGCAACAGCGCATGTTGGAAGCCGAAGGTGTTAAATTCGACAAAAGCGGCCGGTGCAATCTGGAAGAATTGATTTGGAAACCGCGCAGAGCATCAGCCAAAGGAGGCAAGTCATGACCGTAGATCCCCTGGCGCCTCGGACGCCGTACGAAGTAAGTCCTCGTCAGTATTCCGTCTCGCATCAAATGGCGACTACTGCCTTTGAATTGCCAAACTTTCGGGTGACGCAGACGCTTGGCGTAGTGCGCGGCATCGTGGTGCGCTCGCGGAATGTGTTTGCGACTCTCGGCGCCACGCTGCAACAAGTCGTCGGCGGCAACATCACGATCTGGACGAAGATGTGTGAAGAGACGCGACGCGACGCCTTCGACATCATGATTCAACATGCCTCGGAAATCGGAGCAAACGCCATCGTGGGCGTGCGCTACGACACCACCGAGATCGCGACCGGTGTGACCGAAGTGCTTTCCTACGGCACCGCCGTAATCGTCGAGCCGACGGACACGAGCTATCGGGGATGACTACCGGCGCAGACGATCCACGATGGAACCGGGTGCGGGCGGCATTCGGCCGAGTCGCCTACGCGCGGTTCCTGGGTCTTGAATTATGCGAAACAGAGAGCGGACGGACGGCCATCTGCCTCGACGTTCGTGACGACCTGAAGCAGAATCACGGGGTCGTCCACGGTGGGGCAATTGCTTCTCTGATCGACACTGCATCTGCATTTGCAATCCTCGCCGTAATCGAGGAAAACGAGAAGGTTACGACCACGGACTTGACCATCCAATACCTGCGCCCCGCGACGTCCGGTCGCATCGTTGCGGAAGCAAAGATTGTGCGCGCCGGACGACGTCGTTTCGTGGTCACAGTCGACGTCCAAAACGGCGATGCTCTAATCGCAACGGCAATGACCGGCTACGTCAAAATCACCTAAAAAACCAAAATTCGGCCAAAATCTTCGGAAAAAGCCATAGACAACAGTGTTTTGAAAATGCAAAAATGAGTTGACGCGTTTCCTCTCGAAACGTCTCCTGTTCCCACCTTCGTAACCATGTATTCCCTCTTCAACGCTCTCTTGACACAACATGCCCGGCAACTGACGCCGGTTCGTTGCGCGCACTCGACGGTTGCGCAACTTCATCGCTATTTCGAGGACGTTGTTCTGGAGAACAGCTTAAGCGCGCTGGTGGTTGAAGGGCTGCCCACGGCCGGAAAGCGTTCGGCCCGCGAACTGGCACGCATGCGAGAGTTGGCACGGGGCGGTCGTCGCACGTTTTTCTTTGTGGCGCAAGCGGACGAATTTCCCGACCGTCTGGAGTCGACGGGGTTCACGGACAATTTTGCTCCCGTGATTTTGCAGCATCCGACCACCGGTCACGCAAATGAACACTTCGTCGTGGTCGCCGATGCGCGTTTTTCGGCCGTGCTGGCGACGGTGCGCACGAGCGGCAAAGAAACCGCCGAAGACGAAGTCGTTTGGACGTTTGAGCCGGACGTTGTGTATTCGGCCCTCGAGTACCTTCAGGCGCGCGTGCGCGCCGAGCATCCGTATCACGCCTCAAATTTTGGCACGGCTGTCCGCACTTCGATGCCGAAAGCGACATCGCTGCAACTGACGCTGAGTGTGACGAATAAATTGGCGCACCTGTTGCAGGAACAGGCCGGCCGCGAGATCGCTGTGAACCGGATTGCCACGGCAATTCGGGAATCGCTCCAACTCGACGTGATTTTGCAAAAGACAGTGACTGAAGTTGGTGCCGCGCTGAATGTTGCGTGTTGCGCGTTGCGCGTTGAGGGCCGGACCAAAGCTGAGCCTTTGAACTATTTCTATTTCGCGACGCCAGAACAAGAAACAAAGTTGCGTCGTGAAGACGTCGCTGCTGAGCTGGATGAAATCTGCGTGGAAGTGAGCAAGAGTTCCACGCTTTTTACTCGCGATGGATCGGAAAATGCTGATTCGGACCAGACACAGTTTCCGTTGGCTGTCATTCCGCTCGTCTTCCAGGAACGGTTCATCGGCGCGCTCGAAGTGTTGGACGACGATCCTGTTCGCACCTGGCAGGAAAATGAAATTCTTTTGCTGCGCACGGTGGCGAACCAGGTAGCGGTGGCGATTAATCACGCTGATCTGTTTGCGCAGATGCAGCAACAAGCTCTAACCGACGCGCTGACCGGTTGCTACAACCGGCGCTCGTTCGAAATGCAACTTGACCGTGATCTGCAAATGGCTACGCGACTAAGTCAGCCTCTGGCGCTGTTGATGGTTGATCTGGATAGATTCAAACAACTCAATGACACCGTCGGTCACGACGCCGGCGATTCGGCTTTGCGACTGCTCGCTGACTGCTTCCGTCAGGAATTGCGCGGGGTTGACACGGCGGCGCGATTTGGCGGTGATGAGTTCGCATTAATCCTTCCGGGCGCATATCCGGACGGCGCGCAGATTGTTGCTGAACGCGTGCGCAAGAAGATCGAGCAGCTTCAGATCCCAGGTTTCGGCAATATTTCCGCGTCGATTGGCATAGCGAGTTATCCGTTGCACGCGAATGCGCGCACTGACCTGGTTCAGGCGGCTGATGCGGCGCTATACACGGCGAAGCGTTCAGGCCGGAATCGCGTGGTCCTGTTTGAAGGTCCTGCGCAGGACGTCTTCGCGCCGATTCTGATGGAAGATATCGTTGTGGAGGCGAGCGACCGCATCGATCCACTCACTTTGCCAGCCTAATCGTTCTCACTTAAAATTCAGTTAACCCTTCTGCAATCGAACGCCTGACGGTTCGTTTAGAAAACAGCCGTCAGGCTTCATTTGTGCTGATTGGGTTGGTCTGACTGATGGATGATCTGCGCAAACTGGCGAGATATTTCCGGCCCTACAAATGGTCGTTGGCGGTGGGCATCGCGTGCATTTTGGCCGGCGTGATTTTCAATGTCACGATTCCGCAAATCGTCGGTAACGCCATCGACGCTAATTGGCACCAGATCACCTGGTCGAAACTTAACATCGCTGCGCTAAAAGTTCTCGGCGCCAGTTTGATGAGCGGCGTATTCCTGTTTCTCCAGCGCCGAATCATCATCGGCGTGTCGCGGCATATTGAGTACGACCTGCGCAATGATTTCTACGCGCATCTGGTCGATCAGCCGCTTTCCTTTTTTCACGAGCATCGCACCGGCGATCTGATGGCGCGCGCGACGAACGATCTTTCTGCGGTCAGACAACTCGCCGGGCCGCTGATCATGTACAGCCTGCAGACGGTGTTCGTAGTTGTCGTGATTCTGCCGATTCTCTTCGCCATGAATTGGAAGCTCACGCTCTTGCTGTTTGTGACTATGCCTCTGGTGTCCGTCACCGTAAAGGTTTTCGGCCAACAGGTGCACACGCGCTTCCAGCACATTCAGGATTTCTTTGCGCAGATCACCGCGCGTGCCCAGGAGAACATCACCGGCGTTCGCGTGGTGCGTGCCTACGCGCAAGAGGCCGCCGAGATCGACGCCTTCAATAGTTTGAATTGGGAATACGCGCAGAAAAATCTGGCGCTGGTTCGGATTGACGCAATAATGCGGCCCTTGATGACTTTTCTCATTGGGTTGGGATTCGTGCTGATCATCTGGGCCGGCGTGCCGCTGGCAGTGCGTGGCGACCTTACAGTCGGGCAATTCACCCAATTCAATATGTACTTGATGCGTTTGATTTGGCCGCTGATCGCGATTGGATACGTCGTGAATCTTTACCAGCGCGGAACGGCAAGCTGGAAAAGAATGCAGGCGATTGCGCGACTCGCGCCGGCTATCGCAGACGATCGGAACATTCGTGAACAAGCGCCGATTAAGGGGCGGATCGAATTTCGTGGCCTGACTTTTCGTTACCGTGGCGACGGGCCCGACGTCTTGAAGGACATCGACCTGACGATTGAAGAGGGGCAGACGGTCGCATTTGTTGGGCGCACCGGCAGTGGTAAATCAACGCTGGTGAATCTGATTCCGCGTCTGATCGCAGCGCCCGAGGCAACTGTCTTCATCGATGAAGTTTCGGTGCGCGACTATCCGCTGAAGCAACTGCGCGCGGCCATTGGTTATGTTCCGCAAGAGACGTTCTTGTTTAGCGACACGCTCGCAAAGAACATTGCCTTCGGTCGTGACGATGCCCAACCCGGACAGATCGAAATGGCCGCGGCAGTCGCCGGCCTGTCAACCGACGTTGCCGACTTTCCCGAAGAGTTCGAAACTCTCGTCGGCGAGCGCGGCATTACTCTCTCAGGTGGGCAAAAGCAACGGACGGCAATCGCGCGGGCGGTTCTGCGCGAGCCACGCATTCTGATACTTGACGACGCGTTGTCGTCAGTCGACACCTACACGGAAGAAAAGATTCTGAAGCAGTTGCGCGGCATCATGCGTGAGCGTACCAGTCTGATTGTCTCGCATCGCGTCTCAACGGTGCGCGATGCCGATCTTATTTGCGTGCTCGACGAAGGCCGGATCGTTGAGCAGGGTACGCACAATGAATTGCTCGAGCGCGGCGGTGAATACAAAGATCTTTACGACCGGCAATTGCTTGAAGAGGAGTTGGAATCGGCAACGTAGTGGAGGTTCAAAAATGATCGATCCCCAACAAGTTGAGTCAACGGTTGACGCGCGTTACCAGGTGTTTCTGATTTTGTGGTTTGCGTTACTGATGAGCGTCACGTTGTTCCTGGTGCTTGTGCTGGTCGTAGGCAGTCACGGGACACCAAATCCAACGTTGAGTTATGCGCTGCTGGCGGCCGGCGCTGCAATTGTCTTTGCTTCGTTTGTGTTGAAACAGCAACTGATGCGCAAGGCAATCGAGAAAAGAGACGTCGCAGCCTTGCAAAGCTCTCATATTGTGGCGCTGGCGCTTTGTGAATCGGCGGCGCTCTTTGGTGTGCTTGACCGGTTCGTGACCGCGTCACAAACCAGTTGGTTCTTGTTCGCGATCGCAGTGCTCGGAATTCTGCTGCATTTTCCGAGGAAAGATAATCTGCGAGCGGCTTCATTCAAGTAAATGGCCACTGCGGTAAAACAATTTCACGAAGAAGAAGCCATCGGCAAAACGTACGATTGGCAGGTCGCGCGTCGTCTGCTGAGATATCTCAAGCCATACACCCGCCTGCTCATTCCCGCGCTGGTGCTCACGTTGGTGTTGAATCTTCTCGGAGTCCTGCAGCCGAAGTTCACTCAATACGCCATCGACTGGTTCATCCTGCCAAAAACCACGAAGGGCCTGAATCTTTTCGTGCTGGCATTCTTTGGCGTGCAGGTGTTCAGGTTCGTCGCTTCGTACTTTCAATCAGTCTTACTGAACAGTATCGGCCAGTACGTGATGTTCGATTTGCGGCGGGAGATTTACGACAAGCTCCAGCATCAGGAAGTCGCTTACTACGATCGCAATCCGGTCGGCAGGATCATGACGCGGCTGACAGCGGACGTCGACGCGTTGAACGAGCTGTTCACGTCGGGAGTGACGGACTTAATCGGCGACCTGGTGATGATCGCCGCAATTGTCGCCGTCATGATTTACATGGATCTGCGCCTGACGCTGATCACTCTGCTGACGGTGCCGATGTTATTTCTGGCGACGAGCTGGTTTCGGAAAGGCGCGCGGCGCGGCTTTGATACGGTGCGCACGCGGATCGCGCGCATCTTCGCGTTTCTTCAAGAGCACATCTCGGGCGCGCAGACAGTGCAAATTTTCAATGCCGAAGAAAAATCCGTGCGGCAATTTGCCAAGATTAACGACGAACACCGCCAGGCAAATATCGACACGATTTTTTACTATGCCGTCTTCTTTCCGTTGGTCGATTTCATCGGCGCGGTCGGCATTGCTTTGATTATCTGGTACGGAGGCTACCGCGTGATGCAGAGCGCGCTGACGCTGGGCGGCCTGGTCGCGTTCATTCAATACTCGGGCTTTTTGTTTCAGCCCATCCGCGACATCTCGGACAAGTACAACGTGCTGCAAGGCGCAGTCGTGGCCTCTCATCGCATTTTCAAAGCGCTCGACCTGCCGATTCTCATCACGTCGCCGGTCGAACCGTTGAAGACGGGTCGAGCAGAAGGCCGCATTCAATTCGAAAACGTCTGGTTCGCTTACAAAGACGAAGACTGGGTTTTGAAAGACGTGTCCTTCATGGTCGAACCTGGCCAATCGGTTGCGCTCGTCGGTCACACGGGTTCCGGCAAGACCACGATTACAAACCTCTTGATGAGGTTCTATGACGTGCAGAAAGGCCGCGTGCTGCTCGATGGAGTGGATGTGCGCGATTGGGATTTGCAGTCGCTGCGCGAGAATTTCGCGGTCGTTCTGCAGGATGTCTTTCTCTTCACCGGCAGCGTCGAAAGCAACATCCGGCTGGGCCGCGCCGATATTTCCGATGAACGCGTGCGCTGGGCGGCGACAGAAGTGCGCGCCGACAATTTCATCGCGCGCCTGCCCAAAGAGTATCAGTCCGAAGTCCGCGAACGTGGGGCCGGCTTGTCAGTGGGACAAAAGCAGCTGATCAGTTTCGCCCGCGCGCTCGCGTTCGATCCGGCGCTGTTGATTCTTGATGAAGCCACCAGCTCGATCGATACGGAAACAGAGCAACTCATTCAACAAGCTATCGCGCGCGTGATGAGCAATCGCACTTCGGTAATCGTCGCCCACCGGCTTTCGACAATTCAGCGCGCCGACAACATCATCGTCCTGCATCACGGCGAACTTCGCGAGCAAGGGTCGCACCAGGATTTGCTGGCGCTGCGAGGTTTGTACTGGCGGCTTTACGAACTACAGTATTCCGACCCGGACTACGCGGCCGCCGAACCTGAAGAAGCGGAAGAAGAACAGTTTGTTTACAAAGGCCGCGGGCCGAGTTTCTCGTTTGGCGAAGGGATGGGCTGACAAGTGCGACGCGTTAGCGTCGTGATGATTTTAGCCCGGTCTTTTAAGACCGGGTAACGGCACAAAAACAATTATCGTCGCGTTGCGATGAATGAGAGAAGCGGGTCTTCTCCGACTCATCGCGTCTGCTGCGCGAACGTGGGCGATCTCATCCCGGCCTCGAAAGGGCAATGACATACTTGAATAATCAGGAAGTGTTGAGCGTCGCGAACATGAACGCCGAAGGCGTTCACCACCTCCAGCCCAGGGTTGACGCGCAATAGCGCGGCTACCCTGGGTAATGAGCCAACACGGCAGCAACCCTGAAAGGGTTGCGGAACCCTGCAGGCACACCGGTGTTGAATTGGGATTCACAAAAACGTGAACCTTGGGGCAAACCTATTTCGCAACCCTTTCAGGGTTGGGACCTGTTTTGTCTTGACTACCCAGGGTAGCGCGCTGGCGCGCGCAACCCTGGGCTGAAGGTAGCAAACGCCTTCGGCGTTTAATGCACGAGCCGTTGATTACTCAAATATGTTATTGCCCTCGAAAGGTCGGGCTAAACTCACGCGACGCTGCGCGTCGACTATTTGGCGTGCTTAGGACTTTTGCAGCAAAGCCGATCACGAGTCTTATTATTATTCTCGTGAGCGCCTTGGGAGCGGCACGATAACTCGCCCATCAATGGGCTAATGGTCCGAATTGAGAGATGTCTCAGACTCAAACAATCGAAGCGCGGCACACAACAAATGATCTGAGTGTCTCAGACGTGACCAGCCGCGAGTGGGACAAAGCCGAGCCCGTTCAGATCGATCACTACTGGTCTGGCGAAGCTGCCCCTGCGCATCGTCGCGCCGAGGCGCGAATACTCTGGTCTAAAGCCGCCCTGCATATCCGCTATGTTTGCGATCAAGCTGAGCCACTGGTTGTTAGCGACAGCCCGAAAACTGCAAAGAAGACGATGCAACTATGGGATCGAGACGTCTGCGAGATCTTCATCGCGCCCGATCCTCACACGCCCGAGAAGTATCTTGAATTTGAAGTCGCGCCGACGGGTGAGTGGCTGGATGTCGCGATCGATTTGACGTCCGGGACGCGCGAATCAGATTGGAAGTTTAATTCGCAGATGACCACGGCCGCGAAAATAGAAAAAGATCGGGTGACGATGGCAATGCGCATTCCCTGGAATCATTGGATCCATCAGCCGCAGAAAGGCGAGCGCTGGCGCGTGAATCTGTTTCGTTGCGTCGGCAAAGATCCAAATCGCGGCTATCTTTCGTGGCAACCGACGCGCACTCCAGAACCTTCCTTCCACGTGCCGAAAGTTTTTGGCTGGTTGATTTTCGGCTAAGTGGCACGGGCGTCCCGCCCGTGAAACCACGCGCAAGATGCGCGTGCCACAACCGCGCAAGATGCGGCTTTGCTTCAAAAGTAGTCGCTCGGGTGAATCGGAACAGAAACGTGCCGTAGGCACGTAATGTTTATAGAAAGAACGGCCTTCTCACTTCCGCCGCAAAGAGCGAAATGCTCGGCATTTCGCTCTTTGCGGAAATGGAGCAGAGGCAATCGCGCAGCTATAAACATCTCGCCGCTCTGCGGCGATGATTCAGTTCGCATCCTTCAGAGAACTAATCGAAGGACTTTTGAGGCAAAGCAGCAAGATGCGCATGCCACAACGGCGCAAGCGCCAAACTCGAAACCCGAAACCCGAAACCCGAAACTCGAAACTCGGAACTTCAGTTCCAGTCCTCGGCGCTGGGGGCACTGTCTCCGTGAACGTCGGCACGCTGGCTCCGGGAGACTCGGTGACGATCACGTTCCAAGTCGTCATCGACAATCCGTATTCAGGCGGACCGAACGTTTCCAACCAGGGCACGGTTTCGGGAGGGAACTTCTCGAACGTGCTCAAAGATGATCCGGCCGTGGGTGGTGCGGCTGATCCGACTCTGACGCCAATCAACGCGACGGACATTCGCATCAACGATGCGTCACAGTCTGAACCAGCCACCGGCACGGCGCAGATGCTCTTCACACTGACGTTGTCGCAGCCTGCGGCAGGTGGAGGTGTGTCAGTGAACTACGCGACCGCGAACGGCGGCGGCACTCCGGCCACCGGCGGCGCATCATGCGACGGCACGAATGACTACCTGACGGCGAGCGGCACGGCGACAGTCGCTGCCGGCTCGAAGACGGCGACCATTCCCGTCACCGTCTGTGCGGACACAGTTGGCGGCGAAGCGAATGAGACTCTGCTGCTGAACATCTCGTCGCCTTCAACCGGCACGATTCAGGATGCGCAAGCCGTCGGCATCATCACCCAGGGCAATACAGCCGGAACGTTCCTCGTCTCTGAGCTGCGAACTTCAGGTCCGGGCGGTGGAAAAGGCCGAGTGAAGCTAAACGCTTTACTCGGCCTTTAGTTTTGCCTCAAAAGTAATCGCTCGAGCGAATCAGGACAGAAACGTGCCGTAGGCACGTAATGTTTATAGAAAGTGCACGGCCTTCTCACTTCGGCCGCAAAGAGCGAAATCCTCAGCATTTCGCTCTTTGCGGAGACGAGACGAGAAGAGGTAATCGCGTGGCTATAAACATTTCGCCGCCTATATCTTGGTCAACAGGGCGATGATTCAGTTCGCACCCAGGGCGTTTGGCTGGCTAGTTTTCAAATGAGTCTGAGTGTGTGGATGGCGTCGTATTCACGCCAGCCGCGATGAAACTCTCCAGGCGCACGCGATCTGCATCGGAAATCTCAACGATCTTCGCGCCAATCAGATAATTACATCCGAGCTCCGAGTCCTCGAGCATCTCGTATCGTCGCGGCAGGATTACCAAAGACATTCCGCCGTCAGGTAGTTCCAGCGTGACGTTCAACTCGCGACCTTCAGCTGCGAGGTGATAACCGGCGAGATGAACCTGCGGCAGAAGCATGGCGATTCCGCCCGCACTGACATCCCGGGTGTGACCTTTCAGAGTGCGCGTGGAAGACGCACCGTTAGCATTTGGTTTTCGGCGCACCGATACTGATAACACCAGCCGCGCGCGGAGCCGCGGCGATTGGCGGCGATCTTTCAGATAAGTGCGAACGCGAGACACTACTGAGCGAATCAGCTCCGGCATGTCATCAAACCTTTCTGCGGGACGGGCGCGGGTCTTATAAGCCGCTGGTGGGAAGCCGACGGGGCGGCCGGCTGGTTACATTTTAGCGTCCGGACGGCGCGGCGGCAACAGACTATTTGCGGCGGTAGCGCAGTTTGGTGTTCGACAAGCTTTAGCTTGTCGAGTTCTGCGACAAACTGAAGTTTGTCGGACTTATTTCACCTTTGCGAAACTTTGCGACTGGCGTCTTGGCGTGAAAACCGCACTGAAATTCTGTTCGCGCAAAGTCGCAAAGACGCAAAGTTCCGCAAAGTAAGAGGTGGCACGCGCATCTTGCGCGTGGTTTTCACGGGCGGGACGCCCGTGCCACTTTGCAGACTGAACCAAGTACCAAGGATCGATTGCAGTGGTGCTGGCGTCGCTCATCGGGTTATATTCAATTTCAAAATAACTACAGGAAAACGATTGTGAGAAGAGCAAAGATTCTCGCCACGCTCGGACCGGCGACGCGTGAGCCCAAGATCCTCGAAGCAATGCTGGCGGCGGGCGTTGACGGCGTCCGCATCAACATGTCGCACGGCACGTATGAAGAGAAGGCTGCCGACGTGCGCGCGGCCCGTGGGGCTGCGGAAAAGATGAATCGGCCGCTGGCCGTGCTGGTAGATCTCTCCGGGCCGAAGATCCGTACGCGCACGCTGAAGGATCACCGGCCGGTGACTCTTCAGGCGAATCAGCAGTTCATCATCACGACGCGGGCCATCGAAGGCGACAACACCCAAGTCGCCACTAACTACGACGGCATGCCGCGCGATGTGCATGCGGGCGCCCGAATTCTGCTCGATGACGGCGCCATCGAATTGCGCGTGGAAAGCGTCACTGACACGGACATCGTCACGCGCGTCATCAATGGCGGAGCGTTGGGCGAGCGAAAGGGAATCAACCTGCCGGGAGTGAAGCTAAACATTCCTTCGCTGACTGAAAAAGATCGAGAAGACTTGAAGTGGGCGGCCGGCCAGGGTGTCGATTACTTTGCGCTCTCGTTTGTGCGTAGCGCTAACGATTGCACCGAGGCGAAGGATTTGATTAAAGCGGCCGGCAGCAAAGCGCCGCTGGTCGCCAAGATCGAGAAAGCTGAGGCGATCGATCATCTCGAAGAGATTATCGCGGCGGCTGATGGTGTGATGGTGGCGCGTGGCGATCTCGGCGTTGAGACGAGTGTCGAGTCGGTGCCCGTCTATCAGAAACGAATCATTGAGTTGGCGAACGACGCGGGCAAGCTGGTGATTACGGCGACGCAGATGCTGCAATCGATGGTGACGAATCCGCGTCCTACGCGCGCTGAAGCTACCGACGTCGCCAACGCCGTCTGGGATGGATCAGATTGCGTCATGCTTTCTGGCGAAACCGCGACCGGTCAATACCCGGTGGCTGCGGTGGCAACCATGGCGCGCATTATTGAAACGGCCGAGACGCGTGATGGTGAACGGCCGAGCGTGATCAGCAAGATCGTCGGCCGGCAAACTGGTCGCGTCAGTCGCGCGCTGTGCGAGGCGGCTGCCTTCGCCGCTGACGAGATGGCCACCCGCACCATCGCCGTGTTCACTGAATCAGGGCTGATGGCGCGCAGACTCTCTGCCTTGCGTCCACGTCAGTTGATCGTAGCGATGACTTCAACGCGCGCGGCGATCAACGAATTGAGTTTGATTTGGGGCGTCGACCCGGTGCTTACTCCATCATCAAAAAGTGCCGAAGAGTTACTGAAGATGGGCGAGAAGACTCTGCTGGATGCGGGCCTGGTCGCGCAGCGCGAGATGATTGTGATTATGGCCGGGCGACTGTCGGGGTTGGGTCTTTCGAGTTCAGTTTCGTTGTATCAGATTGGCGGAGACTTGGAAGATTCGATCCACGTCTCGACGGTTTCGGATCGGGCGAAGCCGGGGAAGTAGGGAAAATTACTGCGGCCGCAGAATCTGCACCATCCGTTCGGACTCTTTTTTCTTCTGTATTTCTTTGCGAACTTCGGCTTCGGACATCTGCGGGTCGCGCCAGTTGTCCAGGATGCCGACCTGATGCACGCACTGAATTGTGCAGGTGGGCGCGCACCATTTCTCGGTCTTGTACTCGCGCTTGAAGTCTTCCATCGTGTATTCCTCGAGCGGAATACCCGGATAGCCGCGTTGCTGCGAACACCAATGGACCTTGCCGTCTTCGCAGATGTAGAGATAGCGCGAGCCTGAACGGCAACGCCATTCGTAAGGCTTGCCTTCCGCGATGCTGTCCTGGAACCAATTGAGCCGCGCGTGATCTTTGTTGCCGAGCTTCTTCACCTGATGAAAGATGTCTTTCTCTTTCTGCGTCAGCGGCTTTAGCGTTCCATCTTCATCGTGAATCACACCCACAGTCGTCGAGAACCCAAGCTCGACGGCGCGTTTCGCGACAGTCAGCGCGTCCTCAGGATTCTTGATACCGCCGCCGATAACTGAATTGATGTTGATGTGAAAGTCGGCGTGCTCAGAGAGGTAACGCAGCTTCTTGTCCAACACCCGCAGGCTCTTGCGCGAGACTTCATCGGGATTCACGTTGTCGATGCTGATTTGCAGATATTCGAGACCGGCTGCATTCAGCCGCCTGATTCGATCGGGCGTGAAGTAATAACCATTCGAGATCAATCCCGCGATAGCTCCCGTCGAACGAATATGACGAATGATGTCGTCGAGCTGCGGATGCATCATCGGCTCTCCGCCGGAAATCGTGATGACGGCCGTTCCGAGTTCACCCAGCTTGTCGAGCCGCCGCTTCATGACATCGAGCGGCACAGGCTTCGACGTCTGATCGTATTCGTTGCAATACCCGCAGGCGAGATTGCAGCGGCGCATGGGAATGATGTGCGCCAGGACAACGTGATTCGGCGAAAGAAGCGCCTTTGAGATGAAGGCGGCTTCGCGAACTTTTAGTTTGAGAAATGTGCTCTTACGCATCTGCGTGTTCAGTGCCCGGAGCGAAAGGCGACGGGGTCAAAACTCAATTCAGTTATCGAAGGATATGCTGACGAATCTTTCAACGCAAGCCGGCCGCTGGTGCTACAAACGCGAAGGGCTTCGGTTTCCCAAAGCCCTTCACGTTAGGAATTCTGTGACTCGAATTAGCCCTTGATGATCTTGACGCTTGAATCAAGATTCAGCTTGAACTGATCCATCGGAATCGAAGTATTGCGCTCGACGTTCGACAGACGGACTGTCGTTGCGTCGCCATTCTTCTCGACCATCTTGGTCATGACGGGCATGCCGTCCTTGTCGACCCACACCTCGATGTATTGGTAGCTGGCCGGCCCGTTCGGCATCGCTTTAAAGTGCTGCGTCCAGACGCCGCCCCAGAGTGTTTCTTCACGCACGTCCTGGAACTCACCGAAGCGCGACCGCAGTTGGGCCGCGGACATATTGATTAATGACAGCACATCGCTATCGCGCTCGCTCTTGATTCTGGAGGTCTTGCCCTGAAAGGCTTGATTGAGCCGCGGCTGATAAGCAGTGTAGTTGCCGTTACTGCTCACCATAATTTCATGCTTCGGGCTCGTCCACTCCAGACGAACCGACGCGCTACTGTTTCCAGCTGCACCAGGGATGTAAAGAATCGTGCCCCGATATTCGTCGCTGTCGTGAACCTGTGAATTGTATTTCTGCATCGTGATGCTGGCGCGCATGGACTTCAGACTGCGTTTATTCTTTTCCATGCGGCTGATTGCGGAGCTCACCAACCCCGGAATCTGCGCACTTGCGGATGATGTCCGCAAGAGCGACAAAGCCGAAACCGTCAATGTCACTAACAAACTAAACGAAACGAACTTTTTCATAATGCCTTTCCTCAGTAAAACTTAAGGCCCTTGCGGGCCCTGGGTTACGATGCCGAACCTGCGCACTCAGATGCGCCGCTCAGCCGAATAAACCCGAAAATTATAGGGCATGCTCAACGAATGTCAACCTCATATCCGACAACCTTCCCCGTATTGTCGCGCAGTGTCTCCACCCTCGTGACCTGGCTGTCGGGGCGGCCCGCGACCTCTTTTGCCCGCTGTTCGATCATTGACCTATCTGGCTGACCGCCAAGGACTTCAGCTGCCAGAACAACCGTCCGTTGAGGCCTGAATTCGGTGTTTTCGAACCACGATTTTGGCGTCAGAAATATGAAAACTAAGATCAACACACACAGCACATCCCACTGCCACGACGTGCGTGAATAATTCCAAAAGACAACCTTTTTGGCTGTATTCGACAAGAAGCCCATGACGATTCGCAACCGCGCGAAATGTATCCGAACCAGCCATCATTGTCGAGAGTGCAATATCAGTTCCACGCCACAGCAGCCGAAAATATCTCTTGTGTGGTTCTGCGAGTGCAGCGAATTCTGTCCAGGAAAAGGGGGATTAGCTGGCGACGATGTAGCCGTCGCGCATTTGGATAACGCGACCACACGCAGCGGCGGCTTCCGGATTGTGGGTGATCATAATGATCGTCTGATTGAAGCGGCGATTCAGTTCCTGAAACATGTTCAGCACGATGGCTGAGTTTTCTGAATCGAGATTTCCCGTCGGCTCGTCCGCGAGCACGAGCGCAGGCTGAGTGATGACTGCGCGCGCCAGCGCCACGCGTTGCTGTTCGCCGCCGGAAAGTTCCAGCGGCTTGTGATGCATTTTGTCTTCGAGGCGCAGCATACGCAGGATCTCACGTCGCCGTTCCGGATTGCCGGCGCCATTCGCGTGAATGCGTTCGGCCAAACGCAAATTGCCGTCGGCGGTCAGTGTGGGAAATAGATTGAAGCGCTGAAAGACGAAGCCGATTTTGCGGCGGCGGATGTCTGTGCGCTTCGCATCGGTGGCAGCAGTCAAATCTTCACCGTCAATGACGATGCGACCTTTGGTCGGTGTCAGCAAGCCGCCGAGCAAGTGCAGCATCGTTGACTTCCCACAGCCGGACGGACCCATGACGGCGACGAACTCGCCGGCCTCAACATCCAATGACACGCCGCGCAACGCGGGCACGTCAACCTTGCCGATGCGATAGGTCTTCTCGAGATTTTCGGCTTTGAGAATTGCCACTTTCTTTCCTGCGGTCGCTGCTACAGTCATTCTACTCGTAAGCCAACGCATTGACAGGGTCCAAGTTCGCCGCGCGCACTGCCGGATACAGAGCGCCGATGCCGCCCCCAATCAGTCCAATGGCCGCGGCGGCCAAGGCCCAGCGCCAACCGTATTCAAAAATTAAGCTGGTCGATTTGTGAATCACGAACCCGGCCCCAAACGCGAGCGCAAAGCCGACGACTAAGCCCATTGCACTGATCAAAAGAGCTTCACGTTCGATCTCGCCGATGATGTAACCACGCGACGCGCCCATCGCTTTGAGAATTCCAATTTCACGCGTGCGTTCGGTAATCGTCGTGTGCATCGCCAGCATCACGACCAGAGCACTCACGATCGCGGCGAGCGCGACAAGCACGCGCAGAAAGATGCCGAGGCTGGGAATCGAACTCTCGACGCTGGTAAAAACGTCGCGCGTGAATTGTACGTTGTTCCCCGGCAATTCTTGATCGATTCTTTTGGCGACGGCCACCGGGTCAGCATTGGGCTTAGTTTTAATCAGGATGTAAGTGCACTTTCCTTGCGCTTCCAGTGTTTCCTGAAGCGACGCGAGCGTTAGTTTCTGGCGCGCGCCCGATTCAGGTGAGTAAATACCGACGACTGTGTAAACCTTGTCACCGAAGATTTTTAGTGTACTGCCGACCGGATGTTTGCGCGCGGCTTTAGTCTGATCGATTACGACTTCATAGTTACCCGTTGGCGCGCGTCCCTCGATGATTTGCAGGTCATTCATGCGCGCGAATTCAGGCCAATCAACACCCTCGATCTGATCGAACCCGAGGCTCCCGCTCGCGTAAATGTGGCGGATAACGGGCGTCGCGGTCTCGACACCCTCGATCTGCTGTAACCGCTCGACGTATTTTGTGCTTAGGTTCGCCGAGGACGCCACCAGGCTCATTGATCCTTTGCGCGTAAAGATTATCTGACCCTGGACATTTGACGACCGCCGCTGCAAGTCATTCGACATTCCGCGCGCGAGGCCGGTAAAAAGCATCACCAGCGCTACGCCCAGTGCCACGCCGACTATGCTGATCGCAGAACGCAGCGGTCTTTGGCGGATATTTGACGCAACCAGGCTGTCGAAGATTTTCATTCCAGAAATGACGACGCAAAATATTAATACAAGCGCAGACGAACGCCTAGCGAGTCATTCGTTGGGTAGTGCCCTAATTTGCGGTTCTGCGTGCTTCTGTGAGTTCTGAGTGTCTCTCTGGGTGAGCATTTGCCGCGACAAGTTCACCACAGAGACACAGAGTTTGCGCTGAGATACAGCGAAGAATTGAAAAGGACCACTCGTGACGCCGAATTACGATTTGCGCGGCTCAAGGCTTCTTCGGTGCGTCGAGATCGACTTCCGGCAGGTTGGTCTTGTTTTCGAGCACAAACACTTCGGGTTGGTATTCCTTATCAAGAACCACAGACTCGGGTGATTGGTAAGTCAGGCTGATTTCGTAATGGTCTTGTGGGCGCGTCAAACTGATTTTCGCCGGCAGGGTAATGTTCTGTTCGCTGACCGGCTTGAAGTCTGAGTAAACAGTATCAGTAGTAAGCACGCCGTCATCGTCGAATGTTTGAATCCGTGTGAACTGGACCGCGTTGACACGATTGAACCAGAATCTCCGCAGCAGTCGCGCTGAACCGTCACCCTGCGTCTGCAGCTCATCCAGCAGATAATATCCGCGCACCACGCGCTTCTTGCTGGTGGGATCCTTCTCCGATTGAAAGAATTCGCTGCGGGCATATAACAGTCCCTGCGCATGTGTGTCGATCGGCCGAATCAGAACCGCATCAGTAAGATGTTGCGGCCGCAGATTTGATAGCGCTTTCACCGTTTGCGCTTCCGTATTTACTTTTCCCTTGGTCGCGGTTTCGGTCGTTCCATCAAGCTTCGAATAGACTGCGGCGTTGGTGCCCCGGACGAACTTCTTGTACTTTTCTTCACCTTTGAAAATCGCAATGCGAAAGTGTTCGCCGTCCGAAGTCATTTGCGCGATGTCCGAAGCGACGAAAGGCGCTTGCACAATCAAATAAACTTTGCCGGGGCGCTGCACAATGATTTGGCCGTCGGCGGTGCGATATTTTTCGGCGACGCCTGAGGTGGCGAAAGATGTGTCCTCGAACTGAATATCGACTTTGGCACGAATCGACTTCACGCTGGTCAGCTTGTTGACCATGGCGATCAGTTGCGGCGTGTCAGCGTCAGCCAGTGGCGTCAGGAGCTTATCCACTTCCACCGATTTCTTGACGAGGTTGCAGGCGGGTTGAGTGGCAAGGCTCAGCACAAGCACGATCCAAAGCGTGAGACTGCTGGCCAAAATGCGCGCGATTTTAGTCGGCATAATGAAGGCCGGCGCTTTTCCGCAAAACGCCGGCAGGCCTGATGTTGACTCGGCGGTGTCACGCTAACAAAGCGAGTTCGGAATTGTCAACGAACTGCGACTACTTCAACGCAGCAAAAAGAAGCGGCGACGCGTGTCAGCGCATCGCCGCGGTTGTAGGTAAGCGAGAAAGACAAGCGTCTACTGTGGGCCACCTGCGTTGGGTGAACTGCTCACGAGCAAATGGAAAGTTGTGCCGCTTTCCAGATGCAAATTTCCGGTTCCCAGACTCAACGTTGAGCCGCCGTCAGCGGAGGCGCTACTCGATTGCGTAATCTGCAGCCCGCGCAAGGAGCCCGTGAGATTGCCTGCCGTGTTCGTGGTCGCGCCGACCGTACTCCCGACGGCGTTGGTCGTCGTTCCCGCGACAGTGCCCACAGTTGAAGTTGTTGTATTGACTGCTCCACCAACAGTGTTTCCGACACCGCCAAGCAAGCCGCCGCCATTGCTGCTACTTTGACCGGACGAGCTGACCCGACCGTTCGACGATGACATGACGTCGGAATCGACCGACGAATTCGCGGCGCTAGTGTGCGTTTGCGCTTGGGTGATTGAGACAATCGTTGCGGTTATCGGTATGTCGAAGGCGCCGTTCTGCAAACGATCGAAGGCGACGCCGATGCGTGACTCGCCATTTTCCTTCGTACGTTGCTGCACTTCGGTTACATGGCCCAGCAACTTCGCGCCCTTCGGCACAATCGTGTCGCCGTAATGCTTCACAGTCTGCGTCGTTTTCAACACGACTCGATCGCCGACTTTCGCGTGACGCGCGTCCAAGGAATTTTCGAGCTGCGCCGACAGTGCGGTATTGGAGGCGAGATTCACCTGTTTCCCGTTTGTTGACGCGGACGTTTCATTGCTTGCCGATGTCGAGTGTGTGCTGCGCGCTCTTTGCGCGAATGCCAGACCGGCACATAGCGTCACCGTGAGAACTGCAACAAGAAGTCGTTTCATTTTCTATCCTCCAAGCGCATCAGCGCCCTGTTTGTATGAGCTTAGCCACTTACAGCGGGAAGACTTTGTGAGTCGGGACTACGCTGCGTGGATGCGATGAATTTTACGGAGAGTTGCCGTTGGCTCAGCGGCGGTTTCGTTGTGATTGTGTTGTAAGACCGGCGCAGACCGGCGTGAACGCGGGGAATCCCTAGAAAGGCATCAACAGATCCGCGTCAGGTCAGTTAGCGACAGCTGTCGTGTTCACAGCCGCAGCCAATTTCCATGATGTGCGACTTGTCGGCTTCCTTGCAGTACTCGCTGCAGTATTTGCTGTCGTTTTCGGCCGCACAGTCACACGGCCCGTGCTTGCATTTGTTCGAAACTTCGTCAGCCATTTTCGGCCTCCTTCGCTTCGCTAAAGCGACTCAGTTTTGAGGGGATTGATTAACCGTATGCTAGGCGCGATCAGCTTGCTGGTCAAGACTCTCGCGCGATTTTAGCCGCGCAGTTTTCGCAGCCGTTCAGCCGCCAGCATTAGGGTCTCGTCTTTCTTGCAGAAGCAGAACCGAACTTGCTGCGAGCCGAGTGCGGGATCGGAGTAGAAGCTCGAGCCGGGAACGCAGGCGACGCCTACTTCGCGAATCAAGTGACGGGTGAATTCGACGTCATCCTTGAAGCCGAAGCCGCTGATGTCCGTCATCACGTAGTAGGCCCCATCGGGTCGAAACGTCTTGAAGCCGGCCTTCTCGAGTTCCGGCAAAATCAGATCGCGACGGGCCTCGTAGCCTTTTTGCAGTTGCTCGTAATACGACGGCGGCAGTGAAAGCGCGTAGGCGCCCGCCGCCTGCAACGGCGCAGCCGCGCCGACGGTCAGAAAGTCATGGACTTTGCGAATCGCGCTGGTGATTTCCGGTGACGCGATGCAGTAGCCAACGCGCCAGCCGGTGACCGAATAAGTCTTCGACATCGAGTTGACGATCACGGTGCGATCTCGCATCCCGCTGATTTGCGCCATCGAGATGTGCGCGATCTCGGCACCAGCGCGCGGATAAAGGATGTGCTCGTAAATCTCGTCGGTGAAGCAAAGCGCATCGAATTCCTGGCAAAGCCCGGCAATAAATTCCATCTCAGCGCGCGTGAAGACTTTACCCGTCGGATTGTTGGGATTGCAGATGATGATGGCTTTGGTTCTGGGGTTGAACGCCGCGCGCAACTCCTCGCGATCGAATGTCCAGTCGGGCGCACTCAACGGCACATAGCGCGGCGTCGCATCGGAAAGAATTGCGTCGGGCGCATAGTTTTCATAGTAAGGATCGAACACGACGACTTCGTCGCCCGGATCGACCGTGGCCATCATCGACGAGATCATTCCTTCGGTTGAACCGCAGGTAACGGTGATTTCCGCTTCGGGATCGATTTCAAGCCCGAGATACCATTTTGTCTTTTTGGCTATCGCGTCGCGGAAGTCTTTCGCGCCCCAGGTGATCGCGTATTGGTTCACGTCGCCGGCAATCGCCTCCATCGCGACGCGCTTGATGTCTTCCGGGGCCGCGAAATCAGGAAAGCCTTGCGAGAGGTTCACCGCCCCACACTTCATCGCTTCGCGCGTCATCTCACGAATGACGGATTCGGTGAAGCGGGACGCCTTGCGCGAAATGCGTGATGTTGATTGTGCGGGTGAACTCATAGATTCAGCCACAGATGAAAACGGATTAGTACAGATTCAAACCAAAAGAGCTGACGAGCTGGATGATTATTCCACCTGCTCCTATCCGTGTCTATCTGTGTAAATCTGTAGCTTATTCAGTTCGGCTGTTCGGATTTGAGTTGCTCGATTATCGACCGCACGGCCGAAGCCTGCGATCCGTTGGGCGCAAGGCGAAGGTAATTTTCGTAAGCAGCAATTGCTTCCTTCGGATTGCTGCTCTTTTCGTATGCGGCCCCGAGCAACTGATAAATGATCGGTTCTGTGTCGGACAGTTGATTCACCGCAATCTGAAATTCGCGCGCCGCGAGATCGTATTGGCCTCTCTCTTCGTAAGTCCGACCTAATCCGACGTGTGCCTCAGGCTGAAACCCGTGGCTTTCGCGAATCGCGCGATTGAAACTCCCAATCGCGTCGTCAGTCTGTCCCGTCTCGCGGTAGATACGGCCTTCGACGGCTGAAGCTTCAGGATAAGACGGGCGATAACGACGCGCTGCCGCAATCTCGTTCAGCGCGCCGTCGGTGTCGTTCATGTCGAGCAGCACCCGCGCGAGTCCAATGTGAGCGGCCGGGGATGCGGCGCGAAGTCGCAAGGCCTGACGATACAAATCAGTGCTCTTCTGTCTGTCGTCTGCGCTTTTCGCGGAGTCACGAGCCGTTTCCGCTTGCTGAAAGAGCAAATCGGCTTGATCAATCGTGCGTAGCAGTCGAACTGAAATCTCACCGCGGGCGGTTGCGGTAACCGGTTGTGTCACTTCCTTGAAACCATTCGCGCGCACCCGCAGAGTGTGCGGACCCGAACCGACATTCGAGAGCAGAAGTCGGCCATCCGCGTTGGTCGTGCCGCGCCGTATTTCGTCGAACCAAATGACCGCCGCAGGTTCGGTGGCTATCGTCAGCGTTCGCGTTGGCTTAGCTTGCGCGTCGGTTTCGCTTCGTGGTTGCGCGAACGCAGAAGAAAAAGTCGCCAGGAGCAGAAGTGCGACGAAGGGAACTGCTGATTTCATTTCTTGGTAGCTTTACTCAAACGGACTAGCGGTCGCAAGCTGTTTGCCGTGATTCCCGTCTTGTAAAACTGTTGCATCATCCCGCTGCTCGGTGTAATCTGCGCTCGCATTAGTCAACAATTTCGCTCGATCCCGTGTCAGTCCCGCCGAGTCGCCGACTGACTAACCGCTGGAGGAACGTATGCTGATTGAGTCGACTGCTCATCTTCCCGTCAGTTTCGCGATGCTCGACGGAGTAATCGCCTGGCCCAAGCCCGACGAGTTCGCCCACATCCTAATCAGATGGCTTCACTTTGTGGGCGGCATCACTTGGATCGGCATGCTCTACTTCTTCAACCTGGTCAATGTGCCGCTGCAGAAGAAGCTCGACGCCGACACCAAGAAGAAAGTCAATCCGGATCTGCTGCTGCCCGCGCTTTGGTTTTTTCGTTGGGGCGCGGTGTTGACTGTACTCGCGGGATTAACGTATTTCGCGATGTACATCCTCAGCGCGGATGTTAAAAATGCCAACTCGCTCGGCGGCGGACACGTGAACGTTTGGATTGTGCTGCTGGCGTGGTTGGGTTACCCGATTGTCTTCTTCCTGGTTGAGTTTTTGCTCATTAAGAAGGTGCCGGCGGTGATCAAAGATGGAAGAGTTTGGGCTATCGTGATGATAGTTCTCACGCTGGTTTTCACTTACGGGCTGACACGATTTTTCCCGGCGATGATTAATGCCGGCGGCCAGAGCTTCGCGAGCAATCGCGCAATCTCGATAGGCGTCGGCGGCACATACGGCATTCTTATGTTGTTAAATGTCTGGGGCATCATCTGGCCTGCCAACAAGCGCATTATTGGCGCCTTGCAAGGTGGACCGCCGGCGGCGCCGGAACTCGCGCGGCAGGCTTTTATCGCATCGCGAACGAACGCCTGGTTGTCGCTCCCGATGTTGCTATTCATGGGAACCGCTTCGCACGACTGGGTCGTGTTCATCGGCAAATAGATCATTCACAAAGGCTGGTTTTCCCAGGGCACGGCGCGCGTCGTGCCCTTTTTCTTTGCGGTGTAACAGGATTAGCTGAGCCTCTCCATGTCTTTGCCACATTTTCGAATCATCTTTCCGTAAAGTGTTAACTGGATAATTACGATTCCACTTCAGGAGGGCATCATGGGGAAGACTTATAGTCCGCGAACTTTCAATCTCAGCAACCTGCAAGGCATTTCAGACGAAACGATCGAAATGCATTTCAAGCTTTACGAAGGCTACGTCAAAGAGACAAACAAGCTGAACGAGAAGATTGCTGAGTTCATTAAAGACGGCAAAGTCGATCAGGAAGAGTTCGCCGAATATTCGGAACTCACGCGGCGGCTCGGGTTCGAATACAACGGCATGGTTCTGCACGAGTATTACTTTGACAATCTGAAGAGCGGGGGCGGGACGGGTGATCCGACCGGTCGCACCGCGTTCCGGGAAGCGGCGGAAGACTCCTATGGCAGCTACGAGATTTGGAAGGCTGACTTTGTGGGCATTGGAAAGATGCGCGGTGTCGGTTGGGCCATCTGCTATCAAAACCCGACGAACGGAAAGCTATCGAATCACTGGATCACCTTGCATGAGACAGGAAATGTCGCAGGCTACGATCCCATTCTGGTGATGGATGTTTGGGAACACGCGTTCATTTTGGACTACAAACCGGCCGACCGTCCGAAATATATCGAGGCATTCTTTTCCAATATCGATTGGAACTCAGTTGAGGGACGACTACGCCGGCGAACGGCACAACCAATCGCGGCATAACTTAGTTCGAGACTAAGACTTTTGCGTTTCTCTGCCGGCTTGGTGATTTCGGGTGCAGCGGTCGAGTTCTCTGCGCACTCTGCGAACCCTTTGTAATTTCCTCTGCGGTTAATCTTCAACGTTTGCGAAATGAACCGCAGAGGAAGCACCGAGTTCCTCGCTGAGGTACGCAGAGAAATCGAAATTAGCGCACAATCCAACGGCGGTAAGGTTGTTCCCCAGCCATCTTTGTGCTAAAGCTTCGGACAAATCCATTAATCTAATTGCGGGAGGCTATGATGAAAATCCTGACGTCCGCTCTTGCTCTGTGTCTTGCCTCGTTGTGTTTGACGAGCTGCCAATCGACGAATGAAAACTCGCACACTACTGCGACTACTACTGCGTCGCCGCCGGTCGCCCAGGAGCTTTCTGTTGTGCCGCGTCCGCAAACCATCGCGGACATGATGAAGCAGCGCGGCGAGCAGGATGAGGCGAAGCCGGCCTTGAAAGTGATCTCGCCCGCGAACAACGCGACGATCAACGGCTCGACCGTCGAAGTGAAATTGGATTTGAGCGGTGATTTGAAGGGCTACACGCCGCACAAAGATCCAGCCACGGGCAAGGGAAATCACATTCACGTGATTCTCGACAATCAACCGTACGAGGCCTACTACGAACTGGGCCAGCCGTTCGAATTGCGTAACGTAACTGAGGGCAAGCACACCCTGCGCGTCTTTCCTTCGCGGCCCTGGCACGAGAGCTACAAAAACGAAGGCGCATTTCAGATGGTTAGCTTCACAGTGAAGGGCGGAGGTGACGCTGCGAAGCCAACCACCACGAACAAGGGCGAAACGATGGCGAGTCCAGCAAACAGTCCGGGATCGAGCGCTAGTCCGACGCCCGCACGCGAAGGCAAAGACATGGCAAAGAGCAACGCCGGCGAAATCGATCCAGCCAAGCCTCTGCTGACTTACAGCCGGCCGAAAGGCGAATACGCGGGCGCTGACGCTGATACGATCATGATCGACTTCTGGCTACGCAACGCTAAGCTGCAGGCAGAAGGCGGCGACTACCGCGTGCGTTACACCGTCGATGGCGGCTCTCCGCAGTTCATTGATGCCTGGAATCCAATTTGGTTGACGGGCTGGATGAGCGGTAAGCACACAGTCAAACTCGAACTCGTCGACAAGAATGGTCAGCTGGTCGAGAACGGCGGCTACAATTCGACGACGCGCGAAATCAACGTGGTGAAGAAGTGATTTTTCTTTCGGTTTCCGGCGCACTGTGACAAACTGCTGCGCGCAATTCGACATCCGGTGAAGGTGAGGATTCAAAATTGAAAAAACTAGTAGCGTTGGCGTTTTCGATTGCCGTCATACTCGCTTGTTCGTCGCTTACCCAAAAGTGGGAGACAACATCCGAAGATGGAATCACTATTGAGATGCCGGGCAAACCAAACAAGCAATCTCAGGACATCCCCACCGCCACCGGAAAAGCGACCGGCCAAATGCTCACTCTCGACAAAGGCAGCGAGGCTTACATTCTGGCTTACCACGAATTTCCTTCTTCGCTAAGTTTGAATCAAATCGACCCGAAGGTGCTGTTGAAGGGCGCATCAGACGGCGCCGTCAAGAACATCGATGGTAAGGTTACCAGCGAACGCGACATCACTAACGGATCGTATCCGGGCAAAGAAATCGTAGGTTCCGGCAGCAAAGACGGTAAGGACATTGAGTTCACCATCCGGCTTTACTGGGCCAGCCCGAGACTGGTTCAGACTCTTTATCTGGCTGAAAAAGGGAAGACTAACCAGAACAATGCTTCGAAGTTTCTGGACTCTCTGAAGATTTCTTAACGCTTATTCGCCGATGACGGCTGGCGGCGCGTTACGGGTTTCGGTGACGCGCCCAATTGCTCCCGCACTTTCTTCGGCAGCTTCTCACAAACTAAATCGTAGGAGTTTCGCAGCAGCGCCTTCAGCTCTTTGTCGCTGAGGACGTCGAATCGCTCGATCGCGACCCACTTGTTGCGTGCCATGTAAGGCGCTGGATCCATGCCTTCCTGCTCGATTAGTTCATTGAATTTCTCTTCCGTGCACTTGAAGGACATGATGTATTTCACCGGTCCTTCCAGCGCCATCACCGCAAACATCTTGCCCGCGACTTTGAAGACCAGGTCGTTACCCCACTGCACGTTTTCTGTGGCATCAGGAAACGACAGGCAGTGAGCGCGCACCGATTCGCTGTCCATTACATGTCCTCCAACACAAGCAAAGCTGTCTGGCCGCCGCCCGAGGTCACATTCAAAAGCGACGACGACGACAGGCGAATCAGCGCCCCTTCGACTTCGTTATGAAATAGAAACGGGTTGAAGTCAACGTACATTTCCTGCAGCCGCAATCCGCCGGCGAATGTCGGCATCGGGACTTTTTTGAGCGGCGCGCGCTGCTGCACTACATACGGTCGCTCCAGTGCCAAAGCAATCGCGCGTTCCCAATCCTGGCCTGAGGTTTCCCATCCAAGAAAGACGCCGTGACCTCCGTAGTCGTCGTTCGGCTTCAGCACGAGTTGTTCACGCTCAGCGCGCATAAGTTCGAGCAGATCATGTTCGGCACCGTCAAACGTCGTCGTGCCGTTCGTCACGCGGCGAGTCCACGGAATGTGGCGATGGAAGGTTTTCACTTCTTCTGCTGTGAAAAGATTGGCGTGCCGCGGATCGCTGAGAATCGCAAAGCTCGCTTTCTTGTGTGCGATCTTCGTGCGGAAAGAATTGACCACACAGGCACGGCCGTCAGCGTAAGCTCGGGCGAGCGGGTGATCTTCAGCGCACCTTTCCAGAAACTCGTGAATGACCACGCGTTTGTAAACGATGTCAATCTCAAAATCGGCGACGCTTAGGCGGCTATCGCTGTAATTCAGTTCACCCGGATCGGCGATGATTGTCGGATAGCCTTCTGACGCAAAATAATCCTGCAGAACCCGAAACTCGCTTTCGGTTGAGACCCCTTTCCAATCGACGATGGCGATCTGTGGCTGCTCTTTGTCGCCGCCCCACTCGCGATATGCTTGAAGCAGTGCCGCCAAGAGTCGTTTGTGGGGCTCAGGCCGCCAGTGTGGTTGCTCGCCGAGCAACTGCTTCATGTGCCCAAGTCCGAACAGCACCTTCTCAAGTTGCATCTGATCGCCAACGCCGGCCGGAGACTCAGCGTTGTACTCGAGGAATTTGAATCCGCCATCGGAAAGGTACGCGTCCAGGCGGCTGGTGACACAGAGGCACGAATATCCCGGATCGATGCGCGCCATTTCTTGTTCCCGCGGCATCAGACTGAATTCCGCCAATAATTCTTCGTCCACCAGCGCGCGCTCGACAACTTTTTCTACCGCCGACGCAATTGTTTGCGCTGCGCGCGCGACCTCGTCGTACTGTGAACGGGCGATGATGTGTGGACGAAGAAAGGGACAGGTGGGACGATCGCCGAACACCAGGCCGAGCCGGCGCTGGCTGGCAATCATTTGCGCGAAAACCGTCTCGTTAAGTTCCGCGTTCTGCAGGATGCAGTCATCGAACTCTTTGAGCAGGGGACCGAGCATGGCTTGGTAACCAGGCGAAATTAAAAAGGCGGGAAGTGGCCCGCCTCAAAACACGTCCGCAAAGGCTTCTGGTCCGGATTATGGACGGGCGCCGTTTCCGTTGCTTGAGCCACCGAGATCCTTCAGGCGACTGACGACTTGATCGATCAGCCAATTCGGAGTCGAAGCTCCGGCCGTCACGCCGACGCGTTTGGCGCCGCTCAGGTCGTCAGGATTGATTTCTTCTTGCGTCTCGATCAAAAAACTTCGCGCGCATTGTTCCTGGCAAACTGCGAGCAGCTTGATGCTGTTTGAAGAGTGCTTGCCGCCGATAATGTAAAAGACGTCGACGAGGCCTGCCAGCGCCCGCGCGGCATCCTGGCGATCGCGCGTCGCCGAACAGATCGTGTTGACCACCTGCGGTTCAGCGTCGGACTTTGATTTGACTGCTTCAGCGACTTCAAGAAATGTCTTCAGTTTGAGAGTTGTTTGCGAAACCACCAGCGGCGCATGCAGCCGCGGCAGCGACGCTACGTCATCAGCATCGCGCACAACGAAAGTGTTGTCCGGCGCGTAGCCAACGACTCCGATCATTTCCGGATGATCAGGGTTTCCGGCGACCACAACGTGACGGCCTTCGGTAGCCGCGCGCTCTGCGAGTCGCTGCACGCGCGTCACGAACGGGCAGGTGGCGTCCACGACTTGCGCCGCGCGACGCTCAAGCTCGGTTTGGACTTGTGGCGTTACTCCATGTGCGCGAATGACGGCAATTTCGTTGGGCTGGACCTGCTCCGGATCCTGAACCGTGGCGACGCCTTCGCATTCCAAACGTTGCATTTCCTGGGTGTTGTGAATCAGCGGGCCCAGTGTGCGCACCGGCGCGCCCACACCCAACGCGTCTTCAACCATTTCCACGGCGCGCTCGACGCCGAAACAAAATCCGTATTCGTTTGCGAGAAGAACTTCCATTGTTAAATGAATCTTAGCACAGTGAGAGTTTTGTCAGAACCACCTGCGGTAGCGGGTAGTGGCTTCGTTTGGCTTTGCGAATCTTTGCGTCTTGGCGTCTTTGCGTGAACCAGCCTTTTCGCACAGCGCATCTCACGCAAAGGCGCCAAGCCGCAAAGGAAAACCGCAAAGTGAGACACTAACAGGTAGCGGGTGTTTGAACATTTCAATGCCGGGCAGTAGCGGTAAGTTGCACGGTCGGACTGCGCAAGGTCAACCGCCCGCTACCGCAGGCGATTCTGACTACCTGATCGGCTCGCGCAGAATGATTTCCGCCGTGCGCGACGCAAGCAAGGCAGCTTGAGGATGAGTTTCCCGCAGGCCGGCCAATTGCAACAGCGCTTCGCCGGTCCGTGAAAGCAGGCGAACGAGATCACCCTCTTCCGCCCGAGTTTCACGCACCAACTCTTGCCAGTCGGCGCCGTTTACCCAGTGCGCGACCGCAGAGGCTGCGGAAAAATTGATCTCCGGCACTGCTTCAATCCCTTGTCGCCATTCTTCATTAGCGACGTCGAACGAGATTTCTTCGAACTTGACGAGGAGACTAACGATTGAGTCTTCCAGCTCGAGATCACCGTAATCGCGATCTTCATCGGCTGCCAATGCCGCGATCAGCGCCGCCGCGTGAGTTGAATCGAGCGAGGCAAACAGATTTCGCTGCAAGGCTTCACCAATCAAGAGCGGGCGATCGACGCGCAAGTCGGCCAGCCATTTCCCGCGCTCTGTGACTTTCTGGCTCGCGAAATCCAGATAGCCAAAGTGATCAAGCACGCGCGCTGAACGCTCGAATGGTTCCCAAATCTCCGCGCGCAAGTGTTCGATGTCGCGATTCGCCTTTTCAATCGCCGCAGCTTCGGTTTGCAGTGACCACAGCGCCGTCACCACCGCTTCGCGCTCAACGTCAGTAAGGTGGCTCGGCGCCAATGCATCGATGGCCTGACTGATTAATTTGATCGATTCATCTTCGCCCCCTTGCGCGTCGCGGAGTTTTGGTTCAGGCAGTGCTAGATCGCCACGATCGTGAATCTGGTCGAAAGCTTCCTCGGCCTTTTCCGGCCGAGTTGAAAATGTGGGTGTGAACACGCGCCCGACGCGCTGAAGTGGAAACGAGGAGAAGCGGCCGTCTTCACGCAGGGCCGTCACGCCGTCGAGGGTGCGCGTATAGACAAGCGCGAGCCGCCTGCCACTGCGACCAATCGCGACAACGCGACCGGGCTGCACGACTTTGTTGAGCCACAGTTGGCGCATCTCACGGCGCGTTTGTGGTGTGCCTTCCAGCAGACGCGAACGCGCACTGGCCAGACGCTCCAGCGCGAGCACTGATTCGACTGGTACATTGATTTTGCGACTCTGCAGCTCATCGCGAATCCGATTGACGCTTGCTTCGCGTTGCTTTTCCAGGTGATGGATACGTGGCAGGACGTTGCGAAATGCAAAGCTGCGCTCAGCAATGTCACGCACCTGGGCGAAGCTGCCGAACGCATCAAGCAGATTTAAGAGCGACGTGTAAGTGGCGCGAAACTGGCTTTCGAGACTGTCGGGTGGCGCCGCCAGCAGTTCGGCAAGGCGTTTCGGGTTCTGATGCGGACCCGGCGCCGCAATTGCGAATCCAACTTTGTCTTTGCCGCGCCGGCCTGCGCGGCCGGTCATCTGTTGTAACTCGGAAGCGGTCAGAGACTCCCAACCGCGATTCGTGCGGCGATCGGCCACGGTGATGACGACCGTGCGCGCGGGAAAATCTACGCCTGCTGCCACCGTTGCGGTGGCAAAAATCGCATCGAGCAGACCGGCGCTCATCAATTTCTCGATCACAAGTTTCCACGCCGGCAAGTGACCCGCGTGATGCGAAGCCACGCCGCCGCGCAAAATTGTGTCCCAGTGGCGATGCTCCCGCACTTCGGGGTTCTGTTCGACAAAGCTGCGCATGAAATCACGGCGCGCTTCACGTCGATCATCGGCGGTCGAACGCCGGCTCAAGGCTGCTTCAGACGCAGCTTCATCGCAGCGCCGCCGGGTCGGCAGAAACACAATCGCCGGCAGCAAATTGTAAGAACCCAGCGCCGCCAGCAGTGTCGCCGGCGGCATTTCCGGCATGCGAAGTTTCATGACAACAAACTCAAAAAACCCCAAGGGCTAAGAGTCACCTGAATGTCCTCATGGTAGGGAAGGGTGGCTTGCCTCCGCCGGTTCCGGGGATCTTTCATTCTTAGTTAGCGGGGACGAGCCACCCTTCCTTACCTTGGGATCATCGGCGGGATCTGTGTTGCCATCGTCTTCGTGTTCCCTGATCTTTTGCAGGTTGCTCGATTAGTCCCGCAATCTCGCTATTCAGTTTTCCATTTGATCCCAACAGGGGCAACAATCTCTTGTCCGGCAGCAGAAACGCCGCGCGCAATGGCACCGGCCGATCGCCCGGACGAGTGATGACGCCGCACCGCACGCCACGCAGCTCTTGAATCCATCTGGCAAGTTCATCAGCGTTACCGATCGTTGCCGACAGCAGCAGCATGCGTATGCGCGGTGGCGTCAGGATGATCGCTTCTTCCCATACATGGCCACGGTCTTCGTCGCCCAGGTAGTGCGCTTCGTCAAAGATGACGAGGTCTGCGCGCACATCTTCGCCGCCACGCAGCGCGTCGAACAGTTGATTGCGATAGATTTCTGTGGTGCCGACAATCAGTGGCGCGTCTGCATTTTCTTTGCGGTCGCCCGTGAGGATGCCGACATTGCTACGGCCAAACTCGTCACCGAACTCCTGATACTTTGAATTCGTAAGCGCTTTGAGGGGTGTCGTGTACCAGGCGCGTTTGCCGGCTTCGAGCAGCCGCCGAATCTCTTCGCGCGCAATCCATGTTTTGCCACTGCCGGTGGGCGCGGTCACCAGCACGTCTTCGAATTCCAGGGCCGCCAGCGCTTCGGTTTGAAATCTGTCCGGTCTGAATGGTCCAGGCTTTGGAGTGCCGATGCCCGCGAGCAGCGCGTTCAATTCTCGACCGGAGTGGCCGGATGGCTTTGGTCGATCCGTCGGCTGACGCGATTCGTGTCGGGGCGAATGTCGTTCGTCGTTTTGACCGCGCTGTTTACGGAACGGTTTTCTGTCCCGGCGATCTCTTCCGGAGCGACGCATACGCCGATTGTAATGCAGGCGGTATCACGGAACTATTCGAGCCGCGTCGCCCAGCGCTTACATCGGGCCAGGCTGGCTGCGGTTGCGAGTGGGATCGGCCAGTCCTACTATTGAAATCGCGAGATGAATTTTTTGCAGTTCGCAACGCTCTTGTGAAGCAAAGCGTCTAAAACGTTTCTAATGTTCCGATTTGGCGAAACAACGACGGGGATATTCGAAGACTTCGAGGTCAATGGCGACCCTTTTTGGCCTAAAATCTCCAAACTGTTGGGCGGATCGGTCGTATTCCATGCACTGTTGATTTTGGCGATCGCGTTCATTCCGCCGGTGCGCGACGCCTTAAGCCTGGCGCTCATTTTTTCCGGCGGCAGCATCGTCGATCGTCCTTACACCAAAACCCAGATCGAAAACGAAGGAGAGATAACCGAAATCACGACTGAAAAGTTTCAGTATCCCGAAGGTTACTTCGCAATGGATCAAGTGCCGTTGCCCACACCGACGCCCACGCCTTTACCGGTTGTGGCGTCAGCACCGTTCAACCCAGCCCCGATATCTCCGTCGCAGCTCGATCCACTCGCGACGCCATCGCCGACAGCTTCGCCCCTAATTGCGATGAACGCTACGCCCACTCCGACGCCGAATGCCCAGGACGAAGCCGCCCGGCAAAAGGCGGAAGAAGAACTTGACAAGGTGGCGGCTGAGAATGGCGTGAAGCGTCCGCGCGAAATCAACACGCGCCCGTTCAAGGATTTGTTGGTGGCCGCAAAGAAGCTGAAAGACGAAAAGAAACTGAATCTCGACGGGCAGATCGAATTGACCGTCGAAGCTGATCGCGACGAACAGGGCAAACTCACGAATGCAAAAGTCACGGACAAGCGCGGCGACAAGACTCTCGAATCCGTCGCGCTCGATTTCGTCGCTGCGCTAAGTGACAGCGGCGTGCTGGATTTTTTGGAAGATGTGAAGCATTTGCGCGTGTCGGTGAAATTGGATCAGAGCAACGTGGAAGTTGAGGCCGCGACTGAAGTTGTGTCGGAAGAACGAGCGCGCCAATTGGAAAAGACGTACGGCTGGATGATTGTGCTGGGACGGATTGCCAAAAAAGGCAAAGATGAAGAGGTCTACTATAATCACACGCAGGTTAGCTCGAATCAGAAAGAAGTCAGCGTTAAGTTCGCGATGCCGCGCGCGGAGATGAGTGCGATGCTCTCGAAGTATGCGGCGGAAAAATAAGTCCGAGAGATTCGCGGAGGGAACTCGATGCGAATGGTCCTAGTCTTATCGCTTTGCCTTTTTCATGTGGTCGCGTGCGGTAGCCGTCAACAATCGGTCGAGCACGCAGCCACGCCTCAACCATCGACAACCGCTCCCGGCGTGTCGCAAAAATTGGAAATCAAACTGACCAGCACGGCATTCAAAGAAGGCGAAGCAATTCCGCGTGGCTACACTTGCGACGGCGCGAACGTTTCACCTCCGCTGGAGTGGACCGGAATCCCTAAAACCGCAAAGACGATTGCGTTGATCGCCGACGATCCGGACGCGCCCTCGGGAACATTTGTGCACTGGGTACTCTATAACCTGCCCGCTGACGGGTTGGGCTTGATCGAGAACACGCCACAGACTGAAACCCTCAATGGTGGCGGAACGCAGGGCAAAAATGGGTTTGAAAAAGTTGGTTATGGCGGACCCTGTCCACCGGGAACGCATCGATATTTTTTCAAGCTATATGCTCTGGACGCGGAGTTGCCGTTGAAGCCCGGCGCGTCAAAAGATGAGGTTGAGACAGCGATGCAAGGTCACATCGTCGGCCAGGCGCAGTTGATGGGGACTTATAAGCATTGATTTGGAGCGCAGGCATCTTGCCTGCGGGCCGCGAGCATCCTTGCCGCACCTAACAACACGCCGTCAGGATGACGGCGAACCGCACGCAGGATGCGTGCGGTCCTACGGAATCATTCCTTCAAAGACGTCCCACGGATGTAACTCAGCAACGAGTCTTCCAACCTTAACCATCGGATCGGTTGCACAGAGGTCTCGAGCTTCCTCGTACCGCTTCACACGAAGAATAAAAATGCCGCGTAACTCACCGTCATCGCCGAACGGTCCGGCGACAGCAAGCTTATGTTCACCGGCTAAGCGTTGAATATTTGCGATGTGCGCCTTTTGTAATTCCTGGATTTCAGGATCCTTGTCGTCGCCTTCTTTGCGATTCGGACCCTTCTTAAGAAAGACGAGGAAGACAGGTCGAAGTGTGAGCGGCGTAGAAGCCGGCTTGAAGATATCTTCGGACCACCAAGGGTGCATCTCGTTCACAACGAAGCCCGCTTTCAGAGCCGGATCTTCATTGGCCCAGCCTTTGGCCTCGTCGGCTGAGCTAGTGCGAAAAATGACCACATCGATAATCCCGGAGGCGAGGGTATCTCCTGAAAGGCCGGCCATCACCACCTTGCCAGAGGTAATCAAAGAGTTGACATAATCGATGTGCTGATGAAGTGGCGGGACATAAACTGACTTGTCGTTCTTCCAGTTGGGACCCTTGCGCACGATAGCCATTTGGAACTGCACGAGTTTGTGCGCAGGTTGCTGGGGCGCTGCGACACCGGCGAAGAAGACAATGCACAACAAGAGTAGAGTTGGGCGATACATGATAGTTAATCTTTCTGCGGATCGCTTTTCTTTCATTCACGCCGTGGCTTCAGCCCGGCGCTGCGGTACATCCCTGGATTTGAAACCGTTTCAAACGGTTTCCAAAACAACTTTCCAAAACGCGTGACACCGGGCTAAAGCCACGGTGTGAATCAAATTGAGCTACTTAATTTACAGTCGCCGTCTTCACGCAGGTAATCGGCGGCAATCCATCTTTCACGAGCGTCCAGGAATCGCCGCCGTTGCTCGATCCAAACACTTTGCCGCTCCGCGTTCCGAAATAGAGCCCGGTCGGACTGTTGGCGTCCGCGTCCATGTTGTCGCGTAGGATCGTCTCGAGCGCGTCTTCCTGCGGCAATCCTCCGATCAAAGCTTGCCACGAATCGCCGCTGTCTTTCGTGCGATAGACACGCAGTTTACCTTCCGGCGTGCAGCGAAACTCGTCTGATTCGATGGGGATGATATACACCGTGTTCGCGTCGTTAGGATCCATCTCCATCGCAAATCCAAAGTCGGACGGCAAGCTTTTGCCGATGTCGTCCCACGAATCGCCGGCATTGTCGCTGCGATAGACGCCCCAATGATGTTGCAGGAACATGCGATTCGGATTCGATGCGTGCGCCACGACTTTGTGCACGCACTGTCCCCATTCCGGATACTGCTGATCGGGCGGCATATACGGCGCGCGAATGCCTTTGTTACGTGCTTCCCAGTTTTCGCCGCCGTCCTCAGTGCGGTAAACGCCTCCGGTCGAGATCGCTACCCACATCCGATCCTGATTCGAAGGATCCGGAAGAATCGTGTGCAGGCAAAGTCCGCCACCGCCCGGCTGCCATTGTGTCCGATGCGGATGATCGAACAATCCGCGATTGAGCGACCAGGTCTCGCCGCCGTCCGTCGATTTGAAAAGCGCAGCCGGCTCAACTCCGCAGTACAACGTGTCGGCGTCGTGAGGATCGTTCACAATCTGCCAAATCTGTTTGAGTGAAACTTCTGAGCCCTCGGGAAACTTGATGTTGTAAGACTCGGGATCGCTCCAGGTCTTGCCAAAATCATTCGACGAGCTGAGAAACGATCCCCAATACGGGCTGTTAACTGCGGCCCACAACTTTCGCCGGCCATTGCGACCGTCGTAAGCCAGCGCGTACACGCTGCGGCCGGGAAAGTAGGGCCCAGCCTCTTCCCAGTTCGTTCGGTTTCCATCCGAGCGAAAAACAAATGCGCCTTTCATCGTGCCCACGAGCAATAGGTTATCGCCGGACTTCACATCGATCTGACTTGGAGTTGGCATGGATTGCGCCTCACGCTGAATTAGAAAAGCGCGCGCATTATATAAAACGATTTGGTGAGCCCAAAGGATGCCTCAAGGAGGTAGTTTCCCGATTTCCCCTTTGCGTAACTTTGCGGCTTGGCGCCTTTGCGTGAAAACCGCACTGAAATTCTGTTCGCGCAAAGTCGCCAAGCCGCAAAGTTCCGCAAAGTAATTCACTACCCTCAGGGACGATCGGTCCCACGGTTATAGCGAATCTCTCCGACCTTGCGCGCGCCGGGTTTGCCTTCGTTGTCCTCGGCAACCACGATGACATGATTTGGTGTCATTCGCAGGAACGTACTTCTCCGATGCCGGCGTCGTTGCTCCGATTGGGTCGATACGTTTGTTTGCAAAATACCACCCGAAATCTCTGCTTCAGCCGGCTCTGAAACCGGTGCAGCCGGAGGTTCCGACGTTTCATCGTGACGCGGCAATCCGAATAGTGAAACAGCCGTCGCCAAAGTCGCGATTACGACGCAGGCGACCAGCGCAAACAGCAGCGGCCGCAAAACGGACACAGACGATGCAATGGCATGAGTATGTTCTGCCAGCGGCTGAACCGGTTGCGCAATCGCAACAGCAATGTCATCAAAGTGCGGAGTTGAAGCTTCCGCCGGTGCAGCATCGGCGACTGACTCGTTTTGGACAATCGGGAGTTGATTAGTTTGGTGATCGTTCGTCATTGGTACAGGAATTCCTCGTTCTTAACACTGCGGCAAAATGCTTTCCGCTCTCGCGCGCAACAAGGTAATCTTCAGACGACCACAAGAGAGTCCTAAGTTTGGGTCCAATACGTAACGACGATGAAATACACGAGACTCTTTGCGACTGAAGATGGCGAATCGCACTTTCAGGATGTCGAGATTCAGTTTGTGGAGACTGACTACGAGTCGTCTGCGCCGCCACTGGGCCTTTCATCACTTTGCGACGCGGCGCAATTCGGCTTCATGAACGCGGCCGCAGGTTGGGAGAGTGACTGGCATCCATCGAGCGGGCGTAATTTCTTTGTCGTCATAACCGGCGAATGGGAAGTAACCGCGAGCGATGGCGAGACGCGCCGGTTTGGACGTCAGAGTCTGCTGCTGGTCGAAGACACGACGGGTAAAGGTCATAGGTCGCGGGTACTCGAAGATTCGATCGCGATGATGGTGCAGTTGTCGGGCTAACGAGAACGCGCCACAGATGAACACAGATAGACACAGATAGTGCAATGAATTCTATCTGTGAAATCCGTGTTAATCCGTGGCTGATTCTTTGCTCTGCCGCTTGCTTCGTGCTAAAAGATGCCCCGCAAGCCTAGTAGTTCATTCGGAGGACAATTCATGCAGCGTCGTTTCCCTGGGACGAAGTTCGTTCGTCGCCTTCCCATCCTTCTTCTTTTCGCAATCGCACTCATTTGGTCAATTGCTAAGTTTTCCGATCGCAGCGCTCACGCGCAAGCCGGCGGCACGCGTCTTCTGCGCACGCCGACGGTGAGCACGACGCAGATCGCTTTCGCTTATGCGCAGAACATCTGGACTGTGCCACGTGCGGGCGGCATGGCGCGACGCATCACCAGCTTCCAGGGCCAGACAACGAATCCGCACTTTTCGCCGGACGGAAAATGGATCGCATTCAGCGGTGAATACGCAGGGAATCTCGATGTTTATGTGGTGCCTGCCGAAGGTGGCGAGCCAAAGCGATTGACCTGGCATCCCGGCGCAGACACAGTGCAGGGATGGACGGCGGATGGCCATGCGATCATGTTCTCGACCACGCGCGCGACCTGGTCGCCGAGCGGTGCCCCGCGCTTTTGGACCGTGCCCGTTGAAGGCGGCGTTGAAGAGCCGATGGTTTTGCCGCGCGGATATCAGGGAAAGATTTCCGCCGATGGTTCGCACATCGCCTATCGCATGAATAACTCGTGGGACGAAGAGCGCCGCAACTATCGCGGCGGACAGAACCGGCCGATCTGGATTGTGGATCTGAAGACTTACGATCTCGTTTCACCGCCATGGACGGACTCGAAAGACATGGATCCGGTTTGGGTTGGTGACGGTGTGTACTTCATTTCTGATCGCGATGGCGTTGCGAACGTATGGTCGTACGACACGAGCAGCAAGAAGCTGGCGCAAGTGACGAAGTTCACCGATTTCGACGTGAAGACGATGGACTCCGGTGCTGGCGCGGTAGTCTTTGAACAAGCCGGTTACATTCATGAACTCGATCCAAAGTCAGGCCGCGAACACGTCGTCAACATCACCGCCACGGGCGATTTCCCCTGGATGATGTCGCGTTGGGAAGACGTCGGCAATCGCATCGGCAATATGGCGATCTCGCCGACGGGCAGACGCGTTGCGGTCGAAGCGCGGGGCGAAATCTTCACCATCCCAGCCGAGAAGGGCGACGTGCGCAACCTGACAAACTCGAGCGGCTCGGCGGATCGCGACCCAGCCTGGTCGCCCGATGGAAAATGGATCTCGTACTTCAGCGATCGCTCAGGCGAGTACCGGCTCTACATCGAAGGTCAGGATGGTTTGACTCCGCCGCGTGAGATTACGCTCGACAAACCGACGCACTACTACATGCCTTCGTGGTCGCCGGATTCGAAGAAGCTCCTTTTCACCGACACCGGTCTGCACGTGTGGGTTCTGGACGTCGCGACCGGCAAAGCCAGGATCGTCGGCAATGATCCATGGATGGTGCCGCAGCGCACGCTCAATCCGGTTTGGAGTCCTGACTCGAAATGGGTTGCTTATTCCAGCAGGCTGCGTTCGATGTATCACGCGATCTTCGTAGCGAATGCCGACACTGGTGAGAGCCAGCAGGTGACTGATGGACTTTCCGATGCGCTGTGGCCGGCATGGGACGCGTCCGGAAAATATTTGTGGTTCCTCGCTTCCACCGATTTCGGTTTGCGTTCGCAGTGGTTGGACATGACTTCGTACGACCACGACGAGAACTTTGGTCTGTATTTCGCAGTGCTCAAGAAGAGCGATTCGAGTCCATTGCTGCCTGAAAGCGATGAAGACCGTGGCGTCGGAACCGGCCGTCGGGCACTTGCGCCGGGTCAATGTGCGGGGGACGCGCCCGCCGCGGGTGGCGGTGGTGGCGCTGAAGCCGGTGCCGCCGATCAACCAGCCGCCGCGCCACAAGGTCCGCGTGGCCCGCGACAACCTGCAACCGTCCAGGTCGATTTCGATGGATTGTCAAAGCGAATCATTTCTGTTCCGGGTGTGCCCGAACGGCAATACTCATCTTTGCAATCGGGCGCGGATGGAACGGTCTTCTATCTCGAATCTTTGCGCGCGCAAGGCGCGGGCGCAGGTGGCAATGCAGGTGGCGGTGCTGGCAATGAACTGATTCGTTACCGGCTTTGTGATCGACGTGCAGCAACTTTTGTTAGTGGCGTCGCCGCTTTCGAAGTCAGCGCCGACGGTCGCAAGCTCGTCTATCGTGCTGCCGGCGGCGGCGGAGGTTTTGGTGGAGCTGCGGGCGCTGCTCGTCAGCCGGCCCCTTCAATGTTCATCGTCGATGCGGATCGAACCCCTCCGCAGCCCGGAGCGGGACGGCTGAATTACACGCTGCGGATGTATCTCGATCCGAAAGAAGAGTTCAAACAAATCTTCAATGAGATGTGGCGCAACGAACGCGACTATCTCTATGTTCCGAATCTGCATGGGACAGATTGGAACAAGGACAGAGAGATGTATGGCGCGATGCTGCCTTACGTGATGCACCGAGCCGATCTCAATTACCTGATGGACATGATGGGCGCCGAGATTGCGATTGGCCACTCGTACGTGCGCGGTGGCGACATGCCCGACGTGCCGCAATCGCCCGGTGGACTGCTGGGCGCCGATTTCGCGATTGACAGCGGCCGCTACAAAGTCACGCGCATTTACGATAACGAGAATTGGAATCCTGACTTGCGTTCGCCGCTGGCCGTGCCCGGCGCAAACGTGGATGTCGGCGACTACATCCTCGCCATCAACGGCGTCGAGCTGAAAGCTCCTGACAACATCTATCGATTGCTCGACGGCACCGCCAATCGACAGACGTCGCTCACCGTTAACGACAAACCGACGATGGATGGCGCCCGGCACGTCGTAGTTATTCCGGTTGCAAGTGAACAAGCGTTGCGCACGCGCGCGTGGGTGGAGTCAAACCGCCGTTTGGTTGAGAAGCTTTCAGATGGACAACTCGCATACGTCTATCTGCCAAATACGGGACAACCTGGATATTCGAGCTTCAACCGGTATTACTTCTCGCAGCAGGACAAGAAAGGCGCGGTCATCGACGAGCGCTACAACGGCGGTGGCTCTGCGGCTGATTACATCATCGACGTTTTGCAACGCGACTTTGACGGATACTTTAACAACGTCGCCGGCGATCGGTATCCATTCACGAGTCCTTCGGCGGGAATTTGGGGGCCGAAGGTAATGATCATTAACGAGATGGCCGGCTCAGGCGGCGATCTCATGCCTTACATGTTTCATTATCGAAAACTGGGAACGCTGGTCGGCAAACGCACGTGGGGTGGACTGGTTCACACTGCGGACACGCCGATGTTTGTTGATGGCGGTTCGGCAATCGCGCCCCGCGGGGGCTTCTTCAGTCACGATGGCCGTTGGGCAGTCGAGAACGAAGGCGTCGCGCCCGACGTCGATGTCGAGAACTGGCCCAAAGACGTCATTGCCGGACGTGATCCACAGCTTGAACGCGCAGTCGACGAGGCGATGCGTTTGCTGAAACTGCATCCGGTAGATCGCATGACAAAAGAGCCGCCACCTCCGACCTGGGGTGTGCGACCAAAGCGTTAACAACCATTGACAGCCGCGCTATTGCTCATAGAATGGCGCGGAAAAATCCTCGGTGAAGGAGCCTTAACTATGACTCTCAATAGAACCAGAGCGTTACTTCTTCTGTTTGTTTTGGCGGGTTGTTTTGGGATTAGCGGGCACGCCACTTCTGCTCCGGCGTTGCCAAACCCTGTGTTGTACCTGATGGGGACGGAAGTTGTTCAATTGAACAACAAGACGTTCATTCGGTACCGATACGGTGTCTTGAACAGCGATGCTTATCCCGCTGACATGTTTGCGGCGGCGCCAAACCTGCCGCCATGTGGGAAGAACACAAAAGCGTCACGCACATGGGTGGATATTTTTCAGCAAAACGGCACGCGCCTTTACGGATTTTGCGCGCTGGGTAAGCCTGCCGATCTCAATAGCATCTACTTTTCGCTCGAAGAAGATGTGATTCCGCCGAGCTACATTTACATTGAACTGAACGATCGGCAGACAAACACCAAGTACAAATCCAACCTGGCAGAAACAAGTTTGTAGAAACGCTAGGATGCTATACAGCTTTGCGGCCGCGCCGAAGATGTTCGGTGTGGCCGCTTGTTTTTTGTTCCGACTTGCGTCCACGATAAGCCGATCCGATGACTCACCAGCACGTAAACGGTAGTGAACCGAACGCAATCGATCCGGTTTGCGGCATGACCGTCAACAAAAACGCGCCAGCCGGCACGGTTGAATTTGAGGGGCAGACTTACTTCTTTTGCAGTAAGCATTGCGCCGAAAAATTTCGCGCCAATCCGCAGCACTTCCTCACACCTCAAGTCCAACCGTTGACGCAAATTGGAATTCAACGCCAGCCCGCTGCTGATTTATCCGTTGCTGCGCGCGAGTACACATGCCCAATGCATCCAGAAATTGTTCGCGACCGACCGGGCAGTTGTCCGATTTGTGGAATGGCGCTCGAACCGCGGACGATCACGGCTGAGGCAGAAGACAATCCTGAGCTGAAAGACATGACGCGGCGATTTTGGGTCAGCGTGATTCTGACTTTGCCGGTGTTTGTGATCGGCATGAATGACGTGATGCCGGGCCGTCCGTTGGAACACCTTGCTTCGATGCAAACTTTAGGATGGATTCAGCTCGTCCTTGCTACGCCGGTAGTCCTCTGGTGTGGTTGGCCATTCTTCGTGCGGGCCTGGCAATCAATTGTGAATCGCAGTCCGAACATGTTCACCCTGATCGGCTTGGGCGTCGCGGTCGCATACATCTACAGCGTAGTCGCGAAGATTGCTCCGAATATTTTTCCAGCATCATTCAAAGCACACGGCATTGTGCCTGTCTATTTTGAAGCGGCAGCGGTTATCACCACACTCGTCTTGCTTGGACAAGTGCTCGAATTGAAGGCACGAAGCCGCACCGGCGCGGCGATTCGCGCGTTGCTCGATCTGGCGCCCAAGACCGCGCGTCGAATTCATGATGACGGACTTGAAGAAGATGTGCCGCTCGATCAAGTCCAGGTGGGCGACCGTTTGCGCGTGCGGCCAGGCGAAAAGATTCCGGTCGATGGCCGCGTGGTCGAAGGATTTAGTTCTGTCGATGAATCGATGGTTACCGGCGAACCGATTCCGATCGAGAAGCACGAAGGTGACGCTGTCATCGGCGCCACGGTCAACGCGACTGGATCTTTTGTCATGCAAGCTGAACATGTCGGTTCGGAAACCGTGCTCGCGCGGATCGTGCAAATGGTCGCCGAAGCACAACGCAGTCGCGCGCCAATTCAGAAACTCGCGGACGTAGTCGCAAGTTACTTTGTGCCTGCCGTCATGGCCGCGGCAGTAATCACGTTCGTGGCCTGGGCATACTTCGGACCTGAGCCTCGCTTTGGCTACGCGCTGATTAATTCAGTCGCCGTGCTGATCATCGCCTGCCCGTGCGCGTTGGGGCTGGCGACGCCGATGTCGATCATGGTGGCAATGGGCAAAGGCGCGAGTGCCGGCGTGCTTTTCAAGAATGCCGAAGCGATCGAGACGATGCGAAAGATCGACACGATCATCGTCGATAAGACGGGTACGCTCACCGAAGGCAAACCAAAGCTTGTTTCAATAATTACGACCGGTGATATCGATGAAAACGATTTCGTGAGCTTGGCGGCGAGTCTCGAGCGCGCCAGCGAACACCCGCTGGCTGGGGCGATTGTACGTGGAGCGGAACAACGCGGACTTAAACTAGCGAAAGTTGAGTCATTCGAATCGCTCACCGGGAAAGGAGTGCGCGGCGTCATCGCGGGGCAAACAGTAGCCGTGGGAAATCATGCGCTTGTCGATGGTCTCGGTGCGGCAACTGGGCAATTGACGGCAGAAGCCAATCGATTGCGAGCCGATGGCGAAACAGTAATGTTCGTAGTTATTGACGGCCGCGCGAGCGGGCTCATCGGTGTCGCAGATCCGATCAAATCATCAACTTCCGACGCCATTCAGTCGCTCCACGCGGAAAATATCCACGTCGTTATGGTCACTGGCGACAACCGCACTACGGCAGAAACGGTTGCTCGGAAACTAAATCTTGACGAAGTCATCGCCGATGTCCTTCCCGAACAGAAAGTTGAAGTAGTGAAACGTTTGCAAGATGCGCGACGCATTGTCGCGATGGCGGGTGATGGAATCAATGACGCTCCGGCGCTCGCGCGAGCGGATGTGGGAATCGCGATGGGTACGGGAACCGACGTAGCCATGGAGAGCGCAGACCTGACGCTGGTGAAAGGTGACTTGCGCGGTATTGCCCGTGCGCGCCGTCTGAGCGCAGCGACGATGCGCAACATCAAACAGAATCTCTTTTGGGCTTTTATCTACAACGTGGTGGGCGTGCCGATCGCCGCAGGCGTTCTTTATCCGGTGTTCGGCATCCTGCTGAGCCCGATGATCGCGGCGGCTGCCATGAGTTTTAGCTCAGTTTCAGTGATTGCCAACGCCCTGCGCCTGCGGCGCGTGCGGTTGTGAGCGAGCTTTAAGAATGGCACAGCTACTGAGGATTGTTTGACAGCTACGGCGGCCAGATCTCTCTTCGGCCTCAGTGCGATCTCGGTGTTTCGGTGTTGAGAATTATTAAACTCCCATCACGGAGGCACAGAGATCCCACTGAGACACCGAGAACATGGCCTTTGATAAAGATTTTCTAAACGGTCGCAGTCGGTCGAAATTGAAATTCGACAGGGAGAAAGCTCGCAGTTCCATTCGATTCGAAACACTTGCGAATGTCATCCGCCTCGACCGTGTCGTGCTCCAAGAGCAAATCCACGAGGCGCGCGATTGATTCCCGATCGCGTGTGACGATCTCGTTGGCTCGACTCAGTTGCGCGTTGATGATTTCGCTCGTAGCTGCATCTGCTCGATCGAGCAGCGTCGCACTTTCGCTCTGTTTGTCGGTTAGATAAATCGGGCCGAGCGGACTCATCCCGAATTCCCGCACCATCTTTGTCGCGATTTCGACGGCGCGCTCGATGTCGTTTGAGGCGCCGGCGGTCATCGTTTCCAGAACAATCTGTTCGGCGGCCCGTCCGCCGAGCAGAATTGCGATCTGATCTTCGAGATACTCGCGCTTCTTCATGAACCGGTCGCGTTCAGGTAGAGCCTGCGTCACGCCGAGCGCGCGGCCTCGCGGCAGGATCGAAACTTTGTGAATCGGGTCGCCATTCTTGACCGCGAGTCCCACGGCAACGTGGCCCGCTTCGTGAACGGCCGTTGCGTAACGCTCGTCTTCGTCCATCATGAAGCCCTGGCGTTCCGCGCCCATCAAAATCTTGTCACGCGCGTACTCGACGTGTTTCCGCGCCACCGTCGCGCAATTTCCCCGAGTGGCGACGATCGCAGCTTCGTTTAAGAGATTCGCGAGATCGGCGCCGGAAAATCCGGGCGTGCCACGCGCAATCCAATTCAATTCGAGATCGCGATCCAGCGGAATTCGACGCGCGTGAACTTTGAGAATCGCTTCGCGGCCGCGCACGTCGGCCAGGTTCACCATAATTTCGCGGTCAAAACGTCCGGGACGAGTCAGTGCCTGATCCAAAACATCGGGCCGGTTCGTCGATCCAATCACGACGATGCTTGACGTTTGATCGAAACCGTCCATCTCGATCAGCAATTGGTTCAAGGTCTGATCCTGATCCGCTGAACCTGAATCGTTCGAGCGGCCACGCTGTCTTCCTAACGCGTCGATTTCGTCGATGAAGATGATGCAGGGCGCAAGCTTTCTCGCGCGCGCGAACAGCCGTCGCACTCGTGCGGCACCGACGCCGACAAATTTTTCCTGGAAGCTTGATCCTGAAACTGAAAGAAAGGGTACGCCTGCTTCACCAGCAGCCGCGCGCGCCAGCAGAGTCTTGCCCGTTCCCGGAGGTCCAAAAAGGAGAACGCCACGCGGAGCACGTCCGCCCAACCGCCCGAACGCAGCTGGGTCGCGCAGGAATTCGATCGTCTCAGCTAGCTCAGCTTTCGCTTCATCAACCCCCGCGACGTCGGCGAAGGTCGTCGTCTGTTTGCCGTTGTAATCGGAAAGGTTGAAGCCGCCGGTGCGGCCGTTGATTGTTGCGTGTACTCGCCAACCGACCAGTCCGAAAAGGGCAAACACCAGAAGCGGCCACGAATAAGTCAGTGCCGCGACGCCCAAAGTTGATTGCGTGGAGGCGAACTCGACGGGTACGCGATTCTTTCTGAACAGCTCGACGACTGTCTGCCGGAATGACTCGCCGGCGACGGTGCTCTCAACACGCTGACCGTCAGGTCTGGTGACAATCAGCGAATCTCCATCAACCTTGACCGATGCGGCTGAGCCAGCTTCGGCGATCGCGTAGAGTTCAGAGTAGTTCAGTTTTTGCGCAGAAGACTTCGTGCCGCGATAACGCATTAGCGAGATTGAGATGGCGGCTAAAGTAGCGAGGATGAGGACAACAATGACCACGGTCGTTCTGTCAGATCGACCAGCGAATTTTTGAAGACGGAAACTCATAAATCTCTTGCGGACGGAGCAATGCAACCGCCGGCAACTCCATAAATCAATTAGTCAAAAAGGAACTAGAGGATTGGAAGCGAGGTACGGTCGGGAGCTAACGAAAACCCTAGTGCTCACGGTTTCGCGAGCACAGCCATTTAGCCATAACTGCTAATCACAAGTCCAGCCTAAAAATACGGAAAAGTGAATCAATCGCGAAGGAAATGTCACAAAGTGACTGGCGCTACGGACTGGGCTAATTTGAGTATTGAGAATCCGTCATTGCCGACGCGTCAGACGTTATCGTTCGATCGCTGCTGATCGTGTGACCCGGCATCAGTCGTGCGACGAGCTCATTCCGCCGTTCGGGCCGTGACTCATGTCCATCTTCGCGGGCCGCAGTCGCAGAAACAGTTTCCAGGAAACGGGATTGTCACCGTAGATGCGATCGAGGATCGAGGGCTTGGAATAGAAGGTGAAGTCACCGCCGATTGCCAGCGAAACTTTGTTTGTGTTCCAAATATCGCGCGCGCCGCCAAATGTGTAGGCGCCGATGCGAAAGACTGGATGGTGTTGGGTGAGGCCGAGCAATGCGCGATCTGGCGAACGCAACAAGTCGTCTTTGTCGACCAGTTCCAGCCGCGTGTACAGGTAATTCTTGTCGAGAAACTGGACGGTCGATTCGGCGGTGGAGCTGTTCAGGTTGATGATGCCGTCGGCGTCCCCACTGACGTGATTGCGTCCCCAAACAAAAGCCGACGCCCAATTGCCGCGATCGAATTTGCGATTGTATTGGAGCGATGCGGTGGTGCGGCGAACATCGACGTTCGGTTCCTGGTTCTCCGGACTTCGCAAGAAGCCGTGACTGACCTGCAACGCCCAATTTTTGTTTGGCATGAACCACAGCCGCGCTGAGCGCGAGTTCCATTTGTGCGCGTCAAAGTCGTAACGGTTCTCATCCGGTTCACGGCCATTGAATAAAGAGCCTTCCAATTTGAACCAGCGATAGGTGAAACCGGTCGTCAGCACACCGAAAGTGATGTGCGTTGAATCCTGCAAATGATGCGCGAGCGTCGCCGACGAATTTTCGGAAGCCGACCCGCGATGCATGAACGCTACCGGGCCCAGCGCCGGCTCGCCGGGATAACCGAAGTAGGTGAACCAGGTAGCCCGCTCGCCCAGCGGATGCGTGTATTGCGCGGACAACTCCATAAACAGGTCGTGCGGATGTTGACGATCGATCAATGGCCGGCCTTTGTAAGTCTCGCCGGTTTGAAACAGCAGAGGCGAGCCGCCGGGCGGAAAAGTGAACGGCTCAGCGCTGAACATGCCGCGCAATTGCAAAGTACCTTTGCCGAGCTTGTGAAAGGCCATCGCCATAAACCAATTCGCCGATTCGAATTTCGTGACGCCGCGCGGCCCGCCCTGATGATTCACGTCGATAAAGACGTTGTAGTGAAACATCAGCAGCCAGTCATTCTTCGCCCAATGGTGCATGTACATTGGCGCGGATGAAGGTTGCCACGAAGTCCCTGACGCTATGGCGGCCATCGACATTACGTTCTTTTCGCTTGAGCCGATGCGAATGCCCATGTCGTCGCCTTTCATGACAACCAGCGGGCCCATATTCATTTCGGCGGAGCTTCCGCCCATGTTCATCCCCGGCATTTGGCCCATCGGGCCTGCTGACGGGCTCGCCGACGGTGTGGGCATGTTCATCCCCGGCATGTTCGTCTGCGGCGACGCACTCGGTGAGGCGGCGGGCATCGGCATGTTGTGCATGTTCTGCATATCGGTATTTAGAGACGGCGAAGCCTTAGGAGTGGGTGTCGGCGAAGCCATCGGCTTTGACCCGCCCGCTGACGCAGGCGGTTCTGACCTTGGCGTTGGCGAAGGCATCGGCATCGTGTGATGTTGGGCCTGTGCCGCGGAGACTATCAGCGATATCAACGCTAGAATTCTTAACCATCTACCGCAACGCATCGATTTACCTTTCTAAATATGAGCCAGGTCGCGAAGCTGTTGGGGAACGCGAATCAAGTGGATGGAGGCCGGTACAAAAATATTATCCTATGCGCGCATCTTTAACCATTCAGCCCGAAGCAAAAAGCTTCCTTGCGTGATGACTCGGTCTCCTACATTCAGACCTTCAATCACGAGAAAAAAGCCGTTGCTCTCTGGGCCAAGTCGAACATGCCGCAGGATGAATTCGTTGGCTTTATCGGTAGCGATGAAAACAACCTGCTGGTTGCCGATCGTTTGCACGGCATCTTTTGAAACGACTGGCATAGTCTTCTCGGCCGCGCCGAGGGCGCCGAAGGCAACGTTCACATACATTCCGATCTTGAACATCTGTCGCGGATTCGCCATTTCGATTCGCACCTGCGCAGTGCGCGTCGCCGGTTCGATCTTCGGATCGACATAAGTTACGCGGCCGCGAAATACTTGTCCGGGATATGCATCGGAAGTGACATTCGCGCCGCTGCCTACGCGCACGGTGGCGAGATCCTTTTCATAAACTTGGCCCACGACCCAGACGGTCGACAAATCCGTTACGCGCATGAGTTCTTTGTTCGCTTCGATTACTTCGCCGGGATTAACCGAGCGGCTGGTGATGGTGCCCGCATTTGGCGCTGTTACATTCACCTCTGAGCTAATCTGCGAAATTGAATTCAATGAATCAATTCGCTGCGCTGACAGTCCCAGCAGCATTAGTTTCTGACGAAGGTTGGCGAGGTTCGACTCAGCATCGCGAAGTTGGGATGTCGCCATCTCCAGTTCTTGCCGGCTCGAGGCGCCGATCTCTACAAGCTTCGCTGTCCGCATGTGATGCCGGTGATGTTCATCCAGGACCGCCGCCGCTGTCAGATAGCGTGCCTGCGCATCGGCAAGTTCATTGCTGAAGATAACCGCGACGCGCTGACCTCGTTTCACGCTTTGCCCTGGTTCGGCGCTGACGTTGCGAACGATCCCGCCAACAAGAGACATGACCGGAGTTTCTTTGTAACTGTTTGCCTGGACTACGCCGGTCGCCATTTGTCCGGCGGCTTCCGTGGACGGCGCTTCGCCCACAGTTTCGATTTTCAGTTGCACGCTGCGCAGTTGTTCAGGCGTCAGGGTCAGCCGCTGCTCTGCCGTCGTCACTGGTTGCGGCGACTCCTGAAACGAAACCGTGCGAGGCGCAGGAACGGGCTTACCACCTTGCTTCGGCCAGAGCAGCCAGACGGCTACGGTGGCGACAATCGCGACCATCGCCACCATTGCGACAATGATTGGAACTCGACGTGATCGCCGAGGATTGGTTCGTGGCGGTTGGGCTGATGCAGGGACGTTGTCTGTTTCTTCGCTCATCGTTTAATCAACTCCGGTGACGAGGTGCTGCGTTGAATCTCAACTCGCGCGTTATAGACGGCTAGTTGCGCGTCGATAAAATCATTTTCCAATTCAATAAAACGGCGCTGCTCAGCGATGTAGTCGAGTAGAGTCTTCGAACCGAGTTCGTAGGTTTGCCGGACGACATCAAGATTCGCCTGGGCGGGATCGCGCGTGCCCACGCGAAAGATTTCTTCAGCCTTGATCGCTCGATCGTACTGCGCGTAAGCGACTGCAACTTCCCGTCGCACCGTCAACTCTGCGAACTCCCGGCGCGATTTCGCCGCTTCTGTTTCGGCAGCGGCGGCTTCGATTGCCCCTTGGTTCTTGTTACGAACCGGCAAAAGGATCGACACGCCGAACTTCAGATAATGAAAGTTACTCTCGATCGGCTCCAACGCACCGTGTTCGCCAATGCCAAGCTCAGGAAATCCGGCATGCATTCGCTCGTAGCCGGCAGTGACACTTGCGTCCCACCGTCCCTCGGCGCGAGCTTGTTCAATGCGCGCAGCGGCGAGGTTTTCATTGGCCCGGAAGGCTTGCAGATCCGGCCGGTCACGTAGCGCGCGTACCGTTTCGTCTGCGAGCGCACGCAACTGATCGATCAAATGATCGAAATCTCCTTTAAGACGAAGCGGCTGTTCGGGAGGCATGCCGATCAGATTCCGTAGCTCAAGCATCGCGACTTCAACTTTGCCTTCGGCAGTTTCCCGCATCGATTTCAATCGATTCAGTTCAACCAGCGCCATGTTCTGTTCCAGCGGCGGCGTGGCGCCTTCGCTCACACGCGCCGCAATTAGATTGAAACTGCGTTGATTCGCGTCCACCAACTCATCCGTGAACGAAAGCTTCAAGGCTTGCGCCAAGGCCTCGCCGAACTTCATGCGAACATCACCCGCCAGCATTCGTTCGCGATTAGCAAATTCGCGTTCGCGTACTTCGACTTCACGTTCGGCTACGGTAATCCGCGTCGGCACCCGCCCGTTTAGCTCCAGCGGCAGAGTTACCCCGGCCATGACTGTGTTATCGCGTCCAGGCGGCACCTGTCGTTTGCCTTCGACATCCAGCATTGGATTGGCGCGCAGACGCGCCTGCTTAACCATCGCCTTGGCAGCGTCAACTTCCTTCCGCACAGCCTCTAGTTCGGCATTGTGCGCGAGCGCGTACGCGACGGCTTCGTCCGCTGTCATGCCCGCATTCTGATCAAGATAGCGGGAGACTGCGGGTTGAGTTTGCGGCATCGCCGAATCAGACGCCCTGATGGATTGTCCAAAGACAGCAGCTTGCGCGAATAACGGCAGGATCAGGATGAGAGCGGTGCGCGGGATGAACGTCTCACGCAAACTCGCAAAGACGCAAACACGCGCAAAGAGTTGTCCGAACCGCCGCGCCGATGATGACACCGCGATCCTTTGCGCCTTCGCGCCTTTGCGTGAACTTGTTTCCATCAATCTCACGTTTCCAAAACCGCTCCGACCGGCGACGTCGTTCGTTCTTGCTTCTTCAACTCCCGCTCTCGCAGCCAGAAAAAGATCACCGGCGTTACGACCAACACATGCAACAGACTCGAAACCATTCCGCCCAAGACCGGCGTTGCCAAAGGCTTCATCACTTCGGCGCCAGCGCTTGTGCTCCACATGATCGGCAAGAGCGAGGCGACGACCGTCGAGACTGTCATTACCTTGGGCCGCAGGCGCAGCAGCGCTCCTTCGGTAACGGCTTCGATCAGAGATGCACGAGTCAGTTGGCCGACCTCGCTTTTCTTTCGCTCGACCGCTTCTTCGAGATAGATGACCATCACCACGGCCGTCTGGACCGCGGTGCCGAACAGCGCGATGAAGCCAACCCAAACCGCGACCGAAAAGTTGTAGCCGAGCGCCCATAGCAAATAGAGGCCGCCCGTCAGCGCGAACGGCACAGCCATCAGCACGTGGGCCGCTTCCAGCGCTGAGTGATACGTGATGTAGAGCAACGCGAAGATCACGATCAAAACCATCGGCACAACCAGGAGCAGGCGGCTGCGCGCGCGCTGCTGGTTCTCATAATCGCCGCTCCACTCGACGTAATAGCCGGTGGGCATCTGCACCTGACGCGCGATGGCCGCCTTCGCTTCATCAACAAAGCTGCCCACGTCACGCCCGCGCACATTTAGCAACACCGTGCCACGCAGCAAGCCGTTTTCGCTGGAGATCATCGTCGGCCCCTGTACTTCAGTGATCTCGGTTAGCTGCGACAGTGGAATTGGCTGGCCTGTTGGTGACGTAATCGGAAGCTGGCCGAGCGCTTGGACACCTCCGCGAAATTCAGGCGCGAAACGCACCCGCACGGGAAAGCGCCGCCGTCCTTCGATTGTCATCGAAAGATTCGTCTCGCCGATACCCTTTTCAATCGCTTCCTGGATGGTTCTTGCGTCGATGCCGTAACGCGCAGCCGCAGTGCGATTCACCTTGATATCGATGTACGGTGCGCCGCTTATCTGTTCCGGGTAGACGTCTTTCGCGCCGGGGACATTGCGGACAACTTCGGCAGTTCGGCGTGACAGATCTTCAAGCGTCTTCAGATCGTTGCCGAAGATCTTGATGCCTACTTGGGAGCGAATGCCGGTCGAGAGCATGTCGATGCGGTTCTTGATCGGCTGGGTCCAGATGTTCGTGACGCCGGGCATACGCAGTTTTTCGTCAAGCTCGGCGATGAGCGATTCACGCGTCAACCCGGCGCGCCACTCTTCAGACGGCTTCAGGTGGACAACTGTCTCTGTCATGTTGATGGGCGAGGGATCGGTGGAAGTCTCAGCGCGGCCTGCTTTGCCAACCGCCCATTCGACTTCGGGAACGCTCTTTAGAATTTCATCCTGACGAGCAGTGATTTTCAGGGCCTCATCGATTGAGATTGCCGGATCAGTTACCGGCATAAACATTAAGTCGCCTTCATTCAGCGGCGGCATGAACTCTTTGCCGATTCCGGTCGCGAGAAAGATCGCGCCTGCAAACAAAAGAATCGCGAGAGCGAAGGTAATCAACCGATGATTGAGCGCGAACCGAAGAACGGGACGATAAACGAAGTGCAGCGCGCGCATCACCGGATTCGCTTGTTCCGGATGAAACTTTCCGCGCAAAAGAAAAGTGCACAGTACCGGCACCAGCGTGACCGCGATAATCGTGGCTCCGGCCATCGCAAATGTTTTCGTGAAAGCCAGCGGATGAAACAGCTTTCCTTCTTCGCCGGTCAGCGCGAAAACCGGAACAAAAGCGAGGATGATGATAGCCATCGAAAAGAAGATCGGCCGCCCCACAAGGCGCGTCGATTCCAAAACCGTTCGCCACACCAGAGCTCGATCTTTCGAATCGACTTTCCCCTTCTCAATAAAGCGAAAGGCGTTTTCAGTCACTACGATTCCCGCATCGACCAGCACACCGATCGCAATGGCGATTCCCGACAGCGACATCAGATTCGAGCTGATGCCCATGTAGTACATAAAGAGGAACGCGAGCAGCACCGCCAGAGGCAGCGGGATTGTCACGATCAGAATCGAGCGAAAGTGCGCGAGAAACAGAATGTGAGCCAGCGTGACCAGGATCAATTCTTCAATGAGTGCGCGCTTGAGTGTGTGCGTTGCGCGATTAATCAGTTGCGTGCGGTCGTAGAACGGAACGACCTGCACGCCTTTCGGGAGTCCGCTTTGAATCGCCGCGATCTTCTGCTTGATCGCGTCGATTACTTCCAGCGTGTTCACGCCATAGCGCGCGATCACTACACCGCCAACCGCTTCCTTGCCGTTCTTGTCGAGGGCGCCCTGGCGAAATGCATTGCCAAGCTTCACGCTCGCGACGTTCTTGACGTAGATCGGAATGCCGTTCGGCGCCGTCAGCACGATGTTTTCGACATCGGCGGGCGATTCAATCAATCCAATACCACGAACCACAGACCACTGACCCGCCTGCTCGACCACGTTACCGCCGACGTTACGGTTTGATCGTTCGACGGCTTCCACAACCATCGACAGTGGCAATCCATACGAACGGAGCTTGTTTGGATCAACGTCGACTTGGTACTGCTGCACGTAGCCGCCGACGCTGGCGACTTCGGCCACGCCGGGCACGGAATTCAACTGATAACGAACAAACCAATCCTGTAGCGAGCGCAGATCGCGCAGGTTCATCTGGTCGCTATCCAGCGTGTACCAAAAAATCTGGCCGACGCCGGTGGCGTCCGGGCCGAGCGTGGGAATAACGCCTTGCGGGAGTTGCGCGGTGACCAGATTCAAACGCTCCAGTACCCGCGTGCGCGCCCAGTAGAGATCAACGTTGTCTTCGAAGATGATGTTGATCATCGAGAAGCCGAACGCCGAACTCGCACGGACGACGCGCACGCCGGGTAGCCCTTGCAGGTTCGTCACCAGTGGATAAGTGACCTGATCTTCGACTTCCTGTGGCGACCGTCCCGTCCAATCCGTGAACACGATCACCTGGTTTTCCGAAAGATCGGGAATCGCATCGATCGGCGTGCGCAGCAAGGCCCAATAACCCCAGGCGGCCAGGGCGAGATAGATCGCGATCACCAGACCGCGATTGCGCATACTGAATTCGATCAGTCTGTGAATCATGAATTCACCTTTGGAGTGCGCCGGCAGAGCGAAGCGGCGACGGCGCTTTGGATGTTCGATCGAAGGTGCTTAGGAAAACCCAAAGCGGTGTCGCTCCCGATAAATCGGGATTGCCACCGCACTCCAAATTCATCGCGCCGTCACGCTGAACGTTGCTTTACCTGTTCCGGCGGCTCCTTCGTAAGCAAGTTGTGCTTGCCACTCGCCGGCCATGCCGATGTTTACTTTCCCGTTGTAAACGCCGGGCGTGCCGGTGGTGGTTAACGCGACGGCATCATTCATCGCGGCCATGCCACCCATCGCCGGCATGTGAAAGTTCAGCGAAACCGCGCCCACATCGACGTTCTTGCCCGACGAATCGGTGAAGGCCAGGATCAATTCCTGATCGCCCGTCTTGAGTTGGCCGGTTGAACTTAAAAGCGTTGCCGTCAGGTTGTTGACAGTCGTCGTCGCGATAGGCTTACCCGTGGATATACTCGTTGTGGATTTTGTGCAGGCGGCGGCGACTATCAGGGCCGCAATGAAAAGCAAGGTGATAACTAGAGACTTCTTCTTCATCTGAATTCTCCAAAGAGATTCCGCGTGCGCCACTGCACACGAATAGACCAACCTCTGGCAGTTCTATTCGAACTGGCAGAAGACACACTACTGCCTTGTTAAAATCAGATTAGAAGTGTGAGATTGCGGAGATACGTGGGTGGCGAACCGGGCGGACTATGCGTTTGCGCATCAGCTCTGGAAACCGAAAGCGGAATCGAAAGAGGTTGCGTCAAAGCCGGATGCAACGGCTGAATCGCCTGTGTCGGCGGAGTGACGCGTGTGATGCTCGATGGCAACGTTGTTCCGTTTTGCGCGCAGTTGAGCACGCACAACAACTCCTCTTCCTGAGTGAACTTCGCTCGGCTCTGCAGCAATAGCATCGCCTTGCAGCACTCCATGTCCATACCGCCGCCCATACTGCAACTGCTTTCGCCGAAACTCAGCGGCACTCCGGCGAACGCGCCGCCGACGAGCAAGAGCAGAAGGAACAAGGATGCGAGTCGATACTTCATCGCCACCGTCACTCTATTGAAAAATGGTAATAGCCGTCAATCTCTATTGTGGGCGCGACCCGGAACTAGCGCCGCGCCCCGGAAAAGAAGAAAGAGAAGCGACTTACTGACCGCTCTTCTTCTTCATGTCTTTCATGTTGCACGAATCACCGCAGCAGCATTCGTGTTTGTCCGAAGAAGCCGTCGTCGTCGTGTGGTGCGCGCTATCTTTCATATCGCAGGAATCACCACAGCAGCAGGACTCTTTGTCCGATGACGTGGCGTGATTCTTCATGCCATCTTTTTTCTTCATATCGCATGAATCACCGCAACAGCCGCAACATGATTCTTTGTCCGATGACGTGGCGTGATTCTTCATGCCATCTTTTTTCTTCATATCGCATGAATCACCGCAACAGCCGCAGCAGGACTCTTTGTCCGACGACGAGGCGTGATTCTTCATGCCGTCTTTCTTCGTCATCTCGCACGAGTCGCCGCAGCAACCGCCGGACGTGCAGCAACATGATTGTTTGTTTTCGCTGCCGGACGGCTTGGCGTTCTGCGCGAACGCAGCGCCGGCCAGTGCGAGTGTCAGTGCCAGCGCAAACGCTGGAGCACATCGTCTAAGACAGTTCATTTCCATTTCTCCTATAAGAACAAGTATTGCCGGCATCAGTGATTACACTAATGCTTAGAATCCCGATGTTTTGGGATAAGCGATTGGATTTCAGGCGGACTTCTAGATTAGGAAGGCACAATCGAGCAGATAGGACTCGGCTCGATTCGGTAGTCGCAAGGGCACCGCAACAGGTTTCTGGTTGGAACTTAAAAGTTTGAATGCGGAAGAATCTGTGTTCGAAGGAAGCGGCGCCTCGTCGTTTGAATTAGAGCGGGCGATGACGATCGAACCAGTCGTTAGGGGACAACAACTCATCGCCACGCTTTGCGCAGGCAATGGCACAGTGAACTCTTCAAATTCGCCGGGCGCTGGTTGCATTGCTTGTGATCGATTCGAGTTCTTGCGCTTTGCTTTGCAACATGCGTGCGCATCCATCGAGCCGGACGTATGTGTCATCGAGGACAGGTCCGTGGCGTCTGATGAATCCGTCTCCCGCATTGCACCTCGGGCGTAGCTCACCATCATGCAGCCGGCGCCCGCGCACCAGAACATCAGCGCGATCGCGAGTGCCTTCGACATTTTGCCGGCGAAATTCACGCGAGAAGTCTACTCCCGGGGATGGTCGTTGTCGAGCATTTGCTGCTCATTGTCTCGAATCAAAAATAGTGGCTACCGGCCACGATGACGATCGTCATTGCCCCGAAGGCAATCTCACTGAAACCGAGCTGTTTCGCAGTTACAGTTTTGGCTTTGGCGAAGCCGATCAGCGCTCGGATCAATAGCAACGTCATCCCTGCGACAATCCACGCCGAGGCTGTGCCGATTGCAGCCAGCGCGACGGTAACGATGACCCCCGCCGCGTGCGCAACTATCATGGGCGCCGCCGAAACCGACGACGCGTGCAGTTTTCGTAAGCACGCGCGCACATAAAAAATTGCCGGGACAGCGCGAGCAATCATGATCGCCCACAGCACGAAGCTGGCGCGCGTTGACCAGCCACCCGACAGCGGAATCGCGGCAGCGAGCGAAGAGATCGCGATTGTTCCGGCTAGTTCTGAAAAGAGTACGCGCCGGCGCCCGGCCCAGTCATGCACGACTTGCACGAATGCGAAAGGCGTCGCGATCACCAGAGGCAAGACAAACGTGTGTTGCGTAAAAGCCAGCGCGGCGACGAACGCTGCGGAGCCGATCACCAGGTATAGCGTCGCGAATCCACGCGCCGGCGCTGTGCGCGGCGAAACGCGGTGTCGATTCAAGACGACCAATGTCATCGGATGACGCGCGAGAAAGAATCCAACGGCGCTCAACGCCAGATAGAGTCCCGCAACCGAAGGCGCCAGCAAAAGTCCGAGCGCAATTGGCTCGAACAACAAGCCCCACCCGCCATGCTCGGCGGGTAGGGCAATAGTTTTTAAGCGCACGCCATTCCGTGCCGGCGATTGCCTGGGCGCAAGAGTTTGTTCGTTGACCGCCATTACACTTGCTCCAAAGCAACATCGGCCCGGACTTTCGTGGCCGCTCTTCGCTGCAGCATCAAACCCAGCGCGAAGTAAACGAACGCGATGGCCCCGATTGCGAAGACCGTATCGCCGATCATTCGCAACCAGCGCAAGGTGCGCATGAGATCCGTCTGCAGGAATTCCGGACTGCGCGCGGACCAGTAACCGTTGGCTACTGATTGATACGTTTGCATCAGGCCGACTGGTAGAAGACTCAGCAGTATCTCGAGCATTAGCCCAATATTAATCGCCCAGAACGCCAGCCAGATCGGCTTCTGCTTCCAAATTACGTCCGGCCTCATTGCGCGTATGCAGAACAGCATCAGCCCAAGACCGAGTGTTCCATAAACGCCGTACAGCGCGCCGTGCGCGTGTACCGCGGTCGTGTTCAGGCCCTGCATGTAATAGAGCGCAATCGGCGGATTGATCATGAAGCCGAAGATCCCCGCGCCAACCAGATTCCAAAACGCCACCGCGACGAAGAAGTAGACGACCCACTTATATTGCTGCAGCCACGGCCGCGCTTTCGATCTGCGAATATTCGCGACCGCTTCGTAACCCACGAGCAACAGCGGAACAATTTCAAGCGCGCTGAAAACTGATCCCAGCGCCAAAGCGACAGTCGGCGTGCCCGCAAAGTAAAGATGATGCAGCGTGCCGATAATGCCGCCAGTCAAATAGATCGCGCCGGACAACAGTGAAGCCTGTGCCGCACTCTCTGCATGAATCACGCCGAGCCGCGCGAAGAGATATGCGATGACCACCGTTGCGAAAACTTCGAAGTAGCCTTCGACCCAAAGATGCACCACCCACCAACGCCAGTATTCGACGACGGAGAGATGTGACCTCATGCCCCAGAACAGGCCGGGACTGTAGAAAAGCGCAATGCCCGTGGTGGACAAGAAGTAAAGAACGATCAGCGACTTGGCCGTGCCTTTCTGTTTCAATGCGGGAATTGCGGTGCGCGCAATCAGGAACAACCACAACAGCAAACCAACGAAAAGCGCTGCCTGCCACACTCTGCCGAGGTCCACGTATTCATAGCCCTGATGTCCGATCCAGAACCACAGATCGCCCGGCAGTTTGTGCATGACGGACATCCACTGTCCGGTCATTGAGCCGAGCACGACAATAAGCAGCGCGCCAAACAGAACATCGACTCCCAGCTTCTGATACTTCGGCTCATAGCCGCAGATAAATGGCGCGATGAAAAGCCCCGCTGCCAACCATGCAGTGGCAATCCAAAAGATGCCGAGTTGTGTATGCCATGTGCGTGAGACAACGTACGGCAAGTATTTTGCCAGCGGAATTCCGTAGAAGCCCTGGCCCTCAACGCCATAGTGCGCGGTCACCATACCCATCACGATCTGCAACAGAAACAGCAGCGTCACGACGATGAAATACTTGACGGTTGCTTTCTGTGAAGGCGACAGATTCGCGCCGAGCAGTGGATCGGTGTGCGGTATTTCCTGCGAGATAATTTCTTCCTTGCGACTTGCGTAGAACCAAACCATCCAGCCGATGCCGGCAATCAGCATGATGACGCTGACGCCGGTCCACACGATCGCGCTGCTGGTTGGCGTATTACTCACCAATGGTTCAGACGGAAAGTTACTGGTGTAGGAAATCGTATTGCCGGGACGATTAGTGGCCGAAGCCCAGGATGTCCAGAAGAAGAATGCGCTTAGCTGGCGCAACTTCACCGGGTCGGATTGCGCATTCTTCTGAATTGCATAATCCGAGCTGCCCTCGGTGAACAAAGTCGAATAGCGTTTCAGGTTCGCTTCGAATGCTTGAGCGCGCACCGGATCGAGCGTCAAACGCCCGGTGGACGCGTCGTAAGTGTTCTTGCGCATCAAGTCCTGAAGACGCTGGCGCAACATCGCCTGCTGCTCGGACGTGGCATTGTTATAAGCGAGTCCGAAATCTTTCTGCGACCATTGATCGAGAACCATCACCAGTTCGTTGTGCAGATAATCGGCTGTCCAATCCGGCGCCACGTACGAGCCGTGCCCCCAGATCGAACCCATCTCCATGCCGCCCATCGCCTGCCAGACGTTTTGTCCGTTTTGGATGTCGTCACCCGATAGCAGAACCTTTCCGTCAGTCGTGACGACTTCTTTGGGAATTGGTGGCGCCTGGCGAAAGATTTCGGTGCCGACCCACCCGAGGACTGCGAACGATGCGACAAAAATGGCGATAAAGACCAACCAAAGTTTTTTCATGAACTGAAACTCCTAGTGAAGAGGTTTTGGCTAATTCACAGATAAGCCGTTTTGTATTTCGCTTTCATATCCCGCGGCGCGTCGCGGCTCAGCGCGATTGACAACTCAAGCCGGCTAAACAACTCCTGCCGCTCGGCTTCGCTGGTCACCTCGTCCAGCAATGGATACAGCATTTTCTTTTCGCGTGTGTCGTGATGGACGAGCAACCGCTTGAACAGATGTTGCGAGTCGATCAAGAACAGCGCGCCGCGCTCGATGTCGTCACTCGTCTTGATCTTTTCGATCTCTTCCTTAAAAAGGCCGAGAAAGCGGCGAAGCTTTTCATGTTCGCCGAGAAAGATCTCCGCCGCCGCGCCGATCGGCGCTGCCGCCCGTTGTTGATAGAGTGGAATCATTAAGACTTCTTCGTCTCGAATATGCGCTAACAATTCAGCTGCATATTCATCGAGTAATGAAGCGGCGCGATCCAGATCGAGTCGCATCAACGCGCGCTGGTGTTCCAGAAACAAATCGTCAAGCTGCCGGTGCACTTCCAACAGATCGCTGAAACTCGTCATCCCATCACCGCCTCTAATTCAATGGCTTTCGGGAAGAGAAGATTGTTCTCCAGGTGAATGTGCTGATGCAGGTCCTGCTCAAACGCTTCGAGCGCTTCATAGAACGTCTTGAAGCTAATACAAGCGTCGGCCGGAACGGAGTAATCCCAACTCAGCTTGCGCATCTCGCGCAAAAGATCGCCGGCCGTGTCATGCTCCAGTAACATCATGCGAATTGGATTGTTGATGCTGCCGAAAGGTGCAAACGGCGCCGGCCGATTCTGTTCGCGGGCTGTGTCGAGCGCGATGATGTACGGAAACAGGATTTGCTCTTCCTTGAACATGTGCGGCCGCAAATCGTTACACAGTTGTCGCAGCAGGTCGCGGATCGCCGGCAACTCCGGATGATTGGCTCCATGCGCGCCGACCACTTTGTCGGCCAACGGCTCAAGCCGGGCCATCTCTTCTTTTGTGAAAACGTGGTGCTTGTCGATGATGTACATGATCAGCTCGGTTGCAGTCGCGTTCTGAAGATTCGCTCGAGGTTCTGCGCCGGTCTCGCTTACTTCACCGAGCATCCGATTCGGCGTTTCGAAATCAATGCCGGCGACCTTGCATGCCTCAGACAGTGGCTGATCGCCGCCACAGCAATAGTCGATCTTCAGCTTTTCAAACAACCTGGCGGATGTCGGCAGCTCGAGCGCGACATCGCGTACTTTCATTGTTGGATTAATTTTCATCATGATTCTTTCCTTAATTTGCGCGAGGCGCAGCTTTACAAAGTCTTGAACGGAGCAAGGCCTGTGCCTGTTTGGAAAGTTGGATTTTCGAAGGTTCCTGCGGGAAATCAGTGCGAATTCTGCCGAGAAGCTTGCGCAGAAATTCGCAGCGCCTTTGCTAATTCACCGGAAGATAGCTGTCGAGCACCTTCATATAATTCGCGCGTTCGAAGGCGGCGGGCTCGGCGCAATGTTGTTGGCTCATGCTGCCAATCATCTGCGCGACGGATTCGTACTCGCGTTCTTCCATCCAGGCGCTGAGCGTCTGCAGAATATCTTGAATGCGCCCGACTCCGTTTTGCAGTAACTCAGACGCCATCATGGTTACCTTCGCGCCGGCCATCAGACCTTTAAGGACATCTTCCGCCGTGTGAATGCCGGTGGTGATGGCAAAATCCGCCTTGAGACGGCCGTAAAGAATTGCCACCCAACGCAGCGGCAAACGAAGTTCGTGCGAGTTGCTGAGGACGAGGCGCGGCGACACTTCAAGTTTTTCCAAATCAAAGTCCGGTTGATAGAAACGATTGAAGAACACGAGCGCGTCGGCGCCATGGTCGGCCAGACGTTTCGACATGTTCGCGACCGAACTGAAAAAAGGACTGAGTTTTACCGCGACCGGAATTGTGACTGCGCGTTTCACCTGCCGGAGCATATCGATGTACATGTCTTCGACTTCCCGGCCGGTGATTTCGACGCTGGTAGGAACATAGTAGATATTCAGTTCGAGCGCATCGGCGCCCGCGTCTTCGATCAATCCCGCATAGTTCGTCCAGCCGCCAATCGAAATGCCATTCAGACTGCCGATGATCGGAATGTCGACTGATGCTTTTGCTTGCCGAATTAGATCAACGTATTCATCCGGCCAAACGTTGTAGCGATCCATCTCGGGAAAGTAACTCACTGCCTCGGCATGGCTGTTTGTATTGCTGCGCAGGTAATGATCGACATACAGACTATCGAAAGTAATCTGCTCTTCGAAGAGCGAGTACATAACGATGGCACTCGCGCCTGCGTCCTCCAACCGGCGCATGCCTTCGACGGTATGCGAGAGCGGTGATGACGACGCGACGATCGGATTTTTGAGCTCGAGTCCGAGATAGTTGGTTGATAGGTTCATATCGATAGTCCGCCTTCACGTCCGATCTGTTGGTTCACTTCAAGAAATCGCGCGTTTTGCGCGTCACGCTCCCGGGGAGCGGGTACCACAGCGGATTCGTCTTGATCGCTTGCTGGCCATCTACATACACGCTGAGTTCCAGAAAACCGCCTTTGACGACCTTAACGTCGACATCGTTGTCTGTGCTCAGTTGATCCGCCACCCGGGCGGCGATCAGTTTCTTCGCCGGTCAAACCGGACAGTATCGGATTTCAATTTTTCTCATGATTAATACTTCACTTTCGATTCTTCTGTCGGCAATCGTGCCGGCCGGCCGCACAACTGCGGCCTTTTAGGAATCGGTTGTTGATGCCGCAAGTTTCTTATATTGCGCCCAATGATGATTCACAGCCTCTTGGGCCTGCGCCAACAAGATCTTCGCTGTTTCCGGGTCGCTTCGCTGCAACATGCGATAGCGACCTTCGGTGTAGATGTAATCCTGCAGCTTGATCTTTGGATCGTGCGAATCCAGTTGAAACGGATTCTTACCTTCATTTTCCAGCGCCGGGTTGAAGCGATACAGTGGCCAGTAACCTGATTCCACCGCGAGCTTCTGCTGCGTCATGCCCTTGGCCATGTCGATGCCGTGGGCAATGCACTGGCTGTAAGCAATGATGAGCGACGGGCCGGGATGCGCTTCCGCTTCGAGAAACGCTTTGACCGTGTGCGTATCGTTCGCGCCCATCGCGATCTGCGCGATGTAGACATTTCCATAACGCATCGCCGTCATGCCGAGGTCTTTTTTGATCGTTGGCTTGCCGCCGGCCGCGAACTTCGCGACGGCGCCGAGCGGCGTAGCCTTCGATGCCTGACCGCCGGTGTTTGAATAAACTTCCGTGTCGAGCACCAGCACATTCACGTCCTGGCCGCTGGCGAGCACATGATCAAGCCCGCCGTAGCCGATGTCGTAAGCCCAGCCATCCCCGCCCACAATCCACACGCTCTTTTTCACCAGCGCATCGGCGACGCCGAGCAGATCGCGCGCTTCGGGGGTACGCACGACTCCGGCGTGCTGCTCACCAGAGGCGAGCGTGCCGTTGAGCTTTGCTTTCAGCGCTTCGACTAGTTCACGTTTCGCGTCGATGCTTTCTTGAGTTTCCTGACTGCCGTTCAGCAAGCCATTCGCAAGTTCATCGCCGATCGTGCCGCGATACTTTTCGACCAACTGTTTTGCGTAAGCGTGTTGATGATCGAATGACAAACGCATGCCCAGACCGAACTCGGCGTTGTCTTCAAACAGCGAATTACTCCACGCCGGACCGCGACCTTCGGGATTAATCGTGTAAGGAGTCGTGGGCAAATTGCCGCCGTAGATACTGGAACAGCCGGTGGCGTTCGCGATGATGGCGCGATCGCCGAACAGTTGCGTCAAAAGCTTGATGTAAGGCGTCTCGCCGCAGCCGGAACATGCGCCGGAAAACTCAAACAGCGGTTGCAGCAATTGCACGTCTTTGACTGATCGGAAAGTCAGCCCGTTACTCCGATTAACTTCCGGCAGCGTCAGGAAGTAATCCCAGTTGACTCGTTCGTGATCGCGCAGCGGCAGTTGCGGCGCCATATTGAGCGCTTTGCGCGACACGTTGCTCTTGTCTTTCGCCGGACAAACTTCGACGCAGAGCTGGCAGCCGGTGCAGTCTTCAACCGCAACCTGAATCGTGTAGCGATAGTCAGGCAGTTCGCGCCATTTGGCCGGCATTGTTTTGAATTCCGCCGGCGCGTTCGCCAGGTCGTCCTGCTTCACAACCTTCGCGCGAATGGTTGAGTGCGGACAGACCAGCATGCATTTGCCGCACTCGATGCAGAGGTCGGGTTCCCACACCGGAACTTCCTGCGCGATGTTCCGCTTCTCCCATTGCGCGGTAGCGACCGGATAAGTCCCGTCAACGGGGAACGCACTGACCGGAAGATTGTCGCCGCGACCTCCCAGGATTTCCATCGTGACATTGCGGACGAACTCGGGCATTTTGCCCTCTATGTCTTTGTGAGAAATCTGTGCCTCTGTGGTGATTATTTGGCCAGTCTTTTCACCACTGAGGCACTGAGTATCACTGAGACCCAGAGATATTGGCACGGCGACCTCATGCAAATGCTCCAACGCGGAATCAACCGCCGCGAAATTCTGTCGCACCACCGGCTCGCCACGCTTGCCGTAAGTCTTTCGAATCGATTCCTTAATCTTGGCGATCGCTTCGTCGCGCGGCAGCACGCCGCTGATTGCGAAAAAGCACGTCTGCATAATCGTGTTGGTGCGATTGCCGAGTTGATTTTCTTTCGCAACCTGATAAGCGTTGATTGAATAAACCTTGATCTGCTTCGCGATGATCTGTTCCTGAACCGATCGCGGCAGCTTGTCCCAAACTTCGGCCGGCTCGTACGGACTGTTCAGCAGTAGCGTCGCACCGTCTTCAGCCGACTCGAGAATTTGATACCGCTCAAGGAAATTGAATTGATGTACCGCGATGAAGTTGGCGCGCTGAATCAGGTAAGTGCTCTTAATCGGCTGAGCGCCAAAGCGCAGATGCGAGACAGTCATTGCGCCTGACTTCTTCGAATCGTAAACGAAATAACCTTGCGCGTAATTGGGCGTTTCTTCGCCGATAATTTTGATTGAATTCTTGTTGGCGCTGACAGTTCCATCTGCGCCCAGGCCCCAAAACAGCGCGCGCACCTGGTCCTTCGCCTCAGTCGTAAAGTTTGGATCGAAGGCGAGACTGTTGTGCGTTACATCATCGACAATCCCAACACTGAAGTGATTTTTTGGATCGTCCTTGGACATTTCATCAAAGACACTCTTGACCATTGCCGGGGTGAATTCTTTCGAGCCGAGACCGTAACGTCCGCCGATGATTCGTGGAATGGCACGCGCATCCTGCGCCTGATCTTCATCGGCGAGACGCCGATGCCACGCTTCATGTAATGCAGTAATGACGTCCTGATAGAGTGGCTCTGCCGCCGCGCCGGGTTCTTTTGTCCGATCGAGTACGGCGATTGTTTTGACCGATGCAGGTAGAGCGGCGACGAAATGGTCGACGGAAAATGGTCGATAAAGACGAACTTTCAACAGGCCGACTTTCTCACCGTTCGCTGTCAGCACGTTGATAGTTTCTTCGGCGGTCTCGCAGCCCGAACCCATCATCACGATGACGCGTTCGGGATCACGCGCGCCGACGTAATCGAAGAGCCGATATTGACGGCCTGCGACTTCAGCGAACTTCATCATCGCGTTCTCCACGATCTCTGGCGTGGCCGCGTAAAACGAATTAGCGCGTTCGCGCGATTGGAAGAAAACATCGGGATTTTGCGCGGTCCCGCGCATGACCGGGCGATCGGGCGTCAGCGCGCGCTGGCGATGCGCCTGGATAAGCTGCTCGTCGATCATTGCGCGAATCTGTTCGTCCGAAAGTTCTTCGATCTTCATCACTTCGTGCGAAGTCCGGAAACCGTCAAAGACGTGCAGGAAGGGAACTCGCGACTCTAACGTGACCGCCTGGGCAATCAGGGCGAAGTCCATTACTTCCTGAATCGAATTCGCGAACAGCATTCCCCACCCGGTCGATCGCGTCGCCATTACATCGCTGTGATCGCCAAAAATCGAAAGGGCGTGCGTCGCGACAGAACGCGCGGCAATATGAAACACGGTGCTGGTTTGCTCGCCGGCGATCTTGAACATATTCGGAATCATCAGGAGCAGGCCCTGACTCGCGGTAAACGTCGTCGTCAGCGCGCCTGTCTGCAAACTGCCGTGGACCGTTCCCGCCGCGCCGCCTTCGGACTGCAGCTCGCGCACAATTGGCGTCATGCCCCAGATGTTTTCTTGATGCTTTGCGGCCCATTCATCGGCCCATTCACCCATCGCTGATGACGGAGTAATCGGATAAATCGCGATGACTTCGTTGGTCTTGAACGCTACGTGAGCCGCGGCTTCGTTGCCGTCGATCGTGACTGTGCGGTTAGACATTATTGGTAAAATTCTTTCTTCAAGTTGCGGATTCTCACCCAAGGGCGCGACGCATTTTGCGAAAAAGACTTCGTTAATCGCGCGCGCGCAATTATGTGCAAGCAGCGCGCCTTTAGTTTTTCAAGATTTGATTGAAACGAAGATTAGGGTCGACAAAGAAATTCGCCGCAGACGGTTCCTCGCCTAACCGTCTGCGGCGCGACAAGGAAGTTTCGACATACAGGGGATGGATGTCGCGCTGACCTGTGGAATCTGATGATTGCGGATCAGCGATGCTTCCTTGTAGTTGGCAGCTTATTGATGAGTTCGCCGTCACGGTCGGCTTCAATCGTGACTCGGTCGTACAGGGAGACGAACGAATCGCGACCTAACTCATCGCCGCCAGCCTCAATGCCACGAAGTGTTTGTCTGTTGCGCTTCGAGTTCCACAATCCTCTGTTGCAACCACTTCTTTAGCAGCATTTCAATCCGTGCCTGTTCGTTCTCTTGCTCCATCTTTTCGATCGTATCTCCGGCATCATTCAATTGGATGAAGTGGCACGGCACTTCTTCCGCGTGATGGTCGGGCGCGACAAAATCCAGCAAGTGACACTCGTTGCAGGGATGCGCGCGATAAGGATAGCCATAGTTGATGCAGGTCAGAGAGTCCTGAAATGTCGACTTTGGCAGCCACGGCGTGCGGACCGAACGGCCATATCCACCTTGGTTGATGAAAGCCAATTCATCTCTGAATAGTTGGAGAAGGTCGCGGTCATCTTTGGTCATGGCATCGTACCTCCCAGTCCTCTCTTGACTCTGCATTCAAGCAGCAAGCCGCTGCTCTTCGCTCGAGCTTGGGTTCTCCCGCTCGACTTCGAAGCAACCGACATGCCTACTGTGGGATTAACTTCTTTTGCCCCAAAAAGAACGTCGACGCCGGTCAGCTTCACGGTGGCAAGGCGTCTAGCTGCGGAATTCCTCGGGGAACGATGCGGACAAATTCGCACTTTGGGCAGGTTTCCAGCAGGAAATCCACCGTGTTAATCGAGAACGGTCGCGGCTTGGGAATTGCTCAAGTTGCAGCGACGAAGTTGAAAATCAGTTTCAATTTCGCAGAGGTGACAGGAGGTTTTGAAGAGGAAATGACACTCGACATGATTCCCAAAGACGGCATTGCGCGCGTCGTGTCCGTTGAATCGACGGATAGTCACAGCCTGCGCTTAATGGAAATGGGACTCGTGCCCGGCGCGGCGATCCGAATGGTCAAGTCAGCGCCGTTAGGGGATCCGATTCAAGTGTGCATTCGCAATTATGATCTCGCGCTGCGGCGCGACGAAGCTAAGTCCATCGTTGTCACTCTCGATGAAACCGACAAGTAACTCTCACACCTAATCGCATGAGCGCCGCTCTGGAAACGTATCAGAAGACAGTGTCCGCTGCGTCCTTGTCCCAGCCAAAAAAGCTGACAATCGTCGTCGCAGGGAATCCGAACGCCGGCAAGACAAGTCTCTTCAATGCGCTGACCGGTCTACGTCAGAAGGTCGCGAACTACCCCGGTGTCACAGTCGAGAGCAAAACCGGGGAGTGGTTGCTGGACGATCGAATTCTCCCGGCGCGTCTGATCGATTTGCCGGGACTTTACAGTCTTAATGCGACTTCGCTGGATGAGCAGATTGCTCGGGACGTTCTGCTCGGACGTAAGAGTGAAATTGCCGATGCTGATGTGACCGTCGTTGTGGTCGATTCAACAAATCTCGTCCGCAACCTCTATCTCGCGACGCAACTAATTGACACCGGACGGCCGGTGGTCATCGCGCTGACGATGTTCGATCTCGCAGAGCGTGCCGGACTTGAGATTAACGTTCCGAAATTGAGTGCAGAACTTGGCGTCCCTGTTGTTCCGGTTGTAGCAAAGCAGCGCCGAGGATTAGACGAACTGGCGCGCGCGGTCTTGAAAGTGGAAAGAATGACGGGTGCTGGGAACGCGGACGCCCTCGTCCGCAACGGCTTCGCGGACGAAGGCGTTCGCGCTCCCAGCGATCAGTCGAGTCTGATTCGTCGCTACGCAATGATCGAACGAATCGTTTCGGACACAGTCGATGTCAAAGATGAGGGCAAAGCCAGAATCAGCGAGCGAATCGATCGCGTGATCACCCATCGAGTCTTCGGGCCGGTGATTCTTCTGCTCGTGATGTTGTTTGTGTTCCAAGCGATTTTTTCCTGGGCGAGTCTGCCGATGACTTTGATCGGTTCGGTGTTTACCGGACTTGGCGACCTCGCGCGCGCGCACTTGCCGGCGGGCATTCTCACGGATCTCCTGGCGGACGGAATTATCGCCGGCGTGGGTGGCGTACTCGCGTTTCTTCCCCAGATTCTACTGCTATTTCTCTTCATTTCGCTGCTCGAAGACAGCGGATACATGGCGCGCGCCGCCTTTCTGATGGATCGCCTGATGCGCGCGGTTGGTCTGCACGGCAAAGCGTTTGTGCCTTTGCTCAGCAGTTTTGCGTGCGCGGTACCCGGCATCATGGCAACACGCACGATCGAACATCCGAAGGATCGCGTTGCGACGATCATGATTGCGCCGTTTATGAGTTGCTCGGCGCGTTTGCCGATTTACACGCTGGTGATTGCAGCGCTTTTCTCGGGGAAGACCGTTCTCGGATTCATCTCGCTTGGCGCAGTCATCATTCTGACAATGTATCTGCTCGGAATTATCGCCGCGATCGTGGTCGCCTTCGTGATGAAACGGACTGTGTTGAAGTCGCCGCCGACGCCGTTTGTTATGGAGTTGCCGCCATACCGGCTGCCAAACGTTGGTAACGTTCTGCACGCGCTGCTGGCGCGTTGTTCGATCTTTTTGCGGAAAGCCGGGACCGTCATTCTGCTCATGTCGATTTTGCTTTGGGCGCTGGCGGCCTTTCCGCGCGGGTCCAAAACGCAAGTCCGTAATCCGTCTGAGGCCGCGAGCAATCAAATTCAAAATAGTTTCGCGGGCCGCGCTGGCCGTCTTATCGAGCCGCTGATTGCGCCCCTCGGTTTTGATTGGAAGATCGGAGTTGGATTGATCTCGTCGTTTGCCGCGCGCGAAACGATCATTTCGACGCTGAACATTGTCTACAACGTCGGCGAGAGTTCCGATAGCAAATCGTCCCTGGTCGACGCGATGCGCCACGCGCGACGCGCCGACGGTTCCCAAGTCTGGACGCCACTGACTGGATTGTCGCTGATTGTTTTCTTCCTGCTTGCTTGCCAGTGCATGTCGACTGTCGCGATCGTGCGACGCGAAACCAATTCATTGCGCTGGCCGGCCTTTATGGTTAGCTACATGCTGGTCTTGGCGTACGTGGGCTCGTTAATTGTCTATCAGGGCGGTCACTTGCTGGGATTTGCGTAAGGAATCGACCAGACAAGTCGATTAGAACATTCCAGGCTCGTCATCAAAACACGTGTAGCACACGCGTTTCAACGCTTCGAAACTCTGCAGCTCAACATCAGGTGAAAGGTAGTCTGCGCGTGGCTTCTCTGTCTTCAGCAGATCGGTGCTCAAGTATTTCTTGTTGTCGTCGGGAAAGACAGTCGTCACGACGGCGTCATCACCCATCTCATCCTGCACCATCAGCGCCCCGATGAAGTTAGCGCCGGAAGAAATGCCAACTCCGAGTCCAAGTTGCGCTGCCAGCTTCTGTGCCATCAGAATCGCATCGCCATCACTGACGCTGACCACCGAATCGAGTTGATCGAGTTGCAGAATCGGAGGAATGAATTCATCCGAAATTCCCTGAATCCGATGATGGCCGACTTTGTGACCGGTCGAAAGCGTCGGTGATTCGCTCGGTTGCAGCGGATGCAGTTTGATTTCCGGGTTTCGCGCTCGCAGAAATGCTCCAGCACCCATGATGGTTCCGCCCGTGCCGACACCGGCTACAAACGCATCAGGTTTCAGAGAGTGGAAATAGAGCTGCCACCAGATCTCGGGACCGGTGGTCTTTTGGTGCGCTTCCACGTTGGCTTCGTTCGCGAATTGCGCAGGCAGAAAGACGCGTGGATTCTCTGCTGCAAGATCCTGACTCATGCGAATACTGCCGACAAAGCCGCCTTGATCGCGTCGCACGGGCACAATTTTGGCGCCGAGTGATTTGATCAAATGGACGCGTTCTTCGCTCATCCAATCAGGCATAAAGATCACGACCTGATGGCCCAGCGCCCTTCCTATTGCGGCGAATGAAATTCCTGTATTACCGCTGGTGGCTTCGGCAATTGTGTCGCCCGGCTGAATGCACCTTTCCTGATAGGCCTTCTTCAAAATGTGAAAGGCCATCCGGTCCTTGATGCTGCCGGTCATGTTCATGTGCTCAGCTTTGGCGTAGATGACGCGCTCGCGTCCGCGATACCCAAAACGGATCGCCAGCAGAGGCGTATTGCCAATCATGTGCTTCAGGTTTCGGCAGCGCGCTGAAACGTCACGATCCCGATGATCGTTAACGACGAGAGGCGTCTGAACCCGATTAATAATCAGCTGCTGTGACATGGATACACGTCGGTCCGTCGCGATCGCAGAGCAATGAATATGCCTCGCAAAACCGGCACTCTTTCGAGGACAACTGTCACAACTGACAGGTTTGAATCTGCGGAAAGTTCCCCACAATTAGAGCGAAAAAGCCCATTCTCTGGGGGGCGTTGTACAAAACCGGAAGGATCTCCCTTTGCTGGAGGTGGGCACGTTCCTTGCTCTTGCGCCTGCGAGGATTCCGCTCTTTTGAAAGCCAGAAGTCATGATTTACAAAAACTGACTTGGAGAAACTGAAGATGATGAACGCGGCGCGCCAGGCTGTGATACCTGATATCAAACCCCCGAATTCGCAGGCCCGCGTGCTACCGTTCAATTCGCCGCTCCGCACGCTTCCGGGGATTGACCGCGTGGCGCGCAGTCGGATCTATCCGCGTGGCGCCGTCGTCTTTCGCGAAGGTAATGCCGCTCATGGTGTCTACGTTTTATCGTCGGGGCGCGCGAAAATCTCGATCTCATCCGCAGACGGCAAGAAGATAATCATTCGCATCGCGAAAGGCGGTGACATCCTTGGTCTCTACGCAGGATTGACGGGTCGCCCCTTCGAAGCAACGGCAGAGATGTTGGAAGGTGGTCGGGTCGATTTCATTTCGCGCCAGGACCTTCTCAACCTGATCTCGCGGCAGAATGGATATAGCCTCGATCTGCTCGAGGTGTTCAGCCGGCAGTTCAGCGAGTTGATCGATCACACACGCATGCTGGCTTTGTCGGAATCAGCTTTGGAAAAACTGGCGCATCTGATCGCGTGTTGGGGCCGCGATTTCGGCGAGAGCACGACCGAAGGGATCCGAGTCCGGGTTTGGTTGACACAAGAGGAGATTGCCCAAATAATCGGCGCGTCACGCGAAACGGTGACACGTCTTTTCAGCACGCTGAAGCGAGACCAAATCATCCGCGTCAAACGCGATTGGTTGTGGATTTGTGACAGTGGTGCACTCGCCTCTCTGGCTCAACTGTCGCCCGAGATGTACGGTTGACGGTGACGGTCATCACAGACCGCCATACCCGCCCCACGTAGGATGCAAGCGGTCGCTCAGGGTCTTTTTACATCGCAATTCGTCTGAACAGGCATTTCTTATTTAGAACAGGAGGCTCCAAAGTGAGACTCAAGAAAACAATCAACGTAACGCTCGTCCTGGGAGCGGCATTAGCAGTTGTCGTGTGGCTAATCGGAGCGCGCAGTTCGCAGGCGACCGTGCGCTCTGCCGTGACGGATGACAAACCGACGCCTTCGGATTACGTCGGCACGGAGGTTTGCAAGGACTGTCACGAAGATCAGTTCAAAGCCTATTCGCACACTGCGCACGCGGAACTCTCAAAAATCGGTGACTGGAAAAACAAGGTCACCGGCTGCGAATCGTGTCACGGGCCCGGCAAGGCGCACGTCGATGGTGGCGGCGATAAGACAAAGATCATTACGTTTGATCATAAATCGCCTAAGGAAATCTCCGAGACCTGTCTCACGTGTCACGCCGGAAAAGAAGAGCGCAACAACTTCAAACGCGGCGAGCACTGGCGTAACGACGTTGGCTGCACCGATTGTCACTCGCCGCACTCAGTGGTGGTCGGGCGCAATCTTGCGAGTTCGAATTATCAAGTCACGAGCGTCAACGGCGAAAAGCCTGGGTTCGCGACTACGCGCATGCTGAAGGCTAACGACCCGCAGCTTTGCACGAGCTGTCACGCCGAAGTCAAGCCGCAATTCAATATGCCTTTCCATCACAAAGTTCTGGAAGGCACGATGCGTTGCAGCGATTGTCACAACCCGCATGGTGGCTTTGAGCTGAAGCAGACGCGCCTGGCGACTGGAGGAGACGCAGGTTGCATTAAGTGTCACGCTGACAAGCAGGGGCCCTTCGTGTACGAACACGCTCCCGTGAAAACCGAAGGTTGCAGCGCGTGTCACACGCCGCACGGTTCGGCAAATCCGCGGATGCTGCGCTACAGCTCTGTGAATCAACTTTGTCTAACGTGCCACAGTTCGTCGCACGACGTTGGTGCGGTTGAACCGTCGGGTCCATCGCATAACCAGAACGCCCAATACGCGAACTGCACAGCCTGTCACATTAAGATTCACGGCTCGCGCACGAGTCCGGTGTTCTTCCGCTAACGCGCATTCTCTGGCGGCGGGCCAATGCCCGTCGCTGTGTTGGCGGGCTGCGGCTCGCCGCTAAACCGAGTTCATTGAGTCAAGGATAAAAGTCATGAATAGCAACACGATAAAGCGGTTGCGAATCGTTCCGGCAATACTTCTCGGTATTTTGCTGATCGCCAGCGCCGCGTATGCTCAGCCGAGCGCGACTGATGACAAGTCGAAAAGCAAGAGCACCACTCCTGCTAAGAAGGCCGACACGACCCCAACCTCGACTACTACCGGTGATGACGCGGGTGACTACATAGTCACGTCGAGCTTTGAGGTTGGTTATCGCGGTCTGGGCGTTTACGGCGATGAGCGAAAATACCGTAGCGATCTGGGCTATAAAGCTGGACCGCGCTTGTTTGACAGCAGCTTCCTGATGCGCGCCAAGGAAGGAAAGGGCGGTCTGTTCGACACGTTGCTGGTGACTGCGACGGGTTGGGGCGCCGATCCGACCAGCAGCATGCGACTCAGCGCCGAGAAACCTGAGTGGTATCGACTGGAAGCGAACTATCGCCGAGCAAAGTATTATCGGTATCTGAACAACATTGTGAATCCCAATTGGGTGTTTGGGACCGTCGGATCGACGAATTACTTTCCCGTGCCGCCAAGTTCTGTAACTGGCCTGCACGGATACGACACTCGCACCGAATTCGGCGACTTCGATCTGATGCTATTGCCAAAGGACAAGTGGATCCGATTCAACATCGGCTATTCGCCGGAACATTACAGCGGGCCTTATTTCACCAACTATCACCAGGGCGGCAATGAGTTTCAGGCAATGGTCGATTCCCGCACGCGGGCAAACGATCTTCGCTTAGGCGCTGAAGGAACCATCGGAAAAGTCGACTGGACGATTCTGCACGGCATCCGTTGGTTCAAAGAAGACAGCGCGATCGCGACCGTCCCGGCGTACATCAATCCGAATAATCTGACCAATTCGTCCGCGGTGGCGCGCTTCACATCATTTCACCGCGAAGAGCCGACGCGGGGGCGCGTTGACTTTACGCGGCTCAGCGCCCACACGTTTCTCGCGAAGCGTTTCGATATAACCGGGCGCTTTATGTATAGCAAGGCGACCGCCAACTCCGTTTTCCTGGAAGCGGAGCAGGGAGTCAACTTCGCTAGTCGCATCACCGGCCAGCCGGGATCACCCAACACTCTGCTGCTGGGCGCGTACAACATTCCGGCCTCGGTGTCGCGCCCAAATACTCAAGGCGACGTTGGATTGACGATATTCGCGACGGACAAGCTGAGGATCTCAAACACGTTTCGCGTCGAAGACTTCACGATTAATGGTGTCGGAACCTTCAACGACTTCTTCTCGGTGAGAACAGCGGCGGGCGTGGTCGACACGCGCCAGTTCAGTAACCTGCAAGGATTCACGTCGACCCAATATCGGAAGTATCAGGACACGATCGAAGGTGACTATCAATTCAACCCCAGGTACTCCGTGCACTTCGGTTATCGGTACGGGCATCGCCGCGATCAGGTCGATATAACCGGCTATCTGCTGAATTCTAACTCGCCAGCGCTTACCGACGAGCACGAGTTTGAAGAGAACACCACGCACTCGATCCTCGGTGGTTTTCGCATGCGGCCCACGAAGAATTGGACTATTTATTTCGATGGTGAACGAGGAACTGCCGACAATGTCTTCACGCGGATCGGCAACTATGACTTCACGAACATCCGTGCCAAGACCCGTTGGGCGGCGAGTCGCAAACTGAATCTCAATTTGGGCGTGATCATTCGCGACAACTCAAACCCGTCGGAGATTGCCGGAGAGGCGCTGAACGATTTTGGAGTGAATCTGAAGACGCGCATTGTCCAATCCTCCGTTGATTGGCTGGCGAAGGACAATCTGTCCTTTAACTTTGGTTACAACTACAACTGGGTCAACAGCGACGCCACCATCGACTACGTCTACCAGGTAATTCCCGCGGCGCCGCCAGTCCCGGCCGCCGTATTCCACCATTTTGGCAACGCGCTCTATTTCCAAAGAAACAACTTCTTCTATGCGGACGTGGTGTGGCGCCCGAATTGGCGTGTCTCGTTCTATGGTTCATATCGCGTGAACCAGGACAATGGTCAGGGAAACCGTTTGTCTGATCCGACTGGCGGGACCCCGATTCCGGGCGGCATAGTCGTCAACGGTTCGCTCAAGAATCCGGCGAACGAGGGCGGCACACTGATCACTTCATATCCGATGAGTTTCCAATCGCCCGAAGGCCGAGTGGCAATTCGGCTGAACCGGCACCTCGATTGGAATATTGGCTATCAGTACTTCAATTACAACGAAGATGGATTTCTGAGGACGTTTCCACTCAATGCACCGCGGGCGCAAAACTATCACGCGCATCTGCCGTACATGTCGCTGCGTGTGTACATCGGGCGCAAGGAGTAGTCGCAGATTGTAGTTGAATCAAACGCGAACTCCAGCTAAGGTTACCCGGCCAAAGCTGGAGTTCGCATATCTGGAAATAAGTTCTACCACTGTAATGTAGTTCAGTCCTGGATGGGGAGGATTAGTTCGATTGAACCCTGACGTTCGAGCGAACCTCGACGCGCCCGCGTCACCGCCGCGGCGCACCTTTCTCGATATCCTGCTGGGCACCAGCGCCGTCGCGACGCTCGGTGCCATCGTCTACCCGATTCTGCGTTTCATCTCGCCGCCGCAGATTGTTGAGTCGACTGAGAATTCTGTCGTAGCCGCGAAGCTGAGCGAAGTGCCGCCTAACTCCGGCAAGATCTTCAAATTCGGAAACAAACCGGGAATCCTGGTGCACACCGCGGCGGGAGAATTCAAAGCATTCTCCGCCGTCTGCACACATCTCGAGTGCATCGTGCAATATCGCGAGGAGACGAAACAAATTTGGTGCGCCTGTCACAACGGCCAATACAACCTGAGCGGCCAGAATATCGGCGGTCCACCGCCGCGGCCTTTGGAAGAGTACAAGGTCAACACGCGCGGCGACGATGTGGTGGTGACGCGAACGTAGGACAAATGAAACGGTTACAGAACCGCGAACGGTAGTGAGCGGGTTAAGGAGTCAGCGCAGAGATAACGAGCAGCAATTTTGAGATTGCACTTCAAGATTCAATCTTTATCCCGCTCGCTACGGCTCGCGGTTCTGTAACCAATTGCAGTTGTGAGAATCAAACCCCTGACAAATTGGCTCGACGAGCGTCTGTCGATTAGCTCGCTGACGAAGCTTGCCGACAAGAAAGAAGTTCCCGTCCATCGCCATTCGATCTGGTATTACTTCGGCGGCATGACGTTGTTTTTGTTCGTCGTGCAGGTCACGACCGGAATTCTCCTCCTGCTTTATTACCGGCCGAGCGCGGAAAACGCTTTCGAAAGCGTTCAGTTCATCATCACTGAGGTTAAGTTCGGCTGGCTGATCAGATCTATTCACAGTTGGTCGGCCAACCTCATGATTGCGACGCTGTTCATTCATATGTTCAGCGTCTTTTTTCTGCGCGCTTACCACAAGCCGCGCGAGATAACCTGGGTCAGCGGCGCGTTTCTATTGTTCATCGTGATTTGCTTTGGTTTCAGCGGATACCTTTTGCCATGGAACAAGCTGGCGTTCTTTGCGACGAAAGTTGGAACTGAAATCGCCGGCGTCGTGCCGGTTATCGGCCATCCGGTTTTGCGGTTTTTGCGAGGCGGCGACGATGTCACCGGCGCTACGCTGACGCGTTTCTTTGGCTTTCATGTCGCTGTCTTGCCGGCGACCGCGACTGTGTTTCTGGGAGTGCACGTCGCGCTCGTGCAACTGCACGGAATGCACGTGCCGAAGAAATACGAACATAACTATCGGCGCATGAAGTTTTTCCCGAACTTCATCATGCGCGACTTGATTGGCTGGATTTTGGCGATTGGTGTGTTGGCAGCGCTGGCGGCGATCTTCCCGTGGGAGCTGGGAGAGAAAGCCGATCCGTTTGCGCCGGCCCCGGCAGGCATCAAGCCCGAGTGGTACTTCCTGTTTATGTTTCAGACGTTGAAGTGGCTGCCGGCAAAGATTCTCGGTATGGACGGGGAAGTGCTGGGCATCATGACCTTCAACATTATCGCCGCGCTCTTGTTCGTCGTCCCGTTCATCGATCGCGATCCGGCGAATCGCCGCAAGCATTTGATCTTCAACATCGTGGGCGTTGTCGCCCTCGCTTACATCATCGTGATGACGATTGTGGGATACGTGGCCAAGTGAGGTGGTCTTTGTGAATCACCGAAACAGATTAAGAAACTGCAAATTGAAAATTGAAAATTACAAATTGCAAAGTGTGCTGGCCGGTGGAAGGCGAGGAGCGGCGAAGAGCGCTCCCAGGGTCAGGAATTTTCAGTTTTCAATTTTCAGTTTTCAATTTTCACTGCTTTTTGTCTCCGCACTGATTTTGTTCGCTCTGGCATCGCCAGCTTCTGCCCAACAGAAAAACTCCTGCATCGAATGCCACGTCAAGCTTGATGATCCGCGCATCAGTGCGCCGGCTAAGTTGTTCGATAACGACATTCACAAGGCGCGCGGTCTGATGTGCAACGATTGTCACGGTGGCGATCCCAACGCCACCACAGCCGCAGCCGCCCACGACGTACGTAAAGGCTATCTGGGGAAGCCGAAAACGCTCGACATTCCAGCCTATTGCGGCAAGTGCCATAGCGATGCAAGCTTGATGAAGCGCTTCAATCCCTCACTGCGGGTGGATCAAGAGCGCGAATATTACACCAGCGTTCACGGGCACTTGCTGAAAGAAAAAGGCGAGACGCGTGTCGCCACTTGCATCAGTTGTCACAGCGTTCACGGCATTCGCGCGCCCAGCGATCCGCTCTCGTCCGTTTATCCGAGCAACGTCGCTAACACGTGCGCGAAGTGCCATGCGAGTGCTGACTACATGAAGCCGTTTGGAATTCCGACGAATCAGTTCGATAACTACAAACTAAGCGTGCATGCGAAGGCGCTCTACGACAAGCAGGATTTGTCGGCGCCGACATGTAACGATTGTCATGGGAATCATGGCGCGACACCGCCCGGAATTGCTTCGGTCGCAAACGTCTGCGGGCAGTGTCACGCGCGGCAAGCGGAGTTGTTCCAGACAAGTCCGCACAAAAAGGCTTTTGACGACAAGCAACTCGGCGAGTGCATCACTTGTCACGGCAACCACGCGATTCCGAAACCCGGCGACCAGATGATCGGCACGCAGCAAGGCGCGCTCTGCATTAACTGCCACACGACAGGTGACAAAGGTTTCATCGCCGCCGGCACAATGCGCTCGCGGATTGACGAACTAATTGCCGGCATCGACAAGTCAACCGCGATTCTTAATCTCGCCGAACGCAAAGGCATGGAAGTCAGCAAGCCGAAATTTGAATTAAAGGGCGCGACGGACGCGTTAACGCACGCGCGCGTTCTGATTCATTCGTCGTCAACGTCTGAGGTCGATAAAGTCATCGAACCTGGAATGGTTGAAGCAAACAAAGGGTATCAGGCGGGTCTTGGCGCACTAGCGGAGTTGAGCTTCAGAAGAAAAGGGTTAGCAGTATCGCTCATATTCATTCTATTTTTGGCCGGACTCGTTTACCTTAAGATTCGGCAAATCGAAAGTCGCCAAAAAGAGAACCAATAGCGCGAAGAGACTCGCTCGGTTACGGTGCCGTAGGGCACGAGATATTCATAGCCAGAGCGGTTGCAACGGAACACCAGCCCATTTATGGGCGAAAGCAACATCGCGCTCCTAAAGGAGCTGTCCGATATTAATTGACTTGGGTGATCTATAAACATTGCGCCGCTCTGCGGCATTGCCTCGAGTGAGACAAGTTCCGAGACAGAAACTCATAACAATCGCCACCGTCGGATTCGCGACGGTGTTGATATGTCTGTGCCTTGGGGGAATAAGTTCGGCAAGCAAAGCTGAGCCGCAAAAGCGTACTCAAGGTCGCCGTTCGCGCACCCGCTCGCAAAAGCCAAAGACTCCGCCGGCGCCGAAAGTCGACTACACGAAATTCTCACACACGACGCACGTCGTGACGCAAAAGCTCGCATGCAATTCCTGTCATAAAGTGCCATCGAAGAATTGGAACGTGGTGCGCAAAGGCGACGCAGCTTTTAACGACGTTACGGATTTTCCCGAGCACTCGAGCTGTCTTGAATGTCATCGCACGCAATTCTTCGCGCGCGAGCGTCCGGCGCCAGCGATTTGCTCGAACTGCCACATCGCGGTGACGCCCCGCGATACCGTACGCTGGCTGTTTCCGAGCCTTGGCGATCTCACGGATCCAAAATTGAAGCGGCGCGATTCTGTTTCTGAATTCGGCGTCGGCTTTCCCCATGACAAACACATCGACGTTGTCAGTCAGTTGAACGCGGCGCCGCGTTTTGTCTCTGTTTCATTTCAGCAGAAGAAGTCAGCAATACCGGCCAGCTGTCCCGTCTGCCATCAGACTTACCAGCCGCAGGGACAATCCAGTGAAGAATATTTGACGAAGCCGCCGAAGGGACTCGGCGACAATTTCTGGTTGAAGAAGGGGACGTTCAAAACGATTCCGAACAGCCACACAATCTGCTTCACGTGTCACAGCGCGGATTCGGGAATTGCGCCGGAACCGAAGAATTGCGAAGTCTGTCACAAACTTGGGCCCTCAAAGCCAATAAAAGTTGATTTCGATCCAGCATTAGCTGCGAGCATGGGCGCGGACCCGACCATGCTCGCGCGTTGGAGTCGCCGGATGTCGGCTGGTGGGTTCCGCCACGAAGGCGGCGAGCATCCGGATCTGAATTGCTTGAACTGTCACAAAGTTGATTCCCCGACATTTAGCACGGTTGATTTCAAGACGATGAAAGTGCCGGTGAAGTCGTGCGGCGGAGGTGATAGTTGCCACGTGACCGCGACCACCGGTGACGGCGGCATCTTGAATTTCGAAATTGACTCGAAGAAGAAGGATCCGAACTTTACGTGCACGAAATGTCACGTGATATTCGGCAAGCAGCAAACGCCGGAAAGCCATCCGCAGGCGATTCCGACACCGAAACCGAAGTGACGAGTGATGAGTAATGAGTAATGAGTAATGAGTAATGAGTAATGAGTGATGAGTAATGAGTGGTTTAGCTCCGTAGAAGCCGAATGTTTATAGAACCCGAGGAAAAAAACAATTCAAAGCTCCGTAGGAGCGGAATATTTTCGCGCGCAAAAAACATGGCGCTCCTAAGGAGCTTCGATCCTCATCTGCGATCCCGGTTCTATAAATATTTCGCGCCTACGGCGCTGACGGTTCTTTTCCTGGCGGTTTGCGGCGTGGTCGTGACGCGCTCAAATGCTTCGGGATCGCCGTACGGTTTTGAAGGCCAATCGGCCCAAAGCCAAATGCAGTTTCCCGAAGGGCTCGACTACTCAAAATTTCAGCACAACAGTCGCAATCACTCGCGTCTTCCTTGTCTGCTGTGTCATCGACGAGATTCGAATGCGGCCGTGCCGAAACGGCCGGGAGCGTCGCAGCATCTTCCGTGCGCCGGATGTCACGCGCAGCAGTTTTCGTCGCCCGATAGTCCGATCTGCACAATCTGCCACACTGATCCGAAGTCCGGGGCGACGAAGCCGTTTCCGTCGCGATTGATGAGTTTCAGAATGAAATTCGATCACGCGCGGCACGTAAGCATGGGAAGCGTAAATTGCACTACGTGTCATCGGCCGGCTCGCGGCGGCGTCGCGATGACGATACCTGCTGACTTCAACGCGCATACGACTTGTTTCCGTTGTCACACGCCGCGGGCGCAATCGGGTGGCCGCGACATTTCTTCGTGCGGCACGTGTCATCAACTTGGGGGCTATTCGCGCACCCCGACGATGATGCCGGCGTTCCGCGTCGGTTTCAGCCACGCAAAGCATGAAAAGGTGAACTGTAACGAATGTCACGATGTCCGCGCTGGTCAGCCGCAAAGGCGGCAGGTGACAACGCCTGAACCTCTCAACCATCATGCGACTGGACGTGGCCAAAGTTGCATGACTTGTCACAACGGCAAGCGCGCGTTTGGCGGCGATGACTTCACGACATGTAAGCGCTGCCACACTGGACCAGCATGGCGCTTTTGATTGCGCGCACACTGCTGAATTCCTCAACAACCTCTGTTCAATATCTCAACTCCGTTTTCTCGATGCTCTGCTGAACCGATCGAGAAACGGGCGTTTCAGATGTTGAGAATCTCAACTCTTACCGTTTCCATATCTCGTGCCGACCGGCTAATAGTCGCCCGTAACTGCGGCAGCCAAGACGGTTATCGCGGCGTTTGATTCTGCGCGCCTACGGAACATCGGTTGCGCTAAGTCGGAGCGAGGACTGAGATGAATCGCCCAAACGAAACATCAACGCAGAATCAAATGATCGATGCCGGCATTAGGAATTGTCTATGGATGGACGCCGGCGTTGTCGATTACAAACTCTGCGATCGCGTTTACGACTGCGAACATTGTCCTCTCGATCAGGCGCTGCACGGCGCACACGCGCGACTGTCCAGTGAAGAGGCTGCTCATCAAGTGCAAGGATGTCAGTTCGCGGCTGATCGTTTTTACAACCCGGGTCATCTCTGGATGCGCATTGAGGAACGGGGCGAAGTGCGGATCGGCTTGGACGATTTCGCGCAGCGACTGCTGGGGCATGCGTATTCTCTGACGGTTCCTCTCCCAAAAACAGAAATCAAGCGTGGTGAATATTGTGGGCGGCTCGTGTTGCAAACCGGAATCGTCAGCTTGTTCTCGCCGGTTACGGCAACCGTGAAAGAAACCAACGCGAGCCTACTTCGGCAACCCTCACTCCTGAATCGCTCTCCTTATGACGAAGGATGGTTGATCTTGGCCCAGCCGAAAGATCTCGAATCCTGTCTCAGAACATCTTTGTTCGGCAACGAGGTCAAACCCTGGCTCGCAGGCGAGATCGAAAAGCTTCAGTTACTAGTCAATAGTTTCACAGCTCAGGATGGTCATGCGCCGCCAACAATGAATGACGGCGGCGCGTTAACGAAAGAAGTTTTGAAAGGATTATCGGTCGAGCAAACTCGACGAGTCATTAGTTCATTCTTTTCGCTTTCTACAAATGAAGCGGAACCCAAAACAGCAATCGTATTTCCCCATGGGAGGTGATCTATATGGTAGCCCTATTCGTAATTATGACGATCCTCGTTTGCGTCGGTATCGACGGGGTCGTGCAATGGAAAAAAGCAAAGAGAGAGCGCATATCGCGCACGCTCGCTGATGCGCTCATGCCGATCGCGGCGCTTTCAGACGTGACCGCGCCGGCGAACCTGTTTCTGGACGGCGGCCACACGTGGGTTGAAGTGAAACCGTCAGGAGCCGCGACCATCGGTCTCGATGGGTTTGCACAAAAACTGATTGGCCGGATTGACGACGTGGTGTTGCCCGAGGTCGGCAAAGAAGTGAATCGCGGAGACGTGTTGTTTGCGGTCAAGCAGGACAATCATCGGGTAGCGTTTGCTTCACCGATTGACGGGCAAGTGACTATGGTCGATCGCGAGCTGCCGTGGCACCCGGAAGCTATCCAAAGCGATCCTTACCGCGAAGGTTGGATTTGCTCTGTCAAACCGAAGCACCTCGGAAAGAATCTGAAGCAACTGATCGCATCAGACGAGGCCGCAGCCTGGCTGAAGGCCGAGGCTCTACGCTTTCAGGAGTTCTTTGCGGCCCGAGCCCTCGAGAACTTTCAATTGGGCCAGGTGGCGCAAGATGGTGGAGAGCTGGTGGGCGGCGCACTTGAGTTCGCAGACGATCAAACCTGGAAGCAGGTCGGTGAGATGTTCCTTCGCCCGCAAGAGAAAGCGAATTGAGAAACTATTGGGGGCTCAACCCCGAAAGCAGTGGGAGAAAACCCAGTCGATTGTGGAGTTTCACCAAGGCATTCGGGGTTGAGTTTCCGAGGCTGTCTCACTCTTCAGAATTCCGCCGAAAATCACAGTTAATTTATTGAAATGGCAACACTTTTAGGGAATGACAGTTGCTCTTTTCAACAAGCGGAGAAGTCCCTCCAGGTGAACAAATGAACACCGATACAGTAACGAAGAAAGCGTTGCTGTTCGACAGCACGCTTTGCATCGGTTGCGGCGCCTGTTACAGCGCCTGCAAAGAGAAAAACAGTCTTCCAAAAACGTCCGTCAACTTCCTGCGCGACAACCTTTCCGCCGATACGTTTACAGTCGTCAATCGCCGAAACAATCATTATGTGCGGCGGATGTGCATGCACTGCGACGAGCCGACTTGCGCATCGGTGTGTCCCGTGGGAGCGCTGGTCAAATCAGATGAAGGCCCAGTCTCGTATGACGCCAGCAAGTGCATGGGCTGCCGCTATTGTGTGCAGGCATGTCCGTTCAATGTGCCGCAGTACGAGTGGGACGATCCGATCACGCCGCGCGTCAGAAAATGCGAAATGTGCCACGATCGCGTCGCGGCCGGCTTGGCGACCGCGTGCGCGACTGTGTGTCCAACGGGCGCGACAAAATTCGGCAATCGCAACGAGTTGATTGCCGAAGCTGAAGCCCGCATTCGCGACAACCCAGATCGATACGTCAATCACATTTATGGATTAACTGAAGTCGGCGGAACTTCGGTTCTGCTGCTGTCAGCCGTTCCGTTTGAGACGCTCGGCTATCGAACTGACTTGCTGCACCAGCCGTTGCCGCACCTGACATGGAACGTCCTGCACAAGCTGCCGTCAGTCGTAGCGATAGGCGGTGTTTTGATGAGCGGCATCTGGTGGATTACGAAACGACGAGAAGAAGTTCAGAAAGCAGAGCGTGAGAATTCGTCCGCTGAGAAAGAAACGGAGGACACGCCATGATGAAAAGTAGTTTGCGTCTTCCGAAGATTACGTTCTGGCGGATAGTCCTGCTGCTTATCCTGGTCGCCGGTTGTTATGCGACGGTCGTGCGTTTCACGAAAGGTTTAGGCGCGACGACGAACCTGAGCGCGCAATTTCCCTGGGGCGTTTGGATTGGCTTCGACGTGCTGTGCGGCGTCGCCCTGGCGGCCGGCGGCTTTACGATCAGCGCCGTGGTCTACATCTTTCACATCGAGAAGTACCGGCCGATTATCCGTCCTACGATTTTGACGGCTTTCCTCGGTTATTCACTCGTCATCGTCGGACTGATGTTTGACCTGGGGCGCCCCTACAACGTTTGGCATCCGCTGATCATGTGGAATCCGCACTCAGTCATGTTCGAAGTCGGCTGGTGTGTAACGCTGTACACGACCGTGTTGATGCTGGAGTTTAGTCCGCTGGTGCTGGAGAAGTTGCCGTGGAAACGCCCGTATCACATCGTTAAGTCGATCACGATTCCGCTGGTGATTCTGGGTGTGCTGCTTTCCACGATGCATCAATCGTCTTTAGGGACGCTCTATTTGATCGTCCCACATAAGCTGCATCCGCTTTGGTATTCGCCGCTGTTGCCGGTTTTCTTTTTCATCTCAGCGATTGCGCTCGGATGCGCGATGACGATTTTCGAGTCTTATCTGAGCCTGCGCGCATTTCGCAAGCATCTGGATTTTGAATTGTTGACGAAAATTGGGTCGGTCGCCGCAGTCACACTCTCAGTGTATTTCGCCATTCGCCTCGTCGATATGCAATCGCGCGGCGTGCTGTCGCAGGCATTTGCGCCGACCTACGAAGGGAGAATGTTCCTCGCAGAAATATTGCTTGGCGTGATCGCGCCCGTCGTGATGCTGTTCATTCCGCGCATCCGCCACAATCAGTTTGGCCTGTTCATGGCGGCGCTGATGGTGGTGCTCGGCTTTGTGATGAATCGCATCAACGTAGCGATCACCGGGATGGATAGATCTTCGGGTGTGCATTACTTCCCGAGTGCGACTGAGTTGGCCGTAACGGCTTCGATAGTCGCGGCCGGTTTTCTGTTGTTCGGGCTGGCGGTGAAATACCTCGACGTCTTTCCCGCCGAGGACATGAAAGAGATTGCGAGTGGAAAACGTGCTGAACTTCCGGCTTTGGCCGCGTTCCGCGCGCCGCTATGGAGCGCGACGACGCTGGCCTTTGGTCTCGCGATGATTTTTATGGCGGGTACCGTAGGCCTCAGCTACGACGGGATTCGCAGACGCGCGCCGGTTGTGGCAGACGTCGAAAAAGCGGGCACCGTTGATGTGAGTCGCGGACTCGCGGCTCTAAAAATGCCGGGGCCGATCGCCATCAAGATGGGAAAGACAAGTCCCGGCCAATGCGTCTTCAGTCACGATCGCCACGTCGATAAAGCGAAACCGGATTGCAGCGGTTGTCATTCAGGCCTTTTTCGTATGTTGCCAAACTCTTCCGATATCGCACCTGAGAAGAAGATGCGTAACTGCGGAGTTTGTCACGACGGTGTGAAGGCTGTCGGTATTCGGCAAAAAGACAGGTGCGATTCCTGTCACGCGCAACCGTCTGCGGCTGTTGCTGAGAATCAATTCGAATGAGGAAGAACGTGGAATGGTCTAGAAGTATTCTGGTTAGTTCGTCCAGCCCCCATCCTAATCCCTTCCCAAACGGAGAGAGAAATCTTCCCCGCCGAAACCGTGTGCCTTCGATCAACCTGAGCCTGAAACTGACGCTTTGTCTGATCGGAGGAATGGTTATGATCTTCTCGGCGCTCGGCTACAGAATCATTAGACTTCATCGCGAAAATCTCGAAGAAGCCACCTACGCCGCCGGCGATCGCATCACCGAAACAGTCAAACGCAGCACGCGCTACGGCATGCTGCACAATCGCAGCGACGAGATTAATCAGATCGTCAGCTCCATCGGCTCACAAACAGGCATAGAGAAAATCAGCATCTTCAACAAGGCCGGCGAGATTAAATCATCTACCGACGAACGCGAGCTATTCACCCGCGTCGACAAGAATGCGGAAGCATGCCGCGCCTGCCATGGCCAACAAGGTCAGGCTGCGCAATTCGACGGGGCGATTCCGCATCAGCTCACGCGCGAACAACGCATGCACATCTTTACCGAGCCGAACGGTCATCGCACGCTCAGCGTCATCAATCCAATTGAAAACGAACCGAGTTGCTCAAACGGCGGTTGTCACGCGCACCCGGCCGAAATGAAAGTGCTCGGCATGATTAACGTGCGCATGTCGCTCGATGCGGTGGATGTCGCCATGGGCGAGAGTCGCCGGCAAATGGTCAACAGTTTGATTGGTGCGGTGCTGTTTCTTTCGCTGATTTTTGCGACGCTGATTTGGTTGATGGTGCACAAGCCGATATCGCAACTAATCGCCGGCACCAATCAGGTGGCCGCGGGCGAATTAAACTACAAGATTCGAGTTCGGTCTCGCGACGAACTGGGTGAGTTGGCTTATTCGTTCAATCGCATGACCAGCGAGCTAAAACGCGCGAACGCAGAGATCGGCGATTGGACTAAGACACTTGAAGATCGAGTGGAAAAGAAAACGGCAGAGCTGCAGCAGGCGCAGGATCACGTGCTCCGGGTTGAAAAGCTCGCGTCGATTGGAAAGCTCGCTGCGATTGTCGCGCACGAAATTAACAATCCACTGGCCGGGATTCTGGTCTATGCGAGATTAGTACTGAAGCGCCTGGAGCGAAATCGCGTCGAGTCGGCTGATGAAACGAAGAAATACGTTGAGACGATCGCGGCTGAATCGGCGCGCTGCGGCGAAATTGTAAAAGGGTTGCTGCAATTTTCGCGACAGACGAAACCGAACGTGAAGTCGAACGATCTGAACGAAATCATCAGAGACTCACTGCGGCTGGTGAAGCACAAGATCGACTTGACCGGCGCGCGCGCGGTCGTCAAATGCGACGCCGAACTGCAGCCGGTTGCCTGCGATGAACAACAAATCAAACAAGCGCTGGTCGCTTTACTCATCAATGCCTGCGAAGCCGTCCATCCTGCGGAAGGCGAAATCGTCGTGAGTTCGCGGTCAGTCGCGGCGAGCGGATGTGCCGAGATTCGGATCAGTGATAACGGCGTCGGCATGGATCAGGAAACAAAGCAGCACATATTCGAGCCGTTCTTCACCACCAAGGAACAGGGCAAAGGCGTCGGGTTGGGGCTAGCGGTCGTCTACGGGATCATCACCGGGCACGGCGGCGAAATCGGAGTTGAATCGGCGCCGGGATGCGGAACCACATTCGTACTGAGACTCCCCAACCGCGCTGAGGAAGTGATGGAAGGAGCGCCAGTAGTTTTAATAACCGCACAAGATGCCGGTGTGATTGTCAGCTCCGCAGGAGCATGATGTTTATAGAGACGAGACAAAAAACAGTTTTGAGCTCTGAAGGAGCGAAACCTGAATCACAGGGGTGGAGGTGCTTACGCTCCTCCGGAGCTGCTAATCCATTTATCTGCGCGGGTTCTATAAATATTTCGTCCCTACGGGACTGTGGGACACGCTCTGTCGCCGAGCCAAAACCAAGGAGACTAGATCATGGACACGAAGAAGGCGCGAATTCTGATCGTCGATGACGAAGCAGTCGTGCGCGATTCACTTGGCGATTGGTTTCGTGATGAAGGTTACGAAGTCGAAACCGCAGACTCTGCAAAGGCGGCGCTTGAGAAACTTGCGCTTGCGAATTGGGATCTTTTTCTGCTCGACATTCGCATGCCCGGCATCGACGGGCTCGAGTTACAAAGAAAGCTGAAAGACGCGCAGCCCGAAGCGACGGTAATCATCATGACGGCCTATGCCTCAGTCGAGAGTGCGGTCGAGGCGATGAAGCAGGGCGCATACGACTACATCATCAAACCATTCAATCCTGACGATCTTGAGCATACGATCCAGAAGGCATTCGAACGCAAACAGCTCGTGTCGGAAAACAAACAGCTCAGGACGAAGATCGACGAATTGAATTTGCTGCACCAAATTGTCGGCACCAGCGCCGCGACGCGAAGATTACTGGAGCAGGTTGCGATGGTCTCAGCGTCGGATACGACAGTATTGATTCGTGGCGAGTCAGGCACCGGGAAAGAGTTAATTGCCCGCGCGATTCACGCGAACAGCACGCGGCGCTACATGCCGATCGTCATCGTCAACTGCGGTGCACTGTCAGAAGGAGTGCTCGAATCTGAACTGTTCGGCCATGAAAAAGGCGCTTTCACCGGCGCGCAGTACCGGCGCAAAGGTAAATTCGAGATGGCGGATGGCGGCACGTTGTTCCTGGATGAAATTGGCGACATAAGCCTGAAGACTCAGGTCGATCTGCTGCGCGTGCTGGAAGAGAAGAAGATTTTTCGCGTCGGCGGCAACGTTGAAATTCCAGTCAACTTCCGGCTGATTGCGGCGACTAACAAAAACCTTGAGACGATGATCACCGACGGTAAATTCCGCGAAGACCTTTATTACCGCATCAACGTCTTCTCGGTCACGATTCCGCCATTGCGTGAGCGACGCGAAGACATTCCGCTGCTGGCTGATCATTTTGTGAAAAAGTTTGCCCGCAGCATGAGCCGCCCGCTGATGAAAATCTCAGCGTTAGCTGAAGAAGTGCTGACGAATTATGACTGGCCCGGGAACGTGCGCGAATTGCAAAACGCGATTGAGCGGGCCGTGCTCGTTTGCAAAACGCAGTCGGTCGGGCCGGATGATCTGCCGCTCAACATCAACGACCAGGTTGTTAGCAACGGCCGGTCGTTGGCAGAGATCGAACGCCAGCACATCAAACGGACGCTTGATGAGACAGGCTGGAACGTTTATCGGGCGGCACGCCTGTTGGAAATTGATCGCGTCACGTTATACAACCGCATCAAGAAATACGGTTTCAAGCGCGAGACGCCTGGCGTTTATGCCGCTGTCTCGAAAGCAAGTTGAACCCCGATGGCTTCGCCTGCATCGAATTCGGAGATTAGGCTGGTTCCGATTGGGGACGTCGATCGAGAGCTGATGGATTATCTTGCATTTACATTGCCCGCGACTTTTGGAGCGCCGTGTGGGCAATCGTCAATTCAACTCGATGGGGCAGATGCTTACAATCCAACGCGCCAGCAATATCACTCGACCCTTCTGCTACGAAAGCTGCACGATATGGGCGAGAACGACGGACGGAAGTTGCTCGGTGTTACTGGCCTCGATCTCTTTGTGCCCATTTTCACGTTTGTTTTTGGCGAGGCGCAGGTTGGCGGATGCGCAGCATTGATGTCGACACATCGTTTGCGTCAGGAGTTTTATGGTCTACCCGACGACCGGGACCTGTTCTTTGCCAGAGCTGAGAAAGAAGCGACTCATGAACTGGGACACGCTTACGGATTGACACACTGTCGCAGTTTTGATTGTGTGATGCGCTTTTCGAACTCAGTGGAAGATGTCGATTTGAAGGGCAGCGATTTTTGTAACTTGTGCGCAGCAAGGTTGCGCGTACAATCAGATTCCACCATGGCGGCTTAATCCCTTTGCTAGTCGGAGGTAAATACGATGGTCAACCATCCTAAAATGCGACCCGAGGTCTTGTTTAGGCTATTCGCGTTTCTAACCCTGATCGTTCTCGGATCGTCGGTGCTGGTTTACAACACCAGTTCGCAAACGAAACTGCCAGACACAATTACTCTGGCGAAAGAAGCGAAACTGGGACCAGTAACGTTCAATCACTTGAAGCACGCGACTGAAAAGCGTAGTGCCGACGGCACTAAAACCATTGAATGCGTCGAGTGCCATCACACGGCGCAACCTGCGGCGGAAGCTGTAAAGCATCCACCGCACAAAACCGTCTGGCCCGCTGATCGCACGACGACGCTGACGGCTGACCTGCTCGCAAAGGATCCGAGCATGACGGTCGTCGTCTGCACTGACTGTCACGCGCGCGCGGATCAAAAACCGAAGCTGATTCCTGAGATTCCTCGATTGAAGTTTGAAGGCGCGAGCGAGGAAACGATTATGACGAACCAGCAGGCGTTTCATCGGAGCTGCGGCGGCTGCCACGATGAAGTGGTGAAGGCACGCCCGGCACTCGATCCGGCGCCCCCAACTTCAAAGAAGTGCATGGTTTGTCATAAGAAGACGGCAGCGTGAGGTTTGCCCAGGCGTCAACGAATTAAACGAGAGCCCGCGATAGTTACAGAACCGCGAACGATAGTGAGCGGGTTAGAGACGCAATCTTCAAAGATCTCAGTACATTATTCGGATTCGGCCTAAGCGTTGAATCTTTATCCCGCTCGCTACCGCTCGCGGTTCTGAATCTCTGTCGTCCGTTTCACGGACTTTGAGATCCTCTTTCACGCTGTGATCCCAGTCCCGACGAGTCAGCGCTGGGCTACCTTCACCGCCTCCGCTATCGCGCACCGCCTCGGCCGATCGGCACCGAGAACTTTTCCGCGACCTCACGCGGAAAACTTCCCACGTGCGAATCGATCTGCGCGAAATTGCTGCAAATCTGCCCGGCACACGCATTGCCGACCAGACGATGGCGAGTCGCAAGGCTCACACGTCATTTCACGGAGGCAATGATGATGACTCGGTTGTTCAAAGTGATGTTTGTGGTGACGGCGTTAATGGCCGCCGGCGCATTCTTGATTGTTTCGACGCCCGCACGCGCGACGGACGACGATACGGCAGCGCTCTATAACACCAAGTGCAAGATGTGCCACGGCGCAACTGCTGAGAAGAAATTCGATAAGACCAAGGCCGACGATGTTTTGATCCCGGTTGTGCTGGATGGAAAAACGATGGAGAAGCCGCCGAACATGCCGGCTTTCAAGGAAAAAGGCATCACGCCGGATCAGGCAAAGGCGCTGGTCGGCTACATGAAGACTCTGCAGTAAACCAATACAAGATATCGTTAGTTCCGCGTAGCTCGCTCGATTCCTCGAGAGGGCTACGCGTTTTCTGTTTTGCAGCATCCTCTGTAGCGGCTGTCCTTTTCCTGGCTGAACTCGCTCGGTGTGTTACTGTGACGCGAGTCACTGAGACTTGCGCCGCTTCGAATTACGATACAAACGGCTCGGAAAAGGAGTGCTTCTCCATGCGTCGCGCCGGTATCACAATCGGTTTACTCGGCCTGCTGTTAACGGCGACAATTTCATTCACGCGCGGGATCTCTTTCGCGCAAAATACTCAAAACGCGACGGCGACGCCGGTCCACCCAAATGAAGGCGCCATCATTGGCGGACCGGATGCGGTTGCTTCACCGGTGCCGCCGGCCACCCTCGATTGCCAGGGATGTCACGGACCGGGACGACAGCTTCCTTATCTCGCGGGTTCACTCTTCCACGCCCAGCCACACAAAGACTACGACCACAGCTTTCACGCGCAAGCGAAGCAGAATGGCGCGAAAGGCCCAGCGTGCATTGATTGCCATACCAAGAATGGCGACATGACGACGATCCTTCCAGCGAGCGATCCAAAATCACCGATCAATCGCGCGAACGTTGCGGCCACCTGCGGACGTTGTCATGGCGATCAATCGGTGATGCAGGGCAGCGGCATCAGCAATCGCGTCTTTCTTTCGTATCGCGAGAGTGTGCACGCGAAAGCGGTCGCCAGCGGCAACATGAGCGCCGCCGTTTGCACTGATTGTCATAACGGTCACGACATCGAGCCGGCCGCCAATCAACAATCGTCGATCGCCAAGGTCAATATTCCGAGCACCTGTGGCAAGTGTCATAGCAGCGAAGCTAGAGAATTCATGGACAGCGTTCACGGGCAAGCGGTGATACGCGGAGTCTCGCGCGCTCCTGTCTGCACCGACTGTCATGGCATTCACAACATCATGCAGCCCTTCGATGGCAATTCGAAAATTGCATCAACGGCCATCGCTACGGAAAGCTGTGCGAAGTGCCATGAAGGCGTAACGCTGACACAGGAATTCGGCGTGGCGAGCGGCCGGGTCGCAAGTTACAAAGACAGCTATCACGGTCTGGCGTCACAACTCGGCTCGAAAGTAGTAGCCAACTGCGCGAGTTGCCACGGCGTTCATAACATTTTGCCTTCGCGCGATCCGCGTTCGATGGTCAACGCCGCTAATTTGCAGAAGACCTGCGGACAGTGTCACGTGGGCGCCAGCGAGAACTTCACCAAAGGCAAAATCCACCTGACGTCGGAACTTGTCTCCAACGTGCAGACGCACGATGCGGGGAGGCGCGGCACGCAGATCGTTAAATGGATTTATCTACCGCTAATAATTCTGACGATTGCCGGCATGGCGCTACACAATCTCCTGATCTGGCGCAAGAAGCTGATTGCGCGACGCCGCCAGTATCGTCCAATCGTTCGGCTCAGTCTCAATCAACGCATCCAACACTGGCTGTTGTTGAGCAGCTTCATCGTGCTCGTGCTTAGTGGTTTTGCTTTGCAGTATCCGGAATCAGGCCTGGCGTGGTTACTCGGCAACAACGAGTATGTGCGACGCATCATGCATCGTGGGGCTGCCGTCGTCATGCTTATCGTCGGCGTTTACCATCTCTTGTATCTGGCGTTCGCAAAGGAAGGCCGCCGCTGGGTTTGGGACATGCTGCCGCGCGTCAAAGACGTGAAGGACGTGATGGGGAACTTTGCTTACTATCTGAGTGTCCGTCGCATCAAACCGAAGATCGCGCGATTTGGTTATGCAGAAAAAGCGGAGTATTGGGCGGTCATTTGGGGCACCTTCATCATGGGCCTCACGGGCCTGATGATTTGGTTCAAGATTGGTGTCTTCGGTTTTCTCGCGCGTTGGTGGATTGACATTGCTTTGGCAATTCACTTTTACGAAGCTGTCCTGGCGACGCTCGCGATCATCGTCTGGCACTTCTATCACGTCATTTTCGATCCCGACGTTTATCCGGTAAACTTCGCGTTCCTTGACGGCCGCGTATCTGAAGAGCTTTATCGTGAAGAGCATGAACTGGCGTTCGAGCAGATCAAACAACAGGCTCCAGCGGAAATGCCAGCTCCAGCGGAAACAAATGAGCCCGCCCCTCGCGAGATATCACCCGAAACATCCGACTAGATGAGCCACGACACGCTCAACATCAACACGCCTCCGGACGACGAAGGCCGTGCCGAACCAGCGACCAAGCCACCCAGCTTGTTTCGCAACTACATCAGCATGGTCGGCGGCGCGATCGTCATCGCCAGCTTCGCCAGCGTCGTGCTGCTGTTCCTGATCGAAGTCACGTCCAAGGCTGAGAATCCTTATCTCGGCATTCTCACTTACATAATCTTTCCCTCGATTTTGCTCTTTGGATTGTTCGTAACAATCCTGGGCAGATTTCTCGAACGCCGGCGCCGGCATCGGGCTGCGCCCGGCGACCATCCCGCTTATCCAAAACTGGATTTCAACGATCCCAAGTCCCGCCGCGTGTTTTTTGTTTTCCTGATTGTCACCTTTGTATTTGTTTCAGCAAGCGCCTTCGGAAGTTACCGCGGGTATGAATACACCGAGTCGGTGAATTTCTGTGGCCAGACATGCCACACCGTGATGAAGCCTGAATACACGGCGTATCTCGCCGGCGCGCACGCGCGCGTTGGCTGCGTCGGCTGTCACGTCGGCCCGGGAGCGAGTTGGTACGTGCGCTCGAAACTCTCCGGCGCATATCAACTCTATTCGGTGACGTTCAAAAAGTATTCGAGGCCGATCGGCTCGCCAGTGCACAACCTGCGTCCGGCCCAGGAAACGTGTGAACAGTGTCACTGGCCCGAGAAATTTTTCGGCGCCCAGCTCAAAGTCTTCAATCGCTACGGCTATGACGAGCACAACACCCTGCGTCAGCGGCGCATGCTGATTAATGTGGGCGGTGGCAGTCCGCAGACGGGTCTGGTGACGGGTATCCACTGGCACATGAACATCGCCAACGAAATCACTTACATTTCGATCGACGATCGGCGGCAGGTGATTCCGTGGGTGCGCATCAAGGATCGCAGCGGCAAGGTCACTGAATACTTCGATCGCAATCGGCCGTTAACCGCCGAGCAGATCGCGAACGGTAGCTCGCGTCGAATGGACTGCGTCGATTGTCACAATCGGCCGGCGCACGTCTATCAACCGCCCGACGTTGCCGTCGATCTTGCTTTCGTGTCGGGCAGATTGGATCCCTCGCTGCCTTTTCTCAAGAAGGAGTCAGTCGAGATGTTGAGCCGGCCCTATGACACGACGCCGCAGGCGGTCGCTGATATCGCGGCAGGCTTTACCGAGTTTTACAGTAAGAAGTATCCGGACGTTTACGCGCAGAAGCGGCAATTGGTTGATGCCGCCATCGCCGAAGTTCAACGCATTTATCAGACCTATTTCTTCCCGGAGATGAAGACCGATTGGCAGACGCATCCAAACAACATCGGGCATCTGTACTTTTCAGGATGCTTCCGCTGTCACGACGGCGACCACGTCAGTAAAGACGGCAAGACGATCAGTAACAACTGCAATATCTGCCACACGATGATCTACGATTCGGCCAATCCCGAAGCGTCCGCGAAATTGGGCCCGTTCATTCACCCCGTCGACTTGGGGTCGCTCGCCGATCGCAAATGCGAGTTTTGCCACAAGCCCAATCATCCGTTTCAGCATCCGATTAACCTCGGCGACATCTCGATGTTCCAGTGCGCGGAGTGCCATCGGAAGGAAGAGCCTGAACCGAAGAAGTAACCCTCGCAAGAATCCGCACCCCACGGGAAAAACCCGCAGCAAGACCGCTTAACGCGCCCTTCGCCGAAGTTAATTTGAGTCGTCAGTCTCCGCATCTCTGTGGGCTGTCGGTGTCTCGGTGGTTAGATTACTAAGCAAAAACCGACCCCAGAGACACGGAGAAATCCACAAGACACAGAGAAGACACCTCTGATTCCCGTCGGATTTACGAGGCATGTCAGTTGCCGATGTTTGGTCAACATCCCTGCGCGGTTTTCCCTGGCACTGCGTAAAAGGTTGTATTCAACGTGGGCGAACACAACGTCGAAATCTACGACGAAACTAGCTATCAGCGCTTCATGAAGGCGCTGCTCAATGATCTGCGCGCGCTCGCCTTCATGCTCGAGGATGGACGGGTCGAAAGCAGTGTGCGCCGCATCGGCGCCGAGCAGGAGATGTTTCTGATCGATTCAGCGATGCGACCGGCACCGCTCTCGCTTGAAGTCCTCGCTCACGCTCACGACTCGCGTCTCACGACGGAAATTGCCCGTTTCAATTTGGAAGCCAATCTGACGCCGCGTGTGCTCAGCGGTAAATGTTTTCAACAGATAGAAGCCGAACTGCGCGAACTGATCGCTAAGGCACGCACCGGCGCGCAGCTTCTCGGCGCTGACGTTCTGCTCTCGGGAATTCTGCCGACGCTGCAACCATCAGATTTGACGCTTGAGAATCTCACGCCATCGCCGCGTTACGATCACTTGAACAGGGAAGTCATTCGGTCGCGGGGCGGCCCGCTGTCGATCTATATCAAGGGCCTGGATGAGCTGCATGTGACGCATGACAACATCATGATGGAGTCGTGCAACACGAGTTTTCAAATTCATTTTCAAACAAGCGCTCACGACTTCGTCCGCGATTACAACCTGGCGCAAGCCATCACCGCGCCGGTGCTGGCTATTGCGGTGAACTCGCCGCTTTTGTTTGGCAAGCGCCTGTGGCGCGAAACACGCGTCGCCTTGTTTCAGCATTCGACCGACGCGAGGTCCCGTCCGCAACTGGCGCGCAGTCAACCGGCGCGCGTCAGCTTCGGAGAGAAGTGGTTGGAGCATTCGGTTATCGCGCTCTTCCACGATCAAATCTCGCGTTTTCGTCCCATCATGATTTCCCAGCCCGACGAAGATCCTTTCGAAGTCCTGGCGCGCGGAGAGACGCCGAAGTTGTCTGCGCTCTGCATGCACAACGGTACGGTGTGGCGGTGGAATCGCGGGTGTTACGGAGTTCACGATGGGAAACCGCATTTGCGGATCGAGAATCGCGCGTTGCCTTCGGGCCCGACGGTCATCGATGAAATTGCCAACGCCGCATTTTTCGCCGGACTGATGCTGGCGCTGCCTGAAGAGTACGGCGACATCGCGAAGCGCATGTCGTTTGACGAAGCGAAGGGCAACTTCTTCCGCGCCGCCCGCCATGGCCTCGACGCACAGTTCAACTGGATCGATGGCGAAGCCTATTCCGCATCAGCATTGATTCTTGATCACTTGCTGCCGCTCGCACGTGCCGGGCTAAAAAAAGCAGAGGTTGCTCGGGAAGATGCGGACAAATATCTCGACATCATCGAAGAACGCGCGCGTCGGAGACAGACCGGCGCACGCTGGATTATGAATTCGTTTGACGCGCTCGCTGGTGTGCCGAACGAGCTGCGGCAGCGGCGCATCTCGGCGACGATGCTGGCGTATCAAAAAAAGGAGCGTCCCGTGCATAAGTGGCCCGCCATAAAGACCGCGAACGAGGATGACTGGGAAAACGGCTATCGCACAATTGGCCAGTTCATGTCGACGGATCTTTTCACTGTGCGACCGGACGATCTAATCGATCTCGCAGCCAGCTTGATGGACTGGCGGCACATTCGACACGTGCCGGTCGAGGATGCTGGTGGCCGGCTGGTGGGACTCGTGACACATCGCAATCTGCTGCACTTGCTCAGTCAGGGACTGGGTAAAGAAAACGTGACGGTGCGCGACGTGATGGTGCCAAAACCGGTGACGGTAACGTCTTTAACGCCCACACTCGATGCGATTCAAATCATGCGCGAACAGCGGATCGGCTGTCTGCCGGTGGTTGATGGAGATCAACTCGTCGGCATTGTTACTTCTTACGATTTTCTCGAAGCCTCGGCGCGGCTGTTTCGGGAGCATCTGGAACGGCCGACGCCATTGAACAGCGGGCACGCGCTCGCACACAGTGCGTAACTCAACTTGGCGATAGAAGGGAGGCGCTATGTCGAAGGATGAAAGGGACATGCTCGACTTGCTCAAATCTGAATTGGATTTCATCGAGAAAGGCGGCTATGGCCGCGACGTGCGCACGCCGTGGAAGGAGCGATCGACATTTCGCGATTCGCTTTCGTGCGTGAATTACGCGCTGCCTGAGAAAGCGCATCCCTGCGATGAATGTCACTTGATCGATTTTGTTCCGGACGAAAAGCGGAACGAGCTGGTGCCCTGCCATTTTATTCCGCTGACCGAAGCGGGCGACACGGTCGAAACGCTCGATGCGAATCAGTCAGTGATGGAAGACGTGTTGAAGGATTGGCTGCGCAAGAAGATTCGCGAGATTGAAGCCGCGCGCGAGATTTCCAAGCAACAAGCCGTTCATTGAGAGGAGGTTGACGCATCATGATGACAGCAGTCCTGATCACTTTGGCTGCGCTGGTGGTTGTCGCGATCATGTTTGGCATTAGATATTTTGTGCGCACCTCACAACGCTTTGGAGGCGAACGAGTAATTATCTGTCCTGAAACCGGCAAACAAGCGATGGTCGAAGTCGATGCGCGCCATGCGGCTTTGACAAATCTAATCGGTCAAGCTGATTTGCGGCTTGAGCACTGCACCCGTTGGCCCATCAAACAGGATTGCGGACAGGACTGCTTGCTGCAATTCGATGTCGCGCCTGACGAATGCCTGGTGCGCAGCGTGCTCGAGAAGTGGTATCGCGCGAAGACTTGTGCGTTCTGCAAACGTCCATTCGACGAGGTCCACATAATCGATCACAAACCCGCGTTACTAAATCCGGAGGGCGTGACCGTCGCCTGGACAGAGATTCCGCTGGCCGGAGTAAACGAAGCGATGGCGAGTTGTAAGCCTGTCTGTTGGAACTGCCACATCGCGCAGACGTTTCATCGCCAGCACGCGGATCTGGTCGTGGAAAGATACGTTCATTGAAACTCCCTCTCCCTTTTGGGAGGGCTGGGGGCGGGGATTGCCGATTTTTGATTGCCGATTGCCGATTGAAATCTAGCTAAGTAAAAATCCAGCTTAACTTCGGCAGTTCAATCAACAATCGGAAAACGGCAATCGACAATGTTGATACCCTTAATCCCTCTCTCAGAAGGAGAGGGAAGACGCCCGATTCGAGAATGACAGAGAGGACCGCCAGGCGGCGAAAGAATACGAGGTTTCTGCGCGCGCTGTCCTCACCTATAATCAAGTCCAGTCGGACATCGACGACTGGCGAATGAAAGTCGAGAAGCAGACCCTGAAAAAGTTAAAGGTACTCGTTGTTGACGACGAAAAAATGATTCGTTGGTCGCTCGGCGAAGCGCTGCGTGGTTGGGGCTTTGAGCCGGTTGAAGCTGAGACCGCAGCCGCGGCGTTAACTGCGTTCGATGCCGAGGCGCCGGCTGCCATTCTGCTCGATATCAATTTGCCGGACGCTTCGGGCATCGACGTGCTGCGCCGCATCCGCCAGCGCCAATCGGACGCCGTAGTCATTATGATTACGGCCAACGTGCTGGTTGATGAAACCATCGCGGCGTTGCGGGGCGGCGCCTATGATTTCATCGGCAAGCCGATCAATCTTGAAGAGCTGCACGTCGCGCTGCGCAATGGCATCGAAGCGGGTCGCCTGCGCAAAGAAGTGAACCTGCTGCGCCGTGAGCGCGCCCGGGAATTCAACTTCGAACAAATCATCGGGAACTCACCGGCGATGCGCGAGATGCTCGCGATCGCTCGCAAAGTCGCCGAGAGTGAGGTTTCATCGGTGCTGCTGCAAGGCCCGTCGGGAACCGGAAAAGATCTTGTCGCCAAAGCTATCCACTACCAATCGCATCGCGGCGATGGGCCGTTTGTCGCCATCAACTGCGCCGCGTTGCCGGGAACGCTCATCGAGAGCGAACTGTTCGGCTACGAAAAAGGCGCGTTCACTGACGCCAAGGCACGTAAAGAAGGTTTGTTCGAACAGGCTGAAGGCGGCTCGCTCTTCCTCGACGAAATTGGCGAAGTCGAATTGAGCTTGCAGGCGAAGCTTTTGCGCGTGCTGGAAGAAGGCGCGTTTCGACGGGTCGGCGGATTGCGAGACATTCCGTTCGATGCGCGCATCATTGCCGCCTCGAACCGCGATCTGAAATCCGAAAGCGAAGCCAATCGCTTTCGCCTCGATCTCTATTACCGTCTGTCGGTGATCCAGATCGACATTCCGTCGCTGCATGAGCGCGGTGAAGATGTGTTGTTGCTGACCGAACACTACATCGACACCTTCAGCAAACGCCTGCGGAAGCGCATTGAAGGAATCGAGCCCGAAGTTGCTGCCGCCTTTCGTCGTTACGAATGGCCGGGCAACGTGCGCGAGCTGCGCAATGTGATTGAACGCGCGTTGATTCTCGAGGATGAAGACGTCATTACGATGAAGTACATTCCGCGCGCAGTTGCCGATGGCGCGCGCAGTGTTTCCAGCGGTACTCGGGGCGCGACAGTTTCGGATTCGAAGTTTCGCTTGCCGTCGGAAGGCGTGGCACTCGAAGACGTCGAGATGTCGCTCGTCCGTCAGGCGATCGAGCGCAGCGGCGGCAATCAAACCAAGGCGGCCGAACTCCTGCGCATCTCGCGCGATCAGTTGCGCTATCGATTGAAGAAGTTGGAAGGGGAAGCGGTTGGCGCGGGGGAGTAGCTTCCTGGTTTTGAGTCCTGAGTTCGGGTTTTAAATCCTAAATCCCGCCGTCTTCTGCCTGCCGCCTTCTGCCGTCTGCTTGGCGCCTTACTGCGGTCTCACGATACCGAGATCATCGCAAATCTTGCGTGCTAAGTGCTTCTTGATTTCACGGTGGCGAGGAATTGTTGAGGACTGTCCATTGGCAGGATTGCGATAAACGCTATGCTTGGCACCCTCTCGAACGAACGCACAATCGTTAGATTCAATGTGCCGGATGAGGTCGGCTCTTTTCATTGGTCAAGCTGCGCGTAAAACGAGCTGTTCGCGCGTCACTTTTGATCCTGGTTGAAGTTGTCGCTCGAATTGTTCACGATTCGCTTCCAGAATCAATTGAATTGCTTCGGTAAGATTTTCTCTCACCTCGTCAAGAGTTTCGCCTTGTGTATTGGCTCCCGGCAATTCTGCTACATAGCCGATATACCCGCCCTCTTCAGCCTCTTCGAAAATCGTCGTCAATGTGAGTTCCGTCATGGGCGGATAATACTCCTGCTTTCTGCCTTCCGCCTACTGCCATCCGCTCGTTCAATTCGCAATTCGCAATTCGCAATTCGAGATTCGCAATTCCGCTTACTGCTCACCGCTCACCGCTCACTTCTGTCACCCATCGAACAATATCCTTCGCGGCATTTGGTCGTGCCATCCCGCGTGAGTTGCGTTGCATTCTGGCGAAGCGCTTTTCATCAGCCAGCAACCGATCGAGTTTGTAAGCCAGCGTCGGCAGGTTGTTGCAGCGTATGCCTACGCCGGCCTCGAGCAGATGGTCGGAGTTGCGCTCTTCCTGACCGGGAATGGGATTGACGATCACAAACACCAGTCCCTTCGCCAGCGCTTCCGATGTGGTCAGGCCGCCGGGCTTCCCCAAAACGAGATCCGCCGCCGCCATCAATTCATCCATCTCGTTCGTGTAACCGAATGGCTTAAGCGAGACCCGCGCATCAGCCCGCAGACGCGCTGCCATTTTCGTGAGTCGCTGCTTCAGCTCGGCGTTCCGGCCGCAAATCGCCACCACCTGCGAACGCGTCTGTAACTGCAGCAGGCTGGCGATGATGGGTTCCATCGCCCCCACGCCAAAGCCACCGGCAGAGATCAAAATAGTGATGCGATCGTTCACCAGACCGTGCTTGCGGCGCATCTCCGCTTTCTGTTTGTGCTTGGCAAAGACCGGATCGATGGGAATGCCACTGACCGTGATCTTCTGCGCCGGAATGCCGACAGCTTCGAGATACGCGCGCGCTTCGTCAATCGCGACGAAGTATTGCTCGTAATGATGGCACAGCCACATCGCGTGCACGTCAAAGTCAGTGACGACGATCGCCTGCCGGCTGGCGATCCGCTCTTTCGCTTTCAGCCACGAAACAATCTCGGCCGGCAAAAAATGCGTGCACACAATCATGTCCGGCTGATACTCGCGCAGCATCTTCACAAACGGTCGCGTGTTCAGTTTGTCGAGCGCCAGGCGCCGTCGCTCATTCTTCCAGGGCGTATCAAGCCTGTCGTAAATCCAGCCGGGCACTTCCGGCATTTTGTTGACGAGGTCGATGTAAGCTTGCGAATAGAGATGCCGAAAAATTTTGTTGGTGTAGTTGAGCACGTCGACGTGCCGCACTTCCGTCTCGGCTGAGTTTTCCTTGAACGCCTTTTCCAGCGCCTCAGCCGCCCGCACGTGCCCGGCGCCGGCCGAGGCAGATAAGAGAAGGACTTTGTTCGCCATTGAATTTTTGGAGGAGTTAGCCTGCGCGCGGTGATTCTACTGCAGTTACCAAGGTTCTAACGCCGAAGGCGTTCATCAACTGACAGCCCAGGGTTGCATGCGACAGCGCGCTACCCTGGGAAGACGCCGGGTTGATAAGCGCAACCCTGAAGGGGTTTGCCGATGAAAGTCCTCATCTCGATTCGTTTCGGTTATCGTCGCGAACTCTTTCAGGAAACGGATTTTCACGACCGATATTTGGCCATGACTTCGTCGTAGGAGACCGTGGGAATGCGGCCGGCTTTGTAAGCTTCCCAACGCTTCCGCGCTTCCTCAGCCCAGATGCGGTCTATTTCAGGGTCAGGCTTATCGAGATCGGTAAGAATCGCATCCACAAGACGCAGTTTTTCCTCGTCCGGCAATTCTCGAATTTCTGAAACCAATTTATCTGCGTTTGTTGCCATGGGAAGAATTATCGCATATCTGCTGCTATCTGCCTCCGGCCTCCTGACTCCCGTCTTCAGATTTCCGCTTCCCCCTCCAAATAAAACACGCAGCTGCCCTCGAGCTCGACTCGGTCGTCGACCAAGCGACAAATGACCTCTCCACCACGTGGCGACGCCTGGAAAGCTCGAAATTCACGCTTGCCCAAACGTCCAGCCCAAAACGGAGCCAGCATGCAATGCGCCGCGCCGGTAACCGGGTCTTCCGGGATACCTTTGGCCGGCGCGAAGTAACGGCTGACAAAATCGTACTGCTCATCACCAGGCGCGGTGACAATCACACCCGGACGATCCATTCCGGCCAGCGCCGCCATATCCGGCGTCAGCCTTCGCACCGCAGTCTCGTCTGTCAGCGAAGCCAGATAGTTGAATTCGTTGACCCAGACCTCGAGCGGCTCTATGCCAAGTGCTTTGGACAATTCCGCAGGCGGAGCGATCTGTGCAGATGGTCGCGCGGGAAAGTTCATCAGGTAACCCTGCTCAGTACGACTGACAGTGAGGGGGCCGCTGGCTGATTTGAAGACGACGGAGCGCCGCGCAGGTTCCAGCCGCTCCATGACGACCGCGGCGCTGGCCAAAGTAGCATGACCGCAAAGCGGCACTTCAACCTTCGGAGTGAACCAGCGCAAACGATAGTCCGCCCCATCGCGCACCAGAAACGCAGTCTCGGCCAGATTATTTTCAGCAGCAATAGCCTGCATCAATTCATCTTCCGGAAACTCCGCCAACACCATCACCGCCGCCGGGTTCCCCCCGAACCGCCGCGTAGTAAAAGCATCAACCTGAAAGATGGGGACGCGCATTTGGGGAAAGTCAGTTAGGCATAATCAAAGACCAGTTGCGTTTTGATTTATGCCAGATGTTTGCCGTTATGCTTTAATCCCACTGTTTCGCAAATCTTCCTCATGCGTTTGCAACAAGTACCGGTCATTCCAAACTTCAGTCGGAAGGCCACAGTCTTGACATCGGATCAACGTTCTGTCGACGTCTAATGCACAGATTGGACAAGCGCCGTCTGGCTGTGTCGGGCCTGCGTCAATGCTAACGTTTTTCTCTGACAAGACGCTTACAGCGAAGACAACACTAGAGCGCGCTGCGTGTTTGCCTATTCTGTTCTCAATTCTAAGACGCTGGATAAGCCGAAGGAGTGGCGACGACAATTGCCGGAGCTTGTTCTTAGCCAGATAAACGCCGATCATCGCGGTGGCGATCGCACCGAGCGCCATACCGACGAAACCCGCGGACAGATTGATTAGAAGGTCCGTCTGGAAGTCATGGCCCGCGGCGTGTCTGCTCCAAGCTAACCAGAGAAACGCCAGACCCGCCAGGGTGAGAAAGAACGCCCCGACAAGTACTATAAGCCAAAACTGATCCTTAACTGTCTGCGAAGGCGACTTGACAGCGGAGGCGGGCGCCTTAACATCCGGTTTCATATTCCCTCTTCCTCCGGCACTAAAGGTGCGAGGCTGTTCAAACGCGTTTCACCAACACGTCGACTGCTCAGGTCTGAACTGAAGCATCCGCCAACAATGCTGCCTGCTTCAGCACTGTATCGATCGCTTTCTGCTGCTTATCCGGTGGATATCCGTACTTGCTTAATGTGCGACGTACTAAAACCATTAGCTTCGCCCGTGCACTTTCGCGAATAGTCCAGTCGATCGTTGCGTTCTTCTTAACCTTATCTGCGATCTCACGCGCGATCGTGCGAAGCGTTTCATCTCCTAGAACCTGCACAGCGCTATCGTTGACTTCGAGCGCGTTGTAGAACGCCACTTCCTCTTTCGTTAATCCGAGCCGTTCGCCTTCTTTGTCGGCTTCGTTGACTTCCTTCGCAAGATCAATCAACTCCTGAATAATCTCCGCCGTCGACAATAGGTTGTTCTGATACTTCTTGATCGCGTTCTCTAACATTTCGAGTAACTGCTTGCTTTTGACAAGATTTGTTTTCGTACGGCTCTTTATTTCGTCAGCAAGAATCTTCTTCAGAAGTTCCAGTGCCAGATTCTTGTGCTTCATCCCTTTCACTTCTAGGAGGAACTCCTCCGAGAGAATGGAGATTTCGGGCTTCTCAATTCCCGCTGCGTCGAAGATGTCAACGACCTCGTCGGAACTCAGCGCTTCGTCAACGATCTGCCTGATTGCCGTCTCCGTCTCGACGTCAGATTTTCCGCCGACGCCGCCACTTTCGAACTTAACTAATCGCGCTTTGACAGCCTGAAACAAAGCAACCTCCGCTGATATCGCTTTTGCCTTTTCGTGAGGGAGTGATAGCGCGAACGATTGGCTAAGCAACGAGACCTCGCGTACAAAACGCTCTTTGCCCTTTTCTAAGCCCAGAATGTGCTCCTCTGCTTGCAGGATGATTTCCATCTTTCGTCTCGCGTCGGCAGCGAGAAACCGTTTGTAATCGAAAATTCCAACCAGTGAATACGCAGACGCGTCTTCCAACAGAATGTCAGGTTGCGACTTGCTCGTTTCGCCGAACATCTGACGCACGACTTCAAATTTCTCGAGCATGCGCTCTACCGCTTGCTCGACAATCTCAACGGGATCGCCTTTGCCACCGGCTTCCGAATAGAAGGAAAGCGCTTTCTTTAGATCCGAAGCCAAGCCCAGGTAATCAACGACCAATCCGCCCGGTTTATCCTTAAAGACGCGGTTCACGCGGGCTATCGCTTGCATGAGCGTATGGCCGCGCATTTTCTTGTCCACATACATCGTGTGCAGACATGGCGCGTCAAATCCCGTCAACCACATGTCGCGAACGATCACTAAGCGCAGGGGATCGTCTTCATCCTTAAATCGATCAGCGAGATTCTGTCGATCTGTCTTAGTTGTGTGATGCTTCGCCAACGCCGGCCCATCCGAGGCCGCAGCTGTCATGATTACTTTGATGTCACCCTTCGCTTTGTCTTCGTCGTGCCAGTCCGGCCGCAGTTCCACGATCGCGTTGTAGAGATCGACGGCAATGCGGCGGCTCATGGCGACAATCATCGCCTTACCGATGAATGCCTTCTGCCTTTCTTCGAAGTGATTGACGATATCCTTTGCCAAGTTATTTATGCGTTCGGAATTGCCGACGATAGCCTCAAGCCGCGTCCACTTCGACTTTGATTTCTGCTTCTCGGTAAGCTCTTCGCTCTCGTCTAAGTCCTGATCGAGTTCATTGATCAGACGGCGCCCCTCTTCATCAAGATTCACTTTGGCGAGCCGGCTTTCATAGTAAATCCGGACGGTCGCGCCATCGTTCACCGCGTCCTTAATGTCATAGCGATCGATGTAGTTTCCGAACACCTGCGGTGTGTTTATGTCGGTGCCTTCGATCGGTGTGCCGGTAAAACCAATATAGGTCGCATTGGGTAGCGCATCGCGCAAGTGTTGCGCAAACCCATGCGCGATTCGTTGCCCGATTACCTCTTTTGTTTCTGGGTCGCGCACGTCTTTGATGGCCGCGTCAAAACCATATTGAGTGCGATGTGCCTCGTCTGCGATAACCACGATGTTCGAACGATCGGAAAGCTGGTCGTACTTCTCCTTAAAGAATCCCGTGCGCCGCCCTTCCGCGTCTCGTATCTCTTCCGGCAGAAATTTCTGAATGGTTGTGAAAACAATCCCGCCGCTCGCCACCTTCAGCAGTTCTTTCAAGTGCGCCCGGCTTTCAGCCTGCACCGGGTCTTGCCTCAAGAGCTGTTTCGAAGCCGCGAACGTGCCGAACAGCTGCTCATCGAGATCGTTTCGGTCGGTGATGACCACGATCGTCGGATTGTCGAGACTCACTACCAGCTTGCCGGTGTAGAAAACCATCGACAGTGATTTGCCGCTGCCTTGCGTGTGCCAGACAACCCCGCCCTTATGATTTCCCCTTTCCGACGCCGCCTCTAAGGTGCTTTTGATTGCCTTATTGACCGCGTAGTACTGATGATAGGAAGCCAGTTTCTTAACCGTTTCGATTTGCGTGATGCCTGTCTTTGGATCTTCTTTCTTGGTCTTCTCAAAGACGACAAAGTTTCTTACCAAATCCAAAAGCGTCGCGGGATTTAGCATGCCGCGAATCAGAGTTTCTAACTGCGGCGTGAAGCGAGAGTCTTCCTTCCGTCCATCAGCAGACTTCCACGCCATGAATCGAGAGAAGCCAGCCGAGAGACTGCCCGCCTTTGCTTCGTGTCCGTCAGAGATGATGCAGACCGCGTTGTGGGTGAAGAGACTCGGAATGATTTGCTTGTAGGTCTGAATCTGGTCGAACGCCTTGTGAAGCGTAGCCTTTTCATCTGCCGCATTCTTTAGCTCAATAACAACCAACGGAATGCCATTGACGAACAGCACCAGGTCAAGCCGAAAGCTGCGATTGTTTTCGATGACGGTGTATTGATTGACAGCGAGGAATTCATTGTTGCCGATGTTCTCGAAATCGATGAGGGCGACTTCATGGCCGCGCTCAAACCCGTCCTGCATGTAAGGGACTCTGACTTTTTCCACCAGGAAGCTGTGAAAGGCTTCGTTGTTGGAAAGGAGATCGGACAAGTAGAGCTGGGTCTTTTGAACAGCTTGTTCTCTGGCTTCCGGCGGGATCTCCGGATTAATTATCGCGAGTCTTCTGCGCAGGCGTTCGGTTAGTAGAACCTGCTCAAAAGCTTCTCGTTCCGAAAGCTCAGCGCCTGGAGCGATGCTCAGACCGTGAAGGTAATCCCAACCGAGTGATTGCAGCCTTTCAATCGCCAGCGCTTCAATGTCGTTCTCGGTGATCGGCTTCATGGCCCTGTGACTCAATTATTCCAAAATCTCTCTCAGGTTTTCGTCTAATTTTCTATTGTGAAGAATGAAGTAGGCGCGCTCGTATAGCTCGTCAAATGTAATGATCTCAACGTTCCGACTGTTCCTTCGGAACCTCTCGAAGGTGTCACGCTTCGTCAGAACATCAACGTTCGAGGACGAAAGCGGCAATTCTTTACGCCTATTGCCGATGATAAAAATGCTCTTGGGATCAACGGTTCGGTACCTATTCTGATCTAAGACCTGAGTGTTGAGGACCAAATCCTTACTCTTGTGGGATGTATCCCAGTCAAATTTTTGTCCTAGGCACTGGCTTATCCCGTCTATAAACTCAGGGGAGAACGACCAGGTGTTGGCACGCGCAGACGGTTTTCTTGTCGTCGTGAATATCTCGGTCTTCGGAGTTTTCAACTCTATTAAGGTCGTGTAATCGCTTAAGCCGAGCAAGTCCACGGAAGGGCTGCCTCGTCCCGTAGTGTTCGCCACTCCGACGTTGCCTTCGGAAATCAGATCACGAATGAACCTGATATCAATGTTTAGACCTAAGAACCAGTGATGCTTTTTGAAGAAGTGGTGCCACACTGCTTCTTCGCCTTGGCCTTTGAGTTCGTCCTCATACTTTCTCTTGTATTCTCGCCAGCTATCATCCTCGGTCAGCAGTCGATGAAAGTGCTTGAGACTAAGTTCGCGGTTCTCCCGAAGAACCGTCTCAATCTCCACGTCAGAAAGGTTTGCCTTTTTGAATAGTTCAATTAAAGCCTTTACTTTGTCGGCTTGGTCCTTTGATTCAAACTCCACAAAGTACGCGTCCGCTTTCGTAACCGCATACGCGTGCTCGAACTTACCGACGTCCACTAAATGTTTAAATTGTAATAAGAACTCAAGTACTCTCCAGAAATTCTCTGCTGTTGCTGAGTCGTCCAGATCAATTCTTACTTTCTGCTTCGGCGTCTCTTTTGTATTAAGTTTCTCGTCAACCTTGATAAAGGTTGGGCGCGGAATGTATTTACCGGTCTGGTGAGATGGGTAAAATGTAATATCGCAATAGATATTTATGCGTGGATAATCGGTAAGCTTGAAACCCTTAAACCTCTTGCGCTGGTTCGATCGCAGAACAATCTGACACGTTTTCTTGTCTGGACTTTCGACGACCGCAACCTCCTCAATTTTGCGGGTCGCGAGATCAAAATAGCCTGGCGCTGCGTATGCAATGATCATTTGTTCTTAATGGATACTTCGCCGCTCATTAGTTTCGGTAGTAGTGAGTCTCGCAAGCGAGTCAGTGTCAGAATCTGTTTTCGATTGAGTTCAATCTTCGAGAACATCAGTGCGGCGAAATCATGAAAACGATTGACCTCGCCATCAGGGGGTATCAGTATTGGTAATTGATAAAACTGGCTCTTTTGAAAGAACTCTCTCGCACTACCAGAAGCAGCACCAAGATTATCTCTAATCAGCTTGCGAAGAGCGAAATTCAGATAGTGTTGGGAAACCTGACCGAGACTCCTGAAACTCCACATATTTTGATTTTGTAAGGCCGGGAGGATTTCGGACGTAACGACGGCAAAATTCCCAAGGCTTGCACCAACCATGACCAATAAGAAATCATTTCGCCTGAGGTGGTACTTGGAATACTTCGCCTCTTCCGAGAATGAGATGTAAACGGCGTCAGAAATATTCACATAGCCATCCTTGAAATTCAGAGTTCGTATAATTACTCTGCCGCTGTTTTTGTAGTCGCCACTCTTAAAGGCAAAACCGTTCACAATTTCGCATACGCTTCGAAGCGGAACCTCCCTCCAGGACTTGCTAGCTCCTCCTTCTAACTGAAGGAAGAGCGTTTCGGTCAGCGCTTCTAGCGTTCTGTTCTGGCGGCGAAGCAAGTCTATCTTGTCATCTACGCTGCTCAGAACTTCGGCGATTGCATGCTGCTCGTTGAGTTCCGGCAACGTAATTATCATTCGTCGCTGATCAGCCAGGCTTACATAGTCGGCCATATCAGTTTGACCTTTGACCGCATCCATCTGGCAGTAAAACTCGCGTGCTTGCATCCAGTAAAACAAAAATCTAGGGTGAATCAATTTCGTGTCGTGAGTTCGCCAATAACAAAGTTGAGGCGAGTAGACAAATCTTGGCGTTGTCTCTTTGACATAGGCGAATCTGCCGACGGTTCCCTTTGAGGTAAAGACGATATCGCCGGCTCGGCTGACCTTTTCGCCAACTTTGGAAATGTCCTTCTCCGCGAGGTAGTCAGCATTTTTAAAATCAAAGCCGTTCTTAATGTTTCCCGCCCTCGCAAACGGCAAACCCGCACTACTAAGTTCGGAATTCTTGGCTCGGTACCCATCCCCAATGGTTAGCGAGTTTGAAGCAAGCAACTGGGATACTTCGTATTTTTTCCGACCAGGCATTGGTTCTTCAGTTTGCAGCTATTGTGACTCTGTTCAGACTTGCTTTGATGCGCGCATTCAGTTGCTGCTCTTCACTCAACTGGCTCTCTAGTTCAGCGTTGAGCCGTTGGAAACGTTCGTTGAAATCAAAATCATCTTCTTCGTCCGCTAAACCGACATACCTTCCGGGCGTCAGAACGTAACCTTTGTTTTTCACTTCTTCGATAGTTTCAGTCTTGCAAAACGCGGGTACGTCTACGTACTCGCCCTCACCCGTCTTCCAGTTGCGATACGCCGAGGCGATTCGCTCGACATCCTCCGCCGACACGTCACGATTCTTACGATTGATTAAGAAGCCTTGATCGCGAGCGTCTATGAACAAAATCTCACCTTTGCGATGCTGCTTATTCCTCCGTAGAAACCAAAGGCAAGCGGGAATCTGAGTATTTAGAAATAACTTCGTCGGCAGATTGACGACGCAATCGACGAGATCGTTTTCGATCAGCTTTTTTCTGATCTCACCTTCGTTATTGGTCTTGGAAGTGAGCGAGCCCTTAGCCAGCACGAAGCCCGCCACACCGTTCGGCGCGAGATGAAAAAGGAAGTGTTGTATCCAGGCATAGTTCGCATTGTTCGCGGGCGGTACAAGCTTTTCTCCGAGTACATTCCAGCGTCCGTCATTAACCAAAAGCTCGCCACTCCAATCGCTGTCGTTGAAAGGTGGATTCGCGATTACAAAATCGGCTTTCAAGTCTTTGTGAGCATCGTTGAGAAACGAGCCTTCGTTATTCCATTTGACGTTGGTGCTGTCGATGCCACGAATCGCCAGATTCATCTTTGCCAAGCGCCACGTTGTCTGATTGCTCTCCTGCCCGTAGATCGAAATGTGATCGGCGGGATTGATCGAGTTTCCATTGTTTCGCTTTTTGTAGTGGTCACTATGCGCTTCAATGAATTTCTCACTCTGCACAAACATCCCACCCGAACCACAGCATGGGTCGAACACTCGGCCTTCGTAAGGTTCGAGCATCGCGACCAACAACCTGACGACGCTCGAAGGCGTGTAGAACTGACCGCCCTTCTTCCCTTCGGCTAACGCAAACTCACCGAGAAAGTACTCGTAAACCTTGCCGAGCAGGTCCTTGCTCTGAGCTTCCTTTGTTCCTAATGTCGCAGTGCTCACGAGGTCAATTAATCCACCCAAACTGGCTTTATCCAATTTCTCCTGCGCATAGACTTTCGGCAGCACCCCTTTCAACGAAGCGTTGTCTTTCTCGATCGCCTCCATCGCGTCGTCGACATCTTTGCCGATAGTAGGCAACTTCGCTCGGCCCTGAATCCATTTCCAACGAGCCGAAGGCGGAACGTAAAAGACCTTCTCGGCGATATACTCATTCTTGTCTTCCGGATTTGCACCTTCGTACTCACCTTCGCCCTTGATTAGTTTTTCATGCAGTTCCTCAAAGGCATCGGAGATGTATTTGAGGAAGATGAGTCCCAGCACTATGTGCTTGTATTCGGCGGCATCGACGTTCTTACGGAGCTTGTCCGCCGCTTTCCAGAGTTTTTTCTCTAGCGGCTCTTCTACAGTTGGCTTAGTAGACCTTGCCCGCTTCGGCTTAGTCTCAAACGGAACCGGCGTGAACTTAATTGGGGCCATTAACAACTCCTGATCAGAATGATTCAGACCGGCTTTCGACTGATATCAAATTCGGGTAAGTCCAAGACGGGCTGAGGCGCGCAAATTCTGCCACAGCACGAGCTAAGGGCAAAGGGACGAACGAAGTGGGCAGCTTCCGGAATTGCGAATTTCGAATTGCGAATTGCGGAATGGTAGGAGCGAAGGCGAGCCTTCGCCAGTTTCAAGTTCCGAGTTTCGAGTTTCGGGCCTGCGCCAGTTTCGAGTTTCAAGTTTTGAGTTTCGAGTTAAGAACAGGAGACGAAGTCCGGCTTTACTCGGCGAGTGACACACTCATCAAGCAGCAATCTCATTGCGGGAGAGAAGAGATTCTTTAGACAACTCTAATGCGGCGAGGGCTTGCTCACGCGAGACGGTAGGAAATTGATCGAGGAATTCGCCCAATGTCTCGCCTCCCTCCAGATAATCGAAGAGATGACTGATAGGTACACGCGTTCCTGTGAAGCAGGGTGCGCCGCTCATTCTTTCGGGGTCAACGCTGACAATATCCTTTATGTCCATAGCAGATGTCGCGGAGCATTGTAGCGCGCGACTCTGAAAGATCGAAGCAAAAGGCAGACGGCAGGAAGATTGATTGCGGATTTCGAATTGCGAATTGCGGAATGGCCGGAGCAGAAGGCGGGCCTGGGCCAGTTTCAAGTTTCGAGTTTCGAGTTAAAGCAAAAGGCAGACGGCAGGAGGCGGAAAGCAGATGTCAGATATCAGACATCAGATGTCACAGGTCAGAGGTCGGACGGCAGGAAACTAGTCTCGTTCACGAGGCTTTCCCCGCAGGTTACTAGACCGGCGCTTCCAGCGCCGGTTAGATGTGCCAATAATTAAGCGGAGCGCGCTTCAGCGTGCTTTCGCAGAATCAGCTTTAGCTTCGTCATCTTCGGTTCGCTCCAACCGATCGACTGTAGACGTTTTCGCATGATGCACCTTTTGGTTCTGCACATACCTAATTACCCACTCAATATCTTTGGTGCCGAAACTCACCACGCCGTAGCCGGTCTGCCAGTCGAGGAGCTTGCGATTGACTAACTCATGATTGACGTAATGAGAACTCGCGCCTTTCAGCTTTCCAATCCAATCCGCAATCACGAGCGTTGGTGGAATGCTCACAACGATATGAACATGCGTTTCAGTCCCGCCAATCTCGTGAAAGATCACGCCTTTCGATTGCAGTGCATAACTACGAATGTACTTGTGAAGACGCGGTTCGATTTCCGGAGTGATAATCGGAAGATTCTGCTTCACGTGCCAGGTGATATGGAGATTGATTTCTGAATAGATGTGCCGGGCCATGGGAGAAGCCTTTCTGTGAGAAGCCCGTTGAAACGGGCTGCGTTGATTATTGGCGCAACGTCGCCCGGCGGTAAAACCGCCGATCTAGCAACCCTGCGTGGAAGCCGCGTGAACGCGGCTACGTTGAGTATCTATCGCAACGTTGATTATTGGCGCAACGTCACCCGGCGGTAAAACCGCCGGTCTAGCAACCCTGCGGGGAAAGCCGCGTGAACGCGGCTGAGTTGATTATTTATCGCAACGTTGATTATTGGCGCAACGTCGCCCGGCGGTAAAACCGCCGGTCCAGCAACCCTGCGGGAAAGCCGCGTGAACGCGGCTGCGTTGATAATTGGCGCAACGTTGATTATTGGCGCAACGTTGCCCGGCGTAAAACCGCCGGTCTAGCAACCCTGCGTGGAAGCCGCGTGAACGCGGCTGGGTTGATTATTGTCGCAACGTCGCCCGGCGGTAAAACCGCCGGTCTAGCAACCCTGCGGGGAAAGCCGCGTGAACGCGGCTGCACGAATCAATTCTCGCAACGTCACCCGGCGGTAAAACCGCCGGTCTAGTGACCCTGCGGGGAAAGCCGCGTGAACGCGGCTGCACGAATCAATTCTCGGCTGCACCAATCAATTGTCGCAACCTGCACCAATCAATTGGCGCAACGTCGCCCGGCGGTAAAACCGCCGGTCTAGTAACCCTGCGGGAAAGCCCGTTGAAACGGGCTGCGTTGATTATTATCGCAACGTTGATAATTGGCGCAACGTCGCCCGGCGGTAAAACCGCCGGTCTAGCAACCCTGCGGGAAAGCCGCGTGAACGCGGCTGCGTTGATTATTAACGCGACGTCGCCGGCGGTAAAACCGCCGGTCTAGCAACGCTGCGGGAAAGCCGCATGAACGCGGCTGCAGCAAATCGATTTCGCAACCAGATAGACACGTTAGCAGTTAGACAGGTACGGCCACTGTGAGTTTGTGATCCATGGTGTCGGTCTAACTCCTTACAGGCCATCGTACCGGGATTCCAAAAAACCTCTATCCAGCACCTCTTCCAACTTTTTGCTGGAGCTATGCCGTCTAAGAATGGTATAAAGAATCAATCCTTCAGATCGTCTCCCCAAGCGATTCTTAATAGGCTTCCCCCCAGTTCAGAGCCGAAGTTCACCTCTCTCCGGTTTTCCCCGACCAGTAAACAATCGAGGCCTCCATGTCACTGGCGCGTTTTTTCGCCATCTCGCTAATTTTGTCGGCGTTTCCGTCTGCCTACATTCAGGCGCAGTCAGACGGTTCGGTGCGTCCGAGGCGCACGCAGACACCGCCCGCAGCAACTGACCCGGCCGACAGTCAACCGATATCCGCAGAAGCCAACGCGGAAGCGAAGCGCCTGTACAAGGAAGGCGTGAACCACGGCACCGCGGGCCGATTCAAGGAGGCCGCGGATGATTTCGAGCAGGCGATCAAGTTGAATCCTGACTACGCTGATGCGTACCTGAGTCTGGGTCACGCTTATTCCGACCTGCACCACTGGGAGCAAGCGATCGACAGTCTGCAACGCGGTCTGGCGTTGAAGCCCAAAGACAAGGACGCAATCGATCGGCTCGCCCACGCGAGGTCGATGTTGCAGCGCGAGTCTGCCGACGGAGATCAAGGCACGCTCGAGGCGAAAGCCGCGCGGGTCCAGGATCGTTCAAAATCATCTGCGAATCGCATTGTCCGGTCGCCTGCTACAAAAACTTCCAAAGAGATCGATCTCACCACAATTTATCGGGTCGGACCCGGAGACGTTCTCGAGGTGCGGCTGAATGATGCTGCCACCGCCGCGCAGCCGGCGCTGTTTACCATTACGCCGAACGGTTTGCTTGAGCATCCTGATCTGAATGGGCCGTTGTCGTGCGCCGGGCTGACAGTTGATGAGATTGCCGCGCGTCTCAAAGAGCGGGCGAAGCAGAACTCTTCAACCGCTAACGCGAATGTTTCGGTCACCATCAACGAATACGTCAGCCACACGATTCTGGTCGGCGGTCTGGTAAAGGAACCCGGCGCAAAGATTCTCCGGCGCGAAGCGATTCCGCTCTACGTGGTCGCTGCCGACTCGCAACTGTTGCCTGAGGCAGAAAGCGTGTCGGTGGTGCGTCACGAGCCCAACGAGAGTTTTGTGATCGAATCGGTTGAGCCCGCGCAAATGTCGATGCTGGTTCGCCCGGGTGACGTCATTACGTTTCAGCCGGCAGTCGCACAGTTCATTTATGTGGGTGGCGAAGTGCAACATCCGGGCGAGAAGAAGTTTCATCGCGGCTTGACGCTGACCCAGGCCATCATCGCGGCGGGAGGCGTCCCGCGCAACGTGAAAGAAGCGCGTTTGGCGCGCGACAACGGCAAAGGCTTTTTGGCGGTGAGTCGCTACAAACTGAAGGACATCGATTCCGGAAAGATGCCTGATCCGTTAATGCAGCCCGGCGACCGCATCACGGTCATTAAGTAACAAGGCAAGAGTAAAAAGGAAAAAGAGATGTCGGAACTAAACAAAGCAGAAACCAAGCCGAACGCCGCCACGCGCGATCTTTGGCAAATCGCCGTCGCCGGAGACGCAGCTCAATCGGCAGATGTATTAGCGCGGGGCGCCGACATTAATGCCGCCAACCCGTCCGGCTTCACCGCGCTGATGTTGGCCGCGTACCACGGCCATTGTGCGGTGGTGGAAGCTCTCATTGAACAAGGAGCCGACGTAAATGCCGGCGGCGGCATGAGCGCACTAAAACTTGCCGAGGGCGCAGGGCACGAAGAAATCGTGCGCCTTCTGATCGCACACGGCGCGCAGAGAAACCAAAGAGCTCGCGCGAAAGCGCCAATTCGAATTATTCAGGAAGAGATGCTCGAAGAGATGCCTGAGCCTGCCATCACGCCAAAGGCGAGTGCGCCGCTAAAAACGCTTGAAGAGATCTCTGAACCGCCAGTCGCGCCTGTGTCCAAGAGCCCTGAAGTGAGGACGCTTCACGAGCCGCCGGAGATTTGGGATATCGTTCACGAGACTCCTTCACACTTTGATTCTCGATCCGCTTTGCTGGGACACGTCGTTTCACCAAAGTCTCTGATCTTAGTTGCCGTCGTGTTCGTTGTCGGTGGAGCTGCTGTGCTTGCGTTCTTTAAGTTAGGGGATTTGTCGTGGAGCACTGCGGCTGTCTCTCAAGCGAATGACAACGCGAAGATGATGGAGCGCGCAAAGCACTCGAGTTCGCGAGCGAGCAATACATCGTCGACTCAGGCGAGCCGCGGTGCGACGATAATGAGTGCGGCCAGTAATACGACGACTGTGTTGAGAGCGCAGCCCAGTCCTGCAAACAAGACGACGCCAGCACCAAGCCAACAACGCACGGATTCCGCGGCCATTATTGCCACCGGAATGCCCGTCGCTTCCTCCGCACGAAGCGCGGGTCAGAACTCAGTGAAGACTCGCAGCCAAAATGTCGCCGCCTCAGCCGCCGCTAACCGTGGAAGTTTGCGTCGTCCTGACAAGGCGACGCTGGGCACATCAAACTCACAGATAGACAACACGGCAAACGCGTCTCGCACCAATAACAAAGAAACAGCCCCGACATTCCAAGCCTCAGATTCCAAATCTGCCAATGGCAAAGAAGGCAACGGCGCAGTCAGTCCATCCTCGAATGCTCGCGCCAAAGAAGCGGACCGTGCTTCCAGTTCCGAAGTTGTCAGGCCGCCGAGGGCCAGCTCTTCACCAAAAGCGAAAGTAATTCCGTGGCCGTAAGAAGTAGGAAGGCAGAAGGCGGGAGGCAGGAGGTAGAAGGCGGGAAGAAGGACGGGAGAGAGGGAGATGGGGAGATGGGGAGATGGGGAGATGGGGAGACTGATGGATGGGGAGACCCGGAGACACGGTGACACGGTGACACGGAGACTTGAGAGATGGGGAGATGGGGAGACTTGGAATGCAAAATGACGCGTTGCAGTCTCGCCGTCTTCGCGTCGCCCCGTGCCCGCGTCGCCCCGTGCCCGCGTCCCCCCGTGCCCGCGTCGCCCCGTGCCCGCGTCACCCCGTCCCCGCGTCGCCCCGTGCCCGCGTCGCCCCGTGCCCACGTCTCCCTGTCCCCGTGTCTCCCTGTCCCCGTGTCTCCGCGTCGTGTTCTTACCGCTCACTGCTCACTGCTCACTGCTTCGGCCAGCGTTCCATCTTGTAGACGCGTTCGCGGGCGGGTTTGTCTTTCGTAGCGGGTAAAATAATCGTGGCTTTCCAGACGTCTTTTGATTCGCGCTCCCATCGAAAACCGTTGCGGACGTTGAGCGCGGGACCGAATTCGATCGAACGATCGTCCAGGCTGACCGCGACATAACGTGACCCTTCGCTGCCGCCGCCGAACTCGCCGTCCTTCAATTCAAAACGGGTAGTGTCGGTGACCTTGGAAAGCGTTTCGTCTTCGAAACCATCGACCAGAAGTGTCGTATCGCCTTCAAATCGATAACGTTCAAAGAAAGGTTTGTCTACCTCGCCGGTGCCGCGCCAGGTTCCTTCAATCCAACGAAGTTTTTGCAGGTCGGCGGCAGTGAGTTTCTTTGGTTGTGACTGACCAGCCAAATCGCTCATGCAGGCGACGCCAATCAGTAGAATAAAAATCACTGACAGGGGTGTGGTTTTGAAATGCATGGCGAAATCTTAGCAGCCGAGCCAGTGCGGAGAAAGCAGAAGGCAGAAAGCAGGTTATCGAACTTTTGGTTTAAGGGCGATGATCTTACCGTTCTTCTCGACGTAAATCGGCGTCCCGTACGCAGCGGCGATGCGATGTGCGTTCCGGGCCGCTCGGCGCATCGCACGAGTTACCTTCTTTGCCAGCTCAGATGGCTTGCCGTTCTTCTTCGTCATGGACCTTCCTCAATTAACTCTGTTAATTCTTCTGAATTGTCGTATAGAAACCACGCATCTGCCAAAGGCCGATAGATTCTTTCAAAGTTCTTCCACCTGCGCTCAAATCTTCTCAAGACGTCTGATCGAGCGACGTCGTGACCGCCTTGCTTTACTCTTGCGGCAATACGCCGTAGTGCCAGCGTAGGCGAAGCCAAGCGAATGAAAACGATTTCGATGTGATATCCAGCAGCTTTCCATTCTTTGATTCGGCTGGCATACGCAAGACCGCTCAAGGTGCTCTCAAATGCGAAGTCTTCGCGCGCATGCGCGAGACGCTTAACCTCTTTCAGCAACAGTTTTCCGGCGGTCACTGCCGCCAGTTTCGGTGCGAGAGGTGACAATCCGCCGGCGATCAAGTCAACATTCACGAAGTGAATGACTCCTGCTTCGCGCGGGAAACTCACGTGCGAACGTAGTCTTGCCCGCGCCGTTTGGCCCTGCGATGACGATGCAACGTGGCTGCTTCACGAAGTTCTTGATGTCCACATCATACACGCCTTTGCTGAGAACGAATTATCAAACCGAGCGTAAACGCAGTCATTCGCTCTCGCTCATGTCTACTGCTAAACTTCGCTGCGATGGCGGTGGAACCAATGCCCGCGAGGACTGAACAGGCACTCAAGGAATCTCTGAAAGATCTGGCGGACATCAAGTTCGCGCTCGATCAATCGACCATCGTGGCCATCACCGACCAGCGCGGCATCATCAATTATGTCAATGACGAGTTCTGCCGCATCTCGAAATACTCGCGCGAAGAGTTGCTGGGCCAGGACCATCGCCTCATCAATTCCGGCTATCACCCGAAAGAGTTCATTCGGAATCTTTGGACGACGATTGCCAGCGGACAGGTGTGGAAGGGCGAGCTGCGCAATCGCGCAAAGGACGGCAGCATCTACTGGGTCTATACCACGATCGTTCCTTTTGTTGATGAGGACGGAAAGCCTTATCAATACGTGGCCATTCGTCACGACATTACGCAGCTAAAACTTGCGGAAGAACAAATCCGCCAGCAGACAATCGAGCTGCAGCGCGCGGCGCAGCTTTCTTTCACGGGAGAGTTGGCGGCCGGGCTGGCTCATGAAATCAAGAATCCCCTTGCCGGAATTCAGGGCGCGGTCGACATTCTCATTCGGCGGCGCGATGCCAACGATCCGGAGCGCGAAGCTCTGGAAGGCGTGCGGCATCAGGTGCAGCGCATCGACAACACGGTGCGCGGACTGCTCGATCGCGCCCGGCCGCGCACTTTAAAATTGACGCGCACGTCGTTGACTGAACTGATGGAGGCCGCGGTCCATCTGGCGCGCGCGCAACTGGGCGGACGCGCCGGCAAAGAGCGAGTGCAAATTGAATTTGTTGCGCCCGACGAAGACATTTTCCTGATCGTGGATTCAGCCCAAATTGAAGATGCCGTGCTGAACCTGATGATCAATGCGATCGAAGCAGTTGAAGAAGACGGCAAAGTCACGCTGCGGATCGCTCGCGTGGATGCGGACGAAGAAGAGATGTCGGAGAACGTTCTGATCGAAGTATCCGACAACGGTCGCGGCATCAGTGAGCAGGATTTGCGAAACATCTTCAGTCCGTTCTTCACCACCAGCAAAGGCGGCACTGGTCTGGGCCTGCCCGCGGTGCGCCGCATCGCGCGCGTTCACGGCGGCAGCGTCGATGTGAAATCCGTTGTTGGCGAGGGATCCACCTTTGCGATTCGTCTTCCAATTACAGAGTAGCAGCGAAACAGCTAAGGTCAGCTTACCCAAAAAAATGGAAGTCGTCCGCGTCCGTGAAACGGACGAAAGAGTTACAGAACCGCGAGCGGTAGCGAGCGGGATAAAGATTCAACGCGGAATAAGGTTGCGCCTTTAACCCGCTCACTACGGTTCGCGGTTCTGTATCTGCGGCCCGAGAAAGCCCGACGTTAGACTTTTTGGGCGAAGCCAACCCCTTTTGCGCAAAGTTGCTCACGCTTGCGCGAAACCTCGCATCGCTCTTCAACTGCAATTCAATTTTTCAGACATCCTGCCGCTGCGCTGCTGGCACGTTCATTGCGCCCATCAACTGAGCGATGGAACATGAACACACCGTTGAAGCAATCGGCGAGCGGCTCGCCGCGGGGCCACGGCACAACTACCTGCGTGATTGGATCTATGGCGGCATCGATGGGTCGGTGACGACCTTCGCGGTTGTCACCGGTGTAGTTGGCGCGGAACTCTCGCCGGTCGTGATCGTGATCATGGGATTCGCGAATCTGGTGGGCGATGGCTTCTCAATGGCTGCCAGCAATTTTCTCGGCACCAAGTCTGAGCATGACGACATTCGGCGGCTGGCCGCGATCGAACATCGCCATATTGAAGTTGCTCCCGAAGGTGAGCGGGAAGAAGTGCGTCAGATTTTTGCGGCCAAAGGTTTTGCCGGCGCGGATCTTGATCGCGTGGTCGAGTTGATTACTTCCGATCCTGATCGCTGGGTCCGGACGATGTTGACTGAAGAATATGGATTACCTTTGGAAGCTCGTTCGCCATGGTTGGCGGCGTGGACAACTTTTAGTGCTTTCGCCGTTTGTGGGTTGGTGCCGTTGATTCCTTTTCTCGTTCGAGTTCCAAATGCATTTGTAGTTTCGATCGTGCTGACGGCCGCGGTCTTCTTTGGGATCGGCTCGATAAAGAGCCGCTGGTCAACCGTCAGCTGGTGGCGCTCTGGGTTGTCAACCTTGTCGGTCGGCGGCATAGCGGCCGTGTTGGCGTATCTGGTTGGAATCCTGCTCAAATCACTGGCCCAATGAATGGCGTGATTTCGCCAACCGGTTGTGGAAGTTTCATCAGCCCTACCCCTTGGGACGAACAGTTCCGCCTGTTTTCATCGATTTAAGTCGGCACATCTTTTGCCAATTGAATCAGCAAACTGATTATTTCGCGGCCACCACCTCAATGATTCTGCCGAGGCGATTGATGGCGCCAATCACAGATTTTCGATCGACATGAATTTGACCGGCGCTTTACTAAAGAAGGGAAGACTGCAATGGCTACCGCCCAGCTCGAGAAGAAACACAAAGCTCCATACTTGAATACAGGTCTTTCGGGCCACCAGTTACTTGATGAGCCGCTACTGAACAAAGGCAGCGGGTTTTCGGAAGCGGAACGCAGAGAACTCGGATTGCTGGGTTTGCTTCCTTTGCATTGTTCCACCATCGAGGAGCAGCTGGCGCGCGTGTACGAGAACTATCGGCGGAAGGATAACGACGTTGAGCGCTTTATCTTTCTTACCGCGCTGCAGGATCGCAACGAGATTCTGTTCTATCGGCTATTGAATGAACATATCACTGAGCTGATGCCGATCATCTATACGCCGACGGTGGGCGAAGCGTGTCGCACGTACAGCCACCTCTTCCGCCGGCCTCGGGGTCTTTATGTGTCTTATCCTTATCGCCATGAGATCCGATCGTTGCTAAACAACGCGCCAGTCCAGGACGTTGATGTCATTGTTGTCACCGACGGTGAACGAATTCTCGGATTGGGCGATCTCGGTGTGGGCGGCATGGGGATCCCGGTCGGAAAGCTTTCGCTTTATACCTTGTGTGCCGGAATTCATCCGCGCACGACGCTGCCAATTCTGATCGATGTCGGCACGGACAATCAGGAGTTGCTGAACGATCCGCTCTACCTGGGCTGGCGACATGAGCGCGTTCGCGGCAACGAATACGAAGAGTTCATCGAAGCATTTGTTAATGCAGTCAACGAGAAGTTTCCGCGCGTGTTGTTGCAATGGGAAGATTTTTCCAAGCACAATGCGCCCCGCCTGCTTGAGCGCTATCGCCATCAGCTTTGCACTTTCAACGACGATATTCAGGGAACCGGCGCGGTGACTGTGGCCGGGTTGCTCGCGGCGATGAATGTCACCGGCGAGCGGTTAAGCAACCAGCGGATTGTGATTCTGGGCGCCGGTTCGTCGGCCATCGGAATCTCAGATCAGATTGTTGCCGCAATTTCTGAGGAAGGTGTGAATCCGGCGGAAGCGCGCAGGAATATCTGGCTGGTTGACAGCAAGGGACTGGTCAATAGCGCCCGCACAGATCTTGATTGCTTCAAACAAAAGTATGCGCAGCCGATCGATCGCGTTCGAGATTGGCAACTGACCGATCGCACGCGGATTTCCTTCGCGGAAGTAGTTGCGAACGTGCGGCCCACAATTCTTATCGGCACTTCCGCGCAGCCGGGCGCATTCTCCGAAAACATAGTCCGCGAAATGGCCAAGCACGTCGAACGTCCGCTGATTTTTCCGCTTTCAAATCCGACTTCGAAAAGTGAAGCAACGCCCGCCGACTTAATCAACTGGACCGATGGCCGCGCATTGGTCGCGACCGGCAGTCCATTTCCGCCGGTAACATACCAAGGTCGCACAATTGAGATTGGGCAATGCAATAACTCGTTCATCTTTCCCGGCGTCGGGCTTGGCGTGATAGCGGCCGGCGGTCGACGGGTGACAGATGAGATGTTCACGGCTGCGGCAAAAGTCTTGAGCGAATTTTCACCCGCTGCGCAGGGTGCGGACAGGGCGCTCTATCCGCGTCTGGAGAAGGTCAGAGAGATCTCGCGAGCGGTTGCGCTGAAGGTGGGCAACGAAGCTCAACGATCTGGGTTAGCGGAAGTCACTACGCCGGACGCGTTGAAGAATCGAATAGCAGAAAAGATGTGGAAGCCAAACTACCTCAGATTAAATCCGGCTTAAAACGCGCATCGTCACGTAGCGTGAGGCGTCAACACGGCAGGCGCATTTCTACGAAGTCTCGTTAGTTCATATCCGGTATCCCCGCAAGGGCACACATGCAGACGATTCTTTGCATCGCTAGTTTCTTCAAAGGCAACGAGTTTATTCGCGAGTGCCGTCGCCAAGGCGCGCGCGTGGTTCTGCTGACACGCGAGAAAGTTGCGAAAGAAGAATGGGCGCGAGACGCGCTTGACGATCTGGTGGCCATTCCGGGACGCAGCAGCGTGCAGGCTTACTTGATGGCCGCGAGTGAAATTGCGCGCCGTCATCAGATTTCGCGAGTGGTCGCGCTGGAAGAGTACGACATCGTAACGGCTGCCCACATTCGCGAGCATCTGTGTGTGCCAGGTATGGGAGCGACCACCGCGCGTTACTTTCAGGACAAACTCGCGATGCGGGTGAAGGCGCGCGATCTCGGAATCCCGCAGCCCGATTTTGTGCCGCTGGTAAATCATCAGTCGATCAACGAGTTCATAAATCAGGTGGCGCCGCCATGGATGTTGAAGCCGCGCGTGGGCGCGTCATCAATGGGGATGAAAAAGTTTTCGTTAGCCGGCGATGTTTGGGCCGCGGCGATGGAACTCGACGCCCGAAACGAGACGCATGAACGGTCGGACTTCCATCTGCTGGAACAATTCGTGGCGGGCGCGGTTTACCACGTCGATTCTTTGATTCAGGGCGGCAAAGTTCAATTTTCAAACGTGAGCCGATACGGGACGCCGCCCTTCGACATCGTCCATGGGGGTGGCGTTACGACATCGCAGACTGTCCCCCATGGCTCAAGTTTCAGACGGCGGCTGCTCGCGCTGAACCGGAAAGTTCTACGCGGTTTTGGTATCGAGCGGGGCGTGACTCACGCTGAATTCATTGAACCGCTTGATTCAAACAGAGGTGTGATGTTTCTGGAAGTGGCCGCGCGGGTTGGGGGCGCGTACACGGCGGAGACGATCGAGGCCGGCACCGGCATTAACATGTGGCGTGAGTGGGCCAGGATTGAGCTGGCGACGAATGAGCGTCCTTACATATTGCCGGAGCCGCGCAAAGACTACAGTGGCATCGCCCTCTCCCTGGCGCGTCAGGAATGGCCGACAACCCGGGATTACACAGATCCGGAAATTGTGTTTCGCATTCCGAAACGCGACCACGTCGGACTGATCGTCCGCTCCAACAAACATGAGCGCGTTACCCAATTACTGGAAGATTATGCGGAGCGATTCAGTCGGGACTTCACCGCTGTAATGCCCGCGGAAGAACGTGCCGAGCAGCACCTGTGAGGCTCGATTTTAAAACTCTTAGACCGCCCAGAGAGTTTCCTCGACGGCCTTGTCGTGCGCGAATTCAAATCCTGCGTTAACAGCCTTGATATTAAGCTCGAGCAACTCAGGCTTCTTTGTGATCGCACGAACAACGTCAAGCACTGCTTCCTTCTCGAGCAAATTCGTTTTGCCGAGCAGCGCGCCGAGTATCACCATGTTTGCCGTTTTGCCGCTGCCGAGAGTGTCGGCAATTTCAGTAGCGGGCACGGGAAGCGCTTCCACGTCCGAACGCGCCGGCGGATGATCAATCAAGGACGAATCATAGACAATCAAACCGCCGGTGATGACTTCACTTTCGAATTTATCCAGCGAAGGCTTGTTCATGGCAATCAGCACGGTAGGCGCCGAAACGAGCGGAGAGCTGATTGGGTCAGGGGAAATGTTCACGTGGCAGTTGGCGGTGCCGCCACGCATCTCCGGCCCGTAGGACGGCAACCATGAGACGTATCGGCCCTGCTGCATACCGGCGTCGGCCAACAAACGCCCGAGAAACAGCAGTCCCTGGCCACCGAAGCCGGCAATCTTCAACCGGTGATTTATCTCGCGGAAGTTTGCGTTCACTACTTTCGACCGTTGCGCGCCATTCGAGCGATTCAGTCCCAGCAGATTCTTCAACTCATCCTGAGTCACGACGCTGCGACGATGCGTGCGGTGCTCGCGTTCGGCCGACTTGTCTTTGAAAACACCGAGCGGAAAATTCGGAATGAGATTCTCTTCAACCCATTTTAGAGAATCGACAGGCGTGACACCCCAGCCTGTCGGACACGGCGAAAGTACTTCGACGAACGAGAAGCCGCGGCCCTCGATCTGATTCTGAAGCGCTTTGCGAATTGCCTTGCGCGCTTTCGCGCGACTCTTGTTGTCGTAGAGCGCCACACGCTCGATGTACGTCGGACCTTCAAGGCTGGACAGCAACTCACTCACGCGCACTGGAAAACCATCGTTTCCGGCCACTCGTCCCATTGGCGAAGTTGTCGTTTTCATGCCGAGCAAAGACGTCGGCGCCATCTGACCGCCGGTCATTCCGTAAATTGCATTGTTGACGAAGATCACCGTGAAGTCTTCGCCGCGATTCGCCGCATGCAGAATTTCATTGCCGCCGATCGCGGCCAGATCGCCGTCGCCCTGATAACTGATTACCAGACTGTCCGGCAGCGCGCGCTTGACCGCCGTGGCTACCGCAGGCGCCCGCCCGTGGGCCACCTGAATGTTGCCCACGTCGAAGTAGTAATAAGCGAAGACAGAGCAACCGACGGGGCTGACGAACACGGTTCGGTCCTGCGCGCCGAGATCGTCGATTGCCTCCGCGATCATTTTGTGAATGTTGCCGTGGCCACAGCCGGGGCAATAGTGCGTCGTCGAGTGATCGCCCGGCTTACGCTCAAACTGCCCATAGAAACTCTTGGGTCTTTGATAGGTTGGCGCGTACATCTTTCTCCTCGCTGGCCTTAATGATTTGCTTCAGAAGTTCTTCCATGGTTGGCACCATGCCGCCGAAGCGCGAATAGAACCGGACCGGTCGCGTCCCGTCGACGGCGAGCCGCACATCCTCGATCATTTGTCCGTTGCTGAGTTCGACGACCAGAAACTGCTCGGCCCACTGCGTTAAGACGGAGAGTTCACGTGACGGGAACGGCCACAAAGTAATCGGACGGAACAGTCCAACTTTCAGTCCGCGCTCGCGTGCTTGATCGACTGCCGCCTTCAGCAAACGCGAAATAATTCCATAGCCGATCACGACAAGTTCAGCATCTTTGGTGCGATACAGCTCGTACATTTCCTGGCCCGGATTGACGTGCTGATATTTGTCTTCCAGGTGGAGCACGTGCTGCTCCAACTCTTCCGGCGAAATAAAAATTGAAGTAATGAGATTCGGGCGGGTTTCGGCATCAGCTCGTACCGCCCATGTTTTCGGTACAGGTTGCGCGGTCTGCGTGGGAAACTCGACCGGCTCCATCATCTGCCCGATGAAACCATCCGCGAGCACGATCGCCGGATTACGAAAACGATCGGCAAGTTCGAAAGCCAGAATCGTCAGGTCGCACATCTCCTGGCACGAATTCGGCGCCAGCACGATCGTGTGATAGTTGCCGTGGCCACCGCCTTTGACGATTTGGTGATAGTCGCTTTGTTCCGGCGCGATGTTCCCGAGCCCGGGGCCGCCACGCATAATGTCTACGATGACGCAGGGCAACTCAGAGCCCGCCAGGTACGAAATGCCTTCCTGCATCAGACTTACGCCCGGGCCCGACGACGCAGTCATGGTGCGTTCGCCAACAGAAGCTGCGCCGTAAACCATGTTGATGGCTGCGACTTCACTTTCAGCTTGCAGGAACGTGCCGCCGGCAAGCGGAAAGTACTTCGCCGCAGTCTCCGCAATCTCACTCGCAGGTGTGATTGGGTAGCCATAAAACGAACGGCAACCCGCGAGTAAAGCTGCCTTAACAACCGCATCGTTGCCCTTAATAAGTTCTTTGGTCATTGAGACTCCCTCATTCGCCGCTGGCGACGAATCAGCGCGGCTGCTGCTTCTTTAGCGTGAACACAGTAATGGCGCCGGGCTCAGGGCACGCGTAGAAACAGACGCCGCAGCCCGTACAGCCGTGCCCCTGGTACTCGCCGAAATGATAGCCTTGCCCGTTCAGCCGATCGCTTAGTTTCATGCCGCAGACGGGACACGAATCTACGCACAGCGCACAACCCTTGCATTCTTCCTGATGCACTTCGATCCAGCCGCGGTCTACTTTTTCTTTAGTTTCAGTTGCCATCTGTCAGCCCCCTCGCATCGCGGAAGACAAATCGTTTCTCTGTGTGCCGCCGATTCGGTTGATTACTCAAGCACGTGAATGTTCTTCTCGTGGCAGATGTCCTTCAGGATCTTGGGCCAGACCGTCACGCTGACTTCGCCCAAGTGCGCTTTGCCGAGCAGTAACATCACCGTGCGTGACTGTCCGATGCCGCCGCCGATGCTCAACGGCAGTTCGTTGTTGATGATGGCCCGGTGATACGGGAGCTTCAGGAAGTCTGTCTGACCGGTGATTTCCAGTTGCTGCTTGAGCGTTTGCGCGTTCACGCGAATTCCCATTGAGCTCAATTCATGACGGCGGCGCGTCACGGGGTTCCAAACCAGGATGTCGCCGTTCAGGCCATGCATTGAATCGCCATTGTTCGGGATAGTCTCCGTGACCCAATCGTCGTAATCGGCGGCGCGCATTTCATGCGGATACCCGTCCTTCAGCTTCCACCCAATCCCGTAGATGAAAATCGCCGGATACTCCTGAAGAATTGCCGTCTCGCGCTGTTTGCGCGGCAGACTGGGATAGCGCTCGAGAATTTCTTCCGCATGCAGAAACTTCAGTTCATCGGGCAGCGGCGGGTACTTATCGGATTTCAGTTGCGGAAACGCCGCGTGAATGTATGACTCGGCGCCTTTGATAACTTCCCAGATGGATTCGACGGTCGCGCGCAAATAGGTCAGATTTCTTTGCTGGGCGGTGATGACCTTTTCCCAATCCCATTGATCGACGTAGGCGCTGTGATCGTGATCGAGGAAATAGTCTTTCCGGACCGCACGCATGTCCGTGACAATCCCTTCGCCGGGCCGCATACCGAACTGCTTCAAAGCGACGCGTTTCCACTTCGTGGCGGCCTGCACCACCTGGGCATCAATCGGATGGAGATCGCGATCGTTTGAGATGTGAAACTGAATCGGCGTGCGCGAGCCATCGCGATCCAAATAGTCGTTGACGCCGCTTTCGACGTCGACGATCAGCGGGACCTCGACCCGCATTAGCTTCAGTTCACGACAGAGGTTGTCTTCGATATAACGCTTGACCATCGTGATGGCCAGTTGCGTGTCTTTCGGATCGAGCAATGAGTCGTAATCATCCGGCAGCACGTTAACCAGTTCGTCGTAGTTTCCAATTCCGGGTCCGGCCAGATCCGCGGTCTTGTCGAGTGTCATAGCAGTGCTCATGAGTTCACCTCTTAAGAAATGATTTTAGGAAGGCGTCGAGACATGAAAATGATGCAAAAACTCAGCGGGGTTATTACGGCAACCTACATGCCGTAAAGTTCCGGCGAAATATCCTCGCCAGGCTGAATTATTGGGTAGATCTCTTGAGGAATGCTGCGCTCGAATGGGTAAGTTTGCTCATGGAAACTCGCCATCAGGACCAGAAATTCGCTCCTGTCTGGTTATTCGAATCGGCAGATCTATTGCCAGTTGCATGGCCGACGATCCCTGTACCCAGGATGGCGACATGAGCGCGTTCGCGGGGGAGAGTACGACCAGTTCATCGAGGCTTTAGTCGAAGGGGTGAATGAAAAGTTTCCCCAGCACCAAATCGTATTAGCCGGCGATCTGAAGTAGAACTCGTTGAGTTTCCAAATCGCGGCCTTCTGCCTCCCACAGCCGTCCGATCTCAGGCGTTTCCTGCTTTTTCAGCGCGTCATGAATTAGGTGAGCGCGGCGCTCGTTTTCTGCGGTTTGCGCCAGGAAAAATTCGGCCGTCCGCTGGTCGCCTTCTCGGCGCGAATGCTCGCTGAGGTATTGACCCAAGTGTGGGTTCTCCTCCGTTTCACGCAGCGCGGCACGCAGAAAGTTTTCAGTGATTTGCGCTTGTTCGGCAATCAGATTCTCGGCGCTGTTCGCGTGTCCTGACCTGCATCTGAACCTGATGAATGTCCCGTTGCGCAGTTCTCGGAGAAGGCCGTGGCATTCCGGACATGTGAAGTGAGTTAGCTTTCCCAAGTTGTCGATGTTGCGAATCGCTTCGTGATCGTTCATAGCGATCCGGTTCTCGATTTCCAAGTCCTGTGCCAGACCCGTGTCCTTATTATCACCGACCGGCTCCTTTATAAGTTGAGTCACCAGTAAGCCAATTTCAGCAATCGGCAGACGGTGATCGATGTGAACGTGCTTTAAGGCGCTGCGGGGCATGCTCGCAGAAGACGCCTCAGTTGGATCCTGAACTACCGTGATGCCGCCGCGATATTTGACACTCCATAATCCCGCGGTACCGTCATCCAACTCGCCGGTCAGCACCACACCGACTACGCGGCTGCGAAAAGCCATCGCGGCCGAACGAAACAATGGATCGATGGCCGGGCGCGAGCGATTCTCCTTCGGACCATCCGACAAGATTATCCTGCCGTCTTGCAGCAACATGTGGCGATCGCGGGGAGCAACATAGACGTGACTATGTTTGAACTGTTCGCCGTTCATGGGATAAGAGACTTCAAGTTGGCATGCTGATTGGAGGAGCTGTGGCAGCGTGCTTTCGACGGCCGATCCTATGTGATGAACAATAAAAATTGTGGCTGGCAGATCATTAGGTAGTGTCCGAAGTAACTCCCTCAGCGCTTGAAGACCACCGGCAGAAGCGCCGATTACGATTACATCTCGTGGGTTCATGGTCTTGCCTCGCTTTCTAGCTTCCCGGCCTTACGTTTGGAAGTGAACTCGCTTATGAGTCATACATGTTCAACTCGGTCGCAATGAGAATGGAAAGATCGTGCGCAAATATCCAGCTAAGAGACGTGCAACGTTTGTACCCGCTCAAATCACGCGAATTTCTTAGAACAGGTGCCAGAAGACTCGCGAATTGAGTGGAATGTTACTCAGCGATTTGGGAAATCCACGCTGAGAAATTGTACGCACCCAGGGAAACCCAAGGTTTCTGAACCTCGGCCTCAATTACAAATGGCATATACGTTGCGAAGGGTGAGTGCGTAACTAATCGATCTTTGAAATTTGCTGTCCTGCGCCCTGAGTCTACGTCCCCCGACATTTTGGACAAGCCAGAGGGCGCGGCGAAAAGGCCGCCGTGGCAAAGCTGGTCGGAACCGGTCTTCACTGGCGAAGCAGTGATGTCCTGACCCTGCCGAAGTTCGTTGCATAAGCCGCAATGAATGGGCATGAGATCAAGCTTGCAGGGGAAACGGGCGAGCTTGCGCGGAGTGTTATTCCCCGCGTAGAGCGCGTCACGGAAGCCGATATGGTCAGACGGTACTTGTCGAATCCGAGATTCTTTCCATCAACACACCTAAAGTAACTAAGTGGTGTGGGAGATGAGTGAAATCGAATTGAATTGTGAGTAGTCGGGAAACTACCTTTCGGTTTTGCCTCGCAGTTGGTTGTTCTGGTTGCCGGTTGCGAGACCACGGGCTCTTCAGCAAGCACGCGGATAAATCTCAAGCTTGATGCCCTCAAGTCATGGAATCGGAAGGAGACCTAAGTCGGCGGGTAAATTGCCAGGCGAGCTACGCCGGAACCAGGCTGCGACTTCCTTCGGGATAGGTAGGCTGAATGACTAATCGCAGCAGGGGCAGAGTGGCTGTAGTAGTCGGTGGAGTGATGTCCATCCAGGGAGACGGTAACACCGTTCACAAGGCGAAGGGCCACAGTCACGAGTAGTCTGGAATGGGTAGTCATTGGACACTTTTTCCAAGAAGAGCTCGCTCGTGATGGAGAGCCGGATGCGTTGAAAGATGCCTGTCCGGTTCGGGAAAGGCTTCGTTGAGACCGCTGGTCCGCGAGGACTGGTATGGCGCGATGATTCCATTTCATAGCAGGACAAAGACGGCAGTATAAGGACAGCAATTCTTTGCAAAGGGCGCGTTCCAGCAATTGGGACGTGCCCTCTTTTTGTCTCCGTGATCAAGATTAAGAGAGGGAAACTCACTGTTTCCGCGCTGTCACGGATGTCCTTAGGAAAGGAGCCTTGTGATGAGACAGTTTTTATTTGGCGCGATCCTGGTTGCAGTTCTCGGGTTCAGTTTTGGCATCGGCGCCGGCACCACACCACAGGAAAACCGAAACGCCTCGAGTGAGCGGCACCGGGCGGCCGTCAAAATGTGTCGCGACAACTACGACGCCGCAGTGCGTGCCGCCAAAGACCTAACAACTCAGCAGGCACAGCAACAGGCCGTTGCCGCCGCGAAGCGCACCTATGACGATTGCATGAAGTCAGCATCGAGAATTCATTAATACAGTGAAAAAACTCAGCCCACGCTGTTAGCTGACGAAGTCAATTAAGGAGGTTCAATATGTTACTCAAGATTTTCAAGCTCGGTGTTGTCTTGATCATTTCGGTCACGGTGGTTACCGCGTGGGTTGCGGCGGCTGCACCTCAGAAAAAAGCGTGTGATGGCCTGATCGCAGCGCTGGGAAGAGCGCAAGGCGATTACAACCGCGCCCGTTCCGCGCGCATAACGGCTGAGGGAGACTTCAACCGCGCAAAGAATCGCGTCGGTGCGATTGTTGCGAAGATCAAAACCAACGAAGCTCAACAAAGCAAAGCTGAAACGGCACTAGACCAACTCAAAGAAGAGCAGGCGCGCTGTGAAAACGCTAATGGAGATCTCTCGCCACTGTCCGGTAGCTGCGCAAGCGTACAGGCGCGCATCGATAAAGCGAAGAAAGAGATCGCCGCGCTGAGGTCGGCGCACGACCAATTGATGGACCAGCGCATGGCCGCAGACATGGATGTTGAAAGAACCGACCGTGACCTGGCAGCTAGACGCGCCGCCGAATCAGCGGCGCTGGCCGCGCTTGATAAAGCCAAGAAAGATGCCGCCGGTTGTCGACGAGCGGCCTAAATGTGGGCGAAGAGGAAAGCCCAAGCGTCAGGAGGGAGTGCAATATGACTCAAGGTGTAGCGCCACCCGCTGTCGAAACGCGTGTCCTGCGATTACTCGACCTCGTGAATTATCAGGACGGGGCCGTCGTTAGCCGCGAGATGCTACGAAAGAGAACCGGCACGGTGACTCTGTTCGCTTTCGATGAAGGTCAGGGGCTGAGCGAACACACTGCGCCATTCGACGCGATCGCAAATGTGATCGAAGGGGAGATGGAGATCACGATCTCAGGAAGGCCGCTGAACTTGAAAGCGGGCGAGATGGTGGTCATGCCCGCCGATCAGCCGCATGGACTGAAAGCGATGGCCAAATCGAAAATGCTCCTAATTATGATTCGATCGCGAGATTGAAGGCAGGCAGGTTAGGCATGAAAGTGAATTTTAGTATTCGATCAACCACAGTAGTCGTGGCGATGATACTCGCATTCTTGTTCGCATCCACGAAGGCGGTTGCCCATTGCGACACCTTGGATGGCCCGGTCGTGAGTGCCGCAAAGCAAGCGCTGAAGACCCGCAACGTTAATTACGTTCTCATCTGGGTACAGCAGAAAGATGAACCTGAAGTGCGTCAAGCGTTTCGCCAGACGCTGGTCGTGCGCAAGCTGAATCGCGCTGCGCGGGACCTGGCCGATCATTATTTCTTTGAAACCCTCGTTCGCATTCATCGCGCCGGCGAAGGTCAGCCGTACACAGGCTTGAAGCCTGCGGGAGCTGATTTGGGGCCGGTAATTCCCATTGCGGATAAAGCGATTGAGAGCGGCTCGATCGCGCCGCTGCTGAAATTGTTTTCCAGCAATGTTAGAAGCGAGATCAAAACCCGCTTTGACGACACAGTCTCGAAGAAAAACTTCAACAAGAATGACGTTGAGGCCGGGCGAAAATACGTTTCTGCGTACACGACCTTTCTTGAATATCTTGAACATCTGCATGAAGAAAAAGGTTAGCGAGTAATATCGCGCAAACCCCATCAAGCATGGAGGCACCATGACATTCGATCCCGCAACTGAAATCCAAAACTATCTTGTGTTTGGCGAGTTTGGCGACGTCAATCCCTCGATCTGTGATTCATCGACTTACACATTTCACAGTGCCGCGAAAATGGAAGAGCTGTTCGATCATGAGATCGAAGGCTGCTTTCTTTATTCGCGTCAGTTCAATCCGACGAACAAATATCTTGCCGCCGCGCTGGCGCGGATGGAGGGTGGCGAGTGCGCGCAAGTGACGTCGTCCGGCATGTCGGCGATAGCCTGTACGCTTCTCGAATTATGTTCAGCCGGCGATGAGATTGTTTCGGAGCGGACGGTGTACGGCGGCACGTATGCTCTGCTTGCCAACTTTCTTCCACGTTTTGGGATCACGACGCGTTTCGTCGATTTGCGTGAGGAAAAAAGCGTGCGCGCCGCAATCACACCAAAGACGCGGGTGCTCTACTGCGAAACCATCAACAATCCGCTGCTGGAGGTTGCCGACATTCCAATGCTGGCACGCGTCGCGCGTGACTATGGCGTGAAGTTAGTCGTGGACAACACATTCAGTCCGCTGATTCTTTCGCCGCTAAGACTGGGCGCCGACATCGTCGTGCACAGCATGACCAAATTCATCAACGGGACGAGCGATTGCGTGGCCGGTTGCATTGTTGGCACTCACGAATTCGTCGATCGACTGACGAACGTAAATTACGGTCCGTGCATGTTATTGGGGCCAGTGCTCGATAGCATGCGCGCCGCCAGTATCCTAAAGAACCTCCACAGTCTGCACATTCGGATGGCACATCACAGCCGCAACGCGCTATATCTCGCCCAGCGATTCGAATGGGCCGGCCTGCCGGTCCACTATCCCGGACTAACCCATCACCCACAGCACCGACTGATGTCGCAACTGATGAATCCGGGCTACGGCCATGGGGGAATGGTCGCGGTGAATGTCGGTGATAAGAACACGGCCGATCGCCTCATGGTGCGTTTGCAGGACGAGCAGGTCGGTTATCTGGCTGTCAGTTTGGGCTATTTCAAGACGCTCTTCAGCGCGCCAGGTCACAGCACCTCGGCTGAAATTCCCGAAGAGGAGCGACTGAAGATGGGAGTGGGCGATGGCTTGATTCGCTTCTCAGTCGGATTGGACAACGACATCGCGCGCACCTGGAAAACAATCAACCGCTGTCTGCGCGAGTTACGAGTGATTGAGCCGGCCGGAAGCCCGTCGATGAACATTATCGCGGCTGAAAAAGATCTGGTAACGGTTTGATCCGGCGAACGTGCCGGAACAAGGCTGCCGCCTGAATGTTGATTCAGACGAAGTGCCGAGCCGGCCCGATTCGAGCTTTTAAGATCAGGCAGCCAGCGGAACGATGCAATCGATGGGACACATCTCCACGCACTTGGGTTCGTCGAAGTAGCCGGCGCACTCGACGCAAGTGTTCGGATCGATTTCGTAGATGTCTTCGCCGGCCCGCACAGACTCGGTTGGACACTCGGCGCGGCAGGCGTCACAGTTGATGCAGTCTTCGAGAATGGTTAATGCCATGAATTTCGGTCTCCCCTATGATTCGAGAAATAGTTGCGCTAAAACAACGCTCTCGTACGGGTAAATATCCGACACAATAATCTGAGCGGCAGTGATGCACCTCACAAACGAGGTTCAAATGAAAATATCCAGAATGCTCGCGACGATTCTCGGCTTTTTGATGATGTTGCTCGGCCTGTGCGCCGTGCTCGTCCCTGACCGAGTACTGCCGTTTGCCCGCTTCACGACCACTGCGAATGGAATTTATGTAGCGGCTGGGATTCGGCTAGTTATTGGGCTGATTCTGCTGATGGCGGCAGCCGGCTCGCGCTTTCCCATCATTCTGCGAGTGCTTGGTGGATTCGCGATCCTGGGCGGAGTTGCCACGTTGATGATTGGCGTGACTGGGGCGCAGAAGATAGCCGAGCAGATTCTGCCGTATGTGACGATCGCGATCCGCGCAATCGCTGCGTTTCTGATTCTCCTCGGCGCGTTTGTAGTTTACGCCGTCAGTGGCAGACGTTCGCCGCGACCGGCCTAATGAGTTGAGTGGGGAAGCTCAATTTGCTTATCATTGTGATTTGGAATCGCGGGCGGTTCAGGATGAACCCCAGAGTCATGGCTTAATGGCCACCTTCAACACGCCGTCTGCGCGTTCGCCGAACATCTTGTAGGCGTCGGCAATCTGATCCAACGAGAATCGATGTGTCAGAAGTGGCGTGAGATCAACTCTGCCCGCGCGCACAACTTCCATCAGGCGGCGCATGCGTTCCTTGCCACCGGGACATAACGTCGTCACGATTTGGTGGTCGCCGATGCCGGCGGCAAACGCGTCGTAAGGGATTTGCAATTTGCCGGAATAAACGCCGAGACTTGAGAGAATGCCGCCGGGCCGCAGGCTGCGCAACGCGCTTTCGAAAGTCTGTTGCGTCCCCAACGCTTCAATAGCCACGTCAGCGCCATCACCCGTTAGTCGCTTTACTTCCGCGACCGGATCGCATTGGCGATAATCGAGCACCACGTCAGCGCCCATCCTTGTCGCCATCGCCAGACGGTTCTCGTCACCGTCGACGCCGACAATTAGCGCGGCGCCCATCAACTTCGCGCCCGCCGTAGCGCACAGCCCAATCGGCCCCTGGGCGAACACAACTACGGCATCGCCGATTTTGATTCTTCCTGATTCGGCGCCGCTAAAACCGGTTGAGGCGATGTCGGCAAGTAGCACGACTTGTTCGTCAGTAAGTTCGTCGGGAATCCTGGCTAAGTTCGCTTGTGCATGAGGCACCAGCAGATATTCGGCCTGCGCGCCATTGATTGTGTTGCCGAATCGCCATCCACCGAGCGCTTCGTATCCACCACCGTGGCCGCATTGCGAAAGGTGTCCGGACAAACAAGCGCGGCATTGACCACACGGCGTAATCGCCCCGACCAGCACGCGGTCGCCAATATTGAAGCCCTCTACTCCATCTCCCAATTCTTCGATCACGCCGACCGGCTCGTGACCAATGATCAAGCCTGCACGCACCGGATACTCGCCGCGCACGATGTGCAAGTCCGTGCCGCAAATTGTCGTTAGTGTGACGCGGATTACGGCTTCGCCGGGATGGGCGTGTGGCCGCTCAACTTCTTCGACGCGGATATCGTCTTTTCCGTGAAAGACGTTTGCTCTCATTGTGTTCATGATTTTGTCGAATCAGATTGTGTGAAACACGAATTGCGGTTCGCAACTTCTTTGGCATGACACACACAACACCGCAATCGGATTGGCCACCAGCCGTTTCGTGTCGATTTGTTTTCCACATTCCGTGCAAAGACCGTAAGAACCTTCGCTCAGACGATCCTGCGCGTCGATAATTTCGCGCAGCTCATGCTCCAACTGATCGCGATGCCGCCAGTCGATCACTTCGATGTACTCGTCAGAAGGATCGCGTTCATTGGCCGCGAAGCCGTTGCCGTGAATCAACGAGCCGGCGCCCGAAATCTCGGCGCAGACACGTTCCTTTTCGCCTTGCAGTAATTCCCACACCGCGCCCGGTTGCGCGCTTGCCGGTTCTTCCAAACCTTCAACACTCTCAAGCAGTGCCCAATCGCCCATGATTGCCACCTCAAAAAAAGATCGATTACTACCAATACAGCGGACACCGATCGAGCAACCCGCATTCCAATTCCAAGTGAGACGCTCTTTAACTTGGCCCGCGCATCTTGCGCGTGATTTCACAGGCGAGACGTCGGTGCCGCTTTCAATTGACTCAATCACACGCAGTCGTCCCCGGTTTTCGTGAGCGTTTTCCCGCGAGAATTGGTGAAGTTTCCACAGACAGAGCGACCCACCCGCGCGAAAAATTGACCTTTTTAGAGTTCAAAGTGGGCACAGACGTTGCAGTGAGCAACGTGTTTGCGGAGTGCTTTTATGTCACACGTCAATCACCCTCTAACACCAATGGAACCAGTTCGAGCGTTGCCCGCGAATCTGGCCCAACGCGACGGCGATGTCGTATTGCGCGACGGATCGACGGTCCGGGTTCGCGTGATGCGTCCCGAGGATGAAGAACTGCTCTTCGAGTTGTTCAAATCATTGTCGGCGGATTCGCGCTGGCTGCGGTTTCTTTCGGCGACCAGTGATTCAGCCTTGGCCGCCGAAGCGCACCGCGAAGCCGCGGTCGATTACAGTCGCAAGTTCGGATTGATTGCCCTCACCGGCAAAGACGATCGCATCGTCGGCCACGCTTTCTACACCGCCATCACTGACGATCGGGCCGAAGTCGCGTTTGCCATCGCCGACGATTATCAAGGCCGTGGCCTGGCGACGATTCTACTGGGCCAACTCGCACAAGTTGCCGCTGCAAACTCAATTCACGTGTTTGAAGCAGAGACGCTCTCGAGCAACACGGCCATGCTCAACGTCTTTCGCGAATCGGGGCTTCCGACGAAGATCAGCGTGACAGCGGGAGAACTGCTGGTGAGCTTTCCCACGTCACTCACTGCGGACGCGATCGAAAAATTCGAACGCCGCGACAGCGTGGCCTCAGTCAACGCGCTGAAACTTTTCTTCAATCCACGCGCGGTGGCCGTCGTGGGCGCGTCGCGCAAACGCAGCAGCATCGGCGGCGAGATCTTTCACAACCTGCTCAGTTTCGGTTTTCAGGGGCCGGTCTATCCCATTAATCCCTCGGCCAGGGTGATCCAGTCCGTGCCTGCTTACGCGACCATTGAGGATGTTCCGGGCCCAATCGATCTTGCCATCATTGTCGTGCCGGCGACTGAAGTTGTCACCGCAGTCGAGAGCTGCGGACGAAAAGGCGTGAAAGCGCTGGTTGTTATCTCGGCGGGCTTTTCTGAAATCGGTTCGGAAGGGCAGGACGGCCAAACCGAGTTGCTGCGCGTCTGTCGCGCGTATGGCATGCGACTCATTGGTCCGAACTGCATGGGCATTCTCAATACCGCCGAAGAAGTGCGACTGGACGCGACCTTTGCTCCGACTGCGCCGCCGGCTGGCCGCGTCGGCTTTTCGTCACAGAGTGGCGCGCTCGGCCTGGCGATCATGGAATACGCAAACTCGCTCGGGCTTGGGATCTCGACGTTCGTTTCCGTCGGCAACAAGGCCGACATCTCGGGAAATGATCTGCTGCGGTATTGGGAAAACGACGATGCGACCGAAGTAATTTTGCTTTACCTCGAGTCGTTTGGAAATCCGCGTAAGTTTTCGCAAATCGCGCGGCGCGTCGGCAAAAAGAAACCGATCGTTGTCGTAAAAAGTGGCCGGTCGAAAGCGGGCGCGCGCGCCACTTCATCCCATACGGGCGCTTTGATTGCCGCTTCGGACATCACGGTTGATGCGCTGTTCCGCCAGTCCGGCGTCATTCGCACCGACACGCTGGAAGAATTGTTTGACGTCGCGACGTTGCTGGCGAATCAGCCACTGCCGGCGGGGTCTCGGGTCGGCATCATTACGAACGCAGGCGGACCGGCGATTCTGTGCGCAGATGCCTGCGAAGCGCGGGGACTGGAAGTTCCATTGCTGACTGCTATCAGTCAGGAAAAACTGCGCGCGGTGCTGAAGCGTGAAGCCAGCGTCTCGAATCCCGTTGACATGATTGCTTCGGCGACCGCCGAACAATATCGAGAAACAATCCGCACCGTCGCCAACGACCCGAACATCGACTCATTAATAGTTATCTTTGTCCCGCCGCTCGTGACACGCGTCGAAGACGTCGCGCAGGTCATTGCGGAAGAAGTCGCCGCGCTCGATCGCCGGAAACCACTGGCAACGGTGCTGATGTCGCCGCTGAAAGCGCCAGCCGTGCTGACGAACGCGCGCGTTCCGGTCTATCAATTTCCGGAAACCGCAGCGATCGCCATGGCGCGGGCCGCGCGTTACGGCGAATGGCGCAATCGGCCGGAACCCACTCGGTTTGAAGTCGGCGACCTGAGGCGCGAAGAAGCGGCGGCGATAGTCGCGAATGCTTTGCAACGCGGCGAAGGTTGGCTAGCACCGGCCGAGGTCGCCGAGCTCCTCTCGTGTTACGGCCTGCGCATGGTCGAGCAACGATTCGTGAAAACAGCTGATGAGGCGGCCCAGGCAGCACGCGAACTTGGCGGTGCAGTAGCCCTGAAAGTAATCGCGCCTCAGGTACTCCACAAAACGGAAGCCGGCGGCGTGCGTTTGAAGTTGGCCCATCCCGAAGAAGTGCGCGCGGCTGCAAATGAAATGACTGAGAAGTTGTCAGCGCAGGGTCAGCAGCCCACCGGTTTCATCGTGCAGCGCATGGCGCAACCCGGCGTCGAAATGATCCTCGGCGTCGTCCACGATCCGCAGTTCGGTCCGGTGGTCGCGTGCGGCGCCGGCGGAACCCAAGTCGAGTTGCTGCGCGACGTCGCGGTAAGACTGACACCGATTGCCAAACAAGAAGCGGCTGAGATGATTCGCGCGCTGAAGACTTATCCGCTGCTCGACGGTTTTCGCGGCGGAAAGAAATTCGATGTCCTGGCTTTGGAAGATGCTCTGCTGCGCGTGAGCGCGCTGGTCGACGATATCCCGCAAATCGCGGAACTTGATTGCAACCCATTTGTAGTTACTGAACAAGGTGGGGAAATTCTCGACGCGCGCGTGCGCGTGACGTCAGTTGAACCGCGGCCGCTAATTGGCGTCCGTGGTTAATAATCTTAGGAGGATAAATATCATGAAGAGTTTGCTCTTATTTGTGACTTTGCTTTGCGCCGTCGTGCTCACGAGCACTTCATTCGCCATCGACAAGTCACCCGCAGCCCGAAAGCAAAAGGCCACAACTCATTTCAACCAGCCCGTAATTCTCCAGGGAGTGACGCTCCAGGGCGAATACCTCTTTGTGCATGACGATGCAGCGATGGCGCGCGGCGAGGCCTGTACGCGTGTGTACAAAGGCGACGCCGAAGTTGCCAGCAAGCTGGTGGTGGAATTCCACTGCGTGCCCATTAACCGAGCAAAGAGCGATTACTTCATCGTGCGGACGCATCAGCAGCCTGACGGCGTCATGGAACTGAGGGAATTCCAGTTCAAAGGCGATACAGAAGCGCACGGCGTTCCGGCATTCAAATAGCGGCTATCGCCAATTGAGTTCTTCGCGCGCGCAACGTCGCGATTCATCCAATCGTGACGTTGCCGCCGAATTCAGTGTGCGTGTGCAAAGAGAGCGAGACACTCATGAGTAATAACACTCTGACCATCACCGACAACCGTAGCGGCAAGCAATACGAAGTTCCCATCGAGAACGAAACGATCAAGGCGCTTGATTTGCGCAAGATCAAAGTCAACGACGACGATTTCGGCTTGATGACCTACGATCCGGCGTTCATGAATACGTCGTCCTGCAAGAGTCGCATTACATTTATCGACGGCGACAAAGGCATCCTCGAATATCGCGGCTATCCGATCGATGAGCTCGCCGAGCAGAGCACCTATCTCGAAGTCGCGTACCTCCTCTTGCACGGCGAGCTGCCGAATGAAAAACAGTTGGCCGATTGGACCTGGGAGATCACTCATCACACTTTCATCAACGAGAGCATCAAGAAAGTAATGGATGGCTTTCACTACAACGCGCATCCGATGGGAGTTTTGATCGCGACGCTTGGTGTGCTGGGAACGTTTTATCCGGACGCGAAAGACATTTTCGATCAGGACGCGCGCCGCAAACAGATTTACCGGTTGATTGCGAAAGTGCCGACCATTGCCGGGTTTGCTTATCGCCATCGGGTGGGAATGCCGTACGCCTATCCCGACAACGATCTGAGCTACGAAGGCAATTTCCTGAACATGATGTTCAAGACGACCGAGCCGAAGTACGAGCCGAATCCGGTGCTCGAACGCGCTTTGAGTGTTTTGTTCATTCTGCACGCGGACCACGAACAGAATTGCAGCACCAATGCCATGCGAAGTATTGGCAGCGCGCATACCGATCCGTTTTCTTCTTTGGCGGGCGCGGCTGCGGCGTTGTATGGACCTTTACACGGCGGCGCGAACGAAATGGTGCTACGCATGCTAAACGAAATCGGCTCAGTAAAGAACGTGCCCGATTACATCAAGCGTGTGAAGGCCGGCGAGTTCAGGCTGATGGGCTTTGGTCATCGCGTGTATAAGAACTATGACCCGCGCGCCCGGATCATCAAAAAAGTCGCGTACGAAGTTTTCGAAGTTACCGGAAAAGATCCGTTGCTCGACATCGCGCTGGAACTGGAAAAAATCGCGCTCGAAGACGAGTACTTCGTCAAACGCAAGCTCTATCCCAACGTCGACTTTTATTCCGGGATCATTTACCAGGCGATGCGCTTTCCGGTCGACATGTTTCCGGTGTTGTTCGCGATTCCGCGCACATCAGGATGGCTGGCGCAATGGTCTGAGATGCTGGACGATGCCGATCAGAAGATCGCGCGGCCGCGTCAGGTCTATCTTGGGGACCGGACCCGCGCTTACATTCCCATGAACGCCCGCAACGGCAGGACGAAAGCCGCGAACGTTTCGCGAAGCGGCTTAGTCGCGTCTGACATTTTGCTGAGGAATATCGCCAGCGCGCGGCGGATTCCTCCGCATGTTCCATCAAAACCAGAGAGAAAAAGCGCAATTTGTTTAGGGCACAGTCGTTGCTGAAAGCGATTAAAGGAGGTGAGTCGTGGCTAACGGAAACGGTCTGACAATCAAAAAGATTATGTGTCCGACCGATCTATCATCCGGCTCGGACGAGGCTCTGCACTACGCTTTCGCCCTGGCTCGGGCCTACGACGCGAAACTCATCGCTTTCCACTGTCAGGCTGCTGTTGAGAACAACGGCGCGCAGGACGATCTGAAGGCGTCGTTTGAAAAGCAACTTTTTCAGCGGCTGAATCTTACCGAGTTGGCGCTCAACAATTGGGAGCGAGTAGTCAGCCAGTGCGACGACCCAGGTGCATCAATCAGTGATTATGCCGCCGCGCACAATGTGGATTTAATCGTGATGCGTTCGCGGCGCCGTCCGCATCGCGCGGCCTTATTGGGATCAACTGCCGAATCAGTCAGTCGCACCGCGCCCTGCCCCGTGCTGGTAACGCACAGCGACGAACGCGAATGGGTCGCGGATCGGCAAGTGAGCCTGAAACGCGTGCTGGTCGCTTATGACTTTTCTGACTATTCGGAAATCGCATTGACCCACGCGCTCAAGTTCGCGCAGGAATATCAATCTGAATTACATCTTTTGCACGTGTTGCCACCGTACACTCTGAACGAGCCGGAACTCGCCTGGTATCCGATCACGGACGAAGGTCCTTATCACAAAGCGGCACGGCGACTGCAAAAGGCCGTGCCCCCCGAAGCTCACCTGTGGTGCACAGTGAAAACTGCTATCAACGAAGGCCAGCCGTATCGCGAGATCCTGAATTACGCGGACCGCAACAAGATCGATTTGATCTGCCTGGGCGCGCACGGATCCGGCTTTGGTTTGCAGACATTGTTCGGATCGAATGTCGATCGGGTCCTGCGACAGGCTCCTTGTCCGGTTTTAGTCGCACGACCGTTACGCCATTCTCAAACAGTTTCAGTTAACCGCGTGGTCGAGCAATCTGTGTCTGCGGGCTTGGCGACTTGAGTTGGCCTGGACCGCAATCTCATCTCAAACTTTCAAACAAACTCGTAACAGTTAGGCTTCTCAGGCAGTCTTTTTCCGCTATACTGCGCGCGATTGAGTTCCGCGTTGTCGTGGTAGCGCAAGGAGGCCATATGTCATTCGTTCGATTTCGCTTATTCGCGCTGGTGGTGTTGTTTCTGATGATGGGAAGCGCGCGAACTTTCGCGCAAGAGGCGACCAGCGCAAAACCGCTGCCGGAGCCACGCGATCCTGCCGTGCGCGAACGCGAGCGCAACGCCCTGATCGAGTTTTATAACGCGCTTGGTGGGCCGGATTGGATAGAGCGCGATTTCTGGGGCAGCAATCGACCGGTGGGTGAATGGCATGGGGTGACCACGGACTCTGAAGGATACGTCGTGCAACTGACAATCTACGATAACAACCTGACCGGACCGCTGTCGGCGGCCGTCTGTCGTCTCGCGCGACTTCATACGCTTCATCTTTCATTCAACAAAATTACCGATGCGCTTCCCGATGGATTGGGACAATGTCGCGCACTGAAGAATCTTTGGATTAAGGGCAATAAAGTAACGGGACGACTTCCTGATTCCGTGGCCACACTGCCGGAACTCGAGTACCTCGACCTGCATGCCAACGACATGTCAGGGCCGTTGCCCACCGTTTGGAATACGCCGAAGTTGAAAATCTTTCGCGCGGAAGACAATCGGATTTCCGGGGAATTGCCGGCGCAGCTCATGCGTCAGCCATCGCTGGAAGAATTCTTCATTCATAACAATGCGCTCACTGGAAAGATCCCGAATACTCTGAGCGCAAATCTGCGGGCGGTGCTGATGGCGAACAACCACTTGTCAGGACCGATCCCGGAAGAGTTTGGCACGCTGAAGAAGCTAACTGATTTGCGACTCAACCGAAACGAACTGACTGGATCAATTCCAAAGAGTTTCGCCAACGCCGCCGCGCTCCAGGTGCTGCGTTTGGACAACAATCGACTCACCGGATCGGTCCCAGCGGATCTTACGAAGCGACTGATGGTGTTTGATGCGTCAAAGAATCCGGGGCTTGAACCGGCGCATTGATTTAGGTTGCCTCGTCGCATACTTAAGTAATCGCACGACTCTGTGGATGACCAAACGCCGAAGGCGTTTACTACCTTCAGCCCAGGGTTGCGCGCGTCAGCGCGCTACCCTGGGTAATCAAGACAAAACAGATTCCAACCCTGAAAGGGTTGTGAATAGCTTCGGCTGTGAACGATTTATATTTGTGAACGCGAATTCAACACCAATTGGCGGCGGCCTTCAGCAACCCCTTCAGGGTTGCGATTTCATGTTCGGTCGTTACCCAGGTAGCCGCGCTACGCGCGTCAACCCTGGGCTGGTGATGGTAAACGCCTTCGGCGTTCATGTTCGCGACGCTCAAGCGGCTTGGATGCCTCAAGTATGTCATTGCCCTTGAATACGAGCTGAATTCAATGCGCCGCTACGCGTGTCCGTTGCTGCCACCTCAACGCTTCCCGCACAAACTCTTACCGTCTTCGCTGTTGTTTGCTGACTCAACGCGTCGACCCGCGCAAACCAACGATAACTTCCAACCTTCAACCGGTGTTCCTTCAACCGTCAAATGACTGGTGAGATACGCGAGCCGTTGCGTCTCGGGCCCGCGACCAACCGTGAATCTCTGTTTCAGGTAATACGGCGGGATTGACTGGTAGTTAAGCGTGACCCGGACGGCCACAATCGATCTGGTGCGATCGTTAAAAGGAATGCGATAAGTCAGAGTGTCCGTCCCTGAAGCTCCCGTCTTGCCGTCGTAGTCAGGATCACGCTCGGCCTCACCGTGCGGGCCGGTGAACTTCGCAAGCGGGCCATTGCTGCGCCAACCCTTCGGCAGCAGGCGATTGTTCTTCAGCGGTTCATCAAGTCCGACGAAACTTGTCGTGATCTTCCCTTCAGTGTCCGCGATCACTTCTTCATAAATCTGCGCCTGCGCTTCGTTGGTGATTGTCTGATAGTGCGGCTGATAAACCTGTTTGCCTGTGACTGAATCGAAGAAGAATTCGGTGGGCAGAATCTCTTCGGTTGTTCCCTTCACGATCGCGCCGGCGCTGTTGGTGCGACCGGATGCCCAAACGACATTGCCCTTGTCGTCTAAACCTTCGAAAGTTAGAAAGGCGCGGCGAAATGCGACGCCGGATGGAAAGCTATGGCCGGCCAGATTTTCAATTCGCACCGTCGCCTCTAAGAAGAAATCCGTGCCCCGTTGCGTTCGATCGAACGAGGTGACTTCAACTTTCGCAGTTTGCTCACGCGCCATTTCCGTGCTCGATCGCTGCGCGGTAATCAGACCGAGCACGCCATCACCGAACATATAATCCGAAGTGCGAATGCCGAGGATCTGTGGAAACTGCTGAAACATCATCTGTCCGAACTGATTGAGCGCCACGAGCGTGTGACGCGCATACTTATCGCGCACATCCAAATGAATATCCTTGTTGGCGGCGCGACCATCAGTGAAAGGATAGGTGTCGTCTTCGACGTTGGCGATGCGAAACGCCAGGTTGAGATCGCCGAGCTTGGTCGACATATGACAATCCTGGCAGGTGCGCGCTTGCGCCCGATCGATCGGTTCACGCTCGTTCTGATAGACGCTGTTCTGCCATTCGGGATAAGTCATCTGCTCGTGAAATTCTTTCGGCTGGCCGGACTTGTCTTTCACTTGCCGCCCTTGCTTGTCGAAGACCGGAAGAATTACCGTGTGACAACTGCCGCACAGCGCTGACGTTTTCACGTGCGCGCTTTCGCGCGGCGTAATCCCCAACGCGTTTTTCATAGGCAGCTCAGTCGGCTTTTCGAAAGGCCCGTTGGTGACGTTCGGTGGGTCAACTTTGAATTTGCCGGTGAAAGTTGCCGCCGTGCCGATTTCGTCTTTCGAGATGCGGTGACATGCCGCGCACGACACGCCATCGCGCGCGAGCGCCCCGTACTTACCGTCCGGCTCGTTCGGCAGCGCGTAAACCATACTGTGTTTGAACGGCTGGCCCGTGTCGGCCTCGACTTGCCGCTGGCCCATCACGCCGTGACAGCGATAGCAGGTGTTATCGAAAAATCCCGTCTGTGACGGATACAGAGTTTTTTCCGATTCGAGCTGTGCATGAAAGATCGGATCGCGTCCGGCTAGGCCCATCAGTGATGCGCGCCACTCGGTGTATTCCGAAAGGTTGATTGGTTTGTTGCCCAGCGCGCTGTATTGAAGAGACATGTTCTCGCCCGATGCGCCGTGACAGCCGAGGCACTGACTCGAAGTAAGAAAACCTTTCGGACCACCGGCCTCTGGAACGACGTTGTCGAGTGACTCACCGGGAAAACGCTTGACGTGCGACGAAGAAACGACAGACAAGCCATCGAACAGTTTGAGAAAATTTGGATCGGGCGTCTGCCGCGGCTTCGCAAACTGATTGAGGGCAAACGGCGTCTGCTCTGAAATCTGCTCGTGCTCGTCCTTCAGTGGTCGAGGAACGGCGCCTGGAATCGCCGGCGGTGCCAGGATGCGAAAAGTGATCGGCTCATGCTCGACATTTCTCAGATCGATGAAGGTCGACTCTTTCGCCGCCGAAGCATGGCAGCGCAGGCAGTACATGCCAAACCCCGAATCGTGATAATCGATGTCGCCGGTGCTGGGCGGATAGGTCTTAGAATGATAAGACCAGTACCAGCCATCGAACGATCCTTTGCTGTCTTTGATCATCACCGTCCAGCCGGTCAGCTTCGCATCCTGCTTCGCCGGATCGTGAAACATTTCTTTCACGATCATCGCGCCATCCGCAATCGAGCCTTCGCGATTTCGTTTTTTCAGCCAGTCCCAGGTTTCAGGTGAATAGAAAATCCTGACGGCATTGTGGGTGCCAAACGAGACGCCGGCTATCACGGGGCCGGTGTTGCGAATTTCGCGATCGGTCACCCAGTTCTGATAGCAACGTTTTTCGAGAAACGTGTAGAGCAAGTCTTCAAACTTATCGCCCTGCATTTCACTCGGACGTGGCAGGGGAAAGTCGCAAGCCGCGCGAATTGTCTGCCGCGCATTACTGCGATAGGGAAGCAAGCAAGCGATGACGGTGAGTGCGCCGATTAAGCTCAAGCGCAGGGCGAGCCAGAGTTTCATAAGCAAGGGTTCCCGCGAACGGCGTAATACTAGATTAGATTGTCAGCAGGCGAAAGCGGATTTTCACAAAGCTCTTGCGCGCGAAAACTCCGAATGGCAAGATGGCCGCTGTTGTGCGCGTTCGCACAGTTCCAGCCGTGAATCCTGATGAATAGCACATTCATAATTGCAGTGGCGGCCCAGCAGCTCGCGTCGGTTTTGACGATGGTCGCCTATCTGCTGCGAGACATACTCTGGTTGCGGTTCCTCATGATCTTGTCGTGTTTTGCGGGAATTGTCTTTGGCTATCTGTGGCCGCCGAAACCTATATGGACGTTTATTGCGTGGAATTCTCTGTTCGCGATCATCAATATCGTGCAGATCGCCATCATTGTCAGAGAGCGCAGCGGAGTTCGATTTACTGAGGAAGAGAAGGAACTGCATGAGACGCTCTTTAAAAAGTTCGCACCATTCGAATTCATGAAGTTAATGCGGATCGCGGAGTGGCGACAGGTTGCGCCGGGAGAAATAGTAATGACCGAGGGCCAGGCGCTCGAAGAAATAATGATGATTTACAACGGGCTGCTTTCGGTCGAACGGGGCGGCAAACAGGTGGCCGAATTACAGGACGGTCACTTCATGGGTGAACTGAGTTTCATCAGTGGGGGCACGGCCACCGCGACGGTACGCGCGGTCGAGCCGACCCGTTACATCGCCTGGTCGAAGAAAGAAATCGATCGGCTGTTAACGCGAAACCCGACCATGCATATTGCCATGCAGGGAATGTTGACACTCGATCTCAGTAAGAAACTGACGCGCCGCGCGCCTTCGTTTACGGCGAAGCTGCCGGTCGTTTTGGGTGGAAAGCGAGGACAGTAGCGATCGAATTTAAATGAGCTCGTCGGGCTTTGTCTTAGACGTTGCTGGTCAAACGAGGGTGCCAAAAACGTGCCGTAGGCACTTAATGTTTATAGAACCGCACGACCTTCTTCCTCGTCTTCCTCGTCTTAAGCATCGAGCGAAATGCAGAGCATTTCGCTCGATGCTAATTTAGAAGGAAGCGCGCGCAGCTATAAACATTTCGCCGCTCCCCGGCGATGATTTAGTCCGAACCTCCAGGACACTAGTCAAATATCTTTTGGGCGATGCTAGTCCGCTGACTTAGACAGGATCTGTGTCGATCCGGTCGCTACCGCTCTCGGTTCTGACACCTTATTGTCCAAGTTTCTTGACGCGTGGCGGCTCGTACTGCTCGCCGTATTCCGGATACTCGATCGTAACGAACTCACCTGGCCGCGTGTCCTGAGTTAGAAGATTTAAGGCGTCGCGCAACACATTCTTCTGTAAGTCACGCATGCCCGGCCTTCCCAGGCTGTTGCCAATCTTGAATCCCTTCGGATAGAGCGCGCGCGGCGGACGCATCTGCGCAGACACTTCAGGACTGACGGTGATGAGCACCGTCGGAATGCCTTTCATTTCGATTTCACGTTGCACCACTGAGATCGTGCGGTGGCAGACGCTTGGACACCCGCCGGTCAACACGACCGCGTCGGCGCGTGAAGCCCTGTCGATCTGGTTTGCGATTTCACGCGCGGTGCCTTCGTACATGGCTTTGAGTTGCTGTGAATAACCGTAGCCAATATGTTTCTTCGCGATCTCGCCGATGAAGCCCTCCGCTTGCAAATCACGCAACACGTCAATCGGAAATACGACATTGATGTCTTCGTCCGCATCCGCATGATCGTAGTGATGATGTGAGACCATCAGGTCTGATGAGTCAACGTCGGGTGGAATCTCTCGATACGTCAAATCGCCAAGTTCATCCGCGATATTGAGAGCTTCCTGATTCTTCAAGTGGACGCCACCGGCGGTGACGATAGCGATTGTGCTCTTGGAAAGGTCGCGTTCGAATGGAGTGAAGGGAACGCACTTGCGTGAAATTGTCATTCGGTTTTCTCTATGGCCTCTGTGGTCTGATTATACGCTACGAGATATTCATCACAGAGGACGGTGAGAGAAAACAAAAAGTCAGATGCCGAACTTTTCGAAAAGCTATCGCGCGGACTTTTTCAGCGGCTTGCGCGAGCGGAAACGATTGAATCACTCAACCTGAACACTCGAAGCGCGAGGGATAAGTGCGCTGGCAGGGGCTTGAGGTCGGCGTTCCGACGATAATCCAAGCCACTGTGTCGCGTGCGAAAGAGCGCGCATCGCGCGGGCTCAACTCAGGTGGATGTTGTGGATGTGTGTGCACGAAAGCGACGATTTTCCACCCGCGTTGCCCGGCCGCGTCGCGCGCGACTTCCACTTCCGAATGCGAGATTTCAAATGCGTCAGGCTCTCCCGCATGATTCGCAAGTCGGAGCAAATGTTGCTCGCCGAATTTGTCAATCGCGCAAAAAGCGCAAACCTCCGCCGAACCAGCGGCGCGCTGCCAGACCACGACTTGGCTAAGCGCAGCATGATTCAGCACTAACAGCTCAGGTCTGATTGTTTGTTCCATAGGGAAATTGCTTTGCTGCCTTATCGGCGCCAACCGCGCCAGCAGTGAGCGCCGACGCGGCCGCGCTCATGAAACCCATGAGCTTACAGGCGCCTTCGCTGCCCGCCGCACAAAGGATCAAGCAAACGACAGATATAGCCGCTGCGATGGCCCCGGCGATGATGCAAGCGACCGCGATTGCTGCTGCGATTGGTCCACCGCCGGTGCGCTCGGGCGGGCCAACTTCCGCGGCGTATCGCGCGTGCCGGTGCATCCACTCGCGTGCAAAGGCAAAACCGTTGAGCATAGAGTCATAGACAGGGATCGGCTCGAGTTCTCCGTTTGTTCTTGATGCGAAGAGCGACGAAGTTGGCACATAGACGCGATCCTCGCCGCCGGAAAAGAATTGTCTCGTGCTAACGCGCTGCGGGGTCGCGCCGTAAGCGACGTGGAAAGGTCTTTTTCTGCCTTTCATTTTTACGGCGCCGCGGAGGCCTTCTTCGTTCCGCTCGAAACCAATCTCAACGTCGCTGAAGGCGGCGCTGGCCTCTTCGAGCCAGTCCCAGTGCCCTTGCGGCATCTGCATCCGAAGCACATCTACCAATTCGCGCGCGGCTTTGCTCAAGTTAGTTGCGTTGTAGCTCTTAATCTCGTCATCGGTAGGGACGACATTCAGCAGTCCGAGATCGTTCATCTCGTTGAGCGCGTCCATGCCAGCACTCAAGAGCAACCGCGTTTGAAGTTCGGCCTCGAGCGCGCGTTCCGCAAAAGCCTCACGATTTAGTTCGCCGGCCTCCAGACGATCGAGCCTTTGGTAATAACGAAAGAGCGCTTCGCCCGACTGGCAAACCGTCATGGCCGTTTCCCTGATGCGGCTGACATCAGCCAAGTCTCCAAGCTGGGTCTTCATCTCTATCTGCATAAGTCCTCCGTTTAATCGACGAGCAAAGCGATTCGGCGTTGCGGCGCGGAAAGGCGGCTGGCGGTGACCACGGCGTTATCGGGTTCGGTGAACGGACGTCCCAAGCGGCTGGTGACGCCGTTGGTCATGGCCTTCAGCCAGGTGTATAGATCCGGGGCGCTGGCGAAAATCGGGTCTTCGGTCAAAGCACCGAAGGCGGACCAGCGCATGTTCTTCGAAGGTTTGAAAGCCTCATCGTTTTCATTCTTGGGAAGTAACTCGCGGCCATCGCGCAAGCGTATGAATTTCGGCACCACGCGCGCTGAGCCATTCGTGTAGAGCACGTCGCTGCCCCCGTTCGAATCGAACTCAAGTTGAATATCTGTAAGTTCCTCGAGCTGAAAGACTGAGATCGCCTCGGCGTCTTGGTCGACGTCTTCGAACTTGATGCGCACTGTTTGCGTCTGCACAATGCCGCGCGGAAAGGCTCCGGTCTCCCAACAATAGCGAACCAGAAGTCTCACCGCGTCGTCACTCCACACAACGCCGTAGCTTGACGATCCGATGAAATGATTCGCTGTGCGCACAGGTACGTGTCCAGCCGCAATTGTTGCGGCCACATTCAGCGACGAAGCGCCGCCTCGCGTCGGGAAAACATCCGCCGTCATTCCTCCCAGGTGACCCGCCTTAGCGTTCGCTACACCAACCAAAGACACGTCGCGAATCAAAGGCACGCTGCCTCGTTGCCTGAGACGAAAAGTGATCGTCTGCGCAATACCCAACGGATCCGAGGATGAAAGCAGGATGGCAGCATCTTCGGTTGCCTCGGTAAACTGAGCCGACGTTTGATGCAGATCCGCGGTGACCTTTATTGTTTTTGAGATGGGATCGCCGGTGGCAGCGAACGTCGCTGGAATCTCGAGTACGGCTTCGCCAAGCCACGCTGATACATCGAACGTTCCTTGTGCGCCCAAATCGATGCGCCGGTCGAGCGCCCGGAAACTGATAGCCGGGTCTATCTCAAACTGATCGCGCGTGGTCAGACCCATAAAACCGTCGCCGCCGAAAGTGCGCATCACCGGTGGCGGCGTTCCCGGCGTCATCGCTCCGAGAAGCGCCGGCGACATTTCGGCGACGCGATTTTCAAACCGAATCGGACTGATACGTTGCACCGCTTCGCCCGGCACGAGACTACGACCCAGGCCGGGCTCTTTCGGCATGACTAATGAGTTGCCAAGGGCGAGGCGAACACGCAGACGAATCCGGCACTTGTTATCGCCGTCGAACAAAATGTCATGCTGGCTAAAAAGAAACAGCAACTCGCTGGCGCTACTTCCCAACAGTGCCGTAACAGCCGCCCGCAAGGCAGGAGACCTGAGTGTTTCCAGAGTCCAGCGCAGATTGGCCACCGCCACCGGATCCAGTTGCGACACGAGCCACGGCATTTGAAGCGACTTGAATGCGACAGCCGCACACATCTCATTCGAAGCCTGCAGCAGAAAATCGTGGCCGCCGCTGATCTTGACCAGATCATGAGCCGTGAGAGGTGTGTTCACCGTTTCAAGGGTACGCAAGGCTTTCGGCAAAATGTTATAAGCGACCGAGCGAGCAGTTAACGGCATCACTTAATCTCCTTCGAAGGCATTTTGTCTTTCGTTCGTAACATCATTGCGTTCGGATGCGATGACTTCGGGACATCGTTAGTCAGCGGTGCAAGGCAAACGAACAGGGTGTCACTAGTCTCAGAGAAGTGAACAGCCTCTTCATCTATCCACCGAAAAATTGTTCGCTGACTGACCCCGGCTTGAACCGCAGCTTCTTGAAGCGTCAACATTGGCGACGCGCCGTCACAGGCTTCACAAACAGTCTTCGGCCCGTCTGATGCCGGCCTCTTGATAATCCATACTTCGTGGCTTTCAATCGTCGTCACCCTATGTCGTCGTTTCTTAGTCATTCGCTTCCTGTAAGCGTTGCGCCGCGGCCCAGGCGAAGACTAAAATGGGCGCCGTTCAAGCGGGTTTCCCCGACACCGCAACTTCAACCTCCACCGTGCCGGTGGAAACTACTCGCAAGGCAAAAAGAAAGTCCTAAGAGAAGTCTCTAAGAATTCTCGAAGATTTGTCAGAGCCACTATGGATAGAAATTCGCAGCAAATATTCGAGTTCGGCCCCTTTCGCCTGGACACGGCTGAGCGAATGCTGCTGCGCGATGGGCAGCGAGTGGCGCTAACGCCAAAGGTGTTTGAGACGCTGGCGGCGCTGGTCGAAAATCGCGGTCATCTGATTGCGAAGGAAGAATTGATGAAGCAGGTCTGGCCGGACAGCTTTGTCGAGGAATCGAATCTCACCAACAACATTTCGACTTTGCGCAAAGCCCTGGGCGATGGCGAAGATGGCGCGAACTACATCGAGACAATTCCGAAAATTGGCTATCGCTTCACCGCGCCGGTGCGAGAACTGCCTGGACTCGTGACTGAGCTGGTTGTTGAGAAGCACAGTTTGACGCGAATCGAAACTGAGGACTCTGAAGTTGAGATTCCCAGTACACGCGTGAATACACCTAAGTCAGCCACGAACATGATACCGAGTGGGCAAGTCAATCCTCGGCCACAACGTAAAGCAATCATCGCAGCGTTCGTAGTCGTTACCGCAACAGTCGTGGCCGCCGGCTACTGGCTGGTTTCTCAGCGACGAACAAACCGGCGATCTGTCCCCGTGCCCTTCAGCGCGATGGATGTTTCCAGAGTGACAACGTCCGGCAAGATTACGCACGCCGCGATCTCTTCCGACGGCAGGTATGTCGCTAGTGTGGTGAAAGATGCCGATGGCAACAGCATTTGGGTGAAGAATGTTGGCGCGCCCAGCAACGTGCGCATCGCCGGACCGGCTGGCACTGAGTACATCTCTGTCGCATTCATGCCGAACAGTACCAGCGTTTACTACATTGCCTTGGATCACGACAAAGGCGAGAGCACGCTTTATCGAGTGTCAGCACTGGGTGGCGCTTCAGAACTCGTAGCAAACGACATTTACCCGATTGGATTCGCGGCGGACGGAAAAAGGATCGCTTTTATCAGATTCCAGCAATCCGAAAGCCATCTGGTGGTGGCAGATGCCGATGGCTCAAATCAACGAGACATCGCCAAGCGGCACAAGCCCGATGCGTTTGAGTTGGAATGGAACGCGCCCGCGTGGTCACCCGATGGGAAGACGATTGCGGTTCCCGCGAGGCTAAATGATCCGCGAGGCCACTTTGGAACGATCATTGGGGTCAACCTCGCAGACAGCTCTCAAACACCGCTCACTTCGATGAGATGGAACTATGTGGGCCAGCCTATTTGGCTTTCGGACGGCAGTGGTTTGCTCTTACCGGCGAGTGATCGGCCAGGTTCTCCGATGGCGGTGTGGTATGTCAGTTTGCCGGAAGGCGAGGCGACGCGAATAACTCATGATCTGAACAACTATGAAGACCTCAGTATCACGACTGACATGCGCCATCTGTCTGCCGTACAGATCCTGGCGGTATCGAGCATCTGGGTTACCGATGCGGATGGGAGCAGTGTCAAGCAGGTCAAGTCGGAGACGGGATCGTTGGACGTGCTAGCATGGACCAACCAGGGACAAATCGTCTATCGATCGAGCGCCGGCGGCGTAGGAGCCGACATTTGGATCATGAATGCAGACGGCTCGGATGCGAGACAACTCACCGTTAACGCGCGTGTCAGTCGCGGGCTGGCAGTTACACCGGATGGACGTCACATTGTTTTCTCTTCGGACAGTGCAGGCCAGTTCAACCTGTGGCGCGTGGATACAGACGGCGGCAATCTTAGGCAATTGACTGCGGGCGATGGCGAGTTCTATCCCGATTGCACGCGTGATGGCCGATCGGTGGTGTACCAGGTCAACGAAGTAATCGACCCAAGAATTTGGAAGGCGCCCATCGACGGTGGCCAACCCGTCCAGTTAACAAATACCCGAGCGACGAAACCGGCGGTCTCGCCGGACGGGCAGATGATTGCTTATTCATACCTCGATATCGACCTGAATCCATCGCGTTGGGGAATCGGGATCGTTTCGGCCGAAGGCGGCGCGCGGCTGCATCGATTTGATTTTCCATCAACGGTGGTTGAGCGTCGCGTGCGCTGGGCACCCGATGGCAAGTCGGTTGCCTTTCTCAACAGCCCTGGCGGGCTCTCTGACATTTGGCTTCAACCGTTGGACGGGACTGCACCCAGGCCAATCACCAACCTCAAATCCGAACGAATAATCGCCTTTGAATGGTCGCCGGACGGACGGTCACTGGCACTCATTCGGAACATCGAGACGAGCGACGTCGTGGCCATCGAGCGCTCCCATTGAAGTTGTTCAAAGCTACTGCTACCTAAATCAAAAGCCAGGTACCGGATTCCGAAAATGGACTCCGATACCTGGCTCGAATCGGTAATTCTCTCTAAAGCTTCCTCAGCACTTCAAATAATTCTTCGTTGTCGGGCTGATCGCCGATGTCGTGAATATCGACGAAAGCGAACTTGCCTTCCTTATCGACGACGAAGAGCGCGCGCTCGCTGATGCCATCGTTTTCACGATAGGCGCCGAACGCTTTGGCTACTTCGCCTTTGGGATGAAAGTCGCTGAGAAGATCGTAGGAAATTCCACCGAGGCTCTTGGCCCAGGCAGTGTTGCACGGAACGCTGTCGACTGAAATGCCCAGGACCTGGGCATCGTACTCGCGGAAGCGGTCTAGGTCCGCTTCATACGCGGGCATCTGCGCCGTTCAGACCGGCGTCCAGGCGAGCGGATAAAACGCGATGACTACATTTTTCTTGCCCCGAAAATCCGAGAGCTTCACCTTCTTGTCTTTCTCAAGGTGACTCTTCAGCTCGAAGTCCGGAGCCATATCGCCAACTTTTGGCATTCGATTCGATTCCTCCCAATCAGTAATTCAGTTGTGTTGTGTTAACGCGTCTAAGGTAACTTGTTTTTGCGCGTCATTCAAGACGTCGGAGAAACTGAGACGAGACACAATCACATCGTGTGGACTTCCAAATACCGCTGCGGTGGTTTGAAAGTTTCGCAACTCAATGTCGGGGCAGGCCGGCCAAATAAGTAACCCTGACCTTCGTCACATCGCAGTAAACGCAGGAATGCGAGTTGATCCTCGCGTTCGATCCCTTCGGCAATAACTTTCTTTCGCAGGTTGTGCGCGAGCGTGATGATCGCCATCACCAGGGCGGCATCATCCGGGTCGTTCGTTGCGTCTTTCACAAACGATGCGTCCAACTTCACGGTGTCAATCGGCAGACGTTTCAAGTATCCGAGCGACGAATAGCCCGTGCCGAAATCATCTATGGCGATTCGCACACCGATGTCGCGCAAGCGTTGTAACGTTTGAATTCCCGCGTCTGCATTTTGCACCAGAGAAGTTTCGGTAACTTCGATCTCAAGACAGTCCGCCGAGAGCTTCGTCTCAGCCAACACTTGCGCCACTAAATCCGGAAACGCAGATTCGCGGAGCTGACGCGGTGACGCATTCACCGCGATGCGAAACGCATCAGCCCCTCCGTCCTGCCACAGGCGCAGCTGCGCGCAAGCATCACGCAGGACCACCTCGCCCATGCGGACTATCGAACCGGTTTCTTCGGCCAGCGGAATAAAGTCGCTCGGCGGCAGGAGTCCTAACTTGGGATGCTGCCATCGCACCAGCGCCTCAGCGCCGACCATCCGACGCGAATCAATTTCGAATTGCGGTTGATAAAAAACGACAAAATCATTGCGGTCGATCGCATCCTTCAATTCATTGGCGCGCGCGTCCGATGTGCTTCCCCCGGTGAGCATCTGCTGAATCTGTCGCGAACGTTCAAGTGCGCGCTCGATCACCGCATTGACCTCGGACAATTCAAACGGCTTGGTGATGTAATCAAAGGCGCCCGCGCGCATCGCGTCGATGGCAAAATCAATCGTCCGCTGGCCACTAATCATTACTACGACAGCTTCGGGCGCGACCGCGGCGATATGCGGCAACATCTCCAATCCGGTCATCTGAGACATCGTGATGTCGCTGATGATGACGTCGAACGGTTGGACCTTCAGCAGCGTCAGCGCCTGGTGCGCGGAATCCGAGGCCACACAAAAATGTTCTCTACCGAGAAACTCGCAGAGAATGTCTCTGATCTCACTGTCGTCGTCGACGATCAGAATTCGCTTGGCCTCGCCCGCCATGTTCTTCCTTCGATCGTTGAAACGGGAGATTGCTGGCTCGCAAGGCCGATGCCAACGCCGATGCCCGCAAACGTGCGCATGTCACCTCCTGGTGGGCAGTTTGCTGTGGTGGCCATCACCTGCGTGCTGAGTTTTGCAGCATGGTGACGATCTGATTCGTGAAGATCGAGTGCTTGCTGAGACCTGAGATCTGGATTTCTGAGCGGTAATTTCCCATCACGCCGGTCAACTTCGGCGCGGTACAAACTTTGCCCAGTGTCGATTGGCCGCAAAACCAAACTTAGCCCCGGTTTTGCCTTACGAGACTTAAAAGAGGTCGTCAATGGGTCGCCATAAACATTGGCTCGCTCTATTTCTAGCCATCGTCATCACGCCGCTGCTGCCGAGCACCGACTCGACCTTCGCGCAGTCACAATCAACAACAGTCAAAATATCGCAGGAGCTGTTGCAACTTGCTCAGAGCGCCAGTGGTCAACAGCGCGCGCGCGTGATCGTCCAGCTGAATTCGACGTCAGGTATTGATTCGCTCTTGGTGGCGGTGGGTGCGACCGTCACGCGGCAGCTCCGCAGGTTGAATATGCGCGCTGTGGAGCTGCCGTTACCTGCATTGGAAGAATTGGCGTCGCGAAAAGAGATTCGGTTTATTTCTCCCGATCGGCCGATATCGACGTTTGGTCACATCGAAACTACGACGGGAACTGCCGCGGTGCGCGAGCAAACGACGACGCTGCTCGGGTTGGTTCCGACGACTACGGTTTTCGATAGTCACGGAATCGGAATAGCCATTGTCGATTCGGGAATTGACAGCCGGCATCAGGTATTCGCGAACGATCTTGGGATCAGCCGAGTGATCGCCAGTCAGGATTTCACCGGCGAAGGTCGCGTTGACGATCCTTATGGTCACGGCACGCACGTGGCTTCAATCGCCGCCGGGAATAATCAGATTTCCAATGGCGCTTACACCGGCATTGCGCCGGGTGCGAACCTGATAAATCTCCGCATCCTGGACTCGCAGGGCACCGGCACGACTTCGAATTTGCTGGCCGCGCTTGACTGGATCATCACGTATCGCGGGCTCTACAACATCCGTGTCGTCAATATGAGTGTGGGCGCGGCGGCGATCGAATCCTACGTAAACGATCCGCTGTGCCAGGCTGTGCGGCAAGTTACCGATGCGGGAATTGTGATCGTCGCAGCAGCGGGAAACGGCGGCAAGTCCGCGGATGGTCAGAAGATCTATGGACGGATTCACTCGCCCGGGAATGAACCAGCAGCGATCACCGTGGGGGCGTCGAATAGCTTCGGCAGTGACGCGCGTTTTGATGATGTCGTGACGACGTACAGCTCGCGCGGACCGACGCGAAGTTTTTCAACAGACGCAAATGGCCTCAGACATTATGACAATGTCCTGAAGCCTGATGTCGTTGCGCCCGGAAACAAGATTGTGGGCGCGGCCGGCGCCGGCAATCTGCTGTTGGCAAGTCATCCGGAATTGAACGCAAACGTCAGCACGTGGCCAACACGACGCATGATGTACTTAAGCGGGTCATCGATGGCTACTCCCGTAGTCGCCGGCACGGCCGCCCTGATGTTCCAGGCAAATCCAAATCTAACGCCAAACTTAATCAAAGCGATTTTGATGTACACAGCGCAGCCGCTGGCCGGCACGAACACGCTCGAGCAAGGGGCCGGCGAAATCAATGTCGATGGCGCGTTGCGGCTGGCGCAACAAGTGCGAACTGATCTTTCGTCGTCGACTCCGCTCGGAGCGGAATTGCTTACCGGCGCTGCGCCAACCGCGCAATCTACAATCGCAGGAAGCTCATTCTCATGGGCTCGGGGGATCATTCTGAATCACAGTTATGCAACCAGTACGGATCTCGTCACGAAGTATCAACGAGTCTATGGTTGTGGACTGCTCCTGGGCGATGGCGTGATTGAAAGTTCGTCAGCCCAAACGATTAATCCCGATCGATTTACGATTGACATCACGCTCGGCACCGATGTGCTGACGAGTAATGGCTCGACTTTGGCCGAGGGAGTCCCGGTTTTCAGTTTTGCCTGGCTGTTGGGCGACGGCATTGTGCTTAGCGATGGCATTTTGGTGGGCGATGGTGTCATGGTCGGCGATGGTGTGATGGTCGGCGATGGCGTGATGGTCGGCGACACGAGTTCGCTTTCAATCAGCGGCGACGATACTGAGTGCATGAGATGACTAACGCCATGGCAAAAACTCGGAAAAGCAATGTCATCACAACAACGAATTCGCCCCCCTGATGTATTTGTCTCCGGCAGCAATTCGCGGGTCTACCCGACAGTCCTGAATTTTTTCAAACCATTTCTTTCACGCTGGAAATTTCAGCGTCTCTCCTACTGAATCAAGGCAGCACGTTCCTTTGAAACGTGGTACTGGCGACTCAGAAATAGCCATCCCTGTACGCTACTGAACGCGGAAAAGAGGGTTCATGAAATACGGTTGCCCCACCGTAAAGTGGGTTGGTCTCGCGTTAGCGTCTCTGTTTGTGGTCTTTACGTTTCTCACGCGAAAGGCCGAGGCTCAAAACTTTTCGCACATCACAAAGTGCCGATCAATACACGGCATCGCTGTTTTCATTAACGACGATGCGCTCGAAGACAAGGATGATCTGGCGCGTTCAACGAAGGCCTCGAACGGCGTCCTGGTTAGCGACTCAGTCCTGGTGAGTGACGGCAGAACCATAAAGGGCGTCATCCTCTTTGTCAGTTCGGGTGTGTTGGTGAGCGATGAGGTATGGACGAGCGACGGTGTGCTCGTGAGTGGTGAGGTACTGGGTAATGACTCAAGTCTCTCACTGGATTCACTCGCGCAAGCTACCGCTCAAACGAATGACGACCCGAGTCGCATCTTATCCCTACAAATCGACTCGGGTATCGACTGTTCGAATTACTAGGTCTGAGTTGGCTCGCGAATGTGATCAATCGAGTTAAAAAAAGACCAAAAATGCCCGACGTTCTACGAAAAAATCTTTTTCAAGGCAGTGCGAATCGGTAGCGGCTGGAACGAACGCACTGGACGACCGGGGATGAAAGCATGTCTCGACAGTTAATAACCAGGATCTATGTGTGGATGGTGATTGCGCTTGGAGCAATCGCCGCGAGTTATTGCGTGGTGCATCTTCAAACTGCGCGTCTCGATTTGCAGTTCGTGGCGCTGGTGGTTCTGACCCTCGCCGTCAGCTCTCGGTTAACCGTTCGCATTCCTCGCATCAACGGTCACATCTCAGTGGGTGACACGTTCTTCTTCTTTACGATTCTAATGTATGGCGGCGACGCCGCGGTGTTGCTGGCTGCGGCGGAAGCTTTGGTTTCGTCGATGCGCTTTAGTCGCAAATCGATTCATATCCGGCCGCTAACGATCGTCTTCAACTCAGCGATGATGACTTGCGCGACGTTTGTGACCGTACAGGTTGTGACTTCTGTCTTTGGGGACGTCACCGCCTTGCGTCATTTTCAATTCTCGGCGCAACTCGTCGGTGCGTTGGGACTGATGGCCTTTGTGCAGTACGGCGTAAATTCGACACTGGCGGCGGCGTTCACTTCGCTAAGAAGCAGCGAATCACTGTGGCATACATGGTCGAAATATTACCTCTGGGCTTCGATCACGTATTTCGCGGGTGCGTCGGCCGCGGGCTTGGTTGCGAACATTGCAACCACGGCCGGCTTCTACGCGCTGATTGCGACGGTGCCCATCGCGGCCATTGTCTACGTTACGTATCGCACTTACCTGCGCAACATCGAAGTGATGGCGGCTGCGGCGAAAGCTGAAGAAGCCGCCGCCCACGCGCAAGAAGCCGAGCGCCACGTCGCAGAACTGAATCACTACATCGAGGAACAGGAGCGAATCCGCCAACAATATTCGCAAATTGAAAAGATGTCCGCGTTGGGTGAACTGGCTTCTGGCGTCGCGCACGATTTCAATAACACTCTCGCCGGTATTCTCGGACGCGCGCAGTTGCTTTTGGAGACAACCGATCCAGTGAAGATCGAAAAAGGACTAAACATCATCATCAAGACAGCGAAAGATGGAGCCAAGACCGTCAAGCGCATTCAGGATTTCGCGCGGCAGCGCCGCGATCACGATTTCCAGTTGGTTGATGTGCGTCAGCTCTTGCTCGATGTTGGCGAAATCACCCGGCCGCGATGGAAGGACTGCGCCGAAGCCGCCAACATTTACATCAACGTAAAAACGGCCTGCGACTCGAATCTCGTGGTGATGGGCGATGAATCTGAATTGCGCGAAGTGCTGATCAATTTGGTCTTCAATGCCGTTGATGCCATGCCGCAGGGCGGAATTTTGTCGATGTCGGCAAAACAAACGAGTGACGGAATTGAGCTGTCAGTGCGCGACAACGGCACCGGCATGGATGAAGAGACGCGGCTCCGCGTATTTGATCCGTTCTTCACCACCAAGGACAAACTTGGAATGGGACTGGGGCTGGCGGTAAGTTACGGCATCATTCGCCGGCACGATGCGACTGTTGAAGTTGAGTCGCAACTCGGTGCGGGCACCACCTTCCGGATTCGCCTACCAATTCCTGCGTCTCAGGCGAATACGCCGGTGCGGAACGATCTGATGGCGTCACGCGATTATCATCCGCACTCAGGCACCGCAAAGATCCTCGTCGTTGATGACGAAGAGTGCGTGCGCGATTTGCTGCGCGACGTTTTGGAAAAGCAAGGTTTCGAGGCTGTTGTCGCCGAAGGTGGGCGTCACGCTCTGTCACTATTTGAAAGAGATAACTTCGATGCCGTGTTTACCGACGTCGGCATGCCCGACATGAATGGATGGGAACTGTCGCGCGCGCTGCGCGAACGCAAGAGCGATGTTCCGGTCGCCGTAATCACCGGCTGGGGTGAAGCCGTCGGCTCGCAGGAACAGGAGGCCGCCCGAGTCGATTGGGTTTTGGCGAAACCGTTCGACATTCCGCAGATCATAGAAATGGCGCGGGAAGTGGTGCAGCGAAGAATGGGAATTCGTCCGACAGGCCGGAAAGCGATCGCGGCTTAATTACAGTAGGGAGCGGGGCTTGAAACTTGACGAATTGAACCTGGCCTCAGTGTCCAGTCTCAGCTTTGCGCCGCTGCGTTCGTTCCGCCACCTTCCAGTTCGTAACGCTCAAGTTTCCTTTGCAGTGTGGTGCGGTCGATGCCGAGAATTCGCGCCGCTGCTTGTTTATTACCACCGGTGCGCGCTAACACGCGGGTGATGTGACGCCGCTCCAGTTCCGCAAGCGACAATACTGAATCATCGGTGCTGTTTACTGGTCCAAGTTGCGAACTTCCCGTTGCGGCTGCGGATACGCCAGGTCTGTAACTGCGACGAACGCGTTCGGGCAGATCCTCCGGCCGCACAATCTGATCACATAAAGCGACGGCGCGCACGACAGCGTTTTCCAACTCGCGAATGTTTCCGGGCCATTCGTAATTCTCCAGCAGCCACATTGCTTCTTTGGAAAAACTGACTGAGCGAGCGTCGGGACCGATCGTGCGTCCGCCGAAATAGTTTGCCAGGGGACGAATGTCTTCGCGACGTTCGCGTAATGGGGGCAGATTAATAGTGACAGCATTCAGACGATAAAGCAGGTCCTGGCGAAATCTTCCAGCACGTACTTCCTCGTCGGCGTCCCGATTCGTGGCCGCAATCACCCGCACATCGACACGCAACGTTTGGTTCGAGCCGACGCGCCGGACTTCTCCCTCCTGGAGCGCGCGCAGCAGCTTCACCTGAAATGCCAGACTTGTTTCCGTAATTTCATCGAGAAAGACAGCGCCGTGATCGGCTTCCTGCCAGAGTCCGCGTCGATCGACGGTTGCGCCGGTGAATGAACCACGCACGTGTCCGAATAGTTCCGACTCGATAAGCTCGGCCGGCAAGGCGCCGCAATTCACCGCGACGAAGGGATGATCGGCGCGCCGGCTACGGCGATGAATTGCGCGCGCAACAATTTCTTTGCCGGTGCCCGACTCGCCGGTGATCAAAACCGGCAAGTTCGTCGCGGCCACTCGGCCCACCAGCTTCATCACTTCAACGAACGCCGCGCTCACACCGATTAGATCAATGTCCGAAGTGTAAACGGACGGCGGCGGCGGCAATTCGTCGGTGATCTTGCGGCGTTCGCGCTTTTTCAGTCCGCGGACCACGGCTTGCGAGATGCGTTTGATGTCTCCGATTTCAAACGGCTTCATCAAGTAGTCGTACGCGCCTGATGAAACCGCATCCAGCGCGCCCACCGCAGAGCCGTGACCCGTCATCAGGATGATTTGCGCGTCAGGTTGTTCTTCGGTGAATCGGCGCAAGACATGATAGCCGTCGCGATCGCCGTCCGCGCTCAGCCGCACGTCGCAGAAGACGAGCGACCATTCGTCGTCTTCGAGCAACGCCAGCGCGCGTTCGACTGACGGAGCTTCGCTCACATCCCAGCCCTCGTTGCTCAAGACTTCAGCAACGTTGCTGCGAATCAGTTGATCGTCATCAACTACCAGAGCTCTCATTTTTGTGCTCACCGGCGGGGGAACCGAAGTGTAGTTTAAGACTATACGCCGGGGATTATTTGTACGCTAACCAACCGGGCGCAAACTGGCAAGATTGCCAGCGCGGTCTAAATTGCTTGTCCAGGCAGCGGGGTCGAGAAGGAGTGCCGCGACTCCGATTCTCGAGGGGGATTGCGACGCATTCGAATTCGAGCGAGCGATCGGCTGTCCTGATCAAATCCACGCTGACCTCAAGTAGCATTCGTCGTCCATCGCGCGTCGCGACTTCGGTTTCGAAGACTGCTCCCACGCGACGACTGATGGCCCGACGAACGCATGCCGCCAAGTTATCCCTGTTCTTGTTTGGCAACAGATCCAACACGTTCATGCGGCGTAACTCCGCGCAACTGTAGCCGCAAGCTAGCTCGCCCACTCGGTTAACGAGTTTGAAGTTGCCCGCTTCGTCGAGCGCAAAGACGATCTGATCTGCTTTCGGGTCGGACATTGTTTCCCAGTGCCGGAACATTCCTGAAGACGTTGCGTGATGGTCCTAACTTCCAGCTGCCAAAAAACTTTGTGTAGATGAATCGAACCTTTCATCGGGGTGTGCAAAAAAGGTCGGTTGCTGCAATCGGCCACAGCGGGATGCCGCGTGGACATCTGATTTTTCAATGCAAACCAGCGTTTCCTAGCTCGCGTGTTCAATGTCTGCATCGATTGTGCCAACAAATTTCAAACATCCAATGCACGATTTATCACGGGCACGTTGCTTGCTCAGTGAGTTCCGACGACGGCAGACGCTTGTGCTTGCCGTGACGAACGACAAACCGCATGGAGCATTCTGTTCGTGGTGAGTCAATCGTAAACCCGCCCCAAAACCTCATTGGTTTTCGAATAACTGATCGGCTTTAGCAGCGATCAGAAGCTGATTCCGGTACGACTCGTGGCTTTTCCGCTCGCCGATGCAGCGGATGACGCGCGCGCCTTGTCAGGAATTACACGGTGAAACTTACATGCAGTGGAAAAAATTGATAGTGAGCGTCTTCCCGCTGTTGTGCGCCGCCGTAATGGTGACTTGGTTCGGGCAAATTGCTGCGGCGAAAGAGGGCGAAGCCGGCGATTCAACAACCACACGCGCGTTAGAACGCGAAAGCGCCGGAACTATTTACCAGTGGAACGTGCTGGATCGAGAACGGCCGCTGCTGGGTCTGTCGCAAACGCGACTACAAACAGGATTCGATCAAGCGCTGGTGTTTCCTGCTGAACAGTTTGATTTTCAGATTTTCAAAGCGCTGAGCTTTGACGAGGAGCAGGGGCGCTACCAGGTACCGGCGATTTCCCGCGACACTCGGACTCAAACATTTGTCGAATTTGCGCGCCGCGATACGACGAACTCTTATGTTTCGAGTGATGGTATTGAGTTGTTCGACAAGGGCGCTCTGAAGATTCTGAAAACCGCGGATGGCACACAATACGTATTTGTGCGTTATCCCGACGATGAGTTTCGCTGCGCCACGATCAAAAAACCAAGCGGCGAAACGTTGAGCCTGCTTTACACCGCCAATGGTTTGGCTTTGCATGGTGTCGTCGATTCGTCACGACGCACGATTACTTTCAACTATGGCAAAGCGGGCATCGAGTCGCTTACGCAAACCTGGATGGAAGACTCGCGAGGAATCACCAAGACGTGGGTAATCGGTGAAGAGAGGGAGAATGACGCCGCGGCAAAGTTCGCGCACGTCATCAGCGGGAGCGCCATAAAATTTCTGCCGGCAAACGCACTCGTCCACGAATACACCGATAAGATGGAAGCGTCGGACAAACTGCTCGCGCAGATTTTCGGTGGACCCGATGCAGTCGTAGGCGGAAATGGTTTCGAGCCGGCGGGTCTGGCTGCCTCTTACCCATTCTATCGCGGCGATATTGTCGGTTACGACGGTAGGATAAGGCTCGGCCATCTGTCGCATGCGTTGCATATCTATGGCAGTCCCGATGGTCGTGGCGACTCGGCGCTCTACGTGCCTGCTGGATTCATTTCACACAGTAGCGAACCTTCGCCGACTGACGCCGCGGTGCTCTTCTACTATCCAAAGCTCGGCAACTTGACGGACGTGACGCTGGCGGTTTTCCACGTTGCCGATTTTCAAATTGTGAACGACGGCGAGCGTGTGCGGATTGGGAATCTCGGCGGACCGGGCGGTTCATCACCACTCTACAAACATTCACATATAGAGTTCTATCGCGGGAATGTTGGATCGCTCCCAGATGCAGCAGCGCGGCCGGCGTTGAGGATTGATCCGGCGAGCGTCTTTGGAAAGTGAGGCGGCTGCGGCAAAAGCCGGGGCGGGAGTGTAGAAAGCGCTTTCAGATTTTGGCATCCTGGCGGCTCGCCGCCTTGCAGTGCGGAAAGCCTCCGGCTTTCCGTGCGCACTCGAAAAAGCGTCAAGAGGCTACGCCTCAACTCCTTCTCCATCTGATTCGATCAATATTCATCAGGAGTGGCTCCTCCTGAAACAGTTTTCTATTCCAACATCGAACACTCGACCAACGATATTCTTCGGGATGATTCACGAGTCCAGCGCGAATCGGGTTTTGATGTGTGTAAGTAACTCGTTCCATCAACATGCTTTCGCTCCACAGTAATCTGACATTGGGATGATGATTCCAAAGCGAATAACTATAACGTCTAGGCCGGATCTCGTGTCGAAGCTTCGTCAGTGAATTGTCGTGACCTTGCTCTTTCAGATAATCAATTATCCGGCGGCTAGTAATTCCATTGATGAACTGCAATGTCTTTGATGGGGGCAGAGTTGAATCAGTGATGAGGTGAATATGGTCTGCCATGATGACGTACGCATACAAAGCAAATTCACCTGACCGTCGGGCTTCATCCAGTGCCGCGCAAGTCAGTACTTTGATTGCGTCCGTGCGAAAAACCTGCAATCGGTCTTTGGCAACCGACGTGAGGTAGTAACAAGGAGAATCTCGGGAGATTATGTGCATGAGGCATAGCCTCACAAACAGTTTCTTGATCTAACGGAAAGCCAGAGGCTTTCCGCACTGCGCTGCGGCAAAGCCGCACTACCGCAGGCAAAGCCTCGCTACCGTGGCGAGAGCGTCGATTTTTACGCCTGCGGCTAGGATTTCCGCAGCCTACAACCTACAAATCAACAACTCGCGTTCGTAGACCATTTCGGGCGGCAGACGATCGTGTAGATCGAGGAACAGCTCTTCATGACCGAGCACCTCCTGGCGCCAGGCTTCGCGATCGAACGCTTGTAGGTCTTCGAATTTCTCTTCCGGAAAGTTGAGGCCTTGCCATTCAATATCGTCGTAGTGCGGCATCCAGCCGATCGGAGTTTCTTTCCCGAGGGTGCGGCCGTGAGCGCGATCGACTACCCATTTCAGCACGCGCATGTTTTCGCTGAAGCCCGGCCACATGAAGTTGCCGTCTTTGTCTTTGCGGAACCAGTTCACGTGAAAGATCTTCGGCGTTTCCGAGAGTGAACGCTGCATCCGGATCCAATGCCGGAAGTAGTCGCCCATGTGATAACCGCAGAAGGGCAGCATGGCCATCGGATCACGGCGGACTTTGCCAATCGTGCCGAACGCGGCCGCGGTCATTTCCGAACCCATCGTCGCCCCGGTGTAAACGCCGGATGTCCAATTGAATGATTGATAAACCAGCGGCATCGTCGTCGCGCGGCGACCGCCGAAAATGAGCGCGCTTATGGGAACGCCATTCGGATTTTCCCAGTCAGGATCAATCGTCGGACACTGTGAAGCCGGCGCGGTGAAGCGTGCGTTCGGATGCGCGGCCTTAGCGCCAGTCTCTTTCCCGATCGCCGGCGTCCACTTGTTGCCTTGCCAATCGGTGCATTCCGCGGGCGGCTCGTCGGTCATGCCTTCCCACCACACGCCGCCCTCCGGGGTCAAAGCGACATTGGTGAAGATCGAGTTCTTCGCCAGCGTGGCCATCGCGTTAGGATTTGTCTTATCGGAAGTTCCCGGCGCGACGCCGAAGAACCCAGCCTCAGGATTAATCGCGCGCAGACATCCGTTCGCGTCTGGTTTGATCCATGCAATGTCATCGCCGACCGTGTAGACCTTCCAGCCTTCAAAACCTGCGGGCGGAATCAACATCGCGAAGTTCGTCTTACCGCACGCACTCGGAAACGCGGCCGTGACGTAGGTCTTCTCCCCCTGCGGATTCTCAACGCCGACAATCAGCATGTGCTCAGCCATCCAGCCTTCGTCGCGCGCGATGTTGGACGCGATGCGCAGTGCGAAACATTTCTTTCCGAGCAAAGCGTTGCCGCCGTATCCCGATCCGAATGACCAAATCTCGCGCGTCTCGGGAAAGTGCACAATGTATTTTTCTTTATTGCACGGCCACGGCACATCGTTCTCGCCGTTCGAGAGCGGAGCGCCGACCGAATGCATGCAAGGCACGACGCGTTTGTAGTCCTTATCAATCTCCGCATAGATCGGCATGCCGATGCGCGCCATGATGCGCATATTCACGACGACGTATGGCGAGTCGGTAAGCTGCACGCCGATTTGCGACATGGGTGAGCCAACCGGTCCCATGCTGAACGGCAGCACGTACATGGTGCGCCCTTGCATCGAACCGTCGAAGAGTTCTTTCAAGCGGCGACGCATCGCAAACGGTTCTTCCCAGTTGTTCGTCGGTCCGGCGGCATCCTTCGAGAGTGAACAGATGAAGGTGCGGTCTTCAACGCGCGCGACATCCGACGGATGCGAGCGCGCGTAATAACAGCCCGGCCACAGCTCTTCATTCAGCTTAATGAACGTGCCGGCGGCGACCATTTCCGCCTTCAGTTGCTCGTCTTCTTCGACTGAACCATCAACCCAATGAATAGCCGCGGGCTTGGTGAGATTCGCCATCTTTTCAACCCAATTGAGCAAGTGAACGTTCGTGCTCAGCGGCTGCGATGCGTCGCGCGTCACTGTTTTTTGTGCAATAGGAGAACTCATAATTTGCTCCGATCTGAAGATGAATTGTGGGTAAATAATTAAATGTAAGTGTGACATCAGAGGGATTGTGGAAGCAAGTTGAGAGTCCGCGAAAGCGGACGCCGGCATAAAGCCTGGGGCGTTAGCCCCAGGGACCAGAGATACCTCACGAGATCTAGCCCGTGAAACGGGCGACAGCGATGGCAATGATCAGACCGTCGATGGTATCGACAATTCCGCTGACGCCCGCTACGCGGGCTTGGCGATTTGGTTTGAACCGTTCCTGGGGTTTCGCTTCGCTCCACCCCAGGCTTTATGCTGGCGTCCGCTGTCGCGGACTCGACAATGAAACACAAGCCGGGTAGAGAAGCCTTCTCGAACAAAGAGTGGAAACTGATCCAGCGTCTCAACACGCCTGCCAAAGTGCAACGCTGGTTGACCGAGATGCCTTACAACTGGGAGCGGCACGGCGGCACGATGCGTTCGTTTCGCGAAGTGGTGAAACGAAACGAGGCGCATTGTCTGGAAGCGTGCGTGTCGGCTGCCGTGATCCTCGAACAACACGGATATCCGCCCTTGCTGCTCGACATCGAATCAATCGATTTGCTCGATCATGTGATCTTTGTTTTTCAGAAGGATGGCCGCTGGGGATCAATTGCGCGCTCGCGCGACATCGGTTTGCACGGACGCAAACCCGCCTTTCGTAGTTTGCGCGATTTGGTTTGGAGCTACTTCGATCCTTACATCGACATGACCGGCCGCATCAAAGGTTATGCGCTGACGAATCTCTACGAACTCGGCAATTACGACTGGCGCTTCAATTCGCGGAACATGCGCAAGATCGAAGACCACCTGCGCGCGATTCCACATAAGAAACTGAAGTCGTCGGATCGTCATTACGATTACTGGCATGAGCGATACAAGAAATATAAGAAACGCTTTCCGGATCGCTCACCATCTTATTATCCAAATCGATCGTACTGGATGCTGTGAGTTGAGGACTGCGGACTGAGCTATGAGGATTCACAGTTGTGCCTGCAGTCGCGCGGCAATCGCGGCCTTGGGCTGTGCACCCATCAATTGATCGACGAGCCTACCATTCTTGAATATTAAGAGCGTGGGAATGCTGCGGATGTTGAATTGAGATGCCGTCCGCGGATTTTCGTCGACGTTCAGCTTCGCAATCGTGTAGCGGCCGGCGGATTCGGCGGCGAGTTGATCGAGAACCGGTGCGATCATGCGACATGGGCCGCACCACTCAGCCCACGCGTCGACCAAAACGGGACGCGATGACGAGGCGCTAATTACTTCTTCCGAAAATGTTGCATCAGTAACTGTCTGCGGCTTGTTGTCGGAAGTTATCGCGGGCAAAGCGGCGCCACATCTCCCACAGACCGCTCGCTGAGTAGCCGCCGCGCGCTCATCGACACGATTCTTTGCGCTACATGATGGACAAGCAATGATCATCACTGTTCACGTATTACAGAACCGCGAGCAGTAGCGAGCGGGATAAAGACTCCAGCTTGCAACCTGGAGTTCATGACAGAAACCATTTCAATGACAAACGCTTCCTTGTTCCGGCTCGCTACCGCTCGCGGTTCTGTAACGGTTACGGAAACGTTGCCGGTCGCCCAGCTTCTGACTTAGCTGTCGAGGCATGCTTTCCAAAAAACTCGAGGACGCGTTGCCAAGCGTCTTTCGCTGCTTCAGCGTTGTAAACCTCGGGCCGAGTATCATTGAAGAAAGCGTGATCGGCATCGTAGCTCACAGTTTCAACCGGTAAGTTCAATTTCGCAGCTGACTCTTTCAAGCCGTTCACTTTTTCCTGATTGATCCACGCGTCGCGTTTGCCGGCGATAAAAAGCGTCGGCACCTTCAGATTCTTCAGCACGCTTTCTTCGGGAATGTCTCCATAAAAAGGCGCCGCGGCTTTCAATTCAGGAATCTCGCAGGCGGCTCGCAAAGCAAACGTGCCTCCCATGCAGTAGCCGGTGATCACGAATTGATCGAAACCGAAGGTGTCGCGGGCGGCTGCGATGGCCTTGCGAATTGTTTCCATCCCATCGTCAATGGCCAGTCCGTGCATCATCGCGGAGGCTTCTTCAGCGTCTGCCGCGACGCGCCCGCGGTACAGGTCCGGTGCGACGCAGTTGTAGCCTTCATTGGCATAGCGGCTGGCGAGGTCGCGAATGTGTTGATTGATGCCCCACCACTCCTGAATCAGGATCACCGCCGTGCTGGTATCCGCCTCCGGCCGATCAACATAAGCCGTCGTGGCTCCCTGGGTTGTGTTCAGCTCCAAGCTCGAAACGCGCATAGTCTCTCCTTCAGAAATCAACTTCTGGTTGTCTCGTATTTGTGTGCCTCAATTATATTCAATAGGTCTCTCACAAAGTAATCATCAAACTTTCACTTGTGATATAAGTTTGCCGCTTTCCGAAAGTTCGGGTTTTCGTTACACAAATACTATGAAAATTCACCTGCTTATTCTCAGTCTGTTGCTGCTGACCTTTTCGACCGCGGAAACAAAACTCGCGCCAGCCGATACGATCTTCACGAACGGCAACGTCTACACCGCAAACGATCGCCAGCCGAACGCGCAGGCCATCGCGGTGAAAGGCGATCGGATCGTTTACGTGGGCACGAACGCCGGCGCAAAACAGTATCAAGGCACGAATACCCGCGTCATCGATCTACATGGCGCAACTGTCCTGCCGGGAATGACTGATGCGCATTATCACTTCATCGGTGTCGGCCAGCGCGAGATGAACCTGAACCTTGAAGGCATCACGAACCTGCAGGATTTTCTCGCCAAGGTGAAATCACGTGTCGACCAGGCGAAGCCCGGCGAATGGGTTACGGGCCGCGGCTGGATCGAAACCTTCTGGACACCGCCGGTGTTTCCGACTCGTTGGGATCTCGACAAGATCGCGCCGAACAATCCGGTGTTCCTGACGCGCGCTGACGGTCACGGTGCCGTTGCCAACAGCGCGGCCCTGAAAATCGGAAGCGTCACAAAAAAAACGAAAGATCCATTCGGCGGACAGGTTGTTCGTGATAAAGACTCAGGCGAACCGACAGGCATGCTGCTCGACGCGGCGCAGGGTTTTGTTTCCAGGCACATTCCGCCCGCCGGTGAAGGGAACACTGAGCAGGCGATCCTGCTCGCGGATCAACGCAGCATCATGCTCGGTTGGACGCAGGTGCAGGATCCCGGCGGCAGTTATCGCGACGTCGAGCTCTACAAAAAGCTCTACGGCGAAGGGAAGCTGAACATTCGGATTTACAAGGCTGTCTATGGCCCCGGACCCGAAGCCAACCGGTTGTTGAAAGAAGGTCCGATCATCGAAGCATTCGACAATCATTTCAACTTGCGCACGATCAAAGTCGTGTCCGACGGCGCGCTGGGTTCGCGCGGCGCTGCTTTACTCGAACCCTACAGCGACGTGCCGGAGATCAAAACAGCGGATGGCCGGATGGAGCGCAACGTCGGTTTTCTGCGCGTGAAAGACGAAGACCTAATGCCGATGTTGAAAGAGGCTTTGCAAAAAGGCATTCAAGTCGAGACCCACGCAATTGGCGACTGGGCCAATCGCTTCGTCCTCGATGAGTATGAAAAAGCTTTCAACGCTGTGCCGCTGGCAGGCAAGCGAGATCCGCGCTGGCGCGACGAGCACTCGCAAATCATCAATCCTGCAGACATTCCACGCTTTAAGAAACTGGGCATCATTCCGTCCATGCAACCGTCACATGCGATTGGCGATCTCCACTTTGCGCCGAGCCGTCTCGGACTCGAACGCCTAAACGGCGCGTATGCGTGGCAGAGTCTCTTGCGAACGGGCGTAGTGATACCCGGCGGTTCCGACGCGCCGGTCGAGCGGGGCGAGCCGATGATCGAATTCTATGCAGCCGTCGCGCGCAAAGACATTCGCGGCTTCTCTGGCGAAGGCTGGCACCCGGAGGAGAAAGTCACGCGGGAACAGGCGCTGAAGATGTTCACGATCTGGCCCGCGTACGCAGCTTTCGAAGAGAATTTGCGAGGTTCCCTCCAAGTAGGCAAGCTTGCGGACCTGACTGTGCTCTCCGCGGACATCATGAAAATTCCGGAAATGGACATTCTGAAAACGCATTGCGTGATGACCGTCATCGGCGGAAAGATAGTTTTCGAATCCAAATAGGCGCACGCTTGGCGAACTGCCCCGGTACCGCCGAGTGGTTTCGATGCAAGATCGGCTCTTGTCTGTATCGAAGACTTACAACAGGAATGCAATAGAGTGACGCTTTGCTTTCGCGTCATTGGGAATTGCTCAGCATTTGCGAAATTCATGGATGACGACACCGCTGGCACAACCGTTGCTCAACCCTCCCGCGAATAAGAAAAAAGGCAAAAGGTAGGTAATTCGGGTCAGGCTCTGAGACAACAGTGGTAGGTGCTTTGGGGGAGGCGCTTCCCATCTTGAGCGATGGCAGCTCTTTCGGGGGAACAGAGTTGCCAGGACAGTCGCAGGGCAAAAAAGGCAGGGCTGGCGATAAGCGGCTTGCAAGAGGTTAGGGGGAGCCTCAGCAAGATTATCGACAGCCCGTCAGCCTTTTAAGGCGGGGAACGCGGGCGTCTCGCCCGCATTCTTTTTTGGGATTCACCGCCGACCGTAATTCCAAGACAGTTGAGTTTCTATATCGTTTGCGGGCGGGGCGCCCGCGCTCCCAGCGTGCTACACTCGCCGTTCGTTCTTCTATCCACGATTCACGATTTACCATTCATCGGTCAGTGTCTGCGCCCAACATCGAAACCATTGTCTCGCTCGCGAAGCGTCGCGGCTTCGTCTACCCATCATCCGAAATCTACGGCGGGCTCGGCAGCGCTTGGGACTACGGGCCGATGGGCATCGAACTCTACAACAACGTCAAGCAGGCGTGGTGGCGTTGGATGGTTTACGAGCGCGACGACATTGAAGGTCTCGATTCGTCGATCATTCTGAATCGAAAAGTCTGGAAGTATTCAGGGCACGAAGAAACGTTTAGCGATCCGTTGGTTGATTGCCGCGAGTGCAATAGTCGTTGGCGCGCAGATAGACTGGAAGACGGCAAGTGCGCGAACTGCGGATCGAAAAATCTAACTGAACCCAAGCCGTTCAATCTGATGTTCCAGACACACGTCGGCGCCACGGCGGAAGATGATCCTGAATCACTGGTCTATCTTCGTCCCGAGACGGCGCAGGGAATCTTCATAAACTTTCTCAACGTGCTGAACACCAGCCGGCGCAAACTTCCTTTCGGCGTCGCGCAAATCGGCAAGTCATTCCGCAACGAAGTCACGCCCGGCAATTTCATCTTCCGCACCCGCGAGTTTGAGCAGATGGAGATGGAATACTTCGTCAAACCGGGCGAAGACGAAGCCGCGCATCAGGATTGGATCGACGCGTGTTCGCAGTGGTTCGCATCGATTGGTATTTCTGAAGACAACCTGCGGCAGTACGAACAGCCGAAAGAAGAGTTGGCGCATTACGCGAAACGGACCGTCGATATTCAGTATCGCTTTTTCCCGGAGCGCGAAGAGGAAGAGCGGCAGTGGGACGAATTGATGGGCATCGCAAATCGCACGGACTTCGATTTGAAGACGCACTCGAAAAAACCTGAAGATGCAGAAGGGAAGCGCATTAATCCCGATTCGACAGAAGACCTCTCGTATTTCGACGAGCAGACAAAGCAGCGTTTTTACCCTTACGTGATCGAGCCGGCCGCCGGAGTCAATCGCACGGTGCTCGCGCTTTTGATGGACGCTTATTCAGAAAAGACAAACGACAAGGGTGAGACGCGCGTCATTCTTAAACTTCATCATTCCATGGCGCCGATCAAAGTTGCTGTGCTGCCGCTGGCGAAAAACAAACCGGAAATTGTCGGCATGGCCAAAGCGATCAAGCGTTCGCTGCAGCCGGTGATGCGCGCGGTTTACGACGACACTGGCGGGATCGGCAAGCTCTACGCGCGACAGGATGAGATCGGCACACCGTTCTGCGTCACGGTCGATCATCAATCTCTCGAAGACGAAGCCGTGACCGTCCGCGATCGGGATACGTGGGAGCAAGAGCGCGTGAAAGTTGCGGATCTCCCGACGCATCTACTTCAACGATTGATCCCAAGCGCTTGATGCCCTGCTCGAAAAGAGTATCCTAAGCTCGTATCTCTCCCGTTTCCCCATCGAATTGAAAGGAGAAGGTTATGAAGATCTCTTCAAGACTCGCTCTGAGTTTGCTTGTCGCAGTGTTTTTCTCGCTTAACTGCTCATCAGGATCCGGCCAGCAACGTGTTTCTCGAACTCCACTCGGCTCGACGTTGCCGCTGAACGTCACAAGCACAATTACCACCCTCTATGCAAACGATCCGCTCGCACATTCGCTTTGTTTCACTGATGGGAAAGAAGGCAGCATCTTTCAACAAGGGGAGCCGCGCAATCGCTGCAGCCACATCGAGTTCGATGCCTACAAGGCAGCCAGCTTAAGTGTCGGGATTGAAGGCGGCGAACTGGGACGAATCATAGATCTCGGGACAGACGACGAGTTGAGTAAGCAATACGGCTATCAGCAGACAGTTGGTAAGGGTCAGGGCTTCGCATCGATTGAATTTCGCGATGGCCAGCTCGTCATTGTGAAGGACCGCAAAGCCGGCACTCGTCAGGAACTTACGCAGGGAGCATCACTTTTTGAAACCGGCCAGAGCACCGCTTCAACTGAGGCGAAAGCGGGACATATCTATCTCGTCCGCATTACTGAGAGACACGACAAAGACTTTCAAATTCTGGTGAAGCTGTTGGTGTTAAGCGCCAAGCCCGGTGAGTTGGTGACTTTCCGTTGGCAATTACTCTAAGGAGTTTGCATGACAGACATCGCGAATCGAGACCTGGCTATTTCTTTTTTGAAGAATGCCGCGTCAGGAAAGTTGGACGAGGCCTACAGTCTGGCCGCGTCAAACTTTCGCCATCACAACGCTTACTTCAAAGCTGATGCTGATTCGCTGAAGGCCGGCATGGCCGACGCGCATAAACAGTTTCCGAATACGAAGATTGATGTGCAGCGCGCCATCGCGGAAGGCGATCTTGTCGCCGTTCATTCGCGTGTCCAGCACGCACCGGATAAACCAGCGATTGCAGTTGTGCACATTTTCAGGTTTGAAGGCGACAAGATTGCCGAGCTGTGGGATGTCGGGATGGAGGTGCCGAAGGACTCGCCGAATGAGAACGGTGTGTTTTGAGGTAGTTACAGAACCGCGAGCAGTAGCGAGCGGGTCAAGGGCTCAATTATCGACGTTCTCATTAATTCATAATCCGCAGCTTGAACCCTTATCCCGCTCGCTACTGCTCGCGGTTGTGTAACTACTGGCCCGTGATCCTAATCAAATGGTAATGCTTCGCGCCCTTTCGCAAGACTAATACTTGTCCATCAATAAAATCCGAAGCCGAAATTGATTTTCGCGGATCGTCGGCACGCACGTTATTCAACGCAACGCCGCCGCCTTGCACCAACCGTTTCGCTTCACCTTTTGAAGGCGCGAGACCGGCGAGCACGAGCGCGTCGCCCAACGTAAAGCCATCGTTGTCAATCTTCGATTTCTCGATCTCAGTGGAAGGAACATCGGCGAAGATGTCGACAATTTGATCGACCGTCAAGCCGCTGATCTCCTTGCCGAACAGAATTTCAGACGCGCGCAAAGCTTTCTCCAACTCAGTCTCGCCGTGCAGCATCGCCGTGACTTCGCGCGCCAGACGCCGTTGAGCTTCGCGTTTCTCGGGCTCGGTCTTAGCCTTCTGCTCCAGCGCGTCGATTTCTTCTTTCGGCAACCACGTGAAGAACTTGAGGTACGTAATCACGTCGCGATCGTCGGTGTTCAGCCAGAACTGGTAGAAGCGATACGGCGATGTCAGCTTCGCATCGAGCCAGACGGCGCCGGCTTCAGTCTTGCCGAATTTAACTCCGGCAGTCGTTGTCACCAGCGGGAACACGAGTGCATGCGCACGCGCGCCGCGCAGCCGGCGAATCAAATCAGTGCCCGCGAGAATGTTGCCCCATTGATCGCTGCCGCCCATCTGCAGAGTGCATTTGTAGCGATCGAACAGCACCAGGTAGTCGTACGCCTGCAACAGCGGATACGTGAACTCGGTGAAAGAAATGCCTTCTTCCGATTCGAGTCGCCGGCTGATTGCTTCTTTGCCCAGCAGACTGTTGACGGTGAAATACTTTCCGACTTCGCGCAGAAACTCCATCATCGTGATGGGCGCAAGCCAGTCCGCGTTGTTCACAATGCGCGCGGCATTTTCTTGAGCGTCGAAATCGAGAAAGTGACTAAGTTGTTCCTTGATCCCGACGAGATTCTCTTCAACTTGGTCGTTAGTCAGAAGCATTCTTTCTTTTGTCTTGCCGCTGGGGTCGCCAATCAGACCCGTACCGCCGCCGGCAATCGCAATCGGCGTGTGGCCAAGACGCTGCAAACGGGCGAGTCCCATGATCGGCAGAAGCGATCCGACGTGCAGGCTCGGCGCTGATGGATCGAAACCGATATACGCTGTCACCTTTTCTTTCGCGAGCACCTCGCGCAGATCAGGCGTCGCTTCATAGAGCATCCCGCGCCACTCAAATTCATCGTAGAGGTTCATCTGGGCGGTCATCATAGCAAGATTCCAACAGGCTCAGCACGTCCGGGCCTCCGCATAGTGGCGCAGTTTGGAATAAAGTCCGACAAACTTCAGTTCGTCGCCCGAACTTCGACAGGCTAAAGCTTGTCGGACATCAGGACCACTAACCGCGCGCGTGGGAACGTTGAGGTCATGGTCTGCCGGCGACCCGCTGAGTAATGGGGTAATTATGTTGGTGGGACAACTCCTGTCGGTCCCGCCAGGGACCAAATGTTTATAGAACTAGAATGGGAAAGATCATTAAAGCTCCGGAGGAGCGCAATATTCCCTTTTCCCTAAGCACATTACTCCTCCGGAGCTTGTAACATCGACTTGCTACGCGAGCTATAAACATTTGGCCGCGCCGCGGCCAGAAGAAATACAGCTTCGGTTTCCAGCAGCACCCAATTACTCCCCTACCACCGCTGCACACAGTACTGACCTTCGTGAGAAACAAGAGTATAGTTCGGCCGACGCGCCTGAATATTCTCCACTTGCAGGCGTTCGATCATGCGTTTCTCAGCGCGGCGCTTCATTAGCCGAGTCGCATGGAAGAGATCATCCCCTTTCTTTTTGTTCTTGGCGTCGTGCTCGTCCTCGTGACGCTTGTCGGCCACGGCATTTGGGTGGCCCTCGCGGCGTTCTTTCGCACAGTTAGCGACACCCGAAATGAGCCTCGTTCGCAGAATCTCCCACCGGACTCGCCATCTTCACCCGCGTGTCTGAATTGCGGATTCGCGCTGACGATCTCCTCGAAATTCTGTGGCCGTTGCGGTGCTCATCGCGTCACCCCATCGCAAGAACAAGAGCTGCGCGAACTGGATGTGACACTGCGCCAATTGGAAAAGCTTCACTGGCACGGCGATGAGAGCGAAAGCGATCTCGAGAGTGTCAAAGCCCGAGTCGGTGCTGCACGCGAACTCATTCTTTTCCCCAACGGCCGTCCCGCAAAGCGCTCGCAACCTGCACCGCTCGTGGAAACACCGGCCGCGTCGGTGCAAGCGGGGACCAGCGGAGCGCCGTTTATTACACCCGCGACCTTCGACGAGCCGACGCCAGAGCAGGCGCCGCCTTTTGCTGAATGGTCGAAGGACTCGAACGAGCCACCAGTTGCCGAACCCGTCGTGAAGCCCCGCAAACCGTGGACGGACGTGCTCGCCGCGTTCATGGAACAGAGCAACGTGCGCTGGGGCGAAATTATCGGCGGCCTTTTGATCATCGGCTGTTCGACTGCGTTGGTTATTAGTCTGTGGGCGCAGATCTCGCGCGTGCCGGTCATGAAGTTCTTGATCTTCACGACGGTCACCGCGGCGCTTTTTGGTGTCGGTTTTTATACAGAGCATCATTGGAAACTGCCAACAACCAGTCGCGGCATCCTGACGATCGCGACGTTGCTGGTGCCACTGAACTTTCTCGCGATTGCCGCCGTCTCTGCCAACGTGGCGCCGCCGGGAGCGTTGGTCATCGGCAGCGAAATAATTGCCCCGGCCCTGTTTCTCTGTCTGGTTTACTTTGCCGGCCGGACGATCACATCGAAGTGGCCGCACCTGCTTGCGGCAGGAGCTCTCGGATCTTCTGCGGGCCAATTGCTGGTGAGACATTTCGCCGCACCTGAAATGCGGCCCATCGTTCTGGTCGCACTCGCAGCCTTTCCGATCGCGTGTTATGTCGCGGCCAGCGGTTGGATGATGAAACTCGCGCTGGCCGACGGCGAGATCGACGAAGACGAAGCCACGCAGATCTTCACAGCGCTGGGCGCGTTGACCTTCGCGGCCGTGCTTCCGTTCGGCTTATTGCTCTACAAAGCCGGCCCCCTCGCGGATTCAATGATGCATCTTGGGCCGCTGGTGACACTCGGTGGAGTGCCCATGGTCGCGAGCGGCATGCTGCTTTGGCGTCGCGCGTCAAAGAAAGAATCGGTAGCGACGCGCACTGCCGGCGCGAGCATCGCGATCGTTGGATCGTTGTTGGCGTTGGCCGGCATGGTTTTGGCCTGGCCGAATCCGGCGAGCGTCGTTCCCGCGGCGCTTTTCAACTTCGCGTTGTTCACGGCAATCGCGATTTTGTTTGCCGAATCCCGTGCGCATCTGTTGGCGACTGCGTGTTTGACGTTCGGCTATCTGATCGCATTTCACGTCATCGCCGGTCATGTGCCGTGGCAAAATTTGCAGGAAGTTTCGCTGCTGCGCGTCATCAGCAGCGCGGACAGCGGACAGGCGTTACCGCTGCCGTTTGTCGTTTTTCTGCTGACATACGAATGGCTTCACACGAAAAGAAAAAACGAGGCGCTCTCTTATTTAATGGCCACCTGCGCCGTGGCTATCGCGAGCGTTTTGATTTTAGGTTGGTTCGGCATTGGCATTCCGCGCGATCCCTTTCACATTTCGCAAATCCTCGCGTTGTACTCGGCCGGAGCATTTTGGTTCGCGTGGCGCACGCGACGAGCAGCGTTCGCGTGGGCCGGCGCGGTCTTGATCTTTTTCACGTCCGCCCAGATTTGTAACTCGCTCCTTTCACTTCACTTTCCGTGGCAGGCATCATTTCTCTTTTTCTCAGCCGCCGCATCCGTCTTCGCACTGGTCACGCGCCAATTCTTGAAGTCCGAAAGTGATGTATTCGGTAGTCCGCTTAAATTTAGCGCGATAGCCGGCTCGGTGTTCGCCAGCGCGTTGCTGGTCGTGGAACTTGCCTGGTTCGGTTGTGAACCAGCCTCGGTATTCGCGACACGTCTATTTGTTCTGGCGGCGGTCTGCGCGGGGCTTCTGGTTGTCACTCGGTCATCGATTTATTTCGCGAGCTTTCAAGTGGCGTTCGCGGTCGCCGCAGTCCTTCTGACGAAATCGATCCTGCAGGGTTTTGGCTGGTACGGTTTTGAGCCGCGGGCGTGGCTGCATCCGTGGGCGCTGCAAACCCAGGGCATCCTGCTCGCGTTGATTTGCCTGATGTGGATCGGAATCCGCGCGTGGGTACGGAAGCGACGCGACTCGTCATCGGATCGAACAGAAAGTGGCTGGGTGAGTCGCATTCTTGGGGAGCAGCCAGTCGGATTCGATCAGCTCCTGGCCGGCGTGTTGGTGCTGGCGTTCGCGGCACTAATGATCTTCGGTTCCGCCACCGGGATAAGCAAAGAACTTACCAGCCCGGGCCGCAACGCTCTGACATACGACCTCGGCGGATTCCCACACGCTTTGATTTTCGGGGTCGGTAGTCTGCTGCTGCTGATCGTTTTGACGGTAGCAATGTTCGGCAATTACCGCGAGCGTCGCAATGAAGTATTTGCCCTCGGCATACTGGTCACGCTCTGGTGCGTTTCTCCGCTAATCGCCGGACGATTCGAGGCGCAATTCGCCACCGCGTCTGCCGGCCGATGGATGCTGTCGATTTTCCTCCTGACTTTCTCAATTGCATACGCACTGCGCGCGAGGTTAATGCGACAGGAAACGGCCGGCAATGGACTTCTGAATGATCGATTCAACATTGCTCGGGCTCTACTGCTGTTGCTGACTCTGGTGCCGCTCGTTTTTCTTACGCTCTCTCCCGTCATCGATGACGTGAGTTACGTGCCGGGCCGCGGCCCGCAAGCCGGCGTTTTCCACGCGATGAGCGCGGTCGTTTTGTACGGAGTGCCACTAACACTAGCTGCCGTTGCACTCGTAATTCACGCTGCGCGCGATCGGTCGGCGTTATTCGCGTTCACGACAGGCCTCTTCATCAACTTTGCGGTGACAACGGTTCACATTGTTTCAGTGGCTGAAATGAGTGGACCAATGAGCCGTGTCGTGCTCGTGAATTCAATCCAACTGAACGCAATTGCCGCAGCCAGCGTGGCGCTCATTTGGATGGCGACCCGCGGCTGGTGGATTCGCCCTCTCCCAGCGGGAGAGGGAATCCCGCTCGGAATCGAACGCGCCCTGCTAACCACTCAACAAATCTTCGCGATCGCACTCCTCGCGCTCTTCATAGTTCCACTGTTCGTGCATCTCGTCGCGCTGCCGGGCCGAGTCAGTCGCGCGACCTTCGCGGGCGGCGGGTTGATTGGTTGGCTGGCGCTGCTGCTGACAATTGCAGCCGCTGCGGCTTTGAAGAAAGTTTTATCGAAACCGATCAAGCCGGTTGGCGTGGCCATGTCTATGCTCGGCGTGGCGTCAATCGCGTCGTTTGGATTCGCGCAAGTCGGGGTTCGCGGATGGGCGGGCTTTCATTTTCTGCTGGGCGCGCTGGTCGCTATCGCGTGGTTGTTGCTCTTGATCAGAGACGTGCCACGCAACGCGATTCTCGCACGCGAGTTTGCGAATGCGGGCGTGAAGCTCAACGACGGTTGGAGACGTGACGCTGAACTGATGGCCGTGTTAGCCGGCTCAATTGCGGTCGTCGTCGCGTGGCGCGGCCCGTTCACCGATCCGCTGGGCGCCTGGTGGTCAATTGGGACGCTGCTGATGATTAGCGCGCTCGCGACGTCGCTTAATTGGACCACATTGCGACGTGCCTATTTGTATGCAGCCGGCATCCTCTTCAACGTCGCAGTTTCGATCTGGCTGGTGAAGTATCAAACGGGCGAAAGCAGCCTCAGCGCCTTTATTGAAGTCAACGTCATCGCATTGAGCTTGACCGGCGTGCTTTGGTTGCTGCTGGAATTGAGAGCTCGCCGCGCAACGCCCGAGGCCAAGGGGAAAGTGGTCGTTTCATTCCATCACGTCGCCGCGCTTTCCTCGTTGCTCGCGGTTTCGGCGATTACGGCCGTTCGTCTCTTCACTGATCTGCTTGGTCTATACCAATTATTCTTTCCACTACTTGACGCGTTTGCAGTGGCCTCGGTCATTGCGTTAACGATTGCGTGTCTTTGGGATCGAGAGGCGAAGTACGCGACCGCGGGCCTTTACCTTCTCGCACTCTTGACCGCCGCCACGTTCTTGCATCATCAGCATCTTTCGCCGCGGAAGCTAATTTGGTCTTTGACGATGGCGGCCGCGATTCAGACTTTGGTAGCCGCCATCCTTTGGCGTGCGCGCGTCAGCGTTATTGGCTGGACGACCCGTGTGAGAATTCCGCCGCGACTGGATCCATCAGCGCAGGAGTTGCGATGGCTTTTCCTGTTCAATTCAATGGTAGTTGCCTTCGTAATCGTGGCTGCCTTTTGGATTGGATCGACCTATTTACAACCACCCTTACGAATGCTGGCCGCATTCGGCGTGCTGATTCAATGCGCGACACTTGCATTGATGGCCGAAGGCCGGCGACGACGAGCGTTGCAGTGCGCCGCGATTCTGACGTTGCTAATCGGCTGCGTATTTGTGGGCTGGTCTTTCCTGACACCCGGCGTGACCGGCACTTGGTTGAACCGCGCCGTGACTCTAATGGCGATCACATTCGCTGCCGTCGGTTTATTCGGACTCGAGTTGGACAAGCTGGTCGAACGCCAGCCGGATTGGACCGCCGCGTTTCGCGACTGTATTCCCGCGATCACGATAACTGGAATCGTTTCGCTCTTTCTCGTCTTAAATATTGAGGTCTACTACCAAATCGAGTTCGGCGCAGTTCGCGTTAGTTTGCTCGCCCTGGCTGCGGTCGCGGTCACACTGGTTATAGCCATCGCTGTCTCAATCTTCTTCGCTCTCTCGCCGAAACATGACCCGCTCGCGTTGCCGGATCGTAGACGTGGCGCGTATGTGTACGTCGCAGAGGTTCTGACAGTGCTGTTGTTCATGCACATTCGTTTGACGATGCCGTGGCTGTTCCACGGTTTCTTCCAGCGTTACTGGCCGCTTGTGGTGTTGGCAATCTCGTACGCCGGCGTTGCTATCAGCGAATTTTTCAAGCGACGCGAGGTGACTGTCCTGGCACGTCCAATCGAGCGCACCGGCGCGTTTCTGCCTTTGCTGCCAGTCATCGGATTCTGGATTGCGCAATCGCAGGTGGAATACTCGACGCTTCTATTTGTCGTCGGCGGACTTTACGGATTGCTGTCGATTCTGCGCCGATCGTTTTTGTTTGGATTGGCAGCGGCACTGGCTGGAAACGGCGGCCTCTGGTATTTGCTGCACGAAACTTCCGATTACCATTTTTACCAACATCCGCAATTGTGGGTAATCCCGGCAGCGATTTCCGTCTTGATCGCGGCGCATCTGAATCGCAAAGACTTTTCAGAATCGCAGATGACAACCATTCGTTACCTATGCCTCGCGACGATTTATGTTTCTTCAACCGCGGACATTTTTCTCAATGGCGTAGCCAGCTCGCCCTGGCTGCCACTGGTACTGGCCGGCTTGTCGGTTGCCGGTGTCTTCGCCGGGATGATTTTTCGCATTCGCGCATTTCTTGTGTTGGGTGCAACGTTCCTGTTGCTGGCCATTGCGACGATGATTAAGTACGCGTCGGTCAACTTCGGCTGGACGTGGTTGTGGTATGTTGCCGGCATCTTTACGGGCGCGGCGATCATCGCGACGTTTGCAGTGTTTGAGAAAAAACGCGCCGAAGTTCTGCGTGTCGTCGATGGATTGAAGGACTGGAAAGGATGATCAGAGCTGTGCAGAAAAGCATAAGAACGACTTTCGCCGCGGGTTTGAATCTGGCCTTGTTGATTTCAGTTTTGTGCGGCCCGCTTTCCCGGCGAGCGCACGCGATGTCGCTCTTTGAGCGGGGGGCATCGACGCAGGACAACGGTTGGACCGCGCTGAAGACTGACGACGGCGTTTTCTTTATTTGGAATCGTCCCACGATGAGCTTCACGCTCGCCATCAAAGGCACCAATATTCAGCCGATGGACGCTGGAGACAATATTTTCTTTAAGGTGGATGGTTTAACGCTGCAGATTCAATCGCTGCCGATTAGTAACTTTGCACCGGATGCGCGTAAGAACAAGCTTGATGACAAGTCGATACTGATTGCGCACCGCGACTGGGAAACGAACTTCATCGAGCAAGAGCTAATTCACAAGAAGATTTCGGTCGTAACGTCCAGCGAAAAATTAGCAAACGGAAGCGACATTTTGATTTGGCAATACGAAATGCCTGAAGGCTTTAAGAATCCTGATGCTCAGAAGCAAATGTACGTGACCGTCGTCGCCAAAGACTACCTCATTCTTCTCAATGGCGTGGTCAGCGCAAAAGATTCTGATGCGGCCATTCGCAGTTTTCTGCTTGATAAACTCAGTACCTTAAAAATTAGTTCGACTCCGATTGATGTAAAGAAAATCCAGGAGGCGATTCGCGCCGGCCGGCAGCCATAGAACGGCGGCGCTCCTCCTGCCCAGCCTTTCGAGTACAATTCCGACGTCCATTGTTTTCGTCTTCCTTCCTGATGCGGAAAGGCCGTTGATCGTGCAAGTTGCTATTACGTCACGTGGCGCGAAACGAATTCGCGGTGGCCATCTCTGGGTCTATCGCAGCGATATCGCGTCCGCAGACGGAGTCCAAGCGGGCGCGATTGTGCGCGTCGTCGATCAGGCGAATAACTTTGTCGGCTGGGCGTTCTACAGCGACAAATCTGAGATCACTCTGCGCGTTCTTACGACGCGGGACGAGTCAATCGATCACGAATGGTGGCGCGCGCGTTTGCGCGCTTGTGCCGAGCGTCGTGCATCGATTGCGCGCGAAACGAATGCTTACCGCCTGGTTTATTCGGAAGGCGATCTGCTGCCTTCGCTGATCGTGGACAAGTACGACGACGTTTTGGTCATGCAGACGCTTTCGCAGGGCAGTGATCGTTTGAAAGCTGAAATTGCTGACCTGGTGGCCCAACAGTTTCAGCCACGCGCTGTAATTGAACGCAACGACCAGCGCGTCCGGCAGTACGAAGGCTTAGAGTTGAGGAGTGGTGTAATTTGGAGTGCGCCGGCAGAGCGAAGCGGCGACGGCGCTTTGGATGACGCCGCGACAATTAAGATCAATCAAAATGGTGTTCGTTTTCTGGTGTCTCCTTTCGGCGGTCAAAAGACCGGCGCGTTTCTGGACCAGCGCGAAAATTATCTGGCGGCGGCCCGGCTGGCACACGGCCGCGCCCTCGACTGCTTCACGTTCAATGGAGGCTTCGCCCTGAACATCGCCCCCGCTTGCCAGGATGTAATCGCTATCGACATCTCTGAAGAAGCAATCCAGTGGGCGCAGCAGAACGCGAAACTTAACGACGTGACGAACGTGGAATTCCGCGCTGTGAACGTCTTCGACGCGCTGCGTGACTTTGAATCGGCGGGCGAGAAGTTCGATACGATCATTCTGGACCCGCCGGCGTTTGCGAAAAATCGTGCGGCCGTGAAATCAGCGGTCCGCGGCTACAAAGAGATCAACTTGCGCGCGCTGAAGCTGCTGAATCCAAACGGCGTGCTGATTAGCTGCTCGTGTTCCTATCACATGCAGCAGGAAATGTTTCTGGAAATAATTCGCGAGGCGGCGCTGGACGCGCATCGTCGCGTGCAAATCGTGGAAGTGCGCGGGCAGTCCAGCGATCATCCGGTGTTGATGGGCGTACCGGAAACGCATTACCTGAAGTGCGTAATTGCTCGAATGATTGACTAACGCAGAATTGCCAATCTGGGTGCCGCCTCTTATTTTCTAACCAGGATTAGCTTGCCTTGACACATGCCGTCGTAAAGCTTGGTCGCCAGATCTGAATTCAAATTTTTCAGCAGGCGGTACTGTCCAAATGTGACGTCTCGCTTGTTCGCTAACAATGACACGACGGCCAAATTAAAGCGGGCGACCGCGAGTTCGGGTTTTATATTGATCGCACGCTCAAAACTGCGGGCTGCATCTTTGAGATTACCGGCGTCAACCTGCGCAGCGCCCAGGTTGTTATAAGCTTCAGCGTAGTCAGGATTGGTTTGAATGGCCTGCTTGTAAGCTCGAATTGCTGTTTCATGTCTACCTAAATCGTCGTAAGCGATGCCAAGACTGTTGTAAGCCTCCGCGAAGTCCGGTTTGATCCGAATTGCTTGTTGATACGCCTCGACTGCCTCGCGAAACCGACCGGTATTCTCATACGCACAACCCAAATCGTAATAGGCAATCGCGAGTTCAGGCGCAATTCTAACCGCTTCTCTGAGCAGTTCGATCGCTTTCTGGTGTCGGCCGAGCGCATTGTAAGTTGTGCCGAGGTTGTTATAGGCGACAGCGAGATTCGGATTGAGCTGAATCGCCAACTCAAAGACCTCAGCCGCTTCGGCGTAACGCTGTGCGCGTACCAGCGCCACGCCTCGCTCATTCGCTGCAATGGCAGCCTTCTTATTTTCATTTGTCTGCGCAGTAAGCTGATCGCACGCGATGATCAGCAGGCACACTAAGAGCATAAGTCTCGGGCGTTTCATGCCGTTCCTCCTTTCAAACGTGACCGATGCACTCTGAAGCGCTGGTCTACGGATACGTCGTATTCATGCTGTAGGTTAGGGTGTATTGCCCGACAAAGTTATAGGTTCCGTTCTTACTGATCGAATAGAGGTTCGCGACGTTCGGATTCGGATTGATCGAACTTTGGGTCGGATTCGGAACAACTGTCCAGGCAACGCACGAACCGCCGGGAAGCTGCTGATTGCACGTCACTATCGCCCTGCCCGTCGGTTGAGGAGAGTCATAACGAGGATTCATAAGCAGTACGTAACTCGTATTGTTCAGGGGTACGCGCACGCGCATTCCGCAATTCGGGTTGGAGGTTGTGATGTTGAACCAATCGACAGTGTTAGTCGTGAGGCCAGTCGGGTCAAAACATACGCAGTGTAAGTGTCCGTGGAAAGAGTACGTTCCCGTCGGCCCTGAGCCACTGAGCCGGTTGAGCGTAAGCCTGTAAGAGCGGTTGGTTGAACTGTCGAGGTAGAGGCTCCCATCACAGTTGTTACCCACGCAACCATCGCCGTCGATCCTACTGGTCACATTTGTCGAGGGGTCGGTCTGATAGATGCCATGGTTTCCACCCGTGGCAGTAAGGTTGACACTCAAATCGTCACTCTGAAGTTGCAATGGATTGAAGAAACTGTCGAAGTCATTGACCGTGTACGTGACATCGTACTGAGGCGGCGGCGTAGGTTTGCCGCGTTGTCCTCCCGGCGTCGCGGCCGTTGAAGCTGCTTGAACCGTCGCTACATGGCGCGGAGTCAGTGCAACGATTGCGACGATGGATACTGCCAGTGCAAGAGCTAACACAAAGTTTTGTCCAGACATCAGGAACGCTCCTTCCGAGGTTATGGGCCTCACCTTTGTTTAGCGAGAACCGTGAACGAATTCAGTCATCGCAAACTCTGTTTTTGAGTATTGTCTAAAAGTTTGTTCCGCTGGATAATCTCCGCCATTCATTCTTTGCTCGACGCCGTACCGCCGCTGCCATGGAAGAGATAACCCAGTTGTTATCCCACTGGAGGGAAGGTGATGCAGAGGCTTTAGAGCGTCTCGTGCCGCTCGTATATCCCGAACTGCGACGCATGGCGCGGCGTCAAATGGCGCGCGAAGATCCCAATCACACGCTGCAAACCTCGGCGCTGATTAACGAAGCCTATTTGAAGTTGATTGATCGTCAGCAGACTGATTGGCAGAACCGCGCTCACTTTTATGCCGTCTCAGCGCAGGTTATGAGGCACATCCTGATCGATCACGCGCGACGACATTTGTACGACAAACGCGGTGGAGGCGCGCAGCATCTTCCGCTCGAAGAGGCGGACATTCTCAAAGCGGAACGGGCTGGCGAACTCATCGCGCTGGATGAAGCGTTGAGGGGTCTGGCGCAACTCGACCCCCGTAGGAGTCAGATCGTCGAGTTGAAATTCTTTGCGGGCCTGAGCGCCGAAGAGATCGGAGAAGTTCTGAGCATTTCGCCGGCCACTGTCCAGCGCGAATGGCGGGCCGCCAAAGCCTGGTTACGTCACACGATGGCAAATCAGGCATCCGTTTGACTGAATTCACATTTGGTTCTCGCTATACATAACAGAAGCTTCGCTTGGCAGTACTGTGGCATGACTCCTGAGCGCTACCAGCAAATCGATCAAGTCTTTCAGGCCGCGATTCGGCTTGACCCTGAACAGCGGCATACCTTCCTTGATGAAGCTTGTCATGGTGATGGCACGTTGCGCGGCGAAGTCGAATCCTTGCTCACGTCGGACAGCGGCGGCGCAAGCTTCATTGACGGCGTTGCGTTCGAGGCCGCGGCCGCGCTCCTCGGAAGCGACGAACCCGAGTTGCGTCCGGGTGACCGCATCGAGCGCTACGAAATCGTGTCATTGCTCGGCCGCGGAGGCATGGGCGAAGTTTATCTGGCGTACGATGAAAAGCTCGACCGCAAAATCGGCCTCAAGCTGCTGCCGGATTACCTGACGACCAACCAGGAAAGTTTGCATCGTTTCCAGCAAGAGGCGCGCGCCGCGTCTGCTCTAAGCCATCCCAACATCATCACGATTCATGAGATCGGCGAAGTCGACGGCCGTCATTACATCGCCATCGAATTCGTCGACGGCCAAACTCTGCGTCAGCGCCTGAAAGAATCGTCTCTAACCTTGGCCGAGTCGCTCGATATCGCGATCCAAATTTGCAGTGCCTTAAGCGCAGCGCATCAGGCAGGCATTATTCATCGAGATATCAAGCCTGAAAACACCATGCTGCGCCGCGATGGCTATGTGAAAGTTCTTGACTTCGGTTTAGCAAAGCTGACTGAGCAGCGCGGACAGCGCGTTGATGTCAGCGCCGGAGACCCTGTGGATCTTTCATCCGGGCTGTTAATGGGCACCGCGAAGTACATGTCGCCCGAGCAGGCGCGGGGCGAGCCAGTAGATTCACGCAGTGATCTTTTCAGTTTGGGCGTGGTGCTCTATGAAATGCTGACCGGACAAGCACCCTTTAGAGGAACGACGGCCCGTGAAATGATTTCGTCAATAACAAGTGATGAGCCTGCACCAATAAAAGAACGCGCGAGCGCTACGAGCGACGAGCTGCAACGAATTGTTAATAAGGCCCTATGCAAAGAAAAAGACGCTCGTTACCAAACAGCTGAGGAACTGCTGTCTGACTTAAGGAGATTAAACCAGCGACTCGAGCCGGTCGGGATCGAAGGCGTGATAATTCAGGTGAAGCAGCACAAGATCGCCGCCAGCGTTTCGATGGCCCTGGTTGTGCTCGCGCTTGCAGGAATCTCGTTCGCTCTTTTCCGCTACATCCGTCAGAGACGTGTTCCGTTTCAACATATTGTGATGACGAGACTCACAAATTACGGCGACGCCTGGAACCCGGCCATTTCTCCGGACGGAAAATGGGTACTCTATGGAAAAGGAGAGGGCCTTGATAAGCCCAGCGCCAGGCACAGTATCTGTCTCAGAAGAATAGGCGACACGACTGAGACAGAAATCGTTGGGCCTAGGGAAGGAAATTTTGGATACCTCGGATTTTTGCCTGACGGCCAGAATATTTTTTATAGGCTTCAATTACCCAATGAACCGATGGCAACGTATGTCATGCCTTTGTCGGGAGGCCCGGCTACGAAACTGCCAATTAACGCATCGGGTGCAATCAGTTATTCAGCGGACGGCCGATACATCGCTTATATCTACAACGACATGGCTCAAGGCAAGGTCAACCTAGTCCTTGCGAATGCCGATGGAACGAACCAGCAGACAATAGCCACGCGACAGAGACCGAATAATTTCTTTAGTTCCGTCGTTCCTGCCTGGTCGCCCGACGGAAGCAAAATCGCCTGTGTGGGCCAGTATGGGTCCGAGGGTGCTCCCCGCGTGCTTGAGGTCGACATTAAGACGCGTAGTGAAAGACCGATAACGTCTTCCAAATGGGGCAACATGAGGGGGGTGGCATGGTTGCCCGATGGTAACGGGCTCCTCTTAGCCGCTTCCGAAGAGACATCGCCCATTTTACAGATCTGGTACATCTCGTATCCGGGCGGAGAGCCGCATCGCATCACCAATAGTCCGATCAATCATGTTAGCTTGAGCCTGAGCTCCGACGGGACCAACCTCATTAGCGATGCGTCGTGGGCGCCCACTTCGATTTGGGCTTTGCCCGTGACCGAAGCGTCTTCTGATCGTCCTCTTTCAGTTGATACGAATAGTGGCAAGCAGATAAACGTCACCAATTTTGTGGGTCTCACGCTATTCAATTATTTACGACTCAGTTGGACGCCTGACGGGCGAATAGTCTATGTGTCCCACGAGAGTGGCAATGCCGATATCTGGTCCATGAAAGCGGACGGAAGCAATCGGAAACAGCTCACTACCGATCCACATTCTGACACCTGGCCCGAGGTCTCTCCGGATGGACGCTCAATCCTTTTCATGTCCGATCGCGGCGGCGCCGAAAATATCTGGCGAATGGACATCGACGGTGGAAATCAGACGCGGCTGATCGGCGACCCAATGGAACTCTTCCCTGTTTTTTCACCGGACGGGAAATTTATCTACTACGACTCCGCGGACTCGGGGAAAGAAACCATCTGGAAAATGCCAATTACCGGAGGCGAACGTACCCAGGTGATCTCCGATACTTCCGAGGGGCAAGCATTCTCTCCTGATGGAAAACTTCTCGCCTACTATAATTCGGGAAAAATCTTAGTTGTCCGCGTCGATGGCGGGCCGCCGATCAAAACCTTTGACGGCAATAACGGAAAGTTGGCGTGGTCGCCTGATGGCCGGGCGCTGACATACCTGGTTAACCGCGATTTCGTTCCCAATCTTTGGATGCAACCGCTCGATGGTGGTGAGGCAAAGCAGTTAACGAACTTCACTTCACAAGGAATTTCGAATTACGCGTGGTCACGCGACGGGAAGCAAATCGCCGTGGCGCGAACGAGCTTTAAAAGCGACATTGTGTTAATCAGCGACGTTAGATAGTTGCACTATCGCTGACGCCAACCTTGACGCACGGCAGGCGTTGCAGATCATGGAAGCGCGCGGCCAGTCGAGTGACCATCCGGTGTTGATGGGCGTACCGGAGACGCATTACTTGAAGTGTGTGATTGCGCGAGTCATTGATTGATTTGGAGTGCGCCGGCAGAGCGAAGAGCGACGGCGCTTTGGATTCCCCGGTATAAGAAATCCAAAGCGGTGTCGCTCTACGCTTGCCACCGCACCCCAAATAGCTACGGTTGCATTCCCGGATCAGCTTCCACCACAACCTTCGTCGTGTAGTCTTTTCCGTTGACGGACAGCTTGACGTTGTAAGTTCCGGGGTCGAGTAATTGGCCCTGGTTGAAGAAGCCGCCGAAGCCGCCGCCGCCTCCTCCTCCTCCGCCTCCACCGAATCCAGGCGGCAGGTTTGCGGGACGTGGTGGCGGATCGCCACGCATATTCCACTGGACGCGATTGATGCCAACTTCCTTAGTGCCTACGATGTTGCGCACAACCTTGCCGGTGTAATCGCTGATTGTGATCTTAACATCACCTGAAGGCGCTGCTTTCAAGTAGTAGCTGATTGCCGTTCCCGGCGCTGGATTCGCGCCGCGGAAATTTTTTGCGCCGCCGCTGTAACGGCTCAATCGCGCATCGTTCAGCCATTGCGTAGCCGGACGCACATCGAACAGGAAAAAGTCTTTATCAAGCACCTTGCTGCGCGAAAGCTGTTGCAAGGGCGTGATGTCGTCGAGGATGTAAATGCCACGCGCGTGCGTGCCGATGATCAAATCGTTATCGCGCGGATGCACGAGGATGTCGTCGATGCGCAGCATCGGCAGGCCCGACATAAACGGCTTCCATTCGTGACCGGCGTCAAATGAAACAAATAGACCGAAGTCAGTTCCCAGGTACAGCAGGTCCTTGTTTTTCGGATCTTCGCGGATCACGTTGACTGGGCCGATTGGCAAATCCCCCACAACTGAAGTCCACGTGGCGCCGTAATCGCGCGTGATATAGAGATACGGCTTCATGTCATCAAACCGGTGGCCGTCGACAGCGAGATATGCGGTGCCCGCATCAGTTCGTGAAGGCTCGACGCGGCTGATGTGATACATCTCGCCGGCTTTGTCAGCGAGAATCGGAACGTTCTTCGAGACATTAGTCCATGTCGCGCCGCCATCGCGGCTGACCTGCACCGTGCCGTCGTCCGTGCCAATCCAAATAATGCCGGGGACGGCCGGCGATTCGGCAATCACGACGATGTAGCTGAAGCTGGTGTAGCCGTCGTTCTTTGAAGCCATCGGCTCGGTCCCTTTGACGCCCATGATCGAAAGCTGATTGCGATCGATTTTCTTCGTCAGGTCGGCCGACGCGGTCCAGGTATCGCCGCGATCCATTGATTTGAAGAACCGATCGCCGCCGACGTAGAGAACGCGTGGATTATGTGGAGACATCACCAAAGGCGTGTTCCAGTAGAAGCGATACTGTTCGCTAGCGGGTGGCGTGGGCACGATGTTCGATTGACCCCCGCCGAACCCCTGTTGCTGAGCAAAAGCCGCGAGTGGATCCTGCGCTTCCGGAGAAGCGCCGGGCGAAGGAGACGCGGAAGGATTCGCGCCGCCTCTGCCGCCACCACCACCGCCGCCGCCACGTCGCGGAGTACCGCGCGGCCTGATATTTACGCTCCGACCCGTGCGTAGATCGAGTCGCGACATGTTCCCGTTTTGGGATTCTGAGTAAATGATGTTGTAGTCGGTCGGGTCGACTTGCGAGTAGAAGCCATCGCCGCCACCCGTGCGAAACCAATCGGCATTGGTGATGCCGGCGCCGCCGCCGCCACCCCCGCCAAAGCCACCACCGCCGCTGCGCGTCTGGCTCGGGCCGCACCACGAACCGTTGTCCTGCAATCCGCCGCAGACGTAATACGGTTTACGCATGTCAGCGGCAACCGCATAAAACAATGCGGCCGGAATCGTATTCACAAATTCCCACGTTGCGCCCTGGTCGTAAGTAACATCAAGACCACCGTCGTTGCCGATCAGAATGTGATTGCCGTTTTTTGGATCGACCCAGATCGCGTGATTGTCGCTGTGCGCGATCCCGGCCTGAAGTGAAGTGAACTTCTTCCCGCCGTCGGTTGACTTACTGAAGTTCAAGCCGCCGACGTAAACATTTTCCGGGTTGCTGGGATCGACGCGAATCTGCGTGTAATACATCGGCCGGTTGTTTTCATTGCTGACAACATGCCACGTCTTGCCTTTGTCGTCCGATCTCCAAACGCCGGACTTCTTCGGGTCGAGAGGCGTCGGTGTCGGCGATGCTGCCGGAGATGCTGCGGGTGTTGGAGTTGGTGTGGGACTTGCCCCGCCGCCCGCGATTGTCTCTTCGCCACCGGTGCCCGTGCTGGCGCCGACTTCTATCTGCGCGTAAAGCACATTCGGATTCGATCGTGAAACGTCCAAACCGATGCGGCCGAGCAATCCTTCCGGAAAACCGTTGCCCTGAATCTTTGTCCACGTCTTTCCGGCGTCAGTTGTTTTCCAAACTCCCGATCCCGGTCCGCCTCCGTTGAAGCCCCAGGAGGTTCGGCGGCGTTGATACGACGCGGCGTACAGAGTCTTGTTATCGGCTCCGTCCATCACGAGGTCGGTAAAACCCGTGTCTTCATCGATGAACTTGGCACTGGTCCACGTCTTGCCACCGTCCGTCGTTTTGTATACTCCGCGTTCTTTGTTTGGTCCGAACAGATGGCCGATCACCGCGACATAGACGATGTTCGGATCTTTGGGATCGATAACGATGCGCGCAATTGATTGCGAGTCCGCCAGACCCATCTTCGTGAAGGTCTTGCCCGCATCCGTCGATTTATAGATGCCATCCCCAAACGTCGAACTTTGACGGTTGTTCGCCTCGCCGGTGCCGACCCAAACGATGTCAGGATTCGACGGCGCGATGGCTATGTCTCCAATAGATGCCGACGAGTAATTCTCGAAAATCGGCTGGAAAGTCGTGCCGTTATTCGCCGTCTTCCATACGCCCCCGGTCGCGAATCCGATGTAGCAAATGTAGGAATTGGTTTCGACGCAAGCGATGTCGTCAATGCGCCCGCCCATGCTGGCCGGCCCAATTGAGCGAAACACAAAGCGCTTCAGCATGGGATCACTCGACCAGTTCACCGGCGTAGGCGTGGGACTCGCTGCCGGCGTGGGTGTGGGGCTTTGATTCTGTCCCTGCGCCGACGATGCGGAGTTGGAACTCTCGGCGTTGACCGCGAATGCGCCGAGTGTGACGACGACCAGAGCAAACGAGACGACTGCGAGCAGCAGCCCGACATATTTGTGCGAACGACACGGGTGATTCATAGGGGGCTTCCTTTCGACAAGTTATGAACAGAAGGCGCAGCCAAAGAACGCGGCTGCTTTGAAGTGCGCTTACGAACCCTAAGACGTTGGGTATTTGCGCCGGGTTACACCTGACGCGCGCAAACATTTAACCGATTAGTCCAGGTTAGTCAAACAAAGTTGCGCGGCTGAAGAGTGACAAAAAGTGCCCAACGCTCCGGCGCATCGTTTCGATGAGAAAAGCTTGACGCGTCACATTCACGAGATTAGAATCGCCTCGACTTACGAATTACCGAGTTCCCCAATGCTACCGCGCACGCAACGTCAGAAAGAAGTCCTCGACTACATCACGCGTTTTCTCGCTAAGCACGGGCATCAACCATCGTACGCACAGATCGCACGACACTTCGGCGTTAGTTCGAAAGCAACTATTGCCAAGCACGTGGCCGCGCTCGAAAAGCGCGGGCTACTGAAGCGTGAACATAAGCCGGGAGTATTCGAGCTGGGCTTGAGCATGGAAGAAGCGCCCGCGGACGCTGTTTGCGAAGTGCGTATGGTTGGTCGCATCGCGGCGGGCGTTCCGATCGATGCAGTCGAAGATCTCGAAATGATCTGTGTGCCTCGCTTTCTGCTCGGACGGGTTCGGCCTGATCGGATTTATGCGTTGCGGGTGAAAGGCGACTCGATGATCGACGAGCACATCTGCGATGGTGACATTGCTTTGATCGAGAGTCGCAACGAAGCCCGTGACGGAGAGATTGTCGTCGCCTTGATCGACCAGGCCCGCGCCACGCTGAAGCGCATTTTCCGCAGAGGCGACGAGGTCGAACTGCGACCTTCTAATGCGAGTCTTGAACCGCTGCGTCTGCACGCGTCACGCGTCGCAATCCAAGGGGTTTTTCGCAGCTTAATGCGCCCCAGCGCCTAATCCTTCCGCCCGTCAAATCCCGAAAAATACGCGACTTTTTGTGGTTTTCAGCGTTTGCGTGTCTTTACCGCCAAGTCAGTGTCCGCTTCGAACTCAAATTTACAGTCCTTGGGTTTCTTGTCTTCGCGCAGCCCCAGAAAAATCGGTTGCCGCATGCGTTCATCGGCCGTCCATTCTGAGAATTTCACCTCTGCGACCAGCTTTGGCTTCAGCCATTGAACCGGTTCGTTTGTCTTGGGAGGACTGATGAAAGGACTTTTTTCGGTCTTGAGCGGCTGCATGAGTTTGTAGATCGATGCCAAAAGTTTTTCGTTGAAGCCCCCGCCGGTGTGGGCAACGTAGTGAAGGTCACGTCCTTTGTAGAGTCCACAGACGAGCGAGCCAAAATATGAGCGCGTTCCGCGCGGCTGAGTGTAGCCACCGATCACAACCTCTGATCGAAGTACTGTCTTCACCTTGAGCCAGTCAGAGGTACGCTTCTGCACGTACTTGCTCGCGGCGCGCTTCGCCATCATTCCTTCGAGGCGAAACTTTTCGATCTCGCGAAAAAACTGCTTGCCCTCGGCTTCTATATGATCTGAATACTTCACGAACGAAGCGGGCCGCAGAATCCGTTCGAGCAGAGCTTTGCGTTCGATCAGCGGACAGTTCATCAAATCAAAGCCGTCACAATACAGCAGGTCGAAAGCAAAATAGACAAGCTGAGCTTTGCTGGCTTGCGGATAGCTGCCGCTCCGGATTCGCAGCTTGTTCTGCAAGAGCTGAAAGCGCGGCATGCCATGTTCATCGAGCGCGACAATCTCGCCGTCGAGGATCGCCTGCCTGGCGTTGACTTGCTTCGGCAGCTTCGCGAGTTCTGGATATTGGGGCGTCATTTCGATCTGATTGCGCGAGACAAAACGCGCCTGCCCGCGATCGATGAAACAGACAGATCGAAATCCGTCCCACTTCGTCTCGTAGATCCATTCCGGATCTGAAAACGGATCGTCGACGAGCGTCGCGAGCATGGGATTAATCTCCTCTGGCATCTTCATCTTCCGCGCGCCTCCGCAGAGATTAGGAGCATCAGATCGATTCTTGTTTCGTTTGGAGACCATGCGAAGGTTATCTCATGCTAGTTTAAGTGGCGCGATGGCAGGCAGCAAACCATTCAAACCAACGAAGCAGCAATTGATCGATGCGGCCGGTAAGACGCTGCCTGATGTAATCGCGCCGAATTTAAGGGTGCTGTTCTGCGGCATCAATCCGGGACTGTACACGGCCGCGGTGGGACATCATTTCGCGCGGCCGGGCAATCGGTTCTGGCCGGCATTACATCAGTCCGGCTTTACAGATCGTCTGGTCTCGCCATTCGAAGAGCGTGAATTATTGAAGGCGGGCTTAGGAATTACGAATGTCGTCCCGCACGCTACAGCGTCGGCTTCAGAGTTGACTCGGGAAGACTTCACGAAAGGCGGCCGTGCGCTGGCGGCAAAGGTAAGGAAATACAATCCGCGAATCATCGCGATTCTGGGCGTCGGCGCCTATCGCCAGGCTTTCAATCAGCCGAAAGCCACAATCGGCGAGCAGCCGGAGCGCATCCATTCCACCCGGGTCTGGGTACTCCCAAACCCGAGCGGTTTGAATGCGAATTATCAGTTGCCGGAACTTGTGCGCTTGTTCCGCGCGTTGCGAGTGGAAGCTACTTCTTCTTAGCCTTCTTGCCGGCCTTGCTCTCTCCTGGCTTAGCGAACCGGATGTACCAAGTTCTTTGATTTGCGATGGGCAAGGCCACTTCACCGGGCTTTCCCGGTGTCGCGCCATTGTTAAAAAACAGCTTGGTCGGCGCGTTGGTAATTTTTGACAAGGAATAATTAGCTGGAGTGGTAGGGCTTGGTGCGCCTCCAGCGCTGCCCGGCGGAATCTGAGTTTGGCCCTGGGTGAAGTCCACCCATATTAGTGACGAACCGCCGCCACCAACCAATACCGGCGGATCGCTGCCAATATCGAGCTTAGCTCCGCTCCTTTTCTTAGTTGTCATGTTATGAATTCTCCTTATGCTGACCGAGTTGAGGTTTGCCTACCGAACCGAGGCGGAACTCTGCTCCAGTTGTTTTCGGTAGAACTGAATGTCAGGACGCGCCTGGTAAGTTTTGAAAGTGTCGGCGCCCCATTTCTGTTCGAGCGACGAGAACGCATCGCCAGCTTTCTTAAAATAATTCCGGGCGTTGCCATGATCGAGAAGTTTTTCACTCGCGAGTCCGGCGATTAGTGAAGCCCGCCAATTTCTTTCAGTTAGCCCGCTAGTATCAAAGAAGTTTTGGGCCTGCTGCGCGGTTTCAACTGCTCGCTTTGCATCGCCCGCAGCCAACGAAGCTTCAGCTAATGCGAGTTGCGCCTGAGCCAAAAGAAGTGGATCGCCCAACGGCGCGGCGGCAGTGACCGCCTCTTCGCAGAGGGCCGCGCCGGCGCGGGCCTGGCCGGAAAGGGCCTGTGCCAGTCCTTTAAGGTATTTGCCGCGGACGTTTGCGGCCTTGCTTTGCGACCCACCTATTTCCAGCGCGCGATCGGCACTGGCGATTACCTCGCTGAACTTTCGTTCATTCAGCGCCATCTGCGCACGGGCCAATTCGATCACGACCTGCAAGGTCTTGTAACTGGCATCGTCCTTCTTTGCGATTTCGGAAGCCTGCGTAATATCGCTGCTGGCCTCCTCATGCTGACCGAGGTCCCAGTGCGCGCCTCCGCGGTTTAGTAACGCATAGCCCAGATTGAGCTGGTTGTTCAACGATTTCTGGATTTGATAACTCTGTTCGAAATGTGGAAGCGCCTCCGCAGATTTCTCGAGGTCCGCCAGCAGATTGCCGATGCTTGTATGCGCAGCAGCAATCTGTGGCTGATCGGAAGTTTGTTCAGCGAACTTCAGTTGATCTTCAAAAGCCGCCAACGCTGATTTGAAGTCGCCTTTTCCCCGGTACAGCCGCGCGCGGATATTCATCGCCTGATTTGTCTCGGTGCGATAGCCGGCATTTTGATAAAACTTTTGGGCCGGCTCCTGGTAAGTCAGCGCTTTGTCGGCTTCGCCGCGTTGCTCGTACAGGCTGGCCAACGACAATTGCGCGCGGGCCTCATTCAATCGCGCTCCGAACTTTTGCGCATAGTCCAGCCCCTGCTGGAAGTCGCGCTCTGCGCTCGCGTAATCGGCCGTGAGAAAATCGACATACCCGAGTTCAATGTAGCCGCGGGCAATCATGGTTTCCATTTGGTTCGCTTGCGCAAGTTCGAGCGCCTGCGTCGCAAACTGCTTCGCCTCAGCGCCCTTGTTCTGTTTCAGCGCAACGCTGCTGAGCTGAAAGAGAATTCGAATCTGTTGGTAGGGAGCGTTGACTACCTTTGCCATATCGCGCGCTTGCTCTAACCGCACCCGCGCGTCGTCAGGTTTTCCGATGCTGTCATTCAGCACGACTCCGCGCTGAAGAACCACCTCGGCCCGGCCTTCAACGTTGCCGAGCGATTGATAACTTTCTTCAGCTTTGTCAAAGGCCTGGTTCGACGCGTCGATATCACGTTTCCGGCCATAAAGAATTCCGAGCCTGAGAAACGCAGCGGCCATATGCGGGTCGCGCTTGATTGCTTCTGAATAGCTTTCGATAGCTTTGTCTGTCTGGCTGTTTTTTTCGTAAGCCCGACCCAAATCTACGTGTGATTCGGCCTTGGTGGGATCGGCTTTGACAATCTCTGAATAAGTGGCAACGGCGGCTGGAAAATTCCGGCGCACGGTCGCAGTTAGCGCGTCGAGATATAGATTGTCCACCTTTGAGAGCACTGAACGGTTAGGCGTCAATTCCGTGGCGCGCAAGATCTCGTCTTTAGCCTTATCAAAATAGTCGAGTTCCATAAACGCTTCGGCGAGACGCGCATGAGCGAGCGCAAATTGATCGTCGGCCCGAGTCGCTAACTCGAGGGCTTTGCTTGCCTGAAAATAAGAGCCCGCGCGGATCGCATTCGCGCCGGTTTCATAAAGTCGCTGCGCTTCGGCGTTGGGCTGGTGCGGCCGTGCCCGGAACAGGTACCAAACACCCAGGGTCAAAACAATGATTCCCACCAAAGCGGCGACAACATAGCCGATGGGTAGCCGCGGACGTCGAAAAATATCCGACAGGGTGGCGAAGGTACCCGTCGGTCGCGTTTCCGGAGCGGAGGGAATCAGCCGCGTCACGGTGTTGGCCGCATCGCCGGACCAATCGCCCTGCACGAGGTGCAGGTCGGCGATAAATTCATCGGCGTCTTGATAACGAGCCTCGGGCTTTTTCGCGAGAGATTTTAGCGTGATGCGATCGAGTTCTTTCGAAACATCGGTATTGAGTGTGGAAGGAGGCGCGGGATCGTCGCGCAGGATTTTCGCGCAAATTTCTGCCGCGCTCTTTCCGAAGAATGCTGGTTTGCCGGCGATGCATTCGTAAAAAAGTGAACCCAGCGCAAACAGATCGCTGCGAGCGTCAACTTCATTTCCCATGGCTTGTTCGGGCGACAAGTACATGGGCGTCCCCACAATCAATCCGTCGCGCGTGTGTGTGACCAGTAGCGTTTGCCGTTCCGGATCGGTTACGTCGTTTGCTTCGGGGGCCACCTGCTTGGCCAGTCCAAAATCCAGCACCTTCACCTTGCCACGTTCGTTGATGGCCACGTTCGAAGGCTTGATGTCGCGATGGATGATGCCTTGTGAGTGTGCTTCGCCGAGTGCCTCGGCAACCTGTCTGATGATTTCGATCGAGCGCGCAATCGTCAGCTTTTCTTTGTGTATCAAGTCGCTAAGGGTTTCGCCTTTGATCAATTCCATCACGATGTACGGCTCGCCCTGTTCGGTCTCGCCGTAGTCGTAAATCGCCGCAATGTTTGGGTGTGAAAGCGCCGAAACGGCGCGTGCTTCGCGCAGAAAACGCGCGCGGAAATGCTGATTATCGCCGCCGCGCGTGGTGAGCGTTTTGAAGGCGACGCGGCGTCCCAGGTGTGTGTCCTCGGCGATATAGACGACACCCATGCCGCCCTCGCCGAGCTTCTCAACAATTCGATAGTGCGAGATGGTACGGCCGATCATTTGAGGTCGAATCCGACGGATTCTTCAAGGGCAGAAGGTTCTGTCTACTGCCGCAGCAAACGTGAGGGCGACGTCATTTCTAAGGAGCAGCGCGCATTCTCTCGCGAAGCGGTACCAGATTCAAGAGAAAAAGAATGACAACGGGGAGTTCGAGGAATGAAGTTCGCGTAAAACTCTGCGGGAGGATGTCAGCAGATGATTAGAAAACTCAAATCGGGGAAGTACCGGCTTTACTCTCGCAAGAAGGATGCTAAGACAGGGAAGCGTCGGAACCTCGGCACCTTCGACTCGCGTGAGGCTGCTGAGAGACATGAACGGGCAGTGCAATATTTCAAACGACATTAACGTGGCATCGGGTGTCTTGTCCGTGAAGCTCACGCGCAAGATGCGCGTGCCACCGGCCTAAACCATTCGCTTGAGCGTCAACGCGTTTCGTATCGCGTGGCCTTCGTTGTAACTCCAGCCGGAAGTACCGATGTGGATTTTGGTAGACATGATCGCTTCGTTCCAGTGCTGAGACTTTGATCCGCTCACTACCGTTCGCGGTTCTGTATCTGCAACTCCTATGCTTAAATGTCCGATGAAACATTTTCATGACTGATTTTCTCTCGCAACTCAATCCACAACAGCGCGAAGCAGTATTGGCAGGCGATGGCCCGGTCTTGATTTTGGCTGGCGCGGGGTCGGGCAAGACGCGCGTAATCGCCCATCGCATCGCCTACTTGATTGCCGAACGCGGTGTCTGGCCGCGCAACATTCTTGCGGTGACGTTCACCAACAAGGCGGCCGAGGAGATGCGCAAGCGCGTGAGCAGGCTGCTCGAAGGGCTGGACATTGGCAGCGCGCCGCTGATCTCAACTTTTCATAGTCTCTGTGTGCGAATCTTACGAAGAGACATCGAAGCGCTGAATGCCGGTTACACGCGCTCGTTCACGATTTACGATCAGGATGACACGGTGCGGCTGACGCGCAACTGCATTCGCGAACTTGGGCTTGACGATAAGCAGCTGGCGCCGCGATCGGTGCAAGCGGCGATTAGCGCCGCCAAGAACCGCGGCGAAGATGCAGAAGCATTTTCCGCGAAAGCACAGTACATCGACGAACGGCGGGCCAGCATCGCGCGCGTCTTTCAGCTATACGAAGAGCGGTTGCACAAAAACAACGCGCTCGATTTTGACGATTTGCTGATTAAGACGGTGCGGCTGCTCCGCGATGTGCCTGACGTACGCGAGCGTTACAACGATCGGTTTCGATACTTGCTCGTTGACGAGTATCAGGACACGAACCAGTTGCAGTTTGGGCTGATTCGGTTGCTGACTGAAAAACAGCAGAACATCTGCGTGGTCGGCGATCCGGATCAGTCAATCTATCGCTGGCGTGGCGCCGACATCACAAACATCCTGAAGTTCGAAGAGCACTTTCCGTCGGCGAAAGTGATTCGGCTGGAAGAGAACTACCGCTCGTCGCAAAACATCCTCGATCTTGCCAGCGGACTCATCAGGCACAACGTTGAGCGCAAAGAAAAGGCGCTGTGGACGCAAAACGCAGCCGGCGAAAAGATTCGTTATTACCAGGCGCTGGATGCGGAGATGGAAGCGCGCTTTGTCGCGGCGAAGATTGAAGAGCATCTGAGAGCCGACGCGGACATTCGCGCGGCCGTCTTGTACCGCACGAACTCGCAATCGCGTGTGTTTGAAGAAGCGATGCGCCGCGCGGGACTCGCTTACAACATTGTCGGTGGGTTCTCATTCTACGAACGCATGGAAGTGCGGGACATCATCGCGTATCTGAAGCTGGCGATGAACCCGCACGACTCGATCGCGCTTCAACGCGTCATCAACACCCCAACGCGCGGCATTGGCAAGACGACTCTTGATCAAGTCGAAACGCGTGCGCGCGAATTCGGCATCTCTCATTGGTCAGCGATTTCCGATCTGATCGAAGATGAGCGACAGCTATCGGCGCGGGCCGTGGCAGCGCTGGCGAATTTTCAGCGCGTGGTCAACGGACTGGCGGCAAAGGTTCAGCAGCTTATTCAACCGGCGGAATCTGACGACGGAGACGACGTCGCAGACAACACTGTCGAGTCAGCGTCGCCCGTTTCAGATTTGGTGAAAGCCGCGATTCTCGATACCGGTTACGAGAACGCTCTGAAATCCGAGAATAACGAGGAAGCCGAAGCGCGACTCGAGAACCTGCAAGAGTTGGTGAACGCAGCAGTCGATTACGACGATCAAGGTGCGCAGGGCCTGCGCGACTTCATCGATCACTCGGCGTTGGTGGCTGATACGGATCAATACAAGGCAGACGTGCCGGTAACGTTAATGACCGCGCATTCCGCGAAGGGCCTGGAATTCCCGCTGGTTTTCATCGTCGGTCTCGAAGACGGCTTGTTCCCCCATTCGCGATCGCTCAGCGATTCGTCGGACATTGAAGAGGAGCGTCGCCTTTGTTACGTCGCCATGACGCGCGCTGAGCGATTTTTGTATGTGACCCATGCGGTAAAGCGTCGGGTTTATGGAGAGGAACTGGCCTCTGAACCGTCGCAATTTCTGAATGAGATGCCTTTGGAGTTGATCGATGACCTGTCACACGGGCGATCCTGGTTATCATTTGCCCGTGGCTCAAGCGCGGTTGCGGACGATGGACATATCAGCGCGCATCGCGACACGAAAGCCAGAGCAAAGTACGAAGGGAAGACTTACGATAGCGCCCAATCGATCGCTGACTTCTTTCGTGATCGTGCCGGCCGGATGGGCGGTTCCAAAGTCGCGGGAACCCCCTCAGCGCAAGGCTCGACGCCTTCAACGAAAGCTCCGGCCGCGGCATCGCAAAGCAGTGGACAGTTGCTACCCGGTGCTTACGTGCGTCACGCAAAGTACGGAAGGGGCTTGGTTTTGCGTCGCGAAGGCTCTGGGGACCAAATCAAGTTGACCGTCAGTTTCCCGGGTTACGGGCAGAAGAAACTCGTCGAAAAATACGCGGGGCTGGAAAAAGCATAGAGAAAAGCTGCTGACCGGATCTTCGTCCTCGCGACCTCTCGCAATCTCATAACTCGCAGCCCTATTTTTGCAGCGAAATCGTACACGCCGGATGGCCTACCTCGGTAGACATGCCTGGATCGGTGTGCTAGCCTTTTTCGCGTTATACACAGCGAACCTCGCGAAAAACGGGTTCGCTTTCTTTTTGAGCTATTAGGCTTTATCTAGATTTCGTCGCGACCTGCCCGAGCGGGGAATCGGACGAATTGGTCTTTTCAGAGCAGCGTTTCAGGAACTCTAGCCCTAGCTTCGGCTTTAACGCCTTCAGTCTCCTTAGTCGAAGGACGAGTCGCGTCGCCAATGCGGCTCGCACGCGCGCTACTGAAAAGTTGGCAAAAACTATCGGACAGGAGAGCCCGACTTGAAGAAGATAACCATCATCCTGGGAAGCGCCTTTGGTGTGCTTCTCGTCTTTTCAGTATTTTCCTACGCCAAAACCTTAATTCAAGCACAAAATCCAAAGCCCGCGGCTCAGGAAAAAGTTATTGAGGTTGCCGGGCAAATACCCGAAACGGTTTCCGAGCCGGCGCCCGCGACCACCGCGGCCGCGGAAGTTCCAGCAGTTCGGCCGGGCGAAACGTATTCGGCCACGGCTTACAGTCTTCGCGGAAAGACAGCAAGCGGACAGTTCGTGACCCGCGGACTGATTGCGGCTGATCCGAGAGTACTGCCGATCGGCACGCGTGTACGGTTGGAAGCGGGGCCATGGAGCGGGGAATACGTAGTTGCCGATACGGGCGGCGCAATTAGAGGTCGGAAAATAGATATTTGGACACCATCCTCCCGCGAGGCGATGCAGTTTGGCCGTCGCGCAGTGAAACTGACCGTGCTCGGGATTCCGGGATCGCGCTCGAAGACGCCAGTGCTGCAGCCGAAACCGGCTACTACGACAACGGCGGCAACCACAGACGCGAAGCAGGAAAAATAACCTCACAGCCTGGCCAACTCAACCGATTAACAAAACAGTTTCGAATTATTAGCGGGAGCAATCCCGCTTTTCTTTTTTGTATCGCCAACAGTTAAGATGCTGCGGTGAACACAGACGCATCGTGCGCAGCAATTTTGGTTGAAGTCTGGCGCGGGCCGATCATCGAATCGCTGCACCGCGGCCATTTGATCGCGGTTGACGGCGAGGGAAAAACAATCGCGGAAATTGGTGATGCGGAGACAGTCAGTTTCATTCGTTCATCGGGCAAACCGTTTCAGGCTATTCCGTTAATCACTTCAGGCGCCGCCGATCGATTCGGCCTGACCGAAAAAGAAATTGCCATCGCGTGCGGTTCACACAGCGGTGAACCGATTCATGTTGAGGCTGCCCAGTCCATTCTGCAAAAGATCGGGTTGGACGCGTCCGCGCTGAAATGTGGCGTTCACGAACCGTTCAGCGTCGAAGTCGCCCGTGAATTGGTGGAGAATCAGCAGCCTCCCAGCGTTCTGCAAAATAATTGTTCAGGCAAGCATGCGGGAATGTTGGCTCTGGCAAAGCATCTCGGGGCGCCAACGGAAACCTACGACAGTCCAGACAATCCAGTACAACAACAGATCCTGCGTTCGGTCTCCGAGTTTTCCGATATTCCGCAAGGAGAAGTCGCCATTGGTATTGACGGTTGCGGTGTCCCCGTCTTCGGATTATCAGTACGCGCGATGGCGCTGATGTACGCGCGCCTGGTTCACCCGCCGGCGCACTTCGACGACAAGGTGAAAGATGGCTGCCGGCGCATTGTGCACGCCATGACGACTTACCCTGAGATGGTAGGTGGCAGCAAAGATCGGCTGGACACAGAGTTGATTCGCGCCGCCGGCGGCCGTTTGATTTCCAAAATTGGCGCCGAAGGCGTCTACACGGTTGGCGTGTTGCCGTGCGCTGAGTGGCCGACGGGAATTGGGTTCGCTCTGAAAATGGAGGACGGCGACGACAAACGGGCGCGGCCGCCGGCAGTCATTGAGGCGTTGCGGCAGCTCCGTGTTTTGCCCAATAGCGAAATAATGGCGCTGGCGGCGTACTCGCCTACGGCGATCACAAACCGTCGTGGGGAGAAGGTGGGGGAAGCGCGCGCGGCTTTCTCGCTCGATATCAGCAAGTAAATGACCAGCACGGCGACCGAAAATGAACCTGTTCTGCTGCGCGATTCCGCCGGACGCGTAGACTACGATTCCATTCCGGATGTGATTCAGTGGTTCCTCGATTTTGACGAGCGCGTCGCCGTCATCAAACACCCGAAAATTGAAGAACTGTTTCAGTGGAAGCAGCAGCAAAGCCGCAACGCCGGCGAAGACGTATTCAGCTTTAATCGCGCCGAGGATCGGCTGGCTATCGGAATCATTCAGTCGGTCGCACACCATCCGAGTGAAGAAGCGCTGCATGGGTGGATCGCGCAACTCCTGAACGCGCTCAACAGCGCATCGAAGGCAACCGAGGACGTGGCGAAGGCGTATACGCTGGAAATGGACGCGCCTTCAGTAGTAAACGAGTCAGGGAAGATTCCCAGCGCCTCTGCGCGGCAAGAGTTCCTAATCAACTGCTGGCTGGAGACGCTGTGCACTGCTGAAATTCGCGTTCTCGGGTGGCTCTACAAAGAGATTTATCAACGACCGTTTCAACCGAATAACTATTAGGAACATAGCCATCGATCCGATCACGTTCAAAATTCTGGTCAGTCTTGCCATCGTCGTGATTGCGACGGTGCATGGTTACGGCGCGGCGTGGTTGGCAATCTGGATGCTCTTTCATCCGTACAACGCCAAGAAGATTCTTGGAGTGACGATCTGGCCGCAGGGAATGATCCCACGACATCGTGAACGGCTCGCCCAATCGATCGGCAATGCGGTCGGCAACGAATTGGTCTCGCAGGAAACAGTTTTTAATGCCTTGTTTGAAACGGGCTTCTTCAATCGGAAAATCGAAGGCTTCGTAAACTCCTATACAACTGAATTGCTATCGACCGTCTATCCATCGCTGATCGAAGCGCTCCCGACCGGCGCACGCGCGCCGGTGCTCGATACGATCGCGGCGTTGCAATACAGACTTGCGGAACACATCGCCTCAGTCCTGAAGAGCGAACAGACTGCCGAGGCTATCGAGAAGTTTGTCGACCGCCAGGTCGATAAAGTTTTGGAGCAGCGGCTGAATGAGACCATTAGCGAAAAAACATTCGATCAAATCAACAAGTTCGCACAAGGCCGCTTTCACGATTTGGTTAACGATGAAAGCTTTGAAAGAAATGTGAGCCAGTTCGTCAGCGATCGCCTGGGCGATCTCGCCGGCACGCACGCAACTTTGGCGGAAATGTTCACGCCGGAAACGGTAGCGCTCGTCAAAGATCGCATCGCACAACAGGTGAGGCCGATCGCGGATCATCTGGCTGACATCATCACCAGTCCGACTACGCGAAGTCAGATTGGCGGCCTGATCAAGCGGGAAGTCGACGACTACTATCGCGACCTTTCGTTCTTCAAAAAGATTTTTATCTCACGCGAACGGATTTATTACGAAGTTGATGACATGGTGCACGGAACCATGCCCCGCCGCGTTGATGAGTACTTGCGCGGTCCTGCCTTTGCTAACGAAGCGACAAATTTTCTGAATGCAACCGTCGATAACTTTATGTCGCGGCCGCTGAGCGAGTTGGTCGGACAAGTCTCATCGGAACGATTCGAAGCGATCCGAAACGAAGCCGGCGCGCGCTTTGTGGCCATGGCGCGCAGTCCGGAACTCGAGAAATCCGTCGGTAACTATTTGACGGACGCATTAGCGCGACTCCGCCCGCAAACACTGCGAGAATTGTTGGAAACTTTAAATCCTGATTCGGCGCCGCGGGTCAAGAAATTCCTCACGCAGAGCCTGCTCACCGTGCTCGCGCGCGACGACACGGCGCGGACAATAAACTCGATTCTCAGCTCACAAATTGAAAGATTTCTTGTAGCTCCGATCGGGAAGCTTGCTGATCACATGCCCGAGGGCGCAATCGAAAAGGCCAGCGCCGCGCTCACGGAAAAGATTACGGCAGCAGCGCGCGAACGCTTACCCACGGCGATTGCCGAGTTTGATGTGGGCGGGCTCGTGCGAAAGAAAGTTTCCGAATATCCGCTCGACAAGTTAGAGGAACTTGTGTTGATGGTCGCTCAGCATCATCTGAAAACGATCGAGATGTTCGGGGCGATCATTGGTTTCTGGATCGGCGTGGGCCAGGCGATCTATTTTTGGTTTACTTACGTGCCGAAGGGATGAGCGCACAACGGCGATCGAAATTTTTCCAGTTGACAATCATCGCCAGAGATCATAAACATTTCAATTCGTAGGAAGGAGTCCCCGAATGACGTACGCCGTTGTTGAACCATGTGTTGATTGCAAGTACACAGATTGTGCCGCAGTTTGTCCGGTAGAAGCTTTTCATGAATTGCCGGATCGTCTCTACATCAACGCCGACACCTGCATTGATTGCGACGCGTGCGTTCCTGAATGTCCTGTCGAAGCGATCTTCGCCGACACCAGTGTGCCCGATCAATATAAAGAGCCGGTCGATTGGTTGAAGCTCAATATAGAAGAGGCGCCGAACTATCCCGTCATTAGCCAGAAAATTCCGGCGTTGCATGGTCCCAACTGCAGCGGTCCTGCTGAGTAATAAAACTTTTAAGAGAATTCTTGCGGTGAACCAGCGCGAGGACTAGATGCCGAAGTCGTCGATTTGACGAAGCAGACGTTTGGCTTCTTCAGACCCGAACTCGTGCGCCTGGCGCTCGAGCACGGCGCGCGCCACTTCGGCATCGACTGGATCGTGAAGGAGAGCCGCGAGCAGAAAAGTCGGAGCTTGCGCGAGGACTTCATGCGCCAGCGCGCGCACCACTACGTTGCCGGAGCGCGCCAGATCACACAATTCACTTGGCGCCAGCCGTTGCGACATTGCGGTCGCCAGTTGATCGAGGCGTCCATACTCCCGGCGCGAGTGCGCTCGCTGAATCAATTGGGTGAAGACTTCGGCTGATTGTGTCTGTTCGCTCAGCATCTGCGCGCAAGCGTCAGCGAGTTCCTGTGCACCCTTGGTGGGCTCATCGGCCTCAGATTCATTTCGTCCCGCGCGTTCGTCGAGAGCAGCTAGCAACTCGCTTAACTCGTTATCGGTACGCGGATCATAAGCGCCCGCGCGCGTAGGTGTGGCCGCCGCCGGGGATTTCCAGGCTCGCTCCAGCAGGGTGCGAGTCGCCGGCCGCAAACCGTCCCAGGCATTTCTGACTCGCGGCCCGAAATCTTCGATCGTTACCATCGGCGGGAGTTTACCACACGCGCTACAACAAAATCGGCATTGCTGGTAAGCTTGGTTGCTCACGGGGATCTCCATTCAAAGAGGCTAACCGATGGCTATCAGCGAACAATTGCTCGAAATTTTGGTCTGTCCGGCGGATCACGGGAAGCTGGAGCTCAAGCCTGACGGCAGCGGACTGAAATGTGTTTCGTGCAAACGCCTTTATCCGATTCGCGACGACATTCCGGTGATGCTGATCGACGAAGCCACCATCGAAGATGAACAGCCTGCGGGAAATAATTGAATCATCGCCGAGTGTTCGTCATCTGGCGTCCTTACCAACGTCAATGAGTATTGAACCGCAGGCGCTGGGTCCTGCTCGTTGGGATTGGGGACAAGTCCAACGCGTGCTGGTTGTCAGGTTGCGATCGATCGGCGATACGGTGCTGACGACTCCGTCGCTTTTCGCTTTGCGAAGATTTCTCCCGCAGGCGCAGATCGACATGCTGCTGGAGGATTGGGTCGCCCCGGTGCTCGCAGGTTCGGATTTGATTGATCGAATAATCACGGTTCCGCGTGATAGCACAGCGGCACGCGCGCGAACTGCGCGTGAATTGCGCAGCGCTGGCTATGATGTTGTCTACAACTTGCACGGCGGCACGACGGCTACGTTTCTGACGCGCGCGACGGGCGCCAAGCATCGCGTGGGTTTTGAAAACTACCAGTATGCGCGGTTGCATAATCATGTGGCGCCGTCACCTCTAACAATCTGGCAGAGACCAACGCTGCATTCGGTCGAGCAACAATTAGCGTTGATTGGTTGGACGGGCGTCCCCGTGACAGATCGACCACCGACACGGTTGGCAGTCACCGAAGCGGCGGCCGCGTCGGTCGCAGGAAAACTCCAAGCCGCGGGTTTGCGGCACGAAGAAAGAATCGCCCTGATTCATCCTACAGCCGCGTTCGACACAAAACAGTGGGCCATCACAAACTTCGGACGGGTAGCCGAAGATTTACGCGCACGCGGGTTGGCTCCCGTTATTGTCGTCGCGCCAAACGAACGACGAGTTGCGGAGAAGCTAAATGAAAACTGTTCCAGGGCGTGTCTTATCCTCGCGGATTTGGCGTTGCCGGAAGTTACGGCGTTAGCATCTCGCGCGCGGCTGTTTGTCGGCAACGACAGCGGGATCGCGCATATCGCCGCGGCTGCCGGTGCACCCTGTGTAGTAATCTTTGGCTCGTCGAATCGAACTCACTGGCGGCCGTGGACGACGCAGCCGAATGAAATCGTCTTCGAAGAATTGCCATGCCAGCCTTGTCACGGATATTTTTGCGCCGAGTTCGACCAACCTGAATGCATCATGCGCGTCCCGGTCGAGCGCGTGCTCGCCGCCATCGATCGAATTCTGGCTGAGACGAAACATACTTCTGGAGAATGAGTTTGCCGGTCATCAAAAAGAAGAGAGCTAATGAGATCCTGAACGCTGCGCGCGAGCGGCGCGTGGTGGTGCTGGGTGATGTGATGCTGGACGAGTTCATCTGGGGCGACGTTTCGCGCATTTCGCCGGAAGCCCCGGTGCCCGTCGTCGATGTGAAACGCGAGTCGACGCACCTCGGTGGCGCGGCAAATGTTTTGGCCAACCTGTTGAGTCTGGGCGCAGGCGGTTGCGTCGTAGGGATCATTGGGAATGATTACGCCGCGGATCGTATTCGACTGTCGCTGAAGGAGAAGAGCGCGGGACAGCGCGACGAATTTCTCGTCGCGGTTGAGGGGCGCCCGACCACGATCAAAACACGAATCATCGCTCAACATCAGATGGTCGTGCGCGCAGACCGCGAAAATCGCACCCCGGTAAATGGCGAAATCGAACAGCGCATTATTTCCGGCGCGCTGGCAGCGATGGAGAATGCGCACGCACTGGTAGTGTCGGATTACGATAAGGGAGTAATCACCCGCCGCGTGCTCGAAGCGGTTTTGCCGGAGGCCTACCAGCGCATGCCTGTTTTGATCGATCCTAAGCTGCGCAATTTTGATTGGTACCAGCCGGCGACGATGGTCACGCCCAATCATCATGAAGCACTGCGCCTGACTGGGGTCGAAGATGATTCTGACGCGCCATTGCAAACTGCCGCCTCGCGGATTCGGGAGATCTTATCGTGTGATGCCGTGCTCATCACGCGCGGTGATCGTGGGATGGTTTTGTTTGAACGCGACAATGCACCGGTCAAAGTAAAGACCGCGGCGCGCGAAGTCTTTGACGTGACCGGCGCGGGCGACACAGTCATCGCGACGTTGGCGGCCGCGTTGGCGGCGGGTGCATCGATGACGGAAGCGGCTCTGCTTGCGAATCACGCGGCGGGCATCGTTGTCGGAAAACTAGGCACCGCCACGGCAACAGCAGATGAAGTTTTAGAATCGATTGAATGACATGGCAAAAAGAACCGCTTTTTTTCTGCTCTTAATTTTTCTGCTCGCGCCGGCCGGGCGACTGGCGTCGGCGCAGGACGCGTCGAGACCGCGCACAACCAACACGTCCGCGAACGGATCAAGTGCCGCGAGAACCGCACCTGACGCGCCCCGCACACTCGACGAATTACAGTCACGAATTCAACAAATTGTGCGACAACCCGCGCTTGAGCCGGGCTTCTTCGCGGTCAAGATTGTGTCGCTCGATAGTGGCGCAGTGATTTACGAACAAGACGCCAACAAATTCGTGCGGCCCGCTTCGAACATGAAGCTGTACACGGTGGCGACGGCGTTTGATCGTTTGACACCTGACTTTCATTTCGTCACTTCGGTGTACGCGAAGGAAAAACCGGAAGATGGAAAAGTAAAGGGCGATCTAATCATCTACGGCCGCGGCGATCCTTCAATCGCGGCGCGCTTCAGCGACGGCGACTACTTCAAAGGCATCAACGCGCTGGCCGATCGAATTGTGACGGCGGGCGTGAAACGAGTGAAAGGCGATCTGGTTGGCGACGAGAGTTATTTCAATGGCGCGCCCCTCGGCAGCGGCTGGGAATGGGAAGACCTGACGTGGTCGTATGGCGCGCCGGTTAGCGCGCTGAACATCAACGACAACGCACTTGATTTGAATGTGAAGCCCGGCGATCGCGTGGGCGCGCCGGTTTTGGTTACGACCGGGCCGCCATCGGCTTCATTCGTGACAATCGTAAATCGCGCCACGACCTCCGCGCGCGGATCGCGCGGCACATTGCGGATCTACCGCGGCCTCGGAGCAAACACGATTGAGCTTTCAGGTAGCGTGCCGCTGGGTGATGCAGGATTTGTCGGCGGCATCGCGATTCCCGACCCGGCGCTGGCGTTCGTCACCATGTTGCGCGATGCGTTGATGAAGCGCGGAGTGAAGATTGATGGTCGCGTGCGCACTGTCACTTTCCGATCCGGTGACAGCGTGATGCCGGGGACTGCAGCGGGATTCGGCACGGGATCGCTGGCCCAATTTCCAGTTGAGATCACCACTCTGCAGTCGCCGCCTTTCTCGGTAATCGCCGCTCACACGCTGAAGCCGAGCCAGAATCAATACACCGAGCTGATTCTGAGAACTCTCGGCCGCAATCCGCAAATTTTGGACAGCGCCGGTGAAACAAGACCTTTGTCCGGCGATAGCCGCGGCGCCCGCGACGATGAAGAGTCCGGACTGGAAATTGTTAGGAACTTTCTGCGACAGGCCGGGATCGGTGATAACGATGTCGCGCTCAATGACGGCTCAGGCCTTTCGCGAAACGATCTGATTTCAGCGAACACGACGGTGGCATTGCTCACCTTCATGACCAGGCACAAGTACTTCGAGCAGTTTCGCGACGCACTCCCGATCGCCGGGGTTGACGGCACGTTGCGCACGCGCATGCGGGGCACGCCGGCCGAAGGAAATCTGCGCGCGAAGACCGGTTCGCTCAGTTCCGTTGCTTCTCTGTCGGGCTATGTCACCACGGCCGCCGGCGAGCATTTGGTTTTTTCGATGATGCTGAACAATTATCCTGATGCGGCGGCGGTGCGGCGCGATTCGATCGACGCCATTGCCGTGTTGCTCGCTTCATTCAACGGCAAGACCCAATAGGAACGCACGCGTCTCGCGTGCTCTCCGACGCTAACAAAGCACGCCGGCGGCGTGCGTACCCAGGAGACGTCCCAATGTCAGTTGATGCAATCATTGGAAATTGGCGAGAAGTTCGCGCCGGTCTGATCGATGAAGCTTCGCAAATCCCGGATGATAAATTCGATTTTCGAGCAGCCGAAGGAATGCGGACGGTCGCGGAACTCCTTCAACACCTCGTCGAATCGCAAAAGTTTTTGGTGGGGGAGGCTTGCCGGCCGGATACCAACCTGATGCGCAAATCGTTTTCCGAAAACATTAAGGATTACGCACCGAACGTCCGCGATGCGACCGACAAGATCGCCATCCTGAGATTATTGGGAACGTCGATGGAAGAATGCGAGAGCCATCTGCGCGAGCACGCCGATGAAATGAAGAGCACGATGAAGCGGTTCGATGGCAAGGAAATGACGAAGCTCGCGTTCATGTCTTTTGCGATTGCCCATGAGATGTATCACCGCGGCCAGCTCACCGTCTATGAACGGTTGTTGGGCATTGAACCGATGTTGACGCAAAGATTCCGCAAAGCCTTCGGCGAAACGCCTCCGTAAGTTGACGAGCAGACGTTACAGAACCGCGAGCGGTAGCGAGCGGGACCAGGACGGCGGTTCGCATAAAGCGATTTAGAAGTCGCGCTTGATCCCGCTCACTACGGTTCGCGGTTCTGTATCGGCGCAACCCAAACCAATGCGCTTCACAAAATTCCAGGGATTCGGCAACGACTACATCGTTTTCGAAGCTAAGCAGCTTTCGCGCGTCACCGATCTCGGTAGTTTCGCTCGCCGCATCTGCAATCGACACTACGGCGCCGGAGCCGACGGAATCGCTGTTGTGTCAGAACCGCCTGCGTCAGCGGGCGGGTCACAGTCGGACTATCAAGTGCGCATTTTCAATCCTGATGGCAGTGAAGCCGGCATGTCGGGCAATGGCACGCGGTGCGCCGCAGCTTATCTTTTCTTCCACGATCTTTGGACACTAGACGAATTGCGACTGCAAACGCGCAACGGCATCAAGCGCTATCACCTGCTGAGCCGCGACAACGGCAAATTTCTTTTTCGATCTGAGCTCGGTCAGCCGCGCTTCGATTCCGCGTCGATCCCAATGAGTACGCCTGAGCCACTCGATCGTGTGACCGACTTTCCGCTCGTCGTCGATGACCAAATGCTGAAAGTGACGGCGATGCAGATGGGCAATCCCAACTGCTGCATCTTCGTCGATGATTTTGACGAACTCGATTGGCGGAGACTGGGACCTCTAATCGAAAATCATCCGCAATTTCCTGAACGTACTAACGTCATCTTCATTCGAGTACGCGACCGCGCGAACATCGAAGAACGAATCTGGGAGCGTGGCGTCGGCGAAACTGAAAGTTCCGGCACGTGCTCGTGCGCCGCCGCGCTTGCTTCGATAATAACCGGGAAAACGGACCGAGCTGTGAACGTTCACGCTCCCGGCGGTTTGCTACCGATTGAATGGCGCAACGACGACGAGGTCGTGCTGACGGGTCGAGCGGAAGTGGTTTACAATGGCGAATGGTTAAGCGAATAAATCGCAGTCCCTAAATCGTTTAGTTTTATCCGAGGATCCTCTCTTGCCAAGCAAAAACTTTCCCCTGCATTCTTCTCGAGCATGCATTGCCGTTTTGTGTCTCGGCGCAGCCGCGTGGCTTACGGGTTGTGCCGGCAAAGCCGCATCTGAGACGAAAGCCGAACCGCGAATCGAAAAACCGAAGCCGCCGACTTCAGTCCCGATGTGGTTGGGGAACGGCGAGCGCAACTTCTTCGGCACCGGTCCCTGGAAAGAAGGAGAGCTGAAAGTCGCGTGGGAAATCGAAACCGGCTTTATCAGCGGCCGTCTGCACAAGGATCCATGGGGCGGCACGTCGTGGCCCGGCCAACCTTCGATAAAAGACGATCGCGTCTATTTTCCTTCAGCGGACGGAAATGTTTATTGCCTGAACAAGAATGACGGCACGGTCATCTGGAAATTCAAAGGCAAGGATAGCTTTAAAGCGACGCCGGTAATTCTTGAAGACAAAATTCTGGCGAGCGGGCTCGACCACCATCTTTACTGCATCAATCCTCACGACGGCACGCTCGTTTGGGATTATGAAGCGGGCTTCGAAATTGATGGTTCGACGATTGTGGTGGACGGCCGGATCTATTTCGGATGCGAAGATCACAACTTCTATTGTCTCAACCTCGCTGACGGCAAACTGATTTACAAAGTTCCGGTAGGCTCAGTCGAAGGCAGCATCACAATGAAAGACGGACGCGTCTACTTGTGTACTGAAGGCGGCGATCTCTACTGCATTAATCCGGCAGACGGCAGCACCATTTGGAAGTCGCGCATCGGCGCAGATTCAGATTCGACGCCAGCCGTCGCCAATGGTTTTGTGTACACCGCCGCCGAAGACGGTGTCGTGCGCAGTTACAAAGCTGACACCGGCGAGTTGGCGTGGACATTTGTCACTGACGGCGCTCATTTGTATGCGGGAAGTGAACAACGCGGCATTTGGGCGAGTCCAGTTCTGAACAACGGCAAGATCTATATCGGCGCGAGCAATCATTACTTCTATTGCTTGACCGCTGACAAAGGTGAAGTTGTTTGGAAGTACAAAGCTCACGGGCCAATTTGGGGCACGTCACCGGTCGTCGCCGGTCGGGTTATATTCGGAGACAAGGCCGGCTGGATCAACATGCTGGAAGCAGATGACGGCAAACTGATTTCTGAGTTGAAAATTGGCGACAACATCAATTCCACGCCGGCGATTCTCGACGGGCGAATTTACATCGGCGCCTTCAATGGGAAGCTCTACTGTTTGGAAATGGAGCCGAAGACGCCTGAAGTTCAGAAGGCAGACATCAGAAGGCAGAAGGCAGAAGGCAGTAAGCAGTAAGCAGTAAGCAGCGAGCAGTAAGCAGACGTCCGCAAATGATCTCGGATGACTGGAAATGCGATGGGCGTCTGACCTCTGACATCTGAGCTCTGATATCTGACATCTTTCATGCTTCTTATCATCGACAACACAATCGAAGGCGTCGGCAGCAGTCCTCGCGAGATTCGTTCGGCACTCGAACGGATCGAACCGGGCGTGCGCATCATCACTGAGCGCTTCGAGAATGTTTCTCCCGAGCATGTGAAGACCCTCAGTCCCTCGCACATCTTCCTCAGTGGGCAGAGTCATCCATGGGATCGTTACCCGCGCGAAGACCTGGCGGGCGTCTTTCACGTCATTCATTATGCGTCCCAGCCGATCCTTGGAGTCTGCGGCGGACAACAGCAGATTGCTTTGGCTTACGGAGCGCCGGTCGATCTGATCGGACGCATCACTCCGGGCGAAGGTTACGAGGGCGCACTGCGTGAGCGCGGCTATTGTTCAGTCGAACTACAAACCGAGAATGGGATCTTTGGAGGGTTGCCAAAGACAATCGACGTCTGGGAGTCACACTGTGACGAGGTAAAGAGACTTCCTGAAGATTTCGTTTGCACTGCGACGAACGCAACGTCCGAAATCCAGGCGATGCAGCACACTTCCCGCCCACTTTTCGGTGTGCAGTTCCACCCCGAGCTCTTCGATGAAGAGCATCCGCACGGACGAATAATTCTGGAAAATTTTTTGGGGCTGTAGAGTGTGTCAGAAGCCCGATAGTGAGGGAGGGCGACTGCCAATGCACTCGGTTCGGGAAGGAATGTGTAACGGAAATTGCCCTCCCTTGCGGTCGGGCTTCTGACACCGGTCACACCCGCACTGGATGGTCTTTCGCGTAAGAGTAGGCACACCAAGCGGAGATGATGTGAGCAATCCAGCCCAGCGTACCTGCCGACCCAATCCACGAAATTCCCGTGACTAGCAGCCAAATAATGCCGACCAGAATTCGGCCGTTATAGATTTGTCCTAAACCCGGAATTAGAAAACTGAGAATGCCTGCCAGCAATGGATTGCGCATCTTCTAAAGCCCTCCGCGCGAAGATATACGAACGCATCCGTACGTTTGTTCGGTCGTTATTTGAAGGCTGAAATAGCTTTGGGTTTAGGTCAACCAGGTGGGACGCTGCTTTTCAAACCAGGCGATGTCCGCTTCGTGCCGCAGAGTGAGCGCGATGTCGTCCAATCCTTCCAGCAGGCAATAACGCTGAAACTCGTTGATATCGAAGTCAGCAGAAAAACCACCCGTGTCAGCGACTCGCTTGTTCTGCAAATCGACGGTGAGTTGATGACTCTCAATCTCTGCCGCGCGTCGCATCAATTCAGCCACGTCTGATTCAGACAGAGTGACCGGCAGCAGGCCGTTCTTCATGCAGTTGTTTGCAAAGATGTCTGCGAATGAAGGCGCGACGATCGCCCGAAAACCAAAGTCAGCCAGCGCCCACGGCGCGTGTTCGCGCGACGAGCCACAACCAAAGTTTTTCCCGGCGATCAGGATCGATGCGCCGCGATAACGTGGATTGTTCAGGCTGAATTCAGAGTTAGTTTCGCCGCTCGGCAGAAATCGCCAATCGTAAAAAAGAAACTGACCGAACCCCGTGCGTTCGATGCGCTTCAGAAACTGCTTCGGAATGATCTGGTCGGTATCGACGTTAGACCGATCGAGCGGAGCAGCAAGGCCCGTGTGAATGCGGAAAGGGATCATGGGTACGCATGCCTCCGGCATGCTGGTGCTTCTAATTTCGCTGGACGGCCGAGTTAGGCAAGCCAGCCCAGCGTTACTTGTAATTCCAATCTCTGACGTCGACAAAGTGTCCCGCGATTGCAGCCGCGGCGGCCATCGCCGGACTGACCAGATGCGTGCGGCCGCCACGGCCTTGTCGCCCTTCGAAGTTGCGATTGCTGGTTGAAGCGCAGCGCTCGCCGGGCTGCAGGATATCGGGATTCATCCCCAGGCACATTGAACAACCAGGTTCGCGCCATTCGAAACCGGCCTGACGAAAAACTTGATCGAGGCCTTCTTGCTCGGCCGCATGCTTTACGTTTTGCGAACCCGGCACCACCATCGCTTTCACCGTCTTGCTAACTCGATAGCCACTGACAACGCGCGCGGCGGCGCGGAGGTCTTCGATCCGCGAATTCGTGCACGAGCCAATGAAGACTCGATCGATTGCAATGTCAGAAATCCTTGTTTGCGGTTTCAAACTCATGTATTCCAGAGCCCGCTGTGCAGACTGCCGGTCGTTCTCCGTTTGCGATTCAGCAGGATCGGGAACGATGGCGGTTACCGGGGCCACCATGCTCGGATTTGTTCCCCAGGTTACGAACGGCGCCAGTTCCTCAGCATCAACTTCAACAACCCGATCGAAGTGGGCGCCTTCTTCGGTTGGCAATGTCTGCCAATCGTCTGTAGCCATTGTCCAGTTTTCTCCGGCGGGAGCGAATCGGCGGCCGCGCAGATAATCCATGGTCGTTTGGTCAGGCGCGATCATACCAGCACGAGCACCAGCTTCGATGCTCATATTGCAGAGCGTCATGCGGCTTTCCATCGAAAGCGCGCGCACGGCTGCGCCGGCGTACTCGATCACGTGACCGGTAGCTCCGTCAGTGCCCATCTGTCCTATGATTCCGAGCGCGAGATCTTTCGCGGTAACGCCTTCGTGCAATCGACCCTTCACGTCGATCAACATTGTGCGCGGCTTGCTCTGCGGCAGGCACTGTGTCGCCAGTACGTGCTCAACTTCGCTGGTGCCGATGCCAAAGGCGAGCGCGCCGAATGCGCCGTGCGTGCTGGTGTGACTGTCGCCGCAGACGATCGTCATGCCCGGCTGCGTCAAGCCAAGCTCGGGCCCGATGACGTGCACAATTCCTTGTTCGGCCGAACTGATGTCAAACAGTTGCACGCCATATTCCGCGCAGTTGGACCTTAACGTTTCGATCTGTTTCGCGGCAATAGCGTCGGCGATAGGCAGGGAACGATCGGTAGTCGGAACATTGTGATCGATCGTGGCAACGGTTAAGTCAGGACGACGAACTTTTCGCCCCGCGCCGCGCAAGCCGTCAAAGGCCTGCGGCGACGTCACTTCGTGAACGAGGTGAAGATCGATGTAAAGAAGATCGGGTTCGCCTTTGGCCGAGCGAACGACGTGGGCATCCCAGACCTTTTCAAAAAGTGTACGTGGCATTAACTGAAAAGACGTGCTTTGTGCTTAGTCCACTACCAAAGGTTCAAAGTTCACGATGCGAAATCCGCAAGTACCAGGGACAATGAACAAAGTACTAAGTACGTCTTCAGATCGCATGATAAGCGTGCCGCATGTCGGCGACGCCGGCAACGGCGTTTGCTACCAGTTCACCCATCTCCGCAGTGCTGACTGTTGGCCCGCCCGTCTCACGAGCCAGGTCAGCGGTTCGGTGTCCCGCTTCAAGAACTTCAGAAATCGCCGCTTCGATGTCGTCGGCTTCGTCGTCCAGCCGCGCGCTGTAACGCAAAAGCATTGCTGCCGAGGCGATGGCGCCGAGCGGATTTGCGATTCCACGACCAGCAATGTCGGGCGCCGAGCCGTGCACCGGTTCATATAAATCGACCGTGCCGCCAATTGTCGCCGAAGCCAGCATCCCGAGCGAGCCGGTAAGCACCGAAGCCTCATCCGACAAGATGTCACCGAACAAATTCTCGGTCAGCATCACATCGAATCGGCGCGGATTTGTGATCAAGTGCATCGCCGCAGCATCGACATAAAGATGATCTAACTCAACGTCGCGATAATCCGCTGCAATCCGCGTCACCGTCTGCCGCCAAAGCTGAGACGTTTCGAGCACGTTGGCTTTGTCGACCGACGTGACTTTCTTGCGTCGCTTCCTGGCTGCTTCAAAAGCCACTCGCGCGACGCGCTCGATCTCCCTTACTGAATAACGCATCGTGTTGAAAGCAACCGAACTTCCGTTCTGGGTCGTGATTCCGCGCGGTTCGCCAAAGTAGAGACCGCCGAGCAGCTCGCGCACAATCAGGATATCCACGCCGTCCGCGAGTTCCTTGCGCAAAGGCGAGGCGGCCGCCAGCGCGCGCTGCGAACTTACTGGTCGCAGATTCGCAAATCCACCTAATGCTTGACGAAGTTGCAACAGACCCGCTTCCGGGCGCTTATCGAAGGGAAGGTGATCGAATTCCGGCGTGCCGACCGCGCCCAACAGCACCGCGTCGGCGGAAAGGCACGCGTCGAGCGTGGCAGACGGAAGCGGTGAGCCGGACGATTTGATTGCAGCGCCGCCGGCCGAATGCTCTGCGAAGCGAAAGTTATGGCCGTGAATGTTTGCCAATTCGCGCAAGACACGCACGGCCTGCTCAGTCACTTCGGGCCCAACTCCGTCACCCGGAAGGACTACGATCTTTAATTGCATGCTTTCCCTTGAAATTCTACGCAATCGCTCGCTGCGCCCACTGTTCGGGTTCAGCGGCGATCGCCTTTGGGTTCCTCGCGGTATTTGTCAGCACGAGTGAAATCAGGTCCTGATCGTAAATACGCTTCTTGCGATCTGCCAATTCGGTAAAGCGATGGTACACCGTCTTCAATTCATTGGCATCCAGCGCATAACCCAACTCTTCATATCGTAGCGCCAAGGCGTGGCGACCCGAATGCTTGCCGAGCACCAACTCGTTCGCCGGCACGCCAACCGACTCTGGCGTCATGATTTCATAGCAGAGCGGATTGCTGATCACGCCGTGCTGATGAATTCCCGCTTCATGCGCGAACGCGTTGCGTCCGACAATGGCTTTATTCGGCTGCACACTGAACCCGACAATTTGCGACAGCAGCTGGCTGGCCGGATAAAGTTTCTGCGTGTCGATGCCGGTTTCAAATGGCATCCGGTCAGCGCGAACACGCATCGCCATAACAATTTCTTCCAGAGAAGCGTTGCCGGCGCGCTCGCCAATGCCGTTGATGGTGCATTCGATTTGACGAGCGCCGGCGTCGATGGCAGCGAGACTGTTCGCCACGGCCATACCGAGATCGTTGTGGCAGTGAACGCTGATCGTAACGTCCTTCCGATCGCGCACCACGCGTTCTCGCACCGTGCTAACCAGTTGAGTGAATTCATTGGGGAGAGTGTATCCGACAGTGTCGGGCACGTTCAGAATCGTCGCGCCCTCTTCGACGGCGACCGCAAAGACTTCGCACAAATAGTCAACATCGCTGCGGGTCGCGTCCTCGGCTGAGAATTCAACCTCATCGGCATAGCTGCGCGCGAGTCGCACTGCTTCACGCGTCATTTGCAAAACTTCGCTCCGAGTCTTTTTCAGTTTGTACTCGAGGTGAATATCCGACGTCGCTACAAAAGTGTGGATGCGCGGGTGAGCTGCGCTGCGTAGAGCTTCGGCGGCACGAGCGACGTCCGTTTCAGAAGTCCGGCATAAGGCGGCGACCGTCACTTCGCGACAGGCAGCGGCCACTGCCTGGACAGCAGCAAAGTCACCATCGGAAGCGATCGGAAATCCCGCTTCGATGATGTCGACGCCGAGTTCTTCCAGCTTGCGCGCCAGCCGAACTTTCTCCGGCAAGTTCATGGAACAGCCCGGCGACTGCTCGCCGTCGCGCAAGGTAGTGTCAAAGATTTTTACGCGCTGATTCATGTTGACCCCCAAAAGACAGTAATCCTAAGCAGGACATCGCCCAAAGTCAAAGTTATAATTTTGATGAAATCATAATGTCGTGTGATATTATCAGCAGAACCGCAGGTCGGCATAACCTGAGACGGAAGGGATTTGCGTGGATATTAATCAATTGGAAGTGTTTTTGAGCGTCGCGCAGGAAAAGAGCTTTTCGCGCGCGGCCGAAGCTTTGCACCGAACGCAGCCGGCAGTGAGTCAGGCGGTGCGCCGTCTGGAGACCGAATTGGGCGAGCCGCTTTTTGACCGCTCATCAAAAGACGGGACGCTCACCGCTGCCGGAAAGGTCCTTTTCGATTTCGCGCAGCAGATGATGAACCTGCGTCATCATGCGCACACCGCAATTCGCGAACTGCGCGACTTGCATCGAGGCAAGCTGACCTTGAGCGCGAACGAATACACGGTCATGGGATTGTTGCCGCTTATCCCTATTTTTCGGGCGCGTCATCCGCACATAAAAATTGAAGTGAAACGCAGTCTGGCCAGCCGGATTCCGTCTGAAATCCTCGGGCGCGATGTCGAGATTGGGGTGGTCACGTTTAAGCCCAGCGATGCGTCAATTAGCTCATTGCCGGTGATTACAGACGAGTTGGCGCTGATTGTCGCGCCCGATCATCCACTGGCTGAGCGCAAAACGATTTCGGTAAAAGAATTGGGCGCGGAGACGTTTATTGCTCACAACGTGCCATCTCCATATCGCGAACGAGTAATCAAAACATTTGAAAAGCATCGGACGCCGCTGAACATTTCAATGGAGATGCCGACGTTGGAAGCGATCAAACGAATGGTTGGCGAACGAATGGGGGTCGCACTTGTTCCGCGTCTTACGGCGCAGACAGAGATTAAGCGTGGATCACTTATCGGGCTAACCGTGAAAGAAATGCGGCTCGAGCGAAAACTGCATTTGATTTATCGTCGGGGAGCAACGCTGTCACACGCCGCCAAAGCGTTCTTGAGAGTTGCGCGTGGCACGATCTAATTAATGCACGCGATTAAAGCGGCTTCACATCCACAATTTCGGCGCCAAAAGTACGTTGCACCTGTTGGATTGCCGGATCACCCGCGACGGCTTGACGCACCTTTTGTCTGGCTTCGGCTGTGTGAGGCGCCGGTGAGTCGACCGAAGTACTGCCCGTTTCGGATTTGATGACGAATCGAATTCCGATCTCTTTGCCGCAAATATCGGCGCAAGCTTCGCGCAGGGCTTTCGCATTATCTGACCGCGCCAGCGTGTCGCGATAGTGTTTGGCGTCGAGAGCAAATTCGACAACAAACTCGTCGCCTTCCAGGTCGGTGCGTAAAGCGCTTTCAAGTGCGGCAATCATCAGCCGGCGTCGCTTCTGCTCGAGGTGCGCTTTCAGCTGATTAAAGAATGAACTCTCTGCGGTAGTGGCCGCTGCGTCTGTCGCGACAACTTCGGCGGCAGCAGCAACTCCTTTTGCGGGCTTCGAACTTGTGGTGTTCGACGAGGGGTTGGAAGCAGCCGGATTCGCGCGCGGCGTGGAACTTTGCGCCGGCGGATTTCCGGTTCTCAGCGCCGATTCCAATGCCGTAATTCTTTGCACGAGTTCGCCCAGGGAACCCAGCCGCCGCATTTCCATCAACCTCACCAGCGCGACTTCAACCTGATAGCGCGGGTTAGCAGCTTCCTTCAGCGTCGTCTCGGTTTCGGCGAGCGCATGAAAGAAACGGACCAAGTCGGATTCTGAAAATTGATCCGCTTGTTGTTTCAGCGCGGCACTAGCGGTGGATGCTGAATCAAGAATCCGGGCATCCCCGGAAACTTTCACCACCAGCAAATCGCGCAGGTGCGCCATCACGTCGCGCAGAAAATTCCGCAGGTTATGGCCGCGCATTACTACATCGTCGACAATGGCCAGCGCTTCCGCAGGATTATTTTCCGCGATGCCCTTCATGACGCGTGCCAGAACGTCCGCTCCGGCGAGGCCCAAAGCCTTCTCGACATCTTCAGTTTTGATTTTCTTACCGGCAAAACTGATGACCTGATCAAAAGCGGACTGCGCATCACGCATCGACCCGTCGCCGGCGCGGGCGATCTCACGGATCGCATCGTCGGAAATGGAAATCTTTTCGGCGTCGGCGATGAAACGCAGCCGTTCCGCAATCTTCGCGGCGGCGATCGTGCGAAACTCGAAAAGCTGACAGCGCGAAGAGATCGTGTCGGGGACCTTCTGTGCTTCGGTAGTCGCTAGGATAAAGACTGTATTCTTAGGCGGTTCTTCGACGGTCTTGAGTAACGCGTTGAAGGCCGCACTAGAAAGCATGTGAACTTCATCAATAATGAAGACGGTGTAACGATTTCGCCCTTCCCACCGTCCCGGCTCATACAAAACGCTGTCGAGGATCACATCACGCACGTTGTCGACGCCAGTGTTCGAGGCGGCATCAATCTCACGCACATCATTCGAACGCCCCGCGGCAATTTCACGGCAAGACTTGCAGGCGGTTTCGTCTGTCGTAGCGCACGGGGTGGCCGTCGGCTTTTCTGATTTGTGGCAGTTAAGAGCTTTCGCAACCAGCCGCGCGGTTGTCGTTTTGCCCACGCCGCGCGCGCCGGAGAAGAGATACGCGTGATGCAGACGATCATGTTCCAGCGCATTCTGCAGCGTGCGCGTCAGCACTTCCTGGCCGGTTACGTCTTCAAATTTTTGGGGGCGCCACTTACGGGCGATGACTTGATAGGACATTTAGAGTAGTCGTTCACTTCTTTCTTTTGTAAACGTAGAGCATGGCACCAACCGGGTCGCCGACGCGCAGACCGTTGTCGTCGCCAGATCGAATAATGGTAATCGTGTTGTCCGGGGTGACCTGTATGGAGGTGCGTCCATGACACTTCACACATTCTTCAGCGAAGGCCCTCACCGGACGCGCGTCAATACGCCAGCCATTTTCCGTAAATGCATAACGGCTTTCACCCTTGTCGAATTGACGTAACGCTTCGCGCGCCGGCTCCCACAGAGCTCGGGCGTCGGGAAGTCCTTTCAAGTCGTCATGGCCAACAGTCACGGGCCCACTCAGCATGTGGTCCTCGGCACTTCCAAACAATCGCCGGTTGTATCGGAAACGATCGGGGATATCCTGCAGAATATTCCGTCCTGCCAAGAAGAGAGTGACTCGGTATCCGGTCCTCTTCAACTCCTTGACGACCGCCTTCTCTTCGCTTGTGTCGGGCAAAAATTTCCGCTCAGTGCCTACTCTGGTCATCCCAAATCCTATTACCTCGTGAAACCTCTTTTGAATAATTCGATCGAGAGAGTCAATCGCGGTTGAGTCTTCAGGCCTGTTCGCGCCTTTGGCGTCGCCGCTTTGTGTCGCGCTCAGTCCCGCCAAAACCAGAAGCAAAGAGAGTGCGAACGCCATGATCCAGGACTTTTTCCAAGAGGACTGCATGGGATTTTAAGTTGGAAGTTCAGACTTCGGACTTACCCGCAACACACGCCGTCATTGCTACCGTTGCTCCGTTCCCGGCCTGGCGGGGTTCACAAGACTAGCGTTGTGCGGAGCCCGAAGTCTGATACGAGCATTTTAGATTGACGATCGCCGATTGTCGATTGACGCGACGGATCGGTAAGAGGTCATTTTTTCCGGGCACGATCCATTCCAGCGGCGTACTTCCATGCGGCGCACCACGCTATAAACGAAATAACAAAAAAGATAGGCAGTCTTGCACGTGGAAACCAGACTCCAGTAAGCGAAGAAATCGCGAAGGCTACGACCACACCTAACATCGCTATTAACGCGAGGTAAGTTGAAAATCTAAGAAAGCTCACGCTTTAACTCACACCGCGGTCTTTCGATGGGCCATGATTCGCAGTAACCCGTTGATCGCCAGATGCAACAGGATGTAAACAATAATTGCGATTATCAGCGGCAACATCAATGTATGACCGCCGTCGGTGCTGGGACTGGCTACAATTCCCTTGAATGGCGCATAGAAAGGATTGGTTACGGCTACGATGAAGCGAACAAATCCAGCGCCGCTCCGCGCCGCCAAAAGCGCCAGCAGAAACCGTAATCCCAGCAAAGCGTAGATCACATAAAAAATGTAATCGACGACTTGCGAGACTCGCGCCGCCCCGCGAGCGCGTTCAACTTCACGCTCAGTCTGCACGACTTCGTTGACTGCTTTCGCGCGGAAGTCATCAGCAACTTGATCCACTTGTGCGGCTTCGCCGCGCACCGGCGCCGCGCGCTCGGCGATCTCAGCGTGCACTTCACCCTCAACCTGCGACTTTACCAAGTCGTGCTGGTTAGCACGACGCGCCTCTTCGGCGGCCAATTTGTTGTCTTCCATTTTGATTTCCTGTTATGTGCCGTTGAATCCGGTGCGTATACGGCGAGTGTTTGCGCCGGGATATTTGCCCGTCGCTTTCACGGCTTCCAGCATCTTCTTCGCTTCCGCGAGGGTTTTGCCGGCGTACACGGCCATGATTCTGTGTGTCTCGCTAAAGTATCGGGGGTTTCGTGAAGTCACATCCGCATAAAAGAGGTTTTCTGGATCAGTGCAGCGCGAGCTGAAGACTTTATGATCAGGGAATAGCGCCTGAGCCTCCAATCGATCGGATTCGCCAATGAACACGTCACAATTGTCATCCTTCACTGTCGCGCTCTTGAGGATGACGGCATAGAAGGGAACAGTGTCCACGATCACCATGTCTTTGCCAACCTGAAACGGTAAGTCGTTGTCATGAAACGTGACGCTGGTTTTACAGGGAACTTTTGGATTGCCGCAAATCTGGCCGCCGTGCCGGACGGGTCGATGAGTCTGCGCGGCGACGTTGGTCATTGCGAGCAGCAACCCACCGAGGGCGAATGCGATTGGCGAGATCTTTTTCATCAGCAAGGCAAGACGTTAGCTCAAAATTGAGTTCTGATGGAAACCGGCGACTGACTAACGTCTGATTATGGACCTCTTGATCTCTTTATTCGATGGCGGAAAGGGTGGGATTCGAACCCACGGTGCGGTTCCCCGCACACAGCATTTCCAGTGCTGCCAGTTAAGCCACTCCTGCACCTTTCCACGAGGGAATTTCGAATTGCGAAAATTCAAAACACCTGCGCAAATTCGAAATCCGCAATTCGCAATCCGAAATGTTTCTGGCGGAGAGGGTGGGATTCGAACCCACGGTGGCCGTAAAGCCACTCCGGTTTTCGAGACCGGTGCACTAATCCACTATGCGACCTCTCCACAATCAAGGCAAAAGGAAAAAGTAAAAAGTAAAAGGACAAACGTGGCGACGCGATTTCTTTGCCTTTTTACTTTTACCTTTTGTCTTTAAAAAATTCCTGCATCAACGCGCGACACTCAGCTTCAAGGACTCCACTTATCACTTCCACGCGATGATTCAATTGATTAGAGTCGCAGATGTGAAAGTGCGAATCGACGGCGCCTGCTTTGTCGTCTCTGGCGCCATAAACCAAAGTGGACACGCGTGCCTGGATCAACGCGCCGGCGCACATCGCGCAAGGCTCAATCGTCGAATAAACGACGGCGTTCGCCAGCCGGTAATTCCCAAACTTCTGCGCCGCCTCTCGCAGCGCGACGACTTCCGCGTGCGCCGTCGGATCACAGTCAGTGCGCGTGCGGTTTCCCGCGACCGCCAGCACCGTTCCGCCGGCGACGACGCACGCTCCCACGGGCACTTCGCCCGCGCTTTCGGCTTCACGAGCAGCCCGGATCGCCTCACCCATCCACCGCTCGTGCGACAGTTGTTCTGCGGCGATTACTTCATCTGCGACGACTGAAATCATCTCTCAAACAGCAAAGCTCCACTATACTCATTTCATGTTATTATCTTCAAGGCTGCCGCGGATGGCCCACCCCGCAAGTTCAGGCTGAGATGCCAACGATAACCGACCCAACCCAACGCAATACCGGCACGCGCATAGACAGCATTCACGATTCACAGATCACTACTCGTTTGTCGTCGCGATCAGCCTCCCGCGACCGGTCGTTGTCCGTCTCCGGTGAGCGTCCGTCGACGCGTCTGCGTCCGGTATCGGCTGATGCGCCACACGAAACTATCACGCCCGATCGACAGAGGACTTCGCCGGTTGAAGCTGCGCGCCGCATGTCGTCTGCCGAACTGACGACCGCGATGGTCCACTTTTATCGCGGCGAGGTGCAGCGATCGAACACGTGGCGTAATCGTCTTGACACGACCACGAATTGGGCCGTGCTGAGCGCCGGGGCGATGTTGTCGTTCGCGTTCAGCTCTCCAGGCAGTCCCCATTTCGTCATTCCCATCGATTCGATTCTGGTTGCCGTGTTTCTGCTGATGGAAGCGCGTCGTTATCGTTACTACGAAATTTGGGCCGGCCGCGTTCGGGTGATCGAGATGGGTTACTACGCGCCGATGCTGGCGCCGGACAGTGTGCCGCGCGACAAAGAATGGGCATCGCATCTGGCGTCGGATCTATTGACGCCGCATTTCACGATCAGTGTTTGGGAAGCCATCGGCAGGCGCTTGCGGCGTAACTATGTGTGGATCTTTGCTCTGCTCGCGTTAAGTTGGAACCTGAAAGTTTATTTGTATCCATTACCTGCCCGTAATTTCGACGAGTTCATTGAGCGCGCTACGGTCGGCCTGGTTCCCGGATGGATTGTTTTCATCGTTGGATTTCTTTTCAATGCCACGCTTTTCATTCTGGCAGTCGGAACGTTGAAATTGCGCGAAGCTACCGGCGAAGTTTTGCCGCGGCATGAGTTTTCGCTACATCCACTGCAGCGCGTTTCCAGTTGGACCCGAGCGGCATCGTCTGTGCCAAAGGCTACCGTGCGTCGCGCGAAGCGAGCGCGCCAACGGATGCGAGGCACCACCGGCGATCTGAAGAAAATGGATGTCACGCAGACGCCGGATCGCCGCGGTCATACCACCGATGTGTCGAACAGATCCGGCAGCAGAAGCCAGCATTCGGGAACAAAAAGAACGCGGGAATTTACTGACGCTTAATCGCGAAACCAGTAGGCAGTAAGCAGAATGCAGTAGGCAGTCGCATTGCAAAACTTCGAAGTTGCTGCCTTCTGCTCGCTGCTTTCTGCCTACTTTTTTCTATGGAACTCAACGGACAAAGATTGTCGCTTGCCGAGGTGTCGGCAGTCGCGCGTGCAATGGAACAGGTTTCCCTTGCGCCGGCTGCGCGCGCGCGCATTGACGAATCGCGGCGCGTAATCGAGCAAATTATCGCCGAGAATCGCACGGTCTACGGCGTCAATACCGGCTTCGGAAAACTTTCTGACGTGCGCATCGATCCGTCACAGATTCGCGACCTTCAATTGAATCTGGTGCGCAGTCATTCATGCGGTCTGGGCGATCCGCTATCGATCGAAGAAACGCGGGCGATGCTTCTGTTGCGCGCGAACGTTTTGGCGATCGGTTATAGCGGTTGTCGTCCGGTCGTAGTCGAGACCCTAATCGAGATGCTCAATCGCGGCGTTACGCCGGTCGTTCCGGAAAAAGGATCGGTTGGAGCAAGCGGCGATCTCGCGCCGCTGGCGCACCTGGCGCTGACAGCGATTGGTGAAGGGGAGGCCTTCTTCGAGAACGAACGAATGTCGAGCGCAGACGCGCTCGCACGCGCTGGCATCGCGCCACTTCAGTTGGAAGCAAAGGAAGGCATTGCGTTATTGAACGGAACGCAAGCGATGGCCGCCGTCGGTGGTCTCGCGTTGTTCCGGGCCGAACGCGTAGCGCGCCTCGCGGATGTGGCGGGCGCCATGACTCTTGAAGCCTTAAAAGGAACGCCGGTGGCTTTTGACGAAAGAATTCATCGCGCGCGTCCACACGCGGGACAAACTGAAGTCGCGGAACATCTGCGCCAGCTTTTGCGCGACAGCCAGATTCGAGAGTCGCACGTGCAAAACGATCCGCGCGTGCAGGACGCGTACTCGCTCCGCTGTATGCCGCAGGTTCACGGGGCCGTGCGCGATGCTCTGGCACACGCATGCGGGATCGTCGAGATCGAAACTGGCAGTGCGACGGACAATCCGCTGGTCTTCGTTGATTCTGGTGAAGTGCTTTCTGGCGGAAACTTTCACGGTGCGCCACTCGCGTTGGCGTTCGACTATGCGGCGATGGCGGTCACTGACTTGATGAGCATTACCGAGCGTCGCATCGATCGTTTGGTGAATCCGGACTCGAACGAAGACCTGCCGCCGTTTCTGACTTCGCATCCCGGGCCGGCCTCGGGATTCATGATGCTGCAAATCGTGGCGGCGTCGCTCTTGAATGAAGCAAAGGTGCTCGCCCATCCGGCCAGCATTGATAACGTGCCGACTGACGGCGGCAAAGAAGATCACGTTTCGATGGGTATGACCGGTGCGACCAAGTTGCGCACGATTGTTGGCCTGGCGGAAATGACTGTCGCGATTGAATTGATCGTGGCGGCTGAAGGCCTGGAATATCGAAAGCCTTTGCAGGCCGGCCGCGGCGTTAGGCAGGCTCATGAACTGGTGCGCGAGTATGTGCCGCGGCTGACTTCAGATCGCGTGATGTCCTACGAAATCGAGGCCGTCGCCACGGCGCTACGAAACGCGGCTTTTGATTCTGTTTAGGACTCCCAATCACGCCGCGAATTATCGTCAACGAATAGGGCGGCAAATTAACCTGGAGCGCGCCATTTTCGTTAACATTCTCCACCCGATGCGCCGGGTCATCAGCTTTCAATGGATACGGCTCGCGCTCGGGACCGCCGAGCACGTACTGTTCTCTCGAGTACTGATAAATGTCCACGCTTCCTTGGAACTCCCCGCGGGTGCGCGTACCTGAGACTTTGAACAACGGCAGTGCGTCAAAGTTTCGCTTTGGATCTTTATTGATTAGCAACACCGCCCACAGACCATCCGGTCTCTTAACCGCATAAGCTGTAACCAGCTCTTCGCCGCGTGCATTCAGAACATCTGAGCTCGCCGGATAGATTTCATGAATTCCGTTGCCAGGATATAGCCAGGCTTGTGTCAATAAACGCGCGCCAAAATAACTTGCGAACCGATGCGCGACGTTTCCATCATCGCCCAGCGAGAACAACATGTTATTGCCGACGGTACAGGGAAGATCACGATTGAAATAGCCGGGTGGATAGCCGAACAGGTAAGCCTGGTCGCCTTTGAGCGTGAGAAACTTGCCAACGATATCCGCGTTGAGCAGCGCCCCTTCAATGTCGATCTCCGCGCGCGACGCGAACGCTGAATAGCCGTACTCTGAAATAACCCAGGGAATTCGCGACGGCAATCCGTTTCGTTGCATGGCGGACAAGGCGTTTTCCATCAGCCGCGAGGCGCGCGCTAGCTGCGGGGCTGTCGCTTCGCAAACGTCGTCGAACGGATACCATTCGAAAGAGAAGAACGAATAATCAGCCAAGCGGCCGCGGCGCGCCAGATACTCCAGAAACCTTCCCAGCCACGCGCTGTTGCCGCGATTGGCCGGCACGTCTTCATCCTTCAGAATTTCTTGAAAGCTTGGCCCACCGAGTTTTACTTCCGGAGCTACGCGATGAATGGCGTCGGCCCACTGCAAATACAGAGCGCCATAGTCTTCGGGCGTCGCGTATTGACCGTCGGGTTCTTCGCCCAACTCGACTCGCTCGAATTTGTAACCTCGCGCACGCAGGTAATTGATTTCGTTGGCCGCATTCTCCGGCGTATCGAACAAGAGACCGGTTGGCAGCAACGTGGGCAAATTGTTTGTGAGTCCGCTTGAGTAGACGCGATCCAAGCCAAGCTGCTCGATATTTTCGTCCCGATCCGCTTCGCGATGCCATGGATCCGTCGACGAGACGTGGATGATCGTCTGCCGTTTTCGATCGGCGGCGTGCTGCATCCGATCGTGAAAGTTGCCGCTTGCATCTTGATAGCCGGCCGACAATTCCCGAATCGCAAAACCGCTGCGGTCGCGCACATCGTTTGCGGGCACGTCGCTGTTGTCCGATGACTCGGTCATCAGAATCCGAATCCAGCGGGCCGCGATTCGATCTTTTGCCACTCGCAGCAGAGAACCTTTCGAGTTCGGCTGGTCGCCGCCGCCGCCAACAAACACATGTGTCGGAAAGTCATGCCACATCCCCGGCGGATTCAGGGCGATGTCGCTGACATCGTCGAAATTGCCATACTGAATTCGAAACGTTTTTGCGAACGGTTTCCCCCAGAGGATCCGCAGCGCGTTGATTCTTTCCGGCTTCGGGAACTCGATGACGACCCATTGCTGGTGCAGTGCATTAGGTTCTCGAGTGAAATGCTGATCGAGATAAGGATTGCTCTTCCAGAATGTCTGCGCATCGCCGTCGTCGATAACCGAATAACCTTCATCGTTGGCTTGATCGATTGTGTTGCCGCGGCGCGGCAAACGGTAGCCATACGACAACGAATTCGGCGCGCCGAGTTTAGCCTCCGACGTCCAGTAGCCTTCGCATCTCTCCGGATCGCTCCAGGAGCCTTGCGGATTCCAGTGCCAAACTTCATTTGCCAGTTCCGTGCGCAACCGGTAAGTCAACGATTTGAGTCCGGCCGAGAGCATTGCTTCGATATTCTGGGGCCTGAGCTGCAAATCCAGCGTGCCTTTCGATGAACCATCGATCCCGGCGCCAAGGGCGCGCGCCGGAGAAAAACGATTTGCCGGATGACCTGGCGTGACTCTAACCGTGACGTTTGCGCGCGGCGGATTATGGTTGCGCGTTTGAGCGGTGACTGCGAACGTGAGCGTCGTCACAGTGAGCGCGTGGCAGATCAGCAGGGCGAGAAGTCGTTTGGTCATCGAGTGCTAATGTGTCCCGTCAATTCTATTCGCAGGAATTGGTGGCAGCCAACTTCTCGCTTCACGCCTTTTCTGTTTTAATTTACGCGCTCATGTCGGCAAGAAACATTCGCGCGCCGCGCGGCGCCCAACTGAACTGCAAAGGTTGGCATCAGGAAGCGGCTTTGCGTTGTCTGATGAACAATTTGGATCGCGAAGTCGCCGAGAAGCCTGATGAGTTAATCGTCTATGGTGGCGCCGGCAAAGCCGCGCGCAATTGGGAATCATTCGACGCGATTGTTCGTTCGCTGCAGGAACTCGAGAATGACGAGACTTTGCTGGTGCAGAGCGGCAAGCCTGTCGGAATCTTTCGTACCCACGAATATGCGCCGCGGGTTCTAATCGCGAATTCAAACCTGGTCGGCGCGTGGGCGAACTGGGATCACTTTCACGAACTCGAGCGCAAGGGCCTGATGATGTACGGGCAGATGACTGCGGGCAGTTGGATCTACATCGGCACGCAGGGAATCGTGCAGGGCACATTCGAAACGTTTGCGTCGATGGCTGACCGACATTTCGGCGGTGATTTGAGCGGAAAGCTTTTGGTATCAGGCGGTCTCGGAGGAATGGGCGGCGCGCAGCCTTTGGCGGCGACTTTGAATGGCGCGGTCTTTCTCGGAATCGAGGTCGATCCCGAACGGATCGAACGGCGCGTGCGAACTGGCTATTGCGACCGCATTGCGCAGAACCTTGATGAAGCGCTCGACATTTGCGAGGACGCGCGCGAACAGAAGCGCGCGATTTCGGTTGGCTTGGTAGGTAATTGCGCCGAAATTCTTCCGGAGATTGTGCAGCGCGGCGTGAAGGTCGACGCCGTTACCGATCAAACCAGCGCGCACGATCCGTTGAATGGTTATATGCCCGCGGGTCTTTCGGTCGAAGGCGCGATTGAATTGCGGCGATTGGATCCGCACGAATACACGACGCGATCGATGGAATCCATGGCGCGTCACGTCGAAGCGATGCTCGCGCTGAAGGAAAACGGCGCGATCGCCTTCGATTACGGAAACAACATTCGTAAGATGGCCTTCGACGCCGGCTGCAAAGACGCATTTGAGATTCCCGGCTTCGTGCCTGAATACATTCGGCCGTTATTCTGCGAAGGCAAAGGGCCGTTTCGCTGGGTCGCCCTGTCAGGTGAAGCGGAAGACATACGGAAGACGGACGATCTCGCGCTGGAACTGTTTCCTGACGACAACACTTTGAATCGATGGCTGCGTCTGTCGCGTGACCGGGTGAAGTTTCAGGGGCTACCGTCGCGTATCTGCTGGCTGGGCTATGGCGAGCGCGCCGAAATGGGCGAGGCGATTAACGAACTCGTGAAGCGTGGCGATTTGAAAGCACCCATCGCGATCGGCCGAGATCATCTCGACACGGGATCGGTTGCTTCACCTTTTCGAGAAACGGAAGGAATGAAGGACGGCTCGGACGCGGTGGCCGACTGGCCGATTCTCAACGCGCTCTTGAACACCGCGAGCGGCGCGAGTTGGGTTTCATTCCATCATGGCGGTGGTGTGGGGATCGGCTATTCGCTTCACGCCGGCCAAGTCTCAGTCGCCGATGGTACGGACGAAGCTGCAAAGCGCTTGAACCGGGTGCTGACAAACGATCCCGGTATCGGTGTTGCGCGTCATGCTGATGCGGGCTATGAGGAGGCGATTGAGACGGCGAAGGAAAAGCGTGTCAAGATTCCGATGCTCAATATGACGAATAAGTGATCATCTTCGCATGGTATAATTGAAGCGAAATGGTCGCCAAGAAATCAGAAATTCGAGTTTCCAATCTGCGGGATCAAGACCAATCCGAGTTTGAAGATCTCTCAAAAACCACACCGGCCGAGCGTCTACAAATGATGTGGCAACTTACGCTGGATGCGAGGGCCTTCAAGGGAGAACCCATTACAGACCAGAGACTTCCCAGACATATTATTCACGTTCGGAAACTTGATACGTCTAAGTCAGCATAAGTCGACCAACGAGGCAAAAGGACAATTATGCGTAGATTATTATTATTGACTCTTCTTGTCTTTTCTCTCACTCCAATCGCGTTCGCATTACAAATCACCACTACCGAACAACTCATCCAGGCGATGCAGAAGAAGTATGCGAAGAAGTGGTACAAGACGGCGACGTTTGTGCAGAAGACTACGAACATCGACAAGGACGGTAACCGCAAAATCGAGACTTGGTATGAAGCAATGTCGCTGCCGGGATCGCTGCGGATTGACTTCACGCCGACGAAAGATGGGAACGGCATCCTCTTCACCAATTCTCAGATTTACGTTTTCAAGAATGGCAAGATCGACAGGAATCGCGCGTTTGTTCATCCGTTGATGGTCCTGGGTTTTGATATCTATGGCATGCCGCAAAGCCAAGTGATCGAAAAGCTGAAGGGCTTGAAGTTCGATCTAAGCGTCTTTCACGAAGACACCTGGCAGGGGCGTCCGGTGTATGTCGTGGGCGCGAAAGCCGGTGACAATCACTCGGCGCAATTCTGGATCGACCAGAAGAACCTCTATTTTGTGCGCATGCTGCGGCCCGCCGGCAGCGACGGCACCCAGACGCAGGAGACGCAGTTCAATAAGTACAAGAAACTTGGTGGCGGCTGGATGTCGCCCGAAGTCATCTTTATGGTCGATGGCAAGATCGCGACGATTGAAGAATATTCGGATTTACACGCGAACGTGAGGTTGCCGGAAAAGCTCTTTGATCCGCAATCATTCGCGACCGTCCATTGGAAAGAGTGAAGTCAGAACCGCCTGCGGTAGCGGGCGGTTGAATCTGGCACATTGCATTCAGGTACGATCAACCACCCGCTACCGCAGGTGGTTCTGACTGTTTCTCCGGAGTAACCATGAACCCCAAACGCTTTATTACCACGTTGCTTATCCTGCTCTCGCTGACCCTCGTCGCTCGCGGACAAGAGAATTCGAAGCCAAAGCCCGATGCGCCACCGCCGCGCGCCAAAGACGGCAAGAAGCTGCTAACGGCGATGGATCTTTTGAAGATCAACGGCGTCGGCAACCCGCGCATTTCGCCCGATGCTTCGCGCGTCGCGTACACCGTCAGCGAAGTAAAGATGGAGAAGGACAAAGAGTGGAAGACGGTGACACAGGTTTGGGTGGTGCCAACTGCCGGCAGCCGTGCGCGGCAATTCACGCGTGGCGAAAAAAGTTCGAGTCAGCCCGAATGGTCGCCTGACGGCTCAATGATCGCTTTTCTCAGCGATCGGGAAAAAGACGGCGAGCGGCAGGTCTGGATGATGTTGGCGGACGGAGGCGAGGCGTGGTCCGTTACTTCGCACAAAGGCGGCGTCAGCGGATTTCATTTTTCGCCGGACGGGAAACGCCTTGTTTTGACGGCAACCGATCAGCCCAACAAAGACGAAGAGGATCGTCGCAAAGTCAAAGATGACACGATGGTGATCGATCACGACATCAAGATGACGCATCTGTGGCTGTTCGATCTCGATAAGAAAGAAGAGAAACGGCTCACCGAAGGCAACTACACGGTCAGCGATCCGCAGTGGTCGCCGGACGGCACGCGCATCAGTTACGTCACGCGACCAACGCCGAAAGCTGACGATGGAGACCAGGACAACATTTGGGTGCTGACGGTAGCGAGCAGCGAAAAACAGAAAATCACGAGTGATGAGCGCTCAAGCCAAAATGCGCGCTGGTCGCCAGATGGAAAATGGATCGCGTACAACTCCAGCGAACGCGGTGGTATCTCGACGTCCTTTCTAAACGTAATTGCGGCGGCCGGTGGAACACCGCGCGAGCTAACTACCAACTTCGAATTACCGGTTGGCACGCCCGTCTGGTCGGCTGACGGCAAGACAATTTACTTCAGCACGAACACGCGTGAAGCGATTGAAGTTTATTCAGCAGACGTCGCGACCGGCGCGGTCAAGCAGTTGACGCAGCGGGGCGGCGCAATTGGTATTTCTGAAATCAGTCGTGACGGCAAACGATTCGTCGGCACTGTATCGTCCAATCAAGAGCCGACGGAAATTTACGTTGCGAATGCGGCATATTCGTCGCCGTCAGAAATCACCGATCACAACGGGTGGTTGAGAGACTATTCGCTCGCCCAGTCGGAAGTCGTGAAGTGGAAAAGCAAGGACGGCACCGAAATCGAAGGCGTGCTCACTAAGCCCGTTGGATATGTCGCCGGGACCAAAGTGCCACTGCTCTTGAATCCGCACGGTGGACCGACAGGTGCTTCGCTCAACGCATGGTTTGGAACGCCGCAGGTGCTGGCGGCGAATGGGTTCGCGGTGCTGCAACCAAACTTTCGCGGTTCGACTGGGAAGGGCATCGAGTTCACGCGCGCCAACAAAAACACCTGGGGCAAAGGCGATTATGAAGACTGCATGAGCGGTGTCGATGCGATGATCGCGAACGGCATTGCCGACCCCGATCGGCTCGGCGCACTCGGTTGGTCGTACGGCGGTTACATGACGTACTGGATTCTGACGCAAACCGATCGCTTCAAAGCGGTTTCACCGGGCGCGGGTTTGACGAACATCTATTCGATGTATTCGCAGAACGACATCCAACGTTATTTGCGCTGGTTCTATTCGGACAAGTCGCCCTGGGACGCGCAGGAGCTTTACTGGGATCGTTCGCCGATGAAATACGTGAAGAACGTGAAGACGCCGGTGATGATCATGCACGGGCAGGTCGACACGCGCGTGCCGATCGCGCAGGCACAGGAGTTTTATATGGCGCTGAAGGAGATGAATGTTCCGGTGGAGTTCGTGGTGTACCCGCGCGAGAACCATGGATTTACTGAGCCGCGCCACAACATGGATCGCGTGCGGCGTTACGTGAGATTTTTTGCGAAGTATTTGAAGACGCCCGTGGTGACTGAACCTGCGGAGGAATAAAGAACGACCGGCTGTCCAGCCCCGATTTAAGAGTCAGATTCAAGAGAATGCCCGACTTTCAAAACATCAGATTCCAAATTCAAGATCGCGTGGCTCGCATCACGTTAGCGCGTCCGCCACTCAACGTGCTGAACATTGCAATGATGCGCGAGATCAATGTCGCGCTGAACGAGTGCGCGCAACCGCGTCCGCTGGCGGCGATCGTGTTCGATGCCGCAGAAGGCATGCGGGCCTTTAGCGCGGGAGTGGCGGTGGAAGAGCATGTGCCCGAGACAGTTTTTCAAATGCTCGACACGTTCCATTCGATTTTCCGGGCGTTGTATCAAATCGCGAAACCGACGCTTGCGGTTGTCGATGGACTGGCGCTGGGCGGCGGGTGTGAACTCGTGGCTGCGTGCGACATTGTGATTGCGAGCGATCGATCGAAATTTGGTCAGCCGGAGATAAAGCTCGGCGTGTTTCCGCCGATTGCCGCGATTCTGCTGCCGCAGATCATCGGCGAACGCAAAGCGCGTGAACTGATTCTTACTGGTGATTTGATCGACGCCGACGAAGCGTTGCGGTTGCGATTGGTCAATCACGTGGTCCCATCAAACGAGCTGGCGAGCAAAACCGAGAGCATGCTGACGAAATTGCGCGAACTTTCGGCCGCTGGACTGGGCATGACGCGGATGGCGCTCGACATTGGCGGGCAACGGAGTTTTGAATCATCGCTGACAAACGTGGAGAATCTTTACCTGAACGAACTGATGAAGACTGAAGATGCCGAGGAAGGCGTGCGCTCGTTCTTGGAAAAGCGGAAGCCGCAGTGGAAAAATCGATGAAGAGCGAGGCGCGGAAATGAAAAAGAGGACGCGGAGACACGGGGACACGCAGACACGGGGATGAAAAGGGAGACAGCAGACACGGAGATGGGGAGAAAGGGAGACAGGGAAATGGGGAGACAGGGAGAAGCTGAGATGCGGAGAGTGGAAAGCGCGATAGTTCGCCGTGTCCGCGTGTCCCCCCGTCACCGCGTCCTCTTTCCCTTCTCATTCATCGTCCTCGTCATTCTCTTCTCACTCACGTTTAACTTCTCCTCTCTGGCGCAGAACCGTAAACGAAGCGGCCATTCATCGACTCCTCGAGACACTTTCAGCGCCACTGAACGCAATACGATTGAGCGAGCAATCGGCACTGCTTGCGCCGAACGAATACGCGACCCGCTCGGCAGCACCCCGATCGATGAAATGCAGGCGCGGCCTTCGCTTTCAGCGAGCAATCCCGACGCCGTGGCCGGCGCGAAACGCGCCGATCGTTTGCTTCCCGATACGCGCCGGCTGGTTGCCAACGCGATCATTGACGTCGCAAAAGACTACGGCTTTTACGACACGGCTCCGGCGCGCGCGCGCGTGGACGCCGCGGCGGCTCGCGTGCAAGCGGTCAAGCGCGTCCGTCCCAATGTTGATGCGCGCGACAACGCCTCTGTGCTATTGCGGGATCCACGGACTATCGAGTTTGGCACAATTTTTCTAGCTGGGCTGAAATCTGATGAAGCGATGATTAGCGTCCTCGGTCACGAACTCACGCACGTCGCCAGCGGCCAATCGGATTTATTGCGGCCGTTGTTTCGCGCGATTGCCAGACGCGCTTCCACTCGCACTGGATTAGCGATCTCGGGCCAACGAGCGGAGGAGCTTGCGTGCGACCTCGTCGGCTTGATGGCCACGCGCCAGTTTATGAATGAAACTCCGAGCTGGGAACCACAGCCGCGGCGCATCGCTCGCGCTGTCGAACACAACTGTGTCGATGACGATAGCTCCGACGAAGACCATCTGTCGCCGCGCAACACGATTCGAGCACTGTTTGCGCTTGATCTCGATCTGGCGCGTGAACTGGTCGCGACAGACGCGCGGGCGTCCCTTCTCAATCGCAATCATTGACACTAATTGCTGCTGCTTTTTAACATCACGCCGCAGCGATACTTTGAACTGACCGCAACTGCGCGTAAGTGTTTCACTCAACCGCCGCCAACGTAAGCCATCGCGAATCCCGATTTGCGTTGCGATTCATCGCGACGCTGTTGACGTTCACTCTCTCAATATTGGGTCTCGCGTGTCGCAGTGACAGCGAAGCGCAACGCGTCCGCCCGCGCCAATTGCGTGACGTCCCGGCCCAGCGTCTCGCCTTTACATTTACAGCGGATGCCGAAGCGCCGCCGAACGTTTCTGCCGAAGAACCAAAGCCGATTCAGGCAATCCAGAATGATTTCGATGTTCGTCGCAAAGACGAAGGGTTGGTGTTACATCGGACCGTGCCGTCGCCCGATGGCCAGCGCGCGCTGGCGTTGTACAGCGAACAGGATGAACCGTCGACAACTTTTCACATCGATTTATACGCCAGCAGCGGAAGTTTTATCCGCAATATGACGCCGCCGGATTTGGCTGTTGTCTTTCAGGATTCGGTTTTGTGGTCGGCTGACAGCGGCTCGATCGCCTTCGTCGCTCGCAAAGCCGCTCAGCCGCAAGCCAGTCCGACGCCGCCCGGCCTCGAAGCGCCTGAGCCAATCGAGTCACCGGTCGCGACCCCGACCGTGATGCCTGCATTTCCCCCTGTCCAGACTTTTTCGACCGAGCAGATCTACGTCTGCGATAAAGACGGTTACGGACTGAGGCCGCTGACAACGCGCGACGGGTTAATTTACTTCGCGCTGTCGTGGGCGCCGGATGGTCACGCTCTGTCGGCGTTGGCTTGTAAGGAAAGCGAATGGGACGCGCGCGAACATGAGAACAAAACGCCCGCCGGACGGCCGCGCATCGTCACCTTGGACGGCGCGGAACGTTTGCTCGATGATGAACTCGCGCAAGCGCCACCGGTTTGGTCGCCTGATTCAGCTAAGATTGCGACGGCATTCGACGTTGATATCGGGATTTACGATGCAGCCGGAAAGGCCCCCACGCAAGCTCGGATCGTTTTGCGCGAGAGAATATTGACCGCGTCCGCGGCTTTCCAGGAAAAGGGCACTTCGAAAAAGATTGCTGATCAATCGAAGCCGAATCCCGCCAGCTCTTCGGACATTCCCGTGTCATTCAATCCGATCATTCGGATTGAGTGGCCAGTGCCAGAGAGACTTTACGTGCAGACAGGATATCTGGATCTGCGAAACGCGCTACCAACGTGGTCACGCTGGCATCTGTTGACGTTGAGCCCGCAAGCAGCAGTCCTCAGCAGGTAGCATGTGACACGGGGAGGGGATCATGCGGAGGATCAAGTTTGTGAATATGACGTCGCCACTGCTCCGGGTTCTGACAAACGCTCCGGCCAAATCAGCGATAGCGCGAAGCCGATCAGCCACAACACCGCCGCGACCGCCAACGACATCACCAGCCAGAATTTCCAATAGCTGGTGAAGGTTGTTTCCCAGCCGGTCTGAATGTGATTGGCTACATTGACATTCAAATCGGGCGCCGCCAGCAGACGCGCGGCAATCTGCGTCAGCAGATACCAGCCGAACGCGTAAATCCAGGCGATGCGATCCATGCGCACGCGATGCAGCGCGATCATGCCGACGGTGATACCGCCCAAATGTGCCAGCGTCGTGGAAAAGTAAAAGCCACTTGCCAGTAACACGTACTTGATCCAAATTCCCAGCCCTGGAATCGTCCAGATTGCCGCGGCGCGAATCATTTCGCGATGTCCGATCAGCAATCCGATACCGAGCAGCACGTTTCCCGCATTGCACATCCACAGCAAGTTGCCCATGCCGCCGAAACGCCAGTAGTGGATGGTCTGCACGGCAAAGAACAACAGGGGCAGCACACCGAGCAATCGATATCTCGTCTCCAGCCGCCCGTCCATCGCGCGCCAGAATATCATGCGCGGTTTGACCTGTAACGATTTCGTCACATTCATCCGGCGATGAACATGTCTCTGGACACTCACAGTCATTTACGTTAGATTACCGGTTCCCCTGAAACAAAAGTAAGTTGTCATCGCGTGGCCCCGACTATGACCCCGCTGCCAGCAATTACCCTTTGCCCTCTGTGCCCGGAAGTCCTTATGGAACTGCGAGAGCCGCGCAACGCTCCGAAAACTGACAGACTCTCCTCTCACGACCAGGGGCGAAAGTCTCAGTCTGATCACGAAACGTCGGAACGGATGTACCACGCGCTCGCTTCGAAGAAGCCAAGATCTCGATCCACGTCTCCGCGAACCAAGAAGGCCAGTAAGCAGGTATCTGCCAGACGAGGAACAGTGCTGGTCGTTGACGATGTTCCTGACGTGACAGAAATGATCGAACTGCTGTTAAAGCATGCCGGCTATGACGTTGCTACTGCAGACTCGGCCAAAGCGGCCCTGCAAATGGCCCGCAGGCAGCATTTCGATTTGGTGATCTCTGATATTGGAATGCCGGAGATGAATGGTTACGAACTGGCCACGGCGCTGCGCGATCTCGCCGCATACAACAGCACGCCTTTGATTGCCGTGACCGGATATTCGGAGTATGACGATCGCGGCCGCGCCGTGCGCGCCGGCTTTAACGTGCATCTGGCAAAACCGATAGAGCCTACCCAACTGCTCAGTCTGATGAGCGAGCTACTCTCGCAATCGGAGCCGAGCACGAATCATTGAACGAGAAACCAAGAGATCAGACGTCAGACATCAGACCGAGATCGGAAGTCAGACGTCAGCGATTAGATCAACGCTTAGCGCCTGCGGTCGAGGGGCAAGAGGTGCGCAGCAGGTGAACTCTGACGTCTGATCTCTGACTTCTTACGTCTAACGTCTTGCCTCTAACCTCTCTTTTCCGGCATTCTCTTGCGCGATGGAAGAATTCCAGGAAGCGGCGCCCATGCCCGCACAGCCGGCGCGAACGAGCAACTTTCGAGCGTGGCTGAAGAGCGAATCCGCTATTCGCGCGAGTGAACTCGGCATTGGCGCCCTGGCGATTGGGCTTCTCTTCTGGCGGCTTCAATTTTCCACCACTTCAATCTGCTGCGGCGACTTCGACGGTTATTACCACATGAAGTGGGCCCGCCTGCTGTGGGACAACTTGAAAGCGAAGCACTTGCGACCGCCCCCCTTCACCTGGTTGCCACTGACAACTCTTAGCCCGGGTGACTACGTCGACCATCACTTGCTGTTTCACGTGCTGTTGATTCCATTCACCTGGTTTCGTGACATGCAAACGGGCGCGAAGCTCGCCACCGTTATCTTCGCCAGTATCGCGGTGTTTGCTTGTTACTGGCTGATCGTCCGATACGAAATTCGTTACCGATTGCTGTGGTTGTTGGCCCTGCTCGCTTGTTCGGCGCCGTTTCTATATCGCATGAACATGACAAAGGCGCCGCCCTTCGCGATCCTGTTCCTCGTCCTCGGCTCGTACTTCATGTTCGAGCGAAAACACTGGCAGTTATTGCCGCTCGCACTCGTTTTCACGTGGACGTACGACTTGTTTGTGCTGCTGGTGCTGGCTGTTGGAATTTGGACGGCAATAAGTGCGTGGATCGACGGTCGGTTTGACTGGAAGCCTCTGACTTATGTGGCCGCGGGCTGCGCGCTTGGTCTCATAATTAATCCTTACTTCCCGCACAACCTGCATCTTTTTTGGGAGCACGCCCGCATCAAGATCACGGCCGCCGACTTCGCCACGAAGGTGGGTAACGAATGGTACCCGTATGACACGCGCGAATTTTTGGCTAATTGTTTCGTGGCGCTGGTCGCGATGTTCGCGGGCTACCTTGCATTCGACGGAAGCGATCGCAAGCAGTCAAAGAAGCCGCTCTATTTTTTGGTGCTGGCCACGGCGCTGCTGCTCATGAACATGCGCTGGAAGCGGTTCGCGGAATATTTTCCGCCCTTCGCGGTCTTGTTCGCCGCGTTCACACTCGAGCAGTATTGGCGCGGGCGCGCATTGTTCACGCGTTTGCCGAATGAGGTGCTTGAAGACTTGCAGCCGTTTCTTGATCGCCAGGAGCCGACTGATGTCGCGAAAGCGCGCAAGAACGACGAGACTTGGCGCATTGTAAAGATTGCCCTGGCCGCGGCTGGCCTCGCCGTGATTTTTCTGATCAACGTCCATCAGACGACTGGCGATATTGCCGAGAGCGAGCCGCGCGATTACTACGCCCAAGGAGCGGCGTGGATGCGCGCGAATATCCCCGCGGGGCAGGTTGTCTTCAACACGGATTGGGACGACTTTCCGCGGCTTTTCTATTTCGATCCCACGCATGCTTACGTCTCGGGTTTAGATCCGAGTTACTTACTGGATCGAAGTGCCGACTTGTCCAAACTGTATGTCGAAATAACGACCGGCGAAAACGAAGATCCTGGACCGCCGATTCGCGATCGATTCGGCGCGCGATGGGTGTTCACCGACAACACGGACGATCACGTGTCATTCACCGATAACGCCATGAAGAGCGGCTGGTTCGATGTGGTTTATAAAGACAAAGACTGTCGTATCCTGCGGCTGCGCGAAGCGAAAGGCGAGCCGCCGCCTGATACAAACACCGACGACGATTCCGGCGGAGACGATAGCAACGATAACTCGCCGTGAAGAACCGTTGCGCCGGGGCCTCGCTATCATGACCTCATGAAGAGAATCGTTCGAATCTGCATACCGACTTTGTTAGTGGCGTGGGCAGTAACCGCTTGCCATCACGTTGCGACTCCGGCTAATAACGACAACACTTCGGACACTTCAACCTATCGTCCAGCGGCGACGCCGTCGACAGATTTTGAGCAGAAACTAAAGTTGGTTCGCGATGGCGGTTTTCGTTACGTGTGGATTTTTCGGAGGTTGGACGTAAAGGAATTCACCCACGAAGACACTGAAGTACTGCATAACAATGCTCCCAAAGTAGTTGATTGGATTGGCACGGATGACAGGAAAACTTTCATCGCCGGATCGAATGTAGGCATCGCGCCGGAGAATGAATCCGAACTGAAGAAGCGATACAAGATTGAGGATTTGTCAGAAGCCCGACCGTGAGGAAGGGCGCGTTGTTGATTAGTTGCTTAGAGTTTGAACCCGTCGGAATGGCCCTCCCTCACGGTCAGGCTTCCGACACCGTAAGCACGACTTTTCCAAACTGCGCCCGGTCTTCGATCAATTCGTGAGCGTCGCGAGCATCGGCGAGAGGCAGCGTGCGATCGACTACCGCCCGAATTTCACCCGATTCGACATATTTCATCGCCGCCAGCAAGTCAGACTTCGAGCCCATCATCGATCCGAGTATCGTCAGATGGCGATAGAACACGTGGCGCAGATCGGTTTTCGCATCAAAGCCGCTCGTCGCGCCGCAGGTGACCAGACGGCCACCCTTCTTCAAAGACAAGATCGAACCGGGCCAGGTGGCGGCGCCGGTGTGCTCGAACACGACGTCAACACCGCGGCCGCCCGTCAATCGTTTCACTTCCCTTGGCCAGTCGTCGCGCGTGTAGTTTATTGTTTCGTCAGCACCGAGTTCGCGCGCTTTCGCAAGTTTGGCATCTGAACTGGCAGTAGTAATCACGCGCGCGCCGCGCAGTTTAGCGATCTGAATTCCCAGCGAGCCCACGCCACTGCCGGCGGCATGAACCAACACGTCTTCGCCCGACTGAACATTCGCGCGCGCTACGAGCATGTGCCACGCGGTCAAAGTCACGAGCGGCAAGGCCGCCGCTTCAGGCCAACTTAAATTCTTCGGTTTGAGAATGATGTTAATACCGGGCACCGCGACCAGTTCCGCATATCCGCCGTCGCGCCGGTATCCGATGATGTCATAGTCGTCGCACATGTTGTCGCGACCGGCCAGGCAGTCAGCGCAATGCCCGCACGACACGCCGGGCTGAATAATTACTTCGTCGCCGACATTCACCCACGTCACCAAGTCGCCAACTTCGCGGACGACGCCCGCAATGTCGTCGCCGAGAATGTGCGGCAATGGAATCTTGATCCCGGGCAGTCCATTACGCACCCACACGTCCAGATGATTGAGCGCGCACGCGCGAACTTCGACCAATACTTCGTCCGCTTTGATTTTCGGATCCGGAACGTCGGTGAGATGGAGGACTTCAGGTCCGCCGTGTTGCTTGAAGATTACTGCTTTCATGGTAAATGTACAGAACCGCGAGCAATAGCGAGCGGGTCATAGACTCAACGTGAGTGCCGGACCCGCTCGCTATTGCTCGCGGTTCTGTAACAGCCCGCGGTTATTACTGCCCCGCTTCGATGCCTTTTTTCACTTCATCGATCGCGTCTTTAATGAGGTCGATCGCGCGCGCCCGGTGACCACCTTTGTCATTTGTGGCATGATCCAGATTGTTCTTCGCGCTCTCCAAAGCCGCCAACGCTGCGGTCATATGCGGCTGATCCGGCGCTTCGCTGTACACGGCGTGATTATGTTGGCGGTCGAAAGCCATGCCCGCGTTCACCTGCGCGATTGCCTGATTCGTGAGCTGAATTGCCTTGACGCGATGGCCGCCCTTATCGGGAATCGCCTTTTGCAATTCGCTCTTTGCGGTCATCAAATCGGCACGCGCCGCGCGCATAAATGGTTGGTCGCCTGCGGCGATGCCGGCGGCGGTGAAGACTAACAAAGCAAGAACTGCCAAAGAAATTCGTGCTTTCATCGAATTGGCTCCTTTTCGAAAATTTTAGATTCGTTTGGAAGAGACCAGAAGCGCGCTTAAATTACTACAAAGCTCAAGTATCAACAATTATTTTAGCGAGACATCCGGTTTTGCTTTCGCAGCGCTCCTCCCGCCAACGCTCCGGTGAATTTTCCTTCGTCAACTGCGACCGTGCCATTCACGATCACATACTTCATCCCCACAGACAGCAGTTCAGGCTGCTCGTACGTTGAACGGTCTGCGACTGTCTTCGGATCGAAGACGATCACATCGGCAAAATAGCCTTCGCGAATTTGGCCGCGCTCTGGAATGCGAAACCATTCCGCGGTAAGCGCGCTGCTGTTGCGAACCATGAAGGGAAGCGAAATCAATTTGCGATCGAAAACATAGGCGCGCAGCTTCTTCGTAAACGTGCCGTACTTGCGGGGATGGCCCGCGGAACCATCAGAGCAGGTGAGCACGAGTTTCTCTTTCATGAAGCGATCGATGTCTTTGGCGCTCATGTTGAAAGAAGCGACCGGCACGTTGCCCGCTTTGATCAAGGCCAGCGCTGCCTCTTCCGGCGATGTGTTCATTTCCTTCGCGACTTCGCTGAGCCGTTTGCCGATCACTTTCTTGTCGCGCGCGTCCAGGATTAGCAGGGAATCCGCGCCGCCACGCCGTTTCAAGTTCTCCCGCATCTCTGCCAGTAGGCGGGTGTTGACCTGCGAATCGTCGATGCGCTGAAGCAACTCGCTGCGGCCACCAACCTCTGCCCACCGCGGGACAAGCGCCGCCGTCAGGCTCGATCCAGACGCGTCGTAAGGATACTGACAAGCCATGATGTCAACACCGCCGGCGCGAGCTTTTCTCATGAGAGCGATCGCCGGCTTGCTTTGTCCCCAAACATCCGGGCCGAGCGCTTTGATATGAGAGATGTGCACCGGAATCTTTGCTTCGCGACCGATGCGAATAGTCTCCTGAATCGCGCCCAGCAGTCCGATTGAATACGAACCTTCATCGCGCATGTGCGTGTCGTAAACACCGCCTCTGGCCGCAGCGACTTTTGCCAGCTCGATGACTTCTTCAGTCTTCGCGTAACTCTGCGGCGCGTAGTAAAGACCCGTGGACATTCCAAATGCGCCTTCGTCCATTTCACGCGCGACGTATTGCTTCATCTCCTCCAGCTGCGCCGCCGTGGGTTGAGCGTCGGTTTGTCCGATTACGCGTCCACGAATTGTGCCAAACCCGGCGAGTAGGATCGCGTTCGTGCCGATGCCTTGTTGCTCCCACTTCGTCAGCAACTCGCCGATGTTTATTACGCTTCCGCCGTCGTTACCGGTGATGACGGTCGTTACGCCTTGTAGCAAATATGCTTCGTTGGCTTTGTGTGCGGTGTCAGTAAGATCGCCGAGTGTGTGCGTGTGCGGGTCAATGAACCCGGGGGCGACGATCATGCCGGTAGCGTCGATTATGCGTGTGGCTGTGAGATTCGCCTTCTTCGCGTTGCCGACAAATACGATGCGGTCACCGCGAATGCCGACATCTGCGTTCCGAGCTTTGCGTCCGGAACCATCGACGAGTTTTCCGTGGATGATTAGAATGTCAACCTGATTCGCTTGCGCGCTAGTAACAAACATGCGCGGGCCGGTGATGATGAAGCACAACAGCAGTCCGGCGATGACGCGAGAGATTCTTTGAGTCATAACGGCGATTGGCGAGAGATTGTTGAGCGAACGAAGGGTTCTGTCAAACGTGACAGTCGTGACCCTAATTTGCATTTCTCTGTGCCTCAGTGACTTCTCAGTGTCTCTGTGGTGAGTATTTGGGACAAGCTCACCACGGAGACACCGAGGTCGCACTGAGACACAGAGAGGGATAAACAACATTACACTCCCCTTTAAACCACAACTTTTGGAACCGGATAGAGCGTTTCTGAGTTACAATTTGTGCGTACCTCTCCCGATTTCACGTTGGCTCGTTCAGCCAGCTCAAAGCTTTCCCATAAACCAATTGCAAAGGAGTCACCTGATGAGTTTGACTCGTTTACTAATCCTTGCCGGCTTCGCACTTGCGGTTGCGTCTTCCGCGTTTTCGCAGGAGCGATGGCAGCGCTTGCCGCCAGCGCGTGACGCGCAATTCTATGCGCCGCGGAACCGGCTCGAAGAATTCGAATCGCGCTCTTCAACTTTACTGATAAAGGGACGTACCTGGGTCGCGACCTTGCGCACCGCTGTCGGCTCTGCTCGCGTCGAAGCCACTGAGATTCGCGACGCTGTGAATGGAACACGCGCGACGGGCGTGACCGTAACGCTTACCGCAGCTTCTGAGACGCGTTGCCTAATCGACTACGACGAGATTGAGTCGCTGGTAGGCGCATTCGAGGTGATGGAGAAAGCGGGCGATTCAATCACAAAGTTGACGAATTTCGAAGCGCACTTCCGCACGCGTGCGGATTTCGAAATCATCGTCTTCAAACAAACCAGCGGCGGCGTTGCAGCAGCAATCGAAGGTGGTTTCTATGACCGTTCGCGCCTGTTTTTGACGCTCGAAGAATTCACGCGCCTGCGCTGGATGATAGTTCAGGCGAAAGAACGCCTGGACGAGATCAAATAGGGCGTCGATGCTGGTTCAGTTTGAGTGGCACGCGCATCTTGCGCGTGGTTTCACGGGCGGGACGCCCGTGCCACTTAGTCAAATTGAACCAGTACCGGAGCGTGACTCAACGTAATGTTCGGCGATCTCCGGAAGGGTTTGGAGATCGGGCTCGATCCATTCGGCTTTCGCTCGTGGTGACGTTATAAGATCGGCCGAGTAGTAACGGCCGATGAAATCTTTGTCGCAACAATTATCGATCAGAGCATTTGCCAATGCAGGCAGCGGCAAGTCCGCGTGCGCAGTGACGAACGCGGCGACGATTCGTAACCAAAAAAGCGTGATCGTTTCGTGGTAGCCCATCCGGCCGTACGTCTCCGCCAGTCGCCGAATACCAGTGGTGATTTTTTCCGCCGCCTCCGCGAGCGGCAAGTGCCACACGTACCACAAAGCCACGGTCAGGTGCTGATAGTGACGGAAGTCCGCGGGATCAAAACTGCACGCTTCGAATGATTCTACCAGCATGCGAATCTCGTCTTCGGTTGTGTAATAGCACTTCATTTCGACCTCAATCAAAAGAGCGGGCAAGATGTCCGCGCTCCCGGGAAAAGAAAGGCGGGCAAAATGTCCGCGCTCCCGGCAAAAAATTGAGGCGGACCGAATTAACGATCCGCCTCATGTTCGTTTGATTTGAACTTTCGTTACTTAGCAGCAGCCTGATTTACTCGAGCGGTCAGGCGCGACTTGTGACGCGCGGCGGCGTTGCGATGCAACACGCCCTTCTGCACGGCTTTGTCGATTTCCGAAATAGTCGTTGGCAGCAATTCAGCCGCATCCTTTCCGCCTTTGCCCAAGGCGCTGCGCAGCTCTTTTACGGACGTGCGCAGGCGGGAACGGTTGCTGCGGTTGATGACGCGACGGCGCTCATTTTGCCGCACGCGCTTTTCTGCTGATTTATGGTTAGGCATTCAAAATCTCCGATTTTTCTAAAGTCCGGCGCCAAGAGCGACGATTTTGCCTCAGCGCGAAACTACAAACTATAGGGAGCCAGAGCGGCAGTGTCAAGACAACAAAGGCCCGCGCGAACGGGCCTTTGCCGACTGGGGTCATGCGCGGGATGCGTCAAGCAGTCAATTGCAGCGAACGCAGAATGTTCTGAAAAACATTCTGATAATTCGCAAAGTCGTCATTGGGCGCGACGGCGATCATGTAAAGAATCTCGCCGTTGCGTAACTGCGTGGTGATAACGCTCACAATCTCCTGGCGGCCAGTTGCTTCGTTCAGATTGTTCAAGCCGATCGCGACAGCATTTCGACCGTCGATCGTGGTCTGTTGGTAACCAGTGCGCGAGCGCAGATTGCCGTTGCCTTGTTGCAGGTTGTTAATGAATTCATTTGTCGCCTGCTGCAGATTGCGGCTGTTCGTTTGAAACACGCCAAAGTTCACGCCGTGCGTAAAGACTTCCTGGCCATTCGTCGATCCGTAACCTCCCGATGGCGCAAACCAGAGCGAATCACGTGAGTCAGACACTTGGCGCCAATTCTCGGGGACACTGACCTGCGCAACCCCGAGCACTGAGTAATTGCGATAGCGTGACGACGGATTTTCAACTCGACCAGATGGAGGGTACCGATTGCCCGTGCGATCGCCATTTGGATAAGGGTCTCTCTGATTTGGATAGGTGTCGCCTTGATTCGGATAACGCCGGCCGCTGCGCTGAATCTCGGCCATGGTCTGCGCGCGCGGATAACCGCGCAGCCGCTCATTGATAGCCATGAACTGGCGATTATCGCGCTGCACATTGCGAACTTGCAGATACTGCGCTTCCTGATTGATTCGTTCGAAACGATTGGCTGGACTCGGGTGATCGCTGAAGAAGCCGCCACCGCCGCCGCCGCCCTGACGTTGGATTGTCTGGAACATATTGGCGAGGTCGCGCGGATCGTAACCAGCGTTCGCCATGATGCGCGCGCCCAACAGATCGGCTTCCGTTTCGTACTCGCGGCTGAACTTCAGGAAGTAGACGCCAACCGATCCCGCAGCTAACTGGCCCAGACCGCCACCGCCCAAAACGCTGCCCGCAATGCCGGCGATACCAGCAAGCAAACTGTACTTCTGCGCTTTTGTCGCCTGCGCGGTTCCGTGACGTAACGCGACGTGGCTCAGCTCGTGGGCCATGACACCGGCCATTTCTCCTTCGTTGCGCGCAGCCTGAATCATTCCGCGATTCACGTACATCGGCCCGCCCGGCAAAGCAAAGGCGTTAATGTCGCTAGCGTTAATAACCCTGAAGTAGTAGTGAAACTCAGGGTGCTGAAATTCTGGAGGAATCGCCGCCACCAGTCGTTGGCCCACGGACTCGACGTAGCTTTGAACTTCAGAATCGCGCAGCAGCGGAAACTGTTGTTCAGCTTCAGATGCAGCCTGGCGGCCTAACTTCACGTCGTCCGATGGCTGATATCTGTTGCTGTGTAACTTGATTTGCGTTTGCGCCAGGGTTGCAAGCGGGGTTGCCACCAGGGCGACGGAGAGCAGTAGTGCTGTCCATCCGCCGGCAAGACGTCTGTTCATTCTGGTCATTCCAATTTCCCTCCAACCAATCACTAATACTGTCTTTGACGTTTCTCGCTCAAATTTAGCCGCCCTTCCTTAGTCAATTGCGATGCCACGCTTAGAACCGGCGTCGGAAACCAGTGTTTTCTTATGAAATTCTTGCGGGAACTGGCCGGCTGTGACTTTCTCAAAGGTTTTGGACGCATTGGAATCAGACAAAATTTGCCACTCGGTCTGACCGGCACCGTACGCGACGAATTTCGTCGATTGACCCCCGATTTCGTTCAGGCGCGGCTCAGGATCGCATGCCCGGCGATGACCGTCCACCACTTTTTCCTTCACGCGCAGACGCGGAATGTTAAGCTGGAAAGGCGCGTTTTCGCGCACGGGACATGACTGCTGAAACTCTCAACTGTCCAAACTGCGGTGCGGCAATTTCTGCCGATTCGGCGAATTGCCAGTACTGCGAATCGAAACTGGCAACCATCGCCTGTGGCTCCTGCTTTGGCATGATGTTCATCGGCAGTCGCCACTGTCCACATTGTGGCGTCGCTGCTTCACAAGCAACGCCATCACAACTCTCGGTGCTGAAGTGCCCGCGCTGCAAAGTTGATATGTCAGCGATCACCATCGGTGGCGAGGTCATGCGCGAGTGCGAGCATTGCAACGGGCTGTGGTTGGAAGTACCAGCTTTCGATCGAATCTGCGCTAACCGCGAACAGCAATCGGCTGTGCTGGGGGGCGCGTCAGTTGCACCAACGTCAAAACTTCATTCGGATTCAAGCTCAGAAAAGATTCGCTACATTCCTTGTCCGCAGTGCGGTCAATTGATGAACCGGATTAACTTTGCTCGCTGCTCGGGAGTAATCGTCGATGTGTGCAGAGGTCATGGCACCTGGTTCGACGAATCAGAGTTGCGCGAAATCGTCGAGTTCATTCGCGGTGGCGGATTAGAGTTGGCGCGGCAAAAAGAGAAACACGAACTTGAATCAGAACGTCAGAAACTCGCTTCGATGCAAGCGCTGAATGGCGCTCGTTCAGAAATCGCCCTTGGAAACGGCTCGGTCACGATTCTCGCTACGCAAGATCGCATCGACGGATTGTCAGCCGCCGGCGCACTGCTGAAGTTCCTGATCGAATAGCCGGCGCTATCCCTGTTAGTTCATTCGTGGTTTCCATTCGCCCATGGATGAGTGTTGCCGTTACCCGACGGGATTTGCGTGGAAGAGCCATTGCGTCTGACCCTTTCATAAGTCTCCAGAAGCAGGGGCACCACCACGGCCGGGGCGAACAGTTGTTGATACCGCTCTTTCGCTTTCTGTCCCATGCGCTCTCTTAAATCACCATCCTGAGCTATGCGGACAATCGTCTGCGCGAGTGCTTCCATATCGCCGCAGGGCACCAGCATTCCTGCGTCGTCTCCGATCATGTCGGCAACGCCCCCCACATCAGTCGCGATGATTGGCTTTCCGCAGGCCATCGCCTCGACGATGCTATTGGGCGTGCCTTCACTGAACGACGGCATCACAAAAACGTCGAGACTTTCCATGAAAGCGCGCCGCTCTTCCGGGTGAGTATAAACGCCGTGGTATCGATAGCGACTCGCAACGTTTAGCGACTTTGCACGGGCCGCGATTTTCTGTCGCTGCGAACCATCGCCGGCTATGTTTAGACTCAAATTACCGCAGCGCTGTTGGGCGGCGCCAAATGCTTCCAGCAAAACCATCGGACCCTTCATCTCTTCCATGCGCGCGGCAAAACCAAAGGTGATCTTGTCAGCGGTCTTACCGCAGCTCTTCGACCCGTTGGCGATCTCATCGGACATGATCGGAAGAATGGAAAGCTGTTTTGAATGCGGCAGCTTCTCGCGACAATGTTGCAGCAGCCGCGGAGAAAGAGCCGCGACTTCGGTGCAGAGCGGCAGCGCGGAAGTGAATTGGGCGTAATACGATTCGAAATCCGGCGGGTGATATGGAATCCCGAGTTCCTGATAAATCACGGGAAGGCCGGCGTCATGTGCTGCGCGAATCATGATCATGGCGCTGGGATCCGGCGTCATCACATGGATCAAATCGGGCTTGAGGGCTTCCATGAAATCCCGACAGCGTTGATAGTTGCGCGCGGCCAGACCTGTTACCAGCCGCAGACTTCTGCGGCGGATTAACGGCCTCGACTTTGGGAATGCATTGAAAAGCTTGTAGGCGACCATGCGGCCGGCGCCGAGCGAAGTGTGCGCAAGGTTGGAAGCAATCCACGAAACGCTCACATCGGCTTCCAACAATCTTTGGTAGTACTGATCTTCCTCGGCCTGAAGGTACATCAACAGGACTGTCACGTCGTGTCCTGTCTTGCGCAATTGAGATGCGTACGTAACCAGAGTTTCGTCTGATCCGCTAATCGGCCCCAGGATTTGTCCTTTGCAAAGAAGGATTCGCATTCGCTTAATCACCCAAAGACGTTTGTGGATCAGCGTTGCGAGGTGGCGGCTGAAAGAGCCTTTTCATAATTGTCCGCCAACGCTTGAAGATGATTCGCGGAACGGTCGACGGCCCAAGTTTTACGAGTGTCAGGACGCTCCTGAAAGATTGCCCGATTAGTCCGCGGCGTAATGCGCGCGCGGCTTCGCACATCAAATGCTCGCCCGCATGCAACGAAAAACTCCGCCAGGCCTCGCGCCGCCGTGTTTTGGCAGCGGCAATCGCGCGCGGCAATTTCATCCAATGGCGAAATCGATTGACTGCGATCGAAATGCACGCCGCCGCGTCGGAGGTAATCTGCCGGGAATCCGGCGCTGACTGTCGCCAGATGATGACGGGTGTGCTCACCACCGCGACCGGATAAATCTCGCTAATGCGCACGCACATGTCCCAATCTCCAAGCGCACGGTCGCGATCGTCGAATAGACCAACGCGGCTGAAGACCGCTCGGCGGTAGACCACACTTCCACTGGGGATAGAATTTTGTTCGACCAGTCGCCAAAAGATATCGCCATCAAAACTGTCCCGCGGGTACGAGCGTGCGGTCGGTCTACCCTCAGCATCGCCAATGATGGCGCAGCCATAGACGAAGCCCGCTTCAGGTCTTTGCTTGAGGATCTCCAGTTGGCGTGCGAGGGAACCCGCCAGGCGCGTGTCGTCGTCGTCGAGAAAAGTCACATACTCGCCATGGCTGCTCATTAAGCCTACGTTTCGCGCGGCGCCTAATGTTTGCGGCCGATCAATTCGTGCGTATTTTATCTCGGGAAGTGATTTGCAAACTTGACGTGTTTCGTCCGTAGAAGCGTTATCGACCACAACAATTTCGCTAACTGCACCGGCGGTGCGCACACTTTCGAGCGCGCGCCGCAACAGTTGCGGTCGATTATGAGTAATGATAACGACGCTAACGCCTGACGATAGGGGCGAATGGATCGGTTGGCGCAACTCGTCTGGTAGTGATCCGGAATCAACCATTAAGACGAGGAAGACCTCAACCGTGTCTGAATAATGATTTGAACAACTTCTTATACGCGGCAGGCCGTACCGCGCGCAAGGGGTTTATTGTCAAAGCCGCTGCGGCGCTCGCCGAGGCTGCCGAATATTCACGTTTCCGAATGTGCCGAGTTGCCCGCCACAAAAGAGTATCGGCGATGCGGCTCGTCAGGCGTTGGCGCGCTTCGCGGCGTTGGCTACTCAGCGCCGCTGCCGCGCGAGGCAACCGCAGCAACTGTGTTTGGTGGCGAGCAGCACGCTTCAGTTGTGCGGCGGTAAAGGACGAGCCTTGACCTGACTCCACGGTCGGTTGTCGATAGATGCCTACCGGTTCGGGAATAACTGCCGCGGGATATATCTCCGAGAGCCGAACTAACAGATCCCAATCGTCAATCCCCGCGAGGTATTTCCGAAAGAGGCCGACACGTGTGAAACACTCTCTGCGAATCAGCGTCGACAGCCCCATCGCGGGAAAATCCAATGACAGAATTGGCCAGAACACGTCTCCTCCCGGATGTCCGGGATGGGTCACTTCACCGTTCGGCGTGTAATTCTGATCGGCCATAATCATGCCGCCACAAACAAATCCGGCTTCGGGATTATCAATCAACGCCTGAACCTGAAGATCGATTGATGCCGCCAAGCGCAAATCGTCATCATCAAGGAATGTTACGAACTCACCTTCGCTATGCATCAAACCTACGTTGCGCGCGCCGGCCACTCCCTGATTGCGCTCGCTGCGCACGTATTTAATTCCGGCAAGAGATCGACAGACTTCGGCGGTTTCATCGACCGAAGCATCATCCACGACAATGACTTCGATATTGCGTCCGGCGGCCCATGCGCTCGTCACTGCACGCGGCAGCAACTCGGGCCGATTATGGGTCGGAATGATGACGCTCGTTCTTGACATAACTTGGTCCCAACAATATCGAAGCTAATTGTGATTCTAACCGCTGGTCGACTTGGCAGCGAAGATTTATTTATAGATCGTCGCTGACTTTCCTGGATAAAGTATCGCGGTTACAGTGACGTCGGACTGATCGGCGCGCCCGTGAAAAATATTGGAATCTACAACCTGAACATGCCCACGCGTGGCGGAGGCGAAAAACTTACTGTGGTTCTAGCCGAGCACCTGAGCCGGAATCACAACGTTCAACTTTTTCACGACGTTCCGCTTGAACAGAAATTGCTGGAAGACACCTTCGGGGTCGGTCTCAGCAGGGTCAAGTTCACTCAGCTTGATCGAATAGGGCCGCCGCTGCGTGTGCTGGCGAGATTACGCGGCAGACGTACCCCATTTTCCACTCATCACTATTTACAGTTGAAAAAGCTGAAGCTCGATCTATTCATCAACATAAGTCATAGAAGCGTCCTCCACTGTCCCGCGGAGAAGGGAATCTTCGTTTGCATGTTTCCGCACGATGTCGACCAGGATCACCGCGGCGAGGCAACGGTGCGGCGCGGGCTAAGTAACTTATCTGGCTCGATCGAGCAATCGTTAACAGGCGTGGATCGGACGAGCTGGCTCGATTCGTACGGCGATATTGTGGCTATCTCGAAATATTCTGCGGATTGGGTTGAGCGACTGTGGGCACGAAAGGCGCAGGTAGTATATCCACCGGTCGACAACATGGGCCCTCCGTCAGAGAAAGAAAACATGATTCTGCATGTGGGCCGGTTCAGCTCATCGAAAGCCGAACTAGAGCATCACGATAAGGCTCAGGAATTCCTGCTCGCGGCATTTTCCGATATGAAGCAGCTTCACCAAGAGGGATGGGAGCTTCATTTCGCCGGGAATGTGGGCTCGTCCGCGGACGCGAAGCAACTTGCCGAGAGCTTGGTGCAAAAGGCGGCCGGGCTCGCCGTCAAGTTTCATTTCAACGTCACTTTTGAGGAGTTGCGCGAGTTGTATCGCCGGGCCGCAATCTACTGGCACGCGACCGGCATCGGAACTGACCCGAACATCTATCCGGCGCGGCACGAACATTTCGGCATCACCACTGTTGAAGCAATGTCAGCCGGCGGAGTGCCGGTAGTCATCAACTCCGGCGGTCAAACTGAAACCGTCACCGAGGGCGTCGATGGATTCCGCTGGGAGGATGTCGCCGAACTTGTTCAGCGGACGCAGCAACTGGCAACAGATTCCGCTTTACGCGATCGGTTAAGCTGCGCAGCGATTGCGTCGAGCAGAAGGTTTAGCCGCGAAGTCTTCACTGATGGAATGGACCGAATCATCGGCCAGGTTTTGGAAACGATATCCGCTTAAGACGCGCGTGGCGTTACAAATCCGCCAGTCGCCAAACCCCAAGGCATTTACCCATTTCCGGATCTTCAACGATGAGCTGAATCGGTGACGGAAAGTTGAAAGGTTCGATCTGAAGATTGATGGATCTCCAGCCGCCATCGGGGCAATCAAGATTTTCCGAGACGGCCGTATGTGTCGTGCAGATCAAATATTTCGCCCCACTTTTTCTGAAGTTGGCGATCATTCGTTTAATCGACGCGTAGGAAAGATGAATCATACATTCGCGACACAAGATCACATCCGCCCTCGGCAGCCGGTGTCTGCTAATATCCAATTGAACGAACGTCCGGCATTCGCTTCCGTAACGTTCAAGATTGTCTGCGATTAATTCCGGCACTATGTCCACGCCAATGTACTTGATAACGTCCAGCCGCACATGCTGCATCCAATTGAAGTCGCCGCAAGCAGCGTCGAGTAATACGCGCGTGTCCAGGTCTCTCAGCAACGAAGGAAGCGCCGCTCTAACGACTGCGGTGCGCGCCAGTGTCGATCCGCGCCCCGAAATCGATTCCGGATCGTTCCAGATGTTGTTGTGATAGATTTCAGTGAAGACCGTTTCCAGAGATGGCGCAGTAAACGAATGGCGAACTTGCTGATAAGCCGCCAGCGTCCGGGGAAACCTCGATCTGATGTAAGACTTAATTTGGCTCGCCCGCGTCATAAAACATCAGTCTCAACAGATTTCAATGTGTTCCGCAAAGCATAGAGACCTGAGTGCAGGGCTCAGCGAGTCGCGCCCGCTTCTGATGGTGGCTCATCCCGGACATGAACTCCGAGTTCACGGCTGGCTGGAAAGCGCGCGTCCGATGGTCTGCGTTCTGACCGACGGTTCCGGCCGTACGAATCGTTCCCGTTTGGATTCTACCACCAGGGTTCTTTTCGGCGCGGGCTGCGTTAACGGATCGATTTACGGAGCTATGACGGATCAGGATCTCTACAATGCCGTGCTGAATTTCAACCATGAGCCTTTCCTGAATCTGGTCGATGAACTGGCGGCGATTTTCATTAGCGAACAAATCGATTACGTCGCCGGGGACGCGGCTGAAGGCTACAACCCCGCCCACGATGTCTGCCGAATCGTTATCAATGCCGCCGTCGCGATGGCCAATGGCTCGCGTAACGAGATCAAGAACTTCGATTTCAACCTGGTTGGGCCGCCTGAAGAATGCCCGGTTTCACTTCGTGCGAGCGCGATCTATATGCGACTGGACGAGCACGCGCTGGCCCGCAAACTCGCGGCGGCACACAGCTATCCGGAATTACAGGCTGAAGTCGCTGCGGCGTTTTCGGGTGCCGGCAGCGTCGGTTTGCAACAGCATCCGGACTTGGGTAATCGCCTCACATCCGGTGCCATCACAGCGGGCACAGATCAATTCGTTATTGAGTGCCTGCGGCCGGTGGATGGTGATCTCATCTCGCACGAACGGGCCAATCCGTTTTATGAGGCTTATGGCGAGCGTCAGGTCGCGGCGGGTCACTACACCGTCGTGTTGCGTTATCGCGAGCATATGTTGCCTTTGCTTGAGGCGATCAATTCACACGTTCAGACATTAAGTCGCGCATGAAGATTCTGATCGCAAATGCGACATTAGCTTCTCGGACCGGCACGGAGACGTACGTGCGTGATTTGGCTATCGGACTGTTGCGCCATGGTCATGAGCCACTTGTTTACGCGTCGGAAGTTGGCGAGATCGCAGACGAGCTGCGGCTGGCGGCGATACCGGTCGTCGATGACCTGCACAATCTCGCCGCGACGCCAGATCTAATTCACGGAAACCACAACACAGAATTGATGACGGCGCTTTTGCACTTTCCGCGCGTCCCCGCCGTGTTCGTTTGTCATAGCTCACTAGATTGGAATTCCGCGCCGCCGGTCCATCCGCGCATCCGCGCGTACGCTGCCGTTGATGACGCATGCCGTGACCGGCTCGCGATCGAGCATGCGATTTCTGCTGAACACGTGCGCGTCATGCTTCATGGTATCGATCAGGAGCGGTTCAAGCCGCGTGCGCCGCTGCCTGACCGACCGCGCCGCGCTTTGGTGTTCAGTAACAATGCCAACGCTTTTACTCATCTGCCGCACGTAGAGAAAGCATGCAAGCGGGCTGGAATTGCGCTCGACGTCGTGGGCTCTGCCAGCAAAGCTTCTAACTCGCGCCCCGAAGACCTGCTCGGCGATTACGATTTAGTTTTCGCGAAAGCCCGTTGTGCGTTGGAATCTTTGGTGGTGGGCACAGCCGTTATTCTATGTGATTCGTACGGCAGTGGGCCTTTGGTGACCACCGGCGAGCTCGAACGACTGCGGCGGCTGAATTTCGGTATCCGCACGCTGTGCAAAAGGACAAATGCCGACGTGCTGCTGCGCGAGATCGAGCGCTACGATGCGAATGACGCGACCGAAGTTTCGCGACGCATCCGCCCCGCCGCCGACATATCGTTGGTAATTGACGAAATGGTTGCGGTCTACAAAGACGTTATCCGGGACTATCAAAACAGCGAACCGCCGGATGCGACCGAGGAAGCGCGCGCGGCCGCGGAATACCTGCGGTGGCTTACGTTCGTGACGCGCCAAAACAAAGACAACTATGAAGGCATGTTTGCGAGTTCACGCACTTTGCAATTCAGACACGCGCTGGGACGGCTTCCGTTGTTCGATCGATCTTTGAAGCGATTGGGAGACATGATTCGCGGGCGTGACCGTGGTTCAACCAACAACGGTCAACCTTAACTGCGGTAGCCTCTCAGGTCTCATAACCCAGCTCCGACAACAGATCACCGGCCACGCGCTCAAATTCAGTTCGTTCGGCTGCCGTCATTTTGCGTTTCCACACATTCACACGTGAAAGGTCGGGCGGAAGCGTCGTAGCTTCCTGCTGGCGAAACCTTTGTTCCTTAGTCAGCGTGACTACTCCATTGCTGGACCGTCCCTTGTGTTCTTTTAGTCGCTCCGGAGTTCGCAGGTGATAGTTCAACATTCCGGCATCAAAATCCAGATCGAGAAAGCCGCAAATGCGCTCAAGTGTCTCCTGCGGTTTTGTGATCAGCTCTTCGTAGCGAACTTCGAGATAATCGCGTCGCGTGGCGCCTGATCGTCGACCGGCTTCGATGTATTGCCGCCAATAAAGCGCTTGCTTCTCCATCTCGTCACCGGGAGAAAACCACATCGTTCGCAGTGAAAGAGCCACGTCGCGCCCATCGCGAATGAGGTGAACGAAGCGAGCTTCCGGCAAGAGCTGTCTTAAGGCATCAAGGTGCAGACAATAAATCGGCGTCTTATCGCCCCACCGCGATTTCCCAAAGCGCGCGGCGTACAAGCGATAGAACGCGCGGAAGCCATCGGAAATATTGAAGGGCGAAATCTTCTGCAAAGCGCTCCAGAAGATCTCCTCCGCTAATTCGAAGTCTGGCCACGCCGGAGCCGCGGTCGGGTATTCCGTAATCGCTTTAAAGAATTGCTCACGTAACTTGTCGCCTTTCTCGGTAAACGTCGGACCAAGCGTGAGAAAACCGGTCTCGGGAGGAATCGCGAGTTGCGAATGCGAATCCAGCATGAAACGCAGCAAAGTAGTTCCCGACCGCGGCGCTCCGACGATAATCGGCATTGGCGCGAGCGCACTTGTGCCTGGCGCAGCTGCTGGCTGATCTACCAAGGTCATCGTTCGCTATTCTCGCGCCGACTTGGCGCCGGCATCGGCCGTGGTGCTGATGCAATCTGATGCCGCCACGAAACCAGCATCCCTCAATCGTCTCATGATTAGCTCGACATTTTGGGCGACGGTTCGTGAAACTGTATCGAGAACCAATTCGGGACTTTCCGGCGCCTCGTAAGGATCGTTGACGCCGCTGAGCGATTCTATTTCACCGCGTCTCGCCTTTGCGTAGATGCCTTTCGTGTCGCGCTGGTCGCACACTTCGATGGGCGTGTTAACAAACACTTCGAAGAACTGATCACTTCCAATCAGACTGCGAACTTCATTGCGGGTGGCGCGATACGGACTGACCGCGGCACAAACGGCGACGCCACCGTGCCGCACAATTTCGGACGCCACAAAACCGATGCGCCGAATATTCGTGTCGCGGTCTTCTTTGGAAAACCCGAGCCCTTTCGACAGGTGCGTGCGAACAACATCGCCATCAAGCAAAGTCACTCGGCGGCCAGTTTCAAGTAGTTTCGCGGTTAATAACTCGGCTGTCGTCGACTTACCTGCGCCGCTCAGCCCGGTAAACCAGATACAGACGCCTTGCCGATGAAGTGGCGGATAGTTCTCGGCCAGGATTTGAGCTACTTCCGGTCGCGTAAACCACTCGGGCAACGGACGACCACGCTTCAGATACTCTTCACGGATCGTGCTTCCGGACAAGGTGAGTGCTTCACTGCCGGTATTCTCCTCATAGCGACCGGTCGTGGGTACGTAGGCAAGTTCGCGAAAGGGAATTAGCCCAACGCCCAACTCCTGACTGAACTGCGCCAACAGTTCTTGTGCAGCGTAAGGTTCGTAAAACGGCCGGCCGCGCGAATCATTGCCCGGCGAAGCATGATCGCGCCCCACGATGAGAAAGTTAGCGCCGTAATTACGCCTAATCAGCGCATGCCACAGAGCCTCCCGCGGACCAGCGAGACGCATCGCCAAAGGTAAAATGGCGAGCACTATTCTCTTTTGATCGTAATACCGTTCGGCCAGAACGCGGTAAGTTCGCACTCGCGCGAATTGATCGACATCGCCAGGCTTGGTCATGCCGACAACCGGATGCAGCAGCAAAGCACCGTTGACCTGATCGATCGCGCGCTTCGTCATTTCCTCGTGCGCGCGGTGTAAAGGGTTGCGCGTCTGGAAAGCCACGACGTTACTGTGACCGAGTTTCTCAAGGCGCCGCCGGACGGCAGCCGGCGTTAGACGCAAATCTTGAGAATCGAGATGCGATGGCAATTGCAGCAGTCGCAACCGGCCACTCAGGTTAATCCGTCCCCAGCCCTCCATCTCAGCAATTAGCGGATGTCTTGCGTCAGTGGTGCCAAAAACCTTCTGCGATACTGCGCGCACATTCCATTCGTAAATCTCTTCCACTGTCAGAATCCCGAGCAACTCATTTCGCGAACTGCGAAGCGCAATGTCGCGATCAAGATGAAGTCCGTCACTTTGGTCGGTCGGGAGCGTTACCGGAATCGGAAACAAATGTCCGGATGCCAGCCGCATTTCATCGATAACGCGAAGGTAATCCTCCTGACCCAGAAACCGATCAAGCGGCGAAAAAGCGCCGCAGGCAAGTAGTTCGAGATCGCACAGTGCGCGGTCGGAAAGCTGAATCGAGGGCAAACGTGTCGCACGATCTCTCAATTCGTCGAGCTGTTCGGCGGCGGCAACGAGGTTAACCAGAGCACCACCATATGGACTGATGAGAGCAGGATTATTCATGGACAAATTCCATGCTGACCTTAACCTAAGAGTGCGTGAAGACTGAAGAAGTATTGAGCGTTTTTGGTGGAGCCGAGGGGGATCGAACCCCTGACCTCTTGAATGCCATTCAAGCGCTCTCCCAGCTGAGCTACGGCCCCGTTTGTTTTTGCACCGAAATAATGACAGTGCGTTGATGTGCGGCAATGATAGAGGAGAAGGTGCGCGGATTCAAAGTGGCGTCGAAACTAACTCTTACCTTCAGTGCGATACGCGGCACAGAGATCGTGAGCCGCCTCCGGCCAGGTGGGAAAACTAAATTTGAATCCCGATTGCAAGAGCTTGCTCGGAACTACGCGCCGGCTTTTTAGAATCAGTTCTATTTCGCTGTTCAGCATGAACGCGCCGAGCGCCAGCATCCACTCAGCCGCCGGCAGTCCGAAAGGCATCCCCCATGCGGCGCGCAGTCCGCGCATGAATTCCGCATTCGTCAGTGGATTCGGTGAAGACAGATTTATTGGACCTTCCAACTCGTCGTGTTCAATCAGCCACATCACCGCATTCACAAAATCGCATTCGTGAATCCAGGACATGTATTGCCGGCCGTCGCCTGCTTGACCGCCAAGTCCGAATCTGACCAGCCGCAAGAGCATATCGAAAGGTGACCCATGCGTCGCATGCATCACAATCGCAGTGCGCATCGCTACGTGGCGCGTATTCGGGGTGGCGGATTCGCGCGCCGCACGTTCCCAGGAAGTCGCGACATCGATGCTGAAGCGCCAAGTGTCGGGCGCATTCGGCTCTGACCCGCCGATGATTCCAGTCGCTTCGTCGTGTGGCGGGCCAAAAGTGTGAGCGTAGATCGTCGCGGTGCTCGCTTGCAGCCAGACGCGCGGCGGTTTCCACGCTTGACCAATCGCTCGGCCGACAACTGTGGTGGACTTGATCCGCGAATCAGTGATGGTCTTTCGGTTCTCGGGGGTGTAGCGACAATTCACACTCTGCCCGGCAAGATTGATGATGGCATCGGCGCCTTCGAATTCGTCGGCCCACTTGCCGAGCGTCTCGCCGTCCCATGTGACTGTTCGCCACGGCGCGGTCGCCAGGTTGCGGCTGAGAATCACAACATCGTGACCTGCTTCGTGGAACGATCGTGCGAGCAAATTTCCCAAATGTCCTGAACCGCCAGGTATTACGATCTTCATGACGCACTCCGTTCAGTCTGTTGGGCGGCGATGCTGGCCTCCTCTTGTGCTGTTTCGTAGAGTCTGTTTCTCTCAGTAGACAGGTCATCCGTACGCCGGTTAATTCTTCGAGCTGGGCAGATCAAGCCCGCTAAAGCTCCCTGGAGGGAGCTATATGTCAATGTCCAAAACAGTGATTGCAGGGTAAGGTCGTAGGAGAAGTAGTAACTATTCGCGACGTAATAAACAGTAAGGGCAATCACGGTCGCGATTGCCGTAACAGCGCCAAAAAGCATCCTTCGTAACGGCCCCACTTTTGAATACATTTGGGCGGTCAAAAACCACAACACAACGCCCACGACTCCGCCGGGAATTGCTCCAAGAAATGTTTGAGGAAAATAGATCAATCCCCATAAGCCGGATGGCCCGAAAAGCAACGTGAACCACAACGCGGCTGAGAACAACGACACGATTAAACTCCCGACCGCGCCTCGCGCTACGAATCTGAAAAGATCTCTCATTCCTTCACTCAACCTTCCGCCAGTTCCAGCGCGCGCAAATCCGTCACAAACTGCAGAGACTTCTTCCGCAACGGCCGCATCAAGGGATTGCTCGCGAGCGTGATCAAACGGTCGATGAGATCCACTGTGCGATCGATCACGTAGAAGGTGCGCGCACATTTCGGTGACTGATCGTGAATCCAAAACAGAATGATCCCCATGTGATACAGCCAAAGCAGGTAAGGCAACTCCGCTTTCAAATCCGCGGGCAGATGCGTCTTGGCGCCGGACACGAGCGTCTCGAACAGCGCAATGCTGTCGCGGCGCACCGGCGTGGCATCATGACCGAAGGGATTCAGCGGACTGTGTGGATCTGCAGCCGTCTTGAAGAGCACGCCCGCGAATTCGTGATAAGGCTCGAGCGTTCGAATCTTCAGACGCAGCACTTCGAGCAAACGCGCCTTGAGACTCTTCTCTCGCTCAAACACAGGTTGCGACGCGGCGACGTGCTCTTCATGGGTGCGGTGATAGAACGCCTGAATCAAGTGTTCCTTCGATTTGAAATAGTGATACGCGTTGCCGAGCGACACTCCTGCCTTGTCTGCAATTGCGCGCATAGTCGTCTTCTCGTACCCACGTTCGGCGAGCAGATCCAAAGCGCTGCTCAGGATGAGCGTTCGGGTCTGTTCGCCTTTTGGTGTCTTCGTTTCCTTCTTCTCTTTCATCATTCCGATCACCTCGACAGGCCAGTGGCCCGGCCGATCTGATAGCGGTTTTGCGAAATCATCGACACGACACGCTTCGTCGTCGGTAACAACTCAGGCGACGCCAGCCGGTACGACCAGTCGCGATAACGCTGCAGGGCCCACAGCACCATGAGCCATGCCTTCGGACCGAAGTAGACCCATCCCTTATCGGTAATTACCGTCAGGTCTTCGGCGGTCAGATTGTGATCCAACTCCGGAAAGCGGCGTCGTGCAGCATCTGACTTAATGGGCAAGAGGTTCAGCTCGAAAAACTTTGGCTGCTCGGCGAGCCAACCGTGAACTCTGCGGCACAATCCGCACGCGGGATCGTAAAGAATCGTGAGCGGTGCCATGGCTAAGCCTCCTGTTCTACTTGAGTAAACGCGTCGGGATAGACTGGCGGTGGCGCAGTGCGCATCGTTGCGCGGCGGCGCATGCGGCTGAAGATGAAGAGATTAAAGAAGTGCATGCCGCCGAGCACCAGCAAAACCGTGCCGATTTTCACCGACAGCGCCTCAATGCCCTCTTTCGGCGAGGCGATCTCGTAACCCAGCTTGAGTATCAGGCAAACCCACCCCAAGTTAACTAGATAAAAACCGACCACTAGCAGGTGGTTGACCGAGTCGGCCAGTTGCTCATTTCCGTGAAAGACGTCCACCAGGAAAATGCGGCCGTTTTTATGCAGCGTATGTGCGACCCAGATGGTCAGGGCGATGCTAATCGAGAGATAAACAAGATAAGTGGCAATGTCTATGGTCATGTTTTCGGCCTCCCACAAGAATTTTGAACACGTTCAGTTTGCACAATACGCTGGGTTTTTCCGGCTGTCAAGAGGATTTTTGAACATGTTCAGAAACTTTTTCTGCGAGTGATATCTATCTCGGCCGTCGGCGGGCGCGGCTTTTGATGCTTGACCGCCGCCGGGGCGCGAGCTTAATCTTTCCGGGCCCGCAAACCGCAGGGCGCTAAACATGAGTCGTCGACGCTACGCCTATCGCTATTATTACTGCACGCAGTCTCTGGGACTGACGGTTGGGCGATGGGCTGTCGCGAGTTGATTTAGACTCAAAGACAAATTCAAAAGCCGGCCATCGGTCCTCCGGGATCGGTGGCCGGTTTAGTTTTGTAGGAAGTTTCACACGCTTTTTGGCAGCGTTTTATGGGCAAGTCCCGAAGGGACGAAATGTTTATAGATCGGAATCGGGCCTTATTCTCTGAAGCCAATTTATTGGCGTCAGAAGGTCGGAACATTTCGCTCCTAACGGAGCTTGAATTCTTCAACGCGTAACGTTCTATAAACATCCGGCTGCTATGCAGCTTTGCTTGGGGGACGAATAGCATGGCCACTCAAACAGACGCGTTTACAAAAAAACAACAACTTCTTTCCGATCACGTCGATGCGCGACCGGTAACCTCGGAAGACGCGGCGTCCGGTCGTAACGACATTGTGCAACTCGATCCGGATCATCCCGGATTCCGAGATGCCGAATACCGCGCCCGCCGAAATCAAATAGCGCAGCTAGCGATGGATTACCGGCCGGGCCAGGAAATTCCCGACGCGCCGTACACGGACGACGAACACCGCGTCTGGCAGACGATTTGGCGGGCGCTGCGACCCGCTCACCAAAAACACGCTTGTGCGGAATACTTGCAAGCGATTGAGCGCCTCAGTTTTTCCGACGGTCGAATTCCGCAACTGCGCGAAGTGAACGAAAGAGTTCACGCAATCAGCGGCTTTCGCCTCGAGCCTGTTGCCGGATTGGTTCAGCCACGCGTGTTTCTCGAAAATCTCGCGGACGGCGTCTTCCTTTGCACGCAATATATTCGTCATCACTCGACGCCGATGTACACGCCTGAGCCGGACGTGGTCCACGAAATTGTCGGCCACGGTGTAACGCTGGCGTGTCCTGCGCTGGCGGCGCTCAATCGTCAGTTTGGAAACGCGGTAAAGCAAGTGAAGTCAGCCGAGGAACTCGAAACGCTCTCGCGTGTTTACTGGTTCACGATCGAGTTTGGCGTGTTGCGTGAGAACGGAGAATTGAAAGCGTACGGCACCGGCTTGTTATCGTCAGCCGGCGAGTTGGACGAGATGCACGAAGCGGACCTGCGGCCGCTCGATCTGTCTGCGGTCACCAATCAAACGTACGATCCGACGCACTTCCAACCGGTACTGTTTTGCGGCGACTCGTTCGATTCGATGTGCGACACGCTTCAAGAGTATCTGGCGCGCTGGTAGCCTTTAGCTCAGTGGAAATATAGAATCAACCATTAGTTTCCATGGCTGAAAACAAACCTGATCTAGACATTCTCACCCAACTGGTCCAAAGCGGTTGCGAAGCCGAATGGCCGGCGGGTCAACCGACTTCGCCTCCGATTTATGCGGCTGCCACCTACACCTACGAGTCAATGGACGAAATGGACAAGGTGTTCAGCGGCGAGCTTCCTGGCTATGTGTACACGCGTCACGGAAATCCGACGGTGACGGTTTTGGAAGAGGCCATGCGGGTAATCGAGAATGGCGCGACTGCACGAGCCTACGCGTCGGGAATGGCGGCACTGCATGCCGCGCTCTTTGCGTGCGAATTAGCTCCGGGCTCAGTCGTGCTCGCGTCCCAGGACCTCTACGGCGCGACCACCAATCTGTTACTGAACATCTTTGGTGTCTTCGGCATCAAGAGCGTCTTTACTGATTTCAGCGACCTGGATGTAGTCCGGTCGAAGACCGATGAATTGAAGCCGCGCGTGCTGATTGCTGAAACGATCTCCAATCCGCTGCTGAAGGTTTGCGACATTGATGCTTGCGCTGAGATGGCCCATCACGCGGGCGCGCGTTTGATTATCGATAACACCTTTGCCTCGCCGTATCTGTGCCAGCCGTTACGGCACGGAGCGGACATTGTCGTTCACAGCGCGACTAAATTTCTTGGCGGGCACGCCGATGCGATGGGCGGAATTACCATTTCACGCGATGAATTCGACAGGACCGCGTTGACCGGCGTGATGAAACTGGTCGGCGGCGTCTTGAGTCCGTGGGAAGCGCATCAAATCCTGCGCGGCATGAAAACGCTAGGGGTCCGCATGGAGCGCCACTGTGAAAACGCGAAAACACTGGCGGCCCACCTAAAGAACGATGCAAGAATCGGACGTGTCTACTTTCCGGAGCTCGGTGAAACTGCGAAGTCGATAGCCGGCCGTGTACTGCGTCCGGAGCATTTTGGGGCTTTGGTTTCGATCGAACTTAAGGACAACTCGCGCGCAGCCGCGTTTCGTTTTATGGACAGCTTAAGACTGGTGGTTCGATCTACCAGCTTGGGCGATGTATTTACGAGCGCGCTGCATCCGGCTACCGCCTCGCATCGTGACTTATCGCCCGCGCGACGGCGCGAGCTGGGAATTACCGAAGGCCTGATTCGCATCTCGGTGGGAATTGAAAACGTAAACGACATCATCGCTGATATTGATCAAGCCCTGGCTGCGGTGTCAGAACCGGGAGCGGTAGCGACGGGATCCGGCGCATGATCGTCATTACGGGAGAGCAATTCAGCGCGATGAATGCGCATGGCCAACGCGATTATCCTTATGAATGTTGCGGCTTGATGCTCGGCCGCTTTGACCATGGCAGGAAGCAAGTGCTGGAGATTTATCCAATCTCCAACGCGCGTGAAGAAGAGGCGAAACGAAATCGCTTTCTGATTCGCCCGGAGGAATTGATGCGTGGCGAGAAATACGCGCGCGACAAAGGGCTGGACGTGGTCGGGTTCTATCATTCGCATCCGGACGATGTGGCGGTGCCGTCACAATACGATCTCGAGCATGCCTGGCCGACCTATTCGTACATTGTCATGGCGGTGGAAAAAGGCCAGGCCGCGGATTTGCGATCCTGGGAGATGGAAAGCGATCGATCGAAGTTCGATGAAGAAGAAATCAATATCGTCTAGTTTAGGACTCTCAACCTCTGCAAAGAAGATTTAAGTTATGCCTGTCACTATCACGATTCCGACTCCGTTGCGACAGTTCGCTGCCGGCGAATCTGAAATCCAGGTTGACGCGCAAACGGCCGGTGAAGCTCTGAATAAACTTACCGCGACCCACGGCGAACTGCGTCGCCATTTATTCAACGATCAAAACGCGCTGCGCAATTTTGTGAACGTTTATGTCAACGATGAAGATATTCGTCATGTAAATGGACCGGATACGCCGGTCAAAGACGGCGACACGATCTTGATCGTGCCTTCGATCGCCGGCGGAAATGTAACGCAAACTGTTAGTTTGCGAGAGCCCGATAATACACGCGCCGGAGAGGCGCAAACTAACAGCTTGCGTTACGGCGAACTGCCAACGCTCTCTAACGAAGAGATCGCGCGCTACAGCCGCCACTTGATCATGCCGGAAGTCGGCATGACCGGTCAGCGGAAATTGAAGGCCGCCAGTGTCCTGATGATCGGAACTGGTGGACTCGGCGCGCCGACAGGAATGTATCTGGCCGCAGCGGGCGTAGGCCGACTCGGCATCGTCGATTTCGATGTGGTGGACGCGTCGAACCTGCAACGTCAGATAATTCACGGAACGAAGGACGTCGGCCGTCCCAAGATCGCTTCCGCCCGCGACCGGATCGAAGACATCAATCCGCACGTCGAGATCGAAACCCACGAAACGAAATTAACCAGCGAGAATGCCTTGCGGCTGTTTGCGGACTACGACGTGATTGTCGATGGCACGGACAATTTCCCGACGCGCTATCTGGTCAATGACGCGTGCGTGCTTACGGGCAAGCCGAATGTGTATGGCTCGATCTTTCGCTTCGAAGGACAAGCCAGTGTCTTTTGGGCAGAAAAAGGCCCGTGCTATCGTTGCCTTTATCCTGAACCACCACCGCCGGGGCTGGTGCCATCGTGCGCCGAAGGTGGCGTGCTCGGTGTGTTGCCGGGAATCATCGGCGCAATTCAGGCAAACGAAACCATCAAGATCATTCTCGGCGCGCCGGACATTATGGTAAACCGGTTGCTGCTGTTCGATGCCTGGCGCATGCGCTTCCGCGAATTGAAACTGCGCAAGAACCCAGACTGCCCCGTCTGCGGAAACCACCCCACTATCAAAAAGCTGATCGATTACGAACAGTTTTGCGGTATCGTGCCGCAAGCGGAAAACAAAACAATCATGGAAGAAATCACTGCTACCGAATTGAAACAGCGCCTGGATCAAGGCGACGATCTGCAAATCATCGACGTGCGCGAGCCGCACGAATTTGAAATTGGGCGCATTCCGAATTCAACGTTGATTCCGCTCGGCCAGGTGCTGAACCGCCAGAATGAAATTGATCCAAATCGCGAAACCGTCGTTCATTGCAAAATGGGCGGCCGCAGCGCCCGCGCCATCGAAGCGCTGCAACGTTCAGGTTTCACCGGCCGCTTGATGAATTTGAAAGGCGGGATTACGGCGTGGTCGAATGAAGTCGATCCGAGCGTGCCGAAGTACTAACCAGTGACTTCCTTTTTCGCCTTCTTGAGCTTCTTCTTGCCCTTCTCGAAGTAACCTTTCGCTTTCTTCAGCACGCGTCGCGCCCACACAAACTCGGTTGCCAGGATGCCCAGGCCGAGTGGGATCACGACAAGCGCCGGCCCCGGCAGCACGACCATTGCGATGCCGATGAGCAGCACAGTGAATCCGATTACCGCGACGATCACCCGCCGCAGCCAACGAATGTCCGGCAGCCATTGAAGCGACAGGAATCTCGCCAACCACGACGGCAGATACTTTTCCAACTGATCGACACTCATCATAACTGGTACGAATTTGGCACGAGGCCGTTCAACTTCCAAGTTGCATCACTGCAAACGCCTCTGCAATTGTCGGCCCGTGACGCCGATCACGTCTGTTCCGCGATTCGTCACGTGGGCTGCTGCGCCATCGGACTTCTGGGTGTATGATTGTGGCTCTGAACACCCCTGAGAGGTAGAACACAGTGGCTGAAGCAACCCTCGAAATCACCGAAACAAAAGAAGAATCGACCGAAACCGAACAAAAGTGGGTTTATCTTTTCAAAGAAGGCAACGGCGAGAATAAGTCGTTGTTCGGCGGCAAAGGCGCCGGCCTTTGTGAGATGACGCGCGCCGGTTTGCCGGTACCGCCAGGACTTATCGTCACCACTGAAGCGTGCAACGCGTACTACGCCAACAACAAACAGTTTCCCGAAGGCATGTGGGAACAGGTCGTCGAAGCGCTCCACGAAATCGAAAACAAAGTCGGCAAGAAGTTCGGTGATCCAGAGAATCCTCTGCTCGTCTCTGTGCGTTCGGGCGCGGCTTTCTCAATGCCCGGCATGATGGACACGGTACTGAACCTTGGTCTGAATGAAGAGACAGTGCAGGGTTTGGCAGAACAAACCGGCGACCTGCGATTCGCGCTGGATGCCTATCGGCGCTTCGCTTCTTTGTTCGGAGAGATTGTGCTCGATGTCGCGCATTCAAAGTTCGAGCGCGTCATGGATCGCTTCAAGGCGCAGACCAAGGGTGGCAAGGACACGGATCTGAAGCCGAAAGAATTGCGCGAGATCATCGCCGCGGAAAAACAGATCATTCTCGCCGAGCAGAGTGCCATCCCTGACGATCCTTACGAACAACTGCGCGTGGCGATCGCCGCGGTCTTCAACTCATGGATGGGACGTCGTGCGGTTGACTATCGCCGCATCAATCGTATTCCTGACGACCTCGGCACGGCGGTAAACGTGCAGACAATGGTCTTCGGCAACATGGGCAAAGACAGCGGGACCGGCGTCGCGTTCACGCGCAATCCTTCGACGGGCAAGAAAGAGTTGTACGGTGAGTATCTTTTGAACGCGCAGGGTGAAGACGTGGTCGCGGGCACGCGCACGCCAAATCCAATCAGTCAGCTGAGGAAAGAACTGCCGAAGGTTTATCAAGAGTTCGCAGAGATTACGCAGTTGCTCGAGAAGCATTATCGCGACATGCAGGACTGCGAATTCACGATTGAGCGCGGCAAGCTTTGGATGTTGCAAACGCGCACCGGAAAACGCACGGGCGCGGCGGCGGTGCGCATCGCAGTCGATATGGCCAGCGAAAAATTGATCGATCGCGCGACGGCCGTGCGACGCGTGACTCCGGAACAGCTCGATCAGTTGCTACATCCTACCGTCGATCCAAAAGCGGAGAAGCATGTGCTCGCGACAGGTCTGCCGGCGAGTCCCGGCGCCGCCCAGGGCAAAGTCGTTTTCACTCCTGACGAAGCCGAAGAGATGGCGGCCGAAGGCGAGCAAGTTGTACTGGTCAGAGTCGAGACCAGTCCGGACGATTTTCACGGCATGGTCGCGGCGCAGGCAATCGTCACGGCCCGTGGCGGCATGACCAGTCACGCCGCGGTAGTCGCGCGCGGCATGGGCAAGACCTGCGTCAGCGGCGCTTCTGCGCTTGACATCGATTACGGCCAGCATCAATTCAGCGTCAATGGCGAAGTCGTGACCAAAGGTGAGTGGATTACCGTCGACGGCTCCACCGGCCGCGTATTCCTCGGCAAAGTACCAACAATTCAGCCGACACTCGGACAGGATTTTCACGAGCTCATGAAGTGGGCGGACAAGTTTCGCAAGCTCGGCGTGCGCGCGAACGCTGACACGCCACTCGACGCCCGCACTGCGCGCGGCTTTGGTGCGGAAGGCATCGGTCTGTGTCGCACTGAGCACATGTTCTTCGGCGACCAGCGCCTGGCCGCGATGCGCGAGATGATTCTGGCTGATGGCGTCGGCGCGCGCGAGAAAGCACTCGAAAAACTTTTGCCGTTGCAGCGTGGCGATTTCGTCGGCATCTTTCGCGAAATGGCGGGCTTTCCCGTCACGATTCGTTTATTGGATCCGCCGCTGCACGAGTTTCTCCCGAACGTCGACGAACTGCTCGGCGAACTATCTGAATTGAAGATGGCGCTTCGACAGGCGAGAACGCTGGCTGACATGGATCAGCTGCTCGATCACATCGACGAGAAGCGGCAACTGCTGCATCACGTCAACAAGATTCGCGAAGCCAATCCGATGCTCGGATTTCGCGGTTGCCGGCTGGGCTTGCTGTTTCCCGAGGTCACACGCATGCAGTGTCGCGCGATTTTCGAGGCGGCGTGCCAGGTGAAAGGCGAGCGCAAACAGGTGACACTAGAAATCATGGTGCCGCTGGTGTCCATCAGCGAAGAGCTGGCGCAACAGAAAGCTTTGATCGACGAAGTTGCGCGCCAAGTCACGGGCGAACACGGCATGAATATCGAATACGAAGTCGGTACGATGATCGAACTGCCGCGGGCGGCACTCACTGCTGCCAAGATCGCGCAACACGCCGCGTTCTTCTCGTTCGGCACCAACGATCTGACGCAGACGACGTTTGGGCTCAGCCGTGATGACTCCGGCCGATTCTTGCCGGCCTATGTAGATCGAAAAATCCTTTCCGACGATCCGTTCCAGGTGCTGGACAGTGAAGGCGTCGGCGAGTTGGTGCGTATCGGAGCGGAACGCGGGCGGAGCGTCAAAGAGAACTTGAAAGTCGGCATCTGTGGCGAACACGGCGGCGACCCGCGCTCGATCGCATTCTGTCACGAGAACGGATTGAATTACGTGAGCTGTTCGCCTTATCGGGTGCCGGTTGCGCGACTCGCTGCCGCACACGCATCGCTGGAAGCGAATGATCGCGCCGCGACCATTGCGAGCGGCAACGGCAAAGTTCGTGAAGCCGTCGGTGCGTCACAGTTGTAGGAATACAATCCGTCCATCAAACAATTAAAAAAATGCGAATTATTTTCTCGCTCGTCGCCTGCGTAATCGTCTGCGCGCTCGATCTGGCTACCGCGCCAACTGCTCAAATGCAAACACCTCCGCCCAAACCACCTGAGACCGCTTACCTTCTAAAGCCGGCGCACATTTTCGACGGCGAATCAGCGCAGCTGCATGACAACTGGGTTGTGCTGGTGCGCGGCCAGAAGATTGAAGCCGTCGGCGCAGCGAGCGATGTGAAAGCGCCGGCTGATGCGAAGTTAATCAATCTTCCGGGGATGACACTCATGCCCGGATTGATTGAAGCGCACTCGCACATTTTGCTGCATCCGTACAGCGAGACGGTTTGGAACGATCAAGTCGCGCACGAAGCACTCAGTTTGCGGGTCGCGCGCGCGACGAATCACTTGCGCAGCGAATTGATGGCGGGATTCACGACGCTGCGCGATTTGGGCACTGAAGGAGCGGGCTACGCTGACGTCGGATTGAAGCAGGCGGTGAATCAGGGAATCATCCCCGGGCCGCGTTTGTTCGTGGCGACGCGCGCGATCGTCGCGACCGGCAGCTATGGTCCAAAGGGCTACGCGCCTGAATGGAATGTGCCGCAGGGCGCGGAAGAAGCGAGTGGTCCGGAAGAGTTGACCAGGGTTGTGCGCGAACAGATCGGGAAGGGCGCGGATTGGGTGAAGCTGTATGCTGATTACCGCTGGGGCGCGGGCGGCGCACACGCGACCTTTACGCTCGATGAAATGAAGGTTGCTGTCGAAGTTGCCAAGAGCGCGCGCATTCCGGTTGCGGCGCACTCAACTTCCACCGAAGGCGCGCGCCGCGCAATTCTCGCCGGCGTAGATACGATCGAGCACGGCGATGGGCTGACGCCTGAACTGCTGCGCTTGATGAAAGAGCGTGGAATTGCTCTGTGTCCAACCCTCGCAGTGGCCAGTGCCGCGACCATGGAAAACAAGAAGCGAGTCTTCAAGGAAGCACTCGACGCGGGGGTGACCATCGCCAGCGGCAGTGACGTGGGCGTGTTTGCCCACGGTGACAACGCCCGCGAGATTGAAACCATGGTCGCCTGGGGAATGCCGACTGTGGATGCGTTACGCTCGGCAACTTCAATCGATGCGCGCGTACTTCATCTGGAAGACAAGATCGGCCGGGTGAAGAGCGGACTGTTTGCAGATCTAATCGCTGTCGAAGGCGATCCGACACGCGATGTCTCGGTTTTACGACAACTACAGTTTGTAATGAAGGATGGAGCGGTCTATAAGCAGCCTTAAAATCGACTCTATCCAGCGACAAAAATGGGCGAGTCATCGATTGATGCTCGCCCTAATTCTTTTGGCTGGGAGGCAGGGACTCGAACCCCGATAGCCAGATCCAGAGTCTGGAGTCCTACCATTGGACGACCTCCCAGCAGTGCAGTCGAATGTACGAGACAGGTTACGTCAAAGTCAAACGTCAGATTTTTGTCTGAACCACTGCAATACCAGAAGTGCTTTTCGTGATTTTAACCTCTTAGCAGAAACCTCTGCGACGAAAAAAGTTCTTGCGCTAACGATCCGCGATCAGCAGAATATTGTCGCGGTGTCTTCACGGGTTCAGCCGCATCCCTCACGTTAGACGATCACCCACGCAGTTCGAGCAATGAAAGTAAGGATCAATGAACGATACAACATCGCCCCGACCGGACGATTCCGCGCGGTCACAGCTCGAAGATTGTAAAAAGAAGCTTTCCGAAGCGGCTGAATTAGTGGCGCGCGTTCGGCATGAAATCAACAACCCACTGGCAGCTTTACTCGGGCAGGCGCAATTGCTGCTGCGCGAGGACCTGAGCGAGAAGGCGCGACGGCGTGCCGAAGTTATCGAAGCACAGGCAAAAAGAATTCAGGAGATTGTGGCGGAACTGAGAGTTGTGCAAGCGCCTCCGCCAACGAGCAGCCAGACCTGACGCGACGTCTCACGCGAGATCAAAAAGAAGCAGTTCTGCTTCGTCAGCGGCAACGATTTTAAGCAGCGATTCGCGGCTTACCGCCGCCCCGTCTCCCTGATTCAGCGCGTTGCCGTTTACGGTGATGTTGCCGCGCGCCATCTGAATCCACGCGTACCGGGCATCGCTGACAACGTGCTCGATGGTTGCGTCACGATCAAGAATCGCTGCATACACCTTCGCGTCCTGTTGAATTGTCACTGAGCCATCCACCCCATCGTTCGACGCCACAAGTCGCAATCGATTCCTTCGCTCGTCTTCGGAAAACGCTTTTTGTTCGTAGCTGGACGGCAGATTTCGCGCCCGCGGCATGATCCAGATTTGCAGGAGATGCACCGCTTCGGAGTCTGACGGATTGAACTCGCTATGAGAGACACCGGTCCCGGCGCTCATGCGTTGCACATCGCCCGGGCGAATGACTGAACCATTCCCCATGCTGTCGCGATGCTCAAGCGCGCCGGACAAAATGTACGTGATTATTTCCATGTCCCGATGCGAATGCGTGGGAAAACCTTTGCCGGCCGCCACCCGGTCTTCATTGATGACCCGCAGGCTGTGGAAGTGCATGTGTGCCGCCTCGTAGTACTGATCGAATGAAAATGTGTGATAGGTGTCGAGCCAACCATGGTTGAGATGACCGCGTTCTTCGGATTTGCGAATGGTGATCATTTTGCCCTCAAAAATTAACCACAGAGGCCATAGAGGAAGACGATAAATTCTCGATAATGCTCACGAGCTGGGTAACATCTTGACGCGTGTAGAGCGGCATTCCATCTGTGGCTATCTCCCTTGGCAGGCTTTTTCGCCACTTCTCGAATTCGTCAACCGCCGTTTCTCGATTAGTCTCGTCAACCGTCGAAAGATAGAGTGCGTCGGCCTTCCCCAGGTTGCGCCGCGCCGAACTCTTCAATTTGTTTTCACCCGCGCGCGCGCACATGATCGCGAAGTCAGGTTCCACGTATTCGAGAAAACTGTTGCCCTCGACAATCACGCCGGCACTTTTCACCCGCGACAGGGCCTGAGTGATCCCCGCTTGAACCTGATCTTCATTGACGATGACCCAATGCACGTCCGCCGCTCCCGCGTCCCAAAACCGTCCCGTGTCTTTTCCGAATTCGTAGTTTGCTTCGCGACCGGAACGAATCAGTGGTTCTTCGCGCAGCAGGTCGCTGACACAGCAACCGCTGGGATCTTTGCCGCACGACCGGTAATGACCACGCGTGAGCTTAATCGCCTCCCATCCGGGAAGTCGCCGGATCAGTTCGCACGCGAGCGTCGTCTTGCCCGTGTTCGACGACAGGCCGCTGACCGCCACGATGATGGGACGAGCTGTGTTCACACTTGCACCGACGAGAGCAGTATGCGCGAAAGCATCTGCAGTCCATCGACGTCTTCCTGATCGAATCGCGACGACGAGTGGCTGTCGAGATCCAGGACCCCGATCAATTGCGAGTTCTTCATCAAGGGCACGACCAGCTCCGACTTGGAAGCGAGATCGCAACTGATGTGTCCCGGAAATTCGTGCACGTCCGGCACGATCACCGCCTCACATTTCGTCGCGCTCGTGCCGCAGACGCCCTGGCCAAACGGAATTCGTACCTGCGCCGGCTTGCCCTGAAACGGTCCCAGCACCAGCTCGCCATCCTTCACCAGATAAACACCGGCCCAGTTCAGGTCCGGAACAGATCGAAAAATGAAGGAAGAAAAGTTGGCGCAGTTGGCGATCAGATCGCGTTCGCCCGCGAGCAGGCCGGAAAGCGGCGCGGCCAGTTGTTGATAGTGTTCCTTCTTTGACTTCATAACTAACGGATATTAACCACAGAGGAGGCTGAGAAGAAACAGTGAGCAGTAAGCAGTAAGCAGAAAGCAGATGTCAATTCACACTTTTCAGTTTTCACTTTTCAGTTTTCAATTTGGTGCTTCTTCTCTGTGTCCTCTGTGGTTAATTCGGCCAGTCGAATACTAATCACGACCGACTTCGACGCCGGCGTATGACTCTTCTCGGCAAAATGATCGATTGGCACCAGCACGTTGGCTTCCGGAAAGTAAGTTGCGGCGCAACGGCCCGGAATGCTGTAAGGCACGACGCGAAAGCCGCGCGCTACACGCTCGGCTCCGTTGTATCGACCGATCAAATCTACCAGTTGTCCTTCGCCAAGGCTTGCCAGACGCATGTCCTCGGGATTCAAAAACACGACGCGTCGGCCGTTGTAAATTCCGCGATAGCGATCGTCCAGACCGTAAATCGTGGTGTTGAATTGATCGTGACTGCGCATGGTCATCATCAGATATTCGCCTTCTTGCAAATTGATCTGCGGCAGCGGATGAATAGTGAAGTGTGCTTTGCCATCATCCGTCTTGAATTCGCGTTGTCGAATCGGGTTCGGCAGATAGAAACCGCCCGGTTGTCGCACTCGTTCGTTGTAGTTTTCAAAGTTCGGAACCACCCGCTCGATGTGATCGCGAATCCGATCGTAATCGGCGACCAGGCTGTCCCAATCGGTGGTCGACAGGCTTAAGTTTGTCGGACTCATCGCCTTTGCCAATCCAGCGACAATCGCGGGCTCACTTAACAAATCCTTCGATGCCGGTTCCAATCTGCCGCTCCACTGTTCGACTACGGCCATCGAATTTTCTGTCGTGACGAATTGTAGGCCGCTGGCCTGTCGATCGATCTCCGTCCGCCCGAGACACGGCAGGATTAGCGCTTGCTTGCCGGTAATTAGATGCGCGCGATTCAGCTTGGTGGAGACATGCACCGTCAAATCACAGCGACGCAATGCCTCAGCCGTGTATTCCGTATCAGGTGTCGCGGAAAGAAAGTTACCGCCAAGTGCGAAGAACACCTTTGCCTGGCGACTGTGCATCGCCCGGATAGCATGGACCGTGTCGTATCCGTGACGACGAGGCGGCTCAAAACTGAATTCCTGGCCCAGCGCGTCGAGAAATTGATCCGTAGGCTGCTCCCAGATTCCCATTGTGCGATCGCCCTGCACGTTGCTGTGTCCGCGGACGGGGCAAAGACCTGCGCCAGGTTTGCCCAACTGCCCGCGCAGCATCATGAGGTTTCCGATCTCTTGAACGTTGCCAACGGCATTCTTGTGCTGCGTCAGTCCCATCGCCCAGCAGAAAATCACCCGTTCTGACTCGATGAAGACGCGCGCCGCTTGCGCGATCTGTTCTTGCGTTATTCCGGATTGCTCGACAATGTCGGCCCACGATACTTGATCGAGATTCTGTCTGAACTCAGCGAAGCCGGCGGTGTAGTCATTGATGAACTGGTGATCGAGCACCTTGCCGGACTCGCGATCTTCAGCAGCGAGCACTTCTTTGCTCAGGCCCTTGAGCAGAGCGACGTCGCCATTGATGCGCACCTGCAAAAACAGATCGGCGAGCTGCGTGCCCGCACCGGGCCACGTCCAGAACTCCTGCGGATGTTTGAAGCGCGTCGTGCCGGCTTCGGGCAGGGGATTGATGTGCACGATTTTGCAGCCGCGACGCTTTGCACTCAGTAACGTCGTCAACATGCGCGGATGATTCGTTCCCGGATTTTGCCCAATCACAAAAATCGAGTCGCACAGCTCAAAATCTTCAAGCGTGACCGTGCCTTTGCCAAAACCCAGCGCTTCCTTCATTCCGGTCCCACTCGATTCGTGACACATGTTCGAGCAGTCCGGCAGATTGTTCGTGCCGAACTTTCGCACGAACAGTTGATAAAGAAATGCCGCTTCGTTACTGGTGCGCCCGGATGTGTAGAAGATCGCTTCGTCCGGTGAAGCGAGCGCGCTCAACTCGCGGGCAATCAGCGCAAAGGCGTCCGGCCATTGAATCGGCTCGTAAGACTGCGCGCCTTCGCGCAAGACCATCGGATGCGTCAGCCGTCCCTGTTGATTCAGCCACAGGTCCGATTGTTCAGCTAGTTCGCGCACGTTCCACTTCGCGAAAAACTCAGGCGTGACGCGCTTTCGCGTCGCTTCATCGGCGACATGCTTGGCGCCTTCTTCGCAGAATTCGAAGTGCGAACGCTCACCGTCTGGCTCAGGCCACGCGCATCCGGGACAATCGATGCCTTGCTTTTGATTGAGTTGCAGTAGGGTTCTCGTGCCGCGAACCAGCCCCATTTCACTCCAGGCGAATCGCGCTGCCGTCAGCGCTGAGGTCATACCGCCCGCCGCCTTGCTGATGGGCTTCACCTCGGGTGTGGTGGATTCGACCGGCGGTTGGGCGCCCTGAAGTTCGGATCGATGATTAGGCATTTCGTTGAATGCGATTTTAATTATCGATGAATGGCTTTACAAACCGATATATAGTGACCCCGGAACATCTAACGATCCCCTGCATCTAACGCCCATATGATTTCACGCCTGTCTGTCCCGATTATGTTAGTGCTCGCCGCATTATGTTGGCCAGAGCCGAGGGCGACTTCGTTGTCCGCTCTTCCACAAGACTCAGTACCAGCAGTAGGCATCTGCGACTTGCAGAAAGACCCGGCGAAATACAATCGGAAACTTGTAAAGATTACTGGTTTTGTGTCGCACGGTTTTGAAGATTTCGCCGTCTTCGATCCCTCGTGTGATTCACGAAACAGCATTTGGTTGGAATACGGTGGAAAAAAGGCATCGGACACTATGTACTGCTGTGATGTGGTGCCGGGTCATACAAGGACGCAAGATGTTTCTGTTGAAGGCGTGTCTATTCCAATCGTGGACGATGAACAATTCAAGCAGCTGAATGCCCTGATCAAAGCGAAATACGACCGGGTCATGCACGCAACATTGATCGGAAAATTCTTTTCCGGCGAAAAAGAGAAGTACCCAGGCGGCGAATTTTGGAGCGGTTACGGCCACATGGGGTGTTGCATGTTATTCGTAATTCAGCAGGTGGTGTCGGTTGATGGGTCCAATCGATCCGATCTCGATTATGGAGCTTCAGCGGATCAGCCGAACATCGAGAAAGAGGGTTGTGGCTATCGAATCTTGTCTCGTGACTGGCGCTTCAATCAGGCGCTTGACTTGCAAAGAAAGGCTGAAACTGGAGAGCGAGCGTGGGCTTTTGAAGACTCGGCGCGCGTGGCAAGGGAAGTATTATCTCGAGAGAAAGGCACTCCTGAATCGAATATTGTCGGATTGAAGCGAACCCGCGAAATGCCGGGACGTCACGTCTATACCTGGCAGCCGCGTGGTGACGAATCCACTTACATGGTCGTGATCAGTCGTCCGTATGCGCTGTCATTCTACGCGCAGGATTCATCTAAGGTCTCCTGGATTCCGATTGCCGCTTACAAGGTCGGCTGCGGAAGCGACAATACAGTTACCTCATACAGACTGCGTCCCAAGCCAAAGCGGCGACGTGTCGTCCGACATTGACTTACCTCCAGCGTTTAGCTTAAAAGCATCTTCTCTCGTTGGGTATCAATCCGATTCGCAACGCAGCTTCATGTCGTCAATCTTCAAGGAGCCCAAATGCATCTGAAAAAGATCGGCAGTTCGCTCTGTGCCGCGCTGCTCTTCATTACCGCCGCCGCCTTCAGCGTTCATGCGCAAAATGGTTACACGCGCGATCCAAATCAAGCCGTCGATGTTGAGTATTCAAAGAAGATCGCTGAGTACACGACGGAAAAATTCTTTAACTCGCCCCTCACCGATTACCTGCCGGGATCGCCGACGGTGCCGACGCCGAAAGCAGTGCTCGGCGACATCGCCGGGGCGCCGGGCAAGCTGCCGTATTCGGCCGATGTCTACAAATACTTTCGCATGCTCGAAAAGGCTTCGCCACGGGTGAAGGTATTTTCGATCGGCACAACGGAAGAAGGCCGCGAGATGATCGCGGTCGCGGTCGCTTCGGAAAGTTTGCTCGCGAAGCTGGACGAGAATCGCGCGCGGCTGACGAAGCTTGCGGACCCAAGACTGATCAATATGAACGACTCGGAAGCTGACAAACTGGTCGATGAGTCGTTTCCCATTTATTACATCACCGGGACGATCCACTCGCCTGAGACAGGCGCGCCGACGGCCATGATGGAACTCGCCTATCGTCTCGCGGTTGACGACAGTCCGTACATTAAATCCATTCGCGACGGCATGGTCACTTTGATTACGCCAATCGTCGAGGTCGACGGACGCGATCGCATGGTGGATGTGTACAACTGGCATCTCGCGCATCCCGGCGAGAACTGGCCGCCGCTGCTTTACTGGGGTCATTACGTGGCGCACGACAACAATCGCGATGCGATGGGGTTGTCTCTGAAGCTGACGCGCAACGTGCTGAACACTTATTTGAATTGGAAGCCGCAGGTGCTGCACGACCTGCACGAGTCAGTGCCCTATCTTTACGACAATACGGTTGGCGATGGGCCATACAACGCCTGGGTCGATCCGATTCTGACCGACGAATGGCAGTTGATTGGCTGGAAGAACGTTTCGGAGATGACGAAGTTCGGCATGCCCGGAGTGTTCGCGCACGGCACGTTCGACACATGGTCGCCCGGCTACCTGATGTTTATCGCGGCGACGCACAACGGCATCAGCCGCTTGTACGAGACGTTCGGCAACGGCGGCGCCGACACTCTCGTGCGCACGCTTTCGCCCGACGAATACCAGCGCACCTGGTACAAACAGAACCCGCCGCTGCCGCGCGCGAGATGGTCGCAGCGCAACAACAATAATTACGAGCAGACGGCGATCCTGATCTCGCTCGATTACTTCAACAAAAACAGCAAGCTGTTCCTGAAGAACTTTTATCTGAAATCTAAACGGTCGATCGAGAAGCCAAAAGTTGAAGGGCCCGCGGCTTACGTTTTCCCCGCCGACGATCCGCGTTCGGGCAATCAAGCCGCGCTGCTGCGCTTGATGCAGGCACAAGGATGTGAAGTTCATCGAGCAACGGCGCCCTTTACCGTGCAGATGAAAAAGAAAGCGACGCCGCGCGCACGCGGAACTGCGTCGCCATCGCCAAGTGCCAGCCCGGCAGCTTCGCCGGCGAAAAAGGACGACACTGAATCAAAGACGTTTCCAGCCGGCAGCTATCTCGTGCGGATGGATCAGCCCTACAGCCGCATCGCCGATGCGTTGCTTGACTATCAATACTGGAGCCCGCGCGATCCGCAGCAGAGTGTTTATGACGACACGGGCTGGACGTTCGGTGAAGCGGCGAATGTCCAGGTCGTGCGCGTGACAGATGTAAAGGTTTTGGACGCGGCGATGGAGCGGGTGAACGGAGAAGTGCGATCGGCTGGCGGCGTGAGCGGTGACGGATCGATCTATTTGGTGAACGCAAATGCCGACAACAATCTCATCAGTTTGCGTTACCGGCTGCGCCGCGCCACGTTCGACGTTTCGGAAGACGCATTCGAAGTTGCGGGAAGAAAGTTTGGTCGCGGTTCATTTATCATTCGCAACGCTTCTACGGACGAAGTGAACAAGGCCACCTCGGAGTTGGGCATTTCAGCGTTGGCCGTTGCGACCGCGCCGGCCGTGAAGACTCATGTGGTGAAGGTTGCGCGCATCGCGATTATGCACACATGGCAGAACACGCAGGACGAAGGCTGGTGGCGGCTGGCTTTCGATCAGATGGGAGTGCCGTTCGATTACATCAGCACGCAGGATGTTGCGAAAGATCCCGACTTGAACAAAAAGTACGACGTGATTGTTTTCGGGCCCGGCACCGGCAATCCCAACGCCGTGATTCAGGGGCGGCCGATGTATGGCAATCCGATTCCATGGAAGACGACGCCTTTGACGCCGAACATCGGCAAAATTGATTCAACTGATGACATGCGACCGGGCTTGGGCTGGGCTGGCTTGATGAACCTGCAAAACTTTGTCAGACACGGTGGCGTGTTCATCGGCGCGGATGACTCGGCCAACTTTGCGGTGCAGAGTGGATTCACGCCGGGCGTTTCAATTCAAAGCTCGTCGCGTCTGAAGGCGATTGGCGACCTGCTGAAGACGCGCATGGTCGATGGTGCGAGTCCGATCGCCTATGGCTTCGGCGACACGCTTTCGGTTTACTGCTTCAACGGTCCAATCTTCAACGTCAGCAATGTTGCCGGCGGTGGCGGTGGACGCAGAGGCGGCGCCGGACAGCGCGCGACGGGCCGCGGAACCGCCGACGATCCGGACGTGGTGCAGGGCCGTCCGCCCACAGAAATGCCTGAGCCGCCGCCGCAAGTCGAGGTTTGGGAGGCTGCCCCAATTCCCGAAGAGCAACGCCGTAACCTGGTCGGACTGATTCCCCCCGATCAGCGCCCGCGCGTGATCATGCGTTGGGGCAACACATCAGAGTTGCTTGTGTCAGGCTTGCTGGATGGCGGAGACGAAATCGCGCAACACGCTTCGGTGATCGATTCACCGCTCGATCGCGGACACGTCATTCTGTTCTCGAACAATCCGTTCTGGCGCGGACAAACTTCCGGAAGTTACCCGCTGGTGTGGAACGTGATTCTGAATTTCGACAACTTGAACGCGGGACGAAAGCTCGACGAGAAGTAGTACCCGTCACCTTTAGCGATCGCTGATGAGTCCGACGAAGTCGTGGTCGTCGCGGACGTTACCCTCATTGTCATGCGTGGCTTTCTGTAATTCATTGATTAGCTGCTCGTAAATCCCCACGATCTTTTTGTCTTCAATGATGGCGGCGTCGTCCTTTCCCACCGGTGCCACGATGACGACGTTTCCTTTTGGGTTGTAAATAAGCGCGAAATCGAGGTGAAAGATCCACGGTTTGCGCAGATGAAGTTTGAAATACTTGATCATCCACTCCGGCCACATCGTTGGTCCCAGGAGTTCGGGCAACGCGTTCTGGTCAAGTCTATCAAGTACGCGGCCGAGCTCGCGTTGCTTAACATAGGCAAGGGGAATTGAGAAATCTCCGTGAAACCGGCTGAGCGCCCACGAGTAAGGCCGGTCGAGTACCTGGGTGATGGCATCGTTATAGTCCCGATCGCGCGCGAAGACGAACACCCTTTGATAATCAAATGTGCCGTTCTTTTGCTCGGCGTCTCGTTTCTTGCTGAGCAGCATCGAAAAATACCTGACGGAGTTCGGCTTGAACCAATCTTTTAGCCGAATTGGACTCAATGCAAAGTAGCCAGTCGCGTCGCGCAGATGCCCGCGTACCTTGGCAAGGTTTTCTGTGTTGTATGGAATCACCGTCGAGGTAGTAATGAATCGATATAGGAGCACCAAATAAGTCAACACGACTCCCAGGACGGGAACGATGTGTTGTAGCCGAAAGAATTCGCGCAGGGCTTCAAGCACTGCGTGCAACGACCACGCCGGCTGGCCCCAAAAAATGAAAGCAAACTCTAACAGCCCGCCAATCGCAAGCGGATACATCATGTGGTACTTCAGATGGCGCCCCGAGATTCTTCGGAGCACCACGAAGAAATCGCCCTGGGATCCTCCTTTTGAAAGACTCCATGAACCGCGGACACTGACCGCTACCAGATAGACTAATGGGAGGGCAAGAGCAACTTTGGCGCGGATCCCCAGTTCCCACCACACAAGCCCGGATATGAGTGCCCAGACGGCAAGACTAATTGCTGCAATGATTCGTGTGAGAACGCGTTTCCGCATTAAATCGCCTCAAGCTTGAAGTCTGATTTGAGCGAGGCATTGAGTCCAAACACAACTAGTGTGTGGTCTCGGTTGTTAACGTTCAGACTTGATCACGCGACGAGCCGAGCGACGGCAGGCTCTGGGACCAGCCTGTTCGAGAGCTTCTTTGACTTGCGAGGCGGGCGAATAATAGTAGAGTGGTCCCATGGCGTCAATAGCAACGAATAGCATTCGACCAAGAGCTGAATAAGTCGATGCGAATCGCGATTATCGGCGGGGGCATTGGTGGCTTGACGGCGGCTTTGGCGCTGCGGCAATTCGGATTCGAACCTCAGGTCTTTGAGCAGGCGCCGGATTTACTCGACGTGGGAGCGGCCATTCTCGTGTGGCCTAATGCCATGCGCGTGCTGCGACGGCTTGGGTTGTCCGACACGATTCGCAAGCATGGTAGTGTCTTGGAAAAGTCGCGCTGGCTCAGGCGTGATGGAAAGCTCCTGAATCATTTTTCCTTTCCCAAGTCCGAAGTTCCCGCCGTTGCGATTCACCGCGCCGAATTACAAAAGGCGTTGGTTCACGCTCTGCCTGAGGATTCCATCCATCTGAATCACGTCTTCCAGAACTACGAGCAGCTGCCGGATCGAATCGTCGCGCGATTTTCCGACGGATCACAGTTTGAGTCCGACGCGTTGATTGGCGCTGACGGCGTTCATTCTCGAGCGCGAGACCAACTGCTCAACGATGGAGCGCCCGCTGACCACGGTTATGTCGCCTGGCGCGGCATAGTGCCGTTCGTGTCCGAGGTCGTAGCGCTGGCGACGGCAACGGAAATCTATGGACGAGGCCGACGATTCGGCATCGGCCCACTCGGCGCGGGCAAAGTTGGCTGGTGGGCCAGCGCGAATAAGAATCTGCTGCGCGACGGTGGTCGCACTTCACTGGGGGTCGCAGACCACGAGTCAATCCGTGAAGAACTGCTGGGCCTGTTTCATGATTGGTGCGAACCGGTCCCTGATTTAATTCGAGCCACCGCGCCTGCCGGGTTGATCAGAAACTCTGTCTTCGATCGACAGCCAGGCAAAAAATGGGGTGAGGGTTGCGTGACCTTGATGGGCGACGCGATACATCCGCTTACTCCGAACCTGGGACAGGGCGGATGCCTGGCGATTGAAGATGCCGCCGTGCTGGCCCGCTGTTTGGAAAAGTACGCGCCGAACAGAAACTCAAAGGCGGCGTCACGCGCGTTGCGCCGATACGAAAGTCTGCGTTACTCGCGTACCGCCCGGGTCGCAAGATTCTCGCGAACTTATGGAATCATCGGCCAGTTGGAGAACGGATTCGCGTCGCGGACGCGCGATGTGTTTCTTTCACTGGTCCCCGGGCAACTGACGACTCGTTTTCTTCGTGGGACTTTCGATTACGACGCGTACGCGGTCAGCATTTAGTCTAGGAACTCACTTTGTAACCCTGGTCAGAGAAAGTTTCTGCAAACATGGTCGCGAGCTTCCGCTTTTGCCTCCCTCTTCGAGTATTATGTCCGGCCAGTTCATCCGAAGGAGAATTCATGAAACGTCTTGTCGCCACTGCTTCCCTGGTTCTGATTGTCTGTTCGTTCGTGTTCGCGCAACCGCGCGGCGCGTCAGAATCAAAACCTTCCACCATTTCCGAAAAAGTTGCCGGCATGCAGAAGTTCGCCGGATACTTTCCGTTTTATTGGGACGCGAAGGCGGGCAAGATTTGGCTGGAGATCGATAAGTGGAACTCTGAATTTCTCTATGTCGAATCACTTAGCGCCGGCGTCGGATCCAATGACCTCGGATTGGATCGCGGCGAGTTGGGACAAAGTTACATCGTGCGGTTTGAGCGCATTGGCCCTAAGGTCCTCATGATTGCTTCAAATCAGGGATACCGCGCCGACAGCAACAACGCCGAAGAGCGCCGCGCCGTCAAAGACGCTTTCGCCGAGTCGACGCTCTGGGGTTTTGAAGTCGGAGCGGAAGAAGGGAATCGCGCCCTGGTGGACGCGACCGCGTTCTATCTTCGCGACGTGCACGGGATTCCCGGCACGCTGCAGCGAAGTCAGCAGGGACAGTTTCGTCTCGATCCTTCGCGCTCAGCGTTCTACCTGCCGAATACAAAGAATTTTCCCAAGAACACGGAAGTCGAGACGACGCTGACGTTCACGACTGACGGCGAAGCTGGTCCGATGGTGCGTTCAGTGACGCCGAACGCGCAGGCCGTGACGGTGCGCGAACATGTTTCGTTCGTCGAGTTGCCGGGGCCCGGTTACATGCCGCGAGAAAACGATCCGCGCGCAAGTTTCTTTGGCATTCAATACATGGATTTCGCCACGCCAATCAGCGAGCCAATCTGGAAGCACTTCATCAGCCGTCATCGTTTGCAAAAGAAAGATCCCGCGGCAGCAATAAGTGATCCCGTGCAGCCGATTGTTTACTACGTCGATCGCGGCGCGCCTGAGCCGGTGCGTTCGGCTTTGATCGAAGGCGCGAGTTGGTGGAACCAGGCATTTGAAGCCGCCGGCTACCGCAATGCTTTTCGCGTCGAAGTTATGCCGCCGGACGTCGATCCGATGGACGTGCGCTACAACGTCATTCAATGGGTGCATCGCTCGACGCGCGGCTGGTCTTACGGAAGTTCGCTCGACGATCCGCGCACGGGAGAAATCATTCAGGGCCGCGTCTCGCTCGGCTCTCTGCGCGACCGCCAGGACTTTCTCATTGCATCGGGTTTGTTGGCGCCCTACGGCAAAGACAAGACTGTCGTCGACAAGATCATGCAACAAGTTGTCATCGCGCGCTTGCGGCAACTGGCGGCGCATGAAGTCGGCCACACGCTGGGACTGCAACACAACTTCGCGGCGAGCACGACCGGCCGCGCGTCGGTCATGGATTATCCGGCGCCGCTGGTGAAGCTCGGCAGCGACGGCTTGCCCGATCTCTCTGACGCCTACGCGAAGGGAGTCGGCGACTGGGACAAAGTCTCGATCGCTTACGGCTATCAGGATTTTCCGGCGGGCACGAATGAGAAAGCCGCGCTCGACAGAATTCTCAGCGATGCATTCGCGGGTGGATTGCGATACCTGACTGATCAGGATGCCCGTCCGGCGAGCGCTTCAAGTTCCTACGCGCACCTTTGGGACAACGGCACGAACGTGATCGACGGGCTCGAGAACTTGATGAAGATTCGCGACCGCGCCCTCGCGCGATTTGGCGAAGACAACATTCGCGAAGGCGCGCCGATGGCCACGCTCGAAGACGTATTAGTGCCGCTTTACATGCACCATCGCTATCAGGTGGAAGCGGTCGCGAAGTTGATTGGTGGCGAGGACTACACTTTCAGTATGCGCGGCAAAGGCGATCGCAATCCGCAAATTGTTGCACCCGACGAACAGAAGCGCGCGCTTAATGCTGTGCTTGAGACTTTGAAGCCGCACAATTTACGGCTGCCTGAGTCAGTGCTCGCCCTGATTCCACCACGCCCGCCGGGTTATCAGCGCACTCGCGAAGATTTTCGCATTCGCACTTCGCCGACCTTTGACGCGCTCGCGCCCGCCGAGGCATACGCGAACCATGTCTGCGATTTTTTGTTCAACCCGGAACGCGCGGCCCGCATCGTGGAATTCAATGCGCGTCGCGGCGTGGAGTATCCGTCGCTCGATGTTGTCTTCGACAAGATTCTCACTGAGACATTCCACGCCTCAGCGCAGAGTGGCTATGAAGGCGAGATTCAGCGCAGCGTGAATGCCGTAGTGCTGAATGAGCTAATGACGCTGGCTGCGAATGAACGCGCTTCCAATGAAGTGCGCGCAATCGCCGAACTGAAATTGGATGAATTGAAAAATTGGGCAGCGGGCAACGCGAACGCCACGCGTGATCGCAACCAACGCGCCTTCCTGCTCTACACTGCGAACCAAATCAAACGCTTTCAGGACGATCCAAAGAAGATGAATCTCACCAAGCCAAACGATCCACCCGACGGCCAGCCGATCGGCACAGATTGGTGGTCAATGTCTGAGCGCGATTGGTGTGACTGGCGATAAGCTTTCCGAGTCCATAACCTGGAATTTCCCGGGAGCGCATTCCCTGGAGCGCAGGCATCTTGCCTGCTTCTTGAATGCTGAATCTGTAATCTGAAATTTCTCATTCGGCGCGGGCTCCTTGCTTCCGGCGGCCAGGCGATCGATTGATCCGCGCGGCGGAAAGGAGCAAAGGCATCATCTTTCCGACCGCGCAACACAGGCCGCAGTTAGAGGCGCACTTCGCAAGGCTCGGATAGTTAAGGGCGGCAGTTGTCACACGTTT